>Ga0193726_1000005_pt1 | contig 784561 bp, 688 predicted proteins | sample H2c1metaG_FD_144928 | JGI IMG/M metagenome (GOLD analysis project Ga0193726, IMG submission 144928) | Soil microbial communities from a riparian zone of the East river system, Colorado, United States - H2c1 | ecosystem: Environmental > Terrestrial > Soil > Riparian zone | place: USA: East...
TAGGACTTCGGCGCCCGACTTTAAGCCTCTACCGCTGCTCCCTTCCGGGCCTGACGGGGTTCGTGACCAGTCGTCGCGAAGATGCAAACGCGAGCCACCATAACCGGTAGCTCGATTGGGGAGGGAGTGACTCGGCCATCCTGGCCCTCGCCCTCCGGGGGCCGCCGCGGCGCTGTCGAACCCCAAGGTTCGAATCCCCTCCCCCATCTCCATTCAAATACAGTTTAGCCGCTAAAATCCGACCAACTGCAGAAACATTTTGGCGGAGAGGGTGGGATTCGAACCCACGAACACGGTTAGGTGTTACACACTTTCCAGGCGTGCGCCTTCGACCGCTCGGCCACCTCTCCTCGCGGCCGCAAGGGTACCGGAGCGGACTCAAGCGATCAAATCCACCCGACAGGCTCCTAGCTGCTGGCGGCCTTGTTCGAGGGAGCGGGCTGGTAGCGCGGCGGAACGTCGAAGCAGGTGTCGTGAGGCCCCGGTGGGGGCGGCGCATCGGTCACGGCGGGGATAACCAACGCGCCGGTCGTGTTCGGAGAATCGAGTCCGGCGGGCACTTTCAACGGTGGAGCGGACAGCGCGTGCTGATATTCCTGCGGCGAGTGGCAGTCGGGATTCAATTTGCCGAAAAGGTGGCAGCCGCTCATCAAAGCGCTTACCCCGACCAACAGTAGAATTCGCTCAAGACTCATGCAGCTTGTTCCTCAAGAGTAACTCCGGCGGCCCGCATCGCGCGCAACACCGTCTCATGGTGCGCGGCTGCCAGTTCGACCAATGGAAGGCGGATTGCGTTCCCGATAATGCCCATTCTCGCCATCGCCCACTTCACGGGTATCGGATTCGCTTCAACAAACAGGTCCTTATGTAAAGGCTGCAAACTCGCGTCAATCGTCCGCGCTACGACCAAATCGCCCGAGAGCGCGGCTTTACAAGCCTCGTGCATGCGGCGTGGCGCGACATTCGCGGTCACTGAAATCACCCCGCGCGCACCGGCACCCATCAGATCCACTGCCGTCGCGTCATCGCCCGACAGCAGCACGAATTCCGGCGGACAGGTGCTCACAATCTCGCGCGCGCGGCTCAAGGATGCAGTCGCTTCTTTAATTGCCACAATGCGAGGGTGCCGCGCTAGACGCGCGATGGTGCTCGGCAAGAGATCCACCGCCGTTCGGCTCGGTACATTATACAGAATAATGGGCACGGCGGACGCGTCGGCCGCGGCCGCGAAGTGCCTGAAAAGGCCTTCCTGTGGAGGTTTGTTGTAGTACGGCGTCACCAGCATCACCGCATCCACGCCCAACCGCGACAATTCGCGCGTGCGTGCCACGGTCGAGTCCGTCGCATTGGAGCCCGCGCCGACAATCACCTTGAGCTTATCGCGGCAGCGCGCCACCGCCCGCCGTGTCAACTCCTCGACCTCCGCGGCGGAGAGCACCGGCGATTCTCCCGTGGTGCCGGCCACAACGACTCCATCGCTGCCCTCGCGCACGTGAAAATCCAGCAACCGATCCCATGCGGCCCAATCCAACGCCCCGTCGGCCGTCATTGGGGTGACGATTGCTACCATGCTTCCGGAAAACATCAAAGAACTCCACGGGAAATACAGCTACCTTAAGTGCCAGACATACACCCTGGCAAGCGCCCATCCGGTAGAATTTGGCCCAATGAAACAACATATCGTCATTTCCGCGGTCGGCAGCGACCGCGTCGGCATGGTCCATGAGCTGTCCAAGGCAATCGCCGATTGCGGCGGAAGCATCAGCGAAAGCCGCATGACCTCGCTCGGCAACGAGTTTGCCATGCTGCTCCTGGTCAACGGCAATTGGCACACGCTCGCCAAACTTGAAGGGGAGTTCAAGAAACTCGCCGATGCCACCGGCATGAATATTCAGCTGCGGCGCACCGAGGAGCGATCGGCGCGCAACGACATGCTGCCCTATTCGATCGACGTGGTCTGCCTCGATCAGACCGGGATCGTTGCCGGGCTCTCTGGATTTTTCGCGCAGCGCGGCGTCGACATCGCCGAGCTGTCGACGCGCTCGTATGCCGCCGCGCACACCGGCGCGCCGATGTTCTCGGTGCAAATGATCGTGAACGTCCCCAGCCGTTTGCACATCGGCGTGCTGCGCGAGGAATTCATGGACTTCTGCGATCATTTGAATTTGGACGCCATTTTTGAACCCGTGAAGAGTTGAGCAAAGCCATGAGCAAGATTGAAATCGGCAAGAAGGCGCCGTCCTTCAGCCTCGAAGGCACGGCTGGAAGCTGGTCGCTCGAGGACGCCAAGGGCACGGCGGTGGTGATTTATTTTTATCCGCGCGACAACACCTCCGGATGCACCCAGGAGGGTCTCGACTTCGCCGCGCTGAATTTCAAGAAATCCAAGGCCATGGTGCTCGGCATCTCGCCTGACAGCGTGGCATCACACGAAAAATTCAAGGAGAAAATGTCCTTTCCATTTGAATTGTTGAGCGATCCGGACCAAAAGGTGTGCAACCTCTACGGGGTTTTCAAGGAAAAAAGCATGTATGGCAGGAAGTACATGGGCGTTGAGCGCAGCACCTTTCTCATCGACGGCAAAGGCGTGCTTCGGCACGAGTGGCGCAAAGTGAAGGTCAAAGATCATGCCGAGGCCGTATTGGCCGCGGTGAAGGCACTGTGACCGGTAACGTGCGGCCTTTGGGGGCCGCTTTATTGAAGAGTCGTCATGGCAAGGCTGAACGTCGCATATTCGTGCTCGACACGAATGTCTTGATGCACGATCCGACCGCCATCTTCCGTTTCGAAGAGCACGATATTTACATCCCGATGACGGTGCTCGAGGAACTCGACGCGGGCAAAAAAGGCTTATCGGAGCCGGCACGCAATGTGCGTCAAGTCAGCCGCTTTCTGGACGAACTGATGCAAGGCGCGACCAAGAAACAAATCGACCGCGGCCTCGCCCTGCCGACCGCCGCGCCCATCAATCATGGCAAACGGCCTCCCGGCGGACGGCTGTTCTTCCAGACCCAACTGCTCGAGTCGGTGCTGCCGGATAGCCTGCCCGGCCACGGCGCCGACAATGCAATTCTGGCCAATACACTGGCGCTACAGCAGAAATTCCGTACGGCGCGCGTCACGTTGGTTTCCAAGGACATCAATTTACGCATCAAAGCGGCGATTCTCGGCGTGCACGCCGAGGACTATTCCAGCGATAAAACCATCGAAGATGCGGACTTGTTGGTCAGCGGCGTCCAGCAGCTGCCGCAGAATTTCTGGGAAAAGCACGGCAAGGGCATGGAGTCCTGGCAGCAGCAGAGCCGCACCTACTACCGGGTGCGCGGCCCCCTGGTGCGCGAGTGGAAGACCAATCAATTCGTCTACGACGCCGGCGCGAATGGCGTGGAAGCGATTGTGCGCAAGCTCGAGTCCGATTCAGCGATTCTGGAGCTGACCACAGACTATCGAACGGAACGCAATAACGTGTGGAGCGTTACGGCACGCAACCGCGAGCAGAACCTGGCGTTGAACCTGCTGATGGATCCGGAAATCGACTTCGTGACGGTGTTAGGCCCGGCCGGCACCGGCAAAACCTTGCTGACCCTCGCGGCGGGTTTGGCGCAAACGCTGGATCACAATCGATTCAGCGAGATCATCATGACGCGCGTCACCATCCCTCTCGGCGAGGACATCGGCTTTTTGCCCGGCACGGAAGAGGAAAAAATGGAGCCCTGGATGGGAGCGCTGATGGACAATCTAGAGGTCCTGACGCAGAGCCAGCCCGGCGGCACTTGGGGTCGAGGCGCCACAAACGATTTACTACGGCACCGCATCAAGATTCGGTCATTGAACTTCATGCGCGGCCGTACGTTTCTAAACCGCTTTATCATCATTGACGAAGCTCAGAATCTGACACCCAAGCAAATGAAGGCGCTGGTCACCCGCGCCGGGCCGGGCACCAAAATGGTGTGTTTGGGCAATATTGCGCAAATTGATACGCCCTACCTCACCGAAACCACGACCGGACTCACGTACGTGGTAAACCGGTTTCACGGCTGGGCGTTTTCGGGACATATCACGCTGGTGCGCGGCGAACGCTCGCGTCTGGCGGACTACGCTTCCGAAGTTCTTTGATTTTGCTTCTGTTTTGAGCGAACTTTGGAATGCGCCTAGACTCCAAGGACCCATGTCAGCTCTGAAATCCATAACCGCATTTCTGGCCGCCGCCGCGGTGGGCCTCAGTGTGAGCGTGGCTTATGCGCAAGGTGTCGCCCAATCCAGCAAACTCACCAACCAAGATTTACCGGAATTGGGCAGCCCCGCAAATGCGGCAATTTCCATCGACGACGAATATCACGCCGGTCTGGGTTACGTTAACGAGATCCGCAAGGAAGGCGTCATTCTCACCGACCCCGAAGTCCAACAATATGCTCAGGAAATCGGCCATAGCCTCTCCAGCCAGGCGGAGGAAGGCCAGCACCAGTTCTATTACTTCGTGATCCGCGAGCCAACGGTCAACGCCTTCGCAATCCCCGGCGGCTTCGTGGCCATTCACAGCGGGCTGTTCGCGGCCGTGCGCAACGAGAATGAATTGGCGGGTGTGCTGGGACACGAAACCGCGCACGTCACCCAGCGCCACCTGGTGCGACAGCTGGTCGACCAACAGCACGAGGGACTCCTGGCCTCGGCCGCGATGCTGGCGGCCATTTTGCTCGGAGCGACTGCGGGCCGCGGCTCGCCCGATGCGATCGAGGGCGCGGTTCTGGCGGGCCAGAGCGCCATGATTCAGCATCAGATCAACTACACCCGCAGCAGCGAATTCGAAGCGGATCGTATCGGCATCCAGACCATGGCGAACGCGGGTTACGATCCCTTGGGAATGGCCAGCTTTTTCGATTACATGGGCCACACCGGACCTGAACCGAGCCGCGTCAATGCGATTCAGTTCCTCATCGATCACCCGATTTTTTCTGATCGCGTCGCCGAGGCGCAGGATCGCGCCAACCAGATCGGGCGGATCCATCACGAAGATTCATTGGGATTCTTGCTCACCCGCGAGCGCTTGCGATCGGTTGCCGCGGACCCGCACGTGGCGCGCCAATACTATGCGAACCTGCTCAAGAACGGCGGCGGCAAAACCATTCAAGAGCGCTATGGCCGGGATGTCGCGGACATCGAAATAAAAAACCCCTTACCCGCCATCGCAGATTTGCAAGAACTGGTACGCGAATATCCCAAAGTCACGCAGTTCTACGGCGCGCTCGGGCAGGCCTACCTGGTGAATAATCAGTTCAAGGAATCGACAGCTATTCTCGAGCAGGCGATGACTTTATTCCCGCGTAACGTTCCGATTACGATTCGGCTGGCGGAGTCATTGATGCATTCCGGCGACAACAAGCGCGCCCACCTGGTGCTCCTGGATTTGTTCAATACGGTTGAGCCGACGCCGGATCAGACCCGGCTCATCGCGAAAGCGGCCAGTACCGCGGGCGACTACGCCGACTCCTATAGTTACATGGCGGAGTTCTATTTGATGACCGGCAATCTAAACATGGCGGCCAATCAACTGCAGATCGCGCTGACCCTGCCGGGACTCGACGCCGTGCAACGCGCACGCTACAGCGCGCGCCTCGAGGAAGTGCGTGCGGCGATGCCCAAGAAGAACAAAAATACCGTTGCCGATGAACGCGGGGTCAATAGCGGCGGATAACAGCCTCCTCTCCGCGGGCTCTCCCAATGGTGTATCTTTGGCTTAAGAGTTAGACACAAGGGAGAGATTCCATATGTGGAGAGTAACCCACACGCGCGCGCTACTTTGCGCCGCAGTGGCTGTAACGTTGGCGGGATGCGTCACGCTGCCGCCCAACAGCAAGCCCGCTCCCCAGGACCCTTGGGAATCGTGGAATCGCGGCGTCTACAAGGTCAACGACAAGCTCGATCGCGCGTTCGCCAAGCCCATTGCACGCACCTACGTGCGGGCGGTACCGGCGCCGGCGCGCACCGGCGTCAGCAATTTCTTTTCGAACCTGCGCACCACGACGGTCATGGTCAACGATGTCTTACAGGGGAAGTTCGGCGCGGCCGCCAATGACCTGGCGCGCCTGGTCGTCAATACAACCGTGGGCGTCGGCGGCCTGCTCGACCCGGCGACGCAGATGGGCTTGGACAAAAACGACGAAGATTTTGGGCAGACGCTAGGCCACTGGGGGATGCACCCCGGGCCGTTTGTGGAGGTACCACTTCTTGGCCCTTCCGATGTTCGTGACGGCTCCGGCCGCATCGTGGATATATTCACGGGGCCCACCCACTACATCAGCAACAACTGGGTATCGTACGGCCTGTATGGCGTCAGTTTCCTCGATGCGCGAGCCGGACTGTTGCCGCTCGATGAAACTCTACAAAAGGTTTTCGATCCGTACGCCTTCGTGCGCGATGCCTATTTGCAGCGGCGCGCTTACTTGGTGTCGGACGGCAAGGTGAGCGACGAAGTATTGGTCGATCCGGGCGCCGACGACACGGATACGGCCGCACCAACGCCCCCGCCGCAAACCCCGCCGCCGACGCCGCAGGTACCACCGCCGCCGTAGTCCGCGAACAGGCTTCAATCCGGGAGCAAGGCCGGCGGCTCGAGCTCTAGTTCGGCGGGTTGTTCGCCTTGAGAAAGTCCACGGTTGCCTGCAGCATTTGCAACCGCGTCTCGCTGCGCGACAGCCAATGATCTTCGTGCTTCATGGTCACCAACGTCACAGACTTTCCGGCGCGCCGCAAGGCGCTCAGCATGACATCGCTCTGTTCGAAAGGGACCACAGTATCGTCGCGGCCGTGGATCAGAAGCACGGGAACCGTCACGGCGGCCACGTGCTCAATCGGTGAAATTGCGATGAGCGCCGGATCGTTCTGATCCGCCGTCCCCATAAAGCGGTCCCAATAGCGCTGCGACCAGCCCATTTGGTTAGCGATGGTCCACTTGCGGAAGCGACGCAAGTCCGATAGGCCAGCGACCGACACAGCGCAGCGATACACGCCCGACTCGATGGTCACGCCGGCGAGCGCCGCATAGCCGCCATAGCTGGTCCCCACAATACAGACCCGCTTCGGGTCGATGATGCCTTGGCGTGTCAGGTAACGTACGCCGTCGGACAAGTCGGATTGCATCTTGCGGCCCCACTCGCCAAAGCCCGCCTGCAGGAATTTCGAATCCAGAATCGAGCCCCGGAAATTGGGTTGAAGCACAGCGTAGCCTTGCGCGGCCAGTGCCTGTGACCACCAGTCGAAGTCCAGCGTGTCGGCGGCGGCAGGCCCGCCGTGCGGCAAGACAACCAGCGGCAGATCTTTTCCCGAGGCGGCGGGCAACGTCAGAAATGCGGGGATCGTGAGACCGTCCGCCGCCGGATAGCTTATGGCCTTCATTTCGGCCGGCGCGGTGACCTCCTCGTACACTCGCCCAAGAATCGACGCGTGATGGGTATACCAATCGTACAGCGCATAAACGTAACCATCCTTGGGCCCGAATACTTTCAACACGAGTCTTGAGAAATCGTCCGAGTGAGACTCGAGTTCCACGCGTTCGTCTGGGAATGCGCGGAGCACGGCGTTCCAGTGCGCCTGCAACTCATTATCGAAAAATACGTACTCGCTGCTGCCGACCGCGCGGATACCGCCGAGGATTCGCCCGGACTTGCGATCCTCGATCACCCTGGAGAACGCGGCGCCTCTCCCGAGCGGGGCACCCCAAGTGTTGTCCGACAGATTGAGCGGCCGCCATTGGGGATCGCCGTTAACCAGGAATCGAACAATTATGCCGCTGCCGTCGGCGCTGAATCCGACCATGTCGGGAGTGTCGATTGCCGCGGTCCCCGATGCCACCGAGGTCCAATGACCGTTTTTGCGGGTCTTGATTTCCCATAGCTTTTTGGCGTCTTGATAAGTGAATTGCGCTGCGATATTTCCCGCTTCGTCCATCAGCCAATCGGTGCCTGGATCCGATGCCTCATCGACCAATCGCACCCTGCGATCCGGATAGGTAAACGCAAACAGACATGGAACGGTTCTATCGTGCACGCAGTATCCGCGTGTATATAGCGTCGAGTGACCCGACACATCGCGCAACGATGTATCGCCGGTAATCACATTGAAAGTTCGCTCTTTGGGCAGATCAAATGACAGCGCATTAACCTTCAGCTTGCTGACATTGAAGTTCACGAGTTGATACCACTCGCGCGTCCCTCCGGTAAAGCCAAACGGCGGCGGGCTGGTGCTGGACACGGTGCCCAACAGATTGTCGTCATCAACCCACGCAATGTGTCGCAGCTTGGCATCGCCGACACGTAGGCCGCCTAGAATCTCAGGCTTGGCCAGCGGAGCAACGACGAGATTTCGGCTCTCGCCGCCGGTCCTAACAAATGCAATCTTGGTGCCGTCGGGAGAAATGGCCACATCCTCCAGGCTTGGGAGCCGGCCGAACGCCGCGAGAGGGGCGGCATCGGCCGCGACAGCCGGATGCCCGCCAAGAAGCCAGACAGCGGCCGAGCAGGCCTTGACTGCAGTAAAGAGCCTACGCGCTTGATGTCTTTTTGTTGTTTCCATCCCTGGCCGCCTCTACGGGCTTTCCTCAAAGCTATCCTATCCTGCCGTCAGCAATTCTTCCACATCGCTCAATCGCGCGAGTTGATGCAGTTGCACCGGAATGTTTTCGTAGCGCAGGCTCTTGCGCTCGGCCCTCGCGATGCTCAGCCATTCAATCAGCAGCGCCAGGCCGGAACTGTCGCTGTCCTTGACCCCAGCCAGATCGATGACCGCGGCACGGCCATTGGCAATGGCTTCGCTGCCGGACCGCAGCAGCGCGGTGACCGTGGAGAAGTGCAGCACTCCATTCACGCGGGCGTGCTCCCCCTCCTGCGTGACGAAATCGGCGGTCATTACCCCGCTATTGTTCAATGTGGGACTGCCGCACTGGCCGGCCCTACGCGGCCTTCCTTCTCCAAACGGGTAATGACATCGTCCAGACCCTTTTGCTGAATCTCCGACGCGAAATCGGTGCGAAAGCTCTTAACGTAGGAAATGCCTTCGATCACGACATCCCAAGCCTTCCAGCCGTCGGGAGTCTTGCGCAGACTGAAATTCACCGGGACCTTGTCGCCTGTGGATTTCTTCACTTCGGTGCGTACCGTCGCGCTGGTATCGCCCGGGTCGCCCTTGTACGGCAGAACCACGAATCGATCGCCCGTGAAATCGATCAGAGCCGCGCCATAATTTCGCAGCAGCGAGTGATAGAAAGCGTCGACAAACCGCTTGCGCTGCTCAGGCGTCGCCGTCCGCCAGCTTTGCCCCAGGACCAATCGGGCCGAGTATTCGGTGTCGAAATTCGGCAGCAGCACATTGCCCACCAGCGCGTCGAGTTTCGCCGGATCAGCCCTGTACATGGCGCGGTTCGCATCCAATTCCTGCAGCATCTTTTTGGCCGAATTTTCCACGAGCTGCTGCGGGGTCAGCGCATTCGCGTTTGGCGCGGGAGGCGGCGTATCCGCGGCGTGCGCACCGATCGCCAGCATCGATATCAGAAAGGCACCGATTGTGAGTCTGTTCATTTAGTTTTCTCCTTCGATTTCGTATCCGCGTTCGGTTTCGCATCCGCGTTCGATTTATTGTCCGCGGGTGCGGCGGAATTCTGTTCATCCGCCTTGGATTTGGTGAAGTTCGCCAGGACCTGGCCGATCAGATTTTCCAGCACGAACGCAGATTGCGTAAAGTCTATTTGGCCCTTGTCCTTAAGATAGGTATCGGCGCCGCCTGCGGTGATTCCGATGAATTTGCCGCCCAACAAGCCTTGGGTATAGATGCTCGCGTCGCTGTCGGTTGGAATTTTATTGTAGCGCTCGTTCAAACGCAGCTGCACGATCGCCTTGTATTCGTTGGAATCGAACTCGATCTTGACCACGCGTCCGACTTCAACGCCGGACATGGACACCGGCGCACCCACTTTGAGATCCCCGATGTTGTCGAACTTTGCCGTAAGCTCGTAGTGCGGCGGACCGAACCAGGACAATCCGCGGCTCGTGGTCTGGGTGGTGAGAAAGAACAGCGCCGCGAAGCCCAGCAGTACAAACGAGCCGGTACCTAGATTCAACGTGCGTGACTTGCGCATTAGAACACTCCCTACAAAAACGCTGCGGTAATCAAATAGTCCAGGAACAAAATCACCACGGCAGAGGTGACGACCGTGCGCGTGGTGGCTCTACCGACGCCCTCCGCAGTGGGCGTCGCATAATATCCTTGATAAACGGCGATGAGACTGCAGGCGATGCCGAAGACGATGCTCTTGACGATGCCCTCGGTGATGTCCGACAGGCCGACGGCGGCGCGCATTTGCGACCAAAAGCTGCCTGAGTCGACCCCCATGATCTGCACGCCGACCAACTGCGCGCCATAGATGCCGATCACACTGAAAATGGCCGCCAGCAGCGGCATGGAAATGACGCCGCCCAAGAATCGCGGGACCACCACGCGTTGAATGGGATCGACCGCCATCATTTCCATGGCCGAGATCTGGTCGGTCGCGCGCATCAATCCCAGCTCGGAGGCCAATGCGGTGCCCGCCCGGCCGGCGAACAGCAGCGCGGTCACAACAGGTCCCAGTTCCTTGACCAGGCCGATGGTGGCGGCGGTGCCGAGGGCCTCTTCCGAGCCGAAGCGCTGCAATAGCTGGAAGCCTTGCAAGCCCAGCACCATCCCGACGAACAGGCCGGAGAGCATGATGATGACGAGCGAAAATGCACCGGAGTTAAAAATCTGTTGCGAGATCAAGCTGAATCGGAGCAGCGATTGCGGCGTGTTGACCAACAGACGAAACAGAAAATGAACGACTGACCCCAGGCCTTCCAGGGCGTCGGTAAAACTTTCCCAGAGTTCTTTGAACATGCTCAAGGAACCTCTTTCCGGGACAGAAGCTCTTCGAAATAGTCGGGCGCCGGGAAGTGAAACGGCACCGGACCGTCCGCCAGACCGCCGATGAACTGTTTGACGATCTCGGTCGGGTTGGTTTTGAGTTCCTGCGGCGTGCCGCCCGCGACCACTTTGCCCCCCGACAGCAGGAACACCTGATCCGCGACCGTGGATATTTCCTGCACATCGTGCGATACGACGATGCTGGTGATGCCGAGCGTGTCGTTGAGGCGGCGAATCAGCCGCAAAATGACGCCGAGTGAGATGGGATCCAATCCGACGAAGGGCTCATCGTAAATCAAGAGTTCCGGGTCCATGACGATGGCGCGCGCGAGTGCCACACGCCGGCTCATCCCGCCGGAGAGTTCTGCCGGCATCAATTCCGCCGCGCCGCGTAAGCCCACTGCCTGAAGTTTCGTGAGAACCAATTGCCGGATGAGCCGCTCGGTAAGATCGGTGTGCTCACGCAGCGGGAAGGCGACATTTTCGAACACGCTCAAATCCGTCAACAGCGCGCCGTTCTGGAAAAGCATTCCCATCCGCCGTCGCAGCACATATAAATTCGTGCGCGAGATGGACCTTAAGTTTTCGCCCGCCACGTCGATGGCGCCGCCGTCGGCTATCACTTGTCCGGTGATCAGCCGCAGCAAAGTTGTTTTCCCGGTGCCGCTGGGCCCCATGACCGCGGTGATTTTGCCGCGTGGAATCTGGATATCGAGACCCGCAAATATGGGGCGGCCGCCTACCGCGTAATCGAGATTGCGGATATCAACGATGGGGGCGGATTGGTTCAATGGTTCGTTACACAGCCGCGCCGAAAAGTGCAGCTCGTGGGCGGCGCTTAAGCCGCGGCTGATTCCAAAGCAGCATTGTACTGACCCACCGCGGCCAAGCCGTTGAGCTTGGCTCTCTTCGCCAAAGCCTTCTGGCCACCGCCAAATCCGCTCTCCTTGCCCGCCCATGCGTTTAGGGCGTCTTCCTGCAAAGCGCGTCCGTAGCTAAAGGTCAACGCCCACGGCAAAGGTCCCGCCGCGTGCATCAGGTTGAGGTGCAGTGTCGCGTCGGTCGGACTCTGGCCGCCGGACAAGAATGCAATGCCGGGCACCGCCGAGGGGACTTGGCGCTTCAGCGTTCGAATGGTCGCTTCGGCGATGCGTTCGGGCGTGGCCTGATCCGCGCATTTCTTACCGGGGATCACCATATTCGGTTTCAGAATCATGCCTTCCAAAACGATTCGCGCGGCGAACAAGTGACTGAACACACTGTCCAGCACGATATTCGTGACTTCCTCGCAGCGCTCGAGAGGATGTGCGCCGTCCATGAGCACTTCCGGCTCTACGATCGGCACGATCCCCGCCTCTTGGGCCAAGGCGGCGTATCGCGCCAGGCATTCGGCGTTGGCGTCGATGGCATAACGGGTCGGAATTCCCGAATCGATATTGATGACCGCACGCCATTTGGCAAAGCGCGCGCCCATCTTGTGATACTCGGCAAAGCGCTCACGCAAGCCATCGAGGCCTTCGGTGATGGTCTCTCCCTGAAAACCCGGGAGCGCCTTGGCGCCCAAATCGACCTTGATTCCGGGGATCATTCCCGCCTTGGCGAGATAGGTGGGAAACGGCACCCCGTCCTTGGTCTTTTGGCGCAGCGTTTCGTCATACATGATGACGCCGCTGATGTAATCCTTTGCGCCCGGCGCGGTGAAGAGCATCTCGCGGTAGGCGCGCCGGTTCTCCTCGGTGGACTCCAACTTGATGGTGTCAAAGCGTTTTTTGATGGTGCTGCTGCTTTCGTCCGCGGCCAAAATCCCGCGATTTTTGGCGACCATGGCACGTGCAATGGCGTTTAGCTCTGCAATGTTCATATCGTACGCATCCACTGATATTGGCGGTTAACTTAAGGCAAGGATAACAAACCTGGCTTGAGTCCGCGCTCCGGGTGGAAGTCAGAGTCAAATAGGACTAAAATAGTCCCACATGAATCTCCTGCCCCGAGGACCCCTCTAAATGCTGCGTATGGGAAAAATGACCGACTACGCGACCGTGGTTCTGGCGAGTTTAGCGCAAGAGCCGGCGGTGCATCGGGCCGCGACTGAATTGGCCGACCGCACACGCTTGAGCCGCCCTACGGTCAGCAAGGTGTTAAAAGGCCTACAGCGCGCCGGCATGGTGATTTCCTCGCGCGGTGCGCAGGGCGGTTACCGCCTGGCGCGGCGTCCCGAGGAGATTACAGCGGCACAAATTCTCGATGTGTTCGAAGGGCCCATCGCCATCACCGAATGCAGCGGTGCTTCCAGCCAATGCGGAATCGAGCGGTTGTGCCGGGTCGGCACCGCATGGCAGCGCGTCAACGCCGCCATTCGCCGCGCACTGGAAGAGGTCACGCTGCATCAATTGGCAGGCCTCGACTCGAGCGGCGTACGAATCGCGGACCTCGCCTCCGAAATACACGTGAATCCCTGAAATTCGGCCCCACTACCTGGAATATCGTGTCTAGCAAATCTCAAGAAGTCGAAGCCCTCGTCGGTCAGAAATACCGTCACGGGTTCATCACCGATATCGAGTCCGACAGCCTGCCGCCCGGACTCGATGAGGGCGTCGTGGCAGCGATTTCCAAAAAGAAACACGAACCTGAATTCCTGCTCAAATGGCGACTGAAAGCATTTCGGCACTGGCAGACGATGAAAGAGCCCACCTGGGCGCATGTGCACTACAAGCCGATCGATTACCAGGACATCTCGTATTACTCCGCGCCGCGCGCACCGGCCAACGCGCCGAAGAGCTTGGATGAGGTGGATCCGAAGCTGCTCGCCACCTACGCGAAATTGGGCATCCCGCTCCATGAGCGCGCACGCCTGGCGGGCGTTGCGGTTGACGCAGTGTTCGACAGCGTTTCGGTGGCGACCACGTTCAAGGAAAAGCTCGGCAAAGCGGGCGTCATTTTTTGCTCGTTCTCGGATGCGGTGCGCAATCACCCGGAACTGGTCGAGCGCTATCTCGGCACGGTAGTGCCAACGGGGGATAATTTTTTCGCGGCGTTGAACTCCGCGGTATTCTCGGATGGATCGTTCGTCTATGTGCCGCCCGGCGTGCGTTGCCCGATGGAACTGTCGACTTATTTTCGCATCAACGCGGCGAAGACCGGGCAATTTGAACGAACCCTGATCATCGCCGCCGAGGGCGCGTCGGTCAGCTACCTGGAAGGCTGCACCGCGCCCATGCGCGATGAGAACCAACTGCATGCTGCCGTGGTTGAACTGGTCGCACTCGACGATGCACAGATCAAGTACTCGACCGTGCAGAATTGGTATCCCGGCGATGAGAATGGCAAGGGCGGCATTTACAACTTCGTCACCAAGCGCGGCGAATGCCGCGGCCGCAATTCCAAGATTTCCTGGACGCAGGTCGAGACCGGATCGGCGATCACTTGGAAATACCCGAGCTGCGTGCTCAAGGGCGAGAACTCCATCGGCGAATTTTATTCCGTGGCGGTGGCGAACAACTATCAGCAAGCCGACACCGGCACCAAGATGATTCACATTGGGAAAAATACCAAGAGCACGATCGTGTCAAAAGGCATCTCCGCTGGCCATGCAGAAAATACCTATCGCGGCCTGGTGAAAATTCTGCCGAGCGCGAGCGGCGCCCGCAATTTCACGCAATGCGACTCGTTGCTCATGGGCCCGAAATGCGCGGCGCATACCTTTCCCTACATGGAAGTCAAAAATCCAACGGCGACGGTCGAGCACGAGGCCAGTACCTCCAAAATTGGCGAGGATCAGTTGTTCTATTGCCTGCAGCGGGGAATTTCCGCCGAGGACGCGGTCAATATGATTGTCAGCGGCTTCTGCAAAGTGGTGTTCAAGGAGTTGCCGATGGAATTCGCCGTCGAGGCACAAAATCTGCTCAGTGTGAGCTTGGAAGGAGCCGTCGGTTAAGACGGCTTGAAGAGAGAACTATCTTGCTTGAAATCTCTGATTTGGCTGCCCGCGTTGCGGGCAAAGAAATTTTGAATTGCGTCAACCTCACGGTAAATGCCGGCGAGGTGCACGCCATCATGGGACCGAATGGTTCCGGCAAGAGCACCCTGGCGCAGGTGCTCGCCGGGCGCGAGGACTACGAAGTGACCCGCGGCTCGGTGACCTTCGAGGGACACGACCTCCTGGCAATGCGTGCCGAGGAGCGCGCACGCGCCGGCCTGTTCCTCGGGTTCCAATACCCGGTTGAAATCCCCGGAGTCAACAATGTGTACTTGTTGAAGGCCGCGCTGAACGCCAAACGCAAGGCCGCCGGCGAGCCCGAGGTCGATGCCTACGATTTCTTGGCGCTGATTCGCCAGAAAATGAAATTCATGCAGATGAGCGAAGCCTTCCTGACGCGCGGCGTGAATGAGGGTTTTTCCGGCGGCGAGAAGAAGCGCAACGAAGTCCTTCAGATGTTGGTGCTGGAACCCAAACTTGCGATTCTCGATGAAACAGATTCGGGACTCGATATCGATGCGCTCAAGGTCGTCTCCCAGGGCGTGAACAGCCTACGGGACCCGACGCGCGCAGTGGTGCTGGTAACGCACTACCAGCGGCTGCTGGACTATGTGATTCCGGACTACGTGCACGTTTTATCCGGCGGCCGAATCGTGAAATCCGGCGACAAGTCCCTCGCACAAGAACTCGAGCGCCGGGGCTACGACTGGGTCATGGAAGCTCAAGTCGCATGAGTGCCGCCCTGCGCTCGTTCGAAACGCAATGGCGTGCGCGTGCACCTGACGCGTTGCAGCCGATTCGCGAAGCTGCCATGGAGCGCTTCTTGAAGCTGGGCCTGCCCTCGCTGCGCGATGAGACCTGGCGGTATACGGACCTGCGCAGCCTTGCCGCGCAGAGTTACGGCGAAGCCGGCTGCGCTGCGACTGCCACCGCAACCCCCATTGCCACCGCCGCGGGCGCGCCGAGCGGCATTGCGACGCTCACGCTGGTTGACCCTGCGCAACATGCGGCAACACTAACGATGCGCAACGGCTGCCCACTTTTTAGCAGCGACTTACCGGAAATAAACGGTATTGAAATCAATAGTATAAAAGATCTATATAAACAAGATTCTAACTACTTGCGGCGCTTCTTCGAATCCGCTTCCGACGCCGATCAGCGCCGCTGGGTGTTGCTCAACACCGCGTTATTCGTCGACGGCTTGTATTTGAAAATCACCAAGCCGGTCGTCACACCGATTGTGATTCGGCACCTCGCCACAGGAGACGCGGCACAGGCCGCGCACCCGCGGATCATCATTGATGCAAGCCCTGGTGCAAGCGCGACCATCATTGAGCATCATCTTTCGGAAGGCGATATCGCGCCGCTCAGCAATTCCAACACGCACATCGCTCTTGGCAAGGATGCGCAGCTCGAACACTACCGCGTCTACGCGACAGGCGCAGGCGCCACTCACTTGGATTCGCTCGACATCCATCAATCAGAGAACAGCCAGTGCCGGCAGTTCACGATTGTTCTGGGCGGCGGCTTGGTGCGCTCATCCCTGGAAGCACGCTTGAATCAACGCGGCGCGAGCCTGGATAGCCACTCGCTGCTGGTCGGGCACCAAGACCGGCACGTCGACTGCGTGAACATCGTCACCCACGCGGCGCCGAATACCCGCAGCCGGCAAACGGCGCGCGCCATTGCCAGCGATCTCAGCCGTGTGATTTTCAACAGCAAGGTGATCGTGAATGCCGGTGCGAATGGTTCCGATTCAAAGCAGTCCTGCCGCGGCCTGCTGTTATCGCCCAGCGCCGAGATCGACACGCGGCCGCAGCTGGAGATTCACGCCGACGAGGTCAAGTGCGCGCACGGCGCCACCACCGGCAGGCTGGATCCGGACATGCTGTTCTACCTGCTGTCGCGCGGCCTGGATCGCGAAACCGCGCAAAGCCTGCTGGTCTACGCGTTTCTCGCCGATGTGCTCACCGGCATGTCGGTGAGCTCGGCGCGTGCAGCGATCGAGAATGAGTTGATCAATCAATTACCCGACGCGCAAACACTGCGGAAATTCAGATGAACAATATTGCACTGGCTGAAACCACCCGGATCTTCGACGTCGAGGCCGCACGGCGGGAATTCCCCATCCTGACCCGCATGATCCACGGCAAGCCCCTAGCCTACTTGGACAACGGCGCTTCGGCGCAGCGCGCCCAATGCGTGATCGACGCTGTGGATGATTACGAACGCCACCACCATGCCAACATTCATCGCGGCGTACACACCTTGAGCCAGGAAGCCACGGCGATGTACGAGGGCGCGCGCGATCGCGTGCAGCGCTTCATCAACGCGCGCTCGCGCAACGAAATCATCTTCGTGCGCGGCACGACCGAAGCGATCAACCTGGTGGCGCAAAGCTATGCACGACCGATCTTGCGCACCGGCGACGAAGTTTTGATCACGCATTTGGAGCACCACGCCAACATCGTGCCCTGGCAAATGGTGTGCGAGCAGACCGGCGCCAAGCTGGTCGTTGCGCCGATGGACGCTCACGGCGAAGTCCATTTGGAGGCCGTGGTTTCCTTGATGAGCGCCCGCACCAAGATTCTTGCCTGCGCCCACGTATCGAATGCCTTGGGCACGGTTTTGCCGGTACGCCGCATTGTCGCCGCCGCCAAAGCTCGCGGCATCGTAACGCTGCTCGACGGAGCTCAAGCCGTTTCGCACATGCCGGTGGATGTGCAGGAGTTGGGTTGCGATTTCTATGCCTTTTCCAGCCACAAGATGTACGGTCCGACCGGTGTCGGCGTGCTTTATGGGCGCGAGCAGCTGCTCGATCGCATGCCGCCGTGGCAGGGCGGCGGCGATATGATTCTTAAGGTGACGTTCGCGCAAACCACCTACAACGCCCTGCCGGGTAAGTTCGAAGCCGGCACGCCCAACATCTCGGGCGGGATCGGTTTGGGCGCCGCGGTCGATTTTCTGTCGGGTTTGGATCGGGATGCGGCGCATGCACACGAAGATGCCCTGCTCCACCATGCCACCGCGACGCTCAACAAAATTCAAGGACTGCGCATCGTGGGCACGGCGCCGGATAAAGCCGGCCTCGTCTCGTTCGTAGTCGAGGGCGTGCATCCGCACGATCTGGGCACTATCTTGGATGAGGATGGTATTGCGGTGCGCACCGGCCATCACTGCGCCATGCCGGTGATGGACTTCTTCAAAGTGCCGGCAACCGCGCGCGCGTCGTTCGCGTTCTATAACAGGTTCGATGAGATCGACCGGCTTGCCATCGGCATCGAACGCGCACGCAAGATGTTCGCCTGAGGTTACCGTGGAACTGAACGATCTATACCGTGACGTGATCCTGGACCACAACCGCCGGCCGCGGAACTTTGGAAACCTGGATGCGGCCGACGCGAGTGTCGAGGGATTCAATCCCATGTGCGGCGATCATCTGACGCTGCGCCTGAAGCTGCACGATGACAACATCAGCGATATTCGCTTCGAGGGTGAGGGCTGCGCCATTTCGACCGCCTCCGCCTCGCTGATGACCGAGGCGGTCAAGGGAAAAAGCCGCGAGGCGGCGCTGGCACTGTTCGATCGCGTGCATCAATTGCTGACCGACGATGCGGCGCCGCCCGCAGAAGGATTGGGCAAGCTGGCGGCATTGTCCGGCGTGCGCGAGTACCCGGCGCGAGTCAAGTGCGCCAGTCTTTGCTGGCACACGCTGGCTTCCGCGCTCAAAGCCGCCGATCTTAATTCCCTGCCCGCAGTGTCGACCGAGTGAGCGGCTGAAGTGCGTACCTACGAAAACGAACCCATCGTCGTGCAGCGCGACGTCAAGGCCGTGGCGATACCGGCGGGTGCCGAGGTCAACTTGAAGCTGGGACAGGTCGGCTACATCACTCAGGCCCTGGGCGGAAGTTTCACCGTCTACATTGACGGCAATCTATTTCGCATTGCAGGCCACGACGCCGATGCCATCGGCAAGACCTCGGCAAAACCGCCCGAGGTGCCGCCGGGCGCCTCTGAAGAGGACATCAAGAATATTATTTGGCAGCAGCTGAAGACTTGCTACGACCCGGAAATACCCGTCAATATTGTCGATCTGGGCTTGGTCTACGAGTGCGATGTGAGTAAGAACGAAGACTCTACGCGCACTGTCGATATCAAGATGACCCTGACTGCGCCGGGCTGCGGCATGGGAGAGGTGCTGGTGCAAGATGTGCGCGACAAGGTGCAAATCATTCCGACCGTGGCGCACGCGAATGTGGAACTGGTGTTTGATCCGCCATGGAATCAGACCATGATGTCCGACGAGGCACGCCTGCAAACGGGCATGATGTGAGCGATGCGAGGCTTTTCTTGTGACCTGGATTGATGCGGGGCTTCTACATGATTTACCGGACGGTCAGGCCAAGTCACTGTCGGTCGGCCGCCGTATGATTGCCGTGGTGCGCAACGGCGAGAACTTTTACGCCATTGAGGATATCTGTACCCATGACGGAGCCCCGTTGACCGGGGGTGAAATCGAGGGCGATGAAATTATTTGTCCGCGCCATGGTGCACGGTTTTGCCTGCGAACGGGCGAAGCGCTGACGCCACCCGCCTACGAACCTGTGCGCGTGTTCGAAACCAAAATCGAGAACGATCATCTGTGGGTACGCACAGGCTGACGCTGCTCAGGCACGGTAAAGCGGAAGCCGTCGATGCGTATCCGGAGGATTACGAGCGGCCGCTCACCCACCGCGGCTGTATCGAGGCGCAGGAGATGGCCTCGCGCCTGGTCAAACGAGACCTCATTCCCGATATTATTTTGGTGAGTCCGGCCGAGCGAGCGTGGGCCACGGCGGAAATCATCGCGACGACCTGCGAGCTCGATGCGAAACAGGTCCAATGCGCGCGTGAACTGTACTTGGCAACGCCCGAGAGAACCTGGCAGCTGCTGGCGCATCGCGCGGCCTCGCTGACTCATATCATGATTTGCGGTCACAATCCGGGCTTGAGCGCCATTGCCAGCCGCTTCGGACCCAAGCCGCAGCGGCGCGAGCTCCCCACTGCCGGCATCGCCACCGCCGTTTGGCACCATGCAGACTGGGCTACGCTGCAGCCGGAGTCGGCCGACAGCTGCGAAATGGACGATCCGGAAGATATGGACGTGCTCTGGGATTAAGCCTTATGTTTAATTGGGCGCGTTGGTCATTTTCAAATTCTATTCGTGTCGGCCCAATGTTTCGGTTAAACTAAGTCTAGTTTAATGAGTGCGACGTATGGCCGAAATTATCAACATCCACGAAGCCAAAACACATCTTTCGCGCATCATCGATGAAGTGGCCGCTGGTAGCGAGGTTATCATCGCGAAAGCCGGTAAGCCTATGGCCCGACTGACGTCTTTGTCAGGTGAGCCGCGACCCAAAAAGCTTGGCTTGCTCAAGGGCAAGCTGAAGGTGCCCGACGACTTTAACGAGCCGCTGGATGATGCGACGATCGCCGCTTTTGAAGGCCGCTGAATGCGACTTCTGCTCGATACCCACGTGCTGCTGTGGGCGTTGTCCCACCCGGCCAAGTTAACGGCGGAGACTCGCAGGAAGATTAACGAAGCGGAAGTGTTTGTCAGCGCGGCATCGATTTGGGAAATCGGCATCAAATCGACGCTGGGTAAACTGAATGCCACGGCCGGCGAGATTCTCGCTGCCGTCGAGCCCGCTGGTTTCAAAATGCTCTCGATCACGGGGCAGCATGCCGCCAAAGCCGCAGAACTTCCGCCGTTGCACAAGGATCCTTTCGACAGATTGCTGGCGGCGCAAGCTGCCACCGAGCCCATGATCCTCATTACGAACGATCGGATGCTGGAGGGCTACGGGACTTTCGTTACTCTCATATAGACCCGGCGTCTGGGACTCCGTCTACCAAGCGTCCAGCGCCTTCCCCTTCCCCTCACGGATCGCTTGCTCGAGCATGGGCTTCAACTGACGCCTCACATCTTCAACAATCTTGCGCTGCTGGTCGCCTATGAGCGCTTGTTGCTCGCCTAATTTGCCCTGCTCCTCGCCGAGCTTGCCCTGCTCCTCGCCAAATTTTCCTTGCTGCGCGCCGAATTCAGATTGCAGCTCTCCCACCCGCGCCTGAATCTCGCCCAAGTGAGATTGCACTTCGGCCAGTGCGCGCTGGTCGACCTGCGCAGTCAGGCGCGGCAGATCAAGTTCTTGGATTTTCTTTTGCAATTCCAGCATTTGCTGCTTGAACTCGGGTGACTCGACCAGCTTGACGGCTCGCCGCTGAGACGCGAGCATCCGCTGCTGCACCCCCAACATCCTCTGTTTGTCGCCCAGCGATCTCTGCTGGTCGTGTATCTGCTTCATCGGCTCGAGCAAAGCCTGAGTTTTGGCGATGATTTGTGGATCCTGGATCAGGTAGGGCTTGCCGTTGTGCTGAAAATAAATATAGTCGCCGCTCTGGGACGGCAACCGATTGCCGTTGTCGAACATCATGTTCGAACTCCCCGAATGAATGGCGAGCACGCCCTCCTCGTCCGTCGCAATGTCGTCATGCTCAATCACGGTATCGGCGCCGTCATCGTCCGTGGTGACAATGGTTTTGCCGGCCTTCCTTACTCTCGCGTGCTTTTTCGTCGGCGGACTATCAATCCCTTCGGGCGGCGCGGGAGGGCTGACGCTTGCCGGCGCCGCGGGCGCACTGGGTGGCGTGACGCTGGGCGACGTTGGGCTGCTGGGCACTGCCGGCGGGGCGACCGTGGCGGGTTGATTTGGCGTCGCGGCCGCGCCCGCCGTGATCGCCGAGTCCGCCGTGATCGCAACGTCAACCGGCGAGGCGTGCACCCGCACCATCGACGTAGACGCAAACATGGCCAATGCGACCACCCCGGCCGCAATGATCGGCAAGCGCTGCGCCTTGGCGAAGGATCGTTCAAAACCCCGATCGTTCAACAATCTCTCGATGCGCGGCGTGAGATTACTGGCGCTTGCCATGGCGACCGCGGTCAGCGGCCAACGGGCTCGCGTGGCAAATGCCAGCAAGATTTCGGCGTATCCCGTGCGGCTCTGCGCCTGCTCCACCGCCGCGCAATCGCTCAACGCCTCGCCCAATTCCGCGAGCTGCCGTTGCAGCCACCAACTAAAGGGGTTGAACCAGAAAAAAGCGCAATGCAATCCTGCCAGCGCGTGGATCAGGAAATCCTGCTGTCGCACGTGCGCGCGCTCGTGCGACAGGACGATGCGCAGGGTCGTCTCGTCCCAGGATGTATAGTTTCGGGGTAGCAGCACACTGGAGCCGATGGTCACGGGACTCGCCACCCGGCCACTGGTGCGCACATCCAAATCCGGGTCGAACGGGAAAATGACGCGAGCGGCCCGATTGCGCAGGCGCAGCGCAAAGCCCACTCCGGCGCACAGGCGTAGCGACAGCACCGCGGCCACCATGCAGTAGCCAAACACGGCGAGCGACAATGCCGTGTTGGCAAGTTGCATGTCTTCATGGCCATCATTGGCCGGCGCTGCATCGATCAACGGGGCGTCTTGCACGATGTCCTCATGCGATGCCGGCAAAGGCCCGCGATAGTCTCCATATACGGTTCGCAGCGCCGGGGGCTCTGCCTGGGGTTGCGCCAACTGCTTTGCGAAGCGCGGCGCGAGGAGCTGTTTGACGACCGCGATCTCGGGCAGCAGCCGCGGTCCGATATGTGCGGCCACCAACGCCGGCATCACCAGCGCACCGGCCAACGCCAGCAACCATGCCGTGCGCCGTGCGTGGACTTGTTCGATGCGCATCAGGCGCAGTGCAACCAGGATGATCGCGCCCATCACCAGGGAGCGCGCGCCCGCTTCAAGCAATAGATGAGTATTCACGACTTCTTCCCCTTCTTGGATGCGGCGATGCGTTCAGCGAGGCGTTGGAGTTCCTTGCGGTCGAGCACCGCGGAATCCACCATGCCGGCCAGCAGTGTTTCGACGGATCCTTCGCAAAACCAATCGACGATGCGTTGCACAGCCCGCCCGGCGACCGCCTGCCTCGAAGCCGCGGGGCGGTACAGAAAAGTGCGGCTCTCGATGGAGTGGCTCAAATAGCCCTTCTCCTCGAGCCGACGCAGCACGGTGCGAATGGTGGATTCCTTCAGCGGACGACCTTGGCTGACGAGATGCTCCCGCACTTGGTCGGCGCTCTGCACGCCATGCTCCCAGATGAGTTCGAGAACAGCGCGCTCCAGCTCGCCCAGCTCGGCGGGATCGTGACTTTGAGTAGTGTTACCGGTCATAGTGTTACTGACTGTAGCACACAGAATCGGGTAGGCAAGCTTTTTTTGCGCAACCTCATTTTCGCGCTAGGGCGTTGGCTCGGACCGCGCTACTGCGGCACGACCTAGTCCTGGGCCGCCGCCACCTCGACCGTCGCCAGGCCATTGGCCGGAAGCGTGATCGATAAGCGCTCATCCACGATCGGCAGCTTCTCTGGCGCCGGAAGCGTCGACGCCTTCTCTAACTGCTCGAGCTGCGCCGGCGTCGGGTAGGTCGGCGATCCCATTTGTTGGTAAGCGCCCCTGACGTCACCGTGATCGGCATCGAGATACAACACTCGCGCCGAGCGCGCCGCGACGTGGTGCAAGCGCAATGAAATTGTGGTGGGCGCACCGCTTCGACCAGGCGCGACGTAGTTCCAGAGGGCGATGACGAGAGTGCCGTCTGCACGCTGCGTGACCAGAGCATGTTCTGAATCGGCGTCGTAGCGCTCGGTGCCGAGGCCATGGAGCATCTTAAAAGCGTTGAAGGCGGGTTTAGGTATGCCGCCCGCCGCAATGAGACCGAAGCCGCCATAGAAAGGCCGCTTGACCACGCCCTGCTCCTCGAATACATCCGAGAGAGTCCAGTAGGACATCATGTCGGTGAGCCCATCGCAGCGACGCAGCGTATCTGCAAGCCACGGCCCCATGAAGAGTGAGTCGGTGATTTTCGGCTCATTGAAATACGTGGCGTTGTACTCGCTCCAGATGATGGGGATGCCGCGCCGGGGCGATGCGTTCACTTCGTCGCGTACTTTCTTCGCGGCACGACACACCATCTCCGCGCGCGGAATATTCTCGTGAGTCGCGAAAACATCCTGGGATTTATCGTTGGCGTAAACATGCGTCGATACAAAATCGAATGGAATGCCCTTCTCGGTGCAATGGCGGATAAATGCACCGACCCAGGCAGCCTGCGCGGTGGACGGTCCGCCCACGCGCAGTCTGTTATTCACCGTCTTGAGCGCCTGGGCTGTGTGATCGTATAACGTGAAGTAGCTTTGCTGCTTAGGCGTGCCCACCCAGAAATCAAGGTTGGGCTCGTTCCAAACCTCGAAATACCACTGCGCCACTTCATCGATACCGTAGCGCTCAATCAGGTGCGCGGCGAACGCCGTCATCAACGCATCCCATTTTGCGTAGTTGCGCGGCGGCGCGACGATGGGATGATATTTGAACGACTGCACAGCTTGGCGCGACGCGAGCTTGCTCGGCATGAACGACAGTTCGACGAAAGGTCGAACGCCATTCGCCAGCAGCCCATCGTAGATCTGATCCAAGTAGGAAAAGTTGTAAGTTGGATTTCCTTGCTTGTCTTCGTCGTAAATTCCGACTTCATCATGAAAGATCGCATGGAAGCGAACGAACTTGAAGTCTGTTGTACTTTTTACAAGACGAAGATCGTGCCTGTAACTTTCGCGCAGTGTAAGAATTGCTCGCCCTGAACCGAACATCTGTTCCCAGAAATGCGGGAAGTTGTGATGCGATCCGCGTGGATCGACGATGATCTCTTCGTCGCTCCAGGCGCTCGTCGCCATCAGGACTGCGAAAACAATGTAGAAAATCTTTTTCATCGCACGTCGTAGTGTGGACTTTCGATCGTAAAAGGGAATAGCATCATCCCCATCAGCTTAAGCGGTATTCTAAACCGCAAGTGATATCCGATGCGTAACCAGCGCTTCCATGGAGGGGAAGCTCGCAGGGGGAAGGATGTTAGTTAAGGTCAAGGACGTCGTGCGCAATGCACCGGTCGTGGTCACGGTCGCGCCGATAAATTCTCTTCAATCTCGCAGACTCGCTCTGCCTTCAGAACTCGTGCCACGCGCGATCTCGCTCGCGAGCACGAAGTATCTCGCCGCAGAGTTCAAGAATTTTCACTGCAGTTCAAGAAATGAATAACACACCACGTTCGGTGGTGGGACGCGCTCACACGGGGAACATTATGAGAACACGGGAATTCTACAAGAAGATCCTATTGGCGGCGGCCATCGGTGCCGCACTCGCCATGGGCGCTGCAATGCCGACCTCCGTCTGGGCGCAGACGGCCGATGCAACCTTGCGCGGCAAAGCCGCCGCGAACACTGACGTGGTGGCGAGGAACATCGCAACCGGCGTCACGCGACGAACCAAAACAGACGCGGACGGCAGCTACACGCTTCCCGGTTTGCAACCGGGCACTTACACAGTCGCGGCCGGACCAGGAACCGAAACCACGGTCACTTTGTCGGTGGCCTCGACCGCCACGCTGGATCTTGAGGCGCCGACGTCCACTGCCGCTCCGCTGGCCGAGGTCACCGTCAAAGCGCAGCGCCTCACCGAAACGAGGACTTCCGAAGTCGGAGAAACAGTTTCACTGCATCAGATCGAGACCGTGCCGCAACTGACGCGAAACTTTCTGGAATTCGCAGACACGGTGCCGGGCCTCGTGTTCAGCGTCAACAATCAGGGTCAGACCACGCTGCAAAGCGGTGGCCAGAACGCCAGCGCGGTCAACGTGTATATCGACGGTGTCGGGCAGAAGGACTATGTAAAGGAAGGCGGCGTCAGCGGTCAATTTGCCACGCAAGGCAATCCCTTTCCACAACTCGCGATCGGCGAGTACAAAGTCATTACTTCCAACTACAAGGCCGAATTCGATCAGGTGTCGAGCGCCGCCGTCACAGCGGGCACCAAGTCCGGCACCAACGAATTTCACGGCGAAGTGTATGATCAATACACGAGCGACAGATTCCGCGCTGAAACCCCTTCCGAAAGGGCAGATGGCATCCAGACGCCCTCGCAGGATAAGGAGTTTGGGGCAGCGATGGGTGGTCCGATTCTAAAGGACATGCTGCATTTTTTCGTTGCGTACGAAGGCAAGCGTTTCAATACTCCGATCACCGTAACACCCGGCGCGCCGACGCTTGACGGGGAGCCCATTCAAAATTTCTTGCCCGCCAGCGTCAATGCGCAATTCGGGCCGGGAAGCTTGCCCTTTAACGAAGATCTTTATTTCGGTAAGTTGGATTTTGAGCCTTCGGACTATGATCGCATCGAGTTCAGCGTCAAGGTTCGCAACGAGAATCAGACCGAAAACCTCGGCATCGCCGCCGCCGCCTCGGCGAGCATCACTGTCAAGAATAACGACACCCGCTACATGCTGCGCTGGGCGCACAGCGCCGATCACTGGTTGAATGAATTGTTGTTCACGCACGAGGACGCCTTCAATCAGCCGTCGGCCACGAATATCGGCAACGGCTCGCAGTACCTCATCGTCGCAAATAACCAGCAGCTCGTTTTAGCAACGGACGCCGCCGCCCCAGGCGCCACGCAAGACAAAGGGCAGCGCGGTCCGGGGATACAGGACGACTTCACGTTCAGCGACTTGCATTGGCTGGGCGATCACACGGTCAAGACCGGCGCCAAGTTCAAGCGAATCGACCTGACGGCGGCAGATTCGGAAAACATCAATCCGCAGTTCTCCTACAACGTTTCCCCGGCGGGGACTGATGTATTGCCTTACAAGGCGCTGTTTACCAATCCTGTCCCAGGCCTGAGCCCGACTGCAACCTCGCGAGACAATCAATTCGGAGTATATCTTCAGGACGATTGGGTGCAGAACGAGCATTTGACCTGGAATCTCGGTATGCGTTGGGACTATGAGAGGAACCTGGGCTATCTTGACTACGTTACGCCCGCAGCCGTGGTAGCCGCTTACAACACACAAGACCCGAACGCGCCGCCCGGACAGACCTATGCGCAGTCCCTCGCCAAAGGCGGCGTCAACGTCAACGACTACATCAGCACCGGCAACAACCGCAAGGCCTACACCGGTGAGTTCCAGCCGCGGCTTGGTTTCTCGGTGGACATCAATGGTGATCAGCAGCATGTGGTGTTCGGCGGTTATGGGCGCTCCTACGATCGCGACTTGTACGACTATCTGCAGGTCGAAGTGACCAAAGCGGCGTTGCCGGAATACACGGTTTATTTCCCGAATGCGGCCGCCACCGCGCCGAACGGCTGCTTTGGAACGCCTTGCGTTCCTTGGGATCCGAAATTCTTGTCCGGCCTGCCGAACCTGCAAACGCTCGTCGCCTCGAACTCCGCCGGCGCGGAAATCGATGCCGTCAACAACAACTTGAAGGTGCCGTATTCAGACCAGTTCAGCGTCGGCATACGCAACAAAGTCGGCGACTGGAATACCAGTGCGGCAGTGGCGCGCATCTTGAGCAAGGACGGATTTGTCTTCACGTTGGGAAACCGCTCGCCCACCGGCGCATTCTTCGTGAACGGCGGATCCGACTTTGGCAATGGCGTGCCCGGCTTCGGTTCGCTGATCATCGGCAACAACGGCATCGAGACCAAGACCACTCAGATACTGCTCTCCGCCGAAAAGCCCTACACGGCCGAATCGCATTGGAGCGCGACCTTCGCCTATACCTATACCGACTCGTCGACAAACCGCGATACGACGCAGCACTATGCGTTCGACGAGCCGAGCATTGCGCAGTACCCGTTCATCAACTCGAACGCCGCCGCAAGGCATCGCATCGTCGGCACCGGCTCGTATGGGGCACCGTGGGGTTTTGTGATGGCCGCGAAGTTGACGCTGGCGACACCGCTCCCGGTCGACGACGTGGCGTGTTTCGGCATGACCTATCCCAATGGCAGCAACTGCAATCCCATCTCAGCGACGCCGAAGAATTTCTTTGGCTATCGCGCGCTTGATCTTCAGGTGACCAAGAATTTCGATATCGCAGGCTATGCGACGGTGTATCTGCGGCTCGACGGACTCAACGTCTTCAACTGGCAGAATTTTGCGGACACGCTCAACAATTGGGGCACGAACGGGGTCGCGAATCCGAATCCGGTGCCGTACAACTACGCGGGCAATATCAACGGCGTTCCCCGTACTCTCAAACTCACAGTGGGAGCAAAGTTCTAGTGGGAAGCGATGACTGACCGGCGGCTTCGCAACATTCTCCTGTTGACGACGCTGCTGGTCTGCGGATGCAGCGGGCTAAAGCCCGCCGCGCCGCCCAAGCTGCTGGAGGAGACGGAGACGCCGACTCAGGCCTCCGAATTCCTGGAGGACATCGAGCACAAGACCTTTGATTATTTCTGGGCGACCGCCAATCCGAAAAATGGCCTGGTGCCAGATCGGTATCCGACGCGCATCTTCTCGAGCCTCGCTGCAGTCGGATTCGCGCTGACGGCCTATCCGATCGGCGTGGAGCGGGGCTATATCTCGCGCGCCGAGGCGCGCGATCGGGTACTCAAAACGTTGCGCTTCTTTCGCGACGCGCCGCAAGGCGCGGGCGCCAAGGGATTCGCGGGATACAAGGGTTTTTACTATCATTTTCTCGACATGGAGACCGGCGTTCGCTTCAACGAACACTCCGAGCTGTCGATGATCGACACGTCCCTGTTCATCGCGGGCGCGCTGGTCTGTCAAAGCTATTTTGATGGTTCAGACCCTGAGGAAAAAGAGCTGCGCAAGATCGCCGATTGGCTATATCGGCGCATCGACTGGGCCTGGGCATCGCGCGACGATGGCGTCGTGGCACTCGGATGGTCGCCGGAAATGGGATTTCACCAAAGAAGTTGGCGCGGCTACAACGAATCCTCAATCATGTACATCTTGGGGCTGGGTTCGCCCACCGCGCCGATGCCGGCGTCATCGTGGCAATCCTATACTTCGACTTTTGATTTCCATTGGGTCAACGAAGGCCAGTGGTATCTAGCATTCCCGCCGCTGTTCGGACATGAGTACGCGCACGTGTGGATCGATTTCCGCGACATCCGCGACGCGTACATGCGAAGCAAGGGAATCGACTATTTCGACAACACCCGGCGCGCCATCTTCGCCCAGCGCAGTTACGTGATTGCCAATCCCATGAAGTGGGTGGGCTACTCCTCGCGCCTGTGGGGCATCACCGCGAGCGACGGCCCGGTCGAGGCGAAGCTCGAGTACAACGGCGAAACTCGCGCGTTCCACGCCTATGCCGCCCGCGGTTCGGGCGGTGCGCAGAACTTCGACGATGGGACGCTGGCGCCCAATGCGGTGGCCGGGGCACTGCCCTTTACGCCGGAGATCGCCATCCCTACTTTAAGACTGATGAAGGAGCAGTACGGCAATTACATCTACTCGACCTTCGGCTTTGTGGATGCCTTCAATCCCAGCTTCAATTACACCGACCTGAAGCTCACGTATGGCCGGGTCGTACCGGAGGTGGGTTGGGTCGACAACAACTACCTCGGCATCGATGAGGGCCTTACCGTCACCATGATTGAAAATTTTCGCAGCGGTCTCATCTGGCGCCTCATGCGCCGCAGTCCGTACTTAAGGCGCGGACTCGAACGCGCCGGCTTTCGCGGTGGTTGGTTGGATACCACCGGCTGACGCCGCGCGTCAGCTTTGACCCCGGTGCAGGCGCATGAGCCGCCGTCGTTCGCGCTTGTCCGGCCGGGTGTCGGAATGCGGCCGCGATAGATTGGCGAGACGCAGCTGCTCTTTGAGTACGACTCGACGCGCAGCGCTCGCCGGGGTTTCCGCATAGTGAGTCAACGCTTCGGCCGCAGGGCCGCGCCGCACGGGGAGGCCGAGAACTTCAAATTCCCCCACGATCCCCTGCGACGACAAACTCAAACGATCGCCGACGCGCACCCGATGCGCAGGCTTGACGCGTTCCGCATTGAGATGGACCTTGCCGCCGTTGATGGCGGCCGTTGCAAGGCTGCGCGTTTTGAAAAACCGGGTATGCCAGAGCCACTTATCGAGGCGATTATCAGTTTTTTCCTCAGTTGTCATAAGTAATCGATCTTCAGATACCCAGGAGCGGCTCGGTGAAATCGCTATAATAGCGCTATGTACGGAAATGAATTTCGTGACCGTCTGGAGCGCGATACCGAGGCGCTCGACTCGGCGGGATTGCTGAAGCGCGAGCGAGTCATCGGCACGGCCCAGGGTCCGGTCATCAAGCTTCAAGATGGCCAGGAGATGATCAATCTCTGCGCCAACAATTACTTAGGTCTCGCCAATCATCCTGCCGTTCTAAAGGCAGCTCACGAGGGTTTGACCCGCTATGGCTACGGCATGGCCTCGGTGCGCTTCATTTGCGGCACGCAAAGCGTGCACCGGGAGTTAGAGGAGCGCTTGAGCGCCTACCTGTCGATGGACGACACGATTCTGTATTCCTCCTGCTTCGACGCGAATGGCGGATTGTTCGAAACGCTGCTTGACGAGAAAGACGCCGTCATCAGCGATGCGCTAAATCATGCCAGCATCATCGACGGCATTCGGCTGTGCAAAGCGCGTCGTTTGCGCTACGCCAACAATGACATGAATGAACTCGAGCAAGCCCTCAAGGACTCGCAGGATTCACGCGTGCGCCTCATTGCAACCGACGGTGTGTTTTCCATGGACGGATCCATCGCGCGGCTCAATGAGATTTGCGACCTGGCCGATCGCTACGGCGCACTGGTCATGGTCGATGATTCGCATGCAACCGGCTTCGTCGGCGCGCGCGGCCGCGGCTCTCACGAATACCGCGGCGTCGTGGGCCGTGTCGATATCATCACCAGCACTCTGGGCAAGGCCCTGGGTGGCGCCAGCGGCGGCTTCGTCTCGGCGCGCAAGGAGATCGTGGCATGGCTGCGGCAGCGCTCGCGGCCCTATTTGTTTTCCAACAGCATCGCACCCGTAGTTGCAGCCGCCACCATTCAAGTTTTGGACCTGCTGGAGAGTTCCCCGGAATTGCGCGATCGGCTGCACGCCAATGCGCGCCACTTTCGTGCATCCATGCAGGCCTTGGGCTTCAATCTGGTTCCCGGCGAGCATCCCATCATCCCCGTGATGCTGGGAGATGCGCCGCTGGCCGTACGTCTCGCCGAGCGCATGCAGAATGCAGGCATTTACGTGGTGGCATTCGCATTTCCCGTCGTGCCCCATGGAAAAGCGCGAATTCGCACCCAGATGAATGCTGCACACAGCATTGAGCAACTCGATCAAGTAGTTTCCGCGTTTGGTCGCTCGGCACGCGACCTCGGCGTCATTCACTAAAGGCAAGCATGAAAGCACTCGTCAAGGCCCGCGCGGAACCCGGCATCTGGATGCAGGACGTTCCGGAACCCTCGGTCGGTCACAACGATGTCCTCATCAAGGTCAAGCGTTCCGCCATCTGCGGCACGGATATGCATATCTACAATTGGGATGCGTGGGCGCAAAAAACGGTGCCCGTCCCCATGGCAGTCGGTCACGAATATTCAGGGGAAATTGTCGAAATCGGCAGCGAGGTTCGCGGCTTTAGCACCGGCGATCGTGTCTCGGGAGAAGGCCACATCACCTGCGGCCATTGCCGCAATTGCCGCGCGGGACGGCGCCATTTGTGCCGCAATACTCAAGGTGTGGGCGTGAATCGTCCGGGCGCGTTTGCGGAGTATCTGACGATTCCCGCCTCCAATGTATTCAAGCTGCCGACAGCCATCGACGATGAGATCGCCTCCATACTCGACCCGCTCGGCAATGCCACTCACACGGCGCTCGCCTTCAACGTGGTCGGCGAGGATGTGCTGATCACCGGCGCGGGCCCGATCGGCGTGATGGCCGTGGCCATTGCTCGGCACGCCGGCGCACGGCATGTGGTCATTACCGACGTGAATGACTATCGCTTGGATCTAGCGAAGAAAATGGGCGCCTCGCGCGCGCTGAATGTCACGCGTGAATCCCTCGATGACGCCATGCGCGACTTGGGGATGGAAGAGGGCTTCGACGTCGGCTTCGAAATGTCCGGCAATCCCGCGGCCCTGCGCGAGCTGCTGCGAACCATGAACAATGGCGGCAGCGTCTCGATGCTCGGTATTCCACCCGGCGAGACCGCGATCGATTGGAACCAGGTGATTTTCAAAGGCCTGACGATCAAGGGCATCTATGGCCGGGAAATGTTCGAGACCTGGTACAAAATGTCGAGCATGCTGCAAAGCGGCCTGGACATTCGGCCGGTGATCACGCATCGGCTGGGAATCAACGACTATCTCGAAGGCTTTCAAATCATGAATTCGGGGAAGTCGGGGAAGGTTACGCTCGACTGGGCGAGCCTTTAGAACTCGGCATTGTGAGTTTGAGCGTCGCGCATGCAAGGCCTGGCGGGATAGGACGCTTCGAGGCCCTGCTCTTCGGTGCCTCGAAGCGTCCTATCCCGCTAAGCCATGCGAGCCGCTCAATCTCACTGTGCCGGTTCGCGGCACCAACAATAGGAATACAGCCCGTGCGGATCTTTGAGCCGGGCTAGCACGCGGGCCGGTTCGAGCAGCGGATCGAGAAAGCGCTCGAAGTCGGAACGTTGCGGAATGAGCCCTGCCAGTTCGCCTACGCGCGCGGCTTGGGAGCGAATCTGCATGAGCAGCTGTTCCTTCAGGCTCAATTCGGTCTCGATGTAATCCACATCATAGTCCGAACCCAATTCGGCCAATTTCGCCGCGGAGTCGGTTGCGTCTTTCAATCCGCCGAGATGATCCACCAAGCCGATGCGCTCTGCGTCAACTCCCGCCCACACCCTGCCCTGCGCAATCTTGTCCACCTCTTCGACGGGCTTTTTCCTGCCATCCGCCACGCGCCGCAGGAATTGCTGATAGGCGTGATCGACCGAAGCCTGCAGCACCTGCTTGGTAACGGGACCTATCGCTCGGTCGATGCGCAGGTCGCCGGCCAGCGGCGTGGTACCGAGGCCGTCCACTTTGACGCCGAGTTTCTCCAAGGTGCGCTGAAACGTCGGGATATAGGAAAATACGCCGATCGATCCGGTGATGCTCGTGGGACTCGCAAATATTTGGTTTGCGGCAGCGGCGATGTAGTACCCGCCCGACGCCGCGTAGCTGCTCATGGACACCACGACCGGTTTGCCTGCCTTGCGCAGCGCCTGCACCTCGCGCAGGATTTTCTCGGAGGCGAATTCGCTGCCGCCGGGACTGTCGACGCGCAGCACCACCGCTTTCACCGCGGTGTCGTAGCGCGCCTCGCGCAGCAGGTCCGATGTGCTTTCGCCGCCGATCTTGCCCGGCAACTGACGTCCATCGAAGATTTCCCCGGATGCCACCACGATCCCGACCTTGGAATCGGATTTCGATTTCAAGACGTGCTTGGAGCGCACCGCCGCCAGGTACTGACTCATTCCAATCCCATTGAAGGAATGGTTGTTGTCATCCTCGCCCACCAGCCCTTTCAAATCATCCGCGACCTGACGGCGGCTTTTGAGCGCCGTGACCAAGCCACGCTGCAACGCCATTTTTGCCAGATCGCCGTTGACGGCCTGCACGGAGGCAGGTTGCGCGGCGATGAAATCCTGCAGCGCAGTGGCGGGCAGCGATCGCGCATGCGTGACATCCTGGCTGTACGCGTTCCACAAGGACTCGAGCCAGAGAGACGTCTCTTCCCGCTCGCTCGGCGCCATGTCGCTGCGCGAAAACTGGTCGGTGTAGCTCTTGAAGGTGCCGGCTTTGAACACGTTCGAATCGATCTGAAGCTTATCGATCGCGTCCTTATAGTACATGCGGTAGTAGCTGAAGCCGTGTACCGACACTTCGCCCATCGGGTCGAGGTAAACCTCACCGGCCTGCGCTGCCAGGTAGTACTGAATCTGACTGTAGGAGTCGCCCATGGCAATCACGCGTTTGCCGGAGGCGCGAAAGTCGCGCAGCGCCGCGCCAACTTCCTGCAGCTTGGACAGGCCCGCTGCATCCATCTGGTCGAGATCGAGCACGATGAGTTTGATCCGCGAATCGGTCTTCGCGGCAGCGATGGACTCCGTCACGTCCCTGAGCAGGGTCTCCGGATCGGGCCCCCCCGAGGCTTCGCCGAGTGCGCGCCGCACGGAATCGCCGGACAGTTGCTCGACCAACTCGCCCTGCGGGGAAATGACCAGGGCCGCGCTGCGCGGAACGATCGGAATGGAAGTATGCAGGGCCGCGAGAACAAACCCAAAAATAACCAGCATCAGCGCCAGATGCAGCGTCTTGCGGATCCCATCCAGGAGACGCCAGACCAGCCCGAAGAATCCTCTAAGACCGGATCCGGCGCTCATTCAATCCTCAGATCTTCTCGTCGATGCGTGCTGCCTTGCCGGACAGTTCGCGCAGGTAGTACAGCTTCGCGCGACGTACATTGCCGCGGCGCTTCACGCTGACTTCGCTGATCGAGGGACTGAAAGTCTGGAACACGCGCTCCACACCTTCGCCGTGGGAAATCTTGCGCACGGTGAAGGAAGAGTTGAGGCCGCGGTTCTTCTTCGCGATGACCACGCCCTCGTAGGCTTGAACGCGCTCGCGATCACCTTCCACCACTTTGACTTGTACGACGATGGTATCGCCGGGATTGAAGTCCGGAAGCTTGCGTGTCGCCCGCTCGCCGTTGAGTTCTTGGATGATCTTATTCATTGCTATTGCCTCGCACGTTCATTCTTAAATTCTTCCAACAATTCTCGCTCTTCATCGCTCATGCCGCGCTGCTCGAGCAGCTCCGGCCGGCGTAACCAGGTGCGTCCGAGCGCCTGTTGGCGCCGCCAGCGATGTATCGCCGCATGGTCGCCTGACGCCAAGACCGCGGGCACTTCGTGCCCTTCCAAATCTTGCGGCCGAGTGTAATGCGGCCAATCCACCAATCCGTCGCCGAAGGACTCCTGCAGCGCCGATTCCGCACTGCCCAAGGTACCCGGCATCAACCGTGCGATCGCATCGATGATCACCAGCGCCGGCAGTTCACCGCCCGACAACACGTAGTCGCCGATGGACCATTGCTCATCGACTTCCTGCTCGATGAAGCGCTCATCAATTCCTTCGTAGCGTCCGGCGACTAAAACCAGACCCGGCCAAGCGCAGGCCTCGCGTGCCATGCTTTGCTCAAACCTGCGTCCGTCTGCGCCCAAATACACGCGCCGGCTGCCCGGCGGCAGAACTTTCAGCGCGTCGCGTACGGCGCTGCGCACAGGTTCCACCTTCATCACCATTCCCGGTCCGCCGCCGTACGGGCGGTCATCGACCGTGCGGTGAAGGTCGCTGGTGTAATCACGCGGGTCGAAGCAATCGACCTGAAATACACCCCGTTCCAGCGCCCGCCCCACCACGCCGATGTTCAACGCCTCGCGGATCATCTGCGGAAACAGCGAGACCACCGCAATTCGCATACTCAATCCGCCGCGACGTCCCAGTCCACCACCACCCGGCGCGCCGTCAGGTCGACCCGCCGAAGGTGCTGCGGCACCGCCGGCACCCAATATTCACGTTCTCCGCGCACCACCATCAGGGCTTGCGCCGGAGTCTCGACAAAATGCTGCACCACACCTAAACCGACGCCGGCGAGATTCACTACCTCGCAGCCAATCAGGTCGGCGCGGTAGAAGTCCTTATCGTCCCGCTGCGGCAATTCGGCCCGAGGCACCCGAATCTCTGCGCCCCTTAAGGCCATCGCCTGATCCCGATCCTCGACGCCGGCCAGTTTGACCGTCAACGCACCGCCGCTGCGGCCGCTTTGCTCAATGCGATAGCTGCGCCAAGCACCCTCTCGTCCGATCTGCAGATTGCGGTGTTCCAGCAGGCGTTCGGGAGGATCCGTGTGTGACCTTAGCTTGACCCAACCTCGGACGCCGAACGGGGCGCCCACAAACCCTAGTTGGATGAGCGCCGATGATTCGTCGCTCATCGTGCCCTCTTGGCCTTTATGCGGCCTGCTTACGGAAGCTGGTGAGGAGAAACTTGACCCGGTCGGACATGTGAGCACCCTTGCTCAGCCAATGCTCGATACGGGCGACGTCCATGCGCAGCTTGACTTCTCCGCCGCGCGCTACCGGGTTGAACAGGCCAACGCTCTCGAGGCTGGTGCCGCCCTGACGCTTACGGCTGTCGGTTACCACGACATGATAAAAGGGCGTCTTCTTGCCGCCGCGTCGAGTCAAACGGATCGTCACCATCGTAAATCCACCTTGCTTAGCCTAGCCGCTAATTGTAATGACAATCAGGGGTTAAGAGCAACCAATCCGTGAGGTCAGCAGCGGGTTTAGCGGCCGAATCCGCCGGGACCGAACCCGCCTGGGGGTAGCCGACCGGCCATTCCGCGCATCATGTTCTTCAGCATCCCGCCTTTGACCATTTTTTTCATGGTTTTCTGCATTTGGTCAAACTGCTTGAGCAGCCGATTGACCTCCGGCAGGGGTACGCCCGCCCCGTTGGCAATGCGGCGCTTGCGCGAGTTGTCGATCATGTCCGGGCGGCGGCGCTCCTTGGGGGTCATCGAATCGATGATTCCCATCTGCCGCTTGAGGGTTTTGGGGTTGACCGCCCCGGCCGCCGCGGCCGCATTGGCCTGCATTTGGGCCGGAAGCTTGTCGAGCAACGCCGCCATGCCGCCCATGTTCTGCAGCTGACTCAGCTGGTCGCGCAGGTCGGTCAGATCGAAAGACTTGCCCTTGGTGATTTTCTTGGCGAGCTTTTCGGCCTTTTCCTGATCGACCTGGCCCTGAACCTGCTCGACCAATGACAGCACGTCGCCCATTCCGAGGATGCGGGAGGCAATGCGCTCCGGCTGAAACAATTCCAGGGCTTCGGACTTCTCGCCCGTGCCGACAAACAGAATCGGTTTGCCGGTCACATGCCGGACTGAAAGCGCGGCGCCGCCGCGCGCATCACCATCGGCCTTGGTGAGAATGATGCCGGTGAGACTTAAGGCATCGTTGAATGCTTTGGCTGCGTTGACGGCGTCCTGGCCCGCCATGCTGTCAACCACGAAGAGCCGCTCGTGCGGTTGGATCGCCGCCTCGAGTTCGCGAACTTCCGCCATCATCTCTGCATCGACATGCAATCGTCCGGCGGTGTCGAGCAGCAGCACGTCGTACGCCTGCAGTGTCGCCTCCGTCAGCGCGCGCTTGGCGATCGCCACGGGTGCTTCGCTCGCGTTGGCGGCCGCAAAGCCGGCACCCACCTGTGCGGCCAGGGTTTCCAATTGCAAAATGGCCGCGGGACGATACACGTCGGTGCTGACCATCAAAACTTTTTTGTTTTGTTTCTCTTTCAGCCAACGGGCGAGTTTGCCCGCGCTGGTAGTTTTACCGGCGCCTTGCAGACCCGCGAGCATCACGACGACAGGACGCTGGGCGCGCAGGTTAAGTCCGGTGCTGGGCTCTCCCATGAGCCGGGTCAGTTCCTCATGCACCACCTTGATGAATGCCTGCCCGGGGGTGAGGCTTTTCGTCACCTCCACGCCGACCGCACGCGCCTTGACCGCGTCGGTGAAACTCTTGACCACCGACAACGCAACGTCGGCGTCGAGCAGCGCGAGACGAACCTCGCGCACGGTTTCGGATATGTTGTCCTCGGTGAGCCGGCCGCGGCCGGAAAGCGACTTGAGTGCAGCGCCGAGACTGCTGGTTAAACGGTCAAACATAGTCCGGATATTATAACTGTGTCATTATCGTAGCGTCACAAATTAGGCCAGCCGTGATTTTTGCCATCATTTTGTTCGTGCTTTACACGCTAAGCGCTTGGGCCATGTTGCGCAGTGTGAAACAGCCGCGGCTGGAACCGCTCGCGTGGATCCTGATTCTCATCGCCATCGTCGGTCACAGCGACGTCATCATGCTGATGATGCGCGCGAATGCCCGCTTCTCCATCGGACTGTTCGAGGCGATGTCGATGCTCGGCTGGACGCTCGCGGTGCTCGCCTGTGTGATTTCGATCGACAAGCAAAACCGCGTTCTCGGTGCCATTCTGTTGTTGAGCGCGGCAGTCGGTGCGGCGGCAGGCGCCTTTACGGGTGCCGGGGGCAGCTATACCGAAGCCACCGCCGGCTGGGAACTGACGGCGCATATCTTGTTGTCGATGGGCGCCGCGGCCCTGCTATTCGCCGCGGCGGTCACCGCGCTCCTGTTATTGTTCCTGGATCGACGCCTGCGCGCCCGGCGCGTAGCGGATCTATCCGGTGGCTTACCCCCGCTCGACGCCCTCGAGAAAGTCATGTTTCGCCTGGTCGCCGCGGGCTTCGGACTGCTGACGCTGGCGCTCATAACAGGTTTCTTCTTCGTCACGAATCTGTTCGCTCAGAATTTGGTGCAGAAGACCGTGTTGTCGCTGATCGCCTGGCTCATCTTCGGTGTCTTGCTGATCGGGCGGCTGCGCTTTGGTTGGCGCGGCCGCTCGGCGGTGCGCTGGACCTTGAGCGGTTTCGCGATTTTGGCGGTCGCTTATTTCGGCGTGAAATTCGTCCTCGAGTATCTGTTCGGGCGGCACTGGGGCTAGGCGCCTCCGGTTGATCTTCGAAGAATGGAACACCCGTCCCTAGGACTTCTGTTCACGGCGCTGGGGGTATTACTGGTCCTGGCCGCGTTTTTCGCCGGCAGTGAAACCGCGCTGATGAGCATGAACCGCTATCGGCTGCGGCATCGAGCCAGTGAAGGCAGTCGCGGCGCACGCCTCGCCGAGGCGTTGCTCAAGCGCCCGGATCGTTTGATCGGATTGATTCTGCTATTGAGTACGCTGGTCAACGTGGCGGCGCCCATTCTGGTCGGTTTCATCGCCTTGAAATTGGGCGGTGAATTCTTGGTTGCCTTCGGCGCAGCGCTGCTGGCCTTTGTACTGTTGATCTTTTGCGAGGTGGCACCCAAGACTTTCGGCGCCTTGCATCCCGAGCGACTGGCATTGCCTGCCTCGTACATCTATACACCCCTGTTGTTCGTGCTTTATCCGTTCGTCTGGTTCACGAACTTGTTGGCAAACGGGGTGCTGCGAATGTTCGGTGTCTCGAGGCAGGTGGCGGCAACCTCCTTGAGCAGCGAAGAGTTGCGCACCGTCGTGGCCGAGGCCGGCGCGATGATTCCGCGGCAGCACCAGCAGATGCTCGTCAGCATTCTGGATCTGGAGAATGCCACCGTCGAGGACATCATGGTGCCGCGAAACGAAATCGTCGGCATCGACGTCGATGATGATTGGGACCGGATCTTGGAACAACTGCGTCAGAGCCAGCACACGCGCTTGCCGGTGTATCAGGGCGAAATCGACCGCATCATCGGTCTATTGCATATGAAGCAGGTCGTGCATGAATTGGCTCGCGGACACCTTGAACTGGAGACGCTAACGGCCGCGGCCCAGGCGCGCGAGCCGTACTTCGTTCCCTCCGGAACCACGCTCAACACGCAGCTGCTGAATTTTCAGCGCAACAAGCGCCGCATGGCATTCGTGGTCGATGAATACGGCGATATTCAGGGCTTGGTGACGATCGAGGACATTCTTGAAGAGATCGTCGGCGAATTCACCACCGATCCTGCCACCATGATGCACAAAGATGTGCACGCGGAAGCCGATGGAAGTTTCGTTGCCAGTGCCTCCGCCACCATCCGTGCGCTGAATCGTTCAATGCGTTGGAACCTGCCGACGGACGGACCGAAGACTTTGAATGGATTGATCGTCGAGTTCCTCGAGACCATTCCCGAGCCGGGCACGACCTTGAAAATGTCCGACTACATGCTCGAGGTGCTGCAAACGGGCGACAACGCCATCAAGACCGTGCGCATCCGGCCGCCGGAACCCACGCCGCCTTGAGGCACGGGACCGCTAGAACGCTTCCAGCGCCTCGCTCAACCGCGCCACACCGCGCACACTCATGCCTTCCGGAGGTCGCTTCGGCGCGTTCGCTTCGGGAACCACGGCCATCTTGAAGCCATGTTTGGCAGCCTCGCGCAGCCGTTCCTCGCCGAACGGCACCGGACGAATCTCGCCCGCGAGTCCCAACTCGCCAAAGACAATCAGCGAGCCCGGCACAGGCGCGTTGTTCAGGGAGGACCGTGCGGCCATCACAATCGCCAGATCGCCCGCCGTCTCCGCGAGGCGCACGCCGCCCACCACATTCGCAAACACGTCCTGTCCTTGCAGCAAAAGTCCGCCGTGGCGATGCGCGACGGCGAGCAGCATGGTCAGTCGGTTGCCATCGATGCCGACCGCCACACGACGCGGATTGGCGCTCAAGGCCTCATCGGCCAATACCTGCACCTCGAGCAAAAGCGAACGCGTTCCCTCGCGCATCACTGTGATGACGCTGCCCGGGACCGGCTGCGCATGCCGCGACAGGAAAATCGCCGATGGGTTCGCCACCTCACGCAGGCCCTGCTCCACCATGGCGAACACGCCGATCTCATTGGCTGCGCCGAATCGATTTTTCACCGACCGCAACACTCGATAACGGCTGCCCGTATCGCTTTCAAAGTACAGCACCGTGTCGACCATGTGTTCGAGCACGCGCGGTCCGGCGATTTGACCTTCCTTGGTTACGTGCCCCACCAAGAGCACCGCAGTGCCGCTCGACTTCGCGAAACGCACCAACTCCGCGGTGCACTCGCGCAACTGCGACACGGCGCCCGGCGCTGCCTCCACGCGGTCGGAATGCATCGTCTGGATGGAGTCGACAATCAGCACATGTGCCGCGAGCGTCGATGCGGCGCCCACGATGTCCTCCACGCAAGTCGCGGCGATCAACCGAGCGGTCGCCGTCTCGAGTCCCAAACGCCGCGCTCGCAACGCGACTTGCTTCACCGACTCCTCGCCGGTCGCGTACAACACCGGACCCGAGGCGTTGAGCGCCGCTGCAGCCTGCAGCATCAGCGTGGATTTGCCGATGCCTGGATCTCCACCGATCAGGGTCACGGAGCCCGGCACGAGGCCGCCGCCCAGCACGCGGTCGAGTTCCCCCGAGCCCGTGGACAGGCGCGGCGATTCGGCGCCGGCCAGGGCAGCCAGCGAGGACGATGCGTCGCTTTGCGCGCGGTTAACCTGATTCGACTTGCGGGGATTTGCTGTCAGGATCTCGGCGACGAGCGTGTTCCATTCGCTGCAGGTAGCGCATTGCCCCTGCCATTTTGGCGCAACGGCACCGCAGTTCTGACACACAAAAACCTCTTTCGACTTCGCCATGGGCTTCCTTAGCACCGATATGTGAATTTAGGATTGCCGGTATTGTCACCCGATCACCTATACTGCCGGGCTTATTGACTCGGATTATGTCTATTGCATGCGGAAATTTGGACTGATCGCAGCGATTGTGGGCTTTGGGATCCTCGCAGCCGGCCTTTTGCTCCGCTTGCTTGCCAATCGTCCCTCCCTTACCTGGCTATGGATGCCTGGCGCGGCTTTATTGGCCGCCGGCAGCGTGCTTTTTATCTGGGCCCGTATGCGGAAGAGCACCGCAGTTATTCCCATGCCCAATGCCAAAACAGCCGTGGGTACCGACACTGCGCGGCTGCTCGACAACTTCGAACAGCGATTCGCCGAGCTTAAGGGCCGAAAGCCCAACGTCACAGTGTTAGGAGATCTGTACGCACTCGGGAACCAGTTGGAACAGCGCGGCCGCGTCCCGCAGGCCACCGCGGTCTATCGCCATTTGGCGAGATTCGACAACACCTATAAAGACGTTGCCGCTCGATTGCGCCGTCTCATGGATGCAGAGCGAGCCAAGCCCAAGCCAAAGGCGTCCACCACAGCAACCCCCGCTGCACAGCCCGCCATGGGCGCGACGACGCCGAATCTGCGTGCGACCCCACAGGAGCGCCCGGCCTCTGCCGCCGTCGCCGCGGCGGTGCCCGAGACCGAGCGGCTCGGACGCTATCAACTCGAGCGTGAAATCGGGCGCGGCGCCATGGGCGTCGTTTACCTGGGACGTGACACGGCGATCAATCGCATGGTGGCGATCAAAGCCATCCCGCTCGCGGCGGAATTCAGCGACGCCGAACTGGTGGAGGCAAGAGCTCGCTTTTTTCGCGAGGCGGAAACCGCGGGCCGGCTCAATCATCCGAATATCGTCACCATCTACGATGTGGGCGAGGAACGTGGATTGGCCTATATCGCAATGGAATACTTGAAGGGCCGGCATTTGAGCGACTACGCGAAATCCAATAATTTGATGGAGCCGCGCAAAGTGCTGGAGGTCATCGGCCGCACCGCCGAAGCTTTGGGATTTGCACACAAACAGCAAGTGGTTCACCGCGATATCAAGCCCGCAAATCTTATGTACGATCCGAGCACCGACGTACTGAAAATCACCGATTTTGGGATCGCGCGCTTGAGCGGCGCGGGCAGCACAAGAACGGGCATCGTTCTCGGAACGCCAAGCTTTATGTCGCCCGAGCAGCTCGAAGGACGAACTGTGACAGGTCACTCGGACTTGTTTTCCCTGGGTGTTAGCCTATTTCAATTGTTAACCGGCCAGCTTCCGTTCACTGCTGATTCCATGACCGGCCTGATGCAGCAGATCGCCGAAGCGCCGCATCCGCCGCTACGAGCATTCCGACCGGACTTGCCAGTCTGCGTCGAGAGCGTAATTGATCGAGCACTGGCCAAGAATCCTGAAGCACGGTACGACTCAGGCGCTCAAATGGCGGCAGCTTTGGATGACTGTCGATCACGGATCGCGAGCGGATCGCCTTGAGTGAATACAACTACATGAAACGAAAAGCGATAATGAGCTCATGAGTTTGAAGGGGAAAATCGCCAGCGTGGCGCTGACCGACACGGGTAAGGTCCGCGAGCACAATGAGGACATGATTGGCAGCGAGGCCGATATCGGCCTATTCGTGCTGGCCGACGGCATGGGCGGCTACAACGCCGGCGAAGTGGCCAGCGGCATCGCTGTGAAGACCATCATCAACCTGGTTCGAGACGCCTTCGTGCGGGAAGATCTAAGCGTTAAGGACCCTGAATCCGGCCTCACGCGCCCAAGCATCATCCTGCGTGACGCGATTCACAGAGCCAACAAAATCATCTACCACACCTCGAAGACCCAGCCGCAGTGTGAGGGAATGGGTACGACCGTGGTCGCCTGTCTTTTCCACGACAACAAGGTCTCGATCGCCCACGTCGGCGATTCGCGGGCCTACAGGCTCAGGGACAACCGTTTCGAGCAAATGACGCTGGACCATTCGCTGCTGCAGGAATTGGTCGACCGGGGGTTCTATTCCCAGCAAGAGGCGCAGCGGGCGACCAACAAGAATTATGTTACACGGGCCCTCGGGGTGGAGCAGAATGTGGAAGTCGAAATCCACGAACAGCCGGCGCAGAAAAGTGACTACTACGTACTGTGTTCGGATGGGCTTTCTGACATGATCGAGGACGAGGACATTCACTTAACAATCAGCACCTTTAGTGCTAATCTTGATACGGTTGCTAAGCAGTTGATTCAGCTATCAAACGACAACGGCGGCCGGGATAATGTCTCTGTGATTATGGCGCACGTCGAGGAGCCGTTCCCGGCGCACCGGCGTATATTTGACAAAATCTTGGGATGGTTCGGTTAGCGAATGGGAGTCTGAATGGCACGCCTGATGCTCAGCCTGGACGGAAACGTCCTCGCGGAATACAAATGAACAAAGAGCGCTACACCATTGGGCGCCTCCCGGACAACGATATTCGTATCGACAATCCGGCCGTGAGCGGTCATCACTCGCTCATCATCAACATTCTGAACGACTCCTTCCTGGAGGATTTGAACAGCACCAATGGCACCTATGTCAACGGCAAGCTGATCAAGAAACATGCCATGCAGCACGGGGATGTCATCACCGTCGGGCATCACCAATTGCGCTTCGTCGACAGCCAGGATGGCGAGGTCGAGCAGGACGAATTTGAAAAGACCATGGTCATCACGCCCAGCTCGCAGGGCGAGGACCGCATTCGCAAGGTCACCGCGGCAGTTGATCAGGCCGCCAAGGCCGTCGCCGCCAAACGGCCCAGCGTGCCGGAGAATGCGACGGCGCTACCGAAGGCGAAATTGCAGGTACTCAGCGGCGCCTTCGCGGGCCGGGAGCTCGAACTGACCAAGGCGCTCACGACCTTGGGCCGCCCCGGCGTCCAGGTCGCTGCCATCACGCGCCGATCGGAAGGGTATTTCATCGTGCACGTCGACAGCGGTAAAGAGAACGACTATCCGCAGGTCAACGGCGTGCCGATCGGACCGCAAGCGCGTCGGCTGAACGACAACGACGTCGTGCAGCTGGCCGGCGTGAAAATGGGGTTCTTCGAGAGTTAGGGAGCGGCCGAAGGAGCCATGCCTCGCGCGCTGAATTGCGCCGCGATGTGGGGCGATAGTTTGACGGCCTCTGCCATGTCGGCTTCACCTTCCGTGGTTTTGTTTTTGCGCGTTTTCGCGACACCGCGACCATACAGCACAAAAGCATTCTTAGGCATGGTCTTCAGTGCGGCGTCAAAATCCGCAATGGCCTTGTCGTAGTTCGCCTGGCGCAACTCAAGCAGGCCGCGATCCTCGAAGAGATGGCCGTAATTTGGATTTTTCTTGTCCGCGATGCTGAGCGCCCTATTGCAATCCGCGAGCCCTCCGGCGAGATCTTCGTTCTCTATCGCGCTGGCCCTGCAACGCTCCCCTAGCGCAGCAGCTATTTTTGAGTCGAGCGGATGACTCTGGATCCACAGGTCATACTGCGCGATGGCGCGCGCAAATCGATTCGCTGCTCCGTAATGTTCGGCCAACGCGTACCTAACATCGGCTTGCTTGGGAGCCAATCGGTCTACGGCATCTAGATCCGCAATTGCCCCCTCGACATTCTTTTCGTGAAACCGGATTTCCGCACGCGGCATATAGGCGCGCAGAAAATCCTGATTCAGCGTCAGCGTACGATCGAGGTCCGCCGCCGCCAAGTCGGCCTGCCCGTTTTGGCGATAAATCAAGGCACGCTGGAAGAGATACTCCGGCTCGTCCGGGCGTAGCTCGACCGCCTTAGACAGGTCGGCGAGCGCGTGTTCGAAGTCATGCCGTGCCGCAGACGCTTCGCCGCGACGGGCGAGCGCATCTGCATCGGCGTGCTCCTCCTTGGCCGCCTCGCCGGCTCGATGATCAGCCGGCGCCTCATCCTTCGACGGTTCGGCCGCCTGAGCTGAGGCCGGCTGAGCTGCGGTCGCCGAAATGGTTTTCGTCAGGTTGAAGACCGGGCCGCCGTTGTAGGTCAGGTAAAGCCTGCGCTGGCTATTTGAGACCAATATATGATGCGATACGAAAAAATCGGATCCGAGCAGCATGTCGGCGTCCAATAAATTCAACTCAGCGATGCGCAAGCGAGCGTTCTTGATTTCTTCGGTGTCGCCTATCTTGAAGCTCGACGCCGTTGCAATGTAGTTCTTTACGAGGCCTCGCCCAATTCCGCTGCTATACCCAGCCTCCGTCACACCGGGTGAATCGGTTTTGATTCCCGCGCGCGCAGCCGCCTTCAGGGAAAGCACCGACGTGTAGGCACCCGAATCAAACATGACGCGTATTTTTTGGCCGTTGACATAGCCCTCGCCGATGGTGTGCATGCGCGCGAGCGCCACCGGCTCTATTTCCATTTCCGAAAAAGTTTGCCCGGGGGTCAACCAGTAGGCCAAATGAGACTTCCGGCAGCCTTCGGGCTTAAACAGGCGCACGACGCCTTTAGCGAAATCGTATTCCACATCCCATTGCTGCAGGAAGTTTTGGCCGATCAGCCCTTGGCCTCCGACCTCGCTGCCCCCTACTAGGAAATCGACGTTGTGGATGAGCGCGCCCGCGATGCTGAAATCCTTGACGGTTGCGACCTGGGGACTCACCGAGCCGCCAACACCTGCCAACCTAAAACCGTACGGAGCTGCCCGCAATCTCAAGTTGAATTCTGCGGCGGTCGCCGCGCTCATCAAGCTGAAGAACGCGCCGCTGTCCAAAACGAAGCGCGCATCTCGGTTGTTGATTTTCGCGGTGACAATCGGTTGTGTGCCGGACATCGCGATGGGCAGCTCCGCGACCCGGCCCAGTGTGCAACCCTCGGCAGCGTGCACCCGGGACACCAGCAACACCGAATCGAGCGCAAGCGCACCCAAATGCGCCAGCAAGAATGCCGTCCGTATTGGCCAACCCATCGCGCAATTCTGCAGTGAAGGATTGACGGCGTCAAAGGATGAGCGCTTGTGGCCGGATCGGTAGCTATGATTTCGATGTGATAACCAACGTGAACGGCACTACGGCGCCGACGAGGACGGCCGCGACCAGCCATCCCCGCCCGCCGCCAAGAAGCCAAACCGCTACGCCGCAAAGCAGGCTGAGAATTGCTAAGGGAGCTTGCAGCCACGTGGCACGCTTGTAGCTTGGCGCCCATTGTAGTGCTGCCATTCTCGTCTCAAGACCCATCCGCGACGGGTGCTCGGCAACATTGATGTAAAGCGCAGCTCCCGCAAACAAGGCGGCGGCAAGCGTGGCGATGAACTCGAGCGAGGGAATGAGCATGCGAGGAAGGCTGGTGGTACTTGGACCTCAGAATGTCACCCCTGCCGCACTCACGCAAACCGGCCTGCCTCCTCGAAACTGAGCCGCGGATGGCGCGGGAACAGCGAGGCGGAATCGCCGTATCCCAAACTGCAAATGAAATTGGACTTAATGTGGGTGGCGGAAAAGAACTCGCGGTCGACTGCCGCGTTGTCGAATCCGGACATGGGGCCGCAATCCAATCCGAGAGCGCGCGCCGCGAGTATCAGATACGCTCCTTGAAATGAGCTATTGCGAAATCCTGTGATCTCGGCCAGCGCTGGATCCTTGAACGTCGCCTTCATCATTTCACCGCGCGCAGGGAACAGCTTAGGCAGCGAATCTGCGAAATCCAAGTCATAGCCGACAATGACAGTGCAAGGCGCCGCCAGAATCTTCGGCTTGTTGTTCGCAGAAGATAGGTTCGAGAGCTTCGCTTTGCCTTCGCTACTGCGGACCCAAACGAACCTTGCCGGGGATGAGTTCGCGGATGTGGGACCGAGCTTCAATAGCTCGTACAGTTGGCCGAGTAATTTGTCATCAACGGCACGGTCGGTCCAGCCGTTGTAGGTGCGCGCGTTACGGAACAATTGATCCAAACACGAATCGGGTAATGCTTGCTTCACTGACTGCTCTTTGGATGGTGGTAAGCAATCCAGATCTTAGCTCAAGCAACCCCTTGTACAATGCCCTTGACGCCGCGGTTGTCTACGCTGAGCACCCCCGCGCCAAACGCAACGATCTGAAGCAGTCCGCCGGCCATCATCACGTTCTTGAGGAAGTGGATCATTTGGTTCTGATCGGCAAAATTACTGTGGAACGAGAACGCGGTTGCAAGCGAAAACAGGGCGAGCACGGCGGCGACGATGCGAGTCTGGTTAACCACGCAGCGCGATGCAGGTCTTACCCACACTTGCGATTGTTTTGACCTATTTTGCGGGCGAGCCGCGCGTGATCAGCAAATGCTAGCGGCTCTGAGAGCCCGTTGACTGCGGTCTCGAAAGGGCCATGCCGATCGCTCGCCCGTTGAAGATCAAGGCGCCGATCAGCGAGGCCGCCGCGGCGGCCAGGGCACCGTAGGCGGTCACGCCCAGCGCACAGATCAGCACGACGGCCGCGGCGCCGGATCCGACCGCAACGCCGATCCGACGCGCATCCCACTCCACCACCATGTACCGCACCGCTGGACGACCGGCGCCATTTACCCACTGCACGCCCAGCAGAAGCGCATACACCTGCAACTGCGCATCGTAAGGCTTTCCGTAGAGCGCCAGGGTTGCCGGCGCCAAGACCAAGAGCGGCACCACGAACGCTGAGCTGTAGACCAACGCCACGGCGAGCTGCCGCAGCAGCAGGCGCCGCGACGCTTTGATCGGCTGCCTCGCCATCAAGGTTTCGCGGCCGCCCGTTAGGTTCAATGCCGGCAGAAACATGTCGATGATCAGTGCCGTGCGCGCGGCCACCGCATATTGCGCCATCTGTATTGGCGCCGCCCAGACCGCCAGGATGCACAGGGGTCCCCATAGCAGCAACCCACGCGCAAGACCGACCAATTCTCGTGAGTCCACCCCTTGCAGTTCTGCACGGCAAATTGGCAGGGAGTAACCCTCGCCTCGCGCGACCGGGAAGGCCCGCCAGGCAAGCGCCGCGGCTACTCCCATAGAAACGAGACTGCCGAGCAGGAACGCCCAGGAGTACAGCGCGAGCGACGCGCCGGAAGGTGCGAGCACCACGGCAAGAACGATGGAGAGGTTCACGGCATAAGCGGCCACGACCATGCCGAGCGTTCGATTGGCCGCGCGCAGCGCCTCGCCCAACAGGCTGGACAAGCTGACGCAGGGGATCGCGAGCACGAAGGGCAGATAGGTCTGCAATATGGTTTGCAGCTGCGGGGCCTGAATGTCCAGGTCGGCCATCACGACCAAGAGAACTGCACACAGGAGGCTGGAGCGCAGCAGCATCCGCCGGGCGACTTGCATCAGTAGGACGCCATTGGGAATACCGGTGGTGGTGGCGCGCAGCCCGATGATGTGTTGCGCCAGGTAGATTTCGTACTTGCCCCGTAAGAGCGCACTCAAGCCCAGAGCGATCACGAATCCGCGAAAGTAAACCCCCGCCTCTTCCGGCGTTAGAACACGTACCACCGCCCATGTCGCCAGGATCTGGAGCGCTGCGCCTAGAAGACGCAGCAACAACTCTCCGATCCACCAATGCGCAGCGCTAGTGGAGTACTCACCCCCGGCTGCCGCCGTCTCCGCCATGCCAGTTCCCTCTTGCCTAGCCAAACATTACACCCTCGCGAGTCTAGTTCGAAGCACTCCCGGTGTGCTCCTGCAGTCCTCCACCCAGGGCCTTGTAGAGCGTCACGAGATTCTGCAGGCGCAGGAGCCGCACGGTTTGCAACTGCTGCTGAGCGCTATAGAGAGCGACCTGCGCAACGAGCGCGCTCAGATAGCTGTCGACCCCGCCCCGATAGCGCATGTCGGCCAGCCGATAGGCCACGTCCGAGGCCGTCACGAGAGCTTGCTGAGCCGCAAGCTGCTCATCAAGTGTGCCGCGGGCGACCAGTGCATCGGCAACCTCACGGAAAGCGGTCTGAATCGCCTTCTCGTACTGCGCGACCGCCGTCTCGCGAGCAAGCTTGGTCGCCTGCAGGTTGGCAACGTTTGCGCCGCCCGCGAAGATCGGCACACTGATTTGCGGAGAAAAGGTCCAGGCGCGCGAACCACCCTTGAACAAGCCTGACAGCTGCGTGCTCTCGGTGCCGAAATTGCCGGTGAGCGAGATCGCGGGCAGGAACGCCGCGCGCGCCGCGCCGATCTCTGCGTTGGCGGCCCTGAGCTGATGCTCGGCGGCGAGTACATCGGGCCGGCGCACCAGTACGTCCGAGGGAATGCCCTCTTGAAGTTCGGCGACCATGTTTCCACGGTCCAGTCCTCCGGAAAAATCGATACCATCCGGAATCGGTGCACCCAGCAAAAGCTGCAGCGCATCGCGGTCCTGTGCCACTTGCCGGTTGTACTGAGCGATGTTGGCGCGTGCAGTGTCGACTGTGGTCTCGGCCTGGCGCAGCGCGAGCTCCGTGGTCGTGCCGCCACTGAACTGCTTCTGAGTCAACGCGTACGAATCTTCCTGGCTCTTCAACGTATCACGCGTAATGTCGAGCAGGGTCTGATCGGTGCGCACAGTGAGGTAGGCGGTCGCGATTTCCGCCACCAGCGTGAGCTGCACACTGCGCCTCGTTTCGCCCGAGCTGAAGTACTGCTGCAGGGCTGCATGATTGAGACTGCGGAGGCGGCCGAAAAGGTCCAGCTCGAAATTCGTGAAGCCGACTCCGACGTTATAAGTGTGTTCGGTAACCCCGCTGGTGGGCAAAGGGCCTGCTCCGGCTAATACGGCGGGCGGCAACCCAGACGTCAGTACACGTATCGGAATATGCTGCACCTGCTCGACGCCGCTCGCGTCGACGGTCGGAAACAAGTCTGCGCGCTGGATGCGGTATTGCGCCTGAGCGCTCTGCACATTCAATGCCGCGATGCGCAGGTCGCGATTGTTGGTAAGCGCCAGCGCGATCAGTTGCTGAAGCTGCGGATCGGGAAAGAACTCGCGCCAGCCGATGTCGGCAGCATCCGTGTCGCCCGCCGTGCCGGCTTGGAGCGCCGGCACGGGCGCCGGCGGGCGATGATAATGCGGCTCCAAAGTGCAGGCGCCGAGGAGCGTGGCAACCGCCGCGGCGAGGAAGCAGGTGCTTCTGCAAGCCATCTTCAGGTCCCCGAAGCCGGCCGCGGGGACTGCGGTGGCAAGGACGACTGCGGTGGCAGCGCGGGCTCCTCGTGCTTTTGGCGATCGCCGAACAGCGAGCGGACGCTCACGAAGAACACCGGTACCAGGAACACGGCGAGCACCGTGGCCGTCACCATGCCGCCGATCACACCGGTACCGATGGCGATGCGCCCGCCGGCGCCCGCCCCTGTGGCAATCGCCAGCGGCAGCACGCCCAAGATAAAGGCCATCGAGGTCATGAGGATCGGCCGCAGGCGCTGCCGGGCCGCGGCGACCGTCGCCTCAATCAAATGCATGCCGCGTGCGTGGTTTTCCAACGCGAACTCCACGATCAGGATGGCGTTCTTGGCTGACAGTCCCACAGTGGTGAGCAGGCCGACCTGAAAGAAGACGTCGTTAGCGAGTCCGCGCCAGAGCGTGGCGGTGATGGTGCCGATGATGCCGAGCGGCACCACCAGCATCACCGAGAAAGGGATCGACCAGCTCTCGTACAGCGCCGCGAGGCACAGAAACACAATCGTGAGCGAGATGGCGTACAGCGCCGGCGCCTGCGAACCCGAGCGTACCTCCTCGTAGGAGAGGCCGGTCCACTCGTAGCCCACGCCCTTGGGCAGCTTGGTCACCGCCGCCTCCATCGCAGCGAGCGCATCCCCGGTACTCTTGCCAGGTGCTGGGGCGCCCAGGAATTCCAGCGCGGGTGTGCCGTTATAGCGCTCCAACTTGGGCGAGCCAGAGATCCAGTGCGCCGAGGCAAAGGTCGAGAAGGGCACCATTTGACCCGCGGTGTTGCGCACGTACCAGAGGCCCAAGTCCTGCGGCAGCATGCGCGAGTCGGCGTCGCCCTGCAGGAACACCCGCTTGACGCGGTTGCGGTCGACGAACTGATTGACGAAAGCTGAGCCCCAGCCGGCGCCCAGCGCATCGTTGATGTTGCCGATCGCAACTCCAAGCGCGCTCGCCTTTTCCCAGTCGATGTCTAGCTTGTACTGCGGCTCATCATCGAGACCGTTCGGGCGTATGCTGCCGATCGCCGGATCCTTGCTCGCCAATCCCATCAGCTGACCGCGCGCCTGCATCAGCGCCGCATGGCCGACGTTGCCGCGGTCCTCCAGCTCGAAGTCGAATCCCGTGGCGTTGCCGAGCTCGAGCGCGGCCGGCGGTGCGAACGCGACCACGAACGCCCCGCGGATCTGGTGGAAGCGCTGGTTGGCGCGCCCCGCCAAGGCAAACACGGAGTTCTTTGCTCCCTTGCGCTCCGACCAGTCCTTCAGGCGCACGAATACCAGGCCGGCATTCTGGCCGTGGCCGCCGAAGCTGAATCCGTTGACGGTGAACACGCCGCTCACGAGATCTTTCTCATCCTTGAGGAAGTAGTCGCGCGCCTCATCGAGGGCCCGCTGCGTGAGCTCACTCGCCGCGCCCGGCGGCGCCACCACCTGGACGAACAAAATGCCCTGATCCTCATCCGGGAGGAAGGACTTCGGCACACGCACGAACAGCAAGCCCATCGCCACTACGATGACTACATACAGCAAGAGGTAGCGCCGCGTGCGCCCCGTGACATGAGTGACTCCGCGCTCGTAGCCGCGATTCATCCGGTTGAAGCCGCGATTGAACCATCCGAAGAACCCTCGTTCGCGGTCGTGGGCCTCTCCGACTCGCCGCTTGAGCAGCGTCGCGCACAATGAAGGCGTAAAGATCAGCGCCACCAATACCGAGAGCGTCATGGCCGAGACGATGGTGATGGAGAACTGACGGTAGATGACACCCGTAGAGCCGCCGAAGAAGGCCATCGGCAGGAATACTGCCGATAACACCAGTGCAATGCCGACCAGGGCGCCGGTGATCTCGGTCATCGAGCGCCGCGTCGCATCTTTCGGTGAGAGCTTCTCCTCGTCCATCACGCGCTCGACGTTCTCCACCACGACGATCGCATCGTCCACCAAGAGGCCGATGGCGAGCACCATGCCGAACATGGTCAAGGTGTTGATCGAGAATCCCGCGGCGGCGAGTATGCCGAAGGTGCCCAAGAGCACCACGGGCACGGCGATGGTTGGAATCAGCGTGGCGCGGAAGTTCTGCAGGAACAGGTACATCACCAGAAACACCAGCACGATCGCCTCGAACAGCGTCTTCACGACCTCATCGATGGAGACACGCACGAATGGCGTGGTGTCATAGGGATAGACGAGCTTGAGGCCGGGTGGGAAGAACGGTGCGAGCTTGTCCATGGTAGCGCGCACCGCTTTGGCAGTATCCAGCGCGTTCGCGCCGGGGGCGAGCTTCACTGCCAGGCCCGCCGCCGGTTTGCCGTTGTACTCGGTGTGGATCGAATAGTTCTCGGCGCCGAGGCCGATGCGCGCGACGTCCCGGAGCCGAACCTGTGAGCCGTCGGTGTTCACCTTGAGCAGCACGCGGCCGAACGCCTCCGCGCTGGTGAGGCGTTCGGGACCGATGATGGTGGCGTGGAGGCGCTGCCCCTTCACGGAGGGGAGCCCTCCCAACTCGCCGGAGGGAACCTGCAGATTCTGCACCTGCAACGCGTTGTTGACGTCCGTCGGTGTCAGCCCAAAGTTATTGAGCTTCACCGGATCCATCCAGATGCGCATCGCGTACTGGGTGCCGAATAGCTGATAGTCACCGACTCCGGGAGTGCGGCTGATCGGATCCTGTACGTAAGAGGCGATGTAGTCGCTCACGTCCTCGCTGCTCAACGAACCATCGCTCGAGTAGAAGCCGACGACGAGCAAGAAATTGCGCGTAGCCTTGGCGACGCGCAGCCCCTGCTGCTGCACTTCGAGGGGCAGGAGCGGGGTGGCGAGCTGCAGCTTGTTCTGCACTTGCACCTGGGCGATGTCCGGATTGGTGCCCTGCTCGAAGTAGAGCGTGATGGTCACACTCCCGTCGGCATCGCTTTCGGAACCGAAATACAGCAAGTGATCGATGCCGCTCAGCTGTTGCTCGATCACCTGCGTGACTGCGCTTTGCACGGTGTCTGCCGAGGCGCCGGGATAGGTCACCTGAATGGAGATGGCAGGCGGGGCGATGCTCGGATACTGGGCAATGGGCAGCGTCGTGACGGCGAGCGCCCCCATCAGCATGATGACGATCGCGAGTACCCAGGCAAAAACCGGGCGGTCGATGAAGAAGTTGACCATGGCCGGCGCCTACTTTGTCGTGTCCTGCGCAGTCGCGGGCACGGGCTGCGCCGTCTTCTCATCCGTAGGCCGGTACTCCTCGGGCGCGACCTGGGAGCCGGGCTTCGCCGCTTGAATTCCCTCCACAATGATGCGGTCCCCGGGCTCCAAGCCCGAAGTCACCAACCAGCGATCGCCGATCGCGCGATCGGTCACGATGGTGCGCAGCTCGACGGTGTTGTTAGGGCCCACCACGAGCGCGTTGGGCTGACCCTTCTGATCATGGCTGACGCCCTGTTGCGGCGCCAGCACGGCACCTTGACGCACGCCCTCCTGGATCTCTTCGCGCACGAACATGCCCGGCAGGAGTAGACGCTCGGGATTGGGTATCAGCGCACGCAGCGTGACCGAGCCTGTGCCCTCGTCGACCGTCACCTCCGAAAACTCCAGTGTGCCGGGGTGGGCGTAGTCAGTGCCGTCTTCCAGCCGTAGTCGCACCTGGGCCTTACCGGCCTCGTTTTGCTTGAGCAGTCCCGCAGCAGCCTCGCTTTTCAAGCGCAGCAGGGTCGTAATGGGTTGGGTCACATCCACGTACACCGGGTCGAGCTGTTGGACGTTGGCGATCGCGGTGGCTTGATTGGCGGTGACCAGCGCCCCTTCCGTGATCAACGAGCGGCTGATGTGTCCCGCGATCGGAGACAGCACTCTGGTGTAGATCAGATTGATGCGTGCCGTTTCCACCGCCGCCTGCGCCTGTAGATGCGAAGCCTCGGCATTGTCGAAATCCTGCTTGCTGACCGCATTCGCTTCTGCCAGCGGCTTGTAGCGCTCCCAGAGTGCCCGGGCGGAAGCGTTCGCCGCCACCGCGCTGTCGTACGTGGCCTGATACGGCGCCGGGTCGATCTGGTAGAGCTGCTGGCCTGCTTTGACCTCGCTGCCCTCGACGAACAGCCGTTTCAAAATGATGCCGTTGACCTGCGGTCGCACGTCTGCATAACGGTAGCCCGCCACACGCCCCGGAAGCTCAGTGGTGATCGGCACCTCCTGAGCTTGCACGGTAACAACCGAGACTTTCGGCGGCGGTGGGGCCGGCGGCGGGGCCTTATGCTCACACCCGGAAACCAGCGCCAGGCCAAAGACGGCGAGGCGCGCGGCAACCCGCGCGGCGAGGTGGCCGCCGATCACGAGGAACACGACATGGAAGCCTTCAATTCCATTACTTCTTTTACTTCGCGTACCTGCTTATGTTCAGTATCCATCAGGATTTTCTTCCAGAAATATGACTTTCAACATCGATGCGGGAACCTGCTTCCGTGTCGGAAAATTCTGACACCGATTTTCGCCCAAATCCCCTCTCGGCAAGGAAGCCACCGACGGCATCCAGCGCTTGCCGCCACCACCTTCAAGGTCTATTCCACTTGGCGCTGTCTACTGTGGGTAGCCGGCTGCCGGCGCAAACGCCGGTAACGAACCCAGCCTTCCACATCGCGAGCACGGTCAGTTCATAGCGCAAGCATCGAGCGTGACGCGCTCGGCCGGATCGCCATTGAGGGTGGAGAGGACGGGGTGCTCGCTGGCGGACGCCCACGGCAAGTCCGGCCACCACTGCGGAATCACAGGGTGCAGCGTCGGTTCGATGCTCTCGCCGGGACGCGGCGTGAGAACCTCGACCCCGTGGCAACGAGCCGCCACTCTTACTCGTTCAACGGGCTCAGTCCACGTATGTTGCGCCAGCTTGATCAGCGCCCAATGCACAGGAATCATGGCGCGGCCGCGTACCTGGATATGAGCCTGAACGGCGAGTTCGGGGCCCAGGTGATTGTCAGCCCAATCGGCATCGTATTGGCCGGCCTCGATCAGCGTGACCTCGAAGGGTCCGAGGCGCGCGCCGATCTTGGACAGATCGCTGTGGTAGCTGGTGTCGCCTGAATACCAGGCGCGATGCTTATCGCCGATGATGGCAAACCCGGCCCACAAAGTGTGGTCGCTGTTGGGTGACAGTCGCCCAGAGGCGTGGCGCGCGGGCGTCGCGACCAGTTCGATGTTGCCCTGGCGCGCGGATTGCCACCAGTCGAGTTCGATGATGCGCTCGTTTGGAATTCCCCATCGCGACAGGTGCGCACCGATGCCCAGTGGCACGACGAACACGTTGCGCCAGGACCTCATGGCCACAATGCTGGCGTAATCAAGGTGATCGTAGTGGTCGTGGGAAATGAGCACGACATCGATCGGCGGCAGATCGCTCAATGCAATGGGCGGCGGATACCAGCGCTTAGGCCCTGCCCAGGCAAACGGCGAGGCGCGCTCACTCCAGAAAGGATCGATGAGTATTTTGCTGCCATCGATCTCCAGCAGCGTAGAGGAATGACCGAACCACGTGACGCGCAGACCCGACTGCGGCGCGCCGGCCAACACGGCGGCGCTGGTATGCACGAAATTAACGGGTGCGTCGGGCGTGGCGGTCGGTTCGGATTTTCCGAAAAGGAAGTGAAGCATGGCACGACGAGTGTCGATCCAAATGGCTTGAGGATCTTTGAATTTCCCCTCATGCCACTGGGACGATTGCATTGCTCGCGCCAATCGCTCGCCTTGCGGTTTTGCGCCGAACGCTGCACAGCCGGAGATGAAGGCTGCGCAGAACAGCACGATCAGCAGTGCGAGCGCAATACCTGCCCAGAGCAGCATGGCGCTGATCGACGCATTACTCCTTTTCCCTGCCCCCGCGTTCGCCATCGTCAAGGATTGTCCGACGCCTAGCCGCGTGCGCGCAAGCGTCCAACCCCATTGCACCTGATGGGCAGAGGTCGAGCAACCCTCGAGGGGGGGAACGTGGGAGCGTACTGATACGGTCTAGGGCTTGCGCTGAAAACCGCCCAACCGGGGCAGACGCGCCGTATCGCCGGTGGGCTGACGCAATTCGCCTTCGCGCCTCAGCCACTCCGTTCCCGGTTGCGGATTCATGATCGCCACGCGGCACTCTTCGAGCTGGTGTTTCAGCAACGGTAGCAGCTCCACTTGGGGTTCAATATCGGCGGAGTCGGTGCCGAAATGTGTACGGCAAAAGAGTTGGAAGTACTCAGCGTAGAGCTCCTGATAGCGCGTCATTGGATCGAAGAAGCCGGGGTCGCGCACGACGTTGCTGCCCACGTGGCTCGTGCACATAAAACTGCAGGCCTTGCGAAGATATAATCCGTGCTCGGCAATGACAGATCGTGTGTAGTCCTGCGTCGGATGGAACGAAGCGATGATGCGCCGGCGCACGTTGCCGCGAATTTGCTCATCGCGTAAATATTCGAACAGCGCCTTGCGGTGGATCAGCCGAAGTGTCGCTTTTTTTAGCAGGGCAGCTTGCGTACGCTTGAAGCTGGGGTTCGCGATCTCGAGCATCAGCCCAGAATGTTCGCTCTCCCAGGTTCTAAACGCCGATGGGCTCTCCAATAACCGGCTGGCGACCAATTGTTCGTTGGGATCGGCGCCGTACAGCGCGATTTGCACGCGATCGGTCGACTCGCGCATGAGGCGCTTATGATCAACAGAATTCCGCTGCACCCCGTCGCTCCCAATAAATTATTTTTTCTTTTAACGCAAGCTCCGCTCTTCCAGTATTTGCAGATTCAGGGTTTTGCTGAACCAAGTCAATGCCATTCTTGACATTTCTTCGCGATGAGCGCAGGCCGCGGTGCACCAAAAAAACCTGCGGGTCCCCTTCTTAGCAGGGAATTCAAAGGTCTCAGCGGCTTACTTCAACAACGAGTGCACTAGAGGGCTAGGCAGATTGATTCCGGCCTCTGTCATATTGCTGCAAGGGTGCTCACGCCAGGCAGTCGATCGAAAATTCAATGTCGCGCGTCGCTACAAAAATCTCACGGCCACGCGCTGATTGATACCGCAGAGCAAAGTGTAGGGAATCGTCTCCGCACAAATCGCAACTTCCTCGATCGCAAGGCCCTCGCCCCACAGAACCACCGAATCGCCGACTTTCGGCTTGCGCTGAAAATCCGTCGTGTCGATCGCAATCATGTCCATCGATACGCGGCCAACCAACGCCGCGCGTTCGCCGTTGACCAGCACCGGCGTACCGGAACAGGCGCTGCGCGGATATCCGTCACCGTAGCCCAATGACACGATCGCAAGACGCGTGGGGCGTTTGGCAGTCCACAGGCCGCCGTAGCCCACTTGATCCCCGACAACAAGGTCTTTGACTGCAATGATCTGCGAACGAAGCGTCATGACGGGCCGCACACCGTGGTCCGCGCCCGTTGAACCTCTGAACGGCGAGACGCCGTATAGCAACAGTCCCGGCCGCACCCAATCCGCCTGCGAATCCGGAAAGCCGAGCAGTGCCGCCGAACTTGCAATACTGCGCTCGCCGGCCAAGGACCGCGTCGCCGCACCAAACACCATCAGCTGTTCAGCGGTGACCGGCAGATCCGGCATATCGGCGCTGGCAAGATGTGTGATCAAGTTGATCGGCGCGTTGAGCGCCGAGGCCCTGCTCAGGGCCGCGTGGGCCGCCGGATACGCCTCAGGCTTAAATCCCAGGCGATTCATGCCGCTGTCGAGCTTGAGCCATACATTGAATCGCGCATCGGCAGGTGCGGCCAGCAGTAAGTCGACTTGCTCCTGCGTGTGCACGACGAGTTCAAAGTCGCCGGCTGCAGCCGCCGCTAATTGCTCGCCGTCGAAGACTCCCTCGAGAAGCACGATCGGGGTTTTGATTCCGGCTTCGCGCAATACGAGCGCCTCGCCGATTCGCGCGACGGCAAATGCATCCGCCGCCTCGAGTGCTTTTGCGACCGCGACCAGCCCGTGCCCGTAGGCGTTGGCTTTGATCACCGCCATCACGCGTGATTTAGGCGCAAGCCGCCGAATCACTTGCAAATTGTGTCGTAGCGCGCCCGTGTCGATGGTCGCGCTGACCAAGGGTGTCACCGAAAGACGCCCTCGGCGTAGGACTCCGGTGCGTAATTCTCGAACTTGGTGTATTGGCCCAGGAACGTCAATTGCACATCGCCTATCGGGCCATTGCGCTGCTTGGCGATGATGATGTCGGCGATGCCTTTACGTGTCGTGTTCACGTCGTAAACTTCTTCACGGTAAATCAATAAAATCAAGTCGCTGTCCTGCTCGATGCTGCCCGATTCTCTCAAATCAGACATCACCGGCTTTTTCTCGACGCGTTGCTCGACCGCACGATTCAGCTGCGACAGCGCAATAACGGGCACCTTCAATTCTTTCGCAAGCGCCTTGAGTGATCGCGAGATCTCAGAAATCTCCGTCGCGCGATTCTCTTTGGTTCCCGCCACCTGCATGAGCTGCAGATAATCCACGACGATGAGATCCAAACCGCGCTCGCGCTTCAAGCGGCGTGAACGCGCGCGGATTTCCGTCGGCGTCAGTCCGGGGGTCTCGTCGATGAAGATCTTGGCGTTGCTCAACTGCGTCATCGCCGAGTCGATTCGCGGCCAGTCCTGCTCCTCGAGACGGCCGGAGCGCAAGTTGCTCTGATTGATTCGTCCCAAAGAGGAAATCATGCGCAGCGTGAGTGATTCAGCCGACATTTCCATGCTGAAGATTGCGGCCGACTTGTTTGAGCCCAGCGCAGCGTTTTCTGCAATATTTACCGCCAGCGTGCTCTTACCCATCGACGGCCGGCCGGCGATGATAATGAGGTCCCCCGGCTGCAGGCCCGATGTCATTTCATCGAGCTTTTTAAAACCTGTCGCGATACCCGTCATCGAGCCGTCCGAGTGATACAGCTCATCGATGCGGTTGACAACATCCGGCAGAATGCTCTTGACTGTTCGAAAGCCGACCTTGCCGCGCGAGCCGCGCTCCGCAATTTCGAACACTGCGCGTTCGGCCTCATCGACCACCTCACGCGCCTCACGGCCCTCCGGATCCAAGGCGGAACCGACGATCTGATTTCCCGCCGTGATCAGCTGGCGCAGCACCGAACGCTCGCGAACGATGTCTGCATAAGCACGGATATTCGCGGTGGTGGGCGTGTCGCGGGCCAGGGACCCCAAGTAGGACAATCCGCCGACCTGCTCCAGCAACCCCAGACTTTCCAAATGACCGGAGAGGGTCACTGCGTCGCAGGGCTGGCTGCGCTCGATCAGGACCGCCGCTGCTTCGAAGATCAGCCGATGATCGTTGCGATAGAAATCCTCGGCGATGACGCGATCCGCGATCTGATCCCAAGCCGCGGCATCCAGCATCAAGCCGCCGAGTACGGATTGCTCGGCCTCAATGGAATGCGGCGGCAGCCGCAGGCCGTCGCCGGCACCCAGGGTTCGATTGATGACGCGAGCGGACACGGGCTTCGCGAGCCCGCCGCTACTCTTCGGCGACGATCGTGACCTGCAAGGTCACATCAACGTCCGTATGCAGGTGCAGCTGGACCTGATGATCGCCGGTGACGCGAATCGGACCGGTGGGCATGCGTACTTCACTGCGGCTGATCGGTTGCCCCGCCTTGACGGCAGCCTCGGCTATATCGGAAGTGCCGATCGAGCCGAACAGCTTGCCCTCTGCGCCTGCCTTGGCCTTGAGCTCAAGCTTGAAGTTCTCGAACTTCACGGCGCGAGCCTGCGCCGCGGCCAATTCCTGACCGGCCTTCGCTTCGAGCACATGCCGCTGCTCTTCGAACTTCGCGATGTTCGCCGCCGTTGCCATGGTGGCGCGCCCCGTCGGAACGAGGAAATTTCGTGCGTACCCGGATTTGACCTTGACGCGATCGCCGATCTGACCGAGGTTCGCGACCTTCTGCAACAATATGATGTCCATGTGCGTTCGCCGATTTAGTGCTGGTCTGTGTAGGGCAGCAAGGCAAGAAAGCGTGCGCGGCGAATCGCGAGCTGCAGCTGGCGCTGGTAGTGCGCGCGCGTGCCCGTGATTCGGCTCGGAACGATCTTGCCGGTTTCAGTGATATAGCTCTTGAGCGTGGCGAGATCTTTGTAGTCGATCTGCTTGACGTCATCTGCCGTAAACCGGCAGAACTTTTTGCGACGGAAAAAACGTGCCATTTGTGTGCTCCTTTACCGCATGCCTGCGGGCATGTCGTCGTCCTCGCCCTCATCGCCGAAGTCATCATGACGGCGGGCATTTTCATCCGGGGCGCGCGCCATCGGCGAAGCCTCCGTAACCGCCTCGTCCATCTTGACCACCAGACTGCGCAGTACCGCATCGCTGAAGCGGAACGAGCCGGTGAGTTCGGCCAACGTCTTTTGATCGCACTCGATGTTCAAGAGGATGTAGTGTGCTTTGTGCACTTTGGAGATCGGGAAGGTCAGCTGACGCCGGCCCCAGTCTTCAAATCGATGCACCGCGCCGCCGCCGGCAGCGATCATGCCTTTGTAGCGATCGACCATCGCGGGGACTTGCTCGCTCTGGTCCGGATGGACCAGAAGCACAATTTCATAATGTCGCATTGTATTTCCCTATGGATTAAGCCTCCCGTTGCGAGCGGTGAGGCAAGGAATGAGACCGGTTGCCCGGCAAAAAAGAGCGCGAAGGATACGTTTAAAGAGAGTTTTGGTCAACCGGCCCGCTGGCGCAAGACCTCAAACAGCGCGATTCCTGCAGCTACCGAGACATTGAGCGACTCCATGTGGCCTGCCATGGGTATCCGCACCAGAAAATCGCACTTCTCGCGCGTCAAACGCCGCATGCCGCTGCCTTCGGCCCCTAGAACCAGGGCCAATGGACGCTTGAAGTCCGCCGAATAGAGCGATTGTGCCGCCTCCCCCTCAGTCCCGACAATCCAAACACCCCGCTGTTTGAGCGCCTCGAGCATGCGCGCCAGATTGGTCACACTGACGACGGGGATGAATTCGGCGGCTCCAGCGGCCACTTTGCGCGCAACGCTGTCCAGTGTCGCGGACCGATCCTTCGGGATGATCACCGCATGGGCCCCTGCCGCATCGGCCGTCCGTAAACAGGCCCCAAGATTATGGGGGTCGGTAATCCCATCTAGAACGAGCAACAGAGGATCGACCTTGAGCCCATCGAGCAAGCCTGTCAGGTCATGTTCGTCCCAGCCTTTTAAGGGCCGCATTGCCGCGACGGCCCCCTGGTGCACCACGTCGCCCACCAGCTTGAGGAGGACATCAGGAGCCGCCGCATGAACGTGCACCCCCGCCCGCTGAGCCCTGTCTTTAAGTGCACGAACTCGCGTTTCTGTCTCACGCGGCTGCGCAATCCAGAGTTCCAGCACGCGTTCGGGCGCTCGCTCGAGCGCGGCGTTTACTGCATGCAAACCGTAGACATAGTTGCGCTTTGAATCAGCCACGACCGCCGCGCCCACCGCGCTTGGTCCCGCCACGACCCTGGCGGCTCTGGCTCGCGCCGCGCCGCGCCTGTGGCGCGCGCTGGCCCTGTCGGGGCGCCCGCACGGTGCCGCGGGTCGCCGCGGCATCGGGATCGACCAGTTCGAAGTCGATCTGCCGCTGCGTCAGGTCGACTCGATTCAGTCGCACCCGCACCGAATCGCCCAATTGCCAGCGTCGGCCCGTGCGCTGCCCCACCAAGCCCATGCCGCCCTCCTCGAGCTCCCAGTAGTCTCCAGGAATCTGAGAGATGTGCACCAAGCCGTCGATGGGCATTTCCTTCAACTGAACGAATAAACCGAACTCAAGCGCGCTGGAAATCGTCGCGTCGAAGGTCTCGCCGATGCGCGGCTGCATGTACAGACACTTAAGATATCCCATGACATCGCGCGAGGCATCGTCGGCTCGCCGCTCGCGCTGCGAACTCTCGGCGCCGAGCACCTGCAGTTCCGCCGCGGTATAGCGATGTCCCGATGGGGACTGCGGCAGCACCGCAGCTTTGATGGCTCGGTGCACCAGCAGGTCCGGGTAGCGGCGAATGGGCGAGGTGAAATGCGCATACTCTTCGAGCGCGAGACCGAAATGCCCAATGTTGGTTTGCTGATACACGGCTTGAGCCAGTGAGCGGATGACCAAACCTTCGAGCAGCAATCCGTCGGGCCGCGAGGTCAAGCGTTCGACCAACTGCCGAAATTCGCGCGGTGTCGGCTTCTCTGAGAACTGCGCATTGACCTGCAGCGCGGTCAACACCTTCTGCAGTTCAGTGACGCGCTTGTCCTCGGGTTGGCCGTGTACCCGGTACAGGCCTTTGGATTTCGAGGAGCGCAGCGCCACCGCAGCTTCCACGTTGGCGGCGATCATGCACTCCTCGATCAGGCGATGCGCATCGTTGCGCGTGATCGCATAGAATCCCTCGATGGTGCCCTTCTCCCCGATGCGCGCCTTGACCTCGCCGCCGCGGAAATCCAACGCGCCGCGCGCATCACGCGCGTGCTTGAGTGCGCCGTACACGGCATACAAAGTCTGCAGCGAGGCGCCCACCGCCGGCGCCACATCGGACGCATGCTTTTTGGGGTCCTGCAAATAGCTCCACGCCTGATCATAGGTCAGCCGTGCATGCGAGATGATCACTGCCTCGTAGAACCGAGACTTGCTCAATTTGCCGGTCTTGCTCACGTGCATGTCGCAGACGAAGGCCAACCGTTCGACGCGCGGCATCAGCGAACAGAGATGATTCGACAGGTGTTCCGGCAGCATGGGGATGACCCGATCCGGAAAGTACACCGAAGTGGCGCGCGCCCGCGCTTCCAAGTCCAGCGGCGTGCCGTAGCGCACATAATTACTGACATCCGCGATCGCGACAATCAGGCGCCAACCGCCGCCGGGTTGCGCCTCCGCATGCACGGCGTCGTCGAAATCCCGAGCATCCTCGCCATCGATCGTAACCAGCGGCAGGGCGCGCAAGTCCACACGCCCCTCTATGTCCTCTTCCGAGACATCCGGCGGAAAGCGATTTGCCTGCTGCAGCACCTCAGGCGGGAATTCCTGCGGCAGATCGTGCCTCAAGATGGCAAACCGCGCGGCGAGGTCCGACGGCCTCAAGTCATTCAGCACTTCGACGATGCGTCCATGTGCCGGGGATTCACCTTGCGGACGCTTGGTCACCTCGACAATGACCTCATCGCCCTCGCGTGCTCCGTGCCGATCGCTCGAGGACACGTCGACCGAATACCAATGGCCCGGATCCTCCGGTTCGACACGGCCGCGGCTCTCGCCGGCGCGGAACACCCCGCCGATCAGCGCCGGCGCATCGCCGATGCGCTCAATCAGTCGCGCAATGCGCCTGCCGCGCTCATTCATGCCGACGGCGAGCACTTCGACGCGATCGTTGTGCATCAGGGTCGCGGTGTCGGCTCGCGCCAAAACCAGCGGCGCTGAGCCGTCGTCCGGCATCACGAGCACATCGCCGTTCGCCCGCCCGCGAACGCGCCCGGCGACCCGCTCGCCGTCGCCCGCGATCGCGAATCCATTGGGCCCTTCAATTGCCTGGCCGTCGCGCACCATGGCGCCCAAGCGTTTGACGAGCGCTTGACGTTGCGCATCGGTGCTCATTCCCAATCGCTTGGCGAGCCGCGCCGCGCTCAAAGGTTCCGGCGCCTCACGCAAGTGCTTCAGCAGGAGTTCGCGGCTCGCGATCGGATCGGCGTAGCGCGACTTTTCAAGTTCTAGATTCGGATCCTCGCCGCGCCAGTTGGCGGCGGGTTTTGCAGTGCGGGGGGTTTTGGGCCCAGGTGGGCCGCTCGATCCGCGTCGTGTCATGGGGTGTTAAAAGTCGAATTCGGACAATGCATTCACAGACCTGTCAGGTGGGGGCAAATCTCCGCTTTCCACTGTTGCGTGGATGGGATTTACCGATGCAGGTTAACAGTTTTGCGCTTCGCCAGGCGTAAATTGGCGCGGCGGTCGCCCGTTATGCCTGCACTGTCGGCTCCGCGGCCCCAAAGAATGTGCGGCAGTGGGCTATAAATTCCAGGGCCATCGGGCTCAATTTGCGGCTCGCCAGGGTCGCGAGCACCAGTCGACTGTTGCTCACCGCGACGCTCAGCGGTCGAGCCACCAACGCGCGGCCGTCGTAGGTCATATTGTTGGCCGGCTTCGTTGCCAAGATACTGTAGCCGAGCCCATGCCCGACGAAGCCGCGCACCATTTCCAGGGACTTGGTGCGAAACCCGATCGTCGGTTCGAGGCCGTGGCTCTTGAATAGAGACAAAAAGTATTCCCGGCTCGGTTCCAAATCCAGCAGCGCCATCGGTTCGCGCACCAGATCTTCAAGTGCAATGCTCGCGGCAAGGCTGAGTGGGTGGCCCTCGGGCAAGAGAACATAGGGAGTCAATTCTGCCAAGGGCGTGATGTTCAAATCGCTGCTCAAGTTGAAATCGTAGAGCAGCGCGACCTCCACATCATTGCGGCGCAGACTCGCGATCAGGTGCTCTTGATCGGACTCCAGCAGCGTCAAGGCAATGCCGGGATGCAGCTTCGTCAGCCGTGCGACCAACGCCGGAACGACGAAAGGCGCAAAGACCTGATAGCAGCCTAATGTCAGCGCCAAATTCGCCGCGGCGCTTCGCGCCGTGCGCCGTTGATGGAAGCGCCGCGGCACGCCGTAGGCGCGATTCGCGTAGATCAGCGGCGCTCCGGTGCCGGCGACGTGGATATCCTGGACGGAGCCGAAAACCACGAAATGCGATCCCACGCGTTCGCTGGCGGTGACACGGCAGTCAAAGGCCACCAGGGCATCGAGGACGCGCGGGGCCCCCGTCAATTGAGTGGTCCACTCGGTGCAGTCAAACTTCGCGGCGCCGCGTGCCCCGCTCCGACCCGCAAAATTGTCGGAAATATGCGCTTGATCGTCGCGCAGCACATTGACGCAGAAGACGCCGTTCTCGAGCACCGCGGCGGCGACCGCGCTGCGATTGTGAATGCATACGAGCAGCGTGGGTTGCGGGGTATCGGCCGATACCGACACCATGGCCGATACCGTCACGCCGTGGCGGCCCGCGGCGCCGTCAGTGGTGACCACATTGACGGTGCACGCGGCGTGGCTCATGCCGTGCAAGAATCGCTGCCTTAACCCGGAATCAATCTCGGTGGGTTGCGCGCCGGCTTTCTTGTCGCTCATTCGCCCTTTTGCTCGCTCTGACACCCCGGCGTCGAGTTTAGCATGCGCAGATAGACCCCCTTAGACGCCCGCGAATCCCTGGATTGACAAGCACCAACCCAGTGCGTACATTTCTGCGCCTCGCGTAAGGCGGACCCATCTTGCCCAGGTGGCGGAACTGGTAGACGCGCTGGTTTCAGGTACCAGTGGAGCAATTCGTGGAGGTTCGAGTCCTCTCCTGGGCACCACCGTTCGAAAACGCTATAAAGTGAGCCTCTAACGGGGCTCGAGCCACCCGAATCGCGCCAGGTTCGGTGACCTGGTTCTTAGCCTCCGAGGAGTGCTGCGATTCTCGCGTCGAGGCTCCACGGTCCCGGCCCCGCCAGCATCACGACGGTCAGCCCGATGCAGTAGAGCGCTTCGGGGACGTAGAGCAGATCGCCCAGCCAATCGGCGCGATCTATTGGCTGCCACGAACGTATCCGTTTGACAGCGTCGAGTGCCAGGGCACCGACGCAAATCACGAACAGCCCGAACGCCGCGAGCACGGACAAAAAGCCAACGATGAGCGCGCATCCGCCGCTGAACTCCGCGCTAGGCAGCACCCATTGCATGATCGGCACGTCGTGCACACCGTCGTCTTGCAGCGTACTTGTCAGAGTCGCGTGCCTGGAAGCGTTGAATAGCTTGTGGTAACCGCTGATCGCGAAGAACACCCCGATCGCCACACGATTGAGTGTCAGCGCGGCGTCGGGGGCCTGCGCGCCTTGTAAGATGAGTAATGCATGCATGGTCAGAGCTCTCCCTGGTCACGGGCTGTCCATACTGACGACCCATTTCTTGCGCGATTCGCCGGCCTCGAAGGCACCGGCGAAGTATTGCGTCTCGTGCGCAACTTTTACTCCGCTGAACTCCATTATGCTCACGGTATAAAAGGGTTGAGCGTCGTATGTAAGGACAAGCTCAGTGACCCACAAATCACCGCTCCCCAGGATTCGATGCACCGCAAACTGTTTCTTGTTCGGCTGGACGGTCCGGCTGATCTGTATATTGTGTCGGCCGAGTATTCGCTCGCGGGACTGCGGATAATCCAGAACGGCATCTTCGCGATAGATCTCATGCTCTGTCGTAAAATCGCCCGAGTTGGATGCGGTCCAATGTTGATTCAGCGCCTCGCGTATTTCTTGGTCTCTCATAGGACTCCCCTGACTATCCGCGTCCGCGTCCGCCGACCGAGCTTCCATCCTCATCAATCGTAGAATGCGGGGATCAGCTTAAGCTTGTCTGTCTGGCTTTTGTCATGATTGATGAAGAGCGTCGCCTTGTACGTTGCGATCAGCTCCCTGATCCTTTCCATGGATGCGATTGATTCAGGCTTACTGGTATTGAGGGACGGAACGATGTTCTTCTCGAAATTCCCTTCCAAATGAACGACGTCGCCGGACAGGATGATGAAGCCGGATTTCCGAAGATGGACCATCAGCGACTGGTGGCCGGGGGTGTGGCCCGGCGTGGAAATCAAAGTGACGCTCCCATCGCCGAATACATCGGTGTCACCGTCGATGAGCTGAAGCTTCTTCGGCGTGCCCAACAGCTTACGCGCCAGCGCCATCAATTGATTTACGTTGTCATTCGGCCCGTTGGGGGAATGTATCCAGTTGTACTCGGCCCGCTGCATCACAATGGTGGAATTGGGGAACAATCCCATGTTACCGATGTGATCTCCATGCGTATGCGATATTGCGACACGACCGATGTCGCCGGGCTTCAGTCCGATTTCGGCGAGTTGATCTGTCAGTGACTTGTCGAGGTGATAGACAATCAATTTCGGCAACGTGGACCAGCCTCGCGGGTCGTTGAGCGAAGACTCCGGCACACCGGTATCCCAAAGCAGCCACTCGCTTCCATGTTTTATGAGCCAACAAGTGGACGAGAATTCGATATTGCGTCCGACATTTTCGCCCGGTGTCCATACTGACTCGTCGTTTGCGAGCGAGTGGCCACAGTCCAACCTATAAAGCTTTTCGGCAACGCCGGCGTTGATGGGATCCGGTAGTTTGGAGGCCGCGTCCGCATCTTGCGTACCTTCCAACACGAGCATGAGTGCAACCACCAAGAATGACACCGTCACACTTGCCTGTCTCAACATGACCTCCCCTCCTCTGGAAAAACGCAACGCTCACCGCACTTGGCCATTGGGCTCTCGGCAACCAACCGATGCCATTGCACCAAAGTATCGACCGGTTACACTTGGTGCTTGAGCGACCGCAAATACGACCTCATTCTATACGGAGCCTCGGGATTCACGGGCAGGCAGACGGTCGAGTATTGCAAGCAATTCGCTCCGGCGGGGTTGCGCTGGGCAATCGCGGGACGAAATCGCTCCAAGCTCGATGGCGTCAATTTGGCGGGCGCGGATGTCCTGGTGGCCCACGCCCAAGATGACGGTGCGCTGGATAGCCTGGCACGGCAGACCCGGGTGGTCGCCAGCACCGCCGGACCTTTTGGCCTTTACGGCACAAAACTGGTTGCCGCATGCGTGCGCAACCGTACTCACTACTGCGATATCACCGGAGAGACCCCTTGGATCCGTCAGCAGATCGATCGGCATCACGCGCAGGCGTCTGCCGACGGTACGCGCATCGTGCCCGGCTGCGGATTCGATTCGATACCGTCGGATTTCGGCGCGTGGCTCACTTGCCGGCACCTATCCGACGCGCAGCATTCGGAATGTTCAGGCGTATCCGCATATTTCCGGGTCGGCGGCGGCATAAACGGCGGAACATTGGCATCTTTGTTCCACATGTTGGAAACAAACCAACTTGTCATTTCGCGGGATCCATTTCTATTGGACCCTGATCCGGCCACGCATACAGCGGACGAGCGCAGCCGCAATGCCGACCCTACCGGCGTGCGCTACGACGCGCAGCTCAAGAAATGGGTGGGACCGTTTCTCATGGGATCGATCAACACGCGCGTCGTGCGTCGCACCCAAGCGCTTCTCGGTACCCATTTCGATTATCAGGAATATTCCAAGTATGGGAGTTCCAGAACCGCACGCACCGTGTCGATCGCCGGCAACGTGTTCGAGTCGATCGCGGCGACGGGCCTCGGACGCCGAATTCTCAAGCGGCTGCTGCCGAAACCCGGCGAAGGACCGTCGGAAAAAGTCATGAACGAGGGCTTCTTCGAATGCGAGTTCATCGCTATTGATAGGAACGGCGCCCGCGTGCGCGGGATCCTTAAAGGACAGGGCGATGCAGGGAACCGCATCACGGTCAAATGCCTGTGCGAGTCCGCGTTCCTGTTGGCAAACTTGGGTGCCGGGAACACGGAGGTTAAGCCATTTGCCGGCGGCGGAGTACTCACTCCCGTGACCGGATTGGGAGAAGGCCTGGTTGACCGTTTGGCAAAAGCCGGAATTACATTCGAAATCGTTCAGCCCTGATTGGCTCACTGCCGCGTGGCGCGCCGAATTCCCGATGTCGTCAAGAATTTCTCATCGGCGAGGCGCACCAGATCGCGTCCTTCATTCTTCGCCAAGTAGAGTGCTGCATCGGCCCGTGCGATGAGTTCATCGAGCGAGCGCACCTGCCTCTCGCGCACGGCAAGCCCGGCGCTCAAGCTGACGCGCAGGCCGGCGCCCGACGGCGGTAAATTGATGGCGAATACCAGCGTTCGCAGCCGTTCGAGCGTCGCCATCGCGACGTCGGATGTTGCATCCGGCATGATCAACAGGAATTCCTCACCGCCCCAACGGCCGAGCACATCGCAGGCTCGAACCGACTCGCGGCCCAGGCGCGCGAACTCTCGCAGCACGTAGTCGCCGGTCGCATGCCCGCAGCGATCGTTGATGAACTTGAAGTGGTCCATATCGATGATCGCGACGGTGAGCGGCTTTTCCGATGCGGTGGCAGCGGCAAGCGCTTCGGTCGCCAGTTCCGCCGTGCGGCGTCGATTCGGCAATCCGGTCAGTCCGTCCAGGCTGGCCAGGCGCACCAGCTGTTTACGGAAGCGCAGGTTGGTGACCAGGAAATAGATCAGCAGCGCGATGACCAGCACCGCGGAAACGGCGGCAATCGCATTCCAGCGTAATTGCTGCGCCTGGCGCTGCGACTGTTCGTGCGACAGGTCCAATTCGCGCTTCAACAGCGCATTGCGTTCAACCTCGCGATCCGTCTCGAATCGCGCCCGCAGCGCGACCGCCTGTTTGGTGCGGTCAGCATCGTTGGTCGCCACGTAGCGGCGCATGTATTCCGCGAGATCGTTGTACGCGTCCCGATAGTTATGCAGCGCGGCATTGGTGCGCGCGCGCCATTGATACAATGCGGCGACGCGATAAGGCAGCACGTCGGTGCCGCTGTGATCGAGCACCTCGTTCAAAGTCGCGAGCGCTTTTTCAGGATGCCCTTCTGCAAGGTCGATGCGCGCGAGCAAGGCTTCGGTCTCCTTGACCTCGTCCGAAAACCTGGACGCAATAAAGGTGAACAGCGCGTTCTCGCAGGCGGCGCGTGCCTTGATGAGCTGACCTAGTTCGATGCGGGCTTCGCACACGCGCACATCGGCAAAAGCGACCCCCTGAGTATCATTGAGCATGGCGCTCAACTTGCGCGCGTCCTCGAATTCGTCGATCGCCTGCGAATACTTTTGCATCAGAATCAGAATGCGGCCGCGCAAGAATCGGTCGACCGACAACGCGAGCGGCGCATGCTGCGCGGTGTCCCAATCGATGGCTTCCTGATTCAGCGCGAGCGCTTGCGGGTAGTCGCCCATGCTGCGCAAGACCGTGGCGAGCACTCCTGCGGAAAGCACATGCGGCTCGGCAAATGCAGGCGTCGTGCTGGAACGATAAGCCTGAGTGAGGCTGCCGATCGCCAAGTCCTCGCGATCCTCTCGGTATTGCAGCAGACCGCGCCCGATAAGGAGGCAAATGTCCTCGAGCGACCCGCGGTTTTGCACCGCTTGCGCCTCTTCTGTCACTTTCTCTGCCGCCGTGATACCGGCCTGGTCGTACACATTCTCCGCATACAGCGACAGCAACATGATGCGCACCGGATCGGTGTTGTCGGTCGCATATTTCATTCCCTTGAATACGGCGTCGCGGGCCTTGGATTCCAGCTCGAGGATGCTGTAGGCCTGTGCTTGTACGCTGTACAGCGAGGCGAGGCGCTGCGTGTTGGGAAGCGGTGTTGCGAGTTCGGTCTTCAGAAGCGCGGCGACTTTTTTCAGCGCGGCATTGGCGTCTTGATCGACCAGCGTTTGCAAGGCCCTGATCGCAGGATCCGCATTGGGCAGGCAGGCAGCCGCGGCCGGCTGGAACGCGAACGTCCACGACAGCAGCAGCATGGCTAAAATGCCCGCTATTCCCGCTCGGGAAGCACGCCGGCCCGCACACCTGGGATTACACATGATCGCTAGGAAATTACGGGTTTCCCCCCAGCGGTTCGTTACCTAATGTCACGGTTTTCAACTTCTGCGCCTCCGGCGCGTGAGCTTGCGCTCAAGCGTGCGCGGAGTGTGATCCAAGTCGCAGCCTACGTCGCCGTCCTGCGAACGAGAAGGGTGACAAGCTCGCTGGAAATGGAGCATATTGTGCAGCGCGTAGCACATATATCTCGCCCCGCAACAAAGCATAAAGAAGGATAAGGGCCGCTTATGTCGTCATTTTTTGATCGCGAAAACACGGTTGCCGGCCCTGGGTTCAATCGTTTTATGGTGCCGCCCGCGGCCCTTGCGGTACACCTCTGCATCGGGCAGGTCTATGCCATCTCGACCTTTAACCTGCCGCTCACTAGATTGATCGGACTGACGCAATCCACGCCCAATGACTGGAATTTGAAGGACGTCGGCTGGATTTTTTCCATTGCAATTGTGTTTCTCGGCTCCTCTGCCGCCCTGTTCGGGCGTTGGGTGGAGCGCGCCGGGCCGCGCAAATCGATGTTCGTCTCGGCGTTGTGCTTTGCCGGCGGGTTTTTGCTTTCGGCGGTTGGAGTCCACTGGCATCAGTTGTGGATTATTTACCTAGGTTATGGGGTTTTAGGGGGTTGCGGGCTGGGCATCGGCTACATCTCTCCGGTATCGACCCTGATCAAGTGGTTTCCGGATCGTCCCGGCATGGCCACGGGCATGGCCATCATGGGGTTCGGCGGCGGCGCTCTCATTGCGGCTCCCTTGTCCGTCCTGCTGATGAAACATTTTTCGACCCCCGCCTCGAACGGCGTGCTTGAAACCTTCGTCACCATGGGCGTCATCTACTTTATGTTCATGATGATCGGCGTGGTCACCGTCCGCGTACCGCCCGAGGATTGGAAACCGGCGGGCTGGATTCCTTCGGCGCATCCGCGACCGTTGGTGACGCAAGCGAATGTGTCAGTCGATGTGGCCTGGCGGACACCGCAATTTTGGCTGCTGTGGGTCGTGCTCTGCATGAACGTGAGCGCGGGCATCGGTGTTCTCGGTCAGGCATCGCCCATGATTCAGGAAATGTTTCCCGGCCGCATCACGCCGATAGCGGCGGCGAGCTTTGTCGGACTCATCAGCTTGTTCAATATGGTTGGCCGCTTCTTTTGGGCGAGTACGTCGGACTACATCGGCCGCCGTAGCACCTACATGATCTTCTTCGTGCTGGGCATCGCGCTGTACGCCTCGGTGCCGACATTCGGGCACATGGGCTCGACGCCGCTGTTCGTCGCGGCGTTTTGCATCATTCTGTCCATGTACGGCGGCGGTTTCGCGACTATCCCGGCGTATTTGCGCGACGTTTTCGGCACCTTTCAGGTCGGCGCCATTCACGGCCGGCTACTCACTGCCTGGTCGGTCGCAGGGGTGCTCGGACCGCAGCTGATCAACAACCTGCGCCAATCGCAGATCGACAGCGGCGTTCCGAAGGCGCAGGCCTATTCGCTCACCATGTACATCATGTGCGGGTTATTGTTGATCGGCTTCATTTGCAACTTTGCTATGCGTCCCGTCAAAGAAAAATATTATTACAAGGGTCCAGCACCCGGGGCGACACCAACAGGAGGCAAGACATCATGAACGCTCGGGTCGGTTTGCTATGGCTTGTGGTTGGAATTCCGTTATTGTGGGGCGCTTGGAAAACGCTTGAAAATGCTTTGAAATTATTTCAATGACGCGCCGGGCGAACTCCCGGCCAGACGGAGAGTACGCCATGCATATTAATTTGAGCCTCGCGCCGATTGTCGCGCTGATCGCCGGCATTCTGATTCTGGTCATGCCGAAATTATTGAATTACATCATCGCCCTGTACTTGATCTTCGTTGGCTTGTTGGGTCTATTCGGCACGGGCGGATCCTTTCATCTCAGATAACAGCGCGCAGCGCCGCGCCATTCGGGCTGCCGAGTCCGGTGCAGGCATCCCAGCCTGCGGCCGCCGCAAAGTCGCCGTTGTTGCCGGAGGTAATGTCGCGCAATGCCGCGGTCGCCTGATAGATCTTGGGATTGATCAGGCCGGCGGGCTTGCCGGACAGCTGGTTCAGTCGAGTGAGCAGTGCCGCCCACAACGGCGCCACGGCGCTCGTGCCGCCGATGACACTCGCGGTGCCGTCGACTCGAACCTCATACCCGGTTTCAGGATCGGCATTGCCCGCGATGTCGGGCACACCGCGCTTCGCCAACGGTGTTCGGGCTCCCTGCGTCGTCACGGCACTTAACGAAACCTGCCACGTGGGCGTTGCGAAGAATGCGCTGATGCCGCCGCCACTCGCGCCACCGTTCGTTCCGTCATTCCAAACAACTTCTCCGCTGATCGCGCTCGAGGAGGCCTTGAGACTGGTGCCGCCGCAGGCGAGTGCGAAGGGACTCGAGGCGGGGAAATCCACATGGTCGCTGCCGTCGGTGTCGCCGTCGCTCGAGCCGTTGTCTCCCGAGGCAATACACACCGTGATCCCCATCGACGCCGCCGCTTGGAAGGCATCGTCCATGGCGGTCATGGCCTGCGATGTCCACGTGGATTCGGGACCGCCCCAACTGATGGATATGACCGACGGCTTGTTCGTCGTGTCATGAATTGCGGTGGTGATGGCATCGAGAAAGCCGGCATCCGTATTGGGCGCAAAATACACCGCGATGGTCGCCTCCGGCACAATCGCGCCGACCACCTCGATGTCGAGCATCACCTCGCCATCCGGACCGTTGGCATCGCCCGTGGGCGTATTCTGTGCGTGATCAACCGACACCGCGGTGACCGTGGGCGAGCCCACACCGAGCCCCGTGAAATAGGTGCTCAGGTCCGCCGGGCGAAAACCACCGCCCAGTTCTATCAGCGCCACGCATTGGCCCGCACCGGTACTGGCCGGAAAGCCGTATAGCGATGCGACTTGGGTCGGCGTGAACGAAGTGGCCGCGCTCGCCGCCGGTCGAATCCTGAAGTGCGCGGCAGCCTGCGGCCGACTGTCAAGACCCAGCACCGCCTCGACCACACCCTGGAGCGAGCTCGGCAACTCGATGCTGCCGGTGCGTCCGCGGTAGCTGCAGGTGTCGTGCTGCATGCGCTGCAATTGAACCTTGAAGGCCGCATTGAATTGCGCCACGGTCCCTGAAAGCACCACGGTTCGTCGTGCCGCATGCTCCAGCACGACGGTAAGTCCCTGAGCTTCTGCGAACGCACGCACCGCGGCGAAATCTGCGGCATCGGCCCCGTGGCGTGCCGCAAATTCTTCACGGCTCAAGTAAGGCGCGCCTGCTTTGCCTGCCGCAAGCTGCGCGACTCTCGCGTCGAACTCCGCGCGCGCTCTGCGGCGCACGAGTACAGTCACTTCCAGCCGTTCAGTCGGATCCGCCGGCGCCAGGGCGCGGGCGCCCGTCATGGCAACGCGCTCGCTGCCTCTCAATAAAGTGTTCGCCATGACCGGCCTCCTGCGAATGGGTGGCCTTTAGTCTACTCAAGACAAAATTAATCGCCATGTCGCGGCTTCGCGACCGGTGGGAAATGCTTAGGCAGTCGCCCGCAATGGCCGTCGGGCAAACCATCCAAACAGGAGAATCCCGCAATAGCAGGCCGCCGGCACGACGAGCGCGTATTTCAAGCCCCACAGATCGGCCGCGTTGCCGGTTACCAGCGGGACGATGGCGCCGCCCACGATCGCCATGCAAATCACTCCGGAACCTTCTGCCGCGCGCTCGCCGAGACCTTCGTTGGCGAGCGTAAAGATGGTCGGAAACATGATGGAGTTGAACAGGCCGATCGCCAACAGCGACCAAGCGGACACCGCGCCCGACGTGTTGGCCGAAATTGTCAGCAATGCGATCACGGCCGCGGCAACGCATGCCAACACCTTGCCCGGCGAAAATAGCCGCAGCACATAGGAGCCGATGAATCGCCCCACCATGGCGCCGCCCCAGTAAAACTGGATGTGCTTACCGGCGTCTTCGGCGCCCAAACCCAGCGTATTGGGTTGCATGAGGTAATTCACGATGAGCGAGCCAATCGCCACTTCGCCGCCGACGTATAGAAAGATGCACAATGTGCCGAACGCGAATCGCGGACGCGTCAACAGATTGAATGCGCGCAGGATCGGCGTGTGCGAGGCCGGCGGCTCGACCAACGCTTTGCGATACCACCATACCGCAGCGGCGATCACTGCCAAGGCGATCGCGAGTCCGAGATAGGTGTGCACAATGACCTGGGTCTCAGTGGTGCGGAATGCATCCAGCGCCGCGCCCGATAGCGTCTTCGGATCCATTTTCGCCAGGCTGCCCAGGATCAGAATCGATCCGACCGTCGGGAATATGGTTGTGCCGAGGGAATTGAAGGCCTGCGCGAAGGTCAATCGGCTGCTGACCGTGGCGGGCTTGCCCAACATGGAGATCAGCGGATTGGCCACGACTTGCACGGTGGTGATGCCGGCGGCCAAAACAAACAAGGCCAGTAGAAATAGGCCGAAAAGGCCTTGCGCTGAGGCAGGTATGAATAGCACGCACCCGGCCGTCATGATCAGAAGTCCGGTGACGGCAGATCGCATATAGCCGATACGCCGCACCAGCGCAGCGGCGGGGATCGAGATGATGAAATAGGCGGCGAAGAATGCGAACTGAATCAACATCACCTCGCCATAGCTCAAGGTAAACAATCCCCTGAGCTTCGGAATCAAGACATCGTTCAGGCTGGTGATGCCGCCGAAGGCGAAAAACAAAACGAACACGAACGCCTGCAAACCCGGCGCGTACTGGACGGACGCGTTCGAGTTACTGGATCCGGCGGAGTTGCTGGATCCGACGTGCATTAAGCGAAGGGATTCTGGCGAATGATGGTCTGCTCGCGATCGGGACCCGTCGAGATGATGGTGATCGGCACACCCACGAGTGCTTGCAGGCGCTCCAGATATTTTCGCGCATTCGCCGGCAGTTCATCGTAGCTTGTAATCCCCACCGTGCTCTCCTTCCAGCCTGGCATATCCTCGTACACCGCTTCGCAGGCGGCGTAATCCCCCGAGAGCAGCGGCGGCGTGGTCGCGATGCCGGCGTCGGTTTCGTAGCCCACGCAAATCCGGATCCTGTCCAGGCCATCCAGCACATCCAGCTTGGTCACGCACAGCAACGAGCAACTGTTATGCACGATCGAACGGCGCAACGCAACCGCATCGAACCAGCCGCAGCGCCGCCGCCGGCCGGTGACCGAGCCGAATTCATGGCCCACCCGCGACAAATACTCGCCGGTGTCATCGAGCAGTTCGGTCGGAAAGGGGCCCGCACCGACGCGCGTGGCGTAGGCCTTCACGATGCCGAGCACCTCGTGCAGGCGCCGCGGTCCAATGCCGGAGCCGGCCGCCGCGCCGCCCGCGGTGGTGGTCGAGGAGGTCACGTACGGGTAGGTGCCGAGATCCACATCGAGCATCGCTCCTTGCGCGCCTTCGAACAGCACATTGCGGCCCTCCACGCTCAGCTGCTCGAGGATGCCCGCAACATCGGCCACCAATGGCTTGAGGCGTTCGCCCAAGGCTAAATTCGATTCCAGCACTTGCTGAAAATCGACGGGCGCTACCTGGAAGTAGCGCTGCAAGACGAAGTTGTGATAATCGAGGATTTCACCGAGCTTCGCAGCGAAGCGCTCGCGATGAAATAGGTCGGCGACCCGAAGCGCGCGGCGCGCCACCTTGTCTTCATACGCCGGCCCGATACCGCGCCCCGTCGTGCCGATGGCATTCTCGCCCTGCGCCTTCTCGCGCGCCTTATCCAGCGCTACGTGCGACGACAGTATCAAAGGACAGGCCGGACTCACCTTCAGGCGCTCGAATACCGGTACGCCCTGCCCGATCAGCATTTCCGCTTCTCTGAAAAATGCCTCGAGCGACAGCACCACGCCGTTGCCAATGAGGCATTGCACCTGCGCGTGCAGGATTCCGGAGGGAATCAGCGACAGGACCGTTTTTTTGCCGCCGATGACCAGCGTATGCCCGGCATTATGGCCGCCTTGAAAGCGCACCACCGCCTGCACCTGATCGGTCAGAAGATCGACGACTTTGCCCTTGCCCTCGTCGCCCCACTGCAACCCAATCACCACCAGGTTCTTACCCATTACGCGCCATCCAGAGCAATGCCAGTCCGGCCACCATGCTGATGAGTCCACCCCAACGCAGCTGCGACGGCTCGGCCTTTGCAAGTTTAGACATCAGCCGCTGCGCAGCGGCCGGATTGACGAAGGGCAGTATTCCTTCGAGTACCAAGTATAAGGCGAACGCGCCACCCAAATAGCGCGCCAATTCAGTCCAGCCGATGTCCATTATGGCTTACGGACTCAGCGCTGCGGCGGTTGCGGCTGCGCTTGCGGCTTGCTGAAATACTTGAAGTAAGCACTGTCAGGTGCGATCACCAACATATCGCCCTGCGTACCGATCGACTCGCGGTAGGACTGCATGCTGCGATAGAAACTGTAGAACTCCGCGTTCTTGGAATACGACTTGGCGAACACCTCGCTCGCTGACGCGTCGCCCTCTCCGCGAGTCTGCGCTGCCTTCCGTGCCGCATCGGCCAAAATTTCCGTTTGTGCCTTGTTCGCTTCGGCGCGGATTTTATCCGAGGCTTCCACGCCCTCGGCGCGCAGTTTGGCCGCCTGCGCCTTGAAGGTGGAGCGCATGCGGTCGAATACCGAATCCTGCACCTGCTGCGGCAGGTCGATCTTGGTGATGCGCACATCGACCAATTCGACGCCCAGCTGTTCGGCGAGCGGACGCGCGGTTTTCATCATGGCATCGGTGAATTCCGCGCGCTCCGCGGTGATCACCTGCTGCAAGGTGCGCTGCGTGACGACGCTCTTGATGCTGTCCTTGACGGTTTCGCCCAGGCGGGCATTGGCGACTTCCTCGGTGCCGCCGGTGGCCTCGTAGTAGCGGCGCAGATTCAGGATGCGCCACTTGACGTAGAAATCCACGTTCAGCTGTTCTTGCTCGCGGGTCAGAAAATGCTCAGACGGGTACATCTGCGTCAGGATGCGCGCATCGTAGCGGCCCACTTCGTTGACGAGCGGAATCTTGAAATGCAGTCCGGGCTTGTAGTTCGAATCGACGATTTCGCCGCCGATCGATTTGATGGCGAGTTGTCCCTCGCTCACCGTGAAGACGCTCGCGCGCACAATCAAAATCACGGCCACCACAGCCAGCAATATATAAAGCAGTCTGTTTTGCATCAGCGTGCCCCACGCGCGCGGGCGGGATCTTCCACCGGCGTCACCTGGATCTCCGGCAGCCGCGTCTGCGGCGCCACGGTCATCGTATCGTTGGGATTGGAGATCGACTGCGGCCCCGAGGAAATCAATTTCTCCAGAGGCAGGTAGAACATGTTGCTGTTGCCGCCCTTGACGTCGACAATGACCTTGCGCGAATTCTTGTATACATTTTCCATGGTTTCCAGATACATGCGCTCGCGCGTCACGGCCGGCGCGTGCTCATATTGGTTCAAGACCTGATCGAAGCGCGAGGTCTCACCCTGGGCGATGGCGAGCACCTGCAGGCGATACGCTTCGGCATCGAGAAGATTCTTTGCCGCCGCACCGCGTGCGCGCGGCACCACGTCATTGCGATAGGTTTCCGCGTCCTGCTGGTAGCGCTGCCGATCCTTGTCCGCCTTGATCGCGTCGCGCTGCGCATCCTGCACCGGCTCCGGAACGATGACGTCGTTCAATTGGACGCTGATGATGTTGACGCCCAGGTCGTAGTTGTCGAGCGTCTTTTGCAAAAGCTTCTTGGCGCGGTCGGTGATCGAAGGATCGAACGCCAGCGCCTTGTCGATCGAGGCCTGTCCGACTGCCTCGCGCATTGCGCTCTCGCTCACCTGCACGAGCGTCTCTTCGACATTGTTGACCTCGAACAAATACTTGCGCGGATCCGGCTTGGTGTACTGCACCGCCGATTTCACCTCGACCAAGTTCGTGTCCGCAGTCAACATTCGCGCATCGTCCGTGACGCTGGACTGCTGCGAGACGTTGACGATGCGCTTTTGCTCGATCGGCCAGGGCAGATGCCAGTTGTAGCCGGGTCCGGTGGTCTGCATGTACTTGCCAAAGCGCAAGATGACTGCGCGCTCTTGCGCGTCGACCCGATACAGCCCGCTGCCGACCCATACCGCCGCGATCAGGACCAAAATACTGCTCAGGCCCTTGCTGAAACCTGGAGAACTTTGACCGCTGCCGAGACTGCCGCTTCCGCCGCCGCGGCCAAACAACGCGCTTAAGCGCCGCTGGAAATTTCGCAGCACATCATCCAGATCGTTTTGCGATTGCTGGGGTCGGTTCCACGGGTTGCGCTTTTCCCCACCAGGTTCATTCCAAGCCATGCGATGTGCCTTGTTTTAAGGAGCCGAGCATTCTATCAGGCGACTAAGCTGCCTACCTAGGGAACTCAAGCGACGTGCTGTCAGGCGACGCGCGTTGCGAGCGCGCGCTCAGGTTTCAGCAGAACTACGCCTCGGGCGCCTGAGATTTTGGCGACCTCGGCCAAATCCAGCTCCACTTCCATGTCCCAGCTACCGTCTTCGCACTGCCGTTCGGCACGCACGGCATTGCGCTTGTATAAGTCGGACCGTAGCGCGGCCGCCTGCAGCTGCAAGTGAAACGTACGACGCACCTGATGGGGACGTACGGCACGCGCCAGCGCGTCGCGCAAGACATCGAGACCCGTGCCGGTCGCCGCCGACGCCCACACCTGCGTGGCCACCCCATCGGCTCCGGCGATGCTTCTCGGTTTGTCGCCGCTCAGATCGATTTTGTTGAAAACCAGCAGCTCGCGAATCTCACCTGCGCCGATGCCCTTCAGCACTTCGCGCACCTGTTCAATGCGCTCATCACGCAAAGGATCGCTGGCGTCGACGACGTGCAGCAGCAAATCCGCGTCGCGCGCCTCTTGCAAGGTCGAACGAAATGCGGCGATGAGTTCGTGCGGCAACGCCCGCACAAATCCGACCGTGTCCGCCAACACCACTTCCCCGACGCCTTCCAATTTGACCCGCCGAACGGTGGGATCGAGCGTCGCGAACAATTGGTCAGCGACGAAACTGTCCGACCCGGTCAATGCATTGAACAGCGTGGATTTACCGGCATTGGTATAACCGACCAGCGCGACCGTAGGGACCGGCACCTCGCGCCGTACGTGGCGTCCGGTGTCGCGCTGCCGGTCGAGCTTCTCCAAGCGCGAGCGCAAGGTGCGAATGCGTTTGGCGATCAGGCGCCGATCAGTCTCCAGCTGGGTTTCGCCAGGGCCGCGCAACCCGATGCCGCCCTTCTGGCGCTCAAGGTGAGTCCAACCCCGCACCAGCCGCGTGGCCAGATGCGATAGCTGTGCAAGCTCCACTTGCAGTTTGCCCTCGAAGCTGCGCGCACGCTGCGCGAAGATGTCTAAAATCAAACCGTTACGGTCTAATACTCGACGCCCTGTGAGTTTCTCGAGATTGCGCTCTTGGCTGGGTGTCAGCGTTTGATCGACCAGCACCAGGTCAGCCTGATGCGCCTCGGCAAAGGCGTGAATTTCCTCCGCTTTGCCGGAGCCTACGAAGTATTTGGGGTCGGGACGGGCGCGCGTGGCGAGCACGGTACCGACGGACACGGTACCGGCCGAAGCGGCCAGGGCCGCAAACTCAGCCATGTCATTCGGATCGACGGGATGCCCGATGCCGACACCGACCAACACGGCGCGCTCGCCGCCCTGTGGGCGTTCAAATAATTGCAGAACGCCACCTACTCATTCGACGATAGCCGGTTCCGTCACTTCGCCGTCCTCACCGGTCGGCAATCGCACATTGCGTGCGGGCACAACCGTAGAGATGGCGTGTTTGTAAACCATCTGACTAACACTGTTTCTCAACAAGACCACGAACTGGTCGAATGAATCGATCTGACCTTGTAATTTAATGCCGTTCACGAGATAGATTGAAACGGGCACCCTTTCTTTGCGCAGGGCATTCAAAAATGGATCCTGCAGAGACTGGCCACGGGCCATGAGTAAAGCTCCTTGTTTTTAGTGTCGATTGTACTGCCGTATCACTTCCATGCGGCACGAGGCACATACCCGATTAATGCTAGCACAGCGCAATGGCCCACGTCGTAAACACGTTGTAAAGACCTTACGCAAATCCGCCCTCGGATAGTGCATCAAAAATCGCGTGTGCAACCTCCGGACGCGTGGAATCAAACCATCGTGCATTTGCGCGCCGACGCAGCCAGGTCAATTGCCGCTTCGCGAGTTGTCGCGTCGCCGCAATCGCCTGATTTTCCGCTTCATTCAACGCACATTGTCCCGTCAAATATCGCCACACTTGCCGATATCCGACCGCACGCATGGATGGATGTTCCGCGCTCAAATCACCTCTTTCGTACAAGCTTCTTACTTCCTCGACGAAACCGGCTTCGAGCATTGCCTTAAACCGAAATTCGATCTTGGTGTGTAACTCGCCGCGTTCAAGGGGTGCAAGAGCAAATTCCATGACATTTACGTCGGCAAAGACCGACACGCGTGCTTGTTGCAGTTTTGTGATGGTCTCCCCGGTGATGCGATGGACTTCGAGCGCCCGCTGGATACGCTGCGGATCGTTGCTGTGAATGCGTGCCGCAGCCACAGGATCAACCGCCGCAAGCTCCTGATGAACTGCCGCCCAACCCGCTTGCGCCGCGCGCGCATCGATTTCGGCACGCACCCTTAAGTTCGCCTCCGGGAGATCCGCAATTCCCTCGGTCATGGCGTGGAAGTACATCATCGTGCCGCCGACCAGCAGCGGCTGACGGCCGCGCGACCAGATCCCAAGCATGGCCTGCTGTACGTCGATGAGAAATTCGCCGACCGAATAGCCCGCGGTAGGATCGCGGATATCGATCAAATGGTGCGGGATGCGCTCACGCGTGCTCAAGGCGGGCTTTGCGGTACCGATGTCCATGCCGCGGTACACCAGCGCGGAATCGACACTGATGATCTCCAGCGGCAATTGCTCGGCCAGGCGAACCGCCAGGTCCGATTTGCCCGACCCCGTCGGTCCCATCAACAACACCGCCGAGCGCTTCGGCACCTGAGCGCTCACCGCCCGCGCAGAAACAAGCGATCAAGCTCGCCCATCGACAAACGCACCCAGGTTGGACGGCCGTGATTGCATTGATCGGCGCGCTCGGTGCCCTCCATTTCACGCAGCAAGGCGTTCATTTCCGGCAGGCTCAAGGATCGCTGTGCGCGCACGGCGGCATGGCAGGCCATGGTCGCGAGCAGATGGTTGATGGACTCCTCGACGCGGCGCGAATGACCCGACTCCAGCAAATCCGAGAGCACGTCGCGCACGATGCCGGCGGGATCGCGGCCGGCGAGCAGGGTCGGGACCGCCCGCAGTGCCAACCGGTCGGGGCCTAAACGCGTGACACCAAATCCCAGCGCCGAGAATTCTTGGGCATGCTCTTCGGCCATGTCCGCTTGCGCGGGCGTCACATGCAGGACCTCTGGCATCAAGAGCTGCTGCTGCGCGGTGTGGCCCGCCAATAATTTCTTCATTCCCTCGTACATGATTCGTTCGTGCGCGGCGTGCATATCCACGAGCACCATGCCATCGACGGATTGCGCCAAGATATAGACGCCGTGCAGCTGCGCGATCGCGTAGCCCAAGGGTGCGGAGGTACCGTGAAGGGCCGGACCGTTCAGGCCCGAAGCGCCGTTCAACGCGTCCTGCGCTGAGACTGAGGGATCGTCCTGCACTTGCGCCGTCGCGCCGCTCAAATAGGACCTGTACGCATCGGCAGCGGCGCGATGCGGCGCTTCCGGCAGGGAAAAATGTGCCTGCGAAGGAGCGGCTGCGGCGAAGCTGGATGATCCGGTGAGCCAATCCGAGGGCGCGCTCCCCGCGGAGTCCGCGGCCGGCCGGGTATTGGCCAGGACTTTTTCCAAAGTCCGAAACACGAAATCGTGGACCCGGCGCGAATCGCGAAACCGAACCTCGAGCTTTTGCGGATGCGCATTGACATCAACCTGGCTCGGATCCAGCTGTAAATACATCACATAGGCGCAAAATCGCCCGTGGAACAGCACATCTCGATAGGCCAGTCGCGCCGCGCCCACCAGCACCTTGTCACGTACAAAACGCTCGTTCACATACGCGAATTGCAGGTCCGCCTGGCTGCGGGAAAACGTCGGCAACGCCAGCCACCCCTCGAGCCGTAAGGATTCGGTTTCATGGCGCAGCTCGATGACATGCGCCGCGAATTCCTCGCCGCAAATTCTCGCGACCCGTTCCAGCCGCTGCGCGCTGCTCGGTGCGGCTGCAAGACTCCACACATTTCGGCCGTTGTGGATGAGCGCAAACGCTACGTCAAAGCGCGACAGGGCCATGCGCTCCAGCATGCGCACGATGTGTTGGTATTCGGTGTTCTCGGTGCGCAAAAACTTGCGCCGCGCCGGAACATTGAAGAATAAGTCCCGAACTTCGATGCGTGTTCCCGGGCCGTGCGAAGCCGGTGCCGGCGCGCTGATTTCGCCGTCGCGCGCATCGACGACCCAGGCATGCGCCGCCTGTGCGGTGCGCGAGGCCAGCGATAATCGGGAAACGGAGGCGATACTCGGCAGCGCTTCGCCGCGAAATCCCAAGGTGGCGACGTTCTCTAGGTCCTTTAGCGAGGCAATCTTGCTCGTGGCGTGCCGCGCCAACGCTAATACGATGTCCGCGGCACCGATCCCGATGCCATCATCGGAAACGCGGATCAGCCCGGTTCCCCCGCGCTCGAGCTCAACCTCGATACGGCGCGCGCCCGCATCCAGCGCGTTCTCGACCAGCTCCTTGACCACGGAAGCGGGACGCTCGATCACCTCGCCGGCGGCGATTTGATTGATGAGGGAATCGGAAAGTAATTGAATGGGCAATGGCGACCTCGGGTCGCGCATTTTCGCACAAGCCCGAAGGTTTAAGGGCGCGCGATCTTAAGGCTTGACGTCATTGGCTCGCGCCGCCGGCACCACCGGCCGTGGCGAGCACCGGTCGCGCGGAGTTTGCGGCGGCGAGTTGCGCAACACGCGTCCCCTGGGGCGGGTTGGCGTAAAAATAATCGTGCACGCCTTGACGGATCGCCGCGGCGAGCCTGGCCTGTTGCACCGGCGTGCGCAGCCGCATCTCCTCCTGCGGATTCGAAATGTAGGCCGTCTCCACCAGCATCGAGGGAATGTCAGGCGATTTTAAGACCATGAAGCGGGCCTGCTGCACCTCATGCTTGCGAACCTCGCCGGCTTGGGTCAATTGGTGCAGCACGCGTTCGGCCGCCACTTGGCTCGCGTTCAACGACGCCGATTGCGACAGGTCGAGCAGCACGGACGCCAACACATCGTCCTTGTCATCCAAGGACACACCGCCAATCAAGTCCGAGGCATTCTCCCGCTCGGCCAACCAACGCGACGCCTCGTCGGTCGCGCCGCGTTGAGACAAGATGTACACGGAGGAGCCGTCGATGCTGCGATCGCGAATCGAATCGGCGTGAATCGACACGAAAAGATCGGCTTGCTGGGCGCGTGCTCGGCGCATCCGATCTCGCAGGGGCACAAAGTAATCGCCGCCACGCGTGAGAATGGCTTTCATTCCCGGTTCAGCGTTGATCTTGAGCGCCAGTTCCCGCGCAATCGCCAACACCACATCTTTTTCGCGCGTGCCGTTCTTGCCGATGGCGCCGGGATCCTCGCCGCCGTGACCGGCGTCGACGGCGATAATGAGATCGCGCGCGTCCGAGGGCGCGTGTTTCGCCGTAATGGGTTTGTCGACACGAATGGCGCCAGCGCCGATGCGGGCACTTGCACCGGCACCGGCGCGGGCACCGGCGAGATCGACGACCAGGCGATAGCCGTAGTGCGAGTTCGGCGTGCTCAAGAAGCTTTTGGCTTGAATGGGCCGCGCCAGATCGAGAACCAGGCGAAAATTACCCGAAGGATTTCTCGACATGCGCACAGTTTTTACGGCGCCCGCCCCGCGCGGCGCGCTGCGCGCGGACTTGGCGAGGTGCGCACCCGAGACGTCGAGCACGACGCGCTCCGGGTTGTGCAGCAGAAGCAAATTGTGTTGCGCGGACCCTGAGAGATCCACCACGACGCGTGTGTTATCGGGCCCTGCCCACAGGCGGACGGCGCGAACGTCGACCGCATGAGCAGGTTGCAGCAAGAGCGTCCCCAGCAGCAATCCACCAGCCCAAAGACACCGCAGTCGATTCATGGCAATAAGTTAACGCCGAATCGGCCCCTTTTTCAAGTTAAATTAGAGACATAGGGCGCTAAGCTAGTGTCGATTGCTAGCTTCTCCAGCCAGATGCGCCCCGGCGCAGTCACAGCGCCTAAGGCAGCCGACCGCGCATCGCCTTTGTAAGTGAGCTGCAGAAGCAGGTCAGGCCGCGGAACAGCGATGCCGCCTTTCTCGGGCCATTCGATCAACATGAGGCAGCCGGGTCCGGTGATATCGCGCAGCCCGAGTTCCTCGACTTCGGTCGTGGTCTGCACTCGATAGAGATCGACATGCACGAAAGTTAGGGCCCCCGCGCTATAGGTATCCACCAGCGTGTAAGTGGGGCTGCGCACCGGCGCCGTAACGCCCAGCGCATGCAGCAGCGCGCGGGCGCAGGTGGTCTTGCCGCTGCCCAGCTCGCCGCGCAAGTGCACGATCGCGCCAACATCGGCTCCCGGGAAGCTGCGGGCGAGCGCCACACCCAAGGCCTCGGTGGCGCCGCTGTCGGGCAGGTCAAATGCTAAGGGGGCTTCCGGCATCGGTTTATTATACGGATCGCCATGACCGCCTCCTCACTCCCTACGCCGCCCGCTCCCGCCGCGCTCCTGTCCTCGTTACGAACGTGGGCCGCGGAATTGGGCTTCACTGGCGTCGGCATCGCTGCCATCGACTTAGCCGCAGATGAGGCCCATTTTCTCGAGTGGCTGCGAGCCGGGTTCAACGGCGAGATGGGGTACATGTCGCGCCATGGCGCCAAGCGCACCCGGCCATCGGAGCTCATTCCCGGAACGGTCAGCTGCGTCAGCGTCCGGATGGATTATTGGCCGCAGGAAGCCGCAAATGCGGAAGAAACATTGGCGGATGGCAGCGTTGGTTATATTTCCCGCTATGCCCTGGGACGCGACTACCACAAGCTGCTGCGTTCGCGGCTGCAGAAACTTTGCGATCGCATTCAGCAGGCGATCGGGCCCTTCGGCTACCGGGTATTTACCGACAGCGCGCCGGTGCTGGAAAAGGCCCTGGCGCGCAATGCCGGGTTGGGCTGGATCGGCAAGCACACGAATTTGATCGACCGCAAAGCCGGTTCCTATTTTTTCCTCGGTGAGATTTATCTGGATTTTGAATTGCCGCCGGACGAGCCGAGCACGGCGCACTGCGGCTCGTGCAGTGCCTGCATGCCCGCGTGTCCCACCGGCGCCATCGTCGCGCCCTACCGTCTCGATGCGCGGCGCTGTATCTCTTACCTGACGATTGAGCTCGCGGGGAGCATCCCGGTGGAATTTCGCCGCGCAATCGGCAATCGCATCTATGGCTGCGATGACTGCCAGCTGGTCTGTCCTTGGAATAAATTCGCCCGCCCCACGGCAGAGAAGGATTTTGCGGTCCGCCACGGATTGGATCATTCCCAGCTGATCGATCTTTTTGCCTGGAGCGAAGCGGATTTTGGGGCAAGGACCAGCGGCAGCGCCATCCGGCGCATCGGATATGAACGTTGGCTGCGCAATATTGCCATTGCACTGGGCAACGCTCCCACGTCGCCCGCAGTGATTACTGCACTCGCTACCCGCGAACAGCACTCATCAGGCATGGTGCGCGAACACGTTCAATGGGCCCTGGCTCAGCACCGACCGGTTTAAGGTCATCCGCGTAGTTAGGCCAACCGACCAGCCCGGCGGCCGTTTAGCCCGCCCGCCCGCCGCTTAGCCAGCCGGCAGCAATGAGCTTCCCGCCGGATTGAAGAAATGTCGGCCGCGCCGCGCTTTGGCGATTTCGGCAAACAGTTGCGCGTAGTCTTTTTCGCTGCTGACCGGATCAATGGCCGCCGAGTTGACGATCAATAAGGGCGATGCGTCATAGCTGTGGAAGAACCGCGCATAGGCCTGCGTGAGTTTGTCCAAGTAGGCGCGCTCGATGTGCTGCTCGTAACGAATGCCGCGTTTGTGGATGCGGTCCACCAGCACGTCCACGGGTGCCTGCAAGTAAACCACCAGGTCCGGCTTGGGCGCATCCACCACCACGCGCTCATAGACTTTTTCGTAGAGCGCATATTCCGCATCGTCCAACGTCACGCGCGCGAACAGCCGATCTTTCTCCAACAAATAGTCCGCCACTCGCACAGCGCCGAACAGGTCCTCTTGGCGAACATCCTCCAATTGCCTCGCGCGCTGAAACAAAAAGAATAACTGGGTTTGAAAAGCGGCCGCGCGTGGATTCTTGTAGAAGCGCTCGAGAAAGGGATTCTGATCGGCCTGCTCCAGCACGAGCTGGCCGCCCAGCGACTGGCTCAGGCGGCGCGCCAGGCTGGTCTTGCCGACTCCGATCGGCCCTTCGACAACAATAAAACGATGCGGTACTGCAACTGGCATTCAAAGACTCTTGTTATTCCAATCATTCCAAGACCGAAATTCCATCGCCGCCCACGCTGCGCTTCAAATCGAGCACAGTGCCCATCCCTGGAATCTTCATCGTCGGGGCAATATCGGCCAAAGGATACAGGACGAAGTTGCGTGTCGACACTCCAGGGTGCGGGACCTTGAGGCCAGGCTCGTCGACCGTCGCACCGACCATCCACACTAAATCCAGGTCAATCACGCGCGGGCCCCAGCGCTCGCGCTGAATGCGCCCCATGCTGCGTTCGATGTCGAGCAAGTGCGCCAGCAATTCCTGCGGAGTGCTCTGTGTCAGCAGACCCGCAGCGGCGTTGACGTAATCCGGTTGATCCTGAGGACCCATGGGGCGCGAGAGATACAGATGCGACCGCAGCAGCGTATCCGGCGCACTCAAAGCACCCAGTCGCTCCATCGCTTCGAGTACACGCTCCCGTGGAGATTCCAGGTTGCTGCCGATCGCCACGTACGCTGGGCGCCAGAGCACACTCATCGTTAACTGCGCGCCGCTCCGCCGCGTCGACGGCGGCGACGCTTGCGCCCCGCCGGCGGCGATCCTTCCGCAGCGGGTTCCGGGGGACGCGCCTGCACCAGCGCCACCCGCTCTTCTTGCGGCAGCACTTGAATGTCGGTCCACCATTTCGCCAGTTCCGGATCCGCGACTCCGGCCTGTGCGCGCAACAACAAAAAATCGTAAGCGGCGCGAAAGCGCGGATGCTGCAGCAGACTCAAGGATTTGACGCCGCTGCGGCGATTGAACCGAGGCTGCAGCATCAATAGTTCACGCATGGGGATGGAAAAGCGGCGTGGAATGGACACGCGCGATTGCTGCGTTCTGAGTACGCTGTCGCAGGCCTGCATCAGCAGTGCAAGATCCGGCGTGGGACCTGCTTGCCTTTCATTGAGCTCGCGCAGCACTGCGCTCCAGAGCAACACCGCAAACAAAAATGTCGGCGTGACCGGCTTGTCAGCCGCGATGCGCGCATCGGTGTTCTCGAGACCCATCTTGAGCATGTCCGCTGCGTAGGCGTACGGCGGCAATGCGAAGGCCGCCGCGGATTGCGGAAACAGGTGCTCGAACAATCCGTATTGCTGCAGCAACCCGTACGCCTTCGTACCGAATCCCGAGAGAAATAATTTCAAGACCTCGTCAAACAGCCGCGCCGCCGGAACTCCGTCCAGCAGGTAGGCGAGCCGTCTGATCGGAGTCTCGGTATTGGGCTCAATGGAGAAATCGAGTTTGGCCGCGAAGCGCACCGCTCTTAACATGCGCACGGGATCTTCGCGATAGCGTGTCTCGGGATCGCCGATCATCGTCAGGCGACGCGCCTTGACATCGTTTACGCCGTCGACGAAATCCCAAATCGAGAAATCTTCGATGTTGTAGTACAACCCGTTCGCCGCGAAATCGCGCCGCCACACATCTTCTTCAATCGTGCCGTAAATGTTGTCGCGAAGAATTCGGCCGCGCGTGTCGAAGGCGCGATGCTCGGAATCGGAAGGCGGCGAGAACTCGGCGGGCTCATCTACCCGCGACTCAGCGCTTTCCGGGCCACCCTCCGTGCCGGCCTCGGAGCCGCCCTCGACGTCCAGATCCTCGGCGTCTTCCCGCTCCGGAGCCGCCGCTGCGCGAAAAGTCGCTACTTCGATGATCTCATTGCCGAAAAACACATGCGCCAGGCGAAAGCGACGGCCGATCAGGCGGCAATTGCGAAACAGCCGCCGCACCTCTTCCGGCAACGCATCCGTCGCCACATCGAAGTCTTTTGGCCTGAGGCCCAGCAACAAGTCGCGAACCGCGCCACCCACCAAAAAGCCCTGATAACCCGCTTCTTTCAAGCGATACAGCACTTTCAGCGCGTTTGGCGAAATGTCCGCACGCGATATGGAATGCTCAGACCGGGGAACGACTACGGGAGGGAGTGGGGTCGGCGATGAGTTCAAAAAGGGGGGTTCCGCTTGAGTCCAAAAAATTGCTCCGTATACTACCAGCCCTCTTGGGCACCCAACGCCCAAAGATCCGCCAGTCCGCTCCCTTCGTCTAGAGGCCTAGGACACGGCCCTCTCAAGGCTGTAACACGAGTTCGAATCTCGTAGGGAGCGCCATATCAAAGCAAAAGGTCGGGGCATCGCCGCCCTTTTGCTTTGATTTGCCCTACGAGTTCGACAAATCGACCCGGTCGATTTGAACGCCGGAGGCCTTGCCGACGGCGGCCCCAAAGGGGCGAGGCGCGGAGCGCCGAGTAATCTCGTAGGGAGCGCCAATAATCAATGACTTACAGAAAGACGATGCATTCGTGTCCACTTTTTGTGCGCTATTTTGAAGGTCTCGCGGCCCTAATTAAGTCCGAGACGACACTCTCCTGGATCGAGCCTTTTTCTTGATCGGGAGCAGTCGCGCATCGAAGGTGTAAGCATCGGGGCCGCCCACGATCCACGTCAGTGAGAACTGCGGATGCAGTGGATTGATGAGCACATTCCATTCGCCCGGCGTGATGATCGTGGGCACGAGCACTGCCGGCGTGGTCTTGGCTTTGAGCCAAGCATCGCCAAATGCACGACTAACCGCGACCCGGCTTTTCCATCGCGCCGGATAAGAATCGGGTTTGAGGATCAGGGAGTCCGGGACTTCCGCCGCATAGACAAAAAACGGTTGGATGTCATTCGTCTGTTTGAGCCGGACTAAGATCTCTAGGGCCGCAAGCGAGAGAGATTGAGCTGTGTAAATGATCGGGTGACCTGCGGTGTGCCAACGGGCCGAAGCGTACATGCCGCCGTTACCGCTGAAAGCTTCTTTCCGGGACCGGGTGAAGACCGCTGCCCCGATGCGGAACACCCTCATTTTATTTCAAACGAAGTGGCCGTAAGCCAGCGCGCGCAGCAAATTCTCCACTTCGCGCGCACCAAGGTCGGTATCCAATAGGTCCAAGGGAGCCATATTGCCCAAGCTCGCGTCGGGCTTCGACAACCATTCCGATACCGCTTCATCCGTCGTAAAGAGCGCGCGGCCGAGATTGCGGACACGAGCAGCTCGCAAAAGCTTCTCGGAAATTTCACTTGAGAGCGGCGCACCATTGCCGCGTTTGCGGGTTACGGTGCGCCGGGCAATACCCAATTTCGCGGCCAACGCGCTGGCAGAAAGTCCCAACGTCGAGGCGACCTGCTCGAACATAGCAGCCGGCAATCCATTTCGAACTTTGGTGAGGATCTCCAGAGGGGGCTTTGCGGCCAGAACAAACGCGGATTCCATAGACTCACCTTGGGCCAAATGGCTCATCGTCGTGAGCCATAATACCCGCCTAACGGGCGGCGCGCAATTGACTGCTCACGGCGACGGCCTCACCGCCTGCAGCTGATTCCAACTTCCCGACAGCTGCGCATTCGGGTTGAAGCTCGGATCATCGCTCATCACGTATTCGTCGGCGCCGTTCAGCCATGCGTGGTCGTACTGGTTGCTGAGTTCCATGGTGTGGCCGGTGGAGGGGTCGCGGAAAGTCTGCACGCCGCGAATGTTCTGATCCGCTGCGAGAAAGCTCTGCTCCGATCCGCGCATGGCATTGGCGCTGATCTCGTCTCCGTGCGCGCCAAAGTAACCCACTGAGTGCCCTCTCGGGTGGCATGGCTGGAGATCGCGGGCCTACGAATCAACCAGTTAGGTGTATCTCGTCAGTTACCGGATACTCGCGGCTGCAACTTTTAGCGTCCAGGAGGGTTTTGTGAGCACGCGCGACTTGCAGCGCGTGAGTGCACGCATTTAAACGAATCGTGGCTGAGAAGACTCTAAACGTCTCAAACACCGGAGAGCCCAGGCATGACCCTTCTATACAAACGAACCACTATCCATCGGCCGCTGATCATCGGGATGGCCTTATTCGCCACCGGGCTGTTTGCCGCCGCCGCTCATGCGGATGATTACGCCAAGACTTACACCGTTTCGAATCGTGCCAACGTGCGCATCGACACGGACGACGGCAGCGTCACCGTCACGACCGGCGACACCAAAGAAGTCGAATTCCGCGTTGAATATCAGGGCTACGTGTTGGACAAGTCTCTGCACATCGACTCCAGCCAACACGGAGATGAGGTCGAGCTCGTCGCGCGTATTCCCCATGGGTTCCATTTCTCTTTGGGAATGATGCGAAGGTTGCATATCGAAGTTCGCATGCCGAAGGATGCGGATCTGCAAGTCAGAACGGGCGACGGTTCGATCAAGGCCAATAACGTGTCAGGCACCATCGACCTGCATAGCGGCGATGGCGCTCTCACCGTAGGTTCCCTGAAGGGCTCGATCCGCCTGCACACGGGCGACGGTTCCATTGAAGCCAGCGACCTAGATGGCAAGTGCGATGCCAGCTCCGGCGATGGCCGCATTCGTCTGACGGGACGGTTCGATGTGCTGAGCGCCAGGAGCGGCGACGGCAGCGTCGGTGTTGAGGCACTGCGCGGTTCCAAACTGGATTCTGGCTGGAGCATCACTTCGGGCGATGGCAGCATTGATGTCGCACTTGCCCCTGATCTACCCGCGAATATTGAGGCCAGCTCCGGCGACGGACACATCACGACCGACATTCCGATCACGATGGAAGGCGTCATCAGCAAATCGCGGGTGCACGGCAAAATGAACGGCGGCGGCTCGACGCTCACCATCCACACGGGGGATGGCTCGATACATCTGAAACAGGTGTAAGAGCAATCATCACGTCACTTTGGTGGCGGGCCCTTTAGGCCCGCCACCGTATCGTTGTAGACTCCCCCTGATCTAACGCTTCAATCAGGGACTTTGCAACGCTATGGCAGTCACTCACAATTTCACGGATTCAGCCGATCTTGCCGGTGGCTGGTCTGACGACAATGGCAACCCACTGTGCACTTGGACCTGGGATCAGGCCTCCGGTCACATCCAAGTCACCTGCGGCACGCAGTCGAGAAGGCTAAAGTTGCCGCACAGCGAAGCGGACCTACGCGGCGAGCAACTGCGTAAGCACTTGGCTCGGACCGCTCTGCACATAGTCGAAGATATCAAAGCGACGAAATATCAGACCGAGGGCTGAGATCGCACCGGCGTAAGCGACCAGGCCTATCCGGGATTTTGTTTGGCCTTGGAAATAGCCTGCTTGCATCCGTCCGAAACTTGATCCTTGTGCTCTTTTAGGCAAGCGAGAATTCGACCGCCGCCGGGTTGCACGCCGGGACAGAGTTTCTGAACATCCGACTCGCAGGCGGCGCGCAGCGCCTCCATGGTCTTTTGCGACGGCACGGGTTGCGTCGCGGGCGGCTCATCCGCAAGGGCGACACCTGCCGCAAGTGCAAAACCCAGACTGAACAACCACGCAGAATTTTTCATCATTGACCTCCGCAACACTCAGTAATTAAACGGCTGACCTACAGCCAGTTCCCCATCAAAATAAAAGGCGCCCAAAAGAACGGGTGAGCATAAGGCGCGGCGGGGTTCGCCGTGAAATGCTCGGTGCCTGAGCCTGCGCTATCGCCGGTGCTCTTGCGCGCAAGACCCCGCTCGGCGCTGTTCGAGAGCTGCACAGCCTTTCCCTTGAGCAATGCCAGTTGCGCTTGGCGCAACGCGTCCGCTTTGTCCAAATGATCAGCCTTGTGAGCCTGGTACAACGCCTGCATCAGGGCCGCGGTGCTGGCATCGGCCACTGGCCACAACGTCGCCAGCACCGCCTTCGCACCCGCCTCGGCATATTGACCGGACACCCGCAGGGCATCCGCCAACATCACGTCGTTGATCAGGCTGAGTGAATTGTCGGCGCCCAGCACCTTCTCATCGATGGCGACCGCTTGGCGCAGCGCCTCGACTGATTTTTTCTGCTGGCCGGTGAGCTGGTACAGGACGCCGTAGTTGTTGAGGCTGACACCGACGTCAGGATTGTCGCGCTGCGGCCAGGTCCGATTGAGGGCCAGCGCCTCGGTCAGCGTTGCCTCCGACTCACCATACCGACCGGTGTAAATCATGACCGCGCTCAGGCCATTGAGCGCCCGTCCGCGCAACGGGGACGTTGGTCCGAAGAACTTATCGCAAATGGCCAGCGCCCTGCCAGAGTGCTTTCAGCCTCCCCATAAATCCCATTGGCGGCGAGCCCATTGCCCAAGCCCACCAGCATCGCGCCGACGCAGGCACTGTCCGGTCCGTCATTCTTTTCGCAGACCTCCAATGCCTGGCGATCCAAGGCTACCGCCGCGGGCAGACTCCCCTCTGCCAGATGCAACTGCGCCAGAAAATGCGTTCCCCGTAAAGATACGCATCGATGCCGCGGCTATCGGTCTCGCCGACAATGACGACATGATATTTGCCGGTCATGGTCGCCGCGCACAGCGGGTCCTTGCCGGCCTGAAATTCTAGCTCGCCATCGAAGGTAAAATTTTCCGCCGCAGCAGGTAGCGCTACGCCTAAGAATGCCAACGGCAGCAAGGCGCGCAGGAGCGATTTCCCCGGATCCACAGGTGTCAGCCGGCAACTAATGGGGATTGCAGATGGCCACACATATTTTGGCGGCCTCTATTTCTTCCTGCGCGCAGGTTTCTTGCGGCTTTTTGCTGTCAATGCATTTGCGATATTGCACCTGTATGTCATGCGTGCATTTCTCGCAACGCGCGTCGGCCAATGCGCCATTTGCGCCCGCGAGCAAGGACACCACGCCTAACAATGTCATGAGCACTTTCATTTTAGTAACTCCCTCGACTTCGCCACTCATCTATCCCCTCAGCGTGCGCGCTCGATCAACGCAATGCTAGAACTATCCTGCACACGGTCGAAGATGATTTCTGTTCCGTCCGGCGACACGTCGAAATCGCCAATGACGAAGCTTGAAGGTAGATCGGTCAGCTGCCGCTCGGCGCCGGTCTGCGGATTCAACAGCCAGAAATTCTTGTGCGCAATCTCGCCGCGCAGAATGACGAGCGAGCCGGAGTTCGGCGCGAACGCAACGCGCCGGGCGCCGCGCGTCAGAATCAAACTGGCCATGCCGTATGGTCTGCCGTCCGGGGACGAGGCTCGCAAAGGGAATCTCATCCCGACATCGGCGCCGGAATAAACCAGATATTTTCCGTCCGGGGACCAAACTGGATTGAGGGAATAATCTGCTGTCATCGGTTGAGGCGGGGCACCATCCAGAGGAATTTTGGAAAGATTCGGTTCGCCGTCCTGCAGAATCGCGCCGACGATCGCTTGCGAATCGGGTGTCCACGCCAGATCGCCGCGCAGCGCGAGCGTTGCTGACACCAGCCGCGCGTTTCTACCGTCGCTGTCGATCACGTACAGCTGCGTCTTACCCCGCTTCTCGACGGTAAAGGCAATACGGCGGCCGTCCGGCGCAATGGCCGGAGCGCCGACGCGATCTGCTTCGGCGTCGTTCCAGAGTTCCGTTGGCACGCCATTCGCGAGCTTCCAAATCCCACGCCGGCCCCCGCCCGTCGACATATAGGCGATAAATCCAGGGCCGAAACGCGGGGCCACGGCATTCTGCAGCGCCGGCGCCATCGGCACAGCACTAGTCGGCGGTGGCCCGCTGCCGTCGATGCGCACGCTCCACAAGTCGGACCGAGAATTGGCGACCGTTGCGACCAAGCGCTTGCCGTTGGCGCTCGCCGCCAGCGAGAGGTAGCGTTCCAGACCGAAGCTGATGCGGCGTTCCCGTTTCAGCTTGAGATCCATGACGTAAAGCCACGGTCCCGAGCCGTCAGCGTCGGTGGCCAAATAAATCAGGGTGCGCGAATCGAGTACGACCGGATAGCTGAGTTTGGTGTTGTGAAAGGTGATCTGCTCGAGCCCCTCACCTGAGGGCCGCAGCCGCCAGACGTCCCAGTGCACGGGAGGCTCACCCCGCAAGAAATAAATGTACTCCCCGTCGGTCGACCAAATTGGAAAGTGGCAGTGAATACCCGGCGGTGCGACATAGATTTGGTGCGCGGTCGTTTCGTCCGCGGAGCGCACGAACAGCGGATCGCCCGGCGCGGTCGTGTGAAAGACCAGGTGCTTTGCGTCCGGCGACCATTCGTACTCGGCAGCTTCGCGCAAATAGACCTGCAGCGGACCGCCGGCCGTCGGCGCGCCCATGATCTTGATGTCCTCGGCCCGCGAGCCGTCGGCGCTGCGTGTCCATAGCGTCACCTGCGCGCCGTCCGGCGAAAAGCTAACTGTTCGCACCGAGGCGTTGGTCATGTCATGAATCTGTCCCTCGGTCAGATTGCGATAGCGGTTGCTGCCGATTTCGGTCAGCCACGCATCCATCCTTCCCTCTCGATTCGCCAGAAACGCGACAAATCGGCCATCGCGCGAGATGGCGGCCGCCTGTTCTGTCCCGGCAAAATCGGTGAGGCGCGTCACTTTCGCCTCCGCCAAAGGGTCTCGGACGCCGTCCGCCGTCTGCGCCGGTCCCCACACCATGAATGCAATGGTTGCCAGAATGGCCGCGAGCGCTGTGGCGCTAACGGCGACCATCGCCTTATTGCGCCGCACGTACTTGGCCGCTCGATCGCTGAATCGGGCCGGCAAAGCCTCGATCGGTTTTCTGTCGAGGTAACTGCGCAGATCCTTGCCGAGCGCCGCGACGCTTTGGTAGCGCTCCAGTGGCCGCTTCGCCAGCGCTTTGAGCACAATGGCATCCAAATCACCCCGCAGTTCGCGCGCCAGTTTCTCCGGCGTCGTGCTGCGAGCAGCGCTTGCCTCCACTTCCTGCTGCGCGCTGGGTTTCTTCACTTCGACTGCGGCAATGGCCTGTTCCAGCGCCCCGATCGACGCGGCGCCCCTAAGACTGTAGGGACGCAGGCCTGTCAGCATCTCGTAGAGGAGGACTCCCAAAGAATAAATGTCGCTGCGCGCGTCAATCAAGTCGCCGTACAACAGTTCCGGGCTCGCATAGTCGGGGGTCAGTGAGCGTCCATAGACACTCGTCAGCGGCGCCAAGTCGGCCTCGTCAGCCTCCAACAACTTCGCGACTCCGAAGTCGAGCAATCGCACTTGCCCGGCCTCCGTCACCAAAATGTTGGACGCCTTTAAGTCGCGGTGAATGACCTGCTTCTGGTGGGCGTACTGCAATGCCTCGAGCACCTGCGTGAACAACTCGAGCCGCGCCGCAACGCTGAGCCGATGAGCATCGCACCACTCGGTCAAAGGTTGACCTTGCACGTACTCCATTGCCAAGTAGGGTGATGCATTCGGATCGACTCCGGCATCGTAGAAGCGCGCAATGTGAGGATGCTCGAGACTCGCCAGAATGTCCCGTTCTCGCGCAAATCGCGCCTCCAAATCACCGCGCAGCTGATTCAGCATTGGCAGCTTCAAGGCCACCTCGCGCCTGAAGGCACCGTCGGCACGTCGGGCAAGCCAAACCTCGGCCATCCCTCCTGCACCTAAAGGTCTGATCAATTCGTACGGGCCCACTCGCGCGCCGGGTTGAAGGCGGCTCGCGCCCGTCATACCCGATTTTGCAAACCCCGCCCTGGCCTGCGCCGATAACGGCTCCAAACCTGGCGGCTGCGCCTCATCGGGCAGCAGCGCTTCGCGTAACGTTTGCGCAAGTTCCCGGTATTCGGCGGGCAATGCTTCAAGCCACGCACGGCGCCCGGCCGCATCCAGCGGCAGCGCTTCATCGAGCAAGCGACTCATCGCCGACATCTGTGCGATGGACAGGGTCATGGCGCACGCGGCCGATGGCCGCTCAACGCAATGCCGCCGCGAGAATCAATCGCGCCTTCTCCCAATCTCGCTGCACGGTGCGCTCGGTCACGTTCAACGTCTCGGCAATTTCTTGCTCGCTATAACCGCCGAAGTAGCGCATTTGGGCCACCTGCGCCAGGCGTGGCTCGGCCTTTTCCAAATCCTCGAGCGCTTCGTGAACCCGCAGCACGGTTTCTTCATCGTTCGCGAGATTGGCTGAAAGCTTGGTGGACAGGGTCAGGGGCTTGAAATCGCCGCCGCGTTTTTCCGCGACTCTTTCGCGCACGCTGTTGACGATCACCGATCGCATCACTTGCGAGGCATAAGCGAAGAAGGCGCGCCGGTCCTCGGCCCGCAATTCGCCCGCCTGCACAAAGCGCAGATACGACTCGTGCACCAAGCACGTCGTATCCAAGACGGCGTTTCGGCCACCGTCGCGCAACCGGGCTCGCGCCAGGCGGTGAAGCTCAGGATAAGCAGCGGCATAAAGTGCATCGCGCGCGTCGGCGTCACCCGACTGCATCCGTCCGAGTAGCTCGGTGAGCTGATTCATCGAGGGCCTTGGCATCCCGCTTAGGTTCGATCCGACCAAGATAGCGCTTCCGTTGGTTTCGCGCCACGCCGGCCAGAAAAATGATTTTGGGCCGATGTCGGCTTTCGCGCCTGGGTTGCGTCTGTATGAGTGAGGCAGCAAAAACGGACAGCTGATCTGCCAAGACCCAAGAACCTAATCGACTATCCAGGAGACGACAATGAACACTTCCACTCAAATTTCCCGCATCCTCGCCGTCACGGTTTTCGCCGCCCTGACAAGCAGCATCGCCACAGTGTCCTTCGCGTCTGACAGCCCCGACGCTTTGCAGGTAAAGGTCAAGTACGCCGACCTCAATGTGTCGACCACTTCAGGCGCCACCAGCCTCTACAATCGCATCAAAGGCGCGGCCGATTCGGTATGCCACCCCTTCCGCCCCCTCGTCCCCGGCGATTTCGCCGCACGCACAGTCTTTAACACATGCTTGCAAAAGGCGATCAGCAACGCGATAAACGAAGTCAATCAGCCGGCTTTGTTCACGGTCGCCAATACCAAGGCCGGAACTTCCAAGCCCATCCTGTTGGCATCGGGCCAAGCCCGCTAGCAACCCGCGCCGAGCGGTGCCCTCACCGCTCGGCGCCCGCCTTTGAGGGTTTGGGCAACTGCACGTCAATGTAGCTAGATTGCAGTCATTCTGTGAGCGAGTAGCGACTTTGGGCGTCATCCATTCCGCGCCTGTCGCGTTGCTCCCTACCATGGGCTCTCTACTTCATAGGCACTGGCGCCTTCTGGTGCTCATCGGCGGCCTTGCGGCATCGTTGAGCTCGCAGGCTGACCCGATCTCTTCGCTGCAACTGCTCCGGGAGGGCGGATGCGGCGGCACTTTTCCCCCTGCTCGGCCGCTGCGACATATTGCCTCGCTGGATCGAGCCGCTGAGCAATGGGCCGCCGGGCGTAGTCTCGCTTCAGCTGCTCAATTGAGCGGTTACGAGTCAGAATCCACAGCCGGTTTGCACATAAAGGGTCCGGAGTCAGCGACCGTTGCGCAGCTCAAGCAATCCGGCTGCCGCACAGTAACCAACACATCGTTCTTCGATGTCGGCCTCTATCGACGCGGTGCGGATAGCTGGCTGGTCCTGGGCTCCGCCTATGTGGCGCCGGCGAGCGCGCACGCGCCGATGCTCGCGAATCGCGCGCTGCAACTGGTCAATGAGGTTCGCGCCCGAGGCGCGCGCTGCGGCGATCGCTCATTTGGCCCGGCGCCGCCGGTGAAACTCTCCGGTACGCTGGCAGGAGTCGCGTTCGGACACGCGGCCGACATGGCCAGGCATAACTACTTCGAGCACGAAGATCTCACGGGGCGTTCGCCGGCCGATCGGGTGCGCGCGGTCGGGTATCAGGAAAAATTAGTTGGCGAGAATATCGCTTATGGACCTAAGTCTGCCGAGGAAGTCGTGCAGGGCTGGCTCGATAGCCCGGGGCACTGCGAAAACATCATGGATCCGCGGTTCGCGGAAATGGGAATTGCCTACGCGTCCGGTCAAGCCGCGAGGCGCGGGTTGTTCTGGGTCCAATTATTGGTCGCGCCGAAAGCGTAAGAGACGGGAAGCTAGTCCTCTTTCGCCACGACGGGAGGGTCGCGCTCAATCGCGGCGCGCATGTAGGCTGGATCCTTCGCATCCATGCACACGAACGTCAGGTCTTCCTGTTTCGGCGACCAGGCATGGTCGCTCGATTCAGTGGATTGACGAAACATCACGTGCTTGCCCGACTGCTCGCAATATTGATTGGCGACGCTGAGCGCCTTGAGATTCGTATCCGTCTGCGTTTCGTAGCGCGCACCGATTGCGCTCACATGATAGGCATCCTGCCCGGCAGGCACGACTCCCGTCGGAGTCGACGCGCAGCCTGCCATCGTTGCGGATGCAATGATTCCCAACACCCACTGCGATTTGCGGCTTGTCATAAGAACTCCTTGGGTAGCCCCGCGAACGATAGCGCGCCTGTCCCTCAAGCGTTCGTGATGTAAAGCACGATTCGCGCCGCGTAAGTGTGATCGCGATCACGTGCTCAAGGCAGCATGCGGACGGCGCCGCGGGCTCCGTTTGAGCACGCGCGAAACATGCCGCGCCTTCCACAATAAATCACTGTCGCTCTTTTTAGACATCTTCTCCTCGTGTCGCGTGTGTCAACGCGACTCTCCATGCGCCGTTGATGCTTGCAATAGCGGCGGCGCTGAGTGCGCCGACAAAATCCGACAAGAATTGCTTATGGTTAAATTAGAGGAGAAACCAATCATGTTCTCGAACAAGCCTCGATTGTTGGCGATCAGTCTCGCCGGCTCCGTGCTCGCCGCGTGCGGCGGCGGCGGTTCGAGCGGGGGCTCGATGAACCCGCCGCCTTCTGCACCGCAAAGTGCCAACGTGTCCATGCTCATCAGCGACGCCTCCAGCGAGGACTGGGCCACGATCGGCGTCAAAGTTCTTTCCATCGCCTTGGTCCCGCAAGCCGGCGGCAGCAATATCACCGTGTATACCGCACCTTCACCCGCACCCACGGTCAACTTGGCGGAACTCGATCAAATTGCTGAAATCCTCGGTAATGTAAGCGTTCCGGTCGGCACCTATACGGGCGCCGTGCTGACGGTCAGCGCCAACCCGGGCGACATCCTGCTCACCACCTCGGCGGATCCGGAGGCGGGATTTGCGGCCGCCGCATCGACCACCATTCCCGCCGCTGACATACAAATTCAGCACACCACGGGCATGTCAGCCAGTCTCACGGTACCGGTCGACGTCAACTTCGTCTCGCCGCTCGTCGTGAGCGCGAATCAAAACAATGCACTGGACCTGGAATTTGACTTGGGCCACCCCGCGTTCCTCGTGGGGCACGTGCCGCCGGGCGCGGGTACGACGCTATGGGCGGTCAACTTCAACGGCCCCGTGCGTCATCACCCGCTGCATGATTTGGCGCGCCTGGTGCTGCGCCACACGTACGGCGATGTGACGGCCATCGCCGGCGACAATTCCAGCATTACGATTACCAAAGAGTTTCCGACCGAGCCGATCGTCACGCCTGAGACAGCCGTAGCCGGTGCGCAATCGCTGCAGATCTTGGCGGACGCGACCAACGGTACGATCTTCTACGACGTGGATGCGAAGACTCACACCGTGATCAAGGATTTCTCCTCGGAGGCTTCAGTCAATGGGAAATTCGTGCGCGTGGCAGCGCGCTATCAGGAAGATGGCACGCTGGTCGCGACCCGCATCTGGGCGAGCAGCCAGTTCAATAACGTATGGCTCAGCCCGGAAGGCCACGTGTTGCACGTCAACACCGGCACCGATGTGATGACGGTTCAGAACGAATCGGGTCAGGGTGTGGATCTGGTGGTCGACGCCAATACCCAATTCTTCTTCCGCCAACCGCAGAACGGGCTCGCCGATGCGACGCCGATTGCCACCGGTACCGCGTTTCTCGCCAGCCACGACTTGGTGCGGGGCTTCAAAGTGCATGCCAGCGTAGTCGACCCCTTGGCGACGCCGCTGGTCGCACAGACCGTGGATATTGAAGTCGCCAAATACGACGGCAAAATCTCCTCACCCGACATGACGGGCTTTACCTATACCAAAGTCTTCGCGACCGCCAAAGATGACTACACAGTCGACCTCGACTACATCGCCGGTGCGACCGCAAACGGCACTGACCCGATGGGCAATGCCATCACAGGCTATCAATGGTGGAACTTTACCTATCCGACTGTGGTGACCAGCGGCGCCAACGCGATCAACGAGTTCATCGCGGCCACCAACGACAGCGTGAACTTCGGCGGCACGGTGGGCGCGGTTCCCTCCCGCGGCGTCAGCTTCTCGATCTGGAATGACCCGGCCAATGCCAACGGCTGGTCAGCGGCAGCGACGATATTGACGCCCTCGACACTGCCGCTGGGCTTTGTCGCCAGCGGGCTGACAGGCAACGCGTTCACCATGACGATTCCAGGCGGCGCCAATGCGGCCACGGTAGATGTCAGCGCGACCTCGGGCAGTGCAACCTTGGTGTATCAGGTGGATCTGACAAACGGTGTCTTGACGGTCAGTCCGATCGACATCACCACATCGAGCGGTCTTGCGACGTTGACCAGCAGCTTGACGGCGGGCGAACCGGTCAAGGTGTACGGAGTACCGCAGTCTGACGGGACCTTAAAGGCTTACGTGATGGCGTACTACACAGGCTCGATGCCCGTTCAATAACTGCAATGCCTCGGTTCGATCGCCGCGCGGTGCCTAAGGGTCGCGCGGCGATTTTTTCAACACCCACTCCATATTCGTAGACGTTTTTGCCGCCGCGATACCCGGTAAAGGACAGCGCGGCACTGGCGGCAATGAGCACAATCAGGAAGATCCACGACGGCCTCGACCGTGATGCGCTACCCGCACCGCGCCAGACGGCGAGCAACAGCAACAGCAGCGTCGTAAACATCGCCCATTTCAAGTGCGATGAGATGGCTTGGCGCGCCGCGGCACTCACGTCCAGATTCAGCACGGCGCTCAAGCCCGTGGCCAGGGCGAACAGCGCGGCCGCCGCACCCAGGCACAGGTTCCAAGTACCCACCGTCGCAGCGCTCGCCGCCCAGGACTCGCTGCGCAGCAATCGCGCGGCCAGCAGCAGCGCCGTCGCGGAGAGAATGAGCGCGATGGGAAAATGCACGACCAGCGGATGCCAATTCGGCAAGGGACTCATGCAGGCCCCGGTACGCCGAGTTGGCCGCGCCACCAGGCGATGGTGTCGCTCAGTCCCGCGCTCAACGAGAAATGCGGCCGCCACTGCACCTCGTCGCGCAGCCGCCGTACATCGGGCACCAGCAGCGGCGGCTCGTTGGCCGGGGCGCTGCGAGCGCCGAGCCGCACCAGATCAGGCCGGCCGATTTCAAGCGCAATGCAGTTGATCAGGTCGGCCAAAGCGATCCGTTCGTCTGAACCTATGTTGACCGGACCTTGAACGTCGCTATCCAGCAGATGCGCAAACGCAGCACCCACGTCGGCAACGTGCAAAAAGCTGCGGACCTGTCGTCCATGCGTGCACGGCGCTTCTTCGTTCTTGAGTAGGTGGCGAATCACCGAGGGGACCAGGCGATCCGGATGTTCGTAGGGACCGAATTGAAAAAAAATTCGCCCCCATGCGCTCGACAGCCCCTCCTCGCGGGAAAATTGCGCCAATGCTTTTTGCAAGGCGATCTTGGAAGCCGCATAAGGCGTCAGCTGCGCGGACTCATCCGCCAGCGGGCTTGAAGTTTCGCTGCATATGCCGGCCTTGGACCAGTCGTACTCCCCGCTGCTCCCCGCCATGACCGCGCGGATGCCGGCGCGTGCACGAAACCCTCGCAGCAGATTTTCACTTGCCGCCAGCCAGCGAAAATTCTCAGGACTGTGCCAATAAATACCTGGCGTCGCGATCCAGGCGAAGTGCAGCAAGTGAGTGGGCGCAACACGCACCAACAATGCGTCCACCTGGCTCTCGCTCAATAAATCGGCAACATGATTGAATGTGCCTTCTGGCGCCGTAGAAGTGTGTCCCGGAGCCCCGGAGAAGACCGCGTGCACCTCGAAGCCTAAGCGTTTGAGCGGCGCAATGCTCGATCGGCCGATGAAACCGCCGGCGCCGGTCACCAATACGCGTTTGAGTTCGCTCACCTTAAGCCGGCAGGTCCAGCAACGGGTACGCGGCATCACGCGGCGAGATCACGCTGGGGGACAGTGGCCATTGAATGCCGAACGCCGGGTCGCTCCAGCGAAAGCCTTGCGCATGCGCAGGTGAGTGCGGCACGGAAATCATGTAGTACACCTCCGAGCCGTCGCCCAGGGTAATAAATCCATGCGCGAATCCCGGGGGAATGAACAGTGCACGGCGATTCTGCGCCGAGAGTTCAGTCCCGAACCACTGCCGGTAGTGGCGTGACTGCGGCCTGATATCCACGATGACATCAAAAATCGCACCCGCCGTGCAACGCACCAGCTTGTGCTCCTCGTGGGGCGCGGACTGATGGTGAAGGCCCCTCAGGGTTCCCATACGGTCGTTGTATGACACGCTGCATTGTCGCAGCGGGAGCGTAAGCCCCTGCGCCGCAAATTCATCTGCACAGTAGGCACGGGCAAAGAAGCCGCGATCATCGCTGAGCAATTCCATATCAACGAGATAGACACCCGGCAACGGTGATTCTGTGAAAATCATCGGCTCAATGAATCCGCGCCAAAGGCACCGGCGTCACGAATCGACCGCCCCACGCCCGGATGCCCGCAAGCTGCTGCTGAATTTCATCGCGCAGATTCCATGGCAGGATCAAGACGTAGTCCGGCTTCGCCCGCATCAATTCTTCCGGTGAGACAACCGGGATGTGCGTGCCCGGCAAGAACTTGTTCTGCTTGTGAGGATTTCGATCCGCCACGAACATGACGTCTTCCGGCGTGATGCCGCAGAAGTTGAGCAGTGTATTGCCCTTCGCGGCGGCGCCATAGGCCGCGATCCGCCTGTCCTCGCGCTTCGCGGTGGCGAGAAATGCCAGCAGCGAGTCGCGGCATTCCTCGACCCGCTTGGAAAATTTCGCGTACGTTCCAAGGTCTTGAAGGCCCGCGGCGCGCTCCTGCGCGCGCACCTCGCTTAACGACACACTGTCCTTGAGATCCTCACGCGCCGCGTGCGCCGCGAATATCCTTAAGGAACCGCCGTGCGTGGGCAACCGCTCAACATCGTAAAGGCGTAGTCCGTGGCGCGAAAACACCTGCTCGATGGCATACACCGAAAAGTACGAAAAATGTTCGTGATAAATTGTGTCGAACTCGACGTGCGTCACGAGCTCCAAAAGATGCGGAAATTCGATGGTGATATGGCCGTTTTCACGCAGCAGCACGGCCATGCCGGCGATGAAATCGTTGAGCTGCGGTACATGCGCGAGCACATTGTTGCCGACGATGAGATCCGCCTGACGTCCCTGCCGCGCCAAACCCCCGGCGATCTCTTCGCCGAAAAACTCGACCAGAGTCGGCACGCCGATTTTGGCCGCAGCGGCCGCCACCGTATCGGATGGATCAATTCCCAGCACGGGAATGCCCATTCTCAAGAAATTCTTGAGCAAGTAGCCGTCATTGCTGGCCAATTCCACCACGAGGCTCGAACGCCCCAGCGCGAAACGCTCGCACGCCATCTCGCAATATGCTTTCGCGTGTGCCAGCCAGTCGTCCGAGTACGAGGAGAAATACACGTAATTGCCGAATAATTCCTGCGGGGCGACATCGTAGTCCAACTGCACCAGCTTGCAGATTTCGCACACCTTGGCACGTAGCGGATAGCGCTTTTCGTGGTGGAATCCGGCCGGGCTCTCCAAGAAGGCATTCGACGCGGGCTGCAGCCCCAAATCCGCCATCGTCACCGTGAGACGGCCACCGCAGGCGCGGCAAGCCGAGACAAGCCCTACCATGAAGCTATCCTTGCCACAGCTTCCAGGGCGCCGCACCGCTCTCCCACAGCGAATTCAAGTTTTGTTTGTCGCGCAGCGTATCCATGGGCTGCCAAAAGCCGCGGTGCACCCACGCAGCCAGTTGCCCGTCGGCCGCCAAGTCTTCCATCGGTTCCTTTTCCCACACTGTATCCTGCCCTTCGATCAGCTCCAGGACGCTGGCATCGAGAATGAAGAATCCGCCGTTGATGAACCCTCCTTCGGCGGAAGGCTTCTCCTCGAAGGACACGACGCGCGCATCCTGCGCCACGATCCGGCCGAAACGCGCCGGCGGCCTGACGCAGGCCACGGTGGCCTTGCGGCCATGACTTTCATGAAAGGCAATTTGCGCTTTGATGTCGATATTCGACAGGCCATCGCCATAGGTCATGCAAAAGGGCTCGCCCGGAGCCAAGAACTTGCCGATCTGCAACAGGCGGCCGCCCGTCATCGTGTCCTCGCCGGTATCGACCAGGGTCACTTTCCACGGTTCCACACGGCAATCGTGATACTCGGCCTGGTTCTTCTCCATATCAAAGGTGACATCCGCCTGATGCAGGAAATAATTCGCGAAATATTCCTTGATCATGTAGCCCTTGTAGCCGAGGCAGACGATGAACTCCTGCACACCAAAGGCCGCGTACAGTTTCATGATGTGCCAGAGAATCGGCCGCGTGCCGATTTCGACCATGGGTTTCGGCCGAGTATTCGACTCTTCGGCGATTCGCGTTCCCTTGCCACCCGCCAAGATGACGCACTTCATGAGCGCACCACCGGCAACGATTCATAGCGCGCAATTTGCGCCTCGGAATAACTCGTCATATTTTCTCCTCCCGCATGTGCCCGGTACCAGTCCGCGGTCCAAGCCAGCGCTTCACCCACCGCCAATCGAGGACGCCAATTCAAGGCACTCTCCGCCAGGGCCGAGGACAACGTCAGAGCGCTCGCTTCCTTGGGATGCGTGCCCGCATCTCGCCGCCAACCGGGGCGGCCTGAAAATCGCGCACTAAAATGTTCAACGACCTCTCGCACGGTGCAAAAGGATGACGGGTCTGGACCGAAATTGATAGCGCGCGGGATCGCGGCTGGCGCCTGCACGAGCGCCTGCGCCAAAGCCAGATAGCCGGACAGCGGCTCGAGCACATGCTGCCAGGGCCGAACCGCCTCCGGATATCTCAACGAGACAGGCTCGCCCACTTTGAGCGCTCGAACGCAGTCCGGGATCAGACGATCTTGCGACCAATCGCCGCCGCCGATGACATTGCCGGCGCGCGCGGTCGCAATCGGCGCACCGTCGCTGAAGAAGCTATCCCGAAAACTCCCCGTCAATAGCTCGGCGCAAGCCTTGCTGTTGCTGTAGGGATCATGCCCGCCCAAGCGATCGCCTTCGATGAAGGGCCGGCCTTCACCGTGATTCTCATAGACCTTGTCGCTGGTCACCACGAGCACGCATTCCAAGTGCCTGAGCGACCGGCATGCCTGCAACACGTTGCCCGTGCCCAGCACGTTGGTCGCAAAGGTTGCCAGCGGATCGCGATACGACTCACGCACCAGCGCTTGCGCGGCCATGTGGATGACGATGTGCGGATCTGCCTGGATCAAGGCATCGCGGACTTTATTCTCATCACGGATATCGGCGATGTGCGATGTGGCCCGGCCGGACACGAGCGCAAACATACTTGGCTCGGTGTGGGGCGCCAGCGCGTAGCCCGTGACCTTCGCGCCTAAGTGTTGCAGCCAGAGATTCATCCAGGCGCCTTTGAAGCCGGTGTGCCCGGTCAAAAAGACGTGCCGATCCCGCCAAAACTTGGTTGTAGACTCTGCGATGATTTATCCCGCCTTCTTGTCCCAATAGGACCTTAGTGTTTTGAGGTATGGCCGTGCGCCTCCGACTCCCAACGCATCACTGGTGCGAACTTGAAAAGTCCAGAATTTCGCAAAGCGGCGCAGCAACAAAAATACATCGAAGTATTGACGGCGGCCTTGGGTCGTATAGGCAATCTTCAAGGCGTCGCAAATGATGGCGACCGGCAATTTATAAATGCGCGAGCGTGAAACAAACGGGTCGTGCGCCCGCGCCGCGAAGCTTTTGTCGGTGACCAGAATCCAGGTGGCGATGCGCTCCATCAAAAAGATCTTCATCTGCACCTCGCGCCGCCCCCGGTACGTCGTCGGCGCGCGCAACAGCACTCCCAAAGGATCCTGCGCGGTTTCCGCAATGGCGAACAACTGCTCGGTGATCGCGAGCCACGCCCTCCAGAATCTGGGCTTGGCAATGAAATAATTGGAATGCACCGTGTTCCTCGAGTCTGAGACCAGGCTCTTGAGGGGCTGCGAGTGATTGAGCCGCGTAAAAAAGTCCTGGGCGACTCGCATGAGCCCGGGATGCTCCGCATTGCCATGTTCGAATACATTCAGATAAAAGGCGCTGTTATGGATGCTGGGGCTGAAGAGCACCACATCCGTCGCTGCGTCCGAGCCACCAATGAAATCCACCACGTCCCCGGCGCTTAAATTGGTCTTCAGTTTGAACTTCGGCGACAGAAAACCGTAGAACGCATTTTCGTCCAAAGACTCGCCCTGCAGGAATTTCCGGATCGGCCAATACTCGTACCAATCGGGACGCTCATTGCTCGAGTTGTCTAAAACTTCGAAGCCAGGATCTAGGTCTGGCCGAGATGTGTAGTGATTGAGGATTTGATAGGCGTGCACGGCATGCATGCGGGAAGGATACCGACTTAATACGGCCGCGGCGAGATGCGGCGGCGGCGAGATCAGGCTGCGGCCAATCGACTCAACAGCTTCATGTAGTTCGCGCGGTAGCTTAAGAGCGCATAGCGATGCTCCACGTGTTGGCGCCCTTTGGCGCCGAACTTGGCGCGAAGCTCCGGCGAAAGGATCAACTTCTCCAAACTGCGTTCCCACGCATCGACATCGGTGGCGTGAAATCCATTGATTCCGTCCAGCACCGCCTCAGTGTTGGCGCCCACCGGCGATGCGACGCAGGGCAGCGCCGCCGCCATGTACTGCAGCAGCTTGAACGCGCATTTGCCGCGGGACCACGCATCATCGGTGAGCGGCATGACGCCCATGTGCGCGCCCGCCAGGGAGTGCGCCTCGGTGGCGGAACTCCACGGCACCCGTTCGACGTTCACGTCATTCCAATCCGGAAACTCGGAACAGATCACACGCATCTTCAAGGTGGGATGACGTTTGGTCAGACGCGCCAACGCCGGCCGAATCATATCCAGGTAAATCAAGTTCTCCGGACTGCCAATCCAGGCAATCGTGGGCGCCTCGCCGGGCCCCGCGAACGTGGTCTCATAGCATGCCGTATCGATCGATGTCGGCAGCACCAAGATTTCCTTGGCCGTGGCGCGCGCGACGCCCGCGAGGACGTCATTGCCGGCGGCGACCGCGTCTACCCAGCGGCAGGTGGCGGCAAATTTTTGCTTGCGCCAGGCGGATTCATCGGGAAGCTCCCCGAGCCTGCGCGGCTTGCGTACGTAGATGGCGTCGTCCACATCGAACACGCTCCGCCGGCTGAAGGCGGCAAACAAACGCGCCTCGACTGAGCTGAGCTTGATCTGATGCAGCACGGTGACATCGGCCCAGCGCAGAAGCGCGCGCCGCTCCCAGGTGCGAAGCCCATAGCGCCCGCTCGGGAATTGCTCCGCGCGCACCTGCCAGCCTGCCGCCTGCAAGGGCTCGATGAGGCTGCGCATGCGATGCCGGTAGGACGGCTGCTCCAGACCATACCCCAGCAGCATGACGGTGGGCACGATGTCTTACGCCGTCTCAGCCAAGTGGGACAGGGCGTTCAGCGCGATCTCGACGCCATTGGAAAGCTTCAAATTCGCGGCACGCTGCGCCAAGGCGGCGCGCGCGGATTCATCGCGCAACAATTTGGTGGCGGCGCGCAGGATGCTGGGGGCGTTGAGTTCCGCCGCCGCCGCAACGCCGGCTGCCACGCAACGCTGAATGCGTTGCGGCTGGTCCTCTGCGATGGGGACGCCGATGCAAGCGCGTCCGCAGGCGATCGCCTGCAAGAGCGTCGAGCCGCCGTTGGTGACCACGAGCCGAGCCTGGCTCATCAGGTCGGCGAGATCCGCTTGCGGCAGCGAACTGAAGCAACGCAGCCGCGGGTTCGGCAGAACGGCACTCCCTGCCTGCGGCCGTGAAGGCGCTCCGGCGTCCGCCGTTCTCGTCGGACCCACAAACACCACCGTCTCGGTTTCCGCCAGCGAATTGGCGGCACCCAAGAATTGCTCCGCCGCATCATTGGCGCCCGGATGCCCGGTCCCGCCGCCCGGCACGATGAGCAGGTACCCGCCCCGCTTCAATCCCACGCGCGCCACGATCGACTGCTCTTCGGAACTGTGGCGCGACAAAATGACGTCCAAATACCGAACAGTAGGGTGACCCAGTCGTTTGAGCTTGAATTGCTCCAACCATTTGAGTTCGCCTGCAATGAGCTGCGGATAGGCAATCCAATGTTCATCGAGAAGGCGCATCCAACGCCAGCGAAACGCCTTGCGTCTTTGTCGAGAGCGGGAGCTGATGAACACGATCCGCGCACCCTGCCGGTGCGCTGCGCGCAATTGCGCGGTGCGGCCCGCATTGTCGAAAACGACGATGGTCGGTGCGAACTCCTTGATCAACCGCGCGACAGCTCCGCTGTGAAAGGTAGGCGATGAATCCAGCAGCGTCGCCGCAAACGGCACCGTCGCGGCGTACGGCGCCTGACGGCTCAAGATAAAATGAACCTCGGCCTGCGGCCAGTGCCGCTGCGCAGCGCGTGCGATGGCCGCACTGCGCGCGTATTCGCCCGTACCAAAGGGACCGGAAACCGGAACGAACAAGATTCGCGGCGCGTTAGGCAAAGGCCGTGAACCATCGATCCAATATCAACAGATACCAGGCTCGCCTAAATTCGGGGCCCACCGCTCGCTGTAACACGCCGCGCTCCATCAGCCGCCGCACCGCGTCCTGCATCAGCTTGGGATGCTGCTTCAGCCAGCGATGCACCGGCAGTCCGAAGCCTGATTTGGGTCGATTCAAATGATTGGGTGGCAATCTCGGTTCCATGAGGCGGCGGACCAGCAGTTTGCCGCGTCTGCGCCGCTCATCGACCAAGAGCTGCGGATCTACGCTCAGCATGAATTCGACCAGGCGATGATCCAGCAGCGGCGGCCGCACCTCCAGCGAATGCGCCATGCTGGTTCTGTCGACCTTGGTCAGGAGGCCCTCGGCCAGGTCCGTATTGAGATCGAGCCAGCGCAGCTGCGCCAGCGGCCGCAAGTCATCCCGCCAATATTGACGGTAGAACCACAAGTAGTCGTAATCCGGCGCGGTCCAGGCGGGTGCCAACAGAGAATCGATCTGTTGAGCAGTCATTCCGCCCAAAGCCGCTGCGTACGCGGGCAGGCCTTGATAGCCACGGCGCTGCATCGACGAGGCCAGGCGCGAAAGGGGCGGCAAATAGCGCGCCAAGGCTCTGTTGAAAAAGTTCGATCGCCCACCCACGCGCGACCAATATCGTGGATAGCCGCAAAAAATCTCGTCGCCGCCCTCGCCGCTTAACGCCACCGTGACTTCGCGGCGTGCAAATTGCGCCACCAAAGAGTTCGACCATGCCGCACTGTCTCCGAAGGGCTCATCGAACATGGCTGGCATGCGATCGAGCGCCCCCGCAAAATCCGCCTGCGGGGCCATCATTTCCAAGTGCTCAGTATCAAGGTGAGCCGCAACTTGCCGCGCCGCCTCGGCCTCGGAGCGCCCGCCCTCGAAGCCCAGCGTATAGGTGCGCGGTGCATCCAAGTAGTAGGCGGTGAGAGCGGAGTCGATACCGCCGCTCAAAAAAACGCCGACCGGCACGTCCGACACCGTGTGCTGTGGAACCACCTCGCGCAGCAGCGCGTCGAGTAGCGATTGAGTGCCCTCGGCGCTGCGCTCGACGATCTCGGTCGAGGGATTCCAATAGCGCTCAATGCTCACCTTGCCCGCCTGCCACTTAAGGAGGTGCGCCGCCGGCAATTTGTAGATTCCGCGGTATATCGTTTTGGGTGCGGGAATGTAGCCGTGAAATAGAAAGTCGCGCACTGCGCTCTGATCAATGTCGGGCGTGCCGAGCAGCTTGAGCGCTTTGAGTTCGGATGCAAAAGCAATGCCGTCGGGCAGCAGACGGTAGTACAGAGGCTTGATCCCGAGCCGATCTCGAACCAGCAACAAGCTCTGGGTGCGGCTGTCCCAACTGGCGAAGGCGAACATGCCCACCAAGCGCGAAAGGCAGGCGGCCCCCTCGGTGGCGAGCAGCCTTAAGAGCACTTCCGTGTCGCCGCTGGATTCCCAAGGCCCCGGCAATCCGGCACGCAATCGCTCGTGATTGTATAGCTCACCGTTGTAGGTCAGCACATGAGGGCCGAATATCATCGGTTGACGGCCGGCATCCGTGAGATCCTGAATTGCCAGCCTGCGGTGCGACAGGGCAACGCCGGCCTCCGTCCACACGCCCTCGCCGTCCGGGCCGCGGTGTTCAATGCGCTGCGCCATGGCGCGCGCGAGTTCTGCGCTCGCTTGCGAGCCTATGATTCCGGCTATGCCACACATTCCGGCAGTCTAACGCGGCCGCGACATGATGTACCGTTAGGCCATCGGGCCAACGCTTACCGCTAGCCATGAGGCAACGGTTCGTTTAGGGTGCGCGCTGGAGCGAATGCATGGCTACACCCGCCGATCAACGATTGCTGGAACTGCTTGGACGATGGCTCGAGAGTCTCGAGCTGCACAGCAAATATTCGTCGCTGGATGACGACAGCTATTGGCAGGTCCAGCCCTGGTCTGAACATCAGCGTCCGACGCGTTGGATCATCGACCTGGCCAGGCAAAAAACCGTGGCTTTGCGCGCCCAAGTCGAGCAGCGCGCCAAGGCAGGCGACACGCAGTTCTCGGACGCACTCGAGCTGATGGCATTCCTTGCCAATCTGGTGGGTGCCGAGCACATCGAACGATTCATTCCCGTCGCGGAAGCTCGAAACGAGCGTGACTTGACCTCAAAGCCGGTGGACCGTGCTTCCGACAGCACCATTCAAGCGGCGGGGACCGTCACCGCCACACGGGAAATGCCCAAATTCCTAGGCAGCAAACGCGCACCGCCGCCGCCAGGAACGGCCCAGGTCGCGCGCAACGAGCGCAAGCCCGCGGCAGTCCTAAAACCCGCGCCGAAGACACCCGCCAAGTCGCCCCCCAAAAAACCGGCGGCACCAACCGAACGTGCCGGACCCTCCGATGCCGGCCGCGACCAGGTGATCGCCGACGCGGCGCGCTTGGTACAATGGGGCAGGAAGTGGTTTGAGCTGCCGGAACTGATCGCCCGCATGGCGGACCGGCCGAGCCTGCCCGATGTACGGCGCATTCTGAAGGAAAACAAAGTGGCGATTGAAAAGAAGGCCGGCAATTCTTAAGCCTGCTGCGCTTGAGCGCGAGCCGCTCTGCTGCATAAAATAATATTTTTAAGGAACCTCCTGCAAAGATCTAGGCTCAAAGGCGCGAATGATTACTATTAAAAACCTATCCAAGCGGTACGGCGACAAGCTGGCCGTCGATGATCTGACATTCTCGGTGGCCCCCGGCGAGGTGCTGGGCTTCTTAGGTGCCAATGGCGCCGGTAAGTCCACGACCATGCGCATGATCGCCGGCTTCATCTCGCCCACGACCGGGCAGGTCTCGGTCTGCGGGCACGACATTGAGAAAGCACCGGTCGAGGCGAAATCCTGTATGGGATATTTGCCTGAAGGGGCGCCCTCTTACGGTGAAATGACGGTGAGCGAATTTCTCGACTTCGTCGCCGACATCCGCGGCCTGACCGGTGAACGGCGCCGCGAGAGGCGCAGCGTGGTGATCGACCGCTTGGGGCTGGCCCCGGTCATCGACCAGGTGGTCGAAACTCTCTCCAAGGGCTTTCGTCGCCGCGTAGGTCTGGCACAGGCGTTGATCCACGATCCCCAAGTGCTGATTCTGGATGAGCCCACCGATGGACTCGATCCCAATCAAAAACATGAAGTTCGGCGCCTCATCAACGAATTGAGCAAGGACAAACTGGTGATCGTCTCGACGCATATTTTGGAAGAAGTACACGAGGTGTGCACGCGGGCGATCATCATCGCGAACGGCCGCATCGTCGCCGACGAGACGCCGACCGCGCTCGAGGCGCGCTCACGCTATCACCATGCAGTCAGCTTGCGGTTCGAAAAGGACGTTGAGTTGGCGGCCGCAGTCCGAGAAATCTCGCAGCTGCCGGAGGTTTCGGGTGTCGAGTCTGACGCACGCGAGCGCCGGCTTACGGCGTTGCCCAAACCTGGAGCGAATGTATTGGCCGCGGTCAGCGCCATCATCGTCAAACACGATTGGGACGTGCCGGAACTGCACTTGGAATCAGGGCGCCTCGATGAGGTGTTCCGGGCGTTGACCGATCCCAAGGGCATCGATGTGTCCGCCCCCGCGGAGCTATCGGCATGAACAAGGTGTTGGTGGTTTTCCGGCGCGAACTGCGCAGCTATTTCGCCATGCCGTTGGCTTATGTTTTCATCGTCATCTTCCTGGTGCTCGCCGCCGTATTTACTTTTCAAGTGGGCGGCTTCTTGGAGCGCAACCAGGCCGATCTGCAGTCATTCTTTCGCTGGCATCCGTGGCTGTATCTGGTTCTCATTCCGGCGATCTCCATGCGACTGTGGGCAGAAGAGCGCAACAGCGGCAGCATCGAGTTGCTGATGACCTTTCCGATCACCTTGTGGCAGGCCGTCTTGGGCAAGTTTCTCGCCGCTTGGTGCTTTGCGGGGATTGCCCTGGCGCTGACCTTCCCGGTGTGGATTACGGTCAACTACCTAGGATCTCCCGACAATGGCGCCATCGTTGCCGCCTACATCGGCAGTTTCCTCATGGCGGGCGGATTTTTGTCCATCGGCATGTGCCTGTCGGCGGCTACGCGTAACCAGGTCGTGGCGTTCATCACCGCGGCCTTGGTGGGCTTCGTGTTCCTGCTGGCGGGTTTTCCGCTGGTGCTTGATTTCGTGCGCGGGGTGCTCCCTCAGGCGATCGTCGATGCGATCGCATCATTGAGCTTCTTCACGCACTTTGACGCAATCTCCAAGGGTGTGATCGATTTGCGTGACCTCGTTTACTTTGCCGCGCTCATCGGCTTTTGGTTGGCCGCCACGGCCGTGGTACTCGATATGAAGAAGGCGGAATAAGTGAACGGGAATCGTTGGCAAAGAGTGGGGATGAGTGTCGGGGGCCTGGTTTTGCTCGCCGTTCTGTTTTTGGGCGTGGTCATGTTGTCGAACGTGGGACTGCGCGGCATGCGCCTGGACCTGACGCAGAACAAGCTCTACACCTTGAGCAGCGGTACGCAGCAGGTACTGCGCGAACTGAAAGAGCCGGTCAATTTGTATTTTTATTTTTCGCGCGACGTCGCGGCCAAACAATCGCCGTTGATTCTTCCCTACGCGGCGCGCGTGCGCGAGTTTCTAGAAGAGATCTCGGCGCGCGCCGGCGGTAAGGTTCATCTGCATGTGGTTGATCCGCAGCCTTTCTCCGACGATGAAGATCGCGCCGCTGAGTTCGGCCTGCAGCCGCTGCCGGTCGGCACTGGCGGCGAGTCGCTGTATTTTGGCCTCGGCGGGACCAACTCGACCGATGGCCGCTCGGCCATCCCGAACTTCCAAGCCGATCGCGAGGAGTTCCTGGAATACGACGTGGCAAAGCTCATCCAAGAGCTCGCCACGCCGAAAAAACCGGTGATCGGACTCTTGAGTTCAATCGGTCTGCAGGGACAATTCAATCCTCAGACCGGACAAATGGGCGAACCCTGGCCCATCTACACCCAGTTGCAGCAATTGTTCAACGTGCGCACATTGAACGCGGATCTGGATCACATCGAAAAAGATGTCGATGTACTGATGCTGGTGCATCCGAAACAACTGCAGCCCAAGGCTCTTTACGCCATCGATCAATTCGTCATGCGCGGCGGCAGAGTGCTGTTGCTGGTCGATCCCGATGCCGGCGCGGACTTGAGCGGTCAGAACCCCTCCAATCCCCTGGCTGCTGCCATGGCCGATCATTCGTCCGACTTGAAGCCACTGCTCGCCGCCTGGGGCGTTGATTACGATGCCACCAAGGTCGTCGGCGATTTGAGCCGCGGACTCGAGGTTCGCACCAACGCTTCCTCAGGCCCTGTTCGCCACATTGGAATCTTGGGATTGCGCCGCGCCGATATGGATCAGAAAGACGTTGTGACGGCCACGTTGGAGTCCCTCAATCTCGCGACCGTCGGCTCACTCTCGCAGCGCGCCGGCGCCAAGACCACCTTCCAGCCTCTGCTGATGAGTTCCACGAGCGCCGAACTCATCCCATCGCAACGATTCCACGCGTTGGTCGATCCTTCGACCCTGCGCGATGGGTTCAAGTCGACGGGCATCCGCTACACCATAGCCGCGCGCATCACCGGCCCGGTGGACTCTGCCTATCCCAATGGACCGCCGCCGGATCTGAAGCCCGTCGCCGGCCCGCCCATCGCGCACCTGGCCAAGTCGAGCACGCCCGCCAACATCGTCGTGATCGCGGACACCGATTTTTTGATGGACTACTTGTGGGTGCAGCAACGCGAATTGTTGGGCCAGCGGATTGCGCAAGCCTTCGCCAACAACGGCGATTTGATCGCCAATGTTCTGGACAACCTGAGCGGCAGCGGCGCCTTGATCAGCATCCGCGGACGCGCGTCCTTCTCGCGTCCCTTCGAACGCATCGATGCGCTCAAGCGGCAGGCCGATGATCGTCTGCGCGCCAAGGCGCAGGAATTGCAATCTGAGCTGCAGCAAACCGAAAGCAAGTTGACCGAATTGCAAAGCAAGAGAAATGATCAGAGCTCCATCATGCTCTCGCCTGAACAAGAGGAAGAGCTGAAGCGCTTCACGGCTGAAAAGACCCGCGTGCGCAAGGAATTGCGCGAGACCCAGCGCGGCTTGGACGTGGACATCAATCGTTTGGGGTCGCGGTTGAAGGTCATCAACATTGCCCTCGCGCCGCTCATCGTGGCGATCGCCGGGGTGCTCATTCTGTCGATGCGACGGCGCCGCCGCGCCGCCGCCTCACTGGCTAAGAGCCCGACATGAGCCGGCAGCGATTCATCGGCTTGATTGTTGCCGCCCTCGTGGCGATATCCGCGGCCTTGTATTTCAGCACTCAGCGCAACGATTCTCGCGAGGTTTCCGGCCTGCCGCTCTTGCCGACGCCGGCGAGCGAAATGAACACCGTGACCTCGTTGAGCGTGTTCAAGGGCAGCCCGACACCCGTCGTCACGGTTCACAAGCAGGGCGAACAATGGACCGTGGCGGAGCGCGCGAATTACCCGGCGGACGTGGCAAAACTGCGCAAGTTGCTGTTGGCGCTGAGCGACGCCAAGATCCGCGAAGAAAAGACCTCCGATCCTGCCAATTATTCGGTCATTGGAGTTGAGGACCCGACCAAACCGGGCGCAACCGGTACGCAAATCGAATTGATTGCAAAAGCGGGAAAACAGGCTGTGATCGTCGGCAAGCCGGTCGAACAAGGCAACTTTGTAAGACGCGTCGGCGAGAAGAGCAGCTACATCGTCGAGCCCGGGATCTCATTGGAAGCCGAACCACGCTACTGGATCGACACACGTCTGCTCGACATATCCGCCGACAAAATACAAAGCATCCAATTCAAGCCCGAGACCGGACCTACCTATACCGTGCGCCGCGTGACTGAGCCCGCACCTAAACCCGATGAGGGCAAAAAGAGCGCGCCCCACGCCGCCACCGCACCGGCTGCGGCGGACGCACCGCCCGCACCGGCAGCACCCGCAGCACCCGCGGCACTCGCGGCACCCGCGGCGGAAGCATCCAGCAAATTTGTTCTCGAAGGCGTCCCGAGCGGCCGACAGGCCGCGGATTCCAACGCGCTGGAGCCTTCGCCCACCGCATTCAGCAATCTGAATGACGATGATGTCTCAGCCCTGGGCGACATCGATTTCAGCAAGCCCTCGACGGTGACTCTGACTCTGTCTGACGGCAGCGTGATCACTCTGACCGGCGCCGTCGTGGGCGAGAAGCGCTGGATTCAGGTGGCCGCGCCTAAAAGTGCCGTCTTGAGCGCCAAAGCTAATGGCCGCGCATTTGAAATTGCAAGTTATCGCTACGACCAGATATTCAGGCCCTTGGAACAACTGTTGGTCCCCAAGCCGGTGCCGACCGCCAAACCCGCGAAAAAATCGGCCGCCGCGCCCAAGCCGTGATCAGCGGCACCCGTGCCGGATTTGCGCGACGACTGGCGGCACTGGTTTACGATTCGTTTCTTCTCGCCGCCCTGTTGATGGTGTTCACGGGCGGCGCGCTTTTCTTCACGCACGGTGTCGCCGTCCTACCGGCGACCGCGGGTAATTGGGTCTACGTCTATCGCACCGGTCTGGTGCTCGTCATCGCGGGCTACTACGCGCTCAATTGGCGGCGTAGCGGCCAGACGCTCGGCATGCGCGCGTGGCGCTTACGCACCGTGAGCGATTCCGGCCGAACTCTCGGCTGGACGGCCGTGATCCTACGCCTCTGCTTTGGATTTATTGCGTGGGCGCCGGCCGCATTGGGTGTGTTGTGGCTGTACCTCGATCCCGAACACCTCGCGCTGCAAGATCGCTTCTCGAGGACACGCGTCATTCACCTATCGAGTTCTTGAGATTGCGACCAGGGTGCACACACCGACGACCGCCGTCGGCAACCAGCCGACCAGCGCGGGATTGAGATTGAAAAGTTGCCCGCCGTTCTCGACGGTGCGTGTGATGAGGAAGAAAACCACGCCCAACAGCGCGCCAAAAACGGTGCGAGTTCCGGCTCCGGTGGTGCGCAGCGGGCCAAAGACAAAGGGCAGCGCCAGCAAGGTCACAACGATCACCGCGAATAGTCTGGCGATGCGCGACCAATAGCCAATCTCGTACGAAGTGGTTTCGAGACTATTGCGCCGCAAATGATCGATGTAAGAAGCCAGTCCGTGCAGCGTCAGCATTTGCGGATCGGTGGCCGCCAGGCCTAGAAACTCCGGATTCACCGTCGAGTGCAAGGTCAGCTCACTGACGGTTTCGCCTTCGACTCTGTCCTTCTCGAAGCGCGAAGTCGCAACGTTGTGCAGACTCCAACGTCCCGGATCAGCGACGATGCGCGCGGCTCTTTCAATCGATCGCAAGCGCGTGGGTCCATCCAGTTCGAATACCGAGACACCGCCGAAGGCCTGATCCACTTCACCCGTTTGCACCCGCAAGATTCGATTGCCGTCCTTGACCCAGGCGCTGCTCGTACCCGCGAAACTGACATCGGCCAATTTGGCGATGGTCTTTTCACGCTTGGCCAATTGCGACAGGTGGGGCGCCGCATATTCGCCAATCCCGAACATGATGACCGCGAGCGTCAGCCCGGCAAGACCCACGGGCCAGGCGATACGCCAAACCGATACGCCCGATGCGCGCGTGACTACAAGTTCGCTGCCCGCGGCCAAATTGCCGAGCCCCATCAATGCACCGATCAACGCCCCGATGGGCAGCAACTCGAACGCCGTCTGCGGCAGGTTCAAGAGCGTATACAAGAACGCGTCACCCGCACTGTAGCTGCCGGTGCCCACATCACCCTGCTGGCTGATGAACAGGATCAACGCACCCAACGCCAATAGCACTGCCATGGTCATGAGCGTATAGAGCAACACGGTGCGATAGAGATATCGGTCGAGCGTGTTCATGCGTTCTTCGCGTCGCGCATCAGCAGGTACAAGCCTAGACTCAAGGCCGCGGCATGTACCCACCACACGCCGATGGCGGGAGCCAAATCGCTCTTCTCCAGCCAGGTCTTCGAAGCGGACAGCAAACTCGAATAGACGATGTACAGCACGATCGCAAAGCCGACTCTGGCGTAGCGGCCCTGCCGCGGCCTAAGTTTGCTCAAAGGCACGGCGATTAGGGTGAGCACGAGCGCCATAAGTGGTGTAGATACCCTGAATTGCAATTGCGCGATGTCTGCCAGGTCATGCGAGCCCAAGAGCGCCGCCGTTGGCTTGGTGTCCGGATCCAGGGGACCTCGAACGTCCTGTGGCGTGGCAATGGGAATCCCGTGCTCGCGGAATTCAATGACCCGGAAATCTTCCTGTCCGGGCACCCCTTCATAGCGCCGGCCGTTGAATAGCGTCACCAGGTGCATTCCAACCGCATTGCCCTTGGTGTAAGTGGCGGTGTCAGCCAGCGCCACTTCGATTCGTCCCTGCACCTCGCGCTGCACGAAAACGTTGTGCAGCACCCCTTCCTGGTCGACGTGTTCGGCGTAGAATACGGCATCGCCGCCGCTGAAAGCGCGGAACTTGCCCGCATCGAGCTGGCCAAATTGCGCCTCTTTTATGGCTGATTGGCGCAGCAGCTGCACTTGGCCGTCGGCGCGCGGCACCTGGACGAATACCAGCCACCCTAGCCCTAAGGCGATGATCGCGGCAAAGCCGAACAAGGGCACCAGCAGGCGCGACGGGCCGAATCCACACGCCTGCAGCGCGGCCATCTCGCTGTCGTGGTACATGCGCCCGAGGGTCAAGACCACGGCCAGCAACAGCCCTACCGGCACGATCACCGATAGATTCATAATCGCACCCAGCGCGATCAGATCGAAGACTACGCCCCTCCCGTACTGATTTTCAGCCGCCTGGCCCAGCACGCGCGAGAGCTGATTCGATACCAGGATGGCGACCAAAACGCCGGTCACGGCAAGCCATGTCTGCACGACTTCGCGCAACACATATCTTTGCACAGTCCATTTCATGCGGTCAGCTTAGAGCCTTCCCAATAATCTAGTAAACTATTTGCACAAACCTTGAGTGCACAACTAAATCGAAAACGGAGCTGAATGATATGGAATTCATGGCAATAGTTGATGCGAAAGCGCGCGCGCCGTCGGGCTGCGCCGCAGTCGGCATCTATGAGAATGGCGATCTGGGCGTGGCAGCCCGTCAGGTCGACAAGCAATTGGAGGGCCTGATCACCCGCCTGCTGGGCAGTGGGGATTTCGCCGCCAAGCTTGGCGATTCCCTGATGTTGCCCCTGCCGGCCGGGTCGGCTGCTTCTCGTCTGTTGCTCATCGGTTTCGGCACGCGCGCGGCATTTGGCCGCAAGGCATACCGCAAATCGGTGCTGGCCAGCGCCCAAGCGCTTGCCAAGACCGGCGCCAGCGATGCTGTCGTCTATCTCGCCATGGAGCCTGTGCTGGAGTTGGACATTCAGTACCGGGCACGCATCGTCGCGGAAGTGTTCTCCTCCCATGCGTATAAAATCCCTGACCTGAAGACCGCGCCTAAACCGAAAGCGCGCCGTCTGGCCGAAGTCAAAGTGGCAACCCCCGACGCGCGTGCTGCGAAAACGGCAGACGAAGGCCTCCGCATGGGCGCTGCCATTGGCAGCGGGCTCAGCTTCGCGCGCGATCTTGCCAATCTGCCGCCCAATATTTGCACGCCGGCTTACATGGGAACCCGCACGCTGCAGATGGCCAAAGCGTTTTCGAGCATCAAGGCCAAGGTATTCGATGAGAGCGGCATCAAGGCGCTCAAAATGGGTGCCTTCCTCGCGGTCGCACAAGGCTCTCAGCAGCCCCCGCGCCTCATCGTGTGCGAGTATCGCGGCGCACGCAAGGACGCCGCACCGATTTGCTTGATCGGCAAAGGCATCACCTTTGATTCCGGCGGCATCTCCCTCAAGGACCCTCCCGCCATGGACGAGATGAAATTCGATATGGGCGGCGGGGCGGCGGTGCTCGGTACCGTGCGCGCAATCGCCGAACTCAAGCTGCCGATCAATGTCGTGGCGATCGTCGCAGCCGCTGAAAACATGCCCGACGGCAAGGCCGTCAAGCCGGCCGACATCGTGACCACCATGTCGGGGCAGACGGTCGAGATTTTGAATACCGACGCTGAGGGCCGACTGGTTCTGTGCGATGCCATTACTTTCAGCCGACGCTACAAACCGGCCGCCGTGGTCGATGTCGCGACGTTGACCGGTGCGTGCATCGTTGCGCTCGGCAATCACATCAGCGGTCTCATGAGCAACACGCCGGCCTTGGCGCTGGAGTTGGAGGCGGCCGGTATCCGCGCGGATGATCGCGCATGGCGACTACCCATCGGCGAAGAATTTGTCGATCAGCTGAAGAGCAACTTCGCCGACATCGCCAACGTCGGCGGCCGCGAGGGTGGCGCCTGTACCGCCGCCTCGTTCCTCGGCAAGTTCGCCAAGGATCTTACGTGGGCCCACCTGGATGTGGCGGGAACTGCCTGGCTGAGCGGCGCGCAAAAAGGCAGCACGGGTCGCCCGTTACCGTTGCTGGTCGATTTCCTGATTCATCGCGCCAAGGCATCATGACGGAGCGCGTCGATTTTTACGTGCTCAAAAGTGCCGCAGCCAGACAGCGTTGGGCATTTGTCTGCCGCCTGACTGAAAAGGCATATCTCAAGGATTTGAAAATTGTCATCGTCAGCGACACGCTGGCCGATGCGCAAGCGCTGGATGAATTGCTTTGGACTTTCAACGATCGTTCGTTCATCCCCCACAAAGTGTGTCTCGATGAGCAGTCCGTGGACCCAGCGACGGCGGTCCATCTCACGGTCGAGACGGCACTGCCCACGGCGGACCTACTGGTGAATTTGGCGCAGCGGCTGCCGGCGCAATTTCAACGCTATGCCCGCATCGCCGAAGTGATCGACGCCGACGAGGAACGCAGGCGCCTCGGGCGCGAGCGTTTCAAGGCGTATCGCGATCTCAAGCTGCCGTTGGAGACGCACCAGATTGATGAAACCGCGGATGTTTGAGCGCTTAGGTGATCATGGATAAAGCCTACTCCCCTGGCGACATCGAAACGCGCATCTACGCGCAGTGGGAATCCCGCGGATATTTCGCGCCGAGCGGTAAGGGTCCCGCGTTTTCGATCGTCATCCCCCCGCCGAATGTCACGGGCACGCTGCACATGGGACATGCGTTCCAAGACACCATCATGGATGCCTTGACCCGCTTTCATCGCATGCGCGGCTTCGACACCTTGTGGCAGCCCGGCACCGACCATGCCGGTATCGCCACGCAGATGGTGGTCGAACGTCAGCTAAATGCCGCCGGTCAAAGCCGCCTCGAATTGGGCCGCGAAGCTTTCGTGGCGCGAGTCTGGCAGTGGAAGGAAACCTCGGGCGGAATGATCGCCAAGCAAATGCGGCGTCTGGGCGCATCGGTCGACTGGCAGCGCGACGTATTTACCTTGGATCCCGCGATGTCGCTCAAGGTGACGGAAGTATTCGTGCGTTTGTACGAAGACGGCCTCATCTATCGCGGCAAGCGTTTGGTGAATTGGGATCCGATTCTAAAGACGGCGCTGTCGGACCTTGAAGTGGTAGCAGACGAGGAGACCGGCTCGCTTTGGCATCTGCGCTACCCCTTGAGCGAAGGTCCCGGATATCTCGTGGTTGCGACCACGCGGCCGGAGACGATGTTGGGCGATGCCGCCGTCGCCGTGCATCCGGACGATGAACGTTACCGGCATCTGGTCGGCCGCAAGGTGCGCCTGCCGCTGACGGAACGCGAATTACCCATCATTGCAGATGCGTACGTGGACCCAACTTTCGGCAGCGGCTGCGTCAAGATCACGCCGGCTCACGACTTCAATGACTACGAACTGGGGCAGCGGCACAACTTGCCCATGATCAATATCATGACCCTGGATGCCGCGCTGAACGACAGCGTCCCTCGTCCCTACCAGGGCCTGGATCGCTTTGCCGCCAGAGAAAAAATTCTCGCCGATCTGGACGCCCTGGGACTCATCGAACGCATCGAACCGCACAAACTCACCGTCCCGCGCGGCGATCGCAGCAACGCGATTCTCGAGCCGCTGCTGACCGATCAATGGTTCGTCGACATCAAGCCGCTGGCGGCGCCTGCCATCCGCGCGGTTGAGGAAGGCCACGTACGTTTCGTGCCTGAGACTTGGACCGGGGTCTATTACGATTGGATGCACAAAATCCGGGATTGGTGCATCAGCCGGCAACTCTGGTGGGGCCATCGCATTCCTGCCTGGTACGACAGCGAAGGCCGCTGCTATGTCGCGCGCAGCGAGGCTGACGTCAGGCGCGCGCACGGCTTTGGCCCTGAAGTGCCCTTGCGCCAAGACGATGATGTGCTCGACACCTGGTTCTCATCGGCGTTGTGGCCGTTCTCGACCTTGGGCTGGCCGGAGAAGACCCCGGCAATGGAAACCTACTACCCAACCTCAGTCTTGGTGACCGGTTTCGACATCATTTTCTTCTGGGTCGCACGCATGATGATGATGGGCCTCAAATTCGCGGGCGACGTGCCCTTTCGCAGGGTGTACATCCACGGCCTGATTCGCGATCACGACGGCCAGAAGATGTCCAAATCCAAGGGCAATGTCATCGACCCGCTCGACATCGTCGATGGCATCTCCTTGGATGCGCTGATCGAGAAGCGCACCGCCGGCCTCATGCAGCCGCAAATGAAGGCATCGATCGAAAAGGCGACGCGCAAGCAATTCCCGCAAGGCATCGCCGCGTACGGCACCGACGCGCTGCGCCTGTGCTTTGCGCGGCTTGCTACCCAAAGCCGCGACCTGCGCTTCGACATGGCCAAGGTCGAGGAGTATCGCAACTTCTGCAACAAGCTGTGGAATGCGTCGCGCTATGTTCTGATGAATGCGGAGAATCAGAATCTCGCTGCAGCGGGAGCCGAGTTCAGCCTGGCCGATCGCTGGATCCGCTCGCGGCTGGTCGACATGCTGGGGCGCATCGAGGCAGGATTCGCGGATTATCGCCTCGACGCGGTTGCCAATGCCCTGTACGAATTTACCTGGCACGAATTCTGTGATTGGTACGTGGAACTCTCCAAATCGGTGCTGCAGTCCGATTCGGCCTCTGAAGCCGCCAAGCGCGGCACGCGCCTGACGCTCATTCATACTTTGGAAGTCCTGCTGCGCGCCATGCATCCTCTCGCCCCTTTCATCTCGGAAGAGATTTGGCAGCGCGTCCGCGCAGTGGCGGGTGTCGCCGGCGAGACCATCATGCACGCCGAGTTTCCCCGCGCAGAATCGATGACCGCCGACCACCAAGCCGAGCCGGAAATGCGCTGGGTCATGGATTTCGTCTTGGGCGTGCGCCAAATCCGCGGCGAAATGGATATCCCGTGGACGCGCAAGCTCGAAGTCCTGCTGCAGAACGCAAGCGCCCGCGACTTGGAATACCTGAGCCGCAATCTGCACTACTTGGTGCGCCTCGCGGGCGTCGAGGGGCCGCGGGCGCTCAAAGAAGGCGAGGCGGCACCGATTTCCGCCGTGGCATTGCTAGGCAATCTCGAAATATTGGTGCCTATGAAGGGGCTGATCGATCCGGCCGCAGAGCTCGAGCGCCTGGCAAAAAGGCTGCGAAAAGCCGAAGTCGACATGAGTAAATTGGAGGCCAAACTGAGCAACAGCCAGTTTGCCAAGAATGCACCGCCCGATATCGTGGCAAAGGACCAGCAGCGGCTTGAGGAATTGCGCACGGAAATAGGCCAGCTATCAGCCCAAACTGCCCGGGTGACCAAGCTTCAAAACCAATGAACGCGCTGCAGTCGCAGATCGAGGCAGTGCTTGCCCAGCTGAACCGGGTGATCCTGGGCAAGGACGCGCAGATCCGACTGTGCGTCGCCTGCCTGCTGGCGCGCGGCCACTTGCTCATCGAGGATATCCCCGGGGTGGGCAAGACCACACTGGCGCACGGCATTGCGCAAACGCTTGGGTTGTCCTTTCAGCGTATCCAGTTCACCAGCGACCTTCTGCCGGCTGACGTTCTCGGCGTCTCGATATTCGACCGCGAAACCGGCAAATTCCGTTTTCAGCGCGGACCGATTTTCGCTCAGCTGGTGCTCGCGGATGAAATCAATCGCGCCTCGCCCAAGGCGCAGAGCGCGCTGCTCGAGGCGATGGAGGAACACCAGGTCACCCTCGACGGCCAATCGATGGCATTGCCGGAGCCCTTCTTCGTCATCGCCACGCAGAACCCTCAGGATCAGGTGGGTACCTTTCCCCTGCCCGAATCGCAACTGGATCGATTTTTGATGCGCGTTCACTTAGGGTATCCGGCCGCCGCAGCCGAGCGCGAATTATTGAGCGGTATCGATCGGCGCGATCTTGTCAAAGCGCTGCAAACCATTATGACCGGCGAGAGCCTGCGCCAGTTGCAACAGAGCGTGCTGGACATCCACGTCTCCCCTGCGCTCCTCGACTATGTGCAGGCCCTCGTGGCACACACTCGCCGTGCACCCGGTCTGAATGCCGGGCTGTCGCCGCGAGCGGCCATAGGATTGTTGCGCGCCGCGCGCGCCTGGGCCTTGATTCACGGGCGAAATGCGGTAATTCCCGAGCACGTGCAGGCAATATTTCCGTCGGTCGTCGAACATCGCGTACGTCAACGCAGCAGCGACGCCATCGCGGCCACCCGCCTGCTCGAGGCCGTGCCGGTTCCTTAAACGCTTAAGGATCGAAATCCTTGGTCACTTTGCGCCAAGCGGCGATCAACCAACTCCGGGCACGCGTCATTCGCCGCCATGGCCGCGACAGCTTGCCGATCAGCATCAATCGGCGGCGCATTTATATTCTCCCCAGTCGCTTCGGCTTCATGCTGGGCGCGATTCTCGCGGCGATGCTCATCGCGGGCCTCAACTACAACAGCAACCTCGCGCTCGCCTTTGCGTTCTTGATGTCCAGCATGGCCTTGGTGACCATGCATCACTGCAACCGCAACATGCTGCGGCTGTCGGTCGATGCGACTACGGAAGTCGATGCCTTTGCGGGCCGCGAAGCGATGCTCGAGTTCGAGCTGCGCAATGTGTCCCGCATCGATCGCCGCGACATTGAGGTTCGCTGCCTGGGCGGCGTTGGGATGGGCAGCGTTGCGGCAGGAGAAAGCGCGACAATCGAAGTGATCGCACCGGTCGCGCAACGCGGCGTGACACGTATCAGCCAGTTCGAACTGCGCACCCGCTATCCCTTTGGATGGTTTTACTCGTGGACCTATGTCCAAGGCTCCATCACGGTCTACGTCGCCCCGGCGCCCAGCGGTAATCGAGCGCTGAAGTCAGGGTCTGCCCAGGGCAGCGGTTCGCACTCCGAGGCGCGAGGCGATGAGGATTTCTCGGGGCTGCGGGCCTATGAACCAGGCGTGCCCCTGAAACACATGGCTTGGAAGGTGCTGGCGCGCGGCGGCGAACCGGTGGTGCGCAGTTACTCGAGCTTGGCGGCACAACCGGAGTGGCTGGATTGGTCCATGCTGGACGGTTTGGATCCGGAGGCGCGTCTCTCTCAGCTCTGCCTCTGGGTGCTGGAAAGCGATGCCGCGCAGCGACCCTATGGGCTGCGTATTCCGGGCAAGGAGCTTGCGCCCTCGGGCGGCGCTGCGCATCGATTCGCATGCCTGCGCGCGCTCGCCGCCTTCGGCAGCGGTGAAACATGATCACAGAGCGCGTCACGTACGAACAACTCTTGGGGATTTCAGGCTGTTTGGCGTTGGCGCTGCTCGCGCACATCACCACGCTGCCGCTATGGGTGCTGGGCATCGTGGTGGCCTGCGGCGTCGTTCGCCTGAGTCTGGCGCGCAGCGGGCGCGGCGCGCTGCCCGGGCGGGTGCTCGTTCCCGTCGCGGTGCTCATCGTGCCGCTGTTATTGGTGCGCTTTCATACCTTCAACGGCTTGGTCGGCGGGACTGCGCTGCTCTCCGTGACCGCCGGATTGAAACTGCTGGAAACGAAAACTCAGCGCGATATCTACATCATTACTTTGATCATCTATTTCGTCAGTCTGGCGGCGCTGCTGGAAGGCGACTCCTTCTGGCTGCTGGCGTATTTGATCGGGGTGTGTTGGCTGACGACCGCAACATTGCTGCGTTTGACCAGCAGTGGAGCCGCTCCCGGTTGGCGGCGCAGTTTGCGCTACGGCGGACGCGTTCTGGCGCAAGCCCTGCCGCTCGCGCTGGTGTTCTGGCTGCTGTTCCCGCGATTCGCGCAGCCCCTGTGGCGAATACCCAGTGATTCGCAAACCGCCGTATCGGGCTTGAGCGACACCATGAGTCCGGGCGACATCACGCAATTGGCGCTGTCCGATGAGGTAGCATTCCGGGTCCGTTTTGAGTCCGCGACGCCGCCGAACCGCGAACGCTATTGGCGCGGGCCTGTGCTCGATGTCTTCGACGGCCACACCTGGTCGCGCTCACCGTCATCCCAGGGCGCGCCCGCCTTAAAGCCGCTGGGTCCCAGCTATAAATATACCGTCATGATGGAGCCGCACCAGCATCGATGGATATTCATGCTCGACTGGCCGAGCAGTTGGAATCTTCCGCGAGCGGAATTGAGCAGCGATTACACCTTGATGCGGTATGAGCCTTTGTCGCGCCCCGTCGACGTGCTGGGCGCCTCGTACACCAAAGTTGAAGACACCGCGCCCCTAAATGCAAGGACGCGAAGCCGCGATCTCAGGCTGCCCAGCGACCGCAATCCGCGCACCAAGGCACTGGCGCGAGAGTTGCGCAGCACGCACGCCGACGACATGGAGTTCATCCAGGCGGTGCTGGCAATGTTCACGCAGCAGCCGTTCTTTTACACGCTGACCCCGCCGAAGTTATCCGACGATTCGGTCGATGAATTTTTATTCAATACCAAGCGCGGATTTTGTGGCCACTATGCGTCGGCTTTTGCCGCCTTGGCGAGAGCCGCCGGCATACCGGCACGGGTGGTCACCGGATATCAGGGTGGAACCCTGAACCCGTATGGCGATTATTGGATATTGCGACAAAGCGATGCGCATGCCTGGACCGAAGTGTGGATCGAAGGACGCGGCTGGGTGCGTATCGATCCGACCGCGGCGATCGCACCGGGACGGGTTGAGCGGGGTCTGGCGGACGTCGCCAGCGCCGACGAAGCACTCGCCAGCCCCTGGCGGAGCAGAACCGGCTGGTTCTCCGGCGTGCGCCTGCGTTTCGACGCAGTGAAAGAGATCTGGCGCGAGCGCATTTTGGACTTCGATCAGGACTCGCAGCGCAAACTGCTCGAGTTCCTGAAGATTCCCGAGCCCGACGGTCAGAAACTGGTCATGGTGTTGGCCGTTGCCATGTCATTGGTGCTGGCGTGGCTGACCTGGCAAGTGCGCCGCGAACTTGAGCGGAGCTCAAAAGATGAAACAGCCCGAGCCTATGCACGGCTGTGCGCGAAACTCGCCGCCGCAGGAATCGCGCGCATGCCGCACGAAGGGGCTGAAGCCTACGCGCTGCGAGTGGCGCGCCTGCGACCGGATCTGGCCGGCAGCGTGACGAGCTTATGCCGGCAGTACTCGTTCCTGCGCTATGCAGCCCCGTCAACGAGCGTCACCTTGGGCCAATTCCAAGCGGCAGTGCGGGCGTTTCGGACGAGGGAGTAGCCATTCGAAACTCGTCCCCCAACACTTGTCAAATTTAGCGTCCCGCATGCAAGGCATAGCGGGATAGGAAGCGTCACGGCACTGCTCTTCCGTGCCGTGACGCTTCCCATCCCGCTACGCCATGCGAGCCGCTCAATTTCACGCGGCGAGATTTTCCCGCGTCTTCAAGAATTTAATTTCCGGCCAGCGCTCTTCGGTCAATCCCAGGTTCACACGGGTGGGCGCGAGGTACACCAGTTCCCCGGCATGATCGATCGCCAGGTTGTCGTATGCTTTGACGCGAAATTCGGCCAATCGCTTCTCGTCCTGAGTGCTCACCCAGCGTGCCACGACCACGTTGATCGGTTCGAATACGCATTGCACGCTGTATTCATCCTGCAAGCGAAATGCCACGACCTCGAACTGCAGCTGGCCGATGGCGCCGAGAATGAGATCATTGTTGCGCAGCGGCTTGAACAGCTGCGTGGCGCCCTCTTCACAAAGTTGCGACAAGCCTTTTTGCAGCGCCTTCATGCGCAAGGGATCCTTGAGCACCGCGCGCCTGAAGATCTCCGGGGCAAAGTTAGGGACGCCCGTGAAGGTGAGGGTCTCGCCTTCGCTGAAGCTGTCGCCGATATTGATGCTGCCGTGATTGTGCAAGCCGATGATATCGCCCGCGTAGGCCTCCTCGGCCTGGCTGCGGTCGGCCGCGAGAAAGGTCAGCGCATCTGCAATGCGTACGTCCTTGTCGAGGCGTACATGATGCAATCGCATGCCGCGCGCGTAGCGCCCTGAACAGAGGCGCATGAACGCAATGCGGTCGCGGTGGCCGGGATCCATATTGGCCTGGATCTTGAACACGAAACCGGTGAGCTTGGTTTCTTCGGCGTTGACGGGGCGCTGCAGGGTGGGCCGCGGCTGCGGCGGCGGTGAGTGTGCGACAAATGAAGACAACAGTTCGCGCACCCCGAAATTGTTGACCGCCGAGCCGAAGAACACCGGGGTCTGTCTCGCCGCAAGATAACGCTCGAGATCGAACTGCGGGCTGGCACCGCGAACCAGTTCGACCTCCTCGAGAAATTGCGGGTAGCGATCGCCGAGAAATTCCCGCGCCTCGTCGCTCGCAATGCCAGAGATCGTCTCGTGAGTGCCGACGCGGCCTTTCTCCACCGGCACGTACACGTAAATCTTGTCTTCGATCAAGTGATAGACGCCGAGCAGATCTCGGCCCATGCCGATCGGCCAGGTGACCGGAGAGCATTGAATCTTGAGCACGCTTTCGATCTCATCGAGCAATTCGATCGGCGCGCGGCCGTCGCGATCGAGCTTGTTGACGAAAGTCATGATGGGCGTATCGCGCAGGCGGGTCACCTCCATGAGCTTGATGGTGCGCTCCTCGACGCCCTTGGCGCAGTCGATGACCATCAAGGCGGAGTCGACCGCCGTCAAGGTGCGGTACGTGTCCTCGGAGAAGTCCTCGTGACCCGGCGTATCCAGCAGATTGACGATGCAATCATCGAATGGGAACTGCATCACCGAAGAGGTGACGGAGATGCCGCGTTGCTGTTCCAGGCGCATCCAATCGGAGGTGGCGTGACGCGTGGCTTTGCGCCCCTTGACCGTGCCGGCCATCTGAATCGCGCCGCCGAACAGCAGCAACTTCTCCGTCAGCGTGGTCTTGCCCGCGTCGGGATGGGAGATGATGGCAAAAGTTCTTCTTCTGCGGATTTCCTCGGCTAATGAGCCACTCGACATGATTTAAAAGGCTTCCTCTGCGAACTACGATCTTCAGCGCGTGCGCATTGTAGAGGAAACTCGCGTATGTTTATTTAGATTAATATAATCTTGTAACTAATTGTTTTTGCTTGTTATTAACTAGTCTAGCGGCGCCTCGACAAAGGCGCCGCGCGACTATTCGCTTCAAGTCTTAGATCAGCCGCCGCTGTTCCCCCAAGCCTCAGGTTCCGGCGCCGGTTCGCGGTTTTTCACTGCCTTGGGCTGCTTGAGCACGACCAAGCCTGCATCGGTCAGCAGGAATGTGGTTCCCTTGGGATATTGAAGTCTTGCCAGAATCGCATCGACATCGCTGCATTGCCGAGGCGGTTCAGGCAGGCCCAGCGGCGGCGCAGCGCTTACATCCTGGCTGGGATCGGCATGAGCGCTTGCCGCCGCGATGAGTCCCGCGACAGCAAGCGCCCCTGCTCCAAAGCGCTGCGAGAATTTTGAAACTCGTGTATGCATCGAAAGTCTCCGGTTGACGGCCGCTCAACTATTGATTGGCCTTATCTCTAAAGACTTTCGAGCGGAAGAATTTATTCCATGCGCGCTCAGTAGCCGACCGGCACTGTCGCCGAAGAGACCGTAATTCCGCCGAAGACCCCGTCGGTCTGATCGGCGAAACCCGCCGTGTAAAACAGCGTGGTCAAGGGCTTGTCCGTATCGCCGTTGCCGAAGACGAGTGACCACAAACCCGGAAATACAAACGGCTGGCCACCGCTGGACATCAAGGGTCCCTCAGAGTTGGCGAGTGCGGTTCCGTTGGGGGAGAAAATGTTGATCATTCCATCGCCAAAATTACCGATCAGCACGTCTCCTTGCAGAGACCCGAATCCGGCCGGTGCAATCGCGATTCCCCACGGCGCGTTGAGCGCGCCTGCGGATGCGAACTGACTTACCAGGTTGCCGCTGAAATCGAAGATGTCGACATAGCCAAGACCGGCACCCGCGATTTCGTCATGCATTGCCGAATCCTGTTTGGCGAATGTGACGTACAAATTGCCATTCAAGGCCACGATGCCGAACGGCGCGAAGCCCGCCGGGATGTTCGGATCGACGAATTTTCCCTGCATGGCCGCCGGCTTCGAAAAATTGGTGTCGAACACATCGACCTTGTTGTTATGCAAGTCGGTGGCATAGAGGAAAGTGGCCCCTGCGACTGTGCCGATCGCGAGTCCCTTGTACACCGCATGATTGCCGGCATTTGCCACACCGTCGTCGTACGCAGTGACTGCCGTTGCGCCGCTGTCTTTTGCCCAAGCGGCAATGGTTCCACCCTCGCCGTCAAAGATGAACAAGGCCGACTCTGGGCCATTGCTCGTTGAAATCATGAAACCCCCACCCCCGTTGTAAACTTGGCCCGAAGGATTGGCGGGCACGCCGGCCGCGGATGGCGGTATGGCGACTCCGACGCTGTTTGAACCGGTAACTCCCTGCGTCTCATTGGCGCCGATGCCGCTATAAAGAGTAGTTAGATTGCTGTTGGCGTCGGAAATCCAGAACGGCGCGCCCGGCGCGAATGCGACTCCCCAGGGATTCTGCAAGTTGGCGTCGATGGTAAGCGCAGTGGCAACTACTGTGCTGCTATTCGACACCAATGCGGTATCGGTGAATGCCATCGCTGCTGGAGGAGGGCCACCTCCGCCGCCGCCGCCGCTCCCGCCGCCGCACGCAGCAAGTGTAAGGGCACAAACCATGCCGAGCTGCGCAGGCCTTGCCGCGCGGCTCGTGATAACGCGATACAAATTCATTGATGCTCTCCGACGTACTATGAGAAGTTCTTGACGCCGATAAGTACCGCATCACCGAGGAACGGTTGAATCGCGAAGAGACGCAGGGACTTAAATTCGCGCTCTGGTCCAGCCAGCGAATGCACGGAACAAAAGACGATGTTCCGAAGTCTTACTGCAGGAGAGGTTTATTTCTGATCGACGTTGAGCAAACGGCGCAGCACCGCGGCATCCTCGCGGCCGACGGCTGCTTGGTAGTACCCGCGCCGGATTCCGACTTGCTCGAAACCCAGCGAGTGGTAAAGACGCGCGGCCCCCACGTTCGACGGCCGCACTTCGAGAAACGCCTCGCTCATGCCGGCGGCGCGCGCCCTCTCGAGCAGGTACAGCATCATCTTGCGCGCGAAGCCGCGCGAGCGATATTCATCGCGTATGCACACATTCAAGATATGCGCCTCGCCGGCGCCCACCGACATGATGCCGTAGCCGCCCACGTCACCCGCCACATCGATGATGCGGCAGACATACCCTACGCGTAGACAATCGCGGAATATCCCCTCGCTCCAGGGAAATTGATAGGCCGCCTTTTCGATTGCGGCGACCACGGGAATGTCGAGTTCGTGCATGGGCCGAACCTCGACCCGCGCAAAAGCCACATCGAGCTTGACGCTAGACACGCGAGATCACGTCCCGCGCGAATTTCAGATCTTCCCAAGCCTTGCGTTTTTCCGTCGGCGTGCGCAACAGATAGGCCGGGTGATAGGTCACCACCAGCGGCACTTGGGACAGGCCAAAGCGATGCACTTGCTGGCGCAGAGCGCCCAGTGTCTTTTCGGTGCGAAGCAGATTCTGTGCGGCGATGCGCCCCACGGCCAACATGATTTTAGGTTTCAATAGCGCTATCTGCCGTTCCAAATAAGGCAAACACTCGGCGGCTTCGATCGGGCTCGGGTCTCGATTACCCGGTGGCCGGCATTTTAAAACATTGGCAATGTATACCTGTTCGCGCTCCAATCCTATGGCGTGCAGCATGGAATTGAGCAGTTGTCCGGCGCGGCCTACGAACGGCTCGCCTCTGCGATCCTCCTCAGCGCCGGGCGCCTCGCCAACGATCAGCCAGTCGGCGTTTAGATTGCCGACGCCAAACACCGTTTGCGTTCGAGTCGAGCTTAAGCCGCATCGCGTACAAGCGGCCACACGGGCCCGCAGCTCATTCCAATCCGCCCCGGCCTCGCGGTCGGGGGACACATCGCGTGCGGCGGGCGCCGCGCGCGCCAGGGAAGGTCTGACTGGCGCCGCGGGCGCGGCCGCGATGACGAGCGAGGGCGCGTCCTTGGCGCCGCCGGCTGTACGCAGCGTCCACGTCTTTAGACCCAGGGCATCCAAATACTCTCGCCGCAGCTGGCTATTCATGCGTAGCCGCCGGCGACGGCCTGTTTCTGCGCCGCAACTTACGGTAGAGCCAAATGGAAGGCGCCGATGCCGCGTACAGGCCGAAGATGACCAATAGCGTGATGGCCGGATGCAGGAAAATGAGTATGAAGGCCAGCGGTACGAATACGATGTAGGTGAATCGGACTCGTCCGCTGGGATTCACGTACTTGAAGCTGTTGAAGGCGAAACGGCTGATCATCAGCGCGCCGGCAGTTGCGGTGACCAGGAACGCCAGTATCAATCCCGGCAAGCCTATGTTGGTTTGGTCGCTGGCAAGCCAGACCAGGGCCGCAACGATGGCAGCTGCCGAAGGACTGGGCAAACCCTCGAAGTAGTGCTTATCCTGAGTGGGCCCGCGTGAGTTAAACCGCGCCAGGCGCAATGCAGCTGCCGCTGCATAGAAGAAACACACCAGCCAGCCGATTCGGCGCCACAACGGGCCGTACTCGGCGATGCGTGCCACGCCCCATTGGTAAGTCACGATGGCGGGAGCCACCCCGAAGGACACCATGTCCGAGAGGCTGTCGTATTCCTTGCCGAAGGCGCTGGCAGTATTGGTCCATCGCGCCACACGCCCATCCAGCCCGTCGAAAAGCATTGCGACGAAGACCGCGATGCCCGCGTATTCAAAGCGCAAGTCGATCGCAGCCACGATGGCATAAAATCCGGCGAACAGCGCGCCGGTAGTGAGTAGGTTCGGGAGCCAATAAACTCCGCGCGGCCGTGCTGGTGAGTCGTCGTCGTCGCCCATTGGCCTCCATAATACCAGGGGGCCTCATGTAAGATATGCGGCTATGCGCTTATCCCAATACCCCATTTCCACTCTCAAAGAGGTGCCCGGCGACGCGGAGGTCGTGAGCCACCAACTCATGTTGCGGGCGGGACTGATTCGCCGTCTGGCAGCCGGTCTGTACGTCTGGCTGCCGATGGGGCTGCGCACCCTGAAAAAGGTTGAGCAGATCGTGCGGGAGGAAATGAATCGCGCCGGAGCACTGGAGTTGTGCATGCCCACCCTTCAGCCTGCCGAGCTGTGGGTAGAGTCCGGGCGCTGGAGCAAGTACGGTCCCGAACTGCTGCGCTTCAAAGATCGCCACGATCGTGACTTTCTCTACGGGCCGACTCACGAGGAGGTCATCACCGACATCGCGCGCCGCGAACTGCGCAGCTACAAGCAGCTGCCGGTGAATTTTTATCAGATTCAATCCAAATTCCGCGACGAGATACGCCCGCGTTTCGGCGTGATGCGCGCGCGCGAATTTTTAATGAAGGACGCCTATTCGTTTGACACTGACGAGGCGGGCTTGGCCGAAAGTTACCGGCGCATGTACGACGCGTATTCACGTATTTTTACCCGCATGGGACTGAAGTTCCGGGCGGTGCAAGCCGACGGCGGCAGTATCGGCGGCGATACCTCGCAGGAATTTCACGTCCTCGCAGACTCCGGCGAGGATGCGATCGTGTTCTCCGACGCCGATGACTATGCGGCCAATCTGGAAACCGCTGCCACGGTGGCCTCTGCCGCGCCGCGCGCGGCCCCTACACAGTCCTTGACGAAGGTGCCGACGCCCAACGCGCGCACCATTGCCGAGCTCTGCGCAGTTCTGGGGGTGACGCCGGCACAGTGCGTGAAAACACTGCTGGTAGACGGAACGGACGGCGGTGTCGTCGCGCTCGTGATCCGCGGCGATCATGAACTGAATGCCGTGAAATCGCAGAAACTCGACGGCGTGGCACGCCCGCTCAAGATGGCGGCCTCAGAGCGGATCAGGGCCGCCGCAGGCGCGGAACCGGGGTTCATCGGTCCGGTGGGCTTCAAGGGCAAAATCTACGTGGACCACGCCGTCAGCCATCTGGCCGATTTCGTCTGCGGCGCCAATGAAAAGGACATGCACTACAGCGGCGTGAATTGGGGTCGCGACCTGCCCGATCAGCCGTCGGTCGACATCCGCAATGTCCAACAGGGCGACCCCAGCCCGACCGGACGCGGCACGCTCAAAATCGTCCGCGGCATCGAAGTGGGGCACATATTCCAGCTGGGACAGCTCTACAGCGCTGCCATGAACGCCAGTGTCCTCGATGAACAGGGCAAGGCTTTGACCATGTACATGGGTTGTTACGGCATCGGGGTCACGCGCGTGGTTGCCGCGGCGATCGAGCAGAACCACGATGCCAACGGCATTGTATGGCCTGAAGCGCTTGCGCCCTTCAAGGTGGTGCTGGTGCCCATCAACTATCAGAAATCGGCGAAAGTCCAAGAGATGGCCGATGCGCTGTATAGGGACTTCAACGCCGCCGGCATCGATGTGCTGCTGGACGACCGCGATGCACGGCCCGGCGTCAAATTCGCCGATTCAGAGCTTTTAGGAATTCCTCACCGCATCGTGATCGGTGAACGCACCCTCGCCACGGGAAATCTCGAATATCGTGATCGGCGCGAGACCGAATCGACGGAAATCTCGGTCGCGGATCCGGTAGGCTATATACGAGATAAGTTAAATGGCTGAGGATTTCCCATGCGGTCTGCCCAGGCGGTACTGCTCGCGCTGATCGTCTCGTTTGCCCTGCCCGGCGTCTCGCGCGCCGATCAACAGCGCGATCCGGAGCTCAAGGAGCTGTTGCAGAAAATCATCGGCAGCGCCGATTGCTTCACGGATAAGTACGAATCGGAAGTTTGGTACAAGTCCATGGAACCGCGCCTCGCCCACTTTGTGCCCACGCACGAAGAACGTGTTGAGATCTTGAATCACGTGTATTGCGAGGCGAAGCGGGATCCGAGCATGCAGATCCCGCCGGACTTGGTGCTCGCGCTCATGGAAGTGGAGAGCCGCTTCGATCGCTGGGCCGTCTCACCGGCGGGCGCCGTTGGCCTCATGCAGGTGATGCCGTTCTGGCCGCGCGAGCTGGGCGTTTCGAATCAGCTGGTAAAGATAGCGCCGAACATCCGCATGGGCTGCGAAATTCTGCGCTACTACCTGCGCGTCGAGCATCACAATTGGTCGGCCGCCCTTGCCCGCTACAACGGCAGCGTGGGCCATACTAAGTATCCGGCCCTGGTGATGCAGCGCTGGGAGCGCGCCTGGCGCTTCTAAAATACCGCGAAGCCCGCGGGTATCTTGTCCATCTGGTCGGCTGCGTCGCTCTCGAGGACATCATCGACACGCGCTTGCGCAGGGCCTCGCTTCAACCACTCGTGCATGGCTTGCACCGCCGCAGCGCTGCCCTGCGCCAGCACTTCGACCGATCCATCCGCTAGGTTGCGCGCCGAACCGCGCAGATTGAGTCGTTTGGCCTCGAGCCGCGCGCTTTGACGGAAGTACACGCCCTGCACTTTTCCGATCACTGAAAAGCGCCGGACGACCTCATCCATGCCGATTTGCAACTAGTGAGGAGGCGGGGCCGACGCGTCGGCGTGCTGCGCGTTGGCGAGCGCGGCAGCGGCATGGTGCTTGGCTTGCAATGCTGCGAGACGGGCCCGCGCATATTCTTGCGCCTGTATGTGTCTTTCCGCGCGGCCGATGGCCGCCTGCGCCGCATCGTATTCCGGCGAACTGCCGGTAGCTGCGCCCGCGGCGGCGGCGGCCACGATTGCCTGGCGCGCGTCGCTCATTTCCTGCACGGGCGGTCCCGTACTGCAGCCGAGCAGACAGGCGACACCGACCAGAACAACGATGAGCCGCGACATAGAGTTGCGCGACACTAGCAATAGCTACCAAAGCCGTCAAACAAGCGCCGTTATACAATATGTGTTTTAACCTGACTTATTGCGTTGCGCCGACGCAGCACGCGCGCAAACCTGCCTGATTTCCACGGAAGACCATCGATGAATGAAGTACTGGTTTTGTATTATTCGCGCCAAGGCAGCACCGCTGCCCTGGCGCGGCAAATCTGCCGCGGTGTCGAGGCCGTCGCGGGAATGCAGGCTCGACTGCGCACCGTCGCGCCCGTCACCACCACGACGCAGCGGCTTGACCGGGCAGTGCCGGACGAGGGGCCGCCCTATGCCACGCATGATGATCTCGTGCAGTGCTGCGGCCTCATTCTCGGCAGCCCGACCCGATTCGGAAATATGGCGGCACCGGTCAAACACTTTTTGGACGGTACCAGCGCGCTGTGGCTATCCGGGGCCTTGGCGGGCAAGCCGGCCGGCGTCTTTACCTCCACTCAAACCTTGCACGGCGGGCAGGAGTCGACCCTGCTGTCGATGATGGTGCCCCTGCTTCACCACGGCATGTACCTGGTCGGGCTGCCCTTCACCGAAGCGGGATTGTCCGACACCCGCAGCGGCGGCACGCCCTATGGTGCAAGCCACGTCGCTGCGCTCACGCCGCACGGCGAACTCTCCGAACATGAGAGCGCACTCGCACGCGCATTGGGTACCCGCGTCGCCGCTCTCGCCGATCGACTCGCAACTCGCGCATGAACGTCGAGACGACTTCGCGCGCACTCACGATCTGGCTCTGGGTCGCGGTCAGCTTGAGCCTGTTGGCGTGGACCCTCGTCGGCTATCCCTGGCTGCTCTGCGTCATCGCCGTCTTGCCCCTGCTGGCGCCCCTAAATGGGCTCGTGCGCGGCAAACGCTACACCTACGCCTGGGCGACCCTGTTCGCCATTCCTTACCTGGCGTTTGCCATGACCGAACTCTTGGTCAACCCGCAGGCACGCTGGGTCGCAGGGGTTAGCCTGGTGCTGGTGTTCGCCTGGTTCTGCACTATGATTTTATTTTTGCGTGCTTCTCGAGTTCATCTCGAATAAAAGGAATCGTGAGGCGCCGCTGTTCGACCATGGAGGCCTCATCCAACGCGTCGAGAACATCGAACAACGAGGGCAGATCGCGCGGCATGCGCTTCAACAAATACTCCGCGGTTTCGTGAGGCAGCTGTAGACCGCGCTGCGCCGCGCGCAAGCGCAATGCCTCGATACGTCCGGCGTCGTCGAGTTCGTGAAGCTGATACACGACGCAGGCCGCAGCCCGCGAGCGCCAGTCGTCCAAAACCCATGCCGCCCGGCGCGGCGACGCCGAGGCCGCGAAGATCAACCGGCTGCGCAATTCCGCAGCCTCATTGAAGAGACTGAACAGGGCCCGTTCCCAGTCCTGATCGCCCGCGACTTGGTCGACGTCGTCGATGCATAGCACGGGACTGCGCTCGTATCCGGCGAGGGCTTCGGGCGGCAACGAAAATGCGCGGTCGAGCGGAAAGTAAGCGGCCGCCTCGCCGGCCGCCGCGCACGCGGCCTGCAGTAAGTGGGTTTTACCCGACCCCTTGGCGCCCCACAACCACATCGGCAGCGCGCTCGGGGAGCGCAGCGCCGTCAAAATTTCTGAATTCTGCCCCGGCGCAAAGCTCTCAAATACCGCACCTGAGCGCAGCCGCACGCCCAAGGCCAGTTGCTTCATGCCGCCGCCCGCCGCCCATACACCAAGACGTAGTCGATGCCGCTCACGGTGACTGTCGCAAACACCAGCGCACCCAGCCAGGTGATGACCCATTCGGGAGGCAGCGAAAATTTCGCGCGGCTCACGACTGCCAATATGAAGCCTGCCTGACAGAGCGTGTTGATCTTGCTGACCAGGGACGGATGCGCCGTCAGCGGCCCGATGAAGATGCGATACGCTGCGGCTCCCGACACGATGATGACATCGCGCGCGACCGCGGCCACCATCAGCCACAGCGGCACCAGCTTCATGAGACTCAGGGTAACGAACACCGTGACCAAAAGCGCCTTGTCGGCGATGGGATCCAGCACCGCGCCCAGCTCGCTTTGCCAGCCGAATCGTTTGGCGAGAAAGCCATCGGCCGCATCCGATACGGCAGCGACGCCGAACAACATGATGGAGAGCGCGAGCCGCTGATTGGCCAGCGCCAATGCGATCGGCACGACCAACAATATTCGGATCACACTAATGATATTCGGAATGTGGCGCACGGACCGATGTTCCGACCGGATCCCAACTAGCGACGCAGTTGGAAGCGCTGGATCCCATTCTCGCCGGCGGCAGCCGGCTGCAAGCGCCCATTTAACGACAGCGCCCGCTGTAAAGAGTCGAGGCCGCCGCGCGTCGACAGCCGGAATCTGACCGTATCGCCCGACAGTGACTCGACGCTCACATGCGAGATGAAGGTGAGCGATTCGAGATAGCTCTCGAGACTCGCATAGTCGCGCAAATCGTTGAGTCCGCCGACTTCGATGTCAACGGGAACCAGCGCACCGCTCGCGGCGAAGAATCCCGCGTATAAATCCGCGGCGCGATTCACACCTTCCAAGGTGCCGGAGAATTCGCTGCTGCGATCCTGGAATAGATGCGTCCAACGTACATTGGCGTTCGCACTCGAGCTGCTGGCGCGCCCGATGAGCACCCCGTCGCTGCCCATGCGCCGCGCAATTTCCGCGAAGGTGGCCGGCGAACCTGAGCTCACCGCAGAGTAATCGATGTGGAACTTCTGCAGTTCCGCGCCGCTGGGCCACACCAGCGGCAGGCCGCGCGCCGCGGCGGCTGCGTCGATCGCCGCCTTGAGATCGGAACTCTCTTCGGTGCTCACGACAGTGCCGTTCTGCGGGCCGGTTTGCACGCCCACGAGCACCAAGGTCGTGGGCCGCTCGTGACCCCACAAAGGCTGCCCGTTCTGCGTCAGCCACCGCTCGATGGCTGGGCCATCGAAGGTCACCCACAGCTGGCTATCGGGCGCCGCTCGATACTGCTGAACGTAGCGCCGCGCATTGCTGACCAATGCGCTCAAAGCGGGGTCCTCATCCGCGTTGCGACGGCCGGTGACCCGGATCAGTACCGTCTTCATTGCATTCTGGAAGGCCGCAGTTTGCGCCGCCTCTGAGCGGTCGGCGACCGGTGCGGTTGCCTGATACATCTCGGCACGCGTAATGCCTAGGCCCGCCTCGCCCATGCCGAGGCCGACGATACACATGCAGACAATGGAAAAGCGCCGTAAGTACTGTGCCATGGTGTTGTAAAATACCACAGCTGAAGCGCCGGCCGCTTTGGCCCAATTCCTACATGAAGGACCCTTTAATGACTGAACGAGCGCCCGTCACCTACCGCGACGCCGGGGTCGATATTGACGCCGGCGACGAGCTTGTCGAGCGAATCAAGCCGCGAGTGAAGCGCTCGATGAGGCCCGAGGTGCTTGGGGGCATCGGCGGCTTTGGCGCATTGGTCGAGGTGCCGCTCGACCGCTACCGCAAGCCGGTGCTGGTATCCGGCACGGATGGCGTCGGCACTAAACTGCGCCTGGCCATCGACACACAGCGGCACGACGGCGTGGGCATCGATCTGGTCGCCATGTGCGTCAACGACGTGATTGTGCAAGGCGCCGAACCGTTGTTCTTCTTGGACTACTACGCCAGCGGAAAGCTCGATGTCGGCGTCGGCGAACGAGTCATTGCAGGCATCGTCGAGGGCTGCGTGCAGGCCGGCTGTGCCTTGGTCGGCGGCGAAACCGCCGAAATGCCCGGCATGTATCATGGCGTGGATTACGATCTTGCCGGCTTCTGTGTAGGTATTGTCGAGAAAGACGCCATCATTGACGGCTCGAAGACGCGCGCCGGCGACGTCGTACTGGGACTGCCCTCCTCCGGCCCGCATTCCAACGGCTTTTCCCTGATCCGCAAAATCCTGCAGGTCGCCAATGCAGATCTTGAGGCCGATTTGCAGGGTGTCAGCCTCATCGAACGTCTCATGGCGCCGACGCGAATTTACGTCAAGCCGCTCTTGAAGCTGATGCGCGAGGTATCGCTGCATGGGCTGTCGCACATCACGGGCGGCGGCCTGGTCGACAACATTCCGCGGGTATTGCCCGAGGGATTGGAAGTCGTGCTGGAGCGCAAGGCTTGGCCACGCGAGGCGATCTTTGAGTGGCTGCAGCAGCAGGGCAAGGTCGCTGATGCGGAAATGTATCGCGTGTTCAATTGTGGAATCGGCATGACCGTCCAGGTCTCGGCAGGCGATGCGCAACGCGCGATCGGCATATTGCGTGCCGCGGGCCAGGAAGCGCTCGTGATCGGCGAGGTTCGCTCAGGAACTCGCGGCGTCGTCATCGCTTGAGCGGATCGCCGCGGCAGCCGATCGTCATCCTGATTTCAGGACGCGGCAGCAATATGCGGGCGCTCATCGAGCGCAGCCAGGCGGCCGACGCGGCCTATTCGGTGGCGGCAGTGCTCTCGGATCGAGCCGACGCCGGAGGCCTCGAGGTCGCGCGGCAGCTCGGTGTCGATGCGCGAGCGGTGCCGCGGCCGGCTGGCAGCGAACGCGCCGGCTACGATCGGGTGCTGGCCGCGGCAATCATGGAGTATTCGCCGTCGCTGATCGTACTCGCAGGATTCATGCGGATACTATCCGCTGAATTCGTCGAACGGTTTGCCGGAAGGATATTGAACATTCATCCGTCTTTACTGCCAAAGTATGCAGGCCTGCATACGCACCGACGAGCTCTGGAAGCGCACGAAGCCGAACACGGCGTCACGGTGCACTTCGTCACCGAGCAACTCGACGGCGGCCCGCCCGTCATTCAAGCGCGTGTGCCCGTTTTACCAGGAGATACGGAAACCACATTGAGTCAACGCGTACTGATACAGGAACACATCATCTATCCCCTGGCCGTCAATTGGTTCGGCCAGGGACGATTGCGCTGTGAAGCCGGAAGCGCGCAGTTGGACGGCCGGCCTCTGCTTGAGCCCGTGCGAATTGACGACCTTGAGTCGGAGAAAACTTCATGAAGACATTAGTGGGTGGGCTTTTCCTCGCAGCCATCGCATCCACCAATGCCGCGGCGCAATCGTCGGACACAACCGGTGTCGAACCGTTCATTGCGCAATATGAGGCGGCCTGGAAGGGCATGACCATTGGTACCAGCGAGATACAGCTGACGCGCGGCGCCGAACCTGGGACTTACATGTACGTCTGGACGATCAGTGCGCGGGGCATCTTTCGTATCGCGTATAGCGACGATCTGGTGCAGAAGAGTTGGGTTACCGTCGTCGGCGATCACGTCCGCCCGGACAGGTACTTCGGCAAAGAAGGATCAAAGACGGTGGAGCTCAACTTCGACTGGCAAGACAAGCGTGCGACCGGCGTGTCGGAAACCAAGCCGGTGGACATCAAGCTTCCGGATGGGGCCCAAGACGTCATGTCCAGTCAGGTCGAAGTGATGCTCGACTTGAAGAACGGCAATTTGCCCAAGACATTCCAGATCATCGACAAGGACCAGTTGAAGGAATTCAACTACACCCAGGAAGGAACCGCAAAGATCCGCACCGCCATCGGCGAACTCGACACCGTCATCGTGACCAGTCAACGCACCGGCAATAACCGCATCCTGAAAATGTGGTTTGCTCCCTCATTGGGATTCGTGCCCGTGCAAGCGGAGCGCAGCCGCGATGGCAAGGTTGAAATCAGCATGCGGCTCAAAAGTGTCGATCGCTTGGTCGCGATCCAGGCGCCGCACGTCAAGCCTTAAGGCCCAAGCACCGCGACTTCGGTCCGGCGTGGCGTGTATGCATTCGCCGCATTAAGTTGCTTCAATCGTAATTTTTGGGAATGCCCGGCTATAGTCTTTGTTCAATGTTGCCAAGCGCGCGGCCGTGCGGCGCGCCATCAAAAAATACGCCAGCGCGCGTTCACTGCCCGGCTCCGCCACCACGGTCGGTGAGCCGCCGTCGGCATCCTCGCGAATGCGAATATCCAAGGGCAGCTCTCCCAGCAACTGCACGCCATATTGGGCCGCCATGCGTGCGCCGCCGCCGCTGCCGAACACATGCTCCGTATGCCCGCACTGAGAGCAGATATGCACGCTCATGTTCTCCACCACGCCGAGCACGCGCACCTCGACCTTCTCGAACATCTTCAAACCCTTGCGAGCATCCAAGAGGGCAATATCTTGCGGGGTGGTCACGATGACGGCGCCGCTGACCGGTACGCGTTGCGCCAAAGTGAGCTGAATGTCGCCGGTTCCGGGCGGCATGTCGACCACCAAGTAATCCAAATCGCCCCAGGTGGTGTCGCCGAGCAGCTGGGTGAGCGCGGAGGTCACCATGGGTCCCCGCCAAGCCATGGGTTGCTCTGGGTCAATCATGAAGCCGATGGACATCACCTCTACGCCGTGCGCGCGCAGCGGTGCCATGTGTTTGCCATCGGTGCTGACGGGCTTGACGCCGCTCAATCCCATCATCAACGGCTGACTCGGACCGTAAATGTCCGCATCCAACAGTCCGACCTTGGCGCCCTGTGCCGCCCAGGCAAGCGCCAAATTAGCTGCGGTCGTGGACTTTCCGACACCGCCCTTGCCGGAGGCGACGGCCACCACGTTCTTGACATTTGTTAAGGGTTTGAGCGTCCGTTGAACGGCGTGTGCCGTAATTTGCGCGCTGAGTTTGAGCTCCAATCTTGCGTTCCCGAGAACGGCAGGCCCGAGGTGCGATCGCAGCGCCGCCTCCATTTCAGGCACATAATCGGCGCAGGGGAACCCCAATACGAGTTCAATCGCGACGAGGTCGCCGTGGATTGCGACCGACCTGACCGCCTTGGCGTCGCCCAAGGTCTGTCCAAGATAGGGGTCGGTATAGGTGTTTAGTTTCTCGCGGAGGACACTTTCCGCGGCAGGGGATTGATTCATAAGGGTCAGCGATTGTACCGCAGGCAGCTAAATTCGTGACGTGTGGCATAATTCGATACTGAGAATCAAGATCACGGAGGCCGCCTGAATTAAAGTAACAATGGGTGACTCTCCGGGAAACGTTTAGCTTAGGCGCCGAATGAGCTTATTCGCCAATTATCGTGCCGATCGGCTCATTGCCGAAGTTAAATCCAGCGGCAATCCAGCCAGTCCACTGGCCCTAAAGGCATTGGAAAAATTGATCTCGTTGGGATCCGACGCCATTGACCCCATCGTGGATGCGCTCGCTACGTCGGAAAAAAAGGAAACGACGGCGTATGTGGAAGCGCTCGCCCGCCTGATTGACTCCAAAACCCTGCCGATTCTGCTCAAGACCATGGCGGAAGCCAACGGTCGCGCGATGTCGGGAATCGCCTGGGCACTGTCCACGAGCAAGAACTATCCGGCGCATGCGCTGCTCGATGCCTTGGCCAAACCCGGGATGCCGAAACAGGCCCTGCTGGATGTGATTACCGCGCAGAAAGCCCGCTATACGGTGCGCGAATTGTTGAACGCGGCCTACACACAAGAGCCCAGTGAAAGAAACGGGCTGTTCAAGATCATTGGCGATATCGCGGATGAATCGTCGGTGGATGATCTGCTGGCAAGGATCGAGGGCAAGGATCCGGTGGCGCGGCTGCACATCATCAACGTCTTGGCCCGTTTCAATCAGGCCAAAGTACAACAGGCGGTGCAGAAGCAGCTCAAGGACAACAGCAAGTTCATACGCTCAGCTGCCTTGACCGCACTCTCCAAAATGGATGGCCCGTTCGATATGCCATTGGTCGTCGGCATGCTGCGCGATCCTGAGATCGAGGTGCAGAACAAGGCCGTGGACGTCGTCGTCAAGGCCAACCATCCGGAAACCGTCAAGTATCTGGTGGATGTGCTCAAGGACGAGAACGAATACGCCCGGCGCGCCGCGGTCGAGGTGCTGAACGTCGTCGGCACCTCGAAATCCGTCAAGTTCTTGCTCGAAGTGATCGCGGACAGCGATTGGTGGGTTCGCACCCGCGCGGCGGACGCCCTTGGCAAAATTGGCGGACCACGCGTGGTGGACGCGGTGCTCGCGCTCATCAAGGACGAAAATCAGGATATTCGCCGCGCCGCCATCGAGATTTTGAATCAAACCAAGGATGAGCGCGCCGTCGCGCAGCTCATTGAAGCCACCCGCGACCCGGATTGGTGGGTCAGCGAACGTGCGGTCGATGCACTTGCGGAGATCGGCAGCAGCAAGGCTCTGCCGCGCTTCATCGACATGCTGCAGGGCGAGGCTAAATCCCTGCCGACAGTCATCCGCGCGATCGGAAAAATCGGCGATCAGCGCAGTCTCGAAAGCCTGCTGCCAATGCTGTCGCGGCCGGAGAATGAGATCAAGGTCGAAGCCATCTCGGCACTGGCGAAACTCGCCGACGAGCGCCGGGCGGACACCATACGCGTGCGCTTGCAGGCGGTAACGGCAAGCGCGGCGGATGGCACCTTGAGCCAGGCAGTCGCCCGCGCCATGCAAGAACTCGACAATCGTTTCTCGACGCAGCAAATCGCGGCGAACAAGCGCGCGGAAAAGATGCAGGAACCCGCGAAGACACTGCTCATCGACAATCAGGCGCTGGCCAACGTCGTCAAGCAGGCAGAAGAAACAGCGGCGGCGGCCAAGCTGGATATTGCGACCTTGAAGCCGGGCGACGTCATCGAGGGCCGCTACAAATACATCGAAAAGATCGGCAAGGGTGCCTTCGGTACCGTATTGCTCATGGAGGACACGGTCGTCGAGGAGCGCCTGATTCTCAAGTTCCTAAACCCCAACGTTTCCTCCGACGAAGAGATGATGAAGCGCTTCGTTCACGAGCTGCGCTACAGCCGCAAGATCACGCACAAGAACGTGATCCGTATTTACGACTTCTTGTACATTCGCGGCAATTACGCAATCTCGATGGAATACTTCCCGTCGCACACCTTGGGCGGAGAGATCGTCAACGAGAAGCCGGTGGCGCTCAAACGCGCCGTCAAATTCGCCATAGACATCGCGACCGGCATGGCGGTGGCGCATCAAGCCGGCATCGTGCATCGCGACCTGAAGCCGGCCAATGTGCTGATCGACAACGACTCGCTGCTGAAGATCGTCGACTTCGGCGTGGCCGCTGCACAGACCCAGGGCGATACCCAGTTGACCAAGACCGGCTATGTCATCGGCTCGCCCAAGTACATGGCGCCTGAACAGATCCTGGGTAAAAAGGTCGACGAGCGGGCGGATATCTACAGTTTGGGTGTCATCATGTACGAGATGTTCGCCGGCGTGCCGCCCTATTCGCGCGGCGATCACATGTCCGTGATGTACCAACATGTCCAAGGCAAGGCGCGCCAGCCCATCGAAATCAACAAGGACTTGCCCGCGGAACTGAACGCGCTGGTAGTGAAATGCATGTCCCTGGACAAGGCCAAACGGGCGCAAAGCATGGACGAACTGCGGCTTTCGCTCGAGAAATTCCTTTAGCGCTTGACGCACCTCACGTTTATGGCCGAATAGCGGCCTAAACGCTCGAAAAACCAATTGCTTACGGGTAGCCTTACGCGTTATGGCAAGAGTCGACGCGTTCCTCAAGTTGGGGGTGGCCCAAGGCTGCTCGGACCTGCACCTTGCGGTCGGCGTGCCGCCCATGCTGCGCATGCACGGGGACCTGATGCCGATCAAGTTCCGCGATCTGGGTGATGCCGAACTGGAAACCTATATCACCGAGATTCTGAACCAATCGCAGCTTAAAGTGCTGCGCGAAGGCAACGACTTGGACTTCTCGTACGTCTCGACCGAAGGCGGCCGTTTCCGGGTCAATGTGTTTCGCAAGGAAACCGGCATCGGCGCTGCGTTCCGGTCGATTCCCACCACCATGCCGACAATGGATCAGCTGGGTCTGCCGCCGGTGGTCAAGAAGCTGTGCGACTACCATCAGGGAATGATCCTGGTGACCGGATCGACGGGGACGGGGAAGACCACCACGCTGGCATCGATGATCGATTACCTCAACTCGACCCGCGCGCTCAACATCATCAGCCTCGAGGACCCGATTGAATTCGTTCACCGCAGCAAGACCAGTCAGGTGATCCAGCGCGAACTAGGCACCCACTTGCCGTCCTTTGCCGAGGGCGTGCGCGCCGCCATGCGCGAAGACCCCGATGTCATCCTGGTCGGCGAAATGCGCGACGCCGAAACCATTTCCATGGCCATGACGGCCGCTGAAACCGGGCATCTGGTGCTGGGCACGCTGCATACCACCAGCGCCACCAAGACGATAGATCGCATCATTGACGCGTTGCCCAACGATGAGCGCGAGCAGACCAAGTCGTTTCTTGCCAATAGCCTCATCGCGGTCATTACACAGATTCTGCTCAAGACCCCGGATCAGCGCGCGCGCAAGGCCGTGTGCGAGGTCATGGTGCTGACCAAGGCCATCGGCAAGCTCATCATGACCGATCAGACGCATCAGGTTCCCAGCCAGCTGCAAATGGGCAAGGAATACGGCATGCAACTCATGGACCAAGCCTTGCTGGCGGCCATCAATGCCAAGGAAGTGGATCCCGAGCACGCCTACACCTACGCATCCGACAAGAAACAGTTCCAGCGCTTCGTCACCGACATGTCCGGCGCGCCGCTCGCAGAGCCGGTAACGCCGCCTTAACGCATGCCCGCCATCGACGAATTTTTGACTCAAGTGCTCAAGGGCAACGGCTCGGATCTGCATTTTTTGGCGGGTGACGTGCCGCGCATTCGCCAGTACGGCGAACTCAAGGCGCTGCGGGAACAGCCATTGAGCCCGGACACCGTCAAGACCGTTCTGTACGAAATCATGCCCAAGCTTGCGGTCGAGCGCTTCGAAGAGAAGGATGGCACTGACTTCGCCTACGCCATTCCGAGCGTCGCGCGCTTTCGCGTCAACGTCATGAGGCAGCTCAACGGCATGGGAGCGGTGTTCCGGGCAATTCCATCCACCGCCAAAACCGCTGAGGAACTCAAGCTGCCGCCTGCCGTCATGGAAATGTGCAGGATCAACAGCGGCCTGATTCTCGTGACGGGCAAGACCGGATCCGGCAAGTCCACGACGCTGGCTGCCATGATCGATGACATCAACCGGCGCGAAAAGGGCCACATCCTCACCATCGAGGACCCGATCGAGTTCGTGCACGCGCGCAAAAACTGCCTGATCAGCCAGCGCGAAATCGGCGTCCATGCCGCGACATTCGCCTCCGCATTGAATTCCGCGTTGCGCGAAGATCCGGACGTGATTCTGGTGGGCGAGCTTCGCGATCTGGAGACAATGAGCATTGCCGTCACCGCGGCGGAGATGGGCATTCTCGTCATGGCGACGCTGCATACCAACGGCGCGGCGCCCACGGTGGATCGATTGGTGAATGCATTCCCCGCGGACAAGCAGCCGCATGTTCGCACGATGCTCTCCACCAGCCTGCGCGGCGTCGTGTCGCAGCAGCTCATTCAAAAAGCCGACAAACAGGGCCGCGTCGCGGCTCTGGAAATCCTGGTCAACACCCCCGCCGTGGCCAACCTGATCCGTCAGGGCAAGATGGACCAGCTGGAAAACGCCATGCAAAGCGGCAATGCCAACGGCATGAAGCTGATGGATACGGCAATCCAGGCATTGCTTGATTCGCGGCAAATTTCCGGTAAAGAAGCCTTTAAAAAGGCCATCAATAAATCAAAGTTCGAACAGTTCCGCGAAGCTTCCTAGCCGCCTTCTATTGAGGGTCCACGCCGCGGCGCCGGCCGCCGCCGCACCGGCCGTGTTGGTCATGGCATAATTCGGTATGACCAACGTACGCCGAATTCTCGTCTCCAGCGCCCTGCCTTTTGCCAATGGACCCTTGCATTTAGGCTACATTCTGGAGGCCGTTCAAACCGACATCTGGGTTCGGTTTCAGAGACTGCGCGGCCATGAGTGCTATTACGTCTGCGCGGATGACACCCACGGCACGCCGATCATGCTCAAGGCTCAAGCCGAAGGGATCACGCCGGAGCAATTGATCGCGCAAGTGAATATTGAGCACAAGCGCGATCTGGACGAGATGCTGATCGGCATCGACAACTTCGGCTCGACGCATTCGCCCGAGAATCAAGCGCTGTGCAATCGCATGTATCTCACTGCGCGGGAGGGTGGATACATCGACAGGCACAGCGTGCGCCAGGCGTATGACCAAACGGCCAACATGTTTCTTCCCGACCGCTACGTCCGGGGCACTTGCCCTGTTTGCGGTACCCCCGATCAATATGGGGATAACTGCGAAAATTGCGGCTCCACATATACGCCCGCCGATCTCAAGGACCCGATTTCCGCGGTCAGCGGCACGCCCCCGGTCTGGCGCGAGTCGGAACATTATTTCTTCAAGCTCAGTGCATTCGAGAAGGAGTTGCACAGCTGGGTACGCAGCGGCGCGGTGCAGGAAAGCGTCGTGCGCAAGCTTGATGAATGGTTCACGCAGGGCCTGAGGGATTGGGACATCTCTCGCGACGCGCCCTACTTCGGCTTCGAAATTCCCGATGCGCCCGGCAAGTATTTCTACGTTTGGTTCGACGCCCCGATCGGCTATCTCGCGAGCTTTACGCAGTTATGTGCGCGCAACGGCTTGAAGTTCGATGATTTTTTCGCTCCCGACTCGAGCGCTGAGCTGCACCACTTCATCGGCAAGGATATTTTGTATTTTCATACGCTGTTCTGGCCGGCGGTTTTGCAGGCCGCAAAAATGCGCCGCCCGACCGCCGTGCATGCACACGGTTTTCTCACCATCAATGGCCAGAAGATGTCGAAATCGCGCGGCACGTTCATCACCGCGCGCAAGTACCTGGAGAACTTTCCGGCCGAATATCTGCGCTACTATTTCGCCGCCAAATTAGGACCCGGCATCGACGACATGGACATGAACTTGGATGAGTTCGCCACTCGCCTGAATTCCGAGATCGTGGGCAAGCTCGTGAATATCGCCAGCCGTTGCGCGGGCTTCATTACGCGGACCTCAGCGGGCAAGTTGGCGGACAGCCTGGCGGATCGCGACCTGTACGCAACATTCGTCAGCGCCGGCGACGGCATCGCGCAGAACTATGACGGCCGCGATACGGCCGCTGCCGTCCGCGACATCATGGCGCTTTGCGACCGCGCCAATCAATACGTCGATTCGCGCAAGCCCTGGATGCTCGCCAAAAATCCGATGAATGCCGCCGAAGTGCAGAGCGTCTGCACCCAAGCCTTGAACTTGTTTCGAGTATTGATGATTTATCTCGAGCCGGTGCTGCCGAGCATGGCCGCGCGTGCGCGCAGTTTCTTCCAGGAGCCTGGTTGGACGTGGGCCGCGGCCGCGACGCCGCTGCTGTCCACCTCGATCAATCCCTATGAGGCGCTCGCCGTTCGGCTTGATCCGAAGTCGGTGGCGCGGCTGGTCGAGCCGGAGAAAGCCGCTGCTTCCGGAGCGCACTCACCCAACCATGGCGGCGCCTCGGATGCCGCAACATTAGCCGCTGCAGCGTCGGTCGAAGGCAATATGATTTCAATCGATGACTTTTTGCGCATCGACCTGCGCGTCGCCAAGGTCTTGTCGGCCGAATTCATTGTCGGCGCGGACAAGCTGCTCAAGCTGCGGGTCGATGTGGGCGAGTTGGGCGAGCGTCAGATTTTTGCCGGCATCCGCGCTGCCTACGACCCTGCGACCCTGGTCGGAAGGCTGATTGTCGTAGTCGCAAACCTGGAGCCGCGCACCATGCGATTTGGCGTCTCGGAAGGCATGATGCTGGCCGCGGGTCCGGGCGGTAAGGACATTTTCGCGCTGTCGCCGGATTCCGGAGCGACACCCGGCATGCGCGTAAAATAATATGAGCGAGACCGCGCGAAACATCGCGGCGCGTATCGACGCACTGCTGCCGCAAACCCAATGCACGCGCTGCGGCTATGCCGGGTGCAGTCCGTACGCCGCGGCAATCGCCAACGGCGAGGCGCAATTCAATCAATGCCCGCCGGGCGGCGCGGCCACTATCGATGCCCTGGCGCAGCTGCTGAACCGTCCGGCCCTGCCTCTAAATCCGGCGAATGGCGTTGAATCGCCGCCACTCATCGCCTGGATCGACGAAGCACGCTGCATCGGCTGCGGCCGCTGCCTTGCACCGTGTCCGGTGGATGCCATCGTCGGCGCGCAAAAGTACATGCACACCGTGCTGGCGGATCGCTGCACGGGGTGCGAACTGTGCCTGCCGCCCTGTCCCGTTGATTGCATCGAAATGCGGGCGGCCCCGCACCTCGCCCTCAACCAGCCCTCGCTGAATAAGGAGCGCTACGCCGCACATACCGACCGGCTCGCCTCTCAAGCCGCGGAGCGGCAGCGGCAACTCGACGCCAAGAAAGCGACCGCTGCGCGCCGCTTAAGCGTGCCGTGAATCCTCAGAAGCGCCAGGAAATCTTCGCCCGCTTTCGGGCGGCAAACGCGCAGCCACGGACTGAACTGATCTATGCAAGCGTGTTCGAGTTGCTGGTTTCCGTCATCCTCTCGGCGCAGGCAACCGACAAAGGCGTGAACAAGGCAACCGCGGAATTGTTCCGCGCGGCAAATACGCCCGCCACCGTACTGGCACTCGGCATTAAGGGGCTCTCGAAGTACATCAAGTCCATTGGACTCTACAATGCGAAAGCCAAGAACATCATTGCCATGAGCCGATTACTATTGGAGCGTCACGCCGGCGAGGTGCCGACGACCCGCGAAGCACTGGAAGAATTGCCCGGCGTCGGACGCAAAACCGCCAACGTGATACTCAACACGGCGTTTGGCCACGCGACGATTGCAGTAGACACTCACATCTTCCGCGTCGCAAATCGCACCGGTATTGCGCCCGGTAAAACAGTGCGCGAAGTGGAGGAGAAGTTGATGAAGTTCGTGCCGTTGGAATTCCACCTGGATGCGCATCACTGGTTGATCTTGCACGGCCGCTACGTGTGCAAAGCCCGTCTACCTGCCTGCCCGGTCTGCATCATCGCGGACCTGTGCGAGTATCGTCACAAGACGCGCGCATGAGCCTGTTCGAGGGCTATTCCCGCGATCAATTGCGCCTCGCCTACGCGCAAGCCTGGGCCAAACACCTGGCGCGCTCGCCCCTCGCGCCGCTCGAAGCGCAGATCGCCGATGTGATCGGTGCGCACCCGGAGTACCAGCGCATCGTTGCGGATGCCGACACTGCAGTCGGATTTGAGCCAGGTTCCGGCCAGGCCGAGGAGAATCCATTTTTACATATGGGACTGCATCTTGCGGTTCGCGAGCAGATCTCCATCGACCGGCCGGCGGGGATTCGCGTTCTACTGCGCCAGTTGCAGGCGCATTACGGCGATGCGCATCGCGCGGAGCACGCTCTCATGGAAGCCCTGGGCGAGGAGCTATGGACGGCCCAGCGCGACGGCCGGGCACCGGATGAAAGGCAATATCTGGTTTTGGCGCGGAATAGGCTGGGAGGATAGAGACGCGTCGAGGCCCGTAAGAGCAGGGCCTCGACGCGTCTCTATCCCCCTCAGCCTTTCGTGCGGGCGCTATACCCGGTCAAAATCACTGCGAAGGTTAACGAACCTTCATGCTCACTTCATCGGGGCGGCTGCAGGCAACCGCTATTCTGGTGTACGCATCAATTTGTCGTTTGAGGAAGTAGCCATGCGTCCTGCATTCGCCGCGAGCGCCTTGTGCCTCAGCGCATTGGGTCTCAGTCTTCTGACACAGGCCGCGCAGCCGGTTACGCCCCGTGTCGCGGCAACCGCCGCAACGCCCGCCGACGCCGCACCGAGCCCTGCGCCGGTCGCGGGCGATGCCGCGGCAAAGCATCTGAAGCGTACAGCCTGCCTCAAGGAAGCCAAAACGAAGAAGCTGATTGGGGCGGAAAAGACCGCCTTTCTAAAGAGTTGCATCGAGACGGCGCAAGAGCCCATCTCCGCAAGCCGGCAAATACCGGCGGATCATCCCTAGCCTACAACTTCCGCGCAGGCGTGGCGGTAATGGTGAGCCGCACACTGTCCGGCGCCGCGTTGCTCAACTGCAGAAAGAATGGCCGCGTACCGAGCAAATCGAACTGAACGATTTTGTGCGGCGAGCTGCAGCCGTGTTGACCTTGAAAGTCGTTCGCCTCAACGAGTGCGCCGTCTGACACCACGTCGATCCAAAACGGCATGTCTATCGCGACTCGATAGCTGCCGCTCGCCGGAATTTTGAAGGCCACCAAGCCGCCGTGGGATCCCGCGCGCGGGCTTTTCTTCCCAGGTGTGATCGCAAAGCTCACCTGTTCTTGCTGCGCGAGCTTGAGCTCGTACAAATGATTCAACAGCAGCACCGGAGCGGACTTCGGATCCGCCGCAGCGGCCAAAGGTGTGGCTGAACCCGTGAACAGCGCGCGCTCCTGCGACACGTCCCATTTGAAATCCACGCAAGATTCATCCGCAAGCGCGGGTACCGCGGCGACAAACGCGGTTGCGAGAATAATCGAACCACAAAGGCTTCTGAGCACCCTGCTACCGCTTCGGTATGTACAAATCAGTGAGCGTGCCATCAAAGGCCTCCGCGGCGAACGCGACGGTTTCGGACAGTGTCGGATGCGGGTGAATCGTCAAACCGATATCGCTCGCGTCGGCACCCATTTCGATGGCCAACGCCACTTCGGCGATCAAATCGCCGGCGTTGGTGCCAACTATGCCGGCGCCGAGAACCCGGTGAGTCTGTTTGTCGAACAGCAGCTTGGTGAAGCCGTCATCGCGGTTCAGCGCCAGCGATCGTCCGCTTGCCGCCCAGGGAAACGTTCCCTTGCCGTACTCGATGCCCTGCGCCTTCGCGTCAGTCTCGGTGAGGCCGGCCCACGCAATTTCAGGATCGGTGTAAGCAACCGCGGGGATGCAGCGCGCATCGAATGCAGCTTTGTGTCCCGCCGCGACCTCTGCTGCGACTTTTCCCTGATGGCTGGCCTTGTGCGCCAGCATGGGCGCACCGACGATATCGCCGATCGCGAATATATGCGGCACGTTGGTGCGCATTTGCTTGTCGACGTCGATGAGACCCCGAGCGCTCACCTCGACGCCCGCTACGCCTGCATTGATGGCATTCCCGTTGGCAGTACGGCCCACCGCCACCAACACGCGGTCGAACAGTTGCGGTTCGGGCGAGTCGGGCCCCTCGTAGATTGCCCGCAGGCCTTCCGGCAGCGCCTCGAGTTTCGCGACCTTGGTCTTCAACAAGATCTTTTTGTAGCGCTTTTCAATACGTTTTTGCAGCGGACGAATCAGATCGCGATCGGTGCCTGGTATGAGACCGTCGGAGAGCTCAACCACCGTCACTTCGACGCCGAGCGCGTCGTAGACGCAGGCCATCTCCAAGCCGATGATGCCGCCGCCGATCACCAACAAGCGTTTGCAATCCACCGGCAACTCCAGCGCGCCGCTCGAGTCGATGACACGCGGATCATCCGGCAAGCCGGGCAGCAGAGCCGATTCGGATCCGGCCGCGATGACGCACTGCTTGAATTCGACGCGGCGCGACCCATCGGCGCCTTTCACATCGAACGCGTAAGGTCCGACGAATTTAGCTTCGCCTTGAATCAGCGTGACCTTGCGCTGCTTCGCCAGAAGCATCAGTCCATTGGTCAGTCGCGTCACGACTTTATCTTTCCATGCACGCAAGAGATCACGGTCGATCTTTGGAGGGCCGAACACGATTCCATTGGCCGCCATGTCGGCGGCCTCCTCGATGACCTTGGCTGCGTGCAACAAGGCTTTGGAAGGGATGCAACCGTCGTTCAAACACACCCCGCCCAGCACGGGCCAGCGCTCGATCAAGGTCACCTTCATGCCTAAGTCTGCCGCGCGAAATGCGGCGGTGTATCCGCCCACACCGGCGCCGAGCACAACCAGGTCGACAGCCCCCTCGGGCGCAGCGCTCAGCGGTTTGGACGCGGGTTTGGGGGAATCGGTGCCCACACCGCTGCTCGAAGGCGCGGGAGTCGCGGGCGTCGCGGGCGTCTTTGCTGTGGGCGGCTTAGCTGCGGGGGCCGGCGCCGGCGCAGAGCTCGCGGGCTTCGCCGGTGCAGGGCTTGCTGCCTTTGTGGGCGCTGCGGCATCGGCCTCGACGATCGCAATCAGTGTTCCTGACGAGACCTCATCGCCCTTCTTGATCTCAATGGAGTTGATCACGCCGCTGATGGGCGAAGGCACGTCCATCGCCGCCTTGTCGGATTCGAGCGAAATCAGCGGGTCTTCAACGGCAACCTTGTCGCCCTTCTTGACCAGCACGTCCAGAACAGAGACGCCTTTGGCATCGCCGAGATCAGGTACCCGCACCTCCACGGTGCTCATAGCAAAGCCTTCACGTCACCGAGCATTTTCGCGAGAAAGACGACGAAGCGCGCCGCCTCGGCGCCGTCGATGACGCGATGATCATAAGACAGAGACAGCGGCAGCATCAGCCGCGGGATAAAAGCGCCGCGCTCGTAAACCGGCTTCTGCGTCGACTTCGATACGCCGAGAATGGCGACTTCCGGGGCATTGATGATCGGAGTGAAGTAAGTGCCGCCGATTCCACCCAGGCTCGAGATCGTAAAACTGCCGCCCTGCATTTCGGTGACTTTCAATTTTCCGGCCCGCGCCTTCTCCGAGAGCGCCATCAACGCACGCGCGATGTCATAGATACTCAGCTGATCAGCATTTGGAATGACAGGGACAACCAATCCATTCGGCGTGTCGGCCGCGAAGCCGATGTTGAAATATTTCTTGAAGACCAGATTTTCCCCGCTCTCATCCAGCGAGGCATTGAATCGAGGAAATTCGCGCAAAGCCAAAATGCACGCCCTGATGATGAAAACCAAGGGAGTCAAGCGCACCTGCTCCTGCGCCGCCTTGTCCTTCAGAGCGCCGCGCGCGGCCTCCAGATCCGTGATGTCGGCGTCCTCGTGCTGAGTCACGTGCGGCAGATTCAGCCAGCTCGCCTGCAATCGCGTGCCGGAAATCTTCTGGATACGCGAGAGCGGTTTGACCTCGACAGGTCCGAACTGCGCGAAATCCACGGCCTGCACTCGCGGCAGCGACGACCCGGGCGCGGCACTTGCAGCCGCAATGAGCAACCCTTTGACGTAAGCCTTGACGTCGTCCTGCGTGATGCGGCCTTTGACACCAGTTCCATGCACCTTGGCCAGGTCCGCACCCAGCTCGCGAGCGAATTTGCGCACAGACGGGCTGGCATGAGCCGTTGAGAATCCGTGTTCGTCGATCGCGACCAGACGCACTTCGCCCGACGCGCCGCCTGGCGCAGCAGGGGGCGCAGCACTCTGCGTCGCCGCAGGAGCGGGGCCGGAGGGCGCCTTCTTGTCTGCGGGCGCGCCTTGCGCCGCGGGCGTCGCTTTCGAGGCTGCAGGTGCAGCTGAGGGCGCGGTGGACTTTTCCGCCGGCGCAGCGGACTTATCAGCCGGCGTGGCCTTATCAGCCGGCGTGGCCTTATCAACCGGTGCAGCGTTCTTTTCACCTGATGCGGCAGCCTTTTCAGCAGGCGCAGCGTCCGCCGCCGCGGGCTCGAGCACCAGGATCAGCGATCCTTCGGAGACCTTGTCGCCGGTCTTAAGCTTGACCTGCGCGATCTTGCCTGCGACCGGAGCCGGCACGTCCATCGCTGCCTTCTCGGTTTCAATCGTGACGAGAGGCGTTTCCTTGTCGATTTGCTGGCCGTCCTTGACCAGGACGTCGATGACATTGACGTCTTTGAAGCCGCCGATATCCGGGACCAGAATTTCAATTGGGCTTGCCATGATTCGCTAGACCGACACGGGGTTGGATTTTTCCGGATCAATGCCGAAAGTCTGCATAGCCTTGTTCACCGTTTGCGCGTCGATCTTGCCCTCGTCCGAAAGTGCCTTGAGCGCGGCAACCACCACGTAGTGCCGGTCAACTTCAAAGAAGCGGCGCAGCTCCGCGCGCGAGTCGCTGCGGCCGAAGCCATCGGTTCCAAGCACGGTGTAAGGACCGGGCACCCATTGTCGAATCTGGTCCGCGACCGTCTTCATGTAGTCGGTGGCGGCAATGAAGGGACCTTCTCGGTCCGCCAGAACTTGCTCGATGTAGGTCTGCTTGCGCGGCTCGGTCGCGTGCAGCATGTTCCAGCGCTGCACCGCGAGGGCGTGTCTGCGCAGTTCGCTGAAGCTCGTCACCGAAAAAACATCCGCCGGCACGCCATAGTTTTTCTCGAGCAGCTCCGCTGCGCTAAGCACCTCGCGCAAAATCGTGCCCGAACCAAACAGCGTCACCCGCACCTTGCCGCGGCCGCCGGTTTTCAGCAGGTACATGCCGTTCAAAATGCCCGGCGCCGCGCCTGCAGGCATCGCTGGATGCGCGTAATTTTCGTTCATCACGGTGAGGTAATAGAACACGCTCTCCTGCTCCTGATACATGCGGCGCAGGCCGTCCTGCACGATCACCGCCAATTCGTATGCGTAGGTCGGATCGTAGGCGACGCAGTTCGGTACCGTGGTCGCCACCAGCTGGCTGTGCCCATCCTGATGCTGTAGTCCCTCGCCCGCGAGCGTGGTTCGCCCGGCGGTTCCGCCCACGAGAAATCCTCGTGCCTGGCTGTCGCCCGCGGCCCAGATGAAGTCACCGACGCGCTGAAAGCCGAACATCGAGTAGTAAATATAGAACGGGATCATGCTCACGCCATGGTTCGAATACGCGGTGGCCGCGGCGATCCATGAGCACAGGCTGCCGGCCTCGTTAATGCCCTCTTCGAGAATCTGCCCCTGTTTATCCTCGCGATAAAACATGAGCTGGTCGGCGTCTTGCGGCGTGTACAGCTGTCCCACCGACGAATAAATGCCGATCTGCCGAAACATGCCTTCCATGCCGAAGGTCCGCGCTTCATCCGGCACGATGGGCACGACGTGCTTGCCGATGTTCTTGTCCTTGACCAGCGTGGTCATCATCCGCACCAAGGCCATGGTGGTGGAAATCTCCCGATCGCCGGTGCCCTCGAGCAGCGTGCTGAAGGCTTCGAGCGGCGGCACCACCAAGGGCTCCGCCGATGAGCTGCGGGCCGGCAGATAACCGCCGAGCGCCGCGCGCCGCGCCTGCAGGTAGCGCATCTCTTCGCTGTCCTCGGCCGGCTTTCTGAACGACAGACCGGCGATTTCCTCGTCGCTGATTTGAATGTTGAAGCGATCGCGCACTTCCTTGAGATTTTCGTCGGTCAGTTTCTTCTGTTGATGGGTCGAGTTCAGGCCCTCGCCCGCCTTGCCCATGCCGAAGCCCTTGACGGTCTTGGCCAAAATCACCGTCGGCGCGCCCACGTGAGTCACCGCGGATGAATAGGCCGCGAAAACCTTTTCCGGATCATGGCCGCCGCGATTGAGGTGCCAAATCTCTTCATCCGACATGTTGGCGACCATTTCCTTCAGTTCCGGATACTTGCCGAAGAAATGCTCGCGTGTGTAGGCACCGCCCTTCGACTTGAAATTCTGATACTCGCCATCCACGCACTCTTCCATCACGCGCTTCAAGAAGCCTTTCTGATCGCGAGCCAGCAGCGGGTCCCAACGGCCGCCCCACAAAACCTTGATGACATTCCAGCCGGCGCCCAGGAAGGCCGCTTCGAGTTCTTGAATGATCTTGCCATTGCCGCGCACCGGCCCGTCGAGCCGCTGCAGATTGCAATTGATCACGAAAATCAGATTGTCGAGTTTTTCGCGTACCGGCATGGTGAGCGCGCCCATCGATTCCGGCTCATCCATTTCACCATCGCCCAAGAACGCCCAGACTTTCCGATCGGAGGGCGGGACAATGCCGCGATGTTCGAGGTAGCGCACGAAGCGCGCCTGAAAAATCGCCATCATCGGACCCAATCCCATCGACACGGTGGGAAATTGCCAAAAATCCGGCATCAGCCATGGATGCGGATAGGACGACAAGCCGCCGCCGCGCACTTCCTGGCGAAAACGCTGCAGCTGGCTCTCATCCAACCGGCCCTCCAGGTAAGCGCGGGCATAGATGCCGGGGCTGGAATGACCCTGCATATAAATCATGTCGCCAGGATGCGCCGCGCTGCGTGCGCGCCAGAAATGATTGAAGCCCACTTCATACAGCGTCGCCGCCGAGGCGTAGGTCGCGATGTGACCGCCATACTCCGAATTCGTGCGGTTCGCCTGCACCACCATCGCGAGCGCATTCCAGCGCAGGTAGGCTTCATTGCGCCGTTCCAGCGAGCGATCGCCGGGATATTCCGGCTCCTGCGCCTTGGAAATCGTATTCAAGTACGCGGTGTTCGGCTTGAACGGGAGGTACGCACCGGACCGGCGCGTGAAATCCACGAGCTTTTCGAGCAAGAAATGCGCGCGCTCCGGACCCTGAGCCCGCATGACCGAATCGATGGACTCAAGCCACTCCTGAGTTTCAGTAGGATCGATATCTTCGAAGGGCGATTGCTGAGTCATAGAAATGCACACTCACCTACGTGTCCTGTTAAGATGGCAGGCACGTTACAGCGCCCCTGCGCCGACTGCCATTACGTTGTATACCAGCGCTATCTTCGGGGTTTGGTTTTTCACGGTCAAGAAGGAGCCTGTCTGAGTATTCCGCGTGAGCCGCATTAATATGCCGACTCGCTTGCCCTTGGACCGCCTTCTCGTGCCTGTAAGCCCAATCGGCGCACGGGTCACCGGATCGAATCTCGCTCGGTATGCGAGCGCACTGCTGTTTTTACCGCTTGCGCCATCCGCTGCAGATTGGGCCGCGCTGCCCCACGCGGCGATGCTGCGCGCGCTCCATGAACGCAAGGTTCGCAAGGCCGGCGATACTTTTCACCTGCGAGTGGGTCCGCAGGCGCAAACCTTGTTGGTGGTCGCCTGCATGGCCGACCAAGCCAGCACCTTTGAGCGCTTGCAAGCTGCCGGCAAACTCGCGCGAAGTGCGCTCGAGGGCGATCCGAAAACGCTGCTGGTCTGGCAGCAGGGCTGCCCAACGGATGCGGCCGACGCGACCTTTCACGCGATCATCGCGGCGCTTCAAGCCGCCGCCTTTCGCTTTGCGAGCTTCAAAAGCAAGCCTAAATCACGCGCTCAACTCCTACGTATTGACCTCGCGCGGCGCGGAAAGTTGCAGGAGATGGATTTAACCCTGGCGACGGCAGCCGGCAACAATCTCGCCCGATGGCTGACCGCCTTACCGCCCAACACACTCGATGCCGCGGCGTATCGGCGACTGCTGAAGCAATTGGCGCAGCGCTTGAAATTGAACTTCAAATTCTATGGTGAGACCCAGCTCAAGCGCTTAGGGTGCGGTGCTTTCCTGGCGGTGGCGCGCGGCAACGCTATGCGCGACGCCGGAATCGCCCTGCTTTCCTATCGTCCTCGTGGCGCTGCAACACCCGCCGTCAGCTTGGTGGGCAAAGGAATTTGCTTCGACACGGGCGGCACGAATTTGAAGGCCCACAAAGGCATGCTGGACATGCATACCGACATGGAAGGCAGCGCCGTCGCGCTGGGCAGCCTGTACGCGCTCAAGACACTGCGCTCGCCGCTGTCGGTCGATTGTTGGCTTGCGATCACGGAAAACCGCATCGGTCCGTTCGCCTACAAGCCGCAGGATGTCGTGCGTGCCGCGAATGGCACCACCATCCAGGTCATTCATACCGATGCTGAGGGGCGAATGGTATTGGCCGACGCGCTCTGTCTTGCAGCGGCCAAGAAACCCCGCGCCATCATCGACTATGCAACGCTTACGGGCGCCTGCGTCTACGCCCTTACCGAGCGCTACAGCGGTGCGTTCACCAACCGCCCTGAGACTCGCGGCTTGATCGAGTCCGCGGGTGTGAGCAGCGGCGAGCGTGTTTGGTGCTTTCCGATGGATTGCGACTACGACACGGATCTGGAAAGCAATGTGGCCGATGTGTTGCAGTGTTCCGCCGATTCGAAGGGCGATCATATTTTGGCGGCGCGATTCTTGAGTCGGTTCGTACCGAATAGCGTGGCGTGGCTGCACTTGGATCTCTCGGCCGGCACCCGTCACGGTGGACTTGGGCACATCGCGACGGAGATCACCGGATTCGGTGTGCGCTACACGCTGGATCTCTTGCGCCGTGGCTGGGCAGCACCGGCGGCCGCCGCATGAATCGCTTGACCATTCAACGGCCGGACGACTGGCACGTGCATTTGCGCGACGCCGAGGCCTTGAAGGCAGTCGCCCGCTTCACTGCCGAGCGCTTTGGACGCGCCATTGTGATGCCAAATCTTAAACCCGCCATCACCACCACTGCACTGGCCGGCGCCTATCGACAGCGCATCGTGGCAGCGCTGCCGGCGGGCAGCCGATTCGAACCGCTGATGACCTTGTACCTGACGAACGACACCTCTGCCGAAGAGATCGACCGCGCCAAGAATTCCGGATTCATCCATGGCGTCAAGCTCTACCCTCAGGGAGCGACCACTCACTCGCAGGCCGGCGTCACTGACATCAAGCATGTCTATGGCGTGCTGTCGCGCATGGAACAAATCGGGATGCGGCTTCAAGTGCATGGCGAGTCCCCACAAGCCGACGTCGATGTGTTTGATCGCGAAACGCACTTCATCGACACCGTGCTGGCTCCGCTGCTCGAACGATTTCCCGCACTGCCCGTGGTATTCGAGCACATCACCACCGCACGCGCCGTCGAATTTGTGCGCAGTGCGCGCAACGGTGTGGCGGCCACCATTACGCCGCAGCATCTACTTCACAATCGCAATGCGATTTTTTCAGGCGGTATTCGCCCGCACTATTATTGCCTGCCGATCCTGAAGCGCGAGAGCGACCGCGAGGCACTGCTTCAGGCCGCGACCAGCAGTAATCCACGCTTTTTCCTGGGTACGGACAGCGCGCCGCACGAACGCGGCACCAAGGAGACTGCCTGCGGTTGCGCCGGAATGTTCACGGCGCATGCGGCCATCGAGCTCTATGCGGAAGCGTTTGAATCCACCGGCAGGCTCGATCGGCTGGAAGGGTTTGCCAGTCATTTCGGTGCCGACTTTTACGGTCTCAAGAGGCATGCGGATACGATTACCTTGCTCAAGGAACTGTGGACGGCGCCGCAGCAGTACGCATTCGGCAGCGGTACGCTGATCCCCTACCGTGCCGGTGAGCCGATTGGTTGGCGCCTGGCCGCACCTTAATGTCACAGCTTCCACCCATCACCTTTGCGACGCGCTTCCGCGGATTTCTGCCGGTGGTCATCGACGTCGAGACCGGCGGCTTCAACTCGCAGACCGACGCGCTGCTGGAGATTGCAGCTGTACTCATCGAGATGCGCAGCGATGGCACACTGGCGCGCGGCGAGACCCATCGCTACCACGTCATCCCATTCCCAGGCGGCAATATGGAGCCGGCATCCATGGCCGTTACCGGCATCGATCCGCACCATCCGCTGCGCCCGGCGATATCCGAAGAAGACGCGCTGCAGCGCATCTTCAAAGAAGTCAGGACGGCGATTCGAACCGCGGACTGCACTCGCGCCGTGCTGGTTGGCCACAATGCATCGTTCGACCTGAACTTCTTGAATGCGGCAGTCACACGTGCGCAAGTGAAGCGCAATCCTTTCCATCCGTTTTCAAGTTTCGACACCGCCACGCTGGGCGGCATCGCTTTCGGCCAGACCGTGCTGATGCGCGCCACGTTGGCCGCGGGTCTTGAGTGGGATACCGCTTCAGCGCACTCCGCCGCCTATGACGCGGAGCGCACGGCGGATCTGTTCTGCATCGTTTGCAATCAGTTTCAAGGCGTATTCGATGCGGGCCGCAGACGCCTGGCGGCCATGGGTCCGCTCGAAGTCGAGCCGGACCCAGAGGCTCCCTAGGAGCTTAGGCGGCTACGGCGCCGGCCTCTGCCAGCAACTGCTTCAACTCGCCGCTCTTGTACATCTCCAGCGCGATGTCGCAGCCACCTACAAGTTCGCCGTTGACATAGAGCTGCGGAAAGGTCGGCCACTTCGAGTAGGTCTTGAGCGCTTCGCGCACTTCCGGGTCTTCGAAAATATTGATATGTGCGAACTGCGCCTTGCAAGCCTTCAGGGCGCCTACGGTTTGGGCCGAAAAGCCGCATTGCGGAAAATCCGGCGTACCCTTCATGTAAAGCACCACCGGGGCGGCGGACAGCTGGCTTTTGATTCGTTCAATCGCGTCCATAGTCGACAATCTCCACGTTAATCACCCAATTGTACGATAACGGTCAGGGCGGTGGCCGTTTTGCATCGTTGAATTATTGGGGTCAGTCCCCTATTCTTCCAGGCTGCCGCAACGCAAAATCCGCACCGTGGCACGCTCCGACGCAAAAAACATATGGAGGGGAATCGCATGAACCCGTTAAACACCGTCAAATGGCCTCTAATCATCGGATTCGTGCTCGCTGTGGTCATAGCAGCCCTGGTGGAAGGTGGCCTCACCTTTAACTCAATCACCCTGGCGGCCCTGACCCGCTGGCTGCACATCATCGCCGGCGTGTTCTGGATCGGCCTGCTGTACTACTTTAACGCCGTACAAACGCCCGCCATGGCGGTGGCGGCCGCTGATAAAGGCGGTCCGGGAGGCGCCGGCATCAACAAATACGTCGCGCCGCGCGCCTTGTTGTGGTTTCGTTGGTCGGCGCTGGCCACATGGCTTCTGGGCGCCTGGTTGCTCTCGCAGACTCCCGGCCGCTTTCTCAGCGCCTTTACCTTGAGCCTGCTCGATCACCCGACCTCGCGGCCGAACCTCATCATCGGCATTGGAGCCTGGCTGGGCACCATCATGCTCTTGAATGTCTGGGGACTCATTTGGCCCAACCAGAAAAAGATCTTAGGCATCGTGCCTGCCACCGATGAACAAAAGGCGAAGGCGCGCAAGGTGGCCCTGTATGCCTCGCGCACGAATTTTTTGCTCTCCATCCCCATGCTGATGTGCATGGTCGGACCGATGCACGGGCTGCCCTTCTAAATGGCAGTGGCGCCGCTGCCCAGACCAGAGCTGCCGTCGGTACCGGTTCCCGCCGACCTGCCGCAGCAGGTGGCTGCGGCACTCGCTGAAGATATCCGCGGCGGTGATCTCACCGCCGCGCTCATTCCGCAGGAAAGAAACGGCCGTGCCACGGTCATCACTCGTGAAGCGGCGATCCTCTGCGGGATTCCTTACGTCGAAGCAGTATTCAGGCAGGTGGATGCGCGCGTGAATTTCGACTGGCGTGTGCGCGAGGGCGAGGAAGTCAGCGCGAATCAGATTCTATTCCACGTCGATGGACCCGCGCGTGCGCTGCTGACCGGCGAGCGTACTGCGCTTAATTTTTTGCAACTCCTAAGCGGCACCGCGACCGCGGCGCATCGCTACGCGCAACTGCTGGCCGGAACCCGCTGCCGCCTGCTGGATACTCGCAAGACCATTCCGGGATTGCGGACCGCGCAAAAATACGCAGTGCGTGTGGGCGGCGGCCAAAATCATCGAATGGGTTTATTCGACGGAATTCTCATCAAGGAAAATCACATCGCCGCGGCCGGGGCCATTGCGATGGCGGTCGCCGCGGCGAAGCGCAACGCGGCAAAAGCACCGGTGGAAGTGGAGGTTGAGGATCTGACGCAACTACAGGCGGCGATTGATGCCGGCGCCGATATCGCGATGCTGGATAATTTCTCGCTCGAGGCCATGCGTGCCGGCGTGGCGCTCAACGCAAAGGCGAAGCGTCCGTTGAAAATCGAGGCATCCGGCGGCATCACGACGGATACGATTCGCGCCATCGCAGAGACGGGCGTGGACTACATTTCCGTCGGCAGCATCACCAAGCATGTGCAGGCCGTGGATCTATCGATGCGCTTTGAGTTTCAGGGAGGCTAAGGTTACTGGCCTAGGGACAGGAAGTGTCTGGGCACTGCTCTTCCGTGCCCAGACACTCCCTATCCCTAGGCGCTATTCGCGGCCTTCAGCACGCGCGTCGGCTGGGAGACCCCGTAGCCCTGTGCGTAGTCGACGCCCAAGCTTTGCAGCATGTTGATGATTTCTTGATTCTCGGCAAATTCAGCGATGGTCTGCTTGCCGGTGAGATGTCCGATCTCGTTGATCGAACGCACCATTTCGCGATCGATGGGATCGTGCAGGATCTCTTTGACGAAGCTGCCGTCGATTTTCAGGTAATCGACCGGAAAGTGCTTCAAGTAGCCGAACGATGACAGCCCGGTGCCGAAATCATCCAGCGCGAATTTGCAGCCCAATTCTTTGAGCGCCTGGATGAACCGATTCGCCTGGGAGAAGCTGGCGATCGCGGCGGTCTCGGTGATCTCGAAGCAAATCTTTGTGGCATCCAGGCCGCTACGATGGAACTGGTCGATCACGTAGGGCAGGAACTTGTCATCGCCCAAGCTCTGGCCGGACAGATTGATCGAACACATGGTGAGTTTTTCGCGCTCGTCGGCCTCTGAGACCAGCCAGCGGAAGGCGTTTTCAATGACCCAGCGATCGATGCTCGGCGTAATGCCGTAGCGCTCCGCGGCGGTCATGAAGTTATCCGGTCCGACGATCTTGCCCGCTTCATCTCGCATGCGCAGCAGCAGCTCGTAGTGAGCGCCGGTCTCGGTCTTTTGCAGCGGCATGATGGTTTGCCTGAACAGCTCGAAGCGGCCTTCCTCGAGGGCATTGTTGATGCGCGCGGCCCATTGCATTTCACGGCGGCGTCGCATCAGATCGATGTCATTTTCCTCGAAGCTATGCACGCGATTGCGGCCGGCTTCCTTGGCGGCCTGGCAGGCGCTGTCTGCGGCGCTCAAGACGGCCGCGACGTCGGCATTGTCCGCCGAGATCGGAACGACGCCGATGCTGGCGCCCAGGCGGAAGGTGCGCTCTTCCCAGGTGAATTTGAAATTACGCACTGCCTCGCGCAGCGCTTCCGCCGTGCGCATCGCTTCATCCAGCGAACAACTCTCCAGCAAAATACCGAATTCATCGCCGCCCAGACGGGCCAGCGTGTCGCGCCAGCGAACTTTGGATTTGAGCAGCGCGCCGACCTGGCCGAGCAGAGCATCGCCGGCGCTGTGGCCGCACGTATCATTGACGATCTTGAATTGATCCAAGTCCAGGACGCACAGCGCGTACGAGGTTTCGCGCGCTTTGGCGCTCTTCAACGCCCGCTCCATGCGGCTCTCGAACTCGCGCCGATTCACCAGGCCGGTGAGCACGTCATGGCTCGCGTGATAGCTCAAGCGCCGGTTCAGTTCGCGCGCCTCGCTGACATCGTGGAAAACCAGCACGCCGCCGGAGACCGCACCGCTGCCGTCACGGATCGGAGATGCCGTGCTCTCGACGTAAATTTCGTTGCCGTCGCGGCGGATCAGCAACATCGGGCGCACCGACTTGATCGAGCGGGTACGGCGGATCGCCACGGCCAAAGGATTTTCCAGAGGCTCGCAGGTCTCCTCGTGAAAGGCGCGGAATATCTCTTCGATGGCGCGGCCCTGGCTGTCCTCGAGCCGCCACCCTGTCAGCGCCTCGGCAACTGGATTGACGTAGTCGATGACGCCCTTGGCGTCGGTGGTGATGACGCCGTCACCGATGCTTTGCAGGGTGATTTGCGCGCTTTCTTTTTCGCGAAACAGCGCCTCTTCGTAAAGCTTGCGCTCCGTAATGTCCAGCTCGACGCCCACGAGGCGCAGCAAGCGGCCCTTGTCGTCGACCTTGGCTTTGGCGCGGCTGATGACCCAGCGCCACTCGCCGGTCGCATGACGCATGCGATGCAGGCTCTCGAAAATCGGCGTCTTACCGGCAACGTGATCGCGGATCGCGGCCTGCACCCGCGACATGTCGTCTGAGTGCACCAGCGTGCGCCAATCTGGCGCCTGACCGACCTCGCTTTCATCGTAGCCAAGCATGGCCTTCCAGCGCGGCGACAAGTAGACCCGATTGTTCAAGGTATCGAAATCCCACAACCCGTCGTTGGCGCTATGGATGGCCAGCTCGTTGCGCTCTTCCAGGTCGTCGAGGTGGCGTTGAATCTCGATGCGCTCGAGACCCGTAGCAAGACTTGAACCCACCAGCTTCATGAGCAGATGCAGCTGTACATCCCAGTTGTCGCGCGGCCGTGCATTGGCGATGCCGAGCAGGCCCGCGGATCGACCTTTGATCGAATAGCCGATCATGAGCACCGACCCTATCCCTAAGTGATTCCACACCGCGGCGTCTTCGGCCTGGTCTTCGCGAGGCGCGCCGGTATCGCGCAACTCGGACACACGCAACGGCGCCAGGCGGGACTGCAGCCAGGGCAGCTCGTCCAGGGACTGTCCGCGCAGCTGTTCGGGATTACCCGTGGCCAACATGCCGCGCGCAACTTGTACCTCGCTGATGACACCGAGTTCCGCGTCGAGCGCGACGTGAAATGCCGTGTCTACATGCGTCGCTTCGCGCAGCAGTTCTAAATTGACAGTAATGGTATCGAGGGTGGTCGCCGCGGTCATCGTTTGAAAGTCGACCGCGATTTTGGTGCAAATTACATCAAGGCCTGCCGGGGCCTTGAGGCCGCGCCGCGGCCAGGTTTGTGGGGACAATATGTCCGAGGCGGTCAGGTCTGGGTGGCGGGGATCGTTTGGAGCTATTGCCATGCGCCTTCACTGGTCCCACGATGAGTAACGGTTGTAGATCAATAGTTTGCCACTCATTCCCGTACGAAACGCGAATGCGTCACACAGTTCCTTGGAATTTGTCATCCGCACCTACGAGCGGATTCTCGCATAAGTTGTCAGGAATACAAGCTAAGCGATTGTATTAATAGGGCTTCAGTAAAAGACCCGTCAAATATCGCGCGAAAATTCAGCGCAGCGCCGCTTTTGCGGACTCGAATAGCAGCCTAAGTCTCTGTTCCATATCAGCTTGCAAGCGCTCGAGTCCTGCCGCATCGAGACCCTTCGCAACATAAACAGGCTCGCCCACCGCGATCACGATGCGCGCGCCGAATTTAGGGATCACGAATCGATCCCAGCTGATTTTCCAAGCGCGGGAGGCGCAATAGCTCAACGGCACAATGGGCCGTTGCGAAAGTTGTGCCAGGAGCAATGCCCCTGATTTGAACTTCCAAGGTGGTCCGCGAGGGCCATCCGGCGCAATGACCGGCGAGATGCCCTCGTGCACCAACGCCTCATAGAAATCGCGCAATGCGCGCGCGCCGGTGTGAGTGGAAGACCCGCGAATCACCTCGCCGCCAAGACGACGCACGATAAGAGCGCCGAATTCGCCATCGACCGAAGGACTGATCAAGACGCCCAGTTTCAAGCCGGCGGCGCGCCGATCGAACAGATACTTGGCGCAGAATAATTGGTGCTGATGCCAATAGACTGGAATGAAGGAAGGCGAGCGCGCGAGTGCGGCGTCGATGTGTTCGGCACCGAGAACCCGCACCACCCTGCACCAACCCACCACGAAACGCATCAGCCCCAGCGCGATCGGTGCCGCGATTTTGTACAGCCACTTCCGACCTCTGGTCAGCCGACGGCCCGAGCGCGTCTGTTGATCGTAAATAGTGTTGCGTAGGCCGCCGTCTTCTCGTTTCTTTTGCACGGCGGGTATTGTCGGGAAGCGCTCCGTGCAGCGCAACGCCTAAGTTACAATGCGGGCATGCAAACCATACCAATTCCGCCGGGGCCGGCAGAAGGCTTCGATATCGGCGGCAGCGAGGAGTCCCTTGCCCGGCTGCAGGATTATTTTGGCCGGTTCGGCGATATCTACCGCGTATTCGCGCCGAGCCGCGGAGTATTCAACTACGTCATCAATCACCCCGATGACATCAAGCGCGTGCTTTTGACCAACCACCGCAATTACACCAAGGGCGAGGGCATGGATCGAGTCAAGATCCTGCTCGGTAACGGCATCATGACGAGCGAAGGCGCGTTCTGGCGCAGGCAACGACGCATGATGCAGCCCACCTTTCACCGCCGCGTCATCGATCAGTTCAACGTTTTGATCAACGAGGTCAACGAGAAATACGCGGAGCGCTGGGCGGCGACGGCTGCGCGCGGCGAAGCGGTCAATGTGTCGAGCGACACCAGCGAATTGACGCTTGAAATCGTGCTCAAGTCGATCTTCGGCACCGATCTGGACCGCTTGGCGCAGCAAATGGGCGTCAATCCCTTCGAAGTGGTTGCCAAGCAATCGAATCGCGATTTGAAGTTTGCATTTCAATTTCGATCGCTGGGGCGCTTGGTCGGCGAGCTGATTCAACGGCGCCGGCATGCCCCCGAGCAGCATTTCGATTTCTTAAGCATGTTCATGCTGACGCGGGACCGGGAAAGCGACGAGCCGATGTCCGACAAGGAATTGATCGACGAGGTGCTGACACTGATCGTCGCCGGCCATGAAACCACCGCCGCCGCCCTGACATGGACCTGGTACCTGGTCAGCCGCCACCCGCAGGCCGCGGAGCAGTTGCACGCGGAAGCCGATCGGACGAGCGCGGAAGGCGTTTTGGGCCTGGGCGCGGCCGAAGCGATGTCCTTTACGCACCAGGTTTTGCAGGAATCTTTGCGGCTCTATCCGCCAGGCTGGTTGATCACGCGCCGCTCCATCGAGGCCGACGAACTCGGCGGCTTTCCGATCGCGCCGCGCACCGATGTTTTCATCAGCCCCTACATGCTGCATCGGCATCCGCACTTTTGGAGCGACCCGGAAGAATTCAAGCCGGAGCGGTTCGCCGACGCCGATGCCGATGAGCGCCACAAATTCGCTTATATTCCGTTTGCCGTGGGCCCTCGCCACTGCATCGGCGAGAACATCGCCATGTTTGAAATGCTGGTGCACGTGCGCACCATGATGCGGCGCTTTCGCCTGACACGTGCGAGCGCTGACCCCATTGAATTCGAGGCACAAATCAATCTGCGGCCTCGATCCAACCTCATGATGACGGTAGAAACCAGATGAACGAAGTCAGCAGACTCAATACCTACACGACCCTTGTCGAGGCTCTCGAAGACAATCGGGACGCCGACCGAAGCGTGACCTACATTGAAGGCGAGAATAGCGAACGGCAGGTGCCGTTCCCCGAAGTGTATGTGCGGGCGGTGGGCATTTTGTATCACCTACAGGCGTTGGGTGCGCGCCGCGGCGACAAAATGATCATTTTCTTGAGCAACAACGAGCAATTTCTCGATGGCTTCTGGGCGGCCTTGAGCGGCGGCATTGTTCCCGTGCCGCTTAGCGTCGGCATCAGCGACGAACACCGTCACAAGCTGCTGCGGGTCGCGCGCAAGCTCGACAATCCGCTGCTGTATACCGACGCCAAAAGTTTGGAACGCCTGAGTGCCCTCGCCGCGCAGGTGGGCGAAACCGAGGTGTTCGAACGGCTGAAGGCGCGCACATTTCTCGTGGAATCGATCACGGATATCTCGAAAGCGGGAAAGCTGGTGCGCCCACAGCCGGGCGACCTGGCATTTATTCAATACTCGTCCGGATCCACGAGCGAGCCGAAGGGAGTCATGCTGACCCATCGGAATCTGATCGCCCACATTCAAGGCGCGACAGAGATCGGCACGTACAACCCGCGCGATACTTCATTGAGCTGGATGCCGCTGACGCACGACATGGGCTTGATTGGACTTTACTTGATGCAATTTACGAATCGCGTGCACGTCAATCTCATGCAGACCGAATTGTTCGTGCGGCGGCCGCTGCTGTGGCTGCAAACAGCCGCGAAGAAACGCGTCACACTCACTTGCTCGCCCAACTTCGGCTACCGGCATTTTCTCAAGGTTCTGGGCGATCGGCGCCTGGAGAACACGGACCTGTCCTCCATTCGGCAGATCTACAATGGAGCGGAACCGATTTCAGCGGCGCTCTGCAACGAATTCATGAATACGCTGGCGTATACCGGCTTGAGGCGCAGCGCCATGTATCCGGTGTATGGATTGGCGGAAGGCTGTCTCGGCGTCACCTTTCCGCCCCAGGGCGCGGAGTTTCACTGGATTCGCCTGAACCGTCACTGTTTGAGCGTGGGTGCGAAGATCGAACTCAATCCAATCGAGACGCGCGATGCGCTCGAGGTGGTGAGCGTGGGTCACATCGTGCCGAACACCGAAATGCTCATCGCGGATGACTCGCGCGCCGGCCTGCCTGACGAAACCGTCGGCCATATTTTGATCCGCGGACCCAGCGTCACGAGCGGCTACTATGGCGATCCCGAGGCAACCGCGGCGGCGATCGATGCGAACGGATGGCTTGACACCGGCGATTTGGGCGTGATCCACGAGGCTTCGCTTTTCATCGTCGGGCGCGCGAAGGAAATCATCTTCGTCAACGGGCAAAATTATTATCCCTATGATCTGGAGAATATCGCGCAACGCGCACCGGGCATCGATCTGAACAAGATCGTCGCCGCCGGTATCGCAAGGCCCGGGTCTCAAGGCGAGGAGTTGGTGATGTTCGTGCTCCATCGCGGCAGCATGGAGGAGTTCCTACCCACGGCGAACGCGGTCAGCCGCCTCATCAATGAACACACCGGACTCGAGGTCGCGCAAGTCGTTCCGACCAAACGCATCCCCAAGACCACCAGCGGCAAGGTTCAGCGCCATCTGTTGGAACAATCCTACATTGACGGCGAATTCGACACCGACCTTGCCGAACTGAAGACGCTGCGAGAATCCCGCGGCGCCTCGGAGCGCGAAGCGGGCACGGGCCTCGAGGCTCGCCTGCAAGCGCTGTGCGAAGCCGCGTTGCCGGGAAAAAGAATCGACGTGAACGACAACTTGTTTGAGATCGGCGCGAGTTCACTCAAGCTGATCGAAATTCATGAAAGCATCGACCGAGACTTCCCGGGACTCGTCGATCTAACCGAGTTGTTCGACTACCCCACCATCGCGCTGTTGGCGAAGCACCTGGAAGGCAAGCTCAAAGCGACTCCCCCGCGCTGAAGGTATCGCAATTATCGATTTTTCCGGAATCGAATCCGCGGCGAAACCAACGTACACGTTGCGCGGAAGTGCCGTGCGTAAAGCTATCCGGGACGACGGTTCCTTGGGTGCGCTTTTGCAGAGTGTCATCTCCCACTGAAGATGCCGCGGCGAGGCCTTGATCCAGATCGCCGGGCTCGAGAATCTTTCGCGCTCGATTGGCCTGCTGCGCCCATACGCCGGCGAAGCAGTCGGCTTGCAATTCAACCCGCACCGACACTTGATTGGCGCCGACGCGTCCCGCGCGGCGCTCGGATTGCGCTGCGCTATCTGTAATACCCAGCAGGTTCTGCACGTGGTGCCCCACTTCGTGCGCGATGACATAGGCGCGCGCGAAATCTCCCGGGGCGCCAAATCCCGTGGCCAGTTGTCGATAAAAAGCCAAATCGATATAGACCTTTTGATCGCCGGGACAATAGAAGGGACCCGCGGCCGAACTAGCGAGTCCGCAAGCGGAACCGACTTGCCCACTGAACAACACCAGCTTGGGCCGCGCATAGACCTTGCCCATGTTTTGGAAATACCCGCCCCAGACAGCTTCCGTGTCGCCGAGAATCGCGCGCACGAAATCGACTTGGCTGTCGTTGGGATCGGCCGCTGTGGGAGCTTGACCGGGCGCCGTGACCGATTGCGGCTCCCCGTTCAACAGGCTCAGCAAGGTCGAGGGATTGATGCCCATGAAATAGCCGATCACGACGATGACGATGGTGCCGATGCCGATCCCGGCGCCCCGCCCTATCCCTGAACCGCGCTGATCCTCGACGTTGTCGCTGCGCGGGCTTTCATCCAGTTTCATAGCGCTCTCCGGCTTTAGGGTTCGGGCTGACCAACATGATAGTCAGGTCAATCTCAAGCGACCGCGCCATATAATGGTTTCTTCAGCCGCCAGCGTCTATAGGACCAGAGCCAATCGGCAGGACTGTTGAGCACGGCGGCTTCGCAGGCACGCGCATATCGCTCGGTCACCTGGTTCGCATCCATCGCCTCACGGCCGTCCCACAGTGCCAGAAACTCAACTTCATAGTAACTGCGCCGCACGCGCCGTATATGCGCATACAGGATCGGCAGACGCATCGCACGCGCAATCTGCTCGGCACCCACATAAAAGGCCGTGTCCTGACCCAGAAATTTGGTCCAATAGCGCTGATCGGTGGACACCGGCGCTTGGTCGGCATTCATGCCCACCGCACGAACCACGCCGCGTCGGCGAAAAAAGTCGGCCAGCAGTTCCTTGGCGGGCACCAATCTTGCGCCGAAGCGCGAACGCAGCTTGAGCATCAGGCGCTCCGCCCAGGCATCATGCAGGGGCTTGTAGGCCGCATCCACGGGATAGCCGATTTGCAAGGTCACCCCATGCAGCAGCCACTCCCAGTTGCCCAGATGCGAAGTCATGAACATGATGCTTTGCCCCGCATCGAGGTATTGCCGCGCCAACTCTCCATTGACGACGCGCATGCGGCGGCGCATGTCATCCTCGGTCATCGACACCGACTTCAACAGCTCAATCGAGACATCGCAATAATTCCTCAAGTATTGCTTGTGCAGGGCCTCGCGTTCAGCCGCACTGATGGAAGGAAAGACTTTTTCAAGCTGTTCGCGAATGACATGGTCGCGGTGGCGCACAACGTAGTAGGTGAGAAAGTAGAGAAACGCGGAAAACGCGTAGAGTACTGCCCAAGGCAGGCGTGACAAAAGTTTAAGCATGGAAACCCGCGGACGGCGTCGTGCGATGATTCTAACATACGGTTTTTAAACGGTTTCGCAGCCGCAAAACAGAACAGCGGTATCATAGACGGCGTGAGCACCGCAGAATTCATCGCCCCTGAGCAAGGGTTGCCCGTCGCGGGCGGCACGATGAAAGTCAACATCGTTCGTGCCGGCCTCGACTCGCATGTCGACAAAGAGGATCGGGTCGCGGTCGAGGCGCCGCTCGAGTACATGCTGCACCATCCCGCGCTCGGCCTCGAACCAGTGTCATTCGGCACGACCATGAGAACACCGGGCGACGATGAGAATCTGGCGGTGGGCCTGCTGTACGGCGAAGGCATCGTCAACCAGGTCAGCGACATCGACGCCGTCGAATCGAGCACACGGCGTCCCAACGTGGTCAATGTGCGGCTGCGTCCCGACGTGCACATGGAAATTCAAACTGCGACACGGCGTTTTTCGGCAGGCTCGAGCTGCGGCGTATGCGGCACCACCGGACTCGACGCTGCGATTGCCCGCGCGGCCGCGACGCGCATCGCGCCGACCCGCGCCATCGAGCTGGCGTTGCTGTTCGGTTTGCCCGAACGCATGCGCTCGGCTCAGTCCAAATTCGGCGACACCGGCGGCATCCATGCGGCCGCATTATTTGATTTTTCCGGCGGGCTCATCACGGTGGCGGAAGATGTCGGCCGTCACAACGCCTTCGACAAGCTGGTCGGTGAACTCTTGATGGCGGGACGTTTGCCGCTCAATGAACACATCATTCTGCTGAGCGGCCGCGCGAGTTTTGAGCTCACGCAAAAGGCGTTGCGCACCGGTGTGGGCATACTCGCGGCAATTGGCGCGCCTTCGAGCCTCGCCGTCAATCTAGCCGTGGCTTCCGGCCTCACGCTGGTGGGCTTTTTGCGCGAGAAACACTGCAATGTGTACTCGAGCCCGCAGCGCTTTACCGCGAATGCCGAGTGGTCACGCGGCAAGGATTAGACCAATTGCTCCACCGCAGCAGCTCCCGGCGCCGCGGCTGTTTTTCGCTGCTTCGGTCTCGACTTAATTTTGGGCCACCACGGCAGCGCTTCCGTCATCACCAGCACCTTTCCCGGCGCCAGGGCCGGCTGATAGCCGGGTAGATCTTTCAAAATGTCGCGCCAACCGGGCCCAGCCAGCGCCGCGCACAAGCGCTGCACCCCTTTGTGCCCGAGATTGTCTTTCAGGCAAGCGAGAAAATAATTCTCCTCCACCAAGGGCTCGAAGTGCAGTCCGAACTCGATGGCGGCAGCTTCGACACCGACGCCCGCGTCGGCCAAACCGCTCGCCACGCACAGAGCCACGGCGACGTGGGTTTCCTCGGTGAGTCCGCCGTAGCCGGGCAAATCCTTGGGATTCAACGAATGTTCGTGCATGAGATGATCGATGAGCATCCGTGTGCCGGAGCCGATCTGGCGGTTGACGAATCGCAGCCGGTGCCGGACCACATCCGGGAAGGTGCGAACGAGCGCCGCATGCTCGCGCCTGACCATCAAGCCTTGCATGCGCCGCGAACAGCCGATCAATTTATGCCGTCCCGGCTTGAGCAGGGGCTTCAAGGCATTGGCAAACACCGGCGCGGCCCCACGCAAAGCCGGCACGTGAAAGCCCGCCACAAGGCACTGTCGATCGGATAAACCGCGCAGCGCATCCTGGCTTCCCTGAAATCGAATATCCAAGTGCAGGTCCGCGGTGTCAGCGACGTGCTGCTGGAGCCTTGAAAGCGCCATGTCATGGCTTGCATGAACCGCCAGCAGCTGGTGGCGTTGATCGCGGGCTTCGGCGACGACGCGCGCGAGGTCGGAACGCAGGGCTTCGATGTGGGGCTGCATGCGCGTGCGCGCGCGCCGTTCAGCCCAGAGCAGTCTTTCGGCAAACTGCGTCGGCCGGGCTCGTTGTCCTTGCGACCAGATGATGAGCGGTTCGCCCAGCTTCTCTTCCCATTTTCGGAGCGATCCCCAAAGATAACGGTAAGAGCAACCGAGCGACTGCGCCGCATGTCGTATCGAGCCGAGCTCTAAAACGGCACTGAGAAGCTCAAAGAGCGGATTGCCGAGCGTCGCACCACGCTGCTCACCGGGCTCGAAGGCATACCGCAAATGCAATCCGAGAGAGGTCTCGGCCTTCGTTGCAACTTTTGTATACCGCATCCGCGCCACGATCCGCCCCGTGTCTTGCCGGGAGATTGTAGCAGGGAGCGAGCCGGAAGCTTGTTTCTGCGTGCTCTAGGGCCGGATCAGCAGTGGTGCGTCAAAGCCGTGCTCAGCCAGGATCTTCTGTCCCTGCGGCGACAAAATGAACAGCGCCAACTGCGCCGCTCGATCCTGATTTGCCTCCTTCAGGATCGTCAGTCCGTAGTTCGCTTCGACGGCAAGCGCCGGCGGCAGCGAAATAGTCGTGCTGCCCGGCAACTCCGCGGCTACTGCCGCGCCCCCGGTGCAGTAAGCGAGGAACACATCCGCCCGCCTCTCCTTGAACAGCCACGCAACTCCATTGGCCACGCCTGTCGGCACCGCGAGCGATCCGGGTTCATTGCCGATCTTGACGGCCTTGGCCTCGAGCAACGCACGGCTGCCGGGCCGCACCGCATCCGCCTTTTTGAACAGGGCCCACGCGTAGTCGCCGGCGGGATCGCCGATAGGCGTCGATGTTCCCACCTTGACGGTCGGATTTAGCAGCGTCGCGAGAAGCGACGCCGACGTCGCTTTCAGACCCGGCCGCAATATGGCGCATATACGATTGTGCGCGAACAGCACGGTGGGTCCCGATTTTCCCGCCTGTGTGAGCGCCTCGGGGTTGCCCATATCGGCCGACGTAAAAACGTCCGCCGGCTCGCCCTTGGCCAGCCGATCCTTGAGCAATCCCGAGCCACCAAAGGTGGGCTCGACAGTGATGCCGTAGGTCTCGGAGAACGCCTTTCCGATATCGGTCATCGCCGCGCGTAAGCTGCCGGCAGAGTAAAGACGCACAGAAGCAGTATCGGCAGCTGCGGCCGCAGCGGAAAAGGCGGCGAGCGCCAAAGCGGGCAAAACCACCCAGCAACGAATCATGGCAGCTCTCCGCCCGATTTTTTGTGGCGCCAATTGTACCAGGGGGTGCAGAACCTCATCTCGCCGAGGCCCTCGCGGCGCTCGATCGACAAGACGGCAACGTCGCCGGCCCGCCGCGTCGGTAATCTGGCGTTTCCCCGGCGCCGCGACTGCGGAACCCTGCGCCAGGCCAACGCAGAGAATGCAGACCAGGACCCAGCGCTGGCGCAGGTACGACATCGGCGTCAGAAATCGAAGCTCACGGCCGCGAGCACCGTGCGTGGCGTGCCGAAGTGCGCCAGCAGATTTCCGGTATTGGCGCCGGTCAGATTGCTCGGCGCAACCGTTGACCAGTAGTGCCGGTCCGTGAGGTTGTCCACCGACAGACGCCATGTCACCTTCTTCGTCAGGATGCTCGAGGTGTAGCGCGCACCAAGATCGAACAAGTTGTAGCCGGCCACAAAGAACGAATTGGTGTCGTTCGCCGCGCGCGGACCCGAGAACTGCCAATCAAAGGTCGCCACCAATCCCGGCACCGTTGGAATGCTGTATTCGAACAAGGTGTTGCCCTTGACCTTGGGCGCCCCGACGTAAATCTTGTCGTTGGTGCTCAGCAGAGGTGTGTCCTCGAGGCGCGCGTTGAGCAAGGTCACGCCGCCATAGACCCTTAAGTTCTGCACCACCTCACCCACCGCGGAAAGCTCCAGGCCCTTGTTGACCTGCAAGCCGGAGATCTCGAATGCATTATCCACGGGATTGATGTTGGCAAAGGGCCGCTGAATGCGAAACAGCGCCGCGGTGAAGTCGATTTTTTCCAGCGACACCTTGTAGCCGACCTCATACTCCTTGCTGCGGTAGGGCGGCAGGCTCTGACCCGCGTTGACCAGCGGGGGCGAGCTGGTGGGCGCCAGATCGCCCGCCTGCAGGCTGCTGGCAAAGGTGGCATACAGCGTCATGTTGCTCATCGGCTTGTACATGATGCTTCCCGTTGGGCTCAGTCCGTGATCGGCATATTCCGGCAGCTCGACCGCCTTGGCGTTGTAATTGTCCGTGTGAAACCAATCCTGGCTGACGGCCAGGCGCGCCGACCAGCTTTCTGTGAAGCGGATGGTGTCGCCGATATTCACGCCCTGCTGATACGCGGTCGAGGAGTCGAAATTCAAACCGACATTCGGCAGGCCCGCCGCGGGGAACGGAAAGATTTGCGGATTATTGATGTTCGCGCTGCCCAACAAGGTGCTTGCCGGTGTCGGCGGCGTGATCACCGAGTAGGACTGCGACTTGTAACCTGCCGTGCCAATCGTCAGGTCATGAGCGATCGGCCCGGTCGTAAAATTGCCGTCCAGATACGCGGCATCGCTCGTCATGATGAAGCGCGGTGCGAAGCCCGTGCCCAACGAGGTGGTGTAATTGCCGTTGTTGTTGGTCAGATTGTTGACCGGCGTGTTGATGTTTCGCGACGCGTCTTGGTTGAGGCCGCCCACCACCAAATGCCAATCGGAATTGAAATCGTGCAACAAGCGCACGCTGCCCATGCGCGTCAACAAATCGACGCCCGCGTAATTCTGCCCGTACCCGACGTTGGTGGGATCCGGGGCCGGCGGCAAGGCAACTTTTTCGCTGTAGCTAAACCAACCCGGATAGCCCGTATCGATCAGGTGGTAGTAGCTGTAGTTGGTTTCGATCACCGTGTCTTGCATCGGACGTATGTCGATGGCGAGGCTGCCCAGCACGCGTTTGGCGTGGCTATGATCGACCCACGCGTCGCCCTCGCCGAACACGCCGTTGAATCGGTAGCTCACGATGCCGTTGCTGTCGAACTTGCCGCCCAGGTCCACGTGCGCCGTGCCGAGGCTGTCGCTGGAGTAGGCGACCGTCACTTCGCGCAGGTCATCCTCGGTCGGGCGCTTTGAAACGAAATTGAACATGCCGGATGGATTGGCAGGTCCGTATAGTGAGGCAGAGACACCGTTCACCACTTCGATCTGTTGAAACTGTTCCATCGCATTGGCGACGGTGATGAAAAATTGCATGCCGTCCATGCGCGAGTTTTGAAAATTTCCGCCCTGCATGCCGCGGGTTTGCGGCCTCAAGATGTCCGGTCCCTGCTGCTCTTGATAGGCGACCAACGGTAAATACTTCGAGACATCCTTGAAATTCGTCGCCATGGAATTTTGAATCAGGTCTTCCGTCAACACGCCGACCGAATAGGGCACATTCAGTAATTTCTGCGAGCCCAAAGGTCCGAGCGAGTCGGTGGTCTGCACCCGGTAGTCATCGGACTCTTTGTTCCCCAACACGGTCACGTGCGAAGTTGTCGTTGACTGGGCCTGAGTCTGCGGCGCGTCGGTTGCCGCATCCGCATCCGCCGCGCCGGCGAGCTTGGCGAAGGCAACAGGAGAGAGAGCAACAAGTAGTATTGCGAAGCGAATCGATCGGGTCATCTAAATCTCGTCGAATGGATTGAAGGCGGCGCGACGGCCGCTTGCCGGCTGTGCTCTAAAAGCAGAAAAACCGCGGGAAAAGTAGCATGGCGGGCTGGTGCCAACAATATGAACGGCGGAGCATATGTTGCGCGCGAAAGCCTACAAATCAGGGTCTAGACGCGCCTCGCCGACGTAGCATTGAAAGCGTCGATTCACGGCGCGTCCAAATAGCGCCATGCCGAATTTTTTTGCCAGCTCATATCCCATGGCCGACACGCCGTTGCGCGACACCAGGATCGGCACGCCGCTCTGCGCCGCCTTGATGACCATCTCGCCGGTCAATCGTCCCGTGGTGAACAGCACCTTGTCGGCGCCTGCGATGCCGTGCAATGCCATCCAGCCGCTGATCGTGTCGAGCGCATTGTGCCGGCTCACATCCTCCACGGAGACGAGCAAACGAGCATCCTGAAACAGGGCACAGCTGTGCACGGACCTGGCGAGCCGGTGGATGCTGTCGTGTTGGCGCATCACCTCCAGCAAGCTGCGCAATGCGCCGGCGCCGATGCGGGCCTCCGCGAGGCCGGGCAGCCTGATGGTGTCGATGTGATCCAGCAAACGAGCGAATATCGACCCCTGCCCGCTGCCGGAGGCAACCGAGCGCAGCGGTGTGGCGGAAATTTCCCGCGGCAAACCGTGGGTTTTGACCGTCGCGGTGCCCGACTTCCAATCCACCGAAATCGATTCGATTGCCGCAGCGTTCGAGATCAATCGCTGATTGAACAGGAATCCCAGCACCAGTAGTTCAGGCGAGGCGCCGAGCGTCATCAGCGTCACGAGCTCGCGATCATTCAAGAGCACCGTCAGAGGCCGCTCGGCGGGAATGTATATGCTCCGGCGAGCACCGAGCTCATCGACTATGCTGATCTCGCGCATCGATTCGGACGCTGCGGCCGTGAGCTTCGGGGCATTCGCGATCGGCAGCATCAGGCGCGCTTCGGGCTGCACCTCGAAAGCCTCGATACTATGGGTCTCGATGGCAGCCCCCGCCGGCACGCGCTACGATGTCCCACGACAAACACTCATGATCAATCCCAGGAATGAAATCAGCGGACTGGTTCTCGCGGGCGGCCGCGGCACTCGCATGGGCGGCATCGACAAAGGACTGCAGCCGCATCTAGGCGTGCCGCTCGCGCAGCATGCGCTCGAGCGCCTCAAACCCCAGGTGGCCGCCTTGATGCTGAACGCCAACCGCAACTTGCCTGCCTATCAAGCCATGGGCGTCCCGGTTTGGCCGGACGAGATGCCCGATTTCCCTGGGCCGCTCGCGGGCATGCTCGCTGGTCTTACGCATTGCGCCACAGCGTATTTGGTCACGGTGCCGTGCGATTCGCCGAACTTTCCAACCGATTTGGTCGCGCGTCTCGCGCAAGGCCTGGTCAATGCCTCGGCCGATTTGGCGACCGCGTACACGCGCGAAGCAGGTGAGCTGCGGGCGCAGCCGGTGTTTTGCCTGATGAAGGCCACGCTGCACCACAACCTGCGTGCCTTTATCGAAAGCGGTGAGCGCAAGACCGGCCTCTTCGCCGCGCAAAATCACGGCGCTAAAGTCATATTCGATGACGCGGCCGCCTTCGCGAATGCCAACACCCTGAGCGAGTTGGCGGAACTGCAAATCAGTCCTCGCCGGCCATGACGGGCTCGAGAATCTGACCGCCACCGAAACTAGACTGTGTAGGGTCTGTGCCGCCCAAGCTCAAGCGCACGGCGCAATACTTGAACTCTGGAATCTTGCCGAAAGGATCGAGCGCTGAATTGGTGAGCTTGTTTATTGCGGCCTCGTAGAAACAGAAAGGCACGAACACCGCCCCGTGCGGCGAGCTCTCGTCCGCTCGCGCATACAGGCTGACCTTGCCGCGGCGCGACTGGATGGTAATGAGCTGTCCCGGCTTGGCGCCGAGCGCCGCCATATCGGCCGGATTCAAACTCGCCACCGGATCCGGCTCAATGGCATCGAGAACGCCGGAGCGTCGCGTCATGCTGCCCGTGTGCCAGTGTTCCAGCTGCCGCCCTGTGATCAACACCATCGGATACTCGGTGTCCGGCCGCTCGTCGGCGGGAATGATGTCCGCGGGCACAAATTTCGCTCTGCCGGTGGGCGTCGGAAACGACTTGATGAACACCACGGAGTCGCCGGGATCGCCTTCCTTCTCGCAAGGATATGTGACGCTGTCTTCCTTCTGCAGCCTCTCCCACGTAATGCCGCCGATGCTGGGCATGGTACGGCGCATCTCGTCGAACACGGCTGCCACGGCCTGCTCTCCCGTGCCGTAGGCCCACGACAAACCGAGCTGGCGCGAAAGATCGATGATGATCTCCAAATCCTGGCGCGCGTTGCCGGGAAGGTTCAGTGCCTGGCGTCCCAGCTGCACGTATCGATCGGTGTTGGTGAACGTGCCGGTCTTCTCGGCAAACGATGAGGCCGGCAAAATCACGTCCGCAAGATAGGCGGTTTCGGTGAGGAAAATATCCTGCACCACCAGCATATCGAGCTTCGCGAGCGCCTCGCGTGCATGATCCGCATCGGGATCGCTCATGGCGGGATTCTCGCCCATGATGTACATGCCTTTGACGTTGCCCGCGAGGATGTTCTTGATGACTTCGACCACCGTCAGACCGGGCTTATTGTCGAGTTTGTCGGCGGGCACGTTCCAAGCCTTTGAGAAGCGCTCAATGGACTTGGGATCATCAACGCGCTGATAATCCGGATACATCATGGGAATGAGCCCGGCGTCCGAAGCGCCCTGCACATTGTTTTGTCCTCGCAGCGGGTGCAGCCCGGTTCCCGGTCGGCCGATTTGTCCTGTCATCAGCGCCAGAGCGATGAGACAGCGGGCGTTGTCGGTACCGTGAATATGCTGGCTGATACCCATGCCCCAGAGAATCATGGAGCCTGAGCTGGTCGCATAAAGCCGCGCAACCTCGCGGATGGTGTCCGCGGGAATGCCGCAAATCGGGGCCATCAGATCCGGACTGTAGCCCTGCACGTTCTTCGCCAATTCCGCGTAGCCCAACGTGCGGTCCGCGATGAACCTGGCGTCGACCAGATTCTCCTCGATGATGACGTGCATCATCGCATTGAGCAGCGCCACATCGGTGTCGGGCTTGAATTGCAAGAAGCGATACGCGGTGCGCGCCAATTCGCTGCGGCGCGGATCCATGACGATGAGCTTGGTGCCGGTGCGCATGGCATTTTTGATGAAGGTCGCCGCCACCGGGTGATTCACCGTCGGATTGGCGCCGATCACGATGACCACCGCGGCCTGCGTGACATCCATGACTGGATTGCTCACCGCACCGGAGCCGATGCCTTCGAGAAGCGCTGCGACACTCGAAGCGTGGCATAGCCGCGTGCAGTGATCGACGTTGTTGCTGCCGAAGCCCAAGCGCACCAGCTTCTGAAACAGGTATGCCTCTTCGTTGCTGCCCTTCGCCGAGCCGAATCCGGCGAGCGATTTCGGGCCGTAGGTGTCGCGCAGTTGGCGCAACGTACCGCCGCCCAAGGCGATCGCCTCCTCCCAGGTGGCCTCGCGAAACACTTGCATGACGTTGTCCGGGTCCATCACGAACTTGCCGGACTTCGGCGCATCGGCTCTGCGAATGAGCGGCACCGTGAGGCGCTGCGGATGGCGCGAATAATCGAACCCATAACGTCCTTTGACGCACAGCCGCGAATGATTGGCGGGACCGTCACGTCCTTCGACGAAAAGAATGCTGTCGTTCTTGACGTGATAAGTCAGCTGACAACCCACTCCGCAATAAGGGCAGAGTGATTTGACCGATTTATCGGGTACTGTCAGCGCGACCTCGCGCGCCGGCATCAACGCGCCCGTGGGACAGGCCTGCACACACTCGCCGCACCCGACGCAGGTGGAGGCGCCCATCGGATCATCCATGTCGAAAACGATCTTCGCGTGCTGGCCACGGGAGGCCAAGCCGATGACATCGTTCATCTGTTCATCGCGGCAGGCGCGTACGCACCGCGTGCACTGGATGCAGGCGTCGAGATTGACCGCAATCGCCGCATGCGTCAGATCCGCCTGCACCGCCGGACGCGGCGCGAAGCGCGGCTTGCCGACTTTCAGCTTGGCCGCCCACTCGTCGACCTCGTTGTGGCGCGTGTATTCCCTCTCCGGCATGTCAGCCTGCAGCAGTTCAATGACCATCTGCTGCGCCTTGCGCACGCGTTCGTTGTTGGTGGTCACCTGCATGCCGGCAGTGGGTGCACGGCAGCAGGACGCCGCCAGCACTCGCTCGCCTTTGATTTCAACCATGCAGGCGCGGCAATTGCCGACCGCTTCCATCCCTTCCTTGTAGCAGAGCCGGGGGATTTCGATGCCCTCGCGATCGGCGATCTCGATCAAAGTTTCGCCGGGCAACGCCGTCATTTCACGGCCGTCCAAGAGGAAGGTAACGGTGGGGGCCTCGGTCTGCCGGCGCATATCGGGAGTGGTGGCGCTCATGCTGTTTACCTTTACGTCAACTCTTGCGGAAAGTACTTGATGACCGTGTCGACCGGATTGGGGGCTGCCTGCCCCAATCCGCAAATCGATGCGTCGCGCATGACCTGGGAGAGTTCAGCCAGCAGCGGCTTGTCCCAGTCGTCCCTGGCAATGAGCACATTGGTTTTCGCAGTCCCCACTCGGCAGGGGGTGCATTGACCACAGGATTCATGTTCAAAAAAACGCATCATGTTTCGCGCGGCCGCTTTGGCGGTATCTTGCGAGGACAGCACGATCACCGCAGCCGATCCGATGAAGCAGCCATAGGGTTGCAGGGTGTCGAAATCCAGCGGGATGTCGCCCATGGAGGCCGGCAGAATGCCGCCGGAAGCGCCGCCCGGCAGATAGCCGTAAAACGTGTGGCCCTCTCTCATGCCGCCGCAAAACTCTTCGATCAATTGACGCACCGTGATGCCCGCCGGCGCGAGTTTCACGCCGGGATTTTTCACGCGGCCGGAGACTGAGAAACTGCGCAGCCCTTTGCGGCCGTTGCGCCCTTGGGAGGCAAACCACGCGGCACCTTTTTCCAACAACTCGCGTACCCAGAAAAGCGTTTCGAAGTTGTGCTCCAACGTCGGCCGTCCGAACAGTCCGACTTGCGCCACATAAGGTGGACGCAGGCGCGGCATGCCGCGTTTGCCCTCGATCGATTCGATCATGGCCGACTCTTCGCCGCAAATGTAGGCGCCCGCGCCACGGCGCAATTCAATCTTTGGCAACGGCACGGGCGGATCGGCCGCGAGTTTGGCCAGCTCCGTTTCGAGCAGCGCTCGGCAACCGTGATACTCATCGCGCAAGTAGATATAGATCGCTGATATGTCCACCGCCCATGCAGCGATGAGCATGCCCTCGAGAAAACGATGCGGATCACGCTCGAGATAGACGCGATCCTTGAAAGTGCCCGGCTCGCCTTCATCGATGTTGACCGCCATCATCCGCGGGGCCGCCTCGCCGCGCACGATGCGCCACTTGCGGCCGGTGGGAAAACCCGCGCCGCCCAAGCCCCGCAGGCCTGAATCTTCCATGGTCTTCAATACGCTCTCGAGATCGCGCCGGTGTTCCATGCAGTCGCGCAGCAGCGAATATCCGCCCGCTTTTGAGTACGCGTCGAAATCGATGTAGTTCCCGGGCGAATCGGTGAAGTGTCCTGCCAACACCTCGTCGCGCACGGACTCCAGCGTGGCATTAGGAATGGGCTTCTGGTGGACCACTGCTACGGGGGCCTGCTCACAGCGTCCGACGCAGGGCGCCGGAATCACGCGCACTTCGCGCCCGAGCATCGCGGGTAGCTTCTCGAGCAACCGCTTCGCGCCGCCCATTTCGCAGCTGAGGCCATCACAGACCCGCACGGTGAGCGCCGGCGCTGTCGGCAGCGAACCGTCGGGATTTTCTTTCACGACATCGAAGTGATGATAAAAGGTGGCCACTTCATAGACTTCGGTCTGGGCCAACCCAAGAAGTTTTGCCAGGGCCGCCATGTGGGGCGCACCCAGTTGCCGATAGCGATCATTGATCCGGTGCAAGTACTCGATCAGCAGATCGTGACGCAGGGGCGGCGGACCAATTAACACTTCCACCTCGGCCATGGCCTCAGGCGTCACTTGGCGGCCTTTCGGCGCCTGCCGTTTACGTTTTTTTGTGGCGGCTGCGGGCGCTATCGGAATCACCGTACTGGTCACTAATCAACTCCAGGACTAGGGGCATTCAGTATGGTGTCAGCTGATATATGTGTCCAATCGATTCGCCAGTTTAATAAAGGAGGGTTATCAATCAATAGTTTGCCCTTATCGCGGCTAGGTGCCTGGCGACACACAGGATTCCGGAGTGTTATTGGCGGCAAACCTGGGATAAAGCGCCATGAGTTTGCGCATCACTCCATTGGTCCAGCCAAAGCCATCCTGCAGTGGATATTCCCCGCCGCCGCCCTTGCGTCCGGTGGTCATGACGTCGTATTTCTCCACCAGCTTGCCACTCTCACCGTAAACCCGATTGACGCCGACCATCCAGCGGCAGGCCACGCTGTCGGCCAAGGGTGCAATCGAGTAGTGACGCAAACCCGAGACGGCGATCCACTGTAAGGGCGGCCAGCCATTGGGTGCGTCCCACTGCTGTCCCGTCACGAGCGGTGTGGTGACAATACCGCCTGCTTTCAGCAGGTCGCGGGAAACAGTCGCCGCCACGGCCGCTGCCTGCGGCTCACTCGCCAGCCCGACAAACAAGGGATATAACGTCGCCGCAGAGATGCGCGGCACTTGCGCCCCCTTCACCCAGCGATAGTCGCGGAACACTCCGCCTGCCGAATCCCACAAGTAACGATTCACGGCATCGCGCCGCGCAGATGCCCGCCGAGCGAATTCAGTCACGCAGGCTGCATCGTGAACCCGCTCGCAACCGGCACCGATCGCTTGCTCGAGTCCAAACATGAGGCTGTTCAGGTCAATCGGGATGATCTCGGTGGTATTGATGGTCGCAAGGTTCTTGCCGTCGGCGAACCAGCGCGAGCCGAAGTCCCAGCCGCTTTCAGCGGCCGCCCGTAGGTCGCGATACAACTGCTTTGGAATGCGTCCGCTGCTTTGGGCCAGCGCCGCGTCTTCGCGATAGGATTCATCGCGCGGCGTATCGGCATCATCCCAATGGCGATTCAACACCGCACCATCGGGCATGGAAACGACGCGACGATGCGCCGTGCCGCGCGCCAAACCTTTCTCGCCTTGCATCCAGAAGGCGTATTCGCGGCGTAACTGCGGCAAGTAGTGCGAATAAGAAGCGGCGGGGTCTTCGCTGCTCAGCAATCCGACCATCGCATAGAAAAACGGCGGCTGTGAACGGCTCAGGTAGTAGCTGCGCGTGCCGTTCGGCACATGACCGTAAGTGTCGATCAGGGAGGCAAAATCCCGCACCATATGCTCGACCAAATCGTGCCGGCCGCTTTCCATCAGCCCCAGCATGGTGAAGTAGGAATCCCAGTAATAAAGCTCGCGGAACCGGCCGCCCGGAACGACGTAGGGTTCCGGCAGCGGTAGCAGCGAGGAATACGGCGGCGCGGACGTCGTGGTGCGGGTCAGCTGATCCCACAGCAGGTCGATGTGGCGGGTGATGCTGACCGGCTCCGCGGTCGGAGGCGCGGGGCCGCTCACCTGCGCCGGCAAAACGAAATTGTCCGCGACAAAGGCCTGCAGCGCCTCGTGCGAAGCAGGTTTCGCGGCATCGAAGCGCGACAAGATTTCCTGAGGGGAGGATTTCGGCACCGCGTCCGCGAAGGTCTTGCTGTCAGGGAATAGCTTCGCGCGTTGCACAGCGACGAAGAGATTTTTGAACAGTACTTGCGGGGGTTGAGGAGCGGCTACGGTCGCTGCCGGCTGCGATTGCCCTTGCGCGGCCGGCGGCGATCGCGCCTGCGCTCCCGGCAACACAGCAACCATCAGCCCGGCACTCAAGAGCCCGCGGCCTATGCATACGGCAAAATTCATTGTCTCTCCTCGCGTGTCGAAGCCGCGGTATCGTCGTGCCTTCCCATCGCGATGTCAAAGCAGCAGAATCGACGAAGCCCGATTCGATACCCGAGGAGCATTGTCATGCCGAAGACGAAAGACCTGACCCGCCGCGAATTCGTCGCCGGCGCCGGCAAAGCCACCCTCGGCGCCATGGTCGCAGCGAGCGGCCCCTTGATCCTACCGAGCCGCGTACTAGGCCGCGGCCAGCGCGCGCCGAGCGATACCGTGAATCTCGCCGTCGTCGGTTTCGGTTCAATGGGATCGCAAAACGCGCAAGTGCTGGCGCAATCCGATCACATTGGCGTGGTCTGCGATGTCGATTTGGCCTACAGCGAACGCTGTGCCGCCGGCCTATTGACCGATGCACAAGGCCAGGCGCGCCCCGAGGGCGTGAAACTGAAGGAGCAGTTCGACAAGGCGAAGCGCTATACCGACTTTCGAGAGATGCTCGCCAAGGAGAAGCACATTGATGGCGTCGTGGTAGCGACCGCCGATCATGTACACGCGGCGGTCGCCAAGGCGGCGATGGAAGCCGGCAAGCATGTCTATGTTCAAAAGCCGCTTACCGCAACCGTGCATGAGGCGCGCATGCTGCGCGAGCTCGCGCTCAAGAATCCCAAGCTCGTCACCCAGATGGGCAATCAGGGACATTCGAGCGAAGGCGCACGTCTGGTCAACGAATGGATAGGCGCCGGCGTCATCGGGCCCGTGCGCGAAGTACATGTCTGGACCAACCGGCCCGTTGTCTACTGGCCGCAGGGACTGGCGCGGCCCACCGGTGTGCCTGCGGTGGAGGCGCCCGGCGGCTTCGGCAATCCCTGGACCTATCGCTACATTCAGGACGTGCTCGCCGCCGCCATGGGCAGCGGCGGCGTGCCGCCGCCGGGTCTCGACTGGGACCTGTACTTGGGTCCGATCGCCGAGAATGTTCCCTACCATCCGGTCTATCACCCCTTCAACTGGCGCGGCTGGCTGGCTTTTGGTTGCGGCGCCTTGGGCGACATGGGCGCGCATCTCATCGATCATCCCTTTTGGGCATTGGGGCTTTCATATCCTTCGAGTATCGAGGCAACCTCGACCCAATGGGGCACCATGCCATTGCCGCCGACGGATCCCGCGGCAGCAAACGCCCCGCCAGGCCGAGCGCCGCGTAAGCCTGTGTCCTATCCGGTCTCGACGTGCGTGCACTATCAATTCGCCGCGCGCGGCAGCCAGCCGCCGGTGAAGCTGTCTTGGTTCGACGGCGGTATTTATCCGCCCCGCCCCGACGTGCTGCCGGATGAAGTCACACTCAAGAGCGAAGGCGGCGTCATATTCATCGGCGAAAAAGGCATTCTCTTGCATGATACTTATGGGTCGAATCCGCGACTGTATCCGCAAGCACTGGCCGAGGCCGCCGCGAGAGTGCCTAAGAGCATGCCGCGAATTATGTGGACCCATGAACTCAACTGGACCAAGGCGATTCGCGGCGAAGCCAAAGCGAGTTCTCCAATTGAGTACGCCGCGCGACTCACCGAAACCATGCTGCTCGGGATAGTCGCGCTGCGCGCGGGACAGGGAAAAAAGATTTTGTACGACGGCGAAACGGGACAAGTCACCAATTTCGCCGACGCCAATCAATACCTGACGCGCGAGTACCGTGCCGGGTGGAACATGCAGTCCTAGCGCTGCGCCCCTAGCGCTGCGCCCCTAGCGCTGCGCCCCTAGCGCTGCCCGCGCAGCGCCTTGCGCGTCAGCCTCACTTGCCCGCCTGCGTCGCGGTCAATGACGAAGTCATAGTGTTCTTTGCGGATCGTGATGTCCTTCAATGTCATTGATTTCCACTCCGCCGGCAGTATGGGTGAATAGGCCTCGACTAGGCCCTTCTCCGCGACCCGCAGGCCGGTGAATCCATAAAGAAGGTTCTGCAGAAAACCGCCGGAAGCCGTCACGAAGTAGCCGGTGTTGTTGGTGGCCGTCTCGGTGCGCACATTAAAAGGCGGCTTGATCAGGCCGCTGGTGAAGTTGCGCTGCAGCCAGGCGACCGCCGAAGCCGTATCGCCGGCGGCCGCGGCGGCAATCGATGCGGGCGCCAAACTCATCCCGTGCGGCTCGTGGTGTCCCTGCCTCACGGAGATCATGATGTAGTCAAAGTCATTGCGGCGGACTTTCTCGCTCATCTGCAAGTCGAGCGACGGGTATGACAGCAGTCCCAAGGTGCTGCCCTCCAAGGGCTCTCGCGGCACACCGGCATCGAAGTCCAGATGCCGCTGCTCAGCCTGCGAAAACGGGATGTAAAGCTTTGAGGCCACCTCAGCCCAATGGGGATCGGGCCGTTCACCGACGAGCGCCGCCGCCGCCGCCGCAATGGTCAAGACCTTCTGCGCCGACACATTGGTAAAGGTGTCGTTTGGCACGTCGTTGTAGCTTTCGGCCACGGAAGTCACATGCACGATCTCATAGCGTCGCTGCTCCGCATTCCACGTTGCGCGGCTCGCCCAAAAATCCGCGACGTTGCGGATGACCGGCCAGCCGCTGCTTCTCAGCCATTCGCGATCATGCGTCGCGAGCCAGTATTGCCACTGCGCAATGGCGATATCCGCGTTGACGTGGATTTCGCGCTCACTGAGCACATGAGCGAAATAAGGAATCTGTTCGCTGCCATTTTCCGGATCCGCCTCCCAGGGATACATCGCGCCCTTGAGGCCGCGCGCCTGGGCGCGGGCCTGCGCTGCCGGCAGAGTGTGAGCGCGGAACATCGCCAAAGATTTGGCGCGCTCGGGGTGCAGCAGCAAGAGCGCCGGAAAAATCCACGTGTCGCTGTCCCAAAATGCGTGGCCCGTATAGCCCGGCGTCAATCCGCAGGCACCCATCGGCCAGCGCGTATCGGCCGTTGATGTTGCCAGCAAATAGTAGAGGTCCGAGTGCACGACCGTCTGCGCCTGCGCATCACCGTCGATCTCAATATCTGAGCGCCACAGTTCGGCCCAGGCAGCACGATGCTGATCGAGAAGCGCATCGAAACCACCCTTTCGCGCAGCGGTTGCGAGCGCAACATCCGCTTGCGCGTCGCCGCCCCAACCCTCGCGTGAGGCCGCGACGAATTTTGTGAACGTATACGTCTTGTCTTTCTGAACCTTGATCTTCAGATTCAAGGCGAGTCGATACTCATTTTTATAGAGCGCGATATCGCTTGGTTCAACGCCGTCCGGCAGTTGCACGGCGGCCGCTTCGGCCATCGTCAGGCCTTGTTCGGCGCGGCCGTCGAGCGCCAAGGTTAGGTTCCTGACGTCACCGTTCGCGGCGAGCACATGCGTGTCGCCGTGATACCAGACGGCGGCGCGATCCGGAGTCGCAGGCGGAATCGCCACGAGCTGCATATTGTTCGCGGCGACGGCCTCCTGCATCTGATCGCCGGTCAACTTGGCGAGCGGCAGGCGCGGCTCATGCGGCGCCCAAAGGTTCAGCGCAAACGACAGTTCCACTGTGCCGTCGAAATCCGGCGTCAGCGAAATCCGGGTTGCGGCCATATGCGTTGCGGCTTGACTGACAAAGGTTGTGACTAAAACCTGCGTGCTGCGACTGTGATCGACGTAGCGATAGCTCGTCGTCAACGTCGCCTCTTTCATGCTCAGCGTCTGGCGGTAATCCTTAAACAAGGCCGGATTTACCGGGACCTGATTCATCCAGAAATGGCCGGCGGCGGAATCGCCGGTCGAGTAGTCGATCTCGCTCCAGCCCGGAATGGCAGCGGGACGCGACTCATCGTCCTTGGCGTAATCCATGAATGCGACCATGTAGGCGAGATTGCCTTCGGTGCCGCGCGGCGCCGTCATGGTGGAAAAATAGCCGTTCGCCAAGTAGCTCGGAAAGTAGTTGGCGAAATCCTGGTCAGTCGCGCTAAGAGTAAACGTGTCGTCGGCGCCGGCGAACGCGGGGATCGCGGTCGCAGCAAGGATCAACGGCAGGATAAAGAGTCTGAATCGCGGATACTTCAAGGCCAACTCCCGATTGTGCGGCACAGCTGTCTATTAAATGCCGAAGCGCATGCTGCGTCGTCAAGCACCTTGCGTCAACGTGTCGCTGGCCGCATCCTGCGCAAAACAGAGTTGGACTAAGTCATGTCGGACACCATCAACCGCGGCAGGCGCAATCTTCTCGCCTTCGGCGCCCTCGCCGCGGTTGGTTGGCGCCAGGCTGCATTTGCGGCGAGCGAAGCCGCCGATGCGACGCCCGCTCCGCTCTCGGAATTGGCGTATGGCCAGGTGCAGTTTGGTGCCGGGCTGCTCGAACGGCAGGCGCGTGAAAATCACCGCTTGGTGCTGGGTCTTGATGAAGACGCATTGTTGCGACCCTTCCGCGTGCGCGCAGGCCTGCGCGCACCAGGCGAGGAACTCGGCGGCTGGTACGACACCTACGCCTTTGCGCCGGGCGCCACCTTTGGACAATGGATGAGCGCACTGTCGCGTTACTACGCGATCACCGGCGATGCGGCGACGCGCGCCAAAGTGCAACGCTTGGTGCGCGCCTACGCGGCAACCGTCGAGTCCCGCGGCAGTTTCTATCGCCACAATCGCTTCCCCTCGTACACGTACGACAAGCTCGTCGGCGGCTTACTCGATGCGGAGAGATTAGGGCTCGACGATACGGCACGCGCGACGCTCGCGCGGACCACTCGAGCCGCCCTACCCTTTTTGCCGCCGCGCGCCATGCCGCGCAACGAGCATGCGCAACCCGGCGAGGATTTCAGCCGGCGCGCTTGGGATGAGAGTTACACGTTGCCGGAAAATCAATTTCTGGCGTGGGGCCTAACCGGTGAAAGGATCCATCTGCAACTCGGTCGCCGCTTTCTCTACGATGAGTTCTTCGCGGCGCTGGCGCGCGGCGACAATGCGCTGCCGGGAAAGCATGCCTACAGCCACGTCAACGCGCTAAGTTCGGCGGTACAGGCCTACCTGTCGCTCGGCAATCCGATGTATCTGGCGGCCGCGCAACAGGGCTTCGCCATGATCACCGCACAGAGTTTCGCGACCGGCGGCTGGGGCCCGGATGAGCATTTTGTGATTCCCGGCAGCGGCGCGTTGGGTGCGAGCCTCGAGGAGCAGAACAAGAGTTTTGAAACTCCCTGCGGCGCCTACGCGCATTTCAAACTCACACGCTATCTGCTGCGCATCACCCGCGACTCGCGCTACGGCGACAGCATGGAACGCGTGCTTTACAACACCGTCCTTGGCGCGATACCGATCCAGCCGGACGGTCATGCCTTCTATTATTCGGATTACACCCGGCAAGCCAAAAAGGCGTTTCACCCTGACCGTTGGCCTTGTTGCTCCGGCACGCTGCCGATGGTTGCGGCCGACTATGCGATCAGTACCTGCTTTACTGATGCGCAGGGTGTCTACGTTAATCTCTACGTGCCGGCGCAAATCAACTGGACGCAGAACAACATGCCCTGCGGCCTATCGATTGAGACCGACTACCCCTACGCGGCCGGCGTGAGCATGACACTTAGGCTGCCGAGCCCGCAGCTGTTTACGCTGAATCTGCGCATACCGGCTTGGGCGCAGGACGCCACTTTGCTGATCAACGGCAAACGCGAAGCGACGCCGCAAAGCGGGCAATTCGCGCCGATTCGGCGCGAGTGGCGTTCCGGCGACCGAGTTGAACTCGAATTGCCGGACGCGCGCAGGCTGGAGAGCGTCGATGCGGCGCACCCGGACACGGTTGCCTTGCTTGCCGGCCCGCTGGTGCTCATGCGCATCGTCGATGCCGACGCGGCGGCGGTGCCCGTGCGGCGCGACAGCCTGCTGCGCGCGCAACGCGACCACCATGGCAAGCACGAATGGCAAGTCACGACCGACACGGGCGCCGTCAAACTGAAACCATTCCTCGATATCGAGGACGAACGCTACAGCGCCTATCAGATGGTTCTGCCGTCCTGATCGCATACATTCGTTTCGCGCTGCCGGCGACGCTCATCGGGTGCGGCGCGATGCACGTGGCCTGCGCGGACGCTGCGAGACTGCAGGGAGAGATCGCTACCGCCGACACAGCCATCGTGGTCGAAGCCAGTGAACACGTTCCGCGGCTTCTGACCCTCGCGCTTCGCGATGCGGCGGGTTGGAAAAATACGCGCGACGAGGCACTGCCCGAGCTGGTAAAGGTGGACGAGGCAGCGCTACCGGTGACTTGGCGCCTGGATCGTGGCGCGACCCGCTTCAAATCGAACGACATTCAAATTGTGTACGTCGCAGACTCGCTGCGCCTCAAAGCGGTGTGGCGGTGGCGCGCGCGTGCGGACTTCGGTCCGATAGAGCACAGTCTATCCATACAAAACTTAGGCAATGAAACCATATGGCTGCCGCTGCAGCCCAGCTTGGTTTTCGGCTGGGAGATCGATCCTGAGGCGGCGCTGCAACGATTTTGGGTGGAAAAAGGCGCCGATATCCCCTCTTCCGAGGGCGCGCATCTCGATACGCTGACAGACGGCGATACCTGGCAGGGTTCTTCCAGTACATACGCAATCCCCAAGCCTGACCGACCGCGGGAAATGATTCCCTACCTGCTCATTGATGAGGCCGCTGGGGAACGGCGCGGATGGTACGTCGGCATGGAATTTAGCGGTCGCACCCGTATCACGCTCGAACGCGCAGGCGCATCGCTGCGCGGCGAGGCGGGGCTCGATCCGAGCCCAGGTCCCTATCGAACCCGTCTGCCGCCCGGCGGCACCTTCGAAACGCCGATGATTTTCGTCGGTGCATTTCGAGGCGGCCCGGATGGCGCCGGCAATATCCTGCGCCGCTGGGTCAGAGCAGTACTCAACAACCCACGCACGCTCGCTCAGCCGTCCTATCCCTTGTTGGTCAACAACAGCTGGGGCAGCGGCATGGCGGTGGATGAAGCGCTGGCGCGTCGAATGATCGAACAATCGGCGCAGCTCGGATTGGAAATGTTTCATTTGGACGCGGGGTGGTTTCGCGACGTCGGCGATTGGCAGGCTAACCCGCGCAAGTTTCCTCACGGCATCGCGAGCGTTGCCGACTTTGCGCACCGGCACGGGCTGAAGTTTGGTCTGTGGCTGGACTGGACCCAGGCCGGTACGTCGCGCGAGCCCGGCGCGCTCAATGTCCATGATCCGGCCATCAAGGACTGGCTGATTGTCGATCCTCCCGCCGGCTGGACACACAGCGAGCCATTCAAAGGCATTACGATTGATCTAGGCGTTCCCGCCGCCAAACTCTGGGCGGAACGCGAACTCGAACGCATCGTCAGCGGATATCACCTCGATATGCTCGAGCACGACGGTTATCTCGTGGCACAGGGCAGTTCGCGAACAGACCACCCCGCCGCGCCGCCCGATTCTGGCAGCTCACGAATCTACGAGGATTCCGGATTCCTTTGGGTTGAAGGCTCGAACTCCACGGATGTCAGCTATCACGCAACCCAAGCCTACTACGCGATCCACGATGAGTTGCGCCGGCGTCACCCGAACCTATTGCTCGAGGTGTGCAACGACGGCGGCCGCATGATTGATTTTGGCAGCGCAGCGCACGGCGATTATTTCTCCGTAACCGACACCTATAGTCCGCTCGCCAACCGACGCGCCTTCTACGATGCCAGTTACGTGCTGCCGCCGGCAATGCTTGAAAGCTACGTGCAAAGCTACCCGGCACCGCGCATCGAGAACTTTCGCTATGTGCTCCGCAGCGGCATGCTCGGCTGGTTCTCGCTGATGCTGGACGCGAGTCAGTGGACGCTCGAGCAGCGCGAGGCAGCGCAGCGGGAATTCGCCCTTTACAAGCGCGAACTGCGACCGCTGATCCGCGAAGCTGATTTGTATCACGTCGCGCAGCGTCCTGACGGCGTGCAGTGGGATGGCATGGAGTACTACTCCGCACGGTTGCGGCACGGCGTGCTGTACGCGTTTCGCGGCAGCGCCGGTGACTTAGCCGTGCATCGATTCCGCCTGGCCGGGCTCAATGGTCGCGGCCGCTATCGGCTGACCTTTCAGGATAACCCCACGGCGAACCGCGAACAGACCGGTGAATCGTTGATGCAAATGGGCGTCGACGTCAGGCTGGCTTTGCCCTTATCCTCTGATCTAATTTTCTTCGAGGAAGTACGCTGAAGCATTCCATCTCGCGCCCTCTGATGACGCTGCTGCTTGCTATGGCCGCGGTGCCCGCCATGGGAAAAGCCGATCCTGAGCCGCGGCTCGCGTTCGATGTCGAGGAAGGTCCGAATCTCAACAGCTTTCTGCGCGAAGGGCCGGTCGCCGCACATCTGCTGCTGCGCGCAGGACAGGATCCGCGCATCTTGATCGCCTTTCCCGCCGGCAACAGCGGCGTGGGTCTATGGTTTTCGCACGGCACCCACGCGGTTAAGTGGACCTTACGAGGAAAACCGCAGCCGCTGATTACCCAAGATGCGCGCGGACGTCCGCTGTACGGCATGACGGCCGAAGCGGTCGCGACCGGTGCTGCGGACTTGGGTCTAAAGCAAGCGGTGCTCTCCAGCGTACGGGTCTTGCGCGACTATCAGGCGTTGGGCACGTTTCCCGCCGAAGTGGCCACCAGCCCGATCAGCCAGGACTCGACCATAACTTGGGCGCGCGATCGGCTCGACGGTGCAGCTGGATATCGACTCAGCATTCAGGTCACTCACGGGGCGCTGCACGCCGATCACCTGACGGCGGCGAGCGACGGCAAGATTATCCTGAAAATTACGGCGCTCAGCGGTGAAGTGCCTCTTACGCCGCTGTGGGGCGAGCATTTGCTCAACGATCGAGCGCAGCCAGATGCGGCGGCTCGAAACGTGCTCACATTCTTGAGCTACAAGGAAAAATTTCTCGCCGGCTCCTGGCGCTTCAATACCTATTTCGGCCGAGACACCTTGATGTCGGTGCGTCTGCTGATGCCCGTGCTTGCCCCCGAGGCGGTGGAAGCCGGATTGGGTGCCGTGTTGACGCGTCTGTCACCCAAGGGCGAAGTGGCGCACGAGGAGGACATAGGTGAGTTCGCGGTTCTCGATCATCTGCGGGCCACCGGCGAGAAGTCCGATGCGCCGACTTTCAACTACAACATGATCGACGGTAGCTTCATGTTGGCACCCGTGGCCGCCCAATGGCTGCTCGATGATACCCGCGGGCGCATGGACGCGGCTGCATTTCTCAAACGCATGGACGGCAGGCGCGACAATCCCAAGGCGCTCGGCGCGGACCTGGTCAGCAACTTCCGCTTCGTACTGCGAGCCGCAGCGAAATTTGCCGGTGATCCGCGTTCACCGAATTTAATCGCACTGAAACCCGGATTTGACACGGGCCAATGGCGCGACAGCAGTGACGGACTGGGCGGCGGACGGGTCCCCTACGACGTCAACGCAGTTTTTGTGCCCGCGGCCCTCGAAGCCGCCGGCCGCTTTTTTGAAAGCCGCCTGCTTGATTCCTACCTGGACTCCGCTGATCGTGAATTGTTCTCACAGGCCAAGGCCATGGCGGGAACCTGGCGCGGCAAGGCCGGACCGCTCTTCGATATGAGCGTACCGAGCGCTACCGCCCGACAGGACATTAACGACTATGCGGCTTCGTTGAAAATAGCCGACGGGGCCGCGCTACGGTCTGTGGACGATTCCGAGGTCTCCTTCCCGGCGCTTTCGTTGACTGCCGATGGCAAGGGCATTGCCGTCGTTCACTCGGACGTAGGTTTCGAAATGCTATTTGGGCGGCCGGCAGCGATGGAACTCGGGCAAGAGGTTACGGCGATCATGCGACCCTTCCCCGCCGGACTGCTGACCCCGGTGGGTGTGGTGGTCGCCAATCCGGTGTACGCCGCGCTGGACATTCAGAGAAAGCTGATCCGCAGCGCCTATCACGGGACGGTAGTCTGGTCTTGGCAGCAGGCGGTACTGGCAGCGGGTTTGAGCCGACAACTACGGCGAGAGGATCTGCCGCCTGCGCTCAAAGAGCACCTGCGCATAGCGCAGACCGAGTTGTGGGCCGCGATTGGGAAGGCGCACAGCATGCGAAATTCAGAACTCTGGACCTGGGACTTTACGAAGGGGAACTTCGAGGTCGCTCCTTTTGGCGCCAATGCGTCCGACGCCGATGAGTCCAACGCCGCACAGCTCTGGAGCACGGTGTACCTGGCGATACCGGCGCCCTGACCCCCTGCCGACCGCTCCTCCGGCGATCATCCAATCTGTGGCGAATTAGCTGCATAGGTTGCTATTGAACAAAATAACAATTACATTCAGCCAAGGTGTGGTCGTCAGCGGACACTTTAGAAGCCAACCCACCGGCGAAAGAAGACTGCTCAAGCAGCCAACTCCGGGGGTCGATGTTTGCTCGACGGCCTTCCCTTCTGCGGTTCTAACACTGCATGGGTACAGGTGACTTGGGGGGTGGAAATTGCAGTTTTTACAGAGCTTTCAGACTGATCGCTGCTCAACAGACCGGTTAGCTTTGACTCGATGCGTGCGCGATGAGCACGCGGCCTGGACCTACATTAGCTTTCCGGCTTTTTGGCATCTAAATCCATGCCAAGTTTCAACAATCCAAATTGTCCGTAACGCATTACAGGTTCAAGTAGTTTAATCCGGGGGTTCTGCCGTACGCCTAGGCGCTTTGCATTTTTACAACATCAATCATTTGGCGGCTTGTGTTCAGATTTGGATGCGGGTTGCGAGTTATTAACGCATCAAGGGGAGAGTTTCATGAGACAAAAAACCAATAGAGCGCGCCGCGCCCGCTTGGCGAAAGAGGCAATGTCGCGACCGATAGGCCGCGGCGCGGTGCTCAATTCCGTCGCCGCCGCCGTGGCCGGAATCCTTTACTGTGCCGGCAGCGCCTACGCAGCCGACGAACAGACATCCGCCGCAACCCCCACCAGCTCGCTCGACGAAATCGTCGTCACTGCTTCCGCACAAGGTGTCAGGAAGCTAGACGCAAGCTTCAACATCGTATCGATGAATCTCGAAGCAATTCAAAACGCGAACCCCAAGAGTGTGGCCGAAATTTATAAAAACTCGCCTGGCATATGGCCGGAAGCATCCGGCGGACAAACCGGCGTCAATATTGACGTGGCCGGCTTCCCCAACGGCGGCGGCGATTCCCCGTATTTTACGACCATGATCCAGGGCTCACCCCTCTACGGTGCTCCATACCTGTCTTTCATGGATAACAGCTCCCTGATCCGCTTCGACGACACCATCGAGCGCGTTGAAATCGTCCAGGGTGGAACCAGCGCAATTTTTGGCCCAGGGCAGCCGGGTGCGACGGCGAATTTTATTTTGCGGACCGGCTCGGACAAATCGGAAGGGTCGGTTGGCCTTACGTACGGATCTGAGGGAATGGAACGTGTCGATGCATTCATCAGCGGCAAGATCATCGACGGATGGTACGGAAGCGTGGGTGGCTTTTACCGCAATTCCGATGGTATACGTGATCCGCAGTATCCGTCCGACATCGGCGGGCAGCTGACCGGCACATTGAAGCACGATCTGGACAATGGCTCGATCATGTTTTGGTATCGAGTCCTGCAGGACAAAAATCAGTGGGTCGCCGATTTCCCTTACATCGTTGTCAACGGGGACCCGAAGCCATACCCCGGCTTTAACCAGCTCAACAACACGTACAACAGCAAGCAACTGCAAAACTTCCTGATACCGAGTCCAAGCGGCGGTTTTGAAAACGACGATATCAGCAATGGCCGCGGCGCGGCACTGCAATATTTCGGTTCAGAACTGCATATGAATTTCGGCAATGGTTGGTCCATCAGCAATAACTTCCTGGTTGATGGCGGCAACGTCAACACCTCAGCGCTGGTCAACAACGGCAACCCGCAGACATTGTCGAGCTACATTGCCTCACTAACTCTACCAGCCGCGTTGCCCGCATCCGCAGTCGGGGCCCACTACGCAAACGGTGCGCCGGTGAGTCCCGATCAAAGTGTGCTTACCGAACAAATATGGTTCGTGCGCAAGAAGATCCTGAATGTGACCGATGAATTCCGCTTGTCGTTGGACTTCGGCAACGGTAATACATTGACTGCCGGCGTCTATGGAGCCTACTACACGGACAACGACAACTGGTCTATCAGTTCCAATGTTCTGATGGATAACGTGCCGAACGCCAGTCCGATCATCTTGCAGGGCGTCTCAGGCGGAAATATCTACAATGTGACCAGTGCTCAAGGCATCGTGAACTCCAACGGGGGCTACTACATCCTCGAGCAGGGCAAAGCCACCAACATTGCCCTCTATTTTTCGGATTCATGGAAACTGGGCAGTTGGATATTCGATGCCTCGGCTCGTCTCGAACATATGAATATGACGCAGCAGACCACCAATGCATCGCCGGTGCAGCTGGGCTCCCAGTTCGACCTGTGGGATAACGCAGTCGACTTGCCCAACGGTACCTACACGACCGCCGGTAAAGTCAGCACCATACCGACGTTTTCAGTGGGTGCCAATTACGAGTTCACCGACCATATGAGCGCCTACGTGCGCGCAAACAATGGCGTGCACTTCGCCAACTTCGACGATGTCCGTGCCAACACCATCGGGCCTCTGAGCGGAGCTGCGAATGCTGCCGCCACGACGAACCCGCCCCTTCAAAGGATGCAGAACTACGAAGGCGGTTTCAAGATTCAAAATCGCTATACGTATGTCGACGCATCAATCTATTACAAGGAGTTCTCGGGAATCCCGTATACGCCCGTGAATATTCAGAACCAGCCGATTGGTCCGCAGGAAATCTATGGTTCGACCGCCAAAGGCGTGCGGCTCGTCGGCAGCGTGAATCCCTTGGCGGACAGCGATATACAGCCTCTGAAGGATTTCAGCGTCTCGGTGAACGCCAATTACGTAGATCAAAAATATAAGGACTTCCAGGGCTGCTACATCTACACCAGTATCCAGAACGTAGTGACCTGCGGCTCGATCAATGGCCAACCGCTCGCTCGTACACCAAAGATGCGGGTCAGTGTGACACCCCAAGACATCCAGAATTTCAATTTGGGTTCTTGGACGGGCACTTTGACCGAATTCATGACTTACGAGCACGTTGGTCAACACTATCAGGACGGCACGGGCTTGAATCCTTTGGGCACTTATTACGACATAGCCGCGGGCATCGTTGCTACGCTAGGCGATAATTGGCAGCTGCGCATCATGGGCACGAACCTTACCAACCAAATTGGTTTGACCGAGGGTAATGCCCGATTCGGCGGCAACGCGGTGCAAAATAGCGTTGGTTTCGGACGTTCAATCGAAGGCCGCGAAGGCAGCATTCAGCTTAAATACAAGTTCTAAGTATCAGTGTGGAATCATCTCCCCTCGCGACGACGCGAGGGGAGATTCTCGTGAAGCGGCTTCAATCCCTGCGAGCGCTCATATCTGGGACGACGTCGAATGCGACGGTGAGCCGCGGTTGCTCGCTATGAAATGGCAGCGTGCCGTGCCAGAAATACGACGGAAAGAGTACCAGCCGGCCAAGTTCCGGACGCACCGATAACTCGGCGTCTAGCGAGGGCATCGTGATCATCCCCGGCGTGCCAAAGCTAAGAATCCCTTCGGCCGTGTGACCCGCTCTCATGCTATCCGGAAGCTGAATATAACAAGCCGAGGATATCCATCCCCGAGGATGCACGTGGCTTGTGTGATAGCCGGCGCTGTGCAGACGTACCGACCAACTACCGTTGAAGCGTGAAGCGCCCCGGTTGCGACGCCGTAGCGGATCTTCGCCTCGGCCGATCTGTTCACGGTAGCGCGCGATCGGTGCGGCAAAGGCCTGGAAAAGCGCTTGAATGACCGGATCCTGGCTGCGCGAAAGATCTTGAGTGGTCTCGGTGCCCTGGCGCAACGACTGGTAAAGAAGCCGATGGCCGTGCGGATTGTGAAGAGCGCTCAAACGCAAGGTGGCTTCCGAGAGGAAGCTGCAAAGATCAGACCATCCCGGAGGTGTCTCGAGGCACTCCGACAGCACCATTTTGTCGTAATCGCAAAGCACCTCGTGGCGCGGATCGTTCAATAGCCGCAGCGCCGTGGCTTGCATGGCAATGAGATACTGATCATCGGGAGTCGCCTTCAGCAGAATGGCGCACTCGCTCATCGCTGCCGCGCCCTCTCCGACGCCCAGGTAGGCGGCGCAAAGGAGTTTCCGAGCTGTCGCGTTGTTCGGCTGCGCTCGCATGGCCCGTTGTGCGAGTGTCAGGGCGCTGCCAGGTTCGAATTCCAGCGCCGCCAGTCCCGCGCGGATGAGCAACGCAGGCGTGGGCTCGGGTCGTGCAGCGCGATTGGCGAGACATTCATAAGCACCGCGCGCGTCACCCGCGCCCTGCAATAAGGCTGCTTTCGTAGACCACAGTGCATCGTCATGCTCGTTTTTTGCGAGCGCCTGATCCAGAGCGCGCGTGGCCTCGCTTATGCTGCCGGTGCGCATCCACACAAGTTGCGCCAGGCTGTCATGCGCCTCGGCGCGGTGCGGCTCCAATCCGACGCATTCGCGCAAGGCCACCTCGGCCTGGTCGAATCGCTCCAGAGCGATGAGGCTGCGGGCATGCGTGAGTTGCAGCGCCGCCGTGGGTCGGGTGCGGGGCAGCAGCGTCTCACGCACCACGCGCTCGCCCTCCTCCGGCTGGTTGTCCGCATTCAACGCAACAGCCAGGGCGTGTGTCGCGGTATGGTTGCCAGGAGCAAGTGCCACGAGACGACGATACGTTGCCACCGCTTCGCTTTGACGGCCCAGAGCGGCATATGCCGCCACGTGCAGTGCCGAAAAATCGTCATCGACCTTGCCGCTATTGCACCATGGGGTCGCGATGTCGAGTGCAGCTGCCGGCTGGCCCGCATCCAAGTAGTAGCGAACCAACAGAAATGCGGCGCGCGGATAGCGAGGGTAGCCCTGGATCGCATGTTGCAACATCGGTACGGCCTCGGCGCTGCGCCCCGCAACCAGCAATAGCTCCGCCAGGGTGGTCAACGTGGGAGCCCACTTAGGGTCTATTTCGAGCGCGCGCCGGAGCAGCGACTCCGCTTGGCTGAGGTCACCCAAAACTTGTTTGGTGCCGGCAAACAGCCGCAGACCTTCCACGTATTCAGGATTTGCGTTTACCAGAGTTTCTAATTGTGAGTGGGCTGCGCTGTATTGGCCGGTTTGCAGCAGGCCGCTGATGCGGCGCATGGAATCAGCCAGCATAACTGACATGGAAACCTCGGAGAGGCTCGAGGCCGCGACTGCGTGGCCCCATCACCGGACATCAATTGTACTAGTTCCGACCTCATCTGACACATCGTTGCACAGCCTTGGCGCAGCCCAATGTAGCCCGGTCTTGCGCCAACAACAGCGATCTGAGACGCTATAGCCAAACGACTACAACGAATTTGGGGATCCTCCAATGAGTGTGTTTCTACGCTTGCTCGCGGGCGGCTTGGTCGTCACTGCGTGCGCTCCGTCGGTGGCCTTTGCAGATAACGCGTCGGATATACAAGCCCTCAAAGAACAAGTCCGGGCGATGCAGCAGAAAATCGACCAGCTGAGTGTTCAGCAGCCTCAACAAACAACGGGGACTGTCCCCCCGCCTGCCCCCACCAACCAGGGCACTGCTGCTACCGATGAGCGCAAGCGTAGAGAGGTGCCGTCATTGACCTACGCCGGCATAACCTTGTACGGCACGATCGATTTAGGTATTGCTTACTTGAGCCACGGCGCACCCTTGAGCTCAAGTTGGGGGCCGGGATTGCCCTATTTCGTGCAGAACTACAGTAATCGCTCGATCTTGACCGTCGGCGGCAACGCCTTGAGCCAATCGAAGATCGGGCTTTCCGGTGTCGAGCCTCTGGGGTTCGGCGACTTTACCGGCGTCTTCCGCTTGGAGACGGGATTTGATCCCTGGTCTGGAGGACTGGTTGATGCCGCAGGTTCATTGGTGGCAGACAATGGTAGGCCGGCAAGTACAAAAATTTCCTCTGGCGATTCCAGTCGTGAGGGGCAGCCCTTCCAGGGCGCGGCCTATGCAGGCATCAGCTCAAAAACCTACGGCACGTTAACTTTCGGCCGGCAAAACGGATTGGAACTGGACAACCTCGTGAAGTACGACCCGCAGCAGCAGTCTCAGGCATTCTCTCCGATCGGACTTTCCGGCAATGCGGCCGGAATGGGCGATACCGAGGCCGCGCGTCTCGATAATTCCTTGAAGTATGTGCTTGGCGTCGGGCCGGCTCGCTTAGCGGTGATTCATCAGTTCGGCAGCGACGGCTACGTACCCCAAAACGGCAACCAGATCGACGTGGGCATGGATTTGGCCGGCTTCTCGATGGATGTGCTGTACGGGCTGCAACACGGCGCGGTGTCGGCCACGTCTTTGACGGCTGCGCAGTTGGCGACCGGCGTCCCGGCGAACTCACTCGCAGCCACCGTTTCCGACAACACGTCATATTCGGTGCTGGCGAGCTACAACGCCAAGGATTACTTTCCGATCAAGCTGTACGTGGGTTGGGAGCGGGTCAAGTACAACAACCCTGAGCATCCACTGCCGGCGGGGAGCGTCGGCTTGGGCGGCTATGTGCTGAGCGTGGTCAGCAACACGGCGTTCAACATTCAAAGAATACTGCAGTACTCATGGGCAGGCGCGCGTTGGTCCATAACGCCGGCATTCGACCTGACGGCTGCATACTATGTTTATAACCAGAAGTCCAATGCGGCCAACGGTTGCCGAGATACCAGTGCGGCCACTTGCGCCGGCCAGTTGCAGGACGCTTCGATCGTGGCCGACTATCATTTCACGAAGCGTTTTGATGGCTATGCCGGCGTGAATTACTCACTGGCCCAAGACGGCCTCGCCAGCGGTTTTCTGTTCAAGAATGACTGGACGCCGATGACAGGCGTCCGATTCAATTTTTAGTCGGCGCACGCGTCAGAGATTGAGTTGCGAAAGTCCTGGGTGATCGGAGGGACGTGGCGCCTTCCGATCCCAGTGAAATTTTCGCTCCGTTTCCTTGATGCAAAGGTCGTTGATGCTTGCGAAACGCCGCCGCATCAGGCCCTCGGAAGAGAATTCCCAGTTCTCGTTACCGTAGGAGCGGAACCAATTTGACGAATCGTCATGCCACTCATAGGCGAAGCGCACCGCAATTCGGCTTTCCCCGAAACACCACAGCTCTTTGATCAGCCGGTAGTCGAGCTCCCGTACCCACTTCCGAGTGAGAAACGCGATGATCGCAGGGCGCCCTGCAACGAATTCGGCGCGGTTTCTCCAGCAACTGTCCTCGGTATAAGCGAGGGCCACCTTCGCTGGATCACAGGTGTTCCACCCATTCTCGGCAGCACGCACCTTTTGGACTGCGGATTCAGACGTGAAGGGAGGAAGTGGCGGACGGCTCTCAGTCATATAGTCGGTCCTGTCCGGGACTCAGATCAAACGTTCGTCCTGTAAGGCATCGGTGGGCTTAGAACCCCAAAGCGCATAAAACAAAACATACACGTAGCACACTGCGGGGAGCAAGTAGGACAACTGCAGACCGATGCGATCGGCCAGTACGCCTTGCAGAGCCGACGCCGCACCGCCGGCGATGGCCATAATCAAAAGGCCGGAGCCTTCTTCGGTCAATGGCCCCAAACCTTTGATACCGAGTGTGAATATCGTTGGAAACATGATCGAATGGCAAAGTCCGACTGCAATCAGGCTCCACATGGCAAGGTGGCCTTCAGTGGTAATGGCGATCATCGCCAATACCAGCGCGCCGATGCTCACCGCCGCCAACAGCCGCGCAGGTGCGACCCAGCGCAGCAGCAAGGCGCCGATGAATCGACCGGCCATCGCGCCGCCCCAGAAGAGCGACACATAGCCCGCGGCGGCCGCGTGAGTCATGGCTCCGATATTCGGCATCGATATGAAATTGACCAGCGTCGACCCAATTCCGATCTCCGACACCAGGTACAGGCAAATCGCGGGCACGCCGAAGACGAGATTGCGATGGCGCCAAAGACTGTGTTTCGCGCGCTCCGCTCGCGCCGCTCGACGATTTTCCTTGCCCAAATCCGGCAGGCGAACCTTCCACACCAGCAACGCCAACGCGATGAGTATTCCCGCGATGATCAGATAGGGTAGTTCCACCGCCTGCACGTCGGCCGCGCGCTGCTGCGCCGTCAGGATGACATCCCCGCCCTCCGCTGTGCCCGATGAACTTCGCGCGAGAATCAACATGCCGCCGAATAAAGGTGCGACGGTGGTGCCCGCGGAATTCAGCGCTTGGACCAGATTGAGGCGGCTCGACGCAGTTTCGGGCGCGCCGATGACCGCGACGTAAGGGTTGGCGGCGACCTGCAGCAATGTAATCGAGGAAGCCAGCAGGTAAAGCGCCAGAAGAAAGACACCATAGGATCCCAACATGGCAGCGGGCACGAAGCCCGCGGCGCTCAGTGCCATTCCGACGAGTCCAAACACAATAGACAACTTGTAGCCAATTCTCTCCAGCAGCTTCGCCGCCGGCAGTGCCATCAAAAGATAAGCCAAATAGAACACGAATTGAATTAACAGCGACTGCCCATAGTTGAGAGAGAACACCGCCTTCAGATGCGGCACGAGAATGTCATTGAGAACTGTCGCGAAGCCCCACATGAAAAACACTGTGGCCAGCACGGTCAACGCCAGGGTGTAACTTTGGGCAGGGCGAGCGGTTGTGTTCATCAGAATTCGCGGAGACTAGGACTTCACGGTCGGCCAGCCGTCGTCGGTCCAGATAATCGGTTCGATTCGCAGAGCGGGAACCCCGTGATTCAATTTATCGTACGCATGATAGACGATGTAGTACTGGCCATCATCGTTGAAGACGGCGCAATGCCCGGGTCCACGCCAGCGGCCCTGCTCCCTGAGATCGGCGCGCAATATCACGGTGCCGTATCCCTGCGCCATGCTCTGGCCTGTGCGGCCGAGGAAAGGACCCGTAACATCCTTGGAGCGCCCCACCGCCGTGTAATAGGTGCTTTGCACGCCTTTGCAGCAATAGTCGTAGGAAGCAAATAAATAGTAATAGCCCTTGCGTTCGATCATGAACGGAGCTTCGATCGGATCCGGTGCGCCCGTAGGTTCTGGACGCGACGCCAGCGAATACACCTTGGTATCGCCGTCCAAGGGCTTGCCAGTGCGCGGATCGATGCGGCGCATTTTGATGCCGGACCAGAAGCTGCCCCAGATAAGCCAATGCCGTGCTTGCAGGTCGACAAAGCGAGCCGGATCGATCGCGTTGAAGTCATCGCGCTCGTCGGATATCAAGACCAACCCTTGATCGGTCCAGCCGTATTGCGGCGAATCGGGATCAAGCGTGGTTGCAGTCGATAGCCCGATCGCCGAGCGATTCGATCCAAACGTCGAATACGCGTAGTACAAGTAATACCGGCCGTTGAACAGAGAGATGTCCGGTGCCCACATGCCCTTGGTCCCCGGCACGGCGCTCGCCGCCCAATCCGGAATGCCTGAGAACAGCGGCGGCCTCATCATCCAATGCACCAGGTCCTTCGAGGTACGCAGAGTGATGCCGGGACTGCCGGGCATAGAAGTGCCGAAGACGTAGTAGGTGTCGCCCTGTTTGATGATGCAAGGATCATGGGTGGGCGAGATGTCGCCGCTCATGCGCTCGTTGATCGACTGCTCATCGGAGTAATCGACAGGCGGCCGCAGGATTGCGCCTGCGACCGTCGCCGTTACGGTGCCGATGAACCAACGCCGTGTCGCCATCGGTTGAGCTTGCTACAGTTTGAAGCGCAGGCCCAGAGAATACGTCTGGTCAAAGCGGCGCGTATCACGTGGATAGTCGGCCTGCGAACCAAAATAGTCCTGGTAGTAGCTGTTCAGCAAATTGGTGGCATCAAAGGTAATGGTGAGCCGCTCGAGCACTCTATAGCTTGCCGAAAGATCGAGCCAAGGCTGGGACTTCGAGAAGATCTCCTGGGGCTGCATGCCGCCGCCGGGCGCCGGACCCACGTCAAAACCGTCGCGCCAGTTATACGCGACCCGCAGTGTTACGGGTCCCTTCTCGTAAATGCCGACCAGGTTGTAGGACCATTTCGAGATGTTCTGGAATTCGCCCTGCACGTAGGTGGCATTCGCCTGCATGCCCAAGCCATTCAAGAGTCCGGGAAGGAAATCGAAGAATTGGGTGTAGCCCAGTTCGGCGCCTTTGATGTGTCCGGCCGGCGCATTGGTCGGTTCGGTGACCTGGTAGACGATCCCGCTGATTGTTTGCGGCGTAATCCCGTTTTGAATATAGCCATCGATGTTTCGAAAGAAAACCGCGCCGGTGAGTGCGCTCTGCGGCTTGAAGTAATACTCAAGAGAGAGGTCGGCATTGGACGATCGTTCAGGACTCAAGTTAGGGTTGCCTGCAGTGCCCGAGCCCAACAACGTGGCCGTCGAGGCCGAGAGCGACAGGCCGGGATCGAGTTGCGCGAATGTCGGATGAGTGACCGTTTTGCTCGCGGCGAATCGCAGGAAGAAATCATCCATCAGCGTGAATCGTGCGTTCAAGCTGGGCAGCCAATCCCACGTACTCTTATCGGTTTCAGTCGGCGTAACAATCGACATGACGTTGCCAGAGGCATCGGTCGTGACCACCAACGTGTTACCGGCCATCGAGGCGTCCGTTCTGACCGCTCTTAGTCCGATGTTGCCGACCAACGGGTGCGATCCGAGGTCGAAGGCAAAGTTAGCCTTGACGTACGCGGCGTAGCTCTTTTCACGATCATCGAAGGATTGGGTGGGATCGGCATCCGGCCGCGTCCCGGTGGCCGAGAGGCCGAATTGCTGGCGCAGATAGCCGGCATTGTTGATCAGCCAGTTCGGGTCCGCGTCGGTCCAGTTGGTCAAACCGAAGGCACCGTCGAATATCGAGCCCGGAGTGGTGTGATAAGCAACACCGGGCAGCGCGTTCAAGGCGACGAAGCAAGCGGGAGCAACTATTGGGGGGGTTCCGCGACAATCGTGGCCACCGGGATTGTCTGCGCGGTTGCGGGCGAAGCGATCGCCGAATCGCAGGCCGGCGGCAATGGACTTCAAGCCTGTGACATCGTCCAATTTGAAAGTCAGGTCGCCTCGCCAATCAACCTCGTTGCCGGATTGCTCCTGCCATTGATCGTAAAATTGGCGGATATGATAATTCGATGGATCGTTCAGGTTGAAACCAGGCACCGACACGAACGTCGTGCCCGTCCCGTTGTAGTTAAAATCGGCGTTGTAAGTGGGCGGATTGTATTCGGTGTCGAGAATGATGCCTTCCTGCGTAAATTTACTGTTGGTGTAGTCAACTTCGCTTGTTAACGTGAGTCTCTCGCCACTCCATTTGATGCCGCTGGCAATCTGGTAAGTGTCGGTCTTTGGGACGAAGGATTGGTCGCTGGTCAACTCATAGCCGCCCCCCGTGAGGGTTTTCACTTCATCAGTCCCCGGAAACACCGTTGCCGTGGCCGGATTCGCACCTATCCAAGGTAGCCCGACGAAGAAATCATCGTTGTTCGGGTTGCGAAACCGCGTGTAAAAGCCTTCCGCGAAAACCTCCGTGTTGGCATTCGGACTCCATTGAAAGGCAATGTTCGCCGATGAGCGTTCGCGGTCGCCATTGATGGATTGACCGCCTTGGGTAAGCGGGATGTAAGCGATGCCTCCCGGCCCAGTCGAGCCAGGCACGGGCGCGATTGATTGGCTGGAAATATAATTATCCAGGATTTCCTCTTTGTAGTCATCCCGGATATAGGACACGTCGGCCAATAGGCCGAACTCGCCGATGTCAGTCTGCCAACGGCTGCTGCCCAACAGGCTTGCAGCCGGGTCGTTGTGGCCCGACAACGTGCTATGGATTTCACGAAACGTGCCTGCGACTTCGGTTCCGGCGAAGTCGAACGGCCGGTGCAGACGGACGTCGACCACGCCGGCAATGCCGCCCTCGATATCGTCCGCCTTCGCGGTCTTGTCCACATCGACGCGCGCCAGCAGTTCTGCCGGAATATCTTGCAACGTTATGAAGCGGCCCGTGGAAGTGAATATTTCGCGGCCGTTGAGCAGGGTTTCGATGTCCGGCAAACCACGGATCAACAGTTGGGTCGCTTCGGCGGCGTTTCGGCTTATCTGCACGCCCGTGACATGCTGCAGCGCTTCGATGACATTGTTGTCCGGCAGCTTGCCGATGTCTTCGGCGACAATGGAGTCGCGCAGCTGATCTGCATCCTTCTTATCATTGAGCGCCGACACCACGCTGGCGCGCACGCCGGTCACGATGACCTCAGTCAGTTCGTCGTTATTGTTGGAACTTGCGCTCGTGGCCGTCTGCGCGGAAATGGTTCCGGCAAACAGAATCAGCGCCGATGACCCGAGCAGAAACAGCACGGGTCGATGACAATTCTTCATGATCCCCCCTCCCCCATTTCGTTCGTCTTTCAATAAATCATACAAGATGACTCCATTGGTAATACAATTAGAACCACTCTGATCACGACTGTCAAGCGCCGCCCGGCCGGTCGCTGGCACGTTGCGTCGGCGAGACATTAAGATGTCAACTACCTCAACTTCACGACAGGGGAAGACATGTCGCTCCGGCTGATTCAATTGCAAACCACAAATAGCCGCAGATTGGTGGCCGCGCTCCAAGACAGCGAACGCGCAGTGCGTCTGGAAGGCGTCGAGTCGGTGTACGAACTTGCCACACGCGCAGTTGCGGAAGGTCTTTCGCTGGCGGATGCGGCATCGCGTCGGCGAACCACGGACATCATCATGTTGGGCGATGCAGCAAATGGATTGCGCCTGCTCGCACCAATCGATCACCCGGATCCGGCTCATCTGCATTTGACCGGCACCGGACTGACGCATTTGGGCTCAGCGGAGAGCCGGGACAAGATGCATGCGCTGGCGGCAGCAGGCGGCGCACAGACGGATTCAATGCGGATATTTTTGCAGGGACTCAAGGGCGGCAAACCGGCTGCCGGCGCAGTGGGATGTCAACCGGAATGGTTCTACAAAGGCAACGGTTTCAGCGTTGCGACCACGAACGATGACCTTCCCGTTCCGTCATTCGCCTTGGATGGCGGCGAAGAATCAGAAATTGCCGGCATCTACATCATTGACGCTACCGGAAGTGTCCGGCGGTTGGGATTCTGCCTGGCGAATGAATTCTCGGACCACGTGACTGAGCGTGAGAACTATCTTTGGCTTGCGCATTCCAAGCTGCGCCAGGCAGCCTTGGGCGCTGAGCTGCTGACGGGTCCTCTGCCGGCGAACGTGCAAGGCACGAGCGCGTTGCTGCGAAACGGCGCAACGGTCTGGCAGAAGCCCTTTTTGAGCGGCGAGGACAACATGTCGCACACGGTGGCGAACTTGGAGCATCACCACTTCAAGTACGATCTCTTCCGCAAACCGGGAGATGTCCATGTTCATTTCTTTGGCTGCGGCACACTCTCATTTGCCGACGGCATAAAAACTCAGGAAAATGATGTGTTTGAGATCCGAGCGGACGCATTTTTGTTGCCGCTGCGCAATCGCGTGAGCGCCGCGGCGCCCGCCAAGTTTTCGCTGCAACCTCTTTAAGCGGCGCGGGCACGGCAGCTGCGGGTCAGTTTGGGCCCCTCACGCATCGGGGTTGTGTCGCGTGTCAGCCCGGTATCAAGCCACGCAAATCGGCGCTGTTCGATAAATTATTATACTAGTATCATTGTATTGTTACACTAATAGTCGGTGCGAGCTGATCGCCAACTACTATGAAACCGGGGACTGGAATATGTTGAGGGGATTTCGAGCGCTAGCGGCGGCTTTGTTGGTCGGCACCGCCATGCTGCTGAACATCGGCGCGAGGGCGGCCGAAGCCAAGCGTGAGCCATTCGGCGCTCTGGCCGACGGCAGGCAGATTGAGTCCGTGATATTGAGCAACAAAGCGGGAATCCGCGTGAGGATCATGACCCTGGGGGCCGCGATTCAGTCGCTGTCGGTACCAGATCGAAGCGGACAAGCCGGAGATATCGTGCTCGGTTTCGACTCGCCCCAGGGCTATCTGCAAAACCCGAGCTATTTCGGCGCCACGGTGGGACGTTTTGCCAACCGCATTGCCAAGGGCCGTTTCACGCTCGACGGAAAAGACTACACCTTGGCAACCAACGACCACGGAAATCATTTGCACGGAGGACTCAAAGGATTCGACAAAGTTGTGTGGTCGATTGAATCGTTCAAGAGCGCATCACCCGCCACCGCGGTATTTTCCTACACGAGCCCGGACGGCGAGGAAGGCTACCCCGGCACGCTGCACGTCACGGCGAGCTATTCGTTGAACGATGCGGCAACGCTGCGTGTGGAATTCAAGGCAACGACGGACAAAAGCACGATCGTCAATATCAGCAATCACAGCTATTTCAATCTTTCCGCCGAAACCGGCGCTCCGGTCTTGAGTCATTTGTTACTCGTCAATGCATCGAAATACACCCCCGTCGATGCCGGATTGATCCCCACCGGTGAACTACGTGCCGTTGCGGGAACTCCCTTCGACTTCCGCAAGGCCACGGCAATCGGCACGCGGGTTCGCGACGGCCGCGATCAGCAGATCCGCTACGGCCGCGGCTACGATCACAACTTTGCGCTTGACGGCACGGTGGGCGAATTGCGGCTGGCGGCCCGCGTCGCGGATCCCTCGAGCGGGCGCATCATGGAGATCTTCAGCAAGGCCCCGGGCCTGCAGTTCTATTCGGGCAATTTCCTGGACGCGACCATCGCCGGCAAGGGCGGGCGGCTTTATCGCGAGGGAGATGCGCTGGTCCTCGAACCGCAGCTATTTCCAGACGCGCCCAATCAGAAGAGCTTTCCCTCGGCGCGATTGGATCCCGGTAGCACCTATGTGAACACGATGGAATATCGATTCTCGACTGATAAGCCGGCGCGACCGCCAGAGGTGAAGTAATCATGTTTTCTCACTCGCGAAGACGCTTTGTGCGCCAGGCCTCGATGGCAGGTCTGATCGCCCCGGCGTTGGCCTTCGCGCAGTCGCCGCTGCGCGCCGATGCCACGACACATATTTACGTCGACTCCCGGCGCACAGTCGCCGAACTCGACCGCAACATGTTCGGTTCATTTCTCGAGCATCTCGGCCGCGCCATTTACGACGGCATTTACGACCCCGGTTCATCGCGCTCCGACGTCAACGGTTTCCGCAAGGACTTGCTGGAGGAAATCCGCACGATGCGGGTCCCGATCATCCGCTATCCCGGCGGCAATTTCGTTTCCGGCTACAACTGGCTGGACGGCGTAGGTCCCGTACAGAACCGTCCCCGTCAGCTCGATCGCGCCTGGAACTCTATGGACTCGAATCACTTCGGTACCAATGAATTCATGGCTTGGTGCAAGGCAGTCGGCACGCAGCCGCTGATGGGACTTAATCTCGGCACCGGCACTCCTGAACAAGCGGCAGATCTTTTGGAGTACTGCAACATAGCGCAGGGCACCCGCTGGAGCGACCTGCGCCGTCAACACGGCATCGCTGAGCCCCACAATGTGCGCAACTGGTGCCTGGGCAATGAAATGGATGGTCCCTGGCAGATCGGCCACATGTCGGCAACAGAGTATGGTCTGAAAGCCGCGGATGCGGCGCGCCAAATGCGCGCGGTTGATCCCTCGGTGCGGCTGATCGCATGCGGCTCCAGCGGCACGGGGCTGCCGACCTATCTGGACTGGGATCGGCAGGTGCTCGAGGAGTGTTACGACTACGTCGATGCGCTTTCGCTGCACCTCTATGTGGGCAACACGCCGGCGGAGACCGGCGGCGACAGCGCAAAATTCCTGGCCCTCAATATGAACATGGATCGTCAGATTGCCGAGGCTGTAGCCGTTTGCGACTACGTGCGCGGGCACAAGCATTCGCCGAAAAAACTCTGGGTTTCCTTTGACGAATGGAATGTCTGGTATCGCGCCCGCAGCGGCGCGGCCCTGGACGGTGCGCGGCAGGAAGCGCCGCACCTGCTGGAAGAGATCTACAACCTGGAAGATGCGCTCCTGGTGGGCGGCATGGTCAATACCCTGCTGCGTAACGCGGATCGGGTGAAAATCGGCTGCCTGGCTCAGTTGATCAATGTGATTGCGCCGATCATGACCAATGCCACTGGCTTCTATCGCCAGCCGATCTACTACCCGTACAACTGGGCGCTGCAGATGGCGGAAGGCTCGGTGCTGAATCTGTTGGTGCAAACACCCACCTACTCGGTGCCGCACATGGATCCGGTTCCCTATATCGACGCGGCCGCCACCTCTTCAACGCAAAGTGGAAAGTCATCCCTGTTTGTATTGAACCGCGATCTTGTCAAGGCGCGAACAGTCGAGATTCACTGGGAAGACGCCGCGCCCGGCCGCCTGATTTCCGCTCAGGTTCTGACCGGAGATGACTTGAAGGCCAGCAACGGCTTCGACGCCCCGCACCGAGTCGAACCGCGACCCCTGGATAAGCCTGTTACTCGCGGCGCCAAGACCACGATCGAGCTGCCGCCGCGCGCTTATGCAGCGATACAGTGGGGCAGCTGAGGTCAACGATGCGCAGTATCGTTGCAGACACGGCTACCCAGCGGCGCATCTGCCATAATGAGAAGATATCTCATGCGAAACCTGTCATGCCACGTCCTCAACGCTTGAACCGGCTTACCACCGACCGCGCAATGTCCAGCCACGATCAGATAGCAGCGATACTCGGCACCGAGATTCTCAAAGGTGTGCATCGCGCCGGCGACAACATGCCCCCCGAACCCGACCTCATCAAGCGCTTTCAGGTTTCGCGCACGGTGATGCGCGAGGTTACGAAAACGTTGGCCGCCAAAGGCTTCGTCGTGTCGAAAACCAAGGTCGGCACGCGCGTCCGCGATCCCGTGCATTGGAACTTCTTCGATGCCGATGTGCTCGCCTGGCGGGTGCGGATCGGGCTTGACGATGAATTCATGCGCAGTCTCACGGAGATTCGCCGCGCGCTCGAGCCCGCCGCGGCAGCGCTGGCCGCGCAACGCCGTACGAACGCGGATCTGGCGCGTCTGCGACGGCATGTCAGCGAAATGGCGCGCAGTGGCCATACCCGCCGAAGCTTTGCCGAAACCGACCTCGCGTTTCACCTGGCGATCGGCGTAGCGTCCGGGAATCCTTTGATGCGTTCCGTTGCGAGCGTCATCGAGGCTGCGTTGGTTGCCTCGTTCTCCTATAGCTCGCCCGTCGACGATGCGGAAAATCAAGACATCACGGTGCAAAGCCATGCAGCCATCGTCAACGCCATCGAGGCGCGCGACGCGCAGGCGGCGGCGGACGCCATGCTGGAAGTGATCGATGTAGGCGTGCGGCGCATTGACGCCACGAAGAAGAAGCGGGGTGCCAAGCGATGACGCGAGGACCGCTGCGCTCACGGGCGTGGTTCGACAATCCAGCCAATCCCAGCATGACGGCCTTGTATCTCGAGAGATACCTGAACTTCGGCCTCACCCTCGAAGAGTTGCAGTCGGGTAGTCCCATCATAGGTATTGCGCAGACCGGATCGGATCTAGCGCCCTGCAATCGGCATCACATCGTGCTGGCGGAGCGGGTTGCGGCAGGTATTCGCGCCGCCGGCGGCGTGCCCTTGGAATTCCCAGTGCATCCCATTCAGGAAACAGGCAAGCGCCCCACCGCGGGACTTGACCGCAATCTGGCTTATTTGGGATTGGTCGAAGTTCTCTATGGCTATCCTCTCGATGGCGTCGTACTGACCATAGGCTGCGACAAAACCACGCCCGCCTGCCTGATGGCGGCCGCCACCGTCGATTTGCCCGCCATCGCTTTATCCGTGGGACCGATGCTAAATGGCTGGCACAAAGGTCAGCGCACGGGGTCCGGCACCATCGTCTGGAAGGCGCGTGAGATGATGGCGCGCGGCGAGATCGACTATCCCGGCTTCATCGAATTGGTCAGTTCCTCGACTCCGTCCACCGGCTACTGCAACACCATGGGCACCGCGACGACCATGAACTCGCTCGCCGAAGTGCTCGGAATGCAACTCCCGGGTTCGGCCGCAATTCCGGCGCCTTATCGGGAGCGGGGACAGATCGCTTATGAGACCGGCAAACGCATCGTCGGCATGGTGCAAGAAGACCTACGTCCTTCCGCCATCATGACCCGCGATGCATTCATCAACGCGGTCGTGGTGAACTCGGCGATCGGCGGTTCCACCAATGCGCCGATTCACATGGCCGCCATCGCGCGCCACATGGGAGTGGAATTGTCGCTGGATGACTGGCAATCGCACGGACATAGCGTACCGCTGTTGGTGAATCTGCAGCCGGCCGGTGTCTACTTGGGCGAAGACTATCATCACGCCGGCGGCGTGCGAGCTGTCGTGAATGAACTCATGAAGCAGGGTTTGATTCGGGAAAAGGCCATGACGGCGAATGGCCGAACCATCGGCGAGAACTGCCGCGGATATGAGATCCGCGACACGGATGTGATTCGGTCTTTCGCGGCGCCGCTCAAAGCCAATGCGGGCTTCATTGTGTTGCGCGGAAATTTGTTCGATTCGGCCATCATGAAAACCAGTGTGATCTCGGACGACTTCCGGCGTCGATACCTGAGCGATCCGGGCCACCCCGACATGTTCGAGGGACGCGCCATCGTCTTCGACGGACCCGAGGATTATCACGCGCGGATCGATGATCCCAGCTTAGAGGTCGATGAGAACTGTTTTTTGATCATGCGCGGCGCCGGAGTCATCGGCTATCCAGGCGCGGCTGAAGTGGTCAATATGCGACCGCCCGATTACCTCATCAATCGCGGCATCACGGTGTTGCCGTGCATCGGCGACGGGCGCCAGTCCGGAACCTCGGCGTCTCCGTCGATACTGAACGCCTCACCGGAGGCCGCTGCCGGCGGCGGATTGGCCATTCTCAAAACAGGCGATCGTATTCGCGTCGATTTGCGCGCGGGAACAGTGAACGTTCTCGCCACGGATGCCGAACTCGCTGAGCGCTGGCGGGCTCTGGCAGCGGCCGGCGGCTATCAATACCCTGCCTCACAAACGCCATGGCAGGAGATTCAACGCGGAATGATCGATCAGCTCGGCGATGGCATGTCACTGACGCCCGCGCTGAAATATCAGAAAATAGCTGAGAAATTCGGAATCCCGCGCGACAATCATTAGCCTGCGCCGCAGCTAGAATTCGAAATTCAGCCCCAGAGGTAGGTCGTCTTGGTCTGTGTATAGAATTCCACCGCGGCGAATCCTTGCTCGCGCGCGCCATAGCTGGATTTGCGCGAACCGCCAAAAGGCACGTGATAGTCCACGCCTGCGGTCGGTAGGTTCACCATTACCATGCCGGCGCGCGCTGCGCGTTGGAAGTTTCGCGCATACTTCAGCGACGTCGTTACGATTCCCGCCGAGAGACCAAACTCTCCGCTGTTCGCGACGGCTAAGGCTTCGTCATAGCTGCTCACGCGGATTACGCTCGCCACCGGCCCGAAGATTTCCTCGGCATTTACCCTCATGTTCTGCGTGGTGTCCGAAATCACCGCTGGTCTCACGTACCACCCGGGCTTGTCCAGGGACAAGCGATCGCCCCCCGTCAGGATTCGGCCACCCTCTCTCTTGGCGATCTCGACGTACGACAGCGTCGTATTCATCTGAGTCTCATTGACGAGGGGGCCCATCTGGGTGGATGGATCAAGGGCATCGCCGACTCGAAGCGCGGCTGCCCTGGCCGCCAACGCGGCGACAAATCGATCGTAAATACCCTCGGTAACGATGAGCCGGCTGGACGCCGTGCATCGCTGGCCCGTCGCGAAGAACGCGCCATCGAGCGCGCACATCAAGGCGCGCTCCAAATCCGCATCGTCGAGCACGACCAGCGGATTCTTGCCGCCCATTTCCAGCTGAACCCGCGCCTGACGCTCCATGGCGGCCGCGCCGACCTTGGCACCGGTTCGCTGTGAGCCGGTAAATGAAATGCCTTCGATGAGCGGATGCCGAACGATGGCATTGCCGGTCTCAGCGTCGCCGAACACCATATTGAAAACGCCGGCCGGCACGCCGGCCTCGTAAATGATGTCCGCCAGGGCACTCGCCGTAGCGGGAGTCGGGCTGGCGGGTTTGATGACGACGGTATTTCCAAAGGCCAGCGCCGGTGCCGACTTCCAGGCGGGAATGGCAATTGGGAAATTCCACGGCGTGATGAGGCCAAACACCCCCAGCGGCTCGCGAGCCGTCATGACGTCGACTCCAGCGCGGGTTGAGGCAAGATTTTGTCCGTGGAGGCGCAGAGCCTCCCCTGCAAAGTACTTGAAAATGCGCCCCGCACGCGTGACTTCGCCGATGCCCTCCGGTGCGGTCTTGCCCTCCTCGCGCGACAACAGACGGCCGATCTCCTCGCGCCGCTGCAAAATCATGTTGCCAATTTTATCCAGAAAATCCGAGCGAACTTCCGGTGAAGTCTCGGCCCATGCGGGAAACGCTTTGTGCGCGGCCGTTGCGGCCGCATCGACTTCCGCACTCGCTGCTTGCGGATAGCGGGCGACGATGTCGCGCGTATCGGAAGGATTTTCGCTGTCCCGAAGCGCGTCGCCTGAGATGCGCTCGCCGCCGATAAAATGCCTGAGAGTTTGGGTGGATGTTGCCATATCTGTTCCGGCTGCAGGTTGGCTTCGAACTCTAACATTCGAGGGTCACTGCGGTGCGTGCCATTGCCAATTTTACCGCTAGTCATATTATAATACTATATGAAATCAGGAGACCGCATGCCCACACCACGAATTGCGATTTTTGGACTGTTGTTGTGGGTCAGTGCCTGCGGCGGGGGCGGCGGCGGCAGTGCCCCGCCGCCAACCACGCCTCCCCCGGTCAACACCGGCACCGCTGCGACGATGGATACCAGCGTCAATTTCAACCTTAGCAACCTGAACAGCGGCTTGTTGCTCGATATTGACGGGAGTTCGCAGACCGCGGCGTCTGCCGCCGTGCAAACCGCGGCCAGCGGCTCACAAAGCCAGTTGTGGCACTTCATTCCTGCTGCGGCCAATCAGTACAAAATAGTCAATGCCAACAGCGGCCAGGTCCTTGGAATCAGCGCGGCCGCAACGACGAGCGGTGCGGCCGCCCTGCAATATGCAGACAACGGCACGAACGATCACCTGTGGGAAGTGCTGAGCGTTGGAGGCGGGCAATACAAGATTCAGAACATCAATAGCGGCCTTTTGCTCGACATCAGCAGTGCGTCGAGGTCAGCGGGCGCCGACGTCGTGCAATCGAGCGATAGCGGCACGAGCAGTCAACTTTGGACGCTCACTGCCGCAGGCGTCGCATATGTCGGCCCAGGAGCGATCACTGGCAACACTTCCCCGGTACACGATCCATCGATGATCAAGACCGGCACCACATACCTGCTCTTCGCGACCGGCGGCGGCATCGAGCAGCGGACCTCGGCGGATCGCACCAATTTCGCACCGGCGATCACCGAGCACGCGTTCATTTCGCTGCCGCAGTGGACGGCGCCCTATACCAACGGCACCGATTTATGGGCGCCCGACGTTTCATTCAATGCCGGCCAGTACTACCTGTATTTTGCCGCCTCGACCTTTGGCAGTTCGAATTCAGCCATCGGCTTGGCGACGAGTCCCACGGGCGCCGTTGGTACCTGGGTCGACAGCGGCTCGGCCATTCTGAACTCTGCAACCTGCGCCGGTTCGAATGCCATCGATCCGGCATTTGTCGGCGACGCCTCGGGCAATTGGTGGTTGGCTTTCGGTTCCTTCTTCAACGGCATCAACATGGTTCAGCTGGATCCCAGCACAGGCAAGCCGCTTGGTGCAGCACCGACTTGCTACTCGCTGGCGCAGCGCACTGGAACCGCGATCGAGGGTTCGACCGTCTATCTTCACAACGGCATGTACTACCTGTTCGCATCCGTGGATGTTTGCTGCCAGGGCGTGAGCAGTACCTACCACATAGTCGTGGGCCGCTCGAGCAATCCTCAGGGCCCGTACGTCGACCGCGGGGGAATTCCAATGTCCCAGGGAGGCGGCACGATCCTGCTCGCAACCCACGGCAATATCATCGGTCCCGGCGGCCAGGATGTCTTCAACGATACCGACGGCGACGTACTGGTGTACCACTACTACGACGGCAACAACGCGGGAACGCCGACGCTCGGCATCAACCTGCTGGGCTGGACCAGCGACGGTTGGCCGTTCGTGCATTGAGCGGGCTCACGGCGCAAAAGCTTTCACTTCGATGAGGCGAAAATTTGCGTGAGCAGGATTCGTGAAGAGCAGACGCAGTTTTGGTGTGGCCAACGCCGAAAAAGTGATCTCGTTCTCTCCATTCGCGAGCGGCCGGCTCGGTTTGCGATGCTGTGATGGAATGTCTTGCCAACCACGGGCAGTTTGATACTGCAGGCGAAAGGCCTTGGGCGGTAAATACACGGTACCATCCGCGAAGAAATATAGTTCGACCGAACCGATGAGGTGGTTCTGCCGAAAATCGACCTCATACCAACTAACTTTTTCCGCGGCATCAGGCGACCAACCGTTGGGATTACTCGGAAAAAACCAGAGCCGGCCATCGATCGCTTCCGATATGACGGATAGCGGCCCCACCGAGGAAGCGCTCGGCACAGGGCCATCGGACAGGCCAGGATTGGCCGCGAGATCAACTCGCCGACTTGCCCTAGGCGCGACTGCTGCTGCGGGGAGCGGAATCGAAACCCTGCCGATCGGACCAGGACCGTACAAGCGTTTGCCGTCCACGAACACGGACAATCCGCTACCCGCCCCATACCTGACTCCATCGACATCATAAGTTATGTCGACGTCATGCCCGTGGTAGGCGAGGTTTTGCAGCCTAAAGTAGCGTATGGCGGGGCCGCCGGTGGCCAGAGCCGTAGGAATCAGTGGAGCGATCTCCAGGGTCTCATCGCTGCTCGGGCGTAGGCCAATCAAGCCGGTGATGATCAGATCTACGTAAGTCGAATGCTCATAGTGATGGGACCGCTTCAGCCCAACGATCGGCCTGCCCGTGTCGGGGTTGTAGTCTTCCTGGATGTCCGGGCGATCGCCGCCGACCAAGTGCTGGCTGGTGTATTGACGCAGAAGCCGCAAATAGTCGGCAGCTGTGATGACGGATTGGGAGTAGTCGTCGAGCAGATTTGCCAGGCCCGTCAAAACCTGCGAAGTCTGGAAGGGCCACGACGGCCCGTTCCACTGACATTCGGGCTTTCCCGAGGCGCTTTCATAACGATACTGTGTGAGATACCGCGGATACGACGGCTCCGCGGTGCGCAACCCGAAAGCGCCTCCAAGCTCCGACGAGGCCAGCACGTGCTTCCATGCGTTGACCAACTTCTCGGACTGCGCTTTGTCCCTCGAAGGAAGCTCGAATGTCCAGGGCACATACCCGACCAGCTCACGGCCGCGGATGAATTCGCCGGCGGTCACATGTTCGGTTGAGCGCTGATATCGGTCTACGAAATGCTCCAGCGAGGGGTTCCAAAGCTGTTCCACGACCGCTGTCGACAAATTCGCGGCTCTGCGCGAAAACTCTTTGGCTAAATCCGAATTGCCTGCGAGCGTTGCGAAATGCGCGATCGCCAATGCGTTGGCGTATTGGTAACTGTTGATCGACGGCCGAAACGCGAATCCGCCGGTGAAACCGTTGTGATTTTGGTCGAGACTAGGTTCTCGCGCGAATCCAGCGCCTGACGCGTCGATCGAGGCGATGGTGTACTCCGTGGCGTCGAGCAGCGGCTCAATCCAGTACAGCCCTCGTGCCCGATCGAAATGATCATCCCATTCATCGAAAATCGCCCGCATTTCCTCGAGATGCCGCAACCCCGGTGATGGATCGCCCGTAACCCAAGTGCGGCTCTCCGTCGCAGCAGCGATGGCTTCGGAAAAGTGCCGATCATTGGCGCCGCCCGTGTACAGGTGATCGATCAGGCTGTCGATGATCGCCGGATCGCGTAGCCAGCGGCCTTCAAGGATGTGAAAAGAGGCGGAATCATTGAGATCAGTGAACGGTTGCCGCGCCCAGGGCACATTGTCGAGAAATTCCAGGACCGTCGTGCCTTCTGGGCCAATCTCGCGAATATGGGACCTGAAGACTTTCCATCGATAGTAGTAGACATCCTGAATTTCCGGATCATCGATCTCCAGAAATGGGATATTGCGTAAATACCAGGGCGCGTCCGCACCAAAATATTTCGCCGCGATATTCTCCCGAGATAGATTCGGCTGCCCTTGAGCGGCGAAGGCGAAGCCCAGGCCCAGTGCCGTCAGAACGAGGCGGCTTAGCCCTATTCGACAAATGGCGCCACCTCGACGCGACGTCCGCACAAGAACGCGTCTGCCACCAACTGAAGAGGCGCGACATCTGCGTCGATCCGCCGTTGGTGCACGAGGCCGGCGAAGTGCGCATACAGGTTTGGATATTCGTCGCTCGGCGTGATGTTCACCGCCTGCCCATCCACAAACATCTTTGTGCCGCCCATCGAGAGCGTCAACCGGCCTGCGTCCGTCTCAACCTCTATGTCCCATGTCTGGGGGCCTGTCTGCAAGAAATCCAAGTTCACGGTGACTCGCGCGCCGTCCGAGCACTGCAACGCCAGGTGAGCCGCAATCGGCGTCTCGCAATTCGACGGGAAAGACAATTCGGCGCCCTTCAGTGCCAGCGATGTTGGGATAATTCGGGTCAGAATGGAGAGTGCGTTGATTCCCGGATCGAATACACCCAGGCCGCCCGCTTGCCAAATCCACTTCTGGCCAGGGTGCCAGACACGCACGTCTTCCTTCCAGTTGATGACGACATTGATAATCTTGCGTGCCCCAAGCCACTTGCGTGCCGGCGCGACGGCACGAGCATGACGCGAATGCCAGGAAGCAAAGAGAGTCAGCTTGTTTTCTTTCGCCAGGTCGATGAGCGCCAATACCTCGCTTACGGTGACGCCGGGCGGTTTTTCCAACAGCACATGACAGCCGTGCCGCAAAGCATATAGCGCCGTTTCGTAGCGCACCTGAGGCGTTGTACACAATGAAACGGCGGTAACATCCGAGTGTGACTGCAGTAAATGGTCCAAGCTTTGGTAGCTCGGCGCACCATCGAGGCTACTGTGGGGACTCGCAATTGCAATTAGTTCAAAGGCAGCGTTCGCCGCCAACGCCGGCAGATGCTGATCTCGCGCAATCTTGCCCAACCCCACAACGGCGATCTTTATGGGCATGCGATCTCGGTGATCTGTCCCACCGGCCAGAACTCTCCATTAGTCATACTAATCAAGAGTACAGGATGGAAACGGGCATCAGCAAGGAGAATCGTCAGGGGCGGTCGCGGCTATCGCGAGGTGGTCTTGGGTCGGCGAAACGCGCGTCTGCCAACCCGGTGACATCGAGTTTGTAGACAAACACATCGCCGGCGTGCGGCTGGCTCGCCAATGTCTCGGGACTCATGTCTTGTCGAGCCGAGGTTACATAGAGCAGATCGAGGTTTTTGCCACCGAAAGCGATGCACGTGGGCTGCGTCGTTGGAATCTCAATTTCCATATCGATCGAGCCGTCTAAAGCATAGCGAACCACGCGGCCGCCGCCCCAATGGGCGTTCCACACGTAGCCCTGCGCATCGACATTAGATCCGTCGGGAAACGCTCCAGCCGGGGTGCGCGCAACGACTTCGCGGTTGCCGATCGTGCCGGTATGCGCGTCGATTTCAAAACGCAAGATCGCGCGATGTGGCGTATCAGCAAAATAAAGATGCCGACCGTCCGGACTGAAGCAGATACTGTTGGAAATTGCTATGTCGGTAAGGCAGACCTCCAAGGTCCTCCCTCGAAGGCGATATAACTTTCCCTTAGGCAACCCCTTACCCTCAACCATCGAGCCTGCCCAGAAGCATCCCTGTCTGTCCACGCGGCCATCGTTGAAGCGCAGGTTTTTAGCCTCATGTTCGGGGCGCGCGAGCCAATCAAGTGCCCCCGACTCCGGGTGATACATTGCAAAGCCTGACTCAAATGCCGCGACTATCTCGTCGGAACCTTGGACGAAGCCGAAGGATCCTAGCCTCTCGGGCAAGCCAAAGGCCTTCAGTGCATCGCGATGCGGATCGTAACGGTATAGGAGCCGCTCCTGGATATCGGTCCACCAAACACACTCTTCGATCGGATCCCACGAAACGCCCTCGCCGAGCGTGTTGGCCACGGAAATGACATTAACGAGTTCAGCGCTTTTTGCAGTGCTCATACGACAGCGGCTATCGGGGCAATGCTGCCTACTATATCTAATGGTCTCGGTCTCCGCAGGGAGGCTCTAGATCATGTTCATCTTGACCAAGGCCGCATGATCCAACAACTCGATCAAGGTTCCCGCAGGGTCGCGAATGAATGCGGCAAACGCGGGGCGGTCGTTTGGAGCGGCCGGGTTCATTTCCCTCTGCATCGGCTCAGTTGGGTTCCGTTGTATCGCTGCGATATCGACGCCGCGGCTCACCAACTCTGCCAGATGAGACTGCAAGTCCGGCACGCTGAAAGCCATATGCTTGGTACCGCCGCTCAACAAGTCTGTATCGGGATTTCGACGTTGATCCGGCACTCGAGCGCCGGCCCCAACCTGCCACAGTTCGATCCAGTAAGTGTCGCGCTTAAGAAAAGCCCCTTGCGCCGAAATTGCCTCGATATCGAAACGTGAATGAACCGCAAAACCGAGTATTTCGCCGTACCACGAAATTGCTGCGTCGATATCGGGCACAGAAATGCTGACGTGATGCTGATGAAGAACCGGGATAGCGGGTCTATTCACTGGGCAAACTCCGTCCTTCGCTTCGATGGCGACTCGCCAACCTGCTACTTTATGAACTTATAGCGTGCCGCACGCCCTTGGCCCTGAACCGACAGATCGGTAAACGGATTGCGCTTGGGATCGCTCACCACCTTGTATAAATCGTAAAGCCGCGGCAAAAAGACGCCCCAATTGCCAATTTCCTGTCCGCAATGTTTTGCCCAGACAACGCCGTCCTCTTTGGTTTCCTTACGCCGGGTTCCGATCCCGGAGGATCTGCCGACGACGCCATAGTCCGTGGCGGACCACTGATGTATGCGATATCCCATCGGGTCAGGCTTACGCATCGATTCCTCATCCATTCCAAGACCGGCGCAGATCACCACATGTTCGTGGACGATGACGTCGCGAATGTGATCGGGAACATCTTCCAATTTTTCGAAACGAATGAAAATATTCTGGCGACGCCCATCGTCCCAGGTCTGCGGCGCGTTATGAATGGCCCCGAGCGGATTGCCGTGCACCACGGGCACGGGCCAAAGCAAGGGTTCGTGCTGCTCAGGGTGCCAGAGGATGAATCCCTTCTCCATATTGCTCCAGAACCAATCAATCATCCGGGCCGTGACCTCGTCGTGCTTCCAGTCAAGGTGCGTACCCAATTCGTCATGCGAAACGACGTAATCCATGAAAATGCTCCAACGATCAGACGTGCTTACGAGAACAGCGGAAACATCACGCTCAACAATGCGTGGCGCCGCCATCGATCCGGAAATCGGCCGCGGTCACCCAAGTCGATTCATCCGACGCAAGATAAACGGCACACCATGCAACATCTTCCGGCTGCCCCAGCCGCTGAATCATGCTCTTTGCGAGCACGGCTGCAGTGAAACCAGGATCCTGCAGCCTCGGTGCCGTGGCACTCGTGACCACCAATGCGGGCGAGATCGTGTTGGCGCGAATGCCGTGCTCAGCCCCCTCCAATGCCAGTTGACGGGTCATGGCTAACACTCCGCCCTTTCCAGCGCAATGCGCGAGAGCCGGAGAACCACGCAGTACCACGTGGGCGTTGGCGGATGCAAAATTGATGATGGACCCTCCGCCGCGCGCGATCATTCTTGGCCAAACCGCCTTACAGGCAAGAAACACCACGTCAAGTTCTCCTGTCAGCGTCCTGCGCCACTGGGACTCGTAGTCCATCTCTTGAATCGGTGCGAATGCACCGAACGCAGCGGCATTCACCAAAATGTCCACACCGCCAAATCTCTCCACCGTCGCCCCGACCAGGCGCTCAACATCTTGAGGATTCGTGAGATCGCACGGGTGAATGCTCGAGACGGCGAGTTGATCTTTCCGAGCGAGTTCTAGACCCTCTTCGGCCGTGATCGGATCGATGTCGCAGCTCATGACCTGTGCGCCATGTTTCGCGAACATCAAAGCACAGCCCCTGCCGATCCCGCTGCCGATCCCGGTAACGATGGCCACCTTCCCTTTCAATCGATTCGACAGCATCGCTTCTCGTTCAGAACCGGCACTAAGGTGAATTCCAAGACTTATAGCCCTGGGCATCGATTAGAGCTTCCAAGCTGCCCGGTCGCAAGACCGCGGGGAGCGGACTTTCTTTCCCGGGAACCGAATAGTCATAAATGACCCGTTCGGTGGTCACCATCGAAAAAGTACCTTCATCGGCGACGAACGTGGATGCCGCGGACCGAATATCAGGATAGGCCTCGGCGTCGTTGCGCAACACCGCCAGGTCATGCAGAGAATTGAGCCAGATTTCCTCGATACCGCCATAAAGACCCACGCCGCCCCGCTCGAACAAACTGCCCTTGAAGATTTCAGGATTCAGGGTCAATTGTGGATTGTGTTGATATTTTCTCAATACCCCAAGTCGCCGCATATGCTTCACAACGACCGGTGCGTACTCAGTGCGCCAGCGATTTACAAATTCCTCCTGTGAAACCTCGGGACGCCGTTTGAGGAAATGAATGAGCTTAACTCCGCCGGACTTGAAATCGGGAGCCTCGTATATCGGATGCGTACTCGTCAGTTCCAGCGCAAAATTGCTGTCGCCAAAGCTGTGCGGTTGCATGCGCTCGCAGTAATCGGCCGATTTGAACGGCAACACCAGGCTTTCGAGATCTTCCACCCAGTGATCGGCCATGTTGTCCCATGCCATTGGCGAGAGCGGATATACAAGCCTGTCGCTCACGACCCCGTGCACCGAATAATGCTGAGCATAACGCTTGAAGCTTCGCATGACGGATGGCGTAGTAATCATTAGGGCCACGTGGATGATGCCCCACTCGTAAAAATATCGCTCCTGCGTGTCTTGTGGTTTTCGTCGCGCAGCCAGAATGAACTTCAGCATGGTTCTACGCTCGCAATTTCAGTGCCATTCCTGTACATAAACAAGCACTTGGACTAGTATGGTTTTGACTGTACCACTAAGCGGTACTGTTGTCTCATAATAAAGAAATGCCGGGCGAGGCGCTGACTGTTGCACCGCCGAGCGGGCAATCAGCTCACGGCATCATGTCGGGGGAAACCAATTGGTCAGAGTAGATGCTGAAGAAGCAGATCGAACTCCCGGAAAGCTCCAGGGATTTACGCTGCTCCGGCCATGCACTCTATCAACGATGGGGATCGTGTTGCTGGTCCCCATCGTTCCGCAGATGTACGCGAACTTCAGCTCGGTACCCAACGCGGACTACCTCATTCAGGGCGGCGTATTGACCATGCCGGCACTTTGCATCGCCTTGTTCTCGGCGTTTGCCGGCTGGCTCGCTGATGCCGTGGGCAGACGACGGCTGCTCATCGGCGCGGTACTTTTGTACAGCGTGGTCGGAATTGCGCCAATTTTTCTCGACAACTTGTACGCGATCATCGTAAGCCGCATCGGCGTGGGTCTATGTGAAGCGGCAATTCTGACCTTGAGCACGACCATGATCGGCGACTACTTCAGCGGACACGAACGGGAGAAATGGCTCGCAAGCCAGACAGCGGTTGCCTCAATTTCAGCGGTGCTACTGATCGTGGTGGGCGGCTGGCTCGGAAGCATGTATGGATGGCGCGGACCCTTTGCCGTCTATGCCAGCGGCTTCCTGTTCGCCGTTGCGCTCATCTCCTTTACCTGGGAAGTACACGGCACGTCCACACCGACGGTTGCCGCCCTGTCGCTCGGCCCTGCATTTCCCTGGCTGCACATGACGGGCGTCTGTGGCGTCACGTTGCTCGCCTCGGTCATGTTCTACACCATGCAAACCCAAGGTGGATTCGCATGGAACATTCTGGGTATTTCGGATCCCGCTCGAATTGGCGTGCTCGCCAGCATCGCGAGTCTCGGCGTGCCCCTCGGCACGTTTATTTTTCGCGGTGCCACGAAGCGGCTATCCACCAGCCACCTGCTGGCACTGGAATTTTTGATCATCGCCGGCGGCTTTCTGGGCATGGGTAGCTCGCATGACTACCGGCTGTATCTGTTGGCGGCGAGTTTGAATCAAATCGGCTGCGGGATGATATTGCCCACGTTGCTGATTTGGGCAATCCGCGGTCTCCCCTTCGAGATTCGCGGCCGCGGAACCGGGCTGTGGACGGCGGTCTTTAGCGTCGGCCAATTCGGGTCCGGCATCACCATGACTTACTTCGCAAAAATCATGGGAGGCTTGCTGCCCGCCTTTTCGGCCCTGGGAGCCGTCAGCTTGTTTGCCGCCGCGATGGCTGTCACCGCGCATTTCAAAATTCAATTCAGCCGCGCGAAACAACTGCAGAGAAAGGCGGTTCCGCCATGAGCAATCCGCACGACGTCGTCGTCCTCGGCGCGGGCCACAACGGGCTCGTGGCGGCCGCGTACTTGGCCAAGGCGGGCAAGAACGTACTGGTGCTGGAGCGCAAAGCGTGGGCAGGCGGTGGAGTTTCCACTCGGGAACTCAACACCCCCGGATTTTGGCACGACGAACACTCGAGCGTGCACATCATGATTCAAGGCAATCCGCTCATAACCTCGGACGAGCTTGGATTGTTTGGCCGCTTCGGACTCAAGTACAACTACTCCGACGTGCCGCACGCGACCATCTTCGATGATCAAAGCACTCTCATTACCTATAGGGATTTGGACAAAACCTGCGAGTCGATCGCCAAGGTGTCGGCACATGACGCGGAGGCGTACCGGAGATTTGCGGCGAACAGCGCGAAAATGCTGCCGCTGATCCTTTCCGGCCTGTACGCGCCGCCGCTGCCCATGGGCGCGTTGGTCGCGATGCTCGATCAGAGCGAGCAAGGCCGGGTCATGTTCGATGCCATGCAGCGCAGCTCGCTCGAGGTGGCCAACCGGGTCTTTGAGAGCGACAAGATGAAAATTCATCTGCTGCGATTGGTGTCCGAGAACCTGCAAATGCCCGATGAGTTGGGCACCGCGATGGGCATGTACCTGATGCCGGGCATCATTCATGGCTTCGGCGTATCGCAACCCGTCGGCGGCAGCGGCAAGCTATCCGAGGCGCTGATTCGCTGCATCGAGCACTATGGCGGTCAGGTCCGCTGCAACAGTGAGGTCAAACGGGTTGTGGTGAATTCCGGCCGTGCGAGCGGAGTCGAGTTGGCGGATGGCGAACGCATCCACGCTCGCGATGCCGTGATCGGCGCCATTCACCCGCATAAACTGCGTCAATTCGTCAGCGGAATTGACGCAGGTGTACTGGAACGGGCCGAGAAAACCACGCTTGCGAGCTTCAGCTTGTTTGTCAGCCACTACGATTTGCACAGCCAGGCAAAATTCTACGCCGGTGAAGAAGTCGGCCGCGCGACCATGTTGGAAATGCTCAGCACCAGCCATCTTTCGGAAATGCTGGATGATTTTGATTCGCTGCGCCGCGGACGCATTTCCCAGAGGCGGCTAATCGCGGGCGGGGACGAAAGCATCAATGATCCGAGCCGTGTTCCCGCGGGCAAGGGCATGTTCCACGGCATCACCTTCGCGCCGTACGATCTGGCGGACGGCGGACCCGGAATGTGGGATCAAATCAAGGAGGACATGGGAGATCGCAGTCTCAACGCTTACCGCAAATTCGTCTCCAACCTGACTGCGGAAAACATCATTGCGCGTTCGGTCTACTCGCCGTTAGACCTGGAACGCGGCTCACCGAACAGCATGGTCCGAGGCGATGTGCACGGAGTTGCGCCGTTTTTCTATCAATCCGTCGGCCATCGACCGACGCCTGATCTTGGACAGTACACAGTGCCGGGCGTCGAGCGGCTCTATCTGGTGGGCCCTTTTATGCATCCCGGAGGCGGAGTCTTTGGTGCCGGGCGCGCGACTGCGATCAAGATGTTCGAAGACTTAGGCATGAACTTCGAAGCAACGGTCGGCGCTGACCGCTCTGACCGCGCTGACCGCTCTGACGGCAATGACAAATCCAGTGTGAGTCGCGCAAGGAAGGCGCAGGGCCCCGGCATTGGCGGTCCCGCCGAGATTCCTCCGCGCGAGGGCATGACCGTCTATGGCGCCCAAAACGAAGTCCTCATGAATGTAACGGCCATTGAATCCGAGGGCGATGAATTGGTGGTGAAGGGCAGGATTTTTGGCGCCATGCCGTTGACGGCAAAGATTCCACCGGAAGAAATGCGTGCCGCGTTTCGCATCCTGAGTCTTAGGCGGATTTTCTTCTTGATATCACTCTTGTTTCGCCGCTCCTCCCGCAAGCCAGTCAAATGAGCTTGGTCTTTTCTGCGTCCCTGAACTGCGTCCGTGATCTGCATCACGCTCGGCACCGAAGCCCTGCTCGGAGGCTATCGGACTACGAATAACTGCGATCGCACACACGGTCGTTCGTTAATGTTTTGCCCTAAATTGCCGCCTCAATGGGTATCTCGCGCAATCAGCCCAAGCGGCTAGGGTCATTTTCAATGCTGCAATTCGCGCATCCGCGCTCTTCGATGGGAGTCGTTACAAACGCGGTGGTTCTCTGCGTCTTGGCGGCACTGAGCGGTTGCAGGGGCAGCAGCAGCAACATCAGCCATAGCGAGTCGGCGCGGACCTATTCCCTCGGCACTTCGATCAGCGGGCTTGATGCCCCAGGACTCGTGCTGATGGTCCATTCAGGGCCTCAGAGTAGCGGCGCGGATTTCTTCCACACGATCAACGAATTCAACTTCCCTGTGAGATTGCAAATGGTCGACTCTGCGGCGGTGAGCGTGGCCGCAGGAGAGACTAGCCAGGGCCTTGCCAGTTCGCTACCTTCGGGCGCCAGGTACTCCGTGACGGTCGGGACTCAGCCCACGGGCGAAACATGCACTGTCGCAAGCGGTACCGGCACGATCCAATCGGCGAACGTGGCGAATGTGGTGGTGACCTGTTCGAATCACGCCTATTCCGTCTCGGGCTCGATCAGCGGATTGAATGGCTCGGGTCTGGTGCTGGCAAACGGCGCCGATACGCTTGCCGTGAACTCTGGAGCCACGAGCTTCACGATGCCAACCCCGGTTGCTTACACCAGCAGCTATGTGGTCGCCGTACAGACGCAGCCCGCCGGATTGGCCTGCGCGGTCGGCAACGGCACGGGCACCATGCCGGCTGCTGCAATGACAAACGTGACGATCAGCTGCACCGATCAACCCTTCAGCATCGGGGGCACGATCAGCGGTCTTGGCAACAACGCCGGGCTCACACTGACCAACGGCATCGATACGCTCTCGGTTGCTGCCGGCAGCACCAGCTTCATGATGCCCACGCCGGTTCCCTTTGGAAGCGCCTACTCAGTTGCCGTGCAGGCTGCACCGTCGGGCCTCACCTGCTCGGCCGGCAATGCTTCCGGGACCGTGCCTGCCGGCAACGTAGCGAGCGTCGTCATCAGCTGCTCGGATCAATCGTACACGGTGGGCGGCACGATCAGCGGACTCGCCGGCGGCGGCATGGTGCTCGCCAACGGCAGTGATACGCTCGCGGTTAACTCGGGCGCGTCGAGTTTCACGATGCCCGGCGCCGTCGCCTACACCAGCGCTTATGTTCTGACGGTCAAGACTCAGCCGACGGGGCTTTCCTGCTCGGTGAGCAATGGCGCGGGCACGATGGGTAGCGCAGCGATCACCAATATTGCGGTCACCTGTTCAGCCAATACCTACACCCTGGGCGGCATTATCAGCGGCCTCACGGCGAGCGGCCTGGTGCTGTTGGACAAGGGCGGCGATGCCACCGCCCTCAGCGCCCACGCCACGCAGTTCAGCATGAACACGGGAGTTGCTTACGGCGCTGCGTACGCCATCACGGTTCAGACACCGCCGGCGGGCCTCGTGTGCTCGGTGAGCAATGGCACGGGCACCATGAGCGCAGCCGATGTTTCAAGCGTCAGCATCGCCTGCGTGTCGAACTTCGGGCTTCTGTATTCCTTTGCCGGGGGCAGCGCTGACGCTGCCGATCCTTATCACACTTTGATCCAGGGCAGCGATGGCGACTTCTATGGAACGACACTGGCCGGGGGCACGAGCAACCTCGGCACGATTTTCAAGGTCACGCCGAGCGGGACGGAGAGCGTTTTTTACTCCTTCACCACCGTCCCCTATTCCGGTCTGGTCCAGAGCAGCGACGGCAATATCTACGGAACGACCGCCAGCGGGGGAACCAGCGGCCGCGGCACCGTCTTCAAGATTACGCCGAGCGGCATGCAGAGCGTCTTGTACTCTTTCCCCGCCGGCAGCAGCGACCCCTATACCGGTCTGATTCAAGGCAGCGATGGCAACTTCTACGGAACGACCGGGGCCGGGGGCACCAATGACGACGGCACGGTCTTCAAGATCACACCGAGCGGGACCGAGACCGTTTTGCATGTCTTCCCGAAGACGGGCAGCGACGGCGAAACTCCCTATGCCGGTGTGATTCAGGGCAGCGACAGCAACTTGTACGGAACAACCTATTTCGGCGGCGCCAACGGCCTCGGCACGGTCTTCAAGGTCACGCCGGGCGGGACTGAGACCGTTTTGTACTCCTTCGCCGCCGGCAACGACGGCGAACATCCCTATGCCGATGTCACTCAGGGCAGCGACGGTAGTTTCTATGGAACGACCTATCAAGGCGGTACGAGCGGCCTCGGCACCGTCTTCAAGATCACGCTGAGCGGCACCGAGACGGTTCTGTACTCCTTCGCCGGAGGCAGTGACGGCGCAAATCCAGAGGCCGGTCTGATCCAGGGCAGCGATGGGAATTTCTACGGCACCACCTTTCAAGGCGGCGCAGGCGGCCTTGGCACGGTCTTCAAGATTACGCCGAGCGGGACCGAGACCGTGCTACACGCCTTCGCCGGAAGCAGCGACGGCGCAAATCCGTCGGCAAATCTAGTCCAGGGCAGCGATGGCACTCTCTACGGATCGACCGGCGCAGGCGGCACCAAGGGCTTCGGCACGTTCTTCAAGGTCGCGCTGCAATGAGTCATGGTCGCAGGTAGGAAGAAAAATGAACTAGAATTTGCCTCTCGCCGTACACATAAAGTCAAGAATCGGCGGCGAAATTGGCCTGAAAGTCTCGTGGGTAAAAATTGAGGCCAAGGCTCAGTCTTGCGTCCTAGTACAGGTATTCCCAGAGTCTAAAACGAGCCATTTTGAGTCATTCGACATACTCTGCCTGGTCACTGCTGCGCGGAGCCATTTCCGGCCATAGTCAGTGGACGCCCGCTTGGCGCGATGCGCGGCCTAAACCGGCTTACGATGTCATCGTCGTGGGCGGCGGCGGCCATGGACTCGCCACGGCCTACTACCTCGCAAAGAATCATGGTCTTACCAACGTTGCGGTGATCGAGAAGGGCTGGATCGGCGGCGGCAATACCGGCCGAAACACCACCATTGTGCGTTCCAATTACTTCTACCCGGAGAGCGCCCGGCTCTACGAATTCTCGCTACAGCTCTACGAGAAGCTGTCGCAGACACTGAACTTCAACATCATGTTGAGTCAGCGAGGACTCATTGTGTTGGCCCACAGCCGCCACGACCTGGAATCCATGTCGCGATGGGCGAACGCCATGCTCATGAACGGCATCGACGCGGGACTGCTGACGCGCGATCAAGTGCATGCGTTGGCGCCGGATCTCGACGTGTCGAAGAGCGCCCGCTACCCGGTCTTAGGAGGACTCACTCAACCGCGTGCGGGCTCCGCGCGGCACGACGCGGTCGCGTGGGGCTATGCGCGTGGCGCGTCTGCGCTGGGCATCGATATCATCCAGAATTGCGAAGTGCGCGGATTCACACGAGAGAACGGTTCGATCACAGGCGTCGATACGAATCTGGGTAAGATCCGCGGGGGCCGAATCGGTATTGCCGCGGCGGGTCACAGTTCGGTGCTCGCCAAGTTGGCGGGCTTCCGATTGCCTGTCACGAGTTACGCGTTGCAGGCCATGGTGAGCGAACCGGTCAAACGCACGCTCGACACCGTGGTGATGTCAGCCGCCATCGGCTCCTACATTAGCCAGTCCGACAAGGGCGAGATGATCATGGGCGGAGGCCTCGATCTATTCACCTCCTACGCACAGCGCGGCAGCTTCTCTGTAACGCAGGAAGGCGTTGCAGGCATCATTGCACTGTTTCCGGCCTACAGTCGCTTGAGTGTGCTGCGGCAATGGGCGGGGATCGTCGATGTGGTGCGCGATTCCAGCCCGATCATCGGCCCCACGCCGCTCAAAAATCTCTACATCAATTGCGGCTGGGGTACCGGCGGATTCAAAGCCATCCCCGTGGGCGGTTGGACCTTCGCGCATGTCTTGGCGACGGGAACCAATCATGAATTGGCGGAGCCCTTTCAGCTGGACCGATTCAATACTGGCCGGCTGATCGACGAAGCCGCCGGCGCGGGAATCGCACACTAGTGATGCAGCTGACCTGTCCTTGGTGCGGAACGCGCGACGAACCTGAATTTATCTGCGGCGGACCGGCGCAGATAACGCGCCCCCCGCTCGACTGCAGCGATCAGGCTTGGGGCGACTATCTGTTCTTCCGCGACAACCCGAACGGTATATTCCACGAGCGCTGGCGCCACACATTTGGGTGCGGCCGGTGGTTCAACATCGTCCGCAATACCGTCACGCACGAGATGCTCGGCGTCTATCGCACCGGCGAAACGCCGCCGTGACGTCGCGACGGCTCAGCACACCGGCCGGCGCCAGGCTGGATCGCGGCAAAACGATCGCGTTTTCTTTCAACGGTCGCTCCTACTCGGGATTTCAAGGCGACACGCTGGCCTCGGCGTTGTTCGCGAATGGCGTGAGGCTCGTTGGGCGAAGCTTCAAGCTGCATCGGCCCCGCGGTATCTACAGTTGCGGCATCGAAGAACCCACCGGGCTTGTAGATGTGCTCATCGGCAATTCACGCACGCCGAATGTGCGCGCCACCGTTCTCGACATTTATCCGGGACTCGTTGCACAGAGCCTAAATTGCTGGCCGAGCGTCGGCTTTGACGTAGGTTCCATCAACAGGTTGTTCTCAGCGGTGCTGCCCGCGGGCTTTTACTACAAGACGTTCAAATGGCCGAACTGGCATGTGTTCGAACCCAGCATCCGTGCCATGGCCGGCCTCGGTCGCGCCTCGCACGGGCCCGATGTCGATCGTTATGAGGAAGTCGCGGCTGATGCTGATGTTCTCGTGGTCGGTGGGGGAGCCAGCGGTCTGTCCGCGGCGATTGCGGCGGCGACTGCCGGCGCAAACGTCATGCTCCTAGAGAGCGAGTCCGACCTTGGCGGCGCATTGGGCCAGCGCTCCGACTCAAACGCCCCAACGCTCGCACGTCGGGCACAAGAATTGGGAGTCCGCGTCCTGCTGCGCACCTTGGCATTTGGGGTTTACGATCACAATCTGGTCTGTGCGCGGGAATTCGTCGGACAACCGTGTGATGCGCCAAGTCCCTCCGGTGCGCTGCGCCAACGGACCTGGAAAATCCGTGCGCGATCGGTCATAGCGGCCACCGGCGCCTTCGAGCGGCCCATGGTGTTCCCGGACAACGATCGCCCCGGCGTCATGCTTGCGGGTGCCGGCGAGAAATTTGCTACAGCGTATGGGGTGGCCGCCGGTAATCGCGCGCTTCTCGCTGCCAACAGCGACAGCGCCTACAGCGTCGCGGCCAGCCTGCAGCAGTTCGGCATCGAAGTCGCGGCGATTGTCGATTGCCGCCCGGAAAACCGCATCGGCGGCGATGCGACCCTGGCTCCAGGTACTCTGCGAATGACCCACGCGCTGCTCACAGGGGTCGAGGGGTCTCGGGAAGTGCGCGGTTGCGCCGTGACTACACCCACGGGCACGCAACGCATCGACTGCGATGTGATTTTAAGCGCAGGCGGCTTCACGCCCGCCGTGCACCTCCACTCCCAAGCCGGCGGCAAGCTGCGCTGGATCGAGGAGTCGGCGATGTTCGTGCCGGACGGACCTGCGCCGGGCGTCTTCAGCGTCGGAACCTGTGCCGGCATTTTCTCGCTCGACGCCGCTCTCGATCATGCTTCGGAGTTGGGCGCCGCCGTAGCGCGTGGATCTGGCGCGCCTTCGGCGCCGGTCGGCGGCGCCGGTCATTCGCTCGCAAATACGCACGTGCCGCGCCGGGGCAAAAAGCAATTCATCGACTTGCAGAACGACGTCACCTCGGACGACGTCGCGCTCGCAGCGCGCGAGAACTACCGCTCCGTGGAGCACTTGAAGCGCTATACCACGACCGGCATGGGCACCGATCAAGGTAAGACCAGCAACATCAATGCGCTGGTGCTCATGGGCGAGGAGACGCAACGCGCGCCGCAGGCCGTCGGCACGACCAAGTTTCGCCCGCCGTTCGCGCCCATCACACTGGGCGCATTTGCCGCGCGGCGGGTCGGCGCGCTATATCGACCCTTGAAGCACCTGCCCGCGGAAGGCTGGCACGAGGAACGCGGCGCGGTCTTCGAAGAGCATGGAGGCTGGTGGCGCCCGGCGGCCTATCCGCGCGCAAATGAAACCGTCGAGGCGGCCGCACTGCGCGAGGCAAAAGCGGTGCGCCAGGACGTCGGCATTTTCGACGGCTCGCCGCTCGGCAAGCTCGAACTCTTCGGACCTGATGCTGCGAGGTTCTTGGACCTGATGTACGTCGGAACACTTTCGAATTTAAAACTCGGCCGCGCTCGTTATGGTTTGCTGCTCAACGAGAATGGCGTGCTCGTCAACGATGGCATCGTTGCGCGATTGGGCGAGCAGCATTTTTGGGTCAACACCACCAGCGGCGGCGTCGAGCGCACCTGCGATGCCTTCGAAGAGTGGCTGCAATGCGAATACGCTGATTTCAAGGTACTGGTGACTCCCGTGACCGCGCGCTGGGCCAACGTGACGGTCGCGGGCCCGAAAGCTTGGGAGCTGCTCGCCGCGGCGGGTTTGGATGACGCCTTGTCGCCTACGCGCTCGAAACACATGACGCTCACCTCGACGCAGTTGGACGGGGTTCCGCTGCGCGTGCTGCGTGCCAGCTTTTCCGGGGAACTCGGTTATGAAATCAATGTACCGGCCGACGCCGCGCGTACGTTGCTCGACAAGCTGTGGTCTCTGGCGCCGCGATTCAATGCCTCGACCTACGGAATCGAGGCGCTGCAGTCCATGCGCATCGAGAAGGGCTACATTCATATCGGCACGGATACCGACGGCACCACGCAACCCGGCGATATCGGCTTTGGCCGCAGCATCGAGACTAAGGCGGAAAATTTCGTCGGCCGCCGCTCGCTCACCCGCTCTGGAACTTCGGGCTCAGACCGACTGCAATTGGTGGGCCTGGTGGCCGCAGACCGGCGTACGCTCTTACCGGTGGGGGCGCACCTGGCCAACAGTCCGCCGCCGACGCTTACCGAGGGACACGTCACCTCCAGCACCTTGAGCGCCGAACTGGGGTATCCCGTTGCGCTCGGCATGCTCATGCGCGGCGCGGCGCGCAAAGGCGAACGCATCGACGTGCATCACCTGGGAACCTCGATTGCCGCCGAGGTGGTCGCACTGCCCTTTGTCGATTCAACGGGTGACCGCGTCAATGGCTGAGAATCCCCATTTCACTTCCATTGAGAACCCCCGGCTTCGAGTCGAGCTGCAGCCGCAATGGCACACCGCTAGCTTGCGTTACTTCGCGCGCGAGAGCGCATTCGCTCGCGTGGTGAGCGCTGCTACAGGCTTGAACGTTCCCAACGAATTGCGTGCGGCGCACGATGTCAATGACGCCAAGGAAGCCGTCACCCTCCTTGCGTGGCGCAGTCCCACTGAAACGATCCTGGTAACCAGAGACGCCGGACTCCTCGATTCGCTGCAGACTTCAGCAGCGACACTGCACGATGGCTGCGTCATCGATCAAACCGGTGGGCTGTTGGTGCTGCGAGTTCATGGGCCGGCCGTCGCGGACTTGCTGGCAAGAAAGGCCGGACACGGCGCCATGCCTGCGATCGGCGAATCGCGCCGCGCGCGCTTCGCCGAGATTGCCGTGTTGTTTGTCAAAGTACGAGCCGACGAAGTTCTACTGATCGTCGATCGCATTTACGCGCCGCACCTCATGGCCTCAATCCGAGCGAGCGCAGCAGATCTTTAATCTTCCTGCGTTCGCTCGAAGTGGTGCAGAAACCACCCTACGTAGCGAGTGGTGGCATCGATGACCTCGGGAAATCCGCGTATACCATGTCCGGAGCACGGGTAAGTCGCCAGCACCGACCTCACGCCATGCTCCAGCAAGGAGCGATGAAATTCCAATGCCTGCGTGGGCGGCGTGTTTTGATCCAAAGCACCCGTCAGCTGCAGCACCGGACACTTGACGCGATCGGCGAACATCGCCGGGCTGCGGTTGTAAAAGAGGCCTTGCGCGGCGCTTGGCTTGCCATCCAGGAACAGCGCGTCGAAGTAAGGTATCTGCGAGGTGCGGTGTTGGCTGTACCAATTCGTTACGGGCGATATCGGTACCGCGGCAGCGAAACGCTTATCCTGCGTGATCAGCCACGCCGAGATGAAACCGCCATAGCTGATGCCGGTGACGCCGAGCCTATCCGGATCCGCAATGCCCCGCTCGACCAGTGCGTCCATTGCGCTCAAGTAGTCGCCCGTATCGGCGCCGCCCATGTCGCCTCGGACCAGCCCGGCGAACTGGGTTCCGCGGCCGCTGCTGCCGCGCGGGTTGGGATACAGCGAAGCGACGCCGTGATCGGCCAGAACCTTGGCGCCGCGCAAGCGGCCCTGCCAACGATTGCGGCACGCCCACACCGGGCCGCCGTGAATATCCATCACCAGGGGAAAAGGCCCAAGACCTGGCGGCTTAACCAGCCAGCCTTCAAGTAGCAATCCGTCGCGACCCCTCCAGGAGAATGGCTCGATGCGCGCCTCGTTGAACTTAGGGTCAGCGCTGCGCAGCGATGCGAGAGATCGCAGACGCTGATAGCGACCGTCGCTGATTTTCGCGATCTCCGGCGGTATTGCATAGCCTTCCGACACCGCCAGTACCCCGCCCTGCGGGACCAGCGCGACGCTGGGGTACCAGGCGCCGAAGGTGTGCTCCAAGCTCGACCAGGATTCGCTCGCCGTGTTGCTGGCAATGTCGACCTCGCCCAGCACGGTCTCGAGCCCACGATGACCTACATAGGCCAACGTGCCGTTGTCGCGCCATATCAGCTGAGTGACATCGACACCGAGTGTATCCAGCGCTTGCACTTCCCCGGTCACCGAATGGATCAGTCGCACCTCACCGCAAACAATCAGCCGGTCGCTGCACAAGGCCTCGATGACCGCGATGTGCTTTCCGTCGGCGCTCGCCACCGGCAAGCCCAGTTGATATTTCGGCTTATAAACTTCCCGCAGCGCGCCGGTATCGAAATCGATCGACACCAAGCGCGACTCGTACCAGGAGCCCTCGCTGTGCGAGTTCGATGCGACAGCAATGATCTCGTGATCATTGAGCCATGCCGCTTCCCAGATATTCACGCCCTTCGGCGTGAGCCGCCGGTAACGTTGCGACCGCACGTCGAACGCATAAGCCGTGCGCCACAAATTATCCGCATCGCCGATATCGACGCTGGGCGACCAGGTCGGCAATTCGCCGGTCTTTTTCACCGTGGTTGCGCCGCCCTGCGCGCCGGCAATGTCGGCGCCGAACCCCGCGATGCCCAACAGAATCTGAGCGCCGTCCGGCGACCAGCTCAAGGACTCTATGACACCCTCGAGGGCTGGCATTGCGACCGGGCTCTGACCTAAGGCGTCGGCAAGAAACAACTGATAGACGCCGCCCTCGCTGCGATCCGACAAGAATGCCAGCGCGCCACCATCCGGCGAGTACTTGGGCAACCGGTCGTTGCCGAACGCCGGCGCGCGCGATTGCAGCTCCGCCTTCTCAAGATCAAGGACGCAGATTCGCGTGAGCGGCGCGCGCGCCATGCTGAGGAAAACCGTGCCGGTGAATGCAGCCCACCGGCCGCCAGGCATGACCGTGAGATCTGCGGCGTCGGTGACTTGCCCCGAGCCAGGCGCGTGGATATCGGTAAAAAAGGACTCAACCGTCTTGTACAGCGGTGTCTCGCGTAGATCCGCGTTGCTGAAATTCTGCACGTCGCACCCTGGTGAGAAAAGAGACATCGTTTTGGCGCGTCCTTGCAGCTCGCGTTACGTGGGTGAACTTGTCTGTGTGAACACAAGCTTATCTCGAGGAAGGCGTACTTTCATGCGTTGACGCTCCGCAGGCCGACAATCGCGGCCATGATATGCTTTTCCACCATGCTGACCGAAACGCCCATCCGCAGGGCAATCTCGGCATAGCTATGGCCGTGCACGCGGTGTAGCTCGAATGCTTCGCGAGTGCTCGGCTTGAGAGCCGACAACGCCTGCTCGACTTGCGCCAAGCGTTGCGAGACTTCCAAGGACTGCTCCGGATTCGGCCTTTCGCAGCTCAAGTCGTCCAAATCCGCAACGTCCACCGACATCGAGGCGGCGCGGGTATGCAGCCGCCGCGCGCGGTCGCGCACCAAATTACGCGCCAGAGTGAATACGAACGCGTCAGGTTTCAGAAGCTCGGTCTGCGCGCTCGGGCCTGCTAGCCGCACGAACACATCCTGCGTGAGGTCCTCGACGTCAGCGGAGTTGAGCCGGTAGCCCCGGAAGAATCGCTGCAGCGGCGCCGAAAAGCGCGCGTGCAGTGCACCGAGGGAATCCATCCGAGAAGGAAAACTTAGCACTGCCGCCATGCGCGCATCACCCCGTTGCCGCCGTTTTTCTTTCAATACACATGTGTACGTACACATGTGTATGGACGTTTTAAGCCAAGCGCGAAGCGCTGTCAAGCGGCGGGCTTTGGAGCGAATTCACGAGACTGGTATATCTGCGGCAGCGCCGCAGCAAGGCATCGGCTAGCTGGAATGGCCTGTCAGAATTCGCGTGTACAGCGGCAGCAGCTTCAGGCGTTGTTCGCGGGACTCGCGCACGCCCAGGGTGTAGTAACCGACTTGGTGGAAATACGTGGTTCGGGCGCGCACGAAGGATTCTGTCTCGTCATAGCCCAAATCCAAGAAAATGCGCTGCATAATTTCAATGCGGGCATCGTCGACCCGGCGCACCACCTTCGCGACGCGCGCCGAGATGCGTGCCCATTCGCGCACGGCGGCATCCCATTGCGGGTCGTAGCCCTCCTCGTTGATCCAGATATCGCACAGCGCCCTGAATTCAGCGGTACCGTTCGCGCCTCGATCTCGAATCACCGATTTGAAGGCGGCTGAGTTGGTTTCTTCCCAATCGGACAACAGGTTATCGAGCAGTTGCTTGCGGCTGCTGAAAAACCAGTAGAACCCGCCGCGCGTAGCGTGCAGTTTGCGCGCCAGTTTGCCGACCTCAACGCCGCCGATTCCTTCGCTGATCAAGGCGGAGCGAGCCGCAATGAGCCAAGCGTCGCGCCCCAGCGGGGTTTTGCGTCCCTTCGGCTGTTTCAGTGCAACGCTAGATTTGGCGGCTACATCCATGAGTGCTTAACAATACTTAACTCTGTACGCCGTGGCCACCGGAAGATTGGCCGCCGGTACTCGTCATCCTAGGCAATCTCGGGCCGGAAGCGTGCCACATCCAATTTCTGTTCCAGCCTGCGCGCCAGCGACAGCATCTTACCCTCTTCGTACAGACGCCCGTGAAAAGCCACGTTCCGGGTGATCGTGTGCTTCGGCCCGTTGGGATCATCGCTGCTGAAAAAGCGTTCCACCTCCATCGATCGCGTCGGACTCTGAATCAGGCCCGCGCGCAAGGTCAATCCGGGGTGGCCGGTGAAATTGGTGGTTAATAGCAGATCGGGCGATCCGTACGTCGGACCGAATAGGACATCAACCGTTTGGAACAGGGCCTGCATTTGTTCCATGACCTGCCGGCGGTAACGTTCGATTTGCAGATAGTCGACCGCCGACAAGAGCCGCGCCTCTCGCCACTGCGGAGGCCATGTTTGGCTGGTGAGTTTCTCGTCCTGACCGGTGAGTGTCAGCGATTCGAACACGGCTGCCGACTCGACGTAGCAAATTTCGATCAGGTTGCCGATCTGAACCCTGGGCAATTGCACGGGCACCAGGGTGACGCCCAGATCGCGCAGTGCCTGAAGCGCCTTGAGCTCGGCCGATGCGCCGGCCGCCGTATGTTGCTCATCGAAGCCGATGCCTTCGAACCATTGCGGCGAGTACCCGACGCGCAGCTGGGCTACATCGAGCTGAGCGTCATACGCGAATCCGACGTCGGCCGAGCTTGCGGAACTGCGGTCCGGCCCATTGATGACGGCCAACACCAATGCCGCATCCTCGACCCCGCGGCATATCGGCCCTATGCGCTCGAGGCTTGGCGTTAGTGGCATCGCGCCTTTGACCGGCACCCGACCGAAGGTGGGGCGCAAGCCGACGACTCCGCAACGATCGGAAGGATTGAGAATCGACCCTAGGCTGTCCGTGCCGATCGAGAAGGCGCACAGAGCTGCCGCCACGGAGGCGCCGGACCCGGAACTCGAGCCACCCGCGGGCTCCGCCGGATTCCAGGGATTTCTGACTTTGCCGCCGAACCATTCCCAGCCGTTGGCCAACTCGCCCATGCCGACTTTGCCGAGCAGCACGGCTCCCGCATCATTGAGCATGGTGACGATCGCGGCGTCTTCAGACGGCACTTGATCACGATACAGGCCGCAGCCCCAAGTGGTCGCGATCCCGGCTGTATCGAACACGTCCTTTAGCGAATAGGGCACTCCGTGCAACGGGCCGCGATACCGGCCGCCGCCGATCTCTGCGTCCATGTCGCGCGCTCGCGCACGCGCTGTATCGGCGCATACAGTGATGTAGCAGAAGAGGCTCGGCGAGATGCGAGCGGTGCGCTTCAGGTAAATTTCAGTCAGATGCGACGCGGTCAATTGACGGCTCTTGATCCATCCCGCGAGCTGCGCTACCGGTGCATAGGCAATCGATGCATCGTCGCGCGGCAGCGCCGTCGCATTGGCGGCCCCAAGGCGTAATTCATTTTTCTGGGCGGGATAGCGTTCCGCCGGCAAGCGTGGATCAAAATTCAATGCCGGGCGCAGCCACAGCGGACGGCCCACCTTTCTCAACGACTCGATTCCCGCCACTTGCGCGGGCGCCGCGGCCGCGGCGGCGCTTCGTTGCGCGGCGCTAAAATGCAGCGCGTGAAGTTTTTCGGCCTCTTGAATGGTGTTGGAGGTAACGCCTTCCGGCGCAGCTACGCCCGCCGCTGCGCCCTGCGCCGACGCGCCACCTTGCTCCACCGCCACGACACCAGTCACCGGCAACGCGCACCCAGCGAGCGCAAGGGACTGAGAGACAAAATTGCGGCGCGACTGCGCGAGAAAATTCAACGCCACATCCTGGTCTAGAAGCCCCCTGCTTTGCCTGCGCGCCGCGGATCGGTGCTCGCGCTCATGAGACCGGTCTTCGGATCGCGCCAGGCTTGCTGGAACGAGCCCATGTGAAAATCGTACGGCGGCAAGGGTCCCATCTTGGAACCCAACTTCGCCAGATCCTGCGCCACCTTGGTTGAGATCCGGTTCTCGATGTCGATGGTGTAATCATTGCGCATGGGCAACATGCGCGGCAGCACTGCAGCGTCGTAGGGGTCGAAAGGATAATCCAACACGTTCGACAGCATCTGCGGCACCGTGCAATGCACGTTGCCGGGCGAACCTAACGACAAATACGGCACACCGTCCTTCAGCACCATGGAACTCGCCATCACGGAGCGCATGCGCGAGCCGGGCACGCCCAGCCAACCCGCGATGGAGGAATCCATGCCGAAGCCGGCATGACTGCCGATCATCGGCACACCGTCAACCACGATGCCTGGAATGCCGCCGGACTGCAGCGTGTTCATCATCTGCACCCAATTGCCGTGCGCATCGACGCAACTCAGTTCGCAGCTGCCGGAGGGTTCCTTCTTGATCGGATTCGGGCCCGCCGATGCCCAACCGAATGCCGCCAACTGCGACGGCGCCGTGGTCAATTGCACATGCTGGGTCAGATCCAAATTATTTTTCGCCCGCGAGCGCTTGAGCAGAGACGCCAGTTGCGCGTGATACTCCTCGGACATCCACACATCCAGGGGAACGTCGAAGAATTCCGGGTCGTAGAGCTGGCCGAGCTCGAAGTCGGCGCGGCGCAGCGCTTGCGCCATGTAATACAGACTCTCGGCCGACTCGGTGTAGTGGCCCAGCTTTTCAACCTCGAGGTGCTTTAAGATTCCCAGCACCAAGCTGCAAAAGACCCCCTGGCGCTCTGGAGGCGTCGGCTGAACGATTTCAAAACCTCGGTGCTTGTAGCGCAGCGGCTCGGCCCAACGCGGTGGGTTCGTGGACAGATCTTCGATCTTGATCGCCCAGCCCAGCCGGTTCGCAGTCTCGACGAAATGCTGTGCCCACTCGCCCTTGGTGAAGTACTCCGGCCCTTCCGCTTGCAGACGCCGCAAAGTCTTCGCCAGCGCCGGGTTCTTCAGGCGCGCCCCGACCGACGGCGTGAAACCATTCGGCGCGTACAACTCGCGCATTGATGGGAAATAGGTATTTCCATCCAATTCGAACTCGAGCACACCGCGCGTGAACTCATCGAGGGGAAATCCATCCTCTGCCCAGGGAATCGCGGGTGCGACCAGATCCTTCCACGGCTTGGTGCCGAATTTTGCGTGAATCGCGCCCATGCCCGGCATGAATCCGGGTATACACGCCATCGGCGGTCCGGCGGCGACGCCGCCCAACCCGGGCGGATAGGTGCGAAACGGGGGCAAGGTCGGATGCAGCGTGCCCATGCTGTTCAAATAGTGGAATTTCTTCGCAGCGGCTTCGTAGTACAGGAACGACACCGTACCCGTGTGATTGGTCATGTCGATTTGCACCGTGGCCTGGGTGATGCAACCGGCCACCACCGCGTCGGCTGCATTGCCGCCGGCGCGCATGACATTGAGCATGGTCTCGGTGACGATCGGACTTTGGCTGCTCGCGACCGCCTGCTTGCCGCGGATCACCGCCTTAGGTCCTTGGTGCGTAAGCTCAAATGGCTTGCCGGCAGCAGCTGCCGCCGCGGCGGCTGAACTGCTCATCGACAGGTCGGCTGCGGCGGCCCCAATGATGCCGGCGCCGGCACGCAATACGAAGTCGCGTCGATCGTTATCCATGTTTCCGCCCCGTTGTTATCGAGTTATGCCACCGCGAGAAATGACTCGCGCATCAAAGATTGACGCAACACGAGGCGCGGCCCTCAATGGGCCAAGGTCACAGGAATGAGCTACTTGTAGCGCCAGGCCACCGGCAACGCGCTCGGCGGCGTGTTGTGCTCGATCTGCGCCGCCATGTCATCGAGCATCGCCATCGGCCAGGGGTCGTACCCATAGAACTCATGGCCGATCATCGGCCGGCCGAATTTGATGCTGCCGCCGTACGGCGGGTCCGCGCTCACCAGAAAGTCCTGCATGCGGTACATCGCCAGATTCAGATAAAAATTGTCCATGTCGCCGGTCGAGAAGTGCAGCTTGCCGGCAAGACTCTTGCCGATCGTCTTCCAGTTGCGCTCCGCGTACTCGCGCAAGTCAAACCCATGACTGCGCCAATACTCCACGACGCTGTGGTCGATCTTGCCGGTGGCGTAATCCCAGACGAGTTTGGGATAGCCGTCGCTGCCCACCGGACCGTAGACCGCGCTCCACATGTCGAAGAATTCGCCGGAGCGCCCATGCGAGCCAAGCACTGCGGACACCCGGCTGAAATCGCGTACGCTGACGCGCGGCTGCCCTTTGACGCTGCGCGACATGAAGCGCTCCGGCGCAGTCCATTCGTAACCGGGAGCCGTAAAGGCTTCGGAATCAGCGTACAGATCGACATTCACGAATTCGCGAAAATCGACCGGATCAGGACAAAAGACCCAGGCCCCGCCGAAATCATTCGGCCGGTGAATCTGCAGCGCCGCCGAAATCCATCCGCCCGTGGATCCGCCGAACATCACCCGCGCGTAACCATTGGGGATGATCCTGAACTTCGCTTCCAGGAACGGCAGCATTTCCTGCATCAGCGCATCTTCCCACGGCCCATTGTTGGCCGAGTTCGCCAGATACGAATCGTCGTAATACGGCGTCGGATGCTGCAGCGACACTAAAATGAATCGCGGCATCGAGTCGGAGAGCCATGCATCGTGCAATGCCTTCACTTGCGCATAGTGCTTCTGCGCTCTCGGGCTTGCATCTGCGGCGGGCGCCGGCGGCAATTCCTCGACGAAACCGAACGGCTCGCCTTCCATCCAATGCCCCTGATGAAAGACGACCGGATAGTGCACGTCCGGGTGCTCGTCGTAACCCTTAGGCAATACCACGATGGCGCCGAAACGCATGTCCTGGCCCCAGAACTTCGAAATCAGCTTGCTGGTGAAGCTCACGCGCTTCACATACTTCGTATCCGCGGGCGTCGGGATCGCCGGCAGGGTCCGCGTAAGTTTTAAATCCAAATGAATGCCATGCTTTGGATCCAGCGTCACTCGCTGCGGCTCGCTGACGAGGTTACCCGGCGACAGATGAAACTGCTGACCTTCGCCACGGTCCGCGTGCGCATAGATCACGTGGCCGTCGGCGCGCGCGAACTTGGTATATACGTTGAGCACCGCCTGCACCGAGTAATCGCCCGGCGGAAAGTCCTTCAGGCTCTTGAAGGGATATCCCACGGTCTTAGCATCAATGACAACCGGCTCCCCCGCCTTCAGGTCGGTGACATCCTTGCCGTACAGCGGCGCATAGGTCACCGCCGGGTCATTGAAGTAATAGGCATAGGTGTACGAAGTCATCAGGCGCGGTTCTTTGTCGTGATTGCGCGAGATCATGAGGAACACTCGGCCCGTCACCGGCTCAGGATGAGCCTTGGGATCAACGCGTATGTTCACCGCGATGCCCGGCGCGGCTGCGGACGCCGCCGTGCCTAAAGCGGTGCAAGCGATCAGGGCAAAAGCGAATGTTCTTAACTTCATGAGCACACCTTTTTCTTATACGAAGCTGGCGATGAATACCGCCGCAATGGCGAGCGGACAGACATAGCGCAGCAGCAGCACGGTCAATGTGCGCCATAGCGGGGTCGTTTCGCTCAATTGATCGTTGACGATGGCTCGCGAAGCGGACCAGCCGATGAAGATGCTGGTCGCGAGCGCGCCGATGGGCAGCAACAGGTTTGAGGAGACATAGTCGAAGGTATCGAAAATGTTCTTGCCCTGAAATCCCGGTATCCAGCCTAGAGGACGCACTCCCGACCAAAGATTGAACGACAGCATCGAGGCAATGCCGGCCAGCCAGGCGGCGAGCCCGGTCAGGTAGGCCGCACTGCCGCGCGACAGTCCTTTACGCTGTTGCAGCCACGACACCATCGGCTCGATGCAGGCGAGACTGGGTGTGAGCGCAGCGAACACCAGCAATAAGAAGAACAGGGAACCGATCAGGCGACCGGCGGGCATTTCCGCGAACACCGTGGCGAGCACATCGAACACCAATACCGCGCCCTGCGCGGGGTCCATACGATAACGAAATACCAACGGGAATATCACCAGCGTCGCGAGCATGGATACCAACAGAATGGCGCCGCTGATGATGAGCGATGAGCGCACCAGCGATGTGCCGCGGCTCTGATAGGAGCCATAAGCCAGCATCATCGCCATGCCGACACCGGTGGCATAGAACGCCTGGCCGATGGCAGCCAAAACGACCGCGGGCGTGATGGCTTTGAAGTTGGGCGCAAAGGCAAAGGCCAGACCGTGGCGCACATCGCCGGTTTTGAGCGAGTAGACGATTAGGATCGCCATCAACACCAGCAAGACCGGAGCGCGGACTTTGTTGGCCACCTCCAAGCCACGCACCACGCCGCGCGCCGATATCACGGTCACAAGCGCGACGAAAGCGAAATGCCACGCGCCCAAGGCCCAAGGATTTTGCAAAAAGCTGCGCCACATCGCAGCCACCTCGGAGTGCGACAGGCCCGACAGGGCGCCGCTGGCGCATTTCCAGGTATAGGCCATGACCCAGCCGGCGACCACCGCGTAGTACGCGACGATCAGAAACGCCGACACCGTTCCCAGAATCCCGATGAGATTCCAGCGCGAGGAAAGGCCGGTTTGCGCCGCAAGCACGCCGGCCGCCTGGGGCGGGCTGGTGCGCGAATAGCGTCCCATGATGAATTCCGCCGCCAACAACGGAGTCGCAATCGCCAGGCACGCCACGACGAACACGAATAGGAACGCACTGCCGCCGCTGCTGCCGACGAGGTAAGGAAAGCGCCAGATGCTGCCCAAGCCCACCGAGGCACCGACGGTGGCGAGATAAAAAGCGATGCTCGAAGTCCATCGCGGAGCAACGCTCATCGGCGATTGACCCCGATGTGATACCCGGCAGGCGGTTCGCGGCCTTGCAGATTGCGGACCATGAAATCCCAATCGCGTCGAGTCACATAGCTGTCGCCGATGAACTGATGATCGCGCGAAGGCATGTAGAGAAACTCGAAGTCCTTGTTGTCCTTGATGAGCGAGTTGACGAATTGCAGCACCTGCCCGGGCGGCACGTTCTCATCCAGTTCGCCCATCTGCACCAGCAGCTTGCCTTGCAATTGATTTACCTTCGCGGAGGCGCTCAAGGACTTCCAGTTTTCCGCCACCTCGGTGGCATTGGGCCGCCATTCGCTGCCGTCGCTATAGCGAGGCCGGCCCTGAAACGCACTCCAATGGTAGTCGGCATACATGCCCTGGACATCGATCATCGCGGCGCTTGAAATGCCGACTTTGAAGAACTCCGGAAATTCCAGCAGCGCCCGCAGAGCCACGAAACCGCCGTAGGAATGACCGACGATGCCCACCCGGCCCAAGTCCATGTACGGCCTCGTCGCGGCAAGCTCACGGATGGTGGCGATATGATCGTCCAATCCGACGCGATTGAGCGCGCCATAGCCCGCGTGCAGGAATTTCTCCGAACGATAGGTGGTTCCGCGGGCATCCACCGAGACCACGATGAATCCCAGTTCCGCGTACGACGAAGGCTGCAGCGGCTGCTTGCCGCGGTAGGCTTGAAAGAAGTTGTGCGGCACCACCGCGGTCAGGGGACTGGCGTACTGCGCGTCGATGATCGGATAACGCAGCCTGGCGTCGAAGTCACTGGGCTGGTACATCACCCCCCAGAGATCCGTGCCGTCGTTCATTTTCACGCTGAAGCTCGCCGGCGGGCGCCACCCGGCCGCGTACAGCTGCCCAGCATCGGCCGTCTCGACTTCGGCTACCAGGCTGGCATCGGCCGTCCGGCGGATCACGAATTGGGTCGGCTGCTCAATGCGCGAATAGTTATAGAGCACATAGCGGCCGCTCGGCGAGACCGGCGCATAGGCCGTGATGCCGTCCAGCGTCAGGACGAAGTGCTTGTGCGGCAGGAGCAGGTGATCAGCGGGCTCCGGCGACAGCAATTTCAGATTGCTGCCGTCGAAATTCACTCGATAGAGATACCGAAAGTAAGGATTGCCCGGCTCGCGCCCGCCGCCCGTGAAGTAGATGATGCCGCGGGCCTCGTCGATATCGATGATGTCGCGCACCAGCCAATCGCCGCCGGTGATGCGATTCAACAGTTTGCCGCTGCGCATGTCGTAGCGGTACAGATGACCCCAACCGTCGCGTTGCGAAAACCAAATGAGCTCGCGGCCGTCCTTGACGACTTGAACATTGACTGGATCGTACGAAGTCGAATTCAAATCGGTGCGCGGCGCGAGATGTTCTTCGAACACAATGCGCGACTTACCGGTCGCGACCTCGACGTCGAACACGTACGCGGATTCCATGTTCTCGCCGTGCGCCACCAGATACAGGTGCTTCGAGTCCAAGCTCCAGGAAATCTCCCGGAAAGCGGTCATGTCCTGCTGCAAGGTCAACAGTTTGGCGTACGGCAAGTCCACATGCCGACGCTGGCCGCTCCCGGCATCGATCAGCCACCACTCCCAGACGGCCGTATGCTCCCCCACCAACGGGATACGGATCGGATACACGCGGGGCCGCAAGCTATCCGCGGGCGCCGACTCGAGATAGGGATAAGTCGCCACTTGGCGCTGATCGACAAACGGCACCAGCACGGTGCGCGAGTCGGGCGACCAACGCGCTTCGAGCGGCGCCGCCTCCTCAGGCGTTGGATAGCGGGACACGAAATTGGCCGACCAACCGTCCGGGTAGATGCCGTAGCCCGCGTCCGGCACGCCGTCCGTCGTCAACGCCTTCGCCGCGCCCGACTGCGCGTTCGACACCCACAAATTGCCGGCGCGGGTGGACACGCCCAATCGGCCATCGGCAGACAACAGCCATTCCGCATGCGCGGCAGGCTGCGCGACCTCAGCGCAGTGCGCGCCGTTCACATCGCACTCATAGCGGCGCGCGCCGACGCTCACCCTCACCGTCTTGCCGTCGGCGCTGAAGTTCAACTCATCGAACGGCAGGTGTTTGCCATCCACCGGCGTTCTCAAGGCTGCCGAGAGTGCCTGCGCCACGGCTGAATGATCGAAAGCCGGGCGCTTGGCGCCGGTGGCGGCATCCACGCGCACGAACTCCGCGCCGTCTCTCAATTCCCTTCGATACCAAAATTCGTCCTTGGCGTCGATCCAATGGGGTGTCACGAAGACGTTGAGCACCTTGGGCTCCAGATTGGGCCCCAGCAATGCCTCCGCGCGTGCATATACCGCCGCCGGCACGGGACTTAAGTCCGCGGCCGCGGCAACTCCGCTGAGCGGCAAGAGCGCCATCAAGCCGAGCCAACGCGCGCGCCTCATTTCTTTGCCGCCGTGGCCGCGGCCAGATCGAACTGTGCCGGCGGCGTGCGGCCCTGCAGATTCTTGACGAAATAGTCCCACATGCGCCGCACCACGTAGGGCCGGTTGGTTTCGTAATGATTGGAGTCCGGCAAGTACAAAAGATCGAAATCCTTGTTCGCCTTGATCAACGCATTGGTGAATTGCAGCGTCGATCCGGGCAACACATTCTCATCAAGCTCGCCCATGACGATGAGCACCTTGCCTTTCAAATTACCGGCCTGCGCATTGCTGTCCGCGCTGCTCCAATTCCCGGGCTTGTCCATCGCGCTCGGCCGCCATTGCGAACCATTGCTATAGCGTGGCTGTCCTTCGAACGTGCTCCAGTGATAATCCGCATACATGGTATACATCGTCCCGGGCGGCGCGCCGGCAACCGCGACCTTGTAAAAATCCGGGTACTCGAGCATCGCGCGCAGGCTCGTCCAGCCGCCGAATGAGCCGCCCGAAATGCCGACGCGCTCTGCATCCGCCCACGAGTGCGCGGACGCGAGCTGCTTGATCGCCGCCACGTGATCCTCGAGCCCCATGTTGTCCAGGCGACCCGTATTGGCTTGCGAGAACTCGCGCGATCGATAAGTCGTGCCGCGCGCATCCACCGCAATGACGATGAAGCCCAGTCTCGCGGTCGAGATGGGGTTGCCATAGCCCGGCACGCCGCCGAGCGCAGTGATGAAATTGCGCGGCACGATCGCCGTGAGCGGACTGCCGTATTGCATGTCGACAATGGGATATTTCTTGTTAGGGTCGAAGTTCGCCGGCTTGTAGATCACCGACCACAATTGGCTCTTGCCGTCGGCCGCGGTGAACACCATTTCTTCCGGCGGCTTATAGCCGGCCGCGAACACGGCGGCAACATCCGCGGTTTCCAGCACCGACACCAGCTTTCCGGTGGCGGTATTGCGGATGTAAGTCTTCGGCGCCTTGTCGATCGGCGCATGCGTATACACAACGTAACGGCCGCTCGGCGCCAGCACCTCGTAGCCCAGTGCGCCATCGAAAGCCAGCACATCGTTCCACGGACTCGTTATCAGATGATCGCCGGGTTCCGGGGACAGCAGCTTCAAGTCCGTGCCGTCAAAATTGACCCGATACAAATAGCGGTAATAGGGGTTGCCCGGTTCGCGGCCGCCGCCGCTGAAGTAGATGCGCCGCGCCTTTTCATCGACGTGCAAAATGTCTCTGACCAGCCACGGGCCCTTGGTGATTTGGTTCTTGAGCTTGCCGGTCTGACCGTCATACAAATACAAATGGCCCCAGCCGTCGCGCTGCGAGAACCAGATCACCTCCTTGCAATCCCCCACGACGCGCACATTGGGCGGATTGTAAGACGTCGAGTTCAAATCCACGCGCGGCGATGCGCGCTCATCAATGACGGTGCGCACCCGCCCCGTGTTCAGATCCGCATCAAAAAAATATGCCGAGGCCATTTCGTCGCCAAACGCCACCGCATACAGATGTTGGTTGTCCGCACTGAACCAGGTCTTGCGCACCGCGAGCAAATCCTGTTGCAAAGCGAGCAGGCGCTCATAGGGATATTCGATGCGGCGCTTCTCGCCCGAGCGCACATCGATGACGAACCAGTCCAACGTTGCCGGCTTCTCGCCCACCAACGGCAAGTGCACCGAATGCAATTTCGGGCGAAAACTACCGTCGCGCGGCGCCTGCTCGACCAAGGGGTACTGTGCCACGTGCCTTTGATCCACGCGCGACACGATGAAACGCGTCGAATCCGGCGACCAATATGACTCCAGCGGCGGCAACGGCTCGCCCGCCCGCTCGCGTGGAATGTAGGCCGCCTTCCAGCCGTCGTAGTACACGCCGTAGCCGAAATTGGGCTCACCGTCGGTGGTGAGCGCGCGTTGCGTGCCGGCCGCCATGTCGCGCAGGTATAGATTCCCGTCACGCGTCAACATGCCGAGGCGCCCATCGGGCGACACCACGACGCCGCCTTTGATGGGCGAGCCGGCCAGCGCGCAATCGCCGGCGGGAACAGCGCAGCGATAGTTTTTGCCGTCCAAGGGCACTTTGATGTGCGAGCGATCCTTGTCGAACTCGATCTCATCGAAGGGCACTTTGGTGAAGGCCTTCGCATCGAAAGGCTTGCCGGCAGCGTGCGCCAGCGCCGCAGCTATCGCCGCATGATCGAAGGCCACGTGCTTGGCACCGGTTGCGGCATCGGCGATGACGAACTCCGTGCCGGTCTGCGTCTCGCGCAGGTACCAGAACTCATCCGAGCTGCCGATCCAGTGCGGAATGACGCGAGCGTTCTTGAGCTTGGGCCCCATGCTGGGACGGAGCAGCGCCGCCGCAGCCGTATAGTCCGCCTTGACTGCCTCGGGAGAATCTTCCACGGCTGCGCGCGAAGACCAGGGCGCGCAGAGGGCGATTGCCGCCGCAACAATTCGTGCGGTAAGATCTCGACGCCGGGTGCTTGTGAACATGCTTATCTGACGCAGCAGCGGCCCTACCCCTCAGTTCCAAGCGACGCGGCGGCTTGTCGCGCGCCGCGCGGCTTCATCATCAGTGCCGCCGCCAGAAATCCGACGCCGGCAATGCCGAGCGCCAGCCCGACGCTGCCGAATGCGGAGGCAAGTCCGCTCGCCCGCCCGAAGTCGAATAATCCGCCCATCAGGCCCGCGAGCAGGCCGCCCAAAGACAAGGACAGATACCACAGGCCCGTGGAAAACCCGACGTGACCGATGGGCGCGAGCTGCGTGCCGGCGGCCAAGCCGACGGGGCTGATCAGAATCTCGCCCACGGCCAGCAACAGATAGGTCACGCCCAGCCACGCGGGTCCCACCATTCCCGATCCCGCCTTGAGCGCCGCCAGGGTCGCGATGAAGAGCGCAACACCCGCCATCAAGAGACCTAACGCAAATTTCAGGACGTTGCTCGGCTCGCGGCGCTGTGCCGCGAGCCGCGCCCACAACCACACGAAGAACGGCGCGCACAGCACCACGAAGAAGGGGTACGCCGACTGAAACCACGCGGTTGGAAATTGCCGGCCGAAAATACTGCGATCCGTAAAGCGCTCGGCGAACAGCGTGAACGAAACCCCCGCCTGCTCCTCCGCCGCCCAGAATACCGTGGCTCCCAAAAACAAGACAATCATCAACCATACGCGGCGCCGTTCCTCCGGCGCTTTGGCAACCTTGATCAAAACCGCAAATCCCGCCAACGCCGTCAGCGCGACCAGGACGATGGCGGCGCGCAGCAACACCGTGACCGGCACGAGCCAACACACCAGTGCCAACAGCGCCGCCACCGCCGCAATTCCCGCCCACAACGCAGGCTCCGGCCGCTTGCGCACCGGCCTCCCCGGCGCGCCGTCTTCCGGGAAACTGCCCGCCACGCGCGAAAACGCGACCAACCCCAACAGCATGCCGGCTCCCGCCGCCGCGAAGCCGCCGCGCCACCCGGTAGCCACCGCCAGGGCCGCCGATACCAAGGGTCCGCCCACCGCCCCGATGTTGATGCCTATGTAGAAGAGCGTGAAGGCCGCGTCCGGCGGCATGGATTCGCGCGCCGCCGCGCGTGCCACCAACGCCGTCACGTTCGCCTTGAGCAGTCCGACGCCTAAGGCGATCACCGCCAGGCCCGTTCCGAACGCGGCCAAGCTGTGCGCGAACACCAGGCTGAAGTTGCCGAGCGCGATCAAGGCGCCCCCCAACCAAATGGCGCGCACCGGACCCATGTAGCGGTCGGCCAGCCAGCCGCCCGGCAGCGCGCACAAATAAACGCCTGCGACAAACAATCCATAGATGGAAGACGCACGCGCATCCTCGAGCGCCATGCCACCGGCACCCACGGGCGCAATAAAGAACAGCACCAGCAACGCCCGCAAGCCGTAGTGCGTGAACCGCTCCCACAGTTCGGTCGCCGCCAGCAGTACGACGGCGCGGGCTCGCAAGGATTAGCTCAGGAGCTCGCCGCGGCGCGGCCAGGTTTCGCGCGCGATGCGCCTGAAATTGCCGCCGATGATTTTGCGCACGTCACTCACGGTGTAGCCGCGCGCAAACAGATCGCTGACGATGTCGGGCAGCTGCTCCGGCTGAACCTGCCCAAAGGAGTCACCGTAGCCCTCCGCCGGCGGAAAGATGTGCGGATTCGCCTTCAAGTATTCCTCGAGCTCCGCGGTATCGAACACATAATCGAGCCCCAAGCCGACGTGATCAGGCCCGACCAGCTGCACGACATAGTCAATGTGCGTGACCACCGTCTGCGAGCGCGTATCGTTCTTGCCCAAAAACAAGCCGATCCCGTTGATGCCGACGACACCCCCGGTCGCGGCGCACGCCTTGATGGCTTCGTCGCGGATGTTGCGCTTGTGGCGCCAAACGCCCAACGGGTTGGAGTGCGAGAAAATCACCGGACGCGCTGCGCGGCGCATGACGTCCATTGTGGTCTTGTAGCCGGTGTGCGAGCAGCACACCGTCATGCCGACGCGATTCATTTCGTTAATGACCTGACGGCCGAACTTGGTCAGTCCGCGGTCGACGTCCTGGCACCCGCCGCCCAATGCATTGTTCTTGTTATAGGCGATCAGCATCCAGCGCACGCCCAGGTCCCGGTAAAGTTCGACCATGCTGAGCTGTTCGTTCAATGCCGATCCGCCTTCGATGTCAAAAAACACACCGAGCCGGCCTTTAAGTCGCGACAGATCGCGCGGCGTGCTCAAGAGTGAATACTTTTTTGGGTGCCGGGCAATCCAGCCCCTGAAACTCGCCAGCATGCGCAAGGTCTCGGCCCACGGCACGCCATCGAATCCTGCATTGATGCCGACCACCCGAAAACCCGCCTTTTTGTAGCGGGACAGCTGCGGCAGAAACTTAAGGTCCAACGGCCGCAGGGGCATGCAGCCGTGGTTGTCCCACGCGAATCCTTCACTGATCGCGCGAGCGGTCCGGGAGTCCGCGCTTCGCATCGTCAGAACTTTACGCCCATATCCACCGATAGTGTTCGCGGTTGAATGATAATCGCCTGCCCTGCGACGCCTTGGCCGGGAAATATGTTTCCCACATAGGTGGTGGAATAAGCCCGCTTATCTGCGAGATTTGCGGCACGCAGCTCTAGGCTGTATTTGCCCCAGTTAACCCCGGCGCGCACATCCACGGTCGAATACGACGGCAGATTGAAATTCAGGTTCAAGGGATCCTGCGACCAGGATGAAGGCCGCGCCCCTTGGTAGGCATAAGTGGCGCCCACATTGCCTTTTGCACTCGCCCCCAGCTCGAAATCATAATCGACCAGGAAGGCGCCGTTGAACTTCGGAGCGTAAGGCAGCGTGTCGCCGGCGATGGCGCCGACGGTGGGCACGTCGACATTCGTGTACGCGTGGTCCCAAGATCCGCTGAACTGCGCCGTCAAGCCTTTGAACGGGATGTAAGCGAGCTCGACCTCGATGCCCTTGCTGGTCGCCTTGCCGCCGTTGCCCTGAAACTGCAAGCCGCCGATGAGCTCGTTGAGTTGAATGTCCTTCCAGTCGATCCAGTACAGCGCCACATTGCTGGTGAAATGACCGTCGAACCAACGGCCCTTCGCGCCGAGTTCAAAATTGGTCGTGGTGTCTTTTTTGAACGCCAACGGCGCATTCGCCCCCTGCGTCAGCTGCGGCCCGCCCGGCCGGTAGCCGGTCGCCACACGCGCGTACGTGTCCAACTCTTCGGTCGGCCGATAGCGCAATGTCGCCAGATACGTAGTAGCGCTCTCCGAGGACGAGAACGAAGAGGTTGTGTCAACCAGGCCATTGAGCACGCCGCTCGCTTCGCCGGCATCGTTCTGTTTGTTATGCGAGTAGCGCGCGCCGAGGGTGAGATCCAAGTTGCTCAAGAAATAGTAGGTCAGATTGGTGAATACCGCGTACTCTTTGTAATCTGGAGAGCTGTCGGAAACCAAGAAGTTGTCGAACGGCGCCGGCACGCGCGCCAGCGTCGGCGGCACCAGGTTGGTCAGACTCACGTTGTATCTATTTTGCTCGTTGGTGTAGAACAGTCCCGCCAAGCCTTCGAAGTTGCCGAATCGCACCGTCGCGAATCGCAATTCCTCGGTAAGCTTTTCCATCGCCGGCAGCAGTTGCCCCACGACTGCGGTGTTCGCCGGCACCGGCAAGCCCAGCAGCAAGTTGTAGACGCCGTATTCGCGCGTGTAGTCGAATTGCTCAAAGTCGGTGTAGCGGCCGTAGCTCAAATTGTTGGTCAACGTGCCGGCGCCGGGAATGGTCCAATTCACCGTCATTCCGCCCAAGCGGTACTTGGTTTCGAAGATCGGGTTGACCGGCGAAGCGAAACAGTACTGGCAATAGAGCGGCTTCAACGTATCCGCATCGACGTCCACCTGCGTGCTGCCGTCGGCGCGCAAGTTTTGAATCAAGCCGACGAACTTGATGTCCAGATTGTCGGTGGCCTGAATTTTCAAGATGGCTTTGCCGCCTGAGGTCTGCGCGCGGTTGGTGTCCTCCTGATTCAAGGTCACGTTCTGCATGAAACCGGGATCGTCGCGCTGGTACGCGGAAATGCGCAATGCCACCTTGTCTTGAACGAGCGGGATATTGATGGTGCCGCGCACCGAGTAGCCATTGCCGCCGTGATCTACCGACTCGTAGCCGGCATGAATCTCGCCCGACACTTCGTCGGCGCTGGGTTGATTGGAGACGATCTTGATCAAGCCGCCCAATGCACTGGCGCCATACAGGGTGCCTTGCGGCCCTTTGAGAATTTCGACGCGCTGAATGTCGGTGAGATCCGGATCCGGCGTCAGCAAGCTGCCGATCGCGAGACTCTCATTTGCGGTGAACGGTACATCGTCGATCATGAAGCTTACGGTCGCCGCGGTCTGCTGCGCGCCGGTGCTCAGGCCTCGCAAAATCACCAGTCCATGCGCGGGTGCGCCCGCGTTGTTCTGCGCGAGACCGGGCACCAAGTCCATGTAGTCGGTGAATTGCACCAATCCCTGGCGTGCGAGTTCATCGCCGGTGAGGGCGGTGACCGCGGTCGGCACCATCTGAATGCTCTCATCGCGCTTGGTGGCGGTCACCGTGATTTCCACCAGGGAATCGCTGTCGGCGCGTGTGCCCGGTTTCAAGGCGCTCTGCGCCATTGCATGCGTGCCGAGAAACCCGGCGCTCAAGTAAGCCACTCCCAACGTCGCGTACGAAATTCGAGAAATGCCGCGCATGCACCGCCCCTTTGTGTATCGCCGCTGCAATCGCAGCTATACAACCTAGGACGCAGTGCGACTTACCGTCCTCAGCGTGGACGTTTACTGCGCAGCGTTGAACACCATGACGCCCGGCTGATTTGCCGCTGTGCGCTTGCCGGTCTTCGGATCGATCGCGATGGCCGCCAAGGTACCGCGCAAACCAGCCGCCGTGGCCGCGGGCACTTCGCTGACATTCACGTGCGCCTCTTTCAGTTTCGCCATCAGCTCGGGCGAATAGACGCCCTGCACCAACGGCACGGCGCGCGCCCCCGGCGCCTGACTGATATTGCCGAAGTCCAGATTCGCCAGCAGCGCCGGCTGGGCCATCAGGGTCGCAAGATCCTGATGCTGACCTAAGTATCCTAAGAGCACGCGCAACGATTCCGGCACCAGCGAGGAGCCGATGCTGCCGGTCGCGAGCACCGGCCGATTGGCGTCGTCGAGCACAATGGTATCGATGATCTCGTGCGGCACGCGATCACCCGGTTTGATGGTCGCCAATCGCGCCTGCTGGAAGGCGGCGGAGTCGGGCACAGGGATGCCGTCCACGATGATGCCGGTGTCGCCCCAGACCACGGTATTGATAGTGTGCGTGATCGCGGCAATGTTGCCATCCTTGTCGATCACCACGATGCCGTTGGAATGGTGCGGGCCATTATCCGCAGGGACCGTGAAGAGTTCGTCCATCAGGGGTGCCACCTTGGCGGCATATTCCTTGGTGATTTGGTTGGCCGGCGAGGTGTCGACGCCCTTGGACTTCAAGAATGCCACTACTTGCGCATTCAGCACGGGCGCGCCGCTCACGGCCTCGCTGATGCGCTGCAAGTCTTGCAACGTCGCCGCATCGCTCCAATAAGGACCCTTGCGATCCAGCTGCATCGCCTCGGCAAGATTCAATCCCGCCAGCAAGTCGTACGCTCCGTAGTGGGGCGCGCCGTTCACGTACACCGTGTGATTGAACACTTTCTCGTGATACGGCTCGCTCCAAATCGGCTTATATCGCGCCAGGTCTTCGGCCGTGACCTTGCCGCCGTCGCGCTGCACCAACGTCACGAATTTCTTCCCCCACGCGCCGGTGTACATGTAGCTCGAGCCCTGCTCCGAGATCGCCTGCAGGGTTTTCGCCAACTCTGGCTGCTTGAACAAGGAACCGAGCTTAGGAATCGTTCCGCCCGCTTGCGTGAGGAACGCCTGGCCTTCCGGCGTGCGAGATAAAAGCTTCTCGCGCATCGCAAAGAATCCTGCCAAATGCGGCGAGATCAGCACGCCGTGCGTATCGTACCAGAGCGCCGGCGCGAACAAATCCTTGAACGGCAATTTGCCGAAGCGCCTGTGCATCGCCTCGACGCCCGCCATGAAGCCCGGCACCAAAGTTTCTCGGCCTTTGGCTCCCCCCACCGTGGGCTTGAGGCCCGGCAATGCCATGCCGAAGTCAGCCACCGGAATGGATGCCGGGTCGTTCTCATTCAGATAGGAGTTGTAGCCGGCGTCCATCGAATAGACCTTGTGAGACTTCGCGTCGAAATACACCATGGTGAAAACGCCGGCGTACGACACCACCGATCCCAACTGCGTCGTGATCTGCGTCAATGCCGTGGTCGCGGCCGCATCCGCGGCGGTTCCGCCTTGGCGCAGCGCCTGCAAACCGGCATAGACCGCGACCGGCGAAACGGTTGCCGAGATCATGCCGCCCGATCCGTCGACGCTCGCCGCCGCCGCCGGCGACCAGCTCGCGTTCTCTTGCTGCTCGAGCTTTTCGCGTTCGGCGGCAGGCCACCTGCCCGGGGATAAGTCCGCGGCGTTTAATGCCTGCGCGTTCAGTAGCACAGCAACTCCGAAGATACATGCGTGTTTCATTGTCAATTTCCTCTGCAAGCCAGGAGCAAAGATCCCTTCGGACGCGATGAGGCATGAGCGCGCCCCTCGATAAGACTCAAGGACGCAGCAATTGTTTCGCCGCTCAGTACTATTTGGTGCGCCACCAATGCGGCATGCTACGCCGCCGCCGAATCACGGCGCGCAAGGCGAGCTCGGAGAGGTCGTCGCGGAAAGTATTGCGAAAGGCCAAGCGCCGCTATTTTACAGCGAGACGGTGGAGCTCGTGCCGAATATCCGGCGCACCATCAAGCTCTACGCGCCCAATCACGGACCCCTTATCGGATTCGCCTCGTGGGAGCTCGAGGAGAGAGAGGATAAGACCCAGGTGACCTATCACGTCTACTCAGAGACGCTCGTATCTCCTGAAGATCTAAAGTCCCACACTCCAGGGCAGATAGCCGAAGCGCAAAAGGTCTCGGATTCTCAAAACAAAGTTCGCTTCCGGGCCGAGCTTGCACAGCTAAAACGACTGGTCGAGGCAAGCGCCCCCAGAGCCGATTGAGGCCGAATGCGGCGCATGCGTCCTACAGTCGATGGGGACCGCGACGTTTTGCGGGATCAGAATTTTCGGGGGATGCATATGATGACCGTACGTTCACGGAACAGACCCGCCTTATCTGTGGCGATGTTCGCAATGGCAGCATGCGGAACGCAATCAGTCGTCGCGGCCGCAGACCTGACGGCAGGGACTTCCTCAGCGGTACTCGACGAAATCGTTGTTACTGCACAAAAGCGCGCCGAGCCTCTCGAAAGGGTGCCGGCGGCGATAACGTCCGTGAGCCAGCAGTTCATCGATACCGTGCAAGCGACGAGTTTGAGCGACCTCGCTAGCTACGTCCCCGGACTTAATGTTCAAAGTAGTGGTACCGACGCGAATCGACTGGTGATTCGTGGCCTGACAACCGGGCCCAACGACATCAGTCCCTCTGTTGGCGTCTACGTTGATGACGCCCCGTTTGGTTCCAACAGCGGTTTTGCGCTGGGAGCCCTTTTCAGCCCAGATATCGATCCATCCGATCTTGAGCGAGTGGAAGTCCTGAAAGGTCCGCAGGGGACTCTGTACGGCGCGAGTACCCTCTCTGGGCTCGTAAAGTACGTGACCAAGGCGCCGGACCCGAACAATTTCGATGCTCATGCGAGGCTCGATTTCGATCGCGACACGGACGCGAGCGCGAATACCTACGCCGCGCGAGCCGGTGTCAACCTACCGATCGCCCAAGATAAGATGGCGCTGCGCGTCAACGGCTTTTATTCCAGCTCTGACGGCGCTTTTTCAGATGTTCGCACCGGTCAAAACGATTTGAATGGCACTTCGAAACAAGGTGGCCGCGCGGACCTGTTGATTCGCCCGGTCGATGAGTTGAGCGTCGACCTGATTGCGCTGACCGACAGCAGCCGAACGCCACGTACCGGCAGCGTGGAAGGCAATGCCACGACGCTCATGCCCACATACGGACAGTACTCGGGTTACGACTACGTCATTGGATCATTGCAATCGACGTATTCCTTATTCGAAGGCAATATCCACTACAATTTCCCAAACGGCACGACGGCGACCTCGACGTCGAGCTATTCACGATTCGCGGTGCGCGAGATCGGCGACGACACCACGTTTTTTCAGCCGGCTCTGGGCGCGCTTGGGCCGCTGCTGGAATTTCTCGGGCCGGTTGACCCGACAACGCAGAAATACACCCAGGAATTTCGGCTCGCCTCGCCAACGAACAACCACTTCGAATGGCTCGTAGGCGCGTTCTACGATCATGAGAGAAGCAATTACTTAAGCGGCATCAACTCAACCTATCTTTTTGGCGCGACCCCGCCGCCCGCGCTGGCGCCCACCATCGCTGCGCTCGCGAACTATGAAACTGTCGATGACCTGACGCACTACACGGAGTTCGCGGGTTTCGCGAATGCGACGTACTACTTTAATTCGACATTCGATTTATCAGCCGGGCTGCGCTATAGCCATAACTATCAAGACTTGGCCGGCAAGAGCACGGGGTTCTTGGTGCTCATCGGCGCCATTCCGGCCGCTATCAATGCGACATCGAGCGACCATGTTTGGACGGAGTCCGTTGCGGCGCGGTTTCACTTTGATGAGAAATCGATGCTGTACGCGAGGTTCGCGACTGGATATCGGCCCGGAGGCCCAAATGCGACGGGCAGCTCTTTCGATCCGGATACGACGCACAACTACGAAGTTGGCTATAAAACCGCCGCACTCGGTGGGCGGCTGCGCGCGGATGTCGATGTCTTCTACGTGGATTGGCGCAATATTCAGCTGAATTTCTTCAATGGGACCAACACCGTGATCGGCAATGCGGGAGACGCACATAGCAGGGGAGCGGAGCTGCATGTCGACTACGCACCAATCACTGCAATCTCGCTGCAAGCCAATGCCGCATATACCGACGCGTTCATTTCCTCTTTGGTACCGGGCGCACAAGGCGGAGCTGCAGTCGGTGATCAGCTACCGTTCAATTCCAAGGCCGCCGCCTCGTTGCTGGTCGATTACCATGTGCCGGGAAAGTTCCTGGGAGATTGGAGCGTGGGAGGCGGAGTCCGTTATCGCAGTTCGACGACCACGACATTTCCGGGAGATCCTGGTACCCGGTTCTACCCCCTGCCTGCGACGACGTTTGTCGACTTGCGAACGCAACTTCTGGTAGCGCAGCACACGGCGATCAATCTGCAGGTCCTTAACATGGCGAATCAGCGCAAGTTAAGTGGCGCATCGGAGTTCCTCGCAGTACCCGCGGCGACGGCAGATGCTCTAGGGCAGCCGGCGCTACTGAACTACACGCCTGGACGCACTGTCGGCCTTTCGGTGTTGTGGCAGTATTAAGAGAGATGGCACATTGTTAAGCAGGAACGTAGGTTAACCTCATCACATCCCCGTCAATTCGTTCGCTGGTCACAAGGCGCAGCGGCGGCCGAGGACCGGCGAAGAATGGCTTCCCGTGTCCAACCACGACGGGGTGCAGGTAGAGTCGATACTCATCGATCAGACCGAGATCGGTGAGGCTCTGCGCCAGCTCTGGCCCGCCAACATCGATCTCTCCAGCAAATTGAGCCTTCAACCCACTCATCGCCGCCTCAAGGTCATCCCCCACAAGCGTGGCGTTGGGGCCGACTGACTTCAATGAGCGGGACACGACCCACTTCGGTTGCTTCCGCCACGCGGCCGCGAACTCGCGTCCTTCTGCATCCCAATCAGATTGATCTTCGTCCCAATAGCGCATCACCTCGTACAAGCGGCGACCGTACACGATGCCTGCCAAGCCGCGCACCTGCTCAATGAAGTGACGGAAGAGCACGGGACTTGGCGAAAAGTTCGTATGCTCGACGTAGCCGTCCAAGGACTGGTTCAATCCATACACTAGCTTGGCCATGGTCTCTTCCTCCCTATCGCTGAGAATCGGATTGTACTGGCCGAGCGCGCGACTGTGAGCTGTGGAACGGTCCAACCGGTCCAACATGCTCTGCGGTCACTCGTCGAGATATTTCCAGGTGTCGGCACCGTCGAGATGGCGCAGGCGTGCTGCCGCTAAAACCTCGGGCGCCATCAGGCGCGCGTTCACACCCATGCGATCAGCAGGCTGCTCCACTGCCGCCCAGTGGGTGACGCAGCCGCAGTTCTGACAACGGTGGAACTCAATGGACTTATCGCCCCACAGATAGCCTTTCGTCGCGCCCTCCACTGCGATAATGCGCACGTGCGCGCGAGAGTAGTAGGCCCACAACACGCCATAGCGCCTGCAGATGGAGCAATTGCAATCAGTCACCTCTTCCGGCGCGCTTAGGATTTCTAGTTTCACCGTGCCGCAATGGCAAGACGATTCGATCATGGTTCACCACCAGGTAATTGGACACCCGCACGACTCCTCAATGAGAAGTTAATCCAGAACGTCACCGAAGTCTCGGGACTTCACAGTTATCACTCCGACTTAGCCCATAGCGCTATTGTATGCTACAGTTATGATCGATATAGCATGCGAAGGAAGACATGCCAAACCCGAGCGAATCCGTCCTTACTCGACCGGTGCCCGATGAGGCATTCGTTCGACGTGTGCTTAAATCCGCGAACCTAAACGCCCTGCGCCTGGCTCTCTATTACGAGACGAGTGACGAATCCTTGGCACGGATGAAAGTCCTCGAACGTCCCGTCCAAGGAGGCGCATTGGTGGCCTACGTGCTCGATCGCGCGCATCGGGACGAGTTGATCGAGAAGGCGGTCGCCTACTGGATGAGCGGCGCGCAGCCAAAGCCGGATCCGACCAAAGAGCAGGCAATCGCCTTAATGACGCTGTTCACCGGTCATGCGCCGCGACCAGGCGATGCCGAGTTTGGTTATGATGATATGGGCTTTGCGCAATACCAGCGACATGCGAGCTGGAGTGGAGCTGCGCCAGCCTCACGACTCAAAGACTTCCGAGTGACCATTGTCGGGGCGGGTTTCAGCGGCATTGCAGCTGCGGTGCAGTTAAATCGACTCGGCATCGCGTACGAGATCATCGAGCGGCAAGATGACATAGGTGGGACCTGGCACCTAAACGACTATCCGGAAGCGCGTGTCGACATCAGCTCCTTCTTATATCAGTATAAGTTCGAGAGGAACTACCCGTGGCAGAGCTACTTCGCGACGCGCGCGGAGCTGAAGCAATACCTCAATCATATCGTCGACAAGTATGGCGTTCGTTCCAAGATCAGACTGCGGACGTCCGTGACGCAGGCTGCTTGGAGCGATGCCGATCGCCATTGGAAACTTGAGCTCAGCAGTTCCGCCGGCATCACCGAAAATATTCACAGCAACGTGGTCATCTCCTGCAGCGGCCTCTTCAGTACGCCGAACCTGCCCGCTATTCCGGGCATCGATACATTCCGGGGCAAGATGTTCCACACCACGGCGTGGGATCACCGATACGACTACGCCGGCAAACGCATCGCCCTGATCGGCACGGGATCTACGGGCTGCCAGCTCATGCCACGCCTTGCGCAGACTGCAGAGAAGCTCACGGTTTTCCAACGCACGGCGAACTGGATCATGCCTGTGAATGGCTATCACGATCGCGTGTCTGAGGATAAGCGTTGGCTCCTGGATCATTTCCCGGGCTACCGGAACTGGTTTCTCTATTCTCTATACGTGGGAAGCTTGCAGAAGCAGGAAATGGAAGCGTTGGATCCTGAGTGGATTGCCAAGGGCGGAAAAGTTAACGAAAGAAATCAACGGCTCGCGACGGCGCTCACGGAATTCGTGCGCAGTAAGGTCGGGGATCGACGAGATCTACTCGACAATCTGATCCCGGATCATCCCCCGCTCGCCCGCCGCCTCGTCATCGACAACGCCTGGTTCGACGCGCTCATGAGAGAAAACGTGCAACTGGTGACAAGCGGCGTCCAGCGGATCGGCCCGGACGAAATCATCGACCGAAGCGGTCAGCGACACGCTTGTGATCTGATCGTGCTCAGTGCCGGCTTCCAGGTGTCCAAGTACTTGTGGCCCATCAACTATCGGGGACGACACGGCGTCAGTGTGCAAGAAGCGTGGAGCAGGGACGGTGCGCGCGCGTACCTCACGATGGCCATCCCGGATTTCCCCAATTTTTTCATACTCTACGGACCGAATAGCGGCGTTCGCGGCGGAAGCTTCCATTCCTGGGTCGAGATCTTCATGCGCTATATCGGCGAGTTGTTGGTGAAGATGCTGGAAGACGGCAAGCAGGAGATCGAAGTGCGCCGCGAGGCCTTCGAGAATTACAACACCGGAATGGACGAGGCCCTAAAGCAGCTTCTTTGGAACAGCGAGGGCCAGGGCGGTTACTTCGTCAATGAGTATGGTCGGGTTGGCACGCAAATGCCGTGGACCGCGGATCAGTTTTACGAACTCGTCCGCAAATCGGACCCGCAAAGCTACGTGTTCAGTTAGCAGCGGCGCCGGCCAAATCGACGTCAATCACGCGCAGATCGATCGGCTCTTGGTAAAGTCGCTCGACATCCCCCGCGCGGCGTGAGCTCACCACGCTTTGATTGACGTAGCCTTTCTCGTTGATCTCCATGTGTTCAAGGGAGGGGCGCGCTTCCAGCAACGTAATGCGCTCAATTCGTGTGGAGGATGCGGGATGCGAGGCATTATAGCGCGCGATCGATCGCGCAATGCCGGCCGCGACTTGGACATTGTTTCTTAATTCCGAGTCCGACAGCGGAGCTTGTCCATGAGTCTCGGCGGACTCTGCCGGCGACAATAACTCGCGCGCCGCAGCACTATTGAGCCACGCCATCGCCGTAAGATAGGGTCGGTTCTCCCCACAGATGACGACATCGTCGAGCAGCTTATCGACGGCTGATAGCACATTGAGGCGAACGATGCCGGAGGCAACCCAGGTGCCTGATGTGAGTTTAAAGGTTTCGCTGGTTCGGCCGTCAAAAATTAGCCCCTTTTCGGGAGCCTGTTCATCGACAAACTTTGCCGCATCACCCGTGTCGAAATAGCCTTCGGCATCGAAGGCCGCGGCCGTCAACTCGGGCCGCCGTAGATATTCCTTAAACACGCCGGCGCCTCGAACGCACAGGGCCAATTTCTCGCCCCTGGGTACCAACTTGATTTCCACGCCCGGCGCGGGCAAACCGATCATGCCACTGGCCATATTCTCGGCATACGTCAGCGTCACGCTGCCGGCTTCCGTGGAACCATAGACACTCATGAAAGGAATGCGATGTCCCGTCTCCGAGATCGCAAGCGCCTGAATTCTGTCGTAAGTCGGCAGGGGCAGCGCCGCGCCACCATAAATCATGCTAGTCAGATTCTTGAAGAAACTCTGGCGCAGGACCGCGTCATTGGTCAGCGCATCGGCCAGCCAGGAATAGCCGATGGGAGCGCAGCCATACAGGGTCGGAGAGACCTCGCGCAGATTGCGCAATGTCTCCTCAAACTGTCCTTGCACCGGCCGGCCATTGTCCAGATACAGGGTGCCGCCCTCGAGCAGATTTTCGTGAAACGACATGTTGCCGGCCGACACATGACTCCAGGGCATCCAATTCAGGCTGATCGGAATGTGCTCGAAATTCCCTCGAGTTCGACGAATTGCATCGACGGCGGCTATCTGCGCGCGCAGCATGCCATGCGTATGCACAACGCCCTTCGGAGTACCCGTGGATCCGGAAGTGAACATGTACTTGGCGGGGGTGGCATCGTCGATGGCATCGAGCGAAAACTTCAACTTCGCTGTGACCGAGTGCGCGATAACCGACTCGTACGCAGTGAATTCAATGTCGTCAGGCGCACTGCCGCAGGCAATGAAACGCATGCCCTCTCGAGCGATCGCCCGGCAGGCGGGCGCGAACATTGCGGCATTGTCCGCGAACACCAGCGCGGCCTGAGTGATGGCCGCCACCATCTTGAGTTTCGTGAACTCCTTGTCCATGAGCGAGTACGCCACGCTGACCGGCGTTACGGGCACCCTGGCTTTCATGGCGCCCAGCAGCATGACAGCATGCTCGATGGAATTTCCGGAGAGAATCAGCAAAGGCGTATGCGGCCCGCATCGAGCTTGCAGGAGATAGCTGGCGACTCGATTGCTGCGTTCCTCCAACGCTGCATAGCTGATGGTCTGCCATCGATCATCCCCGCCGCGTTGCGCGATAACCGCCCTCTCGGGAACCTGCTGGGCACGTTGGAAAAGAAGATCCGGTACGTGCGCGTACTTCGGGGTGGCGACCATGTCGCATCGCAAGCGAGTTGAGCCATTGGCATCCCGCTCCACGACGATGGCCGGCTGCAAGAATCGCGGCGGCAGCGTCGGCGGGTCGCTTGCAGTAAACGTCATTGCGCCGTATGAGGCTGCAATTTTTCGAGCCGCATGTACTTCTCGCCACGCTCGACAATGACCCATTCCAGCGGCTGATGCAGTTCGATTTCGGCGCCATTCAAGGTTTCCGCGTACCATCCAAACTGCGCTATGACGCGATAACGATCGTCGCTGAGCGGCGTGATCTCGAAGCGTTCGGCTCGGTGGATATTGCGCTTCAATAGTGACGGACCGGTCGCAAACCATTTGGTCACGCCATCGAATCCACGAATGACGGTCTCTTCCTTGCCATCGGTTCCCGCCAGCATTCCCTTCATTTCCGTGAAATCTTTGACGACGCCGGTGCGCCGCTCGCTATGATCCACAGTCGCAGAAATCAGTCCGTGAAATTCCATTTCAGGCATAACCAACTCCTTTAGCCCGGAGGAATCGCCATTGAGCGTGTCCATGTTTGACTGCCATTGCAGTAACACGGCCTTGATGCGATGAAGTCGGTACGAGGAATCGAAGTCGCCCTGCTCTGCCGCATCGCCGCGCTGTTCGCGGATACGCGTGAATTGCATGCGTGCAGGCCCGATCTTCCTCAGTAAGTGATCGCATTTTCCCTGACCACCGACGCGGCGTTCGTCGCAGGCCTGCGAACGCCAGACGAAAGGTGCCTGCAGGCGATAAATTCCATCACCGAGGTAGCTGACCTGAAAGGCATCGTCTCGGACACTATAAGAGTGCCGGCCGCCGAGCCCAGCGGCGAACATCGAAGCTGCCGCCGCAATCCCAGAGACGTCGATACCGAGATCCGGCATTTGCACCGAGACGTTGGTATCGACCAGCCCTTCCAGGAACTTGGACGTATCGGTGCCCGCAGGCGCCTCCAACAGGCTCCACCAACGGTAGACCATGGAACACGCTGCATTGAAGTCGCCGTCATCGACCTGCCCGTCGGCTTTCGAAACAAATTGCTGGTAGGCACTGCGTGTCATAACGACCTCTCTTCGCCACGCGCTCGATAATGACTCATTTGAATTTGTACTTGACAGTCGCGCCGAACGTCCTCGGTTGCTGGGCCAGGGTGTAGCCGTCGCCAATGCCATTGTTAGCCGCGGTTTGGGTCACTTGCGAATTCGCGAGGTTTCTTCCCCATAGCGACAGACTCCACTGGGATTTAGACAGCAGATCGACGTTGCCGTCAAACAGCCACTCCGTTCCCGAACCCAGTAAACGCTGATTTAAGGACTCGCGAAATACCGCGTCGGTGTAGCGAGCATCTCCAGCAAACACCAAGGAATAGTCGCCGATGGGTACAGTGTAACGTGCCGTCGTGACCCCTGAGAACTCGGGCGCATTCGGTAGTTTGTTGCCCGCCGGTACAGGTCCTGCCGGGGACAAAAAGGCGCCGAGCTCAGTATCTAAGTAAGAAAAACCGACGGACAGATCGAGATCGCGGATCGCTCGCCAATGCAACTCCAACTCGGTCCCACGGACCTTGGCGCTATGAACGTTACCGATGCGAATCACCTGCAACTGACCTTCGTTTTCCTCCACCTGCGTTTGCACGTCCGTGTAGTCGTAGTAGAAGACTGCGCCGGTAGCGAGCATCGCTCCGTTGAGCAGCTCCGTCTTGGCGCCAACCTCGTAAGCTAATAACTCCTCAGGTTTGAACGGCTCGAGCGCGGGGCTGGACGTGACGAAACCACCGTTTATCCCGCCGCTCTTATAGCCCTTACTGACGCTCACGTAGGTCAGCACGTCCTTGGAGGGCTTATAGTCCAAACCCGTGCGCCAGGAGACATTGGTTTCGTGCAAACCGGTAGTGCTATTGCAGGCGAACTGGGCAGGCCCGCAATTCGGGTCACCGAGTCCAAAAAAACCTCCGCCGGTGCCGCCCAACAACGAAAGATCGGTGCCGGTCGCAGTGAAGTCCTTTTTTTCATCGGTATAACGTGTTGCGACGGTGAGGGAGAACTGATCCGACAACGCCCATTCCGTGTGTGCAAAGCCAGCCCACGCCTTCGTGTTCTGGTGGATCAGATTGATCGTGCGTTCGTCATTCACCGCCCCGCCGGTCAAGAGGGCAATTAGGTCGGAGAAGTTCCCGTCCACTTGGGAATCCACGGTGTCCTGGGAATAAAACGTTCCGAGGATCCAATGCACAGTCTTGTGGTAGTCGCCGGACAGTCTGAATTCTTGTGAGTACTGCTCGACCTTGTCTAGCAGCAGGAAGTCCGCCTGCCGCAAGTGCGTGCCGTCGACGTCGGTACCGAGCGTGCGGTTTACATACTGATAGCCCGATATCGAATCGAGTACCACGTCACCCAAGTTGGCCTTGACGGACAACGTCACGCCGCTCTGCCTCATCAGATACGGTTGCGGGTGCCAATCTCCAGTGAAAGGATCGCCGCTGTCGTTTTTGTTACCAAAAAAATCGGCGCATTGCGAGCGGTTGATTTGGTCGTGGAGCACCGGGGCGCATGTGGCCAGGGGATTCGCCGGATCCTGGGTCCCGAACATATCAAACTGTCCCGCCTGGCTGTCTACGTCGGTGTACTCGACCTTCAAGTCCGCCGACAGAGCGCTCGACGGGTCGAAAGCGACTTGTACTCGGCCCGACCTGATGCTTTGATTGCCCAGGCTTTGCCCCTGAAGATCGGTCCAGTAACCCTTGGTCTGCTCGATGGCCAGACCGGAAAAGCGCATGGCCACCGCTTCCCCCAGTGGCAGATTGACTGCGCCTTCAGCCTTGAAGTACTCGTAGTTGCCATAGGTGACACTGGCGGTGGCGTCGAATTCGTGCTCGGGCTTGTTGGTAAAGAAGCCGATCGCGCCGGCCGTCGTATTGCGGCCATAGAGCGTACCTTGCGGGCCTTTGAGTACTTCTACCCGATCGATGTCGTAAAGCGGGAAGCTCATCATGGCGGAAGATGCCAGGAAAACTTCATCCACATACACGCCGACCGTCGGCGTGTTGTTGGCCGAGAAGCTATTGAGTCCGACACCTCGAATCGTGAAAATCGGCGCGGCGCCCGGAATGTTATCCTTAATATTTAGGCTCGGAACGAAGCCGGTCAGTTCCGTCGGATCTGTAACCCCCGCGGAAATGAGTTGGGCTCCACTGAGCGCGTCCACGCTCATGCCCACATCCATGACGGATTGTTTTTGCTTTTGTGCCGTGACGATGATCTCGTCGAGGACCTCGCTCTGCTCAGCCCGGGAAACCCATGGCAGCAGCGTGGCAAGGGTTCCTGCGGCGAGCAGCACGCGCGCGGAGGCTACTTTTTTTCTCAATCGATTCATGCGCCATTTCCCTCTCGGCGACGTTGTATTAGCGTTCGCCTCGTACCCGCGCTGCGCGGTAATATTTATTATTCGAGTCATTTATGACCGATTTACTAATCAAAGTCAATCATGCGGATATATGCATGCGGGCCAGCACCGCTGTGCCCGGCAGTCAATTATCGGTGCAGATTCTGGCGATAAACCGCGTAATGACGAAGCCTTGGACTCTCGCCTGCCGGCACGCAAACGCGGTTTTTCAGAGCTTTAAAATATTTATAACCGTCATCCGTTATACGATACTATCAAGTCGCATATAATTGACGATGCAAATCGATTCTTTAGGAGCGAGCATGTCTGCGTCACGTGTTGAGCCGCTGAAGCTTGCGGAGTTGTCGGAGAAGCAGCTAGGCCATGTGCGAGCTTTCGTAGGGCCAAAAGGCCAGCTGCCCAATATCTTCGGCGTCTTGCTGCGCAACATGGATCTGTTCGAGGCATGGGCGGGTTTCGGGACTTACACCATGTCGGGTTCTCGCATTGATGCGCAACTGCGGGAAATCCTGGTTCTGCGTACTGCGGCGAATCTTAATTGCGACTACGAGTGGCACCATCACCGCCGCCTGGGCCTCGCGGTAGGCTTGACGGAGGACCTCATCAATGACATCCGCGACGGCAAACCGCTGGCCTCGGATGATCAGAAACTCATGGTGTGCTGCGCCGATGAGCTGGCGGCGGACGCCGTGCTGAGCGATTCCACCTGGCTATGGATGGTCGAGCGATTTGGTGATGCGTACACCATGGACGTCATCTTCACGGTCGGTGCCTACACCGCCTTGGCGATGGGCCTTAAAAGCTGCGGCGTTCAGCTGGAGACCCGTGGATAACCGCAACGAGACTAAGTCCTAGCCGGGCGCGGCGGCTTTCCCCTTCACGCTCGATTCCCTGCGAAGGTTCACGGCACCGTCCACCGCACTGTTCACCCAATACTCGATCATGCCGGGTTCGTCCAACGGTCGATTTGTGAAGAACAAGCGATGGTAGATCGGGCCAGTAATCGAGTCGAGCAGCCATTCGAAGTTGGTCTCGGCCGGTAAGTCACCTCGATCGACGCCTTTCAGCAGGGACTGACGGCCCAGCTCCCGGCGGCTGTCGAAGGCCTTGTACAGCAATTGTGCGAACACCTTGTCCTGAATGGATGCTTCGAGCATGGACGGTAGCAGTTCTCCCCAACGTGAGTTGGCCAAGCCATCGACCAGACGACGGTAGTTCACGACCAAATCGGTTCGTACATTGCCGGTCTGCGGGATGGGAGGTGCAGGACCAATGATTCGTAGAAACGCCTCCATGGCGATATCGGCAACGGATTCCCAGTGACGGTAAATGGTGGAACGAGCTACGCCGCATTTGGCGGCAATGCCCTCGACCGTCAGGCTGGAATAGCCGCTCGAGGCGAGCATGTCGGCCGTCGTATCGAGGATCACCAGCCGGGTTCGAGCCAATTGACCACGCTTCGGCGCGCGGGTTCCTTTTTGTTTCGCCTTCTTGGCCATTCAGCCTCCGTAGCAAATTGGCTCATTGTAACGTCTGCGCGGGAATTGGCTCGAACGATAATTGACTTCCGATATTATATCGGTCATAAGTGTTGCATACAGCCGTCGAAGAGAACGGCGCTGGCGCCCAACCCATGAGGCGGAACTGCGATGCGATTGAAAGACAAGGTGGCGATCGTGGTCGGCGCGGGCCAGACTCCCGGCGAGGGTATCGGCAACGGTAGGGCCACGGCGATTTTGTTTGCTCGCGAGGGTGCAACCGTGTTGCTGGTGGATCGCAACCTGGTCTCGGCACAAGAAACCGAAGAAATGATAAAGGCTGAGGGCGGTACCTGCAGCGTGTTGCGTGCGGACGTACTGGTCGAAGCGGATTGTCGTGGCATCGCCGAAACCTGCATAGAAAGATACCGGCGCATTGATGTACTTCAGAATGTGGTTGGCGCGGGCACAGGTGATCGAGGGCCGACCTCGTTGACGGAGGAGGCGTGGGACTTCCTGATGGACATCAATCTCAAGAGTGTCTTTTTTACTTGTAAATACGTACTGCCTCACATGCGAGAACGAAGAGCCGGCAGCATTGTGAATGTCTCATCCGGCGCGGCCGTGGGGTCGGTGGGTTACGTGGGCTACAAAGTGTCGAAGGCCGGAGCGAATGCCTTTACGCACAGCATTGCGATGTCGAATGCCAGTTTCGGCGTGCGCGCGAACGTGGTGATGCCGGGTCTTTTGGACACCCCTATGGCCATGGAGGCTCATTCTGCCGCCCGGGGTGTGGACAAAGCTACGCTTCGCCAACAACGCGACGCCCTGGTGCCACTCAATAACAAGCAGGGCACGGCCTGGGATACCGCCTATGCCTCTTTGTTTCTCGCTTCGGACGAGGCCAAGTTCATCACCGGTATCATTCTCCCGGTCGACGGCGGTCAATCCGCCCGAATCGGTTGAACACGGGCAAGCATGGAGCGCTCCGATCTAACTACGCTCTTGCCTGAGCAACAGCGGATCAATGAGCGCTTGATGCTGGAAGGACAACGCGTTCCCTCTCCCGGTACGGTTTCGATAAATCTCTTGCGCCGCGCGCGCCTATTCAATGCAGATGGTAGCTCGAAGGTTAAACGGGTTGCCCACGCGGTCGATCGGGAACTCTCATCGCCACAAGGCCCGTTTAGGGTCCGTGAGTTCCCGCTCGAGCAAAACGTCGGTTTGTACATTCACTTCCATGGCGGCGGCTGGGCCCTTGGATCCATTTACGAGCAAGATGACCTGCTGAATTCATTAGGGAAGGCGTCCGGCTTGCGGGTAGTGACCGTCGAGTATCCACTTGCGCCGGAACATGAGTTGCCGGAACTTCTAGCCCGCGCGAAAGTCGCTGCGCGAGTCGTCATTGAGAGTTATGGCGATACGAAAGTTTGCCTGGGCGGTGAATCGGCCGGTGCGCACATCGCGGTCAATGTGGCGCTGGACCTGATCGGCGAGCGCGAACACGCCGCAAAGATACGCGGGCTTAACCTCTGCTACGGCATTTACGACTTGTCGATGTCTCCGTCGCAGCGTCGGGCCGGCAGCGCCTTCATTGGACTATCCAAACCCTATCTGGAGTGGTTCTACAGCCTCGCATTGCCCGGGCGCGGCTTGGAACAGCGTCGAGATCCCGCCGTGTCGCCTCTCTATCGAGATCTGGCGCGCATGCCCGCCTGCTTGTTCAGCGTGGGGGATCTCGACCCGCTTCTTGACGACACGTTATTCATGGCAGCGCGGTGGCGTGCGGCAGGCAATCCCACCGAACTGGAGGTGTATCCAGAAGCGCACCACGGCTTTAATGGCCTCGGCACCGGGATGGCGAAGCTCGCCAATGACAGAATTCATCGCTTCCTGGCGGACTGCGTCCAGGATCATCAGTGAACAGCCCGCACAGCCGCGATGGGGAGGCATTGACTGATGAGTTTTCGCAGTTTCGCTCGTTTCGCGTTCTCGGACCGAAGCGCATCGATTCGGGCGTAGGCGCACTCGAGCAATTGCCGAAGATCGTCCGCGCCCTGAGCGCAAAGCGGCTGCTGTTCGCCACCTCGACCAGCGTCGCCAACAAAACACCGCATGCGCGGCGCGTTCGGGATTTACTGGGCGATGCCATCGTGTCCGAGTATCCGGGATGCCGCGCGCATACCCCCGAACAGGACATTCACTCGATCATCGCCGCTCTCGATGCTCACGCGGCAGATGCGGTCGTCTCGATTGGCGGCAGCAGCGTCTTTGATGCGGTGAAAGTGGCGGCCAGTCGTCACGCCAATTCGCGCGGAATCAATCCGATCCCTCAAATCGCCATCCCCACGACACTGTCGGCCGGCGAGTTCTCACCGGGCGCGGGATTCACAGAGCAAGAGAGCGGCAGCAAGCGATTGCTGCTCGATTTGCGTGTCGCTCCACAGTACGTGATCTTAGATCCAACGGTGACCGTCGACACTCCGGAAGTCTTGTGGCTATCGAGCGGTGTCAAGGCCATGGACCATGCCATGGAAGCGATCTGGTCACGAAAACCCCACCCCTACGTCGACGCGTTGGCACTGCAGGCGATCCGACTGCTGACCCAATATTTGCCGCAGACACGTGGTACTGATGACCTTCGGGCGCGGGGCGCATGCCAGGTGGCTGCGTGGATGTCCATTTCGGGCGTCGGTGCGGCAGGCATGCGCTTGAGTCATTTCCTGGGTCACCAGATCGGGGCGCACATGCACATCCCCCACGGAGTGACATCGTGCGTGCTACTGCCCACGGTGATGCGCTTCCTGCGGGACGATACCCTTGAAGCGCAGGTCCGAATCGCTAACGCCATGAATATCGATCGCGCCGGACGCAGCGATCAGGATTTCGCTGCGGCCGCCGCGGATTCCCTTGAGCAGACGATCAAGGAAATGGGGTTGCCGACGACGATCTCTGGCGCGGGAGGCAGTATTGAAGCCATCGATGCAGTCGCCGACTCCAGCTTTGCGGCCGCCCAATTGCTTGGGCTGACTCACGATCTGCCGAATGGCGCGCAGAGCATACGGAAAATTCTTATGACGGCGTGGACTTAGTCATTGTTAACGGAAGCCGGCAGCATATGAAATCCTTCTTGGTCGAAAGCAAAATGCCTCGCTCTCGTTGCCACGCCGTTGGCGTGCAAGTCTTGTTAGCCATGGTGGCGATTCTCTGGCTCGCCGGTACAGCGACCGCGGCGGCGCAGGCTCCGGTCGTTGCTGCGACCGAAGACCCGAAAGGCGCGGAAATCTTTAAGGGCCTTTGTGCCGCCTGCCATGAAAACGTGACTTCGCGCGCTCCCTCACCCATATTGCTGAGCATAATGGCGCCGAACGGTATCGTTCGGGCTCTCACGGATGGAGTGATGCGCGGTCAAGGCCAGGCACTTTCCGCGGATGACAAAATTCACGTCGCGCAGTTTCTCACCAAGCGGAAGATTGGCGACGGGACAGATCGACTAGCCCCGCCCGTCTGTAGCCTGTCTGATCGCGAGTTTGCCTATGAAAAGGTTCCGACATTCAGCGGCTGGGGAATAACTCCCGGCAACACTCATCATGTGCCCGACACAATCTCCGGGTTGACGAAGGACAATGTTTCCAAATTGCATCTCAAGTGGGCGGTGGGATTCTCTGGCACCATTCGAATTCGCTCCCAGCCTGCAATGGGAGGCGGCTCAATCTTCGTTGGCACGCAAGACGGAATACTATATTCCCTGAATCTTGAGACGGGCTGCGCGCGTTGGCAATTCTCCGCGGACTCAGAAGTCAGGACTGGCATTGTGATTTCTCCCTGGGGCAAAGGTGATCGGACCGCCAAACCGCTGCTGTACTTCGCTGACGAATCCAACGTCTATGCCTTGGACGCGGTTTCAGGCAAGGAAGTATGGAGACGAAAACCCGATAACCACCCGCGGACACTGCTGACGGCGGCTCCCGTTCTTTATAGGGACACACTGTTCATCGGACTGTCCTCGGTGGAAGAATTGGGTTCCCTCAAGTATGAGTGCTGCACCTTCCGTGGCGGGGTAGTCGCTTATGCCGCGCGCAGCGGTAAAGAGCTCTGGCGCAGCTTTACCGTCGATCCACCAAAAATCCAAGGAAAGAACGCGACGGGGACAAACAAATGGGCGCCCTCAGGAGCGGCTGTGTGGGGAACCCCCGCAATCGATGCCGATCGCAATCAACTCTACATTGGAACTGGAGATAATTACTCTCGACCGTCGACGGCGACGAGTGATTCGATCATTGCGATGGACTTGAAAGACGGGAAGATCAAGTGGGTCTATCAGGCCACAAAAGATGATGTCTGGAACACCAGTTGCTTATGGGGACAGCGAGAGTTGTGCCCGGAACCTGAGGGCCCAGACTTCGACTTTGGCGCCGCGCCCGTGCTTGCACGGGCCGATAGCGGCGCGGACATCGTAGTAGGAGCTCAGAAGTCAGGTTATGTGTTTGGCATCAATCCCGATACGGGGCAGCTGATTTGGAAGACCAAGGTCGGTAGAGGCGGCACAGGAGGCGGCATCGAATTCGCGCTTGCATCCGCCAACAACTCGGTCTTCGTCGGAGTGGTCGACTTCGACGACGGCAAGCAGAATCCCGAACCACTGCGTCCTGGATTGTATTCCCTAGACTTATTGACGGGAAAATACAACTGGAAGCGACCGGATTCATGGGAGACCTGCCGTGGCCGTCGTCTATGTATTCCTGGGGTTTATGCAGCACTTACTGTCACGTCGCAACTGGTAATCGCGGGAAATACGGATGGATGGCTTCGCATTCATGATGCAGCCACAGGCGAGTTACTTTGGCATTACGACATGACGGAGCCTGTGACCACGGTCGGCGGAGGCGAAGCTAGCGGCGGGTCCATGGGAGGTCCCACTGCGGCAGTGCCGCTCGATGGCAAATTGATTGTGCCGACCGGTTATGGGATGGCCCAGTACACACCCGGCAATGTGGTTCTGGTCTTCGACATCAAGTGACAGATGTGCCCGGTACAGACCCGTTGTGGGTGGTGCGCAAAGAGGATTCGCAGACGGTCATCAGCCATTGACTACCGATTGCTTTCCGGGCCGCTTGAGTCCATAGCCTTTAGCGATAGAAGAATCGGCATCGTCTGACCCCATCGAACGGCAGATCCACGCCAAGTCCCTTGCCCCGGTGCTGTCGATCGACGGTCAACCGGCCGATGAGTAAGAGAGGCAGCTGATCGGGCGTGGACCGTCGAATCTTGGCTTTCGGCAGAGAAACTACTAGGAGCGGTAGTTCAGCAATAAACCATTTGGCACGTTCTGCAAGATCATTGGCGTCTTTTGCTAGTTACGTCGATCCCCTTTTGAGCCAGACTGAAACTGTGAGCTGAGGTCCATTGCGACCTTGGTAATGCAGCAACCTCATGAAGGGTGACACAAATGGAAACACATGAAACCACGACTCCAGTAAGAGCATTTGATCGCGCCTATATCAACGGCCAGTTCGTCACTCCCCATGGAACCCAGGTCGTCGATCTGGTGAACCCGACCGACAACAAGGTTATCGGCAAGGTCACCATGGCAGACGAAATCGACACCCGAACAGCTATCCGGGCTGCGAAAGAGGCCTTCAATACCTTTTCGCAGAGTAGCAACGGATACCGGATGGAGCTTCTGCAGCGGCTGCACGACGCCGTGGCCAAGCGGATGGACCAACTCGTTGAAGCAACGGTCGTGGAATACGGCGCGCCGCAAGACCGTGCGAAGGGCTCCAACAACCTCGCGGCGAACATTTTCCTGCACTTCAAAAAAGTCCTCGAAGATTTCGACCTGATCAAAACTGTCGGAACATCCAAGGTCGTGATGGAGCCGGCCGGCGTGGTGGGCATATTTACGCCGTGGAATTCGAGCGCCGGTTCGATTGCGATCAAGGTGGCGCCGGCGATCGCTGCCGGATGCACGGTCGTCATCAAGCCCAGCGAAATGAGCGCTATGCAAACGGAAGTGTTGATGGACGCCTTTCATGAAGCCAGGTTGCCTCCTGGCGTCATCAATGTCGTGACGGGCCTCGGCGAGGTCGTCGGGACGGAGTTAACGAAAAGTCCCGACATTCAGAAAATTGCTTTCACCGGTTCGACGCAGATCGGAAAATTGGTCGCCAAAAACTCCCTGGACACGATGAAGCGCTTGACGCTGGAGCTCGGGGGCAAGTCGCCCAACATCATCCTGGACGACGCCGATCTCTCCACGGCGATCCCGATGGCCATCAACGCCTGCTACCTGAATAACGGGCAGGCCTTCATTGCGGCTTCGCGTCTGATCGTGCCGGAAGACCGACTCGACGAAGTGAAGCGGTTGGCCAAGGCGGCCGTGGAAAAAATCAAAATGGGCGATCCGAGGGACAAGGACGTCACCCTCGGCCCATTGGCCAGCACAAAGCAGTACAAGCGCGTGCAAGAGTACATCAAGTCCGGGATCGAGGAAGGTGCGGAGCTCGTCATCGGCGGGGAAGGTCATCCCCAAGGCCTTGAAGGTAGGAATTTCATCAAGCCCACCGTGTTTGCCAACGTCACCCGCGAGATGCGTATCGCGAAGGAAGAGATCTTCGGACCGGTCCTGTCGATACTGACGTACAAGACGGAAGCCGAGGCCATTGAAATCGCCAATGACACCGAATTCGGCCTCATCGCCTACGTAAGCTCGGCGGACCCGGAAAGGGCCACCCGTGTGGCCCGCAAACTCGCCGCCGGCCGCGTCCTGATCAATACAATAAGTCACGATCCGTTTGCTCCCTTCGGTGGGTTCAAACAATCGGGGATCGGTCGGGAAGGCGGGATCTTCGGGCTGCAGGAGTACCTGGAACCCAAAGCGATCATCGGCTAACCCGAGGAATGTCCTGACAGCGCGATTGATTTCAGACGAAATGCCCGCGAGCGAAAAAATGACCGTCCACGTGCCAGACCATTTCAAAGCCGCGAACGCCTTTTGGATAGGGCTCGCTAAGATCGGACTTACGCCAGCCGCAGTCTTAAGCCAAGCTCGGTTGCCACTGACTGTTTACGACGGCAAGAAGAACCTCGTCACAACGGCGCAGTTCTTCGCACTCTGGCGTGCCGTGGGCGAGCTCTGCGCTGATCCGGCCGCGGGCTTGAAAATCGCCACCCAGATCGACGTTGGCAATCGGCCACCGTCAACTATGGCAGCCTACTACGCTCGTGACTATCGGGATGCTCTCACCCGCCTCGCTCGCTTCAAGCAACTGTGTTCGCCCGAAGAACTGCAAATCAAGGTGAGCAAGGACGAGTGCGTCATCGAGCCTGTGTGGCTCCACGCGCAGGAAGAGACGCCGCCCCTGCTGACAGACGCCGCCTTTGCCTCGTTCGTTGAACTTGGTCGCCACGGAACAGGGCATCTAGTGACACCGAAGAGAGTCGAGCTGAAGCGCACCAAGGCGACCGGCTTCCACAAAGCCTATTTCGAGTGCCCGATCACGTTCGGAGCGCGACGAAATGCGCTCGTCCTTCACGCGACCGATCTCGATCGGCCGTTCATTACTTACAACGCCGAATTGCTTGAGATGTTGAATCCGCAGCTCGAACGCGCGCTTGAAGAGCGCCGTGCGCAAAGTTCGATCAGTGAGCAGGTGAAATGGATTCTCAAACGCCTGCTTGCTGGAAGCCGCCCGGAGATAGCGGCCGTGGCGCGCGAGCTCGGGTTGAGCGATCGGACCTTGCAGCGTCGAATCATTGATGACGGCGCAAGCTTCCGGCAGTTGCTTCTTGAGGTGCGCCAGGAACTGGCGCACGAGTACCTCAACCGCCCGGAGATCGATGTCACGGAGGTGGCATTTCTGCTCGGCTACGAGGATTCGAATTCCTTCTATCGAGCTTTCCGAACGTGGGAGGGAACGACACCCTCCCAGTTGAGGGCAGCGCTCCGACGATCTGAAACTAGGCAATAACAGTAAGAGGCATTACAGGCTGACGGCCTCGCTATCCGCGCCGACGGGGCCACTAATTCTGAGTTCGCTGACTCACTTACGTCGGCTCAATTGTCGAGGCTCTCGCCGCAGGCTGACCCGCGCGAAATGTTGATAGGTCGTATTATCGAGGGTGAAAGGAGCGCGTTCGCCCTCCTCCCAATCCAGGCGCAGAAATCCAATTCGCGAGTTCTGATTTCGACTCAGGTCCTTATTGATTAGACGTAACAGATTTGAATTCTTCTTGGATTTTGACTTAGGTTACGTCGAAAGCGGAGGGACGGGTCGAACTCGGTCGCAATCCCTTCGCCGCAAAAGTGTAGAGGATGCCATCGGCATAGCCTGTAGAACTGCCGCAATACTGGCACGGACCACGCTCAGGCGCGAGTGTCGTGCCCATCAAGCGCATGATTGCAGATAGCCGACGTCGGTTTTGAACGCGCGTAGGTTTGAATTCTTTTCCTCCTCCGCACTCTTTATTCGTGAGCGCTTCGCGGGCCTCACCGCGACCGACTGGACTCTGTTAGGTTCCGAGGAAGCGTTCGACGATCTGCGGCAGCATCGGCTCGACGGCGAGCATGTAGTGGGTGGTGTTCGGCACAATTGCGAACTGGTTTGCGGGCCGCAGTGAGCCATCGATCCCAGCATCGCGCTGGCCGCCTCCCAACGCCTTCCAGAACTCGACCATGTGTTCGGGCCGGATGGAGTCAGCGTCAGCAAAGACCAGCAGTGTGCGTGCCCGAATTTTGGCGACGTCAGCGCTCCAGTCAAAGCGGCGTTTGGTCAGGTCACCGACTTTGCGGAAGAGGTTCGTCCAATCGACATTGGGATAGGCCTGCCCTAACGGCGATGCCTTGACGCTACCGCCGATCATGGCAGCGTTGGCCTCCAGCTGATTGAAGGCCACCACCACCTCCGGATAAGAGCCGTCCTGCCTCATGCTCCCTGACACGAGCACGAGCCGGTCGACTACGTCCGGATGGCGGATGGCGGTCTGCAGTGCGACGTCGGAGCCCAGCGAGTAGCCCATCACGTCGGCGTTGCCGAGCTTCAGATGACCGATCAGAGCGGCAACGTCGTCGCGCAGCGTTTCACAGCACAGTGGCCTGTCGGTATCTGGCGTGCGACCATGCGCCTGGAGATGGACGGCGATCACCTGCCGGCCCTTGGCCAGTTTGGCCCGATTGCTCCCGAAGCTGTCTGGGTTGATGCCCCCGTGAAGAAGAATGAGCGGCTTGCCGGCGCCATGCACGGTGTAAAAGATTTGCTGCCCATTGACGTCGGCAAAATTCGCATTCGACATGGCGGGGGTCTTCTCCTTGGCTTGAAGGGGAAGGGTCGCAGTCAGCAATGCGGTCGCAGTGGCAGTCTTCAGGAAATCGCGTCTGAGCATATCGTCCCGTCGCGCCGAACTGGCGGCTGAAAAGCAGCGTAGTGAGCGTACGGCCATCTCATCTTGATACGACAACCTCGTCAGGGTTCGCTTCCGCCTAGTGAAGAGCCAGTCAGCCGACGCGAGATCGACGACTTCATGACCGTCCCACGCTCGCGCCCAGGGTGACGAGAAGCTCGTCCAGTTGCGCGAACGTCTCGGCCATCGCATTCTCCATCCCGGCGTTGGCATCGAGAGCTTCCTTGGAGGGATAGAGTTCGTGATAGACCAGCAGCGTCTTGCCACCTCTTTCCTCGAAGGTCACGGTGCTGACCGCACCTCCGTCACTCTCGTCATTCGTCCAGACGAGGCGCGAGTGCGGTGTTACTTCCTTGTACGTGCCGAAGAACGCCATCTGTGAGTCCCCGTGTGCGAACTCCAAACGGTACCTGCCCCCGACACGAACATCCATCTCGCAGGAAAGCAGGGACATTCCCATCGACTTCGGCACCCACCACTGCCTGAACAGCTCGGGCTTCGTCCACGCCTCGAACACGATGCGCGCCGGGCCGTTAAAGGTTCGCGTAACGACGATCTCACGCTCGGACTTCCGTTCTATCGTCGTGAGGTTCTTCGTGGTGCTAGGCTCACTCTCTTTTTTTGCGTCCAACGACCTTCTCCTTTAGTTTCAGTTTCTCAACAACGGTGTCCAGCGCGTCGAAGCGTGCGTCCCAGAGCTGGCGGTATCTCTCGATCCATGCAGCTTCCTCCTCCAGTCGGCGCGGGCCGAGCCTGCAGGTTCGCACGCGCCCGACCTTCTCCGTGGTGACTAGCCCCGCCTGCTCCAAGACGCCAACATGCTTCTTCATGCCTGTGAGGGTCATGCGAAATTTCTCGGCAAGGTCCGTGATCGAAGCGTCTGCACGCCAAAGCCGCTCCAGAACGCCACGTCGGGTGGCGTCGGAGAGCGCGGCGAATGAGGCATCGAAGCGGGTCTGGCTATATTGAACCATGTGGTTCAGTATTTAACACGCGGATGGGCGGCACGCAAGGGGGGTCCACGGGAACTCAACGAAAATTGGTAGGAAGCTCAATGGACAAGAAATTGTTTGACGAATTGGTGGAGAGCATGCAACAGCATAATGAAATCATTGCTGGGACTCGAAAGCCTGCCAGAATAACCAGGGTCGACGCGCAGTCGATTAAAGTGCTGCACGCGAGAGCGGGATTGAAGCAAGAAAAATTTGCGGCTCTTATACAGGTTGATCTGTCTACGTTGCGAAATTGGGAACAAGGACGGCGTGAGCCGACCGGGCCGGCGAAGGCGCTTATTCGTGCCATCACGAATGACCCGAAGCATGTGCTGAAGGCTCTGGATATCGGAGCAACTATTCGAAAGGCCGGATGAGGGAGAGACTTAGCTTGGGAGAATGAAATGAGTCGCAGCCGCCGAAAAACAGCCATCATCGGAGTGACCACGGCCCCTGGCGACAAGCCGTTCAAGGTCGATGAGCATCGCGCGGAGCGCCATGCTGTGCGCGCGGTAGTCAAGCGCCCACTTGACGGCGACGACCGAGTCTTGCACTCGAAGGTCTATGAAGACCCCTGGAAATCGCCGAAGGATGGTAAGCAGAGAGTTGATCCGAACTCCAAATGGATGCGGAAATGATGGCAGACTACCTTGTCGCTATCGAGCCCTCGTACCCGCAATTGTTTACTAACGGGGCACGGCAGGAACAAAAGTGGCTGCAGCGAAATCGTCGCGAACTGTGGCGCCACACATGGGTTTAATTTATCTTTTTGGTGCGCAAAGAGGGTTCGAACCCCTGACCCACGCATTACGAATTCACAGATCTATCTGGCGATGCCTATCAATCAAGATCTTGCGAACGCCAAATGCGATCTTCGTCGGTAAAACGAGTCGAAAATCTGCCTGTGCTGGTACAAAAGTGGCCACAGCATACTAGCCATGTTTGACAGATTTGAATTTTCGGAACTTAGGGGATCTCAGATCCAACTCCAGTTTTTAAACGCTCCTTTCCCGCACGATTAAGCGCGCGACCTCTCGCTCACGATGCTCAAAAGCGTCGGCGAATTGCTCGAGTTCTGCTGCGCTCATTCCAAGCTCGCGGCCACGTACGCGCCAATTTGAAACGGTCCGTTCGACCTCTGCAAGTATTTCGACAGCAGCCTTCTTATCCAGCGTGAAATAGGCTGCAACCCCCATTAGCGCATCGATCGAAGCCGCTGGACCCGCCTCTTCGGAGATCCACGTTTTCAATTCACGCTGACGATCGGGGAAGGGATTGATGTCGAAAGCCGGCGATAGTCGCCATTGGTCCTTTGCGACATGAAGAAACCCATGATTGTGCAAGTGATCATCAACATTGTTAATAAGAATGGAGAAGGCGATTCGGCGCCAAAGCTCTTCGATATCGGCTTGCGCGTGTGCTCCGTGCTGACGTATAGCATCGACAATTTCGGTGTAGGTATGTTCTGTGGGTGCTCCTACGTCCACACCAAGTAGGGTTGCTGCGGAGACGTACATGAGTCTCCCCTTGGCAGTCCGATCGAATCGACGAATGAGAGTGACGGGAATACCGTCGCTGTCGATAAGTTGTGCCTGCGGAGCATTGATCCCCGCCGCCTTAGCCAGTTGCATCGCCAAGACCTCGCCCTTGGTAACGGCACGCTCATCTTCGATGCTCGGAAACTTGCCAATGCTGAGCGCGCCATCAGCGTCGATGACAGAACATTTTGGTCGAAGCCCCCCCAGCGAAGTGCCTCGACCGCGAAGGTAAGCAAGGTCTTCTGCCGTTTCCGTGTTGGCCTCGACCGCCCGACTAGCAGTCATCATCATAGACAGCTCGATTAGTGGCGGTGCGGTTCGCTCTCCTTCACTGGTCGCACGCTGGAAAACACCTTCCTCGTCTTGAAATCGAAGCGCCCCTACGCGATTGACATCATCGACGGCCAGAAGAAGGTCGATGGGAGTGAGCGGCTGGTGGAGGTCCTGCGCGTCTCCGGCCGCTCGAGCTAATGCGCGGCGTTTGGCGTGATCACGGAGAATAACGCGATGCGCCCACCCATCCGGTTCGGTATCGGCTATGGCGCCATGAAATATCGATGCTTCGCGGCTGGGTGGCTTGTGAAATTGTGGGCCTGTCACCAAAGGCAGATTGGGCTCGAGCGCGAATCGATCTGAATCGGCAAGCCACTGACGGTCGTATTCGAAAGCCGCACTTTGGCGTGTGCCTTGGCTGTCAAAGCGAAGCGTACCTGTGCGACGAGCGGCGTCACCGAGAAACACGCCGATCGTGCGCTTCATAATGCTTGGGGTTCCTTAGGCGCACGGACGCGTTTCGGCAAGTGGTCTGCGTCGAGCAGGAGGCCGGTATCGTCTCGGCCAGGATCGGCTAGAGCCGTGAGTGCGTCGGATAGCCCCAAGACAAAAAGGGCCATGGCGTAGATTCCGAAGGAGACAGTCGGATCGCCCTTCTCGACTTTCAGGTAGGTATTTTTATGAACGCCAATTCGCTCGGCCATCATGCCAATGGTCAAGGAGCGTTTACGTCGCGCTACCGCAATGTCAGCGCCAAGCCTGGCAATGCCCTGCCGCAAGCGTAGCGGCAGAACCGCTTTGTTTTTCGTCGCTTTCATAAGGTCTCATAACATAGACCTAAAACCACTTAAAGTCTATTTTAAGTTACCATTGCAGACACAATATTACGGATAAGTGCAAGACGGGCACCTAATTTCGTAAATTGCATATTTTGCGTATAATCTGCACGCAGTTCTGGTTTTTGGAGATTCCCATGGCTCGAGTCCCTGCTAGTGAGTTTCAGCGCGAATTCGGCCGCTTACGCGGCGTTGCCCATCGTGAAGCAGTGATAGTCACCAGCCATGGCCGCGACGATGTCGTGCTGCTCTCCGCCGAGGAATATCAGCGCCTCCGGAGCCTGGATCGGCGCGCGATGCACGTTTCCGAACTCACCGATGAGGACCTTGCCGCAATGGATGCGGTGAAAATTCCTGAGGAAGCTGCTCGCTACAATCACGAAATGACCTGATCCCCCGCGCATGGCGCCGCCGCTACCTCCACCTGGCCAGGTCATTCGCTACGCTTATTTGTGGTGGAGCGAATCGCGCGTCGGGCGCGAGGATGGGGCAAAAGACCGCCCATGCGGCGTCATACTCACACGCATCACAAAGGCCGGTAACACCGTGGCGTATGTCCTTCCCATAACGCATACCCCACCGCTCAAAGACGAAGACGGAATAGAAATCCCGCAAGCCACGAAGCGTCGTCTCGGACTGGATGCTGAACGCTCGTGGATCATCACGACGGAGTTAAATCAGTTCGCGTGGCCCGGCCTGACATCAGGCCCACCGCTTCAGGCGAATACCTCTACGGCTATTTACCGGAAAAGCTGATGCACCTCGTGCTCAATCATGTCAAGAAGCACGCCCGCGATAAGCTGCTGAAGACCGTAACCAGGACAGAATGACGCAATCTAAACGGCAAGAGCGCCGCAATGCCAAACGCAAAAAAGAAAACGGCACTACGCCAGGTCGAACCCGAGACCCTCTCTGCCAATAGTACGGTGCGCAGAATCGTATTTATCAGTCATTCGAATCCGAGGACAATGACTTTATAACATGGCTGCCGCGCGTTTAGCTTTGGGAGGTTTGGTCCGATATAACAAACCTGATCAAAGGTCGAACGACGACGACCACCAGAATGCAATGACTGCGAAGTTGCCGCGAGCTAACGAGGTTTGGTGCGCAAAGAGGATTCGAACCCCTGACCCACGCATTACGAATTCATAGGTCGTTGGCGTGAGTTTTATCAATCAACGGGGTTGCGAATGCCAAACGCGGTCTATCCCTTTAGAGGGCGGCTAATATCTGTTCTTGGTGGTACAAAAGTGGCTACAGCGAACGCGCCAAGCACCACTACCGGAAGCGAGATCACTGCCCCGTTTTACGCGGCGAGTTTCAGCTTTGGCTTGAGTCCGGCGCGCGCTGCCAACCGCACCAGCAAGTCCATGCTGAATCGGTCGATCTTGCCTCGCTTCAGATCCGACACGCGAGCTTGAGTCACTCCAAGTACCTTGGCGGCCTCAGCTTGCGTCATGCGGCTCTTTGCCAGCCAATGCTCCAATCCCATCAACAGGATGGCGCGCATCTCCATCTCGGCCGCTTTTTCGGCAGGGAAAAGATCGTAAAAGACACTGCGCCCCGCCACCGTCACATGACGAGGGCCATGTTCACTATCCGAAACCTTCTTGACTCTCATGACTTCACCTTGCAATCGCTTTAAATCGTTTCATCGCTAGATCCAAATCCGAACGGCTCGTCCTTTGGGACTTCTTCTGGAAACAGTGCAACACATACACCCCTTCGGGACGCGTCGCGAGATAGACCATTCGGAAAATTCCGGCTTCATCTCGCACGCGAATTTCCTTCACCCCGGTACCGATACCCGTCATGGGCTTCCAATCCTTCGGATCGAACCCACACTGGACCCGGTACAATTCAAAGCCCAAAGAATCTTGCGCGGATTCCGGAAACCGTCTTACGTCCTCCCTGCTGCCGCCCATCCAGATTACCGGTTTCACGAACTAATTATGCTATATCTCGCATTTATATGCAATATGTGGCATACGCGTCCAAGCCTAGCCAAATAGGATCGATACAGGGCACCGGGTCGCCGTCGGCTACCGGTCGCCGGACCTTTACAACGGCGTCGCCGAGCCGCCATGATCGCAAGACACTGAACGGGGTAAAAATGATCACAGTTCTGCGGCTAATCCTGAGTGTTCTGGGTCTGACCGTGGGTGCTTCGGGCTTTGCCGCCGAACTGCAAAGCGCCATCAATGCCGACTACCCGTCGCTGGGGGCGCTCTACCGGCAATTGCATGCGCATCCCGAATTGTCGTCCCACGAGATCGAAACCGCCAAGATCATGGCACAGCAGGCCCGCGACGCCGGACTGACCGTCACCGAGCATGTCGGCGGAACTGGCGTCGTCGCGCTGCTGAAGAATGGCGCCGGACCGGTCGTGATGATCCGCACCGAGCTTGATGCTCTGCCGGTCGAGGAGGATACCGGCCTGCCTTTCAGCTCGCATGTCCGAGTCAAAAATGCCAAGGGCGAAGAGGTCCCGGTCGCTCACGCCTGCGGCCATGATCTTCATATGACAGTGTGGGCCGGCACCGCGCGGCGGCTGGTCGCAGAACGAGACCACTGGTCGGGCACGCTGATCATGATTGCCCAACCGGCCGAAGAAACCGCCACTGGCGCCAAGGCAATGCTGGCTGATGGCCTGTTCACTCGCTTTCCCCGACCTGACTACAATCTGTCGGTGCATGACATCGTCGGGCTTCCGGCCGGCACCATCGGGTTGCATGCCGGACCGCTGAAATCGGCAGTGGACTCGCTCGATCTCGATATCAGGGGCGTGGGCGGTCACGGCGCTCTGCCGCAAAACACCAAGGATCCAATCCCGCTGGCGGCGGCGATCATCAACGCCCTGCAAACGCTGGTGTCGCGCAACAACAACCCGTTCGAGCCGGCGGTAGTGACGGTCGGTTCGGTCCACGGCGGCGTCAAGCACAACATCATTGCCGATTCGGTGAAGCTGGAGGTGTCGGTCCGCAGCGTCAACGAAGCGCAGCGCAAAATGCTGTTAGACGGCATTCAACGCATCGCCATAAATGAGGCCCGTGCCTACGGCATGCCCGAAGACAAAATGCCCAGCCTGAAGATCGTTGAATCGACCAAGGTCACCTATAACTCCCCCAAACTCGTTGAACGGCTGCGCCCGATACTGATGGCGGCGATGGGCAGCGCGGTGGTGCGCGAGGGCGAACCCTTGATGACCTCGGAAGATTTCTCCGAATACGGATGGGTGGAGCCGCGAATTCCCTCTGCGCAGATATGGCTAGGTGCCGTCGATCCCGATATTTATGCCAAGACCGTGGACAAGAGTACGCTGCCGGGTACGCATTCGCCGAAATGGGCGCCGGATGCCGAACCGACCATCAAGACCGGCATCATGACCCTGACTCTGGCTGCACTCAATTTGATGGCGAAAACGAAATAATCGATCGCTGGGCAAAACCACTCCACCAATAACCAAATGGATGCGATAGCGGCGATACCCTGCTGAAGTACGCCAACTCGCAGACCTGCACGCAACTCAAACGCGAGGCCGTGACGGGAGTTAGACGGTGATTTGACCGCGCGATACCTGACGTTCATGACGGCAGCAATGGGGTCAATTTCGGTCAAATGACACACGCTCTTAGCACGAGCCCACTTGAGACCGCGTGCACCGAGGAAAGGATCGCATCGAGCCAAGTCATAAAGATTTCTTGCCGAGTCGACCAGTCAGATGTTCAAGCTCATCCATCCGCTTGATCGCTCGCCGAACCGGCCGCCGCGCTTGCACAGCAGCAAGTCGAGCAACGGCACCCTGATGCGTGACGTAAGAATAGGCTTCATTGGCTTCTACCACCGCCGCCGGCTGGTGGATCCCATTTTTTATGGTGCCGCAAAGAGGATTCGAACCCCTGACCCACGCATTACGAATCCGCAGTTCGTTTGCATGGTCGTTACCAATCAATATCTTGCGAACGCCAAACACGATCTGTGTTGGTAAAACAAGGGGAAAAACTGCTTGTGCTGGTACAAAAGTGGGCACAGCAAAGGCGCAATACGAACAAACCCACCCTTCAATGGAGGACTTACACGCACTGCGTATTCGGCTATTCCGTCTCACGCTGAGGGAACTCGACCCACGGGTTGAACACAGTAACGCGTGCCATTTCGAAGTCACTAGTACTACGCAGGACGATCGCCAGGTCATAGCCTAGCGCCGTGGCGGCGATGCTGAGATCTGGCTGTGAACGTATGACCGATCTCGCGCCCCTCCTCGGCCAAGAGCCTCCATTTGAGCGGCCGCTTAGCTGTGGCGAAAACCAATAATGCTCATCCGGGCTTTGAAACGATCGAGAGGGTTGGTACAGCTATCTATTTAATTACCATTCTGTCAACAGACTCTAAAATATTTTCAATGGTATGTACCGTGTTGTAAATCTCTGAGAGCATCGAATCAAGTTGACTTAAAACTGCTCGTTTAGCTCTATTCAAATCAGCCGTCATTCGGGGTAGTCCCTCGAGCGATGACCGAAATCCCCGCAAACCCGTCATCGAGCCAGTTGCTGCATCCATAAGCGTGGCTAGACTCGCTCGAAGCGTAGGAAGGGCGGTTTCATCCGACGTGGAGAATTCATCATGAAACGTTAGTGCTCTTGTTAATGCCTGGAGTGCCGTCTCACGCGATGAAGACATTAACGGCAGCTGCTGGTTCAAGATCTCTGCGTATGCAGTCATGTCGTCCGCAACCATTTTGACATGTTTTCTTGCTGTCTTCACATCAGAGATTGGTTTAGCCAACTCTCCGATGTCTGACGCACGCTGACTGACCAGCTCGCCAACTCTGACTGTCGCATCGCTTATGGCTTGCATGGTGGACGTCATCTCAGCAATGCGCGACTCATACGTCTCAATATAGTCCAGATATCCAAGATCGTCTTCGCTCTCGGTTAGTGATGTTCTCGTGGCCATCGGCCCCGGCGGCTGGGCACCCCTGTTGTTCTCACTTGATGCGAATGCCTTGGCCAAGGCGGCAAGATGAGCACGTAGAGACGTCTGAAAACCTAATTCATCCTCGAACACCGAGTACATACCTTCGTGAGAGAGCGAAGCACGAAAATTCTGCAATAACTGCAGTTGCACGGGATCAATCCTCGACGGAGGAAGCGGAGCGTCTTTGAAATAGATCATTATTTCCGGTTTTCCATCTCCATTGCGGAGCTTTGCCAAAGCCCGTTCGAATTCCTCAATCGTGCCGGACGGCGCACGCGGCGTCGGTGTACCGAATCGTCCCCAAAGAATCCCTATAAAGACATCGTAACTATCGCCAATCTGCGCGTTAACTACTGCCTGGGGGTCGGCAGCAAGCGACGGCCGCACGTGAGTTTCCCAGCGAACTAGCTCAAAGATTACGCCCAGCGTTGCACTCCAAGTGCGATTCAGCTCGGCTATCAGCGCTTCAAGAATGTCTCGTTCCGACTTGACGTCTGAAGGAGATGCCACGAAGACTTGAACGACGGTGGTACTGCGCGTCACGACTACCCTGAGCTTCTCTGCGGTCGCCGTTTAAGCAGACTCTCGGCCGGGATTCCAAACTTAGTATGTAAACCCTGGATCATCCGCAAAGTGAGCGGGCGTCTGCGGCTGAGAACCTCATATACTCGGTTCTTGCGGCCAATCACCGGTTCGAGATCTTTGACTGTCAGACCCGATTGCTCCATCTGGAACTTGATAGCCTCAACCGCGTCTGGCAGATCCATCGGGAAGTGCGTACGTTCGTAGGCTTCGACCAGCGTCGTCAACACGTCCAGCTGATCGCCCTCCGGCGTGTGGGCCTTCGCTGTCATCAACGACTCGATATCCTTGAGCGCTGCTCGGTAGTTCGCCTTGGTCTTAATCGGCTTGATATTCACGATTACCTCTCAAATGGATTGCGCGTCAATGGCGTCATACTGCTTATGTGTTCCGATGAACCGGATGTACACGATCCGGTACGGGTAGTTGATCCACACGACGATTCGATATTTGTTCCCGCCGATATTGAAAACTACGCGCCCATCTTGAAGAATGCTGGCATTGCCGAAGTGCGCCTTCACGTCGCTCGGCTTTGACCAATCTGACCGCAGGACGTCCCGGTACCAGGCAAGTGTTGGCCCTTCAGCATCGTCGTATTCGGGGTGAACACCCCAGAACGCCTTCAGCGTCGAGACTGCAATTACCCTCATAGTTGAATATTAGTCCCAATTTGGGACTCGCACAAGAAATTGATGGTACGGTGCCGGTCGTGCCTGTGGAACCGGCGTACAACGCCGCACATGCTGGCGCATATTTGCGCTTGGGACGCCCGACTGACGGACGTCGCGCGGCGAATTCGATGCTCGACTTGCGGCGCCAAGGCTTGCTCAGCGCGGGTAGTGCTGGTCACGGTGCCGAGGAGGTACAAGAGCCACTGAAACTGTGCGCGATTGCGCATACGTCAGGATACTAGAGGGCCTATCGTCATGTACGCACCACTTACTCGTGGACGAGCTATGCCCGCCTATCCAACCACATTCATACCATGCCCTCATTGCCGCTCCCGGGTGCAAGCTTCCGTCCTCGCGGAGCGGGAGTATCCTGGCGACATGGACACCATCATGACGAAGAATGTATTCGTCGAGTGTTCGCAATGCACCACAGTCATGGTGGGCCTGGCGACATGGGAAGAAGACGAAGAAGGCGGACAAGGCTACGGCTACCCCGTGCGCCAGTGGCCGTTTCCCGATGCGCAACTGCATTCAAACATTCCGTCGTCCGTCCGCTTGTCCCTAGAAGAGGCGAAGCGGTGCTTCGCCAATGACGCGTTCATGGCTTGCGCGGTGATGTGCGGTCGCGCAATCGAGGGATTGTCCAAGGACAAGACAAAAGCTCGTTACTTGGGCGAAGGCCTGAAGAAAATGAAGGCCGCGAAGATCATCGACGATAAACTCTTCGAGTGGGGAGAGGCACTCCGGAACGAGCGCAACATTGGCGCGCATGCCGGGGAAGACACTGTCTCGTATCAAACCGCAAATGACGTGCTCGACTTTTCGTTGGCTATAGCTGAATACGTATACGTGTTGGACGAAAAATTTAAGTCGTACAAAGCGCGTAAGGGAAAGGTCTTTCCGCCGCAGGGGAAATGACGGTGCCTGCGTTGGCCTCACGCCTTGCCCCGCGGGACTGTCGCCGCGAGCAATCCTAGGCACAACCACGCCGACAATTCCGCGCCTTGCGAATCGCGCTGGGGGGACTTGGGGGACTTACCCCGGCTCTCTAGAGATTCAAAAAGGGTCTTTAGCGCTTCCCATTAACGGGTGGGCCTTCCAGGACAAAGGAGCGGACGGCTGGGCGGGCGAGCTGACAATATTTGATACAAAGTAAATCGATGATTTCTTCGTGACACAAGAATGCGGGAAGCGGCCATTCGAATAATCTTGTCGGATCAACCGGAAAAACGACGTCTTCGGTAGAAGCAAACATGGAGTTAGCGGGATGGATGAACCAGAACTGACACCCTACGAGGTTGAGCAAAAGCGTCTCAGGGACGTAGCCAGATTGTTTTTACCTTTGGAGTCCGAACTTAGGCGGCTGCCGAAGGATCACATTGAACAGCTTGTCATCTGGCTCAAAAACATCCGCAACCCCTCTGACCCGGAGGACAGGCATCGTGACGTGTGGGTACCTTTCTATAATAGGGTTGCGGAACTTAGAGATATTCCTGAGCAGGCAGCCCTCCAGGATCGGGCTACCAAAGCGGCGCGTTCTGCGATCTACGCGGGGGTTTTGATTGGCGGTCTAGTGATTGGGGTTTTGTGGGCAGTATTTGCCGGATGGTACGTGTCGTTGGCGTTTCTGATAGCGGTGCCATACTTGTGGCGCACGGCTCTACTGTTCTCGCGCCAATCTCTGCTAGTGTCGAAAGAGCAGGAGCAGAAAAACCTTTGGAGAGCGATACGTGAAGCGAAAAATGTCCCTCAATTGCAGGCCGCGGGATTGTATGCGTTTATCGACGATAACGATTTCGGCAAGGTCACTCAGCACATGAGGGACGCAATTTACTGTAACGGCGAAGACGACCCCAGTTTTGCCACACACATGGAAGATTTGAAGGCAGGGATTAACTGATCCGGGCAATGCTCAACATCTGGGAAAATTGTAGCGAACCGGCACCGCCAAGTGCGCTGGGCCCTTCGCCGCTGGCTTATCTGTTAGTCTGAGCCACCCGGCCAGAGCTTCTTCGCGCTCTGGGCGATGAACGCCTCCGAGTCGAGGTCGCTCCACGGATTGCTCTCGCTAGTTGCGGTGGAGTCGTGCATGAAGGGGTCGTGAATCAGGTAGGACTCGATTCGAGCCAACTTATAGGCATCGGAATTGGTGGTCGTCCAGTTACCGGCCTGCGCGAGCTTCGCTTTCACGATCAGCGGAAAAAGCACTGAGGCGAACGCCAAATGCACGTGGCGCTTCCAGACGAAGCGCGAGGGGTCGCGGTTCCGACCGTGCGCCGATGCGCCGCGCAGGTCGCAGAACTCGCGGGCCCATGCTTCTATCGGTCTACGCGCTTTTGGAAAACGCTTCCTCCACGCTTCTTTCAGCGGGCCATCATCAACGATGTCGGGATCCGGTAGGCACTTTTGCAGCTCGCGCACAAACTCGTTGGCGTCCTGGTTGATTCCAAGTAGCCACTCGAAGGCCGATTTCGTCATGACGACTTCGACATGCGGCGGAACGTCCTGCGAGTCGGTGTTGGCTGAGTTAAATTCGCTCAGCGCTTCGAACAAGTCCTTACTCGCGTCGTCGGGTATCTCGATCAGGGTCTGCGCGAGCTTTTGGTCGAAATCGACTGGCGCGCGCTCATCTACGTGCAGCGGCCTGCGAAAAGCGAACTGGTCGGAGCCCCACAAGTGTCCGGCCGATCCGTCGCGCCGTCGCGTGGTGAAGGAAAACATTCCCGTCTCGGCGGCCTTATAGCGCTGAACCACGAGCGAGTAGGTGTCGTAACAGCAGTAGCCGAGGTGGCTCTCAAACAGTCGTCTTTTCGCCAGCGCTGCGAATCCAATCGCAGTCCTTGCCCGAAATAGTCGCGGCCGCACCGAGGAATCCTCTATCCCTGTGTACCAATTATCTACTTCGACGATTGTGGCGCAACGTACCGGCACGCCCGGCCGATCACTGTAGGCGCCCAAGATACCGTCGAGGTCCGCCTGCGTTGCCTGAGGCAGATCTCCTGGTAAGCGGCCGACTTGAAAGGGAAGTAGGCGCACTGAAGTGCCAAGCGTGATCGGCTCTCGCGTGGCTACCCACGGAAAGAACGCAGCGGCGCAGGCTTGTACGGACATCGCTTCATGCTGGGTGGCTAAAGCGACGTTGTCAAACTAGCGGGCGGTCGTGAGCCGTCCCGCTTCGTCTCGGGTCTAGTTTGCTTTAGGAATGGTGCTACGGCATCGGAGGGTTACACTAGCGATAGACGAGTCGGAATGTCCAGGATTAAGAGGGACCGTTTCGAGCCCGGAAGCGTATTGTCCCGCCAGACAATCCACAGTTACGCTATTCGCTCCGCCCGCCCCTGCTCTGCGGTCTGTACCGTCTGCTGTACGAATGCTCGTCAGCGTTGCTTCATCTTTCGCTAATGCTTCTTTCAAGCTTTTCACCTCGGCAGCCATAACATCTATTTTCGCACTCATCGAAAGTTCGGCATCCGTGGCTGTCTTAGCCGAGATCGCAGCGGCTTGAGCGCAATCAGCCACGGTTGCGCATGTACTGGTCGACGTTGCCGCCTTGAGAAAGTAGCCGCGCATGCCAAGCGGGATGAAGATTGCAGTTGCAATGCCCAATAACATCAATACGCGATTCGCGGACATGCTCTTAACTCCCTTTGTTTGCAATCCAGAAACCTTAAGTCGTGGGGCTTAGTATGTAAATCCACGGCTGCTGAAACGCCTTGTACTTAATTTCGTCTCTCAAAAGAATCTCGTCTATTGCCGGTTTGGCATTCGCAATATCTTCGCAGCGTGTCAAATACGCGTAGTTGGAGATATTGGCGAACGTCAATGGGATGTTGTATGCGGGGTCACTGGGTCTGAGCTTGTTATATTCCACTAAGAGTGCATCTCGGCTCGCGAGATATGCCCTAAACGGATCCTGGGCCCTCACTTGTTTGACCGTCAGTTTCAGTATTGGAATACCGAAAAGAGTTAGCGCGGGGTTCGCATCGCGCAACTGGTCTATGACTTTAGATATTCCGCCCTCTACGTCTTGATCCACAATCGCCTTGACCGTGCACTGAACCTTATTAAGTAGCTCTTCGGCATCGCTAACTATCTTTTTTTCTAGTTGGGTTATCTGAAGTTCCGCGTTCGCAATGACATCCTTAATGTCTTTTACGTTCCGATCAACGGCGGTTATCACGCCATCCACAAGTGTTTGGACTTGTGCAATCCGATCTTTCAGGTCTTGGTTCGCACGCCCTTCGAGTTCTCGAAGCATTGCGTTTATCTGATTCACAGCCTGCAAGATATTGTCAGATGCTCTACCCAACTTCAGTGGGTCCGTAACAATTCCACCGACTTGGGATAGAACGTCTGCATTCGCAGGCGCAACTAGATACGGCACACATAGAAATAGGATCGAAATGAAGAGATGGCGCAGTCGCATGCACTTGCTAGGCGCGCAACGCGTAGCTTGCCGATTATGGCGTCTATGTGACATCTATCCCCGTCCTTGGATAGTTTTACTTCGGAGAAAATCTACACCATCTCAACGGATATTGTTAGCCTGCCGCAAGACTTGACCCTCGTCCAACAGCCGCGTCAGTCATCAGGGCACTTCAATATTGCCTGATCAAGCTGTGCTCGCCGGGTCACCATCGTACTTGGCTGGCCGACGGCAACGCAGATCGGGCCGGGACCACAGCCGAGGGGGCGAAGTCGCTTTGCGCTAGCGCTTTTAGAGCGGTCTTGGTACCGGTATGATTGGCCACATGGCTAGATGCACAGCACCAGCAAGAGGCCACCGCTCAGCGAGCGCAGCGGCGAACTGCCCGGCATGCGGTGGCCGCTATGGCGGGTATGGTGGCTCCAGCAACTACGGGTCGTACTCGCCGTCCTACTCCTCGTCGGTGAGTAGCGGCGGGGGCGGCGGCGGCCGGAGTAGCGGGGGTGGATCCCGCGGCAGCGTAAGGCCGCGCTGGTCGCCAGCCGGTTCGTCCGTGATGTATACGCCTGCCGAGGTGCGGACGCTCACGCCGGTCCGCGAAAACGTTGAGAAGCGAGCGCCACTGCCTGACCCTCGGGACATCTTTCTCTGCCATGCGTGGGACGACCGGCAGGGGCCAGCCAAGGAGCTGCACGATCTGCTCGTGTCACGCAGTGTCACGGTCTGGTTCAGCGAAAAGGATGTCACCCTCGGCTCGTCGTTGCTCCGCGAAATCGACAAGGGACTGGCGAAGTCGAGAGTCGGGATCGTGCTGGTGACCCCCGCGTTTCTGCGGCGTGTCCGAGCAGAGGGCATCGCTGAGAAAGAGCTTTCGGCTCTCCTAGCACGTGATTTACTTGTTCCAATCGTGCATGGCACGACGTATGAAGCTCTCCGCGATGTCAGCCCCCTGCTCGGTTCGCGAAGCGGTTTGAGCACTGCAGAAGAGCCTATGGCAGACATCGCGGCCCAGCTCGCCGAGCTAGTCGCCCCCGTAGCTCCATTGCCATAAAACCGCGGCCCCGTATGGCGCGTGTTACATGCGGCTGCACGTTTGACACGCAACGCTGTCAGTGTGCTTTGGGTGGCTGCTCCGCCATCATTTGCAGCACTATCCCTCTCGCGCCGTCTGTCACTTGCGTTACGGCCCTCTCGGCCTGAGCGTACGCTTCAGCGTCATTCGAATTGATGAGCGTATACAGCGCCTGCTCGTCCGTCCTGAAGTTCGAGAGGTCTTGGTGGCAAGCGGAGACAGCCGCGCCTGCCAACTCTGAGGCGGTGAGCGTCGTCTGAAGATGATTCGCGGCATAACTCTTAACGCAGAGGAGGAACGCAGTCTGTGCGGCGTCGGCCTTTCCCATCCACGCATGGGCGTACTGTGACTTCTGATTCTGTAGCGCCACCGCGCTGTCATAGGCGCTCGGAGCGTCGGGTTGAGGTGTCGCGCACCCGCAGAGAAGCAGGCACGTTACAAAAAGGTTACTCGGCAGCCGATCCCTGAGCATGATTCTTACTCGCTGTGAATGACCTATCTATAGTCTACGCCTCGCCCCTCTCCCAGCTTCACCGCACTCGGCAGCGGCCGGAGCCAGCGTCAATGAGCGTAGGGGTTAACGCCGGCTGGCAGACATTCCAACCTGATGCGATAACCTTTAAATTGCCAGATGGTTGGGTCTTCGGCCACTCTCTTGCCTCCCTCATAGCTCCAACCGGCGGCAGCGGTCAGGCACTCGCTCTTACTAGAGTAGGCGCTGAAAGCTTGAGGGTATCCGGCGTTGATCGCTTCGTTTACTTGCCACAGCGTCCAGTTGCCCGGCGGAGATTGCTGCAGTTTTCGCGCTGACTGTTCCAGCGCGGACGTGCTCACCTCTAAGGCGCCCACGCGCTGTCTGAGCGACGCCAACTCGTCGGCTTGCGCCGTAACTTTGGAGGGTAGCTGCGGATCACAGCCCACCGCCGCGAGAGCCGCGAGCGCCAGCGATAGGAATGTCATTGCAACTCTCATGCGGGGGAGCGGGCCTTCTTTCATTGCTTTGTGCAGGCAGGATTTGCAACCTTGATAGCTGTCCACACGCCATTGTGTAGACGCGCCTGCTGTCCCTCCCTCACTACAATTTCTCCCTCTTTTATGAGCGCGCCCTGTGTGCCGTCGGCATTGTTTCTGTATCGTTCGCCCGGAAAATAAGGATCGGTAAACGCACCCATTGGGCCCTCGATCATAGGTGGAATGTCGCTCAGGATGACTTCCTTTGCTCCATAAACGGTGTGATCCATGCCGCTAGCGTCAGTGAAGCTGACTTTATAGGTGGAGTTACCCCACCCCTCCGAACTGACCTGCATATAACTGCCGCAAGCGTAGAGGGATTGCATTTCCCCTTTCGCGTTGAAAAGGTCTATCTGTTGCGGCGAAAACTTATAGCCGCAACGGGACAATGCCAGCAGTGCTATCAACGCAATATTTTTCATCACGTATCCCTGTGTTTTGATCGCAATCAACGCGCGCATTATGGTGGTTATTCGCTCAGCCGTCACGCTTGGTCTCGGGCCGCACCGTCGCGATGCATTTGCGCTTACCGCATCGTGAACAGCGCAGACGCCGCACCACGTCGGACAGCAGCGCGTCCCATCCCGCTAGGTGCGCGAACGTTTTAGGCTGCGCGGTTCGAGTGTGACCGCACTCGCACTTAATCAGGATGAAATATTGGCCGAAATGGTCGGCGAGACGGACGACGGTAAGCGGCGGGCGTGGCGGCATCATGGGACGATTGTCGCGAGCGAGCCGCACGCGCGTCCATCCAGTAACGCCGCGCTGCAACCACTGTATGCCTCCGACCTTGGCGCGGGCGAGTCTTTGAGTGACACGCTCTAAAATCGAAAACGTCTCCTAATCATTCGCGGGCCGCTGGGGTACGGAGTCGCTCCTGTCGGCGGTCGAGGCGGAGGTGGGGGCTGAGCTGTGGGCGACTCGAAGCGCGCGACAAGCTCGCTGAGCTGCCTAACCAAACCAGCAAAATCGAGCCCTGCCTGCACCACGCCGGTTCGTTGGATATGAATGAACTGGTCGCGTGGAATCAGGGTTAAATACACGAACCCATTGAAGCGACCTGGCAGGAGCCATGCGAGCGCCTGCCCACCGAGGTCAAAGAAGATGGGTGTAAGGCTATCCGACCACTCGCGCAATAGCGCGCAGTCATCCGCGTGCACACGTTGCACGGGAAAGGTCTTACCAACGGTTGTGCCGTTGTCCCACGCTCCACCAAATTTCGCGGCGTCCGTTTTCCGTCTTGTTCCATCTACAACCCAGACAACCTGCCGGTAGAACGCATCGCGAGACCGCCGTTCCTCCAAACTAATAGGAGAATGCTGAAGTTCGATCACCCATCCGTGCGCGGTCTCAACATCTGCAATGTGGCGCTCGCCGTCTCCGGCATAACGGACCCTCTCCTGCCATTCAAGAGGAAAATGGTTCTTCCACGCGCGGTGCCACTCAGTTTCGTTCTCCCACCAAAGATCACAGGTGCGACGCCCTTTGTGAGCCCAGTGCCAGATCTTGACGTCGCCGCACTTTGCAACCATCGCTTGATGGCAAGCTGGACACTCGCCGGAAAGACCGGGCTGGGCTTCCTGGCGTTGTCCATTGACGAGAGCGAACTTCATGAATTCTTTTTTGGTGATCGCCTATGCGGCCGGCACGCCATTGCGAGGATAACCCATCACACGAACCCGGCTTCGGCAGCTTCCTGCTCAGTCGCGAGCCGGCACGGGATTGCCTCGAACCCGCAGGCCAGCGAGACACGCCATGCAACCCGTCGAGTAGATGCGCCGTCTCGCCGTCGAAGTGCACATAGACCGGGTCGATGCTGGCGCCGGAACGAATGCCGGCGACGATACTAGTAAGCGCCTCTCGGTTCAGTTTACGCGCCGGCCCGCTGACCTTCGCCAAAGGTATCAGCACCGCACCACTCGCCGCGCATCGATAACTGCGCGCCGGGGTGATGCCTGCGGTTAATTCTTCCGGCACGGTGTCGAGTGTCAACGGGCGCCGCTCCCTCACCTGTTCGACATGTCCATCGATCAGGCGTCCAGCACGTGGGCCGTGTTCTTGAAAGTCAGCCCCTTAATCCAGTGCTCGTTGCCGAACTGATCGACCACAGCAATGTCAGCTACTAGCGGCCTTGTCTCCTCTCGCGTCGTGTTCGCAGCGAAGAAATGCACCCTCGCAGGTGTCATCGCATTTGGCAGCATTGCGTAGCGGCCATGATAATGGCTGGCGAAGTCTTTGACGTCCACCATACCGAGCACTGTCTTTCGCCTCAAACCCTCGCGATAGCGCAGCTTTGCTGCCGCGAGTTTGACCGGCAGGGTCCAGGTGTTCGTGATGTTGAAGTCCCCTACTACCTGCAGAGCCGGCCGGCCCGCTTGCGAGCCTTGATGCCACCAGAGCGAATTTATCTGCACCTCAGGAATTAAGATTACCGTGCGCTGCGGTGTCCCGCTGCTCGGCGCTGGCTGTACGCGTCTAAGCACACCGCTGATAAGCTTGCCCGCGCCGGAGATAACTTTCGACCAATTCAGCACGACCGTGGCGACGGCCCCGGCGATGCCGACCCAAATCGTAATTTGCGCGGGATCGATCAAGTTGCAGGCAATTCTACCGCACCGGCACCAGCTTGCGGCGGCGCTGCCGGGTACCTTACGGGTCCGGTCTCAGTTGTTTATTCCGGCAATTGCTTGGAGTAAGCTAGCCGTCCATGAGCCTACGCGATCACGCCAGCAACATCATGGACAATCTGATTGCGAGCGGGATCTATTCCGCCGCGATTCTGGCAGTCATCAAATTGTGGCCGCGGATAGTTACCAAGTTCGCCGCGTTGCGCGTCGTCGCCGCTGCCGTGCCCGCTCTGCTGATCAGTCGGTTGCGCGCTACCCTTCGGCGCAGCCACAACACGAACATCACCATCCCCACGGGATCGCTCACAATAACCACCGCGCCGGAACCAATGCCGCCCGGTACGGCGAGCGCAATCTTTACAGCAATGCAACCCCTCCCCCAGCAGCGACCCCTCTCACCTTTCGGTTTTGGTCCGGGTATGACCGGCCCGTCCCGCTTCATGAACAATTCTATGATGATGCAAATCGAGGCCGCGCAAAGGCACCACGATATAGCGGCGCGCTATTCCACGGCCGCAACGATGCCTCGGAATATTTTCACGCTGAATTAAGCCGTGCGATCAGACGCGATTACGGGTCCGGTTTCCGCCGTTTAAGCGGCCTCTCCTGGAGGGCTCGCAGCTGTGCCCGTTTTTGTACCGTACACCATTATAAACGGGCACAAAACGGCACATTCAGTAAAACTGCTACTACGTCAGGTATTCCGTAACTAGCTGTATTATAAGAGATAAATGGTGCCGCAAAGAGGATTCGAACCCCTGACCCACGCATTACGAATGCGTTGCTCTACCAACTGAGCTATTGCGGCTTTTTCGAAGCGGGCGGCATTCTAACCCGGAGCATCACCCGACGTAAGACTGGTATTTCGCCTCGCGACATCGCGCAGGGCCTTCGGCAGGGCAAATATCACGTGTTCCTTGCGCCCGTCCAACTCGGCGGCCACTTCGCCGCCCCACTGCCGCAGCTGGGCAATCACGCCCTGCACCAGAACCTCAGGCGCAGACGCTCCCGCGGTTACGCCAACCGTTTTGATCCCCTCGAACCATTCGCGGCGTAAATCCTCAGGTCCGTCGACCAAGTAGCCGGGCTTGACGTTTTTGCCCGCCATCTCGCGCAGTCGATTGGAATTGGAGCTGGATTTCGAGCCGACCACCACCAAGACCTCGCAGCGCCCGATCAAATCCTTCACCGCGTCCTGGCGATTTTGCGTGGCATAACAAATGTCCTCTTTCACCGGCGCCTTCAAGTCGGGAAAGCGGGCGCGCAATGCACCAACGATGGAGGCCGTGTCGTCCACCGAAAGCGTCGTCTGCGTGACGAAAGCCACATGTTCCGGATTTCGTACCTTCAAGGCAGCGACGTCATCGACGGTTTGCACCAGGTAAATCGAGCCGCCGAGAGCGGCGTCGAATTGGCCGATCGTCCCCTCCACTTCCGGATGTCCCGCGTGGCCGATCAGGAAAACTTCGCGCGCTTCGCGCGCATAGCGCGTGATTTCCATGTGCACTTTGGTCACCAAGGGACAGGTGGCATCGAATACATTGAGCGAGCGGCGTTTGGCTTCCTGCTGTACCACGCGCGGCACGCCGTGTGCGCTGAAAATAACCGTGGCATTGTCCGGCACTTCGGTCAATTCTTCGACGAATACCGCACCGATGGTGCGCAAGCGATCGACAACATACTTGTTGTGCACCACTTCATGACGCACATAAATGGGCGCGCCAAACAAGGTGACCGCCCGTTCGACGATATCGATCGCGCGGTCCACGCCGGCGCAGAAACCACGGGGATTAGCTAATAGGATTTGCATCAGGTTTTTGCCGTCCTTCAAACAAGGCATCCAACAGAAGACAGGCCGCACCCACCGTAATGGCGGAATCGGCTACATTGAATGCGGGAAAATACGCTCCATTCCAATGAAAGTGAATGAAATCGATGACATGTCCTAGTCGAATGCGATCTATGAGATTGCCGAGCGCGCCGCCGAGCACGAGCGCTAGCCCGCAGGCCAGCAATCCATGCGCGCCGCTTTTCAATCGCAGCAGCCACACGATGATGCCAACGCTTACGACAACGGCAAGTCCAATGAAGAGCCAGCGCTGCCAGCCGGATGCGGAAGCCAAAAAGCTGAACGCAGCGCCGACATTGTGCATCCGCGTAATGTCCAGGATCGGAAGCACGCTGATGTGCTCGAATTCACCGAAGTGCTGCGCGATGTAGCTCTTGCTAATCTGATCCGCCAAAACGATGCAGACCGAGAAGAGGAGCCACCGCACCGCCCGGCTGCGTTGCAACGCCGTAATCATGCGAAGCGCCGCTCCTCGCCGGGTCCCTCGACGTTGCTTACACAGCGCGAGCAGATCTGCGGGTGATTCGGATTGCTGCCGACATCGGCACGCAGCTGATAACAACGCACGCACTTTGGGCTGGTGCTGGGCTTGACTTCGATCCAGACCTCTTCTTGAGACGCTTTAACAGCTGTCGCCGGCAGCGTATTCGAGGGGGCGACCTTGGCATCTCCCGTGATCAACAAGAATCGCAGCTCATCGTGCATTGCCGCGAATTGCCCGGCCAGCGCATCGGGCACGAATACCGTGACGTCAGCTTCCATCGACGAGCCTAAGGAGCCCAAGGTCCGCAATCTCTCGAGCTCGCGTGCGACGTCGGCCTTGAGCGCAATCAGCGCCGGCCAATTGATCGCGGATACGCGTTCGGCTCCCGCGGGAAATTGATGCCAGGTATTGAAGAACACCGATTCATTCGGAATTCCCGGCAAATAACTCCAGGCTTCTTCCGCTGTGAAGCTCAAGATGGGCGCGAGCCATCGCACCATCGCCTGGGCCAGGTGATTCACGGCAGTCTGCGCCGAACGCCGCGGCGCGCTCTCCTTCCCCGTGGTGTAGAGCCGATCTTTGATGATGTCCAGATAAAAGCCACCCAGCTCCACCACGCAGAAATTATGAATCTCCTGATAGATCTTGTGAAATTCGTAATTTCGATACGCTGTCACGACGTCGTTTTGCAAGTGAAAGGTCTTGGCGATTATCCATTGATCGATGGCCACTAAGTCATCGAACGGAACCGCGTGCGCTTTCGGATCGAAACCATGCAGGTTCCCCAAAAGAAAGCGCAGCGTGTTGCGCATACGCCGGTAGGAATCGCCGATTCGCTTGAAGATTTCCTCCGAGACGCTCATCTCGTTGGCATAGTCGGTCGCGGCAACCCACAGCCGAATCACGTCCGCGCCCAGGGTACTGGTCAGCTTTTGCGGCGCCAGAATGTTGCCGAGGGACTTGGACATCTTGCGGCCGTTCTCGTCCACCGTGAATCCGTGCGTGAGCACCGCGCGGTACGGCGCCCGGCCGTGCATGGCCACGGAGGTCAGCAGCGAACTGTGGAACCAGCCGCGATGCTGGTCCGACCCCTCCAAGTACAGGTCGCTTGGTGAGGTGATTTCCGGGCGAATGACCGAGACGCAGTGATGTACCACGCCGGAATCGAACCACACGTCCATGACGTCGGTGGCTTTGTCGTACTGATTCAAGTCGACGCCCAACTGAGCGGAGGCGTCCAAATCAAACCACGCGTCGATGCCATCGCGCTCCACCAGCTTGGCGACTTCGGCGATCAACTCATGCGTGCGCGGATGCAGCTCACCGGACGCCTTGTCGACGAACAAGGGTATCGGCACCCCCCAGGTCCTCTGCCGCGAAACGCACCAATCCGGGCGCGCCGCGATCATGCTGGTGATGCGCTGCTCGCCCCACTCCGGCATCCAGTCGACATGCGAAATCGCCTCGAGCGCGGCCTTGCGCAGTCCCGCTTGCTCCATGCTGATGAACCACTGCGGCGTGGCGCGAAAAATCACTGGTGTCTTATGGCGCCAGCAATGCGGGTAGGAGTGATGGTACGGCTCATCTTTCAGCAACTGCTCATTTTCAATGAGCACCTTGATGATGTGCGCATTCGCATCGAATACCTGTTCGCCCTCGAACAGCGGCGTTCCGGGCAGGAAGCGACCGTCGCCGCCGACGGGATTATCTATTTCCAGATCGTAGCGCCGGCCGACGATGTAGTCCTCGAGACCATGGCCCGGTGAGGTGTGTACGGCGCCCGTGCCTGCATCGAGCGTCACGTGATCGCCCAGGATGATCGGTACCTGGCGATCATAAAAAGGATGCTGCAGGGCGAGATACTCGAGCGCTTCGCCTTTAGCCTGCGCGATCGCAACCCAAGTGGTCACTCCCAGAGCCTGCATCACTGCGGCGACGAGTTCGTCGGCCAATAGCAGGCGCTCGCGACGACCGCCTAACTCAAATTCCACCAGCGAGTACAAGAACTGTGGATGCACCGCCACCGCGCGATTGGCCGGCAAGGTCCAGGGCGTCGTGGTCCAAATGGCAATCGCTGTCGGCTCATCCGACAGCTCTGGCAGCTGCTCGTGTGAGATACCCATGCGCCGCGCCAGGTCCGCGTGATCGACCACTGCGAATCGCACATAGACACTGGGTGAGGTTTTATCCTCGTACTCCACTTCGGCCTCGGCCAGGGCCGAGCGGCAGTTCAGGCACCAGTGCACCGGCTTGAAGCCCTTGTACAAGTGTCCATTTTTGATGATCAGCGAGAAGGCGCGCAGCTGTTCGGCTTCGAAGCGCGGCGCCATGGTGAGATACGGATGATCCCAATCGCCGAGCACGCCCAAGCGCTTGAATTCGCCTCGCTGTAAATCGATTTGTTTCAGCGCATATTCGCGGCACGCCGCGCGAAACGCTTTGGCATTGATTTTTTGGCCGACGCGGCCGTGGGTCTTCTCGACCTGCATTTCAATCGGCAGGCCGTGGCAATCCCAGCCGGGCACATAGGGGGCATCGTAGCCATCCAAAGTGCGCGATTTGACGATGATGTCCTTGAGGATCTTGTTGAGCGAATGCCCCAAATGCAGTGCGCCGTTCGCGTAGGGCGGCCCGTCAGTGAGAATGAACGTCGGCCGGCCTTTCGCGACCTTGCGGATCTTGCCGTACACGTCGTCGCGTTCCCACGCCGCGAGCATTTCAGGCTCGCGTTTGGCGAGGTCGGCCTTCATTGGAAAGCCCGTCACCGGCAAATTAATCGTACTCTTGTAATCAGTCACAGCTCACCTTAGACAATAGATCGCGCGCCTGAGCGGCATCGACCTTCATTTGCACAATCAGCGCGTCCAAAGAATCGAACTTGACCTCATCGCGCAGCTTGGCGATGAACTCGACCTCGATCTCTCGCCCATAGAGGTCTTGGGCGAAATCAAAAACATGCACTTCCAGCAACATGTCGGTGCCATCGACAGTCGGCCGCGTTCCTAAGCTCGCCACTGCCATCAACGGCTGCCGCGCAATGCCAAAAACGCGTACCGCCATGACACCCTGAACCGGCGGCCTGCGCCGCATGAGCCGCAAGTTCGCCGTCGGAAATCCCAACGTACGGCCAAGCTCGCGCCCGTGCACGACTCGACCGAGCATTCGATAGGGACGTCCTAACAAGCGCTGCGCCCCGGCGAAATCACTTTGTGCCAATCGCTCGCGCACCGCCGTGCTGCTGACGCGCACGCCATCGAAGACGAACGGTGCAATCTGCTCGACGCCAAAGCCGCGTGCCTCGCCAGCCGCGCGTAGGCTATCGATCGTGCCGCCGGCGTTGCAGCCGTAGCGAAAATCATTTCCGACCACGATGTGCCGGGTCCCCAAGCCGCCGACGATCGACTCGACAAAGCGCTCGGGTGTCATTGCGCGCATGGTCTCATCGAACCGCAAGGTCACCAAACGATCGACACCCTGAGCCGCCAGGGCAAGATACTTCTCGCGCCAACGGGTGAGGCGCGGCGGCGCGCCCTCAGGATCGATGAACTCCTTGGAGCTCGGCTCAAAGACCAGGACCGTGGCCGTCGAGCGTAATTCCGTAGCGCGCTGCTTCAGCACGCCGATCATCTTTTGGTGCCCTAAATGCACACCGTCGTAGTTGCCTACGGTAAGCACGCAGCCCCCTGGGCGCTGCGACATGTTTTGCAGACCGCGAACTAGTTCCATGGCGAAAGACTGTGATTATACTCAGGTTTCCTACTTTTCAGTGGCCCCACTATAGTAAGGCTCCAGGGACCGTCTGGGGCGCGAATTGACAAGCGCAAGGTCAATCGGCAAGCTACGCGGCTCTTTAAAGGAGTGTCTCGCTTGGCGAATACGAAATCTGCTGAAAAGGCTGCCCGACAGTCGACCGCGCATCGCGCCCGGAACGACGCACTCACCTCGCAGCTGCGCAGCGCCATCCGCAAGGCAACCCTGGCGCTAAAAGCCGGTAAGCACGCTGAAGCTGCAACTGCGCTGGACGAAGCGACGCCGGTCATCGACAGCATGGTCAACAAGGGCATTATCCATCGCAATAAAGCCGCCCGGCACAAGAGCCGCCTGACCAAGCAGGTTCGCGCCCTCGCGAAATAGGCGTTTATGGGAATGCGGGTAGAAAAAAGCCGGCGTTGCCGGCTTTTTTATTGGATTGCCTCGTCTGCCGTTGCGGCAGATCTGACCGGCGTCCGCGGGTGCTCTTCCAGATAACGCATCACGGCTTGTTTGAGTTCTTCCGTCCCCTCACCGGTCGCGCCGGAAATGAGCAGAACCGGCCCCTTCCAGCGCAAGCGTCGCACGATTTCCTTGGCGCGCCGCTGCGCTTCCTTGGGTTCCAACAGGTCGATCTTGTTGATGAGCAGCCAGCGCTCCTTCGCGGCTAGATCGGCGGCAAATTTCTTCAGTTCTGCGACGATGGTGCGCGCATCCTTGACCGGATCTGCCGACGGGTCGGGCGGCGCAATATCAATCAGATGCAGCAACACGCGCGTTCGCTGCAAATGCTTCAGGAAGCGAATCCCCAGGCCTGCGCCGTCCGCGGCGCCCTCGATTAACCCAGGAATATCTGCCATCACGAAACTGCGCCCCAGACCGACCGACACGACGCCCAAATTTGGGTGCAGCGTGGTGAAAGGATAATCGGCGACTTTCGGCCGCGCGGCTGAGACGGCCCGGATCAACGTGGATTTGCCGGCATTGGGCAGTCCAAGCAAGCCCACATCGGCGATCAATTTCAGCTCAAGCTGCAGCTCGCGCTTCTCGCCCGGCAGCCCGAGACCTGACTTTCGCGGGGTGCGATTGGTACTGGACTTGAAGCGCGTGTTGCCCCAACCACCTTTGCCGCCTTTCGCAACCAGCAGCGTCTGAGCTTCGATCGTCAAATCGCCCAAGGTCTCGCCGGTATCTTTGTCAGTGATCACCGTGCCGATCGGAATGGACACGTACGTGTCATCGCCACCGTGACCAGTGCGGTCATTGCCGCTGCCGCTCTCGCCGTTTTGGCCCTTATAGGTACGCGAAATGCGAAAGTCAGCCAGCGTGTTCATGCCCTCGACAGCTTTCAAATAAACGCTGCCCCCAAGACCCCCGTCGCCGCCGTCAGGGCCGCCGAACGGCACGGATTTTTCGCGGCGAAAACTCACACAACCGCGGCCGCCGTTGCCGGCCTGAACCTTGAGCTTGGCTTCATCGACAAATTTCATGGTGATTTCGCAAAAAATTAAGGGGGCGCGGTTGCCCTGCCCCCTTCGATTCTATGGCGCGCTTGATGCCCGCCGGAATTGGTTACTTTCGAATGACGTTGACGTAGGTGTGTTGTTCCTCGCCCTTGACGCGAAATTCCACAGTGCCGTGAGCCTTGGCGAACAAGGTGTGATCGGTGCCGATGCCGACGTTCACGCCGGGACGATACTGGGTGCCGCGCTGACGGATCAGAATGTTGCCCGCGAGAACATTCTCACCGCCGAATTTCTTGACGCCCAATCGCTTGGAATGCGAATCGCGGCCGTTGCGAGTACTGCCGCCAGCTTTTTTGTGTGCCATATAAGTAGTCTCCGACTTTTAAGCGACGATCGAAGTGATCTTCACATCGGTATAGGGCTGCCGATGAGTTCCTTCGCGCTTGTAGTGCTTGCGGCGGCGAAACTTCACGATTCGCACCTTATCGCCCTTGCCGTGACTTTCAACCGTCGCGGTCACCTTGGCAGTGCCGACATAGGGGGCGCCGATGGTCACGGAAGAACCCGCCCCGACCAGCAGAACCTGATTAAATTCGACGCTGGCGCCTTGGTCGGCGTCGAGCTTCTCGATACGCACCACAGCACCTTCTTGGACGCGGTATTGTTTACCGCCCGTGGCTATCACGGCATACATTGTTGCAACTCCGAGGACGGCCGATGGGGCCGCAAAAGAGCCGCGGATTGTAACGGGACAGGCCCGGCGGGTCAAACTCGGCTAGATTGAGGCTTTTGTAACCGAAATAGCGCAAATTATCGGCCTTTTCGCCCAACTGAGAATGCAGCACCAACCTATGGCTTCCTCCCCCGCCTCCCAGACCGATCTTAGGTACCATGGCGCATTCTTTGAGCGCTGCATGACACTAGAACAGATTCGTGGATTGGTAACCGCTGATTTCGAGGCCGTCGATCGGGTCGTCAAGCAGCGTTTACACAGCAAAGTGGCTTTGGTTGACCAGGTCGCCACTTACATCATTTATGCGGGCGGCAAGCGCCTGCGCCCTCTATTGGTGCTGCTCGCGGCTCGTGCCTGTGGCCACTCGGGCGAACAGCATATCGATGCAGCCGCCATTATCGAATTCATTCACACCGCCACCCTGCTGCACGACGATGTCGTCGACGAATCGTCCCTGCGCCGCGGCCGGGATACCGCCAATGAGGTGTTCGGCAATGCCACGAGCGTTCTAGTGGGCGATTTTCTCTACTCCCGCGCCTTCCAGATGATGGTGTCCCTGGACCGCATGCGGATTATGCAAATTCTGGCCGATGCCACCAACGCCATCGCCGAAGGCGAAGTGCTGCAGCTCATGAACGCCCGCGACCCTAATACCACCGAGGCCCGCTATATCGATGTAATCCGGCGCAAAACCGCCCGGCTGTTCGAGGCCGGCGCCCAAATTGCGGCGGTTCTAAGCGATGCACCGGCCGCGATGGAACAATCCCTGGCTCTCTACGGGCGTCACATCGGGACAGCTTTCCAGCTCGTCGATGACGCGCTCGATTATCAGGCCGACGAAGCCAGTCTGGGGAAACACCTTGGCGATGACCTGGCGGAGGGAAAACCCACCCTTCCGCTGATTTACGCAATGCAGCACGGAAACGAAACCCAGAGAACTATGATCCGCCACGCCATCGAAAACGGCGGTTTGGACCACTTGGAAGAAATCACACGTGCCGTTGCAAGCCTTGGGGGGCTTGCGTACACTGCGCGCCTCGCTCAATGCGAGGCAGATCAGGCGCTTGCGGCCCTGGCGCCCCTTCCCGAAAGTGCATTCAAAGAGGGTTTAAGCGAACTGGCCAAGTTCGCGGTGGCGCGTAAGAACTGAATCGGCGGCCGATTTCGGGGTGTAGCTCAGCCTGGTAGAGCACTACGTTCGGGACGTAGGAGTCGCAGGTTCAAATCCTGTCACCCCGACCAATTTTCTTCTTTAAAATCAACGCATTACAAGCGTTCGCGTAGTCATGGGATCCCGCACCCCTGCGCGCGGTACCAATCCGGTACCTGTTTAAAGTGGAAGCCTATAGGTGTAAGCGTCCGCTCGAGGCCGCATTGACGGGTCGATTAGGCTGCGATGCGCAGCTCTGGCATCTTCACGAGGAGGTTCCAGGGCAGCAACTCTTCGATTTGATTGATGGGATGATCGGCGATGCGCTCGAGGACGTAACGCAGGTAGCTTTCGGGGTTGAGATCGTTGAGTTTCGCGGTGCCCAGTAGCGTGTAGATTGCCGCGGCGCGCTCCCCGCCGTCATCGGAGCCAGCAAACAGCCAGTTCTTGCGCCCCAAGGCGACGGCGCGTAACGCCCGCTCCGCGGCGTTGTTATCGATCTCGAGTCGTCCGTCCTCGCAATAGCGAGTGAGCGCGAGCCAGTTCGAGAGCGCATAGCGAATCGCTTTGGCGAGTTCGCTCTTCTTCGACAGCGTGGTCGCTGTTCTTTGCAGCCACTCGTACAAGGACTTGAGCTCCGGTCCAGCACGTGCCTGGCGCACTGCGTGGCGCTCATGCGGCTGCCGACCGCGGATCTCCTCTTCGACTTTGTACAGTCGCCCGATCCGCTCAAGCGCCTCGAGTGCGATCGGCGAGCAAAGCGCTACATGGATGTCGTAGAACTTGCGCCGTACGTGCGCCCAGCAGGCCGCCTCCTTGATCTTCTCGCCGTAGAGCTGATCGAAGCCGGCATATGCATCAGCTTGCAGCACGCCGATGAAGTTCGCCAAGTGCGCTCGAGGCCGCTCACCTTTGCGATCGGGGCTGTAGCGGAAGAACACCGCCGCAGGATCGACACTCCCTGCCGGCCGATCATCGCGCACGTAAGTCCATAACCGTCCCTGCTTAGTGGTGCCGCGGCCGGGGAGAAGTACCGGCACCGGGGTGTCATCGGCGTGGATCTTGTAGGTGCCGAGTGCGTAGCGTCCGATCGCCTTCACCAACGGCTCGAGCAATGCACTCGCCCCGCCGACCCAGTCGGCGAGGGTCGAGCGATCAAGGTCGATCCCCTCGCGGGCATAGATCTGGCTCTGGCGGTAAAGAGGAAGATGATCGCAGTACTTGGAGACCAGCACGTGTGCGAGCAGCCCCGGGCCCGCGAGGCCACGCTCAATCGGACGGCTCGGCGCCAATGGCTGCACGATCTTCTGGCAGCTGGCGCAAGAGAGCTTCGGGCGCACGTGCCGGATGACCTTGAAGTGGCTCGGCACATACTCGAGCATCTCGGAGACGTCCTCGCCGAGTGGGCGCAGCTTGCCTCCACAATCCGGACACGCGCAGGGGTTCTCGTGCAGGATCTGCTCGCGGGGAAGCTCGGCGGGCAGCGGCCGACGAGCCGGCTTCTCGGGCGGCTCCTTCGGTGCGGGTCGCACTTCAAGGGGCTTGGCGGCAAGGCTTGCCTCCAGATCCTCTATGCAGAGCTGCATCTGCACAAGCTCACCATCGAGCTGCTCGGAGGAGCGGCCGTACTTCATGCGCTTCAAGTACGCGATCTGGAAGCGCAGCTTCTCGAGCTCAAGTTTTTGGGAAATTAGCAGCGCTTCGGCGACTTCGAGCTTGGTGCTGCGCTCGAGAATTATGCCCTTGAGGGCTTCGACATCGTTCGGCAGTTCTGCCGCTTTAGGCATGCGCCATTATATCAAGATCGAGAGCCTTAAAGCGAGAGAAAAAGCCTATAAATAAAGGCTTTTTACGCCGCGAGGTGCGGCTCGTACGTGCGCTCGACGCGCCTCCAATCGATCCCTTCCAACAACATCGAGAGCTGCGCGGCGCTCAAGCTCACTGTCCCATGCGTCGCCTGAGGCCACACGAAGCGTCCGCGTTCCAAACGCTTGGCGAAGAGGCACAACCCATCCCCGCTCCACCACAGAATCTTCACCCGATCACCCGCTTTGCCACGAAACACAAAAAGCTGTCCGGAGAAGGGATCCTCCGCGAGCTGCGTCTGCACCAGAGCCGCGAGTCCATCGAAGCCGTTGCGCATGTCGGTCGCTCCCGCGGCGAGCCACACCTTCACTCCCGCAGGCAGTGCAATCATCACTGCACCAGAAGATCGATGACACGCGAGAGCGCTTCGGCATCTACACGCCCGCGCACCACAATGCTGTGACCGTTACGGAGCCGGATCTCGATGAGCCGCGAGGCTTGCTCGGTACGAGGACTCTGGCTCGCCGCTGCAGACTCTGCTCTCTCGGTCGGCAACACGGTCGGCGTGCTTACCTGGACCGGCAGCATCTTGGCATCGCCCCTCGCGGCTTGCGAGTTCAGTAATCCACGACGATGCTGCCGCCTCCAAGCGAAGACCTGGTTGGCGTTGAGGTTATAACGACGGGCCACCATCGCCACCGAGGCACCCTTCGCACGCGTCTCCTCAACAATCCGCAGCTTCTCTTCGATCGTGTGCCGCGTCCGAGGTCCAGTCCGCCGGCCCAGCGTATCAGTCGTGACGATCTCTTCGAAAATGCCCACCGTGCCTCTTACGTGGACACCTACGATGTGCCCACTTAGCCCATCATGCGGACATCCCACTCCGCCGGCCATGCGGCCCAAACCGGACGGTTACCGATAGCTTAAACTCGACGCCGCTGATCCATTAGTGTGTCAGCATTGTTCGAATGTTCGCGTTCAAGTATATCCGTGTGACACTTGATGACCGCAATGCGAAGCCGATCCAAGCGCGAGACGAGTGCCAACAGTTGTCGTCACTGGGCGTTGTGTTCTAACGCAGGTTCTGCATCTCGGAGTTGCCGAAGGACGCGCCAGCGTTTGTATTGATTTGCCTTAGCGGGATTCAATTCTTCGTGACCATTCAGCCAAAAGTCGAACCAGTCCACCGTACGGCTCTGGACGGCGAGCGCCTGCCGAGGATTTTGTGGATTATGCGATGGATGAGTATCCATATCGGGCATCAGATACATTTCTACTGGGCGATTCAGCCTTCGCAGTCGACTCAATATTTCCCATTGCTCGAGAATATATGAACGCACTCCAAGGGACTGCCCGATCAATAGAAGCGGCGCTCGGATCTTATCGACATTGAATCCTGTCGTTCGTTGCAACCAGGTCTCCAGTCCGTCGCCGAACGGCGGGGCGCCAATCGCATGTTCTGCATCGGAGTATGTGTTCGTTAAGACCGTTTGGATATAGGAGGGATCGTAGTTGTCAGCGACCACGGCGGCGGCAAATGGAAAGCTCGAATGCGAAAGTGCATGATATGCGAAGTAGCCCATCCTGCTAAATCCAGAGATACCTACCTTGGCGGGGTCGGCTATACCGTCCCGGACCAGTCTTTCTGCGAGTTCCTCAAAACCCAGTTGCGTTGTATCTGCCTCGGACGGTGTAGCCCACTTAGCGTCAACGTTGAAATGCAATACGGAAATTTGCCGGCCAGCCAAAGCTTGTGCCGCGTATGCCGCAATAAAAGGAGGGCCTAAGCCGTATTCACCTACCCGTCCACCAAACAGGGAGAATGCATTCTCTCTAACCGGCGGCCCTTGAGTTTGCAGTACAAGCGGATATTTTTTGCCAAGTTCGTAGTTCGCGGGAAGTGTTAGGGAGGCACTATATATCGCGCCGCTTGATAACCTTCCTGTTATGAGTTCCACATGCCCGAGGCGATACTTCGTGGACAGGTCAGGATTTGGGTCAAGAATTAAGACGGTGGTTCCAGACTTTACATCGGTGCCATAGAGTTTGGGTGGAGTGTTCAGATCCTGCCGCACGAATACCTTCGCGATCGCATGCCCCGGATCTGTATCTACAACGGCTGGCGCGGCATTGTGAGGAGCGTCGTCCGATGAGGAGGAGACCTTCGATGTAGCATCCGTCGGTGGGCGCGAGCCCGGTGCCCGAATCCGGGCCATGTTCTGCGAAGCCGACATCCCAACGGCCAGCGGCTCGTGACAGGCCGCCAGAATATCGGCTGTTTTCAAGTTGACGCTAAGGTCACCATCGTTTGTGGGGCTGCTGACGGCTCCTTCTGACGAGAGGAACGAAGCTATGGATACAATTTGACTATCCGGTGACCAGCTTGCCCGAAGCTGGTGAAGCGGAGTCACAGCATCCGAAAGCGGACAAGACGCACCACTCCGTAGATTCACAATAAAGAGTTGCATTACCTCTCTCGACTCATACCCAGACGGATTCGCTCGAACCGCGTTCATAAGATGCGTGAGAGATAACCCGAGGGCTCCCGGCCGTTTGGCATACTTATCCCAATCAACGGGACTCGTCAAAGCGGGTGCGCCAATTACCGCGAACGCGCCGCTGGGAGAAACGCTTATCAGACGGTAGTTAGGATCCGAACGGTCTACTTCGCGTCCACCAATAGCGAGACGCTTGGCCTTTTGATTTGGGCGCTGCAGGAACCACTCACTATCCCAGGCGCGCGAATAGATGTCGGATCCATCGAGGTGGCCTTCCGCTAGCGATAAGGCGTCTGCCCCCTCTGGTACAACGTATCCCTCTTTGGGGAATGCCGAGACCTTTTTGCCTTTAGCGTGTGCTAGATATAACAATGTGCCGTCCGGTGCAATCGCAAAGGAATGGATACGTGTGTTGTGATGTGTCTCCTGTCGCGTTGTCCGCGCAACCAAATCCACCACGACGACTTGACGGCTGTTGCCACCATTACTACTTAAAAAGGCGATTCTTCTGTCATCCAGCCATAGGATGGGAGTTTCCAATCCAAATGCATCGCGATCGGCACCATGCCCCTCTTTCTGCCCGAGGCCTGTTGAAAACCGCCGCGCCGCAATTGACGGAGCGGCTGCCAAATCCAGGGACTTCAAAGACCCGGTAATTATGGCAATCCATACTCCATTGTTGCGGAGGTCCCCGCGCACCGTTCGAACGACATAGCGATTCCCGTCTGGAGACAGGGATACAAGATTGTCGTCGGAGTCCCCCGCGGGCATAAATCTCGTGGAGGCAATTGCGTCTGCGGCTGTCAATACACCGAATTCGCCTCCGGCGGGCGTCGCGAGAGACAATCCAGCACACACGAGCGACGCAACTGAAACCATACACTCAAAGATAAACCTAGACGGCAGGCAGTCTAAGACCTCGGCAGTAACGCGGAATAGTCGTACCAAGGCAAACTCCATTGGGTCGCTAACTACCAATCACCCAAAGGGATGGGGCAGACCGCACCTCTTGCGGTCTAAGTTACAGGCGCTTTGTCAGTTGGATCGAAACGAGTCGCCCAACGGGCGACGCATTGCTCGCATCAAACGGTATCGGGTTCTGACCTGGCAGAATATCGCCGACGGGAATCCGCAAATAGGGTGGCTCTCTGTCCGCTATATTGTTGACGGAAAGCGAGACAACCATGTTCTGGAACACTCCCGGCAGACCGACGTGATCGGTTTTATAACTTACGTACAGGTCAGCAGTGGTCCAGGACGAAATGGGCTGCGACGGACTGAAAAGAGTGTTGGCATAGCCATTGACGTAATTTATGAACAACGCTGCAGTGTATTGTCGATCCTCCCATGCCAACCCTGCACGCCCCTTCCACTTCGGCGGCTCGGCAAACGTATTGACCAACGACACTGCGGGCAAAGTGGACACCGCTTGGAATTCGTTGCTGATGAGACCTTCCATGGCGATTGAAAAATTGAAGCGTCCAAAATCGGTCGGCACTTGAAAGGACGAGCCAATATCAACACCGGATTCCCGCGTAGCCGCGATATTAGCCGTGTTCGCCGCGTACAAGGCGGTAACTGCACCAGGCCCTAACCCAGCGAAATCGCCCAGAAACGTGGGGCTGCCGAAGGCCGCCTCGACTTCGGCCAGTGGTGGATTCCTGACGACGAAGGGCGCGGTAATCGGGCTTGAAAGGAAACCGATTCCAACGGAGGGGGGCGCGGAGATCCGGTTGTCAAACAGGATGTGAAAGTAGGTCACGCTTAGGCGAAAGTTTGGCGAGAATTTCGGCTTCAAGTCGAAGCCGCCAGTAAACGCATGTGACTTCTCGGCCTGGAGTTGGGGATTACCGCCGTAGACGTAGAGCGTATCCGCCGTTCCCGTAGGCGAACTGGCGTCCGGAAATCCAAACGCGTACGACGATACGGGCGAATGCAGCTGACTCAGTAGCGGCGCGCGGAACGATGTTCCGAAAGAACTTCTTAGCTCCAGGCCCGACACTGGCACCCAAAGAAGACCGACTTTCGGATTGGTCGTCGAACCGAAATCAGAATAGTGATCGAGCCGTGCCGCGCCTGATATCTCTAGTTTATCGGCGAAAAACGTTTCATTGGCTGATCCCACTACAGGAAGAAGAAGCTCTCCATAGGCGCTGGCAACATTTCTATGGACCAGAGATATGCTGTTGTCGCTGGGAGGTTGCAAAGTGATGTAGTGATCAACAAATGTTTCTTTTCTGAAACTCGCGCCTACAGACGCCTTCATTGCTCCGGCGGCAGTAGAAAATACATCGCCGTTAGCCAATACATCTGTGCCAACGAGACTTGATTGGCTATTGACAAGTTGAGTACTTGTCGCGGAGTTTGAGCGACTTATAACGCTGTCCCAGGTTTGTTCGAGTTTTGAGAAAGCCGCGCTTACGGATAACTGCCATGTGGCTGAGAGAGTTTGATTTAGGGATAGCGTACCGCCGAAAAGGCTTTCGCCAGCGGAATTGTCCTCCGTGCCTAGCGACCCGACGCCGGCATTGGTCTGCTGATATTCGGTGGTACGATTGCTATAGATACCTTCACCTGTGAGCGTTGTGTCAGACGCCAGGTCTTGGTTGCCCGAGAGCAACACGCTGTTACGTCTGTTGTAAGGCAGCAATGTGTAGGCGCCACCCTGAGGGCCGATATAGTCCCGTTGCGACGCGTCCAATCCCCCTTGCCTATCGTACTCATAACTCATCAATGCGTTTCCGGAGCCCCAAGACTTTCCAAGTAGTTGTGAGCCCAGAACCTCGGACGCGCCTCCGGCGGTCGCTGTACCGTAACGAACTCCAGTTTCCGCTCCGTTGAAGTCCTTTCGAGTAATGATGTTGACCACTCCCGCGACAGCATCAGCGCCGTAAATCGCCGAAGCGCCGTCCGCGAGGACTTCAATATGGTCTACCGCACTTAAGGGGATTTGCGAGACATCCGTCAGCGAACCGTCCAGACCCGCAGGCGCGAGCCGATGACCATTCAACAAAGTGAGAGTCGACGAAGGGCCAAGGCCGCGTAGATTGAAGGAAGATCCCGCCGAGATATTGTTGACATTTCCGCCATTAAATAACGCAAAGTTGGCGTTGGATACCTGATTTGAAACCGAATCTACACTTGAAAAGTTCTCCGGCATTACCCGAGCGAACTGATCAATTGTTGCTGCCCCGGATTGCTCAATGTCGGCCCGGCTATAAACCTTGACGGCAGAGCCAACGGGTTCGCCGCCTCGGATATGCGTGCCCGTGACGACGATTTCCGAGAGTGCCTCTTTCTTTTCCCCTTCCTGGGAATTCGACGCTGGGAGATTGGCAGCGCTTTGCGCGTCGGTTGGAGATTGAGCGCTGGTATTCGCCTCGGCGAGTCGTGTAGAGGCGTCGGCATCGACGGCTAGTGGCGCGACGCGATTCGACGAGCCGCGGGCCGCCTGCGGCGGAGCGATAAGCATTGCCCCGGTTGAATCGGTGTTGAGTTTTAGACCCGTGCCTTCCAAAAGCTTGGTGAGCGCTTCTATCGGAGAGAAGGTTCCGGAAACTCCTTTTGTCTTCAAGCCTTTGATGGCTTCGCTCTGATAGACCAGCTCGATGCCGGTTTGCTTAGTAAGGGATTGCAGTGCTGCCTTCAAGTCCCCGGCGGGAATTTCCACGCGCTGTAAATCGGCGGCGAATGCTAAACCCGCAAGACAAAAACAACACACAATGGAAATCAGCGCCGCGGGGCGCCTTAGAGTTTTAAACATGTCATCCCCGTTTTTGATCTAGGTGTCGAAGCACAGCTAGATACCGGGACGAAATCCGATTTTAAATCCGCACGCCGATGTGAAATAAATTTGTCACTTGATCGCAAGACAGCTCGTGCTCCGCAATGCGTCCATCACTCACCACGCAGAATGATATGGCCGTCCTGATGCTCAGCGCGGATCGGCAAGCCGGATTCAATCAGGCGCACAAAGGCTTCCGAATTGGTGCTTTTGAAATTCCCGTCGATCTTCAAGTTGGCGACTTTGGAATCCTCGATCACTATCTTGCGCGTGTTGTAACGATTGAATTGCGCCACCGCCTCTTTGAGTGGCGTGTCGTGAAACACCAGGAATCCCGATCGCCAGCTTAAAATCGCCTCGGCTTCCGACAGCGGCTTCTCCTGCACCAGCACGCCCTGCCCGTCGCTTCGAGCAATATCGCCGGGTGCCAAGAGGGCCGGCGGAGCGCCCGAGCTCTGATTATCGCGCTCGACGCGCACATGGCCCTCGATTACCACCACATCGACCTGATCGCCCTCGCGGCGCACCGAGAATTGGGTCCCGACGGCGATGACGCGCGCGTGCCCTGCCTTGACGACAAAGGGACGGGTTGGATCCTTTGCTACTTCGAAGAACGCCTCACCATGGTTCAATTCAACGCCGCGCTCTCTGGGGGTGACTGCGACTTGCACCTCGCTGTCGGAATTCAGGGTCACGTGGGAGCCGTCACTCAGGGGAATACCTTCCAATCCACCAACGATGGTTTCATAGGATGAGCTGTGTGGCGCGTAGAAACGCCAGGCGATAGCACCCACCGCGCATAGCGCTATGCTCGCGGCGAGTGCGTAGGGTACGCGCCGCGGCGTCTTCGGCGCGATTAAAGGAAGCGCAGTATTGACTTGCGCGCTTTTTAAAAAAGGGTTGTCCCTTAAGGCGCCGGGTGGTGGAACTTGATCCAGCGTGAGACCCGCGCCCAAGGCTTTGAGCCGGCCAGCTTCAGCCCAGGCGGCTTCGAGCCTCAGGTATGCTACGCGATGCGCGGTCGAGGCGCGCAGCCAGTCGTTTAAGCTCGCCTGATCGGCGTCACTCCATTGACCGCTATCGCGGCGAGCCAGACACTCCGATGCGTATTCTTCAATTGCTTTAAGACTCATGCTCTAATCCAGTGTCCTTCAATTCCGGCGCGCTCGCAGCGCCTGTGTCCTTCGCGCTCGTCCTTTCCGTCGCGCGTTCCTCGTCAAACAAAAACTTCGCCAATAGCCTGATTCCCCGAGCCATGTGCTTCTCGACCGTCGTCTCGGCGATATGTAATTTTGTCCCCACGTCGCGCTGCGAGAGTCCTTGGACTTTGCGCATCCATACAACTTCGCGGCATTTCGCAGGCAGTTGATCGAACGCATACGACAAATGCCACAATTCCTGCACTCCGCTCAAACGACGCTCCGGCGATAGCTCATCCACCGAGACGTTTAGGGCGTCCAAATCCTCCACGCTTTCGATCGACACCACGCGCCTACGGCGCAGGTGATCCACCATCAGATGGCGTGCCGTTTGGAACAGAAAGGATTTGGCGGACACCGGCCGCGACTTGGCGGCCGCCTCGTAGACGCGAATGTAGCATTCCTGGCGGATATCGTGGATTTCCGTGTGGTCCGACCAGCAACGCGACAGATAGCGCATCAGCGCCGCCTCGTGCGCGACGATTTCGCGGATGAACCAGCGATCGAGATCCTCCTCCATCGAAGAGAACATACGCCGAGGATGGGCTTAAATATAGTGAACAGAGGTCCGGAAGAGGCGTTTTAGAAATATTGTTGCGGGAGGGTGCGGAAAGGTAGAGCTGGTTCGTCACGGTACAGTTCAGCCCGGCCGGATACCGAATATCAACGTCAAGGACCCTGCATACGACGACGATTTGCCGAATCAAATCGCACGGCAAGTTACTTAATTGCGAGCGTGGGCAGCCACCGCCGCACTGTTCCTAGGGCATCGGACCCAAGGCGACGATCAATGCGCGCCCGAAGTTGAGTGGGACACCGTGCCCGGTGCGTTTTCGGAACCGTACTTTCCACCGGCTTAAGAGCGAACCGATGGGATTAGGGGACCACAGATATCTTTGCGGTCCGGCATGCTCTCTACAAAGGATTGAGGGGCTTGTTTCTACTCTTCAATTCTCCGAGATTTGAGCGATACTGACGCCATCGCGCATATTGGACCTCAGCATCGGCTCCAGCATTCTCTTTCTCAAGGAGCCAAAACTCAAACCAGTCTAGATCACGCCTTAGCGACGCAAGAATGTGCGCCGGCTTGTAGAACACATGCCCATCATCGGGATATATGAATAAGTCAACCGGCACACCGGCGTCGCGGAGTGCCGTGTAATACCCCAGACCGAAAATTGATTCCAGAAAATCATACTCCATAAGAACCGGAGCAGAGATATGCTCCGCTGTCATTTCCGGAGCGAATTCTTCATAGTTTCTGAAATACTTAGAGGAGAAAGGGCTGCCACCCATGAAGTGCGCTTGAAAGTCACGCCGCTGCTGGTTACCCGATACCCCATATCCAACGATGTCATCCGACGTGCCCCCATTGTGCAGTTCCAGCGCTTTAAACATAGTTGAATGGCTTGCCGAGAATTCAACCCAGGCGCCGGCCCAACTGTGCCCCATGAAACCTATTCGAGCCGTATCGATCGGTTGCAGGAGCTCCACTTGCTTCATAGCCGCCGTCAGCGTCGCGAAAGGCGCTTCTCCCCAAGCTCGGCGCCCACGACTGAAGTGTCTGCCCTCCCATTCACCCCAAATAGGTGGATTTAGGATGAGTACTGCAATGCCGTCACGGGCAAATACTTGCGCTGGATATGAATTAAGCGCATCGGCGGCTGCCGTGACAAAGTCGCCGTCGGCCCCGTACCCTATCACCACCAACGGCACCCGTTGTCGACTCGGCACATTCAGGGGAGACACCAGGTAACCGTTAGTGATGTCGCCGTATTTGTTCTTGAACTTCAGCTCGCGCACCTGAGCGAGCGCTATGTTTTCAAACTCCGGGTTCGGATCAAACAATTTGCGCTCTAAGCCATCTTTTAGAGTTATCAGGGTGACCTGAGGCGGGACGGTTGGTGATTGTGATACGCAACTGACCAGCCCATCTATGGGCGAACTACATGCTGAAATCTTCTCATTTTGGAGAGTCAGTCGCCTAAGGTGATGCGCCTTAAGACTATACGTATACAATCCGGGGCTACTTTCTCTTGCACCGGCCCCCTTCGACTCGAAGTACACATCATCTCCCTGCCAGCTGACAGTGGATTGACCCGCGAAAAGCTTCACAATCTCCGCTTGCTCTAGATGAGCGCGGATCGGCGCGGGATCAACACTCGCGAAGCGAAGCGCTCCATAGAACATCGCCCCCGATCGCTCTATCACCGCAAGTGCCTGGTCGTCATCGGACCAGCCAATGCCACGAACATAGTCGACTGCATGACGCGCTTCAAATGCGTTGCCTGTTCGAACGTCAAGAACAACGACGTCCGACTTCTCGGGAAGGTCCTGATCTGTGTGCGAGAAGGCGAGTTTCTTGGCATCGTGCGACCACGCCATTGATCCGATGTCTGCGGACCACACTTGCCCAGACTCCCACACTTTCGTCTTTACACTGGAACTGACGTCGTATATCCACAGCTGAACACGGTGCGCAGCTGCGACCCAGTCCCTTGAGAGTAAGGACTGCACTCTCATGTGCTGGTCGTCATATAAGAACCCCGCATCTACGCTTGGTCCCGACTCGCCTGACGGCAATACCGTGAACGCTACGGCGCGACCGTCAGGAGACCAACGGTAATCAACAATCGCCAGAGGTTCGTCCCCGTATACAAGGTCCGTGTACGCCGAACGTTCTCGTGTGACGTCATGCTCTACAAATGGCGAGGTCCGACCCGATTCTACGTTGACCCTCCAAAGCTGCCTCGCACCGGACTGCGCGGATAAGTAGGTCAGGTATACACCGTCTGGGCTCCACTGTAGATTTGAAATCACGAGCCCCTGCGTAAGTCTCCGAACAACGTACGGTTCCTCCGTCCCAGCGATGTAGATCGCGGTTTGAGTACAATTGCACTCGATGAACTTCTGCGAAATTAGGAATCCCACAGTCTTCCCATCGGGAGAGAGCGTTGTCTCACCGATTGTTCTCACGGATACTAGGTCGTCGAGCGCTATGTTCCGCTTGCGTTCAAGGGGGATGGCCCTTTTAATATCAATCAACGCCCTCGCGGATCCAGGGCTGACGTTTGGATTTCCAGGATTTGCCGCCGACTGATTGGCAGTGGCTATCTGGATAGTTCCGCACAAGAGCGCAATTTTCCATGCGCCCCTCCAAACACGCCATTGCCAGGCGCATCCCTGAGTCAGGGATGTCATTTTTATTTCGCGCTGGTCTACGATCGCCGACTCAGTCGCGGCGCGGGAAGGCGCTATCACTTCGTCGCTCCCGCACCCCCGAAGGATTTTGCGAATTGTATTGAAGCAAATCTTCCCAGGGGCGACGTGTTCAGGTCATCGTAATGAAAGCCGACGAATCCTGACGAATTGTAGGTCAGAAACGGAGGTGCTTTATCGAATACGTTCTGAACTGACAGGGCGGCCCTAAATCCATGAAGCGGTCCTGCCGTCTGCGGCGCATACGCGAGCTGCAAATCGAAGGTAGTCCAAGATGAGACGGGCGGGGAACTCGGCTCATACGTGTTTGTGGAGGTTCCCATGAAGTTTACGAGCGTGGTCGCAACCCATGGTCCCACGTTCGCGGTTGCGCCGCCGCGTGCTCTGAAGCGAGGCGGATTGAATGCGGTACCGGCCAGCTGCTCCTCTGGCGACGCATCGGTGATCTGTTGCCTCAATTGAAGATAGGTTGCCGCGCCATAGAAATCGATGTGCGCAGGTCCGACGTCGAGTTTGTAATCAGCTGATGCGTCAGCGCCATCAATGCGCTGGGACTGTAGATTGAGATTACGCTCGTCGGCTAGCGCCACAACTGTAGCGGGATCGTAGGGGGCGCCCGAAAAATTAAGGAATGTCACGCCAGGGCTTCCAATTACTGCCTGCTGCGCGGCCGCTGAGGGAGTTCTTTGTAGGATTGGGCTGTAAACTGGATTGAACAATAAGTCAGGAGGATTCAGCGTCTCTATCCGATTCCGATAGTTGGTTTCGAAAAGGGTTGCGGTGAAACGGAGGTGGGGGTTCCAAGTCGGCGTGAAATCGCTTCCTACAGTCCAGGAGTCCGCTGTTTCCGGTCGCAAATCGGGATTGGCTCCATAACGCAACAACACTACGCTGCTTCCCGTCGGTGACTGTGGATTGGCACTCCGCTCGAGCAAGGCGTATTGGATGCCATTCAGCGCTGAGAGCGGCGGCGCGCGAAACGATTGACTCCAAGATGCCCGCAACGCTACTCCGTCGGCTGGCAAATATCGCAGGCCCACTTTCGGCACAAACTTGTCACCGACATCAGAATATCGTTCGTACCTGCCGCTGAAGTTTAGGTCTAGTCGCTGCGCTCCGGTCGCTCCGTTCGGGTTCAATATCGGAGCATTGACCTCTATGAAAGCGTATTCAACGTGCCTGCTTAAGTTATCCGGCGCGCCAGCTGGGATTAAGGCATCAGTGTCATAGCTTTCCCTTCGATACCCACCTCCCAATGCCGCTTGTACAGTCTTATCTGCATAGCTGAACAGCGGACCATCTCCCACCAATTCAACGCTGTCGCTTTTCCCGATGAACTTATAGTTCGCCGAGTCTACATATGGATCAACGGTGAAGTTGTTGTTGTCGTTTTTCTCTTGAGAGGCCGAGAACGTCCCCGTCAGATTCCAATGCGAGGGTAGCGACGCGACAAGCTCCGCATTCCCCGCATATTGCTTTACCGAGTAGACCGAGCCCATCGTAGGAGCCGCGCCAAAGGTGCTCAGAGTCGTAGACCCTCGCGATGTGTAAAGACCATCTAAGCTGGCGGCCAGAATATCTGTTAGCTGCTGGTTGACCGTTCCATAAAAGGAGCTCCGCGTGGTCTCTGGAAGTAAATAGTACGGCGACGACACTGTGGAAGTAAATGATCGCTGATCCGACTTCAACGGGTCTTGCTGGTTATACTCATATACGCCGAGCGCGGAGCCTGATTCCCAGGTTCCTCCTACAAGCTGGCTAAGCGTCCTTTGCTGGCCGCCGCCTTCCGTTGAGTCACCATACGTCACACTAGTAGTCGCACCGCTATAGTTCTTCTTCAAGATAAAATTTACTACTCCCGCGACGGCGTCTGAGCCGTACGCCGCAGAACTGCTATCCGTTACGACGTCGATATGGTCGACTGCAGCCAGAGGAATTAATGAGATATCAACGGCACCGAGTGGACCATCTTGGCCCAGTCGATGCCCGTCGATCAGCGTCAAGGTCGATCCAGACCCAAGGCCACGTAGATTGGGTGACGAGCCACCGGAATAGCTTCCGTTACCGGGCGTCGGTGCGGCCGTCACGATCTGAGGATTGTTTCCTCCGCTGAAGTTCTGCGGAATACTGCGAATCACGTCTGCCACATCGACGTAGCCCGACCTTTCTATATATTGTTGGTCAATCGTAGTTACGGGCGACGCCGACGCCGGGAGACCGTGAATGTGCGTCCCCGTCACCACAATCTCGGTCAGGCCTTCCTGTTTCTCCTTCTTCGACTGATCGCTTGCTACTTCAGGCCCAGAAGTTGTTTGATCCACCCGAGCCACGCGAGACTCCGGGGAAAAGCGCGCGCCCTGATTTGTCGAGGCCGGATCGCGGGGCGATGCCGCAAGAGCAGCCACTGTATAGGTCGCGCCATCCTTCGAAGTCGCCACAAGGCCGGTGCCTTTGAGCAGGATGGCGAGCGCGTCCCCCACAGAATGCGATCCGGTTACCACCCCCGTCTGCTTGCCGCGCACGAGTTTCTCGGAGACCAGAATCTGGATTCCCGCCTGGCGAGCGAATTCCGGAATGCCCGTTGTCGCAGATTGAGCCGGGACGTTGAAATCCTTGACTTGAGCCTGCGCCGAGTGAATTCCGGCTATTGCTAAAAGGCAAACAAAAGTGGATGTGCTGGCCGCCCAGCGAAGAGTTCTAGCTGTCATTTAAATCCTCCCAACGGAACGTACATTGCGTCCGCATTGAGAGAACGATGAACGGCGTGCGAGTTTCCATACCGTGCGCCGACACAATTATTTATCGACGCGCGCCTCTTGAGAGACGAATGGTGTCGCCGTCTTCGACGACCGTCGCTCTCAAGGTCGTTGCGACGGCGTCGGCGAATGTCAGGGGTTCCGTGGCGCGAAATTGGCCCACGAGTTTTTCTTCTGCCAAGCTGGGATCTGAGATCACCAATTTGCGCGTGTTGTAGCGATTGAATTGCGCCACCGCATCATCAAGCGTTTCGCCTTCCAGGACAATCTGTCCCTCGCGCCAAGCGAGAGACCGTCCGATTTCGGCGGAGGCCTCAATCGGCTTGGGCGGTTCGTACTCGGCAACGTAGGCCTTCGAACCCGCCTCGACTTTTACGCGCCGCTCCTCCTCGCCGACCGTCCAGGTCTCGACAACCCCCTCGGTGACCAGCACATCGGCGCCGTCATCGTGACGGTGGACCGAAAACGCCGTGCCGACTGCGCGCACTCGGATTCTACCAGCGCTGACGATAAAGGGGCGATTCTTGTCGTGTGCGACCCTGAACCATGCCTCGCCGCGGGTGAGCGTGACCTCTCGCACGTCCCGATGCATAGCCACTTCGACCGCGCTTTGCGTGTTGATTGCGATCAGCGAACCGTCCGACAACGGCACTTGCCGCACTTCGCCGACACGGGTGTCGTAGCGATGCGGCGCCGTGATGAGAATCGCGACGCCGGCAATTCCGGCCGCAAGACTTAAGCCGGCGAAGAGGAGTTTGCGGCGGATCCAGATTGGTCTTGGGCTCGGCTTTTCTATTACACCCGCCAGTGCTCGACCGCGGTCCATGAAACTCAAGGCAGCCTCTGCGCGCAGGAGCGCACCCCCGTGCCGAGGGTCTTTCCCCAGCCAGCGTCGCAGTGTCTCATTCGTGTCGGGATCGATCGTCCCGGCATCGATCCTTGTTGCCCACTCGGCCGCTTGATCAGCGACTTCGCGTGCGGTCTCTTGCGTGCTCATCGATATCTTCCTCTAATTCCTTTGCCGTGTTGTCGCCTTCCATTGCTTTCAATATCAACTTCAAACCGCGCATTGCTAGCTTTTCGACTGCACTTTCCGATATCCCAAACATTCCCGCAATTTCGCGCTGAGATACCCCATGAATTCGCCGCAAGACAAATACGCGCCGACACTTGATCGGAAGCTGATTGATCAATTGCTCCACCCGCTGCAGTTCGCGAGCGCCCGCGACAACTCGATCGAGCGGGGGCGCTTCATCGACGATGCCTAAAGTGCCAATGTCCGTCACATTGTCGATGCGGACAATTTTGGAACGCCGCACCTGTTCAAGGACGATGTTGCGCGTGGTCTGAAAGAGATACGCGCGGCCACTGCCGATGTGCGCAACGCTGTCCAGGACAGCCAGGCGCGAATAAGCCTCCTGGATGACATCATCGATATCCTGCGCGCGCCCCGTCCAGCGCTTAAGCCACGCGCGCACGGCCGCTTCATGCGGCAGCACATGACTTCCAACCCATGCAACGATGTCTTTTCGAGATTGCGCCGACACTTATGCCTTTAGGACAGAGCCTCCCTCGACAATACGATGCACGAGAGCGGCGAATCCGGACACGGATTTCGGCGTATTCACAATAAATAGGGTCTTTGGTGCGCTGCGGTGTAAACGCAGTCACGGGCGACGAAAAGCTGGAAATGTCGGAACCTTGGCGTCTTCGGTCAAAGAAGCGCCAGCGCCAGGTTGGCTCGCCACCTTATCGAAGCGCGCCAATTCTTCGGGCTTCGAGGCCGCGGCGTCATCAAGAGACTTCTCATGGCCCTATCGAATATCACATGCGGGTCGGTCATGTTGATGGAGCGGGGCGGACGGCGGAAACAGTCGCCTCGACTCTTTGCCAATCGCAGACGGCTCCGCCCAGCCCACAGAGAAAAGCGATTAGACGGGCAACCGGCGACGCGAAGGGCATACTACCTTGCCTGTGTCCGCGCACGCGTGGACGCTCGATTCACGTTGGCTAATGATGAGTGCCGACGCAGAAAGTGGGATGAGCGGGATCTGCGGCGATCTGCATGTCGCACATCTTCTCCCAGCGCGCATATTGATCTCTTTTCGACGAATCTGGGTCCTCACGCCCGTTCAGCCAAAAGTCGAACCAGTCCACTGCTCCTTGCTCCGAGGCCAAAAGTTGAGCGGGATTCTGCATCGCATGGCTGCTGTGCTCTGAATCCGGCGGCATAACTAATTCGACAGGTCGACCGAGGCTCCGCAGTCGACTGTACATTTCCCAGTACAGTATGATGGACGGAAGTCCAAACGCGTCGGACTGCATTTGCAGCGGGGCATGCACTCGATCAGCGCGAAATCCAGGACTTCTCTCAAGCCATGTTTTGAGTCCATTTCCGAACGGGGGCGCCCCTGTTTCTTCTTCAATTTCTGGCCACCACCCCACTGCCGCCGACCAGATATAACTTGGATCGGTGGGGTCACAGACGACGGCTGCTGCGTAGGGCAAGCTCGAATGTGTCAACGCGTGCAATACATACCAGCCAGTCCGGCTATAACCCGCTATCCCAACCTTTCCAGCATCTACGAGATCCAGCGAAACCAGGTGAGCAATTCCCGCCTCATAACCGCTCACGTAGACTTCAGGCTCCGCGGGCGTGCCGAATTCACCCGGAAGTGATTTATCCTCCACTTGCAACACCAGAATTCCGCGGTTCGCCAGCGCCTGTGCCGCAAAAACTGGCGTGCCGGGACCGGTTCCCTTGGCAATGCCGTATAGCGAGAACTTAGTCACTGGTGCGCGGCCGTGAGTTTGAACTACAAGAGGATACTTCCTCCCCATCGAGTATCCCACGGGATAGTAAAGAAGCCCGCTCCATTCTCTGCCGTCTGCTGCCTTCCAACTCACTTCCTCTACATGCCCAAGACTAAACTCACCGCGAAGCGACGGGTTAAGATCAAAGGCAATTCGGTTGCGGTGACTCACCGTATCCACGGCAAAGAGAGCAGGTGGAGTGTTAAGGTCCTCGCGAAACTCTATGCGGACACGAGCCAACTTATGCTCCGCCCCAGGTGTCGTAAGTGGTTTGAGGCGCCAAGCTCCGTCCTTCCTGGAAAATCCGTATTCTTTCGTGCCCTGGGTAAGTTGGATGTTGTTTTTATCGAGCCATCGGAACTCCACGGCTCCTCGGCTGATGGTATCGGGAAGCGGTATAGGTGATATCGATCCGGATGCTACATTGACTACTGCGACCGCGCCTCCCGTCAAGCCCGCGGCGGTAGCCTCGCCGATCGGTAGAAACGTCGGGCCGACAATTACCGACGTCCCGTTGGGAGACCACTCCACGTCCGTATACGCGCTATTAGGCGCGCTCCACATGGGTCTGGAAGTCGCATTCGCTAAATCGATAATGTAGAGCTGCTTTAAGAGTCGATTAGCACCTTGCTTCGCTGCTTCCTTTTGTAAGTTCACTAGCGCACGCTGAAAAGTATCGTCCAAATAACGATGCCAGTCATCTCGAATATACTTCGCTGGAGCATCCAAGATCGCAAATCGCTTGTCCGGCGAGAAGCGTATGACCTGTGGTGGAAGTGTCAGAATCGGGGTTTCGTTTACCGTTATCCTCATAGGTTCGGACTGCACAGAGGCGGCTACAAAGATCTCGGCGTTTTCGAGCCAGTCCAAATAGCCGTATCCATCGGCGTCTCCCGCTAGGGCGCTGAACAGATCCTTGTTGCTCACAGCATATCCTTTACGCAGAAGGTCATCGGACTTCGCGCGCGAATGCCGCGCTATCGCAGAGTACAGGACCGTGCCATCGCTCCGAACATCGTATCCCGTTACGTCTGTAGGATGATGCGTGAGTTTACGTAGTTGACCGGAATCAACGTTGACGACAAATACCTGACTAATATTGTTTTCGTCACCCCATAAGAACGCCACAGCATCATCTGAGATCCACTGAACTCGGTTTGCGTATGCGCTAAACGTCAACATTGTCGTTCCGAACCCGAACTGCGTTCCGAGGGAACTCATGAACAAGTGAGCTCGTACCGAGGGTCGCTGCGCTACGACCAGGGATTCAAGTCGCCCCGACAAGATGTCTAGCCAATTCCCATTTCGGCGTATGTCGCCGCGAACAAGCACTACCACATAGCGGTTGCCATCAGGCGACACGAATATGTTTCGGCCGTGACCGTCGACCAGCGCTCGTGTCGTCTCAATCGAATCAGCGACCGTTAGCGCACGTTCAGCGGAATATGAATTCACCGCTCCAAATAACAGCAGCAGAATGAACGCAAGAACGAAGTTAAAAAAAGAGAATGGAGCCTTCCCGCAGCTATTCTTCGGTTTCCGTTGTGCTCTCACCGCAGTTATAGCCGCTCGTCATGCCGGGTACCGGGAAGTCCGCCCCACATGTGGTGAGCTACCATTTGCCGCCGATTCGGCCATAGACAGTTCGGCCCTGAATATCGAACTGCAGTGGATCGTAGCCGCCATTGCCGAATGAATAGTAGGAGAACTGCGGTCCCCTGTTAAGCAGGTTAGTCGCTCCGATTTCTAAGTACATGCCCTTGGCCCACCCGGCACGACCCCCGAGCGCGTCTCCAACGGATGCTCGAATGTTTGCGTCAAATAGCCAAAAGTCGCCAAGTGTTAAGTAGTTTCCGCTAGGCAGCGGATCGTAATCTCTATACGTACCAACATAGCGCCCCGCTATGTGTGTCGAGACGACGCCCTCGCTCCACGTAAGTCCGGTCACGAGCTTCCAGCGCGGCGCCCAATTTCCGTCGTCATTAGCCTGACTTACGCGATCAGTCGATGGTGTGCCTGGTATAAACGCCACGCTATATCGATAGGTCTGTGTCGCATCGGCCGATGCAACCAGTACGCCCGGCCCTAGTTGCCGGGTATAGTGGATCCCATAGTCAATCCCCGCAACATCAATAGTTCCGTAGTTCACGTAGTTGTCGAACACTGTTGTGATTGGAGTTCCTGGCCCATCTGCTCTGGCTACGTGACCGGGAAATAGGCCTTCATAGGTGACGATAGTCTGGGGGAGCAGCGAATTCACGCTGTTGGTTTCTCTCACTAGCCAATTGGTTGCTGATACCCGAAGGTCAGGATGGTCAGGGTCGGAATAGACCACACCGAACGTGGTCGAATGGCCAGTCGTCGGTTTCAGGCTTGCGTTTCCACCTGTGATGGTTGTGACAGGTTCGGTTCGATTCAATACCGGATCAAACACGGGCACTCCGCTTGTTGTAAAAGGAGACTCATATAGCTGCGCAAGCGCCGGGGCCTTAAATGATTCACCATAGGCACCTCTGAATAGGAGGCTTTTCAGCGGACGCAATTCCGCGCTGAATTGCGGGCTCGCTTTCCCACCAAAGTCGCTGTAATGGTCATATCGGACCGCTGAACCGACAACCAGAATCTCGTCCTGATTGCCCGTGTCTTCGGATTGGCCGCGGCTTAGTATAGGAACTCGTACTTCACCAAACGCGGCGTAGCTCCTTCGCGACTCGTCTAGAGTCGTGTACGAAGGTTCGAACGTTATACTCTCACGCGTCCCTTCGGCTCCCAGGGCGGCAGTAATTGGTCCAGCTGGCAATGTAATCACTTGGCCTCGCGTTACTGCATCTATCAGGCTTGTCGCACTGCCGTAGGTCGTGAGCTGATTGGTGAGTAAGGAATCGAGTAGTTGAGGAGACCCCTGCGGACCGTCAGTAAATGGATCCAACGCGGTTTTCGGATTACTAGAGTTGAGTGCGGATTGGAGCGCAATAGAGTTCTCCATGTTAGTTGCCAATTCTCCTGTACGTTCGTGAGCGTAGGACCCCGTGACCTCCCAACTCCAAGTCGAACCTAGCCTGCCACGCATACCTAGCAAAGGTCGATAAAGATCTGTTGTGAAGGTATCGCCGCTTGTGACTCCACTAAGGCGTTCACTGAGACCGACGTTCACCCCGAAGGGGTTGTATCGATTCAGTGCGGACACGCTGTAGGACTGAAACGCAGGAGTTCCGTAAAGAAGCGGTGGGCCCTCGTCGTCCTCGCGCTTCATGTGGGTGTACCATAATTCTGCAAACAACTCCGTTGTCGGCGTCGCTCTATACGTCGCTTGCGCTACCGCTCCGGCTCGATCTGTACTCGGCACGACCGCCGAATAGCGGTAAACACCACATCGGTTAAGTGTCCCAGCCGTTGAGGCGTAGTTGCCTATTGTGGCTGGCGCCGTTAGGCCCGGAGGTGTGGCGGCGTAAGTCGCCGCACCGAGACCGGGAAGTGCCGCGCCACCGAGCCCATATATATTGCTCGGGGCGCAGTAATCCGTGTCGTTGTCGGGGCCCCCGAATGGCGTGTAGTTGCTGGATTTTGTAATGGCGCGATCGGAACCGAGAAGTTCATCTTTTCGATCGAAACTGAGAATTACGGAGGCATCAAACGCGTCCCACCGGTGTCCGGCTGAGGCGCTTATTGCGCTGTCCCTAGTTCCGATTGCGCCGCCATATCTTGCGTCCACCGCAACCCCCTCGATGTCCTTCTTTAGAATTATGTTGACGACGCCGGCTATGGCATCAGATCCGTAGACTGCGGAGGATCCGGTTGGTACTACTTCTATTCGGTCGACAGCCGCAAGCGGTATATTGTTTAGATCGAAGACGTCGCCAAAAGCTTGCGTGCCGCTAGCGCCGATGCGCCTGCCGTTTACGAGCACGAGTGTAGTGCCACTGGGAAGGCCGTGAAGTTGAACGCTCTGTCCTCCTGCGAACGTATTGACCGTGCCGGCGGACGCTGTGGATGCGTCCGGAAGGGTATTTAGAAAGTCGGCAACCGAAGTTACGCCGGTCTGGTCGATTGCCTGCCTGGTATAAATGTTGACGGGCTGTGCAGTATCCTTGGCTTTCTCCGAGAGCCGAGACCCCGTGACAACGATTTCTTCGAGGCTTTTAGTCTTCTTTTTTCTCGCCTGGTCGTCTGACTTATCTACTGGAACATCGCTCGCAGTTTTTCCCTGGTCCACCTGAGCCAATAGGATTGGGTGCCTACCGCGGCTTTGTGATGGTGCGGGCGGCGAGTACGGAGTTCCCTCTTCGCGCAACTCGCTCGTCTTGGCTCCAGTCTGATCCTTGATCAATACCACTGACGAGCCCGTTATCTCGTACGACAAACCCGTTCCTGACAACAAAGCTTCCATTGCCTCTTGCGCCGTGAAGTGACCTTTCAGCGCCCGGCTGATTTTTCCGGCGGTGAGCTCTGCCTTGTACAGAAGCTTGTGATGCGAGGCGATGGCGAAGGACTGCAACGAGGCGGTCAAATCCTCCGAGGGGATGTTAAGGTCGTAGCTGATACTGCGAGCGTCCGCGTCTGCAAAGGTCAGTGTCCCTGCGGTGAGAACCGCCGCCAAAATAGAAACCGTGAGTGTGCGACAGAGCTTGCGCATATCTTTTAATACCCCCGTGTTATCGCGGCTGATGCCGTCTTAAACACTAATACGCGGGATACAGGGAAATCCTCAGCGTCTCTTTGACGGCGGGAGTTATTTCATCCTAAGATGAATCGGCGACTGTGAAGAATCGGCGACGACAGGGAGGTAGGCTTGCATTGCCTCTGCAAACGCTTGGGCGTCGCCCGCGTCAAATACACCAGTGACTTTCATTTGCGCGAGAGTCGGGTCATCGACGATGACTTGCTGGCGCGAGTAGCGATTCAGGCGATGCACAGCCTCGGCTAAGGATTGATCGCGAAAGATGACTTTGCCCTGACGCCAGGCCGTGGCGGCTTCGATGTCGGCCTTCGGCGATACCGTCGAGGCACCGTCGGAACGAACCGCCAAGGCCTCGCCCGCCGAGAGCTCGATAGATGATGGAATGCTCGCCTTCGAACCACCCGCCGATTCCGATTGATCCTGAGAAAGTACAGCGACTTTGCCCTCAACCATGGCGACGTGCACTTGACTATCGACGTATTCGACATCAAAGACCGTACCGACGGCGACAATGGTTTTAGAGCCTGCTTGCACTTTGAAGGGACGCGCCGGATCCTTGGCTACGGAGAACTGGGCCTGGCCTTCCAGTAGTTGCACGATGCGCGCGTCAGCAGAGAAGCGCACGCGTAATCGGGTGCGCGCGTCGAGCGTGATGTGAGAATGGTCGGAGAGTTCGATGACCTTCTGCTCGCCCAAGCCGGTTTTATAAAACCCGGATTCGTAACCATAGGGGGAGAGCTGCCAGAGTGTCCCGCATGCGATGAGAATGGCGGCAGCGGCTGCCCATTTGCCGAAGTTTCGTGAGCGCGCGCCGGGCAGCGACCAGCGCCGTGCACTCGCCTGTCGTGCTCGCGCAATCGCCTGTTCTCGCAAAGCGAGCAACTCGGGCGAAGTTGCATGCCTCCCAACCGCCTCCCAGGATTCTTGGGTCTGACGGAAGGCTTCCGCAAACTTCGGATCACCCGCAAGGCGCGCGTCGAGAGCAATCTGATCGGCCGCACCCCAAGAGGCTTCACGACGGTGCAAGATCATATTAGCAGCCTGATCGTGAAGATCGGACGACTGCGCAGCTGATTCGGATTCTGATCTCATGTGATCCATTATCGAGCCGCTCGACGCGCTAAATGAGCGACAGCCTTCGAGACATGCTTTTCGACTGCACTTACCGAAATGCCAAACATCTCGGCAATCTGGCCGTGCTTCATCTGTTCCAAGCGAAACAACAAAAAGACATCGCGGGTGCGCTCGCTCAGCTCCTCAAGCGCCTCGACGACGGTATGCAGTTCTTGCTCACAACCTAAAACGCGCTCGGGTGAGGTTTCCTCAGCCAGCGCGAAGCTCGCGGTGTCATCCCATTCGACGACCAGCCCACGTGTAAGACTACGGCGGTTACGATCGTGCCAGCGATTGACTGCGATTCTAAAAATGTACCCTTTGGCCTGTTCCGCTGACTCCCACTGGGCTTTGCTCAGTGCGCGTTCGAGAACGTCTTGCGCCAAGTCCTCCGCTTCCGGAGCGTTCCCACACTTGCGTAAGAAATACTTGATAAGCGCCGGTCGCAGGGGCGCGACAAGCGCAATGCTGTCGCCGGAATCCGTCGCTTTGAGATGAGCGCTCATGGGATTTATCGCAGTAGCGTGAACCCCTAAGGTCGCGCTTTCAAGCGGAAAAATAGAGGTGAGGATTTAGTCGCATCGCGCGTTTTAATAGCAATGGGCCTCAATTCGGCAAAGGGAATGGTTGGTCGCGCCGGTGAGCGATTGGCAGGTCGCTATTGGACAGGACCATCAGAAATATGTAATACCGAAATGGAATATCGGTCACAGAAACTCTCGAACAACGTTTGCTGGTTGCTTTCGCTCTGATCACCATCGCATTTGTTCTTCAGACACTTTAGAAAGCAGCTAACTCATGCAGCAAATCTTTTGCGATTAGGGCGTAGTTCCCAGCTCATGAACATATCCATACGCAGCGGCGCTGCTCATTACCAGCCCGGCTTCCTATGGAAGCCGGGGGTTGATGCTGTCCGCTCTTCCGCTTAAACGTGTGGGGTATAGGGTTCATGAGTTCTGCAACGGTTTCATTATTCCGACTTCGGGTTCTTGCCGACGCCGATCCCAGCGCAATCGCTCGTGTCATCGAGCGTTTCCAAAAATTAAACATCCTGCCGCGGCGAGTCATCGCTGAATTCGGCATTGACGAGACCATTCACATTCAGGTCGATATTTGTGGACTGCCGGAAGAGCAGATCGAGACTATCGCAGCAAAAAATCGGTCAAGCACCCGGCATCGTGAACGCCTATTGGCATCGAGTGTAGATGTAATCGAGACATCGTGCTGCTAACGCCGTGCAGGGTGAACGAAAGGCAACTGAGAGGCCAAGTAGCGCGCACCAAATGTTCTGAACGGAACGTGCGGAAAACAGGCGGTCGTGCGTCTTAGCTACAAGATATCCAAAGAATAAGGTCTGCTCGCGCACTGACGGGGGTGCGTCGAACCGATAATCTTCCATTGCGCCAATTTGATAGTCAGCTTGAATGGCGGTTTTGGGTTTCACGCACGGAATCATAACGCAATACACATGCGATAACTGTAACTATCATGACTTGAATTGATCTCTACTGAACTATCGTTCAAATAGATCAATCGCCACGAGAGAGCCTCCCCGTTGACCATTTGGGCCGCGCCTTTAATCGTGAACTAGTGAAGGCTCCAAGAGCCGACGAAAATTTGGGAAGTCACCTGGAAGCGACGTCGCCCGCGAATGCCCGAGCCCACACGCTGGAGGTGGCCCATGAAAACCTTTTAAACTTCAGTTTTAAATTTCGGTGCCGAATCGGTGCCACGAGAACCCGTTTCCACCTGGTTTTAGTTAAGCTCTGTTGAGCTCTCTTGTGTGCTAACCTATTGACGGATCGAGTAATTCAGTCACGTAAAAGGCGAGGTTAGCTACGTTCGGGACGTAGGAGTCGCAGGTTCAAATCCTGTCACCCCGACCACTGATTTCATCGAATACAATTTTGGTGAATCGCCTCGGGGTTCCAGCTAAAAATAGCTCGGGGTACCACCAGGGTGTCAGTTTTTTTCTTTGTAGAATGGCGGAGCGCCCGTGACCCGGTGGAGATTGCACTGACAGTGAGCTGCAGCTCGCTTGCCGGGAGCGACACGAGCTCCGGCGTAGCATTGGCCTGGCACTCGATCGTTTGTTTGATGGGCTCTAACCGGGTCTTTGACAAGATCGGTCTTCGAGTAGCTGTCTAAGAATCTGTCAGCGGCATCGTGCTCCCCGAGGGACATCGCGTTGGTCACGCGCGAATCGCCGTCGCGCGGACACCGCACGATCCGTGGTGGCCAAATCCATCGAGCCAGGAATGAGGTTAAGGGTGATTGCAGCCACGCGAGGCGTTCCGTCGCGAACACTCGCGAACAGCATCGTCAATGGCTGCTTCATCTTCGCATCGAAGTAGCTGGGATTCTCAGCCTTAATCTCCGGAAGCACGGCGCGAAGTTGCGGCTAGATACGGGCACTGAAGCGCTGAACGATCGCATCGAGATCGCAACCTGCGGCTATCGCCTCATTCGCCGCGGCGACCGCATCCAACTTACCGCGGAGGTCTTTAAAGATGCCAGCATGTGCAAAAACGACGCCGTCGTGTCGGTGCAGTTTGGGCTGCGTAGCTGCGTTCGAAACGGAAGGGCCTACTGAGATGACTTTGCTATCCACTCCGACATAGATCACCTGCGATTACTGAAGTACCACGATCAAAGTGCCGTATGGTCGAACGTCAGCAACGTTCCGGTTCCCTGCGACGCCAGCGCAAACCTCGCAATAGAGTACGTGCCAGGCTCCCAGCTGGCGGTGCGCTACGCTTGGACGATCCGCACATCCGGAACCAACTCGACTTGGCGCCCCGAAATATAGCCGCCGAATAGTGAAAACTCGCGGCCGGCCAGTGCACTAATCTGCGCCGGTTGCGGCGCCTTAACCATCCCTTTCTTCACCGCATCGCTCAGCAGCACGACCTTTTGGAACTGTTTGGGATCGGTGAGGGCTGCGTACAGCCGCTGCGGCGATGCCTTGAAATTGGCCTCCCGATGAATCGATTCCCCATGTTTAACAACAGGCTTTCGCAATTCCATCATCGGCATAAAACATGATCGAGATAATGTATTCTCCTAAATCACCAATGCCGACTCATTCGCTCGACAGCTATTGTCGTCCGCCGCAAGCGCTGCAGCAGTTTGCCGTCGTTGCGATGACGATTGCTTTCCTGTCGTTCTGCAACTCAGCTTCTGCAGCAGTTTCAATTAGTGCGACACCTGAAGGCGCGCTGCTAGATCAACGTCTCGTCATTCGGATCTCTGGGCTGCCGGCCGCTTCGAGCGCGCTGGACTGCATACAACGTTGGTGCATGACCCGATCATTGCTTCGCTCTACGCATATGACCACGACGCGGCGCTTCCAGGAGTGCTGGTCATCGGCGGCTCCGACGGCGGCCCCGGTGCGCCGGGGGTGGCCATGCTGCTGGCATCTCACGGATTCGCCGCCGTGTCTTTATCCTACTTTGGCGTCGCGGGACTACCGCCTACGCTCGAAAGCATCCCCATGGAGTATTTCCAGAAAGCGCTGCAGTGGATGCGTTCTCAATCGAGCATCGATCCTCGTTCCATCGCCATTTACTCAGAGTCTCGCGGCACGGAAGCAGCACTGTTCACTGCAGCCAACGATCGGGGAGTGAGCGCCGTCGTCGCGCGCTCGCCAAGTTTCACGCTTTGGAGCGGCGTGACCGCCGCGCATCTGCCGGGGAAGGCTGCATGGAATCTGCGAGGGCAAGCGCTGCCCTACGTTCCCAATACGCTCTACCCCGATTTCGTCGTCACGTACCTCTGGGACAAAATGACCGGTATCTCGGTGCGGCAGACGCCACTCTTTCTCGAGGATCTCGCGCATTTCAAGGACCCAGAGGGAATCGCGATCCCGGTCGAACAGATTCACGGCTCGGTCATGTTGCTTGCCGGAGGGGATGATCAGATCTGGCCCTCGGCGAACATGGCTGAGCGGATCATGGCGAGGCTGCGTTTGCATGGTCATGCTTTTCAAGACCAATCTGTGAACTTTTCAGAGGTCGGCCATTCCATCCCCTACTTCTATTTACCAACGCGAGGGAACTGGCAGGACTCGGCCTTTGCAGTCGGCGGCACACCGGCGGGGATGGCAAAGGCGCAGGCTGAAGCCTGGCCGGGAATACTCAAATTTCTTTCGGACCAGGCCGTCGCTAAAATGCTGGAATCCGAGCGCGTACTTTGAATCGAATGTCTGCGGTTCGAGGATCAGGGGACGGATCTCCCCGGCGTTTCCGTGTATCGCAGCAAACATGGCGTGCCCGGCGTTGAAGTCCAGCGCATCCTTGTCTTGTACATGCCAGCCCGCTTCGGCCAGCCGTGCGTCAATTTGGTCGCGGGCGATTTGCTCTGGGTTCTGGTTTTTTCCGGCCGGAGACTCAAGCTCGCACGATTGGAGAAGATAGACGGCTACTCCTCGAGCGCGGTTAGCAATCGTAGCTTGAGTCCGCGAAATGACTTGAACCCTCGATCAAACGTTGTCATTTCATAGTCCAGCGACAGCGCTAACGCAGCTAGCCAAGCGTCGGTCCATAGATTGGGCGTGGGCTCACGCCCGGATATCAGCGCAACGAAGCGCGGCTCGTGGTCGATCGGCTCCGCTTCTATTTGAAGTGACCGCGGGTCGCTTTGGAGTTGCCGCCAAGCCCGCACCGCTTCGTCAGGTGTTACCGGGATACCATTCATCGCGATTTTGTTGGTCAGCAGACGCAGGACCGCAAGCCGGGTCAGGAGACAGGTCCCGACAGTTCCGTCCGGCTGCTCTTCCCACCAGCGACGCGCGCTGTGGTGCGCAGCGTGGCCTTGAACGAGCAGCGGGAAGAGAACATTAGCGTCCGCGATACACGTCATTGAGTTGCGCGATATTTTCCTGCTCGAATAGCTTTGCTATTTCGCTATTCGAACGGATTGGAATTGTGTGTCCGGGCGGAAGTCTCACTGGGGCCTCAGTCATTCTTTTGCGCTCAGGAGCAGACTGCTCCGCCAGTAGCCTGCGAAGCGCTTCGGCAACGAGATCGCGCAACGTGGATCCACGCTTTACGGCCGCGATTTTAGCGCGCCTCAGCAGATCATCTGGTAAGTCAAATGTGGAACGCATAAATATGCCTATATGTTTTCCTGCATGGAATTGTGCCGTCTTGCCACCTGCGTGTCAACGACCGCTAGCTAGCGCGTATCATCATGCCACCTATTGATTTATATATATTTTATAGCGCCGTTGGTTCGGGACGCGGCCCGACGCCTGCTCCACCGCGCACTAGTGCTCGCAATTCATGAGCAGATCCCGAGCCACCTCATCAGGAAAACCGTAACTCGACTTGGAGCCGACCGCAGACATTGGGGTGTTGTTAAGTTACAGCGACAGCTCGAGTAGATCGCCCGTGCGCGCTAAATAGCCGCCGAGTTGCCACACGTACTCGTTCATGGAACCGATGACACGTCGGTTAGAGGCTGGTGCGAATGATATCGGTACTACAGCTGCCAGCTCCCGGCTCACGACTTTCGCCGGCAATTGAAGGGCCGCCAAGAGTTCAGCAAGCGCGGCCTGGAAACTGATTTCAATTCGCTCCCGCAATTGACCTGCCGGCAGGAGTACGGTCAGCAAAGAACGTTCACTGGTTACAAGCACGATCTGGTTACCTCCGAATCGTGCAAGGTGTACATACCAATTGCCGAGTCTCGTACTCGGCTGAACGGGCGCAGCTAGTTGCGCTGGGAGACGCAGTCGGTCTCGAACTATTTTCGTACAACAAAGTGAAAGCATATCATTCCGTCAATTGACTGGATGTCATCCAACTGGCTGCCACCCATTTTGAACTTCCCAATGCTGGATGAAAGGCTGCTCGGTTGCGGCAGCAATCGCTGGCGGCAAGACGAATTCGGAAATTTTATCAATCACGACCCCCAAGCCAGGTGTAGCTTCGACACCGATACTCTTGGTGAATGCTACCCACTGTCGCACGTGATCAAGGTCGGCTGCATTCCTTCATTCGGCTGTTTGTCATTCCGAGTTGCACCATGGCTATATCTCCGCCTTCGTGGTGGCCGCTCAGCCTCCATTACCTTGCGGACACTCGCACGTAATCCGAGTCCCGTGCGGCCTTTTTCGCGTTATCGTCAACTTGGCGTGAATCATATCGGCCCGATAACGCATTAGCCTTAGGCCCAATCGATCGGAGCTAATGGGCTGTAAAGGCAAGCCAATACCATCATCGACAACCGATAACGTTACAAGCGCTGCCTGAATATCCAACGTGACCTGAATCAACGTGGCCTCGGCGTGCTTCAAGGCATTTGTTACGGCTTCCTGGGCAAGTCGAAACAAATGATCCAGGTTCACGCTGTCGATTTGCAACGGCGCGCCCCCAACAATTGACAGCGCGACTTCGGTTCCGTCTTTGGTCGGCATGCTCGTAAGATCTTGTAAGGCTCCAATGAAACCGCCACGAATCTCAGCCAGAGGAGAAAGGCCGTGAGCGATTTGATGACAGGTTTCGATGGACGAGCCGATCACCGATGCAAGTTGAGTTAAGTCGTCTGTGATCGGCAGCATGGCCTTACCCGCTGTTATTTCCAGACAGCGAGCCAACAAGCTCGCGGCGTACAGGTTTTGCCCGAGGCCATCGTGAAGCTCGGCAGCTAGGTGTCGACGCTCCCGAGCGCTGCTCTCGAGCAACTCGCGTTCCAGCAATCGATGTTCCGTAACGTCCTCGCCGATGCTCGCTATCCCGACGATATAACCCGATGCGTCTCGAATTACTGAATTGTGCCAGCGAATGCGTACCTTCTCTCTGGATTTACACGATATCGCATTCTCATGATGCCAGGCGCTCGGTAAATTTTTGAGAAGGTCAGAAAACAGATCTCGTAAGTCGTCAATACCGGATGGCACGAAGCGCTCAAACCAATCGCACCCTAAAATCTCTGGGCGAGTCCATCCAGTGAGCGTCAGGAAGTAGTCGTTGCAAAAGGTTAGCTTTGCGCTGGCGTTCAAGATGAGAGCAATCAGATTCATCTTGCTTACCAAATCTTGAAAAGTCGGGCCGTCCCCAAGGGCAATGCCCTTCGCAGGATAGCCTTCGGGAGTAGCTAATTCAGTCATACGCTCTACCTATGGGCACGAAGAAGAGAACAGGCATCCATGAACTCAATCAGTCGCAGCATCGTGCTTGGATCAGCCGAATGGTCATTATAGAGGAACGGTCGCTTTTCAGCGCGTGCGGCAAAGCACTCGCAGCCTCGCAAAGTAGCCCGCGTCTCGCTCGAAACGCTCACGAAGGGCGAACTCACTTGACCAACATTGCCGACGCCGTGGCGGCCGGCCGTATTTCTACCATAGTCGCCTGCGAACGCTGTGGCTCTGCCTCTTCTCGTGGAGAAAGCGCCTACGAAGCTGCCCTGGGATCTCGGATTGCTTTTGCGCACACTCCACCAATGATCGAGCAGTACCAATAGGATGTTGTGATTGCGAAAACGTTAATAGCAGCTGCTGCATGGGGAATACCAAGCGACATCCGCAAGCACTGTATTTGGATCACGATAAAGCCAAATTGTTGGACGAACCGGCAAAGGCAACGAAAATTCTGCGAGCGATCCTGCGTAACTCTCGAGGCCACACAAATGTGAGGGGACCGAGCCGACGGTCCGGTAGAGGTATGAGCACCGCCCTGCGCTGACACCGCAGTCTCGTCCATTGCGTCTAAGTTCTTGAGATTCGTGGACGTGGGGTTAGGTAGAACTGCAACTCGCGGCTTTAGTGTATCGCGAATAAACGCCGGATGTTCGATGCCACTCTCTGCGCCAGACCGGATTGCTGCGGCTCAGCTTCGTCGCGCTTGTCGAGCACGGTACGCTGCGCCAGCTGCCGGCTCGCCAGACTTTCACTCAACTCTTCGGCCATGCTGGGGCGGGCCTTGAGTAGCGGGGCGAGCGCGTCCTTCGCGATCTCATAGATCACGACACGCGTGAGTGCGGTCAGATCACCGCTCAGTGGCTCACCCGTAAGCAACCCCACTTCACCAAAATAATCACCTGGCGCCAACCGGGTCAGTTCGATCCTGCGGCCCTTTTCTTCCACGGAGCCAACCAGCGCGCCGTGGCTGACGATGCATAAGGCATTTAACACCGTGCCGGCTTTCGCGATCATCTCGCCCGACTTGTATTCCTTTCGCCGCATTGTCGCCGCTATCGTCGCCTTTTCCTCGGCAGTCAACGTCGAGAAAATCGAGATTCTGGACAACAGGCGCTCAGGAACTCCAGATTCTCCTTTGTGCTCCGCGGCAATATTCATTGCCAGGCCGAATTTCGCGGTCTATGAGAATGGCGTGCGGCAAGAGAATGCGAGCGTCGAAATTGAACACGCGGCAATTTCACTCGGAGTGCTGCTTGAGTATGGCGGGCGATACCAATCTGTCAGCGAAGCAGATTCCGCGGCCGCAAATCAATTGCTGGGCGAAATCGGCGCCGATGACAAAGTGGCCATTTGGACCTACGGCGATAAAGTCGAGGAGATCGCCGGTTTCTCGGACGCGCGTGACGCCTTGGGTAGCGTGGTCCTGAAGCTGCGGACGCCGCCTTTTTCCGAGCAGAATTTCTATGATGCGCTCATAGACGTGGTCACGAGGATGCACACGCTGAGCGGACGCAAAGCCCTCTTATTGGTTTTCTCAGCCCTCGACACCTTCAGCAAAGCTGACTATCGCGACGCGCTTCGGGACGTGGGGCACGTCCGATACGCCGATCTACGCGATCAATCTCGGTCCGATGCTGCAACATTATGCATCCGTTTCTCTGAATACGGGTCCGTACGCGCACATCGATTGGAAGGGTGCCGAATCGAAACTGCGGCAAATCGCGGCCGCCTGCGGTGGGCGCATGTATTCACCCGAGGCCATCGTGGATCTTCCCGCCATCTTCGATGATCTGATGGAGAACCTGCGAGTGCGCTATGTGATCACCTATAAGTCGACCAGCGATCCGAATGTGAATCGCGCCAGGACAGTGCGGGTTGAACTGGTCGATTCAAGAACGAGCGGGTCCTTGCGAATTGCAGACGCCAGCGGCAAGACGGTGCGCGCGAAAATAATTGTCAAGGACAGCTATATCCCTCACGAGACGGCGGCGCCAGGTTCAAGCAACTAGTTCCGAGGGCGGGCACTTACGCTCCCCGTTCCCGCCATTGCATCATCGGCAATCGGTTCGGAATTGACCTCCATCTCGGACTCTAACGCGCGCAATCCTCTCTTCTCACACATTACGCTCGATGTAAATCACTTGAATCTCGAAGTCGGTTAGGACATTCCCAACCAAACAGACAGGGCGCGTCCGACCCGAATCATCAGGGTATTGCCGAGGTGCCCTACCCGCTTGCCGATCTTTTCGCGCGGCAACGTCAGTATTTTGTCGACCATAATCTGAGATACCCGACTGAGGCCGTTTTGCCGACTCGGATCGAGAGTTATCCGAAAAAGTGGCGCGTCGATGATCGTGCTGGTCAGCGGCACGACTGTAATACTGGCGTGAATTTCGTTGAAGACATCCGCCTGAACAATTAAGGCGGGCCGAGGCTTGCCGTAGTCACCCGGCGCCGCTAAGGTCACGATGTCGCCGCGCTTCAAGTCCAGCCTTCCACGGAGCCCGCGGCAACATTGAGCAAATCGTCCAACCGCACAGATTGAGCGGCCGCACTCGCGAGCCGCGATTGACGTCGGCATTCCTGGCGAAACTTCGGAGACTTGGTGTCCGGGACCCAAATGCTGATTTGCCGAAACCCCTGTTGCTTCATCTTGGCCCGATACACCCGCACTCTTTCGTGAGCCGCGTTAAGCTTTCTAGCCATATGTTGATTCCATACCGTAATAGTAACTAGTAATATAACACGATCAGGATGGGCAACCATCGTGACGAGTTGTGGACTGGGCGTTGCGACGCAACCTTCGGGACGTAGAGGTCGCAGGTTCAAATCCTGGCCATTTGGGACCCCCGATAATATTCATCCGGCGTATTCTTATCCTTCTTTCATCGCGACCCACCCTTCGCCAGATTCGCCTCGAACAACTCACACTGCGGTCGCCTGAGGCCATCGGCGGGCTGCGCATCTTGCGGTAGCGACGAGGAAAAACGCATGTAAGCGCCTGCAAGAGGCCGAAAATTGCGGCAAACCGGTAGAGCTGCGCCATTCGGATCGCCATGCTTTGCAAAGTTGGTCCAGTAAGACAGCATGACATTCGATAACTGCCGGTCGGCCGCACCGAAGCCGCCGGCGAGTGCACCCTTCTCCAGCAGATGGCCGAATATATATGGCAACTCATAGGAGTGCGCCGCGCCGTCGCGTCCGGGAAGGGATTGTTCAAACTGGTACGAATAGACGGGCGCCCGCCCAATTGTGTGGCGCTCAGCAATGACGATCGCGCTGCAACCTGGGCGGCGTGTGGGGCAGGCATGATGTTCAATGCGTGGCGCTCAGACCATACGCAGGAGCGATACTGGCATTTTGCGTTGCCGGCGCTGATTTCGGCGATCGGCTTATGCATGGCCGCTTCGGCTTCAGGCGCAACTGCGATCGCATGGCTGGTGGTCGGGGCATGTTTTACGGGCGCTGCACTGGGCGCGTTTTGGCCAATCCCCACGACGTTTTTATCCGGCGCCGTGGTTTCGATCGGATTGACCCTTGTCAATATGGCCGGGAATGCCGCCGGCGTGGTGACGCCGCCCCTGATCGGTTGGCTAAGTAGTCAAACGCCTCCATAGGAGGCAAGCTAATTGGCCTTCAACCTTCGTTTCAACTCATTTGCCCCGAGGCTAGAGAGAAATGGCGGAAAATTGCGCTGCGCTGTGACGCTCGCATCCTGATTGACTAACAGAAACTCTTTCTCTTCATCGCTCCAGGCCGGCCAATTGGGCAAGCCCGAAGCGTTTGGGTTACTTGTCTTTGCGAAGTTGGTCCAATAGCTTTGCAGCAGCTCGGACAGCGACGCATCCTCGGCAGATGAGGGAAGCCACTGCCATTCTCGGTCTCGCAAACTACCGAAGACGTAGGGCACTTCCAAACTATGAAACGCCCCCAGTTCAGCCTCGCCGTTTCCCGGTATCGAGCGATCAAAGCGGTATACAAATACATGCTGACCGGAGGCATGAGTCAGGCTTGCAATCGCGCCAACCGGGCACGCGCCAATCAAGTCATTGGCGGCCCCATCTAGCCCGGTATTCTTATTCAACAGTATTCTGGCGAAGTAGATGGCGATAGCCGGATTGGTCCAGCTTCCAAAGAAGGGACGGGCAGCCTCCGAAAATTTCTTCAGCCCACCCGATTCTGCCACGCTACTTTGGGCCCCTGAAGATTTGGCCGCGGCCGCAGCGGAGAGACGAAAGGCGCTGAGTTCCCGCCCGTTGAGACCGATCAGCAAATCCACTTTTTGGATTGAACCTGTAAGAAAGGCTTGCTGCGGGGACATCGGAAGCACCCAACCGTCCGCCGTCGCGGCAGTGAGGTCCGTAGAGAAATGTTCCTTGGTCCTGGCCACCAAGGTTTCAACTTCCATTGCTGGCAGTGCCCGCAATTTCTCCAGCGCCGTCGATTGCGAATTATCAGGCGCCGAGGCGCCGACCGCGCTGCCGAAGGCCTCCGCCTGAGACAATGTTTGCCCCAGCTCAAACGCCGGGCCGCTTTCTGATATTACGCGTTTGAATAGTCCCGCTGCGAGCGGCGAGGTCATCAATCGAGCTGCGTCAATCGCGCCGGCTGACTCGCCGAACAACGTGACGTTATCGGGATCACCGCCAAACCGAGCGATGTTTTGCTTCACCCAATTGAGCGCGGCCAGTTGGTCTAGCAATCCATAATTGCCCGAACTGTGATGCGGCGATTCGGCCGTGAGCTCAGGATGACTGAAGAATCCCATCACCCCGAGTCGATAGCTCAAGGTGACCAACACTACGCCGTGCCGCGCCAAGGAGACGCCGTCATACGTCGACTGTGTGCCACTGCCCACGGTGTTGCTGCCGCCGTGCAGCCAGACCATCACGGGCAGCGCGTGTTTGACGGGCCACTCTGGGAGCCATACATCAAGATAAAGACAGTCCTCGGACGATTTAACGGGAGGTTGGTCAAATTCCGAGCCATAGGCTTGGGCCATCGGCGAGAAAAAAGGCGTAAGGCCCGAGGTTCGCTGCGTGCAGGCGCTTCCTGGCTGCACCGCTTCCCGCACACCCTGCCAGGGCAGCGGTGGTTGAGGCGGCTGCCAGCGCAACTCGCCTATTGGCGGCCGCGCGTAAGATATACCTCGAAACGCAATCGCGGATCCAACGTTTGTACCCCTCAGTATTCCAGCATCTATCTGCTGCACCGGTTCGCTGTTAGTGGCGGTGCTCGCGGTCGGCAGCGTAAGGTGCGAAAAACTCGAGGCTTTATAAATTGGGTAATGCCCACCACGATTCGCGATAAAACCCACTAAAGCAACGATTGCCAGCAACGGCGCGCCGGTGATCCAAAGTATCCACTTCCGCTTTGCCGTCATACTGAGTCCTTGTCGACCGTAGTGTTATTTTTGAAATTCTCGCATTTAGTGAGGATGCCGACGGTTTACTACTACCGGGTCCACTATCCAGGCGAATAGCCCGAGTGGCGCATGGTGAGTCACTTGGCTACATCGTGAGGCGCGCTTGCACCCGCGCGGCAAAAATAATTCTCGGCTTCGTCGGGCGATCCCTTGCCGCTCCAGTGAGCAACTTTGGGGTATGCGCACAGAGGTCGCGTTGACAAGGGTTCCCCGGGCGACACTCCTGCAGTTGTTGGCGCAGCATACCGTGCAGCGATGATCGTCTCGGGCGCCCGATTCATTTCCCGCCACTGTGCGACCGATGCCACGGCATCGAAGCTATTTGGGCCTGGGCCACCGCCGCAATGCATCATACCCGGCGCCATGAACAGCCTGACGAACTGCTGCGCCTGTTTGTTTCCCATCTTTCGCTGGATGTCGCGAAAGTATTGAATGGTCCCGAACGGCGTGATGGCTGCATCGGCCCAACCTTGGAACAAGATCAGCTTGCCGCCTCGTGCGGCAAAGGCGCTCAGGTCCGGATCGTTTGAATTCAGTAGCGGACCAATTTCCTGGTCGGCCCGCATCGAATCTCTGGCGAGGTCGAAGCTTCGAAAGTCCCAGTGCGGATCGTTGAGCAAGAAACTGCCGAATACTTGATTTGCGAATAGCGCTTGAAAAGACTGAGGGCCGATGATCCACAAGTCCCAGTTGTGCGCTAGAGCTTCATCGCCCGCCGGAAACCCGGGGTAGATTTTCTTACCGGTCTTGGCATCAATCGGGCCGCTGTAGATCTTGCGCAGAGCCGTGAGTTGCGGTTTGGTCAGACACTCCGGCCCATCGGCACTCTTGCACAGCAGCGCGGAGGGATCGAAATGACAGCTCGCAGGGTCATTGATAATGCCGTCCTTCACACCGTCGAGGGCATCGCACTGGGCCAGCGCCGCCTTCTGAATGGCGGCGAGCTTGCTCTGCGGAATTTGGCTCTGCGGCGTCTCGTTGAGCGCCATCTCGTTCCACATGAAGCCGGTAGATATGTGGGTAAATGAGTTCGCGGGTGCGCCGGCGACAATGCCGTCATAATCAGCGGGATACTTCTGCGCTTCCATCAACGCCTCGTGCCCGCCGTTGGAGCACCCGCGAAAATAGGCCTGCTGCTGCGCGTGTCCGTAGTAGGCTGCGATCAAGGTCTTGGCGAATTCCGCCGTGACATGATCGGCCCGATACGCGAAGTCCTTAAGCTTCTCGGGATGGCCAATGACCCAGCCGCCTTCGACGACCAGGGAAGTCAGTTGGTGGCCCAAGTCGTCGCCCGCCGTTGCATAGCCTTTTGCGACCGCGCCGCGCATATCGCCAACGGGCACCGCGCCGCCGAACCCACCGTTGCCGACGCCGAGAAATTTTCCGTTCCACTTCTCCGCGTCCGGCAACCACAGCTCCGCCAAGATGGTCGAGTCCGAGGTGGGCGTCAGCGTCACGGCCACCCTGCAAAAGCCCACCGTCGCGGGCATGGCGGTGTTGAGCGGCTTCATCGGGATGGTGTCATTTGGCGCCACACGAACGGCCGCGGTGATATTGCCGCCTGCCAGCGGAAACTTGCCGAGATCTTCGCAAGTCGTATTCGCCACGGAGGTCTGCGCGCAGGCGACCAAGGTAACTGCTACGGCGAGTGTGCGCATCAGAGCAGCATTGATAACACTGATATGCGCCATTTTTTTGTCTCGCTAAAAGTGGCTCAAAACGACTTGTACACGCGAATTCCAAATTGTCGCGGCGGTCCGGGCATGCCTAAGTTGCCGAGCAGCTGCAGCGTCACGTAGTGATCGTTCGTGACGTTGGTCCCATAGGCGGTGAAGGACAGAGTCGGGCTGTAGGCATATATCAACTGCGCGTTGAGGATGTTTTGTTCCTGCAGGAAATCGGCCGGCAGCACTTGATAGACCGTTGCCCAGCGTGAGCCCACCAGAGCATAGTCCAAGCGCGGCGTCAAACTTTGTTGATTGCCCATATCAATCGCGTATTGCACGCCGGCCTGTGCCGTCCAAAGCGGCGCATTGGGCAGTGGCCTGCCATTCAGAACTTGGTTTCCGGCGGCTAGATTGCGCGAGTCGATCGCCGAAAACTGGCCGATCCGAGTACTGACGTAGGAGGTGCCCAAATTAAACTGCAAGCTGCCGAATGCTGCCTGCGTTTGCGCCTCGATGCCCTTCAAAATCGTCGAACCGGTCGCGTTCGCATCGCGCCCGGCACCCAATACCGGATCAAACAGCGCGAGCTGGAAATTCTTATAATCTTCGTAGAAGGCGCCCAACTGCGTCTTCAAATGGCCGCCAAAGTAAGTGCCCTTCCAGCCAATCTCGTTATCGGTGACATCTTCCGGAGAGAATACCGCGCCATTAGAATTGATGCCGCCGCCCTTATGGCCTGTCGCTATGAAAGCATAAAGAAAATCGTGTTCGTCCAAGGTGTAGTCGAGGTCCACCTTGTAGGTCAGCCTGGAATCGCTTTGCTTCGCGTTGTCCAGCGACTGAGTTTGCAGCGGAAACCCATTGAAGAGCACCTGCGCAATGCTGCGCGTGGTGAAATTGGTCTCGGAATAGCGCGCGCCGGCCTGCAGTTTCAAGGCATCGGTAAAAGAGTAACTGCCCTGCGCAAAGACTCCCCAGCTCGTTCTGATAGCGGTGCTTTGCAGAGCGTTCAGCGCCAAGCTCGCGGTCGGCGTGCCGCCCGGCGCCAGCGACAGGATGAACTGCGGATTGTTCAGATCATCGTCTTGATAGACGCCGCCGGCCACCCAGGTAAAGGGGCCCGTATCGGCCGAGACGAGATTGATCTCCTCCGAAATCGTCCGATCGCTGGCGTTGGCAACGAAAACTTCCGGGCTCACACCGAGCGGTGGCGGTGTCGCCGTGCCATCTGCGTCGAGAGAATAGGTCAGCCGGCCAACTTGAAAGCCTGAGATCGACTTGAGCGTGATGCCATCTTCGAAGCGCTGGCTCAGCTGCAGCACAATTCGATATTGCTTCTCGAAACCCGCCAGATAGCTATCCGATGCGACGTCAAAAACGTGCTGCGTGAGGCCGTTGAAAGGCGCCGCGGGTGAACCGCCGTGATCGATGTAGTTGTAGTCCAGCTTCAGCAATGCGGTGAAGTCATCATCCGGCTTCCACAGCGTGCTCAGGCGCCAGTTGGTGCTATGAAGCTTGCCGGGATTGCCGGTCCAGGGTCCGGACATATTGAAAAACGTATCGCGATTTTCATCGTCCGTCGCGACTCTGATCGCCAACTGATCGGACAAAGGAATATTGATCGCGCCGCGAACGCGGACATCCTGATAGTTGCCGATTTGGCCCTCGACCCATCCGCCGAACTTATCCAGAGTAGGATTGGCTTCGTTGATAAAAATGGCGCCGCCGGTTGCGTTTTGACCGGCAAAGGTGCCTTGCGGTCCGCGCAGCACTTCGACGCTGGCGATGTCGTAATACGGCTCGTCTGAGATCAGCCCGTTCGGTGTGGTTGAAACTCCGTCGCGGTAGATCAAGACGCCGGAGGAATCCTGCGCTCCGCCATCGCTTTTCCCGATGCCGCGGATATTGATTAAGGCGTTCTCGCCGGAACTCTGCACGGTCAAAGACGGCGTGTTGAACATTAGCGAATCGACGGTATTGACGTTCAGTTTGGTGAGTTCCTCACCCGTGAGGACCGTCGCAGCGATCGGCGAGAGCTGTAGATCAGTCGAACGCCGTTCGGCGGTGACCACGATCTGTTCCAGCTTCGTATCATCCTGTGCATCGGACGCAGCGTCCGCGGCCGTGGCCAGCGGTGGGCCCACCAACGTCGAAATCAAGCCAGCGACCAGAAAAAATAGCACTTTTCGTGCGTGGTTCGGCCCGGCTTGAACATGGAATTTCATCGTTCGACTCCCCAATTATTGTGCGGCGGCCTGGATGACCGCTTCTGGCACGTTGCATACGCGCTCGACATCAATCATTTCAGAATCGATAAGAATGTCAATAGATACAATCAATATTGATCATTATCCGCCAATCTCAAAGGGCGGGGTTGGTCGGCGTATAGGGGTAGGTAAAGCGGTACTGGCCCGCCTGGAGCTCAATAACCGTGTCGTCCAGGTCTTGGTGAGCGCTCACAATCCCGTTGCCGTCGCGAAGCGGCTCGCCGTCCGTTGATATGTCCGCAGCATGCGTTCGGGGAACGCGCACCGTCGCACCGCTGTTGGCGGGGATCAGCAGATTCAAACTCATGCGGCCGCCTTTGATGATCCAATCGGTGCGAATGCGGCCGTAAGGCGAGTCATGCTCGGTGCGAGCATGTGTGAAACCGCCTCCCGGCTGCACCTGTATTAGAAAATGCGCATAGCCAGGCGCGCGCGGATCGATATTGATGCCGCCCAGTGTCTGGTACATCCAGTTGCCGACGGCTCCGTAAGCGTAGTGGTTGAATGAGTTCATGCCTTTGTCCTCGAAGCTGCCGTCCGGCTTGACTCCGTCCCAGCGCTCCCAGATCGTCGTGGCGCCGCGCTTGACCGGGTAAAGCCACGATGGGAACTGCTCGCGATTGAGCAGCAAGTAGGCATCGTCGATATAGCCGAAGCGAGTCAGCACGGTGAGCAGCCTCGGCGTCCCCAGAAACCCTGTGGTGAGGTGCCGGCGCGTGCGCACGTCAGCGGCAAGTTTTTGCGCTGCTGCCGCACGCAATTCATCGGACACCAAGTCAAAATCGAGCGCGAGGACATAAGCCGTTTGAGTACCCGTGCCGACGGTCCCGTCGGGTGCGACGAATGCGCGCTGAAACGCGGCCTTGATCTTGACCAAGGAGTCGCGGTAGCGAGCGGCGTCCTTTTCCTTTCCCAGGATCAGCGCGCTACGCAGCAAAATATCGGTGGAATGAGCGAAATATGCCGTCGCGATCAAATCCGTCGAGGTCGATCCAAAGTTGCTGCCGGTTCCGACACTGAAGAAATCCAGCCAGTCGCCGAAATGGGTGTCGCCGTCCCAGACCTCGTCCGCGCCGGCGCGCGACTGCTCGTATTCCACCCAGCGGCGCATGCTGATGTACTGATTCTCGAGAACGCGCTTATCGCCGTACGCCAGATAAATCTCCCACGGAATGACGGTGGCGGCATCGCCCCATCCTGCCGCGCCGCCGACCGGGCGATCACTGTTGCTCAGCACATCCGGCACAACGAATGGAATACTTCCGCCGTCGAGCTGATCGGCGGCAAGATCCTTGAGCCACTTACTGAAAAATCCGTCGACGTCCATGTTGAATGCGGCCGTCGGCGCGAACACCTGCGCATCGCCGGTCCATCCCAGCCGCTCGTCGCGCTGCGGACAATCGGTCGGGACGTCGAGGAAATTTCCCTTCTGCCCCCATTGAATATTGTGCTGCAGCTGATCGATCAGCGGCTTGGAGGTCGCAAAGGTGCCGGTCACGGCCATATCCGAATGCAGCGTAATTCCTGTGATGCTGTCGCGCGCCAGCTTTCCGGGATAACCGCTCACCGCGACATAGCGGAAGCCCTGATACGTGAAGTGCGGTTCAAAAACTTCCTTGCCCTTCCCGCTCAGCGTGTAGCGCACGGTTGATCTGGCTGAACGAAGGTTGTCGGTATAGAAGTTGCCGTCCTTGTCCAGGACCTCGGCGTGGCGCAATGTCACGACCGTGCCGGCGGGTCCTTTCACCTTGAGGCGCGCCCAGCCCACCATGTTCTGGCCCAGGTCGATCACCTCATCCCCCGAAGGCGTCTTGAAGATTTTTATTGGGACCAATTCATTGATCCGGCGCACGGCGGGCCCCGCGGAAGCGACCAATATGTCTTTCGGCGCCGCGATGAGTTCGACCGGCGACCAGCCGGCGTCGTCGTAGCCGCCGGTGTTCCAGCCTGTCCGTTCGAGTCGCGCGTCATACGACTCACCGTCGTAAATCTCAGAACTCAAGATCGGGCCGGACGCTGTCTTCCACTCCGCGTCGGAGCCGATGATTTCGCGATGTCCGTCCTCATAGGTCACTTCGAGCTGACACAAAAGCGCCACACGATCGCCGTAGTGATCGTGCGCACCGGCAAAACCGATGACCCCTCGATACCAGCCGTCGCCGAGTACGGCTCCCATCGCGTTGCGGCCGCCGTTCAAAAGCTTCGTCACATCATAGGTTTGATATTGCAAACGATGGTTGTAGCTGGTCCAGCCGGGGGTCATCAGCTCGTCGCCGACGCGATGTCCGTTGATGAACAATTCGTACAAACCATGGCTGGTCACATAAACTCGCGCGCGCTCGACGCGGCCGTGAAGATCGAATTCGCGCCGCAGCAGCGGAGATGCGCTGGTCGCGGCGTCGGCACCCATCGCGGGCGATACCCAGTCGGCGCTCCACTCCGCAGGCGAGAGCAATCCCATTTCCCAGTTCGCGATTCGGCTCCAGCCCAGATCCGAACCCTGTTCATCCCACACGCGCACCTGCCAGAAATAGCGCACGCGGCTTTGCAACGCGGGACCGCCATACTCGAGAAAAATCGATTGATGCGAGTCGACTTTTCCTGAGTCCCAAAGCAGTGATCGGGCGTCGCGCAAGGCATCGGCGTCCGTGGCGACCCGTATCTCGTATGCACTTTGGGCCGCACCGGGCGCCCGAGAGTTGAGTTGCCAGCTGAAACGCGGCTTGGCCGCGTCGAGTCCCAGCGGATCGCTTTGGTATTCGGTCTTGAGCCCGCCGATGACTGGGTCGGACTTGGCTTCGATGGATGGCGCTGCGCCCAGAGCGATCAGGATGGCGAGGATGCATCGCGCGTAAGCCATAATTCTTTCCCCATGAGCCGCTACATTCTGACTAATTATGATCGATCGTGTACGACAAAGGGAGATTTTGCTCGACTCTGCTTGACGATGATCATTTTCTGGGCTCATGCTTGCCGCAAATCAACGGGGGACTCGCCAGCATGCCTATCCGCGCTCACTTAATGTATCTCGCGCCGCTCGGCGGCCTATTTATTTTCGTCGTTCCACAGATGGCTCAGGCCATCACCTGCGAAAACCTCCACACCCTGAAACTCAATCAGACCACGATCACCGAAAGCATTCGCGTGCCGGCAGGGAGTTTCAAAGATCCCGGCGGACCTTGGCCGGCCGAAGATTTGCCGGAACGTTGCCAAGTAAAAGGTGTCATCCGGCCCTCCTCCGATTCAGAAATCAATTTCGAAATCTGGATGCCCACCGCATCGTGGAACCACAAGCTGCAAGGATCAGGCAACGGCGGTTTCGCCGGCTCGCTCAACTATGAAAGCGGCCTCATTCAGTCACTGCAGCGAGGCTATGCCGGTGTGACAACCGATACGGGTCACACCGCCAAGACGGAGGATGCAAGTTGGGCGATTGGACATCCAGAAAAGATAGTCGATTTCGCACACCGCGCCATTCATCTCATGACGGTGAACGCCAAGGCAGTCGTCAAAGCGTACTACGGAGATGCCCCAAAGCATTCCTACTTTGCGTCCTGTTCCAACGGCGGACGCCAGGCTCTGATGCTTGCGCAGCGTTACCCTGCGGACTATGACGGCATCATTGCGGGCGCTCCCGCGAATGATTGGACCGGATTGATGCTGGATTTCATCTGGAACCAGCAAGCAGTGATGAAGCCGGCGGCCTTTATTCCTCCCGATCATGTTCCCGCGCTTCAGGCCGAGGTCATTCGGCAGTGCAACGCGCAGGATGGCGTCATCGGCGCACCGCAATCCTGCGACTTCAAGCCCGAAGCGCTGCTCTGCCAGGGAGCCGAATCGAATTCCTGCCTGACTCGCCCGCAAATTGACTCGCTGCAAGCCATCTACCAAGGAATGCGCGCGGCGCACGGCGAGATCGCCTTTTCGGGATTTACGCCGGGCGCAGAAGTCGGCAGCTGGAGCGGCTGGATCCTGGGCGTAAAACCTGGAGAGAGCGCAGAGGCAAGATTCGGAGGGGGATTCGTCGGCGCGATGGTGCAGCAGGATGCAAACTGGAAGATAGAGCAATTTGAATTTGATCGCGACGCCCCTGGCATCATTCAGAAGTTCGGCCCCTTGATGAACGCCACCGATCCGGACTTGAGCAAATTCGCGTCTCGCGGCGGCAAGCTCATACTGTTCCATGGCTGGGCAGATGCGGCGGTACCGCCTCTGAACACGATTCGGTATTTCGAAAATGTCGGCGCGAAAATGGGCGTGCAACGCCGCTCCCAGTTCGTGCGGCTGTTCATGGCGCCCGGTATGCAGCATTGCTTCGGTGGTCCGGGGCCCAGCGTGTTTGGCGAGCACACCGCCGCTCGCCAGCCGCCTGATCCGAGTTCCGATCTGTCCGCGGCGTTGGAACGCTGGGTCGAGGGCGGAGCGGCACCCGAGACAGTACGCGCGGTCAAACCCAAAGATCTTTTGGCCGGAGCGTTCGGGTCTCCCAAAGGAGGCGTCGAACGGACCGGGCTGCTGTGCGCCTATCCCAAACGAGCGAAATTGAACGGAACTTCCAGCGCCGACGACGCCGCGAATTCTACCTGCGTCGATGCGAAGTGATCAACGTGCGGGACAGTGCCCGGCGGCGTGACCAGAACTACCGGCTGAGTGCCATCTTGACGATGCTGATGGCGTTGACGGCAGCGAACACATTGCTCGCCGATGATCCGCCGGCCACCGACCTGCGTTCCTTCATTCCGCCCACGATTTCGCCGGAGGCGCGCGCGATCTACGAAAAATTGCTGCCGATCGTCGCGGCGCATCGTGCGGAGGCCAAGATTCCTCACACGCTGGCCGAGTTCGATGCGCGGCACGACAGCGACATCGCGCGCACCGAGTCGGGCGTCCTCGCCGCTCTCAAGTCCCTCAACATCGCCGTCCGCGAGACCCAGCTTGGCGGCGTCAATGTGGTTGAAAGCACGCCGCCGCAATATCGTGACGACCACACGATCTTGCTGCACGTACATGGCGGCGGCTTCGTTTTGGGCTCGGCGAAATCATCACTGGGCGGCGACGCGTTGATGGCCATCGCAACCGGCAAGCGCATCCTGTCGATCGACTATACAGTCGCACCGCGCGGCAATTGGCGCATCGTGACAGATCAAGTCGTCGCGGTATACAAAGCGGTTCTCGCGCTGGGGTTTTCCGCCAAGAGCATCGGTATGTTCGGCGATTCCGCCGGCGGCAATATCGTTCCTGCGAGTGTCCTGAAATTGCGGGATCAGGGCCTGCCCATGCCCGGTGCCCTCGTACTATTCTCGCCGTGCGTCGATCTCAACCTGAACGGTGACACCGAGACGACCCTGCGCGATGCGGACCCGGCGCTCGATTTCGCGCTCAACAAAGCCTTTCTCGCCGCCTACGCAGCACCTGAAGACATGACCAATCCCTACGCCTCACCCATATACGGTGATTTCAAAAAGGGCTATCCGCCCGTGCTCATTCAAGCCGGCACCAAGGAGCTGGTTTTGAGCGATGCGGTCCGCTTTTATCAGGCGCTGAAGGCGGCCGGCGGCGTGGCTGAATTGGATGTGTACGAAGGCATGTCGCACGTATTCCAAGCCTACATGACTGGAACACCTGAACAAAAAGCTGCCTACGCAGAATCGAAGCGCTGGTGGTCATCCCATTTGGTGCCCGCCGCGCGCTGATACGCGCCTAGAGCGCGGCCCATCACTTATTGACCGTAATCGGATGATCGAGCTTGACCGCGCCGCTCAAGACTATTTGTTCGGTGGATTCGCCGATGAGCACGCGATATAGACCGGGGTCCGCACGCCAGCGCTTACCTGCCACATCAAAATATGCGAAGGAACGAGCGTCGAGAGGCAGCACGACTTGGCGAGATTCGCCGGGTTGCAGCATGAGTTTGGTAAACCCTTTCAATTCTTTGTTGGGACGCGGGACCGAAGATTTCGGGGCCGACACATACAACTGCGGCACCGCTGCGCCCGGTCGCGCTCCGGTATTCTTCACTATGAACACCGCTTCGAAGGCATCATCCGCGCTGCTCGCTTTGCGTAGCTGCAAATCGCGATATTCGAATGCGGTATAAGAAAGTCCGAAGCCAAATGGGAACTGCGGTTTGATATTTCTGGCTTCGTAGCCGCGGTAACCGACGAACACGCCTTCTTTATAGCGGACCTGATTGGTGCCCGGTTCCGGGTAATAACTGTCATGTACGGGGTTGTCCTGCCATTGGCGCTCAAAGGTTGCGGGAAGATGTCCCGACGGATTGACCGTGCCGAACAGAATTTTGGCCACCGCTGCCCCGCCGTCCTGCCCCAGATACCAAGCCTGCAGCAACGCCGGAACGCGCTCCAGCCAGGCGCTGGTATCGACCGCGCCGCCGGAGTTCACGACCACAATGCAGCGCTTGTTGACCGCACAAATCTTGCGCAGCAACTCATCCTGGCCCGGCGGCAACTCAAACGTGCGGTCCCAAGCTTCCGCCTCGCTGGCATAGTCGAAGCCGACGGCGACCACGGCGGCATCGGCCTGCGCAGCAAATTGTTCCGCGGAAGCCTCGACCCAACCGCCTTTGGGCACGAGCCCCAGACGGACGAAGGGAGTCTTCCCATCCAGGCCGCCGGCTCCGGCGCGGTGCTCCAAGACTACTTTGTGCGCACCGGAGTCCAGCATGAGCTTCACAGCCTTGAGCGCGGCTTTCTTCCACAACCAATGATCGATCACGAGCTTCTCGTCGACGTAGACCCGATAGCCGATGTCCTGGTCGAAGCCGCTGACTTGCACAAATAAGTCATGCTCGCCCGGCACCGAGGGTGTGAAGTAGCCGCTCCAGCGCGCCGAAGTCGGGTGCACCGCACCGAACGCCGCAAGATCGAGCGGCCGATCACCGGACGCCAATGCGCTAAGGTCAAGTGGTTCGCCTTGGTCTACGTAGCGGTCAATACGCGTGCGCGCAGGCGCTCCCGACAGTTCGAGATTGTCGAACTCCTGCACTTGAATGCCGGCCTGCTCGCCGCCGGCGCTGGTCGTCCACTTCGTGCTGCGTGCAAATCGTCGATAGTCGGCAATGCCGCGCGCATAGCGAATGTCGATACCGTTGTCCGATTCAGCGCTTAGGCCTTCCAGCAAACTGGTTGCGTGAAACGGTACGACCGTGGCACTGCCGCCGCCGATCATCACCGCGGGATAGGCGTCGGGTCCGATGACGGCGAGCGAGCGAATCTTAGTGCGGTCGAGCGGCAATATGCCGTCTTTATTCTTGAGCAGCACGATGCCTTCCTGCGCGCCCTGCAACGAAGCGGCGCGCCCGGCGATGTCGTAGCGTGAAATGGAAACATCCAGCTGCGGCCGGTCTAGCCAGCCCAATTGCACGGCGGTGCGCAGAATGCGGCGGACCTTGTCATCCAGCGTCGGACCGGAGACCTGACCGTTGCGCAGCAGCGGCAGCAGCGAGGCAGCGTTGAAATATTTCGAGCTCGGCATCTCCAAATCCAGTCCGCCGTTGGCCGCCGCCAGGGTGCTGTAGGTCGCGTCCCAATCGGACATGAGCACGCCGTTGAAGCCCCACTCTTGCTTGAGTATCTGAACGTTGAAACGGCGATTTTCAGTCATGCGCTCACCGTTCACGAGATTGTACGAATCCATCACCGCGGCTACGTGGCCGGCCTTGACTGCCGCCTCGAACGCCGGCAGGTAAATTTCACGGGCCGCGCGCTCATCGATGATGGCATCCGTCGTGTGACGCGCAAACTCCGAGTTGTTGCCGAGATAGTGTTTTACTGTGGCCGCAACACCCTGGCTCTGCACGCCTGAAATCAGCGCGGCAGCGGTGCGCCCCGCCAAATAGGGGTCCTCACCGTAATACTCGAAATTGCGGCCGTTTTGCGGCGCGCGATAGATGTTGACGCCGGGCGCCAGATAGAAATGCACGCCTCGTGAACGAGCATCGCGCCCCAACTGAGTACCGAGCCGCTCCGCCAGATCGCTGTTCCAACTGGCAGCGAGCGCGATGCCGCCCGCATAAACGTTGGTGCGCGTGAAATTGCGTACCCCGAACGGTCCGTCGGCGGCTATCATCGACGGCACCCTCAGTCGCGGGATTCCGCGGATGTCAAACAAGCTGCCGGCGCCGCCGATGAGCGCGATCTTCTCTTCGATCGTCATTTGCTGGAGGATGGATTCAACGCGCTGCTCAAAGCCCATGGTTTGCGCAATCGCGGGGCTCAAACCCAAGAGCAACGCACAGATCATGATCGATTTTTTCATTCGCGCAACATCCTCACCGGTCCAATCAAGCCTGAAGGCATCAACGGCGAAGTCGCCGAGTAGGGAGATTGCGGCGCGAAAGCCACTGGCGTCGCGCCGGGCTGTTTATCGCCCACGAGTCTGTTGACCCAAAGGTTGTCGACCCGGATCTCGAGCGCATGAGCGCCCGCCTTGAGATCGGCAGGCAGACCGATTGTGAAGGGCGCATGCCAAACGGTCCCCAGCAACCGGCCGTCGAGAAATACCACGGCCAGCTCGTGCACTTCCCCAAGATCGAGCACCCACTTTCGCTGTGGCGACGCGGGCTGCGCCGACACCGAAATCGTTGTGTTGTAACTTGCCGTTCCGGAGAAAAACCGGATGCCGGCGTCCTCGAACGTGCTCAAGTCGCGCAGTTGCACAAAGGTGCTGTGCTCGGGTGCGCCGCGGCCGGACTGAAAGCGAACCTGCCATGGCCCTTTAATCCTCATGAGTTCAGCCGGCGCCGGTTGCACCGCGAACTCCAGCGGCTGCGCCGTAGATTCGCGGAATACGACAAAAAAAGCGTCATTGGCCTCGAAGCGAAGCTGCGTTTCCACGCCTTGCGGGGTTAGGCGATAGGCAAGTTGCTGGATGGAGCCCGATTCGGGCCGCCACAGCTCCGGAACAAGATCTTTGACGCGAAACGTCATGCGCAGTGTGCGTGTCGCATTCTGCCGATTCGAAAGATAATAAATGTCGGCGTCAGGCGTATGCCGATGCAGCGACATCAGGCCACAGTCCTCGGCGCAGGCTTCCCCGATGGCAACGTCGGGTGAAATGGCTTCGGCTTTGAGCGCTGCGCTGAGATCCGGGCGCGCATATACGCGGCCTCGCCCATAGATCCTCGGCTCCGGCGCTGCGCCTGCAGGACCCCAGAGTTCATCGACGACTGCACTGATATCCGCATCGCGTGCCTGCACTCCAAGTCCGCCCAGCGGCCGTGCCGCAAGGAGTATCGCCCCCTCCGCCACCAGGTCGCGCAATTTTCGAAGTACCGGCAGCGAGTAACGGCGCACCGTTGCTGGAACAAAGAGCACTCGGTAGCGCAGGCCGCTCGGCGCCGTCACTGCGCCATCCCGCGCTGGAGTCAAGCTCAGCAATGCTTCGGCGTTGAAGAAATCGTATGCGTAACCGTTGGGAACATCGTGGTCGTAGCGATCCAGATGAATCTCGGTCAGATTGCGTTCCTCGCCATAGTAGTAGGCGATATCGGCGACGAAGCTGCCTTGCTGCAGCAAGTACGAGCTCCGCGATAAATAATCGACCCAGCCTCGGGCATGCTCGGCCCAGGTGTCGTTGCGATTAAAGAATTGACCGAAAAACCCCAGCGTCAATCCGGGCGCTTCCCGCAGCAGCGGTTGATGATGAGATTCGTGCAGGAGGATCCGATTGATGCCGCTGGCGAAAATCTCATCGACCACCGGCTTCAGCATGGCAGGCGAAAAAGCCCAGGGATCCCCGCCAGCGGCCACGGTCAGTGATTCAGCCGCGGCCAAAGGCTTGCCATAAATGTGCGCCGCCGACGCGGCCTCCCTCAGATCGGCCTTCAGCGAAGGCTGGCCTGGCGCAGTGGCGAAAGCGCGGTACCAATATTCCGCGGTGGGAATGTCGGCGCGCGATTTGATCGCGAGCCCATCGCCGATGGCTCGCGGCGTGTCGCCCTGCGCTTCGGTGTAGTACTTCATGCCCCGTTCGTGCAGAACCTGCGCGATCACGCCGTAATGATTGTCAGCGAGCGCTTCTTCGAGCGTGCGATGAAAATCCCACAGAAAGCGCTCGCTGGTGGCAGAGTCCGCGACGACGCGCCCGATGAGCGCCGGAAGATACGGCATCGGATCGTAGCCGCGCCGCGTTTTGAATTGCGCGAGCAGAGTCGGCGTCCAATTCTGCACGCCGGCTTCCCAACTGTCGGTCAGCAGATTTTGCACGCTGCCCGCGCCAAGAGGTTCCTGCATGGCATCGCGATAGATATCGAGGTAGTGCTCGAGGTAGGCGCGCACCAAGACCGGATCAAGCTTATCAACCTCCAGTCCCGTATCTCGTGCCTGCGCAGGGCCATTGGTCTGACCGGTCAGCGACCAACCTAACCGCACAATCGTCCAACGGCCCGGCGGCGCAGACCAGCGCAGCCTGCCGCCCGCCTCGAGCTTAGCGGTTAGATCGATCACGCTGCCCGCCGCAATTGCCGCGTCACGATCCGCAGCCGCGGTTGGCGGCGCCTCGGCATCGATCGTTGCTTGAAATCCCGACTTGCTTTCGAAGCGGCTGATACGCGCGCCGCCGCAGAGTTCGAGGCGCGTGAGCATGAATGCGCTCGGCGGCACAGGTGGTCTCGACAAACGCGCGGGCAAATCTGGAAACAGCGGCTTAGGCAAAGCTCGAGTCAAGATGATGCGAAAAATCTTGGCGCGGGTCGGTGAAAACGAATAGGTTTGCTCCGGCGCCGGTGACTCCGACGGGTCGGCCCGCGCCTTGAGCAATGATTTAAGGGTTGCTCGATCGTTGCCTGCTTGAATCTCGAGGTCGGCTACTCTGCCAAGACCCAGCACCAGCGCCGCAATGGTTGTCGGTCGGTCAAAAGCGGCGTCAAGGTATGCGCTGGATTCGCCCTCGGCAATCGGCAGGCTGACAGCCGCAGCAAGATCACCGGCGCGCAGCGACGAGATATCGATGGGGCCCGTTCGCGTGGACAGCGCCGGTGCGACATCCTGCAGTTCCGCCGCAGGCGTCGGAAACGCCACCACCAAGCTGTCGCGATACAGATCGCCGTGCAGCTCGGCCGCTGCTGGATTGAAGCTGCGCGTTACTCCCAAGAATGGTCCCGTGGCGGCACGAGGTTGCGCCAGGATTAGATCCAGATCTCTGCCGCCGACAACGCGTGTCTCGGTCCACACATATTTTTTCATCGCGTCTTGCGGCGCCACCCAGATACCGCCGGTCTCGCTCCAACCCGGCGAGCCCGCGATAGTCACCTCCATCCCCGAGGCGCGGGCCAGGCGTGTGGTCGCCTGAAACGTCGCGCGCCATTCGTCTCCTAAAAAATCGACTGGAGGTTCGACGACGTGCGGTTCACCGAGGCCACCTCCGGTAAATGTGTGGACGCCGCCGATCCCGATACGCTGCATCCAGGCAAGATCGAGCTTCGCCCCTTCAAGATTGACGTTGCCGTTCATCCAATGCCACCAAACCTGCGGCCGCGCTGCCGGCGGCGGCTGACGAAATCCGGCCAGCAAGGCGTCCGGATCGGGAGTCGCTGCCTGTGCGGCGAGGACGCAGAGACAGGCGACGAATCCGGAGATTAGCGATCTTGGAGGACAGGCTTGCGCGGGTTGCATTCGTCACGCGTGGTGATTCTATTTGATCTATCATGATCACTAGGCCGGGCGTCGTCAAACAAATGAATCTTATTCGATCAAGCGTCAGAGAACGCCGCCGATGAATTCCAACCCGCTGCTGGGCGTCCTGTTTCATTGGCTGGGCGGTCTCTCGTCAGCGAGTTTTTACGTCCCTTATCGCCGCATCCGCGGATGGTCGTGGGAGATCTTCTGGCTGACCGGGGGTATTTTTTCCTGGCTCATCGCGCCCTGGTTGATTGCGTTGCTGCAAACGCATCACTTATTCGGAGTGCTGGGCGGCACGGATACGTCGACCCTATTTTGGTGTTGGTTCTGGGGAGCGCTGTGGGGTCTTGGCGGCCTGACCTTCGGCTTGACCATGCGTTATCTGGGATTGTCGCTCGGCATGGCGATTGCTCTGGGCTTGACCACGGTCATCGGCACGTTGGGCCCGCCGCTATTTCACGGCACGCTGGGCTCGCTGGCGGCGACGCAGAATGGCAAGGTAACGCTTCTCGGCATTGTTGTCGCACTGGCGGGAATTGCGATAGTCGCGATGGCAGGCCGCGCAAAGGAACGCGAAGCGCAGAGTTCGGAGCCGTCCTCGATCGCCGAATTCAATTTGCGCAAAGGATTCTTGATTGCCTTGTTCTCCGGAATCATGTCGGGATGCTTTGCCTGGGGATTGGACGCCGGCCAACCCATCCGCCTGGCAAGCCTTGCCGCAGGTACTGCGCCGCTATGGCAGGGACTGCCAGTGCTCTGTGTCGTATTGAGCGGCGGCTTGACCACGAATCTGATTTGGTGCGCCATTCTCATCAAAAGGAATCGTTCGGCCCGGCAATGGATCGGCGCTTCGAGCGCCGGTGCCGCAGCGCCGCCCTTGTTGCGCAACTACCTGCTGTCCGCATTCGGCGGCACCCTGTGGTACTTCCAATTTTTCTTCTACACGATGGGCGAGAGCCAAATGGGGCGCTATGCGTTTTCCTCTTGGTCCTTGCACATGGCCAGCATCATTCTGTTCTCGACACTGTGGGGTTTTGCTTTGCGTGAATGGGCAGGTTCGAGCACTCGCACACGCCGCCTGATTTGGTTTGGGATCGGCACGTTGGTGAGTTCGACCGTCCTAATCGGCGTCGGCAACTACCTGTCATTACGTGCGGACTGAACCTGCAGCAAGCATTCTTGCCGCCAGCGTTGCCGATACTCGTTCAGCCCAATCTTAAGGGGACGCACCACCGCGAGAGTGCTGCCCGGGGGAAAAGCCGTCTGCAGAAGCGTCAATGCGCCGAGCGCCACATCGATGCTCGAAGGCGCCGCGTACACCGCCATGCCGGGCCGCAGCGCAGCCAGTGCCGCGACAAAAAGCGTGCATGCGGAAAATCGGCCTTCAATGATCAGGCAATCCTTCGAACCGATGAGGTCGAGCGCCGTATCGGCAAGCAAAGCCGCATACAGGCACACCGCTGCCCAGCGCTGCAGCGAATCTCGCGGCATCGATATCCATCTGCCGCTGCAGGGCCCGTAGGGACCGGCGCCCGCAGCGAATGTCGGCAAAATCATCGCGCCGTTTGCGATGACGGCAGCAGCGGCGGCTTGGCCCTCAGCATCATCGATTTCTACGGGCCGCCCCTCGGCGCCGCCCATCAATATCTCAATCTCGCGTCCTCCCATAAAGCGCGCGGAGGGTACCGGTTCTCCATTCAAATCGACGTTCACCAGGCAATCGCGGTCGGGCGGTAGATTCGTCAGCTCGGTAAAGCGCATTTTGCCCGGCGTGCGCATGGCGACAAACCAGGTTCCGGTCGAAAGCACAGTCATGTCGCCTCCCTCCCAGGCCCCTGCTCCGCGGGCCCAGCTCGCCGCTGCGCGGGCGGCCAGCAGCGCCGCGTTGGAATCGTGCAATCCGCACAGCACCTTGACATCGCCGGGCAATCCGCTGCGTTCGGTCCATTCGGCCGAAATCGGACCCACCACGGCGTCAGCGCGGGCAAACGGGGCAAAACGCGCTGCCCAGCGCCGGTTCACAGCCGCGCGCGAGTAGCTGCCGGCAATGGGATACCACAGGTCTGTATGGCAACCGAGGCTCGTGACTTCGGACACGGCGCGCCCGGACAACCGCCAGCTCCAGTACTGCGGCCAGGGCAACACGGTGGGTTCGCCCCGCCATATTTCGGGATGAGTTTGCTCCAGAAAATGCAGCTGCGCGCCGAGGTTCAAACCGGCCGGCAAAGCCGGGGATCCGGTGAGCAGAAAGGGTTCGCGATGTTCGTCGTATTCCAGGTGAATCGCCGCGGGGATCGCATGCTCGTAGTCCAATGGAGGCGCGTGCAATTTGCCTTCCCGGATCAGTGCCGCTGCGGCACCGTGCCCTACCGGAATGATGTGTCCGATGCGCTGCATGCGCGAGAAGTCGTGCAGCGTCGTCGCGAGCCAGGTCTCGATACCCGCCGCATCGAGCGTCAAATAGCCGCCGGCGTCGGGTTTCGCGTTCACTCGCGAGCGGCGTTCGAGCGGTACCCCCGTTGGACTCCACAAACTCGCTTTGGTCAGCGTCTTGCCGACATCCAACACCACGGTCGAGCGAGTTTGCACGGGTTACACCACAAGGCGTGCTGATCGAAAAATATTAATTATGATTACAAAATCCGACCCGCATAGCCAGCGTTCCTGCCGGTTTGCCAGCGGATTTCCCGCGCTTGATGTAAAATGATCGTTTCTGATTGCAAACGGCGGCTGCTTTGGTTACAAAGGCTGTGATAGGCGCGCCGAGAATGAAAAACAGGGAACCAGAGTTGATGAGTGACCTATTGGAAATTGCCTCCGAGACGCGCAGCGCACTGCCATTCAAAATCCCGTTGGGTCGCTGGTCGGAGGCGGACGCGGCCTCGAAAACTCCTGCCGAATTGTTGCTGTATCGCTCCAACTTGTTGGGGGCGGATCTCACGGTCACGAATTTTGGCGGGGGCAACACGTCCGCCAAACTCGACGGGCTGGATCCGCTCACCGGCCTGCCGGTTCGCGTGCTCTGGGTAAAGGGATCGGGCGGCGATTTAGGGTCGATGAAGCTCGATGGCTTCGCCACTCTGTACCTCGATCGCATCCTGCGTCTCGAGGCGCTTTACCGGGGCGTAGACCATGAAGACGACATGGTTGAATACCTGCCGCATTGCACGTTCAACCTCAACGGCCGCGCAGCGTCGATCGATACTCCGCTGCATGGCTTGCTGCCCTTTACCCACATAGATCACGTGCATCCCGATGCGGTCATTGCGCTGGCCGCGTCCAGTTCGGGTGAAAGCGCGGCGCGCGAGGTATGGCGAGGTGCGGTGGGCTGGCTGCCGTGGCAGAGGCCCGGATTCGACCTCGGATTACGCCTGCGGGATCATGTGTCGCAAAATCCCGGATTGCGGGGGGTTGTCCTGGCGGGCCACGGTCTCATTTGCTGGGGCGAGACCTCGCGCGACTGTTATGAGAACACGATTCAACTCGTCGGCGATGCTGCGCGCTACCTCAATGAGCGCCTCGCTCGCCGCCCGGCGTTTGGCGGTCCACGGATCCGGTCCTTGCCGCAAGCAGAACGGCTGCGCTTGGCGGCCGAGATCATGCCGAAGCTGCGCGGCTTGATGTCCAATGAGCGCGCGAAGATCGGCCACTTGTCGGCCGATCCTGAAACCCTCGAATTCGTCTGTTCGAAGGATCTTTCGCGGCTTGCGGCTCTCGGCACGTCCTGTCCCGATCATTTCCTGCGCACGAAAATTTGGCCATTGACCTTGGACGAAACGCGGCTCGCCGACGGCGTCTACCTCGAACAATCCTTGAGCGATTACCGGACAAAATACGCGGCCTATTACGAGCGTTGCGCAACCGCGGGTGATCCAAAGATGCGCGACCCCAATCCAGTCATCGTCCTGGTGCCCGGGCTGGGCCGCATCGCCTTCGCGCTCGACAAGAGCACCGCGCGGCTCGCCGCCGAATTCTACGGAAACGCCATCAACGTCATGCGCGGCGCGGAATCAATAGGACAGTACATTGGTCTTGACGAACGGGAGTCATTTCGAATCGAGTATTGGGCACTGGAAGAAGCGAAGTTGCGCCGTATGCCTAAACCGAAACCTCTGGCGGGGAGGATTGCTCTCATCACGGGCGGCGCGGGCGGCATCGGCGCGGCGACAGCGGACCGGCTGCTGGCGCAAGGTGCCTGCGTCATGCTGCTCGATCGGGACGCCGATGCCCTTGAAGAAGCGCTCAAGGTCTTGGAACGCAAAGCCGGTTCGGACTTCGTGCGCTCGGCGCTATGCGACGTAACCGACGAGCATCAAATTCGCGAGGCGTTCGCGTCCTGCGCACGCGAATTTGCGGGACTGGACATCTTGGTGGCGAATGCCGGCATAGCCTCCTCTGCGTCGCTCGAAGAAACCACCGTGGAGCTCTGGCAAAAGAACTACAGCGTACTGGCAGAAGGCTATTTCCTCGCGGCACGTTCGGCGTTTCCGCTCATGAGGCTACAGCACGGCGGCTCGATCATTTTTATCGGCTCGAAGAACGGCATTGCCGCGGCGTTGAATGCCTCCGCCTACGCGTCCGCAAAGGCCGCCGCGCTGCATCTGGCGCGCTGTCTCGCGCTCGAGGGCGCGCCGTTCGGCATTCGGGTCAACACGGTGAACCCCGACGCGGTCATCAAGGGTTCGCGTATTTGGGATGGTGAGTGGCGGCGCGAGCGCGCCGGCGTGCATGGGATAGATTCGGGCGAGGCGCTGGAAGCTCATTATCGCAATCGTTCCATGCTGAAAGTCGACGTGCTGCCGAGCGATATCGCGGACGCCGTGTATTTTTTCGCGTCGGACATGTCAATCAAGTCGACCGGTAATATGATCAACGTGGACGCCGGCAATGCGCAGGCGTTCACACGCTAGTGCGACCTGATCGGGGGGGACGCTCTCATGCAAGAAGACTTACCGTTGCCGGAAGGCTTTGTCCGGGATTTCAATGCGAGCCGCGATATCGAGGGCCTGCAGGACGATTACCAATCATTGGCTCGGCAGCTGCGCCGCCGCGGCATCGATATCGAGCCCATCCGCCGCAAGGTTGCCGCCTTCTCGGTCGCCCTTCCGACCTGGGGCGCCGGCCGCGGCGGAACTCGTTTTGCAAAATTCCCGTTCGACGGGGCACCCACATCGATTTATGAGAAATTGGCGGATTGCGCGGTCGTGCAGCAGCTGTGCCGCATCACGCCGCGCGTATCGCCGCATTTTCCGTGGGACTGCGTGGCGGACTATGTCGCGCTGCGCGAGCTTGGCGCAAGTTTGGCGCTCGGATTCGATGCGGTCAATTCGAATACATTTCAGGATCAACCCGAGCAGAGACACAGCTACTCCGGCGGATCCTTAAGTTCCGCGCAGGCGGCCGTGCGCGATCAGGCGGTCGATCACAACATTGAGTGCATCCGCATCGGCAAAATTCTCGGCTCCAAGGCGATTACCGTCTGGGTTGGCGACGGCAGTAACTTTCCGGGACAACAGGATTTTACCCGCGCCTTTGACCGCTATCTTGAATCGGCCGCGAGAATCTACGCCGCGCTCCCCGGGGATTGGAAAATGCTGTTGGAGCACAAGCTTTTCGAGCCGGCGTTTTACAGCAGCGTCTTGCAAGACTGGGGGTCATCGATTCTCGCGGCCCAGCAGCTGGGTGAGAAGGCTTACTGTCTCGTAGATTTGGGACATCACGCGCCTACTACGAATATAGAGCAAATCGTCGCGCGCCTGCATCGCTTTGGCAAGCTTGGCGGATTTCATTTCAACGACAGCAAATATGGCGACGATGATCTCGACTCGGGTGCCATCAATCCACATCAGCTTTTTCTGGTGTTCAACGAATTGATCGACGCCGAGTCAAACGCAAGGGGATCATTTGATCCGGCCTATCTCATCGATCAGTCGCACAATGTGACCGATCCCATCGAAAGCATGCTGGCTTCGGCGGAAGCCATTGTTTGCGCTTTTGCAAAAGCTTTGATCGTCGACCGGGAAGCATTGCTGTACGCGCAGGAATCGAACGACGTGATGATGGCGTTCCAGAGCCTTCGCCAGGCGTACCGGACGGACGTTACGCCGCTGATAGCGCAAGCTCGCGTCGATGCCGGAGGCGCGATCGATGTGCTCAGCGCGTTTCGGGCCAGCGGATGGCGCAAGACTCAAGCTCGACGCCGACAAAAATTGGCGCCAGGCACTGGCATTGTGTGATGGGGAGAGCCTGATGAAAATATACCTGGCGGCGGTATTGGCCGGAATGTTTGCTGCCTCAGGGGCGCAATCCGCACCGCCTGCCTCACATCCTGTATTGAATATCTGGCCAGGCGCCGCGCCCGGTTCGGAGCGATCGACTCAGAAAGAGATCGACACAGAATTGCCGGCGCCAGGAAATCAAACTACCCGGCTCATTCGCAACGTCGTGAGCCCAACACTCACGGTTTTCGCGCCCGCCAAGCCCAACGGCACCGCGCTCATCGTCTGTCCCGGCGGCGGCTATTTCGGACTGATGTTCAATTACGAGGGCACGGACTTTGCCGAGTGGCTTAGCGCCCGCGGCGTGACCGCGTTTGTCCTGAAATATCGACTGTTGCCGACCCCGGTGAACTTGGCGGATCAATCAGCCGAGATGAAGGAGCTGACCGCCAGCATCCAGACGGACTTCGACAATTCCTATCACAAGCTCGATGCCGGCAGAACTCTGGCCGTCGCCGATGGCAAGCAAGCCGTTCGCTACGTTCGCCGGCACGCGGCTGAATGGGGCGTGGCAAAAGACCGCATCGGCTTGATGGGATTTTCGGCCGGCGCCGGATTGACGATGGGCGTACTGCTCGACCAGGAGGCCGAGAGCCGTCCGGATTTCGCAGCGCCTATCTATGGCTACATGGACGACATCGCGCCGCCCAAAGATGCTCCCCCAATTTTTATCGTCGCGACGCAGTCCGACAATTTGGTGCCGTCAGGTCGCAGCGTCATGATTTATCAACGCTGGAGCGCCGCACATCTACCCGCAGAGCTGCATATATTCGAACAGGGCCCCCATGGTTTCGGCACGCGAAAAACGGGATTGCCGGTCGATCAATGGCAAGGTCTATTCGAGCAATGGCTACGCTCGCGCGGTTTGATTACGGCGCAGCGCTGAGGCGCATGATCGACTTTGATTGAATTGGCCGCCACTTAAGTCCAAAGTATGCACCAACGGGTAGGGGATACTACCAAACCAGGACTGCCATGCATTCAGCGGAGCGCGAAAAACTAATCCTTGAGACCGTGAATCAAAGAGGTTTCATCTCTTTTCAGGATTTGGAACAGCGCGTTGCAGCCTCGCCCGCGACCATCAGGCGTGACCTCGAACGCATGATGATCGCTGGGCTGTTGACGCGAGTCCGCGGCGGCGCCAAGAAGAACGAATCGAGGAATGCAAAACGGCCGGCGCCGGATCCCGGGCAACACTTGACGGGTGTGCCGTTCGAGGAAAACGTCAACCTTCATAAGGCGGAAAAGGAAGCCATCGGTCGCGCGGCGGCAAAACTGTGTAACGCCGGCGAAGCGGTGATGATTGACGGTGGCTCCACCACATTGCAGATGTGCCAGCACGTTCGCGGCCTGAATCTACAAGTGCTGACCAATTCTTTGCGCATCGTCAGCGCGCTCCTGCTCCAGCCGGGGACACGCGTCTTAGTTCCCGCCGGCCAGGTATTCTCGGAACAAAATATCATTTTGGCCGCATCCAGCGATGACGGCATGCAGCGCTTTCACGCCCCAAAACTCTTCATGAGCGCCGCCGCAGCGGGCAGCGCCGGCCTGATGCAGGCCGACATAATGCTGGTCGGCGTCGAGCGGCGGTTGATTGACCGCGCAGACGAGATCATCGTGCTTTTGGACAGTTCGAAATTCGACGGACCCTCCGGACATATCGTCTGCGGTTTGGATGAAATCGACGTGTTGATCACCGACCGGGGCGTCGCGCCTCGGTATGCGCAGATGGTGCAGGACGCAGGCGTCAAGCTGATCGTCGCTCCGTGATTGTTTCTGATCCGATTCGATCGAAAAATATTGACTCCGCCTTTCACCTTCACCAAAAGAAGCTCTATGGACAACGCCATCAGCCTTGTGAGCGGCGCTGACTCGCCGCCGTTGCTCGAAGACACTGTAGGCGGCGCGTTGGCCCGTGCGGCAATCACATGGCCCCACCATGAGGCGGTGGTGTGCTGTGAATCAAAGGTGCGCCTGACATTCGCACAATTGGACGCGCGAGCGATTGAATTCGCCGCGGGTTTGCTTGCACTGCAATTGCAGCCCGGTGATCGCATTGGAATTTGGGCGCCGAACTGCGTTGAATGGACCATCACCCAATATGCCGCGGCCAAGGCGGGCTTGATCCTGGTCAACATCAACCCCGCCTATCGGAAGCATGAATTGGAATTCGTCTTGAACGCCGTCTCATGCAAGGCTCTAGTCACAGCGGCGACCTTCAAATCCAGCGATTACCTCGCCATGCTGTGCGAGCTTGCGCCCGAACTTCTGCGCGATGAGCCCGGCATGCTTGCAGCACAACGTCTTCCCCATCTTAAGTTGGTTGTGTGCATCGATGCTGCAAAGGTGGCCGGAATCCTACCTTTCGCGGAAATTCCCAGCCGTGGCCACCAATCGCATCGCGATTCGCTCCGCCAAATCACCGCAAACTTAAGGCCCGAAGACGCCGTAAACATTCAGTTCACGAGCGGCACCACTGGATCGCCGAAAGGCGCGACTTTGACGCACCGTAATATTTTGAACAACGCGTTTTTCGTCGGTGAAGCGATCCGCACCGGCTTCGGCGACCGGGTTTGCGTTCCGGTGCCGCTTTATCATTGCTTCGGAATGTGCATGGGCAATTTGAATTGCCTCACGCATGGCGCCGCAGCCGTCTATCCAAGCCGCGGCTTTGACGCGCTGGCAACCTTGCGATGCGTTGAAGCGGAGCGCTGCACCGCGCTGTACGGCGTGCCGACGATGTTCATCGCCATCCTCGACCATCCGCGCTTCGGGGAATTTGACAAGTCGAGTCTGCGCGGCGGCATCATGGCAGGATCGCCGTGTCCGATTGCGGTCATGCATCGGGTGATCGATCAAATGCATATGCCGGAGGTGACCATTGCCTACGGTATGACCGAGACCAGCCCGGTGAGCTTTCAATCGAGCGTTGACGATACCTTGGAACGTCGCGTGTCCAGGGTAGGGAGGATTCAACCGCATTTGCAGGTCAAAATCATCGATCCAAATGGCGCCATCGTTGCGCGCGGCGTGAGCGGTGAGCTGTGCACGCGCGGCTACTCGGTGATGCAAGGTTATTGGGGAGATCCGGTGCGCACTTCGGAAGTACTGGACGAGGCGGGATGGATGCATACCGGGGACCTGGCAGTGCTCGACCAGCAAGGCTATTGCAATATCGTCGGACGCATCAAAGACATGATCATTCGGGGCGGCGAAAACGTGTACCCACGCGAAGTGGAGGAATTTCTCTTCAAGCACCCCAAGGTTCAGGGAGTGGCATGTTTTGGCGTGCCCGATCCGCGCTTCGGCGAGGAGCTTTGCGCCTGGATACAACTACGCACCGGTATGACCGCGGCCGCCGAGGAATTCAAGCAGTACTGCCACGGGCAGATCGCACACTACAAGATCCCGCGTTACGTCGAATTTGTGGATGAATTCCCGATGACCGTCACCGGAAAAATTCAGAAATTCATCATGAGAGACGCAATGATCGAGCGCCTGGGCTTGAGCGTAGAGAAGACCGCATGAAGAGATCGGGCTCCTGCGCTACTATCGGCCCAGTTAGGACCAATTTGGTTTTTTCACCTGAATCCGATTACCAGTTCCGGTCACATGGGTAACAGATCATTCCGCCGGGCACATAGGTAACATGGGATTAGGGGCGCATTCGACGCGCCCCGCCTCGTGATCGAAGCATGCGCGGTCTGATCGCTGGCGGTTGTGACAAAATCACCGGCGAGCACGGCCAATCCTGGGCCGCGAGTGCGGCGAGTCAATCGAGGTCGACTGCTGAGCGCTTGAGGTCCGCGAGCGAGCAGAAGCTCAAGGCATTTTCATGCGTAGCGCGCAGGACCACGCGTGGCGCGCGTCCCGCTTGCAGCGCTTCTTGCCACCGAGGTGCGCACAGACACCAGCGATCACCGGGCTTCAGGCCCGGAAAGGCGAATTCCGGGACCGGCGTCGAGAGATCATTGCCGCAGGATTTCGAATACTCAAGAAATCCCGCGGTCATGACGGCGCAAACCGTGTGGCTGCCGATGTCCTCGCGGCTGGTGTCGCAGCATCCGTCGCGAAGAAAACCCGTCATCGGGCTCAACGAGCAGACTTCGAGCCGATCGCCCAGCACGTTCTTGGGTTCTCTGCGCCGGCCACCGCCGCCCTTGCCGGCGTCTTCTCTCAACATCGGAATTCTCTGCATCGTTGATCCCTCCCTCGCCTCGAAAACGCCCATTCCGTTTGATTGCGAATCCAACCATCTTACGTCGCTTATCCTTTGTCAGCCACGTGTGCCGCGGCGATAGCTTCGTGGAGTGTCGGGGAGATGCGCCCTTCACCGATGGCGGCGGTGACGCCGTGACGGTCCATGTCTGACAGGGACGGGGTCGCGGAGTAGTCGATGTCGGTGATGGCCCCTGCATCGACGATGAAGCAATGGACGGGCGTCGGCGCGTGCACCACGAGCGCACGTACCTCGCGGTGGAACAGCGTGTCGCTGGAAGCGCAAGGAGACCTCGCCGCAAAAGGCGCGCAGAGCTAGCCGCTCGCTCCGATCAACGATCCCAGCGGCGCGTCAGGGCATCGATGCTGCGCGTTCGCCTCACGGAATTGCCCCCAACGATCGGCGGGCCCCATGCGGTCAGCACCCTGGAACGGCAGCACCCACCCTGGATATTCAGGGGGGAGAGTGCTGACCTCATCCAACTGCCCGAGCTCGTCTTGCGTGAGCGTTACTTCCATCGCCGCGAGATTGTCTTGAAGCTGCTCGAGACGTTTCGCACCAATGATGACCGAGGTTACAACAGGCTTTGTCAAGAGCCATGCGAGCGAGAGGCGTGCAGGACTACATCCGTGTGCTTTGGCGATTGGCGCCATGACGTCGAGGATCTTCCAGGTCCGCTCTTTGTCCACGAGCGGAAAGTCGTATTCGGTGCGGCGCGAATTTGCAGGTTTCTGATTCGTCCGGCTGAACTTGCCGGATAGCAACCCGCCGGCAAGCGGACTCCACACGAGCAAGCCGACTTTTTCGGATTCCAACAGGGCAACGATTTCCCGTTCGAGATCGCGGCCGGCGATCGAGTAATAAGCTTGAAGTGTATCGAACCGGGCCAGGTCCTTGAACGCGGCGATGCCGAGGGCTTTGGCGATTTTCCATGCCTGCCAGTTGGAGCAGCCGACGTAGCGGATCTTTCCTTGCTGTACCAGCGCGTCTAGGGCGTGAAGCGTCTCGTCGAGCGGGGTCACGGAATCGTTGCCATGGATCTGGTACAGGTCGATATGGTCGGTCTGCAGGCGGCGCAGACTCGCCTCTACTGCGTCCATAATATGGCCGCGAGATGCCCCAACGTCATTGCGCCCTGGGCCCACTCGGCTATAGACCTTCGTGGCGATCACGACCTGCTGCCGCGCGACGTTTAGATTCTTCAGTGATTGCCCGAGAATCCTTTCGCTCTCACCCTCCGTGTAATTGTCCGCGGTATCAAAGAAATTGATGCCACCGTCAATCGCCGTTTTGATCAGTTCATCGGCCCCGACTTGGTCAACAGCGCTAATTCCCTTGAAGAGCCCCCCGCCGCCACCGAATGTCATGGTTCCGAAGCAGAGTCTTGAAACCAGAAGCCCTGTATTGCCGAGTGTTGAGTATTCCAAGATGCCTCCTCATTGCAGCCGAAATTGGCTTTGCACTTAAATGCGATGCATAGTTGTAACTGTGGACCACACTCCACAGTCAAGGGGACGCCGATGCTCATCTCAGAATTTGCACGGGTAACAGGACTTACCCGCGATACGGTGCGCTTCTATGCGCGTCTTGGCCTGCTCCAACCCCAGACGAACGGCAAGGGTGGCCGCCATCCGTACAGTGTTTTCACGGCTAAGGACATTCAAGCGGCAGAGGTCATCCGGATCTCGCAGTCTCTCGGTATGTCGCTCAAGGAAATCGCGGCCTTCAATGAAGAACGCCGTAAGGGCCGCCTCACAAGCGAACGCAGGGTTGAGATCATGAGCGCGCAGCTTGTTAGCCTAGAGGCGAAAGCCGCGGAGCTGGAAGTGATGATCAGCTATGTGCGCGCGAAAATTGACTACCTGAAGGGCGGACAGCAGGGACCAGAGCCGGATTTCGAGAACTATGCGAGATTGAGTTCCGCGTTGGGTGAATCTGGATAGCAACGACAACCGCTACCGACGCTGCTGTGAGTTAGAGTTCGCCGTACATCCTAATTTTAGGATCACTTATCCCTTCTTGGGTCTTTCTTTTTCGCCTTTTGTTAACTGTTCTTCAGGCCGCCTGTCTTTTGGCGCAATCCGTTTTATCAGTTTCGGCACTCGTTATTAGAGATCACCAATACTGGAACAGCGCATTCGATTTCTCGCGCAGCAAACGACTCGTTGCAGCAGCAATGACTGCGGCCGCCTGTTAGCATGCGGATTAAAATGCTGTTAGCGCGTGCGCTCCCTGCCAGGACATCGGAACAACGACTCGATCCGAATTTATTGACTCTTTCTAACGAGAGGTTTTATGAAGCGATTCCTTTTGGCGCTCACCTTCTTTCTTGCCGTTTATTCGGTAACCGCGCTAAAGAATGCCTTCGCCGAAGCGCCCCCGTCTGCGCAGACGAACAACACGGTGCCGCAAAAACTCGACGACGAATACACAAAGCTCATCAAGGAATATTTGCAGGACTCACGCATTACCACCGAATTGGTGGATCACATGCCGGCGTCCGATACAGTCCCGTCGCCATTGAAGTTCTTCGGACGAATCCCCGGCACCCCCGGCGAGCTGACCTATTCGAAAGATATCAATCGCTACTACGAATCACTCGCTCAAGCGTCGCCGCGCGCCAAGTTTTGGAAGATCGGGAAGTCTGAAGAGGGGCGCGACCAGGGCCTCCTTGCGGTGGCCGATGAAGACACGATTAAGGATCTCGATCGCTACAAGAGCGTGCTTGCTCAGCTGACCGATCCGAGAAAGATCACGGAGGAGCAGGCGCAAGCGCTGATTCACACGGCGAAACCCATTTATTGGATCACCAGCGGTATCCATTCGCCGGAGACCGGTGGGCCCGAAATGCTGATAGAGCTGGCTTATCGCCTTATGATTGAGGAGACGCCGTTCATTCAGTCTATCCGCAATAACGTGATCGTGCTGATTACCCCGGTGGTCGAAACCGACGGCCGCGAGAAGCAAGTCGACTCCTATTATTACGGCAAGAAAACCGGCAAGCAGCGTCCGCCCCTCATGTATTGGGGGAAATACGTCGCCCACGATAATAATCGGGACGGCATGGGCCAACTCCTGAAGCTGACGCAGAACATCACCCGAGAAGTTCTCGACTGGCATCCCACGGTGCTGCACGATTTGCACGAGGCGCAATCGTACCTTTACGTGTCTACCGGCACAGGTCCTTACAATAACTCCCTGGATCCCATCGCCGTCAACGAATGGTGGCTGCTCGCCGAAACCGAAGTGATGGAGATGGCGAAGCGCGGCGTTCCTGGCGTCTTTACCTATGGTTTTTACGACGGTTGGGTTCCCAACTATCTTTTCTGGATCGCGATCACCCACAACAGTTTCGGGCGCTTTTATGAAGTCCAAGGCTACGGTCCCGATCTCATTCCCGACCTGCACCTTCCCGACAGCACTACAAGCAGGGAATGGTATCGGGCGAATCCGCCGCTTTCCAGCATCAAGTGGGGACCGCGCAATAACACCAATATTCAGGAATCGGCACTGCTGCTTGCGCTTCACAAAGTCGCCCAGGATCGCAATCTTTATCTCGAAGATTATTGGATGAAAAATAAGCGGGCGGTTGACAAGGGCCGCAGTCAAGCACCCTACGCGTGGGTCATCCCCGCTGGTCAGCGCCGCCGTGCCGATGCGGCCGATATGATCAATGCTCTGCGCGCCCAGGGCCTTGAAGTGCAAACCGCCAACTCTGCGTTCAAAGCCGGCACGACCGACGTTGCCGCCGGCGACTACATCGTTCGCGCCGATCAGCCCTATCGTACTCTCGCCGACATGTATTTCAGCGTGCAGAATTATCCGGTCGCCAATCCACGTCCTTATGATGACACCGGTTGGACGATGCAGTACATGCGCAACATTACACTGATACCGGTGAAGGATCGCTCCATCCTGGATCAGCCGATGACTCTCATCAGCGAAGGAGTTCGCGCCCCTGGGCGAATCGACGGAAACGGCGATACTTTGATAATCGAGCACACCACCGACAACGCGTTGATGTCGTTCCGTTTCAAAAACGCCCGCGTAAAGATGCTTGCGGCGGAAGATGACTTCGAAGTCCAGGGTCACAAGTTTCGCGCCGGCACCTTCATTATTCCCAACGCCAAGATGGACGCACTTCGTGCGTCGATTCAGGAATTTGGCCTTTCCGCTTGGGCAGTCGCTTCTGCTCCCGCCGTTAAGACCCACGAGATGGAGATTCCACGCATCGGCTACGTCCATTCCTGGCAGAACACGCAGGATGAAGGGTGGGTCCGTGCGGCGCTTGATCACTATGGAGTTCCATACAAGTATTTCGCCGATCAGAAACTTCGCGAAGGCAACCTGCGCGCGAAGTACGACGTGATCATTTATCCCGACGTTTCCGGGACGTCGCAATCCATTCTGAGGGGCATACCGAAAGTCGGCCCAGATCCCATTCCCTACAAGAAATCCAACCTGACGCCCAATCTCGGCGCGCTCGATGAAAGCGACGACATCCGCGGCGGTATGGAGGCCGAAGGTCTTGCCGAACTTGCCAAGTTCGTGCAAGCCGGCGGCACGCTAATCACCGAAGGGTCAACTTCCGCCTTTGTTGCCGACTACGGTCTGGTGGGGGGCGTCAGCGTCGAGCATCCAGCCCAACTGTTCGCCCGCGGATCGATCCTGCGAGGCCAATTTACGGATCTCAAGAGTCCGATCGCCTACGGTTACGATCAGAAGGATATCCCGGTGTACTTCAATCAAGACCCGGTCTTCGCCGTTGCCGAATCCGGTCGAGGCGGCGGCTCAGGAGCCGGTTCGGCCCTGGGTCAGAACGTCACCCCGAATGCGGCGCCCATCCACATTTCCCCTTACGATCAACCGGCAGAAGCGGCTGCTCCTCCATTCGACGAAGCCGCCTACACACGCCAGATGAGGCGTTTATACGGTGGAGTGCAACCCGATGCTCCTCCGCGCATCATCATGCAGTTCCCGAAAGATCCGAACGACATGCTTCTTTCCGGCACCCTGTCCGGCGGCCAGGCGATCTCCGAGCGGCCTCTTGTGCTCGATGCAAACGTTGGAAAAGGCCACGTCGTGATGTTCGCGCTAAGGCCCTTCTGGCGCTGGCAAACGCAGGGAACCTACTTCCTAGGCTTCAACGCCATCCTAAACTGGAACCATCTCGACGCCGGAAAGCCCGAACCAAAAACCGCCAATGCTGCGGGCGGCGCATCGAAGTAGTTGCGCGCACATCGGCGTCTAAGCGTTTCGACCAGAAAGGTCATTCCGCCGGTCGTTGCGTTCAAGGTCCCGGATCCCTCTCTCCGCCTGACCTTCCGGCTACATAGCGCCGCTCACCTGTGCGTGGGTCAAACATCACTTCAACAGGTTCCCCTGTCGTCGGATCGATAAATTGCTCGGTAGTCCGTTGCCAATGGCCATTCGACGCTTCCTCGATGCGGCGGTAACGCCAGCGCTCGAACAGCGTGCCGATGAGGACGATCACGCCGATGACCAGCGCCTGCCAGCCAGGTGCGTAAACACCGCAGGCTATCAAGCCGATCCCGACGCACGCGAGGATTGCTGAGACCGCAATCACGACGTTGCGCAACATGGTCAAGCCGCCGGTTCCAGCACCACTGCCGTTCCGTACGCAACGATCTCGCTCATGGTCTGGCCAATCTCGGACGAATCGAATCGCATCATGACTATGGCATTGGCGTGCATGAGACTCGCGTTGCGGACCATCCGGTCGATAGCATGGCGCCGCGCCTCCTCGAGCATCTGTGTGTACTCGGTAATCTCGCCGCCCACGATTGAGCGCAGCCCCGCCATGATGTTCCCACCGAGCCCGCGGCTCCTAACTACCACGCCGAAGACCTGACCCTTGACCTCGCGCACCCTCTGTCCGGGCACGTTCTCCGTTGTCACGACAAGCATGGCACCTCCGCAAGGATTACAACCAGTGGTCGTAGGCTACCTGAGCCGACCTTCCCTGGCGAGAATCGAGTTCATAGATTTCCGATAGCGCCGTGGATGCCGGCGCAGCAGAATAGGCAATGTCCACTACGCCCACCGCTACCGCCCTGCTCGTATGGCTGACGCCTTCGATGTTTGCGCTGTTCCTATATGGCATCGGGCAAGGCCTGATTAAACAGTACATCGGCGAGGTGTCGCCGGCCCGTTTCTGCCTGTACTTCGTGCTCGCCAAGGCGATGGTCAACTTGTCCTGGTTTTTCACCCATGACCATCCGTCGCTGTTGTCGGCCGGCGGCCGACCGTTCCTCGAACTCGGCGTCCTCGCTTACGTTATCGACGGCACCGGCTGGATCCTGTACTTCGAGTCCATCATCGCGGGTCCCATCACGATCGTCGGAACCCTCTCGGCGGCGTATCCCGCACTCACGGTCCTGTTCGCGCGGATTTTCCTGGGGGAGCAACTGGGCGCCATGCAAGCAGCGGTGGCTCTGGTGATTGGCGGCTGCCTCGGGCTTTCGTATTCGCCGCCGGACGCCGCCGCAAAAATTCTCAGTCGGCGCTGGATCCCGCTCGCCTTCTTCGCGCTCACCTGCTGGGCGACGTCCAATACGATCGTCAAACACGCCTACTCGTTTGCCGAGGCGAGCGAGGTCAACCTGATGGTGTGCAACACCATCGGCGGCATCCTATCGCTGGGACTGTACGGATTCCTCAAAGGCAGGCAGGGAGCGCACTCGGCACGCGAGTATCTGCACTCGTTTGTGCCTATGGGCATGATGGCCGGCGGCGACCTCGGTGTGATGATCGCGAGCCGCTACGGGCCGATTTCGATCGTGATTCCGTTGACGGGTGCTTATCCGGTCGTGACGCTCGCGTTCGCGGCGCTGATCCTCAAAGAGCGAATCTCGATGCTCCAGTACGGCTGTATAGCTGCAATCATTATCGGTATGGTGTTTTGCACCTGACCTACACCGCTCCGCGGATGCGATAGAAGGCATACCCGATGAGGTTGGTCAAGAGAATGGTTGTCGTGATCTTGATGGCGAAATGAAGGGGATTGGGAACATCGACAAAGGGATAAACACTGGTGGCGCAGGTAAAAAGCGTTGCACAGAAGCCTACGGCACAAAGCACGGCGACCCACTTTGGCATGCGCGCCCGAACAAGCTTCGCGCCTACGAGCGGGATGGCAAACATGGCCAGATAAGCGAGGCCGTAGAGGATGTTGGACGCATTGTTGAGGACCGCAAACGCCTCGGCTGCACGGACGCCGGCGGAGGCAAGAACCAGCAACGCCGCGACGAGAATGATGGCGACCAGGATGGAGTTGGTTGGGGTGCGGTAACGCGGGTGAAGACGTGAGAACCAAGCTGGAATGAGATGGTCCCAGCCCGCGACCATCGGCAGCCGGGTAACGCCGGTAAAGATGAGACTGGCGGCCCCGAGAATGCGGATCTGCAGAAGGAGAATGACGAGCCGGGCAAGAAAGTTGGCAAAGCCGGAGTCTCCGAATGCAAGGCGAAGAGTCTGCGGAATGGGCGCGATGTAGTTGATCGTGGTGCCGGTGAGCTCGTGGAAGGCCAGCACGGAGGCGGTTCCGAGCGTGAACATCAGAAAGATGATGGGTGAGGCAATGAGGATGGAGCGGCCGATATCGCGGCTGGGCGCCTTGGACTCGCCGGCCATGATGGCCACGTACTCAATGCCGGCTGCCGCGAATAGCGTCTGACCGATGAGGGCGAGCGAAGTCGGGCTCGAATCAGGGAGCTGCAGATCGAAGGGCGCGAAATGGATGGGTGCATGATGACGGAGCGCCCAGAGCGGTGCGAGGATCAGTAACGCGAACGCCGCAATCATGGCCATGCCGGAGATGTTGTGAATCCATTTGCCGATGGCGAGGCCCCGAACAGCGGAGAGCGCCAGCAAGGTGAGAACGCAGGCAAGAAAGCAGAAAACGGCGAGGTGATTTTCCGGAATCCAGGCGGCGCGCGGGCCGACCATGTAAGCGAACTCGCTGGGGATTTGAAATAGGATCGTGGCGATGGTGGAGAGTGCGTAGGCCCAGATGTTCCAGGCGACAAGAAAGCCGGCGGTATCGCCGAACGCGCGGCGGCTCCACACGTAGAGGCCCCCTTCGAGAGGCATCTCACGATTCAAGTGATACACCGCGGAGGCCATGGGCAGGTAGAACGCGCCGAACGCCAGCAACCAAACGACGGTTTGCGCATGGCCGAGACCCGCGGCGATGCCTACCCATGCGCTGCCCACGACGGTAAGCACCTGCGACAGCACGAGATCGCGAAGGTTAAGCTGGCGCGGGAGGTGCTGAGCTGTGGAACCGATAGCGGTGGACTGTATATCGCTAGATGACATTTTCAATCAATTCTCAGCACTCGCGTGCAAGACCGTGTTGGCGGCGGAGTCGTATAATCTTCCCACTATGCACCCGATCGTTATTGTTGCTTTGGTCATAGCTTCGTGGCGCTGTTGACCCTTGGATTCCTAAGCGTAGCGGTCACTGACGGCGACGGAAGCGCTTGAGTCCCTCCTGTGTTTCGGTCCATTGCCACGCGAGCAGCGCGGGCACGCCAAACACGATTCTGGTCATGCGCTTCGCAAGGGAAAGGGCGAGCGCGACATCGCTGCCGATGCCCAGCACGTGACCCACCGCTACCAGTCCCACCTCTTGCACACCAAGCCCTGCCGGCACGATGAACAGGAATTGCCGTGCGGCCTGCGTCAAGCTCTCGAGGATCAACGCCTCCGAGAACCCGACGGAGACCCCAAGAAACCGCAAGGCGGCCCAAGTCTCGAGGCATTCGGCGAGCAAACCTGCAAATTGCCAGGCGATTGTCCGCGCCAAACGCGCAGGCGCCCTGAACAGAGTGCCTATCGCGGCATCGACATCGGCACCCCGGACGCTGAGACCCGATTCCCGCAGGTTGGGTCCGAACCGTGCCGCGATATGTTGCAGACGCTCGAATATCGCGCCATGCCGCAGCAGCACGATCAATAGGGCAATTACCGGGGCACTTGCGGCAAGACCCAACAGCAGTTCGTTGGTCAACCGCATCGCCTGAGTGATTTGCAGAAGGAACACGACACCGAGCGCCACGAAAAGGTACTGGCCAACCAAAGTCAGCAGCACTTCGACGATCACGCTCGCGGCAGCCCATGTGCCATCGACACCCGTGCGCGCAAGCAGCCTTATCCCGACGAGTTCGCCGCCGATATTCGCCACCGGCAATAATCCGTTGACAGCTTGGCGCACGACGGCGATCAAGAAGAGCGGCAACAATCTGCAGCGCGCCATAATGATCGCGCGCCACCCGGTCGCATCGAGCAGCAGCGGCAATACATGCAGTGGTAGCAGCAAGAGCAGCATCCAGCCGGCTTTCGACAGCAGTTTGACGATGCCCACGGCACCTTCATGGGCGATGAGCAGAATCATCACGCCGAGACCTAAAATCAGGGCAATGCGAGCCGCGAGCTTCATGCAGTTACGTGACGGCGATACGTCTCTTTAACAAGAAGTAGCGTACGGTGATGACGATCGCGAAAATTGGCGTGCATACGCTGGATGCCACGAGAATTGGAACCAGCCAGCCGAGCCAGGTGAATGGCGCGAGCAGGAACAACATATCGTCGGGATGAAAGCGTTTGACGCCCTTGAAATCGAATGCTTTCACGCCCGGTGCACTGAGTCTCTCCAACAACTCTGAGCTCCACATGACGAGCAGCATCGATCCGCAGGCAAGTACGCCAAGTGGCGCCGCGTACTCGCCGAGAGAACTGTGGCGCAGGCCGATGCCGGCACCGAGGAACCAAATTGAATCCAGGATCATATCTGAGTAGAAATCCAGCACCTTGCCGCTGGCGCTACGCAGATCTCCCATTCGAGCCAGTTCGCCATCGGCTCGGTCAAGCACGCAGCTGACAACCCACAGGATGCCGCTCCACACAGCGGTGTTGCGGCTTCCCACCGCAAGCAATGCGCAGGCCGCGAGGCCGCTCAACAACCGCAGCGCCGTCAAGTGATTCGGCCGCACCCAGGTCCCGATCAAGGGCCGCACGAAGATCCGCGCGAAGGCATGCGCGTAGGTCTGATAAAAAACAGCGTCGCTCTTCGGTTGGGTGTTCAGATGAGTTTCCCTGGGCCGCCCTTGCTAGACGCGGAAGCGATACGCCACGCCCGGCAGGCGCTCGATATCGGGCGGGAAACTCGCGCGCTTGTCCGCATAATAGGCAGCCCGATGGTCCCCGTCCGATGCACGGTTGTAGGTCACATAGAGGACGCGCCGCTGCTCAGAGGTCAGATTTGGCGCGGATGCGTGAGGAACAAAACTGTCGAAGAACACGACATCGCCAGGCTCCGTCGGGACCGGCATCAGTTCAAAGCTCGCCATCTCGGAGGCAGTGAGCGGCTCCCACTCTCGGCCAATCAGCCCGGATTGGCGGGGGCAGTTCGCTATTTCCAGGCAGCCATTCTCGAGCGTCGCTGGATCGATCGATACCAATGCGGTGACGAACAGCGGAGCGTAGCGGGACCATCCTGCCTGCTGATCCTGATGTGGTTCAAAACCCGCACCGCCTGACATTTTAAAGTTGATCTTCTCCTTGAACAGAACCGCGGAGCCGCCGAGCAGTTGCTCGACCGCCGATTCCAATCGGCCGCCGCGAATGAGTTTGTCGAAACCAAGGTGATGTGAGCAGAAATTTTCAACGCGCTGGAAGACCCGAGCCTGTGCATCGAGCAGGTTCGGTTCGCGATAGAGCATCTGTTTGCCCGCAACCTCGGGCAACTCGCACACCTCACTGGTGAATCGCACCAGTTGCTCACTCTCCGCGGCAGAGAAGAAGTTCGGGACGACAACCCAGCCTTTAATCGCGTAATGCTCGAGCACTGAGCCGCCGAGTTCCGCGCGACTTCTCTCCATTTTTCGTTTCCTTTGGTCCGAAGCGCTGCCAGTATAGCAACTCGGACGCCTGCCAATCCCCCCTACAACGGCAGCACTAAGTCGTCAAAATCGGCACAGCAGTTTCAAGAATACGGCGCGCCTGAAGTCCGTGCGCGTCGCGACATCGGTAAACTCCCCGTGACCGCTGTCGAGAAGATTCTGCCCCAAGAGGGACAGATCAACCTTTGAACTCAGTTGCCAACCGACCCGCAAGTCCAGTGCCGTGTAGCTCGGCACCACGGGTTGGGACAAAGCACCCACATAACGTAGCGTGACGTCGAACTCGGTTCGCGGTCCCAGATCGAGTGTGGAGCGCAAGATTCCCCACCGCGAGGGATTGGCGCCTTCAGTGCTCTGCAGAGTGCCCACATCAATACTGTACGGTGTGAGATTGAACTCCTGGCGCAAGCGGCTGAAGCCGGCGTTTAAGCGCCAGATCGACGTGGCCTGATAACTGCCCCACAGTTCCAGCCCCGACGTCGTTCCCTGCATGCCGTTTCCGTAAAAAAGGTACGTGAAGCTCGGGTCGACTTGCTCGGTGCGCAGTCGATCGTAGACGGTGTGATAGACAGTCGCCGAGAACGAGGCGGCACTGCCTATTTGTCCGCGGTAGCCGATCTCGTAGTCGTCGGCGGTCTCAGCCAGGACGTCGGGTCCACCGCGCAACAGGAATGGTGCCTGTCCGGGGACAAAGGTGTCATGGTCCAAGCGCGAGGGCGCCCGATCCGTGCGCGATGCGGCGGCCCAGAGCATCTCATTCGGGCTCCATTTCCATGCGAGGCGGGCGGTTGGCAGCACCTCTGTGCCGGTATAGTCGTTATGCTCTGCACGCACGCCCAAGGTCAGACGCAAGCTGTCGATGAGCACTATTTCGTCCTGCGCGAATACGCTGGACCAGGTTTGATCGAGGTTCGCCGGCAACAGTGCGATGTACGCACTATTGGTGACCCGGTCCATTCCGTAGCGATACTCCGCACCCACCACCGCCGTATGGGCGCCGATGGGGCTTGCAGAATACTGTAGCTGTAGATCAACGATGCCCTGCGAATCCTCAAAGGTCGGCGGCACGCTGCGCTCCGTATGGTCGTAGTACGCCTGCGCGCTGAACGCGCCACCGCCTTCCCAACCGTGCTCCCACCGGCTGATCAAATTGGCGCCGGACACCGAGATCTCGCCGAGCGCCAGCGTTACGCCGGAAATCGAAATGGATCCGGGAGGCGGCTGCTCTTCCCGGCCGGTGTAGGCATCTCCCTTGACCATGAACGAATCGGCTTCGTGCTGCCAGTCGGCCCTGAATCCGACTTGGCTTTGGTGAGCGGCGTCATCTTTCGTGTCGCCCGACTGAATTTCGGTGTCCCGCATATCAAAGTGGGTTGCGTAGACACGGAAGTCCACATCGTCGCCGAAGCGGCCTCCGTACCGAAGGCTCGCGCGATCCTCACGATTGCCGCCACCGGCGATTGCGAGGCCTCCCTGAGTTTGCGCCGCCGAGCGAGTGATCACGTTGATCACGCCATTTACGGCGTTGACACCCCACAATGTGCCTCCCGAACCGCTGATGACTTCGATTCGTTCGATGTCCTCGATCATCACATCCTGCACGTCCCAGAACACGCCGGAGAACAATGGTGAATACACCGATCGGCCGTCGATGAGCACCAAGAGCTTGTTGGCGGCTGTGCCGTTGAAGCCACGCGCACTGATGGCATATTCGTTGGCACTCACCCGCGCGACCTGAAGATTCGGCGCCAGCCGCAACGCCTCTGGCAGGCTGGTGGCACCTGAGCGACGGATGTCCTCGGAGGTGATCACAAAAACCGAGGTGGGCGCGTCAGAGAGTTTCTCATCGCGCTTCGACACCGAGGTGATCTCGATGTTGCTCAGCTCCTCGATGGAGAGATCCTTGAGCCCCTGTACGCCAGGCGCCGCGCCGACGGTACTCGCGCCCAGGAGCGCGCAGGCGACCCATGCCGCAGAAGCCAGATTTTGCGCCCGCATTCGCCCTCCGTGACGCCGTTATCACATCCTTAGCACGCCGACGACCGCCGGCTTTAGCGCCTCAAGTGCAAGGATCACAACTGCCTTTTCATCGTATTGGACTCGGTGCGCCCCGTATAGCCAACCAGGTCGCAATTGCAGCACTAGGAGGGTTTTGCTCACCCGGCAGCCGCTGGACCTGGCGGCCGGGTTGGAGGACCATATTGCGGAACAACGACGGATTTGGAGAGCGTCTATGCGAAGTTTCCTTGCCGCATGCGGTGTTTCTTTCGCCATTGCCGTGATCGCGGCGGCGATCCTCAATACCGCCCTTCAGGAGCCCGTGGCCAAAGCATTCTCGACTTCAGCGGTTCGCAATTAGGAAGCTCTGTGATTCGATCTCGATAAAAACTCGCCCGAGCGTACCTACGACCGAGTAAAAATCCACGGATGCGCTTTTCTCGACATCCGAGAAGAAGCGTTCGATCCACGACGCGAGGTGATTGTCGAAAATCTCCCGCTCCGTCCCTGGCGGCGCGTCGATTTCCCCATTGGCAAGACCCGCCATGATTTCCAACAGAATGGCGGCATGATCTTCCGGCTCGGTTTGTGTCTCTACACGCTCGATGCCGATGCGGCGCAAGGTTTGGCGGAGGTTGGCCAGTGGTCGTCCGTGCACAAAACCTGTTAGATAATGTGAGGCATAAGGCATCAGTTCGCCGCGCCCGAGCCCGATGAACAACGCAAAATATTCCCGTGCCGCGGTCTCGGCATCCGTCCGCGCGGCTGCCTTCCCCAGCGCGGCGTGCGCCAGGCCTAAGGGACTTTCATCGCCACGCAAGCCAGCCAGGCGCCTGAGCATTTCTGCATCCGGACTGCGCAGCAGCAGAGTCGCGAGCAGCGAATATTCCGCTGCACGCGCTAGATCGACCTCGTCAACGGCCGCCGCTTGTCCGGACTCGGGTTGCATGGTTACTGCGGCAGAGCGCCGCCATGAGATCGCGGCGTCACAAGGCCGGAATCTGTTTCTCCTAGGATGGACGGCGTTGCCACCGGCCTTACTGCTTCGACTGGTTCGCTGCGCGGCGGTGAAGACTGTCCGGTACCCTCCGCGTCCGGCGGCACCTCTTGCGCGACGTTGGTCAGGCCTGCCAGCGCCTGAGCCGCGAGATAATCCGCTGCTTCGAGCGGACCAAAACCCGGTATGCAGGCATGGTCGTTGAAGTTCCACTGGTTCTCCGCGATCCCGACAAAATCTCGAATGGCCGGATCCGCGGTCCACGCGCTGCGCAGTGCGGCGCGGGTCAATTCTGCGGGGACGGCTTCGTGTAGAAATTGTTGGATATTGCTGTCGGCGATGATCGATTCAATCGGCGGAAAGCTTGCCGGATCAAAAGCTGCAGGTGAAGGCGCGTCCGCGGGCGGCAGTGCCGCTTCCGATTCGCGCTTCAGTCTGAGCCAACGGGATAGAAAGGTTTCGGAGTCGCTCATGAGTCGTCCTTTGAGCCGTGGGCGCGGCGGGCAGGCGACCGCGACTTGGAGCGCTCGCGCTTAAAGAACGCCTGCTCCACATGGTGTTCGGCGATGAAATCATCCACGATCTGTCTGATGTAATCCGGCATCGGCACCGACTCAACCAAATCATTGCCGGCTCCTGTCAGCGCCTCTCCCTCTGCCGGGTCTGCGGTGACGAAGAGCAGATCGAGCCCCACTTCTCCCGAGCCCGGTCGGAGAATCACCCACAATCGTGGAGCGCCCGACGCGAGGTTTTCGCGATAGTTCGCCGTTTCAGTGCGGTGAAGCTCGATCACAGCGTCACCCGCATAGAACGTAGTCAGTTCTCCTTCGGCGCCAATCTGCGTCCAAGGCGGTGCTGCGGGCACACCCTCGAGCACCGACACGGGCCGATACAAGAAATCCACCCAAGAGCTCGTCGCCTTGCGCCGTTCGACGATGACCCCGACGCGAACGCGTGCGAGTGCGGCCCAGGTCAATTCAGTGCCCCGGTGCGGTGCAGGACAGGCAGGCCGCTAACAAGATTCTGCGGCTTTAACCGCAGAGTCTTGTCGATCGACATGGCCGCGATCATATAGGTCGGCGCACCTCTGGCCGGCTCGATGATTTCCACATCGTCGGCGAAAGTCAGCCGATACAAGCCGACCACGAGTCCGCGCGCGGTCTGATCAAGCTCATCACCGTTCCAAAGTGCATCTCCAATGCGCGTGGCATCGGCATCCAGACCGACATACCAAGTCAGATTGACGTCGCGCAGTTCGGTCACCGGATCGATCTTTACGTCAACGGCGAGCAGATGCCGTACCCACCGTGTGACCACGACGCCGAGTGCAGCCAGACCGCGGCGGCCCGCGGTGAGATCGAGTCCCATGTCGAAGGAATCACTTCGCTCCCAGTACAGGCCGGCATTGTCTTCGTTCAGCACGTCGACTTCGGTTGCGGCGGAAAGCCCCAGCATTGCGACCAAGGGCGCGAGCGGCTTGGCATTCGAGCCAGGAACGGCTTCCTCGTCGACAGCGACCAGTGATCCTTCGTGCGAGGTCAGTCTCTGGCTGCGGAATAACAGTTCGGCCGCGCGCAGCACAAAGACATCCTCGCAATCATCCAAAATGTTGCGCAAAATTACTTGGACCAGCTGATCGAGAAAAATACGCGGAAATTTGCGCTCGTGTCGCACGATCGCGAGATAGGCGGACTCCAAAGTTGCATATCCCACCAGGTGATCGCGCCAATCGATCATCAATTCCCAGTTCTCGCGCGCGTCTGCGTCGGCGATGGCCTCGATTTGCCCAGGTTCGACCGGCCGTCGCGGATCCGCCAGCAACGCTTGGTGCAGCGCTCGTTCCGCCGCGCAAGCATCCTCCGGGGGCAGCATCTCGGGGCGTGCCAGGTAGGCTTTCAAAAATTCGTCCGTCACGACCAAGCCGCCGTCCTCGCCGCGATCGAGCAAATGATGACCGCAAGAAAGCCAGAAATCGCGCGTCTCGCTCATCGGCGCGCTCGATCCACGAGTTCCACCAGGTCTACGCGTTCGGTGGCCGCTGCCTCCTCACCGACGACTTCTACAAAGCTGAAGACGGGCGCCGGCTTTGCGTGAGAGTTCGCCTGCAGCGTCCGAAACGACTCGCGAATCGCCTCATTTTCATAGCGGCGTGACACGGCGATCAGCATTCCCGGCGGGTGAGCGCAAAGGGATGCCGCAAAGGCGATCTCCTCCTCCGCCGCGGCCCGCGCAGTCGCAAGGTCAGGAGCCCCGCAGCGCTCAAGCAGTCGTGCCGCCAGTTGTTCGAGTGCCGCAAAGCGTTGATTCTCGCTCACCTCAACGATCTGCGCCAATGTCGACCAACCGAACGAACCTATCCCTAGAAATCCGCTGCGGAAGGCCGCCCGGCATTTACCGCTCAATGTTGCCGGATCCAGATTGGCGAACACGAACGCGCCGGATATGGCCCATTCGCCGGGCTCCGCCGCCTTGCCAAAGACAAACGTATCCGAAGTATCCGCCCGGACAGACTTCAATAGTTTCACGCCCAATCTCGCTTATCCACCCCCCTGACTATAGCGCCGGACCGACACGGAGAGACAGTCCCCGCGCGATGGCGGCACTCAACCGCGCTTGGTATGCTCAAAAGAATGACCGGCCGTCACAGGAACGTCTTGCTCTGCACCTGCGAGGGCACCATGCCGCTCGACGCCGAGGCGCTGCGCCGCGGTTGCGGCGGCGCGCCGGCGACAGCCAATCGACTGTGCCGAGCAGAACTCGACCAATTTCGGGCCATGGCGACCGGTGCCGGCCCGCTCACCGTGGGCTGCACGCAGGAAGCTGCGGTGTTCACCGCCGCCGCCGCCGCGGCCGGCCGGAGTACCCCCATCGACTTCGTCAATGTCCGCGAGACCGCCGGTTGGTCCAACGATGCAGCCACTGCCGGACCGAAAATGGCGGCACTCATCGCGGCAGCCGCAGAACCTTTCCCCCAAACCCCCATGGTCACGCTGAAGAGCGCGGGCGTCGCCCTCATTTACGGCCGCGACGCGCAGGCTGTGGAGACCGGCAACTTATTGAAGGCACACCTGGATGTCACGGTGCTGATCACGCCGCCGGCTGCGCTCGTTCCGCCGCGCATCAGCGAATTTCCGATCGCACAAGGCAAGATTCGTTCCGCCAAAGGCCACCTCGGCGCCTTCGAAATCACGGTCGATGATTTCGCGCAGCCGTCGCCATCCTCGCGCCGCGCGTTGTCATTCGGACCTTCGCGGCACGGTGCGGTATCTCGCTGCGACATTGTCATCGATCTTTCCGGCGGCACTGCATTGTTCCCCGGGACCGATTTGCGCGATGGCTACCTGCGTGCCGATCCCGGCAACGCGGCGGCCGTATTGAGCGTCGCATTGAAGGCGCGCGATCTTGTCGGCACCTTCGACAAGCCGCGCTACATCAGCTTCAGTGAGCATCTGTGCGCGCATTCGCGCTCGCAAATCGTCGGCTGCACGCGTTGCCTGGATGTTTGCCCCGCCGGCGCCATCGTGCCGGCCGGAGACCATGTCGCCCTCGACGCCAATATTTGCGCCGGCTGCGGCCAATGCGCCGCCGTCTGCCCCACAGGTGCCGCTGTCTATGCGCTGCCGCCTTCGGATGCATTGCTGCGCAAGTTGCGCGCGCTGCTCCTCACATACCGCGAAGCCGGCGGGGAACACGCCATCGTGCTGGTGCACGACGAGTCTCACGGTGCGCCGCTGATCGACGCGCTGGCCCGGTTCGGCGACGGCCTGCCCGCGCACGTGCTGCCATTGTCGCTTAACGAGGTCACGCAAATCGGTCTCGAAGCTGTTGCGGCACTGTTCGCCTATGGAGCATCTGCTGTGCGATTGCTGCTACGCGCGAAAGCGCGTCACGATGTCCTTGGACTGGCGCGCACGCTCGCGCTGGCCGAACCGATCCTCTTGGGTCTCGGCTTCGGGCCTTCGCGGATCGCCACCATCGAAGTGGATGATCCCGATCTTTTAGGCGCGGCACTGCGCGCGATTCCGATGATGGCGAGTTCACCACGTCCTGCGAGCTTCCTGCCCGTGGGCGATCAGCGCGGAGTGGTGCGCTTCGCCTTGCGTGAGCTGCGCCGGGCGGCGCCCGAACCTAAGGATGTGATCGCGCTGCCGGCGCGTGCGCCCTTCGGTGCGGTGGAGATCGATGCGGGCGGCTGCACGCTGTGTCTTTCCTGTGTGTCGGTGTGCCCCACTCATGCGTTGACCGATGATTCAGACCGGCCGATGCTGCGTTTCTCGGAAGAAGCCTGCGTGCAGTGCGGTCTGTGCGTGGCGACCTGCCCCGAACAGGTCATGACGCTCAAACCTCAGCTCGACTTCAGAAACGGCGCCGGCGGTGCGCGAGTCCTCAAAGAGGAAGAACCGTTCCGGTGCGTCCGCTGCCGCAAGCCGTTCGGCGTCAAGAGTACGATCGAGCATGTCCTGGCGAAGCTCGCGGATCAACATTGGATGTTTAAAGATAGCCCCGAGCGGCTCGATCTCATCAAGATGTGTGAGGACTGCCGTGTCGCTTTCGTCTCAGAGAAGGAATTCGACCCCTATGCACCGCCGCGCGCCCCGGTGCGCACCACCGAGGACTATCTGCAACAGCGCGATGCAGGCGAGACTCCGAAGAAGCTCGATAGCTGAGGGCGATGCTATTTGGCAGGGACCGCGGTGGAGCGGCCCGGCGGCTCGGTGGCTCGCTCCTTCGCCAGCGTCTCAGCCAACCATTGATCGTGATGTTCCTTGGCCCAGTTCAGATCCACTTCGCCGGTACCCATGGCCTCAAACGCGCCCTCCATGCCGAGGGTGCCGATATAGATGTGAGCGAGGATCAAGGCGATGAACAGAACCGCGATGCTGGCGTGGACCGCCTGCGCAATTTGCATCGAGGCAATGTTGGTCCCGTAGAACGGAAACAACAGCAGCAGCCCGGACACGGCAACCGCCGCGCCGGCACCGAGAGCAAGCCAGAAGACCATCTTCTCGCCGGCATTGAAACGACCGGCGGGTGCATGCTTCGATTTGATGAAGCCCCCACCCTGTTTCAGCCAATCGATGTCGACTCTCTTGGGAATATTGTCCTTGAGCCAAAGCGCCACGATCAGAAACAAACCGACCATGAAAGAAAACCCGACAAAGTTATGTGCATACTTGCCGGCTTGCGCCAGGGCACTGAACGCTTCGTGCCCGATCAGCGGCAACAGGAGCAGTTTCCCAAAGGTGAGGTTCAGCCCCGTCAAGGCGAGCACGACGAACGACACCGCCGTAAGCCAATGGGAAAAGCGCTCGAAGGCGTTGAAGCGCTTCACCTTCTTGCCGGAACGACCCGCGGAAATGCGGATCTTCCCGAACAGCCAGTAGCCAAGCGCCAAGACGGCGATCATGCCGAGGATGATCGTCGCGCCGAGCCAGTGCAGTGTGACTTCATGAAAATGGTCCCACACACGCCCTGCGGGTTGTATGAGCACGCTCGCTCGCTTGTCGGGAATATCGATTCGCCCCTGGATGCGCGCTTCCTGTTGAAGCAGCTTCTGTTCCTTGACGGCGCCCGCGTCCGGATCCTCCACCGGCGCGTTCGGATCGGTTCGTTGTGCATGTGACTGCAGCGCAACGGTAAACAGCGCCAGGAACAGCAGCGGTGCGAGGGCGTGGCGTGTCCGCACGAAAATTCTCATCATGATATGCAACCTCTGCGCGCTGCGGCTCACACGTGATAGGCCGTCATCCAGCCCCAAGCGCCGGATCCGTAGCCGCGCCGGAGCACCCGCTCCTTGTAAATCTGGGCGATGATATCGCCGTCGCCGGCCAGCAACGATTTGGTCGAGCACATTTCGGCGCACAGCGGCAGCTTTCCCTGCGCGAGCCGGTTGGCGCCGTACTTCTTGAATTCTTCAGGACTGCCGGTCGCTTCCGTCCCGCCGCCGCCCGCACAGAATGTACATTTGTCCATTTTGCCGCGGGAGCCGAAGTTGCCGGTGTGCGGGTATTGCGGCGCACCGAATGGGCACGCGTAGAAGCAGTAACCACACCCGATGCACAAGTCCTTCGAATGCAGCACCACTCCTTCTTCGGTTGGAAAGATACAGTTCACCGGGCAGACCGCGGCGCAGGGTGCGTCGGTGCAATGCATGCAGGCCATCGAGACCGACCGCTCTCCCGGCAGACCGTCATTAAGGGTCACGACCCTGCGGCGATTGATTCCCCATGGCACTTCGTTCTCGTTCTTGCATGCCGTGACGCACGCGTTGCAGTCGATGCAGCGGTCGGCGTCGCAAAGAAATTTCATTCTCGCCATAGCCTTCCCTACCCTGCTTTGATCTGACAGAGGGTGGCCTTCGGTTCCTGCATGCCGGTGGCCGGATCGAAGCCGTAAGTTGTCAGGCCGTTCACACTCTCACCGAGCACGTACGGATCTGCACCCTTGGGATATTTGCTGCGTTGATCGACGCCTTGCCACCAGCCGGCAAAATGAAAGGGCATCCATGCCAAACCCTTGCCCACGCGCTCGGTCACCAAGGCCTTCATGCGCGCTTTCGAATGGCTCTCCGGTCCGGTCACCCATACCCAGTTGCCATCGGCGATACCGCGTTCTGCCGCATCGGCGGGATTGATCTCGACGTACATTTCCTGTTTCAGCTCCGCCAGCCATCGGTTCGAGCGCGTCTCCTCGCCGCCGCCTTCGTACTCGACGAGGCGGCCCGAACTCAAGATCAGCGGGAAATCCTTGGCGGTGCCTTTGTCGACGGCGGCTTTCTGAACAGTAAATCCCATGTTGGGTACGCGGAACTGCCGGGCATCGGGCAGCGTCGGATATTTGGAGACCAGATCCGGCCGCGGCGTATAAATCGGTTCGCGATGTACCGGTACGGGGTCGGGCAGATTCCAGGCAATCATGCGCGCTTTGGCATTGCCATACGGGCTGCAGCCGTGTTTGATCGCCACGCGCTGAATCCCGCCGGATAGGTCGGTCGACCAAGATACGGTGTCCGGTTTGACCCCGCCCACGCGTTGAATGATCGCCATCTCCTGCGCCGTAAGATCCTTGTCCCAGCCGAGCTTTTTCAGCACGCCGAGGGTGAACTCAGGATATCCGTCCTTGATTTCCGAGCCCACCGAATAAGATCCGTCGGCAAGAAGGTTCTCATGAACCTCTTTCTCGATCTCCTGGCCGTTCTCCATAACCTTGCGTTTGACGACGCGCTCGACGCCAAAACGCGCGCGAAACGTACCGCCGCCATCGGCTACCGACAGATTGGTGTTGTAGAGCAGGGGTGTGCCCGGGTGTCTCAAGGCCGGCGTTCCCCAACACGGCCACGGAAGGCCGTAGTAATCACCACCGACCTCGGGATCATTCTTCGGCGCTCTCATGGTCACCAAGTCGAACTTGTGTTGGTTCTTCATATGCGCCTTGAGGCGCTCGGGCGACTGCCCGCAATAGCCGGTGGACCAGCCGCCGCGATTGATCTCGCGCAGAATATCCTCCGCGGACACCGCCCCATTCTCGACCTTGATGTTTTTGAACAATTGATCGGCGAACCCCAGCTTGCGGGCGAGCAGGTACATGATGTCGTAGTCGTTCTTCGATTCGAACACCGGCTTCACGATCTGCTCGCCCCACTGCAGCGATCTATTGGAAGCGGTGCGCGATCCCTCCATTTCGAAACTGGTGCAGGCCGGCAGCAGATAAGTCCCGTTTTTACGCCCCGACAGCACAGCCCAACTTGTTGGGTACGGATCGCAAACCACCAGCAGCTCCAGCTTCTCAATGCCGCGCACCGATTCGGGCATACGCGTAATCGTATTGGCGCCATGCCCCATGACGAACATCGCCTTCAACGTGTCGGGCTGGCTCACTTGGTCCTTCGGCAGGAGCGTGGCATCGAACCACCGCGTACTGGGAATCCCGGGAGCTTCCATCAATTTTTTATCGGCGAAACGCGACAGCACCCAGTTGTAGTCGACCTCCCACACGCGGCACCAATGCTGCCACGCCTCTTCGGAAAGACCATAGTAGAGAGGAAGACTGGTCACATCGAGGCCGAGATCGGTCGCACCCTGAACGTTGGTGTGACCGCGGAAGATATTCGCGCCGCAGCCGTAACCGCCGACATTGCCGGTGGCAAGCAGCAAAAGGCAGCTGGCCCTGACATTCGCTGTGCCGGTCGCAAATTGCGTCTGACCCATCGCCCAGATCAATGTCGAGGGCCGTTCGGTTGCGAAGACTTCCGCCACGTGCCTGACCTGCGATTCCGGCAGTCCGGTAACGCGTTCGACCTCCGCCGGGGTCCACTTCTCGACCTCCGGCATAATGTCTTCCAGGCCATACACGCGCTGGCGCATGAACTCCTTGTCTTCCCAGCCATTCTTGAAGATATGCCAGAGCATGCCGTAGATGGTGGCGATATGCGTGCCGGGTCGCACGCGCAAGAACTCATTCGCGTGGGCTGCAGTGCGCGTCAGCCGCGGATCGATGACGATCATGTTGGCGCGGTTCAGCTCCTTGCCCTCGAGAATGTGCTGCAGCGAAACCGGGTGCGCCTCGGCCGGATTGCCGCCCATGATCATAATGGTCTTGGAGTTGCGAATGTCGTTGTAGCTATTGGTCATCGCCCCATAGCCCCAGGTATTGGCGACACCGGTGACGGTGGTGGAATGACAGATGCGAGCCTGGTGATCGGAATTGTTAGTGCCCCAGAAGGCGGCGAACTTGCGGTTCAGGTAGGCCGCTTCATTGGTGAACTTGGCCGATCCCAACCAGTAGACCGATTCAGGGCCCGACTTCGCTCGCACCTCCAGCAGTTTGTCGCCGATTTCATCGATAGCCTTGTCCCAGGCAATTCGATGCCATTGACCGTCGATTAATTTCACCGGATAGCGCAGTCGCCGCTCGCCGACCACATCGTCACGCACGGCCGCACCCTTGCAGCAGTGCGAACCGCGATTAATCGGGCTGTCAAAATCCGGTTCTTGGCCAATCCAGACGTCATCCGCGACTTCAGCGATAACCGAGCAGCCCACCGAACAGTGAGTGCAGATGTTCTTGCGGCGCGAGACTGTGGCGCCTGGCGGCGGCGGCGCGCCGGCCGTCGCTTTGCGCACGCTTCCCAGTGGCAGCGTGCCGAGCCCGGCTAGACCACCGGCGATAACGCCCGAACGACGCAAGAAGGACCTACGGTCAAGGCCACCCTGAGGCTCGCGTGCGATTGCCGGGCTACCTGCTCCGCGCCGTTGCTGGCCTTCCGTTCTCTTGATGAGCATGAGGTCACTTCACCGGATAGCGATTGACTCGGTAAAACGTCTGAACTTCCGGCGAGTTCGCCTGATACTGCGGTTTGCGTTTGTCGCGCCTAAGCTCAGTGGGAGTGGGGGTGGACGCGGCGCCCATCGCGACCACGGTACCGGAAACCGTCACCGCGAGAAGCAGGTCACGACGACGAATCAGAGTTTTGCGCTGCTCGTCCACGGGATTCCGTCCATAATCTTGCCATCGTAGATGATGCACTCGCTGGAGAAGCGCAAATGCCGCACCGCCTCAGCCAATATTCAGCACCCCTCGGCGATAAGTCAATGGAATTAAGCAAAAAAATGCACCGCCACTGGCGAGATCGTCCTACCCGGAGATGTTGCCCCCGATCCGCGCGCGATGCTCGCGTACCGCGGCGATGAATTGCTCGCCGTACCGAGCGAGCTTCGCCGCACCCACGCCCGGCAGGGCCGCAAATTGGTCCAGGTCGAGCGGCATATGTTCTGCCATTGCACGCAGGGTGGAATCATGAAAAATGACATACGGCGGCAAGCGGTTCTCGTCAGCCAGTCGTTTGCGAAGCGCCCGCAAGCACTCGAACAGAGAATCGTCCGAGGTGGTTGATGCGCGTGCGCCACCTTGAGGGGCGGTCGATGCGCGTATGCCACCTTGAGACACACGCGCCGGCCTCACGGTACGCGCAATGCTCACCGGCCGCTCGCCGCGCAGCACCCGCCAGCTTTGCTCGTTGAGCGATAACACTGAATAGCCGTCCTGTGCTTCGCTGATCAGACCTTGATGCAGGAGCGCGCGCGCCAGGTTGCGCCATTCGTCGACCCGGCGATGTTTGCCGATGCCGTATACACTCAACGCATCGTGACCGGCCGAGAGCACGCGTTCGGTCTTCGCGCCACGAAGAATGTCGATGATGTAGGCTGCGCCGAAGCGTTGGTGGCGCTGAGCCAATCGCGCAACGCAGGATAGGAACTGCTTCGCCTCCTCGCTCCAGTCCTCGATGGCCCGCGGTTCGCTGCAGTTGTCGCATGCTCCGCACGAGCCCGAGAACAACTCACCGAAATAACGCAATTGCACGGCACGACGGCATTCGGTCGAGTCGGCGAATTGCAGCACCTGGCGCAACTGCTGACGGGCGATACGCTGCTCGTTCTCCAGGGGTTCACCGGCCGCGTCCACCTTCTGCTGAATCAGAAACTCGGCCGTACGGATGTCCGCGCCGCCAAAATACATGGTGCAGTTTGCTGGATCGCCGTCGCGACCCGCCCGGCCTGACTCCTGGTAATAGCCTTCCAGGGTGCGAGGCAAATCGTAGTGCACGACCCAGCGTACATCGGGCTTGTCGATACCCATGCCGAACGCAATTGTCGCGACGATGACTTGCAGATCGTCGCGAATGAAGGCGTCCTGGGTATCGCGGCGGGTGACGGGGTCGAGTCCCGCGTGATACGGCGCAGCGCGGATGCCTTCGGCATGCAGCATGGAAGCCAGTTCATCGACGCGCCGTCGCGACAGGCAATAGACGATGCCGGCACCACCCTTCTTAGCCAGCGACAGCAACTCACGGTAGGAGGTTTTGTCCTTGGGGCGTACACGATAGAAAAGATTTGGCCGATTGAAACTTGCCACATGTACGGCCGGATCGCGCAGCTCTAACTGCGCGATGATGTCGGTACGCACGCGCGCTGTGGCCGTCGCAGTGAAGGCGAGCAGCGGAACTTCGGGATGCCGCCGTCGCAGCCGGGCGAGCTGACGGTACTCGGTTCGAAAGTCATGTCCCCATTCCGATACGCAATGCGCCTCGTCGATGACGAAGGCGTTGATGCCGATACCTGAACACAGACGGTTCAGGGGGCCGTCGAGAAATTCCTGCAACAGCAAGCGTTCCGGCGCGAGGTAGAGCAGTTTGTATTCGCCGCGGAGCAGCGCCTGCGTTCGCCGCCTGATCTCGGCGGCGTCGAGGCTGGAATTGATGAACGCTGCGGGAATGCCGTTGTTCTGCAACTGGCGGACCTGATCCTGCATGAGGGCGATCAGCGGAGAGACCACCAGCGTTACGCCCGGCTGCAATAGCGCCGGCAACTGAAAGCAGAGCGATTTTCCGCCGCCGGTGGGCATCAGCGCGAGCACGTCGCGGCGCGACAGTACATCGCGCACGATCGCTTCCTGGCCTGGGCGGAAGCAATCGAACCCGAAGCAGCGCTTGAGGGCCGCAGTCAACTCGCCGGGTGTGGCAGCATCCGGGGTCGCACGCTGAGTCCAGCGATGAGGTGAGCTAGTTGTGGACACCTACTCAGTGTAACGCTGGCGCTGCCGCGACGCGACGCATCCGCCTCACGATCAAATCACCCGCGCTTTCCTGCCAACTCCGCGCGACTCTCCGCCCATGATTTCCATGCAAAACTCGATGAACGCGCGCACTTTCGCTGCGCGGTGAAGCCGAGAGGGATAGATCGCGTAAAGGGGGAAGCGCTCATCCGACCATTCTGGAAACAGTTCGACCAGCCGGCCGCTGTCCAGAAGATGCCTGCATCCCAGTTCGAGGACCTGGGCGATTCCGGCACCGGCTTCGCATGCGCCAATCAACGTCCCCGAGTCAGAAACCAGAAGGCGCCCTTTGACCTGAAGCGCGATCACCTCTTTCCTCCGTCTGACCTCCCAGTCGTAAGGCCTGGCGTTTGCCGCATCGTAGAAATCGATGCAATCGCATGCCTCGAGGTCCTTCGGGTGGCGGGGTCGTCCATGGGTTTTGATATACGAAGGTGAAGCTACGGTCAGTACCCGCGTTTCAATGAGTTTTCTAGCGACGAAGGAGCCGACCGGCGGTTCGCCGAATCGCAGAGCGAGATCAAATCCGTCGGCGACAAGATCGCCCACTGAATCCCTCATGATCAACTGCGCCGAAACATCCGGATAGCGCGTCAGAAACGCTGCGAGATGTGCTGACAGGACGATGCGAGCGAAGTAGGGATCGATGTTGACGCGCAACCGTCCGAACACCTTGTTGGCGGACCCGGACGCTGCAATGGCCGCCTCCTCGATACCCGCTAGATGCGGCCCGACTTGTTCATAGAAACGCCGTCCTTCGTCGGTCAGCGAGAGCGAGCGAGTGGTGCGTGCCAGTAGCCGCGCGCCGACACGTTGTTCTAAACGCGAGAGTGCCCGGCTGACCCCCGAGGGCGACAGTCCCAAGGCTTCCGCGGCCCGCGCGATCGTCCCAGCCTCGACCACGGCGATGAGCACCGTCAGGCCAGAAAGCAGCTTGCTGTCGAAGGCCATAAGATTCCTGCCAAAAAGTCACGACTATCTTCACATAAACGCTGTTGTAGCATGAATGGTAACGAGAGATATTGATACCTACCGCGCCAGAGCGTGATCTTTCAAGGAGCAGCGAATATGTATGCAGTTACCGGAATCACTGGGAAAGTCGGGGCCGCAGTGGCCCGCAGTCTTCTTTCCGCGGATCAACCCGTCCGCGCCGTCGTCCGAGATCGAGGCAAGGGCGCCGCATGGGCAGACCTTGGCTGCGACGTTGTGGTCGCGGATCTTGTGGACGCAAGCGAGCTGGCCAAAGCCTTTGAAGGGACGGAGGGTGTCTTTGCGATGCTGCCGCCGGTGTTCGACCCGACGCCCGGATTTCTCGAGGCCAGGAAATACATTGCGTCGATGTACACAGCTCTTGCCGAAGCGAAGCCGAAGAAGGTCGTGGTTCTCTCGACCATCGGCGCCGACGCGCCGCAACCCAATTTGTTGAGCGCCCTCGGTCTGATGGAGGATGCCTTCAAATCCCTGCCTATGCCCGTTACATTCCTGCGCGCCGCATGGTTCATGGAAAACGCCGCATTGGACATCGCTTCGGCCAGGGAAGGAAATATCCAGAGCTACTTACAGCCGCTGGATCGCCGCGTCCCGATGATCGCCACGGATGACGTCGGCCGCACGGCTGCCGCGCTGCTGCAAGAGAGCTGGGAGGGACGGCGCGTGGTCGAACTGGAGGGCGAACAGCGCGTGTCGCCGAATATCCTGGCCGACGCGTTCGCCAAGGCGCTTACGCAAGCGGTGCGGGCGCAGGCCGTGCCGAGAGATCGGTGGGAATCAATCTTCCGCGCGCAGGGCATGAAGAATCCAACCCCCCGCATGCAGATGATCGACGGATTCAACGCCGGCTGGATCGACTTTCCGAATCTCGGCGCGAACGCGCGCAAGGGCTCCATCGGCATCGATCAGGCCATTGCCACCCTGATCCAAAGAGAGCACGCATGAACCACAGTGCTTACATCAATGAAAATCAACAATGCTGGTAAGCTTGCACGCGAGAATCGCAACCAGGGAACGCCGCCGTGATCCGCAAATTAACCTGTACCGCCGGCTTGTGCGCGTTGATCGCACCTGCCGCTTATGCCGTAACCGTCTCGGTGCCGGAAAAATCGCAACCCGAGAGCATCACGGTTGCACCCAATGGCGATCTCATCCTCGGTAGTGCGGGGAGTTCGAAAATCTACCGGGCCAAGAAAGGCTCGGACAAAGCCGAGGTTTTCATCGACGTCAGCGCCGATGGTGCCGGTACCTTCCTCGGCGTGCTGGCGGACGCATCGACCCCCATGCTGTGGGCATGCCAAATATTTCCAACCGCGCCCGGGAGCGCTCCCCGCAGTGCGTTGCGCGGCTTTGACCTGAAAACAGGCGCCGCCAAATTTCGTTGGGAGCTCCCCGGCGAGAAGAACCTGTGCAACGACTTCGTGGTCGGGCCCGACAAGGCGCTGTACATCAGCGACACACTCGGCGCGAAGATCTGGCGCCTCAAGCATGGCGCAGCGGCGCCGGAAATGTTCAGTGATGATCGTACCCTGTACGGCATAGACGGCATCACTTTCATCGGCGACTCGCTTTACGAGAACAACGTGATCTTCAACAAACTCTATCGCGTTCCAATCGACGCCGGCGGCAATGCCGGCAAACCGGTGGACATCTGGATGGACAAGCCCGTCAAGGGACCGGACGGCATGCGCGCCGCAAATGGCAAATTGTTGCTCACGGAAAATGGCGCGGGCAAAGTCGATGTGGTCACAGTCAGCGGTGATACCGCGACGATCAGCGTGCTTCAGGAAGGCTTGGCCACGCCGACCGCAATCGAACCTGCCGGCGATACGCTCTGGTACGGTGAGCGTGCGGCCGATCGTGCGCATTCGATGCCGCTGCCCAAATAAGACGGACCCCGCGGCGCGCAAGGCAACCGGCGATTTTAGGGCGCCTGTCTCGACTCGGTCACTGATCGGATCTTCTCCGCATCAGCGGGCGTGACCGGATTGTAGACAACCATGTTCAGATCCGGCCGGCCATCGACCGCGAACACGGAATATTCAAAAGCGATCGGGCCGAGTTTCGGATGCCTTATGTGCTTGACAGCCTCGCCATGGCCACGAAGATCGTTGTCCCGCCAGAGCGCCTTGAACTCTGGGCTGAGCCGGCAGAGCTCGTCGACAAGGGGTTGCACCTCCGCCGCCGCTCCCGCACGTGCCGCGTCCACCCGGAAGGCGCTGACCACATGGCGTGCCACACTTTCCCAATCGTACTGGGCAGCGCGGACGACAGGATCAAGGAAGATGAAGCGCAGGACATTGCGCTGCTTCGCCGGCAACGAACCATAATCGGTCAGGAACACAGTCGCCGCCCGGTTCCACGCGATCACGTCCCAGGTGGCGGTCCTGATGAGGGCGGGGCTGGGCTCAAGCGCGTCGAGTACGCGTTGCAGCCGAGGTGTGACGACTTCGTCCTTGCGGTAGCGCACTTCAGGCGGGCGGCCGAGCCCGAGCAGAAAAAGATGTTCGCGCTCCACATCGGTCAGCATCAACGCACGCGCAATCCGATCGAGCACCTGTGCTGAGGGCGCGCCTCCGCGTCCCTGTTCGAGCCAGGTGTACCAAGTCGGGCTGATATTCGCGCGCTGCGCTACTTCCTCGCGGCGCAGCCCCGGCGTGCGGCGGCGCTTCGGTGCGAAGCCGAAGGCCGACGGATCGAGCTTCGCGCGGCGATCCTTCAGATAGGTCCCAAGTAAACTTTCGGTCGCGATGTGTTGCCCAGCCTATTAGCAGTTATACCAGGATAATCCCGCAGCGACGGCTGCGCTGGTCGAACGCGGCATGCGCGCATCGACCGTCCGGCTCGCTCCATCGGTCCATGGTCATGGCGATCACGGCTTCGTACCGATTCTGATCGGGATCGCGCGCGAGAAGGGCGTGTCCGCCTATATCGGCGATGGGCGGAATCGCTGGCCGGCCGTGCACCGCCTCGACGCCGCCCGCGTCTATCGGCTTGCGCTCGAGCGCAGCGCGGCAGGGCCCTTCCATGCCGTTGACGAAGAGGGCGTACCTTTCAAGGCGATCGCCGAGGTGATCGGACGCCGCCTGAACATCCCGGTCGTCTCGAAGTCGCCTGACGAAGCGGCCGCGCACTTCGGCTGGTTCGCCATGTTCGCGGGCATAGACGCCCCGACCTCGAGCACGCGTACTCGGTCTCAGCTCGATTGGCGACCCGAACAACCGGGGCTCATTGCCGATATCGACCACTCGGCCTATTTCGCCTAGGCGCTCAGCGCTCGACGACGATCAAGCCATCATTGGCTACAATGAAGCGAGGAGGAGTTTGGAATGCTGATACTCAAGCCGAACTGCGAATGCTGCAATCGCGATCTGCCGCCCCACTCCGCCGAGGCTTGGATATGCAGCTTCGAATGCACATTCTGCACCCAGTGCGTCGCGGAGAAGCTGGATGGGCGCTGCCCCAATTGCGGAGGGGAATTTGTGCGCCGGCCGATTCGCCCGGCCGCGGCGCTCAAACAATATCCCGCCAGCAGCGATCGGGTGTTCCGGCCGCAGGGCTGCGAGGCTAAAGATCACGCGCGACAGATTTAGTGCCCATCGTTGACTACGACGTCAGGACGCCGCCGCGATCGAACTTTAATCTCAATGTTTCAGTAATTTTATCGCGCAGCGAGCCGAGCAGGCCTGCCGTCTGCGCGTAACTCGGCCATTCCTTAACTGTTTCCATCACCTCGCTGAGAATGGTCTCAGACCTTCCGCGCTTGAGTCCCGCCACTTGCGCGACCGCCTTGAGATCCTCGCGGGTGAAGGCATCACTCTTGCCGTTGATTGTCATTTGGTGACGGCTCGTCCAGAGACCTGTCGGGTTGTATGCGTACGTAACATCAAACGCGGGTGACAGCGACCACGCGCCCGCCTTGTCCATCAGGAATGCAATATTCTTTACATGATCGTCTTGGTTGCGGGCGACAACGTTGAAGATCATCCGGCGAAACTGTTGTTCTAGGGCGTGCATGGACAGGCCCAGACGCTTGATCACGTCAAAGGCCTGCTCGTAGGAGTAAGCGCCGGCGGAGTTGAAATCGAAGTGCGCCAGCGCAGCGAGGGACTGCATGTGCAGTTTGGCGCCGTCACTCAGACGATCGAAACGTCGCGTCATGAAATGACGCCGGCCGCCCTCTTCCATCAATCCACATTCAGACATCTCGACACCGGCATCAGCCGCCATCAGCGCGTACGCATATTCGATGACCGTATAGCCCTTGGGATCCTCGAGTTCCTTGTCCTTGTTTGCACTGACTCCGTCGAACTTGAGCAGCCAGTAATCGAAGCCGGCCGGCGCTTTCACCTGCCCCGAGCGCACTTCGTTTGTGTCTCGATTCCACGCAACAATGGCCTTCGCCCGCGCACCCCCGGCCGAGGTGCCCACACGCAGCATTTCCTGCAGCCCCTCATGCCGGTGACCGGGAGCAAACGACACTTGCAGCGAGGTGCGATGCGTGAGCACTTCGGATGCGAGTTTGACCAGCTCATCTACCCGTATCTTGGCCGATCGCTGCAGTGGCGGCCCCTTCGCGGGCGCGAACTCGAGCGCTCCCATTCCGCGAACACCGATGTAGCAGAGCCGCTCAACTGCGTTGAAGTCCTCGGGCCGTCTACCCTGGGTGGCGAGCCATGCATCGATCAGTGCATTGCCAAACTTGTCCGGCAGCGAATCGGCGAGCAGGCCCGGAAGGCCGTGGAAGGACAGCTCCGCCAGGGATGGAAACTGATAAATCCGTGGCGACAGCGGCATGCTGATCGGCGAGAGTTCAATGCCGCTGGCGAGAAAGGAGGGATCGTATTGAAATGCGGACGTACGGGCACCCTCCTCCAGAGAGACCGCGCCGATCGATCGACCCCACAGCCGCACTTCCGCCACTGTTGCCATACGTTAATCCCGCCACTTCCAGGGCGCGGCCGGTTTAGGTGGCGCCGTGCCGTCGGGTGGCCGCCGCGAATGCCCCACGCGCTTACGCGTACGACCTCGGCTCTTCAGGAGCATCAGCGGGCTTTGCGGTGAATCAGGCACGAGTTGATCCAGCGCCCCGAAGAGTTTCAGCACCCGTAGAGCACGCAATAGGAGAACGAAGTCGGTACTGTGGCCTGCCTCGATCCGCTCCACCGTGCGCTTGGAGATACCCGCTTCCTCGGCAAGCTCTGCTTGCGTCAATCCCGCATCGATTCGGCGACGCTCTAATCGGCTGCCGATTTCATGCAGAACTGCCATGTCTGTTAGCTCGGATATGATTTTCATCCTATTTCTCCGCGAGAAACGCCGCGTTCAACTCGCCTATATGGGCTATTTGAGCGATTTATCAAAATATACTCGCCCTATAAGACGAATATTAGCGGTTGATATAATATACATTAAATCGTCTATTCAGACGACTAAACTGTATTAAATTTTATTATTCGCCTATTTCGGCGATTAATATACCCCCCCCCATTTTTACCGAACTATCGGATTTGGCCTATCGCGTTTGCGTGGCCGTGGGGCTACCGCAGAGTATGGCGGCGCGCATCGGCGCCGCGACTATGCAATGGCTTAAGCGCGTCTGACGATCAGCTTTGGTTAAGGACTTTGAGTTCCTCGATTTGCGATGCGTTGCGCATGCGCTTGATCTCTTCATCGCAATGATAGTCGGTTGCGGGTCCCCTGAGCACAACCGTTCCGGTCTGGTCGTGTCCCTTGATCCAAATGAGTTCATACAGCGGGCTGGAGGTCAGCGCGCTCAAGAAGCTCGGGTCACGAGGATTGGGAACATCCAGCGTCACCCTAATCAACAGTCGGGCGTGGCATCTATCCGGTGTCGCGCTCTGGACTTTGTTGACGCCAAGCATTGCCGCGACCGCGCCGACCGCAATCAATGCGGCACGCATCTTAGATCCTTCGGTATGCATTTATGTCGCTCCGAGTATCCTTCGAGGATTGTAGCACTCGCCACCGTGCCCCCACCTACCGCTGTAAATCACGCTCGAGGACGTCGGCAATTCGAGCGCTGATGCGGCTCGCCTCCTCGCGCAGGGCAACAATTTCAATTTCTAGGATATAGCGTAGGTCGGAATTCTTCTCGCTCAGGTCCCGCTCCGTCTCGAGGCGCGTCGCTTCGTCGGACAACAATCGTTGCCGGCCGTAAAGGACATCGAGATGATCCTGGGCACCAATTGGCATTCCGCAACTTTACGCGCTCCAATGCGCTGTTTCTTATGAAATTACGGTGAGCAGTTAAATTGCATTAACATCGGGTACGTGCAGTCTGGGGAGGAAGCAATGATTACAATATCGCGGCGTGGTTTTCTCGTGGCGGGAGCAGTATTCGGCGCACAAGCCATGGGCGCCGGCAGTGCCCGGCCCTTCTTCCGGCGCACCGGCTTACCCATAGGGCTGCAGCTTTATACCGTCGGCGAAGATCTTAAACGCGACTTTGACGGCACTTTGGCTGCGGTCTCGAAGATCGGTTATCGAACCGTAGAACTGGCCGGCCTGGCCGATCATTCTGCCGCCGATTGGCGCCTGGCGCTGGATCGCACGCAGCTGAAATGCCCCTCAATACATGTTCCACCGCACTCTAAAACCGGTGTAAACCTCGATGAACTCGGGGCGCTCGCGGAGGTTGCGCATACTTTAGGGATAGGAACCGTTGTTTGTCCGATGTTCAACATTCCGGAGCGCCTCACCGCGCAGGCACAGTCCGCCGAAGAGAGGGGCAAAATGCTGGCGCGCCTCGGAGCCTCGATGACACTGGACGATTGGAAGTGGAACAGCGATTACCTGAATAAGAAAGCCGCGGCACTGAAGCCATACGGGCTTCGGTTCGCGTACCACAATCACAACGTCGAACTCGCGCCCGTCGGCCGCAGCACGGGACTGGACCAACTGATACAAGACACCGATCCCACACTCGTCACATTCGAAATGGACGCCGGTTGGGTGGTCGCAGCCGGCGCCGATCCGGTGGTGCTATTGGCTGCATATCCGAATCGATTTTCGGCGATGCATGTCAAAGACGTCAAAGCCAGCACGCGGCCGAATTTCAGCTTGCAGCAAGATCCATGCGAAGTCGGACAGGGCATCATCGATTGGAAGACTTTGCTGGCGAAAGCCTATCAGGCGAACGTGCGCCAATTCTATGTTGAGCAAGAGCCGCCGTTTAGCAAGCCAAGGATTGAAGCCGTCGGCATCAGCTTCAACTACCTCAACGCACTGGTCGCGTAATTGTCATGTCCAAGCGCACAGCTGCCGCGGCGAAAATTCGGATAGGCGTCGGCGGCTGGACCTATGAGCCCTGGCGCGGCACGTTCTATCCTGAAAATCTACCTCAGAAGCGCGAGCTCGAACACGCCAGCCGCCAAGTTACATCGATCGAGATCAACGGTACGTACTACGGGTCGCAGAAGCCGGCGAGCTACACGAAATGGCACGATGAAACCCCGGATGATTTCGTGTTTTCCCTGAAGGCGCCGCGCTACGCCATGAATCGGACGGTGCTTGCCGAAGCGGGCGGCACCATCACACGATTTTTCAACAGCGGCGTCACCGAACTCAAGGAGAAGCTGGGCCCGATCAATTGGCAGTTCCTGCCGACCAAGAAGTTCGATGCCGCCGACTTCGAGGCCTTTTTAAAGCTGTTACCCCGCGAGATCGCAGGGCGTCGGTTGCGTCACGCCGTTGAGGTTCGACACGAGAGTTTCCGGACGCCGGAATTTATCGCGCTCGCGCGCAAGTATGGCGTTGCCGTTGTCATCGCGGGCGATTCCAGTTACCCGCAAATCGCCGATCTTACGGCGCCGTTCGTCTATGCGCGCATCATGGGAACCAAAGCGAGCGAAACGGCGGGTTATTCCCATGCGCAGCTGGAGCGCTGGGCGGCGCGCGCGCGTGCATGGGCCTCAGGCTCAGTACCGGATGACCTCGAGTACGTTGAACTGCGCCGCGGCGACGATGAACCCCGCGACGTATTCCTCTATGTGATCAGCGGCCACAAGGTGCTCAACCCGGCCGCAGCCACGTCGCTGATTCATTTGTGTACTGGAATGTCGATATAGCTGTCGCTATACCAGCGGATCTTGATGGGAATTTTACCATCGGCGATGGACTCTTCGCTCACATCGCCGCCAGTACCGTAGTTGATCTCGCGATCCGGCCGTTTGCCGATACTGAGCACCAGGGCGATGCGGCTGCCGGCCTGAAGCTGCCGGCTGGTGAGTCGTTCGCTCTTGAATATCAGTTTTTGGCGCTCGCCCGCCTTGAGAAGATGACGATGCGTGCGATCCTTAGCATAGCTGGCGCGCACCTCGTAGGTCGGACCGAAAAGCCGCACATAGTCGCCGTTTGCCAGCACTTCATAGAGCGTGATGTTCAAGTCCAGATCCATTTTGTTCACTTCAAAATCAAGGCATCCGGAAAACAGGCCGCTGAACGCGCTCGCCTGAGATAAAGGCTCGCTCACGAAAATCGTGGCGAAACGCGCGGCAAGACTCTTGCTGATGAGATCTGTGGGCGGTGTCCAAGCTGCATCCCTTCGGTCGACAAGGTTCACGTTCTGCGGCACGAACGCCTCCTTGGTCTTTTTGCGCAGACTCAAGCGACGATCCGCTCCGGAACCGGCCGCATCGAGGTAGTACCTGAGTGATCCGCCGGCCATGGCATCGATTGAGGCTGCGTGCCGCCATTCATTGGCTCCCATCAGCTCGTAGTTGACGCGGTCGGACAATTCCGCCGGCAATCCGGCATCTTTGAAAACGTGATCGAACCACTGATAACGCAGCTCGCGAAAATCGACGAGCGCGACCGCATCCAGTTGGTAACCATGCAAATCGGCCGGGGCTCCCGCGCGCAACATGGTCTCATCATATGGCCCGATGAGCAGAGTGTGGTTGGCATGCGGGTTATACCGATGATGCTGCGTGAACAAATACAAATCGCCCGGTGCACTGGCAGCGAAGTAGCCGGTCATGGTGAGAACCGGAATGTCGATGCGGGTAAACTCCTGCCGGTACGGCAGGAACTTTTGCCAGTACGCGTCATAGCTCGGATGATTCAGCCAGCGAATGAACACCGGGTTGGGCTTTCCGTTCAACCGGCCTAAATCGCGGTAGCGTCTGCCGCTGCGATACCACTTCTCATTGAGTGCCCGCCACTCCGGCGCGTCAGCGGGATCAGGTTCCTCCAGGCGCGCCGCGTCTGTCATCTGCAATGACCATCCGTACGCAGAATTTTGAAAGATACCGCCTTCCATTGGAAGGCCAATCCCAGGCACCACCGATGCCGATGTGGCAATCGCTTTGAGCGCCTTGGGCAATTTCTTGGCGGCCGCCCAAGGTGCGTATCCGCCGTAGCCGTCGCCATAAGCGCCCACGCGCCCGTCGCTCCAATCCTGTTTTGCAATCCAATTGATAACTTCACGCACATCGGCGCCGCTGAATTCAAACGGATCGATTACCGCCGCGTCTTTTCGTTTCGCGACGCTGTAGGCGACGATGCCCGCATAGCCGTGGGCGGCGCTCTCCTTGGCATCGCCCTGTGCTTCGCTTGCCGCAAACTCGAGTAGCGCCGGCAGGGGCTTGTTCGAGCCAGTCGGCCGGATCACCGTGAGTGAAATCCTCGCGCCGCCACCGGTTTCAATGAGGATGCCGCTGTCAGTGGTGTAGCGCCGGTGATCATCTTCGGCATTCAACAAAACCACCAACGCGCCGAAGGTTCGATGCGCATCAAAGGCGACGTATTTCCAGATCAGGTCGATGGCTTCGGATTCTCCAATGCGGTCCTTGGATCGGTACTGATCGAGCGCCGTTTGCAGCGCCTCCCGATAGGCCGAGGGAGGCGTACCGAGCCAGCGTGCGACGGCAAGGGCGTCGTGAGCCTCGAGATGTCGCATAGATTCTCGATAGGAACTGGTAAAGGCATCGGCAAAGGTAACTTTGTTTTCAATCTCCAGTGCCTTGGCGTGTGCATAGATATCGAATACCAGCGCACGGCTGACCGGATGACCGAAGTCCGATTTTCGCCGCCTATCGCGCAGCGACTGCCGCGAAATGTCCGCCGCCGTGTAATCGCCGACGGCCAATTGCAGCGCGGATAGATTGGCAAGGTATCGCTCGGCGTCAGGGTCTTGATAGACAGGAATGAGCCGGGATGCCAGGTCTCTGATGGCGGCGGCGGCGTCCGACGGCGAAGCCGGGGCCCGAAAATCGAAATTCTGCGCCCCCCACGATGGCGCGGCGGCAATAAACAAAAATACCGCCAGCGTTAGCAATGCCTCGACCAGGCGGAAACGAACCTCGGTGACCTGGGTCATTGGGTCTTTCCGCGCTCGATACGCGATGCCGCCCGCTCAACATCACCGATGTGTTCCTCTGCCGTTGGGGACTGCCTGGGTGCTTTGACCAGGTGCAGAACCGCCGAGAATAGATCGTGCGCCTCCCCCGGACCGCCGATATGGATGATGCCAGTGGCTTTGAGCTCCTTGGTAAAGACGTCGATGACCAGTTCGAGCACATCATCGTCGAGCAAACCAAAGGTCCCGTCGATGAGCACCCAGGGCGGCGTCTGAATCAACATGCGCGCGAATACCAGACACAACTGTTCATCTTGGCTCAATTCGCGATCCCAACGACGGGTCTCATCGAGCAACGGCGCCAAGCGTTCGAGGCCCAAACGAAACAACGCGCGGGTAAAAGCCTCGCTGCTGAAGCTCTCCGCCTTCAAGGGATACGCAAGCACTTCTCGCAAGCTACCCCGGGGCAAATATGGCGTGCCGCGCGGCAGGTAGAAAATCTGTTCGCCGCGCGGGCGAATTATTCGGCCGGAACCCCATGGCCACAGGCCCGCCAAGGCGCGGAAAAACTGCGTCTTGCCGGTTCCCGGCGCGCCGAGCACCAATACGCGCGCGCCCGCCTCGATGACGACCTTGGGTTCCTTGAGCAAGTCGGCATGGGCGGAAGAGACGCTTTGAATGTTTTCAATTCTAATCCTGCCGGGATCGCCCTCCTCGTACACAATCCGGCTTTCAAATCCGCGCGGCTCATCCGTGGTGATCACGGCTTGGCGGAAATTCGCAACGCGAAGCAATGTCGCGCGCCAATCTGCGATGACGCTGAAATTATCGACGAACCAGCGCAACGATGATTGCGCTTGGGTGAACGCCGCTGCGGCCATCATCATGCCGCCGAATGAAACCTTTCCGGTGAAATACAGCGGCGCGGCCACGAGTATCGGCGCAACCTGGGTGATCCAGCCGAATCCGGCAGTCACCCACTCGAGATTTGTGTGACCCCACACGATGCGGCGCGTTGCGCGCAGCGCATCCGCCAGGCGCCGCTCGATGCGGCGTCTCTCGTCTTGCTCTCCCGCGGCGAGCGAAATCGCATCGACATGCTCATTTACGCGCACCAGCGAGAAACGCAAGTCGGCTTCACGGGCATAGCGATCGGCGTTGCGATTGATGAGGCCTCGACCGACCCAATAGCTGAGCAGCGAACCTGCGCTGGCGTAGATGATTGCGGCCCACAGCATGAAGCCGGGAATCAGATAATCCCGATCTTCAAAATGAACGCTGAAGGTGCTCGACAGCCGCCAGAGAATGCCGGCAAAGGTACCGAATAAGATGGAGGCCTGAAACAGGCCTATACCTAAGCTGCCGGACAACTCGCAGAGTTTTCTTGCATCTTCGTGAATGCGCTGATCTGGGTTGACGCCCATGCTGCCGGTGTTGGCCAGCCAGAATGCCCGGCGCGGCAGCATCCAATCCCGCAGAAGACTGCCGACCAGGCCCTCGCGCAACCTGACCTGCAGCATCTCCCCAAGCCACCTCTGCAGTACATTGAGCGATAGGATGCAGCCTGCGATAACGAAAAAAACGCCGAGCTGAAACAGAAATTCCCGAAAGTCACGGCGCGACAGTGCGTCGTAAAAAGGCTTATTCCAGCTGTTGAGGCGAATCTGGCCGTAAGCTGTTGTCACGATGACAAGGACGAGCTCGACCAGCAGGATCACGATCTTTTTGCCCACGGGCGAACTCGAGATCGCCCGGATCATCAGGGATAGTTGCCGCAGGAAGCCTAGTTGGACCGTTTTGGCTTGCGCTGCGGCGCGCGTATTTTTTGCTGCGGGATCTGTCACGTGCTCAGCGCCCCTTCCGATGGGACTTTACACGGTTGTGTGAGCTGTCGTCGCGTTCACGGCGTGTAATTCCTACACCAGACGCGCGACGGTATAGCAGCGTCACTCTTGCAAGGCTTTGCGAAGCACGGACACTCCGCGGCGAATATCCGGCAGATCGACCGTGCCATACCCGAACACCAGCCCCACCTGGGTTTGCGGCCCGAGAAAGTAGCGGCTTAGGGTATGAATCTTGACTTGCTGCTGAAGCAGCGCATGCGCCAGCGTTTCAAGCTCAACGCCTGGGTGGCCCAACGCGGCGATGTGCATGCCGTAGAAGGACGGAATCGGGAGCAGCCACTCGTTAAGTTTGTCCTGCACCAGATCCAGCAGCAGTTGGCGGCGCTGCCTGTAGATGTCGCGCATTCTCCGGACGTGGCGCGTCAAATGACCCTCGGCGATGAATCCTGCAACTGCGCTTTGAATCGGCGTCGGACAGTGCCAATCCAAGCAATTCTTTGCGGCAGTAAGCGTACTCATCGCCCAACTCGGCGCAACGATGAATCCTAATCGCAGCGCTGACAGCATGCACTTGGAGAAGGTGCCGACGTAGAACACGACGTCCGCTGCTTGAGAGGTGCGCAACGCCGGCAACGGACTGCCTTCATAGCGAAATTCCCCGTCATAGTCATCCTCAATGATGACTGCCCCGCGTTCGCGCGCAAATTCGATCAGGGCCTGCCGCCTGCGCAGGGACATCGTCACGCCAAGGGGAAATTGATGGGACGGAGTAACGCAAATAACTCCTACGTCGGATGGCAGCTGCTCGATGATCAGACCTTCCTCATCGATTCCCACGGGAACGAGTTTCGCGCCGGCGGCGGCGAACGCCACCCGCATCGGCGGATAACCAGGATCCTCCAATGCAACGGTAGTTTCATGAGGCGTGACCAGCGCCCTGGCGAGCAGATCGAATGCCTGCTGGGCCCCGGCGGTGACGAGGAAGTCTTCTGCCTGGCAAGCCACCGCTCGCGTGATGGCGATGTGCTTGATGATTGCCTTGCGAAGATGGTAGTTGCCTTGATTTCCCTGCGGACTTTTGTAGCTGGCCGGTTTTCGTTCCAGTCCGCGTAATTGCTTGGCGCTGACGCGGCGAAACACATCCAGAGGAAAGAGCCGTGAATCAACCATGGCGGGCCGAAAATCGGCCGGCGTGCCTTTGCGCGGGGGTGACGACTCGCTCGAATCCTGCCAAAAACTCATCGCCGCGGTAACATCGGCACGCAGCCAAAACGGGTTCAAGCGAAGTGCGCCTGCTTCCTCGGCGATTGGGCGTGCCGATGGCGCGCCCGCGGCCCGTTCTGAGACATAGGTACCCGCGCCATGGCGGCTCACGGCATGACCTTCGGTCACCAACCTTTCATATACTTCGGCCGCGGTATTGCGCGAAACACCGAAGAATGCCGCGGAATTTCGGGTAGCCGGCAATTTTGTCCCGGCCGCGAGACGGCCATCTAAAATGGCGGCCCGGAGCTCATGATGCAGTGTTCGTGACGCCTCACGCGAACCGCGAGGTTTGAGGTCAAGCTTGATTTCGAACAAGGGCTCAACCGCCCGCTTGCGTCGCAAACCCGTGTGGCCCAATTATTTTTCCCCTATGGCCATTCGTATGCGTTCGTTACCGGATCTCATCGACGACAGCTTAGCGCCCCGCGAGCATGACGGCCGACTTTTAGCCCGCGACGCTCCTGTAGGACGATCCCGACGCTGGGTTAAGGGATTCACTCTTGCGCCTGGCGCAGCCCCGGGAGCATAAATTGCGTGGAGAGTGCCAACAAAAAGGGATAACAATGTCGCGAGTACTAATTGCTGACGATCATGCCGTAGTAAGGGCTGGCTATAAGCAGTTCCTGGAGGCTGAGGCCGGCATCACGGCGATCGGCGAGACCGCAAGCGGCAATGAAACCCTAGATCAGCTGCGCAAGCATGAGTGGGATTTGCTGCTCATGGACATCCACATGCCCGACCGCAGCGGCTTGGACATCCTGAAGCATGTGACGAGCGGTTATCCCAAGGTGCGCGTGCTGATAATGAGCGGACTTCCCGAGGCCCAATACGCCCGAAACGTGTTACGCGCCGGCGCCAGCGGCTATCTCTCGAAAGGCGGCTCCCCGGAAGAGCTGTTGAAAGCGGTGCGCACGGTACTGGTCGGACGCCGATATGTGAGCGCTTCGCTCGCGGAGTCAATGGCGGCCGACCTCGAATCGACGCACGATCAAAATCAACCGCTGCACGAGCGGCTGTCGGTTCGAGAGTTCCAAATATTCGGCAAGCTCGCGGCCGGCGATGGGGTTGGAGAAATCGCGGACGAACTGAGCCTGAGCGTAAAAACGGTGAGCACCTACCGCTCGAGAATCTTGGAGAAAATGAATTTCAGCAGCAATGCAGACATGACCGCTTACGCATTGCGCAACGGACTCATCCTGTAAGCCAGCTCTTGGAGAGATCCCATGCCGGACAAAATGATCGACTCCTCGCGGACTACGCCAAAAAGGAATCTGCAGGAAGATGGCGTCACTAATCCGAGGGACGGCCGCGGACCGCTTCGAAAATCGGACGATTCATCTACCAAGCTGCCGCAGCATGCGCCGGCACACAGAGCCGACCGCACTAAACCATCCTAGGCCTAGCGCGGCACAATCGGTGCGAGATTCGAGTTCGCGATCCAACCGGCCCGGCCTGCTCGCGTCTCGATGAGGTCGAATCCCTCGTGCTCGGCGGTGATTTTGACCTTTTCACCCTCGGGCAGCGAAAAAAGCGGATCTCCCATCGGCACCGGGGAAACACGCACCGGCGTCGCGGCCGCAATGACAACGCCCTGGTGCAATCGAGAGCCCAACGCCAGCGCACTGCAGAACGTCAGACCGATCATCGTTACGCCCGACACCGCGGCGGCGGCGCGCGCGAGCCGATGCCGGGACGAGAGCTGCGCGAGGATCACGCTAGCGCCCACTATCACCAACCCCAAGACACCGAGCCACGACATCCAAAAGGGACTGGCGATCTTCGCAACACGATCCAAAGTGTCCGGCATTTCTGCCGGCAAATTCGCGGCTGCGCGAACGAAACGCAGATTGGCCTGGATGTCGGGGGCGCCCGGCGCCAGCAAGCTCACGCGTTCATAGTTCAGAATCGCCATTCCCGGCTTACCGGCGCGCGCGTAGGAGTTGGCAAGATTGTAAAGGCCGGCCGCAGAGTAACCGGCTGGTTCTGATTCCGAATGAACCCGCGCCGAGCCGAGCAGCAGGCAGAATACCAACGCAGCGCGCAGCAGGTTCATACGGCTTTATCACTCATTAGTTGACGACGGACAATTCGCAACCATCTCGCAAAGTCTGTTGCATTAAGTTTGTGCCCCGAATACTTCGCTTCGTCCGCGAGAGCAAACAATTCGCGGATATCACTTTCCGCGCCAAGCCTATCTTCCAGCTCGGCGGCGGTGATCTCCTCCGGTGCGAGTTGCCAGCGCGCGGCGAGCATGGACCGCAATGCCGTTCTTGCCGAATCGAAAAACAGCGCCACGTCTCCGACGCGAGCTGCTGCTTGCATTTGTGCCAGCGAGCGCTTAGCCGCCCTCGAGGCGATTCGATCAGACGCAGACTCGCGCTCGCCTACACCGCGACGGCGTCTCGCGCTCGCCCACCCTGCGGCAAATGCCAGTACAACGATCGATGGAACTGCCAGAAATTTCGGCTGCAAGTACAGCGGAATTAAGGAAGACATTGCCGGGGTCTCCACGTGATCAGGGCGCAATCCCGCGGCGAATTTGTTATCGGCCAATGCCGCCGTGCCAAGCGCGTGCGGAGCCGCCCGGCTGTCGGCGAGGGACGGAGAAATCGACACGCTCAAGGGGGCGCTGCGTGCCGTTTCGTAGTGCCGCGTATTGGGATCAAAGTAGCTGAAGGCTAATCCCGGAAGCTCTTGGACGCCGGGTTTTGAGGCGATGACCGGCTGTTCAAAGGTTTTCATGCCCCCGAGGGCAATGGGGTCGCTCGTATTGAACGAGGACTTCGGCGGATAGGTCTTCCATTGGTCAAGGTGATCGAGCATCGTGCTGTCGACGCGATCGAAATTTCCAGATCCGGTGACGCGCATCCGCAGCGTCAGAGGATCGCCGACGTCCGCCTTGGTGGGTGACACGTCGCTTGCGATACTAAATGTGCCAATGGCGCCATGAAAATCCGCCGGTCGGCCTTGCGCCGGCAACTCGCGCACCGTCAGTTCTTGCGCCGGACTCTTGACGTCGATGTCTTTGGGGACCGTGGCGCCAAACAAATTCTGCCAGAAAGGATCGCCGAAACGATCGTCCAAGGAGGATTCTTGTTTCGGCCGCGTTCTTATTTTCACGGTGAGGGGAGCTTCGGCCGAGAGCGAAAAAGCGCCTGGCTTGACCACCGCAAGCGTGCTGCGCCATGTCAACAGCACAAAGGGTTCTCCGTTGATCAGTTTTTCCGTGCGCTCCGGTTGATGCGAGAGATTGTTGAGCGCGAAGTTGTCGTCGGTGAGTTTGGGCAAGCCGTTCAGCGACGATACGAAGCCGGAACGCATCCCCACTTCGATTTCAACAGGAACACTCTCGCCAACATAGACTTCCCGCTTCGGGACGCTCAGCCGAACATAGGCGGAGCCGTCATCGGTCAAGCGCACGCCCTTCGGTATCGAAGCTCCGGAAAGGATGGGCGGCGGCGGAATCGGTGCTGCCGGCCTGGAAAGGGATGGCCGGCTCGTGCCGCTGGCGGACGCGTTGACCTGGAGTACCAGCGGCTGAGCCCTCGGGGTCACCGCCGGAATTGTAAAAATACCGGCCATTTGCGGCGTCACACGCATGACAATCGAACTCGAAGGCAGCGTTGTGCCATTGATGAGTTGCACTTCGCGTGTGCGTCCGATGATCTCAAATTTCAAGCCCGCGACTACGGGCATGGTGATGGGATTCGTGCCATCCCCTAAATTCGTGATGGTGAATTGCGCCGATTCGCCCAATAGGATTTGTGCGGGCTGAATGGTCGCATACACCAGCGGATCATCGGCGAAAGCCAACACTGCCATAAACACACCTGCCAGAGCCAAGGCAGCCCCCCGAATGCCTCGAATGTGATTCCCGCTCATCACCAGTTCTTAAACGGCTTGTCGGGTGGCTGCGCCCCGCCGCGTTGCGCCCAGGGAATCGGCATGGATTGATGCTCGTCTCCTTTTACCGAATCTAAGAGCTCGCGCGCTTCTTCCCGGCTCATCTGGCCGGGAACACGTTGATTGTCCGCCTCTTGCGGCGGCGGCTGATTACCCTTACCGTCGCCGGCCTTGGGCGGCGGCGCTGCGCCGCCCTGGCCTTGATTCGGAACCTGTCCCGGCGGTTGGCCCGGGCCCTTCTCAGGCGGTTGGCTGTTGCCTTGTTGCGGATTATTCGGCGGGTTTTGGCCCTGGCTTTGGTCCTTGTTCTGACGTTGATCGTTGTTCTGACTTGGATCTTGCTTCTGATTCGGATCCTGCTTCTGATTCGGATCCTGCTTCTGGTTCGGGTCCTGCTTCTGGTTTTGCTTGTTGTCCTGATTCTGGTTCTTATTTTTATTCTGTTGGTTGCCTTGATTTTGCTGATTCTGCTTCTGCTGCAACGCGTCGATCTTACGCTTCACCAAATCCCGATTGTATTTACTGTCCGCATCATCTGCGCGCATCTGCAACGCAGTGTCATAGGCCTTCACCGCGTCGTTCCATTTCTGCAGAGTCTCTTGAGGAGAAGTCTGTTCGGTTTTCTGTCCGGTTCGGTACAACGTATTGCCCAGGTTGTAGTAAGCGTCTTCTTGAACAGCCAATCGTTTCGGATCATCGGAGGGCGAGTGAGTGATTGACTGCTGAAATGATTGTGCAGCCTGTGGGAATTGACCTGCGCGGTAGGCGGCAGTCCCCGCGTTGTATTCCACTACCGGCCCTTTCGAGTCCCGAATCGAGTCCGCGTGGGCTGTGTCAAGCCAAATCGCGGGCAGCAAGATCGCGAGCTGCACAGCGGCAAGAGCCTTGAAAGGTACCCTGCTCCGCCGCCTCGAACCGATGAGAAGACTGCTGAGCAGCATCGCAAGGGAGGCAGCGAGCGGCCACTGAAAACGCTCGATGTATATTTTCTGCTGCCTCGATGCCAATTCGTGCTTTGCAATTGAGCCGAGAACATTTTGGAAAATCAATTCCAGCCCTTCTGCTTGAGTTCCCAGCGGCACGTAAAATCCGCCCGTCGCGCCCGCAATGGCTTTCAGCCCCTGCTCATCGAGCCGCGACCTGACGAATGCGCCGGTCTCGTCCTTCACGAAGCCGCCGCCGTATGCAGCCGGGATCGGGATCAAATCTCCGGCGGCAGTTCCCACGCCTACCGTGTAGATCTTGATTCCGTCCGCCTTTGCCGCCGCCTGTGCTGTTTCGAAAGCGTTGCCCTCCAGATCTTCTCCATCGGTCACCAGGATCATTATTTTATCGCTACCGGGACGACGGCGCAGAGCGGCCTGCCCGGCTTGGATGGCAGCCGATATATTGGTGCCGCCGCGTGGAATCGTGCTGGTGTCGACGGCGCCAAGGGACTCATGAAACGCTCCGTAATCGAGTGTTACCGGACAGGCCAGAAAGGCGGTGCCGGCAAACGCCACGATGCCGACGGCATCGCCGTCCAGCTTCTGTGCGAAATCATCGATCGCCAGTTTCGCACGGGTGAGCCGATTGGGTTTCACATCCGGCGTCAACATGCTGCGCGACGTATCGATCGCAAAAATGATTTCATTGCCGCGGCGGCTGACCTGCTCCCAGTGGAATCCAACTTGTGGGCCTGCGAGCGCGAAGAACAGGCCAATCAGCGCGCCGAGAAACAAGCCTCGCTGAAGGCGGCGCCTTCCAGGCGATATGGACCGGGTCAGCTGCTGCCGCAAACGCGCTGACACGAACTTCGCGAGCGCGGCCTGTTGGCGTGCGTCGTAGCGGCGCCACAACCAGATGAGCGCAAGTGCACAGAGCAATCCCGCGGGTAGCCAGGCCGGATTCGCGAAGTTCACGGTAGCCTCCGCAATCTTGTTTGCTGCAACAGAAGGCTAAGCCCGAGGATGCCCAAAGCGGGGATCAGTGCCCAAGGATACAACTCCTCGGTATGCTCGAATTTTTGCACCGTTTGCGCGGTTTTCTCGAAGCGATTGATTTGTTCGTAAATCTCTTGCAAGGAATTCGTATCCGTGGCGCGATAGAATTTTCCACCGGTCTCGTCGGCAACCGCCTGCAGTGTCTTCTCGTCCACATCAACTTTGGCCATGACGATCCGGGTGTTTCCCGCCGCATCGTGGACCGGGATCGGCGCGTCCCCTCGTACGCCAACGCCAATGGTGTATACCTTGATGCCCATCGCGCGGGCGGCTTCCGCCGCAGCAATCGGAGAAATCTTCCCGGTGTTGTTCACACCGTCGGTGAGCAAAATAATCACCTTGGATTTCGCCTGCGTAAGGCGCAATCGATTGACGCCGGCCGCGATTGCCGAGCCGATCGCCGTACCATCGTCTGCGCCGCCGACCGTGACCCGGTCCAAATTCTGCTGCAGCCAGTCATGATCCATGGTGATGGGACTGACCAGATACGGCGCTCCCGCAAACGCAATGATTCCGATGCGATCGTCGGGCCTTTGGTCAATGAATTTCGACACCACGGACTTGACCACTTCAATGCGATTCACCCGTTGGTTGTCTATCTGGAAATCCAACGCCTGCATTGAACCAGAGACATCCAGGCCGAGCACGATATCAATGCCGTGGGCGGTGACTTCGGTGCGACCATGGGCGCGTTGCGGCCGTGCGAGCCCGACGATGATGAAGCCGCCGGCGAGAATCGGCAGCAGCCACACAAACAGGCCAATGCGGCTGCGACCGCGCCGCGCCACGTCGCGCGCCAGGCTCACGTCCGAATATTCGATGGCGGCGACCGGCCCTCGCCGTCCTCGCCACAGCAGCACGAGCGGCAGCAGCGCCAAAGCCCAAAACCACTCAGGCTGCAGGAAGTGGGTCATGGGTGTTTACCGTCGCCAAAACGAAGGCGCGCGCGCTTTGACGCAATGACTCCATGTTCTGCTGCGTCAGCGACAGGGCGGCGAATTTGACGAAGTCGCATTGATGCAGAAATTCTCCCAGCAGTCCTTGGTGCCGGGCAAGGGCGGCGTCGGAACTATCGAGCAGATCGCGCAAAAACTCCTCGGTGGTGCGCCGCGTCGCGGTCACATTGAATCTCTGCTCGATATAAAGGCGAATAATGTCGGACACCGCAATTGAGAACTCTCTCGCGCGCGCCGGCGACATGAGCGCAGCGATCTCTTCCAGGCGTTGCAGCGCAATTTCGTACGGCAGCAAAACTCGTGCGGCTCGACTGCGCCGCCAACGCCACAGGCCATAAATACCTAGAGCTAGAAGCACCGCGCCCCCGAGGAGCGCAGACCACAACCAATCTGGGAGCAGGTATTTTGGGCCGCGGATGTCGCGAATATCCTCGGCTACAGGCGCAGCACACACGCCGGCACCGAGCACCATGCCAATCAGTGCGGCAGCCGCCGCGCGTTGCCTGCCGACGAGCCGACCCTTCATGCCCGCCTGCGCACTCGAGTCTTGAAGAATCGTTGCAGCGCGGGCATGTAGGGCGCATCCGTCTGCAATTGCAAGGTATCGATGCCCTCGGAGCGAAAATCGCTCACCAGCCGGCGCCCTCTTTCCGAGGACAATTCTTTGAAGCGCTGGCGTATCGTTGCACTGGCGGTGTCCAGTTCGATCACCTCGCCGCTCTCCGCGTCCTCGAGCGCGACGATTCCCACATCCGGAAGCTCCTTTTCGCGCGGATCCTCGACGTGCACCGCAATCAGATCATGGCGGCGGTTCGTGCGACGCATGGCGCGCCGCAGATCGAGGCGCGTGGCGGCAGTATTTTTCGGCGCTTCAAAATCTGAAATGAGAAATACCACCGCACGGCGGTGCAGCAACCGGTTCGCGACGTCAAGCGCCTTGACGGTATCGGTCCCGATACGCTCGGGCGTGTGATGCAAGATATCCCTCACGACCCGCAAAACATGGCGGCGGCCTTTTTTCGGCGGCAAATACGTTTCGACCTGGTCGGTATACAGCAGCAATCCGACCTTATCACTATTGCGAATGGCGGAAAATGCCAGAACGCTCGCGAGCTCCGCGGCAAGACCGCGCTTGCTCAGGGCGCCGGAACCGAAATTTCCTGACGCACTGATGTCGACCAGCAGAAAAATGGTGAGTTCGCGTTCCTCGGTGAATTTCTTGACGAACGGCCGGCCGGCCCGTGCCGTGACATTCCAATCGATGGTGCGCACTTCATCGCCCGGGCTGTATTCGCGCACTTCGTCGAAGTCCATGCCGCGGCCCTTGAATACCGAATGGTAGGATCCGGCGAGGCTGTCATTGACCATGCGGCGCGTGCGAATCTCGAGCTGGCGCATGCTGCTCATGATGGCCTTGTGGGACTTGCCGGTTTCCTGGGCCACTACGGCACCGGTAGGGTATTGAGTATCTTCTCGATGACGTCCTCGGAGGAGATATTCTCGGCCTCTGCTTCGTATGTCACGGTCACACGATGACGCAGCACGTCGAGCGCGATCGACTTCACATCCTGCGGGATGACGAAGTGTCGGCCGTTCAGGAACGCCATGGCGCGCGCTCCCAGGGTCAGTGCGATGGTTGCGCGCGGCGAAGCGCCGATCTGAATGTAGCCATTCAGATTGAGGGACGCCGCGATGGGAGGACGCGTGGCCAAAACCAGATCGACGATGTAGTCGCGTATCTTGTCATCAACATACAAGGTGTTGACGACATGACGGGCCTCAACGATCTGTTCGGCGCTTACCACGGCTCTGGGAACAAGCATGGCTTCCGTGGTCGCCATCGCATCCAGGATGGCGCGCTCATCGGCGCGGTTCGGATACGTCACGATCACCTTCATCATGAAACGGTCGATTTGCGCCTCAGGCAGCGGATAGGTTCCCTCCTGTTCCAAAGGATTCTGGGTGGCCAACACCAAGAACGGATTGGGGAGCAAATAAGTCTCATCGCCAATCGTCACTTGCCGTTCCTGCATGGCTTCGAGCAGTGCGCTTTGAACCTTCGCCGGCGCCCGATTGATTTCATCGGCCAAAATGAGATTGCTGAAAATTGGCCCGTGCTTGGTGCGGAATGCCCCATCTTGAGGGTTGTAGATCATCGTCCCGACGATGTCGGCGGGCAGCATGTCGGGAGTGAATTGCAGCCGCTTAAAATGCAGCGCTATGCAGCTCGCCAGTGTCTTGAGTGCAAGGGTTTTCGCCAAACCCGGCACGCCCTCCAGCAATACGTGCCCGTTGGTGAGCAGCGCGATCAGCAGGCGGTCCAATAGATGTCTTTGGCCGACGATGACCCGCGCCATCTCCTGCTGCAACGGACGGATCCAAGTCGAGCTTTGCGTGACTGTCTCGCGTGCGGCACGCATCGCGGGATCCAACGCCATGGGTGCCGGAACAGGCTCTTTGGGCGCGGCGGCGGGCTGATACCTCGCGTTTTGCTCGTTGAGCGGCGGGGCAGCTTTCTGATTCATTGGGCTCGATCCTTCATGAAAATCCTTTGCATATGACAAATCTTTGAAACCTGGGGAACGAGCGCGTCAGCGGATTCGTCCGTGACTCTACTCGCGGCTGAGGCTTTGAACTTGGAGAGGGCTTTCGGGTTCCCTGATAACTGCGAAGCGCGGCGCAAATCTAGAATTCTCCGTACCCCCGCGCCATGGCCGCAGCGAATATCGGCAAAAATATGAACAGCGCCAATTCCCAGTGCAGGTAGCGTCTCGCTAAGTGTATATCCGAATCGCTCGGCGCCCGCCCCGATCTTCGCCATCGAATAAAGGCCAGCGTCGGCGGCAGCGACAGTAATCCGATGACCGCAAACGTGCCCAGCTTGGCCCAAAAGAAAGCATTGTGGGAGTAATAGCCCCAGCCCTTGGCGGCGAGGATCGCCCGGCAAAAACCCACTGCTATGACCGCCGCCGCCAATATTCCGTACCACAGGTCGAGCGAGGCAATGCGTGCGACCGTTGCCGTGCTCATGCCTGGCCGTACCGCCCAGAATTCAGCGCAGATGATTCCGAAAATGGCAAAGATCAGAAGATGGTGGCCGATGGCGAGCAGCAGATCGAGCATGGCTGAGTCCTAGGTTCTGGAGTACGGCAGCACCCATTCGCGTCTCATACTCTTGAATTGTATGGATTTTATCATGCCTGCCAATAGCATGACACGCTAAACGACAATCCGCACGTTGCGGCATATCAATTGGCAGCGCGCACGCCTTGAATGTAACAGTCGTTACATTATAGGATCGCCGCCATGTCGACGGTCAAAGCCACGCTGCTTGAGAGTCTCGTCGCCTACTTGGTGAGGCGCGGTGTCGCCGACGTGTCGTTGCGCCCGATGGCTGCGGCGGTGGGCACCAGCGCGCGATTGTTGATTTTTCACTTCGGGTCGAAGGAGCGACTGCTCGTCGAAGTCCTGGGTGAAATGCAGTCGCGGCTGCAACGCTCTCTCAATGATTTGCTCCCGGCCGAACCCGGCGAATCGCGTTCCGCACCTCTGCGCCAGTTTTGGGATTGGGCGCTCAGGGATCCTAATTTCGCGCAGCTTCGCGTGGTGTATCAATTGCACATTCTCGCGGCGCAAGACCATAAGACCTACGGGAGATACTTGAAGAGGAATTCTCTCAATTGGCTCGAGTTGGTTCAGGCCGTGTTGAAGCCCGCGCAGCGGTCCCCGACCCTGGCGACACTGATTGTCGCGGTCTTCGACGGCCTGTTCATCGAGGTGATGAGCACCGGCGACCGGCGGCGCGCCTCAGCCGCCATCGACGAATTCATCGCTATGGCGAGAAAACACACGAATGCCCGGCGCCCTGCCCGAAAGCACGCGTTGAGTAAGGAGCCTCTCTGAGCGTGCTTCAGGCGCATCCAAGGAGTCAGCGCTGTTGCCTTGGGAATCCACCTACCATCCCGATGAACAGCGGCGATCCTCGTTTTGGTGCTGCTGGGCATCCTCATCTATCGATTCATTCGCCGCAGACGCGGTCCTGCCCGAAAAACCTAACAGAAGTGGTTTCCGTATTGTTCGCGAAGCGCCGCCTTCTGCACTTTTCCGGTTCCGCTTACCGGCAGCGAGTCCAAGAAGATCACCGCATCCGGTATCCACCATTTCGCGACGCGCTCAGCGATGAACACCAAAATTTCATCGACTTCGAGTGATTGGTCCGACTTGCGCACAATGAACAGCAGCGGCCGCTCTTCCCATTTAGGGTGCTTCACGCCGACGACGGCGGCCATCGCGACCGCCGGGTGCGCCATCGCGACGCCTTCCAAATCGATCGAACTGATCCACTCTCCGCCGGTCTTGATCAGGTCCTTGGCTCGATCCCTGATTTGCATGGTTCCGTGTGCATCGATGGTCGCAATATCCCCCGTGGGTAGCCAACCATCGACGAGCACGGACTCTTCCGCCTTGAAGTAACCGGAGACCGTCCACTGCCCGCGCACCATCACCTGACCCTGCGACTCGCCGTCGCGGGGCAGCGTGCAACCGCTCTCATCCACCACCTTGATCTCGACGCCGAACACCGACTTGCCCTGCTTTGCCATCGCTCGGTGCCGGACGGCTGCCGGCATGTTGCCCTGGCGGGAATTCAGGCAACTCATCGTTGCAATCGCCACAGTCTCGGTCATGCCCCAGGCCTGACGCACCTCAATGCCGAACGCCTGATCGAATTTCGCGATCAGCGACTCCGGCATGGCTGATCCGCCCACCAGAATGCGCTTGAGGCTGGTCAAGGCGAGATTGCCTTGCTCGAGATGGCGCATCAGGCCAATCCAGATTGTCGGCACGCCCGCGGTTACGGTGACTTGTTCACTTTCCAGCAGATCGTAAAGGCTGGCCACATCCATTCGATGCCCGGGCAGGACCAGCTTTGCACCGCCGATCGGCGCCGCGTACGGCACGCACCAGCCGTTCACATGAAACATCGGCACCGCGGGCAGAATGGTGTCTCTCGGCGAGAGCGAGATCAGCCCCGGCAGACACGCTGACATCGCATTGAGCACGATTGATCGATTCGAATATAGCGCGCCTTTGGGATTGCCGGTCGTGCCGGAGGTATAGCAAAGCGCCGCGGCCGTACGCTCATCAAACTGCGGCCAGGAAAATCGGGCGCTTTGTGAGCCTATGAACTCCTCATAGCAGAGCACTCCCTGGAGACTGCCCAAGCCCGGCATATTTTCCGCGTCCGCGAGACAGATCCAATAGCGAACGCCCGGACACTGCGCCGCGATGTTTTCTATGAGCGGCGCAAAGGCAGGATCGAACATCACCGCGCGATCGCCGGCATGGTTGATGATGTAGATGAGCTGTAAAACATGCAGGCGAGGATTGCAGGTATGGATGATCATGCCGCTGCCGGACACGGCGTAATAAGCTTCCAGATGTCGGTGATTGTTGAGCGCGATCGAACCGATCGAAGTGCCGGCTCCCATGCCGCGCTCGCTCAACGCATTGGCCAGTTGCAGCGAGCGAGCCCGGCACTGCACGTAGTTGTATCGAAACGTGCTGCCATCGGGTTCGCGCGAAACGATTGCGGTCTCGCCGAATTGGCCGGCGGCGTGTTCGATCACATCGGAAATGAGCAGCGGTCGATCCATCATCAGGCCGGCTTGAAGCATGCGACGACATTCCTATAATTATTTGCGGCGTGGCGGGCTTTCCAATTCTGGGTAGTGGCGGAAAATACCATCTTCGTTGAAGGGAATGCGCCTGGGAGACGCAAGATAGGCAGCTATTCGTGGACGCTCTTGTATGCGCGCATGCAGGGCGAAAAGATGCCGATACTTTCGCGCAGCAGAGGTCATTGTTTTGGGAAATGCATAGGTTAGACCGGCCACGATTTGAAACAGCGACAGGTCCGCGTAGCTTAACTTAGCGCCCAGCAGATACCGATCCCCGCGTGCATTCGACGACGCCAGCATTTTGTCAAAATACCCCAGATACTTGGGTATGCGGTTCTTCAGGAAATCCGCCGCTTTGCGGCGCGCCTCTTTCTTTTGATCCTCATAATACAGCGAGGCGCCGACGGGATGATGGGTGTCGTGAACCTCGCCGACGAGGTCGGCAATCGTCAATTGAAGCTCATGAGTCCATAGTTGTCCGTTGTAACTATTCGGTGCGAGCGAGTGACGCGGCCCAAGAAATTGTAGGATATTAGCGGTTTGGCCGACGATGAGCCGGCCGGCGCGCAGGAAGGGCGGCGCAAAGGGCGGCCGCTCCACTGCGCGACCCTGTAGAAAGTGCAAAAGCGCTGCCACCCCGGTGCCTCTGCCCGACTCTCGGGCCACGTCCTGGTACGACGCCGCTGCCTCCTCCAATGCCAAACGCACGAATTCGCCGCGGCCTTGGATGGTCGGCCAGTAATAAAGTTCATACATCATGGGGACCCTCACACCGGTAAGTGCAGCGCATCATCCCATCCTATCTCGCACAGCCGGTCCAATCGGTACAATGGTTGGATTCATGTAAGAAAAGGACCTGTATGAGCTCGGGAATGCGGCCCGCTGGAATTCAGCCGCCCGACATGGCGGAGGCAGGCGCGATTAAGTCGTGGTTGGATGCGCTCGCAAGCGGCAGCTGCGATGCACCCGCTTTTCTGCGGGCAATGCAACTCAGATTCAGCTCGGATCCCGATGGAACCTGGGAGGTACTGTCGCAGCTGGATCAATACTATCGCCGCGGTCGAATCGAGGCCGAGACGTTTAAGGCGATCAAGAAAGCGCTGGCTGAATCGGTACTTGGACTCGGCCCGATCCCGGCCGCCACGGCCAACTCGGCGGCGCGCGCCGCACCGCCGCCAGGCGATGCGCCCGTGGCGCCCGACACACCGCCCCCGGCACGCGATGTTTCCCTGGCACGCGATGTTCCTGTGGCACGCGACATCGTGACCCCCGGCAGCGTGGAGCAAACCGATGCGCATCCGCCCCGCGAGGAAGCGCATACGTTGGATTCGGTTGGCGATATCAGGCCAGGCAGTGTGCTGCGGCGGCGCTATCGAATTGAAAATGTCGTCGGACACGGCGGCATGGGCACGGTGTTCCAAGTCCTGGATGAATTTCGCCTGGAAACTCCAGGCAGTCAGCGATTGGCGGTCAAGATCTTGTATCCGGCTGTGGCCAAGCGAGCCGAGTTGCTCGCCGAGCTGCGCCGAGAATTTCAATCCCTGCAAATGCTGTCGCATCCCAACATTATCCGTGTGTTTGATTTTGACCGCGATGGCTCGTTGCTATTCTTCACCATGGAGCTGCTGACTGGGGCCCCGCTCAGCCGCTTATTGCAGGCGAGAAAACTCATTCCCCTGGAACGTCCGCAGGCGTTCGCGCTCATTCGCGAGGTCGGCGCCGCCGTGGCCTATGCGCATTCGCGCGGCGCGGTGCATGGGGATCTTAATCTGCGAAATATTTTCGTTACAGGATCGGGCGAAGTGCGCGTGATGAGCTTCGGCGCTTCGAACAGAATGCGCCAAAACTCTCATGCGCAGGACCAGGAGTTGACGCTGCCGTTTTCTGCGTCCAACTACGCGAGTTGCCAGGTGCTGGAGGGCGAGCGCGCGGACGCACGAGATGACGTCTTTTCGCTGGCATGCATCGCGTATTTGTTATTGTCCGGCGCCCATCCATTCCCGAAAAGTACGGCGATTGAGGCTCGCGGGGCTAAGTTGAGGATAAGGCGACCGGCCAATCTAAGCGGCCGGCAATGGCAAGCACTTCGCAGCGCACTTCGTTGGGAGCGCGAGAACCGTCCAGCAGATGTGCAGCGATGGCTCAAGGAACTGGAACTGGGCGGCGCGGCAAAGAGATTGGCGCCGCTCAACGATCTTCTCGAGCCGCCTGTGGAGGGAAAATCGTTGCCCTGGCGCGCATTAGGTATTGCGGCGGGCGTCGCGCTGCTGCTCTTCGCAGCCTATTGGGCGGTCAGCAATCGGGCAATGTTGCCAAGCCTCGATTCGACCGCGTCGATACGCGCGCCGGTAAGTCCGGCGCTACCTGCCGCAGACAATGGAGCACCCCCGGTCAGTGTGGCGCCGGCACAGACCTCATCGCCCAGTATGGCGTCCGCAAAGACTCCATCTCCGGCTCCGGATCGAGCCAGGCCGCCGTCAGTCGCTGCCGAGCCCCCCGCAGCGCCGATGCCGCCGCCTGCTTCACACGAGGCACAGATTTCACAGCCTACTGCGCGCCAGGCACCTGTTGCGGCTGCCGCGACGCTGCCCCGAACCGCATCGCCTGCGGCAGTACCCGCTGCAACCCCCGCAGTTGCGCTTGCCGCCAGAGCGCCCGCGGGCGCATCGAAGGTGGAATTGGCCGCAGACACGGTTGAGGTGCCGACCGGCCAACCTTCAGCCCAGGTTACAGTGCACCGCAAAGGTAGTTTGCGCGGCGAGACCAGCTTTAAATGGTGGACCGAGTCGGGTACTGCAAAGGCGGGATCTGATTTTTCGGCCGTTATGCCGCAGCTCGCCTACGTGGCGGATGGCAAGTCCGGTGCTTCTCTGAGCATTCCCGTGAGTAATGCGCCTCGTGCGCAAGCGAAAAGCTTCTACGTCGTGATCGATAGTTCGGACGACGGCGCGACGGTCGCCGGTCGGACCTTGACCATGGTGACATTGCTGCCGAGCGACTGATCACGGCCCTCAAGCGGCATAGATCGCCGCAAAGGTTTTGCGCAACGCGTTTTTTTGCACTTTGCCCATGGCGTTGCGCGGCAACTCCGCAACCAAGAGAATCCTTTTCGGCAGCTTGTAGCGAGCCAACCGGGTCTTGATTGATTCGATGATTTCTTCTTCGCAGAGAACCGCGCCGGGCTTTGCCACGACAACAGCCGTGACCCCCTCGCCAAAATCCGGGTGGGGAACACCGAACACGGCGCTTTCCAGCACGCCCTCTATGGCGTCCAACTCGGTTTCCACTTCCTTGGGATAGACGTTGCACCCTCCGCTGATCACCAGGTCTTTCGCGCGGCCGACAATATGCACGTAGCCGTTGCGATCGATGCGTCCCACATCCCCGGTCTTGAACCATCCATCGGCGGAGAACTCACTGCGAGTTTTTTCCTCGTCGCGCCAGTAGCCGGCGAACACATTGGGTCCTTTTACCTCGAGGGTGCCGACGACGTCGTGGGCGAGTTCGAGCGCTCCGCTCTCCGCGTTCCTCACGCGCAACGAAATGCCTCTCAAGGGGGGACCGACCGCACCCGCCAATCTCACACCCTCATAGGGATTGGACGTGTTCATCATGGTTTCCGACATGCCATAGCGTTCGAGAATCACGTGCCCCGTGCGCTGCAGAAATTCCCGGTGAGTCTCGGCCAGCAAGGGCGCAGAACCCGAAACGAATAGGCGCATCGTCGCCGTTGTATCTCGATTCAGCCCTGCTTGCTGCAGCAGGCGCGTGTAATGCGTCGGTACACCCATGTAAACCGAGGACTGGGGAAACAGTTCGAGCGCCATCGCGGCGTCGAATTTCGAAACCAGCAACAGGCTCGAGTGCGAAGCGAGAACGGTGTTGATCGCAACAAATAAGCCATGAATGTGGAATAGCGGCAAGGTGTGCAGCAGCACGTCTGAATCGCAGAAGCGCCACGCCTCAGCCAACACGGCTGCATTCGAGGCAAGGTTTCCGCGGGTTAGCATCGCGCCCTTGGGGCGGCCGGTCGTGCCGGACGTATAAATGATCGCTGCGGTCGAGCCGCTATCGAGCTTGCGCAGGCCGGCAATATCGGCGCCGGACTCAGCGGCCAACAGAGCCAATGACCCAGCGCCGTCCGTGCCTAACGTTTCAACGCAGGCAACGTTCGCCTGCCCCGCCAGCGGTTCGATCAACATCCGGTCTTGCGGCCGGACGACGACGGCTCGCGGCTGCGAATCGCGCAGGTAATACTCGACTTCGTTGGCGGTATTCGCAACATTGATGGGCACGAACACCGCACCCATGCGCAGACACGCGATGTAGAGAAAAACTGCCTCGGGCGATTTGTCGACTTGAACTGCAACGCGGTCGCCGCTCTGCACGCCGCGCTGCATGAGGGCGCAGGCCATGCGTCCGGACTGCTCGCGAAGCGCCGCATAGCTGAAATTCCGGCCCTCCGGCGTGCGCAGAAATAACCGTTCCGAACGGCGGGCAGCGTCCTCGATCCAGTCGATCGGATCTTGGGCAAATATCATTTTGCTCATGATGTCATAGCCGCTATTGGTCACTCGTCAACCGCTCCCAGATCGGAGCCATGGTCGTCTCCGCCAACCCAATGTCCTTGGCAGTTGCCAGCGCCTCATCGGCCGTAATGACACTCTGCGTTTGCAGCAAGGACAAGGTACCCAGCAGTTCACCGGCGCACAACGCCATCGTCAGCGCTTCACCCGGCGATCTTTCAATTGCTGCGACGAGGCGCGGGGATGTCTCCCAGTGTTGCGCGATGCGCAGCGACACTTGTGGACCCAATGCTGCTGTCAGGGAGACAAACAGCGTCGGATTCGGCGTCAGCCGCGGGCGCTGAGCGTATATATCCAGGGTGGCGCCGTACACAACCAAAGGCCCCAAGGCGCTCAGGAGGATCAACAGCTGCGCTTCGAAGCGATCCTGCGGCATGGCCTTCAGCGCATACAGTTCAGCGGCGCGTGCGGCACGCTCCGTCCGTTCCCACAACATGCGCGGAAAACGCGGAAAATTGCTGCGCGTTGCGCGAAACACCGGTTGCAGCATGGCCGTCGCCACGAGGCCGCGCAGCGCATCCACACCGAGCACTACGATCGCGCGTTGGATGGTTTCAATGGGCGCCGGGGAGGTTCTATACATCGGCGAGTTCGCGAGCCGCAGCACATCAGATGTCAAAACAGGATCGTGCGCGACGATGCGCGAGAGCTTCTCGGTGGCGCTGCTTGGATCATCCATCGCGTGCAGCAATTGCGGCATCAGTGTCGGCCTTCGCGGAAAATACTTCGGATCCAGCGTATCGGCCTTAAGGATGGTCGAAACCGCATCCCTGACCCGGGCATGCGCCGGTTCCAAAACCTGCGCCTCGGGCGCAGCCGCGAATGCAAGCCTCCAGAGACGCTCGGTTACCAGGTTATTTGCCAGTTCGGCCCGAGCGCTGTCCGGTACCGTTGTCGGGCCGGCGCCCTGCGATTTAAGCGACGCCGCGAATCCGCGCGGCGGGAGCAGCGTCCGCGGCTTGCGAGCTCGCTGGATCAACCATGCCGCGAGGCCGCAGCCGAGCAGGCTCGCAATCACAATCCCCACGACAACCATGTCCGAACCCTCGAAGCTTAAGAAATCAGTAGTGAGGCGGCCGCTCCTGTTCCAACGTGCGCGGCTCGTCAGATGGCGTACCCGCCATTCTTTCTCTTATTGCTTTTAGCTGCGCCTCGAGCGACTGAATATCCCGATGCTGACGGAACACCGCATCGCTCAGCTCCACGATGGAGCGCTCAAGATAATCGATTTTAGTCTGCACCCGTTCCAGCGGGTCATCCTGGGTCGCGGTCAATGTTTCGCGCCGTAGAATAAATAATCGGCTGTGTATGCCGCACGCAGCAGCTGTCCGGCCTGTTCCTTGCGGCATCCGGCGACGGGCACGCTGCCTCCCGCCGTATTTAAACGCTGGATAAACTGTACGTGCGTGAAAAGGCCGTTGCCGGCGGTCGCCTTCGCACGCAGCAGCAGCAAAGGGATCGAATTTGGCGCAGAACTGGGGCTGCTGCTGATCAATTCCCCGACCACGCGGCTGCCATCGTTCCCCTCCCATGACGGTCCCGCGTAGTGCTTGCCCACGACCCGGCCTCCTGTGGTAGCCAGGCTGGCCTCGGGGGCTTTAAATGCCCAGTCAAACTGCGAAGGATCATTCTTCGCTGGCTGACACTCGTAAATTTGCACGCCCGTGGCATGCAACTGCTTGATCAGCTTTTGATCCGCTGGCACATGCAACGGACCGGGCGCCGGCGGCGCTGCCGCGCATCCTGCTATCGCCGCACACAACGCAATATAGAGGCCGGGGGATGAATGAATTTTCATAGCGCGCATTATGTCAGGAGTTGCGACTGACGAGCCAACCCTAAGTGCGCTATTCTGCGCGGATCATGCAACGAAAGGCCGCCCAGCGGCGGGTGCTCGCCATCGATGTCGGCGGGACTCATGTAAAAATCAGGGTGTCGGGCCGCCGCGAAACCCGCGAGTTTGAATCCGGGCCGACCATGACGCCGCGCCGAATGGTCGCGCGCGCGCGCGAGCTGGCGGGCGATATGAAATACGATGTCGTTTCCATTGGCTACCCTGGGGTGGTCGTCCACGGCAAGATCGTCACCGAACCCCACAATCTTGGGCGAAGCTGGGTGGGATTCGATTTTCGCAAAGCATTTGGGCGGCCCACTCAGGTGATGAACGATGCTGCGATGCAGGCGATTGGCAGCTATGAAGGCGGACGCATGCTCTTCTTGGGCTTGGGCACCGGACTTGGCTCAGCGCTCGTCGTGGATGGCACCGTGGCGCCGATGGAACTCGCGCATCTACCTTACAAGCGCGGCCACACCTACGAAGACTACGTCGGTGATCGCGGCCGCAGACGTCTCGGTGCCAAGAAGTGGCGCCGCACGGTCGCGGACGTCGTCGAGCAATTGAGCAAAGCTCTCGAAGCGGACTATGTCGTGCTCGGCGGCGGCAACGCCAAGAAGCTGAAAAAACTGCCCAAGAACGCTCGGCTTGGTAGCAACGAATTCGCTTTTTTGGGCGGCTTTCGAGTCTGGAGCACGCCGGCACCGCGCCTCGCTGTATAGACCGCGAGCACCATGCGGTCGCTATTTGGCCCGACGCAACTCGAAACCCAATTTGGGGAAGTGCACTACCACGCTACCGGCGCGTTGATCCTCACGCGCGATCGAGAACTCCGTCTTGGTTGCACCATATAACGTGCCCTCGATCGGGTCGACTCCCGTATCGGTTGCCGCCGCGACCACCCGATCGCCGACGGCAAGACCGTGCGAATCAAGATTTCCTGTTGATTTTTCCGCCGTCGCGTCACGGGCGAAGGCAATGGCGGCACTGCTGTCGAGTTTCTCGTGCGTACCGTGACCGAAGGCAGCGACACGCGCCCGCCAGTTTTGCAGCGCCGGGAAGGATTCGAGAATCTTCGCCACCGGACCGCCGCGCATGACGAACCAAAGGCAGTGATAAATAGAGAAATCCGCGATGCTGGGCACCGCTCCGAAAAAGAAGTCTTGATCGCCGAGCGTTTCTTCCAGCCTCTCGAGGTAGAGCGCGAAGGCTGCATTGGCATCCGCGGGACGCATGCGCGGCAAATTGGCGCGAAACACGGCGCGGTCATCGCCGAAAGCTTTGACGGCTTCCGGCGGTACACCTTCAAACATATGGGCAAGTCCCGCCGGCTGCATGGCGAAGGGAATCGCTGTCCAGAACAGGGTGAAATCCGCCCATTGCGCCAGTGTGCGCGATGCACAGGCGACACCACTGGGATATAGGGTTGGCGCCGGCGCACACTCCTCGAGCACGTCTGCGATCAGAGCAGTGTCACAATAAATGTCCGCGCCGATTTGCAGCACCGGCGTCTTGCGGTATCCGCCGGTGAGCGCAATTAAATCAGGCTTCGGCATGATATTGGGGATGTGAACGGATGACCAAGAAAGGCCCTTGAAGCCGAAGATCAAGCGCACCTTCTCCGCGAAAGGCGACATCGGATAGTGGTGCAGGATGATCTGCTTAGCCATCGGCAACGGCTCCTGATTTTAGGTATTTGAAAGTTCCCATCGCTTTGGCTATCAATCGCTCGTTGGCATCCCGAACCTCGCCCTCGCAGAACGCCATGGTCATGGAGCGATGATAGGCGAACCCCGAGACCAACAAGCGCGTTCCGGCTTTCGCCGGCTGCAAAAAACTGGTCTTCATCTCGACGGTCACACCGCCGCCGGCGTCCGCATTGAGCGATCGACCCGCTACTGCCATCGCCACGTCGAGCAGCGACATGAGCACACCGCCGTGAGCGACGGACCAACTGTTGAGGTGCCACGGTTCTAGATTGAGCGCCACCATCGAGCGGCCGTCGGCGGCGCTGATGAACTCCACTCCGAGCTCTTTGATAAAGGGGACATTGAGTCGAAATGCCGTGGGCTGAGTCACACGAAACCGTACCTTGCGCCGGCCGTGCATGTCAATGAAACGATGAACCGTACGCCGCGCGTTACTGGCACAATGCGCACGAGATGACCGTCAATACTGCCAGCGTTCTGCGATTCGCTGCCATGCTGGTCGCGACTTTGCTGCTCGGCATTCCGGGGGTTTGGGCCGCGCTGGCGCTCTGGTATCAGGCGCCCGGAGGCCAACTCAAAAGCGTCATTGTCCTGCTGTGGAGCGCGTTCGCCCTGGCCGTCCTGGTCGCGCTCTGGCAAGGCCGCGCGGGGCTCGCGTTCTTGAGTTTCGCGGTCGCCTTCGCAGTCATACTCATCTGGTGGCAGCACATTGTCCCTACCAATGAGCGCCTCTGGGCGGACGACGTCGCGCAAATCACCCATGGCAGCATCGACGGCAACCGCGTGACGCTGCGAAATGTCCGCAACTTCGATTGGCGCAGCAACACCGACTACACCCAGCGCTGGGAAACCCGCAGCTACGATCTCGACAAGCTCGCGTCAGTCGACATGATCATGTCGTATTGGGACGGATGGGCGATCGCACACATGTTGATATCGTTTGGATTCGATGATGGCCAACACGTGGCCTTCTCCGTGGAGGTACGGCGCCGGAAAAATGCGATCTATTCGGAGCTCGGCGGTTTCTTCAAGCGGGACGGCCTCAGCATCATCGCCGCCGACGAACGCGACGTCATCCGGGTGCGCACCAATATTCGCGGTGAAGACGATTATCTGTACCGAATCCGCATGCCGCTGCCGGCGATGCGATCCCTCTTCCTCGGCTACGTCGAGCAGGCAAACCAGCTTGTCGATACCCCGCGCTTCTACAACACCCTTACCGTCAACTGCACCATGCTGGTTTATCACATGATGAATCGAATCGTGGGCTACCTGCCATGGAGCTATCGCCTGCTGTTCACGGGCTATCTGCCGGCATACGTCTACCGCGTGGGGGGCCTGGATCAGCGCTTTACGCTCGAGGAGCTGCGCGCGTTGGGCCGGATCACCGATCGCGCCAGGCAGTCGGACCGCAGCGACACTTTCTCCGCGGACATCCGCAAAGGAATTCCCGTCATTGAGGGAGGGCGAGACGAGTCAAGGCACGAAGAAACAGTGCCTTGACTCGTCTCGCCCTCCCTTGTGAGTGCTCGAGCGAATAGCGTCGAGGCACTGCTCTTCCGTGCCTCGACGCTTCCCATACCCTACGGCTCCTCATGCCGCGGCGTGAATCCGTAGTGCTTAAAGGTCAAATCGCCGGCGGGACCGCGAATATAGGCTAGAAATTTGGCCGCATCGCTCCCGGCGACGCTGGTCAGCGCCACCGGATAAATGATGGGCTTATGGCTGTCCGGCGGGAACATGCCGACCACGCGCACATTTTTGTCGACCATTGCATCGGTTGCATAGACGATGCCGAGCGCGGCTTCACCTCGATCAACGAATGCAAGCGCCGAGCGCACGCTGTCGGCCCGCACGAGCCGCGTCGCGACCTGGTCCCATACGCCGAGATTGGCCAATGCTTCATGCGCATATCGGCCCACCGGCACGGAATCCGGATCGCCCGTCGCCAAGCGGCTCTTGCCCACGGCCTCGGCCAATGAAAAATGCGGCTCTATTTTCAATTTAATTTTGCTGTCGACCGGCGCGATGAGAACCAATTGGTTTCCCAGGACGTCATGTCGAGTGGCCGGTTGAATCAGGTTTCTGGCCTGCAAGTAATCCATCCACTCGAGATCCGCGGAGAAAAACATATCGGCACGTGAGCCGTTTTCGATCTGGCGCGCCAGCGCGGAACTGGCGGCGAAGGAAAAACGCACTGGGACCGATGTATCCTTCGTGAAGGCATCGCCCAAATCCTGCAGCGCGTTGGTCAAAGAGGCGGCGGCAAACACCGTAATCGCTTTTTCCGAGTCCGCGGCAGGGGACTGCAGCCCAAAAAGACACGCAGTCAGTAGCAGCCAGATGCGTAACGTTGTTTTCATGATGGTTAGTTGTGCGCGAGCACCGGCGATCCGCTGTAAAGCTCCGGAAAGGTGCGCCGGAAATTCTCGATTTTCGGTATGTCGTAGATCGCGATGTAAGGCTCCGTCGGATTATGAATCAAATAATCCTGGTGATAGCCTTCCGCCGGATAGAAGCCTTTGAGCGGGTCCACGCGAGTGACGATCGGCCGCGAAAATGCGTGCGACTGATCGAGTTGGCTGATGTAGGCCTGCGCGATCCGCTTCTGATCCTCATCGGCATAGAAAATAGCCGACCGATATTGCGTGCCGACATCGGGTCCTTGACGATTTAGTTGCGTCGGATCGTGGACGACTGAAAATGCGATTTGCAATATCTGTCCATAAGAGATCGCCCCCGGATCGAAGACTATTTTGACCGATTCCGCATGTCCGGTGGAGCCCGAGCTGACAGTTTCGTATTGTGCAGTGGCTTTCTCCCCGCCCGCATAGCCCGCTGTCACGTTCTTTACACCGCGCACATGCTCGAATACGCCTTGCACGCCCCAAAAGCAGCCGCCTGACAACACCGCGGTCTGCGCAGGGCCTTGCGATTTGGGGTTATCGACGAGCGGGGGCGCGATGATGACGGGCGCCTCCGCGCCGAACAGGGGTGTGTGCCAGAGAATCGCGCCCCCAGTGATGGCGCCGACGAGTACTGCGAGCCGCAGCGTTGTTGAAGTCTTCCTAAAAGCCATAAACCCTCTCCTATGCGCGCGGCGTGAAGTGCAGCGCAACTGAATTCATGCAATAGCGCAGCCCAGTGGGTTTCGGGCCGTCGTCAAACACGTGGCCCAGGTGCGCATCGCAGCGGCGGCACGAGATCGCGTCCCGCGACATTCCGAAGGTATTGTCGCTGCTCTTGACCACATTGCTCGCTGAAATCGGCTGCCAGAAGCTCGGCCAGCCGGTGCCGGATTCGAACTTTGTTTTTGAATCATAGAGCGCAGTGTCGCAGCAGATGCAGTGATAAATGCCGTCGGCGTGATTTCTGTCGTACTCACCGGTAAACGCCACTTCCGTGCCGGCCTGCCGCGCGACCCGATAGCTCAGCGCCGATAATTGCGCCTGCCACTGCGCGTCCGTCTTCACGATTTTTGCAACCCGCTCGACGCCGAGACTCTTGCCGGCCGTCGAGAAATTCTCAATCGATACTTCGCTGTTCAGCGCCGGGCCGGAAAGCGTGGCCGCAGAGACACGGCCCATCAAAGGCAACCCCGACAGGGCGCCTAACCCGACAATGAAGTAACGACGACTGACCTTTGCCTGCATGACCTGCCCCTCACCCAAATGTAAATGAATATGCTTGAACGCCTGGATCCAAGAACTCGATTGAAAAGACGTGCTCGCCAACGTCGCCGGACTGCCTGATCAATTGATACAGCCGCTGCCCGTCAATGGTTCCGGCGCCGCTTGAATCCGTATCGGCGCCATGGCTAGCCGCCGGCGCGGCGCCATCCAAGGTCACGCGGAAACGCACCGGTTTCCCGCCGACACCGGGACCCAACACCAGGTGCAAATCACGCGCATAGAAACGAAATTCAATTTTACCGCCGCTTGCGCTGAGCACCGCCTTTTCCGGGTCTACATTCCACGACCCGCTAAGCGCCCATTGATTCAATTTTAGTGCAGGCGGAGCCGTGTAAACATGCGCTCGATCCTGCTCAAAGCCGCCCGGCGAGGCGAAGTTGTCGGCGCGGCGATACCCAACATAGGTCTCCGGCGACTGATCGTGCGCCTCATCCGGAGGCGCCTGAACACCCACCGCCTTTGCCCCGCCCATTCCCGGCAGCGGCAACCCGGTCTGCCCCGCCTCGGTCAGAAGGGTACGAATGATCTGCTCCGATTCATCGTAGTTGCCTTCGCCGAAGTGATGCGCGCGAATATGGCCGGTGGCATCGATAAAATAGTGCGCGGGCCAGTACTGGTTGTTGAATGCCTGCCAAATGGCGTAGTCGTTGTCCAGCGCCACCGGATAGGTGATTTTCAAATCCGCAACCGCGCGCCGCACATTGCTGGGATCCTTTTCAAATGCGAATTCCGGTGCGTGCACGCCGATAACGATCAAGCCATGATCCTTATATTTCTGGTACCACGATTCCACATAGGGCAGCGCACGTAGGCAGTTGATGCAGGAGTAGGTCCAAAAATCGACCACGACCACTTTGCCTCGCAAACTTTCGGGCGTAAGCGGCGGCGAGTTCAGCCATAGGGTGGCGCCCGCGAATGAGGGGATTTCTCCCTCCACCGGCAAATTGCCGGCCGGCTTTGCGGCCGACATCATCATGGCATGCCCGTCTGTTTTGGAATTGCTCATGGCCATGGTGGAGTTGGTCATGGCCATGTTGGAATTGCTCATGGCCATCATCGCACCACCCGGCGCAGCCGGATTCTGCGGATTGATTTTGTCGATGAGCGACTGCTCGAGGCTGTTCGTGCCGCTGAGCGACAAGCGCGTGAGCACCGTTGAATCCCAGCCGAAGACGATTGCCACCACCGCGAGCAGCACGGCGACACCGAGGCCGCGCCTGATCCATTCCCCGGTACCCAGCGATTTCTTCAAGAATGCGAACACCCGTCCGCCGGCGAGCAATGCCACCGCCAATGAGGTAGCCGCACCTGCGGCATAGGCAAACAGCAGCAGTGTGGTATGTGCGTTGGGACCGGAGATCGCGGCTCCAGTCAGAATGAGGCCGAGAATCGGACCCGCGCAGGGCGCCCAGAGAAGGCCCGTTGCAACTCCGAGCAGCAAGGAGTTCAACAGCGTGAAGCCACCCGCCGCTCCCGGATTTGATTGCGCCAGTCGGTTGCCCAAAGCAACAAAAGGACGCGCGAACCAATCCGCCAAACGCGTCGACAATAAAGTGGCCGCAAAGGCGGTCAACAGCACCAGCGCGAAGATGCGGCCATATTGATTGAGCCTGACTGCCCAAGAACCCCCCACTGCGGCCAGCGTCGCGATAGCAGCGAAAGTGATCGCCATGCCGGCCAACATGGGCAGGCCATTGGTCAGGAATTTTTGCTCGGAGCGCGCAAATACAAAGGGCAGGACAGGCAGAATGCAGGGACTCAAAATGGTCAGCACGCCGCCCAGAAACACCAAAATTACGATGGTCATGGTATGCAATCTTACTCCTGTAAAGTAAGACCGGCGATTGAACCATTACATTGCAGTTACGTTGCTAAGTGCCGCAAAAAGTCTGCAGCACGCGCTCTTGGGGCTGCGGCGGATTTGCATACCGCGCGAAGGCGGCGCGCTCGACATAAGGCGCCGCGAGCACCTCTGAGAATTCCTCGAAAGGCGCAAAATCGCTGCGCTCGACCGCCGCGACAATCACTTGTTCCACCCGGTGGTTGCGTGGAATGTAGGCCGGATTGACCGCTTGCATCGATTCGGTGCGCGACTCAAGAGTCGTCGCCTCGCGCCTCATCCGAGCGCGCCAACGCAGCGCCCACTCGTCATAGTCGAGCGCATTGAGGAACTGTGCACGCAACGGGGCATCGCCTTGGCGGTCGCGGGCCGCGGTGCACAGTGCGCGAAAGCTCAACGTGAAGTCGGCTTGATTGCGATGCATGGCCTTCAGCAAGTCTTCGGCGAGCTGCCGATCGCCCTGCTCCGACGTTGACAAGCCCAGTTTGCGGCGCATGCCGCCCAACCAAGAGTCATTGAAGAGCGTCTCGAAAGTGGCGATCGCCTTGGTGGCAACAGCTATCGCACGCTGCGTGTCCACATCAATGAGGGGCAACAACGTCTCGGCGAACCGGGCCAAATTCCACAGCGCGGCATTCGGCTGATTGGCGTACGCATAGCGGCCGCGCGCGTCGATCGAGCTAAAAACGGTTGCCGGATCAAATGTGTCCATGAACGCGCACGGACCGAAATCGATGGTCTCGCCCGACACCGCCATGTTGTCGGTGTTCATGACCCCGTGGATGAAGCCGACATTCATCCAGCCCGCGATGAGTGCAGCCTGACGCGACACGACTTGCTTGAGCAGCGCCAAGTAGGGACTCTCGTCCTGAGCGCACAGCGGGTAGTGCCGATCTATCACGTAGTCGGCGAGGATTCTCGTGCCGGCGGCGTCGCCCCGCGCGGCGAAGTATTCAAACGTGCCCACACGCACGTGGCTCGCGGCGACGCGTGTCAATATGGCGCCCGGCAACGCCGTTTCACGCTGCACGGACTCGCCCGTGGTTACTGCTGCGAGAGTCCGCGTCGCCGGAATTCCCAAAGCATGCATCGCTTCGCTGACCAGATATTCGCGCAAGACGGGCCCTAACGCCGCGCGCCCATCGCCGCTGCGCGAGTAGGGAGTGCGTCCGCTGCCTTTGAGCTGGATATCGCGAAGGACGCCGCTCCGGTCGCGCATCTCTCCAATCAAAATCGCCCGGCCATCGCCGAGTTGCGGAACAAAATGACCGAACTGATGCCCGGCGTAGACAAGCGCAATGGGAACAGCGCCCTGTGGCAGGACATTGCCGGAGAAAAGGTTCGCCAGCGCCGCCGCATCGAGCGCGGATACATCGATGTTCAGGTCCGTCGCCAGCGCTTGATTGAGCTTGATCAGATGAGGCGCAGCCACCTGGGTCGGCTGCACCCGCGCAAAGAACCGTTCAGGCAGACTCGCATAGCTGCTGGGATTCACGCCTTAACCGTCGCCTCGCGCGCAGAATGGGTCCGAATTACCGTTCCGCGCGTCGCGAGCCACGAACCCAGCAGAATCAGCGCAAAAGCAACGAAGCCGCCGATGCCGAGGTGTTCATCGAGCACCAGCACGCCGAGCAATGTCGCCACCACCGGGTTTATATAGGTGATCACCGTTGCGCGCGAGGCGCCGGCATGGCTGACCAGATAAAACATCAACAACATGGCAACGGCCGTGCAGACGATTCCGAGTACCGCGATTGACAGCAAGGCGTTCGGCGATGGCAGGCGGGACGGAATCTCGGCTGCGGCTGGAATCAGCAAAATGACGGCGGCCACCGCCAAGCTTGCGGCCAGCGGCCCAATGGAATCCAGATCATGCAGGTGACGCTGGATGATCAGCGGTCCCACGGCATAGCATAGGGTGGATACCACCATGCAGCCGACGCCCGCCCAGCCCAGCAAGCCCGTGATTGGACCCGTGCCGAGCAGCGCGGCTACACCGACAAAGCCGATAGCGAGACCCGCGATGCGCAAGCCACCCAGCGCCTCGCGGATGCCAAAAAGGCGCTGAATCAAAGCAATGGCGAGCGGTACCATGGCAATCAAAATCCCGGTGACGGAGGAACTGATCCAACGCTCGCCGAGTGAGATCAGGGAGAACGGAATCGCAAACTCGATCAGACCAAAGGCGGCAATCGCCGCCTTGTGCTTACCCAAAGAGCGCAGAGCGCCGCGACGCCAGGCAATGGGCATCAGTATTATCGTAGCCAGTGCGACGCGGCTGAATGCCAGGGCGAACGGCGAGACTTCCTGCACCGCAACTTTGATGAAGAAATAGGGCAACCCCCAGATGATTCCAAGTGCCACGAAAGCTGCCCATCCTCGCCAGGTCACGCGCTAACTCCTCAAAAAGTGCTGCTAAGCCTGCATGCTATCAGGGAATCTCATCGCGATTGCGCGCTCTGTCAGTCAATGCTGACGGTGATAGACCTACACAACTATGGGCGAAAGATACAAGCATTTCCGGCTTCTTCCGCGCAGATTTACTGTCTCGCAGAGACGAAAATTGCCTTGACATCCGGTCGAGGTGAAGCGGTCGAGGAGCGAAGTCGATGCCTTTTTTTCGCGATGAAGAGTCATCCATTCACTATCTAGAACGGGGTCGGGGCGAACCTTTGTTGCTCATTCACGGCTTAGGGTGCAGCGGCGCGGCCTGGGCCTTTCAAGTGGCGGCTCTCGAACATCGGTTTCGGCTCATCATTCCTGATCTGCCCGGCAGCGGGCACAGCTCGCCGCCTCGCAGCGAATACACCATCGCCGGTTTCGCAAATGCCATGTGGAGAATGATGGATCACCTGAAGGTCCAGCAAACGAATATTGTTGGCTTCTCGTTGGGCGGCGCGGTCGCTCTGGAAATGGCAACGCTGCGGCCCACCTGTGTACCCAAACTGGCGTTGATCAATAGTCTGGCGACATATCAGCCCCGCGATTTGCGCAAATGGCTCGAGACCTACGTGTCGGCAACGCTCGTGCGGATGTTGGGCATGCCGCGCGCGGCCTGTTTCATGGCGGCGCGGCTGTTTCCCGAGCCGTGGCAGCGTGCCATGCGTGAGCACACCGCTCGCGTCATGGGATCGGTCCCGGCGAACTCTTACTTGGGAACCGGATTGGCGCTGGCGCGCTGGGCGATCCTGGACCGGTTGGATCTCCTGACCAGCCGCGTGTTGCTGATCGCCGCGGAAAATGACTTCACACCGCTGGCCGAAAAGCATGAACTGGCGAAGAGACTAAAAGCGGAGATCGTGGTGGTGCGCGGCTCGCGTCATGGCACCCCCTTCGATTCCGTCGAAGCCACCAACGCCAGTCTCTTGGCAATGCTGACCGATCAGCCGTTGCCTCCCCCGGCACGGTGGGTGCGCGATACGCCGACGCGGGCGCAGGCGCTGTCCCTGGCCGGCAGCATCGCCGAAGAACACGCGTTGAGTCCCCTGCTCCTCGACTAAGAGCCCATCCAACCAGGCTCTTCCTCATTGCCACGGCAAGCGGTCCAGATCGAGGTTGCCGCCGCTCAAGATAATTCCGACATGCGCTCCCGTCGGGGCGATACGGCCCTCCACGATCGCCGCATAGCTCACCGCGCCGGAAGGTTCGACGATCAGCTTCATCACTTCCCAGACCTGGCGCATCGCCTGCACGATCGACTCTTCGCGTACCGTCACAATATCATCGACCAGGCGCATGATTTCCGCGAACGGCCTCTGCCCCAATGAGGTCTTCAGCCCGTCCGCAACTGTGCGCGGCTCGAGCATGGGAATGATATGCCCCGCCTTCAGGGAGCGCGCGGCATCATCCGCGCCGGCAGGCTCAACGCCGATGACGCGCAGCGCAGGCTTGATGTCTTTTGCCGCCACAGCGACACCACTGAGCTGCCCTCCGCCGCCGACGGGACAGAGAATGACATCGAGGCCGGGTACGTCCTCGAGCAACTCGATGGCCGTGGTTCCCTGCCCTGCCATGACGCGCAAATCGTCGTAAGGGTGTATGAAAACCGCCCCGGTACGCTCCATGACCTGCCGGGCAGTCGATTCCCGCGCAGCCAATGTCGGCTCGCACAGAACCACATCGCCGCCGTAGCGGCGCACGGCGGCCTGCTTCGCCTGCGGCGAATTGCTCGGCATGACGATGTATGCGGGAATGCCGCGCAGTCTCGCGGCACGCGCCAGCGCAGCCGCGTGATTACCCGAGGAATGCGTCACGACGCCTTTGGCCGCCTCCTCGTCGGTCAACAAGAACACCGCATTGGTGGCGCCCCGCGCCTTGAAAGCGCCGACCTTCTGCAGATTCTCGCACTTGAAATACAGCCGATTTCCCGCCAGCTCGTCGAGCACTTCGCTGGTCATCACGGGCGTGCGGTGAATCTTGTCGCGGATGCGTGCATGCGCTTCGCGAATCGACTGCATGGTCAGGACGGGCTCATGTTCTGTGCTACGTGTGTTCATAAACTCTGTGCTAAAAGTACAAAATGAAATCGCGCCTGACCTGGTTTGTCATTATCGCCATGATTACCGGGCCGCTGTTCGGATTGCTCCTGCATCAAGTTCTCGGCAACGGTCCGGCGGCCGACAACGCCGCGGGCGTGTTTTCTCTGATCACCACCAGCTTCTTGCGCCTCATCAAGATGATCATAGCGCCATTGGTGTTCTCCACGCTCGTCGTCGGGGTCGCCCGCATGGAGGGCGCCGCGGCGATCGCCCGAATTGGCGCGAAAGCCCTCGGATGGTTCGTGATCGCGACGCTGATTTCCATGACGATCGGTCTGGCGGCGGTACAACTGTTCAAGCCGGGTCTTGGACTTTCGGCGACCGCGGCCGCGACGGGCGCGAGCGTGGGGGCACCCCTGCAGTTCAAGGATTTTCTCGACCACATCATCCCGAGCTCCGTGGTACAAGCCATGGCCAATAACGAAATATTGCAAATCGTGGTGTTCTCGTTATTTTTCGGCGCCGCGGCGTCGAGCCTGGGGTCCAAGGTCAAACGGCTCATCGACACCATCGACGAGATCGCCACCGTTATCTTGAGAGTGACCCGCTACGTCATGGCGCTGGCGCCCATAGCAATCTTCGCCGCGCTTGCCGCCACCGTCTTGAGCCAGGGACTGAATGTTTTGTTGGTGTACGCGAAGTACATCGGCAGCTTCTACCTGGCGTTGATCCTGCTGTGGGTTTTCTTCGGTTGCGCTCTGTATTTCAGTATTGGACGGCGAACCTTGCCGCTGCTGCGCGAGATCCGTTCGCCGCTGCTGCTGGCTTTTTCGACTTCCAGTTCCGAAGCGGCATATCCGCAAACATTGGAGCGCCTGGAAGCCTTCGGCGTCAGCACACGGATTGCCTCTTTTGTGCTGCCTCTGGGTTACTCGTTCAACCTTTGCGGTTCTGCGATGTATTGTTCTTTCGGTGTGCTGTTCATCGCTCAAATCTTCCGCATCGACCTGAGCGTGCATCAACAAATCATGATGCTGCTCATTCTCATGGTCACCAGCAAGGGAATTGCCGGCGTGCCCCGCGCGGGCCTGATGGTGATAGCCGCATCCTTGAGCTATTTCGGCCTGCCGGAACAAGGCTTGGTATTCGTCATTGCCGTGGATCACGTGCTCGACATGGGACGCACCGCGACCAACGTTCTCGGCAATGCCGTTGCTGCCACGCTGGTGGCCAATTGGGAGGGCGAACTCAAGGAAGGCGGCCGGGCAGAGCTGAAGGAGAACGCCGCGTGAGTTTGGTTAGCCGAGTCAGCGAAGTTAGCCGCGGCCGGCGCTGAATAACTCCAGCATGTCCTCTTCTTCTTCCTTCGGCGGCTCGGCGTCGTTGCGCAGCAGCTTCAATATCTCGTCAGCCGGCATGGGCCGGGCGAACAGGAACCCCTGTCCGACGGAGCATCCCAGTCTTCTGAGGATCTCGACTTGTTGATACGCCTCGATGCCTTCGGCAATCACTTCGATGTGCAAGTGCCGCGCGATGGCGATAATGGCGCTGACAATGGCCAGATCGCTGGAATCCGTCACCAGATCGCGCACGAAGCTGCGGTCGATCTTGAGCGCGTCAACCCGCCAATTTTTCAAGTAACTTAAACTCGAATAGCCGGTGCCGAAGTCATCGATGGCAATCTTGATCCCCAGATCGCGCAGCCGCGCCATGCTGTCCTGCCGGTTTTCGCCGGCGGGAGAATGCGAATCGAACACCGCGCGCTCGGTCATTTCCAGCTGCAGCATTTCCGGCCGAAGATTGTGCGACTTCAGCAACGTTGCAATGGTCGATTGCAGCTCGCCGCGCTGCAGCTGCGCCGGCGCGACATTGAGCGAGACCGGCACCAAGGGAATGCCGGCCTTGCGCCAGGCACTCATGGTCTGCAGGGTTCGGTGCAGCACGAAATTGCCCATCGGCACGATCAACCCCGTCTCCTCTGCGACCGGAATGAATTGATCGGCGGGAATCATGCCGTGCACCGGGTGCATCCAGCGCATCAGTGCCTCGAGGCCGACTATCTTGCGCGTGATGAGGTTGTAGAAGGGCTGATAGTGGACATCAAGCTGTTTCAAGCGCAGCGCCTCGCGCAGCGAGGCCTCGACGGCAACGCGATGTTTGAGCTTGCGGTTCATCGCGTGACTGAACATCTGCACGTTGTTACGGCCGCGATCCTTCGCTTGGTACATCGCGGTATCCGAATGCTTGAGCAGCTCGATCATGTTGGCGCCGTCGCGCGGATACAAACTGACGCCGACGCTGCCTGTGGTTTGCAGCGAATGGCGATCGATGATGATCGGGCGATTTAAGGTCTCGATGATCCTGCCCGCGCCCAGAGTAACCTCGTCGTAGTTCTTGACATTGCGGAACACCACGACGAATTCATCGCCGCCCATGCGGATGACCACGTCCGAATCCCGCACGCAGGCCCGGAGCCTGGTCGCGACCTCCTGCAGCAGCTTGTCCCCGGTCTCGTGGCCGCGGGTATCGTTGATGTGCTTGAATCGGTCCAAATCCAGGAATACCACGCCGAGCATGGTGTTCGCGGCCTTCGCCTCATCGATGGCCTGCGGCAGGAACGCGGTAAGGTAGTGGCGATTCGGCAGCCCGGTCAGTTGATCGTGGTGCGCCATCTTGTCGAGCCGCTGCTGATTCTCGATGAGCTGCTGTTCGGCCTTCCTGCGCAATGAGACGTCATGCGTCACGTAGGCCAGCACGTCGCGGCCGTCCACATCGAGCGCGTTGCAGCGCACTTCGGTGTCGAAAAATGAACCGTTCTTGCAACGCTGCTGCATGTTGAGCGCCATTTGCGAATCCGCTTCAATGAGCCGCGCCAGCACGCTGTCGGGCGTCGCATCGCGATCGGCAAATATGTCGGTAAGGGTCAACGACTGCGCTTCCTCGTTGCTGTAGCCGAGACGGCTCAGAAAGGCGGGATTTGTGTACAGCACCTGGTACGTATGCGAGTCGACGATGACAATGCCGTCGTTGGCCTGGTCGATGAGCGCCTTGTAGCGCGCGTCGACCGAACGCTGATGCCGAAAATTGCGTCTTACAGCAAAAATGATGATGCCGACGATCGCCAGCAGCACGAGCAGCCCGGTGAGCATGTAGCCGGTCTCCCTGCTCGCGGGTTCCGGCGCACCTAACGGAAGCCCGGAAGCATTCGCCGCACGAACCAGCCGCAGTACTCGAACCGCGCGGCCGTTCGCGTCGCGCAGCACGGCAAAACCGGAGGCATCAACGGTCGATAATTGGGTTGTTACTCCGAATGCGCCGGCCGCTGCGACCGGCACCGAATCGAACGCCTTGGTAGGCAGCACGCTCAAGCTGCCTCCTACTGAACCGGCTATCTGAGAGATCAACCCCGGCGATAGTGCGCGGCTCGCAACCACCCACCCTAAGACCGCGGGCGACGCGTGCCCCATGACCGGCCGGACAACCAGCCACCGGTCATCGCTGAAGGTCGACACTTGCGAGCTACGATTGGCCGTCTCGGGAGAAGCAGCAAGCGACTCGACCAGTTGCATCAATGCCGGCTCGGGCGGCTGTTCACTCAACTGACCGCCGGTGACGGTGACGCTAAAGCGAACGGCGCGCGGTGCGCTGAGCACCAGCAAGGCGTCCAGGTCGCGCCGTGACACGTCGGCAAGCTCCAATCGGTCTGCGGAGGGGTCGGTGGTTTCCTGAACCAAGCGGATGACTGCGTCGGACTCGGCGAGCTCGCGGGTTCGGTCCGCAAGATGCTCAGATTCTGCCGTCAATTCGCGCGCCAACTGAGCGAGTTGCAGCTTTAAGTTTTCGCGCTCCAGCCCCCAGGCGCGGTTGCGCCAGTCTCGTTGGCTTAGGACAACTGATCCCAACAGCAGCAGAAGCAGGCAGGCAACCCCGGCCAGCCACAGAGATCGTCGCTGCAACAGCGTTTGAATCCAGGCTGGCTTAGACATACTAAGTCAGCGTCCCTGGACAATCGCGTCGCTCATACGGTCCGCTATTCGACATAATCACGTACAGATTTAGTTACTTAGCCGCAGTATCTGCGATACGGCCTGAACTAACCGATATGGGGTCCACAGTCCGACGTAGGACTTAGAGGGCGTGGGTATCGTTACGGGGGGAGCCGGCCAGCCAAAGGGCCAAGTTCAAGACATAGCGATGAGTATCAAGGAGTGCGTTTGGCTCGTGCGCGATCCCTACTCCCGGAGGCTCGGTGACAAAGCTCGGGGCGCCACGGCCTACGTCCCAATTGTAATCGACGAAATGATGAAAGCTGCTCTCGGCGATGGCCGGTCCTGAGCTCGAATCAGGCTCGAACGCCACGGCAATATTGAACGGCCGGCCCGTTGCCTTGCTCGTGCCCTCGGCGATCACCCGTGCGCTCTGATTCTTTGGCGCGCTCACACCGCCCTCGTGAGGATGGGACGGCAAGAATCGAATGGCGCCGCCGACCGCATTGGGATTCGCCAGCAGCGGGTGCAGGGGTGCAATCGCGCGAATTTCTTGATAGTCGCCGTTTGCGCCGGAATGAAAGTTTGGCCAGGAAATGCTCGTCGTAATCGTATCGTCCGGAGCGCGGCGCGCAGCATCGGGATCGAGGTTACGGCTATGAAAGTGATGAGCCTCGCCAATACCTCCCAAATCGCAGATCGACGATCCCAGATCCATGTGATCCCGTGTGAGCAGCAGCCCGCGTCCCTGACTGCGAAAACGCGAGATCGCCGCGCAATCCTCAGCGGTCAGACCGCTGCCAACATCCACGGCAAACAACCACATCTCATCGAACCGGCTATGATCGAGCGTGGACAGCACCGAATCGGGTGCACCGAGACTCTCGCGGTCCCGCATGGTGACTTCGAACAGAGGTGCCCCGTGCCGCCGCTGTTCGCGCAAGAATTGTCCGAGCAGACTAAACCGCGCGATACACCAGTCATCGGCTGTGGTCGGGATCGTGGTCTGCAGCAACACTTTGATCGGCGAACCTGGCATAGGCTGATTATACGTCGCTTTGGAGCGATTCTCTGTGGAACAATGAGCGCCATGGAAGTTCGCCTCGATACCACACTCGAGCACTTATTGGAGCGTGCACCGTACGCGCATGCGTCGCGTGTCCTTGCAACTGTGGTGGCGACTGCGGGGTCCACGTATCGAAAGCCCGGCGCGCGCATGCTGCTGATGGCAGACGGAAGTTACATTGGATTGTTGAGCGGCGGCTGTCTCGAGTCGGACCTGCAAATCCACGCGCGGGAAGTATTGGAAAGCGGCGCTGCCCGCGCGGTCGAGTACGACACCCGCGGACCGGATGATGTTCTCTTCGGCGTGGGGGCCGGCTGCGAGGGCACCATGCGAGTCTTGCTGGAACCCGCGGGCCCGATGAGCCCGGCCGAGGCGGCGCTTGCCGCCGCGGGCCGCGCCACGCGCTCAGGAGAGTCGACATCCTTGCTCATGGTGCACAATTCGGCGCGGTTGCGTCTCGGCACCTATCGCAACGATCAGGATCTGCCGCCAGACGAACGAGCACGCGCATTCGAGCAGCGGCTCGCGCCGCCTCCGCACTTGCTGATATGCGGCGCGGCGCCGGATGTTGAAGCCGTGGTGAGCATGGCCCGCGCTTTGGGCTGGCGCGTCTCGGTAGTGGATCATCGCCCGGCGTACGTGATTGCCGCTCGATTTGCCGGCGCCGAATTGCATGTCGCCAGTCCCAAGAACTTGCGCGCCGAGGTCGATCTGACGCGTTGCCACGCGGCTGTGGTGATGAGCCACCATCTGCCTTCGGATGAGATGTATCTGCGCCAGCTCGCCCAGGCCGGTGTACCCGCCTATGTTGGATTGCTCGGCCCCAAGGCGCGCCGCGGCCGCCTCGCGCAGGAATTGGGGCCGCTCATGGAAAGCTTGAGCGGCCGGATTCGCGGACCGGTCGGCCTCGATATCGGCGCGACGACGCCCGAAGGGATCGCACTGGCCATCATTGGTCAGATTCACGCATGGCTTGCGGGGCGCGGCTACACCGAGGCAGTATTGAGCTAGCGGCATTCAACTTTCGCCCGCCGCAGCCGAATTGAAAGGACCTATGCCAAAGGTGATCGCCCCCACGTATCGCTCCGGCGCGGAATCCGTTCCCGCAAGCGATGCCGCCGCGACGCTCGAAGAACGCGCCATCGCGCTCGCGTTCCTCCAAAAGTTGGCGACTGAAGTCTCCAAGGGTACTGTCGACCTACCCTGCTTTCCTGACGTCGTCGTCCGGATAAGCCACGCGTTGGCTGACCCGAACACCACCTCCGACAGAGTCGTCACAATTGTGGGGGCCGAGCCGCGTCTCGCGGCGCGTGTTTTGCAAACTGCCAATTCCGCGGCGTTCAACAGTTCCGGTAAACCTCTGACCGACCTGCGGTCCGCGATCACGCGTCTCGGACAGCAAATGGTACAGAGCACCGCCATGTCCTATGCCATGCAGCACATGAAAAACGAGGCGTCGCTGCGTGCCATTGCCCAGCCGCTCACCGAGTTGTGGAACAAAAGCATCGCGGTTGCGTCGATCTGCAAACTCGTCGCGGCGCGAACCAAGGTATCCGTGGACGAGGCATTCTTGACCGGCCTGCTTCATGGCATCGGCAAGCTGTACATCATGGCGCGCGCGGTGAGCGCAGCCGATGGCCTTGGCAGCGAGCAATCATGGATGGAACTGATCAGCGGCTGGCAGGCCTCGATCGGCAAAGCGGTGCTGCAAAGCTGGGGCTTCGCAGAGGAACTGTGCGAAGCGGTGGGCGATCAGGACGACGTCGATCGGCGCTGGAAGCACGAAGCACGGCTCGTCGATGCACTCATTGCCAGTCTGGTGTTGTCCGATGCCCGTATGACTCCCGAACCCAGAGATATCGCGACTGAGGGCGTGCATGCGTTCTTGAGCATCGGTGTGACACCGGCGGATTGCAGCGCCATTCTCGTGCGGGCTGACGAAGAAATCCACCTGGTTCACGAGGCCCTGGCGTAAACTTCTGCGATGCGCCGACTCGTTGGATTCTTGCTTTTCCTGATCGCCGGTACATCACTGGCCGCCGCGGCGCCTGCGGCCGCACCGCCGGCGCAGGATTGGAGAGCGAGCGTGCGCGAGCTGGCCAAGAGTCACTTCAAGAATCCTGCGTGGGGATATTCGCACTGTTTGCGCGACTATGCCTTAGCCCGCGAACTGGCTGCCGCGGATCACGTCGCGCTCGATGATGACGTGCTTTACGCCGCGGCGTATTTGCATGACATGGCTGCTTTCCCGCCCTGGGAGGACGTCAAAGTCGATCACTCAGATGTGGGCGCGCGCCTGGTCGATACGGTACTGAAAGGCACCGGATTCCCCATGGAAAAAATCGATGCGGTACGGGGCGCGATCCGCACGCACATGTACTACCGGGATCCGGTCGGAGCGGAAGCTCTGTACCTGCACGACGCTGATGCGCTCGACTGGCTCGGCGCGGTCGGCGTGGCGCGCATCATGGCACTCGTTGACCCGCATGGCGGCAATCCCGACGCGCCGAAAGCGGTGGCAATGCTGACGGATAATTTGAGCAAGGTCCCTTCCCGCGTGCTATCTCCCGCCGGCCGCGCACGCGTTCCGGAGCGCAAGGCGGAGTTGGAGAAGTTTCTTTCGGACTTGAAGCGCGAGACGGACGACCTGCACACGCTCTAGGGACCAGTGCTGAACGGCGCCAAATGATCAGCACGCCTAGCGGGGCGCCGGGTGGATCGGATCGATCCAATATACCTCTTCGAATCGCTCGGCGGCGTCGATGTTCAAATTGACGACCACCGATTCATTGTCGCTGCGCACCAGTACGCATTCGAGCGGGGCATCGCTTAGGGCGTTGATTTCCTGGTGCGGCACGTAGGGCGGCACGAAAATAAAGTCTCCCGCGTCCGCCTTGGCGGTGAATTCAAGCCGATCGCCCCAGCGCATGCGCGCCGCGCCCCGAACCACGTAAATGACACTTTCGAGCGCACCATGGTGGTGTGCGCCGGTCTTGGCGTTGGGTTGAATGATCACCGTGCCCGCCCACAGCTTTTGCGAGCCGACGCGCGCGAAATTCACCGCGGCCGCCCGCAGCATGCCCGGAGTCTGCGGCGTGTTGCTGTCCAGCCGGTCGCTCTTGATGACCCGCACGCCTTCTGTGCGCCAATCTGACTTCAACTATTTGCTCCGAGCGGTTATAACGGGCACGCACACCCATGCGCTACAAGGCCTAGAGAATAACCGAAACTTATGAGCTCAAACACCCAAACTTCGCCGCGCTCCTGGCTGGCCGATTTACCCTCATGGACCATTATCGCGCCCGTCGTTGCGGGGATTGTGCTGGGGGCTGCCGCCTTCGGTGTTGGCTCCAGCGGAATTTTTGTGGGGATCGTCGCGCTCGCTCTCGCCGCCAGCGTGTTCGCCGCCGTGCATCACGCTGAAACCGTGGCGCACCGCGTGGGCGAACCCTACGGCACTCTGGTGCTGGCGTTGGCGGTCACGCTGATAGAAGTGGCATTGATCGTCTCCTTGATGATTGCGGGCGGTACCGAAGCTGCGGCGCTGGCACGCGACACGGTATTCGCTGCCGTGATGATCATACTCAACGGCATCATTGGCCTGTGTTTACTGGTCGGAGGCCTGCGCCATCGCCAACAGACCTTCATGCTCGACGGCGTCAGTGCGGCGATGGTGGCGTTGGCCGCGATTGTGGTTCTCGCGCTGGTCTTTCCGAACTACACCGTCACGACACCCGGGCCCTATTACTCGCCCAGTCAACTCATGCTCATTGCCGTGGTTTCTCTGGCCATTTATGGCGCATTCGTTTTCGCGCAGACCATTGGCAATCGCGGAATTTTTGTCGAGGATGAACCGGTAACGGAACCACAACACCAGACACCACCGCCGAGCAACACCCTAACCGCGCTCAGCGCGATTTTGTTGATGGCGTGCCTCACTGCGGTGGTATTGCTTGCCAAGAAACTGGCGCCCAGCCTCGAATCTGCCGTGCTGCGTGTCGGCGCGCCAAACGCGGTGGTCGGCGTGATCATCGCGGCCATCGTCTTGCTGCCGGAGGGCTTGGCGGCTCTACGCGCCGCTCGCGCCAATCGCTTGCAGACCAGCCTGAATCTTGCGCTCGGATCAGCGCTGGCCAGCATCGGATTGACCATTCCCGCCGTCAGCGTGCTATCGCTGTACATGCATACCCAGTTGGTGTTGGGCATCGACACAAAAGCTACGGTGCTGTTGACCCTGTCTCTGTTCATAACTGCAATTGCGCTGCGCACCGGTAGAACCATTGTCTTGCACGGCATCGTGCTGCTGGTTATTTTCGTGGTCTATTTGTTCACTACCGTCGTACCGTAGCCGCGATTGCAGCGTGGAGGCTCGGTAACCCGCGGGCTTCCCGTTTTTTTGCATGCTCAGGCGGCAACCGGTTTGAAGGCGAACGCGACCACCACCGCGGCAATCAGCAGCGCAAAAGACACCGCATAGTTCCATGCCATTTTCTCTTTTAGATAGACGACGGCAAACACGAGAAAGACCGTCAAGGTAATGGCCTCTTGGATGATCTTCAGCTGAAAGCCGGTAAAAACACCGAAGCCCAAGCGGTTCGCGGGTACCGCCATGCAGTACTCGATCAACGCAATCCCCCAGGATACGAGAATGGCCTTCCACAGCGGCCATTCATGGCCGTACTTGAGGTGCCCGTACCAGGCGAAAGTCATGAAAATATTGGAACCAAATAAGAGCAGAATCGTCATCGCTTGAACCTCTAGGTGGCCTCGGCGGCGATTTTCCGCTGTCCACGCGTGCGTGTACAATCGTGGACATGCTAAGAATTGCTTTCGCTACGTTTACTTTGGGTGTTGCCGCGCTGAGTTGGGGCGCGGAGCCCGTGATTGATAACGAACGTGTCACCGTCTGGGATACGACGCAGCCACTGCCGCCGGCACAGCACGACTTCGTGGCAGTATCGCTAACCCGCAAGGGCACCGCCTATTTCGGGCATTCGGGCAGCACACCCGGAAAAGCCGGCGTACGCACTGTCGTCATCGAGCTCAAAGACCACGCGGTGCCGCCGCTTGCGAACACTACTGGCTATCCGCTCGCGTTTCCGCGCCCTCACGTGAGGAAACTGCTGGAAAACGATAAGGTCGTGGTCTGGGACTACACTTGGCGGCCGCATGAGCCGACTCCCATGCACTTCCATGACAAGGACGCGCTTGTGGTGTTTGAAGCGACCGGCCCATTGCAATCGACGACGCCCGACGGCAAATCCACCGTCAATGACTATAAGTTTGGCGACATCCGCTTCAATGGCCGCGACCGCACGCACACCGAGTTGCTGATCAGCGGTATGCAGCACGCCGTCATCACCGAATTGAAATAATTTTTTGAGAAGTTTATGAAAGCCCTGATTGCCGCTTATGCGCGCTCGCCCCAGACCTTTGCCCGCAAGGGCCCGTTGGCACAAGTGCGGCCCGACACGATGGCCGCGCAAGTCGTCACCGGGCTGCTCGAGCGCACTAGGCTCGATCCTGCGCTCATCGAGGATGTGATCTTGGGCTGCGCCTATCCCGAAGGGCCGCAAGGCTCGAATATCGCGCGAATCGTCGCGCTATTGGCGGGATTGCCGTTGGAAGTCGGCGGCATGACGGTCAATCGCTTTTGCGGCTCATCCATGTCCGTGATCCAAATTGCCGCGGCGCAGATCGAGGCCGGCATTGGCGAGGCGTACCTGTGCGTCGGCGTGGAATCAATGAGCATGGTGCCGCAGGGAGGTTTCAACAAGTCGCCCAACCCGGAATTGCTGAGCCGCTTCCCGGATGCGTACATCAGCATGGGGCAGACCGCGGAGAATGTGGCGCAGCGCTACAATATCTCGCGTCACGATCAGGAAGTGATGGCGGTCGATTCGCACCGCAAGGCCGCGCAGGCTCGCGAGCAAGGAAGGCTGCGCGAGGAGATCGTGCCGATCCGCTTGGAATCCGGCGAGTTGGTGTCGGAGGATGGCTGCATTCGCCCCGCGACCTCGCTCGAGGCGCTGGCTGGCCTCAAGCCCGTCTTCGCCGAAAACGGCGTGGTGACCGCTGGAACTTCCTCTCCCTTGACCGATGGCGCATCGGTGGTACTGGTGACCAGCGAGGAATTTGCCACGCGCTATGGCCTGCATCCTCTGGCGCGCATTCGTTCGGCAGCCACCGTGGGCTGCGATCCGGCGGTGATGGGGATTGGACCGATTCCGGCCACTCGCAAGGCATTGGCGCGCGCCGCGCTCAAGGTCGACGCGCTCGATGTGATCGAGATCAACGAAGCGTTCGCCTCTCAAGCGCTCGCCTGCATCCGGGAACTGAAGCTTGATCCTGCCAAGATCAATATCGACGGCGGAGGCATGGCGCTAGGGCATCCTTTGGGCGCAACCGGCGCCCGCATCACCGGCAAGGCGGCGTCCTTGCTCGCACGCACCAAGGGACGCTATGCCCTTGCCACCCAGTGCATCGGCGGCGGCCAAGGTATTGCCACGGTGATCGAATCGCTCTAGAGACTCCCTAGAAGCTCGAATCGAGCGTAATGCTCACGGGGCAATGATCGCTGCCCATCACGGCAGCGTGAATTTGCGCACTCTTGACTGTGCCACGAAGCGAAGCCGACACCATGAGATAATCGATTCTCCATCCGACGTTTCGCGCCCGTGAATTGGCGAAATGGCTCCACCAGGAATAGTGGCCGTTGCCCTGGGTGAACATGCGGAATGTATCGACGAAGCCGGCGTCGATAAAAGCCTGAAATCCCGCGCGCTCCTCATCGGTGAATCCCTTCTTGCCGCGATTGGGCTTCGGATTCGCAAGATCAAGCTCGGTGTGCGCGACATTAAGATCGCCGCAAAATATGACGGGCTTGGTTTTTTCCAGCTGCTTGCAATACGCAAGAAACGCAGGATCCCAATGCTTGTAGCGCAGTGCGAGCCTGCTCAAGTCGTCCTTGGCGTTCGGCGTATACACCGTGACCACGAAAAGCTTGGCGAACTCCGCCGTGATGACCCTGCCCTCCTCCGCGCTGTCGCGCTTCAGCTCATCGGCGAAGCTGAAGCGCTTTGCGAATTCGTTCGGAAACCCATTGATGGTCTTCAAGGGTTCCTGCTTGGAGAAAATTGCCGTTCCCGAATAGCCCTTCTTGACCGCCGAGTTCCAATACTCGAAGGTATTGGGCAACTCGATTTCGATCTGACCGCGCTCAGCCTTGGTCTCCTGCAGGCACAGGATGTCGGGCTTCTCGGCCTCCAGAAATTTGAGGAACAATCCCTTCTTATGAACGGCGCGAATTCCATTCACGTTCCAGGAATAGATCTTCATTTCTGCGGGATGGAGCGCCAGCCGGCGCCCAGGGCCTTGTACACGGCAACCAGCGAGGTCGCAGCATCCGTGCGGCTTTGCGACAGCAACAACTCAGCACTCAAGGCCGTGCGCTCCGCGTCGAGCACTTCGAGGAAATCGATGAGACCGCCTTCAAAGCGCTTCTGCGCCAGATCCGCCGCCTTGTCGCTCGCCGCCGCCGCCACTTGCAGGGCGTCGCGGCGGGTTTGCGACCGGCCGTAAGTGATCATCGCGCCTTCGGTGTCCTCGAGTGCACCGAGCACCGCGCCCTCGTAAGCCGCCAGCGCCGCGTCGGTCAATGCCCTGGCGCTGCCGATGCGTGCGCGCACTCGTCCCAGATCGAAAGCCGCCCAAGTGATACTCGGGCCAAATGAGAAAAAGCGCGAGTCGCTGGCTCCCAGCTCGTTGAAGGTGGGCGCGATATAGCCCACCTCGCCGGTTAGTGTGACCTTTGGAAAAAGATCGCCCACCGCGACGCCGATGCGTGCAGTCGCGCCTGCCAGTCTGCGCTCTGCCACGCGCACGTCCGGCCGCCGACGCAGCAATTCCTCGGGTGTGCCGATGGTATTGATCAGCGGCAGTGCCGGCGGCGGTGCCGGGGGAGCAAGGCTCGCATTCAGGCCGGTCGGCTGTCGCCCGGTGAGGACGCTCAACCGATACATGGTGGTGGCAATCGTCGCCTCCAGGCTCGGAATCGAAGCCAGTGTGGTCTGCCACTGCGCTTCGGCCCGCGCCGTGTCCAGCTGGTTTCCGCGGCCTGCCTCGAGCCGGTTGCGCGTCAGCTTCAGCGTGTTGAACTGGTTTTCGGCGTTGCGTTGCGTGAGTGCCAGCTGATCCTGAAGTCCGCGCAGGATGAAATAGTCGCGCGCAACTTCGGCAATCACGCTGACGCGCGCATCGCGAACCGTCGCGGCACTGGCACCCACGTCGGCGCGGGCCGCTTCGACGTTGCGCCGGACGCGGCCGAACAGATCCAGTTCCCAAAGACCGTCGAAGCCGGCCTGCGCGGCATCGAACTCGCGGTCATGCATATCGACGCCCGGCAGTTGCTCGGCAGCATCCAGGTTGCGCGAGTAGCCGCCGCTGAACGTCACGGTTGGGAACTGATCGAAGCCGGTCAGTCTCCTCGCCGCGCGTGCGGCCCGCAGATTAGCCTCGGCAACCGCGAGATCCTTATTGTGACCCAGCGCGTCGTCGATCAAACTCGTCAGCGTGGCATCGGAAAATCCCAGCCAGTAAGCGTCCACCGCCTCGCCCGCAGCGAGACCCGGCTCCGCGGAATTGGCAAACTGCGCATCCACCGGCGAATTTGGACGGTGATAATTGGGACCCACCGCGCAGCCGAATAGTGTCGTGATCGCTGATGTCGCGATCGCGACGGCGAGCTTGAACCAGCTACGCACGGGGCGGCTCCTTAGGGGAGGACAGCGGCGGGTAGTCCGGATGTTCCTTGTATCGCGCCAAAAGCGTTTCGATGGTCACGAAGAACACCGGCGTCAGGAATAAGCCGAAAGAAGTGACGCCCAGCATGCCCGCGAACACCGCAATGCCGATGGCCTCGCGCATTTCGCTGCCGGCGCCGGCGGCGATCACGAGTGGAATCACACCCATGATGAAGGCAAACGAGGTCATGAGAATGGGACGCAGCCTCAAGCGGCAGGCCTCGATCGCCGCCTCGACCGGGGCGAGACCGTGCTCGACGCGCTCGCGCGCAAACTCCACGATCAAAATGGCATTCTTGCAGGCGAGGCCCACCAAGACGATGAAACCGATCTGAGTGAGCACGTTGTTGTCGGAGCCCTTGAGCCAAACGCCCATCATCGCCGACAGCAAGCACATCGGCACGATGAGAATGACCGCCAGCGGCAGCGCCCAACTCTCGTATTGCGCCGAGAGGATCAAAAACACCAGCATCACGCAGATTGGAAAGACCAACAGCGCGGTGTTGCCGGCCGATTTCTGTTGAAAGGTCAGGTCGGTCCACTCGTAGCCGAAGCCATTCGGCAGAGTGTCCTTCAACACGCGTTCCATTGCGCTCGTTGCCTGAGTGGATGACACGCCGGGAGCGCCCTGGCCGTTGATATCGGCGGCCAGATACACGTTGTAATGCGAAACCCGGTCCGGTCCCGCCTCGAAGCGGATGTCGGCCACCGCGCCCATGGGCACCATGTCGCCCCTCAAATTGCGCATCTTTAGATTGGCGATATCTTCGGGCTGATTGCGGAATTGCGCCTCGGCCTGGGCGTAGACGCGGAAGGTGCGTCCGAATTGGTTGAAATCGTTGATGTACGTCGAGCCCAAAAAAGTCTGCAGAGTATCGAATATCGAGGACAGCGGGACGCTCTGGCGCTTGGCCTTCACCCGGTCCACATCCGCAAACAGCTGCGGCACGCTGTTCTGATAAGTCGTGTAGGTCGCATACGGATTCAGTTCGTGCTGCTGCCTGGCTTTGTTCAGAACCTCATTGGTGACCCGGGCGAGTTCATCGTAGCCGTGAGCGGCGCGGTCCTGCACAAACAACTTGAATCCCCCGGTGGTTCCGAGACCCTGCACCGGAGGAGGCGGCACCGCAAATATGGTCGCATCCTGGATGGTCGAGAATTTCTTGTTGAGCGCCTGAGCGATCGCGCCCGCCGATAAATCTTTGGTCTTGCGCTCATCAAAGGACTTCAGCGGGAAGAACAGCACCGCCGTGTTGCTCAAGTTGACGAAGCCCTGCACCGACAGGCCGGAAAATCCGATCACATGATCGACACCGGGAGTTTCCTTGGCCATGCCGGACATTTGCCGCACGACTTTTTCGGTGCGGTCCAGCGAGGCGGCGTCCGGAAGTTGCACGATGCCGATCAGATATTGTTTGTCCTGCGCGGGAATAAAGCCTCCCGGCACCACGCGGAAAATCCCCCATGTGCAAAACAGCAGCACGACGAATATGCCCAGCACGACGACGCGAATTCCGGTGAGCCGCCGCACGCCATGGCCGTAGCGTTCGGATGCACTCTCGAAGCCACGATTGAACAGGCGGAAGAAGCCTCCCAGCACCTTGTTGATACCGCGCTGGAAAACATCGGGCTGCGCATTGCGCGGCTTGAGCAGCAGCGCGGCGAGCGCCGGCGACAAGGTAAGCGAGTTGAAGGTCGAGATGAGGGTGCTCGCCGCGATGGTCACGCCGAACTGCCGGTAGAACTGTCCGGTAAGGCCCGAAACGAAGGCCACGGGAATGAAGACCGCGCACAGCACCAACGCGATGGAAATGATCGGACGGGTTACCTCGCCCATGGCGGCATGCGCCGCCGCATGAGGATTTAACCCCTCTTCAATCTTGCGCTCGATATTTTCCACCACCACGATGGCATCATCGACCACGATGCCGGTGGCCAACACCAGCCCGAACAATGTCAGCGAGTTGATCGTGAATCCGGCCAGCAGCAGCACCGCGAGCGTGCCGATGATGGCGACCGGCACTGCCACCAACGGGATGACGCTGGCACGCCAGGTCTGCAAGAACACCACCACGACCAGGACGACCAACAGCACCGCTTCGAACAGAGTATGTATGACCGACTCAATCGAACTGCGAACGAACACGGTAGGGTCGTAGTCGATCTCGTAACTGACGCCTTCCGGAAAATTCTTTTCCAGTTCCTTCATCTTGACGCGCACGGCGTCGGACAATTGCAGCGCATTCGCGCCGGGAAGCTGAAACACCGGGATGGCAACGGCAGGACCGCTGTCCAACATGCTGCGCAGCGCGTAATTGTCCGGGCCCAACTCCAGGCGCGCGATGTCGCGCAGATAGGTGGTCTCGCCGTTCGCGCCGCTCTTGACGACGATGTTGCCGAATTCCTGCTCGGTCTGAAGGCGCCCTTGAGCGTTGACGATGTATTGGAATTGCGTACCGGGGAGCGATGGCTGGCCGCCGATCTGTCCCGCGGCAACCTGCACGTTTTGCTCCCGTACCGCTGCCAGCACTTCATCGACATCCATGCTGCGCGCCGCGATTTTTCCTGGATCCAGCCACAGTCTCATGGCGTAGTCGCCGGATCCGAAAACACGCACGTCGCCCATGCCCGGGATGCGCGCCAAGACGTCCTTGATTTGAATGACCGCGTAGTTGCGCAAGTACAGCGAGTCGTAGCGGCCATCGGCCGACTTCAAGAACACGACCATGGTCAGGTCGGGCGACTGTTTCTGAGTCACCAAGCCGATTTGGCGTACCACGTCCGGCAACCGCGTCTCGGCCTGCGCCACCCGGTTCTGCGTTTGCACCTGCGCAATATCGAGATCGGTGCCCAGTTTGAACGTCACCGTGATGGAGAACGTGCCGTCCGGAGTCGCGGTGGAATTCGTGTAAATCGCATTTTCAACGCCGTTGATCTGCTGTTCCAAAGGCGTGATGACAGTCTCGGCAATGGTCTTCGGCGACGCGCCGGGATATTGTCCGCTGACCACCACGGTGGGCGGAACAATCTCTGGGTACTCGCTGATCGGCAGATTCGGCATCGCGAGCAAGCCCGCAACCGTGATCAAAATGGCGAGGACAGTCGCAAAGATCGGCCGTTCGATGAAGAACGAGGAAATGTTCATCGTGCGGACCTTAAGATGCGGCCGGCGCGCCGGCCGCAGCGGGCGCCGCGTCCGTACCCATGTCTACGCGCTGCGGCGTAACCGTGATTCCAGGGTGAACGCGCTGTGCGCCGTTCACGATGATCACATCGCCGGCCTTGAGGCCCTCGCGCACGACGCGCAGGCCGTCAATCACGCGACCGAGTTTCACTTTGCGGTATTCGATTTGATTGTTGGCGCCGAGCAGCAGCACGTATTTCTGACTTTGGTCGGTATTTACAGCACGATCGTCAATCAGAATGGCCGAATACTCTCCGCCCCCCAAGAGCTGCACGCGCGCAAACAGGCCGGGCGTGAACCGACCATCCTTGTTTTGCAGCACCGCGCGCGCGCGGATGGTGCCGGTCTGCGGATTCAATTGATTGTCGACGAAATCGACGGAGCCAGGATGGGGAAATCCTTCCTCATTGGCCAATCCGACCCGCACCGCATTGCCGGAATCGCGCGAACCCGTGCCCTCACCGCTGCGAGCCATCTGCGAGTAACGCAAGTAGCTCTGTTCGTCGGCATCAAAATAAATATAAATCGGGTCCATGGAGACGACCGATGAAAGCAGCGTGCCGCCGTTGGTACCGCCGGTCACCAGATTCCCGCGAGTCACTTCCGCGCGGCTGACCCGCCCGTCGATTGGGCTGCTCACCTTGGTAAAGTTTAGATTGAGCGCGGCGGCCTCTAGAGCCGCTTGTGCGCCCGCGACGTTGGCCTCGGTCTGCGCCACGGTGCTCTTGCGTTCGTCCAACTCTTCCTGCGATACCGCACCGCTGTCCTTGAGCTGCTGAACGCGCTTCAATTCTATTTGACCCAATTCCAGAGCCGTCTTGAAGCGCTTTACGTCCGCGGCTGCGTGGTCGTATTCGGCTTGATAAGGTCTCGGGTCAATGATGAAGAGCAACGCGCCGCGCTTGACCAAGCCGCCCTCCGTGAAAGCGACCTTGTCGATGTATCCCGATACGCGGGGGCGGATCTCCACCGTTTCGATCGCCTGTAGCCGGCCGGTGAACTCGTCCCAGTCTTTCACGCGCTTCTCGAGCACCTGCGCGACAGTGACCTGCGGCGGCGGTGGCGCTTGGGGTGCCCCGGACTTCCCGCAAGCGGCCAAAGTCAGCAGCACAGAACCGGCCGCGCACGCACTAAAAATCGTCAAGTTATTGATTTTTATCACTTTAGCATCCCACAACTTCCCTTAAGACCCAGTCATTCGGCGCGGCCCGTACCCTAATGATTTATCACATTAGGAGTCACTTAGACATAATCACGCTACCAAGGCCGTGTTACAGCACGAACTGCGCAATACGGTATTGACAATCATTCGCATTCGCGTTCACAATAACACCATGATCGTATGCGTATGCAAAGCCGTTTCAGACCGCCAGATCCGCACCGCTGTTAAAGACGGGGCAACCTCGTTGCGGGATTTGACCCGTGAGTTGGGGGTGGGAACCTGCTGTGGCAAGTGCTTGCCTGAGGCTAAATCGGCATTAGCTGCCTCACTTAAAGTATGCGACTCCGCACGACCCGGTCTTTTCTCCCCCGCCGCCACCGAGTTCGCAGTCTAACCAGCCCGCGGTTCGCTGCAGCGCCACCGGCCGGACAGCTCCGGTTTAGCCAGCAATTGATTCCTTGAATCTTGAGTTCGGGCTTACAATCCGAATTTAAATTCATGCGCAATCGAACAAGGGGACCATAGTGCAAGGCGACGCTGAAGTATTGAATTTCCTCAATCAAGCGCTGAAAAACGAACTCACCTCGATCAATCAATATTTCCTGCACGCGCGCATGCTCGATAACTGGGGCATGAAGCGGCTCGGCAAGCTCGAGTACGAGGAATCCATCGATGAAATGAAGCATGCGGACCGTTTGGTCAAGCGCATTCTCTTTCTCGATGGCCTGCCGAACCTACAGGATTTGGGAAAGCTGTTCATCGGCGAGGATGTACAGGAAATCCTGGAATGCGATTTGCGCCGGGAAATGGAGGCGCATCCCATGTACACCACGGCCATTGCGCACTGCGAGACGGTCAAGGATTACGTGACTCGCGATTTGCTGGTGCACATCCAAAAGAGCGAGGAGGAACACATCGATTTTATCGAAGAGCAGCTTGGATTGATCGAGAAAATGGGATTGCCGAACTACGTACAGAGCGCAGCCGGCGAACTGGAAGAAAGCAGCCAGGGATAGGACGCAATTAATAAATAATCGAGGGAGTCCGCCATGATAAGAAAAATACTCATCGGTCTCGTCGCACTTCTGGTCGTTCTCGCCGTCGTCGGCTTGATCTTGCCGCGCCATGTGCTGGTCAAACGATTCGTCGTGATCAACCGACCCGCGAGCTTGGTCTACGCCACGATAAATTCCTTCGTACTGTTCCCCAAGTGGTCGCCCTGGCAGGACTTGGATCCCAACATGACTCAGACCACGGAGGGTCCGCGTGACGGCGTCGGTGCAAAACTGGTCTGGAAAGGCAACGACAAAGTCGGCTCGGGAACCCAATTGATCACCGCTTCGACGTCCGGTCAGTCGGTGGCCAGCGATCTGGACTTCGGCGACATGGGCGCCGCGAAGTCATTGATCACGCTCACGCCCGACGGCGCGGCGACCCGCGCCACTTGGACCGTCGATGTCGACATGGGCGCCAATCCCATCGGTCACTACATCGGCTTGACCATGGACGGAATGCTCGGCAAGGATTTCGCGAGCGGTTTGGGCCGACTCAAGAGCCTGGTCGAGAGCATGCCGAACACGGACATCGCGGGATTCAGTGCCGAACCGGTGCAGCTCACGGCGGCCCCCCTCTTGGTGGTGACCGAGACTGCGCCGTTCGAGGGAATCGCAAAGGCATACGGTGACGGCTTCACGCAAATTGCCAAATTCATGGCGAAGAACAAGCTTCACCAGGCCGGTGCACCTCTCGGCATCGATGGCGAGACGACGCCCGGCAGCTACAAGTTCGATGCAGGCATCCCCATTGATCGCATCGATGTCGTGAGTGCCGATGGCGTACGCGTGGTTCAAAGCTACGCCGGCAAGGCGCTGAAAACCACGCACGTGGGCGCCTATGACGGCTTGACGAAGACTCACGACCAACTGCTGGCGTACATCGCTGTCCATGGCTACACCGCGAAAGGGCCGACGTTCTCTTGGTTCGTCGATGATCCCGGCAACGTACCGGTGGAGAAATTGCGAACGGAGATGTATGCGCCGATCGAGTAGCAGTGATATTGATCGGTCGGCATAGCGCTCGGCAGGGAGGGCAAGAAGAGTCAAGGCTGAAGGCAACAGGGCCTTGACTCTTCTTACCCTCCCTGGCGAGAGCTCGGACCAATCGATATCACATGCTGGGCACTCGACCGATCGTGGCCATTCGAGACTCGTCCTCCGGCACTTGCCGAGATACTAGACTCGAGTGCCCCTGAAGGTCGCGGTGCCCAGCATGTGCCGCGCCGCCCCGCTGATGCGATCGTCGTCGACGATTGCGGAAAATTTAAAATTCAAGTGCATGGGCTTGGTGATCTTTGCCTGCCAGCTGAGCTTGTTGCCTTCAATCTTGCCATTGCTGATGGCGACGTGATGATCGGCGTCCGAAAGCGACCCTGTCAGGGTCTTGCCGCTGACCAGCAATTCGAGCACGCCCGATTTCTCTCCCATCGGCGTGTTGATCGTGATTTGCCATTTGCCCTGCACCATATAACGACCTCGGCTAACTTAAGCGCAGGCCTGCGGATGCCTAGGACAGGCGCCGCTGCGCGGGCAAATGACGCTCGCCTTGGCTCCGAGCGCATCTGCGATCCACGAAATATTCAGCACCTGCGACGCCGCGCGAATCGCGTTGGAGGCTGCCGCCGGAATAGCACCGTCGCCGCCGCCGCGGCGGCAGGAATCGGCGACGGCCGAAACAATCTCCTCGCCGTCAAAACCCTGCGCATCCAGCGCCGGCAGCAGGTCCACTCCGACGGACAATACATGCAACTCATCCAGGGCATCGCGAGTCAGCAGCGAATGACAGCAATACAGACGCGCGCGCTTGCCGTCTTGCATGACTGAAATCTGCGATTTCGGCGTCTGCACCGAGGGCGCATCCGGTGTCTGCAGCAGCCGAAATACGGCCCAACGTGGGCAGGGATCGGAAACCAGGCTCATGTTGCCCCAAGGAAGCGGGATGCCGTTGCCGCGGTAGACCGCTCGCAGGTAACCGGGGGGATATGCATCGAAGAAATGCCAGTGCCGATACGGCGAGACGGCCGTCATGCGCCGCATCACCAGCGCCGGTGTCACGCCGACTTTGTGGCAGGCATTGACGCTGTGCGATTCGCGAATCAAGAAGCGCCGAAACGGAATGCGCGGACAGAGCAGCGCGCCCGCAAAAAAACTGCACTCGAAATCTCGCCATGCGTACAGCACATCCTGTGCGCCCATGCCGCCGACAGAACCCGGTGATTCCCCGTCGCCTGTTTGAGCTGCGCTGTGCGGGGATATCATGCCGTCGCCATTGTGCAGAATTTTGTGGCCGACAAAGAATGCCAGTTCGTACTTCAGCCGTTCCTCTTGGCCGCGTAAACGCTTGTTGATGAGCACGGTTGCGGGCGCCTCGAACCGGGAACGCACCAGGGCGCCGCTGGGCTTGCGGCCATCGCCGTCGAACCATTTGATCTGCAGACCATGACGCTCACAGATCGCTACGACCGCGTCCAACGTCAACGGCATCTCCCGCTTGCCGCACTCCTCCGCCGCGCGCTCGATATCGGGAAAATTATTGTGCCGGGTCTCCTGCCAGACCCGAATCAATAGCTGTGCGAATTGACGCCCCGTAGTGCCGGTCTGCGACAGCAGCTCGGGCAATGCGTTCTGCAGCAGTTCGTGCGAAAACAAGAAGGCGGGCTCCAGCGGCATGGCCTCCAGGCCGCCCCGCTGACGAGGCGCGGGCGCTGCCTCGACGGCCGTATTCTCGTCCAAGAACCAGCGTGAATCCTTGCTGAAAATGCCCGCGAGCATCTCGAGCATTTCCGCTGAGGGCATCCGTTTGCCGGTTTCCACCATGCTCAGGTAGGACACCGACGGGGCGCCACCGGCATCGATTTGCACGCAGCGCGCCGACAGTTCATCGAGGGTCAGGCCGTTGCGCTTGCGCAGCGAGCGTAACTTCGCCCCTAGAAAGTGTCCCTGTCTGATCAGGCCCGCCATCGCTGCCTCGTGTGAAATTCACACTGTTAAATTTCCAATGTGTAAATCCGCTCCTCAAACACTTTAAGCTCGCCCTAACCCATTAAGCAAGACTCGAGGAGAATTGATTTGAACGCACATGTGAACAGCCGTTGGCAAGGTGTTGAACGTCCCTACAGCGAGGCCGACGTGGCGCGCCTGCGCGGTTCCGTCAAAATCGAATATTCATTGGCGCGCCTCGGAGCGGAGAAGTTCTGGCGGCTATTGCATAGCGAGCCGGTCGTCGCCGGTTTAGGGTGCATGACCGGGAACCAGGCCATCCAGACCGTGCAGGCGGGCCTAAAGGCCATCTACTGCTCAGGATGGCAGGTCGCGGGCGATGCCAATACCGCCGGTGAGGTGTATCCGGATCAAAGCCTTTACCCCGTCGATTCGGTGCCGAAAATGGTCGAGCGCATCAACAATGCCCTGCTGCGCACCGATCAGATTCATCACATGGAAGGCAAGACGGACATTGACTGGCTGGCTCCCATCATTGCCGATGCCGAGGCGGGCTTCGGCGGCAACCTCAATGCGTTCGAACTTACCAAAGCGCTGATCCGCTCGGGCGCGGCCGCTGTGCACTTTGAAGATCAGCTGTCGTCCGCGAAAAAGTGCGGACACCTCGGCGGCAAAGTATTGGTTTCGACGGCCGAAGCCATCAACAAACTGGTCGCCGCGCGTCTCGCCGCCGACGTCATGGGTGTGCCCACGGTGATCATCGCGCGTACCGATGCGGACGCGGCAGATCTGCTGCTGACCGACCATGATCCTCGCGACAAGGCGTTCGTCACGGGCCAGCGCTCCAGCGAAGGATTCTTCCATGTGAGGGCCGGCATCGAGCAGGCGATCGCGCGCGGCCTGGCCTACGCGCCGTACTGCGATTTGATCTGGTGCGAGACCTCAAAGCCCGATATGAACGAGGCCAAACGCTTCGCCGCGGCGATACACGCCAAATTTCCCGGCAAGCTGCTGGCCTACAACTGCTCGCCGTCCTTCAACTGGGCGGCGAAACTAAACGCCGTCGCGATGAAAAAGTGGCGCGAGGAACTGGCGGCACTCGGTTATCGCTTCCAATTCATTACGCTTGCCGGTTGGCACGCGCTGAACTTGTCGATGTTCGAACTGGCCTCGGCGTACAGCGCGGACGGCATGCTGGGCTATTCCCACTTGCAGCAGCGCGAGTTCAGCCAGGAAGCATCGGGTTATCGCGCCACCAAACACCAAGCGTTCGTCGGCACAGGCTACTTCGATGCGGTGCAGACCGCGATCAGCGCCAAGAGCTCGACCGTCGCAATGGCCGGAAGCACTGAGACGGAACAGTTCCATCCGACTGCGCCTGAACGCGTGGTGGCATAGCGCGTGGCGATAGAGGGCAGCATCGCGTTGCGAACCGATCTCGCCGCCGATCTTGCGGCGCAGATCGCCGAGCATTTTCGTCTATACAACGAAGAGTTCGGGCGCATCACGCGGCGCTCCGCCACAAATTTTCTTGCGGAGGATTGGCACGCCGCACAGGTCGATTCCGTCGCTCGAATCGAGTTGTATGAGATCCGCGTCGCGAGGTGCGTCGCTGCTGTCGCCGGCCGGCTGCAGCAGCGGCGCACCGACGTGCCGCTCTGGGTCGACATCAAACGAGCCTTCGAAACGCTGGTCGCGCGCCGTCCGGACAGCGATTTTTATCACACGTTTTTCAATTCCGTCACGCGCGATCTGTTCGGCACCGTCGGGGTAAATCAGGAAGTCGAGTTCTGTGCCACGACCGCCGGCCGCGCATCCGGGTCGGTGCCGATCCGCGTCTACCGCGTGGCTGGCTCCTTACCCGTGGCGGTGCGCGAGATTCTCGCCGACCTGCCCTTCAGCGCTGCAATCGGCAATATCGAGGCCGCAGTGCACCGCATAAGTGCGGAAATTGGCCGCTATTTCGCGACCGGACGCAATAGCGGGGCGCCCGAGTCGATCGAGTTGATCGAGCCCGTGTTCTATCGCGGCATGCAGGCATTCGCGGTCGGGCGGGTGATTGGCGATGGCGTCATCACGCCGCTGATGCTGGCCTTCACCATCCTGCAAGGAGCCGTGCAAATTGACGCGGTGATGCTGTCGCGCGCGGACGTAGGATCGCTGTTTGGCTATGCGCGCAGCTACTTTCACGTGGACCTGCCCGTGGTCAGCGCCGCGATCACGCTGTTGCGCTCCTTCATGCCGCGCAAGTCCGTCGATGAACTCTATACCGTGCTGGGCCGCGCCAAGCAGGGCAAGACGGAGCGCTACTTTGCCCTGCAGCGACACATGGAGAAGTCGATCGACAGCTTCGTGCACGCGCCCGGCGAGCGCGGGCTGGTGATGATCGTATTCACCCTGCCCTCGCACGATTTGGTATTCAAGGTCATTCGCGACAAATTCGGGCCGCCGAAAACGACCACCCGCGCTGACGTGATCGAGCGCTATGAATTCGTGTTCCGGCACGACCGCGCCGGCCGCCTGGTCGATGCACAGGAATTCAGGCGCCTGCGTCTGCCGCGCGCCCGCTTCATGCCGGATGTGGCTGAGGCGTTGCTGCACGAAGCAAGCGAAAGCTGCCGGGTCGAGGGTGAGGACCTGATCGTCGAGCACTGCTACATCGAGCGGCGCTTACGGCCGCTGAATTTGTTTCTGCGCGAGGCTGAGCCCGCCGCCGCCGAATCGGCCATCATCGACTACGGCAATGCGCTGCGCGATCTGGCGGCCAGCAATGTTTTCCCCGGCGATCTGCTGCTGAAGAATTTCGGGGTCACCAGCCACGGCCGCGTCATTTTTTATGACTACGATGAAATAGGCTTGGTGTCCGACTGTGTTTTTCGGGACTTACCGCGCGCGCGTAACGAGGAGGAGGAAATGAGCGCCGAGCCCTGGTTTCATTGCGGGCCGCGGGACATATTTCCAGAGCAGTGGCTGCAGTTTCTTTCCATACCGGCAGCCTTGAGCGAAGTATTCGTCCGCGAACACGGCTGCCTGTTGACCGCTGCCTGGTGGCGCGCGCAAGCGTCACTCGCTCCAGCCGCCGCTTCGGCGTTGGCCGCTTCGACTTCGAATCCTTCGGCGTTCAACGCTTCGGCACTGAGCGGGGCTCAGTCGTCGAATGCCGCGTAGACCAGATCGCGAAACAAGGTCCGAAAGTAATCGCGCTGGCCCGGCGCCTGAATCATCAAGATCGCAAACAACTGTTCGGCCGGGTCGACCCAGAATGTCGTGCCGGCAAGACCGCCCCAAAAGTACTGGCCCACTGAACCTGGCACATGAGAAATACCGGGCTGCAGCCGAATGGCAAAGCCTAGCCCGAAGCCATAACCGGGCAACAATAGATCAGGCGCGCCGGTGATGGGTCCCAGGTGATCGGCCGTCATGAGCTCGATGGTCTTGCGGCTCAAGAATCGCACGCCATCGAGCCGGCCCAAATTCAGCATCATCTGCAGGAAGCGCGCGTAGTCGGCGGCGGTGGATACCAACCCGCCGCCGCCTGATTCAAACTTCGGCGCAGTTTTGACGTTGAGCAGCTGCACACCCGTATGTGTTTCCGGATCTTTGGCAAAGCTCTCCGCCAGACGTGGTTGCTGGGGCACAGGTACATGGAACGCGGTATCCATCATTCCCAGCGGGGCGAATAGTTGCTGCTGCAGGAACTGTCCAAGCGACATGCCGGACAAAACCTCCACGAGCCGACCCACCACATCGGTCGACCGGCTGTACTCCCACTTCGTCCCTGGCTGGTGCAGCAGCGGCAGCTTGCTGAGTGCAGTCACCTGGTCGGCGTTGCTTTGATCCCGGCTATAGATGCGCGCGGCGTTGTACATCTTATGAACCGGCCCGTTGCCCCGAAATTCATACGTTAGACCTGAGGTATGGCGCAGCAGGTCTTGAATGGTGATCGGTCGTTCGGCATCCACCTGCCCCAATTCCGCGCCCTGCGCGACCGCGACCTTGACTTGGCCGAGTTCAGGGAGAAATTTAGCGATCGCGTCGCTGAGCAGGAATCGCCCTTGCTCCCATAGCATCATGGCCGCCACCGAGACGATCGGCTTGGTCATCGAATAAATGCGAAAAAGGCTGTCGAGCGCCATAGGCGCGTCGCTGGCCGGATCTCGTTTGCCGAAACTCTCGTGATAGGCCAGCTGACCGCGCCGCGCAATGAGTGCCACCGCTCCGGGGACCCGTCCTCGTTGAATTTCGTCCTGCATCACCTTGCCCAGACGCGCAAGTCCGGGAGTGGAAAGGCCGATATCTTCGGGCGTGGCACGCGGCAGAGGGAATGAGCTCATGAAATATCCTGAATTGTTGCTTGGCCGGGACTTGCGCCTCATTATAATTGAGCGGGCCATCAGTTACCTCGCGTCGCGCCGATGAAACTCTACAACGAACACAATCCCGCCCCCAATCCTCGCCGCGTCCGGGTGTTCCTGGCGGAAAAGGGCATCTCCATGCCCTTTGTGCACGTGCCGATGCGTCAAGGTGCGCATAAGAGCGCCGAGTTCATGGAAAAGAACTCACTGGGACAGGTGCCGGTGCTGGAGCTCGACGATGGCTCGACACTCTCAGAGAGCATTGCCATTTGCCGCTACTTGGAAGAGCTGCATCCCGCCCCCGCGCTGTTCGGCAACGATGCCTGGCAACGCGCTCAAGTAGAGATGTGGATGCGCCGCATCGAGTTCGCGTTGATGAGCCGCATCGGCGCCGTGTGGATCAACACTCACAAATACACCGCGCACCTGGGCACGCAGCACAAGGATTATGGCGAAGCCAGCCGCGTCAGATCCCTCAAGGGCATGCACTGGCTCAACGATGAATTAGAAGGACGCGAATTTTTGGCGACCGATTATTTCTCGATGGCGGACATCGTCGCGCTCACCACCATGGACTTTGCGACATTTATCGGCATCGAAACGCCTGCCGAGCTGACACACTTGCATGCCTGGCATGAGAGGGTATCGGCACGGCCAAGCGCCATGGCTTAGAGGGGGATGGAGAGCGTCGAGGCACCGAAGAGCAGGGCCTCGACGCTCTCCATCCCCCTCTAAGCCTTGCTGGACGCTCAACCGCACGTCGCTGGAGGACAATTTTCGAATCGCCACCTTCGGTCCGGTGGTCGGCATGCGATATCGATCGGCTCCAGTGCTCACAGGGAGGGGAAGACGAGTCAAGGCACTGCTTCTTCTTGCCTTGAGTCGTCTTCTCCTCCCTGGCACTAGGTGAGAGCGAAACGCGGGTCGTACTCCGTGGATTGCACTGCCGGCGGCAGCAGCTTGTACATCACCGGCGTCACCAAGCGCGCCAGCAGGGTCGATGAGATCAAACCGCCGATGATGACGATTGCGAGCGGCGAGTAGAGCGCGGAGCCCTGCACGGCCAGAGGGGTCAAGCCGCCGATTGCGGTGGCCGAGGTCAAAAGAATCGGCAGGAAACGCACCTCGCCGGCTTCTTGAATGGCCTGGTCCAACGGCGTTCCGCGCTCGCGCAGCTGATTTGTAAAATCCACCAACAGGATCGAATTCTTTATCTCGATGCCGATCAGCGCAATCATGCCGATGATCGAGGTGAAGGACAGCGTGTACCCGGTCGCAAGCAATGCCAGCAAGGCACCCGTCAACCCCAATGGTATGACGCCGGCGACGATCGCGGTCGATCGAAAACTGCCGAACTCCAGCACCAACACCGCGAGAATCCCGAAAACCGCCACCAGAATGGCGGGCAAAAGCCCGCTGAAGCTCTCTTGTTGGGCCTCAGCATCGCCCGCAATGACGAAGCGATAACCCGGCGGCAGTCCGATTTCACCGAGACGCTTGACGACTTCCGCCGTCACCCGCGCGGTGTTGAAATCCGGGCGAGTATTCGCGGACACCGTCACCTGGCGCTCCCGGTTGTAGCGCGTAATGGAGTTTGTCACCGTCTCGAAATGCGGCGTCGAAATCTCGCGTAAGGGAATCTGCCGCCCGCCGCTCGTGCTCACTTCGATGGCATCCAACGCCTCGATGCTCGGCCGTTCACGCATCGGCAATCTCAAGGTAATGTCATATTCGTCGCCGTTGCTCGCACGAAACTGCCCAGCAGCGAGACCCGCGACGGCGAGGCGCACGGTGCGATTGACTTCCAGCGCCGACACGCCCAGCAAGCCCGCTTTTTCGGTATCGATCCCTAAGTCCAGGTCGGTGCGCAGCAGCCGCGAAGGATTGTTCACGTCGCGCGTACCCGGAGTCGCTTTGAGAACCTGCTCGACCTGTTCCGCAATGTGGCGCAGGCCTTCGATTTCCGGGCCGACGATACGAATCGCCACGGGAGCATCGACCGGGGGTCCCTGTTGAAACTGCTTCAGGGAAATGCGCGCGGCCGCATATTCGTTGAATCGCGCGCGCAGCGCTTCGAACAACCTGGGCGTGCGCTTGGGATCGAATGCGCGCAATTCGACGAATACTTCACCCAAATTGGCGGTACGCCCTTGCGAGAAATAATTGTAGTAGACGAACGGCGTGCCGTGACCCAAATGCGTATACCAGCGCTTGACCTCAGGATGCTCGGCGAGACGCGCCTCGACGAAGCGCAGCGCACGATCGGTCTCCTCGACGCTCGCTCCATCCGGCGCATCGACGCGGATGACGAACTGCGGCACGTCCGCACTCGGGAACAAACTAAAACCAATGACCGGGATCGTCGCGGCGATGATCACGAACAACCCCAACGCGGCCAATAGTGTGCTCTTCGGCCTGGCAAGCGCCCAACGCAATGCGGGTCCATAGACGTTGTGAATGATTTGCATCACCCGCTGCAGCAACTTATCGGCAAGCAAGTCGAAGCGCCCGATCAAGCGCGCCATCCTTCCTGCGGAGGCCGTGGCTCGGTGCGAGTTGTCGCGCAACATTCGGCTCGCCAGAAAGGGAATGATCGTCAACGCTACAAACAGCGAGGCCAGGACCGTAAATAAAATGGCCGCCGGCAGCGACCGGATGAACTCGCCGGCGCCTTCCGGCAAAAACAGCAAGGGCAAAAATGCCAGTACCAGCGTGGCCGTGCAGCCTAGGACAGCCAGATAAATTTGATCGGTGGCGGCGATGGCCGCTTCCATGCGGCCATATCCCTTACGCACATAGCGGGCGATATTTTCCACGACCACGATGGAATCATCGACCAGCAGGCCGAGCGCCAGGACGAACCCCGCGATCGACAACTGGTTGAGGCCGAATCCGCTCACGTACAGCAACGCCACGCCGATGGCCAGCGACAAGGGGATGGAAATCATGACGACGCCGGCGGCGCGCAGCCCCAGCGGCAGCAGGGTCAGCAGAACCAATGCAATCGCAATGGCAAAGTCCTCGCCTAGCTGGCCGAGACGATTGGAGACGTTTTTGGATTGATCGAAGCCGCGCTCGAGCTTGATGTCCGCCGGCAGCGTTCGTTCGAATTCCGCCAGCTTCGCGTAAATGCCGTCACGCACCTTGAAAATATTGGTGTTATCTTTTTGGTTTGCCGTAACGAATACGGCCCGCTTGCCGTTGAATCGCCCGGTGTAGGTCTGCTCTTCGGTCTGCCAGGAAACATCGGCGATGTCGCGGACTCTGACCTCCCATCCACCCCCTGCTCCCACCACGGTATCGGCGATCTGCCCGAGCGAGGTGTAGCTGCCCGATGTTCGCAGGTTGTAGCGCCGCAGCCCCACATCGACCGAACCGCCCGGCACATTTTGGTTTTGACCCTGGATCGTGCGAATCACCTGATCGAGACTGACGCCGACCCGCGCCAGGCGCTGCAGATCGATCGCCACGCGCACCTCGGGGTTGGGGAATGCCCAAGTCTCCGCGGTGCGCACGCCGGGCACGGATTCGAACATGTCCCTGAGGTTCTCGGCTTTTTCCTTCAGCTCGCGCCAACTGGCGGTATCGCTGACCAGTGCCATCTGCACGATGCTGACGAGGCCCGGGCTGTCCTTGCGGATGTCGATTTGCGTGATATCGGGCGGCAGTGAGGAGCGAATCCGGTTGAACTCCCGGATCACCTCGTCTTGTTTCTTTTCCGGATCGCCGCCGTAATAAAACTCCGTATGCACCACCGCCAGACCATCGAATGCCGAACTCTGTATCTTCTTGACGTTTTCCAGCGTATTGACCGCATCTTCGATCGGTTTGACGATCAAGCGTTCCATGTCCGCAGGATTCGCTCCGGGCCACACGACGCTGATATCCGCCGCGGGAAATGGAAACGAGGGATCTTCGGAACGGGCAATGTTGGCGAAGCTCGCCAAGCCGAGCGCAATCAACAGCGCGAACATCACCAGCGTGAACTGCCAGCGCCGGACTGCGAAAGCCCAAATGCTCACCTTGCGACCACGCGCACTTTTTCGCCATTTTCCAGGAACGCGGCACCGTCGGTCACGACCTGCGCGCCCGCGGTCAAGCCATTCAACACTTCGATTTGTCCCGCGTTCATCCGGCCGATTTGAATGCTCACGCGGTGTACCGCTTGCGTCGGCTCATCAAGGACAAAAACGCCAGCCTCTTTGTCGTTTGCCTCGAGCAGCGCCTGCACGGGAATGACCTGAACCTGGCTCGTGCCCTGGGGCGTGAGCGCGACTTTCGCGACCAGCCCTTGCACGAAGCGCGCACCCCCGGCATCAATCTGCACCTCGACCGTGAAAGTGCCGGTGCCGGAATCGGCAGCGGATGAAATGTTGCTGACGCGGCCTGCGAACACACGTCCGGGCCATGCGTCGAATTCTATGCGCGCCGCATCGCCCAAGTGCATGCGCACGGCATCGCGATCCGCGAGACCAATCCTGACCACCCAGCCCCGGTTCGCACCGCCGAGAACCAAGACGGTCTGGCCGGGCTGCACGACCTCATTGGCTTCAGCCAGCTTGCGCAGCACCACGCCGTCCATCGATGCCGCAATGCGTGCATGTGCCGCGTTGAACTCCGTCCCGCTCTGGGCCGCGCTCGCCATCTCGAATGCCGTGGTCAGATCCTGAACCTGCTCCTCGGTCGTGACGCCATCGGCGAGCAAAGCCTTGCCGCGATCAAGATCGCGATGCGCTTTCGCAGTCGCCTGGCGCGCCTGCTCCAGCGAGGCGCCAATCTCCGTCTGCTTCAGTACCGCCAGGAGCTGGCCCGCTTTGACGCTCTGACCCTCCTCTACACGCATGAACTCGATGACCCCGCCCACCTTGAAGGACAATCGCGCTTCGTCTTTCGGCGTCAGCAAGCCGACAGCGTGGAGTGTGTTGTCGAGAATCGCCATTTGTACCCGTGTGACCTGCACCGCCCGCGCGGCCGCGATCGCGCTGGCCGCGCCCTTGCTGGTGCAACCCACCAGTCCCGAAAACGTCGCGATCGCGATGGCCATCCAAGTGATCAATACTTGCTGCGTCATGGCTGACCTTCCGGCGGAACGTGATGTGAGTCGGCGCCGAGCGCGTATTCCAGCTCGGCAAGACTGCCAAGCGCTGCAAAGCGCGTGACATTGAGATTCAATTGCGCATCCGTCATGGCGCGACGCGAGTCGATGAACTCGGACTGATTGATTTGCCCCAGATCCCGCTTGCGCGAGGCGATGCGAAACGCGCCTGCGGCGGCCTCGACGCGTTTTGCCGCAGTTCCGAGCGAGGCTTCGGTAAATTGGAAGTCCTGCAGCGCTTGCTGGACTTGGAAGCGGATCTGCTGCTCCTGCAAAGAACGGTTTGCGCGGGCTTGCCGCTCAACCGCGCGCGCGCTTGCGATGCCGGCCTCATCGCCCCCGCCGGCGAAGAAATTGAATTTCAGCACCACCGACGCCAGCAGGTAGCGGTCCTCGTTGGTGAAAGCGTAGGTTTCTCCCTGCGTGCCGACATCGAAGGCGAAGGCGAGCCTTGGTTTGAACGCGGCGCGCGCAAGCCTTTCGCCCGCGGCCGCCGCGGACGAGATTGCATCCAGTTGCCGCAGCTCATAGCGCTGCTGAACGGCGGTGTTCTGCAGCGGGACCAGCGTAAGGGTCGGTTGGGCGACATGTGCGGCGAGGTCGTTGCGCAGCCGGTCGATGTCGGGATCGTCCACCGCCACGCTCGGCAATACGCGGTCGAAAGGCGCATTGCGGATCAAGTTCACGTAACTTTGCGCAAGCCGTTCGGCGTTCAGCGCGCCGAGCTGCGATTGCTGCACTTCGAGTTGATCGGCCTCGGCTCGAAACACCAGATCGCGGGTGATCTTGCCGTTGCGAAACAAACTCTCATTGACGCGGCGATTTTCCGTCGCGAGTTCCAGGGTGGCATCGAAGATGCCGATCTGCGCGCGCGCCTCGAGCCAACGATAGTAAGCCTCGCGCATATCGCGCTCGATGCGTCCCGCCAGCGCAATGCGCGCCGCAGATGCCGCTTCATACTGAGACTGCGCAGCGATGCGCCCGGCGCTGATGCGCGGATCATAGAGCGGCTGAGTCAACGAGACCGAGGTGTCTTGTTCGCGCGTGCGCTGAAAGTTGATTTCCTGATTCTGAACCGCGGGGAAGCGCGAGCTGCCCGTGATTTGATTCAAGGTCGCATAGACCGGATTGAGCAAATCGCCGACCGGAAAATCGATGGTGCGGCCGCCATTTGCCCGCGTGTAGCGGGCTGAGAAATCCAGCGAAGGCAGATACAGCGCCCGCGCTTGATCGAGGGCTGCGAGCCGCTGCGCGACCCCCCCGCCCGCCGCGTCCAACTCCAAATTGGCCGTAAGGGCATCGGATACCAGTCCACCCACTGCATCCTCAACCGATAAGGCCGGGGCAGACATGGACTTCGGTGCCGCGGCCGCGAGCCAGACTATGAGGAGCGCCACTCTCGCGAGGATTGGGTAGACACTTGTATATGAATTAGACATGTGTCAATTGAATGGCAAAAAAATTAAGTCGTTTTGCCGGGCAGGACGGTGGTGGCCTGCGTAACCAGCCGCAGCAAGCCAAAACCGTAGTCGCTCAGTTCAGGAACGCCAATTCCGAATCGGGCCATATCGCTGCCCTTCGCCATCGCGAGTTGGGCAAGACCGTGGGTGAACGACCACAGGGTGACTGCCAAGAGGATCGGCTCGCCGATGGTCGGGCGCACGCTGCCGTCCGCGGTTCCGCATTCGATGGCCTGCACCACGACCCCAATCGCTTCGTCTCCCGCGGCACGACAGGCAAGGTCATGAGAGCCCGGCTCTGGGCTGCCGGAGCGCGCGTTAAATTTTGAGCAAAAATCGAAATAATGAGGGAATTCAAAAGCATAGGACATGTAAGCGCGGCCGATGGCCTCGATTTTTTCCATGCCCAGTTTCTGGCCCGCGGCGGCGGCGATAAACCGATCGCGCAGCAGACACATAGCCCGCTCGCCAATGGCAAAGAGGATGTCTTCCTTATCCTTGAAGTACACGTACACCAGGGCCCGCGAGAGACGGGCGCCACGGGCGACCTGATCTACCGTAACAAGGTCCCAGCCCTCTTTGGCGTATAGCGCCTCGGCGGCATCGAGGATTTCGGCCCGCCGGCGCTCCTTCTCTTCCACTCGACGTTGGGCGATGTACGACATGGGCTGGACGATAGACAATTACTGACACTGTGTCAATTATAATCGTTATGTCACATCACGCAGCAATGAGATGAGGTGCCTGCGGTCCGGCTGTCAGTTTCCAAGATTCCCTTCCGAGGCGCGCCTTCCCGAGGTACGTGTATATTTCCCGGATGAAAATAAACGCTCTTCTCGCCGGATTCTGCTTCAGCGCCGCGCTCACCGTAAGTCTGGCCGCCTCCCCGGCTACTGGCGCGGACCCCTTTCTCTGGCTGGAACAGGCGCATGGCGAGCGTGCGATGAAGTGGGTGAAAGCTGAGAACGTCAAGACCGATGCGGTGCTGGAGCGCGACCCACGCTTCCAGGGGCTATTCCACAATGCCAAGGTCATTCTCGAGGCAAAGGACAGGATCCCCGAACCGGAGGGTCTAGCGGGACAGATTTTTAACTTCTGGCAAGACGCGGACCACTCGCACGGAATTTGGCGTCAAACCAGCGAAACGGATTTTCAAAGCGACGCGCCGAATTGGCGCACCGTCATCGATCTGGATGCACTGTCGAAATCCGAGAAGGCCAACTGGTTCTGGAAAGGCGCCGTCTGCCGCGAACCCGTTCAGGAGCGCTGCATCGTCAGCTTGTCGGACGGCGGCGAGGATGCCGTGACCTTGCGCGAGTTCGACCTCGCAAAATCTGCATTTGTCGACGGCGGTTTCTCGCTGCCGAGCGGCAAGCAGGATGTTGCCTGGCAAGATGCCGATACTCTGCTGCTCGCGCGCGAGTGGAAGCCGGGCGAAGTGACGCGCTCGGGGTACGCCTTTGTAGTGAAACGCATCAAGCGCGGCCAGCCCTTGGACGCTGCCGTCGACGTGTATCGCGGTTCGCCGGATGACGTCGGCGCGTCGCCCATTTCGTTGAGCGACGGCGCGGGCCACAGCGTTAACTTCATTCAACGGGCGGTTTCGATCTTCGAGTTCGAGTTCTATCTTTTGGGTCCAAAAGGACCCGCGAAATTGAACCTGCCGATGAAAGCCGAATTGGTGACGCTCCTTGACGGACGCTTGGTCGTGAGCCTGCATGAGGATTGGAAGCGAGCCGGCCAAGCGACGATGCCCCAAGGGTCATTGGTGTCGCTCGAACTCGCGGCTCTTTCGGCCGATCCGCAGCACTTACAACCGGGATTGATTTATGCCCCCGCGGCGCGTGAAGCCTTCGTTGAAGCAGGCGCCACCCGTGGACACTTGCTGGTCCACAGTCTCGACAACGTCAACGGGCGCGCCTATTCCTACGCTCCCGAGCCGAACAATCGCTGGTCGCGGCGTCAGCTGGACCTGCCGAACAATATCTCTGTGAATGTGATCGACACGGATTTGCACAGCGAGCGGGCGTTCGTTCAAGTCACAGGATTTCTGGCGCCCCCGAAGCTGATGTGCGCCGAGCTCGGCACGGGCACGCTCACCACCACCAAAACATTGCCGCCGAAGTTCGACGCGTCGCGTGATGTGGTTGAGCAATTCGAAGCGACTTCGAAAGACGGCACTAAGATTCCATACTTCATCGTCCATCCCGTCGCGATGAAGATGGATGGCAGCACCCCGACGATTCTGCACGCCTACGGCGGTTTTTTAGACGCACAAACGCCAACCTATTCGGCGGAATTGGGCAAGCTCTGGCTCGAAGGCGGCGGCGCCTTCGTGCTTGCCAATATTCGAGGCGGCGGGGAATTCGGTCCCGCTTGGCACGAGGCAGGGCTGAAGACGAACCGCCAACGCATCTACGACGATTTCGCCGCCGTCGGCGAGGCTCTCATTGCCAAGGGCTTCACGAGTTCCGAGCACTTAGGAATCATGGGCGGATCCAACGGCGGCCTGCTCATGGGCGTGGAATTTATCCAGCACCCAGATCTGTGGCGCGCGGTCGACATTCAAGTGCCCCTGCTCGACATGTTGCGCTATGAGCAGATAGCCGCCGGTAGCTCCTGGGTGGCCGAATACGGCAGCGTTTCCGTCCCGGCAGAACGGGCGTTTCTCGCCTCGATCTCTCCGTATAACAATTTGCAGCCGGGCGTGAAATATCCGGAGGCCCTCATTTGGTCGACGACGAAGGATGACCGCGTAGGTCCTCAGCACGCGAGAAAGTTCGCCGCGAAGCTTGCGGCGATGGGCGTGCCCTATTTTTATTTCGAGGTCATTGAGGGAGGCCATGGCGCGGGCGCCACGCCGGATGAGCGGGCAAAAATGCATGCCCGCGAATACACGTACTTCTCGCGCAAGCTAGGCTTGTGAGGGGGAGAGTGAGAAGAATCTAGGCACGCAGGCAGTAGTGCTCTTCGGTGCCTCGAAGCTTCCTATCGACCTAGGACATGCGCGCCGAAATCGGCGAGCACCAGACTGACGCACTCGGTCAGTCGCGTCGCATAGTCGATATGCAAGAATTCGTTCGGCCCGTGCGCATTGGAATGCGGTCCCAGCACGCCCGTGACAAAGAACTGCGTTTGCGGAAATCGCTCACCCAACATTCTCAAGAAGGGAATCGTGCCGCCGCCGCCCAAGCTCACCGCTTCGCGTCCGAACACCTGTTTCGAAGCGCGCTGCATCGAGGCTTCGAACCAGGGTGCAAAGGCAGGCGCGTTCCAGCCTCCGGAAGAGGACTCCGGCGCGAAGCTGACTTGAGCTCCATAGGGCGGATCGCGCTGTAAAGCGTCCTGGACCGCGCGGCTGGCGCGCTCGGGGTCGACGCTCGGCGGCAATCGCAGGGAAACCTTCAGAGAAATCTCCGGCAGCAGCACGTTACCTGCAGCCCTTAGAGGAGGCAGCCCATCCGCCCCGGTCACCGCCAGCGACGGACGCCAGGTGTTGTTGATGAGCAATTCGACCGAGTCCGCCGACACGGGTTTCACTCCCGGGGCGAATGGAATTTTGTCGAGAAATTGCGCACCCAAAACCGCCGCCGCCGCGGTGATTTGCGCCCGACGATCCGGAGGAATCTCCGCGTGCAGTTCGTCAAGCTTCAGCTCTCCGCTAATCGGGTCCTCGATGCGCGCCAGAAGCTGTTCGAGAAGCCGGAATGGCGTTGGCGCAATACCCGATGCCAGACCCGAATGCGCTCCCTCGGTCAGCACCCGCACCTTGAGCGTACCGACCAAGTTGCCGCGCAACGATGTGGTCGTCCACAGTTGCTCGTAGTTGCCGCATTCCGCATCGAGGCAAACGACCAGGGACGGCTCACCGATTTTGGCTCCCAGTGCATCGAGATGCGCAGGCAAGTGAATGCTGCCGCTTTCCTCGGTCGCCTCGATCATCACCACACAACGCGGCAGCGCGACGCCTTGCGCCTTGAGCGCGGCGATCGCCGTCAGAGAGGCGAATATGGCGTAGCCGTCATCGGCGCCGCCGCGCCCATAGAGTTTGCCATCGCGAATCACGGGCTCCCAGGGCCCCAACCCCGGCAGCCAGCCGGTGAATTCCGGCTGCTTGTCCAGATGCCCATAAAGCAATACGCATTCGGGCAGCTCGCCGGGAATATCCACCAGCAACAGCGGCGTCATGCCGGGCAGGCGGCGCACCTCGACGGTCATTCGCGGCACGGCCTGAGCGCGGCACCACTCCGCCATCAGCTCGACGGCCTGATCCATGTAGCCATGACGCTCCCAATCCGGATCGAACGCCGGAGACTTGTTGGGAATGCGCACGTAGGCCTGGAGCCGCTCGATGATCGATGTCCGCCAAACATTCTCGGTGAACTGCCGTAAAGCCGAAGAATTCATTCTAAGCTAACCTCCGATGTAGATAAAAGTCGTTCGCGGAGGCATTTCATCCACCTCAAGCGCCTCACCCGAATCTGATCTCATCACCAATCTCCACTCACCGTCCGGCATCGGCACCCGTTGAGCCCGATCGTTCCAATTCAGCGCGAGGAGCACCGTATTATGAACGAACGTCAGCCACTGCGCGGCGGCGTCGAAATGGACCTTGGGTGCGGGTGCATCCGCTCGACTTTCTCGCGGCATTTCGGGTCGATCTTTCCTGAGCCGGATGAGCCGCCGGTACCAGTCAAAAAGTTCGGCGTGACGCGGTTGGGATAATTCCGACCAGTCGAGTTTTGAGCGCTCGAACGTGGCCTGCTCCTGTGGGTTCGGGACGGCGCCCTGCCAACGGAACGCGCTGAATTCCTTGCTGCGTCCTTCAGCAACCAGTCTTCCTAGTTCTGGGTCCTGATGGTCCGTGAAATACAAGAATGGCGTCGAGGCTCCCCACTCCTCGCCCTGGAACAGCAGCGGCACGAATGGCGAGAGCAACGTAAGCGCCGCGACGGCCTTGAGTCCCTGAGCATCGAGCAGGCTGCTCAATCGTTCGCCTTGCGCGCGATTGCCGATCTGATCGTGATTCTGCGCGCTCACAACCAGCTGATGCGGCTCCACATGCGCGGGGGGCCTGCCGTGCCTGCGGGCGCGATGCACGGAATGCTGACCCTGATACACATAGCCATCGCGCAATGCCGTCGCCACATCGCGCAGTCCTTGAAAGTCCGCATAGTAGCCGTCCGTCTCGCCGGTAAAATAGCGGTGAATGGCATGGTGGAAATCGTCGCTCCATTGCGCGTCCAATCCATAGCCGCCTCGCGACACCGAGTGAACCAAGCGCGGATCGTTCAGATCGCTTTCGGCGATCAGCACCAGGGGCTTGCCTAATTCCTTGCCCAAAGCTCTCACGGCGTTCGACAGGGCCTCGAGAAGGTGCACTGCCTCGAAACTGAATATAGCGTGCACGGCGTCCAAGCGTAGACCGTCGAATTCATAGTCCTTGAGCCACATGAGCGCGTTGTCGACAACGAACTGGCGCACTTCGTCGCTATGCGGACCGTCATAGTTGATCGCGGCGCCCCAGCCGGTCTTGTAACGATCAGTGAAATACGGTCCGTACGACCCCAGATAATTACCGTCCGGGCCCAAATGGTTGTAAACCACGTCCAGCAGCACGGCGAGGCCGCAGGAATGAAAGGCCCGCACGACAGCAGTGAGTTTCGCCGGCGTACCGTACGCGGGGAATGGCGCGAAAAGATCGACGCCGTCGTAGCCCCACCCGCGTTGACCGGGGAAGCTCGCCAGAGGCATGAGTTCCACATGCGTCACGCCGAGTTCGCGCAGATGCGGAAGCTTTAATTGCGCCGCTGCGTAAGTGCCTTCGGGGGTGAATGTACCGACATGAAGCTCATAGATGATCGCCTCGCTGAGCGGCGCCGCCCGGAAGCTGTTGCGATCCGGTATTTGCAAATCGGGACCGAGAGCCCCCACTACTTGCGATGCGCCGTGCACGCCCGCGGGCTGCCAGCGCGAGCGCGGATCCGGCAGGCCGGGCGCACCGTCCAGGGAATATTGGTAGTTCTGTCCGGCATGCGCTGAAACATCGGCTTGCCAGTAGCCGCGCGCCGTCGGCGCGAGCGGAATTCGCCGCTCATCGAGGAGCAGATCGACCGACTTCGCATGCGGCGCCCAGACCGAAAAGATCACGCAGAATCCCGGATCAACAACGCCACTGGAAAGGCTGCGAACAACGCAGCAGGGAATGCCTCGCGCTGCATGCTTTCGCCGGTCAGGCAGTTGCGCCAGGAGCCGCCCGGCAAGGGCAATCGCGTGTCGCCCCACTCTCCCGCCAGCGTCATTGTGAATCTGGGCACCACGGCAATGAGGTTCTCGCCGCGACGAAACGCAAGCAGCCTGCCCAGATGACTGCCTTGCGCCACCAGGGGCTGATACTTGGCAGCAGCTGAAAAATCCTCGCCTCCCTCCCGGCGAGCGCGCAGCACGCGGGCGGTCATCCACAACTTGGGCAGGCCGGATTCCCAATCGGACAGCACCTCGGCGGCGCTAAGTTCCGGCGTACGCTTCAGCAGCTGCGCACGAAGCGCGAAATCGACGGGCCTGCGATTGTCCGGATCCACCAGGCTCAAGTCCCATAATTCGGTTCCCTGATAGAAATCCGGCACACCCGGCGCGACCAGCTTGATCAATGTCTGTGCCAGGCTGTTGATGCGTCCGGGTAGGATCAGGGGCTCGACGAAACGCTCCAGACTGGCGATGAATTGCGGCGAATCGAACACCCCGCCCAAGAAGCCGCGAATCTTTTCTTCGAAACTGACGTTCGGCTCATGCCAGGACGTGCTGATCTTCGCTTCGCGGCAGGCCTTGAGCATGTAGCCCCACGCGCGGTCGTGACTAATGGGCCATGCGCCGATCAGCGTCTGGTACAGAAGATACTCGGCATGCCGGTCGGGGAGGCGATTTTGCCAGGCATTGGCATTGAGCTGCGACCATTGATGCAGCGCCTCTGACCAGCGCTCCGGAATTTCGGAGAGGATGGATATGCGCGCGCGCACATCCTCGCTGCGCTTGTTGTCGTGCGTTGAGGTGGCAAGCATGTTGTGCGGCCATCGATCGCTCAGGTAATGGCAGAATTCATGAAATTTGTCGGCCGAAATACCGACCAGCGACGGCTGAGAGCCCACTTCGTTGCATGACACGAGCCGGTCGAAACAATAGAACGTTGTGTCTTCAACGCCCTTCGCCATGACAGCGGGCGTCAGTTGCTGCCACTTCGCAATGAAATCCGCCTCGTCAGCGTCCAAATTCGTTTTGGTGAACAGTGCCGAGAGAAAATCGAACGCGGCTTGCTCGATTTCCGGAGAACCAATTCGCCCGCTCTGCAGCGCCTCGAGCAGGATACGCCGGTCTTCCTCATCCAGTGTATTGGCGCTACGGTAGGTTCGATAGACGGGAAGCGCAGTAACCAGCTTCTCCAGCGCCACTCGCAGGTGACGCGGACTCAAATCCCGCGTCTGCCAGGCGGCGCGCGCGATCTTCAGCGCCGCTTCAGTGAGCAGTTCATAAGAGGCGGCAAAGGTCGTTTCGAGGATGGCGCGCTTCTTGTCGCGCACCAATTTGCCGAAATTTACCGAATGGCCGGTGAAATCCGCGTAGGTCGAGGTCAAGACGTCAGTGCGTTGATCATCCATCCACAGGCGGTTCACCTTGGCCAGGAACTCATAGCCGACCGTGCCGTCGATGGGCCAACCTTCTCTCAAACGCTCATCGTTCTCCAGGATCTTTTCAATATAAATGCGGCCCTCCGGCAGCATGCCTCGCAGCCGTTCGAAATATTCCAAGGGCTCGCGCAAGCCATCAGGATGGTCAACCCGCACGCCGTCGATCTCGCCCCTGGCGATCATCTCCGCTACTCGCGCATGAGTTGCGGCGGTCACATCAGGGCGCTCCGTGCGAATCCCGATCAGCGAGTCGATGTCGAAAAATCGCCGGTAATTGGCTAGCTCGCCAGAGAGCTTCCAGTCGTGCAACAGGTAGTATTGCCTGCGCAAGATCGCATCGACACGTTCGTTGTCACCCTGCGAACGGGCCACGGCGTCTTGCAACCGCCCGGATTGGGCGGCCGCGGCGAGAACATCCCGTGCGCGCGCCGCCAGGCGCCGATAGGCACAGCGCTCTTCCTCGCCCGGGTCCGCGACGCTGCGCAGACGATCGAGTTCATCGAAGCAGCGCTCCGCGCCCTCCCCCAACAGCCGGCCCCAGGATGCCGGCGAGAGCGGCCAGGTATTTTCATAATGCTTGACGCGCGGTTCGTTTCCGATGACTTCGATGCGCAGCTCTCCGGCTTCCAAGGCCGCGCCATAGGGTTTGGCGAGCGAACACAAATGCACGCAGAACGGTTGGCCTTGCGGATTTCTAATATCGAAATAGTTGGCGAACGGACTGAACGGCCCCTGCCGCAACACGTCGTCCCACCACGGGTTGTAGTGCGAGGCGGACATGTGATTCGGCACGATGTCCAGCAGGATATGCAGTTCCAGGGAGCGAGCAGCGCGCACGAACTCCGACCATGCCGGCTCGCCGCCGAGGTCATCGCTGATCTTGCTCGGATCGACTACATCATAGCCGTGCTGACTGCCGGGTACAGCCTGCAGGCACGGCGACAAGTACACATGACTGATTCCCAGTTCGGCGAGATATCCGAGCACTTGCTGTGCAGCCGATAGCGGGAACCCGGCATGGAGCTGCAGCCGGTAGGTCGCTATCCACCTACCGCTCATGACTGAGGAGCACCATGGAGCGGGCCGCGAGATTGACCAGCCGGTTGCGCTTCACCGACTCCTTGTCGATTTCCAGCGTCGGCCGCGCGGTGTCGAACGCGATCTTCCATCCGCCATGATAGAGCTCGTGCGAAATCCGGAAGGCTACCGGCTCGTGATGCGCGTTGAGAAGCACCAGAAAATCCGCATCCTCCGCGCACTGCGCCTGCGCGTTTCGAATTTCGGATGCCGTGCCGTTCATGAACATGCCGAGGGTGCGCATCCAACCGCCGTCTTCCCAGTCCGAACTCTCCATGCGCTTGCCGTCCGCACGAAACCACACGATGTTTTTATCCGGATGCTTGGCGTCCGGATCATGGTCATAAAACATGCCGCGGTGAAAGTTGGGATGCTTCTTTCGATACTGAATCACGCGCTGCGTGAACCCTAAGAACGCTTCGCTGGAGGCATCCAAATCCCAGTGATACCAGGACAATTCGTTGTCCTGGCAATAGCCGTTGTTGTTGCCCTGCTGGGTGCGCGAGAGCTCATCGCCGCCGCTGATCATGGGGCATCCCTGCGCGAACAGCAGCGAGCACCAGAAATTGCGCATCTGTCGCTGCCGCAGCTCGATGATGTCCGGATCGTCAGTGGGGCCCTCCACACCGCAATTCCACGAACTGTTGTCATCTGCGCCGTCGCGATTGTCCTCGCCGTTCGCTTCATTATGTTTTTGTTCGTAGCTCACCAAGTCGGCAAGCGTGAAGCCATCATGCGCCGTTACAAAATTGACGCTCGCCGAAGGCGGCCGGTGCGTGGTCTCGTACAGATCGGCGCTGCCGGCAAGGCGGGTCGCGATCTCCGAGTGCAGTCCCATGTCGCCTTTCCAAAATTTACGCACCGTATCGCGATACTTGCCGTTCCACTCCATCCATCCCAACGGAAAGTTTCCGACCTGGTATCCGCCTTCGCCCAAATCCCAGGGCTCGGCTATCAATTTCACCGGCGCCAGGGTTGGATCCTGGTAAATCGTGTCGAAAAATGCGCCCAGCTGGTCGACATCTTTCAGCTCGCGCGCCAACGCCGAGGCGAGATCGAATCTGAAGCCATCGACGTGCATCTCGGTGACCCAGTAACGCAGGCTATCCATGAGCACCTGCAACGAATTCGGATGCACCATGTTCAGAGTGTTGCCGCAGCCCGTGTAGTCCATGTAATGCCGTGCGTCGCCCGGCATCGTGCGGTAATACGCCAAATTATCGATTCCGCGAAACGACAGCGTCGGGCCGGCCTGGTTGCCTTCCGCCGTATGGTTGTAAACCACGTCCAGGATCACTTCGATTCCTGCATTGTGCAGAATCTTGACCATGCCTTTGAACTCACGCACCGCCTGATCCGGCGATTGAGGTGTGGATGCGTAGCTCATCTCCGGAGCGAAAAACCCCAGGGTGTTATAACCCCAGTAGTTTCGAAGTCCTCGGTCGACAAGATGCCGGTCCTGGACAAAGTAGTGCACGGGCATCAGTTCGAGCGCCGTTACGCCCATTTTTTTCAGGTGCGCGGTGATTGGTTCGGACGCCATGCCGGCATAAGTGCCGCGCAAGTGCTTCGGAACCCCTGGATGCAGCTGCGTCATGCCGCGCACGTGGGCCTCGTAAATCAAGGTCTCGTGCGCCGGATAGGAAGGACGCTTCTCGCCGCTCCAATCGAAGGTGGAGTCGATCACCGCGCCTAACGGTGCGAATGGCGCGCTATCGCGGTCGTCAAACGACAGATCCGCACCCTCATCGCCCAACTGATATCCGAACAACTCATCGGCCCACTGCAACTCCCGTCCGATCGCCTTGGCATACGGATCGAGCAGCAATTTATTGGGATTGAAGCGTAGTCCGCTCTCAGGCAGATATGGCCCGTAGACGCGATAGCCGTACAGCTGCCCCGGCCCGATGTCCGGGACATAGATATGCCATGCGCCATTGGTGCGCTCGCGGATGCGTATGCGTCTTTCGACCTTGCCGGGCCCATCGAAAAGACACAATTCCGCCGATTCGGATGATTCCGAAAACAGTGAGAAGTTGACTCCTCGACCATCCCAATTGGCGCCTCGGGGGAACGGCAATCCCGCGGTCTGTTTTGACCGTTCAATGTTGCTTGAAATTTCTAATCCCTCGACTCGCGGTTGGATAACGCAGACATTATTGGCGTTGAGCGCGCGGCTGGCGTAGGCATCGGTCCGTAGGACATGTCGGCTCGCGGCTATACGGCCTGTAGGACAAGCACTAATGCGGCCAAATCCAGTTCCTGATTTCCGGCATGTCCTGACCATGCTTGTCGATGTATTGCTTGTGCTCTACGAGCTTATCGCGCAGCTTCTGACGAAGGTGATCCGCGCGGGCGCCTATTTGCGGCAGCCGATCAATGGTATCCATCACCAGATGAAAGCGATCCATCTCGTTGAGCACGGTCATGTCAAATGGCGTGGTAATGGTTCCTTCTTCTTTGTAGCCGCGCACATGCAGGCCGTCGTGATTGTGACGCCGGTATGTCAGGCGATGAATCAGCCAGGGATATCCATGGAATGCGAAAATCACATGCTTGTCCCTGGTGAACAAGGCATCGAAATCATTGTCGCTCAGGCCGTGCGGATGTTCCGACTGCGGCTGCAGCTTCATCAAATCGACCACGTTGACGACGCGCACCTTTAGATTGGGCAGTTCCTGCCGAAGGATGGAAACCGCCGCGAGAATTTCCAGGGTGGGCACATCTCCTGCGCAAGCCATGACCACGTCGGGCTCGCTGCCCTGATCGTTGCTGGCCCATTGCCAGATGCCGATGCCCTCGCTGCAGTGATCGATTGCGGCTTTCATCGACAACCACTGCGGCGCAGGATGCTTTCCGGCTATCACGACGTTGACGTAGTGGCGGCTGCGCAAGCAGTGATCCATCACCGATAGTAGACAGTTGGCATCGGGCGGCAGGTATACACGCACGATCTCCGCTTTTTTGTTGACGACGTGGTCCAGAAAGCCTGGATCCTGATGCGTAAACCCGTTGTGATCCTGGCGCCAGACATGCGAACTCAAAAGATAGTTCAGCGACGCAATCTTGCGCCGCCACGCCAGCCCCGCGGTAACCTTGAGCCACTTCGCGTGTTGATTGAACATCGAATCGACAATGTGAATGAAGGCTTCGTAGCAATTGAACAACCCGTGTCTTCCCGTGAGCAGGTAGCCCTCGAGCCAACCCTCGCACTGATGCTCGCTCAGCATTTCCATGACTTGGCCGCTACGCGCCAAAAAATCGTCGTCGGGTATCGTCTCCGCCAACCACTGCCGGTTGGTGACCTCGAACACCGCTTCCAATCCGTTCGAGACAGTTTCGTCGGGCCCGAATATACGAAAGTTCCGCGGCGAGGCATTTAACTTGGCCACGTCGCGCAAAAATTTTGCCAGCACACGGGTATCGCCAATGCCGGCAACGCCCGGCTCGGGTATGTCCACGGCGTAATCCGCGAAATCCGGCATGCGCAAATCGCGCAGCAGTAAGCCGCCATTTGCGTTGGGATTTGCGCCCATGCGCTTATCCCCGCCGGGCGCGAGGGCTGCAAGTTCGGGCTTCAGGCGTCCGCTCTCGTCAAACAGTTCCGCCGGACGGTAGCTGCGCAACCATTCTTCCAACTGCTGGAGGTGTTTCGGATTTGTGGCAGGATCCGTGATCGGCACTTGATGCGACCTGAAGCTGCCTTCGATGCGTTTCCCGTCGACGATCTTCGGACCCGTCCATCCTTTTGGCGAAACGAGCACAATCATCGGCCACCGCGGCCGCTGCACATCTTTCGGGGATTTACGAGCATCTGCCTGAATTTTGCGGATCATTTCGATGACCGTGTCCAATGCGGCGGCCATTGCTTCGTGCATTGGCATCGGTTCATCGCCCTCGACGAAGAACGGAGTCCAGCCGCAGCCCTGCAGCAACTGCACCAATTCCTCGCGAGAAATGCGCGCCAGCAGCGTCGGGTTGGCGATCTTGTAGCCGTTAAGATGCAGAATCGGCAGAACCGCGCCATCGGTCGCCGGATTCAGAAATTTATTGGAATGCCAAGAAGTTGCGAGCGGGCCGGTTTCTGCCTCGCCGTCGCCGATCACGCACCCCACCGTCAGTCCGGGATTGTCAAAAACGGCGCCAAAGGCGTGGCTCAGCGAATATCCGAGCTCGCCACCTTCATGTATCGATCCCGGGCACTCTGCGGATGCGTGGCTGGGAATTCCACCAGGAAAGGAGAACTGCGTGAATAGCCGCTTCAACCCCGCCTCGTCCTGGCTGACATTCGCGTAGACCTCGCTGTAGGTGCCCTCGAGGTAGGTTCCGCTCACCACCGCCGGCCCACCGTGGCCTGGCCCCGACATATAAATCATGTCCAAATCGTATTTCTTGATGACTCGATTCAAGTGCGTGTAGATGAAGTTCTGGCCGGGCGTGGTGCCCCAATGTCCCAACAGCATGTGCTTGATGTGCGCAATGGCCAGCGGCTCCTTCATCAAGGGGTTGTCGCAAAGATAAATCTGACCGACGGATAGATAATTTGCAGCCCGCCAGTAGGCATCGATCTTGCGTGCCAAATCCGCGTCGAGCACTGGCGTCCGGCGATCGTTTTGCATAGCTCATTCCTCCGTCGACATTCCCACGCACTGCGCGGTCAAATTTGCGATCACGGATTCCTCATCGGTGCGGATCACGCGTACAACCACGCGGCCGGTCGAAATGCACGCGGCATGCTCGACGTTTCGCGCCGGGTCAAGCACAACGCCGATGCACTGCAGTCCATCGCAAATGCGCCGCCGCACCGCGGCCGCGTTCTCCCCGATACCGCCGGCAAAAACCAAGGTGTCGAGGCCGCCCAGCGCCGCAGTGTAGGCGCCAATCCACTTTTTTGCCTGATAGCAGAAAATTGCGATTGCCTCGCGCGCGCGGCTGTCGGTGGATTCTCGATCGAGCAAATCGCGCACATCCGCGCTGGTCTCTGAGAGGCCGATGAGCCCGGACTGATCGTTGACCATGGTCTGAAATTGCGCTGCATTCATCGATTCGGTGTTCATCAAATAGCCCGCTAAACCCGGATCTAAATCACCCGATCGTGTCCCCATGACCAGACCCGCAGCCGGCGTGAATCCCATGCTCGTATCGATGCTGCGTCCATCGAGCACGGCCGCGAGGCTGGCGCCGCTGCCCAGGTGCGCCAGGATTACGCGCCCTTGCGCGGCTGCACCGTCGCCCAGACGCGCCAATTCCTGCATAAGAAAAGTGTAGGACAGACCATGGAAGCCATAGCGCTGCACTCCCTTGGCCGCATAGCGGCGCGGAATCGGCAACAACGTCGCCTCGGGCGGCATGCTACGGTGAAACGCCGTGTCGAAGCACGCCACTTGGGGCACATTCGGAAACTGGCGCTGCATTGCTTCAATGAGTTCGATCTCGCGAGGTAGGTGCTCCGGATCGAGCGGCGCAATGCTCCGCAGTTCCGTGAGCAGCGCCGGCGACACCCGCTCGGGTCGGCTATGTAGCATCCCATGTACCACTCGATGGCCGATTGCATCCGGAGCCGCCCCGTGAGCTTGCGATTTAAGCTTTTCCGCTAAACGATCCGCGGTCACTGCCCCGGCTTCGTGGCCGATGCGCTCCATTTTCCCATCCATCAATCGAACCGGCGGCGCGCCGCTTGAAAATAATGCGAAGCGCACGCTCGAGGAGCCGGCATTGATGGTCAGAATGTGGGGCATCGTAGGACAATCACCGACTTAGGCTTGTGCGCGCAGTCGCTGCAACGGCATAGAATAAGAGAACACGCTTTCAAGGGGATTACAAATGGCACACTACCACGCGATTGTTTGGATTGATCACCAGAAAGCCACCGCATGGCATTTCACACCGACCGATCAACAAGAAACGGTGGTGCATGCGCAAAATCAGCATCAGCGGGTCCACAGCCGCAAGAGCACGCACGGCGGTCACCGATCCGCCGCCGATCATCACTTTTTCGATGATGTTGCAAGTGCGCTGGCCGGCGCCCATGAAATTTTATTGATCGGCCCCGCGCAGACCAAGCAGGAGTTCGCCGGCTATCTTCGCGACAAACACCCTCAGCTGGGAAAATCCATCGTAGCGGTGGAAACCGCCGACCATCCGACCGACGCGCAGATCCTGGACTATGCGCGGCGGCATTTTCCTACGCTCGATCGGATGCAATAGCCGCGAGAACAAGCTTTTCCAAGCCTGCCAAATTGGCCATCAGCGCCGCCGGAAAACCGTGACGCTGCTGCAAGTATTCCGGCGAGTTGAAGGAGACCCAACAGCGGTTGGCCGGGTCCTGCCATGCCAGGACCTTGAGCGGCAGATCCAACGCGGTGCCGGGCGCGGCCTGCATCAGCGGTGTTCCGGCGGCGGGGCTGCCGAGAATCAACAGCTGCGTCGGCGGCATGGCCATTCCCACGGCGGCCGCGTCCTTGGCAAAATTGATGCGCGCAAATACCGTGAGGCCGCGCTGCTTCGCCAAGCTCTCGAGGCGATCCATGGTCTCGTCGACCGCGCGCGCGGCGGCGAGTACTTTTATGCCCTTGTCGGATTCATTGGCGCTCATTGCAGCTCCTTTGATTACAATGCAACGGTGCAACATTCTCGGTTGTGTGTCCAGTCGCGACGCGGAGTCTCATGGAAGCTTTTTTAGTTTCGATTACGACCATTTCGGTGGCCGAGATCGGCGATCGCACTCAACTGCTGTCGCTGCTTCTTGCGGCTCGTTATCGACGGCCGTGGCCGATCATCGCAGGAATTTTTTGCGCGACATTGGCGAATCACGCGGTTGCCGGAGCGCTGGGCGTATGGTTCGGCAGTTTGCTCAAGCCGCACACCCTCGAGATAGTGGTCGGGGTCAGCATGATCGCCATGGCCATCTGGACCTTGAAGCCCGACAAGCTGGATGAGAATTCCGGCGCGGGCAGCGCCATGGGCGCCTTCCTTGCAACACTGACGAGTTTTTTCGTTGCGGAAATCGGCGATAAGACGCAAATCGCGACGTTGGCGCTCGCGGCAGCGTATCCGAGTCTGCTGGCCGTGGTTGCGGGCACCACCGCCGGCATGATGATCGCCAATGTTCCGGTGGTGTTTCTGGGAAAAGCGTTTGCCAATCGACTGCCTCTCAGGGCCATTCACTTCGGCGCTGCGATTTTGTTTGCCGTCTTGGGATGCGTCTTCTTAGCGCGCGCCCTTTGGATGTCCCAATCGGCTCCGTAAAGCCAATCCGCTCTGTAAAGCCAATCGGCGTGCTGCTCTTGTCACTGGCCGCAACGGCGGCCGCGGATGACCAGATATTCGGCGTTCATGGGCAATTCACCTATGTGGAGCAGGAGACCTCCGGATTCAACGCACCCTATCGCGGTCCCAACAGCCTATCGCCGAACAGCGGCGCGGAAACCACCGATGCGACCTTGTACATCGGCGCAAGATTGTGGCAGGGAGCAGAAGCGTGGCTCAACGGCGAACTCGACCAGGGACATGGACTTGACGACACGCTGGGCGCAGCCGGCTTTCCCAGCGGCGAGGCTTACAAGGTGGGAAAGAATCAGCCTTACTTGCGGCTGCAGCGCGCGTTCGTGCGCCAGACGTTCAACTTGGAAGGTGATGCGGAACAAGTAGAAAGTGCCGCAAATCAATTGCGCGGTTCTCAAAGCAATGATCGAGTGGTAATCACGGTCGGCAAGTTCAGTGTCGTGGACATTTTCGACACGAATCGCTACGCGCACGACTCGCGCGGTGATTTTCTGAACTGGACCGCGATCGACACCGGTACCTTCGACTATGCCGCCGATGCCTGGGGCTACACCGCGGGCGCCGCCATTGAGTGGTACACGCATTCCTGGACCTTGCGAGGCGGCCTGTTCGACCTGTCGGACGTGCCGAACAGCGTGCATCTCGAGCCGGGTTTTCATGAGTTTCAAGTCGATCTGGAATTGGAACATAGGCATGAGATCGCCGGGCGAGCGGGACGCGTGCTGCTCACCGCGTTTGAGAGCCGTGGCCGAATGGGTTTGTTGGATGAAGCCATAGCCGTTGCCGCGAATTCCGGCGAGCCGGTGGACATCGCTGCGCTGCGCCACTATCGCAGCCGCGGCGGACTCAGCTTGAGTGTGGAGCAGGAACTCGCGCCAGAATTGGGCGCCTTCATACGCGCCGGCAAGGCCGCTGGTAACGTCGAGACGTACGAATTTACCGACGTCGATCGCACGCTGGCTGTAGGGCTCTCTCTGCAGGGCGCGCGTTGGCATCGCGCTGACGACACCGTCGGAATCGCCGCGGTCAACAATGCCATCTCCGGCGTACGCGAAGCCTATTTAAATGCCGGCGGATTGGGTATTTTGATTGGTGACGGCCGGCTGCCGCACGCAGGTCCGGAACGGATCATCGAAAGCTACTATTCGGCAGCGGTTTTTAATTTCGCGCACTTGAGTCTGGACTATCAATGGATCGATCATCCGGCATACAACCGAGACCGTGGGCCGGTTTCCGTGATTGCTGTACGATTGCACGCTCAATTCTAAGCAATCGTCCGGTTTCAGTTCTGGGGAAGGGTTAATCACAAGGAGAATGCGATGGGAATAGCATCAGAATTCAAAGAATTTGCGATGAAGGGAAATGTGGTTGACTTGGCGGTGGGTGTAATCATCGGTGCGGCATTCGGGAAGATCGTGTCCTCGATGGTCGGCGACGTCATCATGCCGGTCCTGGGAAAGGTTATCGGCGGCGTAAATTTCTCGGACCTGGCCATCAGTCTGGGCGCCGATCCCGCAGGGAAGGCGGTGCTGATCAAGTACGGCTCCTTTATTCAGAGCATCTTTGATTTTGCGATCATCGCGATCGTTCTCTTCATGTGCATCAAGGGCATCAACAAGCTCAAGAAGCCGGCACCGGCGGTTGCGCCGCCGCCTCCGCCCCCGCCCAAATCTGAATTGCTCCTCGAGGAGATTCGCGATTTGCTGGCGAGGCGCGCCTAAAAGAGGCGCCTTGCGGTCGTAGATTCTGCGCGGACAGCAAGCGCGTCAGGGAGAGACTGCGCTTCATTTTTTACTCAAACTTTAAGGAGATAACATCATGTCTACCAACCGCACATTCGCCTGCCTCTTGGCACTCGTCCCCGCCTTGAGCGCCTGGGCCGATGAGGCCCCTCCGCCACCGCAGGATGTTTGGATCGGCAAAGGTCAATTCGGATTCTTGAATTCTCGCGGCAACAGCGACGCCGAGTCTCTCAATGGCAATGTTGACCTGCTGCGGTACGACGGGCCCTGGAAAAACGAAATCTATGTCGGCGGACTCTACGGCAAGAATTCGGGCATCGTCTCGGCGGAGCGCTGGGAAACGCGAGGCCAAAGCAACTACACCATCTCGGGCGATCTGTTCGTATTTGGCGGACTTCGCTATGAACACGATTTGTTCGATGGATTTCAATATCAGGCGAGTGTAACGAGCGGCTTGGGCTACAAGCTCTTGAACGGCGACGACACGAAGTTGACGCTGCAAGCGGGCGCGGGCTATCGGCGCTTGCGGCCCGAGACTATTGATAAGGACGACTCCGGCGAGGTGATTTCGCGCACGCCGCTGGATGCCACGGGAGAAGCGATCGCAACCGTCGGCGTGGATTTTTCGCATTCCTTCAACAAGACCACGGTCTTTACCAACAAATTTCTATCGGAAGCAGGCTCCGACAACATCTTGCTGCACGACGAGCTTGCGCTTACCGTCAAGATGTCGGATAAGCTGGCATTAAGCGTCGGCTACACGATCATCGACAACACCAAGCCACCGGCTCCGCTCAAGAAGCTCGACACGACGGCGAGCGTGAATCTGGTATTCGGTTTCTAAAGAAAATTAACGATCTCAAGGAGAGTTTATGGGCATGTTCGACGGCATTTTGGGCGGCGTGATCGGTGCCGAGATGGCGACCGTCGTCAATGGGCTCATTCAAAAACATGGGGGCGTGCAGGGCATCGTCACCCAGTTGGAGCAACAGGGATTGGGCGGCACGGTACGATCCTGGGTCGGAACCGGCGCAAATCAAGCGATTACGCCCGATCAAATCCATCAAGCCTTCGGCTCTGACACGGTCAAGGAATTGGCCGCCAAGGTCGGCTTGTCCCCCGACGTATTGGCCGCGAAACTATCTCAAGTATTGCCGCAAGCCATCGACAAGTTGACACCCGCCGGTGCGGTACCCAAGAGCTAAAACGAGACCATCATGAACAAAGCCCTGAGCCTTCTTGCCCTCATCCTTTTTGCCGCCGCGGTGCATGCCGCCGATTCCGAGCGAACCTACATTACGCCACCCGGCGCGGACCCGAAGGTGGCGCCGCCCTACAGCAGCGGCGTGTTGGTCAACGGCACCTACTATGTGAGCGGTACCCTCGGAGTCGACCCCGCGACCGGCAAGGTGCCGGCGGATGCCGAGGCAGAAGTCCACCTCGTGATGGATTCGGTAAAGCAGACCTTGGAGCGTGCCGGACTGACGATGTCGGATCTGGTATCGGTGACGATTTATTGCACCGACCTTGACCTGTACGACAAATTCAACGCCATCTATCGTACTTACTTCCAAGGTCACTATCCGTCGCGTGCATTTATCGGCGTTGCAAAATTGGTGCGCGGCGCGCGTTTCGAAATCGCAGGAGTTGCAGTCAAACCGGCTAAGTCTCGATGAGTTTCAAGTCTCGATGAGTTTTCGCAAGCGCTCGATCTGCACGCCGAGAACCTGATCGGCGGCTTTCGATGCGCCGTCAAATCCGTCCTTCGCATATCCGCCGACGGCGTAGCTGACGGAGATGTCGGTGCCGTTCGCGCCGGACTTCAAGGTCCAAGTAAGTGAGCCTTCGACTCCCAGGCTTTGAAAGGGACCGAGCGCGCCGCGCAGCCGCAGCGCTTTGCCGGGCGCTATGTAGACGACGTGAAGATGTTCGACTGAGCCGCCGTCCGGCAAATTTTCGCACCAACAGCCGCCCGCGCGCGCATCGAGGACCAGATTCGCCGCACTGCCCGAGAAAGTGTGCTCAGAACTCCACCAACGCGCCGGCTGCAGCAGCGCGGCAAATGCCTTATCCGCTGCTGCCGCGACATGCACGGTCTCGCGAACCTCGAAGCCATTGGCGCCGACGCTCAAGACCTCGGCCGCCGCCGGTTCAGCCAACCATGCCGCCATCACCAAGCCACAGCACAGCAATGATTTATTCTTTGTACTCGTGTTTGTCGTGCTCATGTTTGTCGTCTTCATGTTCGTTCTCCGCATTTCAATCTGTCGCACATTTTTTAAAGGCTTCGAGAATCGCCGTCCATCCACCGGGGGCATCCACCATGCCGCGCACCTGCGCCGCCCGCTCGCCCATGCGTTGCAGATTGCGGTGTTCCAATTCGACCCGTGTGCTGTCCGCACTCTCGGCGATGAATCGAATCTCGACTTCGGTAACGAGTTCGGGATCAAATTGCCAATCGCCGCCCAGTTGCCACGCGAGGACCAGCCGTTGAGGCGGCTGCCACTCGATGACATGGCCGGTCTGCGCGGTCGAGCCATCTTCGCCGATGGCATACCAGCGCCCGCCCACGCAGGGTTCCACGACGTATTGTTTCAGCGGAGATTTGAGGATCGAGTGCGTTGCCGGCCACCAGCGCGACATTTCATTGGTGAACAGCGTAAAGGCGCGTTGTTGACTTGCGCTCACCCTCACCTGTTTACGCACCGGTGCGATGGTAATCATTTGGCCATTCCTTCTTTCTCCGCCTCAGCCTTGAACGCCGTCAGCGCATCCCCCCAAAACTGATCCAACCAGATTCGTATGGATGCAAGACCGTGGGGATCGATGTAATACACGCGGCGAGTCCCCTCGGCGCGATCCGCAACCAGCCCCGCTTTCTTTAAAATGCCGAGGTGCTGGGATACGGCCGGGCGGCTCACCGGCAACTGCGCGGCAATGACTCCGACTGCCTTCGGCCCGTGGCGTAGCTGTTCGAATACCTGTCGACGAGTAGGGTCGGCTAGGGCGAGAAATGCCGCTTGGTAAGCCATGACTAACGGTAAGTTAACACTTACCAAAAGTCAAATCACGTTGCGCGGGGTTGCTCGGTCAGCATTTTGTAGATTTTGAGGACTCGCGGAACGTACGCCATCGTTTCGCTAAACGGGGGTATCTGGCCGCCGTTGCGCACGACCGCATCTTCGCCGGCGTTGTACGCGGCCAGCGCCAAGCGCACATCGTGGCCGAATCGATCGATGAGAAACTTCAAATAGCGGGCGCCGGCATGTACATTCTGCCGAGCGTCATAGGGATTGGAGACGCCAAAGCGGCTCGCCGTCGCCGGCATCAACTGCATGAGGCCAACCGCGCCGCGCTTGGAGACGGCCCGCGAATTGAAGCCCGATTCCACCACGATCACGGCCCGCAAAAGATTCGGTTCCAGCGCCGAGGACACCGCGGCGTGTTCAATGATGGAGTCGTATTGCGTTGCTCTCGCCAGCAGCTGAAAGTCATAGCGATCGCCGCTCGCAGTCCTGTCCTGGGGCGAGAGAACCAGTAATCGATAGCGATTGTTGTCCGGTACGTCGGTGTAATGCCGCTGACCTTGTGCGTCCAAATAAGTATAAATCTTGGGATTCGCCGCGGCGGTAGATGCGGTCAGCAAGATTGCAATGAGAACGGCGAGACGCGGCATGAGTGGCGATCCTTCGCATAAAGCCTATCCCGACAGGTGTTTTACCGATGGGACCTGCATCAAGAAACCGCTCGGCAGCGCGCAAATCGGCCTGCCGGGGGCTCAAAGGAGCCTGTCTTTGGTATTCTGCGGAGCGTTAATCGACGTCGGTTTCGAGCGGCTCGACTAGGCTTTCGTCATTGTTGTGGGGCGAGTTGATTCGATCGCTCACGGCATAGGCCAGCAACCGCTCATCGGCGTAGGCCTCGAGTGCTTTACCTGCTAAATCCACAGGGCCGAATAACCATAATTCGCGCAGCTTACGTGTCAGCATGGCGGGCATTCGCAGCCCTGAACCATGTATTTCCGCAATCAGTGTGTTCGCTGGGAGGGTGACGATGCTGCAACACTCTGTGACGGTGTTCGCATCCACACACGAGGGTGCCCATAATCCAGCGAAGCCGAACACATCTTGGTCGTCCGGGTGAATGTAGTATGGCTGTTCACTTGCGTCCGGATTGACATGCCATTCATAAAAGCCCAGTGCCGGAACAATACAGCGACGGCCTCGTTTCCAGGGCTCTTTAGACTCAGCGCTGCTCGCCAGGCTCTCGACAGGGGCATTGAAGCTGCCGCGCCCGGCGAATCCCCATCGCATCATCACGGCTTCGGTTCCACCGTTATTGGCACGAATGACGGGAACCGTTTGCCCAGGGGTTGTGTTGAAATTCGTCGCGAATCGCCAACCGGTGCGTCCGAGCGCGAATTCGCGCTCAATGCTCGACGCATCCGGGCTGACATAGCACCTGCACATTTTCAAAGTTTACGCCGAGGCAAGATTCGTGTCCGAAACGGCTGATTGGAAGCAAAAATATCGCGACTCCTTGATCGAAATGGAGGCCGAGGAACTTCGCTGGAAGCAGGTCGAGCAGGTCCTGCGCCGGCTAGTGGGCCGTTTGTGCGCGGCCGGCATGGGCGTGAATCCGCAGCTCGACGATGAATTGATGGCACTCGCGGCCGCCAACCGGCGCAATGCCGCAGCCGATGAGCTTGGCCGGCTGGCCGATTCGCTAACAACGACGGTAGTGGCCGTCGATGCGACTTCTCCCGTTCCGACGATCACCTTCCCTGCCATCGACACTCACACCCGCCTCGCGATCAAGTCCCTGCTGGAGAGGCTTGCTGCGCGCGATTCGAAGGACCCCGCGGCACCGGCTTTGATCAGAGAATTGGCGAGCGCGAAGAATGACAGTGCCCTGGCGAACATCGTGACGCGCGCTGCCGACTTGGTCCAAGCACATGGCGAACAGCTGCAGCGCGAACGCCTGCAGACCGCGGAGATTCTCGCCGAGGTCACCAAGCGCCTCGAAGAAATGGCCGGCTATCTATCCGATTCGAATCACGCCAACCGAAGTCGCTTTGAGGACACGCAAACTTATAGCGATGCGGTCATGTCGCACATGCGCGAGCTTACCGATGAGGTCGCCGGCGCGACAGAATTGGGAGTGCTGCAGAGCTTGGTAAATACGCGCCTCGACAGCGTTGCGCAACATGTCAGCAATTTTCGCGCTCAGGAAGAATTTCGCCTGTTGGAAGTCAACGGACGCGCCGAACGAATGCGCACGCGCATCACCGAGTTGGAGCGCGAAGCAATCGACCTGCACTCGAGACTGGACAGCGAAAAACAAGGCGCTCGACTCGACCCCTTGACGGGAATCGCCAATCGCAAATCGTTCGAAGAGCGATTCGCGCAGGAGATCGCGCAGAAGCCGCGCGCGCCGCTCGCCATGGTCATGCTGCTGTGGGATCTTGATAACTTCAAGCTCATCAATGACAGCTACGGCCATCGCGCCGGGGACCGTGTGCTGCAAAGTGTAGCCTCATGCTTCATGGCGGCAGTGCGCGGCAATGACTTCGTTGCGCGCATTGGCGGCGAGGAGTTCGTCATGCTGTTGAGCGGCGCGAAAATAGAGCAAGCCATGCCCGTCGCCAATCAAGTGCGCTCCGCGGTGGAGGCCTTGCGCTTTCATTTTCGTGGCACGCCGGTGCGAGTCACGGTCTCGTGCGGGCTGACCGAAGTGAAGGAAAATGACGCGGCGGACGCAGCCTTCGACCGCGCGGATGGTGCCTTGTACCGGGCGAAGCGTGGCGGCAAGAACCTCTGCGTGGCGGCATAGGCGCGCCTCGCGTCTACGCATAGGCACCCTTGCGCCTGCGCGTAGGCGCCTTCGCACTTGCGCGCAGGCGCGCCCGCGCCTGGCTAGTTAACAGATATTTAACGCATTTTGTCGAAATGCGGCACTGATTTTCCGCGCATCGTCGCTAGAATCAGATCGTAGCAGGGATGTTTCACTTTCCTTTTGGACCGACGTCGCGGCGCGGTCATGAGTGACGACATCCACTGAATAGTGCATTGCAGCATCAGGTGCCCTCGGCGAAAATGAGCAGCGTTCCTAAAACAGTCCTCGGCGAAACCGCGCTCAGCGATTCCGTGCTGAGCGACTCCGTGCTGAGTGAGGCAGCGATCGGCGTCTCGATCGGCACGCCCAGCGTGATCACGCGGCCGCGGATTGCGACGCGGGTTCGCGCGTGGCTGCTCACCGCTATGCTGTTTCTAGTGCCCCTGGTCGCCTACTGGCCGGCCACATTTCATGACTATGGCCTGCGCGATGACTATTCCAATCTGCGCGAAGCGCACGAAGAAATTGGCAAGGTCCTGCAGTTCTGCGCCTCGCATGCGCGCCCTATTTACGGTTGGCTTTTGCAGACGACCTACGGACAGACCAGCTCCGTGCAGAATCTGCAGTGGCTGCGATTCGTTGCGGCTTTGCTTCTCGGCGCCATATCCCTCGTGAGCTTCCGCGGCTTGCGCGCGGTAGGCTGGTCGATCAACACCAGCCTGTGTTTTGCGGTACTGCTCAGCTTGGTGCCGTCGGCACAAGTCATTGCCGGTTGGGCCATCGGCTGGCCGTACGCAGCCACCGCACTGCTCGCGATCGGTGGATTTTTTACCGTAGAAGGCGCACTCGCAATTGGTCTGCGAGCCGGTGTCGGGCGCGCGGTGGGCCAATGGACGGTCGCATTGGGTCTCATGGTGGTGAGCGCGCTGATTTATCAGCCGAGCGCTTTGTTCTATCTGGTGCCGCTCGCCGGCGCCCTGATCGCCCAGCGCCAACGGGGCTTGGCGCAATCCGCGCGATGGGCGGGCATCCATCTCGGATTTGTGGCAGGCACGCTGGGACTGGCGTATTGCACGATGTCGGCGTTGTACGCGGCACATGTCTTCGTCAAGTCCGGGCGAATTGCCTTCGAGACGCATTGGGGCGACAAGATTGCGTGGTTTCTGCAGGAGCCGCTGCCGAATGCCCTGAGCGTGTTCGTGCTGAACGACAACAACCATCGCGACCATGCACTGTATTTCGGTTGCGCGGCCGTGATCGGCGCAATCCTGATCGCCGGCGCTTGTCTGGAATGGCGGCGGCACGGCACGCAGCGCGGCATCGTTTGGCTGTCAGGATTGTTGGGTCTGCCGGTGTTTGCCTTCGCGGTGAGTATGCTGGCTTCGGAGCGATATGCCACCTATCGCACGATTCTGGCAATGACCGGCGTGTTGCTGTGCTTTCTGGTTGCCTCGGTCAGCGCACTCACCGAGCGCTGGGGAAGCAATGCACGCCGCCTGGCTGCAATGCTCTGCATTTCAATTGCGTTTCTTACCGCCCAACATCACGTCTATGCGCTGATCGCCGTGCCCCAGGGCAATGAATGGCAGCTGATCGTTGCCGGCGCCAAGCAAGTGCATTTGGATGGCGTGCGGCCCCGCATATTCGCGATTTCTTCCGCGCCGGCGGATATTTCCACGGCGACGATTTACCACGATGAGTTCGGCTCGCTGTCTTCAAATTCCGAGTGGGTGCCGCGGGAAATGTTCAAGCGTGCGATGCATGACTTGCATCCCGACGTCGCCAATTTGGACTCGCGCTATGATTTTGCCACCGGTCCGGTGCTGCCGCAGGGTCAGCAGTATGACGTGGTCATCAATCTGCATCGCCTGCACGCGTTCTACGTAAACAACTAGCGCTCGCGCCTGGCGCCCGACATATACCCGGGCGCCGTGTTAGGTTGGCTGCATGATTACAGATCCCTGGCTGTGGTTTTTCGCAGCACTTGGCGCCTTCATGGTGGGCGTCTCGAAGGCCGGCATTACCGGCCTTAGCATTCTCTCGATTGCCCTGTTCAATCACGTATTTGCTAGCAGCAAACAAGCTAGCGGCCTGGTGCTGCCGCTTTTGATATTCGGCGATTTCGTCGCCGTGTTCTCCTATCGAAAGCACACCCAGTGGCACTACCTCTGGCGACTGTTTCCGTGGACCGCGGCGGGCGTGGTGCTCGGTTATTTCACGCTCGGCCGCATTTCCGATCACACCGCGCGGATTCTTATCGGTTGGATCATCGTCGCGCTCGCGGCTTTGAGTTTCTGGCGCAAATATGTGTCCGCGCCCGCTGAGGAGAAAGCTCCCTCGTTTCATTGGTCGGTGGGCGCGACCATCGGCATGACCGCCGGCTTCATCACCCTCGTCGCCAACGCGGCCGGCCCGCTGATGGCGATCTATCTCGTCGCTATGCGATTACCCAAAATGGAATACGTCGGCACTGCCGCCGTGTTTTTCATGCTGCTCAATCTGTTCAAAGTACCCTTCATGGTGGATCTTGGGCTGATCACCACCCAGAGTTTTAGCTTCAATCTCGCGCTGGCGCCGGCCGTGCTGGTAGGAGCGTTCGCAGGCCGCTGGCTCCTCAAGCACGTCAATCAGAACTTGTTCGAGCTTTTGGTATTGCTATTGAGCGCGATTGGGGGAATTCTGTTGATCCTATGAGACCTTTCGGGAGAAGAAACACATGTATCAGGGCGGTCTATTCGGTCTAGTTGTGTTGATCGCGGATGTCTGGGCGATCGTAAACATTTTTCAAAGCAGCGCAGATACCGGCAACAAAGTGCTGTGGATCGTCATTGTTTTTCTGCTGCCACTGCTTGGATTCATTCTCTGGTACTTCTGGGGTCCAAAGACCGGCAGAGCCTGACAAACTCGCCCGCGTGCGCGTGACCGCTGTACTCGCGGCCGCAATCCGCGACTGCTACGCGCGGCTGCCACGCGCGACCGCTACGCGCGGCGGCGATGAGGGTGCAGCAATAGTGCCGCTTCGTAGAAGCTGTCGCGCAGCGCGGCGTCGCCGGCCGCCAGCATGCGATCGAGCACGCCCGGCGCGCTCGCGGCCGGAATTTCCGCGAGAATCCCGAGTTTTACCACGGTCGTCTCGAGCGCCGATTGCAATGGGTCCGCGGGTCCGGAGTTTGCGCCCACCGCCACCACATCAGGGTCCAGCAGGCGCAAATCGTTGATGAGTGCCGAGAGCTGCCGCTTGGAGCGCCCTATCGCCTCGAGGCTGCGCGAGTTGGCGGTACGCTGGAGGACGGCGATGTCTTGGCGCGCGCTGTTCAGCACGCGATCGAGACGATCAAGCCACTCTATCCAGAACAGAGGATTCTGCATGCGAACTTCCCGTAGGTAGCCGACCGACGACGCGTGTCGGCGAGGCATTATTATTTCGAGCAAAGACTACCCCGCTTGAGCGGGGCTAGCTACCATTACATTCGCCGCGGTGCGGTTCACCTCCTAAATTGCCTGTTTGCATATACAGGGTATTAATGCGCCCGAGAGATCACGACCGTCATAAATTGGGAACGGCAAATTGGTTGCGCGCCTCGGTGCTCGGCGCAAATGACGGAATCGTTTCAACATCCAGCCTGCTGCTAGGTCTCGCCGCCGCCCATGCCACGCACGCCACGCTGTTGCTGAGCGGCACTGCGGCTCTGGTCGCGGGCGCCATGTCCATGGCGGCAGGAGAATACGTCTCCGTGCATTCGCAAGCCGATACCGAGGCCGCTGCGCTGGCACAGGAGCGTGCCGAGCTACGCGAGGACTTCGCCGGCGAACGCCGGGAATTGACCGACATCTACATACGTCGCGGCATTGATGCCGCCCTGGCGCGCCAGGTGGCGGACCAACTCATGGCGCATGATGCGTTGGGTTCGCATGCCCGAGACGAATTGGGAATCTCACCCTTATCGCGGGCGCGGCCCTTGCAGGCTGCCATGGCCTCTGCCGCGAGCTTCTCCGTCGGCGCCGCTCTGCCGCTGTCGGTGGTTGCGATCGCGCCGGCAGATTTCCTGATTGCGGCCATCGCCCTCACCAGTCTCGCGTGCCTGCTATTTCTGGGCGGCTGGTCCGCCCAGGTTGGCGGCGCGAGCATGCGAACCGGCGCCCTACGGGTGGCGTTTTGGAGCGCTCTGGCCATGGCGGTGACCACGGCCGTCGGCGCGGCCGTGGGACGTCTATGAGCTTGCCGGTACTCCGCGTCGAGCAAATGGCCGAGGCCGACCGATTGGCGATGGCGGCCGGTACGCCCGGCACCTTGCTCATGCAGAATGCGGGCGAGGCCGTCGCACACGAGATCAAGCGGCGCTTCACTCCTCGGGCCACCATCGTCTTATGCGGCCCGGGCAACAATGGCGGCGATGGTTTTGTTGCCGCCGCCGCGCTGGCGCAGTCCGGATGGCCGGTGCGCGTTACCGTGCTGGGCGATATCGAATCTCTTCGCGGCGATGCGCTTTTTTATGCGCGTCGTTGGCGCGGCAGCATTGAAGCGCTGACCCCTGCAGTGATCGAAAATGCCGAGTTGGTGATCGATGCGCTATTCGGGTCCGGTCTGAATCGCCATTTGGACCTCAAAGTCAGAGATGTCCTGGCGTTTGCCAGCCGCCGCAACCTGCCCATCGTTGCAGTGGACATTCCGAGCGGCATCATGGGGAATAGCGGCGAGAATATCGGCGCGGCACCGGCCGTTTGCACGGTCACATTCATGTGCAAAAAACCGGGACATCTATTGTTGCCCGGGCGCGATGCATGCGGCGACGTCGTGGTTGCCGATATCGGCATACCGCAAGGCGTGATTGCATCGTTGGCCCTGGATACCTGGGAGAACTCGCCGGCACTGTGGCTGGATAAGTTGCCGCAGCGGCATGCCAACATCAACAAGTACAGCCGCGGACACGCGCTGCTATCCGGCGGTTATCCCATGACAGGCGCGTCTCGCATGGCCGCGCGTGCCGCGGCCCGCAGTGGTGCCGGATTGACAACGATTGCCGTGCCGGAACACGCCTTTGCCATCTATGCCTCGGCCCTCACCAGCATCATGGCGCAGCCACTCGCGTGCGATGAAGACTTGGCGGGCCTCCTTGCCGATCCACGCTACACAGCGTTTTCAATCGGGCCAGGATCCGGCATCAGCGACGCGACGCGGAATCGCGCTTTAAGCATGCTTAAGACCGGCAAGCCGGTCGTGATCGACGCCGACGCCATCAGCGTATTTTCATCGCGCCCTGAAGAATTGTTCCAAGCCATCCGCGGAGCGTGCGTCATCACGCCGCATGAAGGCGAGTTCAAACGCATTTTCGATGTCTCGGGAGACAAGTTGGCGCGCGCGCGCCAAGCCGCGCACCGTAGCGGAGCCGTTGTCGTGCTGAAGGGCGCCGACACCGTCATCGCGGCTCCCGATGGCCGTGCCATCATCAACAGCAACGCACCGTCAACGCTGGCCACCGCCGGATCGGGTGACGTTCTCGGCGGGTTCATCTTGGGCCTTCTGGCGCAAAACATGGATGCCTTTGCGGCCGCAGCGGCTGCCGTTTGGCTGCACGGTGCCGCCGCAGCGGGTTTTGGACCGGGCCTCATCGCCGAGGATCTACCCGATCTCTTGCCGGCCGTGCTGCGCCACTTAGATCAAAGCGCTTCATGAATATCTGGCTGCCCACAGTCAGTCTGCATTCTCTCGTGATCGTCCTCAGCATACTCGTGTATATCCTAACGACCCGCGCGCAGCGCGCGCGTCGACCGCCGTCGATCGCCATCGCCTGGGTACTCGGAATGATCGCGCTGCCCTATTTAGCGCTGCCGATGTACTTGATGTTTGGGCGGCGCAAACTGCCGCGCAAGGCCTTGCGGCGCGTCGGGGCAAGATCCGCTGAAGGGAACTGGGCCAAGGATCTCATAGAAAGTTTCGGACTTCCCTCATCCTCAGCGGCGCTGATCGCCATGCATCAAGACGGAACGAAATCGGCAGCCGCCTTATTCGCCACCATGTCGAGCGCGACCTCAAGGCTCGACATCTGCACCTACATACTCGGCGATGATGCATTCGGCCGCGAAGTCATGCAGCGCATGATGGAGCGCGCGCGCAGCGGCGTTGAAGTCAGACTGCTTCTCGACGGTGTTGGCGCAATTCAACTACCCAAGACCTGTTTCGGCGCGCTACAGCAGGGCGGCGTCGAGACCGCCATTTTCAGTCCTTTATTTGCGCGCAAGACCCAAGGTCCGCGCAATTTGCGCAACCATCGAAAAATGGTGATTGCGGACGGCGCGCGCCTGTGGGCCGGTGGACGCAACCTCGCGGCCGAATATTTCTCCGGCCTCGCCGGTGCGCCTGCATGGCAGGATTTGACCTTTGATTTGCAGGGCCCAGTGGCAGCGGCCGCCGCTTCGCAATTCGAATTTGACTGGGTCGCTGCCGGCGGCAATCCCGCATCGGCCGGATTGGAGATCGTGGGCCCTCTTTCCGCACTTTCCGCGGGCGGCGCCGTCAGCCAGGCGCAGTTTGTGCCCAGCGGACCGGATCAGAGCGAAGATACGGTGCATTCTTTGTTGATCGATGCGTGCTTTCATGCCCGTGAACGCATGCTCGCCGTGACGCCTTATTTCGTTCCCGATGTCAGCTTGGAAACAGCCATGCGCCTGGCGGCGCGACGCGGTGTGCAGATCGATTTGTGCATCCCCGCAGCTTCCAATCACCGCTTGGCGGACTTTGCGCGCAATCGCGCGCTGCGCTCCTTGAGCCTGGCGGGCGTGAATGTGCATTTGCTGCCCTATATGAGCCACGCAAAGGCCGTGGTGTTCGACGACACCTTAGGGTTGGCAGGATCGGTGAATCTCGATTCGCGCAGTTTGCTGCTCAACTATGAGTGCGCCGTGGTTTTTTACGGTCAGAGCGAAATAAGTTGGCTGGCAAACTGGATTGAAGCGCTGATTCCGAAAACGGCGCTGTTTGATTGCCGGCCGCCGAGTCTATTGCGCGACCTTTGTGAAGGACTGCTGCTCACCGTGGCGTATCAATTGTAACGTAGGATTGATCTGACACGGTTTATGACCCACGAGCTTTTGCGCGTAGTATTCTTTCACGTTCCCATTGTCAGGTGATCGGTGGAATTCAAAGACTATTACAAAGTGATGGGCGTTGCGCGCGACGCGACCGATGCGCAGATCAAGCAGGCGTACCGCAAACTTGCGCGCAAGTATCATCCGGACGTCAGCAAGGAGAAGGATGCGGAGGCGCGCTTCAAGGAAGTCGGCGAAGCTTATGAAGTGCTGAAGAGCCCTGAAAAGCGCGCGGCTTATGATCAGCTCGGCAAAGACTACCGGCCCGGACAGGACTTCAGGCCGCCGCCGAATTGGGACTCGGGCTTTGAATTCAGCGGCGCCGGCCAAGGCGATTCATCGTACAGCGATTTTTTCGATTCGCTGTTCGGCGCGCAGGGCCGCGCGGGTCGCGGACGTGGCGCCGGAACTCATCCCGGACGCGGCGAGGATCATCACGCCAAGGTGTTGCTCGATTTGCAGGCTTCCTTGAACGGCGGGTCGCGTTCGTTCACGTTGCGCATGCCCGAGATCGATGCCGAAGGTCGGCTGGTTTCGAAGGAACGCACGCTGAACGTTCAAGTACCGAAGGGAATTCTGGCCGGCCAACAAATCCGTCTCGCGGGCCAGGGTGAACGTTCACCCGGGAGCGGCACGCCGGGTGATCTTTACATCGAGGTCGAGTTCCAACCGGACCCCCTGTACCGAGTGGATGGGCGCGATCTGTACCTCGAATTGCCGGTGACGCCCTGGGAGGCATCTCTCGGCGCGACGGTGAAGACGCCCACGCCCAGCGGCAACGTTGAATTGAAAATTCCGTCCGGGTCTCATGCGGGCAGCAAATTGCGGCTGAAAGGCCGGGGAATTCCCGCGACGCCGCCGGGCGACTTCTACGTCGTGCTGCAGATTGCACTGCCGCCCGCCAATGATGAAAAGGCCAAGGCTGCCTATGCGGCACTGGCCGCCGCTCTACCCTTCAACCCTCGCGCCAGCCTTGGAGTCTAATATGTCCCCCTCAGACGACCGCGCGTTGCCCGGCACGATTTTTGACGAATCGGCGATCTTGAGCATCAAGGACTTGAGCCGCATGTGCGCCGTCGATGAGCGGCACATCGTGGAATTTGTCGAGGAAGGGGTCTTGAGCGTCGTCAACGTCAGCAGCGAGTGGCACTTTACAGGCGAGGCCCTGCGCCGCGCCCGGCTCGCTGTGCGCTTGGAGCGAGACCTGGAACTGAATCTTGCCGGCGTCGCTCTCGCCGTGGAATTGCTTGAAGAACTTGCGCAGCTGCGCCGCGAACTTAATGCGAGACGCTAATGGAAAAAATCGAATCCGATGCCTTCGTGTTCTTTGGCGCCACCGGCGACCTGGCTTACAAGAAAATCTTTCCCGCACTCTACGCCATGGTGCGCCGGGGCGGATTTCACATTCCCATAATTGGGATGGCGCGCGGCGGATGGAGCTTGGAGAAGCTCACGGAGCGCGCACGCGACAGCGTGAAGCAAAGCGGCGACTACGACGATCAAAGTTTCGCAAAGCTGGCTGCTCTGCTGCGCTATGTTGACGGCGACTACTCGGACCCCCAGACCTTCTCCAAGCTGAAGAAGGCACTGGGATTGGCGAAAAGTCCGATCTATTATCTGGCGATTCCGCCCAGCATGTTTGCCAGCGTGGTTCAGGGGCTGCAGAAATGCGGCTGCGCCGAGATTAACGCGCGGGTCATAGTGGAGAAACCGTTCGGCCGCGATCTTGCCAGCGCCCAGGCGCTCGATCGAACCTTGCATGAAGTATTCAATGAATCCTCGATTTTTCGTATCGATCACTACCTGGGCAAGGAAGCCGTGCAAAACATCTTGTACTTCCGCTTTGCCAACACCTTTCTCGAGCCGATATGGAATCGCGAATACATCCGCGACATTCAAATCACAATGGCCGAAAATTTCGGCGTTGAGGGCCGCGGTGCCTTCTACGAGGAAGTCGGCGCGATCCGCGACGTGGTGCAAAACCATTTGCTGCAGGTCGTGACGCTGCTGGCAATGGACGCTCCCGTGGGCCACGATCCGAAGACCATGCAGGCGGAGAAGCTACGCATTTTCCGGGCGATGCAGCCTCTCGATCCGAAAGAGGCCGTGCGCGGTCAATTTCGCGGCTATCGCGCCGAGAAAGGCGTTGCCAAGGATTCTCAGGTCGAGACCTTTGCCGCGGTGCATTTGCACATCGATACCTGGCGCTGGGCGGACGTGCCGTTCTACATTCGCGCCGGCAAGAATCTGCCGATCACCGCGACAGAAGTCAGGGTGACTCTGAAGCGGCCGCCGCTGGATATTTTCGATCCCAGCGACAAGATGCCTTCCAACTATTTCCGTCTGCGCCTGAGCCCCGAAGTCGTCATTGGCGAGGGCGCACTGGCGAAGCTCAACGGCGAAGACATGCGCGGCGAGCCGGTCGAATTGATCGCACGCCACAACACTCAGGAAGAAAAGTCTCCCTATGAACGGCTGCTCGGCGACGCGGTGCGCGGCGATACCTCCTTGTTCACCCAGGACGAGTGCGTGGAGGCCGCGTGGCGGGTGGTTGATCCGGTGTTGAAAGGCGGCCTCCCGGTGATCGAATATGAACCGGGCACATGGGGCCCAGAGGCCGCCGGCAATATTGTCGATGCCGGAGAAACCTGGCATGACCCCCAGATCGAGAAATCCGCACCGTGCTGAGCGAAGCGGCGACAATTTTTCTCCTGGACGTTGACAACACCCTATTGGACAACGACCGCTTCACGGCCGACCTCGGCGACGAGCTCGAGAATTGCTTCGGCGCCGCGCAGCGCGCCCGCTACTGGGACATTTTCGCGCAGCGGCGCACGGCACTGGGACTCGCCGATTACCTGGGCAGCCTGCAGGAATTTCGCGCAGGGCTCGATGACGACCCACGGCTGCTCGACATGTCGCAGTACTTGCTCGAATACCCCTTTGCGACCCGGCTGTTTCCGCGTGCACTCGAGGCGATTGCACACTTACGCACGCTCGGCTCCCCCGTCGTGCTGTCGGACGGCGACATTGTGTTTCAGCCCCGCAAAATCCAGCGCTCGGGGATCTGGGAGGCTGTGAAGGGCCGTGTCATGGTCTATGTTCACAAGGAAAAAGTACTGGACCACATGCAGCGACGCTTTCCGGCCGAACACTATGTTATGGTCGATGACAAGGCTAATCTTTTGGCGGCGATGAAGTCCGTTCTGGGTGCACGACTGACGACGGTATTCGTGCGTCAGGGGCACTATGCGCTGGCGGCGGAGTCCAATTCGGTAGTCCCTGCGCCGGATCTGGTGATCGAACGCATCGGAGATCTTCTCAATCACAACTTAACTGATTTTAAGGTGCGACCATGAGCATGACGAAGAACTTGCACGACCTGGGTCAAAGCCTATGGCTCGACAATATCACACGGGAAATCCTCGACGACGGAACGCTGCGCCGCTATATCGAAGAATTCTCTGTTACGGGCCTGACCTCGAATCCCACAATTTTCGATGAGGCCATCGGCAAGACTGCCGCCTACGACAAAGGCATCCGGCAAAAGGCCGCCGCCGGCATGTCGGGCGAAAACCTATTCATCGAATTGGCGCTGGAGGACCTGCGCCGCGCGGCGGATCTTTTCAGGCCCGAATTCGACCGCACGAAGGGCATCGACGGCTGGGTGTCCATGGAGGTCTCGCCGCTGCTGGCGAACGACACCCCGAGCACGATTGACTCGGCATTGCGAATACACAAGCAAGCGAACCGCCCCAATCTGTACGTGAAAATCCCGGGCACGCCCGCCGGCGTTCCCGCCATTGAAGAGGCAATTTTCGCCGGCGTTCCGATCAACGTGACCCTGCTGTTCTCGCGCGAACAGTACTTGAAAGTCGCCGAGGCTTACATGCGCGCCCTGGAGCGGCGCATCGCCGCGGGACTGGACCCGAAAATCAGCTCGGTTGCATCCGTATTCGTCAGCCGCTGGGATCGCGCCGTCGCCGACAAGGTACCGCCGGAATTGAGCAACCGGTTAGGTATAGCCATCATGCAGCGCACGTATAAGGCGCACTGCGAATTGATCGCCGGCAAGCGCTGGAAAGATCTGGAAGCCAAGGGCGCGCGCAAGCAGCGCATGCTGTGGGCGAGCACCGGAACGAAGGATCCTAAATCCCCGCCCGGTCTGTATGTCGAAGCGCTGGCCGCTCCCGACACCGTCGATACCATGCCGGAAAAAACCTTGTTGGCATTCGCACAGAGCGGCAAGCTCAACGGCGTCATGGCGAAGGACGGCGGCGACGCCGAAGACATGCTGGCGCGTTTTGCCCGCGCGGGGATCAACGTCGAGGCCCTCGCCACCCAACTGCAGGTGGATGGCGCCTCATCGTTCGTCAAGTCGTGGACTGAACTCATGCAGCGCATCAAGGACAAGAGCGCCGCACTGGCGACCACTTGAGTTCGCGGATCAGCCCCCTCGCCGGCAAGCCGGCGCCCCCGGCGTCGCTGGTAAATATTCCGCGGCTGATCACCGCGTATTACAGCGAGCGGCCGGATCCGGCAGTGCCCTCGCAAAGAGTCGCCTTCGGCACCTCGGGGCACCGCGGATCCTCCTTCGACGTCGGTTTTAACGAAGCGCATGTACTTGCGATAAGCCAAGCCATCTGCGAATACCGTAAACAGCAAGGCATCGATGGGCCGCTGTTCATGGGCTTCGACACACACGCCTTGTCGGCGCCGGCATTCGTCAGCGCGCTCGAGGTGCTGGCTGCCAATGGCGTCGAAGTCATGATTGCCGCGCAGGATGAGTACACGCCCACGCCCGCCATCTCGCACGCGATTCTCACCTACAACCGCGGCGGCAGCACCGGTCTGTCTGACGGTATCGTCATCACGCCTTCGCACAATCCCCCCGACAATGGCGGTTTCAAGTACAACCCGACGAACGGCGGTCCTGCAGATTCGGACATCACCAAGTGGATCGAGAATCGGGCGAACGATTTGTTGCGGCCGGATGCGGTCGGCATCAACAGAACTCCATATGCCACGGCACGGCACGCGGCAACGACGCATACGCACGACTTCGTGACGAACTATGTCGCGGACCTTGGCAACATCTTGGATATGAAGGTCATCCGCGACTCCAAGATACGCATGGGGGTCGATCCCCTCGGCGGCGCCGGCGTGCACTATTGGCCGCGCATTGCAGAGCAGTACGGTCTTGATCTTACCGTTGTCAACGATGCTGTCGATCCGACGTTTCGTTTCATGACGCTCGACTGGGACGGAAAGATCCGGATGGATCCTTCCTCGTCCTATGCGATGCAGCGGCTGATCGAGCTCAAGGATCGCTACGACATCGCCTTTGCCTGCGATACCGACCATGATCGGCATGGAATCGTCACGGCCAGCAGCGGATTGATGCCGCCCAATCACTATCTGTCGGTAGCGATCGATTATCTATTCAGCAACCGCGGTCGTTGGCGTGCCGATGCCGCGGTGGGCAAGACGGTGGTGAGCAGCGCAATGATCGACCGCGTCGGCCGCCGGCTGAAACGCACCGTTTTCGAGGTGCCGGTCGGCTTCAAATGGTTCGTCGACGGACTGGTGGACGGTAAGTTGGGCTTTGGCGGCGAGGAAAGCGCGGGCGCCTCTTTCAGCCGAATCGATGGCAGCGTGTGGACCACCGATAAGGACGGCATCGTGCCGGCGCTCTTGTCGGCGGAGATCACCGCCCGCACCGGACGGGACCCCGGCCAGCGCTACCAGGCGCTGACGCGGGAACTTGGCACCTCGTTTGCCGACCGCATTGACGCGCCGGCGACGCCCGCACAGAAAACCAAGCTCGGCAAGCTCGATCGGCAGCAAGTCAACATCACCGAGCTTGCCGGCGAGCCGATCGAACAAATTTTGACGCAGGCGCCCGGCAACAACGCACCGATCGGCGGCGTGAAAGTGACGTCGCGCAGCGGCTGGTTCGCGGCGCGCCCCTCCGGAACCGAGAACATTTACAAGATATATGCCGAAAGCTTTCACGACGATGCGCATTTGCGCCGTTTGATCAGCGAGGCACAGACGATTGTTGACGCGGCGCTTGCCGGCGCTTAAGTACTGCACTCACTTGGCCGATTCCGATGACATCGCGCTGACGGCCACCGCCAAGCGGTTGCTGCCCTGGCTGGTCGCCGTCGGGTTTTTCATGGAATCGTTGGATACGACGATTCTGAATACGGCCGTCCCTGCCATCGCACAGGCGCTCGATGTGCCGGTTTTGAGCATGAAGGCGGTCCTTGCAAGCTACACCTTGAGCTTGGCCGTCTTCATTCCGATCAGCGGCTGGATGGCGAATCGCTTCGGCACACGCAAAGTGTTTGCCTCCGCCATCGGCATCTTCACGCTCGGCTCGTTGCTCTGTGGCATATCGCGTGACATTCACTTACTGGTGGCCTGCCGCATCCTGCAAGGCTGCGGCGGCGCGATGATGATTCCGGTGGGCCGTATCACCATGGTGCGCGCCTTTGCCAAATCCGAATTGATCAACGCAATGAGTTTTGTCGCCATTCCGGGACTGGTGGGTCCCATGCTCGGCCCGGTCCTGGGAGGCGCGATCATCGGATACTTTCATTGGAGCGTGATTTTTTTCGTCAACATTCCGATCGGCCTGTGCGGCTTGGTACTGGTCTACCGGCATTTGCCCAACTATCGCGAGAAGCGCAATTATCGGCTGGATATCATCGGGCTGGTATTGTTCGGTTCCGGAATTGCACTGCTTTCGTATGTGCTCGAGGTGTTCGGCGAAACCACTCTGAGCGGGCGCGAGATATTGGGATTGCTCGGAATCTCGGGCGCCCTGCTGGCCGCTTACGGGCTGCATACCAAGCGCACGCCTCACCCGCTGCTGCGCCTCAAACTTCTGGCGATCCGCACCTTTCGCGTCGCGGTAAGCGGCAATTTATTTACGCGCTTGGGGATAGGTGGCATCCCGTTTCTGTTGCCGCTGCTGTACCAGGTCGGACTCGGGTTTACGCCAATCCAGTCCGGGCTCTTGATCATGCCGCAGGCCTTCGCCGCAATGAGCCTGAAATTGACCATGCCGTTGATATTGAAGCGATTCGGTTATCGAAGGGTGCTCATCAGCAATACGATCCTGCTCGGCCTCATGATCATGTTGTTTGCCACGATCAACCTCCACACGCCTGCGTGGCTCATCGTCCTCATGGCCTTCATCTATGGCTTCCTGACTTCGATGCAATATACGAGCATGAATACCCTGGCCTACGCGGATATCGGCGAACACGAAACCAGCGGTGCCAGCACCATTGCCAGCACCGTGCAGCAACTGGCCGTCAGTTTCGGCGTCGCCACAGCCTCGCTCGCAGCGGCCCTGTTCATTCCCGATCGACTGCGCGCGACGCCGCAGCAGCTGCTGCACGGAATTCATCTTGCGCTGCTCGGTCTCGCGACGCTGACCATTGTCTCCACTTGGGTGTTCGCGCGGCTGCGCGCGGACGACGGCGCCGCGGTCAGCCGGCATAAATCTGCAGTGCCGTCGATCTAGTATCGCGGCACTGTGAGATTGAGCGGCACGGATGGCCTAGCGGGATAGGCGTTGCATGCGGGACGCTCAATCTCACAAGTTTAGGGCGAGTTCGAATCGCTACCATCGGTCGGGTGGCTTCATGCAGTTGTAGGCCGGAAAATCGAGTGTCGCTAACAACTGCCGGCAGCGGCAGCATGTGATATCGATCGGTTCGAGCTCTCGTCAGGGGGACTTAGAAGACTCAAGGCCCTGCTGCCTTCCCGGCCTTGAGTCTTCTAAGCCCCCCTGACGAGCGCACACCGATCAAAATCACTGAGCCGACTTACCGGATGCTGACTCGCGCTTGCGCCGCGCCTCGTAGGCCCTCAAGTGTGCGTAGGCCGTGGAGAGCAGCGGTGACTGCCCTGAATTCGACGCGCGTCTGAACAGGTCGCCGACGATATGATCCGCCTCAATGCGGCTGCCCTGCTCGATGTCCCGCAGCATCGAGGCTGTGAAGGTGGAACCGGGCGCCGTAAGAATACCTAAGCCGGCGTTGCTCGCAGCCTCACGCGGCGGGAAGCCGTTTGCGGCGGCAATGGCAGCGCATTCTTGCAACAACTGCACTGGGATGTCCTGCGCATCGGCTGCGACAATATCGCCGACCGTTGCGCGCATGAGGCTGGTCGTCGAGGCTGCAGCGGCGATGAACACCCACTTCTCCCACATCTCGTGGAGTATGTTGTGGCTCAGCAGCGCATCGAACCCGGGCACACGCAGCGCGTCTGCGATCTCGTCGATTGGAGCTTCGCCGGCGTCGCGCGAACCGAATGCGAGGGCGTTAAACGTGCCCAATTGATGAATGCGCCCATCCGCATCGAGGGTCGATGAAATACGCGCCAGTCCGCCCAACACATGGCGCGCGCCGAATCGTGCGTCAAGAATATCGAGGTGGCGCATGCCGTTCAGCAGCGGAAGCACCCGCGCGTTTGGACCCATCCCGCTGGCGAAGTCCTCGATTGAACTCTCCAAGTCGTAGGACTTGCTGCTGACGATGATCAGCCCGTAGGAGCTTTTGAGTTCTTTGGCGCTCACCAGGGGCGGCGTCGGCAAATTGAGATTGCCCAAGGGACTGGTCACCACCAATCCTTCGCGGCGCAGTTGATCCGCGCGGCGCTCTCTGACCAGAAAAGTGACATCGCGGCCCGCCGCTGCCAAGCGAGCGCCAAAATAGCCGCCGATGGCGCCCGCACCGACTACGAGAATTCTCACTCTTTTTTGATTTCGTGACCGCCGAATTGATTGCGCATCGCCGCCAGCAGCTTGTCGGTAAACGAGTCGTTATCGCGGGAGCGCAATCGCTCGAGCAGCGACAGCGTAATGACCGGCGCGGAGACGCCCAATTCTATGGCGTCGGCAACCGTCCAGCGACCCTCGCCCGAGTCGGCTACATAGGGCGCTATGCCGGCCAGTGTGGGATTCTTACTGAGAGCGATGGCCGTGAGATCGAGCAGCCAGGATCGCACCACGCTGCCATAGCGCCAAATCTCGGCGACTTGGTGCAGGTCGATCTTGAATTCATCTTTGTGCTGCAGGATCGAGAAGCCCTCGGCGTACGCCTGCATCAATCCGTATTCAATGCCGTTGTGGACCATCTTGGTATAGTGGCCCGAGCCCACCGGCCCAACCCGACCCCAGCCCTGATCTTTCGCCGGCGCCAACGTCTCGAAAATCGGGCGCAAGCGCTCCACCACCGCTTCGTCACCTCCGATCATCAGGCTATACCCTTCGGCCAGGCCCCATATGCCGCCGCTGGTCCCGGAATCGACATATTGAATCTTGCGTTGCGCGACCATTGCCGCGCGGCGTTGGGTGTCTCGGTAATTCGAATTGCCGCCGTCAATGATGGTGTCGCCCGCGGCAAGCAACGGCAGAAGATTCGTGATGGTCGTGTCGGTGATCGCACCCGCCGGCACCATGAGCCAAACCACGCGCGGCGCCTTGAGTTTTGCGACCATCTGCTCTAGCGAAGCGGCGGTTTGCGCCCCGCTCTTTTCAAGCAGTGCGCGAGCGGCTTCCGCTGGGTCGTAGCCTACGACCTTGTGCCCACCACGCATCAGACGCTGCGCCATATTCGCGCCCATCCGGCCGAGACCGATCATTGCAATTTCCATGACTCTTCAACCGTGTTCGCGCGAACGCATGGCTGTTGAGTATATCTCGGATCAGGGGCGTTTGAGGATCGTCATAACGGCAGGACTGCCCACGGCTTCGAAACGGCCGGTGAATGTCAGCGCGCCGGTCAACGGGTTCAGATGAAACGACGTGATCGAATCGCCGCGCTGATTGCAGGAGTAGAGAAATGTCCCGCCCGGGTCAATGCTCAAGCTGCGGGGTGAGTCAGCGTGTACCCAGGTCTCCGAGATAGTGTGCAACTGGCCGTCTGCTGCCACGCCAAAAATCGAGACCGCATTGTGTAGACGATTCGCGACATACAGATATCGGCCATCGGCGGTCATGATGATTTCAGAAGCAAGATTGCTGCCCGCAAACTTCGGCGGCAAGCTCGGTACCACTTGTTTGAGCTTCATGCCGCCGCGCGAGGCGTCGTAGTCGTAAACCGCCACCTTGGCGTCATGCTCATAGAGGTTGTAAAACACGCGCCCGTTTGGATGAAAGAAAAAATGCCGCGGCGCAGAACCCGGGGGTGCGGGCACCACCGGCACCTCAGCCGGCAGTAGTTTTCCGGAGCCCGCGTCGAGGCGCCAGATCAGCGTGAGATCCAGCCCCGCGTCGTTCGCGACGACAAATTGCCCGCTGGGATCTGAGGCCACCATGTGGAGATGGGGGCCGTCGTGGTCGCTGGGCGCGAACTGCCCGGGCGGGTCATTCGCCCCGCGCACATGATGCCGCGGGCCTACGCTCGGCCGTACGTCTGTTGCATCGCCCAGCGCACCATCGGATCCCACCGGGAAGACGGCAACGCTGCCGCCGCCATAATTCGCGGCGAACACGAACTTGCCCGACGGATGTACGCTGACGTGCGCTGGCCCCGCACCGCCGGAACTTACCGCACCGATGCGCTTGATCTGCAGGGTTTCATTGTCGATGGCGTAGGAGACGACAGCGCCGCTGTGCGCGCCTTGGTAGTTTTCGATCTCGCTGACGGCGTAGAGCCGGGTCTGTGCGGCATTCACCGCCAGCCAGGTCGGATTGCGAATGTCGTCGATGACCTGCAGCTGGGTCAACTCCGCCGTCGCAGCGTCGAGTCGAAACAGATAAATGCCGCCGCCATTTGGCGTGTAGGTGCCGACGTAGGCGTAGTGAAAAGTCTGCGGTACTGGTGCGGCGGCCGGTGCTGCGGCATGCATCAAGCGCGGCCAAGCGGTCGGCACGAGCAGCGGCGCTGTCCGCAGCAAATCGCGCCGGGTAATTCTAGATCTCAAAAATCCTTACCCCGTTAGCGCAATGTTCAGCGTTCAGTTATTCAAGAAGAGCGTAATGCTGTTCGCGGAAAAAGCAAAGCTCGACGCCGTATATTGCCCGCTTGCCGTCAGCCCCGTCGCCAACGTGGTGCCGTTGAGTTCCGATTGCAGCTGCGTGATGAATGCACCGTAGGTCTCGAAATTCTCGATCGTCGAGGAGGATGCGTGTCCGATCGAAAATACCGCGCCCGACGTGGTTGCAGGGGTAATCGTTGGATTGGATGCGAGCCCCACCAAATTGATGATTTGCGAGCCGATTTGGATCTGATGGCGCGAGCCGAAGTTGCCGGCAGCGGCATTGAGCACAATAGAAGAGCTATCAAAAGAACTGAATGGCGACGCCGCCCCGCCGCTCCAATCGATCACCAGCTGCGCGTTGATAGTGGTCGGATCGAGCAGCGTGGAAGCGGTGAAATTTGGCGCTGCGGTCGCAAATGTATTGGCGAAGCCGGTGACGACGACCGGCGCCCCCACGGTCGAATTTGTGAGATCGGGCGGGCTGCTGCTATTGAATGTCACCCCGTATTGAGTCGGACTTGCGCCGCTGCCGGTGAAGTCGAACGCGCTGATCGCGCGGCCGCCGATATCAGTCAGACTAAGGGTCAATGAATTACTGCCCTGCGCGGTCACCAACCCTGAAGCCGAGGTTAGATCGAGACGCACCCGACCGGCGCTCGCGTCGAGAAGGACTTGGCCGGAGCTCGTGTTGCTGGCCGTGCCGAAAGCTTCAATGACCGATCCCACGGAAATTTGTTGCGGACTGATCCCTTCTTCCACTGCCTGGCCGAAGAAAGTGACCAAGGTGCTCGATCCGACATTGACGATAGTGGTCCCCGGCACCAAGGTCTCGGTGCTGCCATCTTGGGTCAAGGTCGCATCTTCCAGCCCCAGGGTGTTGCCGCTGCGCGCCGATACCGTGCCCGATAAGCGAGCCAATCCTACACCCTGAACACTTCCATCGACCAAGACCTGCGACGCGCTGAACGTCACGGTGGATGTGGTCGAGCTGGTTGTTGTCGTTGCGACCGTCGTCGTCGCTGGGGTAGTCGTCGTCACTGTCGTCGTCGGTGTAGTCGTCGGTGTGGTCGTATCGGGCGGTGTGGTCGTATCGGGCGGTGTGGTCGTATCGGGCGGCGTGGTGGTATCGGGCGGCGTGGTCGTCTGCGGGATGATGTTCGTCGAGTTCGAAACGGTGAGTGTGCCGAACACCGTCATCACCGTGTTCGACGGCAGTCCCGCGATTTGCGTCTGGCCTTGAGCACCCACCGACACAAAACCATTGATCTCGTAGGTGGTCGTATCGCTCGGTTCGATCGAGAGGCTCCCAAGCGCAGCCGTGGTGCTATCAAAGGGCATCACACCCGTCGCAAGGAAAGAATTGTTGGCCGTCAGCAACGGGCCATTGAGGCGCACCTGCTTGGCATCGATGGGCTGCATGCTCGCCGAGATCAGCGGCGTAATTGTTACGGTACCCTTACTCAAGTTGATGAGGTTTGAGGCTGCCAGATTGAAACTAAAGGACAGCCGGGCAGCCTGTTTGGCGGCGCTGCGCAGCTGATCGGAGGGATCCACCGACACGATCACCCGCGCCAGGCCCAGTGCCTTGCCGCTCGAATCCACCGGCGCCAGCGCCACGCCGTCAAGACTGCCATCGTCATAGATGATCTGCGCGGTACTGTAGTCCAGCGTAATTTCCGCACCGGCATACGTGCCCTTCGGCACGGTCGGCGCGCCAAGAATCTCGCTCCATTCAGTGACTTTTGTAAAATCCACGGTGGTTTCCGCCGGTAGAATCATCAGGCCCGGCTTGCCACTAGAGGTAAGCAGTTGTATCGATGCCACCCCAACCCGATAGGTAACAAAGCGATCCGACGAGGGCGTGGCGGTCAGCGTGACGACTGTGCTGCCGTTGGTGCATGCCCCGAGGAGCAGAGCCAGGAATAGCGGCACCGCAAACAGCTTGGAAATGAAGTCCCGCATGCAGCCTATTGTTGTGCGATTCGCGCTTTGTGAAAAGCGCAAATGAAGAAAAGATCTGTGAAGTCACTGTAATGCATGAGGTCCGTCGCCGAGCCGCGACAGCGCTTCATATAAAGCCCTAGCGCGCGCGAGAAATCGCGATGACATCGTTCAGAAATACAGGCGCAATCTGTGTTTTCGTAGCAAGTACCGTCGCCTTCAATTTGGGATCGACGAAACGCGTCACGGCATTTCAGGTTTTGCCGGCAGGGGTTCAACCGGAACCTCCGGCACCGCCGAGCGACGCGTCTGTTTGGCGTCTTGCCGAGCTTTTCTGGCGGCTTCCTTTTGCTTTTTCGCGTGACGGTAGTTCGGCTTGGCCAAATTAATCTCCTAAAATCTATATAAATCAATGAATTATATGCATTATTGAAACCTGACCGCTTCTGCGTGCAATTGCCAGGATCGCTACTATACTTCGGCGTGGCCGAACAAAAACAAAAGTCCTGGCTTGCCTCTGCAAATGCTGGCCTCGCGATTCTTGCCTTCATCAATTTATTCAGCTATCTCGACCGCTACGTCGTCTCCGGCGTGCTGGAAAGCCTCAAACATTCCGACCTTGGTTTGTCCGACACCAACCTAGGTTCGTTGATGTCCGGCTTCTTGATCGTCTATACGTTGCTCGCACCCGTGTTCGGCGCACTCGGCGACCGCCGCTCGCGACCGCGCCTGATCGCGCTCGGTGTGGCGTGCTGGAGTTTCGCGACGGCGCTGTCCGGATTCGCCGTCAACTTTCTCACGCTTTTTGCAGCCCGCGCGGCGGTGGGCGTCGGCGAGGCCGCATACGTCACCATCGCGCCCAGTTTGTTGTCTGACTATTTTCCGGTGCGGCAGCGCGGCCGGGTCATGGCGATATTCTTCTGCGCTATTCCAGTCGGTTCCGCATTGGGCTACGTGGTTGGCGGACTGGTGGATAAACATTACGGCTGGCGCGCGGCGTTTTTCGTTGCCGGCGTCCCCGGATTGCTGCTCGCTGCATTGTGCTTGATGCTGCGCGATCCGCCGCGCGGGATCCAGGATCAGGCCGCAGGCGATGCGAAGCCCGCAGCCGGTAAGCCGCAATCCAGCATCAGCCGGGACGCGTGGCGGACCTACGGGCGACTGCTTCGCAACAAGCCCTACGCGCTCACTGTCTTCGGATATGCAGCCTACACGTTCGCCATCGGCGGCCTGGCTTACTGGATGCCGGCATTCCTCGAGCGGGTTCGCGGCATCCCCCGCAGCGAAGCCACCGTCAGTTTTGGAACCATCGTGGTTGTCACGGGATTCGTCGGCACGTTCGTCGGCGGCTGGATGGGCGATTACTTTGCGAAGAATTCGCGGCAGGCGTATTTGTGGCTGTCGGCCTACGCCACGCTCGCGGCGGCGCCCTTTGTCTGGTTGGCCCTCACCACGAACTCGACGACAATGTACACGGCATACATGGTGACCGCGCAACTCTGCTTGTTCCTGTCAACTGGTCCGATTAACGCTGCCATCATTAATCTGGTCATCGCCAGCGAGCGGGCCACCGCGATCGCGCTGAGCGTCTTCGCCATTCATCTGCTCGGCGACGCGCTGTCTCCATTGATGGTCGGCGCACTCTCGGACGCCTTCACGCTGCAGGAAGCCATTAAGATTCTGCCCGTCGCCGTGTTGGTCGGCGGATTCATCTGGGTGTGGGCGGCCCGCGCTCAGGCCGCATCGAAGCCGGTCAACTCAGGGGAATAGGAAGCGTCGAGGCACGGAAGACGTCAGGGACGCTCAGAACACTCAAGGCCCTGTTGCCTTCGGGCCTTGAGTCTTCTCAGCGTCCCTGGCGAGCGCTATTGATCTCGGCGAGCCGGGCCTTGATATCGCTGCGCGCCTCCATATCTTCGATCGCTGCAGTGAGTTTACGCTGCCAATTTGGATACTCGGCGAATGTTCCGGGCACGTTCACCGGCTCGATCATACCCAGCAGATCCTCGAGTTGCAGCGCGACCAGGGCCGTCGAGGAACGCGCCAAGTAAAGATGCAGCGCGTGGCCGAGTTCGTCGGTATAAGGTTCGAGCGGCGCGCTGGGATGCGCCGGATTGAGTCCCTGTTCGCGCAGGGCCGACAGCAGCATTGCGCGATCATTGTCGCGCTCGCGGACGACATCGCTTTCAATCTCCGCGCTGGGATAAAGATTCAAGCGATGGCGAAGCTCGATGTCGCGTGCCTCCCAATAGCTGTGCAGCGTCGGTAAATCGTGCGTTGTGGCCGCGGCCAGCGCATGTCTTTCGAATTCATCCGGCCTGCGAAATCGTCCCGGGACTTTCTCGAAGAGCAGCACCTTGTAGTGATAGAGACCGAACTCGGGCATCGCCCGGCGCATCTCATCCGGCACGACGCCAAGATCTTCGCCCACGACCAGGCAGGAACTGCGCGCACTCTCGAGACTCAGAACGGTCAGTAGCTGATGCAGCGGATACTGGACATAGGCGCCGGCCGTTGCGGCGCAGCCGGCCGGAATCCACCACAAACGACAAAGGGACATCACATGATCGAGCCGCAGCGCGCCGTAGTAGCGCATGTTGTCGCGGATGAGGTGGACGAATCCATGCAGAGGTTTCGCCTCGAGGACTGCTGGGTCCGGCGGCGGAATTCCCCACCCCTGCCCCTTCAGCGCCAACGGGTCCGGAGGTGCGCCTATTTCGGCGCCGAGACAATAGCTGGCTTGATCCACCCAGGTCTCGGAACCGGACGGGTTGGCGCCAACCGCATAGTCGCCATACAGTCCGATAGGCATGCCAAGTTCGCGCGTCAACGCCTGCGCTTGCAGCAGCTGCTCATGGGCCAGCCATTGTAAATACGCATAGAACTCGATCTCCGTGGGATGTTCGAGCGCGAAGCGCGCCGCCGCGCTGCCATTCACGTCGCGGTATTCCTGCGGCCAGCTCATCCATCCCGATGGGGACCCCTTCGCTGCGCGAAAGTAGCAATCCAACGCGTCGAACCGAGCATGCAACTGCAGCGGCAGCCCGCGCCGCGCGACGAATTCCAGGAAACCGCGTCCGCGTTCGCTGCGCGTCGCCAGGTGCTTGTCGCGGAATTCTTGATGGAGCAGCGCAAGAATTTCGAATTTCAAATCCGCGACGCCGCGATAGTCGACCAACGCCTGCGCGCGCAGCACGTTCAAGCGCTGCGCGAATTCCGGATCAGCCATCCGTGCACGCGCGCCGAGGCAGTCCGCAAATTCCGGCACGGCCGGAACGGAAATGTACAAAACGTTCAGAAAGTGCCGGCTCGATGCACTGTACGGGCTTGATCGCGCCGGATCCGCCGGTGCCATTGCGTGCAGGGGATTTACGCCGATGAAGCCGGCGCCGCATGAGGCCATCCAACGAATCAGCATTTCCAAGTCGCGAAAATCGCCGATGCCCCAATTGACATGCGAGCGCACCGTGTAGAGCTGCACCGCGATTCCCCAGAGGCGTCGACCGGCGGCAAGCGCGGACGGTTCGAAGCATTTCGGCGGGGAAATCATCAACAGGCAGCGGTCGGCCGCGCCGCCGGCTATTTTTGCCTCGAACTCATGGTAGCCGGGTGGCAGATCCACGGCCAACTCGAAACGGCGGCGCGTAATCCATGACCCCGCCGCCTCGCCGCGCCAGACTTCCGCGCAGTCGGCGCTCGAGACCGCGCCGTCGAGCCGCGAGCCGTCTTCCAAAAGCACTCGCCACACAATCGTTCCGCCGAACTCGCGGCCGGTGACATTGATGTCGAAACCGATTCTCGCATTTCGCGCCGTGGCCACGGCAGGCAGGAATTTGCGCCACCGAGCGGCTTCGATGCGCGCGATTTCGGCAGCGAGTGCGTTGTTGTCGTCGACGGCGCAGCCCATGGCACTTAAGATGCCGGCCTTGGTCTCCAGGCTAAAGTGCTGCAGATCGCCGCGATAATTATCGTAAGCATCGGCGATGCCGCGCAGCTGGGCCAATCTCTCGATCAATGCCTTGTCCACAGATCAGCACTCCAATAGCGCGACGCTGCGCGACTTGAGCGCGTAATTTTTCGCCTTGCCGAGGCTGTTGGCCGCGAGGCTCTCCAATGCGGTGTCGAACAGGCAAATCCAAGGGCCGTGCGCCGGCGCAACGGGCAGAACGAACGGCTGCTCCGAGTCCGCCGCGTTCACCAATAACAGGAGGTGTTCCACCGCGCCCGCTTGCTCCCCGAACCAAATGCCTAGGGTGCGCTGATTCGCATCCTGCCACTCACTTTGCGTCATCTCGGTGCCGCGAACGTTTAACCACGTCACGTCCTTGACTCCCGCACGTGACGCGGTGCCCTTCAAGAAGGTCTCGCGGCGAAATTCGATGTGCCGCCGGCGCAGCTGCGCAAGCAATCGCACGAACTCCAACAAGTCGTGATTCGCAGCGCGCAAGCGCCAATCGACCCACGAAATCTCATTGTCCTGGCAGTAGGCATTGTTGTTGCCCCCCTGGGTGCGCCCGATTTCGTCGCCGGCTTGCAACAGAGGAACCCCCTGCGATAGAAATAATGTCGCAAGGAAATTGCGTACTTGTCTCTTTCGCAGTGCGGCGATGCCGGGATCGGTCGTGGGTCCTTCGCTGCCGCAATTCCAACTCAATTCGTTTTTATGGCCGTCGCCGTTGTTCTCGAGATTGGCCTCGTTGTGCCGTTGGTTGTAGGACACCAAATCATTCAGCGTCATGCCATCATGCGCGGTCAGAAAGTTCACGCCTGCTGTAGGTTTACGTCCGTTGTGACGAAATATGTCGCTGGAGCCGGCGAATCTTTCCGCTAGCTCGCCAAGCTTCCCGCCGTCGCCGCGCCAGAACGTGCGCACCGTATCGCGGTAGCGATCATTCCACTCGGACCAGCCGGGTGGGAAGTGCCCCAATTGGTAGCCGCCTGATCCCAAGTCCCAAGGCTCCGCAATCAGCTTGACGTAGGCAAGCGCGGGCTCGGCACGCAGCGCCTTGAACAAAGTGGCGTGAGCGCTGAACCCGTCGGCCTCGCGCCCCAATATCGTCGCCAAGTCGAATCGAAATCCGTCGACGTGCATTTCCTCGACCCAGTACTTGAGGCAATCGACGATGAGGGCACGCACGCGCGGATGCCCGCAATTCACGGTGTTGCCGGTTCCGCTGAGGTTCTCGTAAAGACGCAGATCCGTCGGATTCAAGCGGTAGTACACCGAATTGTCGATACCGCGCAGCGACAGAAGCGGCCCGTTTTCGTTGCCCTCGGCAGTATGGTTGAACACCACGTCAAGAATGACTTCAATCCTGGCGGCGTGCAGCGCTCTGACCATGGTTTTGAATTCGAGCACCGCATCGTCAATGGCGTACTCATTCGCCGGAGCAAACCATGCGACAGGATTGTAGCCCCAGTAGTTGCGCAGCTTGTGATCGACCAAGAACTGCTCGCTGACGAAAGCCTGACACGGCAGCAATTCCACGGCGGTCACGCCGAGAGATTTCAAGTGCTCGATTACCGGCGCCACCGATAGCCCGAGATAGGTGCCGCGCCATTTCTCCGGCACCGCCGGATGCAGCCGGGTAAATCCCTTCACATGGAGTTCATAGATCACCGTGTCGCGCCAGGGCAGCGTCGGCGGCCTGTCGCCATCCCAGTGAAATGCCGGGTCAATGACGCGCCCGCGAAGCGGCGTCCGGGCCGAAAGTGCGCGCGCGTACGGATCGATCAGAGGCACGTTCGCGTCGAAGCGCTGCCCCTGTTGCGGGTCATCGGCGCCGTGGACGCAAAAGGCATAATGCAGTCCTATGCCGCCGCAGCGCGGGGAAATCAGCCCGTGCCATACTTCTCCGCTACGGCCGGGCAAATCGTGGCGCGCAATTTCCGCGCCGGTGGCGGCGTCGAATAGACAGACTTCGACTCGAGTCGCATTGCTCGAGAAGAGCGCGAAGTTGACGCCCTGCTCGGTCCAGGTGGCGCCAAGCGGTCTCGGGGCACCCACATCAATGATCTTCATCGCCGGTTCGGTCAATTCGATGGTGCCTTCAAATCGCCGGCCTCACGTCCCAGATACGGTCCGCGTAATCGCGAACGCTTCGATCACTCGAGAAGTAGCCCATGTTCAAGCAATTGATGACCGCCTTATGGCTCCATCGATCTTCCAACGCATACAGCGCGTCGACCTGATCCTGGGCCTTCGCATAAGCAGCGTAGTCCGCCAGCACCAAAAAGGCCTCGCCGGGGCTCAGCAAGCGGTCAATCACCGATTTCGCGTCGTCCGCTCGGCCGGCAGAGAAATATCCCGAAGCAATGAGATCCAAGGTGTTCTTGAGTTCCGGATTTCCCTCGAGCACTTTGGCAGGCTCGTAACCCGCCGCGCGCTGAGCCGCGACCTCATCTGCGGTTAGGCCGAAGATAAACATGTTCTCAAAACCCACGTGGTCGCGAATCTCAATGTTGGCGCCGTCCAGGGTGCCGATGGTGAGGGCTCCATTGAGCGCCAGCTTCATATTGCCGGTTCCGGAGGCCTCCATGCCGGCCGTGGAAATCTGTTGCGATAAATCCGCAGCGGGCATGATTTTTTGCGCGAGTGAAACATCGTAATCAGGCAAAAATGCCACCTTCAGCTTGCCTTGAGCTAGAACGTCCGAATCAATCGTACGCGCCACGTTGTTGATGAGCTTGATGATGGACTTGGCCACCGCATAGCCCGGCGCTGCCTTGCCGGCAAAAATCACGGTTCGCGGCACGATCTGCGCGCCCGGGTTCTGACGAATTCTTTGATAGCGAGTCACGACGTATAAAAGATTCAGCAGTTGCCGCTTGTATTCATGGATTCTCTTTACCTGGACATCGAACAACGAATCGACGCTGATTTCCAATCCGCTGCGGCGTTTCACTTCATCGGCCAATCTTTGCTTGTTGATGCGCTTGATGTCGCGGAACTGGCGGCGAAACTCCGGATCCTCGGCAGCACCGGCAAGGCGGCCGATCTCTTCGAGGTCATTTTCCCACGCCCGCCCCAAATGCTGCGTGAGCAGTGCCGACAGCCCGGGATTCGATTGCTTGAGCCAGCGCCGCACCGCGATCCCGTTGGTCACGTTGATGAAACGCTCGGGATACATGTGCGCAAAGTCGCGAAACACGTGCTTGCGCATGATATCGGAGTGCAACTGCGCGACGCCGTTTACCTTGTGACTGCCGACGATGGCGAGGTGCGACATGCGCACGCGCCGATCGCCGCCGTCATCGATAATCGACAGCTGCCGCAGACGCTCCGCATCATCAGGGTAGCTCGTGGCCACCGCCCTCAGAAAATCGCGGTTTACCAGGTAGATGATTTCCAAATGCCGCGGCAACAGGCGTTCGAACATCGCCACCGGCCACGATTCAAGCGCTTCGGGCAGCAACGTGTGATTGGTGTACGAAAAGACGCCTTGAGTAATTTGCCAGCTCTGCTGCCAAGACAGGCCGTGTTCATCGACGAGCAGCCGCATCAACTCCGGGATCGCCACGGCTGGATGGGTGTCGTTCAACTGAATGGCAATCGAGTCAGGCAGAGTGGTGAGCGAGCGACCCTCGCTCAAATGCGTCACCAAAATATCCTGCAAACTCGCGCTCACGAAGAAGTATTGCTGTTTGAGCCGAAGTTCTTTGCCCTGCGGCGTCGAATCGTCGGGGTACAGCACGCGTGACAGGTTTTTCGCCTCCAATTGATCTTGGACCGCGGCCGCATAGTCGCCGGCATTGAAGGTGTCGAGCTTAAAAGGAGTGATCGCGCGGCCGGACCAAAGTCTTAAGTGATTGACGGTGGGTCCGCCGTTTCCGGGAATCAGTTGATCGAATCCGCTGGCGTACATGTCATTGGTGTCCACCCAATGGTGCGCGTCACCCGCATCCGCACCCGCCGGCGCCGTGCTGCGGCCGCCGAAGCGCACCGTATAGCTCGCGCTGCCGCGAGGCGCCTCCCAAACATTGCGCAGGCGCAACCAACTGCTGGCGACTTCGCGCTGTCCGCCGTCGGCGTCGATGACCTGCGTGAAGATTCCGTAATCATAGCGAATGCCATAACCCACCGCCGGATAGTGCAGCGTCGCCAGTGAGTCGAGAAAACAGGCCGCCAACCGGCCGAGGCCGCCATTGCCCAATCCCGGATCCACCTCCTGGGCGGCAATATCCTCGAGCTCATAACCCATGCCGCGCAGCGCGGTGCGGGCTTCCTGCACCAGGTCGCCGTCCAGGCTGGAAAGAGCATTGATCAGCGAGCGGCCAGGCAGGTATTCGACCGAGAAATAGCACACTCTCTTGACGTGCGCGTTCGCCACGCGCCGTTGCGTTGACAACCAGCGCAGCGTGAGTTCCTCGCGCACCGCGAGCGATAGCGCATCGTAGATATCCCGCGGTGTCGCAGACTCCGGATTCTTTCCAAGCGTCCGGGTGAGGCGGTCTAAAAGCGCCGCTTGCAGCGTTCCAGGCTGCAGGGCGACGTTGCGTCGGGTTGCGAATTGGCTGTCAATTGAGTCCATGTTAGGGGTTATTATAAGGATCTTATCGGGCACGCGGGGCAAACCTGACAATGCGGCACTCGGATTGAAAACTCCTTCCCTGGCCGTTGGTGTCGACGTCGGCGGTTCATCAATTAAGTGCGCGCTGATCGATTTGGCCACCGGAGCTTTCGCGAGCGAACGCTTCAGCACACCGACACCGGCGCAAGATTCGATCGAGGCACTGCTCAGCGCACTCGCCTCGGTGGTCGCGAATATTCCGGGCAGTCACGCAGTGGGCCTCGCGTTCCCCAGTGTGATTCGCGACGGCGTCGTGCGCACCGCGGCCAATCTCAACAAGGCGTGGATTGGGCAACCGCTGGCGGAGCTTGCCGCCAAGCATTTGAAGCGGCCTGTCGTCGCCATCAACGACGCAGATGCCGCGGGGCTGGCGGAATTGCACTACGGCGCCGCACGAGGCGTGCCGGGTACCGTACTGTTGCTGACGCTCGGCACCGGTATCGGCAGCGCACTGTTTGTCGATGGCAGGCTGGTACCCAACACCGAATTCGGCCATCTGCAAGTCGCCGGGCGCGAAGCCGAAAAGCGCGCCTCCGGACGCGCCAAGGTTGAAGGAGGATTGAGCTGGGACGCGTGGGCGGCCGAATTGAATTTAGTTATCAATGAATACCATGGCTTGTTGTGGCCCGATCTCATCGTTTTGTGCGGTGGCATTACCGAAGAGCCCGAAAAGTTCATGGACAAACTGCATTGCGAGGCGCGCCTATGCGTCGGAACTTTGCGCGCGGAAGCCGGCATCGTGGGCGCGGGGTTTGCCACGACGGTATCCGCGCCGCGGCCCTGAAAAAGGCGATTCTAGCCGGCTTGATGGCGCTGACACTCGGCGCCTGCGCGACAACCTCGCACCAGGTTTCGCCCGGCCGGGAAATTACGCCGCCGATTGAATCCATGGCCGGGCAGAAACCCTCGCCGACTCAATTGATGATCGACAGTGCCACCTCCATGATCGGCCAGCCCTATCGGTTCGGCGGTGCCGCGCCGGGCGGATTCGACTGCAGCGGCTTGGTGGTGTACGCAGCCGCAAACGCAGGAATCCGCGTGCCGCGTACCGCCGCAGAACAGCTGCAATTCGGCGCACCCGTTCGAAGAACTGAACTGCAAGCCGGCGATCTTGTCTTCATGCATCTTTCGAGCAAGGAACTGCACGTCGCCATTGCGCTCGATCGTCAACTCTTCGTGCACGCGCCCTCGAGCGGCGGTCGGGTACGCGTTGACTCGTTGCTGGCGCAGCCCTATGAGAAAGCCTTCATTGCTGCGAGGCGCGTAGTATCATTCGCGGCCCCACACTAAGGACGTCTGTATGAAGCTTTATTACTTTGCCGGTGCATGCTCGCTGTCGCCGCATATCGTCGCGCTTGAAGCGGGACTGCCGTTCACCATGGTCAAGATCGACTCCAAGACGAAGAAGACCGAAAGCGGCGCCGACTATCTGGCGATCAATTCGAAGGGCGCAGTGCCCGCGCTGCAATTGGATGACGGTCGGGTACTGACCGAAGGTCCGGCGATCGTTCAATATCTCGCTGACCTTAAGCCTGAATCCGGTCTAGCACCGCGCGCCGGAACGTTTGAGCGCTACCAGCTGATGGAAATCTTGAACTACATTACGTCCGAAGTTCACAAGTCATTCTCGCCGTTGTTCAATCCGGCAAGCTCGGCGGAGGTCAAGGAAACGGCCGTGACCAACTTGGGCAAGAAATTCGACTGGCTGTCCGGTTTCCTCGGCACCAAGCCTTTCTTGCTGGGGAATGCTTTCACGGTCGCGGATGCGTATTTGTTCACGGTGCTGAATTGGACGGGGCACGTCAAGATTGATCTGGCCAAGTGGCCGATTCTGGTCGACTTCAAATCCCGAATTGCGAAACGCCCCAAAGTCATCGAAGCGATGAAGACTGAAGGACTGATCAAGTAAATCCTCAAGTCGCCGCCGCCTCCAGCGTCTCGGTGGAGGCGGCCGCAAATTGCAGCGCCGCGAGGCGCGCGTAAAGCGGACTGTGCATCAACAGTTCGGCATGAGTCCCCACCGCAATTTTATGGCCATGATCCATCACCACGATGCGATCGGCTTTGAGCACGGTAGCCAGCCGATGCGCGATAATGATGGTGGTGCGGCCCTGCATCAGCTTTTCCAGCGCTTGCTGCACCAAGCGCTCGGATTCCGCGTCCAGTGAACTGGTCGCCTCGTCCAGCAAGAGAATGGGCGGATCTTTGAGAATGGCGCGCGCCAGTGCGATCCGCTGGCGTTGACCGCCCGATAGGCGCGTGCCGCGCTCTCCCAGAAAAGTGTCATATCCTTGCGGCAATTTGCGCAAGAACTCGTCCGCCGCCGCAGCTACCGCTGCCGCTTCGATTTCAGCATCGCTGGCCGAGGGCCGTCCGTAACGAATATTTTCGCGCGCGCTCGCGCCGAATAGCACGGTGTCCTGGGGCACCAAGCCAATCTGGCGGCGGATGTCTTCCGGGCGCAAATCCGCAAGGTTCTTGTCGTCGATCAGAACCCGCCCGGAATTCGGGTCGTAGAAACGCAGCAGCAGTTGAAACGTCGTACTCTTTCCTGCCCCCGAGGGACCCACGAACGCAATGGTCTCTCCCGGTGTCACCTCCAGGCTGAAGCTGTCCAGCGCGGGGTGTTGCGGCCGCGATGGATAATGGAATGTGACATTATCAAAGCGAATATTGCCCCGGACGCGTGCCGGCAGCTCGAGCGGCCGTTCCGGTGCACTGATGACAGGCTGCGCTTGCAGCAATTCGCTCAAGCGCTCCATGGCCCCTGCGGCGCGTTGAATTTCGCCCCACATTTCCGTGAGCGCCGCAGCTGAGGTACCGACGAACGCGGCATAGAGTAAAAACTGTGCCAACTGCCCGCCGGTCATGGTGCCGGACAAGACTTGGCGCGCGCCGAGCCAGAGCACAAAAGTGATGCCCCCAAACACGAGCATCACGCCAATGGCGGTGAGCGCGGCGCGAACTTTCGTGCGGCGCACTGCCGTCGCGAAGCTGTCTTCCACTGCCTTTTCATAGCGCTGGCTCTGCAACTCCTCCATCGTGAAGGCCTGCACCGTTTGGATGGCATTCAAGGTTTCATCCGCGAGGCTGCTCGTGTCCGCGATACGATCCTGCGACGCACGCGATAAGCCGCGCACGCGCCGGCCGGTCAGAATCAACGGTACGATGACGACGGGAATCATCAGGAGAATGACACCCATGAGCCTGGCGCTGGTGAAGCCCATCAGCACCAGTGCACCGATCAAGCTCAATGTGGAGCGCAAAACGATGGATAAATTGACGCCGGCGATGGCTTGCACGAGCGTGGTGTCGGCGGTGAGGCGCGAGAGCACCTCGCCTACCCGCGTGGTCTCGTAAAACATGGGGTCCATGCGCACCACGCGCCGATAGATGGCGCTGCGCAAATCGGCGACCACCCGTTCCCCAACCCAGGTCACCATGTAAAAACGCAGGGCGGCAAACAACCCGTAGACTACGGCGGCGGCGATTAGACCTACGAACCATATATTGATCTTTCCGAGGTTCTTTTCCGCAAAGACGTGATCAATGAGCTGCCGCAATGCCACCGGCAATGCCAATTGGGCGCCCGCGGCAATCAGCAGCGCGAAGACGCCGCCTACCATCATGGGCCAATAGGGGCGCAGAAAAGGCCGCAACGCCAATAAGGGATTCAGCGACTTAGGCTTGGGAAGCTCGACGGGGCTGCTCATGAGGGGGCATGATCCCATAACTTCGCGTTGCCTGTACGCAACCAAAACACCTTCAAGCCTTTTCACTGGCACGGCAATATGTTGCAATGAAGTTAGAGCGCAAACAGCTTAAGGGATGCATCACATGCCGGACTTCCAAGTTCATCGCCCGTTATTGACTATTGGCTGCTTCGCGGCACTGTGCACTGTGAATGTCTCCCGGGCGCAGACCTCGCCTGCTGCCGAGGATACCGGCGGACCGCTGCAGGAAATTACCGTCACGGCGACACGCCACGAGGAAAGCCTGAGTAGGGTTCCCATCAGCCTCACCGCGCTCACTCAGGAGGCGATGGATGTTCGCGGCATCAAGGATTTCCAGGATATCGTGCGCTTCACGCCCGGCGTGAACATCGACAATTCGGGCACCAACAATATTTCCATCCGTGGCATCGCCTCGACGGGGGGCGCCGGCACCACGGGCATCTACATCGACGACACGCCGATTCAGATCCGCGGCACCGCATTCAACCCCGATGACGCCCTGCCGAAGGCCTTCGATATCGACCGGGTCGAAGTACTGCGCGGACCGCAGGGCACACTATTCGGCGCAGGATCCGAGGGCGGCACCGTGCGCTACATCACGACGCAGCCCAGCCTCACCCAGAATAGCTTTTACAGCCGCGAAGAGGTCTCCTTCACTGAAGGCGGATCCCTCAACTACGAAGGGGGCATTGCGGCGGGCGGACCCTTGATCGACAACACGCTGGGCGCGCGCTTGACGGTCTGGTACCGCCGCGACGGCGGCTACATCGACCTCATTGATCCCGTCTCGCTCGGAACCGTACAAAAGAATGCCAACTTCGATCAGACCGTGCTGTATCGGCTTGCATTCGTCTATGCGCCCTCGGACGCATGGACGATTACGCCCAGCATCTATTACCAGGACCGATACCGTAATCAAGTTGAGGACTACTGGCCGCTGTATTCAAATCCCAGCCGCAACGATTTTGCCAGCGCCGATCCGGATCAGCGCTCCGATCCGGATCGCTTCTATGTGGCATCCATGAAGGTCGAGGGAAACCTAGGTTTCGCCAAGCTGATCTCCAATACCTCGTACTTCCATCGCAAGGAAACGACCGGCTACGAAGGCACCCTATATAACTTGGGATTTTATCAGGCGGGAGTGTTTCTAAACAGCGATGGATCCTCTGCGTCCACGCCCTATCCCTTGCTCGATAACCTAGGAGTGCATCTGCCCCCCGGTGCAACCGATTATCGATCGCCGAACTCCATCGACAATGGGCAGCAAAACATCACGCAGGAAATTCGCCTGCAATCTGCGGATGCGACCTCGCCGCTGTTCTGGACAGTCGGCGCCTTTTTCAGTCATGACCGGCAATCGTATCTCGAGCAGATTCACGATCCCTTGCTCAATGAGTTGTCGATGGCAGCGACGGGTTTGCCTTACACCGACTGGTTCGTGGATCCGAATGGCAACCCCGTTACGTATGATCCACGTTTTCCCAATGATTCTTATTTTCTGCAAACCGAGGCGACCGATCAGCAATATGCCTTATTTGCCGAGGGGACTTACGCCTTCACCGATCAATACAAGCTGACGCTGGGCGCACGCTATTCGAGAATCAAGTTCACCAATGATTCTTTGACGGGTGGTCCGCAATTGTTCCTGCCGCCGCAGACGGTGGATGTCTCGCAAACGGAGAATTCGTTTACGCCCAAGGCAAGTTTCTCCTACCAGTACGACGCACGAAACCTGTACTACGCGACCTATGCGAAAGGCTTCCGGCCCGGCGGCGCCAACAATCCCGTGCCGCAGGCGGCATGTGCCCCGGATTTCCAATCCTTCGGCATTACGCAGTCGCCCCCGACCTTTGGTTCCGACACCGTCAACAGCTTCGAGGTCGGTGCGAAAAATAATATCGACAATCGAGTGAAAATCGCCAGCAGCATCTACTACATCCGCTGGAACAACATTCAGCAAAGCGTTTTGCCCCCGACCTGTCAAATCACCTTTATTGCGAATTTGGGCACGGCGGTCGCGAAAGGCGCAGACATTCAAGCTGAAATCGCCTTGACCGATAATTTCACGGCCGAAATCGCCACCGGCTATACCAGCGCCCGCTACACGCAAGATTCGAGGTTCTCTGACGCCCAAGCTCTGCCCATCGTTGCCAAGGGCGATGCCATCGTCGGTCAAAGCGGCGAGCCGCCCGGGCAACCCGCAGCTCCTTTCACCCTCACCCTGGGATTGGAATACAAATTCAACCTGTTCAATCTGCCCGCGTACGTGCGCGTTGACGATGAATACCAGAGCCGCCCCAAGTGGGCGTCTGCTGCGCAAGATCCCAACACGCTGCAGTTCAACCCGGCGTTTTACACGCTGTCGCCAACCAATCTGGCCTCGGCACGAGCCGGAATGGCATTCGGCAACTGGCAAGCGTCAGCATTCGTCGACAACCTCACCGACTCGCACACCGTCACCAATTATAATTTCTCGATTTATCCGGGCGACGCCCCGCCGCTGGAGCGGCAGTACACGTTCAGACCGCGCACCATTGGCCTTACGATTACTTACCGGAATTAAGCCGCCGCAGCGTCGGCATGTGATATCGATCGGCTCGAGCAATCGTCAGGGAGTGTAGGAAGAGTCAAGGCACTGTCGCCTTCGTGCCTTGACTCTTCCTACACTCCCTGGCCGCGCAGCGTTCGCGCAAGGCATGAAGAAGCTTGCGCCAAGCCGTCGCTGAACCACTTGGTGCCGGATCGCAGCGAATTGATCGCAGCGGGATAATTCACCGAGCACTGAACGGCCGAGACGAATTCGCGCCACTGGCGCTGGTTGGTGAACTTTTGTTTGATGTCTTCGAACGCGCTGGCGGCAGCCGCCGGAAGATCCAGCCCCAGGCGAACGACGTTAACGTCGTTTTCCTCCTCGACAGCGCTGGTTTGGTTGACTCGCATCGAAATCTTCCTTAGAGAACTTCACCGATTTGACTCCATCATGCCCCCGTGCGCGGCGAACTTGTAGTCGGCGCCAAACAGCGACGGTCGTAGGATTTCACCCACCGTTCTGGGTGATTTAGTTAACTTGGTAGCCGCGAGCCTGCAAACAGGCTGACATGGCGCGGTCGTAGTTGCTGCGACTCATCGAGGCGCCCCCTTGCGCACCGCCGCCCGGCTGGGTGGGATCAAATCCAGTCTGGCCCTTGGCCCACATGTGGCACTCGAATTGGTCGGCCGCCTGCTGGTCTTTGGACTGCCCGTTCTTGGGATAGATGATCAGATCTTGCTGTGGTGCCTGCTGTGATGTGTCCGGCGGCGGAGAAGGCGCATCGGCATTCTCGGGCGGATCGACCACTGCATAGCCATTTTGGTCGGGTTGCCAATTGTAGTACACGTTATCCGCGTAATAGTAAGGCACGCCGCCGAACCACACCGTCGAGTAATAAGGCGGTAGCACGGAAATCACCAATCCCGACGGCGGCCGCACGACGACGAAGCCAGGCCCGCTCGGCGCGTACCAGATTCCGCCGCTGAAATAGAACCGAGATCCGCCGCGATAGTAAGGCCGGTACCCTTCGGGCAACGAGGGTCTCACACTGCCGAACGGCGGATAGTAGCGGCCATGGTTGTAGCGAGAATCGAGCACCTGACCGCGGCCGTCGCCCGGCCGGCCCGGCCCGGGTCTTCCCTGCGGACCGCCGCGCTCCACGCGCGCAGCTTCAGGACGCCCATGCTCATCCGCGGCGGCGGCCAGCTGCGCGGCACCTGTGCCGAGAAGCAGAATCGAAAGACTCAAGGCGTAGATTTTTGCTGTCTTATTCATGGTCTTTCCGATTGTTTCCCTAGGTAACCGTATAGCCGCGGCCTTGCAAGCACGCGCCAATCGCACGTCGATAAGAATCGGCGCGAGCCCGTCCTTCGGCGGCACTTTGATTGATTTGCTGTTGCGTCATGCGCGCTTGCTGCTGCGCATTGGCGTCGGCGGCTGAGCCAATAACGGCGCCGGTCGCACCGCCCAGTATCAAGCCCGCCCCCGCATTGCGCGGCCCACCGATAATCCCGCCAATGATGGCACCGGCGATGGCACCCCCCACCGCATTCGACCCGGGCGGGGTTGCCGGCTGCACGATCACGCGCTCGTATGCACTGGCATCGGAGCGGCTGGGGTCAACGCCCGTTTGCTGGACCGCCCAGGTATGACACTCGTAGCGATCGCGCTCGGTTTGTTCCGGACTCTGGCCATGGGCCGGATAGACGAAAACGCGCTGGGGCGGCGGCGCCGGCACGGCATAGGTGCGCGGCGGCGGTGTTACACAGGCGCTCAGCAGTCCCAGCAGCACAACCGGAATAGCGGCCGCGGGGGCACGTGCAAGGCGTGAATGATTGATAAATTTCATGCGTTCAAATCCTCTAGTCCCTTTCGAATTCAACGTAGAACATTGCTCTCAGTTGACAGGAAACAAGCCCCAGAGTTCGCTTTTTAAGGCGCCGGCCGCCTTGAGACCGGGCTAGGGGCCCGGAACTCAAGGTTTGCCCATAGGCTCTTATTTCTTGGGCTTACGAAATTTTAATATGAACTGATCGGTCTTGCCGCGAATCGAGGGGTCGAACACGATCGCGGTACGAGCATCGCCCGCATTTGCCAGGACGTCGCTGGCACCCACGAACTCGAATCCGGCCGCGGTGACTTCTTGTTTCACCACGTCGGCATCGATTCTGTGCAAGCTCTTGGTGTCCGCAAGGCCGGAGCCCGCCGGTGCCGAATGATCCAGCACGACATACAGGCCGCCCGGTTTCAACGAGTCCAAAATGGTTCTATTGAACGCCACCACATCCACTGGGAAATTGTGCAGGTCGTGATAATTCTGCGCAGTGAACACCAGGTCGACGGGCGCAGGCGTCACTAATTTGGTCAGCGGTTGAACTATGACCGTCACGTTGGCGTAATTCGCATCCGCGGCGATAGCTTTAACTTTCCCGGCGAGATCCGGCATGTCCGCCGGCGCATTGGCGGGACGCTCAGGTACCAAGGCATACACATGACCCGAAGGACCGACCGCTTTACTGAATATGCGGGTGAAGTATCCGCCGCCCGGCAATATTTCGGCGACTTGCTCGCCCGGCTTCACACCGAGAAATTCCAGCGTTTGCGCCGGTTTGCGGTTGGCATCGCGCAGCTTGTCGGCATCGGGACGATTGCTGTCGGCGACCGCCGCCGCGATGTAGCCCGGATTGCTCGCCGCACTGGGTGCGCTCGGTGCGCTCGGTTCGTGCATGCAGGCGGAAAGCGATAGCGACGCGGCGAGCGACGCAGCCAGAATCAGTGGGTAGCGAATCATATGACACTCCGTTGATTTATCGGCCAGCGAACCTTTCTTGTGGCGCGGAGTTTAGCATTTGTGCCGCCCGAACAGGCTGCTAACGCGGCTCCGGCTGAGCGCAGCGTGATACGGCGGCGTATTATGCGCGACTACCGCCATAACTCTTGGTTCTCGCGTATGAGTTTGAGTGTTTTCGATATCTTCAAGATCGGCATCGGTCCCTCCAGTTCGCACACCATGGGACCCATGAACGCTGCACGCGATTTTGTCGAATTGCTCGGCGCGCGCGATTTATTGAATCGTACGGTCCACGTCTCGGCGCAACTCTACGGCTCTCTGGCACTCACCGGGCGAGGGCATTGCACCGACCGCGCGATCCTGTTGGGCCTTGAAGGCATGAGCCCGGATACCATCGATGCCGGCGTCGCCGAAGCTGCGCTGCAACGAATTCGCAACGGCAAACGCTTGAGCCTGCTGGGCTCGCACGAGATCGATTTCGATGAACCCCTAAATCTGTTGTTTCACACCGATCAGGTGTTGCCCGGCCATTCCAACGGCATGCGCTTCTCCGCGCATGATGCCGCCCAAAATCTCCTGGCGCGCGAGGAGTACTACAGCATCGGCGGCGGTTTCGTCATTCGCGCCGGGGCGGAAATGAATGCCGGCGCGGCCCGCCGCTCGCCGCCATACGAATTCGGCTCCGGCGAGCAGTTGCTCGAACTGGCCAAGTCTCAAGGGTTGGAGATCCACGAGCTGATGCTGGCCCGAGAGCGCACGTGGCGCAGCGAGGCGGAAGTACACGCAGGACTCCTGCGCATCTGGCAGGTAATGCAAGATTGCGTGCGCAGGGGCTTCGATGCTCAAGGCCTTCTGCCCGGTGTACTCGGCGTCAGGCGGCGAGCGCCGAAGCTCTACCGGCAACTTATGAGCGGCGACCCTTTAAGCCCCATGCATGCGCTGGATTGGGTCAATGCTTATGCACTCGCGGTGAACGAGGAAAACGCAGCGGGTGGACAGGTCGTGACCGCGCCAACCAATGGCGCGGCCGGCATCGTACCGGCGGTGCTGCATTACTACCGGCGCTTCGAAGCGGGGGCCGATGACGGCGGCGTCATCCGGTTTCTGCTTTCCGCCGCGGCGATCGGCATGCTGTACAAGCAGAATGCATCGATCTCGGGCGCCGAGATGGGCTGTCAAGGCGAAGTCGGGGTCGCGTGCTCCATGGCGGCCGCCGGATTGGTGTCCGCGCTTCACGGCAGCAACGAACAAATCGAAAATGCCGCAGAAATCGGCATGGAACACAACTTGGGTCTCACTTGCGATCCGGTCGCCGGCTTGGTGCAGATCCCTTGCATCGAACGCAATGCCATGGGGTCGGTCAAGGCCATCAACGCGGCGCGTCTGGCGCTGCGCGGCGATGGCTCGCACAAGGTATCACTCGACCAGGTGATCAATACCATGCGTCAGACCGGCCTCGACATGTCCACGATTTATAAAGAGACCTCGCAAGGAGGGCTCGCGGTCAACGTGCCGGAATGCTAGAAATTAGGCTTAAGGTCACCCCGTCGCCTGCAGCCCCTGCGCGATACCGCTGATGGTGGCGCGCAGCGCTCCAAATAATGCCTGATCTTGGCGCTGAGTCTCGCGCCAGCGCCGCAATAAATCCACCTGCATGAGATGCATCGGATCGATGTACGGATTGCGCAGCTTGATTGAACGCTGCAGCGTCGGATCACCGTCGAGCAGTCGCGCCGAACCGCGCAGGCGCAGCACCAGCTGCAGGGTCAGCGCATATTCCTTCGCGATGGCTTCCGCATGAATGCGCAGCCTCTCCGGTGCCAGCGCATCGTAGTAGCCGGCAATTTCCATGTCCGTTCTTCCCAGCATGGCCTCGACATCATCGAGCAAGTGACCGAAAAACGGCCACGCCGTCATGCGCGTCAAGAGCTCGTCGCCGTGAAGCTGTAGCGCGGCTTGTACGCCGCTGCCAAAGCCAAACCAGCCGGGCAACATATGCCGGCTCTGGGTCCAGGCGAACACCCAGGGAATCGCGCGCAGTGCCTGCACGCCGCTGGCGCCCTCGCGTGCCGCGGGCCGCGATGCGATGTGCATGCGCTCGATGACATCGAGCGGCGTTGCTGCGCGGAAATACTCGAAAAACTCCGCGCTGCCGAACACCAGCTCGCGGTAGGCCTTCAGGCTCTGCGCGGAAATGGTGCTCATGGCTGCAATGAACTCCGGGGCGACCGGCACGGTCTGCGCAGCATGGGCCGTTGCGAGCGCCACCGAGGCGAAGGTTCGCTCCAGTGTGCGCATCGCGATCGGGCGAAGACTGTAGCTCTGATTGACGACTTCGCCTTGTTCGGTCAGCCGCAAAACGCCCCGCATCGCGCCATTCGGCAGCGACTCGACCAAGTGTTCGGTGCGTCCGCCGCCGCGTGCCGGGGTGCCGCCCCGCCCATGGAATATCAAGAGATCCGTTCCCATGGCACGCGCCGTCGCCAGCAATTGAACTTGCGCCACTTGCAGTGCCCAGCGCGATGCCGCGATTCCGCCCTGCTTGTTCGAGTCTGAGTAGCCGATCACGACCATTTGGCGATTGCCTCGCGAATCGAGATGGCGGCGATAGGCCGGTTCGGCATGCAGCGCGCGCAGAACTTCGCCCGCCGACTCCAGGGATTCAATCGACTCGAGCAACGGAGCGATATCGAGCGGACATTCGCCGCTGCGCTTGTCAGTGATATCCGCCCACCGCGCGAGCAGCAATACCGCAAGGATGTCCTCGGGGCCGCGCGCGCCGCTCACGATGTATTCGCCGATCGCTCGACCGCCGAATTTGTGGCGCGCCTGAGCGATGGCTTGGAAAACCCACAAGCTACGCCGGCCCATCGCGTCGAAGGATGCCGCAGGCCCCAGGTCGCGTACCAGAAAATCGTGCAGTTGCCGCAGCCGCTCCTGCGGCGGCAATGTCGGCCACGCCTTCTGGTCCAACCCCTGCGCGATGACCTCATCGTGGACGCAGGCATGCTGAATGACGTCCAAGGTAGCCAGGTGAAATCCGAAAGTCCGCACACGGCGCATGAGCCTGCGCACCAAAAAATATCCGGCGTGGCGCCCCTTATTTTCCAGCAAGCTCGTGGCAGCGAGCCCGACATCGGAAAGAAACTCGTCAGGACTCTGATAGGCGTTGGGCCGGCCCTCGTAGGTTGCCTGCAGGCGTTCGCTGATCTGGCCGAAGAACACGCGATACGGCATGCGATCATGGCGTGCGGGCACGAGAGCCTTCGCTCCCGGCAAAATCGTCGCGTAGGACTCGATGCGCACGGCAAGCTCGGCGCTCACCTCGACACGGTTCGCGCTTTGGCTCAAGGATTCCGCGAGCTGCCCGCACTCTTTGAAATAAGTCGACACGATCAGCCGCTGATGCCGGTGCAGGGTCTCGCGTATGGTCTTGCCGTGTACATCCGCGTTGCCGTCCATTTCGCCGCCCACCCATGATCCAAAGCGTAGGATGTTGGGCACGTCCAGCGACTCGACCGGGACCGAATAAGCGTGCGCCAGCGCCGCCTCGATTTCCTCGTAAAACAACGGCACCACGCGATACAGAATATCGATGAGGTAGAAGAGCACGTGCTCGCGCTCATCGACCACCGTCAAGCCCTCGCGCGGGTGCTCCTCCGTCTGCCAGATGCTGGTGATCTGCAGCCGCACGCGCGCCCACAGCAGGTCGAGCTCAGCCCGCGTCGATCCGGGATCGGTTCGCTCCAGCAAGTCATGCGCAATATGCTGCTGCTTGCGCAAAATCGTGCGGCGCGTGGATTCGGTCGGATGTGCCGTGAACACCGGTTCGATGCTCATCATGCTGATCAGCTGCAGCGCTTGATCCAGCGGCACGCCGCAACGCTGCAGGCGTCCAATGGCATCGGCAATTCCGCCGGGCTGGGACGTGTTCGAATCGCTCAGGTATTGGCGGCGCCGGCGCACGCGGTGGGCTTTCTCAGCCGTGTTCACCGCCATGAACCAGATGGAAAACGCACGGGTCAATTCCGTGGCGGCAGCGGGCGATCGCCCCTCGGTCCGACTCTCAAGATCGGCGGCGCCTTGCGAATCACCCTCCCGGCGTCGGATCGCAGCAATTCGATCGCCTTCGACGCGCTCGAAGAAATCCTCGCCCCCCTGGTCGCGAAGCGTCTCGCCGATCAAGCCGCCGAGTGCATGCACGTCCTCGCGCAGCGCCGTGTCTTTGACGGGAAATTGGATGCTTTGGCGATACATAATGCTAGGCTCTCAAAGGGAGATCACGGAGAAATAGTATGAGCTTGTTGGCGCAGATCGCTATATTTCTCGCCGCCGCGGTCATCGCGATACCCATTTTCCGCCGATTCAAGCTCGGATCGGTGCTGGGTTACCTGACCGCCGGCATCATTATCGGTCCGGCCAGCTTAGGATTGATAAGCAGCGTCGATGCCACCCAGAATATCGCGCAGTTCGGGATTGTGCTGCTGATGTTTGTCATTGGCCTGGAGTTGCAGCCCTCGAGATTGTGGGTGCTGCGCAGGTCGATCTTCGGCTTAGGAAGCGCCCAGGTCCTGGTGACGACCATCGGCGTCGGCGCGGCCGCCTTTTTTCTTTTCGAGCAAACGTGGCAAGCGGCACTCGTCATCGGCTTTGCCCTGTCGATGTCCTCGACGGCGCTGGTGCTGCAGCTGCTTGCCGAGCGCGGGCAGCTCAATTCGCAGTTTGGCCGGTCCGCATTCAGTGTCCTGCTGTTTCAAGACGTCTCGGTAATGCCCGCGCTTGCGCTGCTGCCGCTGCTCAGCTTGGCCGCGGAAAAATCCACGGGACCGGGGGGCTGGTTGGTGATCAAGCTCATTGCCGTCCTGGGCACGGTCATCTTCGGCGGCCGCTATGTGCTGCGCCCCATGCTGCGCATCATCGCGGCATCGCAGGTCGCGGAAGCCTTCACTGCGGCGGGTCTTTTAATCGTATTGGGAACGGCGCTGCTCGTCAGCCAAGTCGGTTTGTCGCTGTCGCTAGGGTCTTTCCTGGCCGGTGTGTTGTTGGCTGACAGCGAATACCGCCACGAACTCGAGGCAGACATTGAACCGTTCAAGGGCCTGCTCTTGGGCCTCTTCTTCATCAGCGTCGGCATGTCGGCCAATTTGGGCCTGGTTCGAGAAAGACCCTTTCTTATCATTGGCTTAACGGCCGGCCTGGTGATATTTAAGATCCTCGTTCTATGGGCAATTGGCCGCGTATCCGGGCTCTCGGTCAATGCCAGTCGCGGCTTTGCCATTAGCTTGCCCTCCGGTGGCGAATTTGCCTTCGTCTTGTTCGGCCTCGCGGCTGGATTACGAATCATGGACTCGGAGACTGCGGACTTGCTGGTGCTGGTGGTGACCGCCTCGATGATTTTGAGTCCGATACTGCTCGCTCTGTATGACGTGACATTCAAGGCAAGCGAGTCCGACGGCCGGCCGTTCGACACGCCTGACGAGCTTTATCCAAAGGTCATCATCGCCGGCTTCGGCCGCTTCGGCCAAATCGTCGGCCGCATCCTGCGGGCGAAGCAGATTGCCTTTACCGCGCTCGAAGCCAGTCAAACCCAGGTCGACTTTTTGCGCCGTTTCGGCAATCAGGTTTTCTACGGAGACGCCTCGCGTCTGGAATTGCTGCGTGCGGCGCACGCCGAGAATGCGGAAGTTTTCGTCCTCGCCATCGACGATGTCGATGCGTCGGTGAAGACTGCGGCACTGATCCGCGAACACTTTCCACATTTGAAGATCTTCGCGCGGGCGCGCAATCGCCAACACGCATTTCGTCTGATGGATCTCGACGTACGCTACATCATCCGCGAAACTTACGTATCGAGCCTGGAACTCTCGGTGCAAGTGCTCGAAGCCTTGGGCCAGTCAAAATCCAAAGCGGTGGAGACGGTGCATCGGTTCCGTGTGTACGACGAAGCGACCATGGCCAAGCAGGCAGCGGTGAAGGACGATGAGAAGAAGTTTTTGGATACCACCCGCGAGTCTGCCGAGCAGTTGATGCACCTGTTCGAGAGTGACAGCGAGCAGCCCGCGGAGGAAGCGGCGCCGCGCATTGCTAATAGCTCGGCATTGTGATTTGACCGGTAGTGCTCGTAAGGAAGGGCTGGAAGACTCAAGGCCAAAAAGGCAGAAGGCCTTGAGTCTTCCAACCCTTTCTCACGAGAACTCGAACCGGTCGATATCACATGCCGGCGCTACGAGTGTTGAGGACGACACCTGATTTTCTGGCGTACAAGTGCGTATGACGCCGCTCGACCAACTGGTAGCGATCCGACACTAGTGCCCCAGCACGTGTGAAATTGAGAGTCCCGCATGCCAGGCCTAGGGGGATGGGAAGCGTCGAGGCCCTGCTCTTACGGGCCTCGACTCTTCCGATCCCCCTAGTCCATGCGTGCCGCTCAATTTCACACGTGCCGAGGCACTAGTGTGGATTGAGTAGGACCGTCGTATCGAAACTCTCAAAGCTGGTCAGCACTCGCCGATACGCATTGTGCATGATGCGCTGCGCGTTCTGGTCGGCACGCGCGCCGAGCAGCATGCGGATCACGACGTCATCCTGAGGCCGGGCCAGGTCTTCGCCCAACAGCTGGTAGGTAAAGCGCGCCAGCCTTTGGTTCATTTCATTTGCGAACTTGTAGCGCACGGCGTCGCTGCCGTCGCCACTGCCGACCTTGGCTTCCTCGGCGATCTCGCAAATCAAACGCGAAATGAACCGGGCCTTGTCGACCAGGCCAAGATCGCTGAAAAACTCGATTTCAGATTGAATGTTCATCCTGCTGGGAAGAAGTCTATCGGTTTGGTGGCCGTGAGCGCTGCGACGTCCTTCGCATCAAACTTAAACAGCTTGATGCGCGCGACGAGTTTGTCTTCGAATACCTGATCGTGCAGATCTGAGGAAATAACCCGCGCCGCGGTGATGTCACCCGACGGAGCAATGGTCAATTCGATCACCACCTTGCCCTGCAGCGCGGGGTTATCGCGCAACGCGCGCGCGTACATGGCATCGATGGCGCCCTTGTTCTTGGTGAACACCAGCGCGATTTCATCGGCGCTGCGCGAGGCCTTGCCGCTGCCGCCCGCCCGCGTGGCCGCTTGGCCCGAGGCGCCGAGATTCGGATCCTTGACCTGTGTTGTGTAGATTCCGCGCAGCGAACCCGATCCAGACGCGAGACCACTGCTCGTGGGCGAGTTGATGCCGCCGCTGGTGCCGCCGGCCTTGGAACTGATGATGCTGCGGGTCACCTGGGTGACATCGCCCGGATCGGTGGTCTTTTGCTGATTCTTCTGGAATTTGTCCAGATCAATCTGGTCACGCAGCGCTGCCAGATCGTCGAGATTCGCCAGCAAACCGCTCTTGGAGGCCTTGACGCGCGGATCCACCGGCTGAGGCGGCGTCGGCACCTTCTGCACAGGCACCTTCTCCAGCGGCTTTTCCTTCGGCGGAGGCGGCGGTGGTGGTGGCGGCGGAGGCGGCTCCATAACCAACTGCACGACGCGCTCCGGCAAAGAATCCGTATTGTTAACGCGCTCGGTGCGCGGCAAGAAGGGCATGATCACCGCGATGATCGCGAATACGATCGCGAGGTTGCGCAGGATGACGCGGAACCGCCGCTCGGTCTCCTCCGACGGCGCCCACGGCAGATCATAGCGCCGATAGTAAGGCGCCAAACCGGACGGCACGCGGTTTGCGGGATTTAACGCCGCCATTTAAGTCGCCGCCCGTTCGCGTTCGACCACGGCGAAGGACACCTTGCCGTACTCGGCTTCGCTGCAGGTCAACATGATCTTCTTCAGCACGCTGTATGGCGTGCTCTTGTCGCCCATGATGGTCACTTCCCGCTTGGCGACATCGGTCTGCTGCGCCGTGCGGATGCTGCGGTCATTTTGGGCCAACAGCGCCGTCTTAAGGGGCGCAAAGAACGGCCCCTGATTGGCGACCACATCCCGCACGGATCCCACCAGGTTGCCATCCACGTAGATCGAATCCTTGGTGATCATGACCACCACCGCGGCGCTCGGCTTGCGGTCGGATATGGACTGGGGAATCGAAATATTCTTCGTATTCGGCAGGATGTCGACATCGGCGGTATGCGCGAGCAGGAACACCACCAAGATGGTCATCATGTCGATGAAAGGAATCAGGGCAAAATGGTTCGCGCCATGTTTGCGTTCCCGATGCCGTTTGATGCGATAGGAGATCATGTCGGCGCATCTCCGATCGCAATATCAGGAAACAGCTCCGCCTTGGAGAATGGCGGCGTCGGAATCTCATAGACGCGCACGGTGTCCATCACCTGCACCAGAACATCGTATGGCACGGCGGGTCCGGGCAAAATCGTCGCATCGGTCATCTGCGGAAATTGCGATTTCACCTGACGCATGAACTCCGACAAATGATCCAAATCGTAGCCGGCCGGCGTGTTTTCGATGACTTTCAGCGGGCCCGAGTTGCGGTCGTTGACCACCAGATCGTTGGGACGAATGATCACTTCGAGCTTCAGGCCCTTCGGCAACTCAACAGGAGCGGTGTTGCTTGCCGGAAGGTTGAGCTGAAGGATATTCGTCTTGGAAAACACCGCCGTGAAAATCAGGAAAAACACCAAGATCACCATCATGTCGATCATCGGCACGATGTTCAAATCATCGCGTCCCTGGTGATAGCGGGCGTGATTGCGTCGGACGAGGCGCGCAGCTTTTGACTTCATTAGAGGCGACCTAAGATGCTGTCACTTTGAGCTAGATGCTGCCGCGGGCCGCGGACGGCGTTCTCACCGACGGCGTCGGCGCCGCCGGTTCATGAGCCTTATCGGTCTGGCGTTCGGTAATCGAGTTCAAGAACTTCACCGACGCGATCTCCAAACTGTCGATGAGCGAGGTGGTCTTCGACTCGAGAAACATGTGCGACAGCAGCAGCGTGATGGCGACGAACAAGCCGGACGCAGTGTTGTTCATGGCTACCGAAATTGCCGCGGCCAGCAAGCTCGCCTTCTCGGCAGGATTCGCGGTTGCCACGGCACTGAAGGCACCGATGAGGCCGGTGATCGTACCGAGCAAACCGATCAACAAGCCGACGTTTGCGAGCGACGAAAGATAGTGAGTGCGCTTCTCGATTCGAGGAATGACTTCCAGCAGGCTCTCATCCATGGCCTTTTCGATGTCATCGCGGCGGCGGGCGCTGGCGACGCGCGCCACCCCGTAATTCAGGATGGTGGCGATCGAGGCCTTGGAATTGTGGCACAGGCCCACGACTTGCTTGAAGTTCCCGGCGCTCAAGGCCGGTACCAGCGAGTCCCACAGGCTGCGATTGCGAATGGTTTCGCGCGTCAGGTACACGTACCTTTCGATGGCGATGGCGACGCCGACCACGAATATCAAAGCCAACGGGTATAGGAACACCCCGCCGTCCTTGAAGAAATTGACTGCCGAATTCATGAAATTCATCTGCGCGCTCCTAGATAAGCTCTATCTCTCGATTATGCGATTCAACCAGATTCCGTAAAATCGGCTATGACTTACTTCTCACCCTGGTCCGACGGGTGGCCCGGCGCACCATTTTGAGACGTATCCGCCTGCACGGCCTTGTAATAGACGACTTCGCGTTTGAATACGTCCCGGTCTACCGGGGCCAGGATCTCGTCGACCAGGCTGTTCATCGGCTTACCGGCCAGATCCCCGATATCGGACTTCTTCCAGGGGACGATGTACATGACCTTGGGCTGCTCCCGATCGCCGGTCACGGTGGCGGTGCCTAATTCGAGGCGATCTGCGCTTCCTGGGGCCTTTTGACCCCCGGCGGGGTTTGCACGACCGCCGGCGACGGCCGCAGGCTTGGAGGAGGTGTTGGCGCGCGGCTCACCGGCCTCTGACTGGGGAGTCGCGGGTCGCGTGGTACTACTGGTGGCGCGCGGCTCGCCCGCCTCTGACTGGGGAGTCGCCGTTCGGGAGGTATTGGCACGTGGCTCGCCCGCCTCCGACTGCGGGGTCCCCTTCGGGGGCTTCGCCGCTTGCGCCGGCGCGGGCGTGTCGGCCGGCGCGGGGGACGGCGCGGGCTGCTGTGCATAGGTCACGTTCATGGCCCAGCAAAGCACGATCAAACTTGAAATCTTCGGCAGCGCGTTCATGCGGGCTCCTTCTTGGCGGCTGGCGCCGGCGTACCGACGCGTTTACGCAATTCAATGACCCAGCCGGAAATCTGTTTGTTCTCGCCGGCTATCTCGATGTAGCGTTCGAACTGCTCGAGCGCTTTCTGCGGCTCCGCCAAGTACAAATCGTAGAGCACGCCCAAATTGAGATGCGCCGGCGCATAGTTTGGTTCAGCGGCGATCGCATGCAAGTAAGCTGTCTCGGCTTCCGCGAATTTCCCTAGCTTACGCTCAACGATGCCGAGTTCGTCACCCGCGATGGGGTTGGCCGGGGTCATTTGCAGGGCCGCCTTGAATGCGGCTTCGGCTTCGGGCAGTCGGGAATCGTTCAAATACAGCAGGCCCAGATTCAGCTGCGGGCCCGCGAATTGCGGATATGCGACGGTGAGCTGCTTGAACTCGAGTTCCGCGTCCGTGCGACGGTTCGATTTCATCATTTGCAACGCTTGGCTGTACTGCTGTGCCGCACGCGCGGGAATCGGGGTCGAATCGACCAGTGCGTTGGCCGGTGCGACATTGCCGGATGCCGCCGCGGCGGCTGGGCTGCTTGCCGAATTCGCACCGGTGGGCGGTGCGCTGTTTGCGGCAGCCGGCTTCGATTGCGGCGCGCTCGCCGGCGGCGCGGTTGCAGGCGCCGCAGTTGCGGGCGCGCGCGTCGGCTGCACCGGCGTGCTGTGACAGCCGGCCAGCAGCGCGATCACGCCTAAGCTAGCGAATCGATTCGACTTGCTGTTCACCGATCTCCACCTTGCCGTATCGGCCTGGATTGAGTTGCGCGAGTGCCGCAAAGCTTTTCTGCACCCATTCGTCATAGGTTCCATCTTTGGTCCGCGCAGTGTTCACTTCATGCAGCTTGATGGCCTTTTCCTCGAACGGGAAAGCTTGTTCCTCGAGCAGCACGTCGTATTGTTCCAATTCATCCTTCTTGAGATTCTTCGGCCGCTCAGAACTCATCAAGTCCTTGCCCAGTTGACGATACAGTTCCGCACTCTCGAAGGTCGCCGCGGTCGTGACTTCTGCGACTTGATAGTCGGCAGCGGCCTCGTACGCTTTGAGCGCAGCCTCCATCGCCTTGCGCTTCTCGGCGAGGGATTTCTTGAGCGGCACCACCAATTTGATGCTCTTGAATTCCTCGCGTGCCGGCGCGGCCAGCGTCAATGTAGCCTTCGCCGCCAGCGCGCGGCTGCGGTCGGTGCGGCCGGCGCCCGCGGAGCGATCCGCGACGATGATTTCCCTGAGCCAGTAGTCGCGGCCGCTGTAGTCGCCGGCTTTGACCGCAATCAAGCTCAATTTGTTGCGCGCCTCGAGTGCGGACCCCAAGGGTTGCGGGAAGTGCTTCACGAATGCTTCCAGCATTGCGCGCGACTTGGCCGTGTTGCCGGCCTTGTCGTAAAGATCGGCCGCCTGCAGTGTGGCTTCGCGCTGCACCTCGGGCGTCTCTTTCGGAGATTGCGATATCTGCTCGAATTCAACGGCTGCCTGCCCGGGCTTGTTCGCTGCCGTATAGGCCACCGCGAGATTGCGGGTGACATCCGCCTGCAGCGGGCTCTCCGGAAAATTGCGGCGGAATCCCTCCAGTACGGGGATGGCCCGATCCCACTGCTTCTGGGTCACGAGCAGCGCCGCGGCATCGAAATCAGCACTCGAGCGCACCTTTGAAGTGGGCGCCAAAGCGGCGACGCGTAAAAAATCATCAACGGCGGCAGCGCTGTCGCCCGACTTGCTCTTTTGTTCGCCCTGCTTGTAGATCGACGCAGCGAGGCGCTCGACGATCACGGCGCGTTCCGGATCGTTGGGCGGCATGACCGCCTGTGCGTGCGTGTAGGCCGCTTCCGCCTTGTCGAACACGCCTTGGTCGAAATTCGAATTGCCGATCACCGTCCAAGCGATGCGCTGTTTCGCAATGTCCACGGGCGGCTGCTTGGCTAGCAGGGATTCCGCAGCGGAGACGGCACGTAAATAATCCTTCGCCGAATACAGTTCGGTGGCGGCCTTGGTCAGGACTTGCGCGCTTTCCGGATGGGCTGGAAAAGTCTGTGCAAATTTCAAAGAGCTGTCGATCGTCTTCAAGTGCAGCGTTGCCTTCGCCTCGCCCGACAAGCTGTCCTCTTGTTTGCCATACGCAATGATTGCTGCATAACCGGCGGCGGCCGCCTTGTCATGATCGCCGTAGTGGTATGCGGTGCTCTCGTATTCCTGCGCGGCGTCAAGATATTGCTTGCTCTCGAATAGCGTGTCGGCAAGCAGGTAGTTGGTCACCGCCGACCCCGCCTCATCCGGCCACGACCGCAGATAGCTGCGATACCACTTCGCCGCCTCTTGATAGTCGGCGACATCCTTGGTGCGTTGCGCCTGCGCGTGATAGTACTGTGCGACGTCCTTCAGATTGGTCTTCAGAACGGCGACGACCTTCGGCTCAGCATTGGGCTGGCGTCCCTGCCAGTACGCCGTGCCGAAACTGTAGTTTTCTACGAATTCTTTCTTGCCCTGCAGCACCAACTGGGGGAAGCCGCCCTTTTGATAGGCTTCGATCGCCTGCATTTCCAGCAGCGGCGCCTTCTCATTGTTGCGGTCCTGTGACACGAAGGCGCGATAGCTGTCGGCTGCGTCCGTGTAGCGCTCTTTCTCCATGTAAAGATCGCCCAACCTTGCATACAAAAGATAAGAGTACGGGCGCGGCAGTCCGCCACGGGGCGTGCGGTGTCTCACGAATTCCTGAATGGTCTTCGGACCGTCGAGGTAGGAAAACGTAATCGACATCACCCTGAAGGTGTCTTCCACCAATTCCCGGTTGGCGCGGCCCAAGGTATCGACCTCGATCAACACGTTGGGATCGCGCTTGGAAATCAGCACCGAATCCAGCACGCCGGCGAAGGAATCGAGGCTGCGCTCATTCTCGCCCTGCTTGAACAGCGACCAGCCGTGCTTGTAAAGGCTCTGGTTGTAGAAGCCGGAGGCGGAACCCCCCTTGATGACGGCCTCGTAAGCAGCCTGCGCCTTAGGGTACGCCTTGTCCGAGAACAAGATCTCGCCGCGCCGAAACTGTGCCTCGTCGATGAAATGGCTGCTGGGATATTGCGCCACGAGCTGATCCAGGGAGTTGAGAGCCCGATCGGGTTGCGCGTTCAATTCGTAGGCGCGCGCCAATTGGTAGAGCACCGAATCATTGCGCTCGTATTTTGGATAGGTTTTGAGCAGCGCCGTGTAGAGGTGAATGGCTTCCGTGGCGCGCAGTCCTTCGTTGGTCGCGAGTTCATGCTCGATGCGCTCGGATTCCGAGCTTTCGAGATTCAAATCGCCCAGGCGGCGCAGTGCTTCAGAACGCAACGAGGCATCCCCGGCGTTCAAATCGAGAAACCGCTTGTAGCTCTCCATCGTCTTCGCCGCATCGACATTCTTCGGCGGATCCGGACTGACGTCGACCGGCTGGTTGTCGAGATCCTTGATGGTCGGCGGCTTTTTCGGTGCAGCGGACAGCGTCGTCGCGCCGAGGAGCATCGCCGTCAGTATCGCCGCGCCACATGACAGTTGTGAGACCGAGACCTTCATGGCTTCCCCTGCGGAGGTGGGTCGTCAGGCTTCGGCTGTGGGGGTGTGTCGTCGGGCGTGGCCGGCGCCGCATTCGGCGGCGTTTTCGGCGCTGCATTCGCCGGACCATTGGAGGTACGGTCGTATATCGCCGCCAGTTCATAGCGCGCCTGCACTTCATAGGTCTCGATGCGCTGTTTCTGGCCCTCGAGCTCGCGGATCGCCAGGGACTGCAGAAATTCGTTCTGCCGCTCCGAAACATCAGCCAGTCGTTCATGCAGCTGATCGATGCGCGCCCGTATGGCCGCCACGCGCGCCGCATACCCGCCGGTGGTCAAGGGCGTGCCCGCGCGTGCCTGGCGCACCAGTACGGCGCGCTTCTGCGTCTCCTTCAGCTCGCCCTCGAGTTCCTTGACCGAGCGCCGTTCGTTCCAGAGCCTGGCCTTGAAACTCTCCGACAGGCGCCAGTACATGACGCCCTTCATCAGCCGGTGTTTTTCCCGCATCTCGGCCAGGTCGGGATCGTTGGGATGAGCCGCGAGATAGTCCTCGACGGCCTTCAATCGCGCCCAAGTTTCCTGTTCCTGCGGCGTACCCAAGGCCGCAACATCATTCGACTTCTCGATCTCGTTGATGCGCGATTCGAAATCCACGCGCTTCTGCGTCAGTCCATCCAGATCCGTCGCCGCCAATACCGCATCGGCCTTCGGCACGCGGCGGTTGTAGGCCACTTGGCGCGTGTCCAGCATATCGTCATAGGCCGAGACATCATCGCGCCAATCGTCCAGATTGCGGCTCATGAAATTGAGTTCGCGATAGTTCTTCAGGCCCTCCTGGAATTCATTGCTCGCCAACAGTGCATACAGGTAGCGCGACTCGGGCGCGTTGGGCAGGTTGGTGAGTTGCCAATACCAGGTCAGCGTGTCTTTTTTGTCGTCGCTCAGCAGGCGGTCGAGCAGCTTGCCGCTGCGAATGCCTTCGATGGAGTCGTCGATTTGCTTGAGTTCACCGTCGAAAGACTGAATCGCCGTGTTGTAGAACTCTGCAGCCTGACCGAATGCCGAGAGCTGCACATAAGCATAAGGCACGGTAAGAAAGGATTCTTGCACCGCCGAATCGAGCACGCTGCGCTTGCGCAGCTCGAGCCAAGGCGCCAACGCCCGCTTGAATTCGCCCATGGCGGCATCGGCCCAGCCCACGCCAAGGAGTGCCTTGCTGGAGTAAGGGCCCTCGAGGCGCACCCGCTGTAAAACAGGTTTCGCCTCCGCCGCGCGCTGGCCCTGCAACAGCGCGAAACCGAGGGCGAGATTGGCTTTGTCTTTCAGGGCCAGCAATTCCTCGCTGCGGGTGTTTATCGTGCCGACGCGGTCGAGGTAGGCAATCGCTTCCTGCAGCCGGCCTCGGCGCACCAATGCCACGCCGAGATTGAATTGCGCGTATGCGGTCCAGTCAGGCGCGCCCTTCCAATTGCTCAATGCGGTAATGGCGTCGTCATAGCGGCCCTGGCGCATCATGAGCTGCGCAAGCAGCATGTAGCGTTCCGCGTTGATGCGCGGGTCAATCTTGTCCGATACCTGGCGCAGCGCCCGCTCGGACTCGTCTAAATAGCCGCGCTGGTACCAAACCTTGCCCAGATAAAACCAGGCGCGGTTGCGCACGAACTCGGAAGTGTTCTTCTTGAGCAGCGCCTCGAAGATCCGGCCCGCCTCAACGTGCTGGCCGAGCGACAGGTACAAGCCACCGAGCAGCAGCTCGGCCTCTTCCGGGGTGTGCGGTATCCGTCCCAGTTGCCGCGCCGCGAGCAGGCGGGTGATTGAATCGAAATAGTCATCTTGAAAGAAATAGAACAGTACATCGCCGTAGGCCAGGTCCTGTACCTGATGCGGCGCCAATCCGTTGGGGTCCGGCTTGACGTTTTTTGCCTGCGCAGCCGCGAAGGGCAGCGCCAGCAGCAATCCGCCGAGGAAAAACGGCCGCAGTCTGTGAATCAAGCCTTGCACATCATTCCCAGTCTTTGATCATGAACTCAGGTTGATGCTTGGGAACGCGGTCCGTGATCTTAAGTTCCAGATATTTCGCGCCGACGCCCTTGTCGAAATTGATCGTGGCGCCGCGCTTGTAGCCGCGCTCGACCGGGCCTTTGCCGGTGAAGAACGCGACGAGTTCGTGCTTGCCGACCTTCAAATTTCCCAAATAGATCTGCTGCACCCCGCCTTTGAGCAGCGCATCGGCCTCGCGTGCCGTGTACAAATAATTCTTCACTTCCTTGTTGTCGATTTTGACGGTCACCGAGTCCAGCGCAAAGAATGTCCCCACATCCATCGATATATAGAGAGCAACCTGGGTGTTGGCCGGAAACAGCAATTCTTCCTGCAGCACGAACAAATCTTTATTCAGATCGACCACGTCCTTCTTCAGGCCCTGGACTTCCTGGTCCAAAGTCCTGAGTTCCGCCGGCGGTGCGTCGGGTGCCGGCGGCGGCGCTTGCGCATCGGCTGGCGGCGCCGGTGTATCTGCTGCGGGCGGCACCTGGGCGGGCGCCGGCGTTTGGCCGATTGCCGGCCCGGCGGACACCAACATGGCGCAAACCGCGATGGAGACGATTCGATGCTTGAGATTCATAACTGACCTATCGTTTTATTCACGCAGCAATTCGCGGATGTGATCGAGATAAACGCGCTCATCGCCGCGCCTGAAGCCGACGGCCGAATAACGCACGACACCCGAGCGATCCACCAGGATCGTCATCGGCATTTTCTGCAAGTAGTAATCCTTCCCGATCTCGGTCCCGGTGTCGAACAAGATGGGGTATGACACGCTCATGGCGGCCGCGAATTCTTTCGATCGCCGCAAATCCTCATCCACCGATATGCCGAGAACCACGAGCCCTGCGCGTTGGTAGGTGATGTTGATGCGATCGAGCGCCGGCATCTGCTGGCGCGAATCGCCGTCCGAGCGCGTCCAGAAATTCACCAGAACAACTTGGCCGCGAAATTCGGACAAGCGCAGATTCCGCCCATCCAAACCGCGCAACACGAAATCCGGCGCCGCCTTGCCCACGATGCTGGGCGCAGCCGCAATCGAGGCTGTGCCGACCGCAAGCCCAAGAAGAATCAGGCCGCCGGCGAGAAATGCTCTACGCATGCGCTGCAACGATCAAAATGACGCCGAAGCGCCGCGACTCATCAATCACGCTGGTAACCCCGCTGTGCCAGACCTCTCTCTTGAAGATGGGTCCCGTACCGGAAGCTTTGCGCCCTCGCCTTTCAGCGAGTTTGCCCTGATCAGACCTTATGCAAAATCGCACAATGCGAGCCGCAGTGTCAACGCAACGCCTGCGCGTTCACTAGGTTTCTGTATGACTTAGCGCACATTCGCGCAAATTCGTTGAGTAGCGGCCGCCGAGCACAGGAACTCACTGATTGAGCACCGTATTCCAGCCGTACCTTACAAGCCAACGATGGGTTGGTAATCTGTCTCTGCAATGAGACAAGCAGCCCGCGAGCGCGAGAAGACAAAGGGTCTGGCGGCCAGACCCTTTCGATTCAGCTCGACTTAACTCGGGACCGTTCCGTTCACCAGACCGGCGAGCGGTTGCCACGCGATCAACGGATCCAGCGCAGCGCCTGAACCCAAGGTGTTGTTCAAGTTCGGCGCCGGGAACAGCGTCGGCCATTGCGAGACGGCGTTCGCACTATGCAGTCCCATGTAATTCAGCACGACCATCTGCACCAGGTTGGGCACGTTGTTGCCTGCCGGGCTGCCGGTGGTGTTTTGCGAGCCATCGGGATTGAAGTTGCCGATCTGCAAACTCATCTCCGGATTGGCCTGGGCCGAAACCGCCCTGCCCGCCGGATTGAAAACCAGGAAGTAGGTGGCAGCGACGTTTTGGTTGTCGGCTGTCCACACACCCTTGCCGCGCCCGCCAACCGAGTTATCGATCATCCCGCCGCTCGCCAGCGAGCCATCGCTGAAGACGTAGATCATGACCGGCTTGCCGACGCGCGAAGCGTATTCCAACACGGCGCCGATGCAATTGCCCAGGTTCAGATCCTTGGCCTCGCCGTCCATGCGGTTACCCGAGTGATAGTCGAAGCCGCCCATTTCGATGGTACCGGCGGCGGCATTGCCATCGATGACCAGCTTCATGATCGCCGCGGTCTTCTGATAGTCGGAATTCCCTTGGTACTCCGCGGTCGTGAAGATACCGCTGGCTCCGACTATATTCGGATCCACGTCGGGGTTCACCGCCGAAGGACTGTTGTACTTGTCGACGATGTAGGCTGCCTTCGTGTAACCGCAGGCCTGGATGCCGGTTGGCCCGATGGCGGCCGCGTCCAAAGTCGGATTGGTGGGATAGGCCTGCACCTGCGCATACTTCGCATCGCTGATGCGCTTCATGGACTCGAGCACGTTGGTCACGTCGTTCGCATTCGGCAACAGCGTGCTGAGCTGTCCCGTGCTGACGAGACCCTTGCTGTCCTGCGAGCTGGAAATCTTGGTCGGCATCGCTTCGGATATGACCATGGTCGGAGGCGACATGGAATTGCCTCCCGACTGGGAGCTTTGCGAACCAATGAGATTCAGCAAGCCGCCGCGGGCGCCGAATTGATAGATGCCGTACATTGGATTGTGCGGATTGGTGTTGGTGTCATTCTGCGATAGTGCGGGAATGATCGTGCCGGTCGTGCCCGCCATCGTGGCGGCGCTGGCGCGCAGCTTCATGCCGCGCAAGTGCGCGCTGTCCGAGTGATAGCGCAGACCGAAGCTTGCATCCACAAAGTTCCCGGTGGCACTGGCGTTCGGCACCATGGAACCGGGCAGACCGAGCTTGCTGTAACCTGCCACCGACAGGAAATCCAGCTGTCCGTGCGGACCGCCGACGAGCACGTTGGAACCCGCGATATTGCCGCCACCCGCAAGGTCGAAGCAGATGAACGGAATCTTGCCGGCACCGGTCGTGATGTTGCATGCCGACACTGCGTTTTGGATGTCGGAGGCCAGCGTTGCCCGCGCGGAGCGCGGATAGGCAAGCATGCCGGCGAGCGTCGGTGCGATCACCGTCCCAGCGCCCGTCAAGAACCCCTGCGCGAGGAATTCACGGCGAGTGCGCGGCCGAGGATGGTCTTGATGGAGGAACGGTTCGTTCAATCCCCGCACCTTTGATTTCTTGCTCATAAATTACGACCTCTTCCGATGCTTAATTGATCAACATGTTGGCGTTGCCAAAGGCCGTGGCGCAGGCGGCGGCAGTGACCGCTTGTACCCGAGCCAGGCTGTTGCAAGCCGTCGTGCTGCACAGATTGGTTATCAATTTATCTAGCTCGCCCGAAGCGCCCGTCATGGTCGATGCCGCCGGCATGCTATGTAGCCCGCTGCCCAACACTCGGGCTGCCAGCGGTCCGGTTACGGCATCGATACCGCCTTGCGACGAGAACTGCGTTGCGCTCAAGGTCACACCCGGCAGCACTTTCGCGAAGTAGGTCGGGTTATTGACCATGACGTTGCAGTACTGAATCGCGAGTTGCGCCACGCCGACCTGGTTCGCGGACGAGAAGCCCTCGAGCGTCGGCGTCGGAGGCAGCTGCTGCTGCACGGCCAGGTAGGTCGCATTGGCGTTCGGATCCGTAGTTGGCACACCCGTGAGCACCGACAGAGTCGAATTGACCTGTGCGAAGGTCTTGACGCCGATGTCGGCGACCACCGGGCCCGGCGCCGGCGCCGGCGTGCTCGGTATCGCCTCGACGACGACGTTGGTATGCGTGCCCAGCTTGTCGAAGGTCAGGAAGAACTGGTCGACAGCGGGCCCGCTCTGCAGAGCGATGACTGTGCCGACGTTCGACAACACTTCACCCTGCGGTACGTAGTTCGATGCAGTTATCGCGGTATTGAGCGGTATGTAGGCCTGACCCACCTGCGGGACCGTGCCGTTGATGCCGATGCGAATACCCTGCACAGGGATGCTGGCGGGAAGCGTGCTGGCGGTCACGGCCGGATCCAGCGAGACAAACGTCGGCTGGTAGAACAGATAGCTGTAGCTATCGTACTGGCTGACCGTGAACATCACGTAGGCCTGCGACACGCCGGTCACGTCCGAGACGTTGAACAGCACGTAGTAGCGCTGGCCCACGCCGGCGTTGAAGTTCAGCATGACCTGCGCAGGCGTCATCGAGCGGCTGTGGATCGCCACGAACTTGATGAGACCCTGCCAGGATCGATCGCCGGACACTTCATTGCCGAGGACCAGTGCAAAGCTGCTGTCCCAATTGGAGATTGTGCCGCCCTTCTGCGGGTCAGCCCCCGGCACCAGCACGCCGTTGACGTAGATCTGACGGCCGTTCACGGCGTCATACGTCAGCACGACATGCTGCAAGGAGGCCTGCAGGACCATCGCGGCGTTCGGCGTCTGCAATTGCGGCAGACCGGTGAGCGCCGTATTGGAGTTGCGCAGCATGAAGTCATAGTCCTGGTTGGTCTGACCCAGCGTGAAGTTGCGCGTGGTGTCGCCGCCGGAGTAACTGACCATGTAGGACTTGTCGACTGCGACCAGCGCAGGCGCCACCCAGGCCTCAACCGAGAATTCTCCGGTCGCCTGAATCATGTTGTAGATCTTCTGACTGGCCTGAGTCGTGGCCTGCGCCTTGCCGCCGGCGCCGACATTGATGCCCCAGCCGCCGGCCAGGGTGACATTGCCCGATATTGTCAGATCCGCAGACGGATCGATGCCGCTGGTATCAAAGGTCGTGTTGTTGGTGACCGATTGGAACTCGTACTTGGCAATCGTATCCGCATCGTAGCGGCTGGCGCCGCTGGCGATCGTGCCCTGAGTCATGGACAAGGACTTGCTCACCACGAGACTCGGATCGATGTTGGCCGGGGTCAACTGTCCCGCGAATGCCTGAATGGCCAACAGCATCGTCTGCGCATCGTTCTGGCAAGTGGTCCAGCAGTTGTGGTTGTCGGTCAGCAGGCGCTGATAGAGGCGCGAATTCGTGCCGCATGAGCCCGCAGTATTGCCGGAGTTGCTGCCCCCCGATCCCGCGCATCCCGTGAAGTCGATTTTCGGAATCGCCGCCGGGTACGCAACCGCCAGTGAAGGATCGGCGTGAAAAGGTGACTGTTCGACTGAAGGGTCGGCCGTCGTCGAATGGCAGCGCACGCAATTCGTATGGGTGATGGGCCAAACTGTTTGGCCAAAGAGAGCGCCATTGTCGGCGGGGAAGTTCAAGCTCTGGCCGACCGCCTGATCCGGCGGTGCTTGCAGCTGCACGGTCGTCGCGCCCGCGGCGCCCGCGGCGCCCGCCCAGTTCGCGATCCAGGTGGTCAAGATCTGGCCGCAGGCACCCGCGTCGGCGAGCCAGCAGTTATGGCCCCCGGCCACCTTGGTTACGATGAGCGAGGTCGAGGGCGAGCTCAAGTTGACCACCGTGTTGGCCTGGGCATAAGCGAGATTCACATCGTCGCTGCGCGCGAAGTTCGGCATCTGAGCGGGTGAAGTTGCGTTGTGGCATTGGCCGCAACGATTCTGCACGCGCACGTTGTTCCAGAAATTGATCTGGAAGGCCGTGACGTCGGCGGTGGCCGCCGGCGGTCCGGTGTAGGCGTCCGCAGTGACGGACTGCGATGGAGCCGGATTGGTCGTCGTCGGTGCGCCGGCGCCACCACATGCGCTAAGGGCAATGGACGCCACAAGCGCTGCTAAGCCGGTGATACGAGTAACGTTCATGCTCAGGTCCCCATGCAGTAGGCGGCGCCTTCAGCGAAGACTTGCCGCAACGAGTAGTTATGCGATTGGAACGAAGAAATCATCGAATTGATCTGGGTGAAGTCGGCCGTGGTGTTCGGTGCGCGCAAACACACATCCTTGAACACTCGGGTGACCTGGCAGCTGGCAAAAGTCGCGCTGCTCTCCAATTCCTGACCCAAGGATTTGGCTCCGTTGCCGCTGCCGGGAAGAGTCGCGCTCCATCCCAATATGTAGTTGGGCCCCGAGCGCCAGCGGTTGTTCCAGCTGTCGTCCATCGTGACGAAGCCCTGCGGAAAGTTGGTATTGTTGATCGAGTACTTTGGCTGCACCTGACCTGCGGTATAGACGATCGTTCCGACCGTGTCCGTCATGGTCGCGTCGGTGCCGGTGAAGTTGTAGTAGGCAAAAGCCTGGGCCATCGGGTCCATGCCGCTGTGACAGCCGATGCAATTGTTCAAGAACAAGGTGCTCACGCCGCCGGGGCTGCGCGTCACGTCCTGGCGAATCCGATCCGGCGGCCGTGTGGTATCCATGACCAGCTGCAGGTCGTTGCACAGATGATTCAACATGGTGAAGCGGAACATCGCGCGGTTGGTGCCGTTGATGAAGAAGGCGCTGGCCCCGCCGCGCGTGGTCATCACGCCCGCGGTTGCCGCCGCCGGAATGCCGCTCTGGGCGGACTGAGTGCTCGCCACCAGGTGCACGCTCAGATCGACATTGTTGGAGTCGAGCGCGAGATACATGGCGTTGTTGGCGGCGGAGTAGGCCGGCACGCCGGAAGCCGAATCGCCGATGTAAACCAGATCGGCGCTGAGCAGCGTGTTGAAAGGCACGTTGTCCTTCACCATGCCGATCACGGTTGCGGTGTAGTCGTTGAGAGGCACGAACACCGACTGATCACGGTTGGTCCACGGCGCAGCCAAATTGCGGATGGTGTTGTTGTAGAACGCCGGATCGTCGGTCGCCACCAAGGCGGCACTCACGGCGTCCGTCGCAGTCATCTGCGTCAGCTGCGCGGCACTGGGCGGAACTCCCGCGATGCGGTTGTAAATGCGCGTCGCTTGGTCCGCGTTGGGGTTCGCTGCCAGCGCGTTCGTGGCGAGCAGCGCCAGGGCGCCGGCACACACCGTTGCGCGTACCGCTTGAGCAACAAGACTCGTCGTCGCTGATGTACGGCGTGCACTCTGCGTCATTGGTTTCTCCATCCCGTTCTTCATATTCACATCCACTGTCGTGAGTTGTGGGTTCGACTTGGTTGCGGAATATACGCAGCCAACTTAGCTCCAAGTAATGTCTCATCCGAACGACGTCGGCGTTTCGCGACAGTACCGAGGGTCAATACCGGACCTATATCCTCACCTCGATTCCCGCACGGTCTGGCGCGGCGTGCACAGAGAAACGGATATGGAGAAGTTCTTCTGTGAGTGCGTTAACAGTATGCGTATGAACATCGAACGAAGATGCGCGTATGAGACCGATTAAGTTCAATGTTGCCGGCCGCACGCAGCCGGTTGACCACTGAACTGAAACGTATGAGTACAGGTAGTCATTTATGAACACTTTCACACTGCGTGAACACCGTCACGGATTGCTCAAGCTCGCTGCAATCGCATTGCCCTTGCTCGCCGTGCTTGGATGCAGCAGCGCCTCGAGCGGCCATGCGCCGGGCGTTGCGGGCGGTCAGACTCTGACGCCCGGAATCACCAATTTTCCCCTCGCCTACATCAAGCGTCCGGTCCTAACCAAGGACGTCGATGTGCGCGATCTCATTACTTCCATCACGGGCGGAGACTTATATATTCGCAACCAGGCCAGCGCGGCCGGTGGGGAAGTCAATGTCACCGCATCGATCACCAAGGGCATGGGCGATGTGCGTGATCTCGACGTTTCACCCGATGGCACCACGATCGTGTTTTCGCTGCGCCTTCCCTTGAACCCGAAGAAGCCCAACACCGACCCGACTCAGCCGAATTGGCATATATATACCTATAATGCCGCGACACAGGCGGTGACGCAGCTGACCAATGACGCCATCACGGCGGGCCATGATGTGGGTGCGCGCTACTTGCCTGACGGCAGGATCGTGTTCGCCTCGTCGCGCCAGCTCGCGACGCAATCCATCCTGCTCGATGAGGGTCGTCCGCAGTACCAGGCACAAACAGATGACCGGTCGCAGTCGATTTTTCTACTGCATGTCATGGATGGCGACGGCACCAGCCAACATCAGATCAGCTTCAATACGAATCATGATTTCGCGCCGTCGGTTTTGGGCAACGGCCAGCTGATCTTCTCACGCTGGGAGTCGGTCAACGGCGGTCAGATCAGCTTGTATCGCGCCAACCCAAGCGGCACCGGTCTCGAGCTCTTTTACGGCGCAAACAGCCACGCCACCGGCGCCAACATCGCCGGTACCAACGACAATGTCATTCAATTCCTGAACGCGCGTGAACTCGCCAATGGCACGTTGGTCGCCATCGTGCGGCCATTTCTCGGCACTCAGCTCGGCGGCGATATCGTTCAGATCAACGCACAAGGCTTCGTCGAGATTCATCAGCCCTCTACACCGGGCGGGGCTGCCGGCACGGCACAAACCAGCCTTACCAATCTCGGCGTCACGACGGATGCAAACATGCCGTCGCTCGGCGGCCGATTTGCCTCTGTGTTTCCGTTATATGACGGCACCAACCGTATGCTCGTGAGCTGGTCGCCCTGCTTGGTGCTCGACACCACGGTCACACCGAATACGACCAACCTTTGCACCTCATCGAACACCGCCGGCCCCAACGTAACGCTCGCGCCGCCGCAGTACACACTGTGGATCTATGACCTGGACAAGGGCACCCTGGGACCCGTACTGAGTGCCGACGTCGGCACCATGGTGGTCGAACCGATCATCCTGCAGCCGCGGAAACCCGCGCCGCAAATTCTGGTCGATGCTGCACCGGCGCCGGGGCAGGCCGAAACCATGTCCAATGCAGGCGTCGGGCTGCTCGATATAAGTAGTGTCTACGATGTTGACGGCGTCGATACCGCCACGCCCAACATCGCCGGCGTTTCGGATCCGGGCCAGGCTCCGTTCTATACCCGCCCGTATCGATTCATCCGGATCGAGAAGTCGGTGGAGATTCCCGGCAAGACGGTGCGCAAGATCAATAACTCCGCCTTTGGGCCGGCGGGCATGGGAATGCGGGAAATTCTCGGCTACGCGCCCATCCAGCCCGACGGATCGGTGCAAATCCAAGTGCCGGCGAATGTCCCATTCACCATCGACATAGTCGATGTGCACGCCAAACGAATTACCGCCCAGCACACCAGCTGGCTGCAACTACTGCCGGGAGAGACAAAAACCTGCAACGGCTGTCACACCACCGTCAATATGACTTCGCACGGCCGCGCGGGCCTCACGAATCCTGTGAATCCGGGTGCGCCGGCGACCGGCTCGCCGTTCCCAAACACGAATCCCGCCATTGCTCTGACCAATGCCGGCGCAACCATGGCGCAGACGCTGGCGCTCACCACCTGCACGGCAAATGGCCTGACGCCGAACGGCGCGACGACGCCCTGCTCGCAGATCTTGAGCGCGGACGTGACTTACGACGGCATCTGGACGGTCGGTACCACGCCCCCGCAGGCCGACACGAAGATTTCCTATGCGTACGCAGACTTGACGTCGGCCTCGCCGGTCACAGCGGCGAGCAATCCGAGTTGCGTGTCATGGACTGCGCAATGCCGCGTCACGCTTCATTACGCCAACGCCTCCGACGCAGCCATGCGGCTGCCGTACATTCAGTCGGTGTGGAGCGCCGCTAGCCGCACCAACGTCATCAACGGCGTGACGACCCCGACCGTATGCTCGGTGTGTCATGACCCTGTCAGTGCCATGGCGATGGTGCAAGTTCCTCAGGGTCAGCTCGATCTAACGGGCTCGGCATCGAACATCGATACCACAGTTGTGACCTCGTACGAGCAAGTTCTGTTTGCACATAATGCACAGACGCTTAATATGGGCGTGCTGCAAGACCTGTTAGTGCCGGCGCCCGGACCTCCGGACCCGGTGACCGGCTTGCCGACCACCATCATGGTGCCGGTGTCATTGGCGCCGCCGATGGTTGCCGGCAGCGCCGCGGCATCGACAACTTTCTTTAGGATGTTCGACGGTAGTTTCATGGACCCTGTACTCGATCACACTGGCTTTTTGTCTCCCGCGGAGTTGCGATTGATCGCTGAATGGTTGGATATCGGCGCGCAGTTTTACAACGATCCGTTTGTTGCGCCCGTAGCGAACTGACCTGATGCGTCGTCTGCTCGCGCTGGTGCTGTTGGTGCAGGCGTTACATCTCGGGTTGGCAAATGCGGCAGCGAAGACTCTCGTACTGGTCGTCACCGATCCGTACTTGGAGATGCACTCGGGCCCCGGAAGGGGGTTTCCGGTCGTTTATGTCGTCGGGCGCGATGAGGTGCTCACGGTGCTGTACAGCCGCACCGACTGGTTCAAGGTGCGCGCGCCGCATGGCAATGAAGGCTGGGTGCGCCGCGCGGACCTGGCGCGCACGCTGCTCGAGTCCGGCGAGCCAGCGCCGATACCCCCCTATCCGGAATTTGCCTCGCATCGATGGGAGATCGGCGCCGGTTACGGCGTATACAATCGCGAGAATCTCGTCACGACTTATGCAGATTTCGGGCTGACCAACAGCCTCGACGTCGAGTTCGCGGTTCAGCAAGCCTTCGGCACGCTCGACAATCGCTATGTGGCATCGATCGGCGTACGCCATACGTTCATTCCGGAATGGAAGTGGTTTTCGCCAACCGCCGGAATCGGCACTGCTTATCAGTATATCCAGGACAAAGTGCCACCCGCTCCGCTGCAAAAGAGCAACGAAATGGCTTACGTTTCGTTGGGTGCGCGTGGATTCATCACCCGGCGGTTTTTGTGGCGCATCGACTGGCGCCACTACGTCGTCTTCAACGACCTGAATGTGTATGAGGATTTAGAAGAATGGAAATTCGGCTTAGCTGTATTCTTCTAGGCGTCGCGCTGCTGTCCGGCTGTAGCTGGTTTCACCGTGGCCACAAGGCGCCTACCGAGGTCGTTGCCGAAGAGCCGCAGGCCGAACCGTCTATTGTCGAGCCTCAGGTCACCCGGCGCGTCGTCAAAACCCCGCACATCAAGGCCAAGGACTTCGAATTGGGCGGCTACTACGGCGCGCTGAGCATTCAAGATTTCGGCACCAATCCGATTTACGGCGTGCGCGCCGCGTACCACGTGTCCGAGGATATTTTCCTGGAAGGATTTCTGGCGCGATCCAAGGCCGGCACCACCAGTCTCGAGGATGTTTTCCCGGATATTACGGTTGTCAGCGACTCTGGGAGACACTTCACGTATTACGACCTGGACGTAGGCTACAACGTACTTCCCGGCGAGATTTTTCTCGGGCGCGGGCGCGCGTTCAATTCGGCCCTGTACGTGACGGTCGGCATGGGCGACGTGAAATTTGCCGACAAGGACCAGTTCGCGCTGAATTTTGGAGTGGGTGAGCGGCTTCTGATAACCGACTGGCTGGCACTGCACGTGGATGTGAGAGACCACATTTTTGAAACCAGCTTGACCGGACGCACCAAGAATGTCGACAACATCGAAGCCACCATCGGCTTAACCGTTTTCTACTGATTGAGGAGTAAATCCATGTTTAGTACCAAAGTTCTATTGAAACGCTGTGCGATGGCGGCGATTGTCGTCGCCTCCACTGCGTTTGCGGCCGCGGGAGACGCCTCCGGTCCCGCGCCTGCATTTACGCTGACCACCCTTGCCGGCCAACCGAGCGGCCTGAGCGCTTACAAGGGCCAGGTAGTGATGGTCAACTTCTGGGCCACCTGGTGCGGGCCTTGCCAACAAGAAATGCCGCTGCTCGATCAGATGTACAAGAAGTACAAGCCGGCGGGATTCACCTTGATTGGCGTCAACGTCGACAAGGAAGCACCGCCGGTCAAGCAACTGCTGGAGCGCAAGCCCGTCAGTTTCCCGGTACTGTTGGATCCGGCCAACCAAGTGAGCAAGGCTTATCACGTCGATGAAATGCCGAGCTCGGTCATCATCGATCGCAAAGGCCAGATCCGCTACATTCACCGCGGCTACAAGCCGGGCGACGAAAACGACTACCAAGATCGCATTCGTCAGCTCATCCGGGAGTAAGCCATGCGCTGCGCCAACCTGCTGCTGTCCGGAACGGCGTTGGGCGCTCTGCTGCTGTCCAGCGGCTGCAGCATCCAGCCTTGGGTGAAACCCTATGAGCGTGATCGGCTGGCCGATCCCATCATGGCCTGGGACCGCGATGCGATTTCGAACGCCTATCTTGATCACATTCGCGAATCCAGAGAAGGTTCGCGCGGCGCCACGGGCGGCGCCGGCGGCGGCTGCGGCTGCAATTGACGCATACGCGTGACGCATAGACATGACGCATAAGCACATCTTCGCTCGCGCAGCAGTGATTGCTGCTCTGCTGCTGGTCCGCAGCACGAGCGCGGATGTGCTGCCCGACAATCGCGCCGATGTGTTCTACAGCAAGTACAGCGGCGGCGGGATGGACATCACCGGCTATTCGGCCACTGCGCGCGCCAAGATCACCGAGAACTTCGCGGTCGAGGCGAATTACTTCATCGACAAGGTCAGCGGCGCATCCATCGATGTGTTGAGCCAGGCGAGCGTCATCAAGGATGAACGCAAGCAAAAGAGCGGCACGATCGAATACCTGCGCGACAAAACCACCTATACGGCCTCGTACACGTCGAGCGTTGAGCGCGACTACATCTCGAACACGGCAGCCATTTCGTTGAGCCAGGACATGTTCGGCGACTTGACCACGGTCACGCTGGGGTTTGCCAATACCCAGAATAAGGTCGGCGAAAATAACGGCACTGCCAATGATCCCAATGTCGCTTGGGTAGGGCACGCCTTGACGCGCGCCTACAGCGGCGGCGTCTCGCAAATCATCACCAAGAATTTTATCGCCGGGGTCAATCTTCAAGTCATTACCGACGCTGGATATCTGGCGAATCCGTATCGTTCGATTCGCTATCTGGTCCCCGTGGATGTCAACCCTAAGGGATATGCACTGGGCAACCAGGTCTATCCCGATACCCATACCAGCACGGCCGTGCAGGTGCAGGGGAAATACTATCTACCGTACCGCGCCGCGGTGACGGCCTTGTACCGTTACTACACGGACACCTGGGGAGTCGTCGGCAACACCTACGAGCTCGATTACACCCATCCGGTCCGCAATCGCTGGATATTCGAAGGACGGGTGCGCTATTACAAACAAAGCGCGGCAAATTTCTACAGCGATTTGTTTCCCTTTGCCGATTCGCAGAATTTTACCGCGCGCGATCAGAATCTCGCGGCGCTGGACAACACGACCATCGGCGCCAAAGTCACCTATGCGTTTTTGCCCGATGGCTGGAGGTTCTTCAAGCGCGGCACAGTGACCTTGGACGTCAGCCGTATTCGCTTCAACTACCTGGACTTTCGCAATATCAAGGACTACGGCCTTCCGCAGTACCCGCCCGGCAGCGAGCCCTTGTACAACTTCAATGCCAACGTGTTTCAGGCTTTCGTATCAATGTATTTCTGAGAGGAAGGGTACCCATGAGCCACCCCCCAAGCAGCCGCACGATGAGCCGCAGAGCGATGGTGAAAAACCTCGCAGCTGCGGCAGCCGCAGTCTCGATTGTTAGGAGCGTCAAGTCCCGCGCCGCCGATTTGCCGCATCTCGATGTCAAAGATCCGCAGGCAGTCGCGGTGGGCTATGTCGAGGACGCGGCTCAAGTCGACGCGAAGAAATATACGGCCTATGTGAAAGGTTCCAGTTGCGACAATTGCTTGTTGCTGCAGGGTTCGAGTGGCGCCCGCTACCGTCCGTGCAACTTGTTCGCCGGCAAACTCGTGTCCTCGGCCGGCTGGTGCAGCGGCTGGGCCGCTGAAATATAGGCATCTCGGACTCGCACGCCAACCGCGGGAAAATCCACGAAAAACCCGTCGATTCCCGCTTCTAGGTAGCGCCCTATCTCGGTCTCGAGGTTGCCATGGGCTGCCGGCTCGGTACCGATCCGCAAATCCTGCGGCAAAAATTCGTTCTCCGCGCGAAATGTCCACACGTGCACGCGAAGATTGGCGGCGTGCGCCGCGCGTATTGCCTCAGGTGTGGCAAGCGCCTTGGCGATGCCGATCGCGTCAGCATACTTCGCGACACGCCCTGGCTCGCCGAATTCGTGCTCGAGCAATTGCACCAGCGGCAATGACGTCATGCGGCGCAGCTGCTGCAAATTGCGCGGATCAAACGATTGGATGAATACCGGCGAGCCTGCTTTCGCGTATTGATAACGCTGCAAGGTATCGAGGAGTGCCAATTCCTGCGGCAGTCCTATCGCGGCGAAATGCGCTGGATGCTTGGTTTCCGGATACACGCCGACGGGTCGGTTGCGGCCTGGCTGCCGATTGGCGCTCATGACCAGCAGCATGATTTCATCGAACGTGGGAACGGCAAAACGCCCGTCGAACTGGCGATTCTGCGGCCGCAATTCCGCCAGCCGTTCGCGCGCACGCAGCGTCTTCATTTCCGACAGCGTGAAGTCTTCGGTGAACCAGCCGGTAAAGGACTCGCCATCGATGATCTGGGTGCGGCGGCGCGACGCAAAGCCAGGATGCTGCGCAACATCGGTGGTACCGGATATTTCGTTCTCATGGCGGGCAATGAGCACCCCGTCGCGCGTCATGACCAGATCCGGCTCGATGTAGTCCGCGCCCTCCTCGATCGCTACGCGGTAAGACTCGAGTGTGTGCTCCGGCCGCTCGCCGCTGGCGCCGCGATGCGCAATGACAACGATTCCAGACACGGTCGTAGACACGGACGCTCCAAATCCATCGAGGCGCTCGAGTCTAGCGCACACAACCGGGGCGGAGGCTCCTTAGGAGCCCCGCCCCGTGAGTCCGTTTTAGCCTATCGTGGCGGAGCTAGTGGTGACTCGTACGGCTCATGTGCGGACATTGGGCTGGATGAGCCCGGAATCCACGGCGACCGCTGAACGAGTCCATGGCCCCAATCCGCCCGCAGCGACGTGGGCTGTGCCGCAAATGCGGCGCCAATCGCAAAAACAGACACGACGGCCACCGTAATTCTTCTACGATGCATGTCCTAATCCTTAGGCGGCAAACGCGGCAGGCGCGTGCGGGGGGACAATCGGCGGATAGTCGAAAGAGCCAAAAGTGGAATTGGCGACTGCGCAAGCGGCATTCAAAGCGACTAGACTGACATTCATTGTGATTGCTCCGGTGTAATGTTGAATAAAGGACCGCGACCAAAGGGCACGCGTGGCCTACATGGGTAAGCGACATTCGCAGGCAATTCCCCTCACATTGCATAACAATGTATGCTTAGGGGAAAGCCCTAAACGATGGGAGACCCCAAAAATCGTCTATGGTTGCGGATAAATGACGATGGAAGTCCCAGCCAATTTCACCCAGCTGTTGACCGAATGGCGCACCGGCCAGCCGCAGGCGTTGGAGCGCTTGACCCCCCTGGTCTACGACGAATTGCGCCGATTGGCGCGCAGTTATATGCGCACTGAAAGAGGCAGCCATACCCTTCAGGCGACCGCCGTGGTGCACGAGGCGTTTCTTCGTCTGGTTCAGGCCAATGTGGACCTGCAAGATCGTCAACATTTTTTTGCCCTCGCCTCGCGGCTCATGCGACGAGTCCTGGTGGACCATGCGAAATCGCGCTCGCGCGTTAAGCGCGACGGCGGGGTGCGCGATCATCCCGGCGTCGACCTCGCGGAAATATCGTTGCCGATCGATGTCGATGTGGTCGCACTGGATGAAGCCTTGGAGGGCTTGCTGCAACTCGAGCCGCGCCTGGCTCAGGTCATCGAATTGCACTATTTCGGTGGTATGACCTATGACGAAATCGCAACCGCGGTCGGCGCCTCCGCGGCCACGGTGCATCGCGACATACGACTTGCGAAGGCCTGGCTGCTCAACGAGATCGGCGCGTAAAGAACCATGATTCCACGCGCTCGCTGGCATCAAATCAAAGCGGTGTTCGAGCAGGTGGCGGACATCGACGACGCCGAACGGGCCGCGCATTTGGACAGGTATTGCGGAGACGACTCGGACCTGCGCTCATCGGTTCAGTCGCTGTTGGCGCGCGACGGCGCCAAGGATGATCCGCTGCTACACGCGGTCGGCGCGGCCGCCGAGTCGCTGCTCGAGGATCATCGGGATCGGCTGCTGGGTACTCGCGTCGGACCGTATCGCGTCGTGTCGATTCTCGGCCATGGCGGGATGAGCGTCGTGTACCGCGGGGAGCGCGACGATTCGCAATACACCCAGGTGGTCGCGATCAAGGTGCTGCAGCATGCGACGGTGCATCCGCGGCTGCGCAGCCGGCTCCACAGTGAGCGCCATATCTTGGCGACGCTCGACCACGGTTCGATTGCGCGGCTCATAGACAGCGGCGACCTCGAGGACGGCACGCCCTACCTGGTCATGGAGTATGTCGACGGTGAATCCATCGACAGCCACTGCGACAGCCGCACGCTGTTCGTTCGCGAGCGCCTCGAACTATTTATCTCGGTCTGCGCCGCTGTCCACTATGCGCACCGCAATTTGGTCGTGCACCGCGACATCAAGGCGTCGAATATCTTCGTCACCGATGAAGGAAATCCGAAACTGCTCGATTTCGGCATCGCAAAATTGCTTGCGCCCGAAAATCTGTCGCACACCTTGCCCGTCACGCGCCTGCAGGAGCGAATTCTCACGCCCGAGAACGCGGCGCCGGAGCAGGTTTTAGGGAGGCCGATCACCACTGCCACGGATATCTACGCACTCGGCGTGCTGCTATATCAATTGCTGACCGGCCGGTCGCCATATCGGCTCCTGAGCTATAGCCAGCTGCAGTTGGAACGCGCCATCTGCATGGATGATCCAGCCCGTCCGAGTCAGGTGGTGGTTGCCAAGCTCAAGGGCGAGAACGACAGCGATCGCAGCCGCATTTCCGATCGGCGCGGACTTTCGCCGCAGCGCCTGCGCGCGCGATTGGGCGGTGATCTGGATGCCATCGTGGGCATGGCCATGCGCAAGGAGCCGGACCGGCGCTATTCTTCGGTCGAGGCTCTGGCCGACGATTTGCGCCGGCATCTGCTCGGCCAACCGGTGCGTGCCCGCCAGGGTGATTGGCGCTACAACACTGCCAAATTTCTGCGCCGCAATCTGCTCGCCGCTGTGGCAACGGGTGCGGTATTCGTCGGCCTGGCGGTAATCGCCGGGGTGACGCTCTGGGAGAATCACCGCATTTTGATCGCCCGTGATGCAACGGCCCTCGAGCGTGATCGGGCGCAGCAGGTTTCGGCGTTCATGGTCGATGTCTTTTCGCAGGCCGACCCGTTCAACGCCCAGGGCAAAGCGCCAACTGCCAAGGACTTGCTCGACCAAGGTGCAGAAAAAATCAAGGGGAACTTGAACCTGCAGCCTGAAGTGCGCGCCGAGCTGTTGGAAAGCATCGGCCTTGCCTATCGCAGACAGGGATCGAACGATCGCGCTATCCCCTTGTTCGAACAGGCTGTGACCATTCGCCGCGACACGCAGCCCGCCGACAACGGCAAACTGGCCGCGGCGCTGGCCAATCTGGCGCAAGCTCTTGCCGATGCCGGTCGTCTAGCCGGCGCCGAGGCTAATATCAAAGAGGCTCTGACGCTGTCCCGGTCCGGCAATGCGCCGCCCACGGTCGAGACGGCCGATATCTTGTATCAATACGCGCACTTCGCGCTGAATGCCAAAAGTGATCCAGAACTTTCCAAGAGCTTGTTCAGTCAGGCTCTCATCATCTATCGCAGCGTTCCTGGAGATCAGCGCTTGGGGATAGCGTCGACCTTGGGCGGTCTGTCCGGCGCAGCGCAATGGTCGGGCAACTTTGCCAATGCCGAGCAATTGGTACGCGATTCGATGAATTTGCTGGGCGCGACTGTCGGCCGTAATCATCCGGACTACGCGGCGGCGATGGCGAATTTAGGTTACCTGCTCATGCAGCAGGCAAAGTACGCCGAAGCGGAGCAAATGCTGAATGAGTCCATACAGATCGAGCGCGGTGATTTTGGCCTCGACAATCAGCGCGTAGCCTCGCTCGAAGCCAATCTCGGTACCGTTTACGAACGCGAAGGCGATCCGATCCGCGCCATGAAGATGACCCAGGACGCACTGCGAATAATTTCGGAGCGTTTGGGCCCCGACCATTACCTGGTCGGCTACTTCATGGACGCGGTCGCGAAGTTATATCTCGATGCCGGTGACTTGGATGCCGCCGAGAGAACGGCACGCCAAGTGCTCAAGATGTACGACAAGGCGCTGCCCCCTCGCCATCTGTATGTAGCCGCTACGCGACATCTGCTCGGCGAGGTGCTTTTGCGCCGCGGAAACCTGAGCGAGGCTGAAACCGAACTGCGCGCGGCGTTGGATATCGATTTGGGCTCTGCAGGCCCCGGCGATTGGCGCGCCGCTCGTACCGAAGCGAGCCTGGGCTGGTTGCTGATCGCAGAGAACAATTCTGCCGAAGGCGAACCGATGCTGGTTGCAGCGCGATCAAAACTATTGAAAACGGTCGGGCCTCTGCATCCTGAAGTGGAGCTGGCGACAAAACGGCTCGCTGAATACTATCGCGCGCATCATCGTGATGCCGAGGCTGCGCGCGTCCTCGGAGAACTGAAACAGCCTGCTGCCTCTGTCTTGAGGTAGACTCTCCGCAATATTGGAGGGTTGCTTGATGCCAAACAGAAAACACTTGAGCGTGGCGTTGTCAGCGGCGTTTTTCGCGGCCGCTCTTGTAAATGTTGCATTCTCCGGTGCGCGCGAAGAAGGCCGTCTGCTCACTGCCACCGAAGTACTCGAGGAAGTCAGGGCGATGCCGGACGTGCGCTTGCCGGATACCTTGCTCGCGCATGCCTACGGCATCGCTGTTATTCCCGATGTCACCAAGGTCGCATTTATTTTCGGCGGCAGACACGGCAATGGTGTTCTGTCGGTGCGCGACAAATTGACATCTCCCTGGAGTAATCCAGTGTTCGTCTCGCTCACCGGCGGCAGCTGGGGTTTTCAGGCGGGCGCACAATCCTCCGACATCATCCTGGTCTTCACAACGAAGACCGGCATTGAGGGCATCGCCGGCGGCAAGCTCACGCTGGGCGCGGATGCGTCGGTCGCGACCGGTCCGGTAGGGCGACAAGGTTCCGCAGCCACGGACATGAATTTTAATGCCGAAATTTATTCCTATGCTCGTACACGCGGATTATTCGGCGGTATCGCACTGGACGGCAGCGTGATCTCGATCGACCGCTCGGCGAATGCGTCGCTCTATCACAAGAGCGGCGTGACCGCGTCGGAGATCTTTTCGGGCCAGGCGCCGGCGGCTCCGGCGACCGCGCAACGATTCCTCGAAAGGCTGGCTCAGGCCACAGGTACGGCGATACGCACTTCTCCCGTGCCTCAGGTCGATGTACCCGCAACGGCGGGACAGCCGCCGCCGGGAGTTGCGCCCACCGTCGAGCCTGCGCGTACCTATCCTCTGGAAGAACAGAAGAAGTGAGATTCGGCGGTCCGGCCCGCGGCGCCGGAGCGCGGTGGGCGCGATTGCCGCCAACCCTGGTCTTACTCCTATTTGCGGCGCTCGCTCAAGCGCGCGCGCCGCTCGTTCTGCTGACCGACTTCGGCACGCAAGATGGTGCGGTCTCCGCCATGAAGGGCGTGGCCTATAGCGTATCCCAGGACTTGCTGATCTCCGATTTGAGCCATGAAAATCCCAGCATTTTCGCCGGCGCGTATCGGCTATATCAAACCGAGCAGTTCTGGCCCGTGGGCACGGTGTTCGTTGCCGTGGTCGATCCCGGTGTCGGCACGCAAAGGCTCTCCGTGGTCATGAAGACGCGCACGGGGCGCTACTTCGTCGGCCCCGACAATGGCCTTCTATCCTTGGTCGCGGAACGGGATGGCATCGAGGGCCTGCGCCAGATTGATGAGAACACCAACCGCCGTCCGGGATCGGGCGATTCACATACCTTTCACGGCCGCGATGTCTTTGGGTATACGGGTGCGCGCCTGGCTGCAGGCGTCATTACGTTCGAACAGGTGGGGCCGCCGCTGCGTCCTGAAAGCCTGATCACGGTCGCGTACAAGCAACCTCAACGCCGAGAGCAATCAGTGTCGGGCATGATTCCGATACTGGATGTCCAATATGGCAACGTATGGACAAATATCCCCAAGCCGCTGTTTGACGAGATGCATATCGCACTGGGTACGCCGCTGCATGTGCGTATTTATCACAAGGACAAGCTGGTGGATGAGACCTTGGCGCCCTACCGGCGGACCTTTGGCGAAGTGCCGATCGGCAAGCCGTTGGTGTACGTCAACAGCCTGTTGAATCTCGCCGTTGCCCTCAATCAGCGCAGCTACGCCGCGCTCCACAAAATAGACTCCGGCGCGGATTGGTCGATCGAGATCAGCAAAAACTGAAGCCTCATTCGCCCGAGAGAATCAGGCAGGCGAGCAGTGCCGAAATACCGCGCGCCCCGGCAGTCATTGATGAGCCCGACATCCCATTCGCCTAATACCGCCGGTTGCTTGTTGTGTATGATTCCAGCGGTGAACAGAATAACAAAGGATGCGATGAGTTGATATTTCGCTGTAGCGGGAAGAGCGGGTACTCCGCCGAGGTCTCTGATAATCCCCATCACGTCGAGGCAAGAAAACTGGAACGCGAGGTGGAAGTTCGCTTCACCGACGTACCCTGTATTGTGCGCACCCCTGAAGGGGCCGTGCACGCCCATCCCGGTGATGCGATATTGACCGGCAACGGCGGTCATCAGTGGCGCGTATCGCATGGGAAATTTTCGCATAAATACAGGCCCATCCCGCCGACCATCGCCGGCGCATCCGGCCGGTACATGAGCCTCCCCTACCACATTCTGGCGCTGCAGTTGCAGCAGCCCTTCGATGTGCTACTGAGCGATGAAGTCTCGAAGCTTTCCGGTCATCCGGGCGATTGGCTGGTGGACTACGGGGACGGCAGTCTCGGTGTCGTTACCCACGACATTTTTGCCACTACTTACGAGATCTTGGCCTAGTTAATTTATGGCTCTGCATCAGAACATCCAACGAGTACTGTTGATCGGCACCCGGTTGCACATTCCGCCGCCACCGCTTGCCCCAAGTCCTCCGGAGCGATTGCTGCCCCTGATTGAAGCGCTCGCTCCTGCGCACCTTATGTTCGATGCCCGCGCCGTGCACTATGGCCACCGTTATCGGAGCGGTTTCTGGGCGATTTATCTGCTGAGCGCGGTTGCCGTCCTGTTCGCAGTGCTGCCGCTAGCGCTGGGCTGGGATGATCGGCGCCACCTGCTGCACCCCTGGTTGGGGCTCTGGGCACTAGCCGAAGTGGCGGTCATCGGGACGGTTAGCGGCATTTATTGGCTGGGGCATCGACGCGACTGGCAGGGGCAGTGGCTGCGGGCCCGTACGGCCGCCGAATTGATTTGGTACCTGCCTTTGGTTGCCCCGCTCATCGATTTTTCGCAGGCCGACCCCTCGGTGAATTGGTACATGCGGGTCTTCGATCCGGGCAATCACTTGCGCAGCGGCGACGAATTGGAAGCGATTTGCGCAAAAAACGAGTCCCTGGCAAGAACGCTTCTCGATGGCGCCTGGTCGGATCCAAAGTTCGTGGCGAAGTATGCCCTTTGGACCACGGGCATTCTTGAGGGGCAGGCACACTACCATCACCGAGTTGCCCTCAAGCAGCACGCTCTGCTGCATCGGGTCCATTCTCTGAACATCGGCCTATTCGGGTTCACCGCGTTTGGCGCGCTGCTGCACCTTGCCGTGCACACGGTTTGGCTGTCGCTGCTGACCACGTTTTTCCCTGCACTCGGCGCCTCGCTGCACGGCGCTCTCGCCCAGTCCGAGGCTTATCGGCTCGGCGCCACCTCCGAGCGCCTCTGGGGAGAATTGCAGCGCGCTGTTGGAACGATTCGTGCGACTTTGGGACCGGAGGGTGCGCCCGAGGCTGCGGCGATCAATGCGTCGATCATGGCAGCCATCGAACTGATCCTGGAGGAACACCAAGACTGGCACATGTTGGTGCGGCCGCACCATCTGCCGCTGGCGTGAAGTAGTAATATGGCGCTTGGCTAAACCGCATACAACTAGAGCGGTAGCCAGGGAGCCTGTGTCGATGATGCGTCTCATCACCCTGCTGGGGGTTGCGGCCGGAAACTGACAATGGAACATTCATCGCTGATCGATCGAGCCAGCGAGCCGTATCGCAGCGCCGGCGCTTTCGCCTACAAGTTTGCACGCGGCAAGCTGCGCGGCGATCCGGTGTTTCGCGCCCTGTTGGAGCGGGGATTGCTGCTGGGCCACGGCCACATTCTGGACTTGGGATGCGGTCAGGGGCTGTTGACCGCCTGGCTCAAGGCCGCCCTGCTCTGCTACGAAAGCGGCAGCTGGCCGCAAGGCTGGCCGCCCGCGCCCAAGCCGCGCTCGACGCGCGGCATCGAATTGATGATTCGCGACGTGGAGCGTGCGCGCGCTGCGCTGGGGTCCGAATGCGAAATATCGCAGGGTGATATCCGTAGCGTTGAATTCGGGGCCACGGACGCCGTGGTGATCCTCGACGTCTTGCACTACATTTGCCAGGAAGAGCAACTGCAACTGCTCAAGCGAGTGCGCGCTGCGTTGCCGGCACATGGACTACTTTTACTGCGTATTGGTGATGCCGATGCCGGCCTGCGCTTTCGCTACAGTCAGTGGGTCGACAAGCTGGTCATGCTGTTGCGCGGCCATGCGACGGTGGCCACGCATTGTCGAAGCGCGCAGGAGTGGCGCGAGCTATTGTGCGAATGCGGCTTCGAGGTTGAGGCAGCGCCGATGAGCCAGGGCACCCGCTTCGCCAATGTATTGTTGATCGCTCACGCTGTGACTTAACTCGCCTAACGACGCGCAACAGTCATTCGCTCGGCCGAAAAACTATTCGATGTGACCAGTATACTAGCGCGCGTGTCTGACCCACGAGTAACACCCGTTGACATCCTCCTCACCCTCAAGGGCCGAGGATTCCTTCTGCAAGACGGCGATGTCCCGCCGCGAGGATCAAGTGAGCTGCATTGACGTTACGATCATGGACCGCTTCGCACACAGTGCACTGCCATCCGCTTATTCCAAGATCTTTCCGGCCTTTAGGGCCGGCGCGGCTGTTACACCGGCTGCAGGTCTGGGTGGAAAACGCTTCATCGACTTCATCAAACCACACGCCTGCGTCATCGCATTTGTACAGCAGCATGGTTCGGAATGTACTCCAACCCGCATCGAGCACGGACTTGGCCAGTCGAGTCTTTGCGAGCGCGGAGGCATTCACGTTGCCAACGAAGATCGCACCGTTGGCCTTGACCAGGGCGGTGCTCAATTTATGCAAGAAATCTTTGCGCCGATTCGCGATCTTGGCGTGAATCGCTCGGGCTCGGTTTCGATGGCGGGCGCGCTGGGCGATAGCCAACGCGGGTTCCAAGTCGCGGTAAAAGCGCTCCGCCTCGATCGGTGGCAGCGCCTCATCCGTGAAGGCGGCAAAAGTTCTCAACCCCAGATCGATGCCCAGACTCGGGAGCGAGCGATCGAGAATCGACTGCACGGGGAGTTTATTTCTCTCATTGCGAACTCGCTGCGCGCGCGGCACACAGACATTCAGATACCAGCGTCCGCGGCTGTCTTCGCTGAAATTACCCGCCCGCAGTTCGAAGGTGGAAAGACCAAAGCTGTCCCACAGCGACAACCACCGTCCCGCGAAATAGATCTGTCCCCCGCGATAACGAATCGTTCTGACCTTAAAGGGTATCCAGCCGAGGGACCGGCGTGCACCACCACTCTTGCGCCAGGCCAGCCGAATTTTTTGATGTTGTCGGCGTCGTCGCGCGTATTCTTCGGCGATCTCCTGCACCGCTTGGACCGGAAGATGCAAGGCACACTCACCGCGCGTGGCCCCTTTGAGGAATGGCCAGAAATCAAAACCCGACAAGAATCGCCGCTCGCGCTCGAACACTTTGACCGACAGCTCGTTACAGTAATTGAACACCGTGTTGACCTCGCGCGCCAAGCGGCAAAGCCACGCAACGTGCTTGTCCTTCACCCGCAGGCGCAGGACCCGAACAGCGCTATATCGAGAGCTGGACATCCGTACAGTATACCAAGTTTCTATCCCATAACACCTTGGCAAACATCGAGAAATGCGCATCGTGGGAGGCACGCGGGGTTACGCGTGTCGCTATCCCTCGCCGGCCTGAACGCCGGCGTTTCTCGCGGGGAAATAGGATGAATTGCTGGCCACTCATGTGCGACTCGATCCGCCGCTTGGTGCTCCCGATTTGGCTGTTTCTCAGCTCGAGCTCCTTGGCATTTGCGCAAGCCGTCCCGCCGCTCGAACTGCTGGTGCTCGGATCCGGCGGCCCGGGAGCTGCCGGACGCGCGGCATCGAGTTACCTGATCTTTGTTGATGGGGATGCTCGCATCCTCGTCGATGCGGGGCCCGGATCCTTCGCGCGCCTCGGCGAGACCAAGGCCTCGCTGTCGCACACCGACATCGTGCTTCTCACTCACTTGCACATCGATCATGCCGGAGAAATCCCCGGTATGTTCAAGGCGCGCGCTGTCTCAGGTTCCGGACCCATCGTATTCAACGTGTGGGGCCCGACGGGCTCGCCGGGCAAGGGCGAGGACGCCTACTTTCCCGGCACGCGTGAATTTTTGCATTTGTTGTTCGGACCCAAGGGCGCCTTCGCGTACCTGAATGATTTCGCCGCGCCGATCACCCTGCATGGGCATGACATACCCGTATCGCTCGAAAACGCGGCGCCGCTGCAGATTCTCAAGCAAGGCGGGATGGTGATCACAGCAATTGCGGGGCATCACGGCGATGCACCGTCCGTGATTTATCGCGTCGACCATTCAGGCAAGAGCATCACGTTCTCGGGCGACATCGATGCACAGGGCCTACCCTCTTTACGCAGCATCGCGAAATCGACGGACCTGTTGGTATTCAACAGCGTGGTGCTCGATCCGCCGGGCTCCCCTGCCATTCTCTATACATTGCACACACCGCCGAAGGCCATTGGAGAGCTTGCAAAAGAAGTCGGTGCACAAGCGCTCTTGCTCAGCCATATTTCGCCCGCCGTCGATGAGTCGAACAGCGCGGTATTGGATTCCATTCGTAAGAATTATGCGGGCGGCGTGAGCTTTGCCAAGGACGGCATGCGGGCAACGCCTTGAATGTTTTAAACGCGCGCTTCCTGATCGGTCCTCCTGGTAAACGCCAGACAGACGGTTCGGGAACGAACCGTGCCGCGGGACCCGCTGCCGCGTAAGTGCGGCACACGCCAAAACACACGATTTTCACGCCGCACCAAATGGCCGCGAACATGGTGCAAGCGCGGTGATTGGCGTCCGCTGACCTCGCCCGCCGATTCTGCCGTGCACACGGCATCGAGAGACGCATTTACCTCTATGTGATCGAGCAGCGGCGTGCGGCCGTTCGCCAGCCGTTTGCGATTGATGGCGGTGCGCGATACCGGCAGCAGTCGCGTGGCGTCCTTCGCGCTCAGCAGCAACAGAAAGGCAAGCACAAAGGGTGCATCCCAGGCGATTGAATTGAGCGAATCCTTGATCAATCGGCGTTTAAAGTCCGCATCGATTGCCGCTTCGCGATAATAGGCAGCCCACGACTCCTCGAAGCGAAACCGAACGTGGTCCAACAAGGCAGTGGTGGCTACGTTACCCGCGTGCCTGACATCGAGGAAACCGCCCGAGAGAATATCTTTCGTATATTTGGAATCCGCGAATTCGCCGCGCAGATCGAAATGCGTTTCCAATGGCGACAGCGTGACCTCGGCATGCTCATGCTCCGCGCCGTCCGCCCAGAAAGTGCGTCCGACGGCAGTCAGTCCGTCGGCCGATGCGCGCAGCAAGATACCCACTTTTCGGCCGGTGGAGGCCGAATCGAACTTATCCGCCGACCGCGATTCGTGGATCACGCGCTTGTGTACTTCGTCATTCCACTCGAACCACAAGTGCGGCGCCGGCATTCGCAGCAAATCCAAGCAGTCGACGAGCCGGGCGCCGTCCGCAAATGCCAAATCAGCACTGGCTTGCGTCAAATCATCGCCCAGCACGAACCGCAACGGGCAGGCCAGGACTTGCGCCGCATACTGGCTCGGGCCCGCCAGTTGGACCTGCTCACGATTGTCGAGCGAGGGTAAGACCAGCGGTGCTTGGCAGCGGGCAACACTATCGAGTAATCGCATCGGCGCGGTGATCCTCGCGTTGAGTTCTACGTCTCTTCGGCCGTAGTGAATGAGAGACGATCTGCTGCCGTGGCGTTTACTGGTAAACGACGTAGTGGTCCCCTCTATCGACGATTTCGTCCCAAGACCGAGGGAGTCGTAGTGCTGCGAGGTATTGTCGGCGTGAAGCGCTAGGTAGCGGCTATCGGTGGAGCGCGCGGTTTCCTTTTCGAACGATCCCAAACAACCCCGGGGAAACCCTTGAGGGGGACCAGGCGTTCGCCCAAGTAGGTCCATTCCGGCATCTGTTCAATGCCGATGTGGTAGCGCGCCTGTCTGCCGGTGCGGTTTTTGAACAGAGCTCGGGGCACATTTACCATATGCGGGGAACGCGCGCGTTCATAGCAAATCGGTGTGCCACAGCGGGCGCAAAAGCTGCGCGTCGCGCCAGAGGCAGCGTCTTCGAAATGCCTGACATTGGATTGCCCCTGGGTAATGCGGAAGCGGCGCCGCCAACTGCCGACGTAGGTGGCGTAGGCAGCGCCGTGGGCATGACGACTCGCGGCGGAATGGTCATGCCAGGCCCAGCGGGCGGGAAAATCGATCTCAACGTGCACGTCGCCGCAAAGGCATTGACCCGGCACGGCGGCCGTAACCGACTTTGCGGCGCTGGCGGACACTGCTTTTCTCAAATGACCTCCAATACTGACCCACGTTATTGCAGCCTACCCTCGAGTCCTGCCATGGTTCGTCAGGATTTACTCTGCAGCACAAATTACATCAAAGTAGTGCTAAATTGCCGCAGCCTACCGCCCTCAGACACGCAATCGAGTCTTTCTCGCCATGCAGCAAGGATGTTGATTTGTCAGTGAATTTGGCCGCCCAACCCCTAACCGCGAACGACTCCGCCGAGGAGATCGCGCGGGATGTTGCGGCCGTCAACAAGTTACAGGCGGTGCCCACGTTGCTGGAAGTGCTCTGCGAATCCACGGGGATGCGATTTGCCGCCGTGGCGCGAATCGGCGAAAACACTTGGACGGCGTGCGCCGTCAAGGACGACATCGACTTCGGCCTCACGCCCGGCGGACAGCTGGATCTTGAATCGACCCTTTGCATTGAGTCAAAAAGATCCAATGCACCTATCGTCATTGAACAGGCGAGCACCGACACCCGTTATTGCAACCATCACACGCCGAAGCTCTACAAGATCGAGAGCTACGTATCGGTACCGATTGTCTTGTCGAGTGGCCGCTACTTTGGAAATCTTTGCGCCATCGATCCGGCGCCGGCCAAGGTGGCTGATCCGAAGATCCTCGGCATGTTCACGCGCTTTGCTGCTCTGATCGCGATGCAGCTCGAGAGCGAAATCGCGCGGCAAGAGGACCAGTCTGCGCTGCGCGGCGCTCACGCCGCCAATGAACTGCGTGAGCAATTTATCGCCATTCTAGGTCACGACTTGCGCAATCCTCTGCAGGCGGTCTACTCCGCCGGCGTCTTGCTCGAGAGAAAAATCACGGATCCGGCTCTCAAGGGCGTCGCGGCAAGAATCGGAATCAGTGTGAAGCGCATGTCCTCTTTGATCAATGACGTGCTGGATTTCGCACGGGCGCGGCTCGGCGAAGGAATGGGTGTGCGTGTCGCGGAGGTCGAGGATATCGATGCCGGCCTCAATGCGGTGGTCAGAGAATTTCAAGACGGCCAGCCTGGCCGCCAAATACTGGCCAATATCAGCGTCACACGCAAAGTGCGCTGCGATCTTGGGCGTGTGCAGCAAGTCGCATCTAATTTGATTGGAAATGCGCTGAAGCACGGCGCACCCGGAGGCCCGGTCAAGGTATCCGCGCAAGCCGAGGATTCGGACCTCGTGCTCAGCGTTTGGAATGGCGGGGAGCCGATATCACCCGAAAATCTCGACAAAATCTGCGAACCGTTTTGGCGCCAGTCGTCAACGGGAAATCGCGAAGGACTGGGGCTGGGTTTGTATATCTGTTCGGAGATCGTGCGCGCTCACGGCGGCACGCTGTCCGTGACGTCCTCGCAGGAACGCGGCACCAGCTTCACGGCGCGGCTGCCGCTAGATGCCGATCGCCTTGACCAAGATCCCGGCAATACTCGCTCCCACTAGGGGACCGACGATGGGAACGAAGGCGTAGCCGAAGTCCGACGTTCCCTTCCCCGGGATGGGAAGCAGGGCATGCACGACGCGGGGACCAAAATCGCGCGCCGGATTGATGGCATAACCGGTGGGGCCACCCAGCGACAAGCCAATTCCCCATACCAGAAAGCCGATCAAGAAAGGCCCGAGACCCGGGCTTAATCCCACACCAGTGCCGTATTTTGAGGAAATTGCCGCGGCGACCAGCACCAGCACGAAGGTGCCGATGATTTCTGTGAGGATGTTGGCCAACGGCGCGCGGATGGCGGGTATGGTCGAAAAGCACGCTAATTTATCGAGCGGCTCCGGCGTCTTTTCCCAGTGAGACAGGTAGGTGAGCCAGACCAGCACGGCGCCCGCCATGGCGCCTAGGATTTGCGCCGGCACATATACGCTGAGCCGGCTCCAATCGCCGCTCGATATGGCGACACCCACGGTCACCGCGGGGTTCAAATGGCCATCACTGCCGATGGCCAGGGCAGTGAACACGCCCGCCATGACCGCAAAACACCAGCCGGTGGTGATGACGATCCATCCCGATTTTTCCCCCTTCGTTTGCCGCAATACGACGTTCGCCACAACGCCGTTACCAAGCAACATCATGACCATCGTGCCGAGAAATTCGCCGAGAAATGCCGAATGCATGCTATCCCCTTCGCTATTTTTTTTGAGTCGCTCGTTGAAATTTTTTGTTGTTATTCGGTCCAATCCAGGGAGCGGCCAACCGCCTTCTGCCAGGTGCCGAACAGCGCCGCGCGGCGATTTTCCGCCATCTGCGGTTGCCAGCGCTTGTCCACCGCCCAGTTGCTGACAAGATCCTCGCGATTGCGCCAATAGCCCACTGCCAGGCCCGCCGCGTATGCCGCACCCAGGGCAGTGGTCTCGGTGATTTTCGGCCGCACCACCGGCACATCAAGTATGTCGGCCTGAAATTGCATGAGCAGCTCGTTGCCGACCATGCCCCCATCGACGCGCAACTCCGGAATTTGGATCGAGGAGTCCTCGCCCATCGCGCCGAGCACTTCACGAGTCTGATATGCAGTCGCTTCGAGCACCGCGCGGGCGATGTGCGCGCGGGTGACGTAGCGTGTCAGACCCATGATGGCTCCACGTGCGCGCTCATTCCAGTGCGGTGCGTATAAGCCGGAGAAGGCCGGCACAAAATACACTCCGCCATTGTCCTCAACTTCGCGGGCGAGCTTTTCGACTTCATTGCTGCTGGCGATCATGCCCAAGTTATCGCGCAGCCATTGCACCAGCGCGCCGGTGACGGCGATCGATCCTTCCAGGGCGTAGCACGCCTTTTCCTTGGCGATCTGGTAGGCAACAGTGGTAATCAGCCCGGCAGTCGAGGCAATGGGTTTCTCACCCGTGTTCATGAGCAGAAAACAGCCTGTTCCGTAGGTGTTCTTCGCCTCGCCCGGCCGGAAACACGCCTGACCCACCAACGCCGCCTGCTGATCGCCGAGAATACCCGCGACGGAGGTGCCCAATAACGCCGGCGTCCTGATGGCACCATAGACCTCGCTCGAGGCGACGATGCGCGGCAGCACTTCCCGCGGAATCAGAAATTCCTTCAGCAAAGCTTCATCCCAATCGAGCGTTTCCAGATTCATCAGTTGGGTGCGGCTGGCATTGGTGACATCGGTCAGATGCAGGCCGCCATCGCTGCCGCCAGTGAGATTCCACAGCAGCCATGTATCGATGTTGCCGAAAAGGATCTCGCCCGATTGCGCCTTGCCACGGGCACCGGGGACGTTATCCAAGAGCCATTGCAGCTTGAGGCCGCTGAAGTAGCTGGCCAACGGCAATCCGGTTTTGGCGCGGAAACGATTCGCGCCGCCGTTTCGGGCGTATTGCCCGACGAGTTGATCCACGCGGGTGTCCTGCCAGACCAGCGCGTTGTGCAGCGGTTTGCCGCTGCGCTTGTTCCACAGAACCGTGGTTTCGCGCTGGTTGGTGATGCCGACTGCGGCAAGATCCGAAGGCCCCAGACTCGCGCGTGCCAAGGCGGCGCCCGCGACTTCCTGGGTGTTCTGCCAGATTTCAATCGGGTCGTGCTCCACCCAACCTGGCTTGGGAAAAATCTGTTTATGCTCCTTTTGCGCAGAGGTGATCATGTTGCCGCCGCGATCGAACACGATGAACCGCGTGCTCGTCGTGCCCTGATCTATCGCCCCTACGTATCGAGCCATGATTTCCCCGTTTCTTGTTGTAGATGTAGCCGCCCAAGGTGGTATAGCAATATTGCGCCTACCCTGGCAATACGCGGCCGATCAAGCGTGTCCCTGCCCGGCTAGCGGATCGAGACGGCGCGCACGACCTCCGCGCAGGCCAAGCCCGGCGGCGGCATCAACGCGTGCGCGCGAACGATCCTGCCGCAGCCGCGCTCACCCAGGAAACTTCTCGCCCGATGGCATTCAATTCAACCGCGACGCTGGTGTGATCATTGAAAGCGCGCCGATCGCGAAATACTTCGAGAACGTGTTTCTCGCAGACTGGAAGAACAAGGCCAAGCCAACCGTGGCGAAAAGCGCGGCCGCCCTCAAGCCCAAAAAGAAACACTCTTAAGTCGAATCTGCGTACGCTTTCACCAGATCGGTGAGAAAGTCCCTGCCGATGTACGTGGATCGCACGCTGCGGCGCTCGTTCAGGCCGTGGGCGCCGTTGCCGTCGGGGTCGCCCCAACCGCCGGGGGCGCCATAGACCGGAATACCGATCGCTTCTAGAAAGATGCCATCGGTCGCGCCGGTCGACATGGAAGGAATCAGGGGCACGCCCGGAAAATATTTCGCAACCAGCGCTTCTGCCGGTCCGATGATCTTGGGATCGAGCGGCGGAGGAACTGCGATGGGTCGTATGGGTTGCACCGGCGTCACCTTGACCCCCGTGTCACCGATGGCCGCGACCAGCGCGGCTTGGGTGCTCTCGACGCTTTCCCCAGGGAAAATGCGGCAGTTGACGTTCGCCACGGCACGCTGCGGCAGGGCATTATTGGCGTGGCCGCCTTCCAGCAACGTCGCGACACAAGTCGTGCGCAGCATGCTGTGATAGCTACGATCCTTGGAGACGACCGCCTCAGCCGCCTTGTCGCCCGGGTTCTGCGACAGCGCCACCATCGCGTGTCCCAGGTCATCTTTACGCGCAGCGCCCGCCTTGCCGAAGAATGCCCGCGTCGTATCCGTTAATTTCACGGGAAATTCATAGTCACGAACTTTGCCGAGCGCATCTGCCAGTTCATAGATCGCGTTGTCACGGATCGGAATGGAGCTGTGGCCCCCGGCATTGACGGTCTCCAATCGGTAATTTTGCGCCGCTTTCTCCCCCACCTGGATTGATTCCACCAGCAACTTGCCGTGTCCGTCGGTGCGGCCGCCGCCGCCCTCATTCAACGCGAATTCGGCGCCGATCAGCTCCGGCTTGTTTTTCGCCAGCCACTGCGCGCCGTTAAAGGCATTGGTGGTTTCCTCGCCGCAGGTCAATGCCAGCTTGATGGTCCGCTTTGGGTGATAGCCGCTTTTCTTGAAGCGCATGAGCATATCGATCCAGGTGGCATCCATGGCCTTCATATCCGCGGCGCCGCGGCCATAGAAATAACCGTTTTCCTCGATCAGAGTGAAAGGATCGCGAGTCCAGTCCTCACGCTTGGCCTCAACCACATCCAGATGACCGAGCAACAACATGGGCTTTGCCGTATTGGAGCTTCCCGCCAAGACGGCCACGAGACCGCCTTCCTTGGGATGATCGGGCACGGAAAATAGCGTAAGGTCCTTGTCGGTAAATCCGGCGGTCTTGAAGTGCGCGGCGATCCGTTGCGCCAGAAGCGTGCAGCTGCCTGCCGACAAAGTCGTGTTGGTTTCCACCAGCTCTTTGTACAGCGCCCGAAAGGCGACCTGATCGGGGCGCAGGGGCGGCATGGGTGCTTCCTGGGCTAACACCGTGCACTGCATCGCCATGCCGAGAGTGAGCGCGCCGAATATTTGCGTGTACTTCATTTCAATCCTCAATTCCTGCGAGTTTCGCGGATTCGTTCCACAGGCGGCTTGCTGCCGCATCGTCCCTTCCGCCCGCCGTCGGTGTTGCCGGGCGGCACTTGTAAAAGTATTCGCCGCTGACCGCTGCCACGTCGGGGGAAGAAGCCAGGTAGACAATGGTTTCAGCGCCCTTCTCCGGGGTAATGGCAAACAGAGCCTTGCCGATGCGCACCACGCTCGACAGAAACCCGCCGCTGGCATCGCCGAAACGCGTCGCGACGAATCCGGGATGCAGGCAGTTCGCCGTGACGCCCTTCCCGCTCCAGCGACGCGCGAGCTCTCGGGTAAAGAGAATGTTGCAGAGCTTGGAGCGGCCATAGGCCCGAATTGCGGAGTAGCCCTTGGCCCCCTGCAGGTCGTCGAAATCCAAGGTGTAGCCTTTGTGCGCATCCGAGGCTGTACTGACCACGCGAGCCGGAGCGGCGGCGAGCAAATTCGCCTTTAACCCAAGGGTGAGCACGAAGTAGGCCATATGATTGGTTGCGAATGTCTCCTCCAGATGGTCCGCGGTGAGGTGACGCGTGCCAAACAAGGCGCCGGCATTGTTGATGAGCACATCAATGCGCGGCTCCGCCGCGGCGATTTCGGCCGCGACCCGTTTGCATTCAGAAATACGCGATAGATCGCCGTAATAGATCGAATGGGGTACGCCCGAGCCGATGCTGGGCAACCGGGTCAGGGTCTTTTGACCTCGCGCCGCATCACGCGCCACCAGCACGATCCTCGCGCCCATGCCGGCGAGCCGTTGCGCGGCGATCTCGCCAATGCCCGACGTCGCGCCGGTAATAACCACGACCTTGCCCTTCATACGCATCCCTCTATTTAGGCCCAGCGCACTGTAGCAGGCAGCGCCGCTTCCCGAAATCTTCGCTTGGGCTAGCGGCGGACCGGCAGATCCAGGTAGCTGCCGCCGAACCAGCTGATCTGCAGCGGCGTTTTCGCATCGGCGATTGACTCATCGACGACTTCCTTGCCCGTTCCATAATTAATTTCCCGCCCCGGTTCCTTAACGATGCTCAGCACTGCGACCAGGCGGCTGCCCACCTTCAGCTGTCGACTCATGAGGCGCACGCTTCGAAAGTCCAAGGATTGGCGTTTTCCGGCAACCAGCAGATTGCGATGTGTCAAATCTTGCACGTAGCTTGCCCGCGACCAATAGGGCGCGAGCTGAAAATAATCTCCCTCGGGGCTGAGCTCGTACAGGGAAACTTGGAAGTCGAAATCGCTCTTGTTCGCGATGAATTCAATATGGCCGCTGAACAGGCCGCTCATTTCCGTGGATTTGGTTAGCGGCTCACTGAGGAAGACCAGACCGTTGGAGGAATCCAGCGCCTTGTCTTGCACGTCTCCCCCTGGGGTTTGCGCATCGACGTCGCGACGATCAGCCAGGCGATGACGGCTTTTGCGAAGCGCGGCATCACGCTCAGCAACGCCGCCTCGTTGGAGATTTCCGCGGGGAGGTTGATTTGCTGGGCAGCCGCCGGCGCGGCGACGAGACATATATAAATTAGCAAGCTTGCGCGGCGCATGGGGATCCGATTATAGACGCCGCCGTTCCTGAGATGCCTTGATTAGTTCTGCCAGGCGGCGCTCACGCGTCTCGGGACGTTTCGCACTGACAATGCGCCAAATGACGCGCTGTCGGTAGCCGGCCGGCTGTGCTTCGAAGAATTTCCAGGCCGCTTTGGCTTTTCGAAATCGTAATTCGTCGCTGCGCCAATGCGGCGATTTTTCGTTGCTCGTAGGAATAGATCCGAGATTTATCTTCGCGGCGGTGCGAATAAGCGTATATGCCGCCTTCCCGCATTTTTCCTTCGCGCTGCAGAACGCGTGCGCGTTCAATATTGATGTGGCTCCAAATCGAGGTGGGCTTTCTTGGTGTAAAGCGGATCTGATAGGAATGCTCGTCGATGCGCTTGCGCACGCCGTCGATCCACCCGTAACACAGTGCAGCGTCAACCGACTCGGCCCACGTCATGCTGGGCCGCTTTGACCCTCGCTTGTAATAACCCACGACGAACTCGGACTTGGAGGCGCCGTGCTGCCCCAGCCAGGCTGCAAAGTCATCGGCCGTTGCAAAGAAAGTTGGCATGTCCCATCCGTCGCGGTGTGTCGACCATTATTACAACGTTGCGCAAATCAGGGGCGACGGCGCCGAACTGAAACAGCTGCTCGCCGCCGCCGGCAATGGTTTCGACCGCATATTTGTTGCTATACGATCGTTCAGGACTCATCAATAAACAGACTACTTTCAATGAATTAGGCGTTTGAGAGTCCCAAAACCCGGATGTCACTGCAGACTTCATCGATAGGCGCCCGAACAATGTCGCAAGTGGTTGTCAGCGCTGCATTTGCGGCATAAAGTATCGCGAAAACCCGCACCGCTACGCGAATTCCTCAAGTCAACCAAGCACAGGGAGAGTCGACCATGTCTGAACTCGACGACGTAACCAACCAATTGAAGGGCGGTCTCAAAGGCATCAAAGACAAATATACTTTGGAAGAGTGGCGGTATGCGTTTGCAGACATGATCTATGCTGGCGCCATGAGGATATTCGAGGAGTTTCCTGAAATCATAACCGGCCTGCCGCCCGCGCGGCCCGCGCCGCCCGCGCCGCTGCAAGAAAAACAGGGTCCTACACGCATTGAGCCCGCCTTTAGAGGACCGCCGCGGCATCCCGGTGTTGAGGGAGAGCGACCGCCATATCACCCGAACGTATGCCCGATTGTCTGCATTACTCTGGGAAATTGTCCTCCGCCTCCTCCCATCTAAAGTTAATCGCGGCGGACTGGCCTAGAGATCAGTGTTAAGGTTTTTCGTCAGCCGATCGTTGGATCGGCTGACTTGCGCCAGGAGCAAATGAAAATCGCTCCTGGATTGCAACGATGCAAAATAGGGTTCGTTCGCTGCCCACCAGGCTCGACGCCATCCGAGATTCACTGCCCTGGTAAGATCTCGCAGCGCATCGTCTCCGCGGCCCTGGAGCGCGTACACTTTGGCACGCAATTCGTAGGTTCCGTAGCGCTCCACGCCGGATGCAATCATGTTATTGAGCATCATGAGTACCGTATCGAGATCTTGCTTGGCCGCGGCCTGCTCTCCGAGCATCATCTCGGCGACCGCGCGATCGAGCCGATACGAATTTCCTTCTGGGCCCGCTCCCCTCGCATACCAAGGCGCTTCGGCATAGCCCGGCGGCCGGTCGGGTGCGATCAAGGCGCGGGCGATCAGATTTTTAGCCGCAGTCGCATCGTTCAACAACAGGCGTGCGTAGGCAGCTTCAAACAGTGCGATCGAGTGTGGCGATCGTTCGAATTGCACGGAATCCAGGTGCTTCCGCAAAGCGTTGCCGCCGCCTTCGCGGTACGACACTCGCAGCAACTCAACGTTGGCATTGTCCTCGTCCTTCGTGGCGCTGCGGCCCGCTTCGACTGTCTTGCGCGCCGCGTCTGCAAGTCCTACAGCGAGCAGTAAGGTCGCTCGAGTCCAATAGAGATTGAAGTCATCCTGAGGCTGGGCCTTTATTGCCGCCGAATTCCAACGCAAGGCATCCTCGATGTGTCCCTGCGATTCGGCAAGCCATGTTGAGGTGTCTGCGGCCACAGCTGTGCCCGGCTGCAAGGTCCGCGCGCGCAGGCAAGCGCTCGCTGCTAGCTCGTATTTTGCCAAGTCTTCAAGCACCTGGCATTGAGCACCCTGCAAAATGGAGTTCAGAGGATCAAGCTCTGCTGCGCGATTGTAATTTTTGAGTGCTTCCTGCGGCTCTCCATTGAAGAGTCGGATCCGGCCGATTTCCGCAAATGCCCCCATATCGCTCGGGTTCAGCGAAATCGCCCGTTGCAGATCATCGAGCGCCTCTTTGGTTCTGGACTGAGCAGCCCTTAATGCTCCGCGAACCGCGTACGCCGCCGACATGCTGTCATCGAGGTGCAAGGCTGTTGCGATCAGAGGTTCCACTTGCGCAGCCACGTCGGCAATCGGGATGCTCCGATACTCTCCTTGATTCACAAGAGCGTAGGCCAATTCAGGATAAGCCGGCGAAAACTTCGGATCTGCGATGAGCACCTTGCGGAAGAGTTCGATTGCGCGCTCGGTTGATTCAGGCAGCAACTGTGCGTAGTGGCGTGCAAGCAGGTACGTCTGAAAAGCCTGAGGGTCAGCTGTACGTCTCGCCGCCAGCTGTCGCTCAGAAGCCGTCGTGAGGCGCACCTGCAATGTGCCAGCCACGGAGCGCGAGATGTCTTCTTGGATTTTGATCGCGTCATCGACGGGCCGATCGAAATCCTCCGACCACAAATGATACCCGGTGCGGGCATCGATCAACTGGACCGTAATCCGCATCCGATTCCCCGAGCGACGTAAGGAACCTTCCAGGATGTGATTAGTGTTGAGCGCCTTGCCGATTTTGCGCACGTCTTCTCCCTGCCCCCGGAAAGCAAATGCAGAGGTGCGTGCCACAACGCGCAGTGTGGGAATTTGTGCCAGCCAGCTGGACAGTTCCTCGGTAAGGCCATCGCAGAATGACTGGTCGGATTTGTCCGCGGTCATGTCGATGAAGGGCAGCACAGCGATTGAATTGACCGTCGGCAGCAACTTGCCTGTCGAGGTCTTCTTCCAAATCACGGCGCCCACTGCAATGAGCGCAATAAGCAGGGCAGCACCCAATAACAAGGGTTTCGTGCGCGATCGAGGGGGCAGTGGTTTCGGCTCGGCCGAAGGAACAGCGCCTGCAGCCGATGTTCCGCTCGGTGCATCGAGCTGCGTTACGGGCGCGATGAGCCGATAGCCTTTACGCGGGACATTGACGATGTAGGTCGGGTTCGGATCCACATCGCCGAGCAGCTTGCGCAATTGAGAGACTGATTGATAGACCGATGCCGATCCCACGATCACGCCGGTCCACACCTCATTGAGTAAGCGGTCAACACTGACGACTTCGCCCGCGGCATCGGCCAGGCACAGCAGCAGACGCATCGTGCGAGGCTCGAGCTTCTGAGTCTCGGTACCCTTGGAAATGCTGTCGAGCGAGGGATTGACGATCCACTCGCCGATTTGCAGCGCGCCCTCTTTATCCCTGCTCGGCATGGCGAGCCTCCTGCGTTCATTATAAGCCCTGCATCTCCCCGCCGCCCCCCGGAATGTAAGGACTTCGTGCGTTTTTTGCGCGAGCGCGCATCTGCTATGCTGAATCGACACACGTCTTAAGGGAGCTCGTATGAAAATAATAAATACCCTGTGCGCGACCCTATTTGTCTCGATGCTTGTGGGTGCCTCGCCCGGGCTGGCCAAGGAACCTTCTCCCAAGGATCTCTGGGACCGCGTCGAGCATCACGACGCGGATTCAAACGGCGTCAAAATTCACTATGTCGCGATCGGCAAAGGGCCGCTGATTGTGATGATTCACGGGTTTCCGGACTTCTGGTACACCTGGCGCAGACAGATGGACGCGCTCAGCGGACACTACCGCGTCGTGGCCATGGATCAGCGTGGCTACGACCTATCCGGTCGTCCGGCCGGCATCGAACAATATGCGATGCCCTTGTTGGTCAACGATGTCGGCGCAGTGATCAAGGCCGAGGGCCGCAGCAGCGCGGTGATCGTGGGTCACGACTGGGGCGGTGCGGTAGCGTGGACCCTGGCCATGACGCATCCCGAGTGGATTCAAGCGCTCATTATTTTGAATCTTCCGCATCCGAGCGGAATTCAACGCGAAATCAAAAACAATCCCGAACAGCGCAAAAACAGCCAGTACGCCTTTAATTTTCAAAAGCCGGGCGCGGAAAAGAACCTGACCTCTGACAAACTGGCTGGGTGGGTCAAGGACGACGCGGCTCGCGTGCACTATATTGAGGCATTCAATCGCTCGGACTTCGAGGCCATGCTGAATTATTACCGTGCAAATTACCCGCGCCCCGACCAGGACCCAAACGCTGCGCCAGCCGCGGCGCTACCCAAGGTCACCGTTCCGGTACTCGAGTTTCATGGTCTTGGCGACCAGGCCTTGTTGCCTGGCGCCCTCAGTGGAACGTGGGACTTGGTCGAGAAGGACTTCACCTTGGTGACCATCCCCGGCGCCGGTCACTTCGTGCAGCAGGATGCTGCCGATCTCGTTTCAACCACGATGAGTGATTGGCTCGGGCGGCGAATTCACTGAGCAAGTTCGGTTAAGTATCGCTCGCGCGCGGCAGCGGCAAACTCGCGCGCCTCCTGTTCATAGCGATTCGCCCGGTATCCGCGACGCGCGGACTCCATAAGGTACCGCCATCGGGTCAGATGACCCGTGCGCCACTGGCGAATGACATGAAAGTATTCGTGCAGCAAGAGTTCCGGAGTTGCGGCAAATTCCGCGCCCCCGTTCGCCAGCAGGATGCGATTGGGCCGCGTCGTCGCATACATGCCGAGATGGGCACGCGCATAGAGCGAATTTTCGATCACGATGATCCCGTCCACCGGCGCTTTGAAAACGCGCTCGAGTGCGACGCGCGTCTTTAGGGGAATCGCATAGCGCCTGCCGATCACCGGTGCTAGCCCTGTCCAACAGGCAAAAGCTGTTCCTTCAGAAACGCCAAGGTTCGGTCCAGCGCTTCGCGTGTCGGCTCCCCGGCCTCATCGATGAGATGATTTGTCAGTACGCTGTGCGCCGGCTTGGGAAATCCGGGATTGGCGTATTTCTCATCGATCTCGATCGCTTCGAACGCTGAGCCGAATTCGTCGCGCAACCTGGCGAATCGCTCTGCGGGGCACATGGGGTCCTGGATAAATCGTAGCGCGAGAATGCGGGCGCCATGATTGTCGATTTTCTCATGCGCCGCTTGCAATTCCTCAGCAGATGCATGCAGCCCGCCGCGCCGCGACTTGGTGATGGCGAAAGGCAGGGACGGTTGCGACAAAACCGGGGCCAGCACCGGTGCATCCAGCATCATGGCCAGCGCGAAATTGCCCGTGAAGCACATGCCAATGGCCCCGACACCGCGGCCGCCGCATTCAGCATGGGCATGGCGGGCCAGCGCCCGCAGCCAGTCCACGATCGGACTCGATTGATTTGCTGCCAGCACCCGAAACTCTTTGCTGATGCAGGATTTCGCGATGACGCGCAGCGCATAGCCGCGCTCGGGAGGCCGCATCGGCTCGCCAAACAGGAGCGGCATGAACACGGTGTAGCCCGCTTGGACCACCCGTCGTGCGAAGGCGGCGACCTGAGGCGTGATTCCCGGAATCTCCGACATCACAATGACCGCGGGACCGGTGCCGGCGCGATACACGCCGCGCGCCGCGCCCTCGAAGTCGAGGGTGCTCACATTGAATCCCGGAACTTCTTTCATGAAGGCCCAGGCGGCGGCCCCTGAGGCCGGGCAAAGCACGCGCCGATGAACCCGAGCAGCGCCGCTGCGGAAAGCCAGAGGCCGGGAACCGCTGGATTGTGCGTGGCGTGAATCAGATAAGTGCTGATGGCAGGGGTGAAGCCACCAAATATGGCCGTCGCAAGACTGTATGCCAGAGCAAATCCCGAAGTTCGAACGTCAATCGGCATGATCTCGGTGAGGAACACGACCATGGCACCGTTGTAGCTGCCGTAGATGAAGGACAGCCACAATTCGACCGTGAGCAATCTGGAAAAGGAAGCATCATGGACCAGCCACAACATGGCCGGATAAGCGCTCACCAGCATCAAGATCGTGCAAGCGAAGAGAAGGGGTCGGCGACCCACTCGGTCAGAGAGGCTGCCCATGATCGGCAGCCAGAACAGATTCGACGCGCCGACGCACAGCGTGACAACGAGGCTGTCCATGGGTGCCAAATGCAGCACTGAACTACCAAACGTCGGGGTGTAGGCCGTGATCATGTAGAAGGACACGGTCGTCGTCGTGACCATCATGGTTCCGATGAGCACGATCCTCCAGTTGACCCTGAGCGATCCCAAAATTTGCGAAATGCTCGGCCTCGACTTGCGGGCGATGAATTCATCGGTTTCTTGCAAGGAGCGCCTGAGCCAGAACAGAAACGGAATGATCGCACAGCCAATGAGGAGCGGGACGCGCCAGCCCCAGCTCAGCATTTGCTCAGGCGAAAGTCCCTTGCTCAGCAGCACACCGACTAGGGCGGCGAACATGACCGCGACCTGCTGACTACCCGATTGCCAGCTGACATAAAAACCCTTGTGGCCCGGCGTCGCGATTTCCGATAAATAGACCGAGACTCCGCCCAGTTCCATTCCAGCCGAAAACCCTTGCAGCAATCGACCGCACAGCACCAACAGCGGCGCAATCAAGCCGATCCTCGCGTAACCCGGCGTGAGCGCGATCGAGACAATGCCGACCGACATCAATGACAGTGTCAACAGCAAGCCGGCCCGCCTGCCGTGCCGATCGGTATAGGCGCCGAGCACGATGGCGCCCAAGGGGCGCATCAGAAAGCCGGCCCCAAAGGTCATGAGCGAGAGCATCAGCGAAAGAAACGGATTGCCGGTGGGAAAGAACGCCTTGCCGATTGCCGCGGCGTAGTAGCCAAAGACCATGAAATCGTACATTTCCAGAAAATTGCCGCTGGAGACGCGTACCACGGACCAAATGGCGGATTTTCGATTCAGCAATGTCACCCAACCGATATTGATCGTGTGTGCCGCTGGAGTCGAGGCATGCTGTGAGATTCCACACCCGTAAGTGAGCATGTCCGCCTACAGACGAATCGGCGCCCTTATAACACCATCACCGACGCTCACCCGAGTACAGGAGGCCCATGATGAACAAATCACAGGAACTGCAGCAATTGACCGGTCATGTGGAGGGCCTTATGAACAAGGTCGCCAACGATCAGAGCCCGCAGCTGGAAGAGCTACGCTCCCGCGTGACGGATACGATTGAATCCGCCAAAAGCGCGATAGCAGAGGCGGATTCGGCAGCGCTCGACGCCATCAGAAATGCCGCGAGTTCAGCCGATGATTATGTGCGAGAAAACCCCTGGATTGCCATCGGCGTGATCGCCGGCGTGTCGGCTGCACTGGGTTTTCTGGCCGGATATGTGGCGGCCCCACAAAAATCCTTGATGGGCATGCTGCGTCGATAGTTTGTACGCGATCTAAGTAAAACAATCAGAGGAAAAATCCATGGATATGGTGTTGTTGTTGATTATTCTGCTGCTGCTGTTCGGCGGCGGCGGCGGTTTGTACTGGGGCATGGGCGCAGGATGGGGCATCGGCCCTATTGGTCTCATCGTGCTGGTAGTCGTTGTTGCGTTCTTATTGAACGGCAGGCGAAGACGACTTTAAGACTTCTTCCGAATATCTGACCCGGGCGCGCGACGCCCAAGACCTTATCGGCTTGGGCGATCGAGCGTGGGCATCCTTATTTTGCGATCAAGACAGGGAGGCGAGGCCAAATACTCCGAACGACTGGCGCGCGTCCGTCCACATATCTTCGATATACCACCCTGCGCTCTCGACCAACGCGGAAAAGACACGCACATCGTACTTGCGGGAAGTCTCCGTGTGTATTGACTCGCCGATTTCGAAATCGAAGTTCTTCCCATCCACCACGGCTGTCTGCGCTTCGAGACTCACCAAGTGCATCTCAACCGCAGAATTCACCTTGTTCCAGCGCGCCTCATGGGCAAAGCGATCCAGGCGAAAGTCGCCGTCGAGCTCGCGATTGATGCGCGCAAGAAGATTTCTGTTGAATGCCGCCGTCACACCCTGGCGATCGTTGTAGGCGGCGCCCAGCACTTTCATATCCTTGGTCAGGTCCACGCCGATGACGGCGGTGCCCTTTGCGCCCACTTGCCAATGCATGCGCCGCAGAAAGGAGACGGTTTCGCCATGGTCCAGATTTCCGATCGTGGAACCGGGGAAAAACGCGGACCGTCCCTTTGAGGGAATGGCAGCGGGAATCGCAAAATCACCGGTGAAATCCGCCACAATGGGCCAGATGCCAATATCCGGAAAACGGTGCCGCAGTGATATGACCGCTTGATCAAGAAAATCACCGGAAATATCGACCGGCACATACAGGCGCGGCGCTTGCAGGGCGGCGATCAATATTTCCGTTTTGATTCCTGCGCCCGCGCCATATTCGATCAGCGTTGCGCCCTTGCCGATGAAGCCGGCAATCTCCGCCGCGTTCGCGCGCAGGATTCCCGTCTCGACGCGCGTCGGATAATATTCTTCCAACTGCGTGATCTCTTCGAACAGTTCCGAACCCCGCTCGTCGTATAACCAACGGCTCGGCAAGCTCTTGTGGCGCTTCGACAGCCCCGCGATGACATCTTGACGAAATAGTTCCGGCTGCGAGAGCCGGTAGTCTGCTGTAACGAGCATTACGCGTCCTCCGCCAATCGCAATCCTGAGAATTGCCATCGAGCATGCGGTGCAAAGAAGTTTCGATAAGTCGCCCGCACGTGATCTTCCGGAGTGACACAAGAACCACCGCGCAACACGAACTGGCCTGACATGAACTTGCCGTTGTATTCCCCGAGCGCGCCTCCCGTAGGCCGAAACCGCGGATAAGGCAGGAAGGCGCTTCGCGTCCATTCCCACACATCCCCAAACATCTGCCGCAATTGGCCCGCGGGCACCGGTGCCGGCCGGGGCCGCAGGCGATCGGAGTCCACAAAATTGCCGGCTACGGGCAGGCCTTGTGCGGCCGCCTCCCACTCAGCTTCGGTCGGTAGCCGGCGGCTTGCCCAAGTGGCGAACGCGTCTGCTTCGAAATAACTCACGTGCGTGACCGGGGCATCAGGATCGACCGGCTGAGCGCCACGCAAGGTCATGTTCCAATACTCGCCTTCACGCGCTTCCCAATAGAGCGGCGCAGACCAACCCTCGTTTCGCACCATCGCCCAGCCATCCGAAAGCCATAGCAGCGGATTGCTGTATCCGTCATCCGCAATAAATTCGGCCCATTCCCCGTTCGTGACCAATCGATCAGACAGGCGGTAAGGTTCGATGTGCGCCATGTGGCGCGGGCCTTCGCAATCAAACGCGAAGCCCTCGCCTTGGTGCCCAAGGTCGATCAGGCCGCCCGGAAAATTTCGATAGGTCTGTGACCGATCGATGACCTCGACGGGGAGCGGTACGGATTCTCTGTATGCAGGGCGCAGTGGATTCTGAGCGAATAAGTGCAGGATATCGGTGAGCAAGAGTTCTTGATGTTGCTGCTCGTGATGACAGCCCAGCTCGATGACTTGAAGCACACTCTCAGCAGGCATTGTTTGCAACAGCTGCGAAATCGCGGCGTCGACGTATTCGCGATACGCAAGAACCTCCGCCAGCGTGGGTCTTGTGAGCAGACCCCGCAGCGGCCGAGGATGGCGAGCCCCAACCGATTCGTAGTAAGAGTTAAAGACAAAGTTGAAGCGCTCATCGAAGACCTTGTAGTTCGAAGCAGCGTTTGTCAGGACCATCGACTCGAAGAACCACGTTGTATGCGCCAAATGCCATTTCGCGGGGCTGGCATCCGGCATCGACTGAACCGTCGCATCCGCATCCGACAAGGGCAGGGCAAGCACCACGGTTGCCGCGCGCACCTCACGGTATTGGCGCTCGAGCGCCGATCGCGCGTCGCGCGGCTCCACAGGCGAGACAAAATTCGTGCTTGGCATGGGACAGCCCTGGGGGTAATTACGAGGCAACCAATTCCCATCCTAAAGGGTGTAAACGCATCGTGGGGAGCTATATGGGCGTACTCGATTTCACGTGACGCTGATTTGCGTGTAGGCGATCTCCCACGTGATTGCCTAACTATCGAAAATAACTGAAAAAAAATTAAAGGCGTTGGCGCCCGCCGGCTGGAAGCTCCTAATTTGGAGGCGCGCTGACCAATCCGATCAACGATGCTCGATCAAGAGCCTGCTTTGAAAGCAACGCGGTCAACGTCGTCGCCTTCTCGTCGGGTGCCAACGAAATGGTCGCGGTCGGCAAAGCCCAGATGGTGAGCTCATAGTGATGTGCACCCGTTCCTTTTGGGGGACAGGGGCCGGCGTAGGCTGCATCGCCAAAGTTGCTCACTACGGCCTTGGCACCGCCCGGCAGCGATTGTGCCCCGCGTGCCAGCGAGTTTAAGTTCGCCGGCAAACCGACCACAATCCAGTGCGACCATTCGTCCGGCTTCACATCGACGTCGATCATCGTGAGCACAAAGCTCATCGTGCCGCTGGGCGCGCCGCTCCAAGAGAGATTCGGTGAGATATTTTTGCCGCCGCACCGCGGATAAATGTGTGCAACCGGGATGGCAGACCCCGAACGTATATCGGTACTGGTCATACTCATTGCTGCCGAAGCCGCCCCGGCCAACAGACTGAGCCCAATCGACACGAGCATCTGGGTTTTCATGCTGACACTTTGCAGCACGATTGAGGTACAAGCAATTGTCAAAACGAGTACGTGTAGTTGACGCCAAAGGTCCGGGGCAGCGCGAGATTGTGAACAACATAGGCATCGCCTGAAACATCGTCGACCCCGTGTCCCAACGAAGAGGCGTAAGTTCGATCGAACGCATTGTTCAAATGCAGATCGATGCGTTGATGCCGGTGCGAGTCCAGGAAGAGCCGGGCACCCAGATCCACAACGGTGTAATTGCCGTATCCAAATCGGCCGGCGTCTGAACCCAGCGGCATGTCATCTACATTGCCCAAGTGAACGATGTTGACAGAGGCCCCGTAAGGCGCGCCCGGAGGGTGATAGTCAAAGCCCAACTTAACTTGAGTGGCGGGAATTTGATTGAATTGCACCTCCGAACCGCTCTGCCGGGTCTTATTGTAGGTGGCGCTGAAATTTCCCGAGAGCGATGCGGTGATGGCCCCCTCCAGTGTCGCCTCGACTCCGCGGGTGATGACTGTGCCGGCCACATTGCCAAAAACATCCTGATTCGTATCGGGATCGAATGTCGCATAATCGATTAGGTTTTTAATGTCGCGATAGAAGCCGATGAGCTCCCATTTCAGCGACGCGGGACCCAAGTCGGCGACTCCCCCGATGGACAGATTCGCATTGATGCTGGTCTCGGGCTTAAGGTTCGGATTGCCGCGCTCGTCCTCCGGATCATTCGCAAAGAGTTCCTCTGCCGTCGGCAGGCGAAATGCGGTTCCGAAGGTTGTCCGGACAAACAGGGATTTAGAAAAATCGTACTGACCGCTGCCGTTCCAAACCACCGCGGACTCTCCCACACTCGGAATGTTGTAGCGCAGGCCGGCGGCGAAGTGGGCGTTCGGAATCAAATCCGGCGTCGTGCGGACTTGGCCAAAGAAGGCATTCACGTGTTCCGTTTGCTGCTGAATGACCAATACGACATCTTTGCCAGTGTAGTTTTGGAAATCGTAGCCGGCCAAATATTCAAATCCGCGGTTGACGGCGATCTGAGTCAGCAGATTGACGCCGTAGTCTTTGAAGCCCCAAAAATCGTGATCGTCGATGGTGGTTAGTGTTCCCGGGCTGCCGATGGCATTGTCGAACTCGGTGTAATGGGAATACCACCAGTGGTAGTAGTCCTTTATGTAGAGCTTGAACTCATCGCTGGGCGCGAAGTCAATTTTCGCGCTGACCAGGTCCTCGTTGCGCTGGTTGTAGGCAATTGCGGTAAGTTCAGGCTGCGCAAAATCCAGATTCGCATTGGTATGTTCATACGCCGCGGTGAAAGTAAGGTTGTCCGCGAAATCATAGGCGTACTTGGCTCCGAGCGAGGTTACCTTGTAGAAGCGGCGACGATCGGTGCCGCTGGGTTGGAACTCATCATCTGGGAAGGGTTGGATGCCGGGTGCTTGATCATGCGTTGCGTACACGACGAAATGATTGTTCCCGAGCGTGTCGCGATAGTAGCCATTGTATTGCTGTGCCTGATTGGTGTCGTAGCCCACGCTGATGGCGCCGTCCGGATGGTCCGAAAAACCCTTGGTGACGATATTAATCGCGCCGGCCACGGCCTGCGTTCCGTAGAACAGCGCCTGACCGCCATCCAACACTTCAATTCGCTCAATCAAGCCGGCGGGCAGCGTATCGAGGGGTGTCGTTCCGGCGTACAACCGATTGTTGATGCGAATGCCGTCGACGAGCCAGAGAACATCGGTGGTTCGCGACCCCTGTAGCGAGATCTGTACGTAATCGAATGGGCCATTCCTCGGGCTGATATAGAGTCCCGGGGTCAACGCCTCCAATGCGCCGGCGACATCCAAGTAACCGCCGTTCTTGATTTGGGCTGCTGAAATCGTGTCGACACGGACGCCGTATTGGGAAAGCTGCTGCGGTAACTCGGCCTCCAGGCTCTTCGCCGTCACCACGACCTCATCCAATGAGGGATTGGTTTCCGCTTGTGCAGGATTCTCGAGAGTCGCGGCCGCACATAAGGTCGCGGCAGCGTAGATAATCGCTTTCACTCAATTACTCCCCATTATATTTTGCGAGCGTCGGCGCTCCCAACCCGAACCCGCTGCTTACTTGGCCACTTCTCTCTTTGGATAGAAGGGATAGCGCGCCACGCCATCCGACGGGGCTTCAGGTCGATACTTCGTATGACAGCTCTGGCAGACCTCGCTCAAGTGATCGGCTGCCGCACTGAACTTGGCCAAATCCTTTGTCTTGGCCGCGGCACGAATTGCGAGGGCGGTCGTTTGCACGTCGCGCGCCCAGGATTGCCAATCCGCATTGGCCACCCACTTGCTATCGTTCTTACCCGTGCCAGGCTTTGAAATGAGGGCGGCGGCACCGGCCAGGCTGACGGAGTCCTCATCGGCCAGGAGCCAGTCATCGTCGCTCAAGTTTTCGGCGCCCTGGGCAGCCCAAATGCCGTCGGCCGGGATCTCCACCGATGCGCGCATCAAATCCAAAATACTAAGCGGCACTGCGAGTGGAGGTGACCTGCCAGGCGGATTTGCGGTTAATGCAGGGCCGGCGAGCAAGGTAAAAGTGAAAAGCAGCAGGGAGGCGGCGCCGTAGCGCCGACCAGACAATACTCGGTGATCCATCGAAAATTCTCCCATTTACCGCGCGGACGTTCGGTGTCAGATGCCGTGCCAAGCGCCACGTGGGAGTGTGCGGCCGCAAGGATGCCATTTTCACGTAATTTACTGTTCTGTCTAACGTTAATCGCGTTAAATTGAGGCCCATGTCAGCTGAGTACGAGCCTTTCAAACCCTTTACTGCCAGTTCTGCCGCCGAAGACGCGGAGGCGCTGCGCTTGGAGGTGAGCCACATCCAAGCGAGCGGGGTGCTCGGCGAAGCGCGGCTGCGGCGCATGTTCGACTATTTGGCTGAGAGGTCCTTGGCGGGGCAATCCCCAAAAGAGATTGCCATCGCGATCGATGTGTTTGGCAAGAGCCCGGATTTCGACGTATCCCAGGATGCCCTGATCCGGGTTTACATCCATAAGTTGCGCAAGGCGCTCGATGAATACTATTCCTCCGCAGGCAACCGACGCGGCGCGGAGTTGCACATTCCGCGGGGCGAATATCGTCTTAAGATCAGTGCGAAGGCTCCAGTCGTCGCCATCCCCGCCCCTGGCCCGCAAACGCCACGACTTTCCAATGCTCACCGGATCACCGCGGCACTGATTGGCGCGGCGGTCCTGGTGGGCGCATTTTTGCTGTGGCTGTGGACACCCAGCTCCGACCTCGAGCGGGTGCGCGCCAGTCCGATTTGGTCCACCGTGCTAAAAGACGATCGGCCCATCATCATCGTGGTCGGCGATTACTACTTGATCGGCGAAACGGACGACTCCATGGGCGTCAACCGCTTGATTCGCGAATATTCAGTCAACTCGAAGAACGATCTGGATCATTACGTCCAAGAGCATCCGGAACTGGCGGATCGCTACATGGACGTTGGTTTGCGGTACCTGCCGATTTCAACGGCCTTCGCGCTGCGCGACGTCATGGTAGTGCTGGCGCCGCAGAATCGGCGCATCACGGTCAGCAAGATGTCTGACATCGAACCCAGCAGCTTGAAATCCGCCGATATCGTCTACATCGGATATTTAAGCGGCATGGGCATGTTGCAGGATCTGATTTTCGCGGGCTCTCGGTTTTCGGTCGGCGATTCCTACGATGAGGTCTTCGACAAAAGGACTCGGGTGTCGTACGTAAGTGAGATTGGCAGCGACATCATGGATCCACCGCAACCCACGGGCAAAGAAAAGACCTATCACGACTATGGCGTGTTTGAGAAAATCCGCGGACCAGGCGGAAATACTATCGTCGTCATTTCCGGAACTCGCGATGCAGGAGTGACGCAAACGGCCGAAGCTTTTACTTCCGCGCAGAAGCTCAAGGATTTGGAACAGAAAAGCGACGTGAGATTGCCCATAGAGGCACTGCTCGAAGTCAGCGCGGTCAATGGTGTGAATTTGAACGGAAAATTATTGGCGCAATCGAACCGCGACCTAAAGTAAGAAAAAAAATATCTCATCAAACCGTCACAAATAATTGACGGCCCCCAGCAAACCCCATATCTTGTGTCTCGTCGCGGTGTCTGGCCCAACAGCTAGACCTAAGAGGGAATCCGGTGAGAGTCCGGAGCTGCCCCGCAGCGGTAACTGGGAACGAAAAACTCCATTGGCACTGATCGGGTGTGCAAAGCACCTCATCGGGAAGCGGCGTTGAGTAGACAGACGGCCAATAGTTCGGCCGCGTGCCCGGAAGTCCGAAGACCTGCCGCGATCGGTTTTCAACAAAGGAAAACCGTTCGGCAGTGGAGCTCTCGTGGGAAGAGCAGCCGGGATGATCGCTCAGACACTTGAATCCAAGTGCGGGGCCTTTTCCCGTTTGCGTTGTCCTCGACGGCTCGTTTGTTTTATCGTTCGAGGAAACAGAATGAACGCAATGACGCAAGCGGCTTCTCGCTCTCAGTCTCAATTTCAGCTCAATCCGCCGCCCTCGGCGCGGGCAACGATGCAAGTGACCAAGCGCTCGGGGGCGCACGAACCCATCGACGTGAATAAAATCGTGCGCGCCGTGACCCGGTGCTGCGAAGGTATTGCGGACGTCGACCCGATGCGGGTCGCCTTGAAAACCATCGCGGGTCTGTATGACGGTGCGACGACCCGCGAACTTGACGAACTGTCGATTCGCACGGCCTCCTCCTTCATGGTCGAAGAGCCGGCCTATTCGAAGCTCGCGGCGCGGCTGCTCGGCGCCTTCATCGACAAGGAGGTGCAAGGCCTGAGCATCTATTCTTTCTCGCAATCGGTACGCTGCGGCTTTGATGTGGGATTGGTGAATGAGCGCGTGCTGCAATTCGTGGAGGCAAACGCGCGTAAGCTAAATGACGCGATTGATGTCGATCGAACGCGGCTGTTTGAATATTTCGGCCTGCGCACCCTCTATGATCGTTATCTGCTGAAGCATCCCACTAAGCGCCATGTCATAGAGACGCCGCCGTACTTTTGGATGCGCGTCGCAGTTGCCTTGAGCACCAGCGTGCACGATGCGCTCGAGCTGTACGGGCTCTTCTCGTCGCTCGACTACTTGCCGAGTTCTCCGACGCTGTTCAATTCAGGCACCTTGCACGAGCAACTCTCGAGTTGTTTTCTCCTGGATTCGCCGCCCGATTCGCTCGAGGGCGTGTATGAGAAATACAAGGACATTGCGCTGCTCTCCAAGTTCTCCGGCGGCATCGGTGTGGCCTGGCACCGGGTGCGATCCGAAGGCTCCCTCATTCGATCAACCAACGGCTTGTCCAATGGGATCGTGCCATGGCTCAAGACCTTGGATTCCTCGGTGGCTGCGGTCAACCAGGGCGGCAAACGCAAAGGCGCGGCGTGCGTGTATTTGGAAACCTGGCACGCTGACATCGAAGCTTTTCTCGAGCTGCGGGAGAACACCGGAGATGATGCGCGGCGCGCGCATCATCTCAATCTCGCCAATTGGGTGCCCGACCTATTCATGAAACGAGTCGAGGCCAATGAGAATTGGTCGCTATTTGATCCGAAGGACGTGCCCGAACTGCCGGATGTATATGGAGATGACTTCGAGCATGCCTATACCCAGGCGGAGGCGCGGGATTTGGCTCGCAAGACGCTTCCGGCACGCGACCTCTATGCTCGAATGATGCGTTCGCTCGCGCAAACCGGCAACGGTTGGATGACCTTCAAGGACAAATCCAATCGGGCATGCAACCAAACGGGGCAGCCCGGCGCCGTCGTTCATCTTTCAAACCTGTGCACGGAGATCATCGAAGTCAGCGCGCACGGTGAGACGGCGGTGTGCAACTTAGGATCCGTGAATTTGGCGCGTCACGTCACGGGTGACAATTTTGATTTCGAAAAGCTTGCGCATACGGTCGAGGTAGCAGTCCGGCAGCTCGATAGCGTCATTGATCTCAATTTCTACCCTATCGCGACCGCTCGCGCCTCCAATCTGCGCTGGCGGCCCGTGGGCTTGGGACTAATGGGACTTCAAGACGTGTTTTTCCGCTTGCGCCTAGCCTTCGACAGCGAGCAGGCGCGCAGTCTCTCGCGGCAAATCTCCGAGGAGGTCTATTTTCACGCGCTGCGTACTTCGAATGAGCTGGCCCGCGAGCGCGGCGCTCATCCGAGCTTCGCTGAAACCCGAGCGGCAAAAGGCGAGCTGCAATTCCATGCCTGGAATGCAACGCCGGGCGATCCGCAGCGCTGGCAAAGGTTGCAGACCGAGATCGCCGCGCATGGCCTACGAAACAGTTTGCTGGTCGCCATTGCACCGACGGCCACCATCGCGTCCATCGCCGGTTGTTATGAATGCATAGAGCCGCCGATCTCGAATCTCTTCAAGCGCGAAACCTTGTCGGGAGATTTCCTGCAGCTCAACGCTTATTTGGTCGAGGAGCTCAAGCAATTGGGGCTTTGGACGGCCGGGATGCGCGATGCGATCAAGCTCTCCGACGGTTCGATCCAGGAAATTGAGATCATTCCGGTCGAGCTTCGGCGGATCTATCGCACGGCGTGGGAAATTCCGATGAAGTCCCTGATTGAGATGGCGGCCGCGCGCGGCGCGTTCATAGATCAAAGCCAGTCGCTAAATCTCTTCATCGCGAATCCCAACATTGGGCAGCTCTCGAGCATGTATATGTACGCATGGAAGCAGGGCCTGAAAACGACCTACTATCTGCGCTCTCGCCCGGCCACGCGCATTGCGAAAGCGACGGTTGCCGGCGGTGCGGCAGGCGCCGGTGCAACAGCCGGCGCTACAGGTTCAGCGGAGGTGGTGGATGCCGCACAGGCAGTGAGTTGTTCTCTTGAGAATCCCAGCGTTTGCGAGGCCTGCCAGTGAGCCGGCTACTCGATCCTGGATTCAACCTGACGCTGCGCCCGATGCAGTATCCAAAGTTCTATGAGATGTACCGCGCAGCCATCAAAAACACCTGGACAGTCGAGGAGATCGACTTTCAGATTGATCTAAGCCACATGCAACGCCGCATGAGCCCTGCCGACCGGCATTTGATCGAACGCCTGGTAGCTTTCTTCGCGACCGGCGATTCCATCGTGGCGAACAACTTGGTGCTCAACCTCTACAAGCACATCAACGCGCCGGAAGCGCGCATGTATCTCTCGCGACAACTCTACGAGGAGGCACTGCATGTGCAGTTCTACCTCACGTTGCTCGACAACTACGTGCCGGATCAAGAGCGCCGTGCGCTTGCCTTCGCAGCCGTCGACAATATTCCGTCGATTCGCCGCAAAGCCGAGTTTTGCCGGCGATGGACGGACTCGGTAGCCGACCTCAATCGAATCGGCAACCGCACGGATCGGCGTCAATTTCTACTCAACCTGACTTGTTTTGCCAGTTGCATCGAGGGATTGTTCTTCTTCGGCGCATTTGCGTATGTGTATTTTTTGCGTTCGCGGGGTTTGTTACCCGGCCTGGCGGCGGGAACCAGCTGGGTGTTCCGCGATGAGAGTGCGCACATGGCCTTTGCCTACGAGGTCATCAAGACGGTTCGCAAAGAGGAGCCGGATCTTTTTGATGATTCGTGGGCGCGTGAAGTCCTCACCATGATCGAGGAAGCGGTTGAGTGCGAGATCGCCTTTGCGGACGATGTCTTGGCGGGCGGCGTCGTCGGGCTCACCCGTCTCGAGATGCGCGAATATCTTCAATATGTTGCCGATCAGCGCTTGCTGATGCTGCAATTACCCATTCGCTTCGGTTCGCGCAATCCGTTCTCTTTCATGGAGCTGCAGGATGTGCAGGAGCTGACAAACTTTTTTGAGCGCCGAGTATCCTCTTATCAAGTCGCGGTGCAAGGCGAAGTCGCCTTCGACCAGGCTTTTTGAGACATCGCGGGAGGACCAGAGGTCATCCGCACTAGAATTTCGTTGCGGCCTTCGAGCCAGTATCGATTGCTTTGCATCATAGAACGCATCAGGGCTGTTCGAGGTTTTGGGGTCGAAGCGGCTGTGAAACGCGCAGCGCTCACATGGTTTCCAATACTTCAATTCCAAGCAGCCGCAGTCCCGTTCGCAACGTGTCCGCAGTCAGGCTGCATAATTGCAATCGACTCGCGCGCGCTGCGTCCTCTGCTTTAAGGATAGGACACTCTTCGTAGAACCGCATGAAATGGGTTGCCAAATCATACAAATAGCCACCCAAATAGTGGGGCATTGAATCGCGCGCTACCGCATGAACAGCGTCAGAAAAACGAACCAGCTGAAGAGCCAGATGACGTTCCGCAGCATGAGTTAGCGTTATAGGCGCGGACGCGCTCCGATCTCCCGCCCTGCGGAATACGCTTCGAATCCGAGTATAGGCATACTGCAAGTAAGGCGCGGTATTCCATCGAAAGACAGCATGCCGTCCCAATCAAACACGTAGTCACTCTTTCTGTTCTTGGAAAGATCGGAATACTTAACAGCACCAATTCCCACGGCGTGAGCAATCAGCGTTCGCGCGGCCTCCGGTAGCTCTGCATTCTTCTCCGTTACAAGGGCCAATGCACGACGAACTGCTTCCGCCAATAGGTCAGCCAGTTTGACCGTGTCGCCGCTGCGTGTCTTGAATGGCTTTCCGTCGGCGCCAAGCACCATGCCGAACTCAACGTGCTCCAATTGGACATTTTCGGGTGCGTAGCCAGCTCTTCGCGATATCGCGAACAATTGCTGAAAGTGGAAGCTCTGGCGTGCATCTACCACATAAAGAATTCGATCAGCCTTGAGCGTGCGGACACGATAACGGATCGCCGCTAAGTCGCTCGTGGGATAGAGATAGCCGCCGTCTCGCTTTTGCACGATATACGCCGCGGGCTCGCCATTTTTGTTTTTGAATTCGTTCAAAAACACCACTTGCGCGCCTTCGCTCGTTACCGATATCCCACGCGCCGTTAGGTCGGTCACAACAACATTCAGATCCTTGTTGTATGCGCTTTCCCCATGAACGTCGGCTCGAGACAGGTCCACACCAAGTGCTCGGTAGATATTCTCACAATGACTCATCGAGACGTCTAGAAATCGTCTCCACAATTGACGCACGCGGGGCTCACCGTTTTGAAGCTTAACTACATAGTCACGAGAGCGATCCGCGAAGTCTGGATCTTCATCAAAGCGCTGTTTGGAGCGTTTGTAGAATTCCTCCAGATCCGCTAGTGCGATGTCGACATCTCCACTCTGTTCGGTGTCGACCATGTACGCAGTGAGCATGCCGAATTGCGTCCCCCAGTCACCGACGTGGTTTTGCGGAATTACATCGTGCCCTAGAAACCGCAATACTCGTGCCAATGAGTCGCCGATGATTGTGGATCGCAAGTGACCCACGTGCATTTCCTTGGCAAGATTAGGCGATGAATAATCGATGACGACTCGCTGCCTCGCCGCAGACGGTACCGCGAGGTCGGCACGGCCCAACGCCGACATCAAGCACTGCGCGAGATATTCCGGGGCGATGGTGATATTGATAAAGCCAGGACCCGCAATTTCAATCTTGCTCGCTATGCCGGTCAAATCCAATTGCTCCACTACCTGTTGCGCGAGAGTGCGTGGGTTCATTCGGCGCACTTTTGCGGCCGTCATCACCCCGTTGGCTTGATAGTCACCAAATTCTGGACGGACTGCAGGCTGAACATTGGCGGGAGCATCGACACAGCCCGCGGCCGTGAGCGCGGCGCTTACACGACTATCCAGAAGAGTTATTAATGTCCGACCCAACATCTCTCGTCCATCCGGAGCCCCAGGACATCCAGAGCCAACCAGTTACGTCAACGCATTGGTACCCAATCCCAGCCCGAATCGCAAGCGCCCAAATTGTTGGGCGCGACGAGTCAGTAGTTCAAGCTGAAGCGAATCAGCCCACCGATAAATCCGATCCACACGACTCCCAGCAATCCTGCCGCGGTCACGAAGCCCCAGAACGGCAATCTACGCGGGATGTTCAGCCTGGACAGGCGCCAAGCGCTCCAGATCCCGAGCAAGGCCGCCGCGATGGCCAGCAGTCCTGCAGCCTCGAGTGTGCCAACGATGGGGTCTAGACTGCTGCTGTAAAAGTCCAGCTCAAGGTTCAGAGTCGGCAGCAATACCATGACCCAGCACACCAGGTACACGACATCGAACGCCGCCGCAGCGCGCAGCAACAGCCGCAGGCGCTTCAACTGAGGAACGAGATCGTCCGGAATGCCCTTGAGGGTACGGAGCCATGGGGAGAGCAGCCACGCCAACAGGGTCCAAACCAGAATCAAGCAAGCGACGATCAGCACGGTCAGGTTCAGGGCCGACGATCGTTTGAGCGGCACGGCCTGCAGTACAGAAGTTGGGTCCCCACTCTCGGCAACGGTTTTGACTCCACCAATGGTCTGCAGGGTGAGCTGCTGTGTTCCTCCGGCCCGGCGCCAGAGCTGTGGGCCAATCTCACGATAGGTCTCGGGCCCAGGGGTGAGCTCGCCCGGAACGGAGATCGTCCCATCCGGGTTTGCCGCAATAACGGATTGTTGCAGGACATAAAATAGACTCAAGAATCCGTGCTCGATTCGACGCGAGCTTTCGTACCGTCCCGCGATGAGTTGGGCATCGGCGGGCGCAGTAGGCAACGCCGGCGGATCCACCAACGCCGCGGAGTTCGGGAAGTACCGATCCATGAAGCCATCGAACAACGCTTCGCGGGCAAGATACACCGCTTCTGCCCGGCCTCTGCTGTTGAACGTAAAATCGATGCCGACTCCTTCCACCGGCAGCAAATTGAACTCGTTATGAAAAAATATCGTGTCGCCGCCGTGACCGAGCACCGTGCGACCGTTATGCGATTCGAGGAAAAAACCATGCGCCATCGTGGCAAATCCCGGCGGGGCATCTTGCGACGGACCATGCATACGCTTGGCCGTGTCAGCCTGCAAAATCTCCACCTCACCGAAATGCCCGTCCTGCAGATGAGCAATCATGAAATGTGACATGTCCGCCGCCGTTGTCGTACCGCTGCCGGCGGGCCTGGTCACAATCAGCTCATAAGGACCTGGCGGTCCTGATGCCGTTCGATAGCCCTTCGAAACCGCGCCCGCGAATCGATCGGGCAGCGGCTGATCGAAGGTGGTGTGCGTCATGCCCAGCGGTACGAGAATGTGACGTTCGATGTATCGATCGAAAGGCTCTTTTGAGATTCGTTCCACGATGTAACCGGCCAAGGCCGCGCCGTAGTTTGAGTAGGCGGGGACCTGGCCCGGCGGGAACAGCATGGGCCGCTTATGATCCTTCAGGTACGCCTCGGTCGAGGGTACGCCCTGCGGATTGGTCCATAAGACATCCTTCAGGCCTTCTTCAAATCCGCCGCGGTGATTCATCAAGTCACGGAGCGTGACGGGCTTGCCGAAGTCATTGGGAATCGTGAAGTCCAAGTAGTCGTTGATATTGCGGTCGAGATCGAGCTTTCCGGTCTCGACCAGCTGCATGACCGCTGTCCAGGTGAACAGTTTTGAAGTAGACCCAATCCGAACCATGGTTTGCTCGGGATCCATCTGAAGTTTCTTGCTCACATCTGCGTAGCCGTAGCCCTTCTGCAGGAGCACGTGGCCGTCCTTCACCACAACGACGACTGCGCCGGCCATATCGCCGGCCTTCAGCGCATACGGAACCATGCCGTCCAGCCAACCTTCGAGGTCGGCACGCTCCAGCGCATGTGCGCTCGATGCCGGTGACGGGGCAGCTGGAGCCGCGGCTGGGGCCGCGACAGGCGCGACCGGAACCGCTGCGGGAGCTGCAGGAACCGCGCTAGTTGCGGACCTGGCCGCTGATGCCTGCAAAAGGACCGCCGCGGCGCACGCCGCAAGAGCAATGATGTTCCGGCCATTCATGTCGCTCACTCCCTCAATTCTTCGATTCCGATTGATTCGTTTTAATTAGACTTCTGCGCCACCGGCGTGAATGAGAGGTCCTGATAGTCGTAACTGAAATCGGCGAGCGGCGACACCGCTTTCAGCGTGATGCGCTCGACCTTGCCGTCCGCATTCAGCCCGAACGTGACGTACGCCGGCTCTATGGTCTTATCGTCGAAGCGCGTCACGAAACTATCGTATTGCCAATGCTCCAGAGCACCCCCCATGCGCGGCGTCGATTTGAAATCGATCGTGAGCGCGCCGTTGGCCTGCCCGATTTCGATGTTGCCGTACCAGGGATCACTATAGACGCCGGCGTAGCGATCGAGCGGCAGCGATGGTCCGATCTTGGCGGGCTTTGCTGCCGCCGATTGATACGTCTTAAGCGCCTCTTGCACACGCTTCTGTCTCTCGGCGAGAATTTTCTCCGGCCAAGTGTCCTTGGGTAGTCCGAGGTAGTGATCGAGCAGCTCATACATCAATCCCAGAATGATTCCGCCATCCTCGCTGTTGATCTCGATCGAGAATCCAACGTGTTTCTCCGGAATCAGCACCACCGCGGTTAGAAAGCCGAAAACAGCGCCGCCGTGCCAGACGATCTTGACGCCGCGATAGTCTCGGACATCCCAGCCGAGCGCATAAGTGTTAAACATGGGCTGGGTCGGCGCCATCACGCCCGCTCGCGGAGCAACCGGCTGCAAAACCACGGGTTTCCACATTTGATCGTGAGCCGCCTCGCTGAACAATCGGCCGCCATTGTCGGGAAGCGCGCCGCCGTCGAGCTGGATCATCAGCCATCGCGCCATGTCATTGGCGCTGACCGCCAATCCGCCGGCCGGCGATGCGTTGCTGCCCAGGTTGTCGCGCTCATCAAGAACCGATTGATCGCCGACGCCGCGAAGGCCGCCGTTCATGCGCGCATGCGGTTGCGCGCGGTCGGAACTGGCGAAGTGGCCTTCGTTGTCTGTGGTCGAATGCAACATCCCCGCCGCTTTGAGCACGTGCTCAGCAGTAAATTTCTCCCACGTTTCACCCGTGACATCTTCGATCAGCTGGCCAGCCACCATGTACAAAACGTTGTCGTAGGCATAGGCGCTGCGAAAGCTGGTCGCGGGTTTGATATATCGCAGCCGCCGCACCGATTCGGCGCGGCTCAAGTTCGTACGAGGCACGAACAATAAATCGCCGGCGCCGAGCCCGAGGCCGCTGCGGTGCACGAGCAGATCGCGAATCGTCATTTCGCGGGTCACCCACGGGTCATACATTTGAAAGCCTGGCAGGTGATCGATCACCTTGTCGTCCCAGCCGATTTTTCCCTGATCGACGAGAATGCCGAGCGCCGCCACGGTAAAGGCTTTGCCGGTCGAGCCGGTCGGGAAAATCGTGTCGGCGTCGACCTTCTCGGGTGAGCCGAGCCGCTTGGCGCCGAATCCCTTGGCGAGCGTGACCTTGTCGTTCTCGACAATGGCAATGGCCATGCCGGGAACGCCAGTCTGCTTGCGCAAACTTTCCACGCGGCCGTCGAACCCATTGGGTGGCGCCGCAACGGCCGCCGAGACGCCAAGAAAGGTCAATGAGGCTATGGCGAAAATTTTCATGCAAGCTCCGGTTCGGTGGCGTTCAACGCGATGGTTCAGCAGCCCGCGCTGCCTCGATTCGTCGTATCGGGCGATCAAGCGCAAATAACATCGCCGCGGCGATCGCAGAGATGAGGGTTAAAATGGCAAAGAATTCGGCGTGACTCGTGCGGGCCCACAGCGTGCCGACCATGCCCGCGGAAAAGGAACCGGTGAAAATCGCGCAGAACCACGCGGCAACCGTGGTTGCGCCGTATCCAATCGGCGCCAAGCGCGCAAACAGGCCGAGTCCCGTCGGCAAAATATAGAGTTCGCCAAGCGTAAAGACCGCGAAGAACGCCGCCAGCCACACCCAGCTTGCCCGGCCCGTTCCTGCCTCAAACGCAATCGTCGCGAGCAGCAGATACGCCGCCGCGACGATCAGCGCGCCCAGCGCCATTTTTTTCATTGCGGAACCGGGAGAACCCGCCTGCGCGCGCCGGCGCCAATGCGCCAGCAATAGCGGCGTCATCATGATGACCAGGAGAGGATTTAAACTCTGGAACCAGGTCATGGGAATGGTCCAGAGCCCGATGGCCCGATCGACGCCGACATCAGCCCACAGCGCCACCGTGTTGCCGACCTGTTCATAGGCGCCGCGAAACACCGTGACGGCAAGTACGACAGCAAATAGAAGAATAAACGTAGAACGATACTTGTGCGCGGGGGCAACCGGTCCGCTGAGCGCGAAGGTGTTCTTCACCGCGCGGACCTGCTCGGGCAGATGTTTGCCGCCGAGAATATAGATGATGAGACCCAGGAGCATCCCGACGCCCGCGGCGCCGAAGCCCCAATGCCAGCCGTAGAGTTCCCCCAGCGTACCGCAGATCAGAGGCGCTAAGAATCCGCCGATATTGATGCCGACGTAGTAGACGTTATAGGCCCAGCCGCGGCGCGGATCGTCCGGGCGATAGAGACCGTCGATTTGGCTTGGCAGGCTCGGCAGGAACAATCCGTTGCCGAGCGCAATTGTCGCGAGCGCCGGGTAAAAGAGCGGTTCGAAGGTCATCATGAAATGGCCGGCGGCCATGATGCTGCCGCCAATGATCACCGCGCGCCGTTTGCCGAGCCATCGATCCGCGATCAGGCCGCCGAAAATCGGCGTGAAGTAGGCCATCGCGGTGTAGGTGCCGTAAATGAGCGACGCTTTTTCCTGGCCGATCAGCAATTGCTTGGTCATGTAATAGACCAGCAAGGCGCGCATGCCGTAGTAGGAGAATATCTCCCACATCTCGGTCAGAAAAAGTATCGTCAGGCCGCGCGGCTGACCGAACCAAGTCTGCTGGTTCGCGCTCATCGCCCTAAGCGTGTGTCCCGCCCCACACTTGCTCACCGCTCCACGCGCTGCCGTTGGTGTACGTCATGCTCGGCGTACGATCCTTGGCCAGAAAAATCGGACCATCCAGATCCACCACGTCGCACAGCTGTCCGAGCACAAACGCGGGCGCCATGGCGAGACTCGTGCCGACCATGTTGCCGACCATGACGCCCAACCCTAAGCGCCGCGCCTCGTACGCCATCGCCAGGCCTTCCGTCAAACCGCCGCACTTGTCCAGCTTGATATTTACGACGTTGAAACGCCCGACCAGCCCAGCGACGTCGGCCAGCTTCAGCACGCTTTCGTCGGCGGCAATCGGGATTTTCGATTTGAATCCGGTGAGATCGGCCTCGCGTCCGCGCTTCAGGGGCTGCTCGAGCAAGGAGACGTTTGCCGATTCGAGAACGCTCAGCAGCGATCCGAGCGACTCGATGCCGTATCCTTGATTGGCATCGACGCCCATCCACACCTCGGGTCGTGCCGCACGCACCGCGAGGACCCGTTCGATGTCGTCCTTAAGATCGCCGGTCAATTTCAACTTGAGAGAGCGAGCCTGAGCGAATTTGCGCGCGCCGGCCGCCATCGTGGCAGGATCATCGGCGCCCAATGTGAAGGTGGTGACCAGCGGCTTCGGCGCATCAATGCCGGCAAGTTCCCAGACCGCGACGCCCAGGCGATGTGCTTCAAGCTCCCACAGCGCGCAATCGACTGCGTTGCGGGCGCCGCCCGCCGGCAGCAACCGTTGCAGCGCCGTCCGATCGACGCCCTGTTCGATGGCGCCGCGCACAGCTTCGATCTCGGCAACCATGGTCTTCGCCGTGTCGCCCAAGTAGTACACACCGGAGGCTTCGCCGCGGCCGCGATACTCACCATCGTCGAGCGTCACAACCACGACTTCCTGCTCCTCGAATACAAATCCTGAGATGCGAAACGGCGCGGACAGCCGCAGTTTCTCCACGTCGATGCGCAGTTTTAACGTCATTAGAAATATATTCCCAAGCTGAACAGGTTGAACACAACCGCAATCCACAGCACGATGAACGCCGACAGTGCGAGCACGATGCTCCACACTTTGGCCGGCCAGCGGCGAGTTCCCTTCCACACCGTCCATAGATTCCACGCGATAAAGGCGGATCCCAACAGAAACGCCAGAATGCCGAACATCTCAGCGAAACGGATGTTGCCGTTGTACTTGTTGCTGAGGTTGTTGAAGTCATTGAACATGCGGATCACCGTGAATGCCCACAGTCCCAGCCCGGCAAGGAGCAGGATCGACCCCACCTTGCTCAATCGATAGGCACGCAGCGCATCGGGACCGAGCGCCAAGCTCGCCCCGAAGCGGCGGCGCACGATAGCGGTAATCGGCCAAAACACCGCGGTCAGCAGAAGCGCCGCCAATGCGCAATACAGCGCGGGCAGGAGCCATGCCGCATCCGCGTAGCCCGGCACGCGGTCGAATACCATGAACGGGGAGATGCCGTCGATGCTGAAGCGTACGGCCTTGCCATCGACCACTTTGGCCGCCAAGCGCTCGTGACTATCTTGATCTCGCCACACGAACGGGGCCGTTTCGACCCAGTGCCGTGGTGTGCCATTGAGTCCGTTGAACGGCACGGCCAGTTCACCCTTGGCATTGACACCTGCCTTGGTCTGTCCGAACAGCCCGACCGCGGCCAAGAAGCTCGATTGCGAGCCGCGCGAATTGGCCCAGTGACCATTTAGCATGGCCGCATGTTCTGCCGAGGTTTTCGCATTCACCTTCGTGGCGCTCGTCTGCGTAGCGGGGAAATAGCGATCCGCGAAGTCCTCGAACAGAGCACCGCGCAATCCACCGACGGCGCCGGCCTTGCCGGGGGTGTTGAAGGAGACATAGAAGCCGACGCCTTCCTTTAAGAATAGGTGCAGCGACGTGTGGAAACACTGCGTATCGCCCAGATGCGCGATCACTTCGCGGCCGTTGAGGTTGGTTTCAAAGAAGCCCAGCTCCATTCGATTCAGCGGCGGCAGGATGGTGAGCGGACTGTTGTGCATCATCTCGGCGGTTTCTGCCTTGAGAATGCGATTGCCGTGATATTCGCCGTTTTGCAGGTGCGCAATCATGAAGTGCGCCATGTCCTCGCCGGGTGAGGACAGCGACCCGGCGGGCGCCGGTCCGACGATCTCAAATTTTTTCACCGGCTCGGATGCCAGCGAATAGCACTGCGACATGAGCGGCTCGAGATTCGCCGGCAGCGGCTGACGGAAGGTCGAATGCGTCATGTCGAGCGGCGTGAAGATGTGCTTATCGAGGTAATCGTCGAATGACTCGCCCGAGACCCGCTGCACGATGTAGCCGGCGAGTGATGCGCCGTAGTTGGAATAGGCCGGCGTAGTGCCGGGCGCGAAGACTCGCTGCGGAACCCACTGCTTGAGCAATGCTTCGAAGTTCGGCGATTTGGGATCATCCGACATGATGCCCTTGGCCTGCTCTTCGAAACCCGCAACATGCTGCATCAGCTCGCGCATCGTGACCGGCTTGCCATCGCGCGCCGGAATTTTGAAATCCAGATATTGATTCACATCAGCATCGAGATCGATCTTGCCCTGCTCGACCTGCTGCATCACCGCCGTCCAGGTAAAGAGTTTCGATACCGATCCCGGCCGAAACAAGGTCAGCTTCGGATCCACAGGCGTGCGCTTTTCGACGTCCGCATACCCGTATCCGCGCTCGGTGACGATCTGCCCATCTTTGACGACGGCCACAACGGCGCCCGCGATGTCGCCGGTATGCAACGCATAGGGCATATATCCGTCGAGCCACGCATTGAGGTCGTCCGCGGTCAATGCGACGGGGGCTGCGGTTGCGCCCGCCGGCGCTGCGGTTGGCGGAACAGGTGCTTGCGGCGCCGCGGGCGCAGTGGTTGCAGGTGCAAGGCTCGGCGCGGGTGCCGTCTTGGTTTTCTGCGCGGTGGCGGTCAGCGTTCCCAAAGTGAGGAGCGCAGCAGCCAAAAACGTGAATATACGCATGGACTCTCTTCTTGCGACCGGGTCGCTGTTATCTAGGAATTTACGCGAGACATTTGTCGACGAGCTTCTCCAACGCGGCACCGGGCCGCATGGGGTCCGCGACGGGCACGCCAAGCCGCGCGCTCTCCGTTTCCAACAATCGCGCAGCATCGTTGGGATTGAGCATTGAGGTGTTCAAACTGACACCTGCGCAGCGGATCGCTGCATTCGTGCGGCGGCCGAGCCGCAGATTCAAATCAATGGTGTCGAAGACATCGGGTAGCTGGTAGCCGGGATGACCCAACATCTCTTTGCGATCAACGTCATGGCACACCACGATGACATCCGGCTGGCTGCCGTGCAGCAGACCGAGCGAAACACCAGCGTAAGCGGGGTGGAACAATGAACCCTGCCCTTCAATCACATCCCAATGCTGCGCGGGAGCCGCAGGACTCAAGATCTCAGCGGCGCCCGCCTCGAAATCCGCAACGACGGCGTCCATCGGCATGCCGCCGCCCGCGATCAAGATCCCCGTCTGACCGGTGGCGCGAAAGGCCGTGTCGAGTCCGCGCTCCTTAAACGCGCGCGCCAAAGCGAGAGCGGTGTATTTCTTGCCGACCGCACAATCCGTGCCGACCGTCAGAAGGCGTTTGCCGCTTCGCTTCGCACCGGTTGCGATGGGGATATTCTTCGGCGGTGTGCGCACGTCGATGAGCCGGCGGCCGTGGCGTTCCGCGGCCGCTTTCAACTGCGGAACATCGCCGAGCTTGGAGTGCATGCCGCTGATGAGATCGAGTCCGGACTCCAGCGCCTCAACGAGCGCGGGAATCCAACTGTCGCCGATCACGCCGCCCGTATTGGCCACGCCGATGACGAGCGCGCGGGCGCCGCGAGCGCGCGCCTCCTTCGGCGTCAAGCGCGGCAGATCGGTGGTGACGGTCGCACCGTCGACCGCCCACTCTCCGACACAGCGGTCAGGCGCCCAGTCACGCAGCCCGAACGCCGTCTTAGCGTAGCCCTTCTCCGTGGTGTCCCCCAGAAAAAGCAGATACGGCTGAGGTAAATCCAGTACCTGCGACATTCGGGCCTCCGTGGCGTGCAATTCGCGTTTCGTATTCATTCTCAACCTTTAGAACCTCGTGGACAGTGTGACGCCGAACGTTAGCGGTTGAATGATCGAGGCTACACCGTTGAGGTTAGGTGCCAGGCTGCTGCCGTAATTGCTGATGCCGCGAGAATCGCTCAGATTTTTACCGTACAGCGTCCAGCGCCAGCGATCGTTGTCGAAGCCGACGCGCGCACCGTAGGTGTTGTAGCTGGGCAACCTCACCTGCATGGTCATCGTTTCGTCGCTGCCGAAGTCAGTGCTGCGGGCGCCGACATAACTCCACGTCGTGCCGACAAAATACTTATAGTCCGCGAACGCGGGCGCGGTGTATTCGGCATCCAGCGAAGTACCCCACTTCGGCGCGTACGCCAGCGGGTCGCCGGTAACGCCATTGACCGCCGGCGCATCCGTGGTCAGCTTCGCGTCCGTGTACGCTCCGGTCCAATTCAAAGTGAGGCCGTGCACAGGAACATAGCCCACAGTCCATTCGAAGCCCTGGCTCTTTGCCTTGCCGCCGTTGCCGTTGATGCCGTTGCCATCGATGACCTCGAGCAGCTGAATGTTGGTCCAGTCGACATGGAAGAGCGCGGCGTCGATGGACAAGAGGCCGCTGAGCAAAGTCGACTTGATCCCGAGTTCCAGGTTGTTGGTTTTATCCGCGCCGTACGAGCGCGGCACGTCAGGCGGCGCGACCGGCGGCAATGCGTTGGGTCCACCGGGGCGGTAGCCGGTCGCCCAGCGGAAATAGAGCATGTTGTCGGCATCGATGTGCCAGCGCGGCGCAACCGAGTATGTCCAAACATGTCCTGACGATGGCGTGCTGAACGCCTGCCCGCCACCGGCGAGCAGGCCCGAAATACCCTCGGTGGCCACTTGTTCATTCTTGGAATAGCGGCCGCCGGCTTGGATGTCGAACTGCGGGATGATGTGTACCGTCACGTTACCGAATCCGGATGTCTCTTTGTAAATGGAATCCAGGGTCGCAAATTCCAGGGTTCCAAGCGACCCCGCGAGCGACGCACCGCTTGGCAGTGCAATGGGATTCAAGTGCTGATACAAATGGCCCTGTTCGCGCGTGAAGTAGGCGCCTAACTGCCACTCAATGAAGTTGGTCGCAGGAGACGAAACTCGCACTTCCTGCGTGAATTTCTTTAGATCCACGACATTATCAAGTGTGGCGCCGACATTGGGCAGCCCGGCTCCCGTGAGCAAGTCTCCGTAGGTAAAACCCGGCGCGAGCGCTCCATTGGTATCGTCAGCGATAGAGTCTGAATTCAGGATGCCGTAGCTCGTCGTCGACAAGACGCTGAAGAGCCCCGCGTCCCAGTTGATGGTCGCGTTGTAGTTCTTGTACTGGAAACTGCTGGGTTCAGCAATGAACCGCTCCTGCTGTAAATCACCCTCCGCCGGCCTCAAAGTGGCGTTGCTGATGTCCTCCCGCGGGGTGCCGTTGTAGTTGGATTGCTGTGAGCTCGCAGTCAAGCGGATGGTGAGAGAGTCGATTGGTTCGGCCAGCAAGGAAACGCGTCCACCATACTTGTGGCCGTCGTTCTCATCGACCTTGTTGCGGCTCGGATCGTCGACCCATCCGGCCACGTCCTGCTTGAAACCGCCGACGCGCAAGGCAACCTTGTCGCCCAAAGGCAGGTTCAGGACTGCGCGAATATCGCCGCCGGATCCACCATGATCAACGCTTTCGCCTGTCACCTCGGCCGCGCCTGAAAAGCTGCCCAATACCGGCGGGGCAGTGACGAACTTCAGCAGGCCGCCTTCGCTATTGGCCCCGTACAGCGTGCCCTGGGGTCCGCGCAGCACTTCGACGCGCTGCAGGTCCCAGGTATCGAAGTCGCCGCTCAGGATGGAACCGTTGAGCAAGGCGCTGCTGGAACCGAAGGGCGATTCATCCAGATATACCGCTACGGTAGATCCGACGCCGCCGGCGTTCTGGCCTCGCAAGGTCAGATTGGTGTACCCGGGTTGACTGCTGGTGATCGACAGGCCCGGCACGAGGGCCGCGTAGTCGCTGAAACTGCGGTATTGCAAGTTGTCGAGCGCCTTGCCGCCCAGGGCAGTGATGCTCATGGGGACGTCTTGGAGCTTCTCTTCTTTCTTTTCCGCCGTGACGACGATGGTCACCAGCGCGTCGTCCGACGGCTGCGCCGCGTCGGCCGCCCTGCTCTCATAGGATAAGAAAGACCCGACTGACCCCAGCACCACAAGTGTTGCTAGTTTGTAGATTAACATCTGTTTTTCCCCTGCCTTGTTCTAAATCTCATGTCCAAGTACTACCGAGCAGGCGACGGAAATTGCCGCCCAGGATCGCCTGAATATTCGAATCGTTGTAGCCGCGGCGGATCAATGCTGCCGTGAGGTCGTACACCTTGCGGGGATGATCAAAGCCGTCGGTGTCTATTTTGTCGCGGAACGCATACGAAGCTTTATAACCGGCCTTCAGCTGCTTATATTGGTCCGGCGGCATATGATCGTATCCCATCAAGTCGGAGTCAGAGCCGATACCGACGTGCTCGATACCGACAAGCTTTACTACGTGATCGATGTGATCGACGATGTCTTCGACCGTGGTCGGTTCCTTGTCTTTGACGAACATGCGCACGCCGGTGATGCCCATGACGCCGCCCTTCGCCGCGAGCTTGCGAATCGCCTCATCGGTTTTAAGACGCGGATGATTGTTGAGCGCACGACAATTCGAATGCGTAAAGGCGATGGGCTTGGGGGATAATTCAATTGCGTCCAAAGTGGTTTTATCGCCGCTGTGCGAAACGTCGACGAGCATGCCCACCTCGTTCATCGACTTGATGATCTCGACGCCATAGTCGCTGATCCCGCCATCGACGCGTTCCGTGGAACCGCTGCCGATCAGATTCTGAGTGTTGTAAGTCAGCTGCGCACAGCGCAGTCCCAGCTCGTAGAACGCCTTGACGTCCTTCGGCTCGCGAAATTCGTCGGCATTTTGCAATCCCATGATGACGGCAATCTTTTGCTTGGCCTTCGCGGCATCCAAGTCGTCGGCTTTGCCCACCAAGGTAAATACGTGAGTATTGCGCCCGACAAAGCCGCTCCACGCGGCGATGAATTCCAGCGCGTCGTCGTAGGCGCTGGCGCCGCCGACCCCAACGGAATTGTGAAATCCAGTGATGCCACACGACCGAAACATGGCGGCCTCAGAATCTCTCAACGGCAGCGCATAAGCTTCGGGACGAAAATCCAGCTTGAGCGGCGCGAGCATGTCGATCACGAGGGAGCGCTGCACCAGATCCAAGACTTTGGACGGATACTTGTTCTTGGCTTCTTGCGCGCTTGGTGCGGCATCCAGGGGCAGCGCGACAGCCGCCATCGCGCCTGCCATTGCTTGCAAGGTGCGGCGCCGAGAAATGCGAAGGGAAGAGTCGGACATCGTTTATTTATCCTGATATCATGTCGCAACCAAGCCAGAATAATCCTGTATAGACAATTGTCAATGTAATTCTCTATACAGGCGGGTTTGGCAAATTCTTGCGACGGAACAGGTTTTGCGCACTTTGGAAGCGGTTGACCTACCCGATGCGGAAGGTATGCTGCGAGCGGCCAACGGAAACGACATTTCAAGGGCGGCTGAGATGGACATGAAAACGCGTCATCCCACGCTAGGGAGCTTGCTGCGGTCTTTGCGGGCGCGCAATGGCTGGACCTTGAGCCAGATGAGCGAACGTACCAGCATTCCTGTATCCACCCTCTCCAAGGTGGAACATGACAGATTGACCCTGAGCTACGACAAGCTGGTGCAATTGAGCCAACGGCTCGAGATCCGAGTTTCCGAGTTATTCGCGGATCCGACCGAAATAGAACCGGCGGTGACCGCACGGCGCAGCATCGGACTCACCGACTCCGCGGTGCGCGTGAATACGAAAAACTACGATTATTACTACTTGTGTCCGGAGCTGCGCCGCAAGCGGATGATCCCGATCTTGACGCGTATCCGCGCCAAGAGCGCCGAGGAGTTCGGCGAACTGGTACGCCACTCGGGCGAGGAATACATCTATGTCCTTAAAGGCGCGATCAAGGTCCTCACAGAATTTTACGATCCGGTTGTGCTGAATAGCGGCGAGTCGATTTATCTCGACAGCAATATGGGGCATGCCTACGTCACCGCGGAAGGATGCGACGAGGCGGTGGTGCTCGGAGTGTGTTCGAGCACCGACGAAGGGTTGATGCACTCCCTGATGTCATTGCACGGTGAGGCTGAGACCGAGACGGTTTTGCCCCCGAATCCGCCGGAGCCGATGCGCGCTCCGGTCAAGGCAGTCAAGAAGGCCAGAGGCCGTTAGGCTCGGCAGAGCCGCGCCTTCAAGGTGCACCGCGCCAGGCGGTCCATCCAACTTATTTTTGGATTCGGCCCAGAAGCGGCCCCATTGTAGAAAATTTCTCTTAGTGTAAACATCGCACTTGGCCAGCGTAGCTTCAAGGGGATTGCAGATGTTTCGTCAACGCCCACCGCTTTTCTCCATTTCCCTGTTTTTCAGCTTGTTTTGCGTCGCAGCCGCGGCCCGCGCCGCGAGCGCAGAGCCGGCTACTGCGCCAAGTTCCAATCCCCCGGCAGCCCATTCCCTGGAGCGAGCCGATCTTGAACCCTGGCTGGATGGCTTCATGCCCTACGCCATCGAGCGCGGCGACGTTGCCGGCGCGGTGGTTGCCGTGGTCAAAAACGGCGAGGTGATCTTCGCAAAAGGCTACGGATTCGCTGACGTGAAGGAGCACAAGCCGGTCGATCCGGAGCGCACGATGTTCCGGCCCGGCTCGATTTCCAAGCTGTTTACCTGGACCGCGGTGATGCAGCTGGTGGAGCAGGGCAAACTGGACCTCGACCACGACGTCAATGAATATCTGGACTTCAAGATCCCGCCGCGCTCGGACGGGCCCATCACGTTGCGCAACATCCTGACGCATACACCGGGTTTCGAAGAGCAGATAAAAGCCCTGATCGTCTCCGACCCGAAGCAGCTGGTGCCTCTGAGGGTTTATGCCGAACAAAAGACGCCGGTGCGTATTTTCAAGGCCGGATCAACGCCGGCGTACTCCAACTATGCGACCGCGCTCGCGGGCTACGTCGTGGAGCGCGTTTCAGGGCAATCGTTCGATGACTACCTTGACGCCCATCTGTTCAAGCCACTGGACATGTCGCACGCCACTTTCCGGCAGCCATTGCCCGCCGCGTTCGAAGCCGACATGTCGAAAGGCTACTCTCTCGCATCGCAGCCCGCGAAGCCCTATGAGATCGTGGTTGCGGCGCCGGCCGGCAGCCTTGCGGCCAGCGGCGTCGACATGGCGCATTTCATGATCGCGCATCTCGAGGGCGGTGAGTATCACGGCGCGCGCATCCTTGGCGCGGAAACGCTGAAAAAGATGCATGAAACGCCCGCCGACATGATCCCGCCGCTGAATCGAATGATGCTCGGGTTCTACGAGCAGAACTACAACGGCCATCGGATCATCAGCCACGGCGGCGACACGGTGTACATGCACAGTTATCTGCACCTGTTGCTGGACGATCACGTGGGTCTATTCGTGTCGCTCAACAGTCAGGGCCGGGAAGGCGCTGCGGGCGCGATTCGCGGCGCACTGTTCGATGATTTTCTCGGGCGGTACTTTCCCGCCACGCAGGATGCACGCAGCGTCGATGCGAAAACTGCCGCAGAGCATGCCAAGTTGATGGCGGGCTACTACGAAAGCTCGCGGCGTGCCGAAACGTCGTTCATGAGCATCGGCAACTTTGCCAGTCCCTTCAAAGTCAGCGTCGACAAAGACGGCTTCCTGACAGCGTCATCCTTCAAGGGCCGCAACGGCGCGCCGCGTCGCTACCGCGAGGTCGCGCCTTTCGTATGGCGCGATGTCGACAGCGGCTGGCGGCTGGCCGCGAAGGTGGTGGACGGACACGTGCAGCGCTTCAGCATCGATGAAGTTTCTCCCTTTACGGTGTACGAGCCCGTGCGCTGGTGGCGTTCACCGAGTTGGTTCCTGCCGGCTGTGGAAATCTCCTTCGCTGCGCTCTTCGCCACGACCCTCCTTTGGCCGATCGCCGCGCTCGTGCGCCGCAGAAATAATCTGAAGCTGGATCTCGTGGGACGCGATGAACATGGCCGCGTGCTCTCGCGCGTCGCAGCCGTCGCGGTGACCCTGGTATCGCTTGGATGGTTGTGGTTGTTTACGGCTCTGAGCTCGAGAACGGCAATGCTTGGGCCCGGGCTGGATCCGTGGCTGTTTCTCCTGCACTTGCTCTCGATCCTCTGCTACGTCGGCGGGGCCATCGTACTGATTTGGGCCGCAGCAATTGCTTGGACCGGCAAGCGTAGTGGGCCAGGCAAGATTTGGACTTCGCTGCTGGCCGTCTCCGCGGTGGTAATGCTATGGATGGCGTGGGTGTACCACTTGACCTCGTTCACCTCGAGGTACTGAGCAGCCAGCCGTGAGGGCTCGCATGTCGCTACGGCGGCGTCGCTTTGCTGCGCGTGAGCAATTGCCACACCCCGAGAGTCATGACCGGCAGCACGAACACGGCCAGAAACATGTACGCGAGGCCTCGATAGCCGCGCGCAATCAAGGTCACCAGCCCGAATCGCGCCGCCAGAAATATCGAGCCCAAGAGCAGCGCACCGGTAATCCAAAGGCGCGCGGACTTCGACAGGCTGCCGCCGTTGCGGGCGGCGTAGGCTTCGGCGATGCGTTCATTGAAGGCGTGCACGCAGCCGGTGCCGCTTTCCAGCAACGCCAAAAAAATCATCAACTGAAACAAATAATGAAACGCGGGAAAATTTAGGCGCTGCAGAAGGAAATCCGACGGCAACGCTTCGCTGCCGATCTGCGGATAGTAGGCGATCATGCAGATGAAAAAGAGCAGCGCCGGAATCATGGCGAGGGGACCCGCCAACGCGCCGGCGATGAGCGCATTCTTGTTGCTCGTCAAATGCCGCAGCACCGGCAAAATGATCACAGCGCCTACCACGTTGTAGCCGGCATAGGTAAATCCGCCCAGCACCCATCCCTCGTGCGGCGCCGGGGCGGCAAAATTCACGAGGATTCGATCGCCAAAAGCGAAGAACGACAGCACCACGAACACGGCATACACGCCGTAAAGGAAAATGGAGACCCACTTGAACAGACGCTCCACGGAAGCAGTGCCGTAGGTGGTGACGAAACTGATGCAGGCGATGAGGCACAAGGTTCCGACCAGCGGCGGCCAGCCCATGAGCGCTGTGCCAATGGCTCCCGCCGCGGCGCCGAATACGGCCAGAATCAAGATGATGAAGAGCAGGTAGCAGATTTCAAAAATCACCCAGAAGGGTCCGAGGAGATTTTTAAAGAAGGCCCGATAGTTCCAGCTCTTGGTGGCGTAGGCCAGGCTAAACGTTACCGCGCATACGACGCTCCATATCACCATCGCCAGCAGAATCGCCGACAATCCGCCCCGCGGTCCGCTCGGCAGAAAAAATTCAGCCAGTTCGCGCCCGGTTGCATAGCCGCCGCCGATGACCACCGCCTTGAAGGCGAAACCCGGCAGCAGGTAGCGCTGAAACCAGGACGAGCCGTTTACACCGGCGGCGGGAACCGCGCTCACGGCGACGGGCGCGGCACGGTTGAGTCGTAGCCGGCGCCTCGCAGAACCTGGCCGGGCTTCGCGCCCGTGTGGCGGCCCTGGTCAATCACCATCTTGCCGTTCACCAATACGTAATCGATGCCGGTGGGATAGGCGGTCGGGTTTTCGTAGTTCGCCACATCGTCCAACCGCTCCTCGTTGAAAATGGTCACGTCCGCCTTCAGGCCTTCGCGGACAACGCCGCGGTCGTAGAGACGCATGCGCGTCGCGGGCCAGGAAGTCATTTTGCGAATCGCATCCTCGAGGGTGAGCACGTGGCGCTTTTTCACATACTCGGCAATGACGCGCGGAAAATTGGCGTAGGCGCGCGGATGCGGCAGACCGATCGCATCGATTTTGCCCGGTGCTTCGTTGGCGCCGGCATCGCTGCCGATGCTCATCCAAGGCCAGCGCAGCGCCGTAGCGATGTCGGGCTCGCTCATCATGAAATAGAGTCCCATGGCGCGGTTCGGCTGTGCGCCGAGGACGATATCCCAGGAGACATCGGCCGGATCTTGCTTTAGTTGCTTGGCGATGTACTCGATACTCTTGAACCGATACTGGTCGTACTTCGGATTGAAGGCATTGGCGAGCACGACGTGATCCCAGCCGCCGCTGGCCTGGACCAAGTTGGACCACCCCGGCGCCGAGCCGGCCGCGACCTCTTTTTTCAGCCGTACGCGCACCTGCGGATCCTTGAGGCGTTCCAGACCCGTCTTCGCGCCCTGCTCCCAAACCCAATTCGGCACCGTGATGTCGAGACCCGTGCCACCCGCCGTATAGACATACATGTCGGCCGCGATGTTAACGCCGCGCGCGCGCGCCGCTTCGATGAGCTCGCCCGCTTGCGGGACCAGTTTTCCCCAGCCGGGCGCATAGGCGCCCTTGAAATGAAAGATTTCAACCTGGATCCCGGTTTTCTCGCCGATTTCAATGGATTCGCCGATGGCCTGCAGCAGCTTGCCGCTCTCATCGCGCATGTGGCTCGCATAGATACCACCATGTTTCGCGGCGACGCGCGAAAGCTCGATGAGATCTTCCGTGCTCTGAAAACTGTCGGGCGGATAAATCAGCGCCGTGGCGATACCCACCGTGCCGGCGCGCATGGCTTGATCGACATGCGCCTTCATGGCGTCCAGCTGTTCTGCCGTGGGCCGGCCCGCGACATCGCCCATGACTTCGACGCGTGCCTGGCCGCTGCTGTAATAGGTGCCGAAATTCAGCGAGATCCCTTGGGCTTCGAGTTTTTTGAAGTATTCGGCGATTTGCGCCGATGGGACCGGCGTACCGCCTTCCCCCGCGATCGCCGAGGTGACGCCCTCGCACAGTTTATTCTCGGCCAAGCCGTTTTTGAGCAGCACTTCGCCGGATTGATCCATCATGTCGATCCAACCCGGGGAGACATAGTCGCCTCGCGCATCGATCTCGCGCACCCCTCGTCCAGCGACCCGGCCGATCTTGACAAAACGGCCGTCCTTGATCGCAACATCGGCATTGACCCAGGGATTGCCGCTCCCATCCAAGAGACGCCCATTTCGAATCACAATGTCGTAGATCGGCGCCGGCTGCGCGAGCGCGGTTAAAGAGGCGGCAGATAAAAACAGTCCCAGTGTTGCGACGGCAATTCGCGATTTCATCTTTTAAACCCCGGCGATATTGATAAGGGCGCATAGCGGCCAGCCCTAGCGCGCAGGCAACGCTAGCACAAAGAGGGGCACTTGTTTTCTGTTTAGGTGTATATGCGCCTAATTCAGCGCTTTTTCTACCAAGGCTGTCACCTGCGCCCAGGGCACAGGTTCCTGATGCATGGCGAACACGGTGGTGACGGTGAGGTTTTCGCGCTTCACCGCGTCCATCACTTCGCGCAGCAGTTCCGGCGCGTATAAGGAGCCATCGGCGTTGAGCGCCAGCGTGTCGCTGGCATAGAGCAGTCGATGCTCCGGGAAATACACCATGTATTGCCGCTCGGTGGCGGCGCCGCGCAAAGGATACAGCTCCATGCGATTCGGACCTGCTCCCACGAGAACCTTCTGCGACACGATTCGCCACTTGGGCTGCCGGGGCGATTGCGCGAGCAGATCAGGATGCAAATGACGCGGCGAGGCGAGCAGCCGCTCCAGCAGCGGCTTGTTCAAATCGAGAATGTACACCGGGAAACCTAAGGCCACAGCTTGGCGCACCCCGCCGACGTGAGGCCAGGAGTCCGACGTCGATAGCACTGCCTTTAAGGGCTGGCCCGGACTTTGCTCTTTCGCCTTATCGATGACGCCGGCCACGTACGTGCCGGAGAGCGGCGATTCCAATAACACGATACCGTCGTCCTGTTTGACGACCGTTGCATTCCAGGATCCCGGAAACAAAGTGATGCCGGGCGCGAGCGTTACGCCCTTCTCTGCTTTGAACGGTCTTTCCCAGCCCTTTGATTGCAAGCCTTTCTGTGCGACTTGCGCGTCGATCTTGAAGACGGCGGCATCAATCGTCGGATTCAGATTCACCTTGAGAACCTGTCGCGATTCCCACAGTATGCCGTTGCGCTCTTCGACCTCGTTCGTGGGGTAGCGTAGGCCGTGCACGGTTTGCCAGTTGTCCCAATAGATCCGTTGCCGAACATCGCCCCACTGATACCAGTGATCGTAGAACACCGCGACAGTTTCTACGGCATCGGGCAAGTGGTTAAAGGGATTGATCATCACGCGCACCGGGCGGCCCTGCCAGTTGAACGCCAGCACGGGATGCAAAGTGGAGCGCACTCGTTGCGCAGTCTCGAAGTGCAGGTCCGCAGCGCCGATTGCGCCAAGCAGCAGTCGCATCGGGCCGAGTGCCAGGACATAGCGCGCTGACTCGGTGTCGGCTCGTGACGCTGGGCTATCCGATTTCTCCGAGCGGTATACGCCGCCCTCGGGTCCGACCACCAGGGTGGTATCGGACTCTGACTGGCCCGGATCTGATTCAGGCCAAGTCAGGTGGGTCTGAATCAGCATGCGTTGCGCGCCAAAGTCTATTTTTTCCTGAGTGCGCGCGTACGCGGTGATGAAGGGCTCCTGGCGATAGGACTGTTCGACCAAGAGCGTGTGCTGAATGCCTTCTAGCTCGAGTGCTTTCACCGCTTCGATACGCTCGCGGCCGCCCATGGCGATTAGCGCGAGCGCCACACAGTCGCGCGGGGTCGGGGCACATTGCGGCGCCGTGTCTGCGGCCGTGTCGGCCGGCGCGACGCTCGCCGCGAGGCACACATTTCCAATTACATAAGACCCTATCGCAGCGAAGAGAACCGTGCACCGCATAATCCATCCCGTGTGAGCCAAAGATTCGACGACAGCCAGTTTACTCCCGGCGATCGTCGGCTTTCGGACCGGCCAAAGCCTAAATAAGGAGTCCGGTTACGGCGAGTTAGGCAAAGCCCGATTCCGACGGCCTTTGGCGCGATGCGCCTACAACCCCAAATTAAAGATCGAGCGAGGATGCGCAACCGGAACACGATTGTCGATCACTAATTTGGAGCACTCAAATGGCTGGGAAAATCCGAAAATCTAGATCTGCACACGCTGTCGATGCCGTCGCGTTGCTCAAGGCAGACCATCGGCAAGTGGAGTCGTGGTTCGCGCAATTCAGCAAATCGCGCTCAAATGCGAGAAAGCGGCAGCTGGCCTCGCAGATCTGTGCTGCGCTTCGAGTCCACACCGAAATCGAGGAAGAGATCTTTTATCCCGCGTTCCTTAGCGCAACCGCCGATAAGGCGATGCATCACGAAGCGGTCGTTGAACATGACGGGGCAAAAGAGCTTATCGCGCAAATCGAAGCAATGAGCGCCGGCGATGAATACTTCGAGGCCAAAGTCACCGTGCTCTCGGAAATGATCAAGCACCACGTGAAGGAAGAGGAACAACCCGGCGGCATGTTCGCCGAGGCAAAAAAATCCAAAATGGACTTGAAGGCCTTAGGGGACGAGTTGCGCTCGCGTAAGGGCGAACTACAAGCTCACGACCGCGCAGCCTGACTCCAGCATAGGTCTGTAGGACTCGGCTTACCTGGTTTACCAAGTCTGCTTCCTATCACGCTGCGCATCCGCACTCTAAGTTGAACGCAGACGACGTTGGGTTGTCAGCAAACTTGATCAGCAGCAAGTGCCTGAAAGGAGTGTCATGCATCCGGAACATCGATCCATCGGCGAGTTGGCATACCGTCTTTGGCAAGCGCGCGGCTGTCCTGAGGGGAACGCCGAGCGGGACTGGTTGGACGCGGAGAAGCAATTGAAGGGTGCGCAGCGCCCAATTGAGCCGCGCACTACGGAATCGCGTGCGAGTGAATCGACAAGCTCCAACGCCATCGACAGCTCGCTCAAAGCGACGTTTCCCGCAAGCGATCCGCCCGCGAGCCAGCGTGCCGACGAACCGCCCGCGAATGCCGACGCAAAATGGAAGGCTGCCGCCCCACGCAGCGGGCCGGCCGCAGCTCGCCCACGGCAATCGAAATCGACGCAGGGCAAGCCGGGTGCCAAGCCGCCTGGCTGACGCATAACGTGAGACACGCGTGGGATGAACCGTGGAGCTGACGCTCGGGCGCTTATCGGCCTGCATGGCGGTCCTGTTTTGCCTGTTCGGGGCTCGCAGCGCCTGGTCGCAAACGCCCTCGCCCCTGGAGGAATGGCAGTACTCCGGCGGCGTCATTCTCGCCCGGCTGTTCCAGCCCGACATGCCCGAGTGGCGCACGGTACTCGGGGTGGCTGCGGATACCCAGCCGGTGTATGCGGGCGCCGCTGCTTATCGGGTGCAGGGCGGGCCGGTGATCAACATTCAGTATAGCGACATCGCTTTTTTGAGCACCGGCGACGGCCTTGGCGTCAACTTTTTGCGCGGCGATCACTATCGCATCGGCGCGGCCATTGCCTACGACCGCGGCCGCCTCGAACGCGAGGATTACAACAATCTGCGTGGTATGGGCGACATCAATGCGGCGCCGGTCGCCAAGCTATTCGCCTCGTATGTGCTCTCGAGGAAGTTTCCATTGATTCTGCGCGTGGATGCCCGCCAAATCGTGGGCGGGGCCAACGGCACAGTGGGTGATGCCGGGATATACATGCCCTTGCCAGGCAGCTCAAAGAAATTCGTGATGTTCGCCGGCCCCTCGATCACGCTGGCCACGCATCGCTATTTACAGAGCGAATACGGCGTCACGCCGGAGCAGTCGCTGGCCTCCGGTCATCCGGTCTTCGATCCGCACGCGGGCATGGTGTCGGTGGGCGTGGGATTCAGCGCGACGCGATTCATCACGAATCATTGGCTGTTGAACATAGACGCTGCGCTCACGAAGCTGAAAGGCAGCCCGGATATTAGTCCGGTGACTGAAGCCAGCACGCAACGCGAGCTTGCGCTATCGGTCGACTATCAGTGGTAACCGGCCGGCAATGTCAAACATCGGGTGAAATCCTGTATTTGGCGTAGGGACAATTGGCAATCCCCTTAGCGAGAGATGCCTGTAAGGCCAACGGACGGTGATGCAGAAGCGTTCGGGAGTTGGTCTATACTTCGCCGCGGATGACTGATCAGCCGCACCCGTGGGTTTCGATATCGTCGGGAAAGCTGACCGCGGAAATCGATCCGCGCGGTGCGCAGCTTTCTACCCTGCGGGCCGACGGCGGCGATCTGCTCTGGAACGGCGACCCCGCTGTGTGGGCGGGACGCGCGCCTCTGCTCTTTCCCATCGTCGGCGTGCTGGCCGGCGGCACCTATAGGTTGGGCTCCAAAACCTATCCTCTGTCGAGGCACGGTTTCGCACGCGAGAGATTTTTTACCTTGAAGAACTCGAGCCGGTCAGCGGCGGCATTTAGTTTGCACGCCGACGAGTCGACTCGTTCCGTGTACCCCTTTCAATTTGAATTGGACGTGAGGTACGAATTGTCCGGCGCGACGCTGGCGGTGACGACGACGGTAAGCAACCTTGGTGCGCCCGACATGCCTGCCAGCTTCGGTTATCACCCAGGATTTCGCTGGCCCTTGCCATTCGGGCAGCCGCGCTCATCGCACTTCATTGAGTTTGAGAACGACGAACCTGAGCCGGTGAGGAGAATCGATGCTGCGGGCTTGCTGACGCCGGTACGCCATCCGACGCCGATCGCAAATCGGCGGCTGAATTTGGCGGATGCGCTTTTCCAGGAAGATGTCCTGATCTTCGATCGGCTCAAGAGCCGCTCTGTCAGCTATGGCGCCGGCGCAGGACCTCGGCTGCGGATCGACTTTTCCGATGCAGCGTATCTTGGCGTTTGGACCAAGCCCGGCGCGAACTTTATTTGCATCGAACCATGGCATGGGATCACGGATCCGGAAGGCTTTTCGGGCGACTTTATGGAAAAGCCGGGCGTGCAGGTCCTTAAGGCTGGTGAGTCGTTCTTCGCGAAAGTGGACATAACGCTGCTGGAATCTTGAGGGCGCGGAAGACGGTAGCACTGCCGTTCGCGACCCAGAAGCACCGTCCACGCCGCCGAACCGCCAATTTGGCGCAATCGCCAGGATTTTGCAGCCTCCCCATCTACAGTGTCTCCACGGTTTACCACCCTTAGGAGAAACACATGAAAACCATCCACGGCCTCGCTGCCCTGCCACTCTCACTGATCTTAGGCCTCGTTCCATTTGCGCTGATCGCGGTCGACGATTTTGTGGTCGCCAAGGCCGAAGTCTCCACCACGGTCGCGGCTAGCCCGGAACATGCGCTGGGGATGGAAGGGCGATAAACTCAGTTCCTCGCGCAACACGGGAACTGAATGAAGACCCATCTGCAGGCTGAAGCCGAACCGTTTTCGCCATTCGACGCCTCCGAAGATACGGTAGTCGATTTCTTGCGGCGGCGGCTGCCGATGACGCTGGCGATCAACACCGTCATCGCGCTGCTCATCGCCCTGCTGCTGCACTCGTGGGACGAGGTCATCCCGAATCTCGTCATTGCCTACTGCATCGGCTTGAGCATTCTTGCGCTGGTGGCGATGGTGCGCTGTACCGTCATGCAGCGTTTCCGCGGTCGCGTCCATATGCGCTTCGCGATCTACTTCGTGTTGGTGGTGGCCGGCGCCATCGGCGGTGAATTGCTCTCGAAGCTGTTCCTGCCGCGCCAGTCGCCCACTTACACCATGCACGAGGGCTACATTTGGCTGGTCGCCATCGTCTTCTCGCTGGTGGCCGGCTCCATCGCGCTGTTCATCAATTTCAGCTGGGTACGGCTCGCGCAAAGCAGGCGCGACGTGGAACGCGCCGAGCGCGCCGCTATCGAAGCGCAGCTTCGAGCCCTACAGGCGCAGATCGAGCCGCATTTCCTCTTCAATACCCTGGCGAATCTCGATGCCTTGATCGCGACCGACGCCGGCATGGCGCGTTGCCTGCTTGGCAATCTGATCCGCTACTTGCGCGCCGCGCTGACCCATGCGCGCAGCGAAACCGCGACGCTGCATACCGAGGTCGAGCTGCTCAAGGCCTACCTCGCCATCATGGGGTTGCGGCTGCCGAACCGCCTGACCACCGAATTCGATTGCGATCCTGACTGCCTGCGCCTGAAATTCCCGGCGATGCTGCTGCAACCGCTGGTGGAAAACGCCATCACGCACGGTATCGAGCCGGCGGGCGCCGGCGGCTCCATCCGCGTCAGCGTGCGCTGCGCGGGCGACAAACTCATGGTGTCGGTCGATGACACGGGCGTCGGGCTCGGTAACGCGCAGACCGCGGGCACCGGCGCCGGCATTCAAAACGTCCGCGCGCGGCTGCAGTCGCTGTTCGGCAGCGCAGCGCGCCTGGTTCTGGAGCCGCTCGCACCGCACGGCACGCACGCGGCCATCGAAGTGCCGCTCAGTTTGCTGTCCAGACCGGCTGCATGAGCACGCCGTATAGCTACATCATTGCCGAGGATGAACCGCTGCTTGCCCGAGTACTCGCTCAACAATTGGGCGAACACTGGCCCGCGGCCCGCTGCGCAGGATTGGCCTCGAACGGTGCCGAAGCGCTGAAGCTGGCCGACGAATTCTCCCCCGACGTGGCATTTCTCGATGTGCGCATGCCGCAGCTTGATGGGCTCGAGGCCGCGCGTCAGCTCTGCCTGAGAGAGAACCCGCCCCTCATCGTCTTCGTCACCGCCTACGATGCCTACGCCCTCGACGCCTTCGAGGCCGCTGCCGTCGACTACTTGCTCAAGCCGGTCGAAACTGCACGCCTGACCAAATGCATCGAACGGCTTTCGGGACAGCTGAGCCGAGGGAGCAGCGATGCCGGCGCCGCTGAGATGGCGACGCGCATCGCCGAACTGCTCGGCGGTCAGTCCTCACGCAGGGATAAATTGCGTTTCGTACGCGCGGGCGCAGGCACCACGGTCAAGCTGATTCCGGTCGCCGAAGTGCTTTGGTTCGAAGCCGAGGACAAATACATCACGGTGGCGACACGCGAAGGCGACAGCATCATTCGCATGCCGCTGCGCGAACTCCTCGAACAACTCGATGAGGAGATCTTCTGGCAGATTCACCGCGGCACCGTGGTCAATTCGCAGCATATTGCACATGCGAAGCGCGATGAACTCGGGCATCTGACCCTGGCGCTAAAAGGGCGCAAGGACGAAATCCCGGTCAGCCGCCAATTCGCGCACCTGTTCAAACAGATGTAGGCGAAGCGCCTCTCATCGCACGGCAAGGTGTAATGAGCCAACGACTATACTGAACGTCGCGAAGGCAACGGAGCGGAGCGCGCTATGTTATCGAATCGATCGATTGTCTTGGGCCTTGTCGTGCTCTTGAGCGCGCTGCCATGCATCGCCGCCGCGCCGGACTCCGGTGACTTAGTCAAAATAAATCAGATCCAGGTCATCGGCACACACAACAGCTATCACGCGGGGCTCGCATCCAGCGAGGCAAAACTCTGGCAGCAGAAGAATCCCACGCTGTATCAGGCGTTGGACTACCGGCACCGGCCGCTGGATCAACAGCTGAACGCCGGTGTTCGGCAGATCGAACTGGATATTTATGCCGACAGTGAGGGCGGCCGCTACGCGAACCCCATGGGAATCGATGCCGTCGCCGCGGCGGGATTGCCGAAGGACCCGGAGTTTGACCCGGAAGGTCTGATGAAGAAGCCGGGATTCAAGGTGATGCATGTTCAGGAACTGGACTACCGCAGTACCTGCCAGCAGCTCATCGCCTGCCTAAAAATCGTTCGCGCCTGGTCGCAGGCGCACAAGGATCACGTGCCCGTCTTCATTCTTCTCGAGACAAAGGAGTCTGATCTGCCGCCGCAATATCATGCTCGCAGTCCCGAGAAATTTACCTCGAGCACCTTTGATGCGCTCGATGCCGAAATCCGCTCAGTGTTCAAGCCTGATGAAATGATTACGCCGGACCAAGTGCGGGGCAAGCACGCGACGCTCGAAGAAGCCGTGCTGCGCAATGAGTGGCCGACCTTGGCGGCCGCGCGCGGCAAAGTAGTGTTCTTGATGGATCAGCGCCCGGTGGGCCCGGTGTATCTGGAGAGTCATCCTTCGCTGCGCGGGCGCATCATCTTTACCAACGCCGAGCCGGGCCAGCCCGATTGCGCCTTTACGGAAGAAAACGACGGCACGCAGGAAGCGATTGCAGCACTGGTGCGCAAGGGCTACTTGGTACGCACACGAACCGATGCCGATACGAAGCAGGCGCGAGCCAACGATACGGCTCGCCGGGAAATCGCGCTCGCGAGCGGTGCGCAACTATTGAGCACGGACTATCCGCAGTCCGAGCCTTCGCAGTGGACACCGTATTTTGTCGCCCTTCCCGGTGGCGCCGTCGCCCGGTGTAACCCGGTCAACGGCCCACCCTCCTGTTCCAATCAAACCTTCACCACGCATCACCGAATAACACCGAATAACGGCCCTTGAGGCCGCACGCCGGCAACATCTTCATCTCGGCTACATCTTCATCGCCATCTTCATATCGGGCGGCGCCGTTTTAGCGCGCGTGCCCTTCACCCCGGCTGCGTGATCTGGGATTTTGGCCACTAATCGCGCCACATTGCTGTCGTCAAACTCGATGTGAACGCGGTAGGTTCCCTTGGCATTTCGGCCGCGGTAATCCCATGTCTCGTCCGCCTGTCCCGGCATGGACATGCCGCAATCGTTGAATTGCAAAATCCGCCAGGGCGCGCCCAGCAGAGACTGGACCTGCGCCTTCGTCGAGGTTCCGGGCTTCACCTGCGCAAGTTTGGCTGCACTGATGGTATCGGCGCTCGGCGGCGGAATGGCCGTCGCCCAGCCATCCGCCGAGCGCGCCGCGGAGACGCCGAGGAAACACACGCCCAAGCCCACGCTGCAAACCAACATTTGAATACGCATGATTGGCTCCTTGCGGGTCTATTGTTCGGACTGCGGCAGGATCGCCTTACGCGCTTCGCCGGTCAGGGAGAGAATGGTCACTCCCGTACCGGCGCGATCCGCTGCGTAAATGAAACCGCGATCGTCATACTCCACGTAGTCGTTCATCGTGGCGTTGAAGCAATTGGTCACGCCATTGATGGTCGAGCACGACGCCGCGGTGTTGGAATTCGGCGCCTGGATGAAATAGGCAATCGGTTTCGGATTCTTTGGGTCCCGGATGTCCCAAACTCTGACGCCGGCGTTGAACCAGGAGACGCTGATGATTTTTCCGTAGTACGGCGGATAAATCTGTTCAGTTACCGCATGCGCGCCAAATCGCGCACCCTTGCCGCAGAAATTGCCCGGGAATTGCGGCACGCTGAGCGTCGCCATCGGCCAGGGCGTTTGTTCATTGGCAATATCGAGAATCCAAGAATCGTGCGGTGCTTGGCCAAAGCAATTGTTGGCGGTTCCTTCCGAACTCACGAACAACAAGCTCTTGCTTTGGGGCGTCCCATCCACGAAATTTGACTGCTCTTCCGGAATCGGCACGTTGAAAACCGGCATGGAGCTATGACCGCCGTTTTCGGGATTCATCGTCACCCAACTGACCTGGGGCCAGAGCAAATCCGCTTGCGTCGGGCTGTTCTGGCAATTGGCCGATGCGTTGGGATTCGCTCCGGGGCCGGTTGACTTGCAGCCATTGACGAGTTTCAGCCGGTCGTCGATTTGAATCACACCGCTGGCTCCAACCCCATAAGGCATGTAAACGCGGTTCACTACGGTGCCCATGGAAACGGGTCCATGCACGCCGCCCGGCGGATTCGTGGTCCCCTCGAAGCAGGTATCGCTCGGCGCATTGAGACAAGGCAGCTGTGTCGCCACTGAGGCCGTCGGTTGCTGGCCCGGCAGCCCGAACTGGCGAATGAACACAGGTTTTGCGGGGTTACTCAGATCGTAGATGTAAACGTGCTGCGTCGATCCGCTCTGCTGCCAGCCGTCGGCCTTGGAGCCTGCCACCAGATAGGCGATGCCGGTATCGCATTCCCACCAACTCTTATGCGTGTTGCTGAGGCCGCTGATCACCGTGTTCAAAAATTTCGGCGCCGATGGTTCTGTCACATCCCAGATTTGGTGCGATTCGTTCGCACCCGCGTTGCCGAAGGCGCGCAGCAAAAAGAATTTGCCTGCGATGCCGTTGGCTGCCGCATTCGGCATGGTGCTGCCCGGACAGACGCGCACCATTTGCGCGCCGGCCGCTGCGAACGAGCCGTTGATGGGATCAGGCCCGGGAATGTGAAACAGGAATTTGGGCTTTTTGACGTTGGTGACGTCGATAATCGACGTGCCGTTGGATTCGGAAACGCCGGTCAACGGATTCTTCGCCGTGCCCGAAAGATTTCCGTTGTACATGATCTCGCGGCCGTCTTGATTGACGATCAGGGGTTGGTAAATGGGACGAGCTTGATTGTCGTTGAAGCCCTCGACCTTCATGTTCCAGATCGATTCTTCGTTGGGCCCATTCGGGGCGGGCATTTTTTGAGTATCTTCACCGACCGCGCCGGATCGATGTTCGGTATTGGTGATGACCGGGATAGCTGAACCATAAGGCGGGTACGCGATCGGCGCCGGTCCTTGCGCCGGCGCTCGAGATGCGATCCCGAGCGCGAGTAAAACTGAAAAGCCAATTCGTTTGGCCAGTCGAGGCACACTGATGTGAGACATACGATTTCCCCCGGATGACGATATTTAAAATTGGAGTTAGATCGAACTTCGCCCCACGCTGTAGTTATGACTTCCAGATCGAGTGCGAATTGATATACCAAATACCAATGGGCGAAGTCCGGGGAAATGCGGAACGAGTCGTCAGAACGCGCTGACAGACGGACAGGAGATCCCCTACAGAGTGAGTGGAGCGGCGGCCGAGTTGCGAGTCGTCAGCTCTTCGCCGGCGTGCCCTTGCCGCCGGCTACTTTGTCGGGAATTTTTCCAACAATGAGCACGGTGTCGTGCCGGTCGAATTCGATGTGCACGCGGTATGTGCCATGGGAATCTTTGCCGCGGTATTCCCAGAATTCATTTTCGATTTCTTCTTCATCGTTGTACTGCACTGTGCGCCACGGATCGCCGAGCAATGACTTGACCTGGGTTTTGGAAATTCCCGGCACCACTTTTGCCAAGACTTGTGGATCAATTGCCTGAACCGGCGCTGCAGAAGGCGGTTTAGCATCCTCGGCGGCCATACTTGGGCGCGGTGCACAGAGGCACGCCGCCAATGCGAGTACGAGCGCGACTCCGCATGCGGGTGCGGACAGAGACATCTTCGCGTGCATCTAAATCTCCCATTAGGTCCTACGCCGCCGCAATGAGCTGCATGTTCAATACTTCACAGGATTTTGCGGACTCTGTAAACGGCGCTGTCCTTTTGGCAAATCGGTATAATGGGTAACCATGACTAAACCAACTTCCCGCGTAGATCAGGCCTTCCTCGCTCGACAAAAGCGCCGGCTCACCGAGTTGCGGCAGCAAATCCTCCGGGTGCGGCGCGGCGAAGAGGGCGAAGAGGCGAGCGCCAACGCTGAAACTCACGATCAAGCACGCGAGTTCGAGGACGACGCCCAGAAGCTGACGACCCTGGAACTCGAGGGAAACCTCGAGGCTGCCGACGACGATCGATTGAGCAACATTGAGCGCGCATTGCAAAAGATTGCGGACGGCACGTATGGGCTGTCCGACGCGAGCGGTACGCCGATCCCGATCGAGCGGCTCGAGGTCGCCCCGGAAGCGCTGTACACGCTGGCGGAACAAGAATCGCGCGACGCAGCGCGCTAACGTTTTTGAAGGAGTGACGAACATGTCTGCACCAACTGAACGCGCAATTCTCGCGGGTGGCTGTTTCTGGGGCGTCCAGGATCTGTTGCGCCGCTATCCGGGCATCATTTCCACTCGCGTGGGCTATTCGGGCGGCGATGTGCGCAACGCCACCTATCGCAATCACGGCACGCATGCCGAAGCCATCGAGATCACCTTCAATCCCAAAGTGATCAGCTATCGCAAGCTGCTGGAATTTTTCTTCCAGATTCACGATCCGAGCACCTTGAATCGGCAGGGCAACGATCGGGGCTTAAGCTATCGGTCCGCGATCTTTTATATCGGCGACGAACAAAAGCGTATCGCCGAGGACACAATAGAGGACGTCAACGCATCGGGTCTGTGGCCGGGAAAGGTGGTCACGGAACTCGCACCGGCGGGCGACTTCTGGGAAGCCGAGCCAGAGCATCAGGACTATCTGGAGCGCTATCCGGACGGGTACACCTGTCATTTCATCCGCCCGGAATGGAAGCTGCCGGTTCGCCAGGCCGCGAAACAGGCCTGAGCCACGCCAGTCAAGTAGGTCTAATCGGGCCTATCTGATTGTATTCAAAAGAATTTCTAGAATGCGCAGGCGAGCTCCCGGCCCATCGGTAAACAGGGACGAAGCGCGGGCCATTCCTCAATACCTACACGTTTTTGGGCCAAATTCACTTGAAACCCCGGGCCATTGTTCCTAGCCTTCGTGTATAAACCGTAAGTAATCGAAGGTCTTGCGCGCGTTTATTCAATAAAATCAGAAAGAAATCGCATTCTTTTAGCTCCAAGGGATAAAGGACCATGGCTACACAGGCTCGATCAATCGCTTCGCTAACAATCTCTTTCGGGCTTGTCGCCATTCCGGTGAAGCTCTATTCCGCGACGGTTTCCTCCGAACGCATCTCCTTCAACTTGCTGCGCCAAAAGGACGGCTCGCGAGTGAAGCAACAATATGTCGCGGTCAACGACGGCACGCTGGTCGAGCGTTCTGAGATGGTCAAAGGATACGAGTTCGCCAAGGACCAGTACGTGATGTTCAGCGCCGAGGAGCTGAAGGCCCTCGAAGATACGACCAGCCACGCCATCGACATCGGACAATTCGTGCCGCTGGAATCGGTGGATCCGCTGTATTTCGACGGCACCTATTATCTTGCGCCCGACAAGGGTGGTGCGAAGCCTTACACCTTGCTCGCCACGGCGCTGCGCAAGTCGCGGCAATGCGCGGTGGGCCGCTGGATTTCGCGCGGCAAGGAACACATCGTGGTGATCAGGCCGATCGAAGATGGCCTGGCGCTGCATCAACTGCATTTCAAAGCCGAGGTTCGCGATCTGAAGGACTTAGGCATCGAAGCGGCGCCGGTGTCGGAGCCGGAGTTGAAGCTGGCGCAGCAGCTCATCGAACATTTGGCCGCGAAACGCTTCGATCCGAACGAGTTCGCCGATGAGCATCGTGCCCGCGTGCAGGCGGCGATTCAGAAAAAGGTCGAGGGCAAGGAAGTATCGCTGTCCGAGGGCCCGGTATCGGCAAAGGGCGGCAATGTCATCGACTTGATGGAAGCTTTGCGAGCGAGCATCGATGCGCGGGGCTCGAAAGCGACGGATCTGAAGGAGCGCAAGGCACCGAAGCGCGCGGCTGCCTCAGGCTCGGCGCGCAAATCCGCCCGAAGATGAAATGCATGCCTATGACACGAAAGACCTGGAGCGGCTGTTCGGATTACCGGCTTCGGCTGTTCGTGCATTAGCGCGCGCGGGAAACATCCAACCCGTCAGACGCTCCGGCAAACTGCATTACTCGTTCCACGATCTCGTGGTCCTGCGCACCGCCAGCGCGCTGCGCGCGGCGAAAATCTCCTCGCAACGAATCAACAAGACGCTGCAAGAGTTGCGTTCGGCGCTGCCGGAAGGCTCGGCGCTCAATAAGCTTTCCCTCACCGCCTTGGGCAATCGCATCGCCATCCGCGAGGGGCAGACGTTGCGCGAATCCGAATCCGGCCAGTATGCGCTGGCTTTGGAAATCGTCGAAGAGAAAGGCCGGCTGCACGTCATTTCACGGCAGGATACCGTGTCCATGGCGAATGCCGTGGGCAACCCGGCCGGCGACCCCGAAGAGCATTACGCCAGAGCGCTGGCGATCGAAGACAGTAATCCGCAGGCGGCGCAAAAAGCGTACGAATTGTGCCTCAGGGCTGACCCTGAACATTTGGAAGCGCGCATCAACCTAGGCAGGCTGCTGCACTTGGCGGGACGCTTGAAGGAAGCGGAACGCGTCTATCGCGTGGGCGCCAAAGCGGATCCTTTCATTGCATTCAATCTCGCCGTGGTGCTCGAGGATCTGGAGCGTGAGCCCGACGCCATCCTCGCCTACCGTGAGGCGCTGGCCTTGGATCCGCAATTCGCCGACGCACATTTCAATCTCGCGCGCCTCTATGAGCGTGCGAAGGACCCCAAGGCGTCTCTGCGCCACTTGCTTGCGTACCGGCGAATGATGGATCAAGGCGCATGACATGGCGAAGCCGGCGCTCAACGTTTATCGCACCAAACGCGACTTCACGAAAACCGAGGAGCCTTCGGGCGAGCAGCGGGTAGCCCCTTCCTCGCGATTGCGCTTTGTGGTGCAAAAGCATGCCGCCCGGCAGCTGCACTACGACTTGCGCTTGGAATGGGACGGCGTCTTCAAATCCTGGGCTGTGGCCCGCGGACCGTCGCTAAACCCGGCCGACAAGCGCCTGGCCGTGGAAGTCGAGGATCATCCGCTCGACTACGGTGATTTCGAAGGCACGATTCCGAAGGGCGAGTACGGCGGCGGCACCGTCATGTTGTGGGACCGCGGCTTCTGGATTCCCGAAGGTGCGAAAAGCACCGAAGACGCCTTCCACGCGGGCGATCTCAAATTCACGCTGGAGGGTGACAAGCTCAAAGGCAGTTGGGTGCTGGTGCGCATGCGCGGCGACAAGTTCGGCGGCAAGCGAACCAATTGGCTGTTGATCAAACATCGCGACGCGAATTCCATCGAGGCGAGCGGTGAAAATGTGCTCAGCGAGGATCGCTCCGTCGCCTCCGGGCGCACGATGCCACAAATTGCAGAGGGCAAAGGCCGGCGACCCAAGCCTTTCATGCTCGCCACCTCCACGCCGGGCAAAGCCGACGCAGTGTGGAACAGCAACCGTGCCGAAGTCGGCCGCGATGAGTTCGCTCCGCCTGCACAACCACCAAAACCCGCCCCGGCCAAAAACACCAAGGCCGCGAAGGCCGTCAAGGTTAAGCGCGTCAAGCCGGTCACGGTCAAGACGGTGCCCCAATTCATCGAGCCGCAACTGGCAAAATTAGTGGATCGGCCTCCGGATCTCGCCGATTGGGGGCACGAGGTCAAATTCGACGGCTATCGCGCGCAGCTTCGAGTTGAAAAAGCCAAAGCAGTCATCCGCACGCGCAAGGGACTGGATTGGACCGAGCGCTTCAGCGCCATCGCAAAACAGGCGAACTCTTTTCCCGACTGCATCATCGATGGAGAAATCGTGGCGCTCGGTGAACATCAGCTGCCGAATTTCGGCGCACTTCAGGCTGCCCTGTCTGCTGAAAAATCCGACGATCTCATCCTCTATGCGTTTGATTTATTGTTCGAGGGCCGCGAGGATTTGCGCACCCTTCCCTTGAGCGAGCGCAAGGCACGCCTGGAGAAGTTGCTCGGCGCGCAACGCGCGAGCAGCCAGATCCGCTACGTCGCTCATCTGCAGTCGAATGCCGAGGCGGTGCTCGCCTCGGCCTGCAAAATCGGGCTCGAGGGGATCATCTCGAAAAAACTGGATGCGCCGTACGCCTCCGGCCGCAGCGATCGTTGGCGCAAGTCGAAATGCCGCGCGGGACAGGAAGTAGTGCTCGGCGGATGGACCACGGAAGCAGGCACGTTGCGATCGCTGCTCGCCGGTGTCTACCGCAATGGGGACCTGGTCTACGTCGGGCGCATCGGCACGGGCTACGGGCGCGAGGTGGTGAAAACTCTGTTGCCGAAACTGCAGAAACTCACGCGCGAGAGGAGTCCGTTTTCCGGCCCCGATGCGCCGCCGAAAGAGAGCAATGTGCGCTGGCTCAAACCCGATCTGATCGCGGAGATCGAATTCGAGGGTTGGACCGACTCTCGCATGATTCGGCAGGCCGCCTTCAAGGGCTTGCGCGAGGATAAAGATCCCAACGATGTGGTAGCGGAGACCGCCAGCATGCAAAAGGCAGCCGACAAAAAAACCTCGCCCGAGAGACCGCGTGGAGCGCAGAAGAAAACCACCACCGCGCCCAAGATGGCGCGCGCAGCGCAGAAAAAAGCAGCCTCCGCGCCCGCAGCGTCGGGCCCGTCGACGGTGATGGGCGTGACACTCTCAAAACCGGACAAAGCGCTCTGGCCCGATGCCGGTGACGGCAAGCCGGTCACCAAGCTGGATCTCGCGCGCTTCTACGAGCAGATCGGCGAGTGGATGCTGCCGCATCTTGCCGGCCGCCCTTGCTCGCTGGTGCGAGCGCCTGATGGTATCGGGGGACAGCAATTTTTCCAGCGTCACGCGATGCAGGGCAGTCCTAAGCTGTTCGACTTCGTGAAAGTGCGCGGCGACAAGGCACCTTATGTGCAAATTGATCGCCTCGAAGCCTTGGCGGCGGTGGCGCAGATCGGCGCGCTGGAACTCCATCCCTGGAATTGCGCACGCAACGATCCCGAGTCCGCGGGCCGCCTGGTTTTCGATCTAGATCCCGCGCCGGACGTGAAATTCGAGGCCGTGATCGGGGCGGCGCACGACATCCGCGAACGCTTGGAAAAGCTCGGTCTGGTGTGTTTCTGCAAGACGACAGGTGGCAAGGGCCTGCATGTGGTGACGCCCCTGCTCGAAGGCAAGAAGGCGGTGGCGTGGCCCATCGCCAAGAATTTTGCGCATCTGGTTTGCGCGCAGATGGCGCAGGACAGCCCCACGCGCTATCTGGACAACATGTCCAAAGCGAAACGCTCTGGCCGGATCTTCTTGGACTACCTGCGCAACGATCGCACCGCGACCGCCGTCGCCGTGCTGTCGCCGCGGGCCCGCGAAGGCGCGCCCGTATCCATGCCCCTCGTTTGGCGCGACGTCAAGAAGGGCTTGGATCCCAAGTCGTTTACGGTTCGGACCGCCCCGGCCCTTCTGGTCAAAGGCAACGCCTGGAAGGACTATGCGGCCGGCGCACGCTCACTGACCGATGCCATCAAGCACATCACGCGGTGAGCGCATGAACTTCCATTGCCAGCCGCTGCCTTAAACTAGCGTGAGCAGCCCCGACGCCAAGCCGGTTACGATCGAGGTCAACGCGACCACCCGCGTTTCCGGGCTCTTGAACTCAGCGCTGGAGTCCAAAGCCTGTTTCGTGGTGGCGCCCGGCGCCGGTGCCGGCATGCGGCACCCCTTCATGGCGAAATTGGCGACTGACCTGGCAGGGCGAGGAATTGCCACGCTGCGCTATCAGTTCCCGTACATGGAGAAAAACGGCCGGCGCCCGGATCCCCCTGCGCTGTGTCATGCCACGGTCCGTGCCGCCGTCGATGCCGCGCGCGCCGCGCTGCCCGCGCTGCCATTGTTTGCCGGCGGCAAGTCCTTCGGCGGGCGCATGACCTCGCAGGCGCAGGCTGCCGGTCCGCTGCCTGAAGTGCGCGGACTGGCGTTCTTGGGCTTTCCGTTGCACCCGCCCAAGCAACCTTCCGATTCGCGCGCAGCGCATCTTCTGAAGGTCCAGGTGCCGATGCTGTTTCTGCAGGGCGCGCGCGATCTTTATGCCGAGCCTGAGTTGCTGAATCCGTTGATTACGCTGCTCGCAGATCGAGCGACGCTCGTGCTGCTGCCGGACGCGGATCACTCCTTCCACGTACCGGCGCGGAGCAGGTTTACCGACACCCAAATCAACGACGACATGATCAACGCACTCTCTGGCTGGATCGGTGCGGTAGCTCGAAAGTGACATTGCTCGCCGAGTTGGCGCAAGCCTCTGAGCGAGTAGGCGCCACCGCCGCTCGGCGCGTCAAGGTAAGCGAATTGGCCTCGCTCTTGAAATTGCTGACCGCCGATGAAATCGACATTGGCGTGCACTATCTGTCGGGCGAGATCCCACAGGGTAAAATCGGCATCGGCTACGCGGCGGTGCGCGCAGCAGCGTCTACGCCGCCTACAGACTTGGCGGCGCTGTCGATCGCCGAGGTTGATCGCTCTGTGTCGGAGCTCGCGGGCATTCGCGGCAGTGGTTCCGCGGCGCTGCGCGCAGCGGCTCTGAAGGGATTGTTCTCGCGCTCGACGGGGCCCGAACAGCAGTTCCTGCTGCGTCTATTGATCGGAGAGTTGCGACAAGGCGCGCTGGCCGGCGTCATGGTGGATGCGATTGCCGCGGCTGCGGAACTGCCGGTCGCAGTGGTGCGCCGGGCGGCGATGTATTCGAAGAGTCTCGGAGCTGTCGCTTCGGCGGCGCTGCGCGGAGGGGCCGAGGCGCTGGCGAAATTCCAGCTGGAACTATTCTCGCCCGTGTCTCCCATGCTGGCGCAGACGGCGGTCGATGTGGCCGAAGCCTTGCAAGAAATACGTGGCGCAGCGGCGTTCGAGTGGAAAATGGACGGCGCACGGATTCAAGTGCACAAGCTGGGCGACGATGTGCGCATTTACACGCGCAGCCTGAATGAGATCACCGCGGCCATCCCGGAAATCGCCGAGCTCGCGCGCACATTTGCGGAACACACACTGGTGCTCGACGGCGAGGCGATCGCATTCGATGCGTCGGGCCGCCCGCATCCGTTCCAAGTGACCATGCGGCGCTTCGGCCGCAAGCTCAACGTCGAAGCCTCGCGCAGCGAGTTGCCGATACAAGCGTTTTTCTTCGACTGCCTGCGTTTTGGCGCCGAAAGCATCGCCACGTGCACGACTCAAGAGCGTTTTCTCGCGTTGGGCAAAGCTGTTCCCGCATCGCTGCTGATCCCGCGGCTAATCACTGATTCCGAACCCGCGGCACGCGCATTTTATGAGGCCGCCATCGCCGCCGGCCACGAAGGGGTCATGGCGAAGGCGCTCGACGCCCCTTATGAAGCCGGCAATCGCGGCGCGAGTTGGCTCAAGATCAAGCGGGTTCATACGCTGGATCTGGTCGTGCTAGGCGCCGAATGGGGCAACGGACGGCGCACCGGCAAACTGTCCAACCTGCACTTAGGGGCCCTGGATCCGGCTACCGGCGAGTACATCATGCTCGGCAAGACCTTCAAGGGACTCACTGACGCCATGCTGACCTGGCAAACCCAGGAATTTCTGGCGCGAGAAATTCGCCGCGATGCAGGAACCGTGTATATCCGTCCGGAGTTGGTCGTGGAAATCGCCTTCAGCGATTTGCAGGCGAGCAGCCGCTATCCTGGTGGGCTGGCGCTGCGCCTTGCGCGCGTCAAGCGCTATCGAGACGACAAGTCGGTCGAAACCGCCGATACGATGGAGTCGGTGCGCAAGATTTATGCCGCGCAGTCGGCCTCGGGCGACGCCGAAAGCTAGGCTCGAAACCCCGGGGGAAAGACCGGCGTGATGGGTAAAATCGTGCGGGGTCGGCAGGCATAGTCGAACAATTCATCAATACTGCGCAGCGCCGCGATTTCTTCCAATATCGCCCGGGTCGGATACATGAGCAGCAATTTTTTGCCCGCATGCTCCGCCAACGCTTCAGCGGCGGTGCGCCAAACCAGCTGCGACATTTCGCTGCCCGCAAGACACGCGGTTTGGTGCGGCGGCACCGAACAGAGGAAAAACCTCGTGTCGAAACGCACACCGCCTGGCGGCGTAATCCAATGGCTAAAAAACGCAAGCTTGTCTACCGCCAGGCGCCACCCCTGCGCGCGGCAAAGTTCGGCGAAGCTCAGCTGCCCGGTGGCTATCTTCAGCCGCGTCTCGCGTAGATCCCATTCATCCCATGAGGACAGGTCCGCAATATCGCCGCGATCGTCGTAAGCCAGCAGCAACCCACATTCCTCAAAGGCTTCGCGTACTGCAGCCACGAAGAATCGCAAGCCGTTCGCCGGCAAGGCCAATCGCTCGCTCGCGCGTTCATCATCCAATCCCTGGCACAACCCGTAGACCTCGGCACTTTCATCGCCAAGATCGAGTGCACCGCCGGCAAACACATAGGCATTGGGCATGAACCGCGCATGCTCGCCGCGCTTCAACAACAGTATTTCAGGCTGATCTGCACGCGCGCGGACGAGAATGGTGGTGGCGGCAAGCCTTGGCTTGACTTCGTGATCAACGGTCATCGAGGCATATTAGTGCACAGGCGCCACGATTTGCCATGTTTGCGCCCCTGCTGGACCACATTGCACGCCCATCGTGTGCCCATGCGGGATGCAGCACTCGAGTTCCTGGCCTTCGGCCTGAAGCAAGTGCGCGCCTGCATTTTCGTGGGCCTGTTCTTTACAGCGATTTTCGCTGGTATATCGTTGCGTGCACCTTGGGCCTCTACGCCCGGACCACCGTCACCTACATTGCGTTGCACCGGAAACGCAGCACGCCCCTGCTGCTGTCCTTCGTGCTCATCGGTTTCTTTATCTGGCTGGCCGAAAACATCAGTACGTTTTTCGGGGTCTGGCGCTATCCCAATCAAATCGGCGCCTGGGCCACGGTCCACATCGGCAAATGGAGCTCTTGGTCATTGCTGGTCATCATGACCTTCACCATCGTCGCCAATCTAAAGCACATCAAGGCGCATATTCACGTGCCGGAATAGGTTTCGCTGAGCCAACGCAGGTCAGCCAGGGAGCTCGGTCGCGAAGGACATCACCCGCCGCAATCCTCTTAGCGAACTACACAGATAGATGCCATCAGCAGATTTGAGGTCATCCACATTCAGCACTGCTTCCCGGGAACCATTGCGGGTCTCCAAAATGTGGCGACGGAGGACACCCGGCAGAACACCGCTGCTGAGAGGCGGAGTCAGAAGTTGCCCCATTCTCGCGATGAAGATATTGCTGATGGCACCTTCGGTAATTTCCGCATTCTCATTGGTGAATATCACATCTTCAAAACCGTGATCGCGAGCTTTTGCGTAAAGCCTGTCATAGGGTTCGCGGCGTGTGGTCTTGTGCCGACGGAATGGGTCGCTAGATGAGGTGCGTTCATCAGTGAGCCAGATCTTTATACCGGAGGTTTCATTTGGGTACGGAGACACCTCAGTCGCTGCTCGCCCGTTTGTTGCCAATGTCAGTCGAATTCGATATCGGGTCTTCGCGTCGAAGCCGGGGGACTTACACAGATCCAATAGAGCGGACGTTATCCGCGAGCGATCGAATTCGAATCCGAAATAGAGAGCCGATGATTCCATACGATCGAGATGTAGATTAAGCAGCTTAAATTCGCCGTCCCAGAGCATGGTCTCGATCAACTGAAATGGCTCGTTTCGACGAGTTACAAAGGAGGCCTTCAGCAGACACTCGCGATATTCGTCTTGGGGATCCGAATCGGCGACTATCCCGCCGCCGACGCCCATGGTGACATTGCCGTCCCGCATAACCAGAGTCCGAATCGCCACGTTGAAGACGGATGAACGATTGGGGCCAATGAACCCGATGGCGCCGGTATAAACCCCACGAAACTGCCGTTCGAGCTCACGAATGATTTGCATCGTTCGATGCTTTGGTGCTCCGGTGATCGAGCCGCTGGGAAACAGGCCGCGGAAGATGTCGTAGATCGGAATTCCCGGCCGCAGGTCGCCGACCACCGTGGAAGTCATCTGATGAAGGGTGTCATACCGCTCTATTGAAAATGGGTCTTGAACCTGAACTGTGCCCGAGCGGCAGATGCGGCCGAGGTCGTTGCGCAACAAGTCGACTATCATCACGTGTTCGCTGCGGTTTTTTTCGTCGTTACGAAGAAGATTCGCCATTCGTTCATCGTCCTCTCGATCGAGACCGCGCGCCATCGTGCCCTTCATCGGTCGGGTGATAATGCGATCGCCTTCGGTTTTAAAAAAAAGCTCCGGGGATAGAGAGATGATGGGTTGGCCTTCGATATTCAAGAACGCCGCGTAGGCGACGCGCTGCTGTGCTGACAGAGCCGAATACACCTGCGCGGGTGAGAGTGGCGAGTCAAACGCTATCCTGTCGGTGAAGTTGACCTGATAGGTATTTCCGGCAGCAAGATGCTCTTTGATTCTTGCAATCGCCGCAACATAGGATTCTTTCGAGATCTCGAGGTCCAATTGCGCCGCGACCGCCTCACAGCCGGCAGAGGACGCGCTATCGTGGAGAACCGCTGTTTGTTCTCGATCGTTAGCCGCCTGAGAATGATCAAAGATTTTAACTTGCGTGTAAACGCCAAACCACGCCAGCGGTTTCGGTACCGTGATGTTTGGGAATCGCTCGAAATGATATCCGCACTCGTAAGACAGGTAGCCGGCAACCCACTGGCCTTGGTCCAACTCGATTTCAATCTCGCGAAAAAGGCTCGAAATGTCCTCCAAGCGGTTGGCGACAATGAGACGAGCAGGATTTAGAAAAAGATAACTGTTGTGGTTTGCCGCATCGAAACGCGAAGTTTCCAGCAGGACGGCATTGAGACTTCGGGCTGCCTCATCCCGAAAATTTTGCGGCAACGGTGCCCAGGCGTTTGAAAACATGGTGCAGTGTACCGGAGCGAGGTCCCCGCCTACTCCGCCAACACGACCTGAATCCGCTCCAGCTCTCGCGCGGATATCGGCCCATCTCTATTGATTAGCTGAACGCTTCAAGGAAAAAATGCGCGGCCGCCACCACCGCATCCACCTTCCCTTGGCGCAATGCATCGATCGGCCGCACCGACCTTTCAGAATCGACGAACGCCGACTCCTCGACCAAGAAGTCCCAAGCCGCCTCCGGATCTGGAATGACCGTCAACACCCGCTCAATCCCCGCTACCACCTTGCCGCCGCCCAGGATCTGCTCCGCAGGAATTAGAACTCCGCGGCGCGTCGCGCGCCAGGCGAGCAAACGCTTGGACTCGATCCACGCATACACAGTCACCCGCGTAACATCGAGCAACTCCGCCGCCTCACTGATGCTAAGCACCCTCCCCTCGCCCGAGTCAGATTGCCGAGCAACCACCAGCCGACGCAATGCCCCCGGCAAGACTCTCTCCGGCGCAGCCAGCCCTGCCTCGAGCGCCGCCGCTTCCAAGGCATTCGCCACGATCGCCGTCACCTCATTCGGGTGCTTCTCAACAAACTGCACGGCCGCCCGCGATAACGTCGGCCGCACAGTCAGCGGCTTTTCGACTCGCCCTTTGGTTCGGCTGGCTGACTTCATGGATCGGATCCTACTCCTGGCTATACAACTTGTATAGTATGCCAATTGACATAATCTGGCGTTTCCTGCCGCCACTCGACCCTACTGCGTTCTTTTCAGAGCGGTGCCGAACAGCGCGAAAAGACGTTCCCAATGGCGCTCCGCCGCCGGTTTGTCGTACACGCCACGCGACGGAAAGGCAAATCCATGCGCGGCGCCGGGATAGATCTCAACTTCCGCATTGCTTCCCTTGGCGGTGAGTTCGGCCCGCAACCGATCGATCATCACCTGGGGCGCATAGGAATCGTTTTCCGCGCATCCAAAATACAAGCGCGCATCAGTGCGCTGCGGGGCCAGATTCGGGCTGTCGGGCTTGTCAGTCACCAGCGCCACGCCATAAATCGAGGCCGCGGCTCGAATACGCTCCTTGTGCCGAACGGCTGCATTGATGGCGTATTGTCCGCTCATGCAGTAGCCGACGCATCCCATCGGGCCATGTAACGCGGCCTCGTCTTGGGCGGAAAATGCCAACAGTGCGTCGACATCCTGCATGACCATCGGAATGTTGATGGTGGTCATGAAATGTAGGGCCTTCTGGCGCGTGGCGACAGCGGCCTCGCCCACCAGCGGGCCGAGTTCTTCAACATTGGCGCGATAGTACAAATTCGGCAGCATGACGTAGTAGCCCACGGTGCCCAGGCGGCGCACCATATCGCGCAACTCTTCGCGAATGCCCGGCGCGTCCATGAAAAAGATGATCGCGGGATGCGGCGAATCGCGCTCCGGATGGCAAATGAAGGTGTTCATACGCCCGTCCGGTGTAACAATTTCAATCTGCCGCTCGATCATAAATCGCCTACTCCTGGGCTCCGGCTCCGACCGCAACCCATGCCAGATCACGATTCGACACCGATTCCACTTTGAAATTTTTCGCCGCTGCCGCCATGCGCGTCAGGGCTTGAGCGAGAGGCATGGGCGGCTTGGTATCGCCCTTCTTGGCCTTGTGAAAGCGCACGGGGTTGATGCGCGCAACAACATAGTTGCGCAAGTAGGGTGACTTGAATCCCCGCGTCTGCAGTGTTTCGATGATCTTTTTCGTGCGCGCATCGATTTCCAGCAGCCGCGATGCGTGACCTTCGCGTTCGCGCAGACTGGCAGCCAGGGTGCGCTCGCTGAATCGATCGACTTTCTTGAGAAACGAGCTGTACGCGCCGCCGGCAAATCGCGACGATTTCTCATACACCATGCCGAGCGTCAAAAGTTCCGCGGCTTCGAATTCCCTCGTGTACTGCGACTCTTTCGAGCCAGCGTGGCGTTTGGCGAGACTGCGTGCCATGCGAATGACTTCGAGGCTGCGATCGCGCAAGTTGTGCGCCTTTTCAGTGTTGAGGGCAAGAATGCGGTAGGCCAGAGTCTCGTCCGCCGAGATCAAGACGGTAATCTGCTTCAGTCCGAGAACTTTACCCGCGGCCAGCCGGTGACGGCCGTTCGGTGTCCAGAACCGGCCATCTTCTCCGCGCACGACGATCAGCGGGTCTAAAAATGCCGCTGTCTCGTCTATCTTGATTGCGAGGCGCTTGGCGTGAGTCGGAGACAGGTCGCGTTGAAAAGGTGTCGGCTGCAGAGCCCCGAGCGGCAGGGATGCCAGCACCAGCGCGCGCCCGCCAAGAGGATCCCGATAAGCTCCGATCGGCGCGCCGCCGGCACTTCGTACCAGTGCAACGACTTCCGCGATCTCGGCACTGTCCAACGCAATGGCTACTTGCGAGGCGTCCAAGCCGCGCGCGCTGCTGCCGGGCGCCAACTTTCCGCGGCTTCGTTTCGTAGTCGCACGGGTGGTTTTTTTACGCGGAGTCTTGGTTTTTGCTTTTGCGGTTGCCATAGGACGGTAAGGTTCTCCTTTTGCGGGCGGCGCGTAAAGATGTAAGGGCGAAGGGGGCGCGCGCGTCATGGCGATTTGGGATTGTGATCGACTTGCGTAATGAGGCAGGCGCTGCGGTTGCCGGTCAGGTAAATCCACAGCCAGCTCAACGCCACCGCAAATCGATTGCGCAGTCCGATCAAGAAATAGATGTGCGCCAGCCCCCATACCCACCACGCCACCCAACCCTTGAGCTTGAACCAACCAAAATCAATCACCGCGGAGCGCTTGCCGATGGTCGCAAGATCTCCTGCGTGCATGTAGCGAAACGGCCGCGGCTGCGAATCGCCAGCCAGCCGTTGCTTGATCGTCCGAGCGACGTGAGCTCCTTGCTGTTTCGCAGCCGGCGCAATGCCGGGAGCGGGTTTGCCGTTCCAGACGTTGACGGTTGCGGTGTCGCCGATCACGAAGATTTCCGGATGTCCCGGTACAGTCAGATCCGCTTCGACCTTCACCCGGCCGGCGGAGTCGGCCGGCGCACCGAGCCACGCCGCCGCCGGCGATGCGCGTACGCCGGCCGCCCAGAGGATCACGTCGGCGGCCACAATTTCCTCGCCGATGGTAACGCCGCTTGCATTGCAGTCGGTCACCGGAGAACCCAGTCTTACCTCGACTCCTAGGCGAGCAAGGGCTTTTAGTGCGTAGACCGACAAGTCGGGCGCAAAGGCCGGCAAAAGACGGGGACCCGCCTCGATCAAAAGTACCCGCGCCTGTCGGGTATCGAAATGGCGAAATTCTCCACGGAGATTTTGATACACCAACTCCACGATAGCGCCCGCCAGCTCCACGCCGGTCGGTCCACCGCCGACGATCGCGAACGTGAGGAGCGCAGCGCGGCGCGCAGGATCATCTTCCCGCTCGGCGCGCTCCAGCGACAACAGCACCCTGCGGCGAATCGAGGTTGCGTCTTCCAGTGTCTTGAGCCCCGGCGCGAATGGCTCCCAATCGTCGTGACCAAAATAGGCGTGACGCGCCCCGGTCGCAAGAACCAAGGTATCGAAGGCGACAGCGCCGCCATCTTCTAGATTGACGCAGCGATTTTGAGGATCGACCCCGGTGACCGCAGCCAGCAGGGTCGTCACTTCTTCCCGCTTGCGCATCAAGAAGCGAATCGGCCACGCGATTTCCGAAGTCGCGAGTGCTGCGGTACCTACTTGGTAGAGCAGCGGTTGAAACAAATGATGATTGCGCTGATCAACAATGGTGATGCGGACCGCGGCCCCGGCAAGTTTCTGCGCGGCCGTGAGTCCGCCGAATCCCCCTCCTACGATGACGACATGATGCGGGCTTGGCATCGGTTTTCGCTACAGCTTGGCTAACACGTCTTGCGCCAGAGAATTCTCAATCGTCTTGGTCATCTGCGGGGAAAAGCCGAATACCTTTACCTGAAACGCAAAGTTGCCCTTTTTGACGTTGAGGCCGAGCCCAAATCCGGGCGTGTCGATGTAATAAGCATCATCGCCGATGCCGGCGATTGGCGTTTTCTCGATGCCCTGAATGGGCATTTTGCCGTTCTCGAATCGCTCGACGGGACTTATCTTGCCTACGGCGCGATAAATGGTGAGTAAGACATGTTTGCCGGAATGATCAGGATCATTGGGCTCTCCCCATCCGCACAACGCACTGCTCGGACCAATATGTCGGCCCGCGTCGATGGGCAGCCCTAGGATTGCGCTGACTTTGTTTTCGCTCAGGAAGGAGCAGGCATCGCGGGCTTCCCTCCCGGCCGCACTCGCCGGGCCGCTTTGAAGCGCAAAAACCACTCCGCAAATGACGGCCATACCGGCTCGACGGCGCATGAGGGACTCCTTTCAACTGTGCTGCGAGCTTAGCGCATGCCATGACCTCCGATCCATTTATACTAGTGGCGTGAGTACTCTTTGGCTGCGCACCCTGCTGAGCCTGACGGTCCTGTTCTACCTGCCTGCGATTCACGCGGCGGAGGACAAGAGGACTATGGCGCTTGCCTCTTGCCGCTTCGCTGATCTTACGCGCGCTGCGCGGTGCGGCACGCTCAGCGTTCCTGAAAATCCCGATAAGCCCGGCGGTCGCCGGCTCTCGATCAGCGTGGCCGTAATTCCTGCCACTCATGCGCGGGCGCTTTCCGATCCCATCGTCGTGCTGCAGGGTGGTCCCGGCGAGGATACCATCGGCTCGGCCGGATTCTACGCGGAACGTTTCGCGCCTCTGCTCGATGATCGCGACCTCTTGCTCGTCGATCAACGAGGCACCGGCAAATCCGGCGCTTTGCCCTGTACGCTGTATTCCGCCGACGATCCGGCCGCGACCCTGCGCGATATGTTTCCTGTCGCGGCGGTGAAGCGCTGCGCGCAGCGGCTTGAAACGCGCGCCGACCTCACCCAATACACCTTCGATCGATTCGCCAACGATCTCGAGCAAGTGCGGCGCAGCCTCGGGTACGGCGCACTGAACCTCTATTCAGGATCGTATGGAACACGCGCCGCCCAGGTGTACATGCGCAGCTTTCCTGCCGGCGTGCGAACGGCATACCTTGGCAGTCCCGTTCCGACAGATGCGGCCAACCCATTGCCGTTTGCGAAGACTGCCCAGGCGGCACTCGACATGCTGTTCAACGCCTGCGATGCCGAGGCGGCGTGCCGCGCAGCCTATCCCAAGCTGCGCGAGGAATTCCGCGACATCATGCTTAAACTCGATTCAGGTACGGTGCGCGTTTCTATTCCGACCTCCGCGGGGTCAGCGCCGCTGTATCGCGGTCGGGTGGCGGAGTGGATGCGTTCGAGGCTCTATCGACCGACGAGTGCGACGATGCTGCCGTGGATGATTCATCAGGCTCATGCGGGAGATTGGAATCCGATAGCCAAAGAAATGCTATCGGACGCGCGTGAAGCCGATCCAGCCTTCAGTTTTGGCCTATTCCTTGCCATTACCTGCAGCGAAGATGTTGCGTTCATTCGTGAGCGGGATATTGCGCCGGAAACGCAGGGCACCTTTCTCGGCGACTATCGCGTGAGGCAACAGCAGGCCGCGTGCAAGGAGTGGCCGACAAGGCCGCTGCCAAAAGACTACCGCGAGCCCGTGGCATCAGCCGTGCCGACCCTATTCGTTTCAGGCGAGGCGGACGGCGGTACGCCGCTCTGGTATGCCGATCGCGTTGCCGCGGGATTTTCCAATCACCTCCAAGTCATCGTCAGAGGCCAGGGGCACACCGAGTGGAGCGACTGCCTCGCACAGTTGTACCAGCGCCTGGTGCGTGGCGGCGCAGTGAATGGGCTCAGCCCTTCGTGTCCAGAGGTGTCGCGGCCGCCCTTCAAGCTCACCTAGGGGAAGTCTGATGAGCGTGTTAGTCACCAGGATTGATCGAGTTGCAGTCATCCGCATAATGCGTCCCGAACAGCGCAACGCCGTCGATGCCGCGACCGCCAAAACGCTCGCGGATGCCTTTCGCGTCTTTGACGCGGATGCCGGCTTGGATGTGGCGGTGTTCACAGGCGCCAATGATGTCTTTTGCGCCGGTGCGGATCTTAAAGCGCTAGCCTCGGGCGATCGCATCGCGCTGAACGCGAGCGGCGATTCGCCCATGGGTCCTCCGCGACTGCGTCTCACCAAGCCGGTCATTGCGGCCATTGAGGGTCCCGCGGTGGCGGGTGGTCTGGAACTCGTGCTGTGGTGCGATCTAAGGATTGCCGGCGAAAGCGCAATCTTTGGCGTGTTCAATCGCCGCTTCGGGATTCCGCTCGTGGACTTGGGCACCATCCGTCTGCCGCGAATCATAGGTCACGGTCGCGCGATGGACCTAATCTTGACCGGCCGCCCGGTGGATGCGGCCGAGGCGCTGGCAATAGGCTTGATCAACCGCCGTGTTCCGGACGGAGAAGCCTTGACGGCCGCGGTGGAACTTGCACAGAAGCTCTCGAGTTTTCCGCAAACCGCGATGCGCGAGGATCGGTTCTCTGTCATCGAACAATGGGGCTTGAGCGAGGAGGACGCGATCGCGAATGAGATTTCGCATGGCTTGCTCACGGTTGCATCGGGTGAGACCGCTTCGGGAGCCAAGAATTTCAGCAGCGGTGCCGGCAGGCACGGCAAAACCGTTACTTGATCGGCTCGCTCAGCGGCAGCCAGGAAATGGCGTGGGTCGAACCCTGTGGGAGCGATGCGCGAAATGCGGGCCGCGCGCGCAGGCGTTCCAGATAGCGGGCGACGCTCGGAAATCTCGCCAGTTCGATGAGCCGGTCGGCGAGATGCAGGCTGTAGCCGACGCCGATGTCCGCGGCGCTGAATCCAGAGCGCAATAGATAGTCTCGATCGATCAAGCGCGGCTCGAGCACCTGCACAGCTTTTTCCAGCCTTCGCCCTTCCAATTTGGCAACCACCGCCGAGCGGTCCGCCGCAGCGATAAAGAATCGCTGCTGAACGAGGGAGGCCGCATGCACCGCCATCGTTTCGCTGTAGTGGATCCATTGCAGCCACTCATATCGTTCGGGATTCCCGGCCAACCGCCCCAAGCCGCTCTCGGAATAGCGCTCGCACAAGTACTCAGCGATGGCGCCCGATTCGAACAGGCGAAAATCCCCATCTGCGAGGCAGGGCACGCGACCGAGCGGATGCACCGCCAAGTAGTCGACCGACCTCATGACCGAGAGATCAAAGGGCATGTCGATCAGTTCGAACGGGACCTGTAATTCGTTCAGCAGCCAAAGCGATCGCATGGAGCGCGTCTCGGCGCAGTGATAGAGCTTCAGCACACCCATCCTGTCATGACATATCTTGAGTTCTCATGATATGTCATGACAGCTGCGCCATCTATCTCGCCAACTAGCAGCCCTTTAGATGCGCCCCGTACTCGCCGAGTTCTCGCGTAATGCGCCCATTGTCCCCGAGCGGAATCGAGCGAGCTCCCGCAAGCAGCGCGGCGAAGGCGAATTTCACTCCGCGCAACGCCGTGGCGGCAGGCGTTGGTCGCGAGCCGTCGTTTCGCTTCGAATCGGAGGGCTCGAGCAGCGCCGGCTCCGCAGATAGCATCCGGGATCGATAAATCTCTGGGTGCGACAAGCTGAGAAGGCCGATTGCGATTTTCTGAAATTCATTCATGGCGCCCACCCTTTCCGTTGCATATCCAACTCCACGAGGGCAGCTTGCTACCGTGACCTTCTTGGAACAAATGCAATAGCTGAAGATGGGTTAAGTAACCCTTAAGGCTGATCTCCCCGGTTAGCCGTCGTCGGGCTCTCTCTGTAGACTGAACGAATCCCGCCCCGTCGCGGCACCCAAGACGCTACTCGGATTTGGAGGGTGAAGTGAAAGCAGTTCGATTGCACGAATACGGTGGTCCTGAAAACCTGAAATATGAGGACGATGTCCCCGAACCCGCGTTGAGCGACGACTCTGTGCTCGTGGAAGCTTCGGCGACCAGCGTGAACCCCATTGATTGGAAAGTACGATCGGGCGCGCGGCAAAAGGATTTTCCACTGAAGCTTCCGGCCATTCTTGGCAGAGACGTGAGCGGGGTGGTCCGCGCCGTAGGGCGCAACATTCGCACCTTCAAGCCGGGTGATCGCGTGTTGGCATTGGCCTGGGAAGCTTATGCTGAAGTTGTGGCGGTTGAGGGCTCCATTCTCACCCATCTACCTGACGGATTGGACTTGGTCGATTCCGCTGCCCTACCGCTTGTAACGTTGACGGGCGATCAGCTCGTGCGGCTAGCGGCTCGGGCGCAACGTGGCCAGACGCTTCTCGTGAGCGGGGCGCTGGGAAGCGTCGGGCGGGCCGCCGTGCACACCGCCAAGAAACTCGGCGTCAACGTGATTGCCGGCGTCCGCGCTCGGCAGCTGGCCGAAGCACGGACGCTGGGTGTCTCCGATACTGTAGCCATTGACGATGATTCCGCGATTGCGCGGCTTGCGATGCTAGACGGTGTTGCCGATACAGTCGGGGGCGAAACCGCCGCGAAACTATTTGGCAGGGTGAAGAATGGTGGAAACTTCGGCTATGCCTCGGTGTTCCCAGACGAGACATCGAAACTGAATCCGACGGTCACTGTTACCCGGGTGCTCGGGCGTCCGGATGCCTCGAAAGTCCGCGAGTTCGCCGATGACGTCCGAGACGGGAAATTCCTACTGCCAATCGGTCGCCGCATGCCCCTTCGCGATGCGGGCGAGGCGCAGGCATTGGCGCAAAAGGGCGGCGTAGGAAAGATCGTACTTGTGTGCCGGTAGGATGGCTTCTGGGCTTTTGCTGCCTGCAGCGCGCTGTCAGACGAAAGTGTCTCCTTACGTTGCGACGTTTCGATCGTCTATTTCTAGTTAGACGACAATGGGCACCTGGAAGCCAATCACTGCTAGCGGAATCTACAACATCGTCGACGACTCCCCGATTCGACTGAGCGAATGGCTGCCGCTCGTAGCCAAGCTTCTCGATGCGCCCGCACCGGGCCATATGGACGAGGCCGCGGCACGGGAGAAGCTCGGCGACGTTCGGGTGTACTATATGAACGAACAACGCGGAGCCTCGAACGCAAAAGCAAAGCGTGAATTGAATTGGCAACCAGCTTTCCCCTCGTGTCGAACCGGGTTTGAGGCGCTCTATTCGAATCGCCCGCGGGGATCAGTCGATGCCAGCCATTGCGCCTCATGAGACCTTACTGTGAGGGTCACTGCACCCGCAATGGCGTTGAGTTCTTTCGGTTATAACGGTAGCGTCTAACAATCGGTTCATCACCTGACCTCGGAGTTTCTATGAAGCGAGTCACTGGCATCGGCGGAATCTTTTTCAAAGCCAAAGATGCTCCGGCACTACAGGCTTGGTACAAACGGCACCTCGGAATCGATGTCCAGGAATGGGGTGGCACGGCTTTCACCTGGGCGGACGGAGAAGGAAAGCCGGTTGCCGGGTCAACCATCTGGTCCATTGGTTCGGCTCAAGGCGACCAGTTTGCCCCCAGCACTGCAACTTTCATGATCAATTACCGGGTGGAGGATCTCCATGCCCTGGTTAAAGTCCTACGCGAGGAAGGCTGCAACGTTCTCGAGAAGGTCGACGATTCCGAGTACGGAAAGTTTGCCTGGGTCATCGACCCAGAAGGAAACAAGGTAGAACTTTGGCAACCGCCCGCCGGCCAATGACCACGGCGATCGGCCTCACCATGAATGTGCGGCATTGTCGCCTGTGCTAGGCACGCATTAGCCGCCGACCCAACTCCCGTGAAACCCAGCCGGTACGCGGCAGGGCAATTCGAGCACGGCTTCAGGTTCTCCGGCGACATCCTGCGCATTGAGAATCAACAGATCGCTGCGATTCTCGCGCGCGCGATGCACTACCGCCAGCACCCAGCCGTCGCCTTCGGGCGCCTGCGCGGCGCGCGGCACGAACACGGGCTCACCGACGCTGTCGCCGTCGGAAAATTGCCGTAACGTCTGACGCTGGGTCTGCATATCCATGTGTGCAAGGGAGTCGAACAGCAGCGCCTCGCTCAAGTCGACACTCGCCGCATGCCAGCAGTGGCGATAGCGCAGGCCCGCGAAGCGTTCATCGATCCGTGGAAATTCTCCCACCAAGTCGCTCACGGGTGTACGCACAACACGCGCGTGTGTGTCAGCAATGTTGATGCTCCAATGCACCATGCGGGCCTTTACAGGCGCGCGGCGCGAGCCGTCAGGATTGGGAAACAGGGGTGCGCTCGGGTATTCCATCATGTCGCAATGAATGACGCCGTCCTGCTCGTAAGCATTGGCGGGATGGAACACATAGACGGGATCGACTTCGATCCAGCGCACCGCATCGACGTTCGCGTCGCGCGGCATGAGACCGACGAACGCGCCTTTTTCCGGTTCCCAGGCGAAAGCAGGCAAACCACGTTTGGCGCGCTCGATGTCGCCCGTCAACGGCAGCACGGGAAAGGCCGTGTAATGCTGGGTCACGATGAAATCGTGCACCATGGAACAGTACGGCGCTTTGAACCGATCGTGTCGGGTGATACGGCCCGACGAATCAGACATACCGTAGTCAAGAAAGGGATTTAGCGGACCCTCGCCGGAGGAGTAGGCAAACCACAGCATCTCGCCGCTGTCCGGATCCATCTTCGGATGCGCCGTGAAGCGCCCGCCGGTTTCGACCCAACCCCTCGATGCCAAGTTTTTGGCGTCAAGCTCGAACGGATTGGAACCCTCCTGCAGCGCCATCAATTTGCCGGCGTGATAAACGATGTGCGTGTTGGCGCCGCCGCTTAAGATTTTTTCCACAGACGGATCGCTTGGCAATCCTAAGCCTCCGAAGAGCGCGCGCCCTGCGGCGTGCTCCGTGAGCCAGCGCGGCGTGCGCACATAGCGGTTGGCATAGCGCGCGCGCCCTGCCCCAATCCAAAATGCGTGAATCATGCCGTCGCCGAGGAAGGCATGATAATTCGGGCCCGGATCGAACTGCGGGTTCGGGCCGTTGCGGTACAGCGCACCGCTCAGCCCCTCAGGAATCTTGCCGCGGATTTTGGGTTCCAGGGTCAATTCGACACGCACTGGTGCTTGATTGCCGCTGAAGTAGGAATCGGCGGCCCGCTGTTCGGCGATTGCTGTGTTCATGGCAGCTGCTCACACTAAAATTTATGGTGTAAATTTATACCGTAAACCTATACTGTGTGTCAATGCCCCGCACCCTCTCGCCTGCCGATATCGAATCCTTTCGCACCCGACTATGTGATGTAGCCGAAAAACTGTTCGCGGCGCACGGGCCGGACGGAGTCACCATGCGCGAAATGGCGGACGCAGTCGGCGTTTCCTCCATGACGCCCTATCGCTATTTTAAGGACAAGGACGCCATTCTCGCCGCTGTCAGGACCCGTGCGTTCAATCAGTTCGCCCTTGCCATGGAGTCCGCCAGGATGGAGTCCGCCAGGATGGAGTCCGCTCGGCAAACCAGCAAAGCGAGATCGGGCAATGCCTACATCGAGTTCGCCCTCGCCCATCCGGCCGCCTATCGGCTGATGTTCGACGTCAGCCAGCCGACCTTTGCCGATTACCCTGATCTCGTGGCCGCGATGGGCCGCGCACGTCTCACCATGGGTGGAGGACTTCGCGAGCTTGCCGCCGCGGGGCGTTTCAAAGGCGATGTGGAACTGACCGCGTACGTCTTTTGGTCGACGATGCATGGCGCCGTCATGCTCGAACTCGCGGGTTTGCTCGAGGGGAGTAAGCTCGATGCGCGCCAGATCGCGAAGCCTGCGGTCGAGGCGCTTGGGAAATACTTCGCACTCAACTAAAACGGATTCGCATGACGCCACTGCACTCGACGCTGAAGCGCGCTCTGACCATTGATGGCCGTGATTACGTTCTGACCTTGACCGAGACGGCGCTGAAACTCACGCTGAAGGGCAAGCGTAATGGCGTTGAACTGCCTTGGTCGCAGCTCGTCAACGGCGAGGCTGCCCTTGCCGTCGCCCTGCACGCATCTCTCGGCGCCTTCGCGAAGAAGGACAAAGGTCTCGGAGCCGAACAGGGCCCATCCGCCAAGTCGCCTGCGGCAGCCAAGGCGCCGGCCGCCGCCAAACCGTCTTTCGCGGCCAAATCGTCGCCCCGCGCCAAACCGAAACGCAGAACACCGCCCGCTCGAAAAAAGTAACGCGGGACGCGGCTCGCCAGGAACACCGGCTCGCGACGGCCCTTCAACGACACACTTGACTGCAATTTTTCCACCAAAAGTTGACAAGCAACAATATTAACCCTAAAAGGTGAATATATGTCCGACGCATCAAAGCTCGACAACATTCTAGGGGCGCTCGCCGATCCCACCCGACGCGCGATTCTGCTGCGCCTGTCGCGAGGCGATGCGCGCGTGACGGACTTGGCGGCGCCGTTTGCGATCTCGCTGAATTCCGTCTCGAAGCACATCCGGATTCTCGAGCGTGCGCGACTCGTCGAGCGCCGCAGATTGGGACGGGAGCACGTATTGTCGAGAAATCCGCGCGCCTTGAACGATGCCGCCGCGTGGATCGAGACACTGCAAGCGAAATGGCGCAGCCGCATTGATCGGTTGGAAAAAGCACTGGACGAGGAGGAATCGTGACTGCAACTCAGAATGCCGTGAAACCGAAGCAATTCGTCATTGACCGAACTCTCAAGGCCTCGGTGGAGAAAGTGTGGAGGATGTGGACCACCAAGAACGGCCTGGAAAAATGGTGGGGCCCGGAGGACTTTAGCTCCACGGTGCGTCACCTCGACGTGCGCGCGGGCGGCCGTTTTGAAATTGTGATGACCGCGCTGCTGCCGGAGATCATCGCGCAATTGAAGGCCGCGGGAATGGACGAGAGTTCGGTGGCGAAGGGCGATTACACCGTCGTGGAACCCAACCGGCGCCTGGTCTACACCAACGCGGTGGATTTTGTCCCCGGCGTGCCGCCGTATACGTCAACCACCATTGTCGAGATGTCCGCCACGCCCAGCGGCGGGACGCGGCTGATCGTCACCAATGACGTAATGCACGATGAACAATGGACGGCGATGGCGACGATGGGTTGGACGCAGCAGATCGGCAAGCTCGAAAAATTGATGAATTGACTCAAGGCAAAGGGCCACCGCGCCCTACCCTTACGTGCTAACCAGGCGGCAGGGAATGGGCGCGCTTTCATCGTAATAACAAATGGCGCAGATGCGATGATAGCCATCGGCCACGACCAACGGCACGCCTTGGGTCATGTCGCCGCGAACCAGCAGCACCGGCGGTAAGGTCTTGCCCTTGCGGATTCGTGTCAAATCCGCCTCGACGTGCGGCTCTTCACGGGGCAGCAACGGCAAATTACCGGCGCGCAACAGATCCTTCGCCGCGTGCTCGACGGTCTTCGCCTTGCGGAACAACTGCAGCAGGCGGCGAGCCTTGGCGTCGGGATAAATGAGCAGCAGAAAACTCAGGGCCCCTTTGTAGTCTTCGGCCTCCGGCTTTTTTTTCCAAACCAAATTTTGTTTTGACATGGGACGGCGCACGCGCAGGGGGGATCGCCGCAGTATGCGGGCGGGCGGAATTGGACGCAATTTGAGGTAAAAAAAGCAATGCCCGCGCTTCGAGCGCGCCAGCACTCCTGAGACCGAGTCAAGCCTTAGAGGATTCTTCGCTGGACTTTGGCGCTGCGCGACCAGAGCCTAGGAATGAGCATGGGCGTGCGCGCGCGATAGTCGACATAGGTCGTTCCGAACGCCGAGACAAGGTCGCGCTCCTCGAGCTGGATCGCAATGAGAATGTAGGCCGTGGTGGCGAGCGCAAAGATCAAGTGCGCGACGGTCATCGTGGGCGCGGCCCAGAAAATCGTCAGCCAGCCGATGTACAAGGGATGGCGCACTACTTTGTACAGGCTCGGCGTGCGAAATACCGGGGAGCGGTAGCTTTTGCCGCGAAGCTGCCGCCATACCTGCTTCAATCCAAACAGATCGAAGTGATCGATGAGGAAGGTCGTGTACAGAAGCAGCAGCCAGCCGAACAAGTACAGCCCTATGATGCTGTTTCGCACGACACCATCGGCGCTCCAAATCACGCCGCCGATCGGCTCCCAAAAGATATAGAGAGCGACGAGCGCGAGCGAACTGAGCAGCACATAGGTACTGCGCTCGGCCGCTTCGGGCACAAAGCGCTTCCACCATGCCTTGAATGCCGGCCGCGCCATGCCGCTGTGCTGAACCGCAAATGCGGCCAACAGCGCCAAATCCGCGGTCAAGGCGTGGCCCAAGGTTGAGGTGGGTACGCCGTCCAGGCTGGTCGGCGTCAAGAAGCCGCCGATGAAGCCGATGCCGTAGAGAAACACGGCAAGAAAGACCAGGTAACTGAAGACCCCATAGGCAAAGACTCCGATGCGAGACATGAGCGACTCCTTGTGAAAATCAGGTGTCACATGGTCGCGCGGGCGGCCTTTTGGCGCATGGGGCGCACATCCCCATCTTTGGGACTTTATCTCCCTATTTTTGGGGACTACTTGAGGATGCCGCGCGCACGGGCGGCGGCGGCGGCCTTCTGCCGGGTGGGCGCGTCAAGCCGCGCCATGATGGCCGAGACGTGATGCTCCGCGGTCTTGGCGGAGATGCATAGGCGCCGCGCGATCTCCGTATTGCTCAGGCCCTCGCCGACGAGACCTAAGACCTCCACCTGGCGGCGCGTGAGTCCCGCGGCATTGGCCCGAGTTCCGGCGATCGGACCGCGCGGCACGGCACGCGAGCCGCCGGCGCGCAGTTGCCTGCGTACCCGCGCTGCCGCCGGCGCGGCACCCAAGCGATCGAAAATTTCCAGCGCTTGGCGCTGCGCGTCTTCGTCTCCGCCGCATAGCGCGAGCGCTTCCTCGTAAGGGCGGCCGCGCGTGCGCCAAGAGGCCGCCGCCGCCTCCCAGCAGCCCTCGCAATGCTCGCGAAACGGGCTCTCAAATTTCGCTGCTCCCGTGACCGGCTCGCCCAGCATGTAAAGCCACAGCGCCGCATCTTCCGCCACCCAGTACGCATGGCGCTGCTCGGCGAGCGCGTGCACTTCGCTAAGCAGCGATTTCGCCTCATGGACAGCGGGCGCGGCCGCGTCATTCTGCTGCCAGGCCTCCTCCGCCGCGAGCATGGCGATATACACGGTGCGCTGCGGTTCGGCCATGGCAGTGGCAAGACGCCGCGCCGCCTCAAACGGCGTTTCCGCATCTGGATCGCCGCGCCGGATGCGCACGCGCGCAAGAGCGATCAGCGCCGGAAAGCGGTACGTCTCTGCGGCATAGGATCGGCTGCAAATTTCCTGGGCTTCTTCTTCTGCGCGGCTCAGGTCGCCCTGATCGAGCCAAACCATGGCACGCCAGCCTCGCAAATAGCCTTCCCAATGCGACAGGTCGAGGGTGTCGGCGTAAGCGACGCCGCGCTCGATATATGCGAGTGCCGACTCATAGTCGCGCCGCCAGTAATAGCTACACGACAGGTTACAAGAGGCGCGTTCCACATGGTCGTGGTAATTGCCTGCGACCGCGAGATCGAAGCTCTCCGCCAACTCGGGAATGCCCGTGGTGCCGCGATCGTCGGTTTTGGCCGAGCCGATGTTGCCGAGGGCATGAATGATGATTTCTTTTTCGCCCAGTTGCTGCGCCAGCTTGAGCGCGCGCTCACCCCAGCCGATCGCGGTGTCCCTGCGGGAGGCCAGCATGTCCAGCTGCGACTGATGCGAATATGCCCACGCCAGCTCGGGTCCCGGCGGCGCCTCCTGCAACACCGCGATCGCCTCATCGACAAAGCGTTCGGCCTCGGCGCGGCGCGCGCACATCCATGCAAAACGCGTCAGGCGGGTGAGGTCGTGTCCCAACTTGAGAGTGTCATTTGCTCGGCGCCGCAGTTCAGCTGCCTCCGCCATGGAGATCATGGCGAGGTCGGCTGAACCCATGAGGTAGGCTTGCTCCCCATGGCGCTCCAAAATTTCGACCATCAAGTCCGGTTGCAGGGCGTCGCGATGAGCCAGCATGGCTGCGAAATGGGAAGCCGCTTCGCGCGGTGCGCCCGCCCTTGCCGCTTCTTCGCCTGCGAGCCGCGCGAATTTGAGCAGCGCCGCGATATCCTGCGCTCGCTCGGCGTGGTGGGCGATCTCACTGGCGCGCGCATCGGCGCGCCGTTTCAGCACGTCGACAACTTTCTGGTGCAGGGCGCGGCGACGGGTCGGCGCGATGGACCCTTCAATGGCGCGGCGCGCAAGTTCATGGCGGAATTGAACCAAGCCGCGTTCGAGCGACAACATGCCCTTCTCCACGCAATCGTCGAGGCCGTTATCGATAACGCCCTTGACAAGATCGGCGACCACCGCCGTTTCCGCGTGGCGGGGAAACAGCGACACCGCCTCCAGCACGACCCGTGCCGAGTCGCTCAGGCGCGATGCGCGCGCCAGCGTCGAATCGCGCACTGCCTCGGTGGGTACGTCGCCCTCCACCGCCAACGCCTCGGTGACGAGAAACGGATTCCCGGCAGTGAGCGCGTACAGTTGCTCGGCGCGGCGTCCGGCCTTGGCGGCAAGACTCGTCACGGCGGCGAGCGAAAGCGGTTCGAGCGTCATGCGCTCAACGCTCCCCACCGGCGCTTCGCCGAGGACTGTGCGCACCGGCGAGCGCGCATCCACTTCCTCGTCCCGGTAGGTAATCAGGATCAACGCACGCACGCGCGCTATGCGCCGGCCGAGGAAGCGGATGAGATCCAAGGTTGCAGTATCGGCCCAATGCACGTCCTCGATGATGAGCAACGCGGGTGCCGCGCCCTGCGACAACAGGCGCAACATCGACTCGAACGCCCGAATATGATCGGACTCAAGATCAAAGGCCTCGCCGCTGGCGCGGGCGATGTCGCGCAGCGGCAGTAACACCTCGGGCGTGGACAGGTTCTCGCAGGCGCCCCAATACAGCCGTGCGCCGTCGGCACGGCTTGCGACAAATTGCTCGACCAGCGCCGTCTTACCGGCTCCGGCCTCAGCGGCAATAGCGATGATCCTTCCTTTGCCAGCGCGTGCATGCGCAAAGGACTCGCTTAAGCGCTGGAGCTGTTCATCCCGCTCTAGTAACTCGATCGGCGTACCCTCTGTGAGGACTTGGACCTACCGGGTATTGTGTACCGGCGAGCTGTCCGGATACACCGTCGACGTCATTTTTCTTGTACCCCGGGCCGCCAGTCCACCGCACCGAAGCGGGTGTGTCCTACGTACGTGTAGCCGATGCTGAATGTTCCGACGGTCTGATGCGACGTCGGCAAGGTGGCGTAGCGGCCGTTCCGGCTGGCTTCCGAGTATCGGAGCGTTAGGCCGTGCAAGTTGAAGACACGCACGGTCAGCGCGGTGTCGATGCGTGAAATGTCCTCCGACCCGGTGCTTTCGGTTGCCGCAACACGGCTGATGTAGTACTCGCGATAGGTCGTGTCGAGTGAAACCCGATCCCCGACTATCAAGCGTGCCTGCACTTCGCCTTGCGGCGCCAAACCGTAGTGATAGTCGCGCTGGCCGTCGCCGAGCACGCCGGCTTGCGCCACGCCCGCGCCGTGAATAACCCCTCCGCCGCCATAACCCACACCGAATAACGCCGTGCCTTGCAGTGCGATCTGGCGCGATAGCCACCACTGTCCCGTGGTCCCGAACGCCGCTGCGGTTGTGGAGACGCGAAATACTTGTGGGGCAACATATTCATAAGTGCCATAGAGACCCCAAATGCCGCGGTAGTTGGCGCCGATCGCGTAGTCCGTGCCATACAACAACCCGCGGCTGAAAACGGTTTCGATCGCGTTGGTGGTGTCGGCGCTCACTTCGAAATTGAAATAATCGAACGGCCGATCGTAGCTGTAATCCGCCTTGCCGGGCAGGCCGTAGGCCATGGTGAATATGGCGCTGGCGCTTTGCCGCTTGAATGTCTGCGCCGCCGGTGGCGCCGTCAGATCCGCATTCACATTGACGTTTGAAGTGAAATGCGTGCTCAGGCTGGCACCCAGATCGACGCGCGTATAGACCGCGGGGTCGTTGCTGCGAAATACGCCGGCAAAACGATCGCCGTACATCAATCGATTCAATCCCATCGAGGGCGAAATGATGGCAGCGCCGATTTTTCGCAGCAGCCCGGGCTCGCCATTGGGACCGCTTTCCAACAACAAGCTCGCCATCCGAAACAGCGGCTCGCCCAAGAAATTTCCGGCGATGCCGCTGGCCACTTGGTCGTTGATGGAAGGCCGCGTGGTCTCGCCCGCGTACTCCCACAGCAAGCTGCCGGCAAAGGTATAAGCGGAGGACTGCCAGAAATCCAACCCGGAGGATCGCGCCAGCCCCTGGTAGAAAGCCCCCTGGTAGGGATGCAGGAATTGATTGGTGGCGAAGGCGTCGTTGTCCACGACCCACTTGTGGTGGAGATTGTCCCTGAAGTTCGACAGCGGCGATGCGTATACGTCTGATTCCACGGCATAGTGATCCACGCGATTCAGCAGCAGCTCGAAGCCGGGTATTTCCCACGCCGGCACGAGATAGCTCTTACCGTCGCCCACATCCCAATCCTTCACCGGCGAAGGTTCTGGAGCCGCGAAAGCAGTCGGCGCTTCCTTTTGCGGCGGAGTGTCGAGTTTTGGATCGTCGGCGAAGCTCATGCGACTCGCGACGGTCAGCACCAGCAGGATCGAGCCTCGCAGCTTCCGCGCGCGAAGCTTTTGCGTCACCGCCGAAATCCGGCCATTCATTGTTATTCTCAGGCGGGCCCACCCGCCGCCCTTTACGCTCTGTTAGCGTGCATTAAAACGACTTTGCTCGGCGAAGGCAGCTCACGACGGCAGATGTTTGCTGTGGGTCAGCGCCTACACTGCGGCTCGATCAACGCGTGTCGCGGACCGTGGTTGATCACCACTGGTTCGCGTGAGGCAAGCGCGAACCGGTGGGCCGCAGCGTGGAAACACCCTTTTTCGAGAGTTGAATGAAAAAGCGTGACGGCTGTGAACAAGCCGAGGCGCCAGTTTGCTACATTCTCGCCCCATGAATGACACCACGAGTCAGGACCCGCGCCGCGAGCTTCAATCGATGCTGGCGTCTCGTTTGGCGCTCATCGTGGTGGAGTCGCGCGAGGAAGCACGTGTTCTGAACCTGGTGCGCGAAGTGAGCCTCAAGGTGAAGGAAGGCCGTGGCTGGGGCGTGTTCCAATGGACCGTCACCGAGGGTCTGCAGCGCATCGACATCGATCTCGGCGGTCCGCAGCGCATGCTCGCCGATCCTGAGCAGTTGCTGAAGCATCTGAAGGCCACGCCGATGCCGGGCATCTACGTGTTGCTCGATTTCCATCCCTATCTTAAGGAACCGGTGAATGTCAGGTTGCTGAAGGACATCGCTCAGGGATACGACCAGGTTGCGCGCACCGTAGTCTTGATGAGCTACGAGGTGACGCTCCCCGATGAACTCGAACATTTTGCGGCGCGCCTGCATCTCGCGCTACCCACGACCAACGAGCGGCTGATGATCATCACCCGCGTGGTGCGCGAATGGAATGCCGCGAACCCCGGCAAGCCGGCCAGCCTGGACCGCGAGGTGCTCAGCAAACTCGTCGATAATCTCAACGGTCTCACGGCCTCGGATGCGGAGCGCCTCGTGCGCCACGCGATTTTCGATCATGGCGCCATCACCCTCGCGGACGTCTCGGCGGTGCTCGCCGAGAAATACGAGCTTCTCAATCGCGGCGGCTCGCTGACGTATGAGCCGGCGACGGCCAAGTTTACAGACGTCGGCGGCATGCAGAATTTGCGGCACTGGCTTACCAACCGTAAGCCCGCATTCGACGGCAGCGCTCCGGAACTCGATCCGCCGAAGGGCGTCTTGCTCCTCGGCGTGCAGGGTTGCGGCAAGAGTTTGGCCGCGCGCGCCGCAGCCGGAATTTTCGGAGTCCCTCTGGTGCGCTTGGACTTCGGCGCGCTCTACACCAAGTGGCAGGGCGAGGCGGAGAAGAACCTGCGCGAGTCGCTGCACTCCGCCGAAGGCCTCTCGCCCTGCGTGCTGTGGGTGGATGAGATCGAGAAGGCGCTCGCCGAGGGCGAAGGCGACAGCGGCGTCTCGCGCCGTGTGCTCGGAACCTTCCTCACCTGGCTCGCCGAACAGCGTTCACGCATCTTTGTGGTCGCCACGGCGAATGACATTGCCGCGTTGCCGCCGGAATTGATCCGCAAGGGACGGTTCGATGAAATCTTTTTTGTCGATCTGCCCGGCAAGGACGCGCGCGCGGATATCATCGCCATTCATACGCGCAAGCGCGGTCTCGCCTTGAGCCCCGCGGAGCTCGCTGCGCTGGCGAGCCGCTGTGAGAATTTCTCCGGCGCGGAGATTGAACAGGCCGTCGTCGCGGCGCTCTACAGCGCGCATGCCGCAAAACAGCCCGTCACCGCGGCCATGATTGCGCATGAGATGCAAAGCACCCGGCCCCTGGCCATCGTCATGGCTGAAAAGGTCGCAGCCTTACGGGAGTGGGCCGGCAGCCGCACGGTGTCGGCCGACTGAGCCCAGCCGCGTCTGATTCGTTCAGCCGCCGGCGCAATTGGCCGCCCGTCGCCGCGAATTGGGCGTCAGAGGTGCGAGTTCCGCTCATATGGGGGACAATGCGCGGCACAAAAAATGTGTTAGGGGAGTTTCATTGACTCACGCGGCCATCGTCGGCTGGGGCAAGTGCCTGCCGCCGCTCATTCTGACCAATCAAGATCTCGCCACTTTCCTGCCAACGGATGATGAGTGGATCACGACGCGCACGGGCATGAAGGAACGGCGCATCTCGCACGTACCCGGGATCGAGCTTGCCATCACCGCGTCGCGACGCGCGATCGCCTGCGCCGGCATGTCGGGCAAAGACATTGAACTGGTGATCTATGGCAGCTGCAGCAACGACGAGACCGTGCCCAACAGCGCCTCCGGCGTCCAGCAGCGAATCGGCGCGACCCAGGCGGCGGCATTCGACGTGAACACCGCCTGCACCAGTTTCATGTATGGATTGTCGATCGGCACCTCCATGATCAAGAGTGGCGTCGTTAAAAATGCCCTGATAATCGGCGTCGAACTGATTTCGCAGTACATGGATTGGGACAATCGCAATGTGGCGGTACTTTTCGGCGACGGCGCTGCGGCCATGGTGCTGAAGGAATCGCAGAATGAAACCGGTGTCATCGCTGAGAAGCTGCAATGCTACGCGGATGCGCGGCAGATTCTGCGCGTGCGCGGCATGGGCACGATGTACGCCAATCTCGGCGTGCAGTATGGGCAGACCACCTGGGATTTCGACGGACAGGAAATCTTTCGCAAGGCCGTGCAAGGCATGAGCGAGGCGAGTCTTGACGTAATGCGCCGTGCCGGCGTCACCATTCAAGATATCGGCCTGGTGGTCCCGCATCAGGCGAATCTGCGCATCATCGACGCGGTCGCCAAGCGCGCGGGTGCGAGTGCGGACAAGGTGTTTTTGACTGTGCAGAAGTACGGCAACATGAGCTCGGCCACGGCGCCTGTCGCCTTGGTTGAAGCCGTGGAAGAAGGCCGCGTCGCACCGAATAGCCTCGTGCTGATGCCGGCGTTTGGCGGGGGCCTCACCTTATCGGCGCATCTCATTCGCTGGGGCGAGCGTCTCACGCCGCTCGAGAAAAGCGATGCCGAGCTGGTGCCAACCAGCAAAACAGCGCTCGACATCGTGAATGAGATCCGGGCGCGGAAGAAGCTGGGCGAAGCCGAAGCGAGCCGCTTCCAAAGCTTGACCTTTCCGGAGAACCGCGCAGGCTAGCCTGCACCGCCGGCGGCGGCTAACGGAATTCGCCGGTCGGCGATTCCAGGGATTCGTATAGGCTGGTTCGAAAGGACTCCGATAGCGGCAGCCGGCGCGTCGGCTTTTTCGTCAGAAAAGGCAGGATCACTGCACCAAGCAGCAGCAGCGCGATCAGCGGCAACGTACCCGCAAAGGAACCGCTCATGTCTTTGGCGCGCGCAACCAGGATTGGGCCTACCAACCCGGCGAATCCCCACGCCGTGAGAATCAGCGCGTAGTTCAAGCCCATGTACTTCGTGCCAAAGCAACCGGCGTTGAAGGAGGGCATCGTTCCGAAACCCCCGCCGCAGCAAAACAACACCACCGAGGTGGCCATGAGCGCGAGAGTCAGATCATGCACATCGCTCAACAGAAACAGCGTCACCGCTTGAATGGCAAACATGGCTGCAAAAGTCTTGTTGCAGCCGATTCGATCCGACACTGCGCCCCAGAACAAGCGACCGAGCGCGTTAAAAATACTAACGAGGCCGAAGAGCGGCGCGATCGCCGCGGCGGAAACTCGAGTCAGATCGGTGAGAATGAACACGGCGTTCGAGATGATGGTGATGCCGCCGATGACATTGACGAATAGTTGCAACCACAGCAGATAAAATTGCGGCGTCGTGACGATCTGCGAGGGCGAGTAGGACTCGACCGCGGCTCTCCCGGCCGGCCCTTTAGCCGAAGCCAGGTACCCCGGTGGCGGGTTGCGGAACAGCGACGCGGCGGCCAGTCCGACCACCAGAAACACCAAGCCGGAGGCCACGAAAACCTGCATGACTGCGCCGATGTCAGCAGCAGTAAAGGTTTGCGCAGGGGTGAGATGGCGCAGTTCGACCAGGTGCTTCGGATCGAATGGACCGCCCGCGGCAGTCGCGGCCGCTTTCGCGGCGAGGAAGCCGCCCGCATGCAGCGCCGCGGCATGGAAACCGGCGAGGCGCGGCACCACCAAGTTATAAATGAACGCGCCCAGACCAAAGCCTGCGGCGACGAGTCCGCCCGCGAGGCCCTTCCGGTCGGGGAACCACTTGGTGACCATCGCCACCGGCGTGATATAGGCCATCCCGGCGCCGATCCCGCCCATAATTCCGTACGTCGCGTACAACCAGGGCGCGCCGAAAACAGACGTTCCAAAGCCGGCCAGTACGTTGCCCAGCCCCCAGAGTGCGACGCCCACCATTGCGACTTTTCGCGGCCCTGCCTGGTCCTGCCAGAAGCCGCCGATGACCGCGCCCACCGCCGCCAATGAGAAATTCGCGATGGCGTAGGCCCAGGTGGTGGTTCTCAAGTCCCAGCCGTACGCCACCAGCAAGGGCTGAGTGAACAAGCCCCAGGAATAAAGGCAGCCGATGGTGAGCATGACCACGGTTCCAGCAATCGCGATGACCCATCGAATCGGCATGCCCACGCTCACAAATTGTCGACCTTCTAGACAAGAGATCGGAATCGGGCACGCAAAGCGGTCATGGGCAGGGATCTTTTCTAGGGACCGGCAGAAAAAGCTGCCCGTATCGCCGGCGGTTTAAGTCAAAATGGCGTGCAGCAGACCAACAAAGGGAATATTTCATGACTGATTTGAGCGAAGCTTTGAGCCGCCGCGATTTCGTGCAGGGCACACTGTCGGGCGCGGTATTGATGTCCGTCCCGGCCGCGGTGCTGGCGGCGACCGCCGATGATCCCGACAAGGCGGCGGTGCTGGCACAGATTCCGAAAATGCACGCGGAGAACGTGAAGCGCCTGCAGGACTGGATTGCGTTGCCCTCCATTGCGGCGGAGAACCGCAACTACCCCAAAGGCGCCGAGTACATGGCGAAACTGGCCACCGATGCCGGATTCGCGGGCGTGAAAATCATCCCGACCTCGGGCAAGCCGGGCGTTTTCGGCAGATTGGACTCAGGCGCCAAGACGACGGTCGCAGTTTATTTCATGTATGACGTGAAGCAGTTCGTTCCTGAGGAGTGGAGTTCGCCGCCGCTCGAAGGCAAGCTCGTTGAGAAAGCGGGCTTAGGCACCGTGTGTATGGGCCGCGGCGCAGTAAATCAAAAAGGCCCGCAGAATTCCTTTCTGAGCGCGCTCATGGCATTCAAGGCGACGGGCAAGAAATTACCTGTCAATCTCGTGCTGGTGTGCGAAGGCGAAGAGGAAATCGCCTCGCCGCACTTCGGCGAAATCGTCAACAGCCCCGACGTGTTCCCGCACATGAAGTCCTGCGTCGGCGTAATGCTGCCGGATGCCAGCCAGGACACCGACGGCAGCGTGCAAGTGGCCGCGGGCGCCAAGGGCGTGGTCGAGATGGAATTGGTCTCGGATGGCACCACCTGGGGCCGGGGGCCGAAAAAAGACATCCATTCGAGCCTGGAGGCCCAGGTGGATTCGCCGTCCTGGCACTTGGTACAGGCGCTCAACACTTTGGTGGAGAAAGACGGACACACGCCCGCCGTCGAGGGATTCTTCGAAAAAGTAAAACCCCTTTCCGAGGCGCAAAAGAAATTGGTCTTGGCCTATGCGAAGGCCGTGCCCGAGGCCACGATCAAGTCTGAATTTGGAGTCGAGCATTGGGTACATGACTTGAACTGGCAGGACTCGCTGCTGCGCCTGTTTTCACAGCCCACGATCAACATCGAGGGTCTGGTCGGTGGATACACGGGACCTGGCGGCAAGACGGTGCTGCCGCACAGAGCCGTGGCTAAAATCGACATGCGCTTGGTGCCCGACATGACTGCCGCCGATACGCTGGCCAAGGTGAAGGCGCATCTGGCCAAGCACGGCTTTGGAGACATCCAGGTCAACATGAGCGGCGGCTACGATCCCACGCAGACCGATCCCGACAGCCGATTCTTCAAGGCCGTGCTTGCGACTTTCAGCAAGTTAGGTTCTCCGCCCCTCGTCGTGCCGCGCAACCCCGGATCCTGGCCCGGTTATCGATTCACAGCGCCGCCTTTGAGTCTTCCGGCCGGCGATTTCGGTTTGGGACACGGCACCGGTGCGCATGCGCCGGATGAGTACTACTTGATCGACTCGAAAAATCCCAAGATCAAGGGACTGGACGGCGCGGCCGCATCATTCGTGGAGTTCTTGTACGCGATTGCTTGACGCTTCAGCCGGCGGCGCAATGCCGGCGGTCGAGCGCAGAGCGCGCGTTACAGCGGCAACATACAATGCGCGAATGAACTCTCATACCGCCCCTGAACACGCCTCCGTTGGTACGACTCTGACCGATGAGGATGTGCACACTTGCATGCGCGTACTACGTCTGATCGAGGCCGATCGATCGCGCCTCACAGCTTTAAGCCAGGAGCAACGCCGCGAACTGCTGATGCTGGCGGGCCTCGTCACCAAGCCCGATCGGCACGACGTTTCCAGAATGCTCAAGGGGTTTCGGCGTGCCAAGCGCAAAATTTCGCAGGAACATGACCGCAACATCATCGAGCGTGCGGGTCTGCGAATGCAACGGCGCTCAAAGGTTTATGCGCCGCTCTGGCTCGAGCGGCCGAAGCCTGAAGTAGAGACTGTCTCCGGCGAATTCCGTCAGGAACGCAATTGCTACGTATGCAAGCAGTCTTTCGCGAAGATGCACCGATACTACGATTCGATGTGCGAAACTTGCGGCGAATTCAATTACGCCAAACGCGAACAGACGGCCGACCTCGACGGCCACTACGCGCTCATCACCGGCGCGCGCGTCAAGATCGGCTTTCAGGCGTCCTTAAAGCTGCTGCGTGCCGGCGCGCATGCGATTGTCACCACTCGCTTTCCAGTGGACGCCATCGATAGGTACTCGAAGGAGCCCGACTTTGGCGTATTTAGCGGGCGCCTGGAAATTCATGGACTCGATCTCCGGCATACGCCGAGCGTCGAATTGTTCACGCAGTCCTTATTGGAGCGGCTGCCGCGGCTGGATTACCTCCTGAACAACGCCTGCCAGACTGTGCGCCGGCCGGCGGGATTCTTCGAGCACTTGCTGGCGCGAGAGAATGCGCCGCTCGCCACGCTGCCTGATGCGTGGCGCGGGCCGCTTGCGAGCCATGGTGAATTGCGCCGACGCATCGAAGGATCGCAGGCGCCGATGCCCGGCGCCCTGATCGCGGCCACGCGGAGCCTGCACGGCGAGGGACTGCTGCACAGCGCGGCCCTGTCGCAGCGGCGCTATCTGGATGAGGATTATCAAAACGGGGACGCGCTATTTCCGGCTGGTCGCTACGATGAGGATTTGCAACAAGTGGATCTGCGCGAGGTGAATAGCTGGCGATTGCGCATGCACGAAGTCAGAACGCCGGAATTGCTCGAAGTGCAGTTGGTGAATGCCATCGCGCCCTACGTGCTCAACGCGCGCCTAAAACCGCTCATGCTGCGCACCGCAGAGCGCCACAAGCATGTGGTGAACGTGAGCGCCGTTGAGGGTCAGTTCTATCGAAGCACCAAGACCGACAAGCATCCGCATACCAATATGGCGAAAGCGGCGCTCAATATGATGACGCGCACGAGCGCGCCGGATTTCGTCAAAGATGGAATCCACATGAACGCGGTCGATACCGGATGGGTGACGGATGAAGACCCGGCCGCGCACGCAGCGCGCAAGGCGGAATTAGGATTCGCCCCGCCGCTCGACATCATCGATGGTGCGGCACGCATCGTCGATCCCATCTTCAGCGGCCGCCGCACCGGCGAGCATGTGTGGGGACAGTTCTTAAAGGACTACAAGCCGGCGCCTTGGTGAGCTATCGCGGCGCTGCGGCTTCGGCGGCGCGGTATGCGGTAAGGTTGACTAGCGGCTTGCAATCGGGCCGCCCATCTCAGTCAGCCTTGGCAGCTTTTGCTCTCGCTCTTACTGCATCCATGTGTGCATTTGCCTCGTCTTTGCACGTCTTTTGAGCATCGCTCTCCAGCGCCTGGCACTTGGCTAGAGCGATTTTTGTTTCGCCTTCAGCCTGAGTAACCGCAGAGTCCGCTAAAGCGCCGACACTCTTGTCAGCCACCTTGGCTAATGCATCCGCGCGATCTTTGGCGGCGTCGGCCTCGACCTGCTTCACTTTCTCGTCCGCCTTGGCGTTCTCCTCAGCAGCAGTGCTTTGGGCTTTGGCGACGTCCGCTTGAACATTCTCGGGAGATTCTGCTTTATTGCAGGCGGACAGGCACAGTAGTGCGCCGGCGAGCAACGCGCAGCTTAGTTCTAGTCTCATTTGAATTCTCCGGTTTTCGACTCGAAACGGTGGAATGTTAACGGTGAAGCGTACACAGCGCCCACCCCGCCATGCCCGAGTTCAAGTAGGACAAATGCTATACACGCCCGTGGGCGGGTCTGCGCGGTGGAGTACTTAGAGCTGGAGCGGCCCAGTTCCGGCTTTCCGCGCTCAAGCGTAATATAAGTAGAACCTGCCAGCGCGGTCACCGCGAAGGGCAGATCCATACAAGCAGCAGGAGGCACCGCGCCCATGGAATATCTCCAACGGATCATACTCGCCGCCTTTGTGATGACGATCGGATCGGTTGCAACGGCGCGCGCAGAAGAGATTGGCGATGTAACCGTGAAGGCTCCGACCCCTCCCACCGATCAGGAATTGGCGGGAAATAGCCTGGATGAATTCATAGTGCACCACGCCACGACGCACTTCGTAGATACCACTACTACAGGCAACCTTGCGCGTTGGCGTGGGGGCCGGCAGAGCATTTGCCCGCTAACCGAGGGCCTGCGCCCGGGATACACCGACTTCGTAACGGCGCGACTTCGCGCGCTCGCCGCATACGTTGGCGCGCCCGTGGAGTCGGATCTGCAATGCAAAGCCAACGTGCAAATACTCTTCACGAGCAAACCCCTGGAAAAAATGGATTCCATCACTAAATGGGCGACGGGGCCTGCCTTTCACAACAGGTATGCGGGCGGCGGGAAGGACCTGATAGCGTTTAAAAGCGACCACGCAATTCAGGGCTGGTACATGACAACAGGCGGCGGATCTGCTGTCTTGAATACTGACGTGGGAATGGTAGGGTTTAGCATTCAGCCCGTTTGGCCGCAGATCGCGCAGAAATACATCGGAAGTACCGCCACAGGGACGCGTGTCAGCGGTGGTAGCGGGACCGGCAGTGGTATCGGCATCGTCATCCTGGTGGTCGACACAACGAAAGTCGTCGGCTACACCATCGGCACGCTTGCCGACTACTTAGCGATGTTGACCTTGTCAGTCGCGCAATCGCCTGATCATTGCGACCGTCTGCCGAGCATTTTGGACATCATGTCGTCAAGCTGCGGCACGCGTGAAATGCCTACAGGGATAACAGCCGGCGATTTAGCCTTCTTGAAGGCACTTTATTACAAAAACACCGGGATTGGCCCATCTCTTTCGAGGACCGCAATCGAGGCCAATATGATGGACCAGTTCAAGCTTCCTTAGAGACTCGAAACTCTACACCGCGGCCAATGCATACAGATGCATCACATAGGACAGCGTCGCATCCGCCATGCCCTGTAGCGCCGGATTGCTCGACTCGATGACGTAGTACTCATCCGGCGCATGGGCGCGGCTGCCATGGCCCGTTCCGAAATGGCCCGCGGGCAAACTCACGGGCGCTCCGGTGAAAATATAGCCCGGCCAGGAACCGGCGAGGCGCGGCGATAAGCTCACCGGCATGCCGAGCTGTTTGTAAACCGACGTCGATGCCTTGATCAGCGACGAGTTCTCATCGGTCTGCGTCGGATCGTAGCCTCCGGTGACCTTGACTTCGATGTCGCCGTAGCCCCGCTTGGCCAGATGCGCTTTCAACTTGGCCTCGCAATCGGCGGCGGTCTGGTCGGGCACCAAGCGTAGATCCAGCTTTGCGGTGGCCTTCGACGGTAGGATGGTCTTGCCGCCCGGACCGATGTAGCCGGCATACATGCCTTCGATATTGACCGTCGGCTGCGAGGCGAGCCGCTCGAGCGCGTCGCGATACGATAAATCCCGCACCCAGTGCTGCACACCAAACAGCTTTTTGACATCCGCTTCGTTGGAATGCGCAACCTGTTCTGCGATGAGATCTTTCTGGCGCGCAGTCAAAGGTTTCACATGTTCAAACCAACCATCGATTGCCGGGTCGTTGCCGTCTTCGGATACCAGCGTCGAGAGCGCCTTGACCATGCGCCACACCGCGCTGTCGAGTTCGGCCTTGTAGCTGGAATGAATGTCATCCTTGGATCCGCGGCCCCATTTCTCGGTCGAGGCCACCAGTTCCACTTCGACCACGCCCTTGGCGCCGAGCGCAATTTGCACCGAGCCCTGCGGCGACTGCGACGCGAACGGCATGAACACTTCATGGCATTTTGCCAAGGCCTTGAGCACTTCGGGTTGATGCACCACTTGGGCGAAATGCGGTGATGCGATTTCCTCTTCTCCTTCGGCAACCAGCACGATGTTCACGGGCGGCTTGCGGCCGGCGGCCTTGAGCGCATGCAGCGCGGCGAGAAAAGTTGCCTCGGGCCCTTTTTGATTGGTCGCGCCGCGCCCGATCATGACCTTGCCGAAGGGCGGCCGGTCGACGATGGCGGCCTCCAGCGGCGGGGAACTCCATTCTTTAGGATCGAACTGTTTGACGTCATACATGAAATACATACCGACGGTGCGTGGGGCACCTGCATCCAACGTCGCGAACACACCGGGCTGGCCGTCGGTCGGCATTACCTTCGCGCTTTGGAAGCCGGCGTCTTTCAAGAGGGCGATCATCATTTGCACGCCCTCCTGCATATTGCGGTTTTCCGCGGCGATGGACGGGAGCGCGATCCAATTTTGCAGGCGCTTGATTGCTTCCGGCCGCTGCTTTTCGATCGCGGCGCGCACTGAAGTCAGATCGCCGCCATAGGTGGTCTTGGAATTATCGGCCGCGCCGAGAATCATTCGCGGCATGACCAGCGTGGCACCCGCCGCCGCTGCGGTCAGCAGCAAGCCGCGTCTCTGCTTGTTTAGGTCCGGCATTCGTGCATCCCATTTTGTTGTCTAAACCGACTGCCGTTATAGCAGTTTCCGCCAGATCGAGTCAGGGCTTGGCGTCAGTGCGATTGCGTCTCGGGCGCGGCATTCGAGAAGCGCTTGCCGGTTGCATCGGCCGACGCGGCGCGCAGCGGCGGATTTCCCGGCGTGCGCTTTGCGGATAGTTTTGCCTGGATCGTGGCGATTTTCGCGGCAATGCCGGGCGTGCTCGGCGCGAGGCTCGCGACGCGCTGGTACGTTCGGAGCGCATCCACGGGACGATTCGCGCGCAGCAGCGCATCTCCCAGCGCAGAAAGCAGCGAAGGATCGCTCGGGTTCCGGCGAATCGCGTCATAGCAGGCATCTACCGCGCGGCAGCGATCAGAGTCAGGCTTTCCCGCGGCTGGCGTTGTCGCGGCCATACACGGCGCCGCCAGGGAAGCAAACAGGCAGGCCAAACCTGCGGCGGAGCCGACCGTCCGCGCCAACCGCCTCATGGCGAGATATCTCTGGCCACGCGGATTCCAACGCTGCTGGTCCGATAGTCCGTGCCGAAGTGATTGCGGTAGTTGGCCCTGACAAAGCTTGGGTTACTGAACCACGAGCCGCCGCGAAGTTCGCGCTCGGCGCAATTTCCGTCCGAGCGTGCCGCTCCATCGACGGGCGCGCCCTTGTAGTCAGCGTTCCAACAATCCTCGGTCCATTGAAAGACATTCCCCAGCATGTCGTTGAGACCAAATGAGTTGGCCTTGAAAGATCCGACGGGAGAAGTTTGGATGAAACCATCATTGCAAGCGAACACGCTCCAGCCGGGATAACGCTGTACTGCGCTCTGATCCGCCACGTTCGCGCTGGCGCAGGCGTCCGAACCCTCGGCATCCCACGGCTGCGCAGCCGCGCCGCCGGCGCGCGCCGCATACTCCCACTCTGAAGCGCTCGGCAACCGGTATCGCTGACCCGTCTTGGCCGACAGCCACGCGGCGTACGCTTTGGCGTCGTTCCAGGACGTGCATGTGACAGGATGCGATCCACCCTGCACGAAGCCGGGATTTTCCCAGCTGTTCTCCGCCCGGTGCCGCCACGTGCCGTCGTACGTGTCGCAACCTTGCATGTCCCTGCCGGTCGCCGCGACGAATGCGCGGAATTCATCCACAGTGACGGCATTGGTCGACAACGCCATCGGATGAGCAATCATCACCCAATGCGGCGGTTTCTCGAACGCAGAGTTATTTTCAGACGCCGCAGATCCTTGCTCGAATCGGCCCGCGGGCAGAACCGTCAGGGCCGGACAGGTCGGACAGTCGCGGATGGTCGTGCCCGGCGGCGTGGGGGCAGCCGTTGCGGCAACCGGAGTACTCAGCGCCGGCGTCGGCCGACGATCGACAATGGACCAGATCACCGTCGCAAGCAACACGATCGCGGCGGCGCCGATCCATACCGCTCGCGGGATCGCGGGGAAATTCCAACGCCGGCCCCGAACATTCAAAGTGAACCCAGCCAGAGCGGCTTCGGCCGGTGCGGCGCCGGCCGGCGCGGCTTTCACTCGCGGCGGCATTTCCGCTCGCGGCAATATCAGCGGCACCTCGGATGCTCGCTGCTGCGCCACTGCCTGCCATTGCGTCGCGCGCCTCGCCTCGCTCTTCACATATGCATTTAACTTTTCAATCAGTGCATCGTTATCCCGCAGCTTCGCCTGAAGCTTGGCAACCTGGGCATTGGCCGCGGCGATAATATCGTGACTTGCTTGCAGGTCCAGCCTCAATGCCTCGGCGCGCTTTTGCCCAGCCTGCAATTTTTCTTCCAACTCGCGATTCGTCTTGGTCTGCCCTTGTCGTAGCGCCATCAGCTGTGCATCACGGTCGGCGCCATTCAATTCCAGCGCGCGTCGCGCCGTATTCAATTCTGCGACCAAGGAAGCCGCTTGCGTGCGTGAAGCCTGTAAGTCCGATTGCGTCTCGGCACGCTGGCGTTGCATCGCGACCAGTTGCGCATCGCGCTCAGCCAGGGTTTGCCGCATCTCGGCTAGAGCCGTGTCCTGCGATGCCAATCTTTCGCGCGCCGCACCGCTGAGCGAATTGCTATTGGTCAATGATCGTTCGATTTCAGCACGAGCCGCGCGCAGTTCCGCATCGCGCTCATCGAGAATCTGGCGCATTTGCGCAGTGACTTTGTCTCGGCTGGCGAGAGAATGGCGCGCCGCGCGCAATTCAGTCTGGTAGCGCTCCGACTCCCGCAGCGTTGCATCCAGGTGAGATCGCACCACCTCCTCGGAGGCGATTCTCTGCGATAAAGCTTCTTCAGCTTCGCGAGCCCTGGTTTGTTCGGTTTCCAACGCGCTGCGGGTCTCCGCCAATTCGGCCGATAGCGCTGCAGGATCCAATTCCTCCTCATGATCGACCGCCTCAACCGGGTCGATCTGCGGCGCCGCGCCCTGTTCGATCGCCTCATCGAGCAGACTTTGAACTTCACGGTAGGCGTACTCCGGCAGCGGTTCGATCAATTCGCTGCGGCGAAGAACTTCACGCAGCTCGCCGGGAGATGCTCCTGTCGCGAGCAATCGCCTAAGTTGAAATTGGACCTCCGTATACGGCAGCCCGCCGATCTCAAATCCCTTCAAGACCTTTCTGAATGTGGCGGCGGAAAAAGAGTGGCGCGCATCGCTGGTTTCTGCGCGTTTAGCGACTATGTCCATGTGATTTATTTACTCGGCCGCGGCGACTAAGGCAAGGCCCGCGTTGTCGTATCTATTACGACGACCATTTGTATTTTTTTCAAACGGACTCGAATCGATTCAGTGCCACGTTTTTTCGCACAGAATCGGCGGGAAACACTTGCCCGTTAGCGGTGATATACACGCCGGGTGGCAGCACTTGGACGGCGCCGACGGCGAGGCCCAAATTGAATGCCGCGTCGCTGTCGGCAAAGCGTGCCGGTTGAAGGGCGCCGGTCAATACGATGGTTTTGCCCGGCATTCCCTGCAACTCGCGCGCCGTCTCGACCATAGTATCGGTGCCGTGAGTCACGATAATGCGGGTCGCCTCCGAGGCCGCAACCGCATCACGCACGGCGATGCGATCTGCCGAGGTCATCTCCAAGCTGTCTTTGCGCAACAGCTCCGTGATGGGGATGTTTGGGGTCACGCGGCCCTGGTCCAGGATTTGGCGAACCATTGGCGCACCCACTTCGTAGCCGCCCTTGGCATCGAAGTACACCTTGTCAATCGTGCCGCCCGTCGTGAAGATCGCAATTCGCACGGCGCTGTGGGTTTAAGGATCGAGCTTGAGGCGGGTATGAAAGGTGCCGTGGACTGCTGTCACGAGCTTCTCGACGCGCGCTGCGGCTTTGGGGGAGCCGACGAAAGTAAAGTCAAGAAGATGCAGGTCCAGTACGCCGGCACTGTCAAATGCGTCCTTGATGACCCGTAACGTTTTGGGCTCATTTCCGCCGGCCACGGTGATCCCATAGAAGTGGTCGCGCGCCTGAAGAATGAGGAAGGCCAAGTGTTCGGACATCGCAGACCCGCCGCCGTTGAGCGAGGCGGCTATGAAGGTGCTGTCGGCGATGAGGCCTAAGGATCGAACGTAGAAGACCTGCTCACCTTGGGTTACGCCATTTGGCGGACTGGTATCTTCGGCGCTTGCAGCGGAGGGATTCGTCGAGGGTGCGGGCGACTGCGCCACGGCTGATAGGCTGACTGAGATCAGGCATACGGCAACCATGCATTGGAATCGATGGGGTCTGATGCTGAATTTCACGCGCGCAATACTAAGACACTTCGTGAATCATGCACAGTTCTACGGTTCCGAGGCTCGGCAGACGCTAGAATCCGGCGATGAAACATAAGACGCTGCTGACGATCGCCGAGCTGTCCGATTACAAAGAAACTGGACGGCTCGAGGAGGTCGAGCGCCTAAGCGCTGAATTTGTGCGCTTGTGGCCCGAGGCGGTGCGCTCGTTCGAATACGGCCGCTCGGCGGAGGGACGCGTCATGCGTGGCCTGCTGGTCTCCCGATCCGGCGCGCTCACGCCGGCGGATCTGCGCGCCAAGGCGATTCCGCTGCTCATGATCCAGGGCGGCATCCACCCGGGTGAAAGCGACGGTAAAGATGCCGGGTTCGCCACATTGCGCGATCTGCTCGGGAATTCCTCTGCGGATGCGTTGTTGGAGCGGATTGCGGTGCTCTTCGTTCCGGCATTCAACACCGACGGTCATGAGGGGGTCAGGCGTTGGAATCGCCCCAATCAAAATGGCCCACTCGAGACCGGTTGGCGCGCGACGGCGCAAAACATCAACCTGAATCGCGACTACATGAAGGCGGACACCCCGGAGATGCGCGCCATGTTGCGCCTCATCGATGCGTGGAATCCGCTCGTGTGCGCGGACCTGCATGTCACCGATGGAGCGGACTTCGAGCCCGACATTTCCCTTCAAGTCGAGCCGCTCAATCAGGGCGATACACAATTGAGAGTGAGCGGCAGACAGTTGCGGGATGCACTCATTGCGTGGCTCACCGAGCTTGCGTTCTTGGCGCTCGACTTTTATCCGGATCTGGCAAGCACCGATGACCCTGCTTCCGGGTTCGCACTGACCGTGTATTCGCCGCGTTTTTCGACGGGATATTTTCCGCAGCGCAATCGCTTTACTGTATTGGTTGAGACGCACTCGTGGAAGAACTACGCGCACCGCGTCCGACTGATGTGCAGCACCATCACCGGTTTGGCCGAATTGGTGGCCGCTCATGGGCCAAACTGGCTGGAGCTCGTGCATCAGGCCGATCAGTCTGCAATGAAGCTGGGCGGCACTGAGATGCCGCTCGATTTCACATCCAGTTGGCGCGAGCCTCCGCAGGCGGGCGGTGCCACCATGGAGCGGGATGCCTCGGCCCCGGCACGCATGATCGAGTTCAGGGGATACGCATACACACGGACGCCCTCGCGAATATCCGGAGCCCTCGTCACAACATACGACCCGACGACACCGCAGATCTGGAGCGTGCCGCTGCGCGATCAGGTCAAGCCTTCCACATCGGCGACAGTGCCCCTCGGTGGTTATGTCGTTGCGGCGGGCTTCGCTGCCGACATCGCGCCGCGGCTCGAGGCCCACGGCGTGGCGTTCTCGCGCCTGCGCGACGGCAAAGGCAAGATCAAATCGAAGGCATTCCGCGCCACGGAGGTGAGCTTCTCTGCAACGCCATTCGAAGGACGCATGCGCGCACACTTGACCGGCGCATGGCACGAAGAGATGTACACGCCCCAGGCGGGCGCGCTTTTCGTACCGACTGCACAGCCCCTGGCGCGGCTGGTGGTGGCGCTGTTCGAGCCGCATGCCCCGGACTCCTTCGCCGCGTGGGGCCTGTTCAATGCGTGCTTCGAACAAAAGGAACACATGGAGCCCTATGTCGCCGAGCAGATCGCTCGGGAGATGATCGAGCAAGATCCGCGCCTCGCGGCGGAATTCCGGAGCAGGTGCGAGCACGACGCGACATTCGCCGCGAGTTCAGTCGCACGCTTGGAGTTCTTCCTGCGACGCCACTCATCCTGGGACATGCGCTACAACCTGTACCCTGTGCAGCGCTTGGAGACGGATCTGGAATAACGACCGCCGCCACCGAAAATTCTTCGCAATATTCGCCGGCTATATTCTGCGAGATACAACGCTCGGCACCAAAAAACCGCCGCTCGTTATATCGGTAGATATACGACGAGACGGCTGTAAGCTGTATGTTACGAGATCTTCTCCGCGCGCTGCACTATTTTTTTAGCAAGTTGTTTTCTGCCGCCATGCTCGGGACGAGACGCCTTCGCGATGACGTGCGGCATGATGTCCGTCAGCCGATGCGCGCCGATCCGGCCGATCTCGCGCTCGAGCATCCGGTACTGCTTGATCAAGCTTGCGCCGAAGCTCGTCACCCGCGCTCCGCCGCCGCCCGCACCGCCGGCGGCGGATACGGTCACGGCTTCGCTAAAGCCTTGTTTTAAGCTGTTTATTAGCATCCACGCGCGCCGGTAGCTCATCCCGAGAGAGCGGGCGGCGTCGGAAATGGAGCCTGAGGATTTGATTGCCTCGAGCAGTGCGATCTTGCCGGGACCTACATGGACGTTTTCGGCGAAATCGATCCGGATACGAATAACGGGTGTCATCGTTTAGTCCTCCCGCGCGCTTGCGCAACCCCAATCATAGAGAAATAAATCTACGCCGAGATTTTTTCTTCGGGCTTGAATACGAGCAGCGAGAGGAGGATTCTTGCTTCACCGATACCCCGCGGAGTCATCATGTCGACAACTTTTCTTTTGAACGGTAAGAGCACAACGCTCGATGCCGATCCGACCATGCCGTTGTTGTGGGCGATCCGCGAGGTCGCCGGCCTGCACGGCACCAAGTTTGGTTGCGGGATGGCGATGTGCGGCGCGTGCACCATCCATTTGGATGGTCAGCCGATCCGATCCTGTGTCATGCAGCTCTCAGCAGTTTCCGGCCGGCAGGTGACCACCATTGAAGGGTTGCAGAGCAAGCAAGCCAAGGCGGTGCAGGCCGCCTGGATCGATCTTCAGGTTCCCCAGTGCGGGTATTGCCAGTCCGGGCAGATCATGGCCGCAACGGCGCTGCTCGAGAAAACTTCCTCACCGACCGATGCCGATATCGACGGCGCCATGAGCGGCAACATATGCCGATGCGCCACCTACCCGCGCATCCGCGCCGCGATTCATGCGGCCGCGCAATCCACCAAGGCCTAATCCATGAGCAGCGACATAGCTTCATCCCGCGGAATCGAACGCCGTGCATTCTTGAAAGGAGCCGGTGCGGCGACCGTCACGGCGCTGACCATTGGATTCGAATGGACCGGCTCGACGCGACGCGCGCAGGCGCTGGCCGCACCCGCCACGGCGCCATTCGCACCCAACGCCTTCGTCAGGATTGGCACCGATAACAGCATCACCATTATCGCCAAGCACATCGAAATGGGCCAAGGCTCCTATACGGGGCTCGCGACCATTCTCGCAGATGAACTCGATGCCGATTGGGCGCAGGTGCGGGTCGAGAGTGCGCCCGCCGATGCAACGCGCTACGCCAATCTGGTTTTCGGCAAAATCCAGGGAACCGGCGGCAGTTCATCGATCGCCAATTCCTGGCCGCAGTTGCGCGATGCTGGGGCCAAGGCCCGCGCGATGCTGCTGACCGCCGCTGCCAACGAGTGGCATGTACCGGTCGGCGAACTGACTGTCGATAAGAGCGTGATCTCCCACAGCGCCAGCAAACGTCAAGCGACCTTCGGCTCGCTGGTGAAAAAGGCCGCGTCCTTGCCGGTGCCGGAAACGGTGCAGCTCAAGGACCCGAAGGATTTCAAGCTCATCGGCAGCCGGCCGCCTCGGGTCGACGTGGCCGCGAAATGCGATGGCACGGCGCAATTCACGATCGACGTCGAGATGCCTGGGATGTTGGTGGCGCTGCTGAAGCGAGCGCCGCTGTTTGGCGGCACAGTCAAATCCTTCGACGGGACCGCAACGATGCAGGTGCCGGGTGTGGTGAAAGTCGTGCAGGTGCCGCGCGGCGTCGCGGTGGTGGCGAAGGGTTTCTGGGCCGCCAAGCAAGGCCGCGACGCACTCAAAGTCGATTGGGACCTCTCGAACGCCGAGAAACGCAGCTCCTCCACCATGATGGACGAGTATCGGCGATCAGCCGATCAGCCGGCGCTGCCCGCGCGCAAGCAAGGCGATGCCAAGAAGGCCATCGGTGAGGCGGCCCGCAAAGTATCCGCCGGCTACGAATTCCCGTATCTCGCGCATGCACCGATGGAGCCGCTCGCCGCCGTGGTCAAGCTTGACGGCAAAACATGCGAGATCTGGACGGGCGATCAATTCCAAACCATCGACCAGATGAACGCCGCGCAGGCGGCGGGTTTGGATCCCGGCAAAGTGAGCATCCACACTTTATATGCCGGCGGCAGTTTTGGCCGACGCGCCAACACGATTTCAGACTATGTCGTGGAAGCGGTCTCGATTGCCAAGGCGTACGGAGCTGACGGCACGCCGATCAAGTTGCAGTGGACCCGCGAGGACGATATCCACGGGGGCTTGTATCGCCCCATGTACTTCCACAAGCTGGAAGCCGGATTGAATGCGCAAAATGAATTGATCGGATGGCACCATGTCATCGTCGGGCAATCCATCATGGCCGGCACGATTTTCGCCGCGGGCATGAAGGACGGCATCGACTCAACCTCGGTGGAAGGCGCGGCGAATATTGCCTACGGCATTCCCAACATCGCCGTCGATTTATCGACCGCCAAGGCCGGCGTGCCGGTGTTGTGGTGGCGCGTGGTCGGCAGCTCGCATACGACGTTCGCCGTCGAGGCTTTTATCGATGAGGTCGCGCACGCCGCCGGCGCCGATCCCTACACCTTCCGCCGCAAGCTGCTCGAACATGAGCCGCGCATGAAAGCCGTGCTCGAACTGGCCGCCGACAAAGCCGGATGGACCTCAGGCCCTCTGCCGAGAGGCAGAGGCCGCGGCATTGCCGTGTGCGAGGCGTTCAATTCCTTCGTGGCGCAAGTGGCCGAGGTCAGCGTCGATGACGCGGGACGCATCAAGGTCGATCGGGTGGTTTGCGCCGTGGACTGCGGTACGGCCGTCAATCCGGACATCATCAAGGCGCAGATGGAAGGCGGCATCGGCTTCGGGTTGGGCGCGGCACTCTACGGAGCAATCACGTTAAAGGACGGCCGTGTCGAGCAAAGCAACTTCAACGACTATCGGGTCCTGCGCATGAATGAAGCGCCGAAGGTCGAAGTCTACATAGTGCCATCGGCCGAAAAGCCAACCGGCGTGGGCGAACCCGGCGTAGCGCCGGTCGGTCCGGCCGTGGCCAATGCCGTATTTGCCGCCACGGGAAAACGCGTGTACGCATTTCCATTCGCCAAAAACGAAATTGCCAGGAGCTAGGCCCCATGAACGCAACGCCCCCAGAAAATAAGCGCCGACCGGTTCTGTGGACCCTTGCGGCAATTGTTGTCGTTCTGCTCATCGTGGCCGCCTACATCGTGTTCGGTCCTCATCCCACCGACTTCGCCGGCGGCAAACGGGTCGCGCTCGGAGCCTACACACAGGCAAATCCTACCGGTGTGCCACCGGAACTCAATTCCGCGAGCCAGATTGAACGGGGCGAGTATTTAACGCGCGCAGCGGACTGCGTGGTCTGCCACACCACCAAGGACGGCGTAGCGTTTGCCGGTGGCCGTGCCTTCGTCCTGCCCTTTGGTACCATTTATTCGACCAACATCACGCCGGACAAGGACACGGGCATCGGCGATTACACGGATGCGAATTTCCTCGACGCCATGCACAAGGGAATCGGGCGCGGCAACACGAAACTGTATCCGGCGATGCCCTATGCCAGCTACACCTACATGTCCGACGCCGATGCGCTCGCCATCAAGGCGTACCTGTTCAGCTTGAAACCGCTGCACGCGCCTGCGCCGCCCAACACGCTCAGCTTTCCGTTCAATCAGCGTAGCCTCATGAGTCTATGGTCGGCGTTTTTCAATCCCGACCGGCGCTTCGAGCCGAATGTGGAGCGCGGTCCCGAGTGGAATCGCGGCGCCTATCTTGCGGAAGCCCTGGCGCATTGCGGCGAATGCCATACGCCGCGCAATCTGGCGTTTGCGCTCAACAATCGGCAGAAATTTGCCGGTGCCGTGCAGGCGGGCTGGCGCGCCTACAATATTACGGCCGATCATGCCAGCGGCGTGGGCTCGTGGAGCGATGCGGACCTGGCCCACTATCTGTCAGCGGGCCATGCCGATGGCCGCGGCACCGCCGCGGGGCCGATGGGCGAAGCCGTCGATGAAAGCTTAAGTTACCTAAAGCCGAGCGATGTCGCCGCGATCGTCACGTATTTGCGCACGGTGCCGGGCATCTCTACTTCCGACCTGCCGGAGCCGAAGCAAGGTCCTGCTCCGGCACTGTTCGCCGACAATTCGGCGTCGAGCGAGCCGCACGGCAAGGCCGTGTACGAGGGCGCGTGCGCCGGTTGCCATGGATGGACGGGGATAAGCCCGGTGATTCCGTTTGCGACATTGACCGGTACCCGCGGCGTCAACGATCCAACCGCCACGAATGTTGCGCAAGTGATCATCGGCGGCGGCCAGCGGCACCTCAGCGGCGATTCGAACAACATGCCGGCCTTTGGCAGCACCTACTCCGATGCAGAAATCGCCAGCGTCGCGAACTATGTAACCGCGCGCTTCGGCGCCAAGGGATCGGACTTGACTGCGGAGAAGGTGGCGAAGCTGCGCAGCGAGGAATGAACTAAAGCGCGCTACTGGCTCGCAGATTGCGGTTGCGTGGACAAGCTCTCGAGAAGCGAGTTCGTGCGGCGAAGTCGGGCCTCGAGTATGCTCAAGGTCCGGCTTGCCAGAGCCGAGATCTCTGGATCCTTGATTCTTTGGCCGCGCATAAAAAGAGTGATTGCCCTCTGATGGCCATCGATCATTCTGCTGGTGTACGCCAGGTCAAAATCCCGCCCGCTCTTCTCGCTCATCTGCTCGACAAATTGCTGGTGTTCCCGGTCGAGCGAATTCGGCACCGGCAATGTTCTACGTGTCGCGATCCTGGCAATGTCTGCGGTGGCCTTTTCGTAAACATCGATCATGGCATGCGCGAAATGCCGCAGCGATTCGGTATGGCCGCGATCCATCGCCAGGCGCCCGAGCTGCGCTTCTGTCATGCACTCGAAGCTCGCGCTCGCGATGAAAGCCTCGGGTTCAATGGTCTCGAGAACCGTGTCCTGTCGCCTCATGGGAATCCTGTTGACTAAAGTGAGGTGAGCGATTCCGCTCCCCCTGTTGCGCCAGTTTCGCCCCGTTTGTTCGAGCGCGATATCTCAGGCAGGGCTGCTCGTTTGTGGGAATAGCGGACAAGACCTGTAAGACAAGGGGAACTTCGACAGCGCCTAGTCCAGCGCTTGCACGCGCACATCGACCTGGAGCTTGTGGCGGCCGCCGCCGACGATCATGCCGCGCAAAGGCGAGACGTCGCCGAAATCGCGGCCCCAGGCGAGGGTCACATGATCCTCGCCGATCATGCAGTCATTGGTCGGATCAAAATCCAGCCAGCCCAGCGGAGGACAGTATACGGAGACCCAGGCGTGCGAGGCATCTCCGCCGATCGCCGCGGCGCCCCCCTTGCGAACGGTTCGGATATAGCCGCTGACATAGCGGGCGGCCAAGCCGGACGAGCGCACGCAGCCGATCATGAAATGCGCGAAATCCTGGCAAACTCCGCGGCGGCTCTTGAGCACGTCGACGATTGAGGTGCGATTGGTCGTCGATCCGGGAACATACTTGAACTCGCGATGGATCTTACGCATGAGTGCGCGGCACGCCGCTGCGACCGGTCTTTCAGGTGTAAAGCAATCGGCGGCATATTCCTCGAACGCCAGCTTCAGCGGAACATGGGGAGATCGCATTCGAAAGCGACATGCTTCGAGATCGGCCGGCGATACGGAGAAAGCGTGATAAGCCAAGCGGCGCCGAAGTTCATCCCAGGGCTCGGCGGCATCGGGCGACTCGGCGGCGCGCGGAAAGATTTCGACTCGCATTTCCGCGGTAACCGCGAGGCGCTCATGCGCACGGTCGTATTCGAGCCTTGCGATCGCGTTGCCGAAGGCGTCGACGTCCTCGCGAGAGAAGCTTGGCTGCGGATCGAGCATCAGCGAATGTTCGAGGCAGCGCTGAAATGCGAATTCTCGGGGTTGCAGATGCAACAAGTGATGCGAGTGCATCACGTCGCCGCCGTACTCGTAAACGGTCGCATGGCGTACCGCGTAGCGCGTCACGCGGACACCGCGCGCAAATCGAAATCGATGTGCGAGAAGTGCTGCGAGCTGAGCTGCTCGGAGAGCTGCGCCGAGGCCGACATCAATTCCGTGAGATGCTGCGAAAGGACCTCGCGGGAGGCATGCGCCGCGTCGAATTCGCCGCTGGAGTTCGCATATTTGAGCGATACGAGCGCTGAGACCGCGTCATACAGCGTATCTTGCGGCTTGAATCCCAAGGACTCCGCGACCTCGATCAGAAGCGTGTTGATGACGCGCCACTGGAAGGCCAGCGCTCGCGGATTTTTTTCATCGTAGACGAGGATGTCGACCGTCGTTTCCCAGACCGGGGGCGCGCGGTATCGGGTTCGATAGGTGATGGCGCTATCGCCGATCTCCAGCAGCCATTCGAGCTCCTGACGCAGCGGAGTTCCCGCGCCGATCAGGCGGCGCGAAATCAAATCGGCGAGAAATTGCAGCCGTTCCAGGCGGCGGCCGATCATCATGAGCCGCCAACCATCATCCTGAGTCATGTCATCGAGCGCAAATCCGGCAATGGCCGCCAAAGACAGCAGCAGGCTGTCGAGCGTTTCGCGGGCGTCGCTGCGTGAGGCTTCCGCGCGCCTGAAGTCGCGCTGCAGAACCGTCAAAGCACGCCAGTTTTCTGCGGACAGACTGCCTCGCACCTGCGCTGCGCATTCGCCGAGGCGTTCGATGTCGCCGCTCAAGGTGAAGCGTTTCTCAGGATCGAAAACCGATGTGGCGCCAAAGTGCTTGCAGATTTCCATGGCCTGCGAGCGGAACGGCAGGTTACGCCGGAGACCCAGGGTGGCCCGCAGCAACCGCGTTTTATAGTCGCAACGCTCCGCGTAGCGACCCATCCAAAATAAGTTTTCCACAAGCGTGGATGGCAGATCGTGATGGCGATGTAGCGCGCGATCCGCCCTTACAATCGGAGCCGTCGCCTCTTCCAACGCCGCCGCGGAATCGCATAGCACCCAAATGTCCTTGCTGCCGCCGCCGCGCTGCATGGAAACGATCTCCGCATGCGCATCGGAAGCGAAGCGCGCCAGTCCGCCGGGCAGAACGCGGTAGCCGTTCGCAGTAGCAATCGCGTAGACGCGGATGCCCAGCGCGCGCGCCGAGAAGGCCTCGGCATTTTTCGTATACCAGACCGGTGCCTGGGAGAAAGCCATGTGCTCTTGGGCCACGAATGCGTGCGGGCGCGCGCGCATGCGGGCAATGAGCGCCTCGCGCTCGTCGCCGTTGAGTTCACTGCCAAACACGGGGCCGAGCTTTTGATTGGGAAACGCCGGCTTGATCACGAGATTGGACAGATTGGCGAGCACGTATTCGAACGCCGGCGGCTCGCCGCACCACCAACTGGCCACGGACGGTAGATGCAGCTTCTCGCCGATCATCTGCTGCGCAATTGCCGGCAGGAATCCGAGCCACGCCGCCGATTCGAGCACACCACTGCCGAGTGCATTGGCAACGGCTACATGGCCTTTGCGAATCGCGGCGAGCAATCCTGGGACGCCGAGTGCTGAGTCGACGCGCAACTCCACGGGATCGCAAAAATCATCGTCAAGCCTGCGCAAAATGCTGTGCACCCTTCTCAGGCCCGACAGGGTTTTCAGGTACACCCTCTCGTCGCGCACGGTGAGATCGTGTCCTTCGACCAGGGGAAAGCCCAATTGGCGCGCCAGATAGGCATGCTCGAAGTAGGTTTCGTTGAACGATCCGGGCGTAAGCACCACGGCCAGCGGCTCTTCCTCGCCATTGTCCAACAGCGCATCGCGAAACGCCGCAAAGAAGGCGCCCAGCGGCCGCACATCCATCGACAGGGCCAGGTGCGGAAATGCGCGCCGCACGATTTGCCGATTTTCCAGCGCATATCCAGGCCCCGACGGCGCCTGGGTCCGGTCGGCGATGACCCACCAACGCCCGTCCGCAGACCGCGCCAAATCCGCCGCATACAGCGACAACCAGCGATCGCCGGGCAACTGCATGCCGGCGCAGGGCCACAAAAAGTTGGGGTGGCCGAATGGAATTTCGGGGGGCAAGGCACCGTTCGACAGGAGTTCCTGCTTCCCATAGAGATCGGCCAACACTGCGTTCAAAAGACGCGCGCGCTGCGCAACGCCGGCCTCAATGGCCTGCCACTCCTGTGCGGAAATGATGTAAGGCAGCGGATCGAGAATCCAGGGGCGATCGCGGCCTTGGCGGTCGGCGTACACATTGTACGTGATGCCGTTTTCCACGATCATGCGCCGCGTGAATTCCGTGGCGAGCCGGGCTGCGCGTGCGTCGTCCTCGAAAATACCTTCGACCAAGGACTGCCAATGGCCCCTGATGTGGCCATCCGTATCCAACAGCTCGTCGTAGCGATGCTTGTCGCTGCGGTAATGCTTGAGTCGAGGATCGTTATCGATGATTGCGCAGGTCCAGCGTGAAGGGAAACTCGTTGCTCGGCGGCGCCGGCTCGGCGCTCATCGTGCCAGGCGTGTGGCCGATGCGGAAAAATCGCGCGAGTCGCCTGCTTTCCGCCTCGAGTGCGTTGACGGGCAACGTCTCGTGGCTACGCCCGCCCGGATGGACCACATGATATCGAAAACCGCCCGCCGACCGCTTCGTCCATGTGTCGACTATATCGAATGTCAGCGGTGAATGAACGCCGATTGTGGGATGGAGTGCAGACCACGGCTGCCAGGCGCGGTAGCGCACTCCGGCAACGAACTCGCCCGCGCGCCCCGTTGGCTGCAGCGGAACGACCCGGCTATTGCACGTCACTACGTAGCGATCGTGCGGCAGACCGCTCGCCTTGAGTTCGACTCGCTCCAGCGACGAATCGACATAACGCGTCGTGCCGCCGGGCGCGCCCTCCTCACCCATCACATGCCAAGGCTCGAGCGCCTGCCGCAGCTCCAGCAACGCGCCGCGCACTGCGATGTCGCCGAGCTTGGGAAAGCGAAACTCGAAGTGCGGCGCGAACCAATCGAGACTCATGCCGAAGCCCGCCTGATTTTGTTCCTCGATGACCTCGGCGAAATCCTCGTGAATGAAATGCGGCAGGAGAAATCGGTCGTGCAACTGGGTTCCCCAACGGGTCAAACGCACCGGCGCATAGGGCTCACGCCAGAAACGCGTGACCAACGAGCGCAGCAGCAGCTGCTGCACGAGGCTCATGCGCGCGTGGGGCGGCATTTCGAAGGCGCGCATCTCGAGCAACCCGAGCCGGCCGCTCGAAGTATCAGGTGAATACAATTTGTCGATGCAAAATTCAGCGCGATGCGTGTTGCCGGTGACGTCGATCAAGAGATTTCGCAGCAGCCTGTCAATCAGCCAAGGCGCCGCCTCGGCGCCTGCGTCGGGAAATTGCTTGAATGCGATCTCGAGCTCGTACAGAGAATCATTGCGGGCTTCGTCCACCCGAGGAGCCTGCGAGGTCGGACCGATGAAAAGTCCGGAGAACAAGTACGACAGCGACGGGTGGTTGTGCCAGTAGGAAATGAGACTTCGCAGCAGATCAGGACGCCGCAGAAACGGAGAGTCCGACGGGACGGCCCCGCCCATCACGATATGGTTGCCGCCGCCGGTTCCCACATGCCGCCCGTCGATCATGAACTTCTCGGAGCGCAGACCGCACTCCTGGGCAGTATCGTAGAGGTGCGTCGTAAGCGCCGACAGCTCAACCCAGCTCGCGCTTGGCTGCACATTCACTTCGATCACACCAGGGTCCGGAGTCACTTTGAAGTTAAGCAAACGCGGATCCTGCGGCGGTTCGTAACCCTCCAGGATCATCGGCTGGCCGAGCAGCTTCGCACTCGCCTCGACCGCAGCGACGATCTGCAGGTAATCCTCCAGGGTATGCGTCGGCGGCATGAAGACGTAGAGCACGCCATGGCGCTGCTGTGCGCACAACGACGTTCGGATGACCTGGGTAGGCGCTTCAGACGCCCCGATGTCCGCGGCGCTTGTCTCGAGTAATTTTTCATGCGGCGCGAGTACACCGAAATCCTGGGTGGGATCCGGAGGGTGGATGTGCGGAAAGTCACGGGGGCTGACCGCCGGCAGAGAGTCCAGCGGCAGCCGATAGCCGATTGGTGAATCGCCGGGAATCAGATAGCAGCGCTCGCTGCGCAAGAACCAGCGGCTGCTGTGCCAGGCCGCGCCATCGGGCGAGCGTGCGACCGGCAAGACATAGCCGATCGGATCGCCCAGCTCGCCGCCAAGCACGCGCGCCAGACGTGCGCGCTCGAGGGGATCCGCGAGTTGCGAGTTCAGAGGATCGACGTTCACGGGCAGCTTGCGTTCGCGCAGCAGGTAATGAAATACATCCTCATATGCGGCAAACACATGCTCGGCGGACACGCCCAGGCGCCGCGCCACCTCCTGCAACAGCCGCGGTGCGTTTGCGGCTGCCTCGGGATAACGACGCATTTCGTCGGCAACGAGGGCGCCCTCGGTCCAGATGGGCTCGCCGTCCTTGCGCCAAAAGCAATTCAACGACCAACGCGGCAGCTGTTCGCCGGGATACCACTTGCCCTGACCGAAATGCGCAAGCCCCACGGGCGCATAGCGCTGCTTGAGCCTGCCGAACAGATCCGCAGCTATTTTTCTTTTGCTCTCGCCGAGCGCCTCGGTATTCCATTCCGGCGCCTGTGCATTCTGGCCCGAAACAAACGTGGGTTCGCCACCCATGGTCAGTCGTACATCTTCGCTTCGCAGCGCGGCATCGATCTGCTTTCCGAGCGAATCGATCGCACTCCATTGCTCCTCCGAGTACGGCTTGGTGACTCGCGGCGCCTGCCATACGCGTTCGACTGTCATGGCGTATTCGAAAGTGGTCTGACATTCCTCCACCGCGCCGGACAGCGGCGCCGCCGACTGCGGATCGGGCGTACACGAAAGCGGGATATGGCCCTCGCCGGTCAGAAGGCCCGAGGTGGGATCCAAACCGATCCAGCCCGCTCCCGGCAAGTAGACTTCGCACCAGGCGTGCAGGTCCGTGAAATCATGGCTCGGGCCTGCGGCGCCCACCTTGGATTTCGCATCGGCAACCAGCTGAATGAGATAGCCCGACACGAAGCGCGCGGCGAGTCCCAGATGCCGCGTCAATTGCACCAAGAGTTCGGCCGAGTCGCGGCAGGAGCCTGAGCTCTTCTGGAGCGTCTCCTCTGGGGTTTGTACCCCGGGTTCCATGCGAATCAGGTAGCGCACATCGGTCGCGAGCCGACCGTTCAGCTCCACCAAGAAATCGATGGTGGGGCGCGGCGTGCGCGAGACGCTGTCCAGATAGCGTGCGAACAGCGGGGTTGCGGGCCCCGCAAATAGAAACGGCGCGAGTTCACGCGCTTCGACAGCGTCGTACTTGAACGGGAACCGATGAGCATAGGGCTCCAAAAAGAAATCGAACGGATTCTGTACCGCCATTTCCGCGGTTAAATCCACCTCGATCTTGAGTTCGCGTGCCGGCTTTGGAAATACCACTCGAGCCAGGTAGTTCGACAGCGGATCCTGCTGCCAGTTGATGAAGTGCTCGGCGGGGGTGATCTTCAGCGAATAGGACAGAATTCGAGTTCGGCAGTGCGGCGCGGGGCGCAGCCGAATGATCTGCGGCCCCAGATTGACCGCTCGATCGTAGCGGTAATGCATGATGTGATTGAGCGCCACGTGCACCGACACTTAAATCTCTCCAGTGAATGCCTGCCGCATTCTATGCGGATCGGCTGCAGGCGTCCCGATAGTCATCGATGGTGGCGTGGATGAAGTGCAGCTTGCGAATGGCCGGGGCTGACAGGATAAAGGGATAACTGTCGGGCAGCCCCAAGCCTCGGCTCAAGTTGTTGAGCACATAAGTGAGCGACAGCCATGACTCGATCATAGCCTCGAAGTCTCGGTAATGCGGGTTGAGCGGATCGGGCGGAGGTTGCATGCGCGGCTCGTCGTTGCGTTTCGGGCGAAGCGCGAGGCCGGCAGCACCCGCTGTTTCGAGCGCATCGACCATATGCAGATAGTGAGCCCAGGACTCGGCCCAATCCTCCCACGGATGCATTGTCGCATAGGCGCTGATGAAATTTTGCTCCCACCCCGCGGCAGGTCCTTCGCGATAGTGTCTCTCCAAGGCCTGCTGATAATCAGCGCGTTCGTCGCCGAAAAGTTCGCGAAAGGCGTTTAGTTTGGGTTTGGGGCCGTTCGAAACCAGCCTATCCCAAAAGTAGTGTCCAATCTCATGACGGAAATGCCCCAAAAGGGTGCGATAGGGCTCCTTCTGCAGCGTCCGCTCCTTCTCCCGATGCACATCGTCCGCTTCCGCAATGTTGATGGTGATCAATCCATTGTCGTGTCCCGTGAGTACACGCTTGGCATCGCCATGGCTTGAATCCTCCAGGAACTCGAACGAAAGGCCTGAGCCGTTCGCACCGGTCTTCGGTTCGGTGGGCAGCCACAGGCCCAGCAAGGTGTAGAGCATGCGCCGCTTGGCTACCTCGAGCCGAAACCATGCCACGCGATTGCGTTCGCTCGACAGGTCCGGAATGACTCGATTCAACCGGCAGGATCCGCAAAAAGCGCTGGGGTCATGGGCCGGAACGACCCAGTTGCATACGCTGACTTGATCGTAATTCGCGCACAGTCGGTAACCTCGCGAGTCCGGCGCATCCAGTTCCGCGCGCCACAGTCCGTCGGGGCGTTCGCTGAGAGCACCCATGAATCCCAAGTCAGGCAGGAAGGCGAGGGAATGGCCGCAATTCAGGCAGCGCACGTTCTCGAAAAACACCAGATTCTGGCAGTGCGTGCAGTGGAAGGTTTTCATCGCGCTGCGATAGTACCCAATATTCGAAGCGGACGGCGTTGCTTGCGCGCGGTGCCTACGCATAATCGCAGAGAATTCCTACGCAAATGCTGCTCCGCGCATGCCATAAACGTCAGCGGGATGATCATCGTTAACTCGTCAACGGGAGCCCTTTGCTTGAGCGTGCGCAGAGCAAACCAAAACGCGCGATTGTTGTATGGGAAGTGCTTCGGCGCGGCACCCGGGCAAAGCGCATGAGAATCCGCTTCGGCTACGAACTGGTGTACTCGTGCCCGCAACCGGTGCCGATGATTCTGATGCTGCACGTTCACTCGAGCCGAGCGGCCGATTTGCTACGCCCGGATGATATGGTCACCCGACCTCATCTAGTGAGCGACACGTATCTGGATTTGTTCGGCAATACCTGCACCCGCGTCCTGGCGCCTGCCGGCGAGACCCGCCTTACAGCAGACGGATTGATCCAGGATTGCGGTTTACCGGAGCCCGAGTTTGCGGACGCACAGGAGCATCCGGTGGAGGAGTTGCCGCATGACACTCTCATGTATTTGCTCGGCAGCCGCTACTGCGAGACTCAGAGGCTGATGAACGATGCGTGGGGCTTGTTCGGTCACATGACGCCCGGTTGGTCACGGGTCCAGGCGATATGCGATTTTGCGCATGGTCACATTGAATTTGGCTATCACTTCGCGCGTTCCACCAAGACCGCCTGCGAAGCGTATTTCGAGCGCCAAGGGGTGTGCCGCGATTTCGCGCACCTGGCGATTGCATTGCTGCGCTGCTTGAATATTCCGGCGCGCTACTGCACCGGCTATCTCGGGGATATCGGCGTGCCCATACCCGATGCTCCGATGGATTTTTCGGGCTGGCTGGAAGCCTACATCGGCGGCGCATGGCACACGTTCGATCCGCGCAATAATCAGCGGCGCATTGGCCGGATATTGATCGCGCGCGGTCGCGACGCCGCCGATGTGGCCATCAGCACCGCCTTCGGTCCCAATCTTCTGCAACTCTTCAGGGTTTGGACGGACGAGGTGCCGGTTATTTCGCCTCAGCCGGCGTGAGGGTTTCGGCAACGCAGCCGGCGCGGCGCGTTACCCGACGCTGTAACCGCGAGCGTCGAGACAGGCGGCTTCCGCGCGCAGATAATTCCCTCGACCAGAATCAGCAGCCGTCGCCGCACCATCCGGACTATAAGCGGACTGCGTCGTCGCCCACTGCCGGCAATCCGACTTATCCTTGGCCTGTTGCTCATCGGACTGGCCGTTCTTAGGATAGGCAATCAATTCAGTGATCGCCTGCGATTGCGCCTGCTGCTCAACCTCCGCGGGCGGATCAATCGTTTGGTACTGACCGACAGACCCATCCCATGTGTAGAAAGTGTCATCGGCGTAATAATAAGGAATGCCGCCCCACCAATAGGTCGAGTAATAGAGCGGTAGCGTGGCGAAATACAGTCCCACCCCGAGCCCGGCGCCGAATCCGAAGCCGTAGCGGCCGAACCCACCGCGATATCCACGCCAGCCTCCGCCATAGCCTCCGCCGTGGTACCCCCCGTAACCGGCCCCGACGCGCCCGCCTCCGGTGAAGTGGCCACCGCCGCTAAAGTGGCCACCACCGCTGACGTGGCCCCCTCCCCCGCCGTGACCGCCGCCGCCTGGTCCGCCGGCAGCGTTTGCGACACCAAACAAGCCGAGCGCGACCAACATACTGCACGCCAGCAGCGACAGATGACGCGCCATTGAACTATGTTTATTCAGCATACCTCACCGCAGAGGCGACCAAGTCCGCCGTCAAAACTGTCTCGCACGCGAAGATGAATGGCCTCGCGGGCGCGAAATACGCGTGAACGTACCGTTCCAACCGGACACGACATCGCACCAGCCACCTGTTGGTAGCTGAGCCCGTCGATCTCGCGCAATACGATCGCCCGCCGTTGGTCCTCGCAGAGACCATCGATGGCCGCGCCGATCGCCTCGAGGATCTCATCGGTTACCGCAAGGCTCTCCGGAGTGGCCAGCTCTTCGAGCTGCTCGCTGTTACCTTCCATTGAAACGACATGCGCGTCGCGCGCATGCACGTGGAACGCCGTCTTGGCCGCGTTGATCGCGATGCGATGGAGCCACGAATAAAAGGAAGCATCGCCCCGGAAGGAAAGCAATGCTCGATACGCCTTCAAAAACGTGTCTTGAACCAAATCTTCGGCATCCGCCTGGTTGCGCGCGTAGCGCAGGGTCAGCTGCAGGATGCGTGCCCGGTACTTGCTGTCCAGCGCATTGAACGCCCGGTAATCGCCGGCTTGAGCCTGCCGAACGAGCTTTTCATCGAAAGAATCCGCCTGCTGCAACATTTTTAGATACTTCTGAGCGAAACAACTGAAATTGAGTCCAGAATGAGCGGCGAAGATTAGAATTCAGCGAACGTCACATTAAAAAGCCTCTCACAATCCCTGGCTCACGCCGCGGGCCGTGAGAATTGGGCCATGCCGCAGCTCTTCAGAACTGTTTGCCGGGGACGCCGGGCTTAGCGGGACCAGTCGCCGCGGGAATCTCACCCGAAAACAGCTGCCCTCACCAAGCTGGCTGGAAACCTCGATGTCCGCTCCGTGCATTGAACAAATGGATTTGACGATCGATAGACCCAGCCCAGCTCCTCCGTCGTCGCGAGAGCGGGCCTCGTCAGCGCGATAGAAGCGATCGAATACGAGCGGCAAGGAGCTCTTCGGTATGCCGACGCCCGTATCGATGACCTCGAGTAGCGCGTAGGTATCGTCCTCAGAGGTACGCAATATGACGCTGCCTTTCGCCGGGGTGAAGCGGATCGCATTGTCCAATAGGTTGACGATTATTTGTTTGATTCGCGAGCGGTCACCTCGGATTACCGCGCGGTGCAATGCCGACAATTCAATGGCGATTCCGCGATCCTCCGCCATCAAGCGCATTTGCTCCGCGGTGCTTCGCGCCAGTTCTGCCAAATCCAACTCAGCGCATTCGCGCTGCGTCTCACCTGCATCGAGACGCGACAGTACCAGCAGCCCCGATACCAGGTGCTCGAGGCGAGCCACTTCTTCGAGCACGCTGCCGACACGCTCGCGCAATGCATCGCCGGTTAATCCGCCTTCGTTCGAAAGTTCCTGCAGTTCGCCCTTGATAACCGTGAGCGGCGTGCGCAGTTCATGTGAGGCATCGGCCAAAAACCGCCGCGAACTTTGCACTGAGTCGCGCAATCGTCCCAACATGTTATTCAGAGAAATCGACAGCCGCTCGAGCGCATCGCCGGTAGCGACCACCGGCAGGCGCAATGACAGGTTTTGCAGACTCATCTGCTCGGCGGTCTGCGATAGCCTATCGACCGGTCGCAGAGCCCATACGACCAACAGATACGCGCCGACCGCGGCACAGCCGATCAAGGTGGGAAGCAGCACGGCCAGAAGATCGCGCAAGCGCGTCAGAGCTGTTTCTATGGACAGCATGGACAGGCCGATCTCGAGCACGTACCGTCCCGAAACCGTGTCGGTGGAGGTCGCACCGACGATCAAATGCTGCTCCGGAAGAATGGCAGTAGGGAACTCAGCTGTGGTCTTAGTGTTGCCGGACGGGAGACGCGCAGCGAAGTCAAAGCGGTTGAAGCTGCCATCGGAGGGTGGACCGGAGAGAAAAACCAGCTTTCCGGGAACGCGCGTGACTCGAATGAATCGATTGTTGGCTTCGGGCGCCAAGTGCAGCTCGATTTCTTGCGCGATGGCGTTGTCCGCTGCGTCCAGCGGCGCCCGCATCAGGATTTGCTCCACCTCTGTCGCGCGGCGTCTGAGCGAATCTCGCGCATTGGAACTCAGGTAGTGCTGCAGGCCATAGAAAGTGACCGCAGCGACCAAAGTAAAGGTCGCGCCGAGAAGCAGCGTGTACCACGCTGTCAGACGGAACGCGAGGGAGCGCGGATTCATTCCAAGGCCGTTTCGAGTTTCGGTTCGGCGCCGCGAATGCAATAACCCACGCCGCGTACGGTGTGAATCAATTTCAGCGGAAACGGCTCATCGACCTTCCTGCGCACGTAGCGCACGTAGACGTCGACGATATTCGTAACGCCCTCAAAGCTTTGATCCCATACGCGATTCAGTATCATGGTGCGCGAGAACACCCGTTCCGGACTGGACATGAGATACTCGAGCAGAGCGTATTCTTTGGCGGTGAGTTCGATGAGCTTTCCGTCGCGCCGCACCTGCTGCGTAGCGCGATCCATTTCCAAATCGGCCACGCGCAACACATCGTGGCGTTCCGCCGGCGCGCGGCGCAGCTGCGCTTTGATGCGTACCAGGAGCTCGGCAAAATCGAAAGGCTTCGTCAGATAGTCATCCGCGCCGGCTTCGAAATGCGTTACCTTGCTCTCGATTTCGTCTCGCGCCGTGAGCACCAACACCGGAAGTGCCGGGTGCGAGCGACGCACACGTCGCAGAAGTTCCGTGCCGCTCAACTGCGGCAGCATGAGATCGAGGACCAACAGATCGTATTCATAGGCGTGAACGTAACTCTCGCCATCTTTGCCGTTGGCAGCCAGATCGACAGCAAAGCGCTCCGCGCGCAGTCCGCGCGCCACGAACTCCGCCAGCTTTCGATCGTCCTCGACGAGCAGTATTCGCATCCTGGCCTCCTGGGATCTTCTATTGGACCTGATCAAGATTAGAAAGTGCTTAGAAACAGCAAATTTTCATGGAGTTGCGGCGACGAAAGGCCAATATTCGCCGCCACAACGCCATGAAAGGCCGCGGATTGCGCCGCAAATCGGGTCGCCGCGCGTTCTGCGACCGCTTCCCGCCTCGAAAGCGCTACTTTTCGCTTACTGCGATGGAGCTTACGATTTTCGCGTCGCCGCCGGCTTGGGATGCAACCGAATTGGCAACGGCAAGTTGCAAGTCATTGGCGACGTTGCCGTACAAATACACCACGCGATTGAGCGTCGCTACCTGCAGCTGACCGGAGGGCCCCAATTCCGGGTGCCGATCCAGCGAGCTCTGCACAGCCGCGGTCGTACTCGCATCGCCGCTGCAGCCGGCAGGACCGCATTTTTCGGCGGCACCAAGAGTCGTACACCCAGACGATGAACCCAGCGCGATCAATATACTCACCAGAGCGCCGGACGATTTGATCCTCAATGTTTGCTCGCGAAACATATGTACCTCCTACGCCTTCGCGACGAGTTGACGGACGTGAGCAAGTAGATCTCATGGGGATTGGAATAGCGTTAGATGAACATTAAATCCGCCGGCGAGGCCGCAGTTGCGCAACAGCAGATTGTGCATCGCACTCAAAATTTATAGCGCACACCGATGGTCGGGTTCATGTTGGTGGAATGAATGTACCCGTTCGCGAGCCCATCGTGGACGCCCGTGAACATGATGCCGGCGTAGGTATCGAATCGTTTGCTCAAGCGATAGTCCGCATCAAACGAGATTCCCTCCAGCGTACCGCTGCAGGTCGCGGCGAGGTTGGTGGAGCACCCGGCCGCGGACCCGACACCGTAACTATTCTGGTGATAGCCATAGTAGGCCCCCACCAAGTCAAGCGCCTCGATCACCGTATACCTTATGCCCGCCCAGTACACTTGCATGATCTTGTCATTGGGGAAGGCCGCGTTATTGACGAAGGCCAGCTTGTAGCCGCCGATGTCGTCGAAACCGGCGGCAAGCGGCGTCGAAGGATTGGCAAAGCGGATATGTTCGTATCCCGCAAAAATCTTCGGCGCGCCAAAATTGTACATTCCCATGATGCTGAACGTGGTGTTGTCCGACACCGTCGCCGCGAGAGAATTGTTGACCGAGAATCCGAGTCCCGGCAACGCCGCAACTTGTGCGGAACTGAGCGAGGACGCAGAAATGGCATCCTTCGCATTGACATAATAGGCGTCGACCGATGCACCCGCCATTTCTGCGCCCAAATTGGCCTCGACAACGGTATTGGCACTGCCGGTGGCGCCGCTGAATTTGTAATTCGCACCAAAATGCACGATCTGCGCGAAGTTCGCGACGTACTTCAGCGAGGAATCGAGCCGCCGATCCTGCGTGTCACCGCCGCCGGCCGCGGTGCCCGACAAGCCAATCACCGAGAACGCCTGCGAAGCGTAGTTCGGGTCGTATTTCGCGATTCCATCCGCAAGCAGCGTGTTCTGCCTGCCAAAGGTGAGGGTGCCAAACTCCTTGTGCGAAAGTCCCACATAGGACTGCTGAAAAGCCTGACCGGCCACGCTGGTATCGAGCCCGGTCGTTTTCTGCGCGGTGGCGCGTCCATTGTTTTGCACCAGCGACTTCAAGCCGTCGCTGATCTCGCCGGATTGTGGATTGAAAAAGGTTTCCAGCTTGAAGACCGCGGACCAATCGGCGTACAGCGGCTCGACGCCCTGCAGGCCAATTCTCGATTGCGCCATGTTGCTGGGCGTCACACCCAACGTTGAGTGATTGCTATTCGGCTGAACGATGTCCGAACTGCCTGCCGGAAAGTAATCGCTGATCGGCGCACCATGCGTCTGATATTGCAAACCGAGATCGACAATCCCGTACAGAGTGATGCCGTGGTACGTCAGACTGTCGTCTGTCGGCCCAGGCGCGCTTTGCGAATGCGCAACGTTTGCAGCAATCGATAGCGCGCCGAGCAGCAAGCCGTACTTGAGTGAGCGTCCGCCGCGAGCGCCGCGGTGACTCGCTGCGGATTTTTCGGAAATTAAATTCGAGTGATTCACAAAATATACTCCCGCGTTTGACTGTTGAATCGATCAACGTACTCAGTAGCGGCGCGTACATATATCACGTTTTTTTTATCGTTCTACCGACATCCCACGTTGCGTGTGCATGACGTGCGAGCGAAATGCGTTTCGCATCTCGATCTATTTTCAAAATGTTTCTCTATTGTTTCGAATTGCTACATTTGTGAAAGCGCACGCGCCCATCTGAAGCGCGCGGCGCGCGGAATATCACACCGTCGCTGAACGCCGCGACAGCGCCTTTACGCGCGCTTCCATGCCCCACACAAAGCAAGGCGCGGCAATCGCGATGCCGCGACGCATCGTTACCAATTCTTCACAGACCCGGCTAGACTGCGAACTCACTCAGGTGTCGTTAGGAATATTTTTTTATGCAAATCCATCCGGCGGCTTCTGCGGACTTGCAAATCGGCGTTTCCAACGCACCGTGGCGATCGATGGACGATGTTGCCCATATATTGCTGGTTGAAGACGACGCAGAAATCCGCGATTTGGTCGCAACGTTTCTCAGGAAGAACGGCTTGCGCGTCAGCGTTGCGCGGGACGGCGGCGAAATGGATCAGCTGCTGAGCGTCAGCGCCGTTGACCTCTTGATTCTCGACATCATGCTGCCGGGCGAAGATGGTCTTAGCCTGTGTCGCCGTGTGCGGGCCTCGGGCGGCATGCCGATCATCATGCTGACCGCGCGCGGACAGGAGGTGGATCGAATCGTCGGATTGGAGATGGGCGCCGACGATTATCTCTGCAAGCCGTTCAGCAGCCATGAGTTGCTGGCGCGTATTCGCGCGGTGTTGCGCCGATCGCAAGCAGCAGGGCCGGCACGGCGCGATGGACGCCGCACCGTGTTCAGCTTCGCGAATTGGCGGCTGGAATTATCAACGCGCAAGCTGCGCTCGAAAAACGGATTGCGAGTGCCGCTCACGTCGAGCGAATTTGAACTGCTGGTGTTTTTCTGCGAACACCCGAATCGCGTCCTGACCCGTGATCAGTTCATCGACTCCCCGCATGAAAGACTGTCCATGTCGTTCGAACGCAGCATCGATGTCTATGTAAGCCGGCTGCGCCGCAAGATCGAGAAAGATCCGAGACATCCGGTCTTGATTGAGACGGTTCGATCCGGAGGCTACTTATTCGCGCCGACGGTCAGTCTGGTGTGAAGCGTCGATTGTCGTGGGTGGTATTCGCGGACCTGCGCGGCCAGGTCGCCGCCATTCTGCTCCTGGGTTTGTTGCTATCCCAGCTCATTGCGGCCGGACTCTACATTGGCTTGCTGCCGCGATGGGAGCGCGTGCAGAGACCGGAATCGGCAATTTCGCGCATCGTCATGGTCAGCCGCCTTCTGGAAATCACGGCGCCGGACCAGCGTTCAAACATTGCGATCGCATCGAGCGATGCAGATTTCAGGCTCCGTTATCAGCCCGACGTTTCCGTCCTCACGGCCGTCGGCAGGATGAGCGCGGAAGATGAATTGCTCTCCAGGAAGTTGGCGGCATCCTTGAAGATACCTCTGGAGCGGGTCTTGGTGGAACGCGCCGCGGGCGGCGGCGATCCGGATTCCAAGCGCGTGCAAGTTGCCCTCAGCGGCAGTGGTGCGCTCGAAATTGAAACGGCCATCGGCTTGGAATTCCGCCTTGGACTGGTCGAACAAGTTGGACTTGCGATCTTTGGTCTGTGCGCGGTCGGGGGCCTTTGGGCGTGGCTCACATGGATGGTCAACGCACCGCTGGCGCGTGTGGCGAGGGGCGCCGAACAGGTCGGACTCGATATTCAGTCGCCGCCCTTGGCGCAGCGCGGGCCCGCACAACTGCAACGTGTCATCCGGGCACTCAACGACATGCATCGGCGCCTGCAAACATTTCTATTGGATCGCACGTCGATGCTCGGGGCCATCAGCCATGAGTTGCGCACGCCCTTGACGCGGCTACGACTGCGCATCGAGACCGATCGCGTTGCCGGCGAAAAGCCGAAGATGCTCGAGGACATCGGGGCGATGGAGCATATGCTGAATTCCACACTCGCATACGTCCGCGGGGTCGATGACACGGAGCCGCAAGAGGTGGTCGATCTTGCATTGTTGGTCCAGACTGCCTGCGATACGGTTGGCGATCTCGGCGGCGAAGTAGTATTCACGCTCGCACCCACTTGTCGATATCGCTGCCGGCCGCACGCTCTGATGCGCGCGCTGACCAACATCATCACGAACGCAGTCAAACATGGCGGTTCCGCGGGGGTTGCGCTCACGACTGACGATCCGCTGGCCGTGGTCATCGAGGTCGAAGACGAGGGCCGCGGAATCTCGGAGGACGAGAAGGAGAAGGTGTTTGAGCCCTTCTACCGGTCGGCGTGGACATTGAGTGCGGACCGGCCCGGCATGGGGCTCGGTCTGTCGATAGCGCGTTCGATCGTTTTGAGTCACGGCGGATCGATCGATCTTGAAGACCGGGCTCCAATCGGTCTTAGGGTACGAATTGCGCTTCCAAGAGCATCGATCATGTAGCCTTGATGCGGCAGTGACTCAACAAGTGACTAAAGTCACTTCCATTTTGCAGCACGCACGACGCATGATCGTCCGCATCGTGACCAGCCCCGCAGAAGCTCCTCAGTCGGTAATCCGCATCGTCATTGCCGAGGACCAGGCGCTCGTGCGCCGCGGCGCCGCGTTGCTGCTATCGATGGAATCGGACATGGAGGTCGTTGGCCAGGCCTGCAATGGCGTGGAGGCTGTTGAGCTGACGCAACTGTTGCGCCCGGATGTCGTGCTGATGGATTTGCACATGCCTCTGAAGGGCGGGGTGGTTGCTACCCGCGAAATTACCCGCGCGCTCCCGCACACGCAGGTTCTGGTTTTGACGACGCTGGACGACGATGAAACCGTGTTTGAAGCCGTACGCGCGGGCGCGCACGCCTACTTGCTCAAAGACGCTGCGGAAAACGAACTCCTGGAAACCATCCGCGCGCTGAAGCGCGGCGAATCGCGTCTAACCCCGCAAATCGCCCGAAAGGTCATGGATCAGTTCCGCCGCCTCGCGCAATCCGCTCAATCCGAATTATTGCGGGCGGAGCTTACTGCCGCCGCGCCGCTCGAAGCCGAAGCACTGAATGAAAAGGAGGAAAAGGTTCTCGAATTGATCGCGGAAGGCATGAGCAATCGACAGATTGGCAGCGTCTTATTTCTCGCGGAGGGAACCGTCAAAAACTACGTAAGTCGCATCATGGACAAGCTGCATGCCAATACCCGGACGGAGCTCGCGATACTGTCGCAACGCCAGCGGCGTACGGAGTACTGAATGTCCGTTGTCGAAATTGCGCTAAAACGCCCGTACACCGTGGTGGCGATGCTCATCTTGATTTCCCTGATGGGAATGGGCGCCGCGCTGCGCATGCCCGTCGACATTTTCCCGGAAATCGACATCCCCGTCGTCGCGGTGGTGTGGACCTACAACGGCATGAGCGCGCAGGACATCCAGAACCGCATTCTGACGCTGCACGAACGCCAGCTTGCCTCGTTGGTGGATGACATCTCGCGAATCGAGGCCGTGAGCTACCAAGGCGTCGGCGTCGAGAAGGTGTACTTGCACGAAGGCGCCGACGTGACGCGTGCCATTTCGCAGCTGGCGAGCAGTGCGCTCGTGGTGCTCAAGTACATGCCCCCCAACATTACGCCGCCGCTGGTGTTGCGCTATGGCGCAACCGACGTACCCATCATTCAGCTGAGTCTCTCCAGCAAGTCCTTGCCGGATACCAAGCTCAACGACTTGGGTCAGAACATCATCCGCCCCGCCTTGGCGGTTGTGCATGGCGCCGAAGTGCCCTACCCGTACGGCGGAAAGCCGCGCGTCATCATGGCGGATTTGGATTCCCAGGCCTTGCAGGCACGCGGACTGTCCGCCGCCGATGTCAGCGCGGCGCTGACGCGCCAAAATGTCATCCTGCCGTCGGGCGACGTCAAGATTGGCGACAAGGACTATGCCCTGGCGATGAACAACTCGCCGAACCTGATCGACACCATCAATGCCTTTCCCATCAAGGAGGTGGATGGCCGCACCATCTTCATGCGCGATGTCGCTCACGTGCATGATGGATTTCAGGTGCAGACCAACTCGGTCTCGGTCAACGGCACGCCGGGCGCGTTGATGACCATTCGCAAGACCGGCGGCGTCTCGACGCTCGCGGTGATCGACGGAGTTCGCGCCGCGCTCAAGGACATCAAGAAGGTATTGCCGCCGGACGTCGCCATTCAACCGCTGTTCGATCAATCGGTGTTCGTGAAGGCGGCGCTGAACAGCGTGGGATTGAGCGCCGCCCTGGCCGCCGGGTTGACCGCGCTGGTGATCATCCTGTTTCTCGGCAACATGCGCTTGTCCCTGATCATTCTCGCCGCCATTCCCCTGTCGATCATCACCGCCGTGCTATTCATTGATCTGACCGGTCAAACGCTGAACACCATGACGCTCGGCGGCTTTGCGCTGGCGATCGGAATTCTGGTCGACAACGGTACGGTGGTCATCGAAAACATCGAACGCCACGTCGCCCTGAACGAACCGCTGCGCCAGTCCATCGTCGTCGGCGCGAGCGAGGTCGCCGTTCCCACATTTTTGTCGACCCTATGCATTTGCATCGTCTTCGTGCCGGTATTTCTGCTGCAGGGGACCGCGAAATATCTGTTCTCGCCGCTGTCGCTGTCCGTGATCGGAGCATTGCTCGCCAGTCTGGCATTGTCATTCACCATGGTACCGGTGCTCTTCAACATGCTGATGCGCCGATCGGTGCATGCTTTTCATGCGGAAGACCAACATCGGCCGCTGGGTGAGCCCCCGGCCCCAAGGAATCCGCTGGTGCGTTTCCAGGCGGCCTTCGAGCGCGGATTCGAGTCTTTCCGGGAAAAATATCGAAACGTCCTGGCCTGGACGCTGTCCGAGTCGGTCGCGACCATCGCGGCATTCGCCATCTTGATCGTTGGTTCCATCTGTCTGTTTCCCTTGTTGGGACGCGATTTCTTCCCGCAGGTCGATGCCGGCCAGATGCGCCTGCACGTGCGTGCGCCGCCCGGAACGCGCCTGGAAAAAACGCAGCAATATTTTGCCGACGTCGAGGGAGAGATCCGACGCTTGATCGGCAACGATCAAATCAATGTGATGCTCGATAATATCGGTCTGCCCTATAGCGGCATCAATATCGCCCTGAGCGATTCGGCCACTGTGGGTCCGATGGACGGCGAGATACTGATTTCCCTGAATGAGAAGCACAAGCCCACCGCGCAACTCATCGCCAAATTGCGCCAGGCGTTGCCGGCGCATTTCGCGCAACTGCAATTCTTCTTCCAACCGGCCGACATCGTCGATCAGGTGCTCAATTTCGGTCAGCCCGCACCCATCGATGTCAGGATCTCGGGACCTGACCAGGCGGAAGCGTTCAGCCTGGCGTCGAAGATCGCGAGAGACCTGACGAAGGTGCCGGGCGTGGTCGACTCGCACGTGTTTCAAGTTCCCAATGCACCGGCACTGACCGTGGATCTGGACCGGGCACTGGCCACGCAGATTGGCGTGACTCAACAGGAGGCCGCCAACAACGTTTTGGTCGCCACGAACTCGAGTGCTCAATCGGCGCCGAATTTCTGGGTTGATCCTCGCAACGACGTTAGCTACCCTTTGGTGGTGCAGGTGCCGCCTTATCGCATCGGCACGGCGCAGGATCTGGAAACAATGCCGGTGGCATCCGGCAACGGCCAGGGCCAACTTTTGGTGAATCTCGCGGCATTTGGCCGCAATGCCATTCCGTTGGTCGCTTCGCAGCTGAATATCCGGCCGGTGTTCGACGTGCACGCCGATGTGCAGGGCCGCGATCTGTATTCAGCGGCGCACGACATCGATGGGGTACTGGCGGCGAACCGGCCGGATGCCTCCAAAGCGCTCACGGTCACACTGAGCGGTCAAGTGGACACCATGCGCGAAAGCTATACCGGGTTATTCACCGGCATCGCCCTGGCCATCATCCTGGTTTATTTGTTTTTGGTGATGAATTTCCAGAGTTGGATCGATCCGTTGATCGTGCTGTTGGCGGTGCCCTTTGCACTGGGCGGCGTTCTGTGGATGCTGTTCCTTTCGCAGACGCCGATGAGCGTTCCGGCGCTCATGGGTACGCTGATGTGCATCGGTTTGACGACGGCCAACAGCATTTTGGTCGTGAGCTTTGCCAACCAACGCATGGCGGCGGGAGACGATTCGCTGCGCGCGGCGGCCTCGGCCGGCTATACGCGCCTGCGCCCCGTATTGATGACGGCCAGTGCCATGATTCTCGGCATGGTGCCAATGGCCCTCGGCATAGGCGAAGGCGGCGAGCAAAACGCGCCGCTCGGCCGCGCCGTTATTGGCGGATTGTTGTTCGCCACCTTTGCGACCCTGATCTTTGTTCCCACGATGTACCGTCTGCTGCGCCGTCGACCGGCCGGTGTTGTTGATTCGAATGTTATAGGTGGAGCCAATGCAACCGCATGACCCAGAACCACTGCCGGACGACACGTCGCGCACCGAAGGGGGTGCGGTCTCCACTGCATTTCAACCCGGCACCGGCAAGGCATTGAAGATTGGTGCGGGTATTGCGGCCGGAATCTTTGTATTCTGTTTTTGCGCGGTGATGCTGATTCGCCTGGTCGAGGCGCACTCGCTCCGCAAGGGAGCCGACGCCGCCTACTCGACCCCACCACCCGTCGATGTCATCACCGCTCAACCCGCCTCGGTCGGCCAGGATCTGGTGCTGCCCGGCCAAACCGCGGCCTGGTACGAAACCACGATATACGCGCGAGTCAGCGGCTACGTCGCGAAGTGGATGGTGGACATCGGCGACCATGTGAAAACGGGCCAGGTCCTGGCGATCATCGAGACCCCCGAGCTCGATGCCGAGCTCAGCGCCTCACGCGCGCAACTGAAGGCCTCCGAAGCTCAAGTGGCCGCGCGTCAGGCGGAAGCTGACTTCAGCAGGACGACCAATGAGCGCTGGCGCGACTCGCCCAAGGGGGTGGTATCCGAACAGGAACGCGAATCCAAGAAGGCCGACTATGAAAGCGCGAATGCGCGCTTGTTCGCGGCCAATGCCCAGGTCGCACTCGATAAGTCCAAGGTCGACCAATACACTGCTCTCGCTCAATTCAAGCAGGTCGTGGCGCCGTTTGACGGCACCATCACCCAACGCAAGATCGACATCGGCAACCTTGTGATGGCCGGCAGCGGATCGACGACGACACCGCTATATCGAATGGCGCAAACCGATCCGTTGCGCATTTTCGTGGATGTGCCGCAAAACTCGGCCATTGAGCTGATGAAGCCCGGCGTACCCGCAGAGATCCGCGCGACCGGACCTTCCGGCGGCGTTTTCACGGGCGCCATCACCCGCTCGGCGGAATCGCTCGACGCGCAGGCGCGCACCATGCGCGTCGAAGTCGATATGCCGAATGCCAATCACGCATTGCTGCCGGGCACGTACGTCAATGTCGCATTCAAGCTGCAACCGCGCGGTCTGGTCGAAGTGCCGGCGGCTGCTCTTATTTTCCGCCCAAAGGCGACGCAAGTCGCGCGAGTCGATGCGAACAATAAAATCGACTTTCAGGATGTCACGATAGCCCGCGACAACGGCACGCTGGTTGAACTCGGTTCGGGCGTAAAGCCGGGCGATCGCCTCGTCCTCAACATCAGCAGTCAGATCGCCGCGGGTCAGAGCGTCACGGCCAATGACAGCGACGCGGCGCCCAATCGACCGGTCGACGCAAAGCGATGAGGCGCAAGACGATGAAAAGCGCTACCGCAATCAGGGTGCTGTTGGGGCTGCTCACCGCCTTCGCCATTGCCTTGGGCGGCTGCGCCGCGGGGCCCAACTACCACACGCCGAAGCCGGACACACCTCCGGCATTTGTGGCGAGCGCCCACTCGAATACCGCGGCATCGACGGCCGCGGCAAGCGCGCCCGATCTTGCCACGTGGTGGCACGCCCTCAACGATCCGGAATTGGATTCGCTGGTGGAACGCGCCATCAAGTCCAATCCGGATCTCGAGATTGCCCTGACTCGTCTGCAGCAAGCCCGCAACTACGAGGCTGTCGTCTTGGGCCACGCGCTGCCGGAGGTGGACGCCAGCGGCGCGGCTGCCAAGGGCACGGGCAACGACCTGACGAAGGGCCGCGCCGACCCGGGTTTAAGATCGGCGGATAACTCCAATGGCTTGCAGCACATCAATACCATCGCGGGTTTCGATGCGGTGTGGGAGCTTGATCTATTCGGCAAATATCGCCGCGAGTTCGAGGCCGCGCGCTACGATGCCCAGGCCGCCGCCGCCGCTCGCTCCAGCGTCATCACTTCGCTCATTGCCGACGTGGTACGCGCGTACATCGATCTTCGGGGTCTGCAAATCAGCGGCGGCATTCTGCGCAGCGCCAGCACGGTGCTGCGCGAATCCCTGCGCATCGTGAACATTCGCTATGAGCGCGGGATCACCAATGAACTCGATGTGCAACTCGCCACCCGAGAACTCGACACGCTCGAAGCGCAGATCGCACCCGTGGACGCCGAGGTGAGTGCCAGTGAGTACACACTGGCGGTGCTGTTGGGCGAATACCCCGAGAGCATCGTCCACGAACTAGCGACTGCGACGCTGATCCCTTCGATGCCCGCGCCCGTGGCGCCCGGCGCGCCGCTGGATCTGTTGAAGCGCCGGCCCGACGTTCAGCAGGCGGAACGCGAATTGGCGTCGGCGACCGCGCGCATCGGCGTCGCCACGGCGAACTTGTTTCCCCAGGTCGCTCTGATTGGCTCGATCGGATCTCAGTCGCAGGCTTTGGGAACCGTGCCGGGCATCTCCAAGCATATTTGGTCCTTTGGCCCCGGCGCCGTGTGGCCGCTGCTCGACTTCGGGGCACTCGATGCCCAAGTGAACATCGCCCACTTGGAGGCGCACGCGAGTCTGCTGACTTATCGCAAGACGATATTGAGCGCCGTTCAGCAAGTGGACGCGGCGCTCGATGGATACACCGCCCAACAGGATCGCCTGAAGAATTTGGGCGATGCCATGATTGCGGCGCAGCGCGCGGTCGATCTGGCCAACGCACGCTATAACCGCGGCCTCACCGACTTTCTCAACGTCGTCGATGCCGAGCGACAATTCTATGACCTGCAGGAGCAATACGCCGCGGCGCAAGTCACTCAGGGAGAGCAATTCGTGCAGCTATACAAGAGTCTCGGGGGCGGATGGCAGGATTACCAAAACGTTCCCGCGATCCGCCGACCTCAGCCGGCAATCATCGCCGCGTTCCGTCGAACGTTGAGCAGTTCGGCGCCCTATGTTAAGCGGCCCACCGCACGAGACTCACCGTGACCAAGAGCACGGCCACAAGAATCGGAGGAACCCGCCGCCATTGCAGCAATACGAATCCGATGACGACAACTCCCACGTCGAAGGCGCTATGAATCGCGGTGACCCCGATCGGTTTGTAGAGTGCGGCGCCCAAGAGGCCCACAACGGCCGCGTTGATGCCCGCGAGGATCGCCAGCGCCGCCGGGATGCGTGCGAGCCGCGACCAGAGCGACAGCCCAACGACGCTCAAGAGCAGCCCCGGCAGAAAAATCGCGGCCAGGGCGAGCACCGCCCACGGGAGTGAGGCATGGGCCGGTGCGCTTGCCGCACCAAGATAGGCCGCGACGGTGAACAACGGCCCCGGCATCGCCTGGGCAAAGCCATAGCCGGCAAGAAACCCCTCGTCCGATATCCAGCGGCCCGGCACAAGCGCACCTTGCAACAGCGGCAGCACGACGTGACCGCCTCCAAAAACGAACGCGCCGGCGCGATAAAATATATTCGCCAGCGCGATGGGTCCGTGCGGCGCGAACTCACCTGCGGCCGGCAGCGCGATCAACAGGCCGCAGAAGACAGTCAGTACGATCCATGCCATCCGATAGTCGGGCGCCACAGACAGTTCGATGGCGGCGTGCCCCATGTTCCGGCACATGATGCTGCCCGCGATTCCGCCGCCCGCCAGCACTAAAAACTGAAGCGGCCCACTGCTGTGAAACGCAAGCATTGTCGCGGCGGCGAGCGCGATGATCGCGCGCTGCCAATCCGGACACAAGGCGCGGGCCATGCTCCATACCGCCTGCGAAACGACGACGAATGCCGTCAGCATGAGTCCATGCAACACTGCCTGCATGAGCGGTCCCGAGCCTCGAGGCGCAAGTATTGCGAAGGCGTACATGAAAACCGCCGAGGGAAGCGTGAAGCCGACCCAAGCTGCTAGCGCGCCGCGAATCCCCGCTCTGCGAAGACCTATGAGAAAGCCCACTTGGCTGCTCGTGGGACCGGGAAGAAGCTGGCACAGCGACACGAGGGCGGCATATTCCCCGGCGCTCAACCATTGACGCTTCTGAACGTATTCGCGATTGAAATAGCCGAGGTGTGCGATCGGGCCGCCGAAGGATGTCAGGCCGAGTTGCAGCGACACCCGCAAGACCTCGAGGGGCGAGCCTTTCATCTGAGGAGGCAAGCCCTCGCCCGTGCTCGTGTGAGTCACCATACGTCGCCAGTAAGATCCGCGCGAAACGCCAATCGTATCAGCGATTGGCGCCCGGCATGCCGCGACGCGGCCCGCGATTTCTAGAAGCTATGCCGGGGTGGCAGCTTTATCTTGCGCCAGCGGCTCGCTCATCGTGAGACGGCGGCTGAAAAATGCGACGATGAGACCGAACAGCAGCATCGCTGCCATATTTTCCGCAAATTTTAGCGGCGTAAAGTGCGGCGGCAACTTCCAAGCCGATAGGGGTACCACGACGTAGTTCATCACGAAAAAGACGATCACTCCATAGACGAGCCCGCTCGTAACCCAACGGCGCAGCAAACCCGCGACGGTTTTCGACAACACGACATAAATTGCGGCGATCAAAACGCCCATGACCTCCTGCAGTGCTGCCCCCAAGATCACCGTTGCGGCGCCACCACTAAAGGTCGCCTTGCCGAGCAGGCCGCCGGCGATCGCCTGCATAATGAACGCGGGGCTGCGTCCTGAGATCAGCGAGGCCGCGCCGATGTCGATCGTGGCGGCGATGATGCCGCCGAGAAAAATAGCGCTAACCGCGTCAAGATTTTTTTGCTGCATGGATAACAGAGTAAGTTCTCAAGCGGCCCCGCTCAAGATCCGCTAGGCGACTCTTTTTGGGTACCACCTTGTGCGCGCTAATGCGAAGCAGATGCCTTGCTAAGCGCTTGATCCGCCTCGTGGAGCCAGTCGTCGCGATCATGACTCGACGGCAATGCCTGAATCAAATCGCGCGCACGTCGATACGTCTCCTGGGCGCCTTGGGCGTCGCCGGTCTTGGTCAGGGCCTCGGCCAGTGCCAATACATTCGGCGGGTAATCGGGCCGTAGTGCCACCGCGCGATGCGCAGCGGCCAAACCGGCCTCTGCGTCACCGGGTCCTAGAGGCCACACGGGCGCTTTGATCAAAACGAGCGCCTTGACGCGCGCAGGGCCCGCTTGGTCATAGGCAGGATCGGCTGCTTCGGCGCCGCTAAGCGCGTCGAGCATCGACTTGAGGGCCTCATTGGCCTGCAAGGGATGCGCCCGAGCCTTCAGGCCCAATGCGACGCCGTCATAATATAGACAGGCGGCAGCCTGCGGCGCGCGTTCGAGGCAGGCTTGCGCATTTTGCAGGGCATCGGCTGCAAGTTGATCACGGGTCTTCGAATCTCTTTCGAGGGCGCTGCGCCGCGCGTCCATGGCGACTGCCGATGCCAGCTGCTCGACCGTCACTGACGGCGGTGGCGCGGCCGGTGATGTCGGCAGCGTCTTGCATCCCGCCAAAGCCAAGGCTGCGAGCGCGACACCGATGCAGCGCTTCACGGTTTGCCGGCGTTGCCGGGCAACTGCGGCAGTACGAATCCTTTTAGCTTGAGCGATGCCAGCGTCGCGGCACCATCACTCGTCGAATTCAATTTAACGAGCGCCGACTGAAATGCTTTGGCACGCGGGTCGGGAATGCGCGAATCGACCACCGTAATGAGGGCCACCGGCAGCGCTGCGGATTGCGTCAGTGTTTTGAGCTGCGCGGCGAACGGCAGCGTGCTGAGCGCTGCAGCCTGCGTCTGATCGAGTAATGCCAGAACCGGCTCTCCGGAAGCGACACGCCGCAACGCGCTTAAGATTTGGCCGGTCGCCTCGATCTTGACGTCCGCCGGGAGGGCCCACTCGGCGAGGGCTGCATGCTTTACGAACTCAGGGGCGTAACCGGCCACACTCAAAATCGTATAGCCCGTCATCGATGCCGGGCCGGTGACGGGTCCGCCGGCCTTTCCCACGAGCGTCCAACGCTCCTGGGTACCGACGCCCGCAACATCGGCCTGCGCGAGGGGCGCCAGGCGCAGCGCCGCCGCATGCTGGACATAGAAAGCGTACGGCACGAATGCCAGTACCGAGTCCTTTTCGCCCAGTTTTGCGAGACCGCCCTGTTCGGTGGGGTCATAAGCGGCGGCAAGACTGTCGGCCTTCCAACCTGCAGATGCAGCGGCGGTCTTGGCAAACTGGTCCACGAAGGGTTGCGCATCGCCCGCTCCACCGGGGTAGCCTGGCGCGCAAAAAACCAGGGTCGCCAATGCAGCCAACGTGAGTGTGCCCATGGCGACAGGCTATCATTACGGCACGATGAGTGACTATCGGACGATGTTTGTCTCACCCCGCCTGCTGCAACTTTTTTTGCGGGTTGTGCAGGCGCGCCTGGCGATTCTGGGGGTATTCGCTGTCTTAACCGCGGCCGGTATCTACGGCGCCCTGCACATACCCACGGACAGCTCGATCGATCGTCTAATCGTCGCCAGCGACCCGGTGGCGCAGGCCACCCGCGAGTTCGAGCGCGTGTTTCCCGAAGCCGAACAAGCCCTCATCGTGCTCGAAGCACCGGATCCGTTGAGCCCCGCGGTGTTGCAGGGCGTCGACCAACTGGAGCGCGAACTCGACCAGATTCCCAAAGTCGCGGCGCACAGTCTGCTCACGCTATATTTTCGCTCCACTCCGCCGGCCACCATCGGCCCCAGTGAAGCGGCGAAGGTGCGAACGTTTGCCTCGGGGACCTCGTTGATCCGACGTGCCGGGCTGATGGGTGATCACTACCTCGGCATTGGGCTCGAACTCAAGGTGGATTCACCCGCCGAACGCGATCAGGCTTTGGCCGCAATCGACGCCAAGGTCCTGCCGCTCGGCGCCACCGGCCACCCCTTCACGGCGGTTCGACGCGTAGGTTCGCCTTGGCTCGATGCTTGGTTGGAGAAGCAAACCGGCGCGTCGACAAAAAAGTTTATGCCGCTGTTCGGCATCTTTCTGCTGACGCTGGTGTTCATCGTCTATCGATCCTGGCGGGCGCTCGCCGCCATCATTCTGACCCTCGGCGCGGTGGTCGCGATCGGAGTCGGTTTCGGCGAGCTGCTTGGCTTTTCAAACAGCGTGGTGTCGACCTTGGTGCCCTTGACCATCATGGTCACCACCACGGCTACTCTCGTGTACATCCATTCGCGCTACATGGAGCCGGACACGGCTCCCCCTCTCGAGCATCATGCTCGCGCGCTAGCGAATAAATTCTTGCCCTGCACGGCGTCGATGTTCGCCACCGCGGTCGGCTTTGCCGCCTTGGCGGTGTCCGACATTCGCCCAGTGCGAGAGATGGGATTGTGGACGGCTTGCGGATTGATCGGCGCGTGGGTGGCCTGCTTCACGCTGTTTCCGGCGCTGCAGTCGTTGTTGCGCGCACCGCGCCGATCGAGCGCGACGACGGATGACAAATGGTTCGCCCGATTTGTCGATGTGCTGGTGCCGGCCACGCGCCGTTACCGCTGGTTCCTGGTGGCCGGCGCCGTGCTGATCATGTTGTGCGGGGCTGCCTCGCTTTTCGGCATTCCCGGCAAGCTTGCGCCGCTGCAGCTCGAGACCGACGCACTGACGTACGTCAATCCGAGCGAACCCGTGGCGCAGGATACGCGCCAATTCGTCCAGACGAATGGATTGGACGTGCAAGATTTGTGGCTGAAGACGCAACCCGGACACGCGTTGGATCCCGAGTTCCTTCGCAGCGTCGATATGCTGGTACACCGGCTCGAGCAGCACGAGGGCATCAATGCCGTGGACGGCCCCACCACACTGCTGCGCTGGGCGCGTTATATTCAATCCGGCTCCGATGCGTTGCCGACGACGCCGGAGGCGTGGCCGAAGCTCGCCGCTGATCTGGAGCAGATGCTATTGACCGAACCCGGCGCCCGCAGCTATGTCGACGTTGCCGATTTGTCGAGCGTTCGCCTGAGCATCCGCGGTCGCGCGGAAGTTTTCGGACGTACGGGTGCAATGCGAAAATTCATCCTGCAGACTTGGACTGAGGCGCAGGCCGCGGATCCGAATTTCCGAACCGTCCACGGTGAGATGGCGGGCAATGGAGTGTTGTCCGCCATCATTACAGAGCGGTTGTTGCCCACGCTGACGCAAAGTTTCGCAATCACCGCCAGCGTTATTTTTCTGGCGTTTCTCGTGGTGTTTCGCAGCCCGTCGGCGCGGCTCATGACCATGATTCCATCCTTCTTCGCGATTCTTTCGGTGTTCATCGTCATGCGGGTGGCGAACATTCCGCTCAACATCGCCACCATTCTCATCGGATCGACCGTCCTGGGGGCGACCGAAAACGACCAGGTGCACTTTTTCTACCATCTTCAGGAAGGCCGTGCGAGTGGCACCACCGACGGCGCGCTCAAGCACGCGATGCTCACAGCCGGCCGGCCGATTCTCTTCGCGACGCTCATCAACACCAGCGGCTTTTTGGCGCTGACGCTCTCGGATCTGCCGCCAATGCGGCAGTTCGGCGTCGTGTCCGCCTCCGCTTTCGTGCTGGCATTGATTGCCGACTTTACCGCGCTCCCTGGCGCGCTTTGGATCCTGAGCCGCGAAACACGACGCAAAGCCAAGGCGCGTTGAGCGCTCCGGTGGCGCGCGGAGCTCCGCCCCGCACGCCACAATTGCTCATCTAGCGTTCAAGCTTTTCCCACCGCTTAGTCTTTCGGCGGGGTTGGGCTATTCGGCTGGGTCGGCGATCCCGGCGGAGCATTCGGATCGGTGTTCGGCGTGCTCGGTGGATTCGAAGAAGGCGGCGGCATTTCCGGCGACGAATTCGGAACCGACGGCGAGGTGGGCGGCGGCGGGGTGTGCTCTGCACAGCCGACCGTAATGGCGCTCAATGCAATGGCCGCGAGAGTAGATCTAGTCCGGTTCATATTTTCACTCCTCGATTAAGGTTGATTAGTGGCGCTGACACCGGCGCCGGCCGCGATCGCTTGAATCTTCTTCAAGTGGGCCTCCAGTGTCGGCAAGGTGGCGTTCGCGAAAGCCTTCGCGTCGGGATCTTGACCCGATGCCGCCTCCTTCTTGAATTCGGCGATATCCTCTTCATGATCCTGGATCATGCCTTTGATGTAGGACTTCTCGAACGCTTGGCCGGAAAGGACTTGAAGCTTGGACTTCGCCTCCATCTCGGCGACGCTCGTGTTGGCGGGCAGCGTGATATTTTTGGACTGGGCGAGAGTCTTTAGTTTTTCGTTGGCCGCGGAATGATCCTTCACCATTTGCGCGCCGAAGTCCTTCACACTCGGACTTTGGGCTTTTTGCTGCGCCAAGTTCCCCATCGCTACCTCCGCCATGCCGCCTTCCGCCGCGTCTCGATAAAACTTCGCGTCGGGGATCTCCGCGGAAAACGCGATCAACGGACACAGTAAAACGAACGATGCTGCCAAATACCTCATTTGGGCCTCCTGCGATGGACTTCAGTGTGTTAGACGCCAAGGTGCGCGTTTTGAGGGTCAATTCGCATAGCCAAGACTCCCCAGGCTCCTGTAGGAAAATAGGAAGTTTTGCATTAGGAACGGCGAGTATTTGACGCTTCTTTTGAGCGCGATGCCTAATCACGTACTCTAAGGAGCGCTGCAGCATCGTTAAGGGGAGACGTCATGTCGCCGAAGTTGTCATGGATATCGCAGGCCTGGCTGGTGCTCGCCGCCGCCCTACCAGGAGCCTCGTGGGGGGCAGATCTCGAAATCAGGCATGTCACGATCGTGTCTCCGGAGCGAAGCGATCCGCTGCACGACGCTCTGGTGCGCGTGCATGACGGGCGAATCGTCTCGATTTCAAAAACCGGTGGTGCGAGCGTCCGGTCGAAGGGCTCCGCTGCGGTGGATGGCTCCGGGCTCTTCCTCGTTCCCGGCTTGATCGACAGCCACGTTCACTTGAGTGGGATTCCCGGCATGAGGCCCGATCAGGAAGCCGAACACCCGGATGTCGCCGCAGCCTCGCGGAATCAGATACCACGAAGCTACCTGCTGTACGGCTTCACCACGCTTATCGATCTGATCTCGACGCCCCAGGAGATGGTGAGATGGAAAAGCCACGACGCAGTTCCTGACACGTACTTCTGTGGCGGCGCCGCGTTGATGGATGGCTACCCGATGAATTATGCGCCGAAGACGGAACGCTATCAGGATTGGCCGTATATGCTGATCGAGCCCGGCACTCAAGCGCCAGACGGAGTCGATCCGGCAATGCATACGCCGCAGGCTGTGGTATCGAGAATGAAAGCCGATGGCGCAATCTGTGTGAAGACATTTTTTGAGCGCGGCTTCGGCGGTGTACGGGACCTGCCGGTTCCGAGGGTCGAAACCATTCGCGAACTCGTGAATGCGGCACATGCCGCAGGCCTGCCCGTACTGATACATGCAAATTCAGACGAGGCTCAGCGGTTTGGCCTCGATGCGGGCGTTGATGTCATAGCCCATGGAATGTGGAATTGGTACAAAGAGCAGTCCACTACGAGCGAGCTCACGCCGGGCATCAAAAAGATCCTGGACGACGGCCTCGCGCAGAACGTTGGCTGGCAGCCGACGATCCAGGTGCTCTACGGCCTCACCGGTCTTTTTAGCACGTCGTTTCTTTCAGACCCGCGGCTGTCCCGCGTACTGCCATCGAGTCTGATCGACTGGTATCGGTCTCCCGAAGGCCAGTGGTTTCGTGTGGAATTCTCACAGGACATGAAACCCCTTGCCAACGCCAGCCCAAGTCAGCTCGAGCGTGTCGTCAACGAGGGCTTTGCCACGACCATAGATCGAGGCAAGCATGCGGTGGCATACGAGGCGGCACGACACGGCCGTATTTTATTCGCCACCGATACACCGAGCGCCCCAACTTTCGCCAATCCACCCGGTCTCAATGGCTGGCTGGAGATGCAACAGCTCCTCGATGCCGGGGAAACTCCGGCGCAGATCTTCAAGTCCGCGACTCTGGCGAACGCCCAGGCACTGAAGCTGGACCAGGACATCGGTACTGTGGAGGTTGGAAAACGTGCCGATTTGCTGCTGCTCCGACAGGATCCGACACAGACGATCCAGGCCTACGCCGGGATCGTGAAAGTGATACTCAACGGCCGAGTATTGGATGCAGCTGAGCTGGCGGCGAATACGGCTCATCAATCATCGCCGGGTACAGCGCAGAATAGAAAATGAGCAGCCGAAATCGGCGGCCGTGTGAAAGTCGCTTTTTGACCAGGGAGGTCTTTCGATGGAAAAGCTGCTGCCGTTGATCATTGTGTTGGGCATCTTGCTGGGGATCATCGGAATTTCCGTGCTTGCCGTCCGGTGGGCGCGAAAGTCGTCGCGGCGTGCGACCTTTCTGGGATGGGGACTGCAATTTCTGGGCGCCGGGGTAAATCCTGTGCCTCCGCCTCAGGTTCAGCTCGAAGAGGTAAATCGGCAAACAAGAATAAAAAAGGATGCCGTCTCAGGGGATCCTGAGGACTAACAAGCTGTGACAGCGCTCTACGACAAAATTGGCGGCACATACTCTGCGGGACGGCGAAGCGATCCGCGGATCGCCGGGGCAATTGAGCGCGCAGTCGCCGGCTGCGACTCGATCCTTAACGTCGGCGCTGGAACAGGTTCATACGAACCGTCGTCCCGGTTCGTCGTGGCGGTGGAACGGTCTCGCACAATGATCGGGCAACGTCCTCTGGGAGCAGCCCCGGTGGTCCAGGGATGCGCCGAGGCACTACCATTCGCTGATTGCAGCTTTGAGGCCGTCCTCGGTATCTTGACGGTGCATCACTGGAAGGATCAGGGCAGGGGCTTATCTGAGTGCGTCCGAGTAGCACGGACCAAGGTGGTGCTCCTCACGAACGATTTCGATGTCTGCGCGAATTTCTGGTTGTTTGACTACTTTCCGGAATTACTACGCGCTGACCGACGCATTTTTCCACACATCGCCCGCTTTGAGCATGCCCTCGGTTCGCTTGAAACCATCGTTGTTCCCGTTCCCGCAGATTGTCGCGACGGTTTTCTCGGTGCATATTGGAAACGACCGAATGCTTACCTGGATCCAGTTGTTCGGAAGAATATTTCAACCTTTTCCAAAATTGGCAATATTGACTCTCAGCTCGCGCGCCTGGAGAACGATATTGTTTCGGGCGCTTGGGAACGACGGTACGACACCTTGATGGGTCTGGAAGTACTGGACCTTGGGTATCGGATTCTGATATCGCACGTGGCCCGACGCCTCTGACCGGCCAGATGAAATCGGTGCTGGCTGTCATCCAACTGGTGTTTCTACTAGAGTAGGAGGCCATTTGAGGATAGGGACACCCCATGTTTTGGCACGACCTGCGCATCGCCTTTCGAAGTATCCGGCGGAATCCGTTTATCGCAGCTCTGATCGTCGCGGTGATTGCGGTCGGCATCGGCACCTCAGTGGTGGCAATCACCCTGTACCACGCAAAAGCCGGCAATCCTATTTGGTGGAAGAACGATGTTCTATTCCGCGTCCTGATCGACAACCGTCCGGCGGTGGACGAGACGGACAAAGACCAGCAGCACGCGGAAGATCCGCCGTTCACTTTGATTTATCGAGATGCGTTGGCTATTTACCAATCGAAGATTCCCGAGCGCAGTGTAATGATGTCTTACTCCAGCGGTAACGTGGATTCGCTACGGCCGGGAAGCCCGCCTATCCACCGGAGAGTTCGCGTGACCACCCGAGAATTCTTCTCGATGTTCGACGTGCCATTTCTCTTCGGCCGTGGATGGACGCAGGCCGATGACGAGGGTCCCGCCCAGGTTGTAGTCATCAGCAGTTATCTCAACGATCGATTATTCGGGGGCGGTAACAACGTCGGTCGCCGCTTGACCTTGAATGGTCAGCATTTCACCGTCATTGGCATCCTGGCCCAGTGGCTCCCACTGCCGCGCTTCTATGATGAGGCGAGGGACTTCGGGCCGTCCGATGATCTGTTTATTCCGTTTCGTTGGGTTGAATCCGTGCCTGGATTTTTTTACGAGGGATTCTGCTACCAGACCAAGACCATACTCGATACGTTTCAAGCCCTAGCGCCCTCTGAGTGCAATTCGACCGGCGTATGGGCCGAGTTGACGACGAAACGCCAATACCGCGAATACGTGCAGTTTCTGGACAACTACCACCGCGCTCAGCAGCAGGCCGGTCGATTTGCGAGGCCGCCGAACACTCGTCTGGCAAGTGTCTCGACGTGGCTCGAGATGAATGAAGTGGTCGGCAATCAGAACAAGATTCAAGTGGTGCTTGCCCTGACGTTTCTCGGCATTTGTGTCTTGAATACTTTGGGTCTGCTGTTGGCGAAATTTATGAGTGCGGCCCCTTTGTCTGGAATTCGGAGGGCATTGGGCGCGACCCGCGGTGATGTCATACGCCAGCACCTCATGGAAGTTTCGCTGTTGGGTGTCTTCGCTGGGTTCATTGGTGTCGGTATCGCGGCCATTGGGCTGCGTTTGATCCGAATGTTTGTCCTCATGCGATCGGCTCAGTTTCACGACAACCCCGATTTCACGACGATCGCGCAGTCGCTCTCGCACATGGACGGACAGATGATCCTTACTGCCGTGGCCTTATCGCTTCTTGCCGGCGTGCTCGCCGGGTTATACCCCGCATGGCGCATTGGGCGGCTGGCTCCGGCAACCTTCCTCAAGATTCAATAGCAGAATCAACGTGCGGATCAGAACAGTACTCAGAGCGTTATGGCATAGCCCGGCGGGGCCGTTGCTGCTCTCGGCTCAAGTGGCGTTGAGCTTGATGATATTTGCAAATGTCGCCTGCATCATCGACGCGCGGCTGGAGGCCACTGAAAGGCCAACAGGAATGAATTTGGCCGATGTATTTTGGATTCAGAGCCATGGCGAGGGAAAGGACTATGACCAACAAAGCGCGGTCAAGTTCGACCTCGAGTATTTGCGATCGCTTCCCGGGGTCATCGCGGCCTGCGTAAGCAATGCCATACCGCAGACCCGTTCCGAACTTCGCTCATTGGTTTCGCCAAGTCAGGATCTCAAAGAAAATAAACGACAAGCGTTCGTGTACCAATCGACCGACGCGATTTTCGATGTGCTGGGCCTGCATCTCGTTCATGGCAGGATGTTCAATGCCGCCACTGTCTTGCCGGCGCCGCCACGCGCCGACGTTGCGCACGAGGCTTTCGGCGCCGAGGTGGTCATTACAGAAGATCTGGCCACTAAACTTTACGGCAATGGCGAAGGGGCGTTGGGAAAATCAATGTACTTCAGTCTTCTCAACGGCGGTTCGGCGACCGTGGTGGGTGTGCTGGAGTTGATGCAGGCGGCGCCGCCTAATGGTCCGGGGGATGTCGTCTATGATGTGGTCCTGACCCCAGCGGTTCCGCAGGGGCCCAACGCGATTTACCTCGTGCGAACGAAGCCAGGTCAGCTCGACTACATCATGGGCCGAGTTAAGCGGGAACTCGAATCAAGACAACATGGCAGGCCGGTCGACCGCATGGAGACGCTCGCCGCCACTGCGACGCAATCCCGCATCGCCGACCGGACGGACGCCGTCATTCTGGCCATCCTTTCCTCGTTTGTGCTGGCCGTCACAATGTTAGGTCTGTTCGGATTCGCCTCATTCCAGGTTACCAGCCGCATCAAGGAGATTGGCACGCGGCGTGCTATCGGCGGCCGACGCGCGGACATCGTGAAAATGTTTCTGCTGGAAAATTCGCTCATTACCACGGTGGGAATCGTCATCGGCTCGATCACTACACTGGCTTTTGCCGTGCAGTTGCACCTTTTGTTGGAATTGCCTCGCATGCCGATCATCTTTCTGGTCGGCAGCATGGGCCTCATCTGGGTCGCAGGATTGCTTGCCGCTTTGATGCCTGCGCTACGCGGTTCCGCTGTGCCGCCGGCGGTGGCGACTCGTGTCGTCTAGCGGGGCCCTGTCTGGAACTGTGGGCGACAAATGCCAGGGACGGGATTCTTAATAGCTTGGGGGCGTGGAAGCGGCGAGCATCGTCTCAACCTTGGGCTTTAGGCTCGGCGCTGCATTGAACAACAGATCGACCAGTTTTTGATTCTCCGTTTGCGCACCGGGATTGGGATCCACATGGGTAGCCAAAGTTCCCCAATAGGCGGCCTTCAGCGCAGGGTCGATCACGATACGCTTATCCGCCGTGATGGACGCCGCGAAATAGTATTTCGCCAGACGAGCCGGAGCTGACGTGTTGCCGCGCGTTGCGGATAGATACCATCTCTTCCCGGCCTGTTCGTGATCGCGCTCCACTCCGTCGCCATTCCAATACATCGTCCCTAGTAAGAAAGCGGCATTGGCGTTGCCTTGGTCCGCGGCCTTTTGAAACCAGGCGGCAGCCTCAGGAAGATTTTTCTCAACTCCTTGCCCCGCCAAGTACATTTGACCTAAATCCGTTTGCGCATTTGCCACGCCACGATCGGCGCTCTTTCGGCAGAGCGCAGCGGCCTTGGTTTGGTCCTTCTCCACGCCAAGTCCACCGAGATACTGGTTGCCGAGAGCGCAATCGGCGATTGCCACTCCGCGCACGGAAGCCTCCTCATACAGGCGCGCCGACTGAGCGTAGTCCTTCGGGCGACCTTCGCCCTTGAAGAAGCAATCCGCAAGCAGTTCCGTACCATTCGGATCAGCTTTCTTTTCGGCTATTGCGAAGAAATCGCAGGCTCTCCTGCTATCCCGCGGCACACCGGCTCCCGCGAAATACAGCAGTCCAATCATAGCCGGCGCCGCCGCGCTTCCCTCGTCAGCAAGCTTGCGGTATATCGCCATTGATGCGGCATAGTCCTTCGCTTTATTCGCGGCCACGGCCTTGGCCATCGCATCCGACTCGTTTTCAGCCGTGCCTGCGTGGCTGCCGCAACTGACAGTAACCAGGAGCGCCGCGCAGATTATTTGGCCCACCGTAATTTTCATTCGTTATCTCTCCTCCACAGTTCTGATTGTTTAGTTGATTTGTGATCCACGAATGGCTAGCGCCGGCGGTACTTGTGCCGCGCGCAGCGCCGGCAAAAGAACCGCGATTTGGCCGAGCAGCAGCATGACGAGGCCACTCCCAATCACGTAGGCGGGATTCAGGCGCACCATTTCGAAGCGGCCAATCAACCAAGTGTTCAAGGCAATCGTCAAGAGAATGCCGACCAGCACGCCGGCCAGGGCTATGGCTAAGTTCTCTTTCTGAAAGAGCCGCAGGATTGCGAGACGCGTAGCACCCAGTGCGCGTCGAATGCCGATTTGCCGACGTCGCTCCGCAACCCAGTAGCTGGTCAAACCCGCCATGCCGAAAGCCGTAACCGCCACCAAAATGGTAGCAACGGCGCCCAATATGAGGGTCAGGCCCCGATTGCTGCGATACGCCTTTGCACGGACCTCGCGCATCGAGGTGGCGCTAATGATGCGGCTGCCATTGATGTTTTCGAGCCTGGTCTGCGCTGCCTTCAGTACTTCGTTAAGCCGTCCAGGGGTGCTGCGGACTACATATGTTGAGGAATCACCTAACGGACGGAAAGGCGCCAGCACGGAATTCTCTGTAAAGGTGCTCATAAACCCAGTCGCGGCGATAAATGGCCCTTGGAGTCGATCGATGATGCCGACGATAGGAGAGGGATCCTTGGTTTCCGTATAGATCGATTTACCCAAGGCGTCCCCCCGAGGGAACAGGCGCTGCGCGAGCGTCCGCGTGACAATGATCCCGGTGGCCGGCGGAGCGGAGTTGCCGTCTCGATCGACGATCTCGGACGCGCTAAAATTGCGTCCAGCAATGAGTTTTACGCCGAGGGTGTCGAGAGCCTGCTCGTCGACAAAATAATATGAAATGTGGGCAGAGGGCGTCTTCTGGTCAGGTTCCAGATCGGCACTCATCGACCAACCCCCTCCTTCGAGAGGAAAAGAATTGGTCGCGTACGCATTCGCCACACCGGCCATGGAGCGCAGCAACGCAAGGTCTGATGACTGTAGCGCAGTGAAACTCGGGGGTTTATCGACACTGGTCGCGTAAATGAAGAAGATGTTGGCTTCGTCGATGCCGGTTAGCCGCGCGCTCCACGACAGACGGTCCACGATCAGGGCCATGGCGTTTGAGAGAATCGCCAAGGTAATGGCAATTTGTACTGCGATGAGTACAGCCCCGGATTTCCTGCGATACACGGCGAAACGTGCCGAAGGTGACTTCAAGCGCGGCTACTCAGCCTTCAATTGCAAAGCGGGCTCAACATGCGCGGCACGCCAAGTCGGATACAGGCCGGCGCCAATCGTTGCGGCGATAGCCAGTAGCACTTCAATGCCGATAGCCCTTGCGTTCAAATACGCGAGTGCCGCGAAGTCATCCGCCAGCGCAGCACGCATCGCGAGCACTCCCAACATGGTCAGCAGAAGTCCGAGGATCGCGCCCAGGACACCAATGACTGTCGTTTCAACGAGACATTGGCGAATTATCGCCTTTCGGCTGGCACCAAGGGCTCGCCTGACGCTAATGTCCTGCGTGCGGCCGATGATCCTCGCGAGCATTAGCCCCATTGCATTCATCAGGCAAACGAAGAGAAAACCGAAGGAAGCGAGCACAAGAAGGCCAAGCTCATTGGGAACGATATGACGATATTCGAGCCATTGCATCACGTCGCGCAATTGCGTGTGCGGCGGCCAATGAAAGCGGCCGGCACGTTGCTGATCCAAAGCATAGTTGTTCAAGACATTTCGGAATTTAACGACATCGGTCACGGCCGGCAATTCCACCCATAGCTGGATCCAGAGGCATTCAGAGAGAAGCCGAACCTCAAAACTCGCAGTGCTGGTTTCCTGGCAACTCATGCCGGAAGCCGCCGGGGCTTGCGCCTTGATTGCGCGGGTAAATGGGATGAAGATTTCATCGATCTGCCCATAAGGACGAATATGTAGATTGTAAAACCGCGGCACTAGAGGCCAGTTGTCCAATACGCCGACGACCCGGTAGCTATCGCCCCCTAGCATGAAGGTTTTACCGACGCTGTTTGCGCCCGCGAAGAACTGATCGTTTAGTTTTCGCGAAATGACAACCACGGGGCTGCTCTCTTGATCGTCGGATTGGGACCAAGGAGCTCCGAATCTAAACGGGGCGTTGAACATCGAAAAGAAGTCGGAGTCGACCGACGGAACGATTATTCCGACCGGTTTCAGCTTGGGATCCGCGGGTAGTGCGTTCATATAGGTTGAGTAAATGCGCGTTTGGCGCTGCGCCGCGTGCAGATTTCTGAGCGCCATCGCCTCGATGTAGCTCATGTTCTCGTCGAGCCCGTCCTCATTTCGTTCGCCGCGCTTGTCAGGTCCCCAACTATCGATCTGCACCATGAATAATTGGTGCGACTTTTCCGGAATAGGATCTCCCGACATTGCCCGAGAAACGGAAAGTGAGGTCATCGACGTGCCGATGCCAAAACCAATTGCGATGATCATCAATCCTGTGAGCACAGGATTGCGTTTGAGACTTCGCAGCGCTAGATCGAGGTAGTAACCGAACACCGGAATCTCATATTTAAATTTTGGGCTCTTCGCTCGTTTGAAACCAGACCGCGGTCAATTCTTGAATTAGGCAGCAGACGGGCGCGGGTTGTCACACTGTTTTCGTGTCCTGCACGCTTGACGTTTCTTGACAAACTTACCGTCCTTTGCGCTTGTTTGGTAATAATTCCGGGCGTAGCCTTTTTCCGGTCGACTCTCGTCGAATAGCGCCTTGAGGAAAAGAACCGTCCCCGAAGGCCGAGAGAGCCGTCAGGCTGGACCCTAATTCATTCGAGGGGAGTTCGTCATGAAGGTAAGACTAGTGGTACTGGCGGCCGCGTTCGCGGCCTCTTGTATTTATTCTTGGACCGCAGCGGCCAACGATGACCGCGAAAGCGAAGCGACAATCGCTACTCGGCAGCGATTCTTCGGCGCGGAAAACGTCGATGCGCGCACCGGCCAGGTGAGACGCGACCGGGTGATTTTCTCATGGATTACCAACGCAGGTTATGCAGCCTCGTTCCGGGGCAGAGTCGTCCTTCTCGACACGTACATAAATCGATTCGAAGTACCTCCCACGTCTGGCCCCGATCTACGCAGGACGAGCTTCGGAGCCAAGGACCTGATCAATCTCAATCCGGAGGCCATTTTTCTCGGGCACGGGCATGGTGATCACGCGGACAATGCCGCCTACGTCGCAAAATGGCTGAATATCCCGATTTACGCAACACCGGAGACGTGCGATGTGATGCAACAAGATGTGGTGCGTATGGCGGCGGATCCCAATACGGTCAACGGTGGCGCAAAACTCGTGCCGAATGCCAATCCAGTCAAATGCATCGGGGTCGTGCCGCGTGGCTCTGTCCCGGGTACGTCCGTTGTAAATATCAAGCAACTCGATCCGGTCGCCTGCGTCGTCGCTTTCAAGCACATACATTCGTCTTCCGTGCCGACCGATCCGAAATTTTGGGGCAGCAATCCGATTGTCCCGGTGATCAACGACTACGATCCTCGCGAACCGGCGATCTACCCGCCAGGCACGTGCGTTGCGCCATTCAACCCGCCCACAACAAAAGAGCCGGCTGGAACCATCGAGGACATTGGGCCCGGGGCAACCGGCGGAGTCTTGGCTACCGGCGTCCAAGGCCTGCAGGGATGTCTCGGGACCGGTCCTGTGCTGACGACGCTATCGCCCGGTCAGATGAACCTCACGACCACCGGGTTTGGCGGAGCGGCAGGGCCGTATAGTATTTTTTATCAGATCATTTTGCGGGACGGCAATCATTTCACCACTGTATGGCACAACACTGCAGGCCCATTGATCGAGGGTGCCGGAACCGATCCGGGACTCACGAGTACGGTCCCTGGAAGTCCCTTTAATGCCGGCGTGAGTCCGACGGGCAATCCGTTGGTGGGAGCACACCTCTTTGAGATCATGGACTCGCTGCCTCCGACGGATATTGAGTTCGGGTCGGTGACCACGCTTGGGTTGGCGACGAACGCCGTTCGCGACCCGTTTCTGTACACGCAGCATATCCGGCCGCAAATCTACGTTCCCGGGCACATGACCGATGTGCAAATCGTGAGCTCCTCGCTCCAAAGCAAGAAAGCCTTTCTTCTTACTCAAGAGGCCGCGGCGGGTAGTTCAGAAATTCCGGGGCGAGTGGTCTATAAGCCGGAATTGCGTTGGCTGGTGGACCCCAATGATCTTGCGCGGCCCCTGGTCTATGATCCTGACGACTCGCGCTGGTCCAATCGCGAGAAGGAAGAGCGCATCAAAAAGTTCTGCGGCACTTAGAAAACAGCGGTCCCGAAGTTTCCGAAGATGATTGGACTGTAAAGGCGGCCTTCGAGGCCGCCTTTGTTTTGCTTTGTTTTAGATTTTTCATCTTCTCGGGTGAGGATCATCCATTCATGATATGCACCGTGCGACGTCGTGCCCGAAAAAGTGTCAAACAATTGTGTCTTGTGCTTTTGTTTTGTTGCGTTGGTCTGTGTCAGGCTTCTGCGGCCGACGAGCTCGCCCCGGTGCGTATCGCGCTGACGCGCGAGGCCAGTATCGCTCCCTTGCTGATCGCTGTTGACGCCGGCTTTTTCAAGTCTGCGGGCCTCAACCCGCAGCTCACATTTTTCGACAGCGACAGTTCGGTTTCTGCGGCTGTGGCATCGGGCAAAGCCGACATCGGTATGGCCGCATTGTCTGCCACATTCTACCGCCACGCGGCCGCTCATCGCTTCAAAATCATTGCGTCGCGGTCGAGCGATCAGACCCGGTTTCCAATGTATGCATTTTTGATCAGCAAAGAAGCGCACGCCGCCGGTTTCTCCGGCGTGCGCGGCCTGGTTAGCGCACGCATCGGCGTCACCGACGCGGACTCGGGAGAGTATTACGGACTCTACAGCATCGCCTCGCGATTTAGTCTGGACTCCGGCTCCATCAAGACCACCGCGTTCAAGTCGCCGGCCGGAGAACTCTCGGCGTTGGCGCGTGGCAGCATCGACGCCGCCATCCTGCCAATCGCGACCGCGCTGCGCGCCGCGCGCAAAGGACGCTCGCTGCTGCCCTTGAGCAATTTTGCGCAGTGGCAGCAGGGTGTGGTGTTTGCCGGTGCGCCGACAATTGCGACAAACCGCACTCTGATGGAAAACTTCATGCGAGCGTATCAGCGCGGAACCGCAGAGTACGCGCTGAACTTCCTCAGCTACGACGACGGCGGCGACTTTATCCCGGGAGCCCACTATGACCAATATCTCAAGCTGATCGCGCGCCAGGTGCATGCTCCTTCCGACACGCTGGCAAGAACGAAGACTTACTGCGATCGGCGCGCAAACCTGGACGTGGCCGATATCGAAAAACAGGTGCAATTTTGGCAAAACCGGGGCCGTGTCGATAAAGGCATCGTGGCTGCCGATCTCCTGGATCTTTCATTCATCGGCGAGGAATCAGCTGCAAATGCGCACGCATCCATGCGTACGACTTTTCTGCATCGTCGATACCCTGACTAGTGCATCAGTGCTGCCGGGCATCGACGACATTATTGACGAGGCACCTACGAGTGTCGTCCGTAGCGGTCACGACCACATGGACAATATGTCAAGCCAGGTGCCTGCGTCTTTTGCAATGCCCATGACTGGTGCCGTCCGCATGGGTAAGTCTGTACCGCTGGACGAGGTAGCAGCTTCGCGCAAATTCCGTACGACGACGCGTATGTCTATCGCGGCAGCGCGTACGCGATCAAGTAGTCGCCGCGGGTGCTCATGCCTTTGTATCCGCCCGCGGCAATGACCACGTATTGCCGCCCTTCAATGGAATAGGTCATCGGTGTGGCTTGGCCACCGGCCGGCAGGCTCGCGGTCCACAATAGTTTTCCGCTGTCCGTATCGAAAGCACGTAGCCGATCATCCAGGCTTGCCGCGATGAAGATGACGCCGCCCGCAGTGACGATAGGTCCGCCGAGACCCGGCATGCCGAGATTCAAATGAATCATCGGCGTATCGCCCAAGGGAATTTGCCATTTGATGATGCCGTGCTGCATGTCGACCGCGGCTAGCGTGCCCCACGGCGGCTTGACGCAGGGGATGCCGAAGCTCGACATGAATGACCTACGCCGCATACCGTAAGGCGTACCCAGCTGCCGCGCGAACTCGAAGTCCTTGTACTCCTCCGAGGCGAGTTCTGTGGCCAATTCGGCGCGGGGAATCAGCGCCACCTCGAACGGCAAATTCATGGTGTTGGCCACGGCGAGTTGACGCTGCGGATCAAAGGCGATGCCGCCCCAATTGGAGCCGCCGGCATTGCCCGGCTGCATCAACGAGTCCTTCAGCGCAGGCGGCTGGAACATGCCTTCCGAGCGATAGGCCTCGATGCGCTTGCGGCAGGCTCGGGTGTCGAACCACGCAACGCCCCAGGCATCATCGGGGGCGATCTTCGACTGCCGCACCAACGCCGGCGGCGCGATGGGAAAAGGTTGCGTCGGCGACGGATGCTCGCCTGCCACGGCGTCTTGCGGCACCGCTCTTTCCTCTATCGGAAACAGCGGCACACCGCTGTCGCGATCGAAGGTGAACAGGAAACCCGTCTTCGTGGCCTGAATCACGGCCGCCACAGATTTGCCATCGCGCAGGATGTTCGCCAGCGTCGGCTGAGATCCCACGTCGTAGTCCCACAGATCGTGATGCACGAGTTGCTGACCCCACTTGAGCTTGCCCGTATCGCCGTCGAGCGCCACGATGGAATTCGCCCAGCGATTATCGCCCGGGCGTTCGCCGCCAAAGAAATCCGGGCTGGCCGAGCCGGTCGGCACGAACACCAAGTGGCGCTCAGTATCCACCGACAGCGGCGCCCACGCATTGGCCGCGCTGGCATTGCCAACCGTCGCTGAGTCCCATTCTTTGTATATAGGATTACTGGCGTCTCGGGGGATGGGATCCCAGCTCCAGACCAACCGGCCGCTGCGCGCATCGAATGCCCGTACGGTCCCGAGCTCTTCGAGTACCGCGCGATTGTCGCCGACGGAGGACCCTACGATCACCTTGCCGTCCAGAATCGCCGGCGGCGAAGTTACGAGATAGTTGCGCCATTCATCGCCCTGCTGGAATTGAAAACGAATGTCCTTGAGCAAATTAACCGCACCCTGCTCGCCAAAGTCGACGCAAGGCTTTCCCGTAGCCGCGTCAAGCGCGAGTAGCCTGCCATCCAGCGTAGGCGCGAAAATGCGCGCGTGACATGGCGCCTCGTGCGCGCTCTGCTCATCCAGCCACAGCGACACGCCGCGCGATACGCCGTCGGAATAGTGCAGGTCCCTTCGGCTTAGGGAGTCATGACGCCAACGCAGTTGCCCGCTGGCAGCGTTCACCGCAATCACATCCGTGCTGCTGGTGGTCAAATAGAGCGTGCTGTCATAAAGGATCGGCGTTGCCTCAAAGGCGGAGCGATGCCAGTCCTTGACGCCTTGGCCGAGTTCGCCGGTGTGGACTGTCCAGGCAACTTTGAGATCGCTCACGTTCTTCGCCGTGATCTGCGTCAGCGAGGAATAGCGCGAACCGCCCGGATCTCCGCCATAGGCGGACCAGCCATCCCGGACTTCTGCGGAGTGCGACACGGAGGCAACCAGCACCAATAGCAACGCGCGTTTCATAAAGCATCCCTTTCCGAAGTGGTAGCGCGAGCTTAGGGGCCTGGCTTCCAGCTTGCCACGCACTTGGGATGGGCGGCGCCACGCTGGGTCGAGCGGGATCTCGGCTGCGACGAGCGGTTTTCTCGCATTGAAGCGGGCACGCCGGAATCCCCCACAACATTTTGTTTTTTGTATGCAATGGCATTAAACTACGTTATATGTTTCCCAAGAGAGCAGGCATGGCTAAACGCAACTTATTGATTCTTGGGGCTTCGTACGGCTCTCTGTTGGCGTCTAAGGTGATGTTCGCCGGTCACCATGTCTCGTTGGTCTGCTTGCCGGCCGAAGCCAACCTGATTAATTCAGAAGGCTTTCGCGTGTTCCTGCCGGTAAGAGGACGACCCGCACCGATCGAAATCGATTCCAGAAAATTGCCGGGGAAAGTCGTCGCGGGCGGGACGGCCGACTTCGATCCCAAGAGCTACGACCTGATTGGACTGGCAATGCAGGAGCCGCAATATCGCTCGCCGGGCGTGCGTGAGTTGCTCGAGAGGATCGCAAAATCGAGGGTACCGTGCATGTCGATCATGAACATGCCTCCCCTGCCCTATGTGAAACGCATCCCCGGCTTGAATTACGATGCGCTCACGCCGGCTTATACGGATGCCACGGTCTGGTCGGGCTTCGATCCCGCAACGCTCACGTTGTGCAGCCCGGACCCGCAGGCGATAAGGCCCCCCGACCAGAAAGTCAACGTGCTGCAGGTGACGCTGCCGACCAATTTTAAAGTCGCGCACTTCGACGACGAGAAGAACACGGCCATTCTGCGCCAGCTCGCGAATGACATAGAAGCCGTTCGATTCGACGCACCGGAAGGCAAGATCGAGCTGCCGGTCAAGCTCAAGTTGCACGATTCGATTTTCGTACCCCTGGCGAAGTGGGCCATGCTGCTTGCGGGCAATTACCGCTGCATAACGCCTTCCAGCATGCGCACCGCGCAAGAAGCGGTGCACTCCAATCTCGAGGAGTCGAGATCGATATATGATTTTGTCAATGATCTGTGCATCAAACTCGGTGCCGCGCCCGGGGACCTCGTACCCTTCGAAAAATATGCGGCGGCTTCGCAAAGTCTGTCTCGCCCCGCATCAGCTGCGCGCGCGCTGCAAAACGGCGCTGCCAACATCGAACGTGCCGACAAGCTGGTGCAGCTCATTGCCCGGCAGAAAGGCATGACTCATGCAGCGATCGATGCCATCGTTGCGCTCGTCGATCAACGCTTGGAAGCCAATCGCAAGAAGGCGGCGTGACTAGAACTTCTGCTCCGGCTTCATGGCAAAGGCGAACACGGCGCCGACAACCATAAGCCCCATTGATCCGATGAAGGGCCAGTCCCAGTTCCCCGTCACATCGATGATCCAGCCGCCCACCACGGGGCTTAAAATCGCGGCCAGCGCCGAGCCCATGTTCATGAATCCGCTGGCGGTGCCGGAATACTTCGGCGCGATGTCCATCGGAATCGCCCACATGGGACCGATGGTCAGCTCGGCGAAGAAGAAACCCAGACTCAAGCAAATTGCGGCGATGGTCGAGTCGTGGACGAACAATATCGGCAGCAGCGAGGCTAGCGCCCCCAAATTACAGACCACCACCATGTAGCTGCGCGCCTTCGTGCGGCTTCCCGTGCGCGTCAGCAGCCAATCGGTGATACGGCCTCCCAGCGTATCGCCCACTACTCCCGCAAAAAAAACTCCCGACGCGAACACGGCGGAGTTTTTCAAATTCATGTGGTAGTTGTGCAGGAAGTACTGCGGGATCCAGGTTAAAAAGAGCCAGAGTGTCCAGCCATAACAGAAGTACACCAGCGTGACCGGCAGCATGCGCTTGATGAGCGGCAGCCACGGCACGGCGGGCGTTTCCTTGACTCCGACAAATGCCGGCAGGATGTCGACTTCCATCGGCGTGATCTTGGCGTGATCGCGTGGGTTGTCGCGGAAGTACCATCCCCAGACAATGGCCCAGATCAAGCTCAGCACTCCAAGGACGATGAACGAGCCTCGCCAGCTGAACGCCACCATGAGCCAGGTCACGGCTGGCGGGGTAACGGCGTTGCCGACCCTCGAAAAGGCGTGCGTGATGCCTTGCGCGAATCCGCGGCGATTGGTTGCAGTCCAATTCGACATCGCGCGCGTCGCCGTTGGAAAGGTCGCGCCTTCGCCCAATCCGAGCAGCACGCGGGCAACCACCAGGGTGACGAGGCCCGTGGACAGCCCGGCGAGTATGGTCGCGCCGGCCCAGACAAGCGAGCAAATCGTGAGAGTGCGGCGCGGGCCGAATCGATCTCCCACCCAGCCACCGATGACTTGAAAAAGCAGGTACGGATAAGCAAACGCAGAAAAGACCAAACCGACCTGCGTATTGGAAAGGTGAAACTCCTTGCTGAATTCGATCGCGGCCGTGCTCACGTTGACTCGATCGACGTAAGTGATGAAATACATCACGCATAGCAGGCCCAGCACGCGTGTCGTTGATCGATTCAGCACGTTCGCCTCCTCGGCGTTTAGTTATTCTTTTTCAGAGCGCTCAACCCACCGATGCTTGACGTTCGCCTGCACCTGCAGCGCTCGAGGGCTTCGCGTCCTCGCCGAACACAGTCATCGCTGCCTGCACGCCGCTGCCGGCGAGCTTGATGCCGGCCAACTTCATGCCCATCTCGCAACCGCCGATGGTCGCAATCAGCGTGAGGTCGTTGCTGTCTCCCAAATGCCCGATTCTGAACATGCGGCCCTTCACCTTTCCGAGTCCCGTCCCGAGCGAAAGATCGAAGCGTTCATAGATGAGTTTTCTGAGCGCATCGGCGTCCACACCGACAGGCGTGATCACCCCGGTCAACACCGGCGAATACGCCTTGGAATCCACGCACTGAAGCGGCAATCCCCACGCGGTGACGGCCGCACGCACGCCGCGCGCCCAGCGCGCGTGGCGCCGAAACACCGACTCGAGGCCCTCCTCGAGCAGCATGTCGAGCGCTTCGGACAAGCCGTAAAGCAGATTCGTGTTCGGCGTGTACGGCCAATAGCCGCTCTTGTTCATTTCGATAATTTCATCCCAGGCAAAAAACGCGCGCGGCAGCTTGGCCGTTTTCATCGCCTGGACCGCACGCGAAGACACGGCATTGAAGCTCATGCCAGGCGGCAGCATGAGTCCCTTCTGCGAGCCGCTGACCGTGACGTCGACGCCCCATTCATCGTGCCGATAGTCCACACACGCCAGCCCCGAGATGCTGTCGACCATGAGCAAGGCTGGATGCTTGGCCGCATCGATCGCTCGGCGCACCGAAAGGATGTCCGAGGTCGCGCCGGTAGAAGTTTCGTTATGCACCACACACACTGCTTTGATCCGATGTTGAGCGTCCTGGACCAGGCGCGCCTCGATCAAATCCGCCTGGATGCCGCGGCGCCAGCCGGGCGCGCCGGGTAATTCCGCGTCCTCCCCAGCCCAAGCGAGGAATTCCGTGGACAACCCGAGCCGCGCAGCCATCTTTTGCCAGAGCGAGGCGAAGTGTCCGGTTTCATACATCAGGACATGGTCCTGCGGGCTCAAGGTATTGGCCAGTGCCGCTTCCCAGGCACCGGTGCCGGATGCGGGATAGATGACGACCGGCTGCCGCGTCCTGAAGATTTGCTTGATGCCGGTTAAGACTTTGAGCCCCAGCGCCCCAAATTCGGGACCCCGGTGATCGATGGTCGGCAGACTCATCGCGCGAAGAACGCGGTCAGGCACGGGACTCGGGCCGGGAATCTGCAGGAAATGTCGCCCGCTCGCATGAAAATCAAGCTTGACCATGGCTCCCCCGTTTTGGCATACAATATTCATTCATAAATCACAACGCAAGCCCGTCGTTGCAACCAAATTGGAAAATAACCTAAGGTTGCATACAAAGTATCGGCTCCTTCGGCTTTAGGTCCTCCTGAATGAATTTGCACTCTAAACCACAGTCCCGCAATGATCATGCTGCGGATGTCCGAGAAGTCCTCGCCGGGCACCTCAAACGCGAGACCGAAGGCGAGGTGTTGTTCGATCCCGGCTCTCGTGGTCGTTATTCCACGGATGCCTCGATTTATCAAATCGAACCGGTGGGCGCGTTCGTTCCGAAGCACGAGCGTGACATCGCCACCGCGATTCAGATCGCTCGCGACCTCGGCGTCCCGATACTGGCGCGCGGTGCCGGTACCAGCCAGTGCGGTCAAGCCACCGGCGCCGCACTGGTGATCGACAACAGCAAATACTTTCGAGCGCTGCGCAATCTGGACGCGGCCAAAGGGCTCGTGACTGTGCAACCAGGCATGGTGCTCGACCAGCTGAACGCAATTCTCAAGCCGCACGGCCTTTGGTATCCCGTCGATATCTCTACCGGCGCGCAAGCAACGCTCGGCGGTATGGCCGGGAACAATTCCTGCGGCTCGCGCTCCATTGCCTACGGCAACATGGTTCACAACGTCGCCGGCATCAGCGCTTGGTTGTCCGACGGGAGTTTGATCGAGTTCGGGCCGCTCGCCACTTTAACAGCGCGCGGACGGACGATCGCCGATTTCGTCGAAGGTCTGGCCCGTCGGCTGGCGCCTGAAATCCAGGCGCAGTGGCCCAAGGTCATGCGGCGCGTCGGCGGTTACAATCTCGATATTTTCGATAATCAAAGCGAACGGGCCTACACGCAGGACGGCAGCGTCAATCTCGCGCACCTGTTGGTCGGTTCCGAAGGCACGCTTGCCTATACGCGCGAACTGACCCTGGCCTTGTCGCCGCTGCCGGCCGGAAAGGTGCTCGGTGTCGTGAATTTCGCGACCTTTCACGATGCGATGGACTCCGCCCAGCACATTGTCAAGTTGGGTCCCACCGCGGTTGAGTTGGTCGATCGCATCATGGTCGATTTGAGTCTCGCCAACCCAGCCTTCCGGCCCGTGATCGAAACCGCGGTGGTTGGCCGACCCGCCGCGATTCTACTGGTCGAATTCGCCGGCGAGGATTTGCGCGCTTTACGGCGCAAACTCGACGACCTCGACTCACTCATGGCAGATCTTGGCATTTCGGGCAGCGTCGTCAAGCTCATTGAAGAGAGCGAGCAGGCTCGTCTGTGGGAGGTGCGAAAAGCCGGCCTCAACATCATGATGAGTCTCAAGGGAGACGGCAAACCGGTGAGCTTCATCGAGGATTGTGCCGTCCCCCTCGCCCATCTCGCCGAGTACACAGCGGAATTGACCGAAATTTTTGCGCGTCATGGAACGCAAGGGACTTGGTATGCCCACGCATCAGTTGGAACATTGCATGTACGTCCCATTCTCGACATGCGCCAGCAAGGCGCCGCAAAAATGCGCGCCATCGCGGAAGAGGCTTCGGCATTGGTGCGCGCGTACAAGGGGGCTTACAGCGGCGAGCATGGGGATGGGCTGTGCCGCGGCGAATGGATCCAGTGGCAATTCGGTTCGGCCATTTACGAAGCTTTTCGCGCAATCAAACACCATCTAGATCCAACCAATCTGTTCAACCCGTACCGCATCGTCGACCCACCCCGAATGGATGATCCGGCGCTGCTGCGCTTTGCACCCGCCGCGGCCCCCCGCCCCTATCGGAGCATCGCATTGACACCCGTGCTCGACTGGTCTTCATGGAATGTTCAGAACGAGCCGCTCACGCAAGCCCTCAGCGCGCCCGGAACCGGAGGCGATCCGAGCGGCGGCTTCGCCAAGGCTGTCGAGATGTGCAACAACAACGGTCATTGCCGCAAGTTCGACGCCGGTACGATGTGCCCGAGCTATCGAGTGACGCGCGATGAGCAGCATCTAACGCGCGGCCGAGCCAACACGCTCCGTCTCGCGCTCTCGGGGCAGCTCGGCCCGGACGCGTTCACCGGCACAGGGATGTACGAAACGATGGATCTCTGCGTCGGCTGCAAAGGTTGCCGCCGCGAGTGTCCGACCGGAATCGATATGGCGAAGATGAAGATTGAATTTCTCGCCCACTACAAACGGCGGCACGGCATCACGCTCCAGGATCGCTTGATTGCCTACCTGCCCGAGTATGCAGCGGCGGCCGGCCGCCTCGCGTGGCTGTTCAATCTTCGCGATGCGCTGCCGGGTGCTGCGTGGCTGAGCGAACGCTTGGCGGGATTTTCCGCACAACGTCCGCTGCCACGTTGGCGGCGCGATACTTTTTGGCAATCCCGCAAAGGGATGCCGGAAACGTCGGCTGAAGAATGCATCGAAACCGGCCGCCGCGGCGGCAAGGTTGCGGTTCTTTTTGTCGATACGTTCAACGGCAGCTTCGAAACGGAAAACGCCGCCGCCGCGCTCCGCGTGCTGCAGGCGGCCGGATATTCGGTTCACGTCCTGGCGAAGGATCGCGGTCATTTCTGCTGCGGCAGAACGTACTTGGTCAGCGGTTTGTTCGATGCGGCGAGAAGCAAAGCCGCCGCGCTGATCGACGCTCTTGCACCCTTCGCCGAAGCGTTCATTCCGATCGTGGGCCTCGAACCTTCCTGTCTTCTAACGCTGCGCGATGAAGCGCTCGCGATGAACCTGGGCGAGCGCGCTGAGATCGTATCGAGACACGCGCTCCTGTTCGAAGAATTCGTCGCGCGCGAGGCGTCGGCCGGACGATTCAGTCTCGAACTGCGGCAAGCCGAGGCGCCCATTTTGCTGCACGGCCATTGTCATCAAAAGGCCTTCGGCACGGTCGCTGCGATTCTTCACGTGCTAAAGCTCATTCCGCAGGCTGCTCCTGAACTCATCCAAAGCTCCTGCTGCGGGATGGCCGGCAGCTTCGGCTACGAAGCGCGACACTACGAGATCTCGATGCAAATGGCGGAACTGAGCCTGCTGCCGCGCGTGCGCAACAGTCCGGATGCCATCATCGTCGCGGATGGATCAAGTTGCCGCCATCAAATCCGGGATGGGGCGCAACGCACGGCGATTCACTTGGCGCGCTTGTTGGATCGGCTATCGGTGCCAGCGCAATCTTAGAGCTTCGCGGTGGTCTCCATACTCTCTTGATCGGCCATCTTGACGGTGGCCAACGCCGCGTCGCGCTTCGCTAGTACGTGTCCCTCGAGAACGGAGGCCAAGCGCTTACCGTCCCGAGCCTCGAGCGCTTCGATCATCAAGGAGTGCTCGCGAACGGCGGCATCCCAACGCTCGCGATCCAAGTTCGAGCTGTAGCGCAGCGCTTTTACCCGGCTGTTGATGGTCGTGTAGATCTGGCGCAGCACTTCATTGCGTGCCGCGCGATTGATGAAATCGTGGATCAATTGGTTGGTGCGATAATATCCAGGCAGCTCGCGCCGCGCATGGCATGCCAACATCTCAAAATGCAGCGCGCGAATCTCGGCAATCTCATCGTCCGTGATTCGAGCGCATGCCAGTTCGCCGGCCATCGACTCCAGGTGACTGATGACCTCAAAGGTCTCGGTAATGTCCTTCGCCGTCAGCTGCACCACGGCTGCGCCCCGGTTGGGCAGCAACTCCACCAGGCCGAGGGCGGCAAGAATCTTCAACGCTTCACGCAGCGGCGTGCGCGAGACGCCCAATTTCTCGCACAACATACGTTCGTTGAGGCGCGTGCCCGGAGCCAGTGCCCCCTCGATGATCATTTGCTGCATCTGTTCGACGACGAGTTTGTGCAACCCTTGCGGGCGGATCAGCACCAGATTCGGTTTCGGATGTTGCGGGCTCATAGCGTTGCTCAAAGATCTCAAACTGTATGCGCATTACTCTACCAGATTGACAGGCGACACTTTTCCCTTCGCCGAGAACTAACGTTGCTTATGCTGGCTCGAATCGCCGATTGCGCACACGTACTTCACTACTTTGTCGTCCAGAGAATCCGCTGCCGCCGTGACGTAGCGCAGTTGCTCGTTTGGCACACTCATGGATTTACTGACAAGGGCGCCGGCGCCCTTGTGCCCGGCATAGTTGGTGGACTGCACCGGCGCAATGCGCCGACTCTCGCAGTCGACCGACGCCAACTCGATCGTGGACAAATGTCGCTCCAGCGTGTCGGGATTTTGCTGCGTTTGAGCATAATCGTACAGCAAGCGTACGTTGCGCAGCCTGCCGTGGATCGCCACGCTGGTTGAATCAGCGTAAAAGGCAATCTGGCCGTCGTCGCTCTTTACCACGAGACGCCAGGATGTCGACTGCGCGTTAAGCGCAGTCGACATCGCCAGCAGTCCGATCCCCCATGACGATGCCTTTCGGTTTGCTCGGGGCCGCGCGAAGCGCTTAAAAGAAAACGCCCTGGACATCCCACTCCTGCAAGTTGGCATTTGAAGGCAGATTGCCAATCAGGCCGTTGTGACTGGCATTGCCCCTGGCCAGATTTTTGCTGGTATCAAAGCAAGTCGGCTCGCGGAATTCCTTCGATACTGTGACCGTGTCCGGAAACACATTCTTGATGTATTGGAACAACGGCTCGGTGGCACGATCCACGGTATCCGCCGTGTGTTCCTCATGGTGTCCGGGAAAATACACTTCCGGGCGATAGTTCTCGACCATGGGCAGCAGGATCATGGCATTGGACTCCGCGATGTCGTTGGCGGCAACCGCGCCCAAAAGAACATCGACGGCGCCAATCTTGTCCATGGCGGCCATTTCTTCGGCCGTCATTATTCCGCCGGAATCCCGATACGCCAGCCGAAAGCCGTCGTCAAAGGTAATCACGTACGCGATGGTTCCCTCGGTGATGATGTTGGGATCAGTCGATCCCCGCGCTTGGATTGCAGCCTGCGCAGCGGCTTCGGACGGTGTAGGCACGGGCATCGCAGCACCATAGGCCGCTCCAAATGCCTTGGTAAATGCTGGTGGTTGGCCATGTTTGCCCAAGATTGGCTGCACGGTGATGCCGATGCGCGGGTAGCGCAGGATTTTTCCATCCGTACCGGTCACCGTCACGAGTTGATTCGGATTCACCGGCTGCGTCATGAGCTTGCCGATCGTGATGGGTGCCCCCAGAATCGGCGCGCGCGTCTGCGCACCGACTTGCGCTGTATCGGACATGTGATCGTAGTGTGCGTGTCCCACGATCATCAAGTCCGCACGCGTAACCTGGTCCGGCGTAAAACCGAGGTCCTTATATTGAGTTCCCGCGCGAGCATAGTACTGGTCGAGCAGGATTATCTTGTCGCCATAAATCAGTTCGTAGTTCGTGTATCCCATCCAGCGAATGACCAGCGTCTTGGGATTTCTGGCGGTCGGACCGCCGGTCGAGGCCATGATCGTGGTGTTGCAAGCAGGCTCGCTGGAAATGCCGACGAATCTGGGATCACCAATGCCATTATCGTTGTCCTTGTTGTCCCTCGACTCGTTGGCGATCGATACTCCGCCAAAGACAAGCGATGCCGTACCCAGCGCGACCAAAATCGCGCTTTTGTGCTTAGTATATTTCACGCTAAATCCTCCTACTTTTTAGGACCCTCCGATGGGTCCAATGTTTTTGGAGACTCCGAGTCGTGCCGAAGCTCACGCAACGGGAGCGAATCGACAGCCAGCTTTTTTGAATTCCCCTTATCGAATACTTTTGAAGCAGCGACCGCACTCGCCTGCAGGTCGCATCCGCAGAATATAATAATGAATGCAATTCAGTCAATGAAGCCAGCAGCTGCTTGGCACCTAAATCAGCTATTTTTGGGTATTCTAGTTCTCGTTAAGGGTATGCACTACAGTTGCATGCCACTTTGCATGCAAAGAACAGACGTTGAGGCCAGCCCCGCAGGAGCTTACTTAGGCGCCTGAGACGGGAGGCCGGGCGCGGGTCTGAGCGGTAGCGTGGAGGGAACGGGCCGCGTATCGCGTGTTTGCAGCCACGCGTGCAGCGCGATTGCGCCGAGTACCACGGGTAGACCCACTAGGACGTTTGCGGAAAACGTTTCATTGCCCAGCCACCAGCCAACGGCGAGGGCCACGGGCGGATTGACGTACGCATAGGTCGCGGCAAGCGAAGCGGACACGCGCTCGACGACGAAGCGATACGCAGAAAACGCAATCAACGAACCGAATACCACGAGGTATCCCCATGCCCACCAGACATGCGCAACGTGCGGCATCGTCCAGTGTTCACCCAGCGCTGCACTGACAATCAATCCCATCAGGCCTGCGGTCAGCATCTCCGCGCCGAATCCGGTCGGGCCATGCGGAATATCCAAACGCCGGGAAAGCACCGTACCCAGCGACCAGGATATCGTGCCAAATAGTATGAGTAAGGTGCCGATGATGCTTCCTTGCAGATCGCGTCCCAATAACATGATGGCGGCGCCCACACCGCCGAGCGCAATCGCGATCCATTCGGCGCGCCGCGGCCATTCGCCGAATGCGCCGGACCAGAGTGCAGTCGCGAGCGGCATGGTGCTGATCAGCGCCACGGTCGCACCGGAGCTTACCCAGTGCTCCGCGACCGACACGGCGCCATTTCCAACCACAAGCAGCAAGAATCCTACCAACGCAGCCCCGCCCCACTGCCTGGCCGTCGGCAGGGGCGCGCCACGCAGCGCTTGCCATCCCAACAGCAGCACTCCGGCGACGACAAAACGAGTTCCGACCAAGAAGAAAGGCGCGATGCCTTCGATCGCCACCTTAATGGCGAAGTATGTAGTACCCCACACGATGTATACCGCGAGCAGACAGGCGCCCACCAATAAGGCGGATGGCTTGACGGCAGCGGGAATCTTGAACTGGGAGGACATGCACTGCTAATGCTACCGGTCTTTGGGGTCAATGCGCTTTAGGTTATCTAAACCTTCTCTAAGTTCAACTAACGCCAACTAGCGCGCTGAATGGGCAGCCCATCCTTCCCCAGCAAGAATTCCTGCCGACGTGCCGAGAAACGCCCCCGCGATTATATCGCTGAGAAAGTGCCAGCCCCCAACGAGCAATAAACCAGCGGCAATCAGCAGCAGCGCGGAAAAAAGCCAGATGCTGGCTTTATGGAGCCTCATGAAAAAGCCCGCAAAAGCTCCTGCCAAAACCATGTGGCCGGACGGAAAGCTGCTACTTTCGGAACCCATCCAGAAATTGAAGCTATGTCCGGCGCCGTGCACTACATCCACAGGATTCGGAACTCCGAAAAATACTTTCAGCACGTGGTCGTTAACGACGTAGGCGCACATCGAGACCAGGCAAGCTATCGCCAAAGTCTCTCCGAATACCGAGATACGGCCTCTCACCAAGCGCGCAAGAACCGTGAATAAGATCACCGCCGACTCCGCAGTCAAAATGACGGTACTTCCGAATGCAACATTCAATGGGCTGCGAAGATGAGCGGCGTTCCAGAAGTACAGCGCGGCCGGCACATCCACACGCAGAAATGAAAAAGCCACAATTGCCGCGCAGACCACCAACGATACAGACCAAATCCGCATGACAACAAAAAAGTGATTCAAGATGAGGAACTTCCCTTCGCAACACCGCGACGCCGGATCGTTTGATCGACGCAAGTGAATGACTATAGCAAACAGCTCTCGCATCCTTGCGCCAGCCACGACGCTATCGGATGAGGTGCCACTCGGTCTGACGCCCCGCCAGATAGCGGACGGCCTTGCCGTCGAATAGCGCGCCCTGCTCAAGCATGATCTGTACGCGCTGTCCGTCCCACTCCGAGAGCGACACGGCAACATTGCCCTCGATCGCGTAGACAGTGTCCCGATGCAGCTGGTAGTCGCCCGTTCCTGGCGTCGGACCCTGGTTGTCCCACATGCCGATCGTCGGTCCCAGGGAATGTCCGAAGAATCCCAGGGGATGGCTGTAAGTGCTGCAGGCAAGGCTCGCTGCCGCACAACCTTTGATCGTTGCCGCGAGGATCTCATTGCCTGAACGACCCTCCTGGAACGAGCCAGTCAGAATGTCCTGCCAGCGATTTCCGCCGGCGAGCGCCGCCTTAAGGCCCGGCGGCACGTCCTCTTCGTCTGCCTTGAGCACGTAGCCCATTTCCTGGGTGTCGGTGCACAGCTTCAAGTAGCAAAACCCGACGTCCGTGTGCAGAACATCGCCGACTTCAATCCGCCCCTCATCGCCGCAGTGCCCACCTGAGCCTCCGACGCGACCAGGCTGGCCGGCCCGCTGACGATCCACCGTCGCCATAAACCACGGACGCAATCCCAGCGCCTCGAAGCGCTCGCGGATGTACCACGCAACCTCGTCGGTGGTCGTCACTCCGGGCGTGATCACGCGGCCACTGAATGCCTCGGAGATGACACCGCGCGCGATACTGTTGATGTGCGGGTACAGGGCCTGCTCGGCCGGCGTGCGCGTTTCGATCCAGCGAATGACTAGCGCCTCAGCGGAGACGAGACGAACCGCATAGCCTGGCGGCAACACCTCGACCAGTCGTTCGTGCAATGCGTGGGTCAATCCGTCCGCGGCCGGCCAACTGCGGGAGACATTGATGCCGATGCGCTTGGGCTCGTGGCTCGCAATCAGGGCACCGAGCGCTTTCCACTGCGCGTCGAGATCGCCGCCCGACCACGCTGACTTGTACGGGCCGCCGAGCGGATAGCGATTGACGGCGAGGCGCTCCACAGTGCCGTCCTTCGCTCGGCTGAATACCAGCATCGTCGTGCGCCGCGCCGCGAAACTCGGCTGCGGCACAAGAGTGAAATACACAGGGTCCTCGGCATATTCGCGATTGATGACGACCCACATGTCCAGCCCCGTCTCGGTCATCAACTTAGGCAGCAGATGATCCAAGCGTTCTGTCAGGATGCGATTCTCCGGTTCCACGCGCTCATGCGGGGGCAGCACCACGTAGCCGGCCGCACCGTCGATGCGCCGTCCCTGCGCAGGCTCAGGCGATACAACCGGCCTCGCCGCCACGGCGGAAGTCGCGAGCAGCAGCACACCCAGCGTGGCGCTACCGAACGGGAAGAGTACGCGCAAATATCTCGCCAGAATCATCATGTCCGATCCCCATTAGATTTATCAGGCAATCTTTCGGCAGGACTAGTACGCTCCCATGAAATCACGCTTGCCGATGGGTAGACCGTTGTGGCGCAAAATCGCGTAGGCGGTGGTGACATGAAAGAGAAATTGCGGCAAGCCGTAGTTGGTCAGATAGGTCTGACCACTCAGTTTCTTTTCTTTAGCCGTACCAGGACGCAACACGATTTCGCTCGTTTCGCTGCCTGCAAATTTCGAAGAATCCGCGCTATCGAGAAATCCCAGTGTCTGGGCCAACAGTCCGTCAAGATCGGCAAAGCTCTTCTCCTTGCCTTCGTAGATGGGAACGGCAATACCTGCAAGGCGTGCCGAAATCCCGCGCGCAAAATCGGTGGCAATTTGCACCTGTTTGACCAGAGGAAACATGTTCGGATAAAGGCGTGCCTGTAAAAATGCGTCTGGTTCTATCGAGTTGGCGACAACGTGTGCATGACCTTCAGCCAGTATGGCTTTCAAAGCCGTCAGCAATTGCTTGAACACGGGAACCGAGTTGATATACATAGGACTAGTCATGGTCGTCTCTTGGTTGGTTTGTCGGGTGACGTTATTTCTCGAACGCAGCAACCTCTCCAGTCTTGAGCTCGCGCCATCGAGCCAGGGCCGAGGCTGCCTCGCTCTTCAGTTCGGCGAACATGGCCTCGTTCTGGGCAGTCGGCGCCGCATCGCCGGAACCCACGAGCGACCCCAGAGCCGCCAGCATGTTGTTTAGACGTACCGGATAGTTCAGCGCGTCCTCCGAGGCGTGCGAGCGCGGCTGGATCAAGATCTCCTCAACCTCGGTCAGCTTGCGGTCGAGGGCATCGCCGGCGGCCGCGACCTTGGCTGCTTGCGGTCCAGCGGCTGCCTTCTTTGCCGCCATGATCTTGACACGGGTGGCGCGGATGTCGAGTACCGTGTCATGCACCTCGGTCAGCAGGGCGTTGATCGCACTATGCAGAGCGAACTGCTTGGCCAGTTGGTCAAGAGTCGCCGTGCCGCGCGGATCCGGCGCGATCTCGAGAGGCTGAGTCTGGCTCGTACCATCGACGGTCAGCTTGACCTGGTAGTGGCCCGGCAGCACCTTCGAACCAGCCACGCTCCCCGCCCATAAGGGCGCGTTCTTGATGGCGCGCGCCTTGTCTGTGCGCAAGTCCCAAACGAAAGTGTTGAAGCCGGCGAAATGCGGCGGCTTGATTGGTTTGGAGGCACGTCCCCCCTCTTCCTCGTCTTCCTCTTCCGGCTCAGACTTGGCATCGTCCTCACCAGGACTCTTGGCATCTTCGGATTCCGGGAAGTGACGGATCAGCTTGCCACTCGCATCGAGAATATCGAGGCTGATGCGCTGATCGAGTGGGTCAGCCTTATCCTTGTCTTTATCCTTGTCCTTCTTGTCGGAGTCTTTGTCGGCATCCTTGGCCGGTCGCGGTTTGCCGATCTGCGACGACAAGGTGTAGCTGATCACCGCGCCGGCCGGCGGGTTCGACCCGCCGAAATTGCGCAATTGGCCGCCGCCGCCGAAGACCGTGTGGTTGGCGACGGCCGGCTTGAATAGATGTGCCGTCTCGGTTGGAATCGTGGGTGCCCACTGCCGCAAGGGTGATAAATCGTCGATCATCCAGAACGCGCGGCCATGCGTGGCGACGGCTAGGCTATCGCCATGCACCACGAGGTCATGCACGGGCACGACAGGTAGGTTCAATTGCAGGCTCTGCCAGTGAGCGCCGTCGTCATAGGACATCATGATGCCGCTCTCCGTGCCGGCATAAAGCAGACCAGATCGGCCCGGATCACGCCTGATGACGTGCAGATACGCATCCGGCGCCAGCCCCTCGGTAATCAGAGTCCAGCTCTTGCCATAATCCTCGGTGCGGAATGCATAAGGCTTGAAATCATCGAGCCGATGACGGTCGGCGGCAACATAGGCGACGGCGGGATTGTCGGGATCGGGCTCGATCATTTCGACGGTGGCGAAATCGGGCATGCCCTTGGGCGTCACATTGGTCCAGTGGGCTCCGCCATCCCGGGTGAGATGCACCAGCCCGTCATCGCTGCCGACCCAGATCAAATCCTTGGCTCTAGGCGATTCGGCGACGGCGAAGATGGTGTCATAAGTCTCGACGCTAGTATTGTCCTTGGTCAGCGGTCCGCCCGAAGAACGCTGCTTGGATTTGTCGTTGCGGGTCAGATCGGGCGAGATCACCGTCCAGCTGCGGCCCTGGTCGAGCGAGCGGAATAGCACCTGTGCCGCAAAGTAGAGGGCGTGGGGCTCGAATTTCGAGATCATGATCGGCGCCGTCCATTGGAATCGATACTGCAGATTCTCCGCAGCCCAGCCCATGGTATTGCGCGGCCAGGGCGTGATCTGGATGTTTTGTCCGGTGCGCCGGTCGTGACGGGTCAACTCGGCGTCGTAGCCGCCGCCATATACGATATTGGCGTCTGTCGGGTCAGGAATAATGAAGCCACTCTCGCCACCACCGACCGGGTCCCAATCCTCGATGCCGACTCCGCCTGAGCGCCCGGCTGTCGCGATCGAAATACTGGAATTGTCCTGCTGGTCGCCATACAGGCGGAAAGGAAATTCATTGTCGGCGGCGATGTGATAAAACTGAGCGGTCGGCTGGTTCATCTCCGAGGTCCAAGTCTCGCCGCCATCGACTGAAACATTGGCGCCGCCGTCATTGCCTTCGATCATGCGCTTAGGATTGGTCGGGTCGATCCACAATTCGTGATTGTCACCATGCTGAGTCTTCAGCGTCTTGAAACTCTTGCCGCCATCGATCGAACGATAGAGCGAGGTGTTCAGTACATAGACGATATTCGCATCCTTGGGATCGGCGAAGACCGTATTGAAATACCAGGCCCGCTGTTTGATGCTGTTCTTGTCGCTGACGAGCGTCCAGGTCTCACCGCCGTCATTCGTGCGGAAGAGGCCGCCTTTCTTGGCTTCGATCATCGCATAGACCACTTTGGAGTCGGCAGTGGGAGCGACATTGATGCGGCCAAGGATGCCGTCCGGCAATCCGCCGCCGCTCAGACGCCTCCAATGCTCGCCGCCGTCGAAGGACTTGTAGAGGCCGCTGCCCGGCCCGCCGCTCTCCATGATCCAAGGCTTGCGGTATGCCTGCCACATGCCGGCATAGAGGATCTTGGAATTATTTGGATCGAAGGCTATGTCCGAAGCGCCGGTCTTGGCGTCGACATAAAGCACTTTCTTCCAATTGGCGCCGCCGTCGGTTGAGCGGAACACACCGCGCTCTTGATTGTCGCCAAAAGTATGCCCGAGCGCCGCCACGAGAACGATGTTGGAGTCGGAGGGATCGACGATGATGCGGCCAATCACCTGGCTGTCGCGCAGCCCGGAGAAACGCCAGGTTTTTCCTGCATCAGTTGATTTATAAAGGCCATTGCCGGTCGCGACGTTGCCGCGAATGTTGATCTCGCCAGTGCCTGCATAGACGATTTTGGGATCAGAGGGCGCCACGGCGACGGCACCGACGGCGGGCGCGGCCTCGGGGAAATCGTCCCATAACGGCTTCCAGCTGGTTCCTCCATCGATGGTCTTCCACAATCCGCCGGTGGCGACGCCGAAGTAATAAGTGTTGGGCTCGCTGATAACGCCTGCAACGCCCGTGGCACGACCGCCGCGGAAGGGGCCGACTAGTCGATATTTGAGTCCGTCGAGCGGCGATTTCTTGGCTAACTCGGTGGACTTGGCGGGAGTTGGCGATGGATCCGCCGCAACCGAAACAGTAGCCGAGAGTAGAGCAAGGATGATGACCCAGAGGCGTGATGCAGACATTCGATCTCCTGTTTATCAGCGGTCAGGCTAGCGCCCGCTTTCCAGGCTGTCCATCAGGGCACCCCCGTTACCGGGTGAGATAATTTTTTTCGCTTACCGCCTAAATCAGGCCGCCTTGGCAGAACTTGCCCGGAAGGCGCGGACTCCTTCGATGAAGGCGTCGATCTGCGGATCGGTCCCGATCGTGACGCGGCACCAGCTCTCGTAGGGTGGAAAACGCCGTCCGACAGCGATATTCCGGTGCCGCATGAACGCGGTGAACTGCTTGATCGGCACGCCCGTGTCGAAGAATACGAAATTCCCATGAGGCTCGGCATACGGAAAGCGCAGTCGCGCCAGCTCGGCGGTCAGGCGAGCCCGGCTGGCCAGGATCCGCCGTCGGCAGTCTGCCAGGAACTGCTTGTCACCGAGGCTCGCAAGGGCGCCGCGCACAGCGAATATGTTGGGCGTCGTCATGCACGCAGCGGAGATTTCCTCGATGACCTCCGGTCGGGCGATCCCGTAGCCGTACCGAACCCCGGCCATGCCGTGGAGCTTGGAGAATGTCCGCAACACGACGACACGCTTTGGCCCCGTGACCAGGCTGACTGACGAGGGTGTGCCCTCGACGAATTCCATATAGGCCTCATCGATGATGGTCGTCACATGATCGGGAAGCGCGGCGACGAATGCTGCAATCGTCGCGGAATCGACCATCGTGCCCGTCGGGTTGTTGGGATTGCAGATGTACACGGCCCACGTCTTGGCGGTGACCGCCGCGTGCATCGCGCTCAAATCGTGGCGCAGCTGTTTATCGAGGGGCACGAACTTAAGGGTCGCCCCTGTGTGCTGAGCGTACTCGGTCAACTCGGTGTAGGTGGGCTCGGCAGCCACGATCTCGCCGTGCTCGCGCGCGGCGAGCATCCCGAGGGCGCGCAACAACTCCCCGGAGCCGGTGCCGGTCACGATGTGATCCGGCCCGAATCCTTCTTTTTCGGCGAGTAAGTTGACGAGCCTTGGATTCTCATCGTCCGGATAACGACAACCGTCCGCTATCGACTGGGCGATTGCAGCGCGGGCAGCGGGCGACGGACCGTAGGGGTTCTCATTCCAACACAACAACATCATGGGCTCGGTGCCGCCGGCTATCGGAGCTGCGGCGAGGCGCGTACTCCGTGGTGCCGAAATGCCGATCACAGGACGCATCAGCATGATCGCCGATGCGGTCAAAAGGTCACGGCGACTGAGCTCCATGGATCGACACCCCCAACTTGCGACAAGTCCAGATCAAATCGATTTCCAGGCCTAGGGTAGCAGATTGCATTTCGCCTGATGGAGCTCTACCACGACGCCTCCGCGCTTAGCCTCCTCGCAGCAAATGCATCACGCGTGCACGAATCTTGCCGTAATTCTCTTTAAGAGAGCCTAAAAGCCCGTGCTGCTCGGCGGGCAAATGCGCCAGAGGGTGGCCGTGGCTGCGAAACACATAGTGATCGAAAAAAGCCTTCCACGCCTCCCGCTCCGCCGCCGGCCGCTCGGCAATCGTAATCATGGAGAGCAGCATGCTGGTATGCGGCGCGTCCGGCCCTGAGCGAAACGCATCCCACCAATAGTTCACCAGCACATTGAACGGCGCGGTCGATTCAACTTTGTGCCACCAGAGCTTGGGCAAGTAGAGTGCATCTCCGGGTTCCAGTTCTGCGACCAGCGCTTGATCTTTGATTTCTTCGAATAGAGGGAAGCGGTCTTTGTCCCGAGCAGACGATGCTGCCAGGCTCACCGGCTGTCCAGCCATGGTGTTGTCGATTGGCCCCACGTAGAGTTTGTCGATCAATTGCGGCGCAAAAAGAGTAAAACGCCGCACTCCCACTGCCACGCAAGCCAAATTGTCCACGGTATCGTAGTGAGAGGAGACGTTCGCGGCGTGCCCTATCCAAACTCGCGGACTGATGCCAGGACTCAACAATGGCATCGGATTCAAAGCGGCGAAGCCCGGCAGAAAATCGTTGGTCGGCACCGAGCCCACATAGACGGACTGCGAACCTGGTACGTTGACAGAGGAAACAATGGACTCGAGCGCTGACCCGAATTTCATGCGCCGCCTTTCGAAGTTGAAGCCCTTCAAATCCTCGGTATAAAAATATTTCCCCGCAATCGCCGGAGCTCCGAAAAACGCTTCAATGTCGCCGCCTGCATCAAACGCCTTGAGGTGATCCCGCACGGCCGATGGCGAGTGCCGGCCAGCCGCGACAATGGGCCAGTCCTTGACCAGACCGCGCAGCACCACGGGGCGGCAAGGTTCCACCACTTCGCGCAAGAATTGCTCGGGACCCTTAAGATCTTTGCCTTCGATACTGCGTGGACTCTCAGACATGACAGGTACGCACCGGCCGCCGAATCAGGCGACAAGAAACCGGTCGTTCTTCTTTTTTGCCAACACAGGAATCTGCTTCAGCGAGGCAATGAGCAAATAAATTAATTGCAGGTACCCGCGCCGGAACAACTCGAGGACGGACGCGTCCGGCAATTGCCGCAACACATCTTGATTGACGGTATAGAGGTCTACGAGATTCCGCTTGGTGCCGTCGTCGAAGCCGAGAACGATGTCGACCGGTTCCAAAAGATTGAGGTTCAAAAGCGATTCGGTGAACCGCTTGGTCATTTCGATGCCGGGCTTCAATTGTTGGAACGCCGCCTTGATGCTTTCCAGATACGGGGTCGGCACGCCCTGGTCATTGAACAAGGCCTGGCCCTCATGGGTGGCAATTCGCGCGTGATCAAGGTCGATTGCCAAATCCTCGCCTGCGACGAAGAAAGGCGCGCGTTGCAGATTCAAAGGACGATAGCCCTCGTGGCCCTTGCCGTCCTTCAAAAATAAGTTCTCGCCTTCGTCGATCCCAAGCATGGCGCCGCAAAAGAAAGCGCCCGTGTCGGAGTCCTTCGAAAAGAGCACCGGATAATGCGCTACAAGGAGCGGAAACTCCGCGACCACCACCGGCACAAAGCGCTGATTGTCGCCGAACTTGGCCGAAGCCTCGGCTTGAACGCGCACGCCGCGGTGAGTGAGACTGTTGAGAACCACGATATTGGTCATTTGGAAGTGCTGCCGGTGACGGTCGCGCTGCTCGTGCTAGATGCGCTGCAGGCCGTGATCGTGAATCTTGCGCAGCAGATCGCGATTCTTTGGGAGCTGGGAGCACAGCTGCTTGGTCATGGCCGCATTTTCGCGCAGCAGCCGCGTCGCCGTCGATTCGGTATCGGCATTGTCCATCGGCCCCACTTCGGTACGGAATCCCATGCCGTACAGGACATATTGATAGCTCGCCGCGGGAAACACTTCCTCGAGCCGGTCGAACTCGTCGAAAAACCATGGCGATTGGTATTTCCAAAGCTGCAATAAATTCTTCAGGCGGTCCGGGACCGACTGAGGGTCAAGATTGTCGCGCCAGAATGGCTCTTTCCTCTGCGTGAGCACGTAGTGCAATTTTAGGAAATCGATGATTCTTCCCCAGCGGTAGTGGTTCACGTCATTGAACCGGGCGGCGACGATATCCATCACTTCGCGGCAGGCAGGCATCTGCTCCGCGATCAACTTTGCCGACAGTTCGATGAGGACGATGGCTGAGGACTCGAGCGGCTCGAGAAAGCCCGCGGCAAGTCCTACCGCGACGCAATTGTTCTTCCAAAAGGTCTCTCGATGTCCCGAACGAATCGCGATCTTGCGCGCCACTTTGTCTTTGTGCTCGGAACCGACATAGCGCAGCAAAGTCTCGCGAGCCTCTTCCTCGCTGGTATGCCGGCTGGAATAGACGTACCCAGTGCCGCGCCGCGTCGGCAATCCAATATCCCAGATCCAGCCTGCCGATTGGGCCGTCGAGATCGTATGCGAGGCCATGGGCGCATCGGGCGCGTCGTAGGGGATTTGCAGCGCCAGCGCGGTGTCGCAAAACAACACATCGCTGCAATCCTTGAATCCCACGCCCAAAGTCTTGCCGAGCAGCAACGATGAGAATCCGCTGCAGTCGACAAACAGGTCGCCGGCGATCTCGCCCGCCTGTTTTGTGACCACGCTCTTGATGTCGCCTGACTCGGATTGATTGGCGGCCAAGACATCGGCCAGCACATGGCGGACACCTAGTTTTTCGACACAGTGCTTGGTCAGAAACGGCGCAAATTTGCCGGCGTCGAGATGGTAGGCGTAGTTGGCGACCGCCTTGTACTCCGGCGTGGTGATCATTTTGGGCGCCAGCCCCGCCTCGCAGAGTTGCTCTTGCGGGCAAACCGAGTCACTGAAATTTCGCCCTTGATCGTTGCGCAGCCAGTGCGGCACGAGATTCAGTTGAGTAAAACCTTGCGGCAACATCAAAGGATGGTAGTAGTAGTCGTTGTCGGCGCCGGTGGTCCAACGAGCGAACTTCGCGCCCTGTTTGAAGGCGGCATCGCTGTGGCGGAAGAATTCCGTTTCGGAAATCCCCATTTTCTCCAGCGACGATCGCAGCGTCGGCCAGGTGCCTTCACCCACGCCGATGATGGGAATATTAGGCGATTCGACCAGCGTCACCGAGAAACCCGCCTTCATCCGTCCCTGATGACGCGCAGCAATAATCCCCGCGGTCAGCCATCCGGCGGTGCCGCCTCCGACGATCACGACCTTTTGAATGGGTTGGGTCATGCGCAATTATCCCACGAACTCGCCTCAGCCGCGGTCGTGGCCGAGGGCCGCCTGATGATGGCGGCCCTATTATCAGCTCTCATTAGAGCTTGGCGTGTATCCCAACCGTGAATTGCCGGCCGGTTTCGACCACATCCAGGATTTGCTCTGAGAAGCGGCCATGCGTGCTGTAGACCTGATCGGTGAGGTTTAGCGCCGTGAAATAGACGTTGAAGTGCCTGTTGATCTGGTAGCTGGCACTGAAGTCCACATACGTGGTGGCATTCACGAACGTGGGCTCGATGCCGAACTGCGAGCCGTTCTGAGTTTGACCGAAACTATTCAGGAACGATGCTTGATGATTGACCGCAACACGCGCCTGGAAACCGTACTTGTCGTAGAAGGGTATGAAGTTGTAAGAATTCGCTAGGCCCGTTACGGCGAAGCCGGACACACTGAGATCATTGGGGTCATACGGCTTGTTCGTGCCGACGAACGTGGCGTTGGTCTGGAACCCGAAACCTGTATCGCCGATTGTGTACTGCCACGCCAATTCGATGCCGCGGACCTCGGCTGAGGGGCCGTTGACTTGCGAGGTGACGCTGAATAACGCCGGCGCACCGCTGGGGAGCGTCACGTTATTGATTGGCTGTGAAATTGTGCCGCCCACAACGAAGTTGGTCACTTCCTTCACGAATGCATCTACCGAGACGTAGGAGTTCGGCGCGTAGTACCACTCCGCGCCGAGATCCAAATTGTCGGAAAGATACGGCAGCAAGGTCGGATTCCCGCCCGTGGCCGTGAGAGCTCCAACGCGCTGACCCTGCGGGACAATGAGATCCGGTGTGAGATCGCTCAACGGCGCACGGGTCAAGGTACGCGAAGCGTCGAGGCGCACTTTGATGTTATCGGTCACGTACAACCCCAGATCAAGGTTCGGCAAAAGATAGCGGTAGTTGCTCTCCGTACTGACCGGAATGGGCGTAGTGGGATTGAAGCTGTAAGCAGTGTGGTCAGTAGGCACGATGGTCAGCTGCCCCATCGGCAAGGTGGCGACGCCGGCCGAAGTCACGTGCGTGGACTCGATGCGCGCGCCGAAGTTAATTTTCAGCGGCATGTCCTCGATCTTCTCGTTTAACGACATGCTGAAATAGGGCGACACCGTGCTCTCGGTAATGTCCTGGGACGCACCGAGGTTCTGGTACATGATGTACTTGCCAGTGCATGGCGTGCCGCCGCTTAGATTGCTGCAAACGGTCGTGTTGTTCGCGCCGTTCATCCCCGCGCCATTCAAACCCTGCAGGTAGTTCAATATCGCGTAGCCGTTGGCCGCAATAATCGCCGGCGGCAGATTAGCGCCGTTACCCCAGCCGTTGATGAAACTCGAGCCTGTGCCAAAAGTGTTGGATATCAAGTTCGCCGGTATCGGTGCGACGCCGCCAGAACCGACGGGCGCCGGGCCGTAGCCCGCATACATCTGCCAGGTGTACGGTAAATCGGTAAATGCGCGCAGCGCCTCGTCGTCGTGGGTGTACTGCACACCGTACTTGAATTTGAACGTATCGTTGTGCCAACTGCCTTCCAGCTTCAATTGGTTGATGGTGTCCGTATTCTGGTTGTAAGACTCCACCAGCACGTGCGAACCGATGAATGCAGGGTTCGCGAAGTTCGCAGCATTGCCGCCCGGGCCAAAGCCCGTCGGATAGGGCAGATTATTACCGCCGGGGACTACGATACCGAGCGAGGTGGAATTGGGACCGTTCCCATAGCCGACGTCCGCGTCCAAACTGGTTTGGTTGCCGGGATTGAGCTTGGCAACGGCGTTATAGGCATCGAACATGTAGGTGGTATGCGCGGTCGCATCCCACTTCACGTTGAAACCAAGGGTGTTGGTCGTAGTCACTGACTGGTTGATCTGCGCCTGAAAATCGGTGGGCGTGCCCGGCTGGTTGAAACTCGTCACAGTACCGTCGGGCGCCTGAACCACATCCATCAAACCATTGTTGTTGAACCAGGCGCTGAAACCCTGCTGCTGCTGCACCAATGTTTCCTTGGCGTAGTTATCGTCGAGCGTCATCTCCAAACCGTCGATCGGCCTGGCCTGCAGCACGAAACGGCCGCCGACGCGCTTATCGTCGGTGTGCTCCTGATAGATGCCGTAATCCTGGATGAACCAATCCTTGATGGTGGAAGGATTGGTGACCGTGTTGGGCGGAGTCGCGCAGGGCCCGGCGCCCGCCAATTGGCATGGCGATAACCCGGAGCCGGCGGAAACACCCAGAACTCCGTCGCCGCGACCGCCTTCCCAACCTTGAATGTTGATGTGATTGGCGCGAACCTTGGTGTCCGCATAGCCGGCGTCGACCAAAATACCGAAGCGATCGTCCGCAAAGGTGTCACTGAACAATAAACTCGCGTTCGGCGTGACCTTGTTATCGCCGGTCGTGTCGGTTCCCGAAAGAGAGCCCGCCAATTGCATTCCCGGGTGATCGAAGGGCTTCGGGTACTTGATATTGATGGTCGCGCCGATCGCACCGCTCGAGAGGGCGGCGTCGGGGGTCTTCAAGACATCAACCTGACTGACGAACTCGGAGCCGATTGAGCCGAAGTCGAAGCCACGACTGGTATTGCCGATCGCGGTCGGCACCTGACGGCCGTCGAACAGGGTTTCATTGAACTGCGGACCAAACCCGCGCACCGTAATTTGCGTCGGCTCGCCGGTGGTCGAAGTCCCGCCCGTACCGGTCAGCGTCGTTGCCGCGCGGGTCACCGTTACACCGGGAACTCTTTCCATGGCGGAGGCGAGATTTGAATCCGGGAATTTGCCGATATCCTCGGCGGATATCGCGTCGACAATGCCGAAGGAGTCGCGCTTGATGTCGAGGCTCTGCTGCAGGGAGGCGCGGATGCCGGTGACCGTAATCTCTTCGAGGGCGGAATCGGAAGCGGTGGTCGCGGTCGTGTCGGCCGCATACAGCTGTCCGCTGAAGGCCATCGACCCGAGCGCCAAGCCCGACAATCCCATCCTTGCGTAGCTCAGGCGGCGTATTGCCGCGCGCAGGGTCAGGTTTTGGACCTCAGTCTTAGACGCATTCCGCCGTGTCTTTCGGCTCATTAGAAATCTCCCCAAGGCTCGATCTATTTTTCGATAACGCTATCAGCCGCGCCAACTCTTTAATGGTTGCGCTACCATCTTAAACACTATTTTTTGCCTTTGGCAATCATTTTGTGGTTGCGCTACCAATGGGGTTACATATATCAGAACACCGGCTGCGAAATGTCCGCTCCGGCAGCGGACTAGCCGATCATGTCTTCCAATTCCCGTCCGCGCGTCTCGTGCACCATCTTCAAAACGAAGACGATCGAAATAAACGCGCAAGCAGTGTAGAAGCCGTACGTAATGGGCAAGCCGATGTATTTCGCGAGCACTGGAAAGCTCACGCTGATCAAGAAATTTGCAGTCCACTGCGCCGCGCCGCTGACTGCAAGCCCCGAACCGCGGATCTGGTTGGGGAACATCTCGCCGAGCATCACCCACATGACCGGGCCCCAGCTCAGATTGAAAAATATCACGTAGAGATTGGCGCTGATCAGGGCCATCCTGCCCACATTGGGCGCCAGGTGCAGTGTGCCGCCGCTCAAGTCCCCGGTCGCGAACGCGATCGTCAAGAGCCCCAAAGTCACGGCCATGCCGATCGACCCGATCATGAGCAATGGTTTGCGGCCGATGCGATCGATCAAGAAGATGGCCAGCAAGCAGGCGGCAATCGACAGCGTGCCGCTCAAGATATTGATCTTGAGCGAGTCCGCCTCGCTGAAACCAACTGCCTGCCACAGCACTGCGCCGTAATAGAACACCACGTTGATGCCCACGAGCTGCTGAAAGGTCGCGAGCCCGATGCCGACCCAGACGATGCGGCGCCATCGGCCGGTGGAACGGTCGATGAGATCCGACAGCCGCGGAATATGGTCAGCCGCCAGCGAACCCCCGATTTCCAGGGTTTTTGTCGCCGCCGCGGCGCCGCCGAACAAGCGCGTCAGCACGCCGAGCGCCTCTTCATGCCGGCCGCGGGCCACCAGATACCGCGGGCTCTCGGGAATGAACAACAACGTCAGCAAAAAGATGCTTGCCGGAATGACCTGCATCCAAAACATCCAGCGCCACGCGGCAAATCCCAGCCACAGCACATCGGTGGAGCGGCCGGCGACGTGCGCCAGAAAATAATTGCCCAAGAATGCCCCGGTCAGTCCCGCGATGATCATGACTTGCTGCACGCTCGATAATCGCCCGCGCATGCTCGCCGGCGTCACTTCGCTGATATAGGCCGGCGACAAAACGCTGGCCGCGCCCACGCCGACGCCGGCGGCGAATCGCGCCACGATCATCATGACCGCGGAGGCCGCCGCGCCCGAGGCGAGCGCGCTCAAAATGAACAGTGCTGCGGCGGCTAACATAACGCGCCGGCGCCCCCACCGATCCGCCGAGCGCCCCGCAACAAAAGCGCCGACTGCGCAGCCTGGCAGCAAGGCACTCACGGTGATGCCGAGCCATGCCTCGCTCAAGTTAAAGGTGCTTTTGAGGCCCTCCTGGGTGCCGTTGATGACGCCGCTGTCGTAGCCGAACATGAAGCCGCCGATGGTGGCGACGCCGACGATGGCGGAGATCAGCGGCAGGTTGATACTTGCGTCGCGTTGGTCGCTCAATCTGTTTTCTCCCACAAGGCGCGCGGCGCGCCCTGCCTCAGTTGCGTTCTTTTATTGGTGCTGTCACCCAAAACGGGCATAGAATGATAGCGCTACCGTATTTTCCGGACAGAATTATTTCCTAGGGCTGGCGGATTCAACTGATGTATCTGGGGATCGACATAGGCACCTCGGGGGTGAAGGCAGCTGTGGTTGACGACACGGGCAGTGTAGTCGATCAGGCCAGCTCGGCGCTTAGCGTCTCCCGCCCTCACGCACTGTGGTCGGAGCAGAATCCTGCCGATTGGTGGTCCGCGGCCAACAATGCGGTCAGCGACTTGCGTTTAGCTGTGCGCAAAGCCGTGCGCGCCATCGGGCTGACGGGCCAAATGCATGGAGCCACGCTGCTCGATAAGCAACAACGGGCCCTGCGCCCCGCCATTTTATGGAACGACGGCCGCAGCGCCGAGCAATGCGCCGAGCTTGAGGCCGCCGTACCGGACATGACGAAGATCACCGGCAATCGCGCAATGCCCGGATTCACGGCGCCGAAACTGTTGTGGGTGCGGCAGCACGAGCCGAAGATTTTCGCGCAAACGGCGCTCGTGCTCCTGCCGAAGGATTATGTCAGGCTGCGAATGACCGGCGAGACAGCGTCCGACATGTCGGATAGTGCGGGCACGCTGTGGCTCGATGTTGCACAGCGGCGCTGGTCGCAAGCCATGCTCGCGGGCACGGGTCTCGATGAATCGCACATGCCCTCGCTATCGGAGGGCAACGAAATCACCGGCGAGCTGCGCGCGGAGATCGCGGAAGCGTGGGGCATGTCGCGTGTGCCGGTCGTCGCGGGCGGCGGCGACAATGCCGCCGGTGCGATCGGCGTCGGCGTCGTGCGCCCGGGCGATGCCTTCTTGTCGCTCGGCACCTCCGGTGTGCTGTTTCTGGCCAATGATGGTTATCGGCCGAACCCGGCCGGCGGCGTGCACACCTTTTGCCACGCTGTGCCGAAGCACTGGCACCAAATGTCGGTGATCTTGAGCGCCGCGAGCTGCGTCGACTGGGCCGCGCGCCTGTGCGGCTTAAGGGAGCCGAGCGCGCTGTTCGCCGCGGCGGAAGCTCGCGGCAAACCGAGCGACTCGGAAATTTTCCTGCCCTACTTGTCGGGCGAGCGCACGCCGCACAACGATCCCAATGCTCAAGGCGTGCTGTTTGGCCTTACTCAGGAGACCGCTCCCGCGAATATCGCGCAAGCGGTGCTGGAGGGCGTCGCTTTCGCATTTCGCGACGGCATGGATGCGTTGCTCGCGAGCGGCGCGAAAATCGAATCGATCTCGGTAATCGGCGGCGGCGCCCGATCGCTCTACTGGGGCAAGATTTTAAGTTCGGTGCTGCGCCGGCCATTGACCTACCGCGACAGCGGCGCGGTGGGTCCCGCCTACGGTGCCGCGCGGCTCGCGCGCATGGGCAAAGAAAAAGCCAGCATCGAGGATGTCTGCACCCCGCCACCGATTTTGCACGTGGCCGAGCCCGACGAACGGCTCGCTGATCTGTACTCGGAGTCGCTGCGTCGTTACCGCGGCCTGTACCAAAACCTCAAGAGTTTATTTTCGGAGACACGCCCTTGAAGCGCTCATATTTCGGCGACATCGCCCCAATCCAATTCGAAGGCCCACAATCCCAAAATCCGCTGGCGTACCGCTACTACGACAAGAATCGCGTCGTCGCCGGCAAGACCATGGAGCGGCATCTGCGCATGGCCGTGTGTTACTGGCACACTTTCAATTGGGAAGGGACCGATATTTTCGGCGCCGGCACTTTCAATCGTCCCTGGCACGGCGGGCCGCTGAATCAGGCCGCCGCCGATCACAAGCTCGACGAGGCGTTCGAGTTTCTGTCGCGCTTAGGACTGCCCTACTTCTGCTTCCATGACGTCGATGTCATGGCGCAGGCGCACAGCATTCGCGAACATGTCGCAAACTTTCATCTTATCGTCGATAAGATCCAGGCCAAGATGGCGGCGACCGGGATCAAGCTGCTGTGGGGAACTGCGAACCTGTTCAGTCATCCCCGCTACATGGCGGGCGGCGCCACCAACCCCGATCCGGACGTGTTTCGCTTTGCCGCCACCCAGGTGCGCCACTGCCTCGAGGCGACGCAACGCTTGGGCGGTGAGAACTACGTGCTCTGGGGCGGACGCGAAGGCTACGACACGCTGCTCAACACCAACCTGCGCCAAGAAAAGGAACAGCTCGGCCGGTTTATTTCCATGGTGGTGGAGCACAAGCACAAGATCGGCTTCAAGGGCACGATCTTGATCGAGCCCAAGCCCCATGAACCGACCAAGCACCAATATGATTTCGATGTGGATACGATTTATGGCTTCCTGCTGCACCATGGACTGGAGAAAGAGGTCAAGGTCAATATCGAGTCGAACCATTCGACGCTCTCCGGCCACAGCTTCGAGCACGAGATTGCGATGGCGGTGGACTACGGCATCTTCGGATCGATCGATATGAACCGCGGCGATCCGCAGAACGGCTGGGACACGGATCAGTTTCCCAACGATCTGCGCGAAATCACGCTGGCCCTGTACTACGTGCTCAAGAGCGGCGGCTTCACCACGGGCGGCAACAACTTCGATGCCAAGGTGCGCCGGCAAAGCATCGATCCCCTCGATCTGTTCTACGGACACATCGGCGCCGTCGATATACTCGCACGCGGCCTATTGGGCGCCACCTCCATGCTCGAAGGCGGCGAATTGGCCAGCTTCGTTGAACAGCGTTACGCGGGCTGGCACACCATTGCCGCGCGCAAGATTCTGGAGGGCGGCAGCACGCTGGCGGCGGTATCGGACGCCGCGGTTGCCGACAATGTCACGCCCGTCCCGAAATCCGGGCGACAGGAATATCTAGAGAATTTGGTGAGCCGCTACACGGTGTAAGCGGCTTCCGCCATCGGCTCCGCTTAGGCGACCAGTTGCCCAGGGTCATCGCCAGGCTCTGGCGCCGGGTGATCATCGGCCGATGTTTAGCACAGCGGTCTTCAGGTCGACTGAATTGGAGCCAACCATCACTTCAAACGCGCCCGGCTCGACCACCCGTTGCATGTCGATGTTCCACATGCGGAAGGTTTCCGGGGTGAGCGTGAATGTCACGGTTTTGGTCTCGCCCGCCGCGACGCTGACACGCTCAAAGGCCTTCAATTCCTTCACAGGACGAGTAACCGAGCCCACCAATTGATGCACATAGAGCTGTACCGTCTCGTCGCCTGCGCGGGCGCCGGTATTGCGCACGGACACGCTCACCGTCACTGAACCGTCGACGCCGATGTGATCGCTCGACAGCTGCGGTGCACCGATCTGGAACGTGGTGTAGCTCAAGCCGTAACCAAAGGGATAAAGCGGCGCGACGGTGTCGAACAGGTACCCGCGGCGTGCCGAGGGTTTGGCGTTGTAGAACATCGGCAGCTGGCCGACGCCGCGCGGAATGGTGACCGGCAGTTTTCCGCCGGGATTCACAACACCAAACAACACATCCGCCATCGCGTTGCCGCCCTGCTCGCCCAGGTACCAGCCTTCGAGCAGTGCATTCGCCTGTTCCGCAATCGTCACCGTGGAGGCGGGACGTCCGTTGATCAGCACGACGACCATGGGCCTGCCGAGTGCGTGCAGGGCATCGAACAGGGCCTGTTGTTCGCCGACGAGATCCAAGCTATTGCGGTCGCCCAGGTGAGTCGCCGCCCAGCCTTCGCGGCTGGTCTGTTCGGTATCGCCGATCGCAAGAACGATCTGATCGGCGCCGCCTGCCGCCGCCACGGCCTCGTCGATTAGCCGATGATTCTCCTTCGGATCGGCGAGTTGCACCTCGTCCGCCCACCAATCGTCGTTCGCGGTGATTTTTACGCCCTGCGCAAATACTACTTTGGCGCGCGCGCCCACCTTGGCACGGATGCCATCGAGTATCGACACCGCGATCGGCGGCCGGCTCGAGTAACCGCCGAGGCGCGCAACCGCGGCGTTCGGCCCGATCACCGCAATCACCGGTGTTTTCCCCTCCGGGAGCTGCAGCGGTAAGACGCCGTCGTTCTTGAGCAGCACAATCGCGCGTTGCGCGACTTGAAGTGCCAGCGTGCGCGCGTCCGAGGTATCCGTGACCGCCGCGGCCTGCTCGGGATCGGCGAAGGGATGTTCGAACAAGCCGGCACGGAATTTGAGCGTAAGCAATCGGCGCACGGCGGCGTCGATGCTCGACAGCGGTACGCGGCCGTCGCGCACCTGTTGCGTCAGGGTGGCATAGGCACCGGGGCTCGGTAGATCGATATCAACGCCCGCTTTGAGCGCGAGGCGCGCTGCTTCTTCGGGGGTTGCGGCAATATGATGCAGTTTCTGAAGGTCCTCGATGGCGTAGTAGTCGCTCACCACCGCACCCTTGAAGCCCCACTCGCCGCGCAGTATTTTTTGCAGCAGCCACACGTTCGCGCTGCTCGGCACGCCGTCGATCTCGTTGTAGGACGGCATGACGGCGCTGACACCGGTGCGCGCTATGATCTTTTCGAACGGCGGGAAGAAGAATTCGCGCAAAGTGCGTTCCGAGTAAGGCGCCGGCCCGACGTTGGTGCCGCTTTCGGGTTGGCCATGGCCGGTGAGGTGTTTCAATGTCGCGAAAACCTTGCCGGGTCCCAAGTCCCGGGCCTTGCCCTCGCCCTGCAGCCCTTCGACTGCCGCAACGCCCAGTTCGCCGACGAGATACGGATCCTCGCCAAAGGTCTCCTCGATCCGACCCCAACGCGGATCGCGTGCGACATCCACCACGGGCGTGAGCGCCTCCGTCACGCCCCGTGCGCGCATTTCGCGCGCCGTCACGACATTGACCGCGCGCACCAGGGCCGGATCCCAACTCGACGCCAGCGCGATGGCCTGCGGGAAACTGGTTGCGCCTACGGCGACGTAACCATGCAGGCCTTCCTCGTGGAACATGATGGGAATGCCGAGCCGGGTATGCTCGACTGCATAGTGCTGCAAGGCATTCACCAGCCGAATGGTGCCGCGCAAATCGCGGCCGGGCACCAGCCGCGGCGAAGCGGGCCCGGTGGCATCCGAGGGCCGCGCAAACTGGCCGATGCCGTTGGGGAACTTCTGCGCCATCTTTTTCGGATCAAGTTCGAGTCTCGCATCGAACACCCCGCGCTTGTCCTCCCAGATGCTCTGCATCTGCGCGACCTTTTCCTCCAAGGTCATGCGCGCCAGCAAATCCTCCACGCGCGCCTCGAGGCCGGCGGCGGCATTCTTGTAGGTCGGCTTCTCGGGCGGGGCGTGGCTTGCGGCGAGGATGCCGCCTGCGAAAACGCCGCCGACGGCAAGAGCTACCAGCCGCGTGACCGCTATTTTCATCGAGAATCCCCCAAGGTCAGCCAATCGGCGTATTTTGATAGCGCTACCATGATCGATTCCATTTGGCTTTGTCAATCATTTGCTTTTACATCCCCTACCGGAGTCAAATGCGGGTCTGCTCTCTCTATTGTAAGCTGACGCCCTCGAATGACGATTAGATCAGCCAGAAAACGCATCGCCGCCCGCCACGACCGGAAGCCCAAGCATCGTAAGCAGGGTGCGCCGACCATCGCGGACGTTGCCGCGTATGCGGGCTTTGCACCGATGACGGTCTCACGCGTCATCAACGGCGAGGACAACGTACGCCAAGAGACGCGTGAGGCGGTTCAGGCCGCCATTGCCAAGCTCAAGTATTCGCCGAATCTTGCGGCGCGTACCCTGGCGGGCGCCGAACAGGTTCGCATCGGCATGCTTTACAGCAATCCCAGCGCGGCATTCTTGAGCGAATTCCTGGTCGGCAGCCTGGAGCAGGCGCGCTTGAGCCATATACAACTGGTGGTGGAGAAGTGCGACGTCGATGCGCACGAGGATGATGTGGTGCGCGAGTTGCTCGCAACCGGAGTCGACGGCATCATTCTGCCGCCGCCTTTGTGCGACTCGAGGCGCATTCATGCCGTTCTGATGAAGGCTGATGCGCTCGCGGTCGCCGTCGCGAGCGCCAGTCCGCGCGCTGGGTTATTGGCGGTGCGGATCGACGATCATGCCGCGGCGGTCGCCATGACGCGCCACATTCTCTCGCTCGGCCACACGCGCATCGGGTTCATCATCGGCAACCCCGACCAGACTGCGAGCGCGCAACGTCTCGCCGGCTACAAGGCGGCGCTGGCGGAAGCGGATATCCCCATCGACAATTCTCTGATCCGCCAAGGACTGTTTACTTATCGCTCTGGGCTCAAGGCCGCCGAACAATTGTTGAGTTTGGCGAAGCCGCCGACCGCCATTTTCGCCAGCAACGATGACATGGGCGCGGCCACCGTGGCGGTCGCGCATCGGCACCATCTGGACGTACCCAAAGGCCTCACAGTCTGCGGTTTTGACGACACGGAATTCTCGCGTTCGATTTGGCCCGAGCTTACGACCATTCGCCAGCCGATCGCCGACATGGCGCGCTCCGCAATCATGTTGTTGGTGAAGAAAATCAAGGCGCGGCGCGAGGGACGGGACGAAGAGGTCAAACACGCTCTGCTCGACTTTACTCTGGTGCACCGCGACTCGGATGGGCCCCCCAGCCGCTGAGCGCCGGGCTGTGGAATATTCGGACAGGCGCCTAACGGCGGATGGCGCGGAAGCGAATGCTCGCCTCGAAACTCTCACCGGGCTCGATCACCGGCATGGCCGATTCTGGATCGCCCCGATTGAGCGCATTGTTGATGTGTGCGACCGGTTCGAAGCAGAAGGCATCGAGCTCGCGTCGGATGTACACCACCGCACTCGACAGCTCGCGGGAGGCGGTTATCCCTAAGGCTTGCGGCTTATCCGGCCACGCAATGATGGCAAGACCGCTCCATCCCGTGAAGCAATTGTCGATGTCCGCATTCTCAACGGCCGACCCTTTGGAAAAGTCGAATTGGCCGGCGGGCTGTACCAGTTCGCGCGGCAGAGCGTCGTCGCCCGTCAGCCACACGCCCTGCGCGTGAAAAGTCAGGCGCGCGCCGTCGCACGGAAAGTATGGATGATGGCCGAAAGCCAGCGGCACCGGCTGCGATTCCACGTTCATGACGTCGAATTCCAGAATCAGCAAGTCATCGGTGAGCGTTATGCGTTGCCGTGCATCGAAGGCCCACGGCCACGCCGCGTCCGGCCGATGCCTCAGACTCAACAGCACTGAATCGCTGCTGCGCGTTTGCACCTGCCAGGGCCGCTCGAATCCCACGCCGTGAATCGCATGCGGCTCCGGCAAAAAATTTCGCGCCAAGGTGATGCGTTGCCCGCGCCACTCGAAGCTGCCCTGCCCGATGCGATTCGAATACGGCACCAGCGGAAAGCCGGCGGTGGCATACGGATCCCGCGCCGCGATGTCGGACCCGCCCGCTGTCCGCAGCATCTCCTGTCCGTTCACCGACCAAGCGCCGATGCTGCCGCCCACTTGCGGCAATATGTCGCAGCGCGCCGCGCCGCGGCTCAGGGTGAGTGTTTCCGTCGCTGGCTGATCCAAAATCACGATATGGCCTTATGATGCCGGCATGTAGCCCAAAGGTTATGGTGTTCCTATGATAGCGCTACCAGGAATCGCCGTCAGGTGCTTTGTGTGCTTGCTGGTCTGCGCCGCGGGTGCGCACGCCGAGGACGGCTATGATTTGTGGCTGCGCTACCGAGCCATCGAAGGGTCCTGGGCAATACGCTATCGCAGTTTCAGCACCGAAGTGGTGGCCTCGCCGGGCGCGAATCTTGCCGCACAAGAATTGCTGCGTGGAATGACCGGCCTGTTAGCCGTGACGCCGACCGTGGGGCGCCGGATCACGCGGGACGGCGCCATCGTGTTGGGCACGCCCGGCTCCTCCGCCGACTTCGGCGCGTCGGCAGCGGATCTTGAGACTTTGGGAAGCGAGGGCTATCTGATTCGCAGCATCGAGCTCCGCGGTCATCGCGCCACGCTCATTGCCGGCAATTCGAATGTTGGCGTGCTCTACGGTGTCTTTGGGTTTTTGCACCTGCTGCAAACCCGGCAGCCCTTGGAGGCTCTCAACGTGCGCGAGGCGCCGCACATCCCGCATCGGATCCTCGATCACTGGGACAATTTGGATGGCACGATCGAGCGCGGCTACGCGGGCGCTTCGATTTGGGACTGGCAAACTCTGCCGGACTATATTGAGCCCCGCTACGCCGACTACGCGCGCGCCTGCGCATCCATCGGCATCAACGGTGCGGTGCTCAATAATGTCAACGCGGACGCCATCAGCCTGACGCCGCAGTACTTGGAGAAGGCAGCGGTCCTGGCCCGTGTCTTGCGCCCTTACGGCGTAAAAATTTATTTTTCCGCACGATTCACGGCGCCCATCGAGATCGGCGGCCTGCACACCTCTGACCCACTCGATGACGCTGTGCGTGCTTGGTGGCAGCATAAAGTGGCCGAGATCTATCGAGTCATTCCCGACTTCGGCGGCTTTCTCGTCAAAGCCAACTCGGAGGGCCAGCCGGGTCCGCAGGACTACGGCCGCTCGCACGCTGATGGCGCCAATATGTTGGCAGCCGTCCTCGCGCCTCACGGAGGTATCGTGATGTGGCGCGCGTTTGTGTATTCGGCACATCAAAATGAGGATCGGACCCGCCAGGCGTACGATGAGTTCGTGCCGCTCGACGGGCAGTTCGATGCAAACGTGCTGCTGCAAGTCAAGAACGGGCCCATCGACTTTCAGCCGCGCGAGCCTGGCCATCCCTTGTTCGGCGCCATGCCGAAGACGCCGTTGATGCTCGAAGTGCAAATCACCAAGGAATACCTGGGCTTCGCGACTCACCTGGTTTACTTAGGTCCGCTCTTCGAGGAAGCGTTGCGCTTCGACACTCATCGCAAGGGCTTGGGCTCGAGTATTTCCAAAGTCATCGATGGCATGGCCGGCGTGTCGAACATCGGTGCGATGCGCAATTGGACCGGCTCGCAATTTGATCAGGCCAACTGGTATGCCTTTGGACGTCTGGCATGGAATCCGGAAATGTCATCCCGCGCCATCGCCGAGGACTGGGTGCGCATGACATTCTCGAACGATACCCGTTTCGTCGCGCCGACAGTCGCGATGATGATGGGCTCGCGCGAAGCCGTGGTGGACTACATGACGCCGCTTGGCCTGGCGCACTTGATGGCGGCGGGGCATCACTATGGACCGGGGCCCTGGCAAGGCGGCGGCGCGCGTGCCGATTGGACGCCGCCTTACTATCATCGCGCGGACGCTGAGGGCATCGGTGCGGATCGAGGCACGGCAGGCAGCAATGCCGTTTCACAATACCCGCAGCCGCTCGCAGCTCAGTACGATGATCCCAAGCTCACGCCGGAAAAGTATTTGCTGTGGTTTCATCACCTGAGTTGGGACTATCCAATGGCATCCGGCCGCACGCTCTGGGATGAGCTCGTGATGCACTACTCGCGCGGCGTCGAATACGTTCAAGAGATGCGCCGCACTTGGGCGACACTCGCACCGTACGTCGATTCAGAGCGCTACGCGGAAACTTCCGCATATCTCGCCATTCAGGAAAAGGAGGCGCGGTGGTGGCGCGATGCCTGTATTGCCTATTTCCAGAATCTGTCGAAGCGGCCATTGCCGAAAGGCTTCGTGCCTCCTGAGCACACGCTCGCGGAGTACGAGGCGATTTCCACACCGTACGCGCCGGGCAATCCCGGCTGGACCGCTGCGCCCATTCGACATTAAGCGGAAGCGTTGCCGGCAACCCGTCGAGGGGGGTCGATGGACGCCGCCGGCAACACTTCCTAAAAGCGGATGTTAGCGCTACCATGCAGAAAAATACAACTATTTGTGCGAGACAGGGGAAGACACATTAAGACAGCCGGTGTCCATTGAAGCGTTTCACGCGCCGCGAATTCGCCAAGACCATCGGCGCCGCCGGCGCGGTGGCCGGCATGCCGCTGCCCGCTGCGGTCGGCCAATCGCCCGCGTCAAAGCCTTTGGCCTTTCCGCCGAATTTTCTCTGGGGCTGCGCCACCAGCGCCTATCAAATTGAGGGTGCGGTCGCCGCGGACGGGCGCGGCCCGTCCAATTGGGACATCTTTTCGCACACGCCCGGCAAGACTCATCAAGGCGACACCGGCGACGTCGCCGCGGACTCCTACCACCTCTACAAAGACGACGTAAATCTGCTCAAGGAATTGGGCGCGAAGACCTATCGCTTCTCTCTGTCCTGGTCGCGCATTTTTCCGGAAGGGCGCGGCAAGCCTAACGCGGCCGGGCTCGCCTACTATCAGCGGCTGATCGATGAGTTGCTCAACAACGGCATCGAGCCCTACGTCACCTTGTTTCACTGGGATCTGCCCCAGGCGCTCGAGGGCGGTTGGCAGTCCCGCGACACACCCAAGGCCTTTGGCGACTACGCCGCCTACGCCGCGCGAAAGCTTTCGGATCGCGTGCGCCATTTCATGACGACCAACGAGATGGTGTGCTTCACCGATTTGAGCTATCAGATCGGGCAATTCGCGCCCGGGCTCAAATTGGCCGCCGCGCAAGTGAATCAGATCCGCCATCACGGACTGCTCGCGCACGGCCTCGGCGTGCAAGCCATTCGTGCCAACTCATTGAGCGGCACGCAGGTTGGCCTGGCCGAGAACCCAAAAGTCTATGTGCCGGTCATCGAGAGCGCCGAACACATCGAAGCGGCAAAACGCGCCTTCCGGGAAGAGAACGCACCCTTCCTCACCGCCGTGATGGAGGGCAAGTACACGGACGGGTATCTTAAGCGCGAAGGCGCGAACGCACCCAAGGTGCAAGGCGATGACCTGAAGATCATCGGCAGCCCGTTGGATTTCGTCGGCCTCAACGTCTATCAGCCCGAGTATGCCCGCGTGGACGCTGGAGCGTCAGGTTACGCCGTCGCGCGCCGGCCCTCCTCTTTTCCGCACATGGCCTCGCCCTGGCTGTTCATCGGTCCCGAAGTGATCTACTGGGCGATTCGCCACACGAGCGACTTGTGGAATCCGCGTGCGACCTACATCACGGAGAATGGCTGCTCTTGCGAGGATTTTCGCGACGCCGATGGACGCATCGAGGATACGGACCGGGTGATGTTTCTGCGAAACTATTTGACTCATTTGCAGCGTGCGGCCGCGGAAGGGTACCCGATCAAAGGCTATTTTCTGTGGAGCCTGCTGGATAATTACGAATGGGCCGACGGCTACAGCAAGCGATTCGGAATTCACTACGTCGACTTCAAGACGCGACAGCGTACCCGCAAGTTGAGCGCCGATTGGTATGGCGAAGTTATCGCGCGAAACGCAGTAGCATGAGGTCTTAGACCGGGCAGGCGCGACGCCAGGCCGGCCTGCCCTAATTCATTGCTTCGGATCCTCCGATACCCTGGCTGCGGTCATGGTGTCGGCGGTGCGATCGGATTGCGCTGACTCAAACTGATCCTTGCATGCCTTGTACGCATCGCGGTACGACTCGGCGCTGTTTGTCCGCACGCGCTTCATCATGCAATGAGCCAATTGTCGCGGCGTAAAGGCGGCAGATTTCAAATCGCCGGCAAACGCCGCCGCTGAGGCAACCAGACTAATCGCGACTACGATTGAAGAATGTCGTCCGTTCATGGAGCACAAGAGCGCGCTCGTGGGCAGCACCCCGGTGGGGGCGCGTCTCCTACGGGCGCCGATCACCGTCCTTGCGCTGCGCATCTTGTCGGGCTTTTTCGTCCTTGTAGTTTTCCTTCACGGTCTCTTTGGCATCGCCAAATTTTGCCTGAGCTTTTCCGGCGACCTGATTCGCCATGCCCTTTGCTTGCTCCGACAGGCTGCCGACGGTTTTGCCTGCCACTTCCTGCACCTTGCCCGCCGCTTCTTTGGCGCGGCCTTCGACCTGATCTTTGTTAATGCCCATGCTGAATTCCCCCGTGTTACGTTGCCAAACTATGGCAGCAAGGCAACGACTGCGACGTAGGAGAGGGGGCCGATTGGCTGTCGGAAGGGCTGACTTTAGCGGCCTCCCCGCCCAAAGGCATTTGACAGTTGCGCGTCTGTGATGAAGATCGGGCAGCGTGGTACGCTGCTAGTTTCGGCCAGGCTTAGGTACTCCATTGAAAGCATTCCTTATTATCTTGCTGCTATGCGTCTCGGGCTGTACCTGGTTTCATCGAAAACCCCACGCGCCAGATCCGACTGAGTTGATCATCGTCGGTGCGCCGGTGGGTTCTCAGGTATTCGTCGATGGCGTGCAAGCGGGTCAGGCGAAGGAAGTTGCCAAGCAGCCTCAAGCAGTGGAAGTCACACCGGGCACGCACGTCTTGGAAGTCAGAGTGGGAGACACTGTCGCTTATCGAGAGAATACCTATGTGACGCCGGGTGAGAAGCACGTCATCTCGGTATTGTCGGGCCGGAATTAACAGACATCCTTAGTTCGCGTGCAAGGGCACCTTTGGCCATCGCCGCTCTATCCGCTGCGCCGCCAAAACATAGGCGCCCACGGCGAGCAGCGCCGCAAAGATCCATTGTGCCAGGTGATAGAAGTCAGCCATCGTCATCGGCGGCCAAGGCATCTGCCACAGCACACCCAGGCGATCGATCATCCAATGCCAGGCCGTATGCGCCACAATCGCCGACAACACGATGATGCCGATGCGCCCCGCCCGCGCACCGCGCAGAATCAGTGCGAGTCCCACGAAAGTCAGCGCCGAGGCCAGCAGCGCCCCCAGATCGATCCCGAAGGCAAAGAACCACAACGCAATTTGGGAATGCTCGCCGGCGAATTGCAGTCTGCCGACCAGTAACTTGGCGAACTCGAATCCCAGAGTAAATCCGAAGAGGCCGGTCCACAGTCGGCGGCGCTGCAAATGCGCGCCGAAAATATTTCCGAGCGCCAGAAAGAATATCAGGACCGTAGACACACTGGCCGCCAACGCGGCAAACCATACGCTGCCCGGCGCAAACCCGAATGCCGTGCCGGCGAGCGAAATGATGTTGGCCAAAGCAAACGCGGCGTAAGGTGCGGCAAGGTCACGCGCGCGTCGGAAGGGAATCATCAAGCACACGATGAACAAAAGGCCGTCAGCGTTCGCGAAAAGGCCCTGCATACCGACCAGCACGAATCCCAGTGCGGTCTGCCTTCGGTTGGGATTGAGAGCCACCTTTCCCAACTGCGCGCTGATCGTGATGGCGCCGCCCCGATTGTTGCCGTCGGGCACGAATTGTACGATGAGCTTGCTGAGATCCTGAAGATCCTCCGCCACCCGCGATTGAATCGAAAATACGGCGGGAGCCGGGCGGATGGGATAAACAAAGTGCGCATCGAGATAGCCGAGGTCGAGCGCGATCTTAAGTTCCGCATCCACCGGCTGCGCGATGTGCGCCGCAGCCGCATCCGGATCGGCGAAGGACAAATCGCCGAGCGCCGCCAGTTGTCCCGAACTGATCGTCGGTGTCAGCCGTTCGCCATCCTGCCACACCAAGAGGGCGTGGCCCAAAGCATCGAGCGCTTGATTCACCGGCGCCCGCGAGTCTTTGATGGCGTATTCGCCTTGATTCGTTGGCCAGGAAATGCCATGCAAGAGATCCAGCGGAACTCGAACCAATAAATGTCCCTCGCTGCCCTGCACCCGAAAGAATGCATGCATCACAGTGTCTTGGGGCAAGTCATGCATCAGTGGTTCTGCGGCCGCACTCAGCATGAGGCACATCAATAGAGTCCCAATCGCACCCGATGAGCGTCCTCTCATATGCACCGAAATCCCTGCGACGGCGGCCGGCAAAACTGTTTGCCGACCGCCGCGCAACTTAAGGCTCGAACTTTTTCGCTACAAACCGGCGCCCTGGATTTTAGCCGGGGCATCGTCCTGATCTCGATGGTGACTGCCGTCGGCAGGCACGAATTTTTGGATGCGCCTGCCTGTGATGGTCTCGCCCACGTAGACATTCCCGTGTGAATCGACGTTGACCATATGTCCGAAGGCGAAGTGGCCCGCATTGTGTCCGGGACATGGCGCGATTCCGCACACACCCAGTGCACCGACAACCAAGCCGCTGGCCTTGTTGATCACCCAGGTATTGTCGTTGCCGAGATCGACGTCAATTATGCTTTCTTGGTTGGTCGGGCTCTTGTCCGCCAAATAATCGATGTTCGGCCAGAAATCCATGTCGCAACCGCGAGTACCGGCGAGCAATATGGCGGCACGATCGTCCGCGGACGCAGAGTTAAAGCCGCTGATGTTGATAATCCTGACCGGTTGGCACACCGGTTCAGGATTGCTCGTGCTCGATGGCACCGCACAATCTTTCTTGAACACCTGGATGCGGCTGTTGGGGCGATCGCACACATAGACCAAGCCGTCGTTCCCCAGTACTACGCAATGCGGATGGCCACTGCCGGTTGCGCCGAATGTTCCCGGCGGGCAATTCTGGCCAATGCTCGGCACGGGCGTCCCCGTTGGATCGTTGGGCGGCGGCAATTTGCAAGTAGTACCCCACTGTCCGACGTAGTTGCCGTGCGCGTCGAACACCACCACACGGTGATTGCCGTAGCCGTCGGCAATATAAGTATCGCCGGGCGCATGGGTTATGGGTCCGGGCACCGGATCGACAGTGATGTCCGCCGGCTCATTCAGTTTGGTGTGGCTCGAATTAAAATCGTTGGTCTCACCGCAGGAACTGAATGGATTCGCGGTCGTTTGCGTACCGTCGCACTCGCCCTTGGTGCCGAGTTGCAAAACAAAGGTGGCATTGGCACCGGCGGCTGCCGCTTGGACTGGATTGTATTTCTGCACGATGCCATCGCCGCTGCCCGCGAACCAGACGAAGCCCTGATAGTCGACAAAACACCCGTGTGCCGATTGGGACATATACGCGGCATAGCCGTAGTCGGCGCCGCTCTGAATCAATCCGGGGTTACCCCATCCGGCGATCACTTTGCCCTCGGAGTTGTAGACCACGACGGGAGGCGACGGAATCGACGAGGCGCTGGCATCCTGTCCGACGATGCCGCCCGACAGATTTCCTTGGAGCACGCCGTTTTGCGTGACGCCAACCTCCCATCCCCGGTTATACGTATAGACATTGTCTTTTTGGTCGGTGCAGTTGCCGCCCACTTCGCCGGTCACCCAGGTATGTGCGACACCGTCGGAAGTGACGGTGGCGGGCAAGGGTTTTGGCCAGTCAGGATCAACAACAAAGGAAGGAGATCTTGAGTTACCGAAATCGTCGGCATGTGGTTTGAGTGCACCGAAGACACTGATGATGCCTGCGGCTAAGGTCACACCGACGTAGATGTACCACTTGGGTTTCTTCATGGACGTAATCCCCCAGTAAAGCGTTTCAGATGATGGGCGGTAGGCGTTCTCGCTCGGGAAAAAATGTTGGCGGATTCGAATACTAGATCTCGACAGGCAAAACCACGCTGCGGTCGAGACTGATTCGCTTGTCAGCCGGATCTGACAGGGAAAACCGGAGGCATACAGCCTTACCAGGAAGAGTCGATGCTCTTCGCATGCAAATGGCAGGTCGATGTCGCGCGTCTAGGCTATTTACCAGCAATTGTAGTGAGTTGAGTAAAGACGCAAACCCATCTGCCGGCTTTCCTTACAATTACATCCGTCCCGATCTCATCGGTCTTGAAGTCGACTCCCTTGTAGGAGCCGGCGCTTTGCGCATGTGACGTTACCAACGCCGTATCACCGTAGCCCCGGATCGAGGGCTCGCTAAATGACATTTGGCTGTGCTTGAGATCTCCGCCGCCGATCACCTTGAGAAATCTCGCGCGGTCAATGACGCCGCCGTCGCCACTCACAATCCTCCAATCCTCTGATAAATAGATCTGGAGCTCGCCCACATCGTTGCGAGCGAGAGCAGAAGAGAATCGCTGTTCGAATTGCTGTATCTCGGCTATCGCCTTTTTATTGAGAGCGTCATTGGCGTTTGCCTGGAATCCGATTGTGAATAGCAGAATTGGCAGCATCGAAGTTACTGGTTTTGTTCTCATATGGACTCCCAAGTCGCACTGCGTCATTTACTTTTGACAACAATTTTATTCCTTCCGCGGCATTCTGTCTGAGTTCAGATCACCGGGAAGGCAGTGCGATTGCAATTCAGCCCGTTGCGCTGATTTAATAGGTTTGGAGAAATTGCACCGACAACGCTACTCCCCCGTCGGTGCAATGCCTGACGGTCGGGGCCCCTCCAAAAGGCCCCGCCATTTTTTATCCGTGACGGCTACCTAGATCCCTTCTGAGGCGCCTTGGCTGCCTTGCTCGATTTTCTCTTTAAGGCAATCGCGGTGGGCGAGCCCGATTCCAACGCCTTGGGCGAATGGAATGCCTTCTCGGCTCGCTCGAGCAGACGGGCATCGCCAAGCGTCGAGGCCATCGCGGCAAAGCCCTCACCCGGACCGTGCCACTCAATCCTGCCTACATCCGGAAACAGCGCAGCATCATCGCGTAACGTCGCCAGTTTCTTGAACAACAGCGCGAGCGATTTACGCTCACCCAGGATTTCGTCCGGAAAATCTTCAATGCGGCCGAATCGATCGATCAGGCCCGCAGCGCCCTTGGCGCCGATGCCGGAGATTCCCGGATAGCCGTCCGACGCATCGCCGACCAGCGCCAGATAGTCGGGGATTCTTTCGGGGGTGACGCCGAATTTCGCATGAACGCCCTGTGCATCGCGAATGGCATGACTCTTTCGATCGACCTGAACGACGCGATCACCACGCACACATTGCGCAAGGTCTTTATCCGGCGTCCAAATGCAAACCTTTTGGACGGCCCGATCTTTCGCAGCTAATGCTGCCGCGGAGGCCAGGGCATCGTCCGCTTCGAGATCAACCATCGGCCAGACAGTCACGCCCAAGGCCGCAAGTGCGTCCTCGAGCGGGTGAAATTGTGCGCGCAGTGCGGGCTCGATGCCCTCACCGGTTTTGTATCCTTCCCACAGCTCATTGCGAAAGGATTCAATCACGTGATCGGTGGCGACACCCACGTGGCTCGCCCCTTCCTCGATCATTTGCAGCACGCCGTTCAGCACGCCCACCACGGCGCCCATCGGCCGATCATTGCCCTTGGTGAAGCGGCGCAAACCATAGAAGTGCCGAAACAGCTCGTACGTGCCGTCGATGAGATGGACGATCACTCAGCGCTCGGCCGCAGCCGCGATTATTTTGGCGGTCATCGGAAAAGTCTTCCTTATTCCTTGGCCACGCTCAACACGGCGAGCACGGCTTGCGAAACCCGCTCGTCAATGTCGGCCGCGTGTTGCGAATGAACGGGATATCCGATCAGTGCCTGCATATGACCATCAACGATGTGCATTTGTACATGCGCCTCGGCATCAGCGCCGGCTCCCGACAGGGACATGTCCTGTATCTCCCTGCTCTGACGCTCGATTTCGCTGCGATACTCTTTGGTAACGTCCCGGACTGCCGCCAACAATCGCTGCTTCAAAGCGGTGTAGTCGCTGACCGCCGGCAACGGCAGCGTGATCTCATGCCAGGAGAGATTGACGCCCGGAAGTTGTTTGAATAGTCCTCCTGTTGCTTGGAAGACGATCAAATTGGGAAACGCCACCACGCGCCCCGTGGGTCCTAGGGGGCCTTCGCCATGAAATTCCATGAGGTGCATCCGCACCAATCCCAGATCCATCACTTCGCCGATCACGTTGCCGATTTGCACTCGATCCCCGACACGGATGCCGTATTTTCCGATCAGGAAGAAGTAGCCGACAATCGAAACCAGCACGCTCTGCATGGCGACCGCAACACCGGCGGTAATGAGTCCCGCGAAGGTCGCAAAACTGCTGATTTCCGTGACGAAACTCAAACCCACAATGGCGAGGATGACCACCCACATCACGATAGTCCGCACCAATAGAAACTGGTAGCGCCGCCGCGGTTCATGCACATAGCGAAGTACCGCGCGGCGCCAAACTTCCGCGAGCACGAAGACCGACGCCAGCAGTCCGAGGACGATGCCGAGACGCGCCGCCAACACGTGCCACGCCTCGTGGTACTGACGCAGGGTCGTGTCGCGCCAACTGCCCAGATTATGCCGGTACTGCTCCAGCAATACCTTCTCCTTGCTCAAGGGCAGGAGGATCGAGGAGGTTTGCTTGAAGAGCCACGCCAAAGTATCGAATTGCGACCGTAGGTTTTGCAAGGCGACGCCGGTAGCGCTGTCCGCCGCGGATGCCAGCGCATCGCTGCCCGCAGCATAGGACTGCAATCTTGCCCGTGGTGCCTCGCTGTATTTGGCAAATAGATCGGTGAGGTCCTTGGAACGCGCATCGATGACCTTGATCGCCTTGATTTTAGCCCGCAGATCAAAGACATTTTTTGCCAGGTCCCAAATACCATCGCGAACGCCTGACCTTTCAACCGCTGAATTCAACAGCGCGGATGCGGCCGGACTTGTCGCGGCAGGTGTTGTGCCGGTCTGCGGTGCCGGTGCTGCGGCCGCCAGCGGAATGCTTGCGGCAATCGCGTCGATGTGAGCTTTGAGCGCCTCGGCATCCGCGCTTTTCGGATCGCGCTGATTCACGAACTCGCCCATAGTGTCGAGGAGGTTCGCGCGCGCCGCATTCATCGCCAATTCACCTTGCAGTTCAGCCAGCTTGGTTTCCAACTCCTTGCCCGCGCCGCCCGCAGAGCTACGCTTCTGCTGGTCTGCTGTTATTTCTTGCTGAATGGACTGGCGCTGCGCCGCAAGTTGGTCGCGCTGTTGCTTGAGGGAGGTCGCCGCCGATTTGTCGGCGCTCGCTTGAGCAGCATTGGCTTCGCTGCTCAGCAACTCCGCATCCGCTCGCGCAAGCTCAACCACGAGATCGACAACTTTATCGGCGATCTGCCGGTTCGCGTAGAGGATCAATACTTCACTGGGCTGCAGGGAATTTTGTTGCGGCAGCCCGAGGGTTCGATACCACTCGCTGGTTCGATCCAGAATCTCCACGACTTCGCTCGCGCTCAAAACGGAAACTTGCGTCGTATTGAGGTTCGGCGGCGCAGCGGGCGGGCTCACTGCGTCCGCGGCAGCAAGGGCACCGAGCAGGGACGCGACTGAAGCAAGCAGAAACCGAGCGAGCATGGGGGGATGCTAGCTCAATTCGCGTGCCTCATGCTAAATGCGGCCTCGTTCGGCTTAACGTGCGTTGCAGTTCGCCGCTCACAATCTGGTTATCATGGCTCTCTGATGCAACGCTCCGGTAGCGCGAATCTGCCTCTCCACGGCGGGAGGGTTCCCACATGGCTCGCCATGCGGATGGCCGCGCTCGGCCGCGTCATCGTGGAAGCTATAGTGCAACACTACGATCGCCGCGAACTGCTGCACAGACTGGCCGATCCATTCTGGTTTCAGTCCTTCGGCGCGGTCATGGGAATGGATTGGCACTCCTCAGGCATCACCACCAGCGTCATCGGCGCACTCAAGCGCGGGCTCGCGCCGGTGCAGGCGGAACTCGGTGTCTTCGTGTGCGGCGGCAGGGGTGCGCATTCGCGGCGTACGCCGGCTGAATTGAGCGACATGGGTGAGCGTACCGGCGTTAACGTGACCGGTCTGATCAGCACCAGCCGCCTGGTCGCCAAAATTGACAGCGCGGCCGTGCAGGACGGCTACGATCTTTATCTGCACGGATTTTTTGCGACGGTGGAAGGCGATTGGTGCGTCGTGCAGCAGGGCATGAACGGCGCGCAACGCGAAGCACGGCGTTACCACTGGAAATCCGACCGCGTCGGCGGATTTTTCGATTCTCCGCACGCCGCCATCGAGGGCCGAAACGCAGGGCCCATCATCAACCTCGCGGACCGTCAGGCTCACGACAACCGCGCCGCCGGTCTTGAGCTGTTGCGCAATGGGCCGGAGCGAACGATCGCCATTCTGCGGCGCATCGACGATCGCCGTACGGGGACTTTGGATTTATTCGCCGAGGACGGTCCCGACACCGGCGCGGACTGTATCGACGCCATTGACCCCCATTTAAACCTACCGGCACACCACGATTTACGCCTGGCCGATATTGACCTCAAAAGACTGCACGCGACCCTGGCGGCGGCCGCGGATCGCGGACCGAAGGATTTTGCGGATTTGCTCCTCACGCCGGGGGTCGGCGCCCGAACAGTGGCCTCTCTCGCCTTCGTGGCGGAAGTCATCCATGGCGCGCCCTGTCGATTCAAGGACCCCGCGCGCTTTTCTTTGGCTCACGGCGGAAAAGACGGACATCCCTTTCCCGTGCCGCTCAAGGTCTATGACGAAACCATCGCGGTACTAAAACGCGCGGTAGGCAGCGCCAAGCTAGGCCGCGGTGAAAAGCTCGCCGCGATCAAGCGGCTTGATGATCAGGCTCGCCTGATCGACAGCGCGCAGGGGCCATCCTTCGCCGACCACATCGCCGCCGAGCGCGAAAACTCGTCGCGCTACGGCGGCCGCACGGTCTGACTCAGGTTTGCGGCTGACCCGGGATCGGCAGGACTTCCATGATTTCCACCGAATCACCGGGGAAGATGCTGAAATGCGGGTGTTTCTCGAACATTTTTGCCGCTGCGTCGTAGGACTCGGCCTTGACGACGACGTAGCCCGACAGGTTGTTCTTCACGTCTGAGATCCCCTGCGCGGAGGCCTTTTTAGTTTTGCCGAGCGGACCACCGGTGACGACGATTGAAGAGCTGTGCTTTTTCATCCAGTCTGTCCATGCTTTGATGCCCTCTGCCTCGACCTTCTTGCGCTTGCCTTCTTCCATCGCCATGAACTGCGCGAATTTCGGTGAGCCGGGCGCACCCAGATAGATCGCGAGAAAATTCTTCATCATTTGCTCCAGTTATTGAATTGTCGACGTAAGACGAATCAGCGGCTGCGAATTCGACGGGCTCAGCCCGCTGCGGATGCCAGAGCCTCTTTCGCCACGGGCCAGGGATGCGCCCAAGCAGGGATTTGGTTCAGATTGTCGATCCAGCGCACGACGTTGAGATGCGATTCGAACGGCATTTCCGATTCTCGCCAGTAGTTCGCCATCGAGGCCAGTTGGAAGTCGGCGATGGTCAGCCGTCCGCAAGCCGCATATGTGCGGCCGCTCAAGTGCTCGTCCAACACGGCGGCAAACTTCAGCAAGTTAGGCACGCTGGACTTCAGCAACGCACTATCCGGCGGCCCTAAGCCGAATGTCGATTTGACCACGTGCTCGAAATAGAACGGCGCCACGGCAGGTGACCAGTGGCAGTCATTCCATGACAGCCAGCGCAGCACGTCGACCTGCTCGGCCGCATTTTGCAGCGGCCACATGTCAGACCCTGCCTTGATGCAAAGATGCGCCATGATGGCAGAGGATTCCCAGAGCACTTGATCGCCATCCACGAGCACAGGCACCTTCTTATTGGGATTTATCGCGGCAAACTCCGGAACTTGCAGCCCTCCGGCCATCAGGTCGACTTCGAATAATTCCACCTTGATGCCAAGGTATTTGGCAAGCGCCAGGACGCGTCGTGGGGCTTGTGCCTTGATCCAATATATTTTCAACTCGAACCTCCTCTTTGCCGCACCTAAAGATGGGCCGCGCAACCGCAATTCGCGGCGTGATAGCGTCCCATACCAGATACCGTTCCCCCACGCGCGTACATATCGTGAGGCCGTACCCAGTCGGGTAGCGAATGATATGGGCCGTTTTCCGCGCGCCCCTTCGGAGTGACGTCGAGATAGGAATAGATCCCCAGGAACTGCTCCCCGCCGCGAGCATAGGCGGAATAGGTGTGATAGATCTCACCGGCTTCATCCTTGATAAAGACACTATCGCCGGAAAGATCGATCATTGCCGGATTCACGTCGACCTCACGGAAGTTGTAGCAGCCGCGGCCAAGCGCAATTTCCGCATCGGTGAACGACACATTGAAATCAAAGTTGAAGTCATTGCGATAAGACGACACCCAGGGAAAGTCCCAGCCCATTTTGCGCTTCAAGATCTCGATTTCCTCAATTGGCGCGCGCGCCACCACTGCATAACTGACATCGTGATTCTCGAGATGCACGCGGATCCCGGCGAGGTGGTCGACCTCCAATGAGCAGCCCACGCATTGTTGCGATTGGCCGGGGCCCATCATGAAATGCTTGATGAAAAGCTGGCTGCGTCCTTCGAAAAGTTGTGAGAGCGTTACCCGGCCGGTCGGGCCGTCGAACACATAGTCCTTCTCGATGCGTACCCACGGCAGCGCGCGGCGCTCCGCCGCCAGCGCGTCCTTCATGGCCGTCAGCGCCTTCTCCTTTTCAAGCAGCGCAATCCGCGCCGTACGCCATTCTTCTCTCGACGCGATGCGGACCTGACCTCTCGGGTGATTGATATTCATCTTAAACTCCTCTTACCGGACTCCAGATACCGGAGAATCCACGCCTTGAGTGCCTCCCAGCGAGCAATCAACAGACGGCTCAAGTCAAAACTCAGCGTCCCGATCGCAGTCGCCGTGGTCGTCGCAGCCGCTGCAGTCAGGGCAGCTGAAGTTGCACATAGTGAAGTTGCACATAGTGGGCACATCAGAAGGTCTCCTTGCTTTCATAGGTAAGACGACCGGAGAGTGCTCATTTCGACATTCGGCCGGAAAATTTTGCACCCTTGTCGCGGCGCCGCAAGAGAAATCCTCGCTCAAGCGCCTTTCTTGAGTGCGTGCTTACTGATGGGAAGGTCTCGGATGCGCAGACCCGTGGCGGCGAAGATCGCGTTGGTGACCGCGGGCGCGACCGGGGGCGTCCCCGGTTCACCGCCGCCGCCCAGCGGCGCGTCGCTCTCTTTTATATGCACTTCAATGGCCGGGCAATCCGCGAGGCGTACCACGGGATAATTGGGGAAATTCTGTTGCTCGACGGCGCCGTGGGCCAGCGTGATCTCGCCGTACAGCGCCGCGCTCAGGCCAAATACGATGGCGCCCTCGATTTGCGCCTTGAAACCATCCGGATTGACAGCCATTCCGCAATCCACAGCGCAGACAATCCGGCGCACTTTCAAGCCGCCGTCATCGGAGACTTCCACCTCAGCGACATGGACTACAATCGTGCCAAAGCACTCCACCATTGCAATTCCACGCCCGCACCCCGGCGCCAGCGGCGCAGCCCACCCCGCCTTCTCAGCGGCCAGATCCAGCGTGGCAAGATGGCGCGGCTTTCGCGTCAGCAACGCGCGCCGGTACTCGAGCGGATCGCGCTTGGCCTGATGCGCCAATTCGTCGATGAACGACTCGATGAAAAATCCATGCCAGGAAGACTCCACGCTGCGCCACGGCCCGACGGGCACGGGGGCCACGACTTTGACGGCGCCATAGGCTTGATTTGGCACTTCGTAGACGATGTGCGCCGCGTCGTTCGCATCATCGTCGGTCGTGTATTCATTGATCCAGACCGAGGGACTGCCGTCCGGATTCAGCGTCGCCTTGAAGCGGCTAGTGACATTGGGACGGTAGTAGTCGTGTCTCAAGTCCTGCTCTCGCGTGAAGATGAGTTTTACCGGAATGCCGGGGAGCGCCATGGCGGTTTTCACCGCATAGGTCAGAAAATTCCACAGTCCCGGTAAGCGCCGCCCGAATGCACCGCCACTCGGCAAGAGGTGAAAATTGACTTTGTCGAGATGGATTCCCGCGGCTTTCGCGCAGAATGCGCGCGCGCCCAGGCCATCCTGGCTTCCCGCCCAGATCTCGAGCGTGCCTTCCGCTTTGTAAAGTGCCGTCGCGTTCACCGGCTCCATTGCCGCGTGAGCCAGATAAGGCACCTGATAAACGCACTCGACGGCGGTTTGATTTTGCAGAGCCTTTGCACCCTTCCCTAATGAGAACTCATGTTTGATGGACCCCCGATTGAGCGCCTCGAGGTGGCGCTCGCGAATGGACCCTGAGGAAACTGCTGCATTGCCTGCATCGCCGAATACCGTCTCCAACAGGTCCGCAGCGCGCTGCGCGCGCCAGAAGCGGTCCGCGACCACGATGACTGCATCCTCCAGCTTGATGACTTTCTTGATTCCCGGATTGCCGGCAATGCTCGCCGCATTCACGGAAATAAGGCCGCCGCCGAAAATCGGGGAAATCTTGATGGCTGCGTACTGCATTCCGGGCACTTGAACGTCAATGCCGTACTGCGTCGCGCCGTTAACCTTGGAGGGAATGTCGATGCGGGGAACGGCCTTGCCGACCAACGTGTATTCCGACCTGGGCTTGAGCGTCGGGTGCGCTGATGGGCTGTATCGCGACGCCACAGAGGCAAGTTCGCCGAATCGAAAGCTGCGACCGGAAGCCCTGTGGATGACTCGGCTGCTTTCGGTGTGAAAGGCGTTGAGGGGCGCCTTCAATGAGTCCGCGGCCGCGGCGATGAGCATTTCGCGCGCTGCGGCGGCAGCGATCCGCACGCCGTAGACCCCGGTATTGCTCACCGCCGAGGAGCCGCCGGTGACCTGGATATCCATGAACTGTGCGAGCCGATTTCCCGCGGCCAACACGGATCCTTGCAGAAAAGCCGGAAGAGAATCGCGTCTCATGCCTTCGTGGCTCAGCGCAAATCCTTCCACCAGTGCGCCGTTGGCGAATAGCGGATCCGGTGGCGCGGTTTCTGCGCGCGTCTTGCCCCAATCGGCGCCGAGTTCTTCAGCCGCCATTTGTAACAAGGCAGTAAAAATGCCGGTGCCCATGTCGCAGTGGGGAATGACGACCGTGACGGTGTCGTCGTCGGAAATCTTGATCCAATAAGCGAGAAATCGTTCGCCTGATTTGGCGACGAGCCGATCGGCTTCCCTAAGCCTCCCGCTCGGCCACAGCGCGTAACCCACCGTCAACGTCCCAGCCGCCGCTGCACCCAGCAGGACCTTTCTCCGGGATATCACTTTCGATCGGCTCCCAAAGAATTCACGGCCGCGCGCATGCGTGTGTAGGTGCCGCAGCGGCAAATGTTCGTGATGATCTTTCCTAGTTCATCTTCCGTGGGAGTAGGGTTGGCGGCCAACAATGCGCTCACCGCCATGATGACGCCCGACTGGCAATACCCGCATTGCGGCACCTGATGGAGAATCCAGGCGGCTTGCACGGCGCTCAAGCCTTCGGCACCGATGCCCTCGATCGTGGTGATCTGCGCGTCCAGCGCTGCGGAAACCGGCAGCACGCAGCTGCGCATCGGCTTGCCGTTCACATGGACGGTACACGCGCCGCAGGCGCCCACGCCGCACCCGAACTTCGTGCCCGTCAGATTGAGCTCATCACGGATTATCCAAAGCAATGACGCATC